>Ga0180438_10000003_pt1 | contig 858466 bp, 781 predicted proteins | sample SS_ome_12_FD_132455 | JGI IMG/M metagenome (GOLD analysis project Ga0180438, IMG submission 132455) | Hypersaline lake sediment archaeal communities from the Salton Sea, California, USA - SS_3_D_2 metaG | ecosystem: Environmental > Aquatic > Non-marine Saline and Alkaline > Hypersaline >...
CGCGGCTAAAGTCGTAACGTCAAATCTTGATGACGGTTCACCCCCACGTGTATGGGGACTTCTATCGGACGCTGCTGAAGCGTATTGTCCAGGTAGGTTCACCCCCACGTGTATGGGGACTTCCCCCGGCGGGCAAATATGAAACGCCAACTAGCAGGTTCACCCCCACGTGTATGGGGACTTCGGCCAGGCGAAGGCGCGGGAATGGGCGACGATACGGTTCACCCCCACGTGTATGGGGACTTCGGGGACTCCTCGTGTTCGGCTTCCCGCAAAATCGGTTCACCCCCACGTGTATGGGGACTTCTAGGGAGCGATATGGAATTAACGATAAGCCAACGGTTCACCCCCACGTGTATGGGGACTTCTACGACACACCGAATCGCGCCGCGAGCGTTACCGGTTCACCCCCACGTGTATGGGGACTTCCATCTCGGCGGGATTACCGCAGACGCGGAAGAAGGTTCACCCCCACGTGTATGGGGACTTCGTCTCGACTAGTTTGCTCATCGTTGACCCCCGCGGTTCACCCCCACGTGTATGGGGACTTCCCATATATCGCATTTCAAGAATAGGACGGTTTAGGTTCACCCCCACGTGTATGGGGACTTCCTACCGCCTCGTTACTTCGGCACTTTCCAAGCCGGTTCACCCCCACGTGTATGGGGACTTCTCCAACCCGTCCCTTTTTGCCATTTCTAGTTCCGGTTCACCCCCACGTGTATGGGGACTTCCCGGACGATGTACGCTAACGACCCGACGACTGCGGTTCACCCCCACGTGTATGGGGACTTCGATCGGATATGGCTATCCGCGACCCCTGCTGAAGGTTCACCCCCACGTGTATGGGGACTTCTAGGAAAGTCATCATAATTATATTTATTATTAAGGTTCACCCCCACGTGTATGGGGACTTCCCCTTCGGCGCGTCCATTACTTGACCCCCTCGACGGTTCACCCCCACGTGTATGGGGACTTCGGCCGGTAAGTGGAGAGAGCGGCTTGGTTACGCGGTTCACCCCCACGTGTATGGGGACTTCGCGAACGTAAGAACCTGTGCCGCAACGGAATACGGTTCACCCCCACGTGTATGGGGACTTCTTATCGCGTCCGGTAATTCTGAGCTATCCCATAGGTTCACCCCCACGTGTATGGGGACTTCGTCGTTTCGTCGTTGGTTCCGGCCCCTACCGTAGGTTCACCCCCACGTGTATGGGGACTTCTTCGTCGTCGGACATATCCTCGTCGATAACAACGGTTCACCCCCACGTGTATGGGGACTTCGCGACGCCCTCGAACGGGCGAAAGACAAGATACGGTTCACCCCCACGTGTATGGGGACTTCTCTACGGGCCTGTACGCCCCGCGTTCTCGGTTCGGTTCACCCCCACGTGTATGGGGACTTCTCCTTGAGGCGGTCAGGCAGGAGCTACTCGACCGGTTCACCCCCACGTGTATGGGGACTTCATCCACACCCGCCCGGCGTCGTCGGGGTCGTACGGTTCACCCCCACGTGTATGGGGACTTCGCGATAAGCTCTTCGATTTTGGCTATACGGTCCGGTTCACCCCCACGTGTATGGGGACTTCTTGGTCGACGAGTTGAACAAAGACGACCCGTTCGGTTCACCCCCACGTGTATGGGGACTTCGTAAACCGCACGTTTATTACCATCGGGTGTATCGGTTCACCCCCACGTGTATGGGGACTTCTTGAGATACCGGCGTACCGTGCGGTCCGATATCGGTTCACCCCCACGTGTATGGGGACTTCGTCCACGTCGGGCCTGCCGGCGGCTATTATATAGGTTCACCCCCACGTGTATGGGGACTTCTTGGCCGACGAATTGGACAAAGCCGATCCCTTCGGTTCACCCCCACGTGTATGGGGACTTCCGGGTATCGCTCTCTATTCGATAACCCAATGTCGGTTCACCCCCACGTGTATGGGGACTTCTCTTTGAGAATAAACTACTTACACCGTTCTAACTAACTTAAGCCCGTCGATATTTATTACCTCTCTACTTGTTATTCCGTATGTTCTTAAATCGAACCCTTGTTCGTTGTTAATCCGCCACGCTTGTAATATTCCACCCTCGCGTACTCTTCTACAGCACATCTCCCACAACTTTTCGCGTACCGTTGCGTTTATTTTTCCGATAAACACGCCGCTCTTAGGTTCGATCATCCAACGGCTCAACTCCCCCCGTAGCGACGCTGGTACTTTCTCCAAAATAATTATTACCACGCTCTCCCTCCCTTTATGTCCTCGTTATCCTCAGGATCCCATAAATCGCCTACGGTCCATCCGTCTCCATCGGGGTCGGTCCCAACCGTAAAATCCGGTCCTTCGCCAAAGAGTTCTTCGATATCCGGTAAAATTCTATTTAAAAGTTTGGATTCCCGGAAATAATCTCGGCATACGAACCTAACTCTACTTGCTATATCGCATTCCTCGTCCGCCACTACGCGGAAAGCTATGGGGATAGAAATATCGGCCTTGTATAAGTCAGCTATATCATACACAAACGACAAATATCTACCTTTATGGATAAACCCTAATCCCGGCGAATAACCGGCCGTTACAATTGCCGCGTGACAAACGCCGTACAAACAAGCGTTAGCGGCCGATAAAGCCCTGTTTACCGGGTCGGCGGCCCCCCAGTTTTTCGAATCATATTTACGGCCGTGCCAAGGAACGCCGGTCTCCTTGCTAAGCCTATCGTACATAGTGCGAACACGGACCCCTTCTTTGCCCCTAAGCTGATTTAGCGTAGTTCCGGGTTCGACGGATATACCCAACCTTTTCTCGTACATCCTATAAACAACCGCTAAGTGCGTTTTAGGGTGTGAGACGAGAAAAGCCTGACGGATAAGCCTTTTGGCTTTACGTGTTTCACCGTAGCCGCTAGCGTAATAACGAACGCCGCTTTCACCTGTCCAGTTTAGTAAACAACCGTTCTCCGCGGAAACTTTCACCGCGGCGTGGGTTACAGTCGTCCCCGGTCCTAGCAAAATTATACACAATGCGGCTACAGGTATCGCAGTTTTACCCCCGTCGGCGTCGTAGAAAGCCAACGATAATCCGTCCTGTTCTAATCGCCCGTGCTCGAGGTATAGATACGACAGGCTATCTTCCACTCTCGGTAATGAATGGAAATCTTTCATTGCTGGTCCTAACGTTCAACTACGATGTTAAAGCGCGGGCGTTTAGGACGCCTGGAAAGGCGCCAGTGAAAGCAAGCCGAACCCAAACCGCTTCGCCCGGCCTATACCCTTCTCGACCGTAGAAATGAATTCACCTGGGTCCGTCACCTCGAGGATGCCGTTGTAAAGAACGGAGTAAATTGTTATCTTGTGACCGTCCTTCCTACCGACCACGTTTCCTTCCGGGATAATCGTTAATCCTTTAACGTCGAACCCGCCCGTCTTCCCCTTACGTTCTAGCCATGCTGCCTGTTCGTCCGGCGCGAATAAAGCCTTGATATACCCGGCCTTCGTACCGCCGTCCCTTTTCGCTACTCTCTTAGTAGGGTTCGCACGTAACCGGAACTTCAGCGCTTGCCCCTTTTTGAACGATAGATTTACGTCCTTGAACTCCGGGGGGCCCAGCAGGTATGGGCCGCGCTCATTTAAGAAACCCCAGTCCGGGGCAAAACCCGACTGAACCAACCCGGTCGTTATACCGGTGCGGCGGTCCGTATCGACCCTGTAAAGGACCGTCGTCTTGGTGCTCTCTTCGTCGGGAAAAGCTTGGAGAATAGTCCTATGGAGTTCGTAGAAGTTCGCTAAATCCCCGCGGACGGCTCTCGATAAGGGATTGAGTACCAGTTTCGATAAGAACATTTAACCCTCCTCCCGAATCCTGGGTTCGCGATATTCCACTCTTACCCTTCGCACGTCGAAAGTCCTATCGGCGAAAGAACGGGGCTGGTCAACCCTTTCCAACCCGTCCATGTAATCGGGGTCGTCAGGTAACAGTTCTACGACCAATCTCAACTTCCGCGGGATCTCTTTTTCGTTATACCTGGGTACGTACATTGCCGCTGTTAAAGCCTCCATGAGTGGCGTTTCAATCAGGGGACGTATACCCAATTCCTCCGCGTCGGGGAGGACGGGTTTTCCGGGGGTGAATGCTTTTCTTCCAAGGTACAAGGGCCAATAGGGGTTACTTACCGCCCACTCCAACTTAGACAAAAAACCCTCTTCTCCTGACTCCAACCCCACTAAGAAATCGGCATCTGACAGGTAATAACGGTTGGAAACTATCGGGGCTTTTCGAGACCTGTAAGGCTTCCCCTTCTCGTCTACTAACGGGTAGGTCGTCTGGAAATCCTTCATCATTACGCCTTCCCGGTCGACCCTAACGCCCATACGGAGCTCGCGTAACTCATCGAGGTCGTGGTCGCGGGGCCAACCCAAAGCTGCGGATAACATACCGACAACTCCGCTCTTACTCGGTTCTCGGCCGGTATCCCGTTCTGTAAAACGACTTTGGGTACCCCACGACTGCATCGGTCCGGCTAATCTCAATAACAGGGTAGCCATTAACCCTCCACCTCCGCCAGGTCGATATTCCCGATTACCTCTTCGACGAGCTTATCTTTGCCCGTTACCTTCTTTTCCTCGCCGAAGTTATCGAAATCGGTCTCGTTCACCGCGAAGAACGCCGAGCTTGCGATACCACCTCGGCCGTACACCTCCGTCAGCTTGCCCCAGTAACCGTCGAGCCGTTCCAGCGAATTTTCCACCAAGCTCTGTCGGTGTGTTGCGTTGGCGGGTTTTTCGAAGGCGTTGGTCAACGAAGCCGGCCGGCCGTGTTCGCGGACCACGGCGAAAACGAAACTCGGCGGGTTGTGGGCGGCGAAGGAATTTTGCTTTGCAGAGGGGACAGCGTCTATAGCAGCGCGGATATAGGCGTCTATTGCACGCTTTGTTAATCCCTCGTCCCCGTGGAGGTTAGACGCGAGTTCGCGGACGTCTAAAACTGAGTAGCGGTAAAAGCAGGAAGAGTTATAACCGATGACGCCCATCATACCGGCGCCGCTCTCTTCCTCAGGGTTTAAATCGTCGACGGCGGTATAGAAATCCCAATCCATAGCTACGGCGTGGGTTGAGATAGCGTGTGCCACCTGACACGAAGCCTCTTGGTTTGTTTTAGGCATTTGCGCCATCATACGCCCGAAAAGGGCAACGTCAACGCTCTTCGACCGTTCCGCTAGAAGGTCGAGGTACCCTTTCATTACTTTATCGGGTAGCTCTTTGACGGTCTTGTTATCGCCTTTCCCTTTCACTCCTTTCTTGGCGGTCTTCGATATTTCGTCCCACTCGGCGATTAATTTATCGGATATCGCCGCTATTTCGTCGCCACCGATAAATATAACGTTATCGGTACCTCCCGTAAGCCCCGATACTAACGCCGGGACGAAAGCATCCAGTACTGTTTGGACCTCGTCCTCGCTTTTACCGGCTTCTCGTAAGCGGTCCTTGAACAGCGCGCGGTACTGCCTCGTCCTCACTCCGAGGTCGTCGGGTTCGAGGTAATTCGGGAAATCGGTACGAATCGCCCTCTTAAGGCACTGAGAACTAATGCGGGCGCGACGCACCCCTCCGAACTCGCAATCCTTCGGCGTATTCGTATCGTCCCTGTTAAGACACGAAGGTGCGAAATTCTGGATAATGTGTAGTTCGACGTATCTCGTAGACATCCTTTCTCCTCCTTATATGTCGTCGTCTACTTCGTCTGGTTCCGCCTTCTCTTTACTGTAATAACCCCAGAACCCTTTGGCCCAAGCTTTTTGAACCCAACGGTCTGGGTGGTTCCAGTTCCTGATATCCCTAAGAAGTCGATGCCAATCGAGTGATACTCCTTCCGATTTGAGGTAGCTTATCGCGTGACGTAGGTGGTTAGGTAGGTCGTCGAAATGCGCGTTCAGCATAGCCGTGAACCGTTGGTCTATACTGTCCGGTTTATCGGGGTCGGAACTCCTTTCGTCTGCTTTCCTCGATTTGGCTAACCGGAACGCTGTCCCGATATCGTTCCCCTCGCCCGTAACCCCTTTTCCCTTCCCGGCGAAATATAGGGCGAAAAGGCTTGCGACCAGGAAAAACGATACGGCGTAAGGACCGGTGGGGTCCGCGTCCTCTCGTATCCACCGTACAACATACCGGTAGGTCTCCGGTACGGTCCCGGGCTGGCCGGTAATACCGCGGCGCAGGGCGGCCAACGCGCCTCTGTCTTCCCTTTCAAGAAGACCCTCCAGGTAAGATACAAACGGTTCTTCGTCCGTTAGTTTGGTCATCGTTCACCTCCTTTTATAACGTCCAAGTAATCTCTAAGGGGCGAATTCTCTTCGCTAAATAACATACTTCGTAGGTAGCCTTCAGCCTCGGTTACGGCTTTAAGAGCTTTTGCGGACCTGTCTAAGTCCTTAACGACGGTATCGAAAGCTTCCAAAGCCGTATAATAGAGGGTTTTTACCCAAGCCCTCACTATTCGCTGTTCGGGGTCGGATTCACCCGACTCGGCGACATCGTCCATTACCCGAAAGAACGCCGGTTCTAGTGCGGACCAGTAATAGGGTTGCGGGTTCAAATGCTCAAATAACCGTGGCGCGTCTTCTCTAGTCGAGAGTTTTCTGGAAAGGTCCATAGCTACGCTATATAGACTTCTGGATACGTCCTCGGCTTTCCCCAAACAATACTGAAGCGTTTCAACCAAACCTTGGTTTTCCAGATACCTCAAGGGGATTGGTAGCGACTCGCGTCGCCAGAAATGTACTTTAGCCCGTTCGGCGCATAAGCCGTAGGCGGATATATCGAACCGTTTAGAAGGCGGTAAATGGCCCGCGTCTACCAGTTCGGCCAACCATATAATTTGTTCCGGCGGGCGTTCTCCGTTACCGGCGCCACCTGCAGTTAACCGCAACAACGCTGTACTGTCCCTCCAAAGGGCTCTGTCGGTTCTAAACTTCAACGGGGATAACCTATTCGCTCTCCTGAGAATCGTCATCTGCGGGTCGATATAATCGTCGTATAACGCGTCGCCTTGTCCTCGGTGAAACCCCACAACGGACTTTTTTTCGTCGTCCCTTACCAATAATATCCGCCGGCTTCTCCACGTTAAGATATCCAGATAACCTTTGGGCGTCGTACTCCAACTCGGTACCCACTCGTCTTGCTCCCATGCCGGTCTATCGTCTCTCGTTAGGGTCCCGGGAAGTGGACGGTCTTTTCTCAAACCTACCATATTCAATACTAAAGTCTCGAATAGGTTAGCCCCTTTAACTAAGAAAAACACGCCTCTGGAGAGGGGAGAATCTTTGAATGACCACTTCTTGGTATCCTTCTCACCCGTTTCCCAAATTAAGTTCCCGGTCCCTCCGAGGGCGTAGTTTTGGTACGCGACTAACAACCTAGCGGCCATATCAAATGGAATCCGGGTCGAGTAATCATCCGCCCCGTGGTCGAAGAGGCGTTGCCTATCCACCATCCCCGAATCCGCGGATTCGAAACGCATATATCCTATTCCCTTGGGTTCTACCTTAGGGGGCGGTTCGATAGTCTGGTAATAAGGGTGCTTCGAATGGAATAACCAGAACCTGGGGCGCCATTTCTTGAGGTACTTTTCGAGCGGTTCGCGGGGGAAACGCTTATTCCTATAAAGGTCCTTCCAATCGGCAACGCTATAAGGCCCGTAAACGCGGTGTAAAAGGGCTAATAAAAGACGATATAACGCCGCGGTAACGACTGGGGAGGCGTCGTATATTTCGCGGAGCGTATGCGACTTCAATATGACGTCCCTCAACCCGAGTTTTAGTTCTTTCCCTTTATTTGAAATCGCGGGAATCCATGGTTCATCGATTAAATTAAACGCCGGTTTCATCGTCGCTCCTTTTTTCCGCGTTACGACATCGCGTTTCCTGGCTAACTCGTTCTTTCCACCACGAGACCCAAATCCTCGTCCAAGACCAACCTATATCCTTCGAAACCCTCGTTGGCACCGTCTTCGAAGATTACGGGGATGTGGTAACGAAGCGCCGCCGTATTCCTTAACGGGCTTTTGCCGAAATCCCATTCGTTTAATACTCTATTCACGAACCCGATTGTGCTTACTCCGCAACTGCGACGTAGTAACAGATTGGTTTTTTCCTTACCCCATTTAACCACCGCTCGGGCGTTTTTTAGGAGTTCGTCGTACGCTTCGCGCTCGTTCTGGACATCTCCGCGTAAACACGCCAATTGAACCGAAGGTCCTCCCAACCGCGTAGCAGCCCTCAAAGTAGAATGAACGGTCGGGTCGTCTTCGAGTAATCCCCTACTCCCCTGCGTAAGGACGTATTCCAAAGCGTTCGGGCTCTCCACTTCGATTGCCTTCGCTTTCCTCGCGTCGCTCGACCTGCGTTCTTCGTACCTCGTACGTGCCTTAGCAATCGCCTCGTTCAACCGTCCGTTCGACTCGTCAATATTCTCATATACGGCGTCGATTAGACTGGAAACGTCGCCGGGTATCAGGATTTCCTCGCGTTCCTGAAGCTGTTGCCAAGTCTTAAGGACGATATATTCCTCATATACGTAGGCGACCGATTTCACGTCGGGGACTTCGTCCGTTATTTCGGGTTTAATAATCCACATTTTACGCGGGTGTGTTCTTTCTCCCCGGTCATGGCGATGGAGTCGTCCAGCTCTTTGTAAGAGCAAATCGGCGGGGGCAAGGTCGCTTACTAGTATATCGAAATCGACGTCAAGGCTTTGCTCGATAACTTGGGTGGCCACCAGGATGGACTTCTGCGGGCGCCGTGCATCGCTTGGCGGGCCGAACAATTCCGCTAATGTTTTTTCCTTTGCCTGCCGTTCCTCATAAGGGAATCGCGAATGTAACAAGCGTACATCAACAGCGTCCCTTAGAGCGGTGTTAAGGCCCTTGTATACGCTTTGGGCCCGGCGGATTGTGTTCAAGATAACCGCGGCGCAACCGCCGTCTTCTAGCTGCTCCCCTAACCAATCGGCTAAATCAGGGTCCGGCCCGGGCAACCACCCAAGACCCAACGAATAAGATTCCGCCGGTTGAAAATTAACGGCGCCAATTACACCACTACGGACTTCGATTGTCATCGGGTATTTTATATCCGGGATATCGACACTGTCCCCGGAATAAGCCCTTATTAATTCGCCGCGCTTGGAAGACGGTAGCGTGGCCGATAAAAGTATGACCTTAGTATTAAGGGCGCGTAACCATTCAAGTAACCTTAGTATCAAGTCGGATGTATAAGTATCGTAAGCGTGGACTTCGTCTAAAACCACCGTCTTACCTGCAAGACCGAAAAGGCGTACGAAGAAGTGGCGTATTTGCAATACGGAAAAGAGAGCCTGGTCAATCGTTCCGACGCCGAATTGTTGGAGCAACGACCTCTTTCTATTTAAAAACCAACTCGCCGTTTCGGAAGGGAATTCGTCCTCGGGTAAATTCATCTTCGGTAAGTCGTCCTTAAAAAGTCTTGCGTATCCGTGTATTAAAGCCAGTTCTGGGTCGGCGTCGGGGAATAACGCTGTTAAAAACGTACTCGTCCTCAACCACATCTGATTTGAAGTAGCTTGGGTTGGCAAGGCGATATAAAAACCTTTCTGACCCTCTTTAGCTAACCATTGGGCCGTAGCCCAGAACGCTGCTTCGGTTTTACCCTCGCCGGTAGGCCATTCCAAGAGGAGTAAATCGACAGGGCCTCTGGATTCAAATACGTTAATGACCCCTTTCTGTGACGGGCGCGGCGCTTTACCTCCCGAAACCTCTTCGAATTTGCTAGGTGGATTCCCCGCTTCGCGTACAGGTAACCAACCCGTACTTAATAGTGCTTTAAGAGATAATTCCTTGGACGTTTGGAAGTATTTTTCTATTTCCGTAGATTCGTCCGCGAAAGGGAAATACTCGGATATCGACCCTATCCAATCGGCTACTGAGATAAAACCGGCTAGGAATATCGCGTTTCCGGCTTCCAATTTGCCCCATACCAAGCGGTCATCGGGCGGGTTGAAGTGGTGAGTAAGGGTACGGACTAAATCGTCGCGAGCTTCTTCCCACAACGGCGATTTTCCGAGGGAGTTCTGTGATATGCCTGTAAGGTGAATAGCTTGCGGTAATGTACCGTGGTGTCCTCCGAGTACGCGGGTGAATAAACGGGCTTTATCAAAAGCGGAGTCGTCGTTATCTGTGTACTTGGCCCGTAATCTATCATTGAGTAGTTTCGCCGTAATGTTATTATGTGGAGGGTTCTCGCAAACGGGGAAATCCAAACCTGCTCTTTTTAATTCGGCTACTTTATCCTTATCTTTCCTTTGGAAAGCGGGCGAGAGTTTTCCTGCGTCGTGTAAACTCGCCCAATAAGCTATCCAACGACCGGCACCTCCTTCTCGTAAACCTAACGACTTGGCGAAATCATCTTTGAAAACCTCGGAAAAAACCTCGTCCCATATCGCTTCCGCTACGTTACCGACATCCATTGAATGGAACACAAGGGGATGGTAATGCCCTCGTTTATCAGACTTCGCCCAGAAAGACCTTATATCCAAAAACGCCTTCGCAGAAATCGGGGGATTCGGTTTAACCGTAAACTATTTTGATTTTACTTCCGTAGTTCACCTGTTGATTCCTGACCGACCAAATCATTTATCGCTTTCGTTATGAGTTTGACCCGCGCCTTCAGAAATTCCTCGTATCTCTCGACCTTCCAAAGTTCCTCATCGGTAGGGATAAATTGCGCCTCTAACCTTTCCTTACTTGAACGCTTTACTTCTTCGAAATAGACTAGCGGCTCCTTGTCCATTACGTACATATTATCGTCATGTGATAGGAAACAAATGTTACCAATATGGTTAACGAGGAATTTATCTGTTATACCGCTTCTCTTTAAAAACGCCCTAGGAAAAATATGGTGAAACTCCGGTTTAGCCCTACTTCCAACGTAATTGAAATCTATCAACCCACCTTTTAAAAGGCTTTCGGCGCCACCTAATCGGCAAACTGCGTATAACAGCATTAACGCCCCGTCCTTATTATAATTATTATAAACGTCTGTTTCAGTTATCTCCAAACTTTCCCTACCTATATATCTCATAAGCTTATCGAATAACTCATTTACTGGGTTATCCAGTTCGCTATCAGTTAGAATCCCAAGGTCTTGGTCGACCCTTGTTAAAGCCGACGAACCGTACCTTCTAAAATACATCGCTAATGCGAACCAGTACTTGACTTCGTCGGTGGATTTCAATACCTTATTATTTACCAAAGCTAAATACTTAACAAGAACTATAAATGGTAATTTCGTAAACAACAATGGTAAACCGAACCTATTCTCGGGCGTAATCCCTAAGTACCCCCGTATTATGTCAAGAGAATCGTTGATAGACTTTTTCGTTAATCCCCAATTATATTCGAAGAACTCGGTATCGCCAGCCTTTTCTTTCAAAGCTTTTTTAATACGGTTTTTCCTGTTATATACGAAACCGAGTGAAACAGCCGTAAAACACTGCCCCAGGAAGGGTATCGTGAAATCGTAATAGGACTTCCTGCCCAGTTCATCTTGGAAATCGGAAAGGCCTTTAGTTACAGAACCTGGGAACGCGTTCGCGAGATGGGCTATAATAATTTCAGTACCCCTTAATTTCGTACCCGCGCGGTTCAATTCTTCGAATATATCGGTAACTACCCCGGCATCTGCGTTCTCTTCTATGTTTATATACCTAATATCGTACTTCAACATATCGTTGACTTTGGATAACTTATTGATAATAGTATCGGCCTCGGCCTCAGGATATTTAGCTAAATAGTCTCTGACTACTCTTCCAAAATCCGCCCAAATATCGCTTAATAGAACCAGATTCTCATAGTCTGTTCTACTTCTATCGGATAAAACGAACGCGTCGTCTTCTTCCTCGTGGGTTACGTCATACCAAATATCAATATTAGTCTCTCCAGAAGATTGTTTCACTCGCGCCAACGATTCCAGCCTCTGCTGTCCGTCGATTACGAATTTTTTCCTCCCTTGGAACTCGGTTTCCCAATCGATTCCGCCCTTCACGGGCCACGGGTCATCTTCCGTCTCCCATAATACGAATATCCCTGTTGGTGCGTGGTTATAAATAGCTGTTAAATAGCTTATAACCTGTTGTAATGTCCACTTGTACTCCCTCTGTATCTCAGGAATGATAATCGGTATTTGAGCGTCGCGATTCCTATACTCGCTCATCAATTTACCTAGCGTAGTTGGGACGTAATTAAACATTGCTATCTCCTTAGCCTATGGTTACGAGAAAACGTAACTTCAGCTACTATATTTCGAATCCTAAGATATGTCAAATTCCTTCACGGCGTTCTATATCCTGAACCTCTCTATCTCCACGACAGCCGTGTCGGGTTGGATGTTCACCAGTATCCCCCGCTTCAATCCGGTAGGTTTCCACGCACATTTATAGCCTTCTATAAGATCTTCATCAATCTCCTCCGCTGAGATAACATCGAGTAGGTAGCGCTTATCCGCTATCAGATAAGAACCTTCATCCACTACGAAATCCTTATAGAGCAGTTCGAAGGTCCTCTCCTAGTAAGGAAGGTCGCATAACTTGAACTCGGTCCTGAGGGTTTTGAGGTGGTAATCGGGCTTCTGCTTGGGTTGATAGAAGAACTCGGCGCCCCCGTTATTCGCAACCTCTTCGGCGGCTTTGGCTATCTTCTCTATGGCTTTCCCTTTATAAGTACACTCGGGCGTTACCAGGGCGCTTTCGTCCAGTACCTCGTCGAATACATCGATTTCATTCCTATCCGGGGGGAAGTTAATCAGGATACCCATCGGTAGGCCGGTCGATATCAAATAAGCCCGGACCTGCTTCGTGTGGCTTTCGGATATCTTCTCGAGGGCTTTCAGCTCGACTACGAGGTTTCCGTCCACTACTAAGTCGACGCGGATGATCCCTAGTTAGCACTTCTTGTATAGGAGCTGAGTATTGTACTCCCTCCGGTGGGGAAAGTCCCTCGGTCGGAGTTCGTAGGCTAGGGCCCCTTGGTACACCTTCTCTACGTACCCGGAGCCTAGGATATCGAAAACCTCTTCGGCGGCTTTTACTATTACCTATCTTATAATTTTCACTCCGTTAATTAAGTCCAACGGATTTTAAGGGTTTTAGGATTCGTAAAAGCCTTTTCCCTCGCCGTAATATGACTCGTAAACGTGCTCGTGAACAATATGCTAAACTCTTCTATCAGTATATAATATATCCTGTGAATATCTCCAAAAGCGTATACAGTGCTTTTTCGATATCAAATAGCAAGAGCTTGGCGAACAATAAGTCTAGTTACTACTACGGGAGTGTTTATGGCAGCAACCGGACACCTTAGGCGAGCGATACCGGAAGCGGACGAAGAAATAACACGTTGTCCGCAAAGCGTAGTATTCGACCAGCTCGGAAACCGTTTACATACCCAGAAAGCGATACTCGCTTTACTAATATAGCCCTGGTATGCAAATAGACGGGAAACGCTAAAAACTTAGTTGGCGTTCGCAGTAGCTTCGCTACTCCCGTAGTTAAGGGTGCGTACTCACTATGGACTCACGTTGCTATCGATCACCATACCTTTTATATCCTAGCTACTAAAGATATGGGGGTTTCATATCATTAAACCCTTGCGTATACCGATTTTGCGCCAGATTTATGCCATACTTAGGCCAGATTACATGTAATCATCCTCACTAAGCGTAATCATAATAAAGCTAGAAGTATAAGAAAAACTAAGGTTACGGCGTAAGCCCTTGGGTTTGTGGTTCTTATGTATTTGGGTAAAATCTGATTAAGAGTCAGTTACTCTGCCTAATCTCGTTAACTGAGTTACAACCCCTCTACGGATCGGTTAGTTATTTCCGCATAACCTTATACGCGAACGTCTCGCCGTCTACAGTTACGTTAACTATATATACGCCTCCGGGTACCGCGTTCCCGTTTTCATCCAACCCTGTCCAGAGGACGTGGCAGTCGCTCACGTTCGAGAACGACTTTACCTTCCGGCCCGCGATATCATAGATTACGACGTCGGCTTCGGGCGATTCGCTATCCTCCTCATCCAAAGGCCAACCTATGGTGACGCTTTCGGTGAACGGATTCGGGTAGGCGGTAGGCTCATCGTACGCCGAGACGCCCGTGTCGGAACCGGCGACCACCAAAGTGCTGCCGTCGCTTGCGGTCAGGATACCGGCCAATTTACCTAACGTAATTTCCGGCTCGTAAGGATTGCTCATTTCCGAATCGTTTTCACCGTCCTTACAAAAAACCCAGAACGTATAGCTTTCTATTCCGTTTTCTGGTATGTTCAAGATGTCGCATTCGTCGGTGCCGGGAGGCCCTATATAATCATTGACGATTACCGGGCCGCCATCATCATACCTTAACCAATACGATTCCACATCTAACGCTTCGGGTTGCTCATCCCTATAGGTCGTTTTACCGCGTTCGGTAACAGGGCTTACGGATGTACTACCGCTCATCGGGTCGCCGGGCGATAAACCGCTCGCCGATTCGGACGGCGTAATAGTAAAGGTACCGTTCTTGACTGCAAGGGAACCCGCTTTTTCTTTCAATTTATCGCCGTATTCTTCGGACGTATTCCCGCCCGATATCCCCGTCGTCGTCAAGCCGGACGTTTCGGCCGAGCTTTTCAACCCCTCCATCTTCTTGGCCAATTCGGGGTCTACGGGGGCGGGCGGTGTAACGGCGGCGCTCCCGGTGACGCGGGGCGTGTCCCACTCGCTTCGCGGTAAGGTAATCTTGGCGACGGTGTCTGTCCCTGAGGCGACAGTGTCTGTCCCTGACAGCCGGCCTTCCGTATTGATAGGGCCCTGCCCGTACTGCGGGTCGTTAATCGACAACTCCCATTCTAAATGGACGTCATAAGTTTCTTCCTGACTGTGATAAGTCAACGAACCTTCCAAGTTCGTAGGGGGTGCGGGCGGGATATTGTCGTGGGCTTCGGCCGAAGCCCCGATGGACGGCTGCGAAAGGTGCCCTTCGATTATCGTATTGCCTTCTTCGCCCGGCGGCGGGGGCAAGGAAGCAGCGTCGCCGGTAATGAGTTTATAAGCGTAGTAAATCGGGTATTCTTCGGTATGGTTCTCGACGGTATCATCTATATAAGAACTCCCAATCGTCGAATCGATCCAATCCCACCCAACAAGGTTCCGGTCGCTGTATTCGCCTTCGATATCGGTTTTTACGCTACGGCTGGCGGTTACGGGGGACACGGTGCCGGCCATAATATCGTCGCCGGTTTCATTTATAGACTCGGGCGGTGTGATATCCATCCACTCCCTGCGCCATATCTGGTATCCCTGAGCCCTCGTGCTCCTAATACCGTCATCCAACGACGGCGCCCACCTTATTTCGATGGCGCCGCCTTCATCGTCCGGTACGTCCTCAGCTACTACGTTCGTCGGCGCGAGGATATCCCAGAGGCCCGTGTTCATATTATCGTGGCCGCTTTTGGACCATTCCTCGTCCAGGTGGCCGTTATCGTATGAACCTTCTGTGGTGAACGCGTAAACGGCTTCTCCGTCGCCGCAGACGATGTCCGTAGAACCGTCGTCGTCCAGGTCGCATACGGCAGGGGCTGAAACGTCTCCGTACAGCGGGCAGTTCCACTGGGTCGAAAGGCCGGGGTCGTATATATTCTTCAGTTCTCCCTCCGTCCCCATTATTACTTCGTTTAACCCGTCGCCGTCTACGTCGGCTACCGTGGGCGGGGACGTAGGCGTACCGCCGTAACTGAAATCGTCTATTAGGGTGCAATCAGGGTCGTAAACATTAACGCGGGCGCCGTATTGTTCGTTAACTAGCAGTATTTCGGGCGTCGGATCGCCCATCACGTCGGCGACGACGGGCGGGAGTTCGTACTTCGTCGAGGTCGTAGGTCCGCTCGTTATATAGGTACCGTCATACTCGAAAACTCTACACTGACCGTTGTCCCAATCTTCGCGGGTCTCCATCCTATTCCCCGGGCCGCCGCCGGAGGGATTATTCACCGAACCTACAACGATTTCGATATCCCCCGGGTCACCGTTTATGTCTGCTAGAGCCGGCGCGGTGATTAGTTCGGTCGGCAACAATACAGGCCAACCTTGGACGATATCGCCGTCTTGTTCGTATACCACTAAGTAGGAATACTCCTGCGGGTATAGATGAAGAGACATTATTATTTCCAGGTAACCGTCCTGATTTATATCGCCTATAGCCGGAGAACCGGCGGCTACGTTGCCCTGATAAATATCGTTGAAATTAGCGAGGACTTGCTTGTTTCCCTCGTGGTCTATCGCGTGGAGTTTAGTATCGGTCGCTACTATTATGTCGAGATATCCGTCGGCGTTGATGTCACCGATAGCGGGGGGGTAATCGCAAGATTCGTTAAGTGAAACCGGGAAACCCGGCTTATACATCCCATCTTCGCCGAGTAAATATATCTTACAGGAACTGTCGAAATCGGATACTATGACGGTATCCATCTCGCCGTCGGCGTCCACGTCTGCCGTAACAGGCGTTTGCATATCGCCGGAAGAGTATAAATCGAAAGCTTCCTGGGTCGTGGAGTAATAAGTTTTAGTAAAATCCCCGGACGGGGCTATTACGACGGGCGTGGCGTTTTCCGCCCAACTACCGCATAACGGCGAATCGTTAGAAAAGTTACTAACCACGCTCCCGGGCGGCTGTACAGGGTCTTCCCACGCGAGCGGTAACTCGGCCGAGACGGTAGAGTTGCCGACCGGGCTACCTTGATATACAGGCCATCGGGAAAGCAATTCAGGGAAATACTCGAAAGGTAAATCTACCTCTAATGCAGGATCGCCGAGAAAATGATAAGCCCAACAAGTTTCAGTAACGGACGGTTTTTGTATTATCAATTTTCCCTTAGCGTCAGTAAATGCCGTTCCGACACTGGGGGCATTACTTCTTAGGATTTCTTCTAAAAAGGCTCTTCCTAACCAGATACATTTAATGGGATTTTCTGCTTTTGCGCTGCCGATATACGCGATACTCCCTATTTCATACTCGATTTCCCCCACTTGTTTAACCGCTTCGATGAAGTCTATACCTATACACGTCGGTTCCGAAAAATCCCCCGTCTGGCAATTCATACCCAATACAATCGGGTATTTGTAGTAATTTTCTAAGTCGTAAACCGTATAATATCCGTTGTTTAAATAATAACTCCAATAGCTATATTCGCTATATCCATTATGCAAAGCAATTATTTTCCCTTCGGATATATTTGTTATACACGAATACGATAAACCCTCATAGTCTTCGCCGAATTCAGTTTCGCTGTCGATTTCGACATCGTAATCGTCCGGTATAACGTTTAAAATAAGGTCATTGTTGCCCAAGGTAGGGTCTTCCGTTGCTAAATAAATATCTTCTTTCCATTGACCTCCGGTATGAGATTCATAATAAATAACTTTGTTTACATACGCCGAGACTGCGTCTTCAGAAGAAACCGGTAAACGGCCTATAGCGACGTCAGGGATATCGTCGTCATCTAATAGTGTGTACCACGTATCGCACACGTCTTCTTCGGGATAATAACTGTAATAAATGTAGTCGTGCGATGGTATTTGATTATTTGAGCCGGCTAATAGTACGTATTCGAGGTTGACTGACCAATTGTTATACGCGTCAGAGATGAAAGCTTTGATAGATTCATCAGGTTCTGGTTTAGAATAATGATCATATACCCAGTTAATGGTTTTCGCTACTACTGTATGACCGTGGTTGTTCCGCCAGTTAATTAACGGGGTTAACTCCTCTATGTAAGCCGGATGGTATATCAGGATATAATTACCTTCGTCCACCGCTGACGCGGGAACGGCCGTTAAATAAACCGCGAGAATCGTAAAACCAAACGTAAAAATCAGAGCCGCACGCATTTATATCTCCTTCGGGAAAGTTACGTTTTACTCTACCTTTAACGTATCTCCGTAGTTGTATACTACTTCTATCCAGTATTTGCCGGTTTCCCAGCCTTTGGGAACGTATTCGAAGCTGTAATTATTTTTATCTCCAGCCAGTTTATTTGGTTCCGAGTAACCAATTAAGTAAGGTTCTTCGTTTTCGTTCTCGGTATATACTTCGTACTTAACCACCCATCGCTCGTCGTAAGTCGTCCAATTGATTTGTACCTTATCTTCGAATATTGAAACGTTCTTCTCCGGCAGAGGGGTATACGGGTAGCCGTCGTCGGCGTGGGGGCGGTCGTAATTCATTATATCCGACCTAACCGACGAATCCCAAAGGTCCGGTTGGTACATCTCTTCTTGTTTTATACCGATATCCCACCCGGTAAACCCGTAAAGGCGCTTGTGGCCCTCTTCTTCATTTGCCCAATAAATCGTTACCGCGTGGTTAACGCTTGGGTCGTCCGGTGGGTAACCTACGAACCTCCACGGTAAATCTTTCTCTTCTGTGACTAAGTGCTCTTCGTACCTGTAAAAAAACGTAATTACCGAGTTGGGGTTCTGGTCTACGTATACGGTAGTAAGGTCTTGTTTCCAATTGTTACCTGGAGCGGAAGGAGCAAAATGGTCCTCGAACCAATTATGTGCAGCTTCCATCATTTCGAGTGCGTCAACACCCCACGGGTCACCGGCATCGTCCGCGTAACCGTATAATGAATCGGAGTCCCAACTACTCCCGTCATCGCAAGCGGCCCCACCTAGTATTCCTAAATCGCCAAATTCCTGTTCGGTATGTTCGTATTCATAAGCGTCACCCTCCTCATCTAAAGGTATATCCCAACAATTTTGTATATCTAACCAACCTTGTTGGTCACAGTACCACATTTCCCAAGCAATAACATCAGCGTAAGAAGTCAGGAAACAGCCCCAGTTATCAGTATAACCGCCCCCCGGCGGCGCGCGTAAGCTATGTTGATAATACCCTGGTGTATCCTCGTATCCTGGATGATTATCGCGGTATTCTTGCTTTATACCGGAGCCTTTAGAGCCGCCTCCTTCGTCTTCTTCTGGATAATCTATTGGTTCGCCCGAGTTGTAGCGTTCTATTTCATCTAACTTGCGCTCCCAATCCGCTTGTATACGTAAAAGCCAATCTAAGGGTTCTAATTTATTAGTTCTATTCGCTGATAACTCTGCCATTTCGCCTTCTAAGTGGACATTGCCCGGCGGTCCTACTTGCGCAAAGTATAATACGTCATCTCCCCGGACCTTGATATAAGCGCCGCCCGCATCATAAATTGTTCCTACCGCTTCCGCATCGCTTACGTCAAACCTTTCTTCAACGGAATCAATAGCAGCATAATAATGGCTAAATGCGTAATGCATACCATGAGAGACTACGCCTCCCGCACCGCGAGATTTACTGGCCGGTACAGTTGTACTCCAGTAATTCTGGTTATGGTTTTTATCGCACCCACTCATATATCCGATTTTCGTCTTTAGTTCCTGCGGTACGTCCTTACCGCTCATCTCTAATTCTGTCCGTTTTTTAGACGCCTCGTACCCTTCTTTAATCGATTCCATCATTTCTTCGTGGTCCGGCATCTCACCTTCGCCGTAGTACACCAAACCTAGGTAGTACTTCCGTTTCCCGTCGTAACTGTAAACGGGGTAAACCCGCGCTTGTATCTCGTTCCAGGGTATTTTCGTCGATTTGCCGTACGTCTTTGCATAAAGGAGCTTGCACATATCCCGGGCAGTATCCTCGTCGACTTCCCATTCGAGAGACGGTGCGACTAGTTCTACGTCCTCTTCTTCCACTCGTGTGTCCGTGGTCGAGTCGATGGCGATTTCGTCTTGCCCGAACGCGAATGGTCCGGTTAGCAAAACGGTCACTGTTAAAACCAATAGGTTTTTAATATATCGCATGATTACTCCTTTAATCGAGGTACATAGTACCGATGAATTCGTCGCGACCTTCGATGGATAACTTGCTATTGCCGTCCCCGTCGAGCCTGTATATCGTATTCTCCCAGGGGTCAGTTATCCAGACTGTGCCGTCCTCGTCGTTGACGGTCAACGTATCTCCGCTCAAGTCGTTCCTGGTTACCTTCACGTTTCCGTTGCTACCTAGTTTGAAAACCCCGGTGTCCGCGAGTATCCAAACGTCTCCGGTTTCAGAATCTATCTTCATATCCTTTACGTGGTCGCCCGTTTCTAAACTTATATCTCGCAGGTCTTCCCCGTCGGGACTTATAACGAGAACGCGTTCTTGGCCGCTTACCCATATGTCGCCGTTGGATTGGTTTATTTCCAGTTGATACGCGTTATCGTTGGTATGGTCTTCTTCGAAGTCGAGGTCTTTTTCGAATATTATTTCGCCGACGCTCGATATCTTGTGAACCGTGAACTCATACGAGTTCGTACCGAGAACGCAGAAAGTATAATCGGAATCGTAAATATCGCCGTCGAGAGGTTTTTTATTGAGGTCTAAGGAGTAAATACCCCGACCTTCCCTATTATATTTAGTGCATCTTCCCATCCGTTCGATAACGACCCAGCAACAACCCGTGGTTTCTTCAATAATAATTAAGTCGTTCACGTAAAAGTTTTCGACGTCGTATTTTATTAACTCGTTACCCTGCTGGTCGTATATAGCAAGAAGACCACCCCACAGGAGTAGGTATATTTCCTTGGCTTCCTGCCTTATTTTCAAATCGAATACGAGCCCGCCTTTGTTATTTTGACGTCTATAAACCTCTACGCCCGTATCGGCGTTTACCGCCCTAAATGTGTAAGGGCTGCTAGGGGTTTTTTTCCCAAGGATAATCCAGTTTCCGGTTTCGTTCCCATCCCCCGGCCCGGTCCCGCCGTCGCACGCGTAGGCCGCGAGCAGGAGGACCGCGGTTATATAAATACCGAAACGTATAATATAACCCTTTCTCATAATCACCTTCCGTATCGCCGTAGTTCGCTTCAAACTGTTTTAATTATTTTTGCATATAGCTAAACACCTGTCAAGAAAAATAACCCCGTTCCGTACGAAATTAATCGGTAATACGTTATGGGTTGTGTCGGTTTATAACTACGCTCCTTTATTGGTTTGAAAATTCGAAATGGGGATAATCCCTACTGAGCGTGATAGTGCGGAGTACTTCTCCCGTATCTGGGTCTCTATTCTCAATCAACGAACCACTCGGCGCTTTAGCCCTTAATAAGAACCACGAACCTCCATCCGGATGGTAGCAAATGTCCCTAATATACTCCGTTTCGATTTCGAATTTCTTAATACCTTCTTCGGAATAAGCGATTATATAATTATTGGTTACTAACAAGACATCTCCTGTTACACCGTTAACCTCTATTATGATACGACCGTATAAAATATCGGCTATCCCGGCGTTAAAAACGAAAGTTTTAGCTCCCGCGCTATCGTATTTCACGAAATCCCCGCTATCGTATACTGCCCAAATAGAATTATCATTGGTATCAACGTTAAAAACGTATGAGTATAAACCCGGTTCTACAATTTCCGCTTCGATTTCCCCACCTATCCCGTACCTTCTTATACCTCTTATGTTATCTGCTTCGCTTAAAACCCAAACCGAACTACCAGATCCTGGCTTTATATCGTGGTCCCCGTCAGAATATACCGGCGAACCTTCGGATACCAATTCGCCGGTAACGACGTTAAAACAGATTAGCATTAAGGTCGTTACAACTTCGTATTCAGCGTTAATAACCCATAAGTATCTACCGTCCGAGGTAGGCGCTAATAGCAGTTTTTCTATTAAACTCGCTTCCGTAACATTTTCTATAGTCGTTACTATTTTACCGTCTTTCGAGTATCTTTTGACGTCCGTACCGTAATAAACGTAGAAGTCACCGTTATCTAGGTTAACGGCGATATCGTATATCCTCGAACCGGCTTCCAAGTCGATATCGTATACGAGAGAACCGTCGTCGCTACGCGTTTTTTTTACGCACCCATCCCCAGTGGATTCTAAACATAAATATAGAAAACCCTGTATGACACCATCCCCCGGTCCGGTCCCGCCGTCGCAGGCGTAGGCCGCGAGCAAGAGAACTACAGTTATATAAATACCGAATCGTATGAAATAAACCTTCCGCATTATCACCTTCCGTATCGCAGTAGTCCGGGCCGAGCAGTTTTAGACATTTTTATATACTACCAGACGCCTGTCAAGGAAAAAACTAGCTCTGGACAAAATTTGTTAGTAATTTTCTATAGCGTGTATTGGTTCGATATCGTTCGTTTGAATCGAATCGGTTGTTTTACGGAATATAATCTTTTTAGCTTTATAAGCTGGATTGCTTGAAAGCTGTCCGAAATCCCTGTAAAGGCTATATTTAATAGGTGTCTTTAGTAGAGATATCGTTACGCTCGGTCAAACCCTTACCTCTTTGTGTTAATTTTGTGTAACAAATTCCCCGAATCGCCAATAACAAACGATCGTTATCGTCATACATCGAAATAGAAAACGTGCCTATTTCTAGGCGATCGGCAAGTCACTACCGCTCGCGGCGACCGCGCACGAACCGGCTCGCTTCGACCGGCATTAACACCACCGAGGAAGCCGACCAATGCGAAAGTCAAGACGGTTACGCTAAATTAAACACGGGGTTTCTAGCGAAACCAACTGAACCACGATTCTACGCACAGGTTTTTAAGCCCCCCTTTCTCCGTCGATCGATACCCGTCAAAAAAGATTTGACTATCCAACAACGACCATGTAGAATCCTGTTAAGAACGTTAATATTAATTAACCGACGGCCCGCCCGTCGGAGAAACGGAGACGTGTTTATGAAACGCGCGACCTTAATGATTATTCTGGTCCTCATCGCCTGCGGCTCGGCTTACGCCGCCGACGGCGTAGTGAGTTGGGCCAGGGTTTATACACCGACGGTGGAAGCATACACTTCGCTCGTATATAAAGAAGGTCTCGACGTGGCGGACGTCTCGCCGCCTCATTACGTCGACGTCGTCGCGCCCCAATCGACTCTGGACGAACTGTCCGGGACCGGCTACACCTACGAATATCTCCAATACGACTGTCTGTCGCCCGAATCCGCCGGGGGCCGAGGATACTCCGGATACCACAACTACGAAGAACTAGTAAACGATATGAACGCTCTGTTTGCCGACTATCCGGGAATGTGTTCATTACGGAGTTGCGGGGAAGGCCACGCCCAATACGGATATATCTTAGGGCTAAAACTCACGAAATACGCGTCGGAACCGGTATCTTACGTTGATATGCTCTGGGAGAACGACCCGAGTAAACCGGATCTTTTAATCGTAGGTTGCCATCACGCCCGGGAGCCGATGTCGGTCGAGGTCCCGCTCTCTTTCGCGACATATATGTGCGAGAACTACACGTCCGACGCGAACGTTCGGAACATAATCGACAATATGGAGACCTACATCATTCCCTGCCTGAACCCGGACGGGTGGATATACGACGACGTGGAAGGCGCCCGCCATTATTGGCGAAAGAACGCGTACGACTACGACGGCGACGGCACCTTCTTCGAAGACCAGGGGTCCGGACGCGGCGAAGGGGTCGATCTCAACCGGAACTACACGTACAAGTGGGGGTACGACGACTCGGGATCCAGTCCCTACTGGAGCGATGAGACTTACCGCGGCCCGAGCGCCGGGTCCGAACCCGAAGTCCAGGTTATCATGGACCTGGCCGAAGAGTTGGACTTCGCCAGCGTAATATCGTTCCACTCGTACGGCGAATGGATTCTGAGACCCTGGGGATACATCGACGATTACTCCCAGGACAACGCGAAGTTCGTCGAGATGTCCGAGGTCATCAACGACGTAATATACGACCACGTCGGGCACTACTATAAAGCGAGGGGTGGTTGGGAGTTGTACAACACCAACGGCGACCTCGTCGACGGCCTTTACGGCGAATACGGCGTCCTGGCGGTAACGATTGAACTCAACTCGTACTCTCAGGGCGGGTTCTATCCGGACGATTCTTACATCGCCCCCACGTGTAATATGACGAACGAAGCGCTTCTCGCGTGGGCCAACTGGTGCGTGGACGAGTTCGCGTCCAGGTACGCCGAAGAAGGCAAAACGGAAAGCGATGGGTCAATACGGCCGATGTTCGCCCTCGAAGCAAGCAGGCCCAATCCGGTCCGCGGCACCGCCGTCTTCGGTTTTTCCGTACCCGAAACGACCGACGGCGAACTGGCCATTTACGATATCTCCGGCCGCAAGGTCGAGACGGTCGCCGAGGGCCCCTTCGACGAAGGTTACAACGAGTACGCCGCCGACCTGTCGAACCTCGCGTCGGGCGTTTATGTTTACCGGCTGGTCGCCGGGGCAGACTCCGCGGCGAAAAAGGTCGTCGTAAACCGGTAAGCTAGAAGGTTAGATTCGAATACTTTAACGAGGAACCCCCGACCGCGCGGGGGTTCTTTTTATATTCAAGACAAAACGGACTCCTAATATGGACGAAAGTATTTGACCGGTCGTCGGAAATAGTGTAAACTGCCCGGGTATTTTGCGAAAAACACGCGACATAAATACACACATAAATACCCAGGAGAAGGTTATGAAATCGACCACCGGTTTGTTAATTTTTATGCTCACTCCGTTGATGTTCGCGTCCGCCGCGTCCGACGTGGTAAGCTGGGCGCGGGTCTATACGCCCGACGAGGAAGCATACGAATCCCTCGTGTACAGCCACGACCTCGACATTGCGTCGGCACGACGCGCCGAATACGTCGACGTAATCGCACCCCAGTCGAAGCTGGACGAGCTCGGGTACCCGTATGAATACTTGCAATACGATTGCCTTTCGCCCGAATCCTTCGGCTCGCGCGGATTCTCCGGATACCATAACTACGATGAACTCCTAACGGACTTGAACGCATTGGCAGACGGGTATCCGGACATATGTACGCTGACCAATATGGGACAAGGGCACATCGGTCTGGGCGACATCTGGCTCCTCAAGATATCCGACGACGTGGCGACACCCGCCCCCGACGAAGCCGACCTGCTGATAACCGGGGTACACCACGCCCGCGAGCCAATGTCGCTGGAGGTGCCGCTGGCGTTCGCCCAGTATCTGTGCGAAAACTACGATACCAGACAGGACGTTCAGTATGTCGTGGACAACCTGGAGTTCTACATAATGGCGTGCATGAACGTAGACGGCTACATCTACGACGACGTCGAGGGTGAACGAAATTACTGGCGGAAGAACGGCTACGACTGGCCCGGCGAAGAACCTCAAGACTGGGGCGGTGGCGAAGGCACCGGGGTCGACCCCAACAGGAACTACCCGTACATGTGGGGTTATGACGACCACGGCTCTAGCCCCCAATGGTGGGACGAGACGTACCGCGGACCTAGCGCCGGGTCAGAGCCGGAGAACCAGATAGTAATGGACCTAGCCTGCGAAAAGGACTTCAAAGCCGCGATTAGTTACCACTCATACAGCGAGTTAATCCTCAGGCCCTGGGGTTACATAGACGATTATTGCGAAGACGACGACCTGTTCGTCGAGATGTCCGACGTCTTGAACGAGAAAATATACGAACACCTGGGTCACTATTACGATGCCGGGGGCGGTTGGGAGCTCTACAATACCAACGGCGACTTCGTAGATTACGTGTACGGCGTTCACCGCTTTCTGGGCGTCACGATAGAACTCAACTCGTATTCCCAGGGCGGCTTCTACCCCGACGAATCTCTGATAGGCCCGACCTGCGACATGATGACCGACGCGATGATGGCCTGGGCCGAATGGTGCATAGACGAGTTCACCGACGTGGAGTTGGATTACTTCGCCGCCGAATGGGACGACGGCTCCGCCGAGCTTTCGTGGGACGTATCGGAGGGTTCGACGGCCGCAGGTTTCAACCTCTACCGGGAGCCCGACGACGGGTCCGGAAAAGCCCTCGTCAACGGCGAATTAATAACCGGCGAATCGCCTTATAGATACGTGGATACCGGAGCGTCTCCCGCCCTCTCGTACGACTATTACCTGGAAGCGTTGGACGAATCGGGTGCCGCTACGACCCACGGCCCTGTCCGCCTGGAAGCATTGGGAGATACGAAGGCGGCGTTCGCCCTGATGCAGACCCAGCCCAACCCGACCTCGGGCGCCGTAACTTTCGCATTCTCGATACCGGAAGACACCGACGTCGAGCTGGCTGTTTACGACATTACAGGGCGTAAGGTTACGACGGTTGCAACCGGACCGTTCGCAACCGGCGAGCACTCGGTTACCGCCGACCTTTCTTCGATAGCATCGGGCGTATACGTATACAGGCTCACCGCCGACGGCGATACGGCGGTGAAGAAACTCGTTATCACACGGTAACTTACTTCAACCGACACGAAAAACGCCGGCCCCGCGCCGGCGTTTTCACATATCGGTGAATAGAAACGGCGAAAAATAACTACGAAAAACCGCTGGACTTGTCAGAACCGATTAAGTAATATTTCAAGGCGAAAACAAACGTCAGCGAAACGGTCGCCGGCGCCGCTTTCGGTAATAGATATTTAATTCGTGTATCGCAGACCGGCGCGGTAGTCAGTGTAGAATGAGGTTCAAACGCTTACGCTACGGCATGCCGCCTTTCTGAAAGGGCTTTTGGAACGATGGACCGATATCGACATCAACAGGATGACCCGTACCATCCGCACGACCCGAGCCTGGTTCGGAAGGAACGGAAACTCCGTTTTTTAAGCGTCCTACGGCCTCTGTCCGTTACGGCGGTTATTGTAATAGTCCTTACGGTTATTTTCATTCTGTTTCCGTACGAACCGCCGGTAGGTGTAGAGCCTGCGCGCGAAGCAATGCCGTTGCTCTCCTGGACGTCGTTACTCATTTTCGTCCTGGGGTTCTCGTCCGGATACTTAGATTCGAGTATCGGTATGGGTTACGGAACCACCTTGGCGCCCGTGTTGTTGCTTCTCGGTTATCATCCTATGCGAATAGTCCCTGCGATCCTCGTGTCCGAACTGCTGGCGGCCGGTACTGCGACGTTCGCCCATCACAGCTTCGGTAACGCGGATTTCCGTCCTGGAACGCGCGACTTCAAAGTCGGCGTAATACTCGGTACGTGCTCGTTGATAGGCGCGGTATCGGCCGTGATCGTCGCGATATCAGTACCGCCGATATTCTTAAAAACGTGGATCGCCGGTATGGTCCTCCTCGTAGGTATACTAATCCTCACGCACGCCGACCGAGTGATCCCGTTCGGTTGGTGGAAGATGCTGGTATTCGGGTTGGGGGCGTCTTTCAACAAGGGGCTGACCGGCGGAGGTTATGGCCCTCTCGTTACCGGCGCCCAGCTCCTCAGCGGCGTCCGTAGTAAAACGGCCGTGGCGATAACGGCGCTCGCCGAGGGCATGACCTGCGCCGTGGGAGCGGTAATGTACTACATCACGTGTAAATCCATCGACTGGTCGCTGACGCCGCCGCTAATCCTCGGAGTGTTGTGTGCAGTTCCGTTCGCGGCGCTCACCGTCCGCCTGCTGGAAGCGCGAACTCTGACTATCCTGATAGGTCTCGTAACGATAATCCTGGGTACGGTAACGCTCTTAAAAGTCTGGGTGTTTTAACAAATATGCGCGTTTTAATAACGGTAGTTATGCTCGTACCGGCGGCAGCCTACGCCGCCTCTTTTTCGGTCGACGAAGCGGTAGTCCGTGCGCTCGAAGTGGATGAAGGCTATTCGGCGGCCCGCTTCGCCGCCGAGGCCGCCGTCGGCGAAGTGGAAGCCGCGCGCGGCGCTTACTTCCCTACTCTGACGGTAGACGCCGCGGCGATAAAAACATTAGGCGTCCCCGAAAAAACCGTCGAGACGCCCCTCGGCGGCTTCACGGTCCCGATGGGCTTCGAAGAACAGATAACCGCCGGCGCGACCCTCTCTCAGACAATATGGGCAGGCGGGCGCGTTACCGGCGCGTACCGGAGCGCCAAAGAACGGCTCGGGCTGGCGGCCGCCGACGAACGTCTCGCGCGGACCGAGATCATCTACACGACGAAACGGGCGTACTACGACCTGCTCCTCGCGAGGGAAGTCGCGGCAGCCGAGGAAGCGTCTCTGGAAAACGCGCAGGAGCACCTGAAGGCCACCGAAAAGCGCCTGGCCGCCGGTCTAGCGTCGCGCTACGAGGCGATGCGGGCCGAGGTCGAAGTCGTAAACGCGTCGGCCGAAGTCGACAACGCCCGCGCGATGGTTCGGGCCGCCGAACTGGCCCTATCCGCTCGACTCAACCTACCGCCCGACGAACCGCTGGAGTTGACAGACAGGTTCGCCGCTGACCCCGTACCCCCGGACATTGAAACGGCTCTGGCCGCGTCGGCGGACCGCCCGGAGCTGGAGCGTTTCACGGCAGAAATAAAATCGACCGAACGGAATATCGAGCTGGCCCGGGCCGCAGACAACCCGTCGCTCGGCGCCAGCGTACGCTTCGAAGAGTACGCGTTGGAGTTTACCGGCGACCCGGACGCGTGGGACGAAAAGTGGACTTTCTCCCTGGGCTTCTCGTGGCCGCTCTTCGACGGGCTAGCTACGCGCGGGCGTGTCCGGAGCGCCCGAGCGGCCCTGGAGGCCCTACGGGAAACCGAAGCGGCGACCGTCGAAGCCGTAGAAATGGAAGTCCGGGTCGCGTACGAGAACGCCCTGGCGGCCGAAAACTCGGCCCGGGCCGGCGCCGGGAACGTCAACCTGGCCGAAGAAGCGTTAACCATCGCCGAGACGGGATACGCCGCCGGGACGATGAGCCACCTGGAGTTGCTCGACGCGCGGAACGCCCTGACCGCCGCGCGCGTCGGCCACGCGACGGCGCTCTACAACTACAACGTCGCGCTCCTGGACATGGAGCGCGCCGCCGGAACGTTAGACTGGAAGTATTAAAAACAGCACGGCCGATCGGAACCGGCGTAGCGTCGTATTACGAAAAAAGAAACCGGCGGCTCCAGCGGCCGGAGGGCGTGTGGGGTTTTATTTATAGGCCTTCACGCGCGAAGCGTAGAACCCCCGACTTCAGTCGGGGGAATATAATATTCCCCCTTATCTACTACTCGCCGCCGTACCTACTCGACCCATATCCTCTTGAATATCACGGACCCGCCGTTGACCTCGTTGGTTCCCCAGGAGGGTGCGTACTCGCCGCCTTCAGGTTCCTCCGCGGTCCCGGAGACGTATCCCAACTCGAAGTGGCCGGTCGACCCGGGTTTTATACCGATCATGGCGGTGAACTTCATGTTGGCGTGCTCAATAGTCGAGTACTTCTCGTCGGTTATGAAGTACGTCCACGGGTGGCCTTCGTCGCCAGCGTATCCGGGGTCGGCGGTTATCTTACCGGGCGGGACATTTCTCCACTCGGGTCTTATATCGCCTTCGATGGTCTGGACCCCTTCCACCGTCCAATCGTAGGGGGCCGAAACGCCCAGGACGCCGTATGCGAAGGTCTCCTCCGTATCCTCGCCGGCCTCGGGCGTCCTCGCGACGACGGTCGTCGTGAACGTCTCACCCTTCACCGCCTCGTACGGTTGGTCCAGCGACTCGATGACCATACAACCCGAAACGGCCAACGCCGCCGCTCCCGTAATCGCTAATACCCTCGCGAACTTCATAGTAATCTCCGTTTCGTCAGCAACCGTGTTCGGTTAATAGGATTTCCGCTAATTTGGTTCTGGGTACTTCCTTCTGTTCCCGCTTCGCCATGTCTTTAAGCTGGACGGCGCCGGCGGTCACCTCGTCCGGCCCGACGATTACGACGTGCGGGATTCCCCGCGCTTCGGCGTACGCCAACTGTTTGCCCAGCTTTACGTCCGGGTTCATAAATACATCGCAGGTTATACCCGCTGCCCGCAACTCTCGCGCTACGGCCAGCGACTCGCTTAGGGTACCCTCTTCGAAGACGGTAACCAGGACCGAGACGCGCGAAGGCGCGGCCACCGCCCGGCCCGTTATTTCCAGCACCGCTATGATACGCTCCAACCCTATGGTCGTACCCGTGGCCGGAACGTCCCTCCCGGCGAGTAGACCGACTAGCCCGTCGTAACGCCCGCCGCCGGATATTGACCCGACCTTCGGTTCGTCCACGTATGTCTCGTATATCGGGCCAGTGTAGTAGTCGAGGCCCCGGACCATCCACAGGTTGAACTCGTAGTTCGACCTATCGACACCCGACAACTCGATATAGTTCAGAAGCCGCCTGGATTCTGCGACGCCCTCCAACCCTGTCTCCGAATTCTTCAGCAAACCCTCGACCTCGTCCAGCACCTGCGCCGGTTCGCCGGTGATTTCGAGTACGGCAAGTAGTTTGTCAGCCGCGTCCTTCGGGACGCCCCGGTCCGCGAGTTCCTTGCGGACGCCTTTCAGGCCCACTTTCTCGAGTTTATCTATCGCCTGCATCGCACTCGGGCCGAGTTCGGCCGGGACGCCGGCGTATTCCTCCAGCCCGGCCAGTATCTTCCGGTGGTTTATCATCACCCGAAACCGCTCGAAACCGACGGCCCTCAGGCAGTCGCACGTAATCGCGACCATCTCGGCGTCGGCGAGCACGGACGCGCTACCGACGCAATCCACGTCGCACTGGATGAACTCCCGGAAGCGGCCCCGCTGTGGTTTCTCGGCGCGCCAGCACGGTTGTATCTGATACCGCTTGAACGGCATAGGTAGGTCTCTGTTCATCGCGACCACCCGGGCCAGCGGAAGGGTCAGGTCGTAGCGAAGCCCCAGGTCGACCTCGCCGCGGCGGCCGGCCTCGCCGCGCTTGAGTATCCGGAATATAAGTTTGTCGGCCTCCTCGCCGTATTTGCCGGTGAGGACGTCGATACGCTCCAGGGCCGGAGTCTCGAGCGGCTCGTAGCCGTATCGTTCGAAGACGCCGCGGATCGTCTCGGTAACTGACTCCCGCAGGGCCATACCGGCCGGAAGGTGATCACGCGTGCCTTTTGCGATTTGGGGTTTCATAACAATCCAATTGCTGGTAGCGGCGGTCTCCAGACCGCCGACGGCGAACAGGAGTTCGCCGCTACCCTCACTGGACGGCGAACAGAAGTTCGCCGCCATACTCATTGGTCCGGGCAGTACAGTCTAGGGATTATAAGGAAACGAGAAGGGTTATGCAAACTAAAAGTCCGGTATTGAAACGCCGCCTAATAAGGCGGCGCCAACTCTCGCCGGGTTGGGACGTACACCTGTATAGGCCTTTATATTACCTGATTTAACGACCGCTAAATTTCTTGGAAACCGAAGGGAACGATAACCCTCTCTTCGCTCCCGTCCAGGTTCATTATGTGTAGTTCATGCTCCTTCCTGGCGCACTCCGTACTCCAACATATATTGTATCCCAGGTAACAGATTTTAGTGCCGTCGGGCGATATGGCGGGATGCAACTCGCCGTGTTCGTTGTCGGTTATCCTTTTAGCGCCCGACCCGTCGATATTAACGATGTACAACTTATCCGGGGGTAAATCTTCGTAGTCGTCTATCTCGTAGCGGGCCGCCGAGACGTAAACGACTTTTTCGCCGTCGGGCGTGAATACTGGGTCGAAATCGTCGGTTCCTTCGCCGACGAGTTCCGTGAGCCCCGTACCGTCGACGTTCAATACGTATATATCGCTGTCGCCGTAGTCCGAGACCGCGACGACCGCCAGCTTCTCACCGTCGGGCGACATTACGATTTTTACCGGGTTCGCGGTTAATTCGGATAATAACTTCTCCCCCGTACCGTCGGGATTTATTTCGAATATCCCAACCCTATCCTTTCGCTCCGCGCCGAATATTATCCTCTCGCCGTCTTCGGCGAACGCGAGTCCGGCGTCTATCGCCTCGGCCAGAACGTATTTGTTCATACCGTTAATGTCCTTAATACACAAAGACGTGTTCCCACCGCCGGTCGACATATAAACGACCTTCGAACCGTCCGGCGAGAAAGCGGGAGAAGATATTATGCTCTCGCCCGATTCCAAAACGTACTCGTCGAAGCCGTTTACGTCCGCGACGAATAACTCCGAATAACTATCGTGGAATTCCATCACATAAGAAATAGTCTTGCCGTCAGACGATAAAGTTAAATCGGCCAGCTTTCTATACCATTCATCGGAAGAACCGTACTCGTGTCTGGTTAAATTACGCCAGGCGTAACCGTTCTCGTAGACCGAGTTAATTAATACCGAATACGTCTCGAAATAACCATGACTACCGTCGAAAGTATATATTATTTTCTTGCCGTCGGGAGTAAAGACCGGGTACGGTTCGCCGAGGTCGGCGATCCAGGCAAAGAGCGACGTGGGGATAAGTAAAAAGTAAATAACGATTATTAAACGTATATTCATATTTCGGTCCGCGCTGTTATTAACGTGAAACCCGGAAAATAACTTTAATCGATTATAAACGACCGAACGCATCGTTGCAAAGGAAAACCCGAGGTATAAAAACCGCCCTCCCGGGCGGAGATTCGCTAATACGGGTTAACTTACCACACCTCTATCTCGCTGATGCAACAATCCTCCCATTTCGTCCCCGGCTTAACCTCCTCAACGGTCAGGCGGATGGTCTCGGCGCGGGTGAGAACGCCGTCGTTGACCAACTCGCGGGTGCGTACCGCTTGAGTTTATCGTCTACGTCTATCCAGCTTGTGCTATTCGCTGGCGTCGTAAAAACCCTTAAGTTTCCTACGTTTAAAAAGAACCGATACCTAATACTAGATATCTTCGTAGATCGTTTCTAATTCGGGAAAACGTTTACCGTCGATTTCAACGTCGAAATACATATCGTACGGGCAATCGGGGTCAAACTTAGAAGGAATATACGTATTATAGACGCATCCTATACCGTATTCGCCCCGTATTCCCCCTTCGCCGAACTCCTCCGTTTCGTATATTGGTTCGGTCGAACCACGCGGTTGGTATATTGATACCTTATTTAGAACGGTTTCCGGATAAAATAAGAAATAGTACTTGTTTGTTAACGGCCATAACTCCCGTTCTACCGTTATATCGAGGTCTATACCCTCGTACCATTCGAAGTTAGGGATATGGTCAACTAAACGTATATTAGGATTATCCGCCATACCTAACTTAACCCATTCGTACACGTCGTGGTTATCTTTGGTCATAATCCAATTACCGCTGGCGAAAACGGCAACTGTTAGAATCGGCGGTAAGTTAGTGGTATGGCCCGGGTCGAATTCTAAATAAGGTTCGTAAATTCTCGGAACTTGCTTATATTCGCCGGGGGCGTTATACTTCGCTATTTCGCCGTTAACGGTTTCGAAACAAAACCGCCTTATTTTCGAATAGAAGTTCAAATCGTAGAACTCAGGTTCGAATTCGACGAACCAATCCAGTTCGGCGTAGTCCTCGTTTGAAACGTGGTCTTTTCCCCTTCCTTTTCTATCTCTCGCGTATATATACCCTAATTCGCCGTCGTAGCTTACTCGGAACACTAGCGTATCCTCCCAATTTATGTCTTCTCCCGTTGCGATAATTTGATTGAGGAAACCTACCTCATCGCCCCGATTAAGCCATATTCCGTCAACGGACATCGGCGGTTCGTAACGATAATCGATGTCCCGACCGAATTTCAATTTATCGACGGCGACTTTCAACGTAAACAGAGGGCCTCCATCACGGTCAACGTAGCTTTCGTCATTGTGAACTGCACAAATCCAACCCCGGGTATCGTTATACTCCGTCCTTATCCATATTTGGGGCTCTTCTATAAAATGTAAGTTCATATTGAATTTCCAGAATATAACGGGTAAGCTTGTTCCGGTAGGAATGAAACCGATTACGGGGTCGATACCACCGTAATATTCCTCCGACGGTATGGAGTATAAGAACAGGGGACGGTTAGTTGTTACGTATATCGGTTTCATCTGATTTTCCGGGTCGGTAAGTATACCGAAATTATCAGGGAGGATTTCGTTGCCGGTATCGCTTGCGTCGAAATACTCGGCGACAGGCGGATACAAATCTAGATGAGGTGTTACTAATTCATTTCTAACATTTAGTATATATATATCGTTACCGAAAACAACCCACCGTCCCCAATTATTTAACCTAAGACTAACGATTATTCCCGGATTACCCGACGTATCTAAAACGGGGTTCTCCGGCGTATAAACCTCCCAAAAACGCTCCTCAATGTCACTTAAATCAAGGATTCCGGCTTTTACGCACTCTTCTTTCGACCGTTCTATAGCCGCTCGCTCTTCCGGCGAATATTCGTCGGCATCGCCGAAAGCGGCGGCGGATAGAAGCGTAAAAGCTGTGGCTAAAAAGATAATCGGACGCATAATCCTCCCTCATCGTACGGTATTTCGAAGTAATCCCCCACCGCTTCCTCGGCGGCGTGGATTATTAAAATGAACAACCTTTATAGTTACCACACCTCGATTTCACTGATGCAGCAATCCTCCCATTTCGTCCCCGGTTTAACCTCCTCGATGGTCAGGCGGATGGTCTCGGCCCGGACGGTGGTTACGCTCGCGTTATCGTTAAACCATTTACCCAGGTAATCGCTATGCGGCGTTTTGGACGGCGGCGGGAAAACAACGTATCCGGCCTCGTTGTCGCCGTCCAATATCACCGACATCTTTATCGGGTAGGAGTTCCCGGTCATAGTCGCTTCGCTTTCAGCGAAACCGCCCCAGACCCGTATCCCGTGTATGCTGATGGGGGCGTTTGCCGTAAGTTCGACCCACTCGCCAACGCCAAGTCCGCCTACGCCCTCGACCCAAGCGGTAGACCTGTCGCCGTCTATAAGCTTGCCGGGACCGAAGTAGTCGGCCGGTTTGCCCGTTTCGGTGAGGGTACTTGACGCGGTAACCGTGAATAGAGGCTTCACTTCACCGGGATATTGCATATAAACGTACGACCCCAATGGCGGATTAGCCAGGTGCACCGGCTCCCCTTCCCCGTCATGGTCGATATACATAGAACATGCGCCCCAGTTCTCGCCCGGGTTAAGGTCATGGCTCAGGTCGTGCATCTTGTTATAAGCTATCCAGGCTCCCTCGTAGGAACGGTCGATTAAATTAACGCAATGCTCAATCGGCTCGACCGTTTCAGCGGCCAACGATACCTCCAACAAGTCGCCGTAACTCATTGCGGCCGAGGTGAGTACGTATACATAATCCGGTTTCTCTAAACGAAACGCCTCTTTGGGCGTAGAGAACCCGTAGGCGATAGGGCCGTAGCTGTTATCCCTATCCGGTAGGGTGTAGACGTAAAGCTCCTCGGTATCGTGATTGACCACCAGCTCGTATTCGCCGGCGAAGGTGGTCAGGGAGACCTCGCCGGTGTTATCTTGCGGCCCCCCGCCCCCGGCGGCGATAGAGCCGCTTCCATCGCCCCGGTTACCGGAGGCGCAACCGACGGCTATAACTAAAGCAAACAACGAGGCCGTCTTAATTAACGTCTTCACGGTTCCTCATCCCCCCTTTTTCCTCGTTTACCTCTTATTTTAGTTAGTACCATTTCGGGATTATACGGAAACGGGCTGGTTTATTCAAAGGAAAAGCCGGGTAAAGGAAAAGCCGCCCGACGTGGGCGGCTCTCGTCGTTATATATACGATAGGTTTACTCCAACTCCCCCACAACCTTCTCGGCAACCTCAAGCACCCTGCCCGACCGGCAAAGCTCCGCGGTCCAGTTAATGTCGTACTGGGTCGGGCGGTCTTCTTCCATGAAGTCCACGCCTTCCCGGACGAGCTCGTATATCGCCTCGGCGGCGGGACTGCCCTTGAGCGGGCGCCTGTGGTCGATCGCCTGGCACGCGGCGATGAGTTCTATCGCGATTATGTACCAAGCGTTGCGGATTATCTGCTTGCTCTTTATCGCCGTCGTCATGCCCATCGAGACGAAGTCCTCCTGGTCGGCCGCGGCAGGGATGGAGCCGGTGGCCGCCGGATGGCTGAGGACCCGGTTCTCGGCGCAGAGCATCCCGGCGGTGTACTGGGTCAGCATCAGGCCGCTGAACATCCCGGCGCCGTGGATGAGAAACGCCGGCAGACCCTCGCTCAGGTTCGGATTCATCAGCCGGTTGAGGCGACGCTCAGACAGCACACCGACCGTCGTTACCGCCGTACCCATAAGCTCCAACGCGAAGGCCAGCGGCGTCCCCTGGAAGTTGGCTCCCGTAACGACCTCGTCGTCGTCGGGGAAGAAGAGCGGGTTATCGCCGGCGCCGTTGAGTTCTATCTCGAACATGTACCGGCCCCAGTCGAAGGCGTCCCTGGCCGAACCGGCCACCTGGGGCGTCGACCGGAGGCTGTACGCGTTCTGGACTTTCTTCTTGCCGATTTTGCCCGGCTCGAGCATCTCGGAGCCTTCGATAAGGCGTCGGAGGTTACTCGCGCACTTGACGGCGCCGGGGTAACCGCGTCCCTTGTGGAGCCGCTCGTCCAGGCACTTGGTTGTCAGGTTGAGCACCTCGAAGGTCATCGCCGCGATTACTTCCTGGGTCTTGAGCCATCGGTACGCGTCATAGAGCCGCAGACTCCCCATCCCGGCGATGACGTTGGAGCCGTTTATCGTCGCGAGGCCGTCCCGGGCCTCGAAGACGATGGTGGGGACGCCGGCGGCGTCCATTGCCTCCTTGCCCCCCATCCGCTCGCCTTTATAAAACGCTTCGCCCTCTCCGATGAGTACCAATGCTATCTGACTCATGGGGGACAGGTCGCCGCAGGCGCCCACCGAACCGTGGCGGAAGACGACCGGCGAGACCCCCTTGTTGAGCATCTCGACGAGGGTCTCGACCACCTTCGCCCGGATGCCCGAGAAGCCGATGCACAGGACGTTTACACGGCTGGCCATCGCGGCTCGGGACTCCTCAACGTCGATAGGGTCGCCGCAGCCGGCGGAATGTGAATAGACCAAATAGCGTTGAAAATCCTTCAACTGGTCGGCGGGGAGGGCGACCTCGGAGAGTTCGCCTATACCGGTGTTGACGCCGTACATAATCTCCATCGTCTCGACCTTCTGGTCGAGCATGGCCCGGCACTTATCGATACGCTTCCACGCGTCGCCGGCAACCTCCACGGGTTCGCCGTCGTGCGCTACTTTTACTATACTTTCAATGTCGAGCGATTTTCCGTCGAGTTTGACAGTCATTTAAGGTGCCTCCTAAATATAAAAACGGAACTGATATCGGTGCCGCTCGCGCGGCGAACCGGCGGTTATACCCGTCAAAAGGGCCGCTATTATAGCAAGACGCCCGTCCGGGGCAAGCGAAAAGTACTTCTCAGCCCACCCTTAACAAGAAAGGGGCCTTTCGGCCCCTTTAACTACCATTCTGCGTGCGATTACCTGAAGCTGGCCTTGATGCCGCCGAGGGACAACGGTTCGATACTCGTGTCATCCAACCCGAGATCGAATTCCAACACCATGTCAGCAGCCGCGTCGGGTTGGTCGAGGACCCAGAGGTGTTCACCGTCCCATTCGCAGCCGCCGGTCCCAGACCCGCCGGAAGCAAGGTAAAAGCTTATATCCAGGATATAGGCCGGTTCCGCTACCAGAGGTACGCCGGCGTCGTTCACGTTCCACACGTAAACCGAGCATGCACTCTCCGTCCGAACCGTGCCGAACAGGTACCTTCCGTAGGCCGTACGGTCCAAAGGCGCGTAATAACCCAAACCGGACGTTCTTCCCGCGCCGTCGCCTATAGAGAGTTCGGTCCAAGTGATGGGTGTATCAGGGTCCGTGAACGTCCCGTACGCGATAACGTCGGTCTGACCCAAGTAAATCATCTTGTTCTCGTCGTTGCTGTAGGCGACGCCCCAGATACTATCCCAACCGGCCGGTCCGTCGACGGTGTTCAGGTAACCGGAATCGTCGTAGAAATCGACGTAACTACCGGTGTAGTAACCGACCGTCCACAGGTCGTCATCAACCATGTAGGCGCAGTCCTGTGTCGAGTCCACGTCTAAAGCCGGTATAAACCCGCTCAAAAGGGTTCCTGAACGGTCGTGCTCGTATAACCCGTAGGTGTCGGTCCACTCGGTTATCCAGATGTTACCCGCGCCGACCCCGTCGTACTCGATACCGAGGCCATACGCGTTCCCGGGTCCGGCGTAATCCCAGAATTGGACCAACGTTACGTCGCGGCTGTCGTAGTCCGGTTCACCCCCACCGGCCGTGTACTCTCCGCGAGTCTGACCGATTGCGATAGAAGTAACAGCTACAAATGCTACGGCAAAAATAACTATCTTCCCCATAGTCTACCTCCTGTCTAACGGTTAACGTTGCGTGTGAATCCTACGTATTTTAACACTGCCGAAGGGTTAAATCAACCTTTAAAACAGAAAGGGGCGGAAAGCCCCATTTCTAAAAAGCCTACGTTTTCTTCTTTGCCCGTCCAGTATCTCTACGGCAAACTCCCGCGAGCACACGTTAGACGGTAACTCTCGAAAATCCTTATCTAATCAGTAGTCTACATTTAAGGAAATTATTAGAAGTAGCCAGGGTACTTCAGACGTAACAAAACCACGCTCTCGGTCAACTGTAAATCACAAGGTTAAATATATACGCTATATATCTAGATATTCACTTATTATATATCGAATTAGCTATATAAATTGTATTAACTATTTATAATCCATATAAACAATTTAGTTAACATAATATATATTATAGCGGCATTTTATCACATTCATAGGATTAAATTTTATAAATTATTAGCTAAAATACGATATTTTTTACTTGACTTTAGTATTGGCCCTAGTTATAATTCTACATATATCATCAAGAATCCATAAATTAAACCTAAGGAGGGTATCATGCGAAAAACACTCACTATGGGCGCTACGACCGTTTTTCTCGTCGCCGCGTTAACTTTATCTTGTAGCGACTCCGGTTTTTTGCCCTACGACAACTCAGCCAGCGATAACCAGGATTCTAGAATCGACCGTTACAGGGTAGAAGGCATTATATGGGAAATCCATGGGGGCGGAAACCCCGTACGAGCATCTGATGAAGAATACGAGGTTAAATTCTATTTCTACCATCCTATGGGAATGGAATACGTAGAGATTACCGACGAAAACCCACCGTGTACGAACGATGAAGACGGATATTACGACTACAACGGCGACGACGGCGAAGGCTATCCGTTACAATATCTATATGGTAAGGTGGAGGCTTGGCATCTCGATACTAAACCACCTGTACTAAAGTACACCGAATACTTCTACTGGGATACTTTCGAATACTTGGAGAAGAATATATTCGTGGTCTGGGATTAATAGAACCGCGTTTCGCGAATTACGACCTAGTACAAACAACCTTCTTAACGCTCCCGGCAGGGGGCGTTTTATTAAAATATAAGTTGATATTAGAAACAGTAAACACCCCCGAGGACCCCGAAACTCCGTTTTAATATCGATATGCTGACCGTATTTCCCCTTTGCCGTTCCCGCACCCAATATGATATACTCCCGCCGACCCGGGTTAAACCGTACGGGCTAAAAAGCCGTTTAATTAACGGGATACGCGTGTTCAAGACGGTCAAAAAAGCAGCCGCGGCAATCTGGCGCGGCATAAAAGCTGCCCTTTACTTCGTCCTGCACCTCTCGAAATGGACGTTCCTCTTTATCTTCCTCGGCGTCGTGTCCATAATCGTAATCTTCTGGGCGTTTTACAGCCGGGGCTACCTCCACGAGCTGGTCGAGTTCGCCATCGAGAAGTACCTGGGCAACTTCACCCAAACCCAGGTCCGGGTCGACCGGGTCGAGGGGCCCCTCTTCACGGGGATAGACATCTACGGTTTCGCCATCGGCGACGGCCCGTCCATCGAAGAAGACGGCTGCGCCGTCACGGTGGACGAGATTCACGTAAAATACAACCCACTGCCGTTCTTCGCCCGCGACTTCACCATAGATGAAGTATATATGGTCCACCCCCAGTGTATGCTCCGGCGGGACGACGATACCGGCCGCCTGAACCTGGCGCGCATCTTCGGCCCGAAGGAGAAAAAGAAGAAGGGCCGGGGCAGTTACTTCACCATCGAGCACGTCGAGATGGACGACGCGTTCTTCATAATGTTTTTGAACAGCCCCGTATATCGATTCGAGGACGCCCACATCGAAACGAAATTCACGAAAGCGCGAGGCGCGGTATTCCTTGAGCTGGGGGATTGCTCGGTCTATCTCCCCCATTTCGACCAGTGGATTCCGTCGTTCGGCAACGGCGACATGGCGGTAAACGCCCGGCGCATCCGTATGGAAAACCTTGACGTGGAAACGCCCACCACGAAAATCGTCACCGACGGGATGATAAAGATGCCGGAGGGAGAGAGAACCCACCTCGACCTGACCTTCGACGCCTTCCCCCTCGACCTGGGCGAGGTCTGCCAGGGGACTTTCGACGACCCCCTGCCGACCTTCGGAATCGGCTCGTATGAGGGTCGGCTGTACGGTCCGACGAACGATTTGACCCAGGAAGGAATACTCACCCTTCCCGAAGGCTACCTATACGGGTTCAACTGGGAAAACTTATCGGCGGATTATACATTCCATATATCCGACAGGTACCTTTCCGTCAACGAGGTCTCGGGGTCGATGGACGGTATGCCGGTAAGGTTTCAGATGGATATGTACTTCCCCGCAGGCGGAGCCCCCGAATATTACGGTATCGCCGAGCTATCGAACGCGGACCTCGGCAAGTACGTACGTAGCGAGTTTCTGGACTCGGACATAGACGTGTTCGTCGAAATAACCGGCCGGGGGTTGTCGGCAAGCGACCACGACCTGTACTGTTTCGCCGAGTTCAAATCGGGACGAATAGGCCCGCTCACGGTCGACGGCGGTCGAGCCGACTTCCGGTACAACCTCGGCAAGACCGAACTCCACGACGTCAGCTTCACGATGGGCGAAGGAAGTATCGCGATTCTGGGAGAAGCCGACGCCAAGACCGTGAACATAGCGGTCGACGCGATAGACGTACCGCTGGACCGGGTGAATCTGGGCGAGAAGGCCTCGGACGCCTCCGGCACCTTCTCCTTCGAGGGCGTAATCGAGGGCGACAACAGATACCCGTCGTTCGAGGGCGGTCTTCTGTTAAAGGACTTTGACTACGCGCCGGTTCACTTCGACCTGGCGCGATTCGACGGCGACTGGAAAGAGTACGGCCGCGCCAACGAAGGCGAACTCCACGCGATGTTCTGGGACGGTAAATTGGGCAGCTTCCCGCTATCCGCCGGGCGGGTCGACATCGTCGTGGACGACGACCGGTTGACGGCCAGACGCGGCCGCATAAACATAGACGAAACGAATTTTATCGACTTCAGGCTCGACTACATGCTTGACGAAAAATTGCTAGCGGTCGACAAACTCGAGCTCACGTACACCGGCGGAAAGGCATCCCTGGACGAACCGCTGTACCTGGACATGTCCGGCGGCCGGTACAGCCTTGCCGGCGGCGACCTCGTATCCGGCGACAGCTACCTGTCCCTGGAAGGCACCTACATTCCGGCGGGAGGGAAATATGACTTCGAAGCCCGGGCCGGCGCGGTACCCCTGGGCGACATCGTTCCCCGCAACGATAGATTGGACTTAGACGGCTATTTGACCGAACTCGTCGTTTCGGGAAACGGGACGAAGAAAAATCCCCGCTTCGAGGGCCGTATCCGCGCCGACGACCTGGTGATAAACGGCGAATACGTAGAATACGTCGACGGAACCGTACTATTTCACGACCGGTCGATTTTCATAGATAAGTTAGTCGCTTCCACGTACGGCGGAAACGTATCCGTTAAAGGCGCGCTGCCCCTCAACGCTTTACTAGGAGAGGGAGAGGACGTCGTGGACGTCCGAATAACTTTATCGGACTTCGACGCTCGCCTGATAAACGCGGCCGCTGGCGTAGAAGTCGTGGACAGCGGTTCCATCGGCGGAACGGTAGTTCTGACCGGCACGGCCGGCAACATAGCCGCCGACGGCGACCTTGCCTTCAAAGACCTCGTCCACGATGACGCGAATTTCGAAAACGGGCGTCTGGATTTCGCATACGCCGACGGCGTACTCGTACTGGAAGAAATGTCTCTTTCGGAAACGGACCGGCCCAATCTAGTCGCCAGCGGAACGATTCCCATCGACCTTAAGACCTTGAAGGGCGAGGGCGAACCGTTTGGAGGCGAAGTCGAACTCGAAGTGACCGTAGACGACCTCGGACTAGGTCTCGCGAACCTCTTCACCGACGAAATCCTGGTCACCGACGGTATTGCCGACGGCCGGGCATCGGTAAGCGGGACGTTCGAAAAACCATCAGTCAGAGCCGAGTTCATGGTAGCAAACGGCGCCGGTTTCGTACGCGAATTACGCAACAACATGGCCGGATTGGAAGGAAGCGTAACCTGGGACGACACCGGCCTTAAACTCGGCTCGGAAGAGGAACCGATAACCTGCACGCTGGACGACGGGCCCACGACGGTTTACGGGCAGATTTACATGAACGGTTTAAACGTCGAATCGCTCGACGTAAACGTCGGCCTAAAAGATTACGTCGTTAAAGCGTTGGGGGGCATTCGCGCCAAAGGCGACATCGACGTAAAGGTTTTAGGTCCGGTTTCGGAGCCGCTTATCGTCGCCGACGTTTACGTTAAAAACGCACTCATCGCGATACCGTTCGGTTCCGAAGGCGGCGAAACGTATGGCGGCGGCGAAGCCGTCGACTTCACCGCGACGATTAAGGCCGCTAATGGGGTGTGGCTACGCAACAGCAGCGCCGACATCGAGTTTTCCATCGATATGGTCGTAAGGCGGGAGAACGGAAAAATGCTTTATATGGGCGAACTGGAAGCGGTCCGGGGGGAGTACTACTTCTTGCAGCGCGACTTTAAAATCGAACATGCGTACATCAACTTTACGGGTACCGAAGAACTAAACCCGCGACTGGACATACTCGGTTCGATAACCATCAGGGGAGATGCATCGGACGCGACGGTCTATATCGAGATTTCAGGAACCATGGAAGAACCCGAATTGGTTCTCAGTTCAACCGAATACCCGGGTTTGACGCAAGACCAGTTAATGTTGATGCTCGCGTTGAACGTAACGTGGGACGACTACCAGGATATGGGCGGAGGCGCCGGCGCCCTGGCGAGTAAAGAAACGCGGGAATATTTCGAAAAATACGCGTTCAACGAGGTTTCCCGTCTACTCCAACGGGAGACTCAAATAGACGTATTTAAGATCGAAACGACCGGATTGACAGGGACCGAAACCGACACGGGGGTCGAGACGACCGTCGGGAAGTACGTCACGTCCGACCTATACCTCTCATACACCGGTCGGTACTCGGAATCGGAAGAATACGGAACCAAAGAATACGCCCAGGCCGTCGGCGTCGAATACAGACTCCGCCCAGGAATCTACCTGTTCGGCGAGACCGAGAGGGAAGAAGAGGAACAGAAATACGGGATTGGTTTAAAATTCATCCACAAATATTAATCGGGAGGCCGAGGAGGCAAGGATGTTGGACAAAGAATTGCTCGAGATACTCGTGTGCCCCGACTGTAAGGGAGAGCTGGACTACCGGGAGGCCGAAGAGCGGTTGATATGTAAAAAATGCGGCTTGAAGTACCCGGTCCGCGACGGGATACCGGTCATGTTAATCGAAGAAGCGGAGAAGTAATAAACAACCGCCTGCTGCGGACTTCCGCCGACGAAAACATACCCGTCTAGGGGCTGTCGATCGTATAGATAGTATTAGATGGTTCATCGGGGTAATCGAGGGATTTCCAGAAATCGTTTACGGCGAAAGCTATTTTACCGTTGTCGCCCCAATCAGCCCCTACTACGGAATCGAGCGATTCATCGGTGTTACCCGTTATCCGAAAAAGCCCGCCGGTTCTTACGTCGCACGCCCACAGGTTTTCACGGTTATTATAGTACCTAATTATAAGCAGGTATTCCCCACCGGGAGACCACCCTAATAAACTCCCGAAGGAACCGTCCAATTCGAATAATTTTTCCCACACCTCTCCGTTCGGGTCGGCGGTATATAAGTACCGTTTCACCTGGTCGAACTCCCAATCTCCGACTGAAAGCACTTGGACTATATGGTCGCCGTCGGGCCTCCAATAAGCACCGTACCAGCGATAATCCGGCCCGTCGGGGGCCCCGCCGCCTATAGAACGGTACTCGATATCAGGAAACCCCGAAATATCGGCTACTGTCAGAGTAGGACCACTGCCGAAAACGATTTCCGTACCGTCGGGCGAGAACGAACCACCGCGTAAACCTTCGTAGAGAGTAGTATTGTCGGAACCGTCGGGGCGCGTTATATACACGTTATAGTCGCCGTACCCGTCGCTGTAAGATATCCATTTTCCGTCGCTCGACCAATCTAGCGGTTTTGGCTGGTAAAGCTTATCGGTCAAACACCGGAACTCCCCGGAGCTTAATTCGTAAACGTACAACCGCCTATCACGGACATCGCCGGGATAGCACCCCTCGAAGGCCATTAAACGGCAATCGGGCGACCAGACGGGCCTCTTCGGATCGTAAGGCTCAGGTGGTATTAAAACCGTACGGTCGTCGTAAAACTCGTCCCCCGGCGACGTCCCGGCGTCCTCGTCGCAACCGATAATCCAAGTACAAATAATCAATAACGTAAGGCTCGACCCGAAAAACAGGTCTAAGCGGGTTTTATTCTTCGACATAACGAACCCCTCCTAACGGTACCACCCCGTCGACTGATAAAGGCGAGGTAAATCTCCGTCATAATAAAACCCGGCCCGTAAAGATTATGAGCGACTGGCGGCGACGGGTAAAAAAACTACAAATGCGAATAAACGTCCCACCCGGAACCATTATAACAGTTCGTTATATCAGTGACCACCGCAGCCGCGACGTTACGCCCGTTTTTTACGGTTCTAAGAACCTTAATCCCAGAATTCGACCGTATTGATTTACGGTGCCCTTTATTTCAGTAAATTACCGTTGCGAACCGTTCATGCGTTTAATATAATGGCGGCGGTTTTTATACGCGAGGGGACTTTGGACCCAACCGACAGGATTAAATCTGAGCTCGAGACCGCCGCGAAAGCGATAGCCGACGCGGCCACGGTCGTCGCGGCGCCGCTGGCCGAATTGGCTCAGGTCGTCGCCGAGCGATTGCAGGGCGGCGGGAAGGTCCTCGTCTTCGGCAACGGCGGCTCCGCCGCCGACGCCCAGCACCTCGCCGCTGAGTTCGTCGTGCGGTTGGGGCGGGATAGACCGGCGATGGCGGCCGTCGCCCTCACCACCGACACGTCGGTCCTCACCGCCGGCGCCAACGACTACGGGTTCGAAGAGGTGTTCGCGCGCCAGGTGGAAGCGCTGGGACGGCCGGGCGACGCAGCCCTCGGGCTATCCACCAGCGGGGACTCGGAGAACGTACGCCGGGCGTTGGTACGCGCCGGCGAACTCGGGCTTTTTACCGCCGCGTTCCTTGGCTCCGGCGGCGGCGCCATAGCCCCGATCGTTAGCCTGTCGGTCATCGTCCCGTCCGACGACACCCAGCGGGTTCAAGAAGTACATATCGCCATGTGCCACGCGCTCACGTCGCTGGTCGAAGATATCATCGTAAAGCCTTAGCTTCACCTTCATATTCCCCGGTAAGGCGGAGGCCTTTTTGAAAGAGAAAATACTCGAAACCTTAGGGAAAATCCCGTCGGTAAACGTCCTGGTCTTCGGCGACCTGATGTTAGACCACTTCGTCTACGGCGACGCGGCGCGGCTGTCGCCAGAAGCGCCGGTGCCGATAGTCCGCGTGCAAGAAGACGTCTGGAGACCCGGCGGCGGCGCCAACGCCGCCGTAAACATAAAAACCCTGGGCGCGTCGGTCGAACTCGTAGGCATCGTCGGCGAAGACCTCTACGGCGAACAACTCCGCACCATAATCGAAGAGCACGGCATAGACGTATCCGGCATCTCGGCCGTAAGCGGCCGCGACACTACGTACAAAGCGCGTATACTCGCGTCCCGGCAGCAGGTCGTGCGGGTCGACCGGGAAACGGCAGGCGATATTTCGACGGACGCGGAAGTCGCCTTAATAAACGCCGTTGCCGAACGCCTCGACGAAGCCGACGCCGTCATACTCTCCGACTACGGTAAGGGGTCAATCACGGCTACTACCGCCGGCAAAGTCATCGAACTGGCGCGAAGCCGGAATAAAACGATCACCGTCGACCCGAAGGACCAACACTTCTTACTATACAGCTACGTATCGTCGCTGACGCCGAACCACCACGAAGCCGCCCGGGCCGTGGGTGAGGACGCCGCGGACGCCGTCCGCGAAGAATCCCTCGACAAAATCGGCAGACGCCTTCTCGATATGCTGGAAAGTGATTCCGTCCTCATAACCTGCGGCGAACGAGGGATGGTATTATACGGTTCCGACGGCTCCATAGAACGGGTACCGACGAGGGCCCGCGAGGTCTTCGACGTAGCCGGCGCGGGCGACACGGTAATCGCCGCGTTCACCGCCGCGCTGGCCGCCGGCGCGAACCACGCCGAAGCGGCTCACCTCGCTAACTTCGCCGCCTCGGTGGTCGTCGGTAAAGTCGGCACCGCCGCCGCGACGCCGGAGGAGATAACCCTCGCCGTTAACGTATTCTATGAGGAAACCGAATAACTATGCCCATTAACTTCGCCGACAGATTGAAAAAGGCGGTCGAGTTTAAAGAAAGCCGCCTGGTGGTCGGTATCGACCCGGACATGGACCTGCTACCACCCGAAGTTGAAGGCCGAACCGCCGTTGACCGCGTCGGCGGATTCGGACGCTGGATAGTCGAAAACGTAGCCGATGTAGCCGTGGCCGTCAAATTCCAATCGGCGTTCTACGAAAGGCTCGGGCCCCCGGGTATAGAAACCCTGGCCTCGCACGTGGAAGCGGCTCGCGGCATGGAGCTTATTACCATCCTGGACGCCAAGCGGAACGACATAGGTAACACGGCACGGGCATACGCTGCCGCGTACCTTGGGCCGGACGCAGCGATGCCCTTCGACGCGATTACCGTATCGCCTTATTTGGGCGCCGACACTCTCGAGCCCTTCGCCGAAGCGGCCGCGGAGACGGGCCGGGGGATATTTGTATTGGTTAAAACCTCCAACCCTGGCGCCGCCGACTTCCAGGACGTAGAATCCGCTGACGGCGGCTCCCTGTATCTTCGCGTCGCCGAAGCGGTCGCCGGTCTCGGGAAACCCGATACAGGTAAATGCGGTTACTCCTCTGTAGGCGCGGTATGCGGTGCAACGTACCCGGAACTTCTGAAAAAACTCCGCGAAACAATGCCAGAACAGGTATTCCTCGTCCCCGGCGTGGGCGCCCAGGGCGGCCGCGCGTCCGACCTGGCACCGGCCTTCGACGACGAGGGTTTCGGCGCGCTGGTGGTCGCGGCCAGAAGCGTCATCTACGCTTACCGGGACCGGGGCGGCGACTACGCCGAAGCGGCACGGGAAGCGGCTACCGCCCTCCGGAAAGAGATTAACGAAGCTGCGGCGGTCGGACGCAGGTGATTTATTCCATCTTCGAATACGTCTGCCACCAGCTCGCGGACCGGACTTTAATCGTCGGCGGGCTCTACCTTCCGTGCTGTGCTCGCTGCGCCGGTATATATTTTGGTTTCGCGACCGTCGCGGTATATCACCTCTTCGTTTACAGGAAAGGTTTTAGGCTGTGGCCGGACCGTCTGCTCGCGGTATTCGCGCTGGTGGTGTTAGCGATTAACTTCTTCGAGTACGCCGCGACGTGGTGGTTCGGCCTGTTCGATGGGCTCGCAGGCTACCCGCGGTTCGTTCTGGGCCTCTCGTTGGGGTGGAGCGGCTTCGTTCTCCTCGCGGCGTGCATTACCTTCCTGCAGTTCCCAAAAGATAACCGACCGCGGCACACCCTGACGGACGCTCTGCCGGGTTTCGTTCTCTGCCTGGCCGTCGGGCTTCTCCCTTTGACCAACTCGAAACCGGCGTGGTATCTGCTCTCCTGGGGGGCGGCCGCCGGGATGGTATTGTTCTATGGGTTCTTCAACTATTTCCCGGTTGCGCTCCTGATAAGGGTTACCGGATGGAAGCCGGGGGCGGTGGGCTATATCGTTATCTTGGTCGCAATCGCGGCGGCCCTCGTCGGCGAATGGTTTTTACACCGAGCATTATTCGAAGACATAACGAGCGTAATAAGGTACGTCTATAATCTGACCGGGCTTATTTAACGACACCTGTTTATTATTGACCGTCGATATGCGGGTTGTTATAGTCGTGCCGGACCTGTACAGATGGACAACGGCAAGAAATCGGGGACAGGCGGTTTCAAGGGCAAAACCTGGTGGTTTCGCCTCCAGAACCTCCTGGCGGACTCGGTAACCGGGCTCCCGACGCTGACCGGTAAATTGGAGGACGTACGGGAAGCGCTCGAAAAAAACGGCGACCTCGGTTTATTGTACGTAAACGTCCCCCGCGGGGTCGAGTTGGAAAAACTTTACGGGTGGTCTTTCTACGACGAGTTCCTGAAAAAAATCTCCTCCCTGTTAACGGAATTCAAAAAAAAATATTTACGTCGGCAAGACTTTCTGCTGATAAGGGACGTTGAATCGTCCGAATTCATTTTGTTTATAGCACCAACCTCGAACGACGAAACGACCGATTACCTCGACGAAATCGGCCTTCTCCGACAACGCTTACTCCAACTCCTTTCAAAAGAACCCTACGTTTCCCACGGCCCGATAAAATTTAAAAATGTCCTGCACGTCGGTTGCTCCCAGGCGAAACTGGTGTTGGTCGAACGCCCCGAACGGTCCATCCATTACGCGATAGAGGAGGCGAAGCGCCGGACCTTTGAAGAAGCCGAATCCGAATCCACGCGCTTCAAAAAACTCCTCCAGGAGGTTATATCTAACGAAAGGGTATCGGTACGTTATCAACCGATAATAGAAATGCGGGGGAACCGTACGTTCGGCTTCGAAGCGCTGAGCTACGCCGAAGACGTACCGGGGCTCGAAGACGCCGAGATGCTGTTCAATCTGGCCGAAGAGAGCGACCTCTCGGTCGAACTGAACAGGCTCTGCAGGCGGCTCGCTTTATCGGGCGCACGGGGTTGGCCTCTCAACTCGAAGGTGTTCCTGAACACGGACCCCCGGTCGATAGAGGACATCGGACGCGACGATAGCGAATTCATGGGGCTCCTGCAGGAAACGAACATAAAACCGGAATCGGTGGTCCTGGAAATCACGGAACGCTCGGCGATAACGAAGTTGGCCGAATTCAAAGAAATCATCAAGCATTTCCGGGAAATCGGCGTACGTATCGCCGTCGACGATGCCGGAGCCGGTTACGCCAGCCTCAACACGATAGCATCGCTCCAGCCCGATTACCTGAAATTCGATATGGCCCTCGTCCGCGGCATAGACAAAGACCGGGTGAAACAGGAACTCCTGGCGACCCTGCAAAACCTGGCGCGCAGGGTGAACGCACAGATAATAGCCGAAGGTATCGAAACCGAAAACGAATATAACACTTTACTCGACATGGGTGTGGAACTGGGCCAGGGTTACTTCATCTCGCCGCCCAGGAGCCCGGCCGAACTTAAAACGTTCGTCACGGGTTAAAAACAGAGGTTTGCGATGGCTAAAAAAATAATGGTAATCGAGGACGAAGAAAACGTCCGGCTCGTGGTAAGCCTGTCGTTAAAAAAAGAGGGATACGAGGTGGAATCGGTGGCGACCGGCGAAGAGGCCCTGGAAAAGGTCGTCGATTTCGCCCCCGACTTGATTATACTGGATATAATGATGCCCGGGATGGACGGCTGGGAAGTGTTGGGCCTGCTCAAATCGAGCGAACTGACGGAAAAAATCCCCGTATGCATACTGACCGCGAAGGGCGAGGTACGCGACGTAATGTACGCTACCCAAAAAGGCGCGGCCGATTATATAACCAAACCGTTCACGAGGAAAGAACTGGTGGACCGTGTAGGCATATTGTTGGAGACCGTCGGCGAATGAAGGACGTTTTCCCCGATTACGATTCCAGGAGCATAATATGAACCGGATAGCGAGGATAGTCTTCACCGGGTTAATCGCGGGGCTTGTTATATTCGTCGCAGGAAACGTCGTCGATGTACTTTCCTCCTTCATCATACGCGCGCCGGAAACCACCGGAAAACTGGATTTGGCGGCGACCATTTTATTGACGTTCCTGTTCGACCTCATCGCCGGGCTGCTCATAACCTTCGCGTACGGCATCGTGAAAAACGGGCTCCCGGCCAACCGGATTTTCCGAGCTTTAACTTATGCGGGGGTTTTGATTCTGGTGAATACCTTGCCCCGCGCGGCGGACGCGTACGTCGGGGTTCCAATAGATAACGCGGTGGTCGTATCCTGGCTGGTAAGCTGGATTCTGGAAGCTGTCCTCGCGGCCTCTTTAATAATATTATTGTACCCCGACGGGAAGAAGCCGTCCAAAGGTAATAAAATGCCGGAATCGGAACCCGACGCCTCTCCGGCGCCACCGAAACCCTAGACCGGCCCTTAACGAAATACCGCTACCCTCACCCTAAAAAAACCCCCTTTCGGGGGTTCTATTTTAACCGATTTAACCAGTTCCAGTCTAATCGCCCAAATACCTGTCGATGGCGAGACGTATCTCGTCGCCTGCGCCGTCGTAAAACGCCGTGTCGCGGCCGTAGCGAGCCAGAAACAACTGGCGATACCACGCTTCCCTGTCCGGGTCGGCGCTGAACACCCGGGATATTTCCCAAATCACGCTGGCGTTCTCCTCATATTCCGGATACCTGTCCAGAAGGGCCACGTAAACGACTATCGCCTCCGCGTAATCGCTTTTGGACTTATCGAAATTCTGAGCAATGGCGCGGAGCAAAGTAGCCGCCCCCCGATCGCTGAGACGACCGGCCAACCGTTCGTCGAAGACGGCAAGGGTACCATGCGCGTTTACGGGTTGGGAATCTTCGAACGCCGCGAGGGCGACGAGCGAAGCGGCGGCGGTCCTGGAGCTGTGTTCCGTTATCGCCGTGAACCGGCATTCCTCGTCGAGTTTCTCATACGTATCGAGGACTTCCTCGTCGTACCGCGGGTCGTTTTCGATACCGGCCAGAGCGTACTTAGCGTATCCTATTCCGTAAAGCGCCGAGCTGTAATAATCAGAGCCGGCGGCCACCTTCTCGTAATACGATATGGCTTTCCTGTAATTACCTTCGAAGAGAGCCATCTCTCCCAGCCTGAAACAGATATCCGCGTAGTAACTGCTGTCTCCTGCCAGGTCCGCCGCTTTCAGGTAGTACGCTTTCGCGTCGTCGATTCTACCCTCCTCTTCGGCGATAAAACCCAAGAAATACCAAGCGTACGCGAGCAGCTTATCGTCGTCGCAATTCGCGGCGAGCGTCTCGAGCGTGGTGCGGGACCCGTCGCAGCGGATTAACGGCTTCTCGGGTAAAGGCCCGCCGTATTCGTACGCGGACGCCGCGGCTTCGGCGAAACGTTCGAACTCTTCGACCGCCGCCTCCATCTCCTGCTCGTGCTGCATCTCGGCCTTCAAGACGAGTATGACGTACGCGTCCTCCTCGGCGGGGGCTTTCGCCAAAACCTCGTTCGCCCACACGGCCGCCCTTTCCCGTTTCCATTTTAGTTCTTCTATCGCTGCGTTGCGGGCTTTTTCGTCCTCGAACGGTATGTCGAAGACGACGTTAATGGTAACCTCGTAATCCAAATACCGAAAAGCGGCTTCCGACGCGATGTCGTATCCACCGCGGGCGAGGCCGATATATTCGTCAAGAGCATCGTCGTCCAAATATTCTTTCCGGACGAATATCTTGACCTTGTCCTCCGTCCGTCCGACGGCCGTAAGGCGTTCGGCCGCGGAATTACTCGTCGGAACGACCGCCGACTCGGCGGCGCCGCCGTCACCAGGACCCAAATAAACCGAAGACGCCGAAACCGGTGTCGTCGCTATAACCAGGGCTATTATAAAACTTGCTATCCTTACCAAAGTTACCTCCATTTTAGGTTCAGGTTTTTCCGGCCCTGTATATCCGTACAGATTATACTGATTTCGCTACACGTTTTAAAAGGTTTTTTTACCGGTCGACGGTTTTTTTCGTTACTCGCCGTTACACACAGTCAATAGGACCAACCGCTAAAAAGCAGTCCGTACGCGGACGTTAACGCCATCGGTCTCGACGACGATGGAACCGTGGTCCGCTGTAATGAGAACGTGGGACCCGACCCGTTCGAAGGCCTCTACCACCGCCGGGTCCGGTCTTTCCGGTTTTCCGCCGTGTTTAGTAGAGATTACTACGACGGCCGGGCTTAAAATACCTGCCGGATCCCCCGTTCCCCATCCCTCTGTCCCCCGCGCCGGTGCTTTCAGCGCGGTAACTCCCAAAGGCCCGTCCGTACCGGGCGACATTTGCAATTGCGCCAGGCTGGGGAACCCAGGGTAAAACAGCGAAAACCGCCCGTAGGTTAACAATATCGAAGTCGAGTTGTCGTCTTCTAACGTCGTAAGCCGGGCGTCGCCGAAGTAAACGCTGCCCGGCGCCGGGTCAACCCGTTTGACTCCGACTTCGGCTGCCGCGTCCTCCACGGCCGGCATCGGGTCGTAATAACCGCCGTCTGTCCAACTTCGGCCGACCCAGAGTTCGCCCAATAGAACGTTTTCGATTACGTACGGCGCTCCGCCGGCCGCGCCCGCGTCGGCGGACGTGATACACAGCACGTCCAGCCGGTCAATACTACGGGCATGTAAGAAAGGTTCTACCTTCGAGCGGCCGGCGTTGTAGTTCTCGTTCCCGTATCCGGCGTTGAGAAGTAATCGCCGTCCGTCCGGGGCTTCGATTAAAGCGGCGTCGCCGTTGCCGACGTCCAGAAACGTTACGCGTAAAGACGACCCGGTCGGTCCCACAACCTCGCCGACGACCGCCGCGACGATCAGAACCGCGAAAGAAACCGGCATAACCCGCCGCCACTTCCACGCCCGGGACGCGAAGAACGATATAGCGGCCACGATGGCCAGCAACACGGGTAACGGCGGTCGCCCGACCCAGAACTGTAAGTCGCCGTACTCGACGAACGGACGCCAATCGGCGAGGGCCGGCCACAGCCGCCCCAGCGGCTCGAGACCGCCTGCGCATACGTCTGCAGTGACGATAATGACCTTACTTACGAACCACGCCGCGGCGCCGTAAAGCTCGCCGAGGAAAGGGTGGATTACACCGGCGGCCACCGCGATTAGCCCGAATACTATCGCAAGACTGCTCGCCGGGACGATTAAAAGATTCGACACCAACGCCACCGGCGACAGCCTGTAGAATAAATGGAGCTGAAGTGGAAGAACGCCTATTTGGGCCGCCAGCGTCGCCGCCGCCGTCTCGCGCAAAAGAGGGGGCAGAAAGCCGAACCCCCGGAAGAAAGGTTTATAGAACAGGGCGATGGCGAAGGTGGCGGCGTACGATAATTGGAAGGAAGCGTCTCCGATTAATAACGGGTTATACACGAGCAGAAAAACCGCCGACGCGGCCAAGACGTTTATCAAATCCACGTCCCTATCTACGAAGAGTGCGCCCAGTACCAACAATGCCATCACCGTGGCCCGGACAACGGGCGGGTCCAATCCGGTCATAATCGTATATATAGGAAGAAACGCCGCGACCGCGACGGCGCTCGCGCGGCGCGAAAGGTTCGCGCCCGACAACAATAAAAACAATACGAACGCTATCAAACTGACGTTCTGACCGCTAATAGCCAGGATGTGGACAACGCCCGCGTCGGTAAACTCCGAGACTATCCCCGGGTCTATCTCGCCCCTGGTCCCGAGCATCATGCCCTTTACGAGGCGTCCTTCTTCGCCGCCGACGTACCGGTCCAGCGCGTCGGCGGCGTACCGACGTACCGAGTATGAAAAACCGTACACGGGATTAGTCACAGACCGCCCCTCGACCGATACGAACTTACCCGACGGGACCGTAAGCGCGGCCGTAACGCCCCGGCTCTTCAGGTAGTTCCTGTAATCGAACCCGTTTTCGTACGCGGGCGGCTTCGGACGCGCCAGGTTACCCGTCAAACGGAGCCGGTCGCCGTACCGAAGCGGGAGATTGTCGTATATCGTGACGCGGGTCTTTCCGGCTACCTCGGTTCGTCCTCCGTTCTCGGGAGTGACGCTTTCGGTGCAGAGGTCGAAAAGCATCCGCCCGTCCCTCTGTTCCGGGTCGTTCGCGATTATACCTTCGACCTCGGCCCAGGTCGGGCGATAACCGTCGAGTAGAAGCGACACGTCGTCCTTCCCGACGTACCGGGAACACGCGGAGTAATAAAAACATCCGGCGGACGCGAACGCAAACACGACGGCGTAGACCGAAAAGCGGCTTCCCCGAAAAAATAGATAGAAGGCGACCGCCGAGGCCACGGCCGCTAGTATTAAAACGGAGACAATCGGCGGTTCTAAAACGGCCGACACGACCAACCCACCGCCCAGGCCAAAAAGCACGTACACGGCCGGCCGACGGCGTCCCTGGGTCGGTTCCTTTTCGGCTTCAGGTTTCACAAACTCAAGGCGTCAGACATTCCAAGCGTCCGAAAGTGCGGATTATACCTAACAAACAACGCGATAACAAGACCGCGCTCGTTCGCCGCCGAACACGATAGTATACGGCGGTCTTAAACGGCTCTCTATTGACGTCGAAACGAAAAAAAAATCGCCGCGTACCCTTCACTCTGGCGCGAAATCTGCTATATAGATATGGGGAGACAACTAATTATAAAGGGGGCTTCCGGGAAAATGACCAATCGTATCAAAACCTTACTCCTCGACACTCTGGCACTTCTCATAGCGGTTACGTCCGTATGCGCCGCCGATCACAAAGTGGAACTAACGGACGCGTCCAAGTACTTCTTCTACCGGGAGTACGATAAAGCCGTCGAGATAATCAACGGCGTACTGGAAGAAGAACCCGGCAACGTATCGGCCCTGGAACTCCGCGGGCGCATCGAGATTGTCACGGGCGACCTGGAAACGGCCCTCGCGACATTCGAGGAAGCCATCGGCGCAGACCCGGAGGACTACAGGGGCTGGCAGGGGAAAGGCGAGGTACTCGAGCGTATGTACAAATACGACGGGGCTTTGGAAGCGTATTCGGTAGCCGTCGAGATTAATAAAAAAGCATCAACGTCCCTTTACGCCCTGGCCGTACTCTACGCGAAAAAAGGCGAAAAAGAGAACAGCTTCAAGTATCTGAAAAAAGCGGTCAAGGTCGACGAATTCTTGAAGGAGACGGCGCGGGACGAACCCGGTTTCGAGGGCTTCCGCGGCGACGCCGAGTTCTGGGAGATAGTGAACTAACGGGCCCAGGCTCTCGTCAACCTATAACCCGTCCGGGTTACGATTTTCTTTCCATATCTAATAGTACGTCGTTTTTTCCGTTGACAGTATGACGGCGGACTTATAAAATTCCCGAAATCGGTTAAGATAATATTTAACGTTTACCCATAACGAAAGGTCGAGCTATGAAACGTATAAACGTTCTCGCAGTTTTTATCGTAGCCACTTCCTTCGCGACGTCCGCCGGCGCGACCGAATGGCTCTGGCAGGTTACGACGGACCCGGCTAGCGATTACGGTTCTTCCTGGTCGCCCGACGGTACTACGCTTGCCTTCTTCTCTTACCGTAGCGGTAACGCGGACATCTGGACGATTCCCGCGACCGGCGGGGCGGCTACCCAAATAACCACGGACCCGTCGCTCGACGCGTGGCCTGCGTGGTCGCCCGACGGTACTACGCTCGCCTTCTACTCGTACCGCAGCGGTAATTGGGACATTTGGACGATTCCCGCGACCGGCGGGACGGCGACGCAAATAACTACGGACCCGGCAGACGACATGGGTCCTGTATGGTCGCCGGACGGCACCACACTCGCCTTCTACTCGGACCGTAGCGGCAATCGCGACATCTGGACGATTCCCGCGACCGGCGGGACGGCGACATGTATAACCACGGACCCGGCGGCTGATGAGTATCCTTCGTGGTCGCCGGACGGTACTATGCTCGCCTTCTTTTCCGACCGCAGTGGTAACATGGACATCTGGACGATTCCCGCGGGCGGCGGGACGGCAACACAAATAACCACAGACCCGGCGTACGATGTAAATCCTGCGTGGTCGCCCGACGGGACTTCGCTTGCTTTCGACTCGGACCGTAGCGGTAACTACGACATCTGGACGATTCCCGTGGCCGGTGAGCCGGCGACGCAAATAACCACAGACCCGGGTTTCGACCAGGGTCCTAAGTGGTCCCCTGACGGTACTACGATCGCCTTCCACTCGGACCGCAGCGGCAACTATGACATCTGGGCGATAAAACCCGACCACACATCGGTAACGCCCGCGTCCTTCGGCGAGATTAAAGCGACGTTCAGGTAGTTTATTACGGGTAATGTTCGGGCAGCGGTGGGCAGCGCGTTCGCTTATACTAAATCACGAAGCGGGTTATAATACACTTCGGGCGTCCGGGTCGGGAATGATTACCGCCTTGAAATAGACGCTCCTATATCCTATACTCCGTCCGCTCGTCGAGAGCGGTTTTTATTTTAGGCGCGCGACCCGTTCGTACATTTACCCATGCTAGACGTAAAATTCATAGTGGAAAACGAGGCGGCCGTCCGGCGGATGCTCGCCGACCGCGGCGCCGAGGCCGACGTGGATGGCATACTCGAGTTGGCCGAGACGCGCCGGAAGCTCGTGTACGAGACCGACGAGAAGCGGGCCGAGCAGAACCGGGCGAGCGAAGCCATCGCCGAGGCGAAGAAGGCAGGGGAAGACACGGCCGAGGCCGTCGCCGAGATGAAGGCCCTGGCCGCCGAGGTAAAGGAACTCGGCGCGCGCCTCTCGGAGCTCGAGACGGAGCTTCACGGTAAACTCCTCGAAGTCCCGAACATGCCCCACGAGTCGGTGCCGCCGGGCAAGACGCCCGAAGATAATAAACTCGTCCGGAGCTGGGGCGACCCGCCCAAGTTCGAGTTCCCGGCGCGGGCCCATTACGACCTGGGCGAGATGCTGGGCGTCCTGGACGTGGAACGTGCGGCCCGGGTCGCCGGGTCCCGGTTCGCGATGACGGTCGGCGCCGGCGCCCGGCTCGAGCGGGCCCTATTGAGTTTCTTCCTAGACGAGGCGTCGGCAGCCGGTTACACCGAGGTCTTCGCCCCATTCGTCGTCAACTCGGCGGCCATGACCGGAACCGGCCAACTCCCGAAGTTCGGCTTCGATATGTACGCTATTGACGGCGAAGACCTGTGGCTGAATCCTACGGGCGAAGTACCCATTACGAACCTCCACGCCAGCGAGATACTCGACGGCGAACGCTTACCGCTCAAGTACGCAGGGTACACCGCCTGCTTCCGGCGGGAGGCCGGCGCCCACGGCCGGGACACCCGAGGGATGATGCGGGTACACCAGTTCAATAAAGTCGAGCTCGTCAAGATTACCGACGCCGAAAGTTCGTACGACGAGTTGGAATCGTTGACGGCGGACGCCGAGCGGTTACTACAAAAACTCGGGTTGTCGCACCGGGTAGTAACCCTCTGCGTCGGCGACCTGGGCTTCGGCGCGGCCAAGACCTACGACGTCGAGGTATGGATACCGAGCGAAGAGACGTATCGGGAGATATCGAGCTGCACCAACTACGAGGAGTTCCAGGCGCGCAGGATGAACACCCGCTACCGGCCCGAGAAGGGGGCAAAGCCGCAGTTCGTCCACACGCTAAACGGGTCCGGCCTCGCTATTGGCAGGTGCGTTATCGCCATACTCGAAAACTTCCAGAACGCCGATGGGTCCATCACGATACCGGAAGTACTGCGGTCGTACATGGGCGGGATGGAGAGGATAAAGTAAGCCGGTCGGGTAAGATATATGCGTACGTCCCCTAATGCGATTTCGTTAATCTACGCACTGCTCGGCGCAGCCCTTGTCTTTATAGGCTGCGAAGGATTAGTAGGTGGAGATGCCTCATACGAAAAGGTCGTCATTATCGGCGAGACCGCCGAGAGCGGGGTGTTCGACCCTTCCCTCGAGTATAGCGGCACGACCGGTCGGCTCGCGTACTCGGCGGTCGAAGTACCGGAGTACGTTCATACCCACCTGGCGGAATCGACCGACGGGGGGCGTACGTGGGAATACGTCGCCGAAATAAATAGGTCCGAACCCGGCACGGTAGTAGACGACGGGAGCACGATAGAGGGCGTCTGGCGCCACGAAGTACCGACGTTGGTTTACGACCCCGACGACATGGGCAGAGAATGGAAGGTTTACTGGCATCGTTACTTCGCCGAACCGCCGTACGACGCGGACGACAGGCTCTTCGAGTACGGCTGGATCGCCTACAAGTACGCGAGCGACCCCGGCGGCCCCTGGTCCGAGGAAGTGGCCTTGTTCGGCGCGTATCCGTTTCCGTCGGGCGGCTTCGAGGTCGAATACTACCTTAACCAGCTTCACCCCGACCTGGCCGACTTCATCGCGTTCACCGAACCGGGGTCACTCTACAAAGACGGCGTCCTTTACCTTTGCCTGGTAGGCGCCCGCGCCGACGGCGAAAGTAACTTCAAGGTCTTCCTGATACGGTCCAGCGACCACGGCGAAACCTGGGAATACGTCGGTACGCTTACGGATAACGACGACGCCGCGGAATTGGGTTACACGATGTTAACCGCCCCGAGCCTGGTCGAAGAGGGCGGACGCGTCTTCTTGCTCGTTGCGCCCTGGGGGCCGCTTCTCACGGACCACGACGGGACTTACGTCTTCGAGTTCGAGGATATATCGCGTGCGAGGCTGAAGAGAGAAAATGGGAAGCTGGTCGTCGTCAAATACCTTCCGCCATCGCTCTCCGGTTGGATTAACGCCGGCGAAAGCGACTACGACGCAGGTAATACGTACGGCGGGATAATAATGCCGCAGCTCGACATGGCCGACCCGAACGGTTTCGCTATATACAACACGAAGGAACGGATAACGGACTGACCGGCGAGCCGGAGAACGGACTGACCTGCGAGCCGGAGAACGGACGGCAAACGTCCTACCGCCTACCTACCCCGTAGTACTCGAAGCCGGCGGCTCGGACCTTCTCGGGGTCGTAGATGTTACGCCCGTCGAAGATTAAGGGACGGGCCATCAACCCCTTCAACTTCTCGAGATTGACTTCCTTAAACATGTTCCAATCGGTAACGACGGCCAGCGCCTCCGCCGCCTTCGCCGCTTCGTACGGATTTTCGGCGGTCACAAGCCCGGGAACTTCGGCCTTCGCCCCTTCGGCCGAGACCGGGTCGTAAGCTACCACGTCGGCACCCTCGTCTTTCAAGAACCGCACGATTTTCAAGGCCGGCGACTCACGCAGGTCGTCGGTATTTGGTTTGAACGACAGGCCCCATACCGCGATTCTCTTGCCGTTCAAACCGCCGAGTTCTTCGCCGATTCGCTTTACGTAGCGTTTCGGTTGGCCTTCGTTCACGTCTACCGCCGAACGGAGAACCCGGAAATCGTAACCGGCCTTCGTCGCGATGTCTATCAACGCCAAGGTATCCTTGGGAAAACACGACCCGCCGAAGCCTATCCCCGCGCCGAAGAACGCCGGATTGATACGTCCGTCCATCCCGACGCCTGCGACGACCTCCTTTATGTCGGCGCCCACCTCGTCGCAGATGTTGGCAATCTCGTTGATAAAACTTATTTTGAGCGCCAGGAACGCGTTGGAAGTGTACTTTATCATCTCGGCCGACAGGATGTCGGTTATTATAATCGGCGCGTCGAGCGGCTCGTAAAGCTCCGCGACCATCTGCCCGGCCGCCTGGTTCGAGCATCCGACGATGACTCGGTCCGGGTGCATAAAGTCGTGGACAGCCGAGCCCTCCCGCAGGAACTCGGGATTGGATACGACGTCGAACGGATGGTCCTCGGATTGAGACTCCCTTATGATTTGCCCGACGACGTCTCCCGTCCCCACGGGAACCGTCGATTTGTTCACGATGAGCCGGTAGCCGTCCATCGCCTTCCCGACGGTCTCGGCGACTGCTTCGACTTGGCTCAGGTCCGCTTCGCCGTTAGCGCCCTGGGGTGTCCCGACCGCGACGAAGATTATCTTCGAGTTCTTTACGGCAGTTTCGATATCCGTCGTAAACTCGAGGCGCGCCATCTCGGCGTTAATTTTGACTATCTCCGCGAGACCCGGCTCGAAAATAGGGATTTTCCCATCCTTCAGCATCCCAATTTTATCTTCATCAACGTCAGCGCAGATAACGTGGTTTCCCAGGTCGGCGAAACACGCGCCGGTAACCAGCCCGACGTAACCGGTCCCCATCACCGCGATTCTCATATACGTTCTCTCCAGTAATCGAGTATGTCGGACAACGTTTGGTCGAACGGTATCTCGGGCTCCCAACCGGTGTCGGCTCGGAACTTACTGTTGTCCCCTATCAATAACGGCACATCCGACGGCCTGAGCCGCGCGGGGTCCTGGACGATTGCTGCGTCTACGCCACTTATCGCGATTAATTTATCCAGTATCTCGCCGATGGAGTAACCGGTCCCGCTGGAAATATTGTAAACCTCGCCCTTCTTCCCCTTCTCCAGCGCAAGCCAGTACGCCCGGACGGTATCCCGTACGTCGGTGAAGTCCCGTACCGCGTCCAGGTTTCCGACCGTTATCTCCGGCGGCCGGAGTTTCTTCTCGACTTCGACTACTTGAATCGCGAAGTCGGAACAGACGAAGACGCGCCCGCGCCTCGGGCCCGTATGATTGAACGCCCTCGTCCTGACCACGTCCAGGCCGAACGATTTGAAATACTGGTAAGCGAGTAAGTCTTGCCCGACCTTCGACACGCCGTAAGGGCTTAGCGGCCTCAGCGGATTATCTTCCGTAATAGGCACCTCATCCGGTTCGACGTAACCGTATTCTTCGCTGGAGCAGGCGACCAGAATCCGTGGGGTTATCCCGGCCCGGCGCACAGCCTCGAAGATGTTGACGGTCCCGAGGATGTTCGTCGTAATCGTCTCGGTCGGCGCTTTCCAGCTCGTTACGACGTAACTCTGGGCCGCCAGGTGGAAGACTCGTTCGGGTTTGAAGTTCCGAACCAGCTCCTCGACGCTGGATGCGTCGCGTAAGTCCGTCTCGACGAACTCGATTCTGTCGCGGATATGGTCGATATTGACCGTCGGGCTACGCCACCTGGTAGTCCCGAAAACCTCGACGTCGCTTACGTTGTCTAGTAAATAATCGGCCAAATGGCTTCCCGCGAAACCCGTTATCCCGGTTATTAATACGCGCACGTCGTCCCCTTTCTCGGCGTTTTTATGCCTTCCCCAGAACTTCCTTTGCGAGCTTTACCGCACCCACGGCGTCGGGCGCGTAATAGGCCCCTATCTTCGAAGCGTACGCCCCGTCCACGACCGCGCCGCCGATAAGCACCGGCTTTTCTATACCGGCCTCGGACAGGGTACCGGCGACTTTACCCATCTCCGGCATCGTCGTCGTCATGAGCGCCGACAGCGCGACGATATCGGCCTCGCCGGCCGCTTTTACTATTTCATCGGCAGACACGTTCTTGCCCAAATCCCGCACGTCGAAACCGTGACCCCGCATAACGGCCGAGACGATGTTCTTGCCGATGTCGTGTACATCACCTTCGACCGTCGCGAAGACCACGCTGCCGACCTTCGCGCCCGCGCCTTCCTCGAACGACGGTTCGAGTACCTTAAAAGCCTCCTGCACCGCCTCGGCCGAAAGGATAACCTCCGGTAGAAAATACTCCTTCTTCTCGAACCTACGCCCGACTTCCTCGAGAGCCGGTAGTATAAAGCTTTCGTTCACGGCGGTCGGCTCGACCCCGTCTTTCAAGAGCCGGCCGACGAGCCCGCCTATCCTGTCACGATAACCGAGCAGAACGGCCTCGTATAACATATCGCCCGGCACCTTCGCAGGTTCGGCGGCCGGAGCCGCTTTCGGCACTTCGCCCTTAACCGCTTTCAAATACTCACGGGCCCCCGGGTCCCGGCCCTGTATCACCTTGACCACTGACAACGCCTCGGCGACCCTGGGGTCGTACGGATTGACGATGGCCGCGTCCAAACCCTTACCGACGGCAGCGAGTAGCGTACCCGCGTTCAGGACGCTTCGGTCCGGCAAGCCGTGGGACACGTTCGATACGCCGAGTATGGTCTTAACGCCCAGCTTGTCTCCAATCGAGCGAACCGCGTTCAGCGTGACCGACGGGTCGCTCTGGGCCGCCGTCATCATCAAAGGGTCGATTAATATGTTCTCGACCGGGATACCGGAATTAACGGCCGCATCTACGACGCGTTCCGCTACGCGCAGGCGGCCCTCGACCGCATTGGGGATGCCGTCGTCGTCGAGGGTCAAGCCCACGAAAGCGGCACCGTAGCGTTTTGCCAACGGCAACAACGACTCCAACTTCTTGGACTCACCGCTTATCGAGTTAAGCAACGGTTTCCCGGAAGCGGTACGCAATCCGGCCTCGAGCACGTCCGGGTCACCCGAGTCTATGGACAGGGGCAGGTCCGTCGTCCGGTCGGCGAAAGACGCGGCCCGGTTCATCGCCTCGACCTCGTCCACGCCCGACACGCCCACGTTTATATCGATAACGTCAGCGCCGGCGGCAGCTTGACGCTCTATCTCGGATCTAATTATTTCCAGCTTGCCTTCGGTTATCTCCGTCGTCAGGTCGGCCCTGGACGTCGGGTTTATCCGTTCGCCCACCACGGTCAAACCGACACCCACCTCGACGACCCGGGTTCTGCTCGCCAGAAACGTCCTTCCCTTGGTCTCGTGAGAAGCGGGTTTCAGCCCGGCGACGGCCCGCGATAATTCATCGATATGGGCCGGCGTCGTACCGCAGCAACCGCCGATTATCGACGCGCAAAGCTTGGCGAATTTTGGCCCGAACTCGCCGAACTTCTTCGGGTCCATGTCCCAGACGGTCTCGTCGCCGACAAGGCTAGGTAACCCGGCGTTGGGCATTACCGCCAGCGGTTTCGACGTGTAACACGCCATCTCGGCGATTACCGATGTAAGACCCTCCGGCCCGGCCGAACAGTTGGCGCCGATGACGTCGGCGCCCATCGCGTCCACAACCACCGCCGCAACGGAAGGCGGCGTACCGGTTACCGTCGTGTCCCCTTCGCTGAAGGTCATCGAAGCCAGAATCGGCCCGTCGAAAACGTCCCGGACGGCCATGAGCGCGGCTTTCATCTCCCGGAGGTCCGACATCGTTTCGATAACGATTAAATCGACTTCGGCTTTCGCCAGAACCTCGGCCTGCTCGCGGAAGTTATCGTAAGCATCGCCGAAGGTCTGGGAGCCGACGGGCAGCACGTACTCGCCGCTGGGGCCCACGTCTCCGGCGACGAGCGCCCGGCCGCCGACCGCCTCGCGCGCGAGCTTCACGCCGGCATCGTTTATCTTTCTGACGTCGTCGGCCAACCCAAACTCGGCCAAGCGCCTACGGGACGCGCAGAACGTATTGGTTAAAATTATATCCGCGCCCGCCGCCAAGTATTCTTCGTGGGCCTTCCGAACCGCGTCCGGGTTTTCCAGGTTGAACCAGTCGGGGACCATCCCGGCGGGCAGGCCGCGGGCGGAAAGGAGCGAGCCCATCGCCCCATCGGCGACGAACACCCTCGATTCGAGCTCAGTTAATATGTCCGACCGGCTCATTTCTTTCTATACCGCTCTTCTTCGCTGTAGATACAGCCGCAGTAACCCTGGACATAAACGCCCATCTCGCGAGCTACGTCGTGGGAGCTCTCCTCAACGTCCCGGAAGTCCCGGTCTATGAAGGATGCGCCGTAGTTTTTGGAAGCGGCGGCCGCGGCGCCCCGAAGGACGTCGTGGTCCTGGCGGGACGAAATCATAAGCGTCGTCGCGAAAGCGTCGTACCCGCCTTCCGCAGCCCGGCGCGCCGTCTCGTTCAATCTCAGCCCGTAGCAGTTGGCGCACCGCGCCGGTCTCTCGGGCGGCGCCAATACCCGCCCGAGCATCAACGGTAGGTCGTAAACGTCGGCGACTTCGGGCTTAATCTTCAAACGGTCGCATACCTCGCGGAACGCGCCCCGGCGGCGACGATACTCCCGGTAGGGCATCACGTTCGGGTTGTACCAGAGGGCCGTTATCTCGTGAGCTTCGCCCCGAAGCACTTCGGCGACGCCGACCAGACACGGGCCACAACAACTATGCACGAGTATCCGCACTACCGTCACCAAGAATGGCGGCGATTATAATGGACGGGATGCGCTTTTGCAAGGGTTATCGGCGTAAAGAGTTGTAATGGTAACAGCAATATCGGGGATTAATTAAAGTTGTATATAATCGCTATGTATGGTAACTTCGTCCTGGAACGAACGTAAAAACCGCCCGGAGTCAAGTATATGAAATGTACGATTCGGGTTTTTATGGCTCTTTTTGTAGGGGCAGCCGTCTCTGCCGGCGCTATCGTTGAAGTTACCGCCGAGACTGAAGTCGGGACTTTCTTAGTCAAGCTGCCGGACGCGTCCAAAGACGCGGAACTGCCGATTACGGGCACGCTGTTCTTCTACGAATTAATGGGATTGGGGCCGGATTACGACCCGTATACGGGCGTCTACGCCGTCTCGATTCCCGGCGACGACCCAGGCGCCGACGCCGACACGGTATACTTAGAGCATGTCAAAGACGCGAAAGAAGACAAAGGATTTACGGAGAAAAAGAGCTCGGCCTTGGTTAATACGGCGCGGCTGTTAAATTACGACGCCGGGCGCTACGGCGTCTTCGAGGGCGAAGAAGAACTGGCGGTATCCGTAATCATAGAAAAGGAAGGCAAATTCTTCTTCGTCGAGGGGTACGTCCCTATCTCGGCCGTTGAAAAATACCCGGAAATCGAGGAAGCGTTGGAAGGCATAGTGCTGTCGGCACGGTTTGTTAAATAGACTATAAAACGAAGCCGGTCTTGACCGGGCCACGTTTATGGCGCGATGAAAAGTATAGCTAAATTCGGATTCCTTATCTTCGGTTTTTTTCTGAGCATATTCGCAATATTGTGCCCCCTTAAAATCCTTTTCTGGATAAACCGGTACATACTCACGCCAGTATCGGCCTCAATTTTAGAACGCGTACCTACGTTACGGGATACCTACTTATCCCGTAAAGGGTGATTTTAATGGATTTAAAAGACGAAGTCACAGTCGAGTTTTCCGGGGGTTCTGATTCGACCCTCGCCGCGGCAGTCGGTGCCGAACGGTTCGAGAAAGTCCATCTATTAACCGCCACGCACGACGGTATTAAAAACATCGAGCGTATGGAGGCGCAAATAAACAACCTGAAAAACCGATACGGCGAGGGAAAAATCGTTACGTTCCGTACCGACATTCAGGGCTTATTAAGGCGGATATATTACGATAACTACTTTCGTAACGTAATGCATTTCGGGACGCACATGGCCGCTTTTTCCTGCGCCGCCTGTAAAATGGCCATGGATACGGAAACCGTAGTCTACAATCTAAAAAACGGTATACGTTACATCTTCGACGGACAACAGCGCGAAAAACAGATGTGGCCCATGCAAATGGAGTCGGTCATAGAGCTAATGCGAAATTTCTTTGCCGAATACGACCTCGTCTACGAATGCCCGGTTTACGATATAAAAAGGACGGACGAAGTGCTTTATGAAAAACGTGTAACGGACGTCTCCGAAGTTAAACTTAGGGCCATAATTCAACGGAACCCGGGCTCGGCTTTCGCAACCGCCATAGAACGCTCTCGGCAGGCAAGTTGCTACGGCGGGACTGTACCCAATATTTTCCTAGTAGGTTACTATATCCCCCTATGGGGACAACACCGGCACGAGGTAAAATCATTATCGTATTACGAAGAGAAATTGGATTTATTAAGGAAGTTAATCAGCGAAAGGCTGAGAGCTTAAACGAAGATAGTCACGTTTTAACGATAAAAGCCCCCTCGCGGGGGCTTCTTATTTGTGTTCGAACCACTTGCAGTCTATTCGGCGGCCGCCTCCGCCCGCTTCGCCTTCCCGCGACGGAACAGCAGGACCACGATAAGGGCGAAAACAGCGAGTATCAGAAGCGAGATTACGCCCGCCACCCAGATGCCGGCGGCGCCCAACGCCGTCTCGCCCTTCACTAGCGAGTCGAACCAGACTTCCAAAGTGAAGGACAGATCGGCCAGAGCGCCCAGTTTCGTCGAGAGCCATCCGATTTTGTCGTAAACGAACAGGAAACCCATCAGCGTAAGCAACCCGCCGCCCACCAGCTCTATAATCCGGAACAGCTTCTTGATGCGGGCGAACGCCGAGAAGAACGCGTTTATCGCCAGACCCGAGAGGATAAACGGTACGCCGAGACCGGCCGAGTAGACAAGCAATAAAAAGATCGCTTTGATAATCGTCTTGGAATCGGCGGCCAGTGCCAAGGTCGCGGCAAGAAACGGCCCGACGCACGGCGTCCAACCGAAGGCGAACGCCATACCGATAACCAAGCTGCCGACTACGCCCAGTGACCCCTTCTGTCCCTCGAAACGCTTCTCCTTCAACATAAACGGGACCTGGACGACGCCCATCATATGAAGCCCGAAGACGATTAAAACGACGCCGAGGAAGCGCCAAATCGCCGTCTGGTAAGTGGCGACCGCCGCGCCGAAGAGCTGGGCCAAAATCCCCAGGACGACGAACACGATCGTGAACCCGCCGACGAAGAAGAGGGAGTTTATAAGGACCTTAGAAAGGGCCTTACGCTTCTTCGTAGGGTCTTGCATCTCTTCCAAAGAGACGCCCGAGATGTACGAAAGGTAAGCGGGGACCAAAGGCAGGACGCAAGGCGATATGAAGCTGATGAAACCGAACACTATCGCGAGCAACACCTGAAGTATGATGTCCATCGTTTACTCCTCTGGCGGTTTACGCGTTGAACTCGGCCATCGCCCAGTCAACTCCGTCGGCGATTACAACCTCTACGGCCTCGGCCGCGCAGGCAATGGCGACGGCGATAACTTCTTTCTCGTCCGCCGTAAAGGGAGATAGGACGTATTCGGCGGCGTCCCTATCGCCGGGGTCGCCGACGCCCACCCGGACCCTGGGGAAGTCATCGGTCTCCATCTCGTCGATAACGGACGCGAGACCTTTATGTCCCCCCGAACTCCCTGACCGGCGGACGCGAATCCGGCCGACCGGTAAATCTATATCGTCGCTTATTACTATAACTCGGTCGGGCGTTATTCCGAGGTTTTCGGCCGCCGCGACGACGGCGTAACCCGACCGGTTCATATACGTCTTCGGTTTGATAACGGCGCAACGCTCGCCCGAAACGGTCCCGAGGCCGTACTTCGAGTCGAAACGGCTGCGCCACATCCGTATCCGGTTCCGCTTGCAGAGTTCATCGGCGACTCTAAAGCCCACGTTATGCCGCGTCCGCCCATATCGACGCCCCGGGTTCCCCAATCCAACGATTAGAAACATACCGGCGTGCGGACCCTATTCGGACCCGCCTTCGGCCTCCGCTTTTTCCTCGGTCGGCGGTGCTCCGCCCTCCTCGGCGGGCGCTTCGCCCTCTTCGGTAAGCGGCGCTTCTTCACCCTCTTCAGCCGCTTCGGCTTCGGCTGCCGCGGCGGCGGCCTCATCCTCCAGCTCGGCGAGCCTGGCTATCCTGCTCGGCTTCACCAGCGCCACCAATGCCGACGGATCGTCGAGAATAGTAACGTCGGGCGGAGGCTCGACGTCGCCTATCGTAAGGTTCTCGTTTAACCCCAGGTTATCGACGCTTATCTCGACGTGGTCCGGAATCTCTCTCGGGAGGCAGGAAATATGCAACTCGCGGACCACGTGTTCGAGTATTCCGCCCTCGTGGACACCCGGCGACTCGCCCACGATGTTCAGCGGGACCGTAACGTGAATCGGTTTGCCGAGGGTTACGCGGTAAAAATCGGTATGCAATATATCCTCGCCGAAGGCGTCGTATTGGACGTCTTTTAGAATCGTGAGCGTCTCGGCGTCGTCCGGTGCGCCGTCGACTTTCAAGGTTATCAAGGCCTGGCCACCGCCCTCGCGGATAACCTTTCTGAGCGTAAGGTCGTCGACGAAGACCGCGACGTTTTCTTTGTCCGCGCCGTAAACTACGGCCGGCACCTTACCCTCGCGGCGCCCGGCGCGCGCCCGTGAAGGCCCGGCTTCCCGCACTTCGGCCTCTAACGTCATTCTCTTCATACGCTTCCCCCTATCTTCATACATCCCCCCTGATGATAAAAAGAAACCGGAATCACCCGGTCTCGTTTTCGGTCACCCGAAAATCGGAACGGGATTATACACGGAACCAAATACTTTTTCAAGGTTTTTTTGCCCCGATATATCGCTGGAAGCATTTTACCGCCGCTCAACCGCCGAACTCTCCCCTTGCGAAAAGGACCGGATTACTGTTATGTTAACCGGAAGTGGAAGAATTCGAACATTGCCCGTATTGCGGCGGGCGGCTCGAATCGGCCGAACGGACGGGCCGTTACGTGTGCCGGGTTTGCGAACGCCGGGTGTACTGCAACCCGCTCCCCAGCGTCGCCGTAGCGGTTTTTGACGCCGAACGGCGTTTGTTACTGATACGCCGGGGTGCCGAACCCAGGCGCGGCACGTGGGCCCTACCCGGCGGGTTCGTCGATTGGATGGAGAAACCCGAAGCGGCCGTCATCCGGGAGCTGGCCGAAGAGACGGGCCTCGCCGCCGACGGCGAACCGGAGCTTGTAGACGCTCGGTACCAGCCTTCGGCGATGTACGGGTCGGTAATAAACATTTGCTACCTCGTCCCGAGTTGGTCCGGCGAGCCGCGGCCCGGCGACGACGCCGACGAAACCCGGTTCTTCGCCTTCGACGACATCCCGGCCGGCATCGCCTTCGAAAGCCATCGGTTATTTATCGAAAAATTGAAAAGGATTGCGCGGGAATGCAAATGAGCAAAGGTTATAAATACATCTTCGGCCCGGTGCCGTCGAGGCGTCTCGGCCGCTCCCTGGGCGTGGACGTGGTACCGGCAAAGGTTTGCACCTTCGACTGTATCTACTGCCAGGCCGGGCGGACGACGGACAGAACGGTCGAGCGCGCCGAGTACGTTCCCACCGCGGACGTAATCGCCGAGTTGAGCGATTGGCTGCCCGGCGGCGCCGCCGACTACATAACCTTCTCCGGAAACGGCGAACCGACCCTACACTCGGGCATCGGGGAGATAATCGCATGGCTCAAGACGAACTCGGGCGTCCCCGTCGCGGTGATAACCAACGGGTCGCTGCTCTATCTCCCGGACGTACGGGAAGAACTCGCGGCGGCGGATTTGGTCGTCCCGTCGCTGGACACGGCTAACCCGGTAACGTTCCGGCGCTTGAACCGCCCCGACCCATCGCTGGACATCGAAACGGTCATCGAGGGGCTGGTCGCGTTCGGGAAAGAGTTCGAGGGCGAGATATGGATGGAGCACTTCATCGTCCCGGGTATAAACGACACGCCGGCGGAGTTGAAAGCGCTGGCCGAAGCCGACGTACGAATCACGCCAGTCCGGGTGCAGCTCAACACGGCGGTCCGCCCGCCGGCCGAGACGACGGTCCGGCCGATGCCGTACGCCGAGCTGTGCGCCATAGCCGAGAAATACTTCCCGGGGGCTGACGTCATCGCGGCGTACGACGGCGAGAGCGCCGGGCGACGAAGCGCGGCGGACCCGGCGGCCACGGCCAAATCCCTGATGTCCCGACGCCCGATAACGGCCGAAGATTTGGCCCGGACGGCGGGGATAGACGTCAAACTCGCGGAAAAGACGCTAGAGTTACTCGTACACGGCGGGGAAGCGGCGGTCGTGGAGCAGGATGGGGAAAAGTTTTATTCGAAGCTATAGCTATCGATGGCTATTTACGCTAAAACCCGGGCTCCCGCCCGGGTCGTTTTATCCACGTTCTCTTATAAATTATCCCACCGGCACGCTCATAGTCGCCCGGCCGTACTTCTCCTTCATCTCGTGGGTGCTCTCCTCGAGCCAGAGGAGCCGCTGCCAGTTGAAGTTTACCATCTCCTGTATCTCGTTCACCTGGTCGTCGGTCAGGTGGCGGAACCGGCCCTGGAGCTTCAGGTAATCGGCCACCGGGATTTCTTTGCGGGGCTTCCGCGTCAAATTATAAACCCCTTCCTCAATCTCGAGCATCGGCCATATCCGCGTGTTCACCGCCAGCCGTATCACCTCGATGGACTTCTCCGGCGCCATCTTCCAGCCCGGCGGGCAGCTCGCCAATATCTGGATGTACTTGCAGCCCTTAATGTCCTTGGCTTTGGTCACCTTTTTAACGATGTCCTCGGGGAAGGCAATCGCCGAGGTGGCGATGTACGGTATGCCGTGGGCCGCCATTATGTCCACCATATTTTTCTTGGGCAGTTTTTTAAAGTGGCGCGCCGGCGTGGTCGTGGTCCACGCGCCCCAGGGCGTCTGGCTCGAGCGCTGGATTCCCGTGTTCATATACGCCTCGTTGTCGTAACAGATGTAGAGGATGTCGTCGTTGCGTTCGGCGGCACCGGAAAGCGCCTGAATTCCTATGTCGGTGGTGCCGCCGTCGCCGCCCCACGCGACCGCCGTTACGTCTTTCTTGCCCATCATGTCGAACCCGGCTTTGAGCCCGGACGCCATTATCGCCGCCGTCTCGAAAGCCGTGTGAAAGATGGGTATCCCGAGGGACGTGTACGGGAACGGCCCGTCGATAACCGACCAGCAGCAAGCGGGAATAGCGTAGGCCGTCTTCGGGCCGAGGGCTTTTAGGGCGTAGCGCATCGCGATTGTGGCGCCGCAGCCCTGGCACGCCAGGTGCCCGGAGTACATGAGCTCTTCCTCGGGAACCGTCAGTTTCTTCGGTTTTTCCTTTTTCTCGGCCATCGAGGCTCCTTTATACCAGTGATCGTTTTCCGTTTTATTGTAGGGCCGTACCTTTAGGTGCGGCCACCTTACGTATTTGTTAAATGAAACCCAAGTCGTACCTTCAGGAGCGGCCGCCTTGTTATTTTCCCCCGACTAAAGTCGCGGTTCGATGCTCCGCGGGTGATGCTCCGCCCGATAAATCGGGCGGTATCAATTTCAGAAGTCGGGGTTCGATGTTCCATCGGTTGAAAACCGGCCGTATCAGCCTTTTCGCCGATTATATCGGTCTTTAAGCGCGTCACGGTTTCAACCCGTACCAGTAGGGGTCGGGCGTATCGTCCTTTTGGGCCAACCCGACCATCGCCTTGATGTCCCGGACCTTGACGTCACGGCCTCCCAGCCCGGCGATGAAGTTGCGAATCGGCGGACGGTCGGCCTCGTTGTACAACGCGCCCTTGGTCTCGGTACAGAAGATACCCTCGTGACCGAAACTGACGTTGCGGTCGATTACGATTACCTGCTTCCGGCCGCGTAGAAGCTCCCGGATAACCTCGCTGGGGAACGGGCGGAAGGTCCAGACCTTGGCCGAGCCGATACTCAATCCCTCGTCCCGGAGTTCGTCTATCGCGTCCTTCGTGGTGCTGGCGATAGTCCCGGAGACGATAAGGACGATTTCCGCGTCGTCGCAGCGGTACGGCTCCACCATCGCGTGCGGGCGCCCGAACCACTCGCCGAACTCGGCACCCACCTGTGGTATAAGCTCCTTTGCCCGGTCCATCGCCTCGCACTCGAGCCACTTGAGCTCGTAGTAACGGTCCGGGCCGGTCAACCCGCCGAATGTGTGTGGTTCGTCGGGGTCGACGGTGTACTTGGCCTTGTAAGGCGGAAGGAACTCGTCGAGTTTGTCCTGGTCCGGGAAGTCGACGGGCTCGGTGGTGTGGCTGAGGACGAAGCTGTCGAGGATTACCATCGCGGGCATCAGGACGTTCTCGTTCTCGGCCACCTTGAAGGCGATTATCATCGAGTCGAGGACATCCTGGTTGGATTCGCAGTAGAACTGCATCCAGCCGGTGTCCCGCTGTGACAGCGAATCAATCTGGTCGGTCCAGATAGTCCACGGCGGGCCCATACCCCGGTTGATGTTCCCCATTACCACGGGGGTCCGCGCGTTGGCGGCCCAGTGGAGCATCTCGTGCATCAGCGCCAGGCCCTGGGCCGACGTGGCCGTAAATGTCCGGGCGCCGGCGGCCGACGCGCCTATGCACGCGGCCATAGCCGAGTGCTCGCTTTCGACCTTGATGAAGATGGCGTCCATCTCGCCGTCGGCGACGAACTCGGAGATGCGCTCGACCACCTGGGTCTGAGGCGTTATCGGATACGCGCTCACCACCTGGGCGCGGCAGACCTTTGCCCCGTAGGAAAGGGTGTGGTTTCCGGTTACTACCTGCTTCATAGTCGGTGCTCCTTTCCGTTAAGGCGTCGCCGCCGGTTCGGGAGGTTGCGCCCCTTCTGAGGGGGGCGTTGCCCCCTCGGTCGGAGGTTGCGCTCCCTCGATCATCTCGATGGCGTCGACGGGGCATTCGTTCGCGCAGACGCCGCAGCCCTTACAGTAATCGTAGTCGATTACCGGCGGCACCTCGGCCGAAAGGCACACGTCCGGGCAGAACTTCCAGCAGAGCATACACCCGTTGCACTTTTCGCCGTCGAGCACCGGCGTCATGTTCCGCCACGAGCCGGTCTTGTTGTAGGTCATCAAACCCAGGCTCATCGCCATGGCCGGCATATCCCGCACGCCGCGGATTTCAACTTCGTCGGACATATTTACCTCTCGTCGTTACAGGCTCCTTTTATTTAAACTTAGCGTCGGTCAAACCGACGTCGAACTGATAATCCTTATATATATCAGTTATTTCCAGCGTCCCGCTGAAGATGAGATAGGCCGAGTAGTCAACGTTCATTACCATTTTCGACACCATATTCCGCCCGGCGAAATCGCCGAAGTAAACGCGGGCACTGGCCTTCGTAACGTGCTTCGGGTTTTTATACATCGAGCACTTAATAACGTAAAGCCTCCCTGTCTCGTTCCCCACCCAGGCTTTACCGTAAATGTATCCCTTCTCTTCCTTATCGGACGTAAATTTTATAACGTCGCAATCAACGCCTTTGTACTTCACGGCGTCGACGAACGCGAAGTGGTAATCGTTTAAGTTCTCCGACTCGAAGGGCCATTTTACCTCGAGCGACTCGCCCTCGCCGTCGGGTAAGTCCTTCTTCTTCCCCTCCTCGTAATACTCAATTATCTTATACGCGGTCTTATCGGGCTTCTTAAAATACTCATACGCGACGTGACTCGATAGCTCTTTACCGTCCGCATCGTTCGTGACGTTATGAACCTCGACCTTATAGTCGTTGAAGCTGTTCCACGTCTCGTCCCACGCGGCCGTCGCTTTCTCGGCCACCTCGGCGCCGGTTACGCCGTAAACCGGAATCGCAAAGGCGGAAAACGCGCAAAGGAACGCGACTTTTTTCGAACTCATATTTCCCGCTTCCGCAACCCCGTTTATGGCCTATTAACCGTTCTTCGTCGGCAATTTCGGTATCAGCCAGTTCAGGAACGCCTGGGGGCTCCGGGTTTGGAGCCATACCTTACCCTCGCCCGAGAACCGGCAGACGAGCCCTTCGCCCGAGAAGAAAGTACTCTTTATCCCGCCGACCGTCTTCACGTCCCACGTTAAATCGTCCTCGAAGGCGACGATGTGGCCGGTATCGATAACCAGGTCGTTGCCCGGCGTAACGTTCACCTCGTGGATAGCGCCGTAGGAGCTGATGAAGACGGGGCCCGTCCCGGCTGCCCTCAGAAAGAAAAACCCTTCCCCGCTGATGAAGCCCTTCAGCCCGGCGAACTTGGTGTCTATCTCGACCGTCTCGGCGCTGGCGATGTACGACGTACCCTGTATCATCAACCCTTTCCCGGTCATCTCGATTACTTCGCAGTCGCCGGGGAGCGACGGCGCCAGGGTTATCACGCCGTCGGACCGGGCCGTGTATGTATTGATGAAGAACGACTCGCCGCCGAGAACGCTCCGCTTGAGCGAACCGAGTATGCCGCCGCGGGCCTTGGTCTCGATGTCGATGCTCGCGCTCATACTGACCATCGCGCCGGCCTCGGCCACTATTTTCTCTCCGGTGGAAAGCCGCGCGATAACCAGCGAATACGACGGCCTGTGGTCTATGTAGTATTCCATAATTACCTACCCGACCGTTAACTCTTGGACACCCCGGCGACTAGCAACGTTATGCGGGTTGTTTTAAATAAGCTCATAAACTATACTAATCTCCTAAAACTATCCTAATCGTTTTAATAAACTTTACCCCGAACCCACTGGCCCGGTATATAAATATAACCAACGCTTCCTTCATCTCCAACAATATAAGGTGGTCTCCCGTTAGGTTTAAAATAATATTCGCATGTCGGTTCCGGTTTACGTACTGGTAGGTCGGTGTATTCCACATCAGTTGAAACATACAGGTTATGTTCGGTAAAATAATTAACTAGAATACGTAAATCAGTTAGTTCAGTAATCACCTCCGCTTCGATAATACGAGATAATTCGGGGGACATGTCAACGAAGAAATGACCTACGAACCTTTCTCCCGCAGGACTAACAAATTCTTCCTCGCCTCTATACAATGGTTCAACCGGGTAGTACAACGGGCTAGGCGAATTGAACCAACTCTCGACTCGTAGGTAAAAACGCGACGCGCCCCGAGATATATTAACGATTAAAATATAGATATCCAAGTGCAAGTCTGCTCGAATCGCTAATCCTAGAGGCACTGGAATGCCTTGATCACTAATAACTTGTGTTTCGGTGATTCGGGTAGTTATCTGCGATTGATAGGCGCGCTCTCCTTGTTCAGCTATCTGTTTTGTATATTTTACGTATCTCCAAATGAGGAATACTGTAACCCCCGCAATTACCGCCGATGCGATACCGGCGATCCAATACCATTGTTCTAAACATATCGTTAAAAACATCGCCCCTTCCCCTTGTAGTTACAGAACGTATGATCACCTTATAAACACGACGGCCTGTGGTCTATGTAGTATTCCATAATTACCTACCCGACCGTTAACTCTTGGACTGCCCGGCGACCGCTTCGCACGCGCTTCGGGCCGCCGCGGCGTTTTTCCCCCCGTCTTTCGAGAAGTACGCGGAAATCGCGTCGGAGACGGCGTCTATCCCGACGACGCCCGTAGCGCCTACAAAGGCGCCGAGCATCGTCGTGTTCACTATCGGCGCAAGGCGCGAACCGAGCCCGTTCTCGACGGCTATACGGGACCCGTCGACCGTAACCACTTCGAAATCGCCATCGAGTCCGGCTTCCGTCGGGCCTTCCGGCGTATTGACGACAATAACACCGCCGGGCTTCACGCCGGCGGTCACGTCCACAGCCTCGGTCAAGGTCGGGTCCAAAACCAGAACGTAGTCCGGCTCCTCAATCTCGCATTTTACCCGAATCGGTTTTTCGTCCACGCGGATGAACGCAGCTACGGGCGCGCCGCGCCGCTCCACCCCGAACATGGGGAACGATTGGACTTCTTTACCCTCGCGGAAAAACGCGTCGGCGATTATACTGGACGCCAGCGCGGCGCCCTGCCCCCCCCGTCCGTGGAATCTTATCTCGATCATCCCGTTCCTCCGAAGCCAGCGATTCAACGCCGGCACTCCGTACAGATTATCGCGTCGAATTACTGTGCCGTTTATACGGACTCATGTATTCGTCCAAGTCCGCCGCTTCCAACCCCGCCACCGATAATATCTTGTTTTTAGAAGTCCGCCCGGCTTTTACCTCTATCGAACTCTTAGGTACTTTAAATAATCTCGAAAGGAATTTAACGAGCTCTTCGTTCGCCGCGCCCTCCACCGGCGCCGCTTTCAATCTTACTCTCAACACCCCGTCCGAATACGAAACGACCTCCGTACGCGAGGACCGCGGAGTTACGCGAACGGACAGATTAACCAATCGGCTCGCCTTCCTCACTACCGCCCAGCCGCCGGAACACCTCGTCGGCGGCCCTCTCTGCGTCGAAGGAACCGTCAGGCTCGCCGATAATCTCGACTTCCGGCCCCCGGGGCTTCGGCGCGGCACCGCCCTTTTCGTCACCGACGTTTTCGATTTCAACCGTTATCAGGTCGCCGGTCGCCACTTCGGGTTCTCCGAGTATAGGCGGTCCTTCTTCGGGCGTTTCGCCGGGAGCAACCGGGGGCGGCGTTTCGGGCATCTTCACTTCAGCTACTTCAGCGGCGGCGACCGGCCCTTTCTCACGTTCGGCTTTCGCTTCGTTGACCATTTCGGCGAGAAGCCGGTAATGCCTGTCCAGAAGGGCTTTATATTGGATTATAAAATCGTAGTGATACCTTTTCATGTCCCGGACCCGCTGCCCAGTTTCCGCCAACTCGGTACGCGCTTCGTCGATAATTTTCGCCGCTTCGGCCCTCGCCGCCTTCGACGCCGCTTCGACCTCCTTGCGCGAAGCTTCCTTCATCTGTTCGGTAGCCTGCTGCGCCGCGACGAGGGTCTTCTCGAGAAGCTCGTCCTTCTTCTCGTATTCATCCATCCGGAGTCTAAGCTCTTTAACCTGGTCTTTCAGTTGGCCGTTTTCCGAGACTACGATCTCCAGCTCATCGGCTATCTGCTGCAAGAACGCGTCCACTTCGTCCATGTCGTAACCGCGGAGAGAACGCTTGAACTCCTGATTGTGTATATCCCGGGGCGTTATCTTCATATTCAGTTCTCCGTTCCGGTTATCTAAGCGAACAAACCGAGTTCAGCCAACTTCTCCTCGGGAACGTCCCACCAGAAATGGGCGTCGGCCGTATCGTGGAGCGCAAACTCCCTCGAGTGCTTCGCCGGGTCCGCCCCGACGACTTCGACGTCGTCAGGGTCACCCAGACCGGCCCTCGCGCAGTAATGTAGATACCCTACCCGGGCCGGTTCCACGCCCATCATACGGGCGCACGTAAAGTCCAGGGCGACGGCGTCCTCCGACGCCATCGCGACACCCCAATCGACCGGCTCGCCGTAAATCGGCCCGTTGCCCTCCATGGCCGTGTGACCGTCGAGTACCGCCAGGTGGGGCAGCGTGACGGTCGCAAGCAGATAAACGTTCAAATGCGTCGCGGCGCAGCCCCGATGAACGGCCCATTTATCGTCCCTAACCGCCGTCCCGCAAAAACGGTTCAACATACGCGTAAGGGGACCGGATCGTTTTTGAGGCGCCGCCATCGCCACGTTCTTAACCGAGAGCGTTAACCCCACCGTATCGTGGGTCTTCGGCGGGCTTACCGAAACCCGAAAATCGCTTTCCAAGAGCGCACGCGCTACTCTTATAGATACCTTATTATATTTATCGTCGAAGACCGAAAACGGGCGCGCCTCGTCGTAATTAAGGTCACGGAACTCCAACCCGTATTCGTCGCACAACCCGCGATACCCATGATTTTCAAACGCACGTTCCGTATTCCCGTGTGCGGAACCCTCGGCTATTATAACCTCACCCCCGGCAACCGGGAGGATATACTCGAGGACGGCCCGGGTCGCATCGACGTGCGTCGCCGAAAGTGGATGGTACGTCGAAACGAAGTTGGGTTTAACGACTATTTTCTTCGCGTTTGCGGCTCTTTCCAGCGGCGATTCGCCCAGAAGTTCGAGCGACTTCGATACCGCCTGGAACCGATCCCCCTCCGCGACCAGAGAAACCCGTGAAGCCATACAACTCAACGCGGGTATGTTATCAATCGGCATTTACCCTGTCAAGATAATTCCCGATTTTCCGGCCGAGGACCACGTCCCCGTGTAGGTTATTTATCGACCCCAAAAGAAAAAGGCCGGAGTAAAGCCCCGGCCTTCTCATTGATAATGTATAAGGTTTTAGAACGTATTTATCTCGCCGTTCAGGTAGAAGCCCCTGAAGTCGGTAACATCAGCCTGGTACATCCGGGTCCGGAAGTTGGGCATAATCTTGCAGTGGCCGCCGGCGAAGTCGAGACCGAAGCCGAAGAGGATGTCGTTGTAACCGTTGTCGTCCACGTCGGCGTTCGGGTCTACCATGTCGAACCGACCGACTATATGAAGGTGATGCGGCATCTTTACCCAGCCGTAAGCGGTGATGAAGTAGTCGTCTACTTCGTTGGTAACACCGGCCACCGTAACGTCCATCTTGCGCCTGAAGTAACCGGCGCCGAAGTTTATGAAGTCGTGTTCGAGACCGGCCAGGAAGCCGTAAGCGAGGTCTTCGGGGCGCGGGTCGTCCATCAGGTTGCCGTAGTGCAGGAGGACATTGGCGCTGAACCCGCCCATAACCGTGTGGGGTGAGAACGGCATTATGCTGAACCGATAATCGATGTCCTTACCTTTCGTCATCTCGATACACCGGTAACCTTCGCCGTTGGTGAAGGTAAAGCCGTGGTCGATCTTGCCGCCGAGAAATTTACCGCCAAAACCGAGACCCAGGTCGGCTACGTGGTAGTAACCTTGTTCCGTCGCCGCGACGGGGCGTAGCATTCGCCAACTCCATATCCTGTTCTCGTAGCAGTTCCACGGGGTAGGTATCATACCGGCGGTAATAGAGTGTCCGGGAATCAACCCGCCAACGTCCATGAACGCGTGGCGTACGTAGATGGCATAAGGGCCGGTGCGTTCTTGCGCCGGGGGCGGCATAACGGATACATCCAGCGGGGCGTATTCCCGCGCGGCCTCCACCCTTACTTCGAAACCGACGTCGTCGGTAACCATGGCGTTGAAGTCGAGGCGTGCGCGCCCGATTTCGAAATAGAAGACTTCGGCGTTTTCGGTCAGGTCATAGAACATGTAAGGAAAGACCTGCCCGTCAACGCTTATCGGCTCCTCCACATCGAGAACCTCGAAAGCCGCCGCAGGCAAACTGACCACCAACACAGCCACCAACGTCAAAACCTTGACGCGAGACATAGTTCTCCTCCTTGGGGTTTACCTTTTTTTACTTATCTACGGGTTCCTCGGTCTACCTTCGCGATAGGTAAACTTTCGGCAACCCGCAAATCCCGGTAAATAAGTACCTATAATTACCGTATGTAGCGTAACACTAAACAGCAAGTGCGTCAACAGAAAAATCCGGCGGTTTTTTAACAGGAGTGAAACCGACCGAATCACTAACTCCCCCGCCGTAAACCGTTAAAATGCCTTGCCATATAACCGTCGGCAGACTAAAATACGCTTTCGTAACCCTTCCCCCGTAACGAAAGGTTAACCTGGCCTCCGAACTCGTAAAAGATACTGCGGAAGAGACGACCATAATAGTCCGGGCGAAACGCGGCGACGAAGACGCGTACGTGTGGTTATTGAACCGTTACAATATAATCATATACAACTATTGCCGCCGGATGGTTCGCGGAGAAGACGCCAGAGACCTGGCACACGAGACGTTCGTAAAAGCGTTCCTTTCGATTGAAAGCTTCGACGAAACCAAACGTTTCGCCCCATGGTTGTTCCGCATCGCTCATAACCTCGTCATAGATCATTTGCGGAAGAGGCGCGCGCCGACACACTCGCTCACCGTCGCCGAGGACGGCGAAACCCGCGACATTGAATTCGCCGACCGTTCGCTGGCGCCCGACGAACTTATTTCTCGAAAAGAGATACGCGAAGCTTTCGATGCGGCCATCGACTCGCTCGAAACCGAATACAAAGAAGTGCTCGTACTGCGCCACAGGGAAGGGTTCTCGTACGATGAAATCGCCGGTATCCTCGGACTGCCCATAGGTACGGTCAAAGTTCGCATACACCGGGGCAGGGAGAAGTTGAAACAAAAACTGCGACCGTACGTATAATAAGGCGGAAGCGATATGGTAGAGGAAAATAACAAATGCCGCAAATACGCCGAACTCATACGCCTGGCGTTCGACGGCGAATTGGACGAGAAGAACCGCGGAGTTTTGGACGAGCACGTAAAGACGTGCGCCGAATGCGCCCGTGAGATGCACCTCCTTGAGCTTACCGGAAAACTGTTCGATGACTTGCCGACGTGGGAAATCCCGCGCGGATTCAACGAAGCCGTGCTGGCGTCGATGCGCCGGGCCCGCGCCGCAGAACAGGCACCACGCCCGGCCGCCGTGTGGTTAAAATGGGCCGCCGGTCTAACGGCGGCCGCGGCGGGTATATACGGCGCCGTCGGAATAGAAACGTTGCGGGCGTCGTTGTGGTCCTTTGTAAAAAACGTCCCGTTTTTCGTCGCCGACGCGGCGGCTGCGGTCGCACCTCTATTAAGGTTGACAACGTCCTTAACCGGTACGCTGTGGACCCTTTTCACGACCGCTCTGAACTTGGCGGGGCCCGTCGGCGAACGGCTGGCGCTCGAGCAGAGTATTCTAATCGGTACCCTAATAACCATCGTCTGTCTCTATCACTTACTCCGCCGTATCACGCACGCACCGGTCCGTCTACCCGTAATATAGGCACCGTGAAACCATCGCGCTACAGGGACCCGCGGCCGGGTCCTTATTCTTTTAACCCGCTCCGGCATTCCCGCGTCGAACATGCGGAGATAAGAGTTGATTTACGAAAACATAATGCTATACTACCGACGCTTTTATGGACATTTTAACCTGGAAGTCGGGAGGAACAGCATGCGCACGGCGACCGTTCTTATCGGTTTAACAATCTTAACAGGGTTTATCACCGCGTGTACGGCACAAACAGGCGAGCTTTATCGGCCTACATTGGTTCTCCAACCGTTCGCGGACAAGACGGAAGGCATCGAAGAGTACGTACCGCCACCGCCCGGCGCCGGCGGCGGTGTGGACGTAAAAGCGCCCATGCCGTGGCTTTCGGCGGGCATCCCGGAGATGCTCTATTTTTTGCTGGAACGTACTTACACGGTAAACCTCGTAAGCTCGTCCGATATCCGGGCCGACCTGAAGAAACACGGCGAAGAACTAGACCCCGAAACGCCGGTAACCGTGTTGACAGAAGCCGCCGGCCGCAAGGGGGCCGATTACGTCGTGAGCGGCGAGTATAGTAAAACCGAAGACACGATAAGTATCTTCCTAACGGTATACGGATTAACCGGTATAGCCGCGGGCTCGGCCGAAGTATCGGGTAATATCGAGGAGATTTTCACGGTAGAAGAAGAGGCCGTAAAAGCGATACTCGGCATCGTCGACATATTCTACGATGGGAAGATAATCCTTCATGACCCGACGGTCTCTCTCGAGGCGTATAAATGGTTCAGCGAGGGTTCGGCCAAATATTACACGGGAGAACGGATAGCGATGTTCGACCGGGCGTTGGCGGTCGACGCCGACTTCGCCGAGCTACACTTGAAGATAGCCGAAGCCAACCGACTGGAGGGCGCATACGAAGCGGCGAAACTGTCTTACGAAACCGCCAGAGGGCTGGCCGACGTATACCCGGAAGCACCTACGAACCTCGGCTTCATAACCACAAAGCTGGACCCGACGGCCACGGAAGACGCTTTTGCTTATTACGAAGAAGCGCTCGCGATGGACCCGGCGTACGCCCCGGCGGTCGGACAGGTAGGCTACCTATATTACAAACAAGAGGACTACAAAACGGCGGCGAACTACTTCGACGAGTTGATAGAAATACAACCGGTAAACGCGACGGGATACTACCATAAAGGGAACGTCCTGTGGGTAACCGGGAGTACGAGCTCGAACTGGCAGGCGATGTACAGGGACGCGATTAGCCAGTACGACGAAGCCGTCGGAAAAAACCCGGAGTTCGCCGAGGCTTATTACAACCGCGGCTCCATCTACAAGGCCTTTGAGGATAAAACCAACGCGGCGGCCGACTACATCCAATACCTACGGCTCAAGCCGGACAGCCCGTTTAAGGAAGACATCATAGATACCCTCGAACTCTGGGGTATCCCGATTCCCGACGACATCGACCCGGCCGAATAATACTCGGTGGTATATAAAAGAAGCGGGAGCCGTCGGCTCCCGCTTTTTGTGCCAGTACCTTGCGCTGATTAAAACCGTATCATCCCACCAACCCAGGTAGCACCTCGCCGGCCGGGCCGAGGTGGACTTCGTCGGCGAGGGAACTCAGGGGCGTGCGCTCCAGGTTCACTTCGATGACGTATGCGCCGCCGTTTTTCGCGACCTGCGGCAAATACGCTATCGGATAGACCACGCCCGATGTCCCCACGATGACCATCACGTCGCACTCCTGGGCGGCGGCGAACGCGGAATCGAGGGCCGCTTCAGGCAGGCTTTCGCCGAACCAGACGACGTTGGGCCTGAGCCCCCCACCGCAACCGCACACGGGCGGGAGTTCGCCGAGGGGATGGTCTCGCCGTTCCTCGACGGCACCGCAGCCAAGACACCTAGTCTCCCACAAACACCCGTGTACTTCGCAGTAGCTCTTGGTACCGGCCAGACGATGTAACCCGTCAACGTTCTGCGTAACCAGAAGGAACGGGCCACCGGTCGAACTCTCCAATTCGTTGACGGCGTGATGCGCCGCATTCGGTTCGCACTCGGCCACCAGCCCCCGCCGCCACTCGTACCACTCCCACACCAATACCGGGTCCCGGGCGAAAGCTCCGGGCGTGGCCAGGTCTTCTGCGCGGAAGTTGCGCCAGAGCCCGTCGGCGCCCCGGAAGGTCGGGACGCCGCTCTCGGCCGACATACCGGCGCCGGCCAGCACGACGATACCGCCGCCGGATTCGGCGGCGGCCGTTACGCGGTTCGACCGATTCGACGCGCCCATCGAATTACCTTTCCCACTGGGCCCGGTAGACCGAGTTGGCCCGCAAGTAAACGGCGAGCGACGGCGAGATATCGCTCAGGAACTGGTTCAGGTTCGCGATAAAAGTCTTGGGGACGACGACGATGTCGCCGCGTTGAACTGGAACGTTCAACGTAACGACGCCCTCGTCGATGACCTTTTCCATATCGATTCGCGTCACCGTCGGCCCTTCGTCGACCTCGCGAACGAGCATGGTGCTGGCGCGGGCGGCGGTACGTTCGAACCCACCGGCTTCAGCTATGACTTCGAGTACCGTCGCGCGCCCGTCGAACGTGTATATGCCGGGCTTGGCGACCTCGCCCAAGATATATACTTCGCACGAACTGTACTTACTTACGTTAACTATCACCTGGGGGTCGTAATAGTAATAAGCCAACTCTTCGTTTAGCACGTCGTTAAACTCGCCCAGAGGCATTCCCGCCGCCTCTATCTCGCCGACGTACGGGAACATTACGACGCCGTCGTATCGGACCGGGTATTCGCCGGATAACCGCTCGACGTTAAACACGTTTATCTCGAGCAGGTCGCCGGCGCCGATTACGTACCCGCCGTCGGGAACGGGCGGGACCTCGTAAAAATCGTCACCGGGTTCTCCGTCGGCGAACGCAGATATTGGACTAACGAGTATTATGCAAACTGCGACGTACTTATACATAAATCCCACCGATTACAAGCCCGGCGCGTCCCGCGGTAAGGGCCGGTGTCCTTTATTTCTTCGCCGTTTTCCTTCTCGGTTTCTTGGTCCGAGTCGTGCGTTTCTTTTTGGCCGGTTTCTCCGCGCTTTCCTTCTCCAGCCTTTTCAGCATCTTTAGTATATCGGCTTCGAGGGATTTTATCTCCTTCAGGCCGGACTTGACCTTCGCTGAAGCCATTACGTTGTCTTTCTTCTCCTTGTGTAAATTATATACGGTTTTGCCCAACAACGCGAAGCTGCGTTCCAACCGACGTTTCTTCGTGAATATCTTCAGCCTAACCCCGGCTCGTACGGATGCGTCCTCGGCCAACTCGGCCGCGTAAAGCACGCCTTCCCGCGCTACTTCGTACCCTTCTTCGAAACCCTTCCAAAAACGGTCCACGTCGACCATATTCCGCTCCTCATCGGTTAATACGTTTCAGCCAGCCTGCCGGTATTTTACACGATATTAAAAAACGCGTCAAGTCAATTAGGAAAAGGGCGTCGGTTCGAAAATAATACGGCCGTTTCGCGTATCCGTATTACGCTGATATAACTTGACTTGACGGGCTATCTTGGTTAGTATCCGTACCAATTAAGAAAAGCGAAAACCTGCGTACGCTCCAAGCAAATGGACAAATACGTTATAAAAGGCGGCCGAGTTTTATCCGGGACCGTCCGGGCCCAGGGTTCCAAGAACGCTGTATTACCCATGATACCGGCGGCGCTCCTCGTCGACGGTACGACGGTCTTCCGCGGCGTACCGGACATAACCGACATTCACACGATGTCGGCGGTCCTGGAGAGCCTCGGTGCCGCCGCCGAGTTCGTCGATGGGACCCTTTCAATAGATACCTCTTCCGTCGATAATCAAACGGCGCCGTATGACCTCGTAAGGCGTATGCGCGCGTCGATATCGGTACTCGGCCCCCTGCTGGCCAGATACGGTTACGCCAAGGTATCGTTACCCGGCGGGTGTTCCTTCGGACCCCGCCCGGTGGACCTGCACCTGAAAGCGATGGAGGCCTTGGGCGCCGACGTCCGACTCGAAGGCGGGTACGTAATCGCCGAAGCGAAAAAACTTAAGGGCGCGAAGGTTTATCTGGCCGGGCCCACCGGCCCCAGCAGAGGCGCGACCGCCAACCTGATGACGGCCGCGTGCCTGGCGGAAGGCACCACGGTGATAGAAGAAGCGGCCCGGGAACCGGAGACGGTGGACCTGGCCGATTTATTAATCGCCATGGGCGCCGATATCGAAGGCGCCGGTACAAACGAGATTAAAATAGTCGGCGTAAAAACCCTTAAACCTGTCTCGTACAAACCGATGTCGGACCAGATAGAAGCCGGGACGCTTTTGGTATGCGGGGTCGCGTCCGGCGGGGACGTTCGCGTAGAAGGAGCCGACGCCGAGTACTTGGTTCCTTTCCTCGAGCACTTCTACGAGATGGGCGCGGAAATATCCACCGGCGACGGTTCGATTGCGGTCAAACCGCCAGATCGCGCCCGGCCGGTCGTAGTACATTCTAAACCGTATCCCGGGTTCCCGACGGACTTGCAACCGCAGGTCATGGCGGCCGCAGCGTTGGCCGATGGGCGAAGCGTATTCGTCGAAGGCATCTACCCGGACAGGTTCAACCACGTCCCGGAGCTCGTGCGGATGGGCGCAAACATCCGGATCGAAGGCAATACGGCGGTCGTCGACGGCGTAGAAAGCTACGCGGGGACTACAGTTATGGCGTCGGATATAAGGGCCGGAGCGGCGTTGATAATCGCGGGGCTCGCCGCAAACGGCGAAACCCACGTCAGGCGCATCTATCACGTCGACCGGGGATACGAACGGCTTGAGGAGAAGTTAAGGTCAATAGGAGCCGAAATAGTAAGGGTAGCAGAGTAAAGCACCGGCAGCGGTTTTACGAAAAACTACCGGAAATACCTTGACAGTAGGCCGTCGGCCTTATATAATATTAGGGAGTATATAGACGAACCTACCCGCGGAACCGTATGAAGAACAGGTTCATAAGCGTACTGTTGTTTTTATCACTAATTCCGTTACAGGCGTACGGAGGCGTCGACATATCCAGCGGGTTGTTGGACACGCCGTCGGCGTACGTCCTGGACAACACGGTATTCGAGATAGGCGTTTCCATGACGGCGCTACCGTACGGGGACCAGGAATTCGCCGACTTTTACGGCAAACACCCGCCCGGCGAATATCGCAACGTAGTGGATGATGTCCATACGAAAAACCTCGCGGAGCTGGATTCTTACTTCTCGTTCGGGTTATTCAATAGAATCCAGTTAGGGGTCAGAGAATATGACCCCCAGACCTTCGCGGGGGACGTAAAAGTACAAGTATGGAAAGAATCGGCGCGGTGGCCGGCGATTAGCGTCGGCGTATTAAACATCGGCGCGCCGATCAACGTCAACTCTTACGGCGAAAAAGCTTTAACCTACCATCCGGACGATAGGCAAAACTACGCGTATTACATAGTAGGCAGTAAAGACCTGGAGAATATAATAAGGTTACCGTTGGCGGTCCACGTAGGCGTCGGTTCCAGGCGATTCCAAGGCGAGTGGCGGATATCAAAACACTGGAACGGTATCTTCGGGGCGTTAGAATACGAAATCCTCAGAGACCGGGTAACCGCAATCGCCGAAGTGGACGGCCGCGACCTCAACCTGGGCGCCAGGATTGCGCTGCCCTGGGGGTTCACGATCACGTCGTACGTCGCCGAGTTCGAACAGATATGGCGCGGCGGAGAAGTTATCCCGGTATGGCCCGACAGTTCTGGGACCGGCGACCCGGAGTACTACGGTAACGAGTTTTCGCAGCCCAAATTCGGCGTCGGATTGTGCTTCACCGGAGGGCCGATATACAGCCGGGCCGAAGCGGAACGTCTACGGGCGCTGAGGTCCCGCTTGAAGCGGGCCGAAGAAAGGCTGAAAGCCGCCAGGCAACGACGCGAAGCCCTGGAACGTCGCCTGGAAGAAATACGGGCGGACCTGCTGGGCGATTAGTAGAACGGTCGAACTCGTTAAGGGGACGGTTTGTCTCTCCATAACAACCCGAAACGCAAATCTATCGGTTTGTTAACGTGCGTGGTTATAATCGCCGCCGCGTCGGGTATCTTCACGTACGCTTCGGGCGATGCACTTTCCACCGACCATATCGAACAACTACGGCAAACGAAAAAATTCAAAGAATTCGAATCCCTCGCGTCGACCGCCTTCAACAAGGCGATGAACCTTTACAAAGACGAGAAGTACTTCGACGCCGCCGTCAAATTCAAAGAGGTCGTACTCCTGTACCCTAGCTTCTCCCAGGTTGACCGCGCGACCTTTATGATGGGCGAGTCTTACTACCAGGCGTCTATGTACGTCGAATCCGCTCAGGCTTTCAACCGCATTCTGAAGAACTTCGCGACCTCCGAATTCGAACCGAGGGCTCTGTACAGGCTCGAACTTTGCAGCCTGAAGATGGAACGTTACAACGCGGCAATCGCGTACTACGAACAGCTGGAACTGAAATACCCCCAATCGCCCGACATCGACGGCGCCAGGTACTTCGGCGGCCTCGCGTTCTACGCAATCGACGACTTCGATTCGTGTAACCAAGTAATGGCCATGCTGTCGTCGGAAAGCGAGTACTACGGTTTCGGGCAATATACCGTCGCCCTCTGTTATCTACGCGAAGGCTTGAGGAACAAAGACGTCGCCGGCGGCGTCGACAAAGCAATAAATCAACTCGACAAAGTAATCCAGATTAAAAAACGCTCGGCCGTCGGCCGCGCCTTGGTCGGCAAAGCGCACGTAACCCTTGGCCAGCTACACTACCAGATGGGCCGTTACGACGAAGCGGAAGACGAATTTAAAAGGATTCCCGGCCGCGACGGCCACAACTACGACAACGCCCAGTTCGGACTCGGATGGTGTAAAATAAAAAGGACCGAACTGACCGAAGACCCCGACGAAATAAAGGACAACTTCAAAGACGCGGCCAAATATATGCGGCGTATAATAAACGACCTGGAGGGTTCGGAGCTATACGCCGAAGCTTACTTGACTCTGGCGCACTGCTATCTGGGGACCGGCGATTACGATAAGGCCATCGAAACTTACCGGTACGTAATCGACAACTTTTCGCTCGCGGCCGACTTCGCCGGCGACCCCCAGGTATCGAAAGTGCTCGAAGGCATCATCACCGAAATCGAAAAAGTAAAGCGGATAAATACGGCCCTGCAAGAGCTAAACTCCATCGCGAAGCGACAGGGCAGGGACGATATTATCGCCGAAATTCGGGAAGAGCAGAAGGAGGTCAGCCGACTTCTCGAGGACCTGAACGAACTTGAACTTTGGTTCACTGGCCGGTCTATCTCGGGCGGTAACGTAATGCTCGGCGCCGACTACGGCCTCGCGACGATTTCGTTCCGTGAGGGCGAGGAGATAGAGAAAGGACTTATCGCCTACGACATGGAATTATCGGAAAAACTTGGAAAAGCCAGGGAGGAGATAGGCCGTCTCGAAAAAGAGGTACACGTTCACGAGTTAAAACTCGATGAATTGCCACTCGGGCAACCAGGCACGGCGGAAGAAACGCCCGAAGGTATATACAGGCGCCGTATAGAAAAATATAACGTTATCCCCGAACAGGGCATGGGTACTTCGGACATACCGGGAGAATTACCGCCCCTCGAATACGAAGCACCCGAACCCGGCGGAACGTCCGAGGAAACCGGTCCGGAAATTATTCCGACCGAAGAAACAACCTCGGACGAGGGAAGCACAACTTCGGACGAAGGAAGTACAGCTTCCGACGGGGGAAGCGAACCGGGTGGAGCCGAACTGGGGGAAAGCCCTCCGCCAGAGGAAACTACTCCCGAAGGGGAAACGGAAACAACGACCGGGACCGAGACTGGAGAGACCGAAACGACGGCTACCCCGAGCGGCGATTCGGAAGAACCACCGGTTCTCGATGAAGAACCAGTGGTTCCCGATGAAGAACCAACGGTTTCCGACGAAGAACCGACGGTGTCCGAGGGAGAATCGACGGTTCCCGAAGAAGAACCTGCGGTTCCCGATGAAGAACCAACGGTTTCCGACGAAGAACCTGAGGTTCCCGAGGACGAGGTCGAAGGGGAAACGGTACCGGAATAAAAACCTGCCGACGACCCGGTCCTTATTATCGGAAACAACAGTAGTGAACAAGTTCGTTCAGGCTCTACGGCGACCTTCGAAGAGGTTTGTTGGTGGAGCTTTTTTACTTAGAATAAGGATAGCCGGGGGGCACGGTGTATCTGGAGGGCGTGGTGTATTGGGGGACGTAGTGTATTGGCGGGGGCGTGGCGTATTTGCATAGAACGAGCTCGTCCGCTATAATTACGCACGGACGCGACAAGAAATATATACCGACGGCGTTTAAGGCACTCAGAACGTTGTTAGGCGGTGGCTATTATGGAAAAAAGGACTAAACTCGTCGGACGGGTATTGATGGTAATCGTCGTAGCTTCGGCGACGGCAATTACGCCCGCCTTTTTCGTCGGTTGCGGCGACGGAGGGGAAGGCGATAGACTGGCCGAAGCTATGGAAAAGGAAGAGAAAGCGATAGCCGAACTCCGTTCGAAAATCGAGAAGAAACAGGCCGAACTGGAAAAGATGGACGTGGAGAGAAGGGAAAAAACCGCGAACATGGCCGAGGAGGAGAAGGAAAAACGGGACGAAGCTATCCGTAAATACGAAGAGTTCCTCGGCAACTATCCGATAAGCCCCTATACGCCCGACGTCCTGATCAACCTGGGCGAACTATACCTGGAACGTTCCGAAGAAGACTACATCGTAGCTCTCGACGAATGGCAGGCGAAAAGCGAAGCCGCGATGGAAGCCAGTACCATATTCAGCGAACCAGAGCCCCAACCTCATTACGAAAAAACGGTCGCCGCGTACCAGCAAATAACCCTGAAGTACAAAGACTACCCCTTCGTTGACGTGGCATACTACGGCCTGGGATACTGCCTCCAAGCCCAGGGCGAATACGAAGCATCCGCCGATACGTTTTATGACCTCGCCGAACATTGCCCCGATTCCAAGTTTGTACCGGAGGCTTACTTCCGAATAGGCGAGTACTGGTTCGATACGTACGAGAAAGACCATTATAGAAAGGCGATAAGCTACTACGAAAAGGTTCCCGCCGAAACCGATTTTTATGACAAGGCCATGTATAAAATCGGGTGGGCCTGGTACAACCTGGGTGACATCGGCGAAAGCAGCCTCGAATACGAAAACGCCATCGGCGCATTCACGACACTCATAGAAGAATCGCAGCAAGAATCGGTACTCACCGACGAAGCGATGGAATTCGCCGCCATCTCCATCACCGAATGGGCGACCGACCCGGACGACGAAAAGGCCATCAATAACGCACTCTCGAACTTCGACACGTTGTTCGAAGGGGCTAACAAACGCAATTATTCGCCCGAAATCCTCCACCAACTTGGCGACGTTTATCTTCACAAACAGGACAAAATAAAATCGGCCACGCGGATGTACGAGACCTTGCTCGCGAAGTATCCCGATTATGAAAAATCGCCGATGGTCCTCGACTCCTTGATAGAAGCCTATTTGCGCAATGAGGACCACGAAGGCGCGTACGAAACCCGCGTCCGCGTGGTCGACAACTACGGCCCCGACTCGGCCTGGTACCAGCGCCAGGAAGACCTCGACGCGAAAAACGAAGCCATAAAACGGTGGGAAAAGAGCCTGTACGAAATAGCGGTTTACAGCCACCAAAAGGGGGATACGGAAGGAGACGAAACCAATAAAACACCCTTCTACGAAGAAGCCATCAACAGGTATAACCAATATCTTACGGCGTTCCCCACGAACACGAAATCGTACCACGTGAACTTCTACCTGGCCGAGTCGTACCACGCCGTGGGCGATTGGCGGAACTCCGGCGACCAGTATCAAAAGACGGCCCTCGGTTACGTAGACGAAGAACATTTCGAGATAGAAAAATGGGCCGAACGGTTCACGCAAAAAGACGCCATGTTCAACGCCATCGTAGCTTTCAACGAAATCTTCCAGGCGGAACTAGCCGAAGAAACGACGGAAGAAGGGGAAACCGAGACCGAGGTAGAAACGGTAGTAGCCGTCGACCTAACGACGCGGCCCCCCGAAAAAATGCCCTCGAAGAATATGAACATAGACGAAGCCAACCTCATACGGGCCTGCGACGCATTCATCGACCTGTACGAAACCAGCCCGGAAATGCCTCTGGTCCTCTCCAAACGCGGCGAAGTTTATTTCTATATCGAGGACTTCGATGAGGCGAGGTCTTCCTTCGAAGCCATCGTAAACAACTACCCGCTTAAGCCCGAGGGACTGCAAGGTTACGAAGCCGCCGACTACGACAAACTTTACGTTGAATCCTGGGAATACATCGCGAAAAGCTACTACCGCGAAGCCGAATACTACGAACAAATCGGCGACGCCTATCAGGAAATCGACCCCGAGTTTGCGAAGCTCGAATTCGAAAAGAGCATCGAAAAATACGGACTCTCGAAGCTCGCCCGGGAACGCACCTACGACGCCGCCATCGACCGAAACCTGCACGACCAGGCCGAACTCAACAGGAAATTAAAAGGATTTTGCGGCGTCAAAGAAGGCGAGCTCATGGTGAAAATCGGCAGGTCCGACGTAATGTTGGCCGAAGCCGAACTGCTCGAAGTTATCGGACCGGAAGTCGGAATCGATGGAGAAGGGTTCCCCGATTACGTCGAAACGACAACGCTGCCCGACAACGTGGACGTACTGGGCGATCTGGTCATAGCCGAAAAAGACGAATTCACCGGCGCCGTGAACGTTGAACGGGAACCGGTCTCCGACACCGAAAAGACGGCCCTTTCGGACGCAGCGAAAGTTTACGAACAGAACGCCGACGACAACCAGGATACGGAAGTCGGGATGCTCAGCCTCGGTAAAGCCGCCGAGACCTTCGACCAGGCCAACGACTACGAGAACGCGGGACGGGTCTACCTAAAATACGCGAAAGCGTATCCGGAAGCGGAAGACGCGGCCCTGGCGTGGAAGAGTTCGGCCGAGATGTACGAATACGCTGGCGATTACGAAACAGCAGCCGAAATATGGCTCGAGATTAACAACGACCCGAAACTGAAAAATATATCCGTCGGCGAGGGCGACGAAGCCCTCCCGTTCGGCGAAATCGCCCTTTTCCAGGCGGCGGTCTGTTACGAGTTAACCGAAAATTGGGGCAAAGCGGCCCGAACGTACGACCAGTTCAACGACGAATACCAGGAACACGCCATCCCGCGCGTCAAGGCGACCTTCAGGCAGGGACGTGCCGAGGAGAAACTGGACAACTACGACGACGCGATCGAAGCATATAAGGAATGTACCGCCCTCTATAAATACGCGACCGATACCATGGGCCTCGACATACCCGACGCGCTTCCGTACGCGGCCGAAGCCACGTTCAAGATGACCGACATAGGTTTCGACGAATACGACCGCATACAACTCGTAATGCCGCAAAGCGTGATGGAAGCGAACCTGGAAAGGCGTATAGAACTGTCCAAAAAGTTGGTAGACGGGTATACCTACTGCGTCGACCTGGGCGAACCCGAGTGGGCCGTCGCCGCGAAGGTCCGGATGGGCGACGTCAACCTCTCTTTCAAAGACGCCCTGATGAACGCTGAAGTACCGCCGGAAATAGAACCGTCCAAATGGGAAAATTTGCCGCCCGAGGACCCAACGTACCAACAACTATCCGGAATGTATTACAACTACGTCGCCGCGTTGGACGAACAAGCGCTGCCTCTGGAAGACCAGGCCGTCGGATTCTACTCGGAAGCCTTGGACATCGCCGAGACGCACGATATCGAAAACAAATGGACCAACAAAGCGGAAGAGAAGATGCTCAGCTTGCGCCCGTACGAAGTGATAACTTACGCGGACGCGGGTACGGTCGGCGTGAGGACCGCTGCGGGGACCGGCGACGTACTCAACGACTGGACGTTCACCAGCTTCGAGGAGCCAGGTTGGACGACCGTCGAATTCGACGATATGGGCTGGTCTTCGGCGAGCGTCAGCTACTGGAAGGACAAGGACGAAGAAAAAACCATCGGCAAACCGCCGGGCGACCCGGCTACAATCTGGGGAGACCCTGACAGCGACATCGTTTACCTGCGGAAGAAGTTCTCACTGGCATACATGCCCGAGTTCGAACTCCACGTCCAAGCCCGCGGTACCTACCAGGTTTACATAAACGGCGAGTACGTCGGCGCCTCGCCTGCGTATAAAGACGCGTGGAAGGAAACCCAGACGTTCGACCCCAAACCGTACCTTAAGGTCGGCGACAACGTAATCGCTGTTTACGTCGAACGCGCCAAGGGCAACAGCTACGGCGTTCGGCTGGCGCTCCGCCCGACGGCCGGCTTCCCGGAAGAACATGCCCCCGTTGAGGAATATGTCGAAATAGGTACCGAGGATTTTGACGAATTCGCTACGCCCGACGAGGAAGGGTCAGACTTCGCCGAAGAAGCGCCCGATGACGAGCTCGAGTGGATGGGCGAGATGGATGAAAGCCTGGAAGAAACCCCGACCGAGGAAGGCCCCGCCGAGACGCCGACGGAGGAGTTCGGTACCGAAACCGAGACGGAAACGCCTACCGAAGAAATGCCGACCGAAACCACACCCGACGAATTCGGTACCGAGACCGAAACAGGAACGGAGACGATAGACTTCACCGAAACCGGTTACGAACCGGGCGCCGAAACCAGCGACGAAACAGGTACCGAAACCGGCGACGAACCGGGTACTGAAACCGGCGACGAACCGGGTACTGAAACCGGCGACGAACCGGGTACTGAAACCGGCGACGAACCGGGTACCGAAACCGAGGCGACTACCGAAGATACCGGCGAAATCGACTTCTCCGCGACCGGAACCGATTACGGACCCGAAGAAGACGAGGGTGAAGAGCCGGCCGATACAGAATGGTTCGATGATTACGAAGACGTTTTTGAGGAAGGCGAATAGGTTGACCCCCGCACGAGCGGCAGGCGGTGATGCACAATGAGAAAACCCTGGAAGAAACCGGTATGTATTTTGCTCGCATCTTTACTCGTCTGGGCGGCCGCGCCGGCCCTCGCCCAGGAGGAAGAGGGAGCCACCGAGGGCGGGGGCGCCACGGAATACACACCCACCGGAGAGGGTATGGCCGCGGTCGAAGATACGGGAAGCATTGCCAAATACGAAGGCGACGTACTCGAGATGGAAGAGGTAATAATCGAGGGTCGCCTCGAGCGACCGGTCGGGTTATTCCTGAAGCGTCAGGACCCGGACTTCGCGACGCCCCGGTTCGCCCGGAATTTCTGGGACGACATACTGCAGCCGATAGACAAGGAAGAATTCGAGAAAGCGGTCAAGGAAACGAAGTTCGACTTCGTAAAAAACCCGCTCCTCTGGGTCTCGACCTCGACGGCGATATTATCGGGCGCCGCTTCCGGGTACCAGTACTACAACGGTGAAAAAACGAGCGGGACGGACTTGGCCATCGTCTGCGGTTCCGCCGCGGCGGCGACCCTGGTTTTAATTATCATCGACAAGGCGAGAACGCCCGAGGTACTGAAATAACCGAAGTCCGGTCGAAAAAAGGGCCGGATGGGTAATCAATTTAATCCGATATCCCTGACCAAAAACCGTAAAAGCGGTTAACGAACGAAAGGAGCATGTAAGATGGGGATATTCAACTTTCTTGCGGAGCACTACACAGCCGGCGGATGGGGGATGCACCTTATCCTCGTAGTAATGATTTTCGCCGTTGCGATAGCTCTGGAGCGGATTTGGTTCATCTACATCAAATCCAACGTAAACGCGGACAAGTTTACCCGCGAGATAATCAATCTCATCAAGCAGGGTAAAATCGAACAGGCGAAGGCCCTCGCCAACAGGTCCGACGCGGCCCTGTACCGTATCGCCCGCGCGGCCCTCAGCCAGGCCGGCGGCAGTATGTACGACATCCAGGACGCCGTGGACGAAGCGAGCTTGCGGGAGCTGCCGAGGCTTGAACGGCGCACGCTGTTCCTGGGAATGCTCGCCAACGCGGCGGTACTTTCGGGTCTTCTCGGTACGATTACCGGCCTGATTAAATCCTTCGGCGCCCTGAGCGGAGCCAGCGCGGCCGAAAAGACGGAGATGCTCTCCGAGGGTATCTCCGAGGCGATGAACTGTACCGCGTTCGGGCTCATAGTCGCGATCCCGTCGGTCATCCTGCACGGCGTACTGGTAAGCAAGACGCAGCGGCTCAATTCGGACATAGACTCCAGCCTCGTCCCGATCGTCAACGCGTTGGCCGAGCTCGAAGGGAAAGTTTAAGCGTAAACCGGTAAGGAGGTAGTAATATGGCCTTTACACCAAAACGAGGCCACACCAGAAAACAAAGGATCGACGAAGAACTCGAGCTTGTACCGTTCATAGACATGCTCGCCGTTCTAATCGTCTTCCTTCTGATAACGGCCACGGCCCTGCAAACGGCGGTCATCGAGATATCGCTGCCGTCATCTGGGATGAGCGCCGGCGGGACAGCACCGTCGAGCCAGTCGGAACTTAACCTGTCGCTCATAATAACCGACCAGGGTTTCCGCATCGGCGGCGCGGGAGCGATATTGCCGTTGATTCCCAAGAGAAACGGCGAGTACGACCTGGCGACGCTCGAGGAAGACCTGAAAGAGGTCAAAGAGACTTATGAGGACCAGACGTCGATAATACTAATCAGCGAACCGGAGGTCATCTACGACGACATAATCCACATAATGGACGTATGCCACAAACCGGAGATAGGGCTCACCGATATAGCGCTGTCGGGCAGCATACAACAGTAACTCGCAGAACGATAACGCGAACCCCGTGAGGGGGACGAGAGAATGGCGAAAGAACCAACGAAAATATCCAGGAAAGGCAACGAAGGTTCCTTCGTCCTTCTGGCCAAAGAACGAACGGAAGAAACCCAAGAAGAAGCGAGGGTATTGCTGGTTCCACTCATCGATACCTTCGTAATCATCGTAGTATTGCTGTTTCAAAACTTCGCCGGGTCCGGGGACATCGCGAAGGTAGCGCTGGACTTGCTACTGCCCGAAGGAAGGGTGGGCGGTCAACCGGCGGAATCGGTCATAGTGGTCGTGACGGACAAGTCGATAGAGGTCGAGGGAAAGGAAGTCGCGACGGCGGAAGAAGCGCTCGCGGACACGGACAAGATTATCGACGGGTTGTATGAAGAATTGGTCCGTTTGGCCGACGTAAAAAGACAAACCGCCGAGTACGACCCGGAGGAAGAATCCGAAGGCGAAGTAATAATACAAGGAGATAGATACATTACTTTCGAGATGGTACAGAGGGTAATGTACACGTGCGGCCGGGCCGAATACGGAGAAATTTCCCTTGCCGTACTTAAAACGGCCACGGCACCTCAAACGCCGGTCATCGAGATATCCCTGCCGCCGTCCGGGCCGTCTCTTTACGGGAGCGCCCCGGCCGGTACGTCGGAGTTGAACTTATTGCTAATAGTCACCGACCAGGGTTACCGTATCGGCGGCTCCGGAGCGATACTTCCGTTAATCCCGAAGAAAAACGGCGAGTACGACCTCGAAAACCTCGAGGAAGACTTAACGGAAGTCAAAACGTATTATCCCGACCAAGAATCGATAATGCTCATCAGCGAACCGGACGTAACATACGATGATATCGTCCATACAATGGACGTCTGTCATCGACCGGGAATCGATTTTACGGATATATCGCTTTCGGGAAACATCCAGCTTTCGAGAATTTCAGGGTATTAACTCGTCGTCCAAAAGCGACGCAAACCCCAAAGGGGGTGAAATAATGGCGAAAGAGCCAACGAAAATATCCAGGAAAGGCAAAAAAGGTACGTTCCTCCAAAAGGCGAAGGAAAGGGCAAAAGCATCCGAAAAGGAAGAGGCGAGGGTACTCCTCGTATCCCTAATCGACACGTTCGTAATTATCGTCGTGTTCTTGTTCCAGAACTTCGCCTCGTCTGGCGAGATTATGACGGTCGCACCGGACTTGACGCTGCCCGAAGCAAGGGTGGACAACCAACCGGCGGAATCGGTCATAGTGGCCGTAACGAACAAGTCGATCGTCATCGAGGGAAAAGAAGTCGCGTCGGCGGAAGAAGCCCTTTCTGACCCCGATATGGTAATCGACGGGCTTTACGCAGAACTCGTCCGGCTCGCGGACATCAAGAGGAGGATTGCCGAATACGACCCCGACAAAGAGTTCAAAGGCGAAGTAGTTATACAGGGAGACAGATACATCACGTTCGAGATGGTGAAGAGGGTGATGTATACGTGCGGCCGCGCGGCATTTGGGGAGATCTCGCTTGCCGTGCTGAAAAACGAATAAATCCATACGAAAGGGGGTGAAAACCAAATGGCTGAAAAACCCCGTAAAGAAAAAGAAATATTGGGCATACGCTTGCTCCGCGGGGGGCGAAGTATCCGCGAATTCGACCTTGTAGGCGCTTTTACTATCGGCGGACTTCGCACGAACAGCACCGTCATCCACGGCGAAGACCCGAACGCGTCGGCAACACATTTCAAAGAAGGTGCCGAAGGCAAAGCAATCCTTCTGTTCGACGAAAACGCGTCTGGTCAAGTGGTAACCCGCGACGGTGAAACATCCCTGACAATCCTGCGGTCGTCGGGCGTCCTTCGGCGTGAGGACAGCCGCTGGGCCTTTACAATAGAGAAAGGCGTAACCGGGACGATCGAGACGAACGGCCTGACCTTCGAATTCGGCTACAGGCCGGCGAGCGTATCCAAACCCGTGACAGTCCCGGAAACCGGACCGGCGTTCGCGGACAAAGTATCGATATTCGGAGGCGACGAAGACACCGTACGCTTCCGAAAGACGTTCGCGATGTCGATGTTAATCGGGATAGGGTTCTTCGTCTGGACCCAAGTCGCCAACCCCGTCGAACGCGAGTTCGAGATCGAAGACATTGTTGACCGAATCAAAACCGAGCTCGAGGTTCCCGACATAGTCGTCGAAGGCGTCGGCGAAGCCGTAACCGACACCGGTACAGGCACCGGCGGCGGTGGCGGCGGTGGTGGCGGCAGTGGCGGCGGCGGCGACGGAACCGCAATGCCGTCCACCGGCGTAATAGCCGCGATAACGACTATCGGCCCGGGTAGCGGCAGGTCGATCGCCGACATCCTCGGCGGCGGCGGCGGCATGGGTGACCTTGATACGATCGCTTCCGGTATTGGCGGCCTTAAAACCGGCGGCGGCGACGGCCTAGGTGGTGGCCTCGGCCTCGGCGGCGGCGACGGAACCGGCCTCGGCGGAACGGGCGAAGGCATGGGCGCCCTGGCCGGCGGAGGCGGCGGTATCGGCGACGGAAGCGGCACCAAACTCCATAAGAAGTCCGTAACGGTATCAGCGTCCGGGCCGAACTCGATAGCCGGAGAAGGCGCCGCCGACGCGAACCGTTCTGCCGCCAGAATAAACAGCATAATACAACAGCACCTGGCCGGAATTCAGAACGCGTACAACAGCGAATTGAAGAAGAACCCCAACCTGGGAGGCGGGAAAATAGTGGTGCGATTTACGATATCGCCCGACGGCTCCGTGACCAGCGCCAGTATTGTAAGCTCAAGTATGGGCGCGCCCGGTCTCGAGTCGTCGATTATCTCCCGAATCTACGGGTGGCGGTTCCCCGCCGGCGCGTCCGGCGAAGTAACGGTCATTTACCCGTTCGTCTTCATCGCGACCGGATAACGGAAATCCCGGGCGGTCTCTCTTGACCGCCCGGGTCAAAAAACGTATACTTAACCCGTTAGTCGGGTTATATGGGCATTTACTCGAAAAGAGGTGAGAAATGCCTGGCACAATATACATACATAGGAACGGCAAGAACTACGGTCCGCTTACGGTCGAAGAAACCGTCAAATTGGCTAAAAGCGGCGGAATCGCCGCCGCCGACCCTGTCTGGACTGGCGACTCCGAAAATTGGGTTCGGGCGGCGGACGTAACGTTCTTGGCCGGGGTATTCGGCACCCTACCGGCCGAACCACCCGGCGCCCAGTATTACGTCCGTGTGGGCGAAGAAACGGTAGGGCCGATGGCGCTCGACGAAGTTGTCGGCATGATAAACGCCGGTCGGCTGAAATCCGACGACCTGGTATGGATCCCCGAAGAGAAAAGGTGGAAGCTCGGCGCCGAAACCTTGGAGCTCGCGCCACATTTCGTTTCGGCCATTTACGAAAGGACGGCGGAGGCAGAGACGTCCAAACCGGAAACCACCGAAGAGATAACCAAGGTTACCGAAAGGAAATACGCCTCGGATTTCCAGCGGGACAAGGCAATGCTCAGCACCGTGGACGACGACCGGAACTTCCTGAAAACGCTGGTGTTCGTATCCCTGTTATACGTCCTGGTTATATTGACCGTAAACTTCGTTTACGTCCCGAGAACCGAAGAAGAGACAACCCTGGAGATTGGTGACCGGGTGGCGAAACTGGTCGTCGACGAGCCCGCCGCAATCGAAGGGATAGAAGAAGCTCCCGTCGCAACCGACGTACCCGAAGAAGTAGGTACCGGCACCGGTACGGGTGGAGGCGGAGGCGGCGCTGGTAGCGGGGGCGAACCAGGCGGCGACGACTTTGCTTCGTCGGGTGTCGTAGGGTTGATAACAAGCCTGAGCGGTACGGGCAACGTCGTCGATATGATAGGCACGGGAGGGGACCTCGACCTGGCCGTCTCCGGCTTGGGCGGGCTAAAGACCGGCGGCACTCCCACCGTAGGTACCGGGGGAGGCCTGGGCAGCGGCCTCGGTCCCGGCGGCGGCCTAGGTGCGGGCGGCGGCGAAGGGCTCGGCCTGCTGGCCGACAGGGACAAAACCCTCGTCGGAACCACCAACCTGAAGAACGCCAGGATAAATACAACGCCGCCATCGATAAGCGGCTCGGCAGTGGGCCACAGCAAACGTTCAAGCGCCGTAATCGCGGCGGTGGTAAACAGGCACAAGACGGGAATCGAATACATCTACAAAAAATACCTGAAGACCAACCCAGGGATGGAAGGCAAGATCGTCGTCCGGTTTACGATAGCCGCGTCGGGCGCAGTCACCTACTCGGCCGTCGTAGCGTCCACGATCGGACATCCGGCCTTCGAAGGCGAAGTCGCGGCCCGAATAACGACCTGGAAATTCCCGGAAATCGAAGCGGGCGAAGTTACCGTCGATTACCCCTTCGTCTTCTTCGCCGCCGGCGGCTAAGACGGAATTGAGTATCATAAATACCGCCCCGGACGGGCGGTATTTTTTCTGCCCGCGGCGAAACGCTCGACAGATTTAAGATACTAACTTAGCGAGAACCCGACGACGACGGAAGACCGTGTGAAGCGAACGCCCAATTATAACCAAATGTGCCAGATTATATTGACTTGGTGCAACGTGTATGTTAGCTTGACCGTCTAATTGGAAAGGACTTAGAGATTAACTCGACAGGAGTTCACACGAAGAAGATAGGGGTATGAGATGTCGCCGGTAAAACCGCGCCCAGTAATCGGGGAGATATTCCCGTATAAGCCCGGTAAACCCATAGGCGAGGTTCAACGCGAATACGGGCTAGAGGAAGTAATACAGTTGGCGTCCAACGAAAACAGGCTCGGGCCGTCGCCCAAGGCGGTCGAGGCGATACGCGGGCATCTGGAGGAAATCTGCCTGTATCCCGAAGGTTCCGGTTACTACCTGGTCCACGCGCTGGCCGAAAAACACGGGCTCGACTTCGAGCAGATAATACTGGGCAACGGCGCAAACGACGTCATCGAGCTGATAACTAAAACCTTCATCCACCCCGGCGAAAACGTCATATACGGCTTCCCTTCGTTCATAATGTTCGAGATCGCCGTTAAAATGGTCGACGGCGAGTGGCGCCGGGTCCCGTTGAAGGACTACAGGTTCGACCTGCCGGCGATGGCCGACGCGATAGACGAGAAAACAAAAGTCGTCTTCATCGCAAACCCCAACAACCCTACCGGGACGATAGTAACGAAAGACGAGCTTGACGCATTTCTCGACCGGTGCCACGACGACATACTGGTAGTATTGGACGAAGCCTACTTCGACTTCGTAACCGACCCGGACTACCCCGACGGGGTCGAGTATCTAAAAGCGGATAAGCCGGTGATGGTTATCCGCTCTTTTTCCAAGAACTACGGGCTGGCCGGCCTGCGACTCGGGTGGGGTGCTGCTCATCCCGAGACGATAAGCCACATCCAACGAATCCGTCAACCCTTCAACTGCAACCGCCTCGCGCAGGTCGCCGGCGTCGCCGCCCTCCAAGACGAGGAGCACCTTGTGCGGAGCCGGGAGATGGTCGAAGAAGGGCGAGAATATCTGTACGGCGAATTCGAACGGCTGGGGCTCGAGTACATAACGTCGCACGCCAACTTTATACTTGTAAACTTCGGGACCGATATCGGGCCGCTGTACGAGAAGCTGTTGAAACGGGGAATAGTCGTACGGCCGATGGCGGCCTGGGGTTACCCCGAATCGGCCCGCGTAACCGTCGGCACGACGAAGGAAAACGAGACGTTCATAAAAATATTAGAGGAAGAACTGAACACTCCGTAAGGAGAAGGACTTATGAAAACAACTCTAAAATCATTAACGGCTGTCGCGGTATTCGCGAGCGCCTTCTCTGCGCAAGCGGCCGAGTTCGACCTGGATAAGGTACGCGAAGACCTGGCGACGATGAACCGGGAATGGGCCGAAGAGATATGGAACGCCGACGTGTACGGCGAGGACGTCGACCGGGCTTCCATAATGGCCAGGTATCCCTATCTATCAGATAACAAAGAGCTTGTAGATTTCGTTAAAATCGAGTACGAAGCCGAAACCGACCCGGTTGAGAAGCGGCGCCTCCGCCTGCTGTACTGGGACGTCTCCGGGACTTATATGTTCGAGAAGATGGTCGGCATCTACGACGAGATGGACAACACGAGGGCCGCCGCCGTATTCTACGGTAAGGAACTCGACGAGCCGGTCGCGTACCGGGACCTTTGGTGGTACTACAACAACCTCGGCCAGGACGAGCTCGATAAAAGGGCCGAGCTATACTTCGCGGATACGAACTTCGTCGTAAACGTCCTGAACCCGATGCACCTAGAACGTATCGACGAAATCCAGGCGAATTGCACCGAAATCGGGTTCGATAACTACACGGTATACGACGAATACACAACCGGGTTCGACCACGCCGTCCTCTCCGAACAGGCGTACAAGTTCCTGGGCGACACGCAAGAAATATACAAAGACGTCGTCACCGAAAAATGCCGGGATGTACTGGGGAAAGATCCTTCGGAGACGGTCCCCTGGGAGCGGGGTATTATCTGGCACAAGAAAGCCTTCGACGAGTACTTCCCGGCCGACGAGATGCTTCCCTTCACGTACGGCTACTTCGCCGGGTTGGGCCTCGACCTTCGGGACAACCCGAATATAATAATAGACGACGAGGACCGGGAACGGAAAGAACCCCGGGCCGCCTCCTATTCCATCTCGGTTCCCGACGACATCAGGATAAACCTAAAACCGTTGGGCGGGATGTACGATTACGAAGCGGCGCTTCACGAGTCGGGGCACGCGCTACACTATTCGTACACGGACCCGGAGCTGCCGTACGAATTCCGCCACCTGGGCACCAACAGCCTTACCGAGACGTACGCGTTTCTCTTCGAGGACATGTTCCTCAATCCGATATTTTTGGAAGAAGAAGCGGGTATGCCGAAGGAAAAGGTAAACGAGTACATGGACGTCGCCCTCCTTATGGAACTGGCCAGTGCCCGTTATTATGCAATGAACGTCATCTACGAAGCTAAACTCCACGGGGGCACGTTGGACGACCCGCTCGCGTTCTACGCCGAATTAAGGGACACGTACGGGATCTTCCAGAGGGAACCTTACCAGAACGAGGCCGCTTACCTGGAGGTGGACGAGGAGTTCTACTCGCGCGACTACATGACGGCCTGGTACGCGGAAGCCCAGCTCCGGGCGAAGCTGGAAGACGAGTTCGGCGTACGGTGGTACAAGGACCCGGCCGCCGGTGAGTTCTTGGAGGACCTTTTCTCTCGGGGCGACTCGTGGGAGACGGAAGACATGCTTCGGTACATAGGTTACGACTGCCTCGACTCTTCGTATCTGGCGGCGGACTTCGCCGAGATGTACGAAACCTTCAAATCCAACCGCTAAACGGCAAACCGTCCGACAGTAAAAAGGGCCCAAACGGGCCCTTTTCAACTACCAGCTTAAATTAAATTTTAGAACAGGCCGAAGCCGCCGTAAATGGCGAGCATGTTCAAATGCTTCGCGGTCGGCGCCTGATAGCCCGGGACGTTCTGCTCCATAAACCTATCGACGGAAGTGGTTCCGAGGTTGAAAGCCATAATGTAGCGAACGCCGAACTTTATGGAGATTATCGGGAATTTGTTCAGGAGGGCGCCGCCGCCTTCAACGTAGAAGCCGTAGCCGTTGTCGGGTTCGACGGGGAAATCGAACCCCGGGATGTAACCCTCCAAAATGCTAATCGGCACGCCCACGGCCGAAAGCTCCCGCCGCACGTACATAAACCCCGGCTCGAAATGTATGCCCAGCATGAAATGGTCCAACGCCTGGACCCTAACGCCGCAGCCGATGGTATAAAGGCTCGACTCGATATCGCCGTACTTGTCGATATCGGCCGGAATCCCACCGGGGAACTGTTCGTCCAGATAATCTCCCATAGCCTTATCGAACTGGGCGTCCTTGCCCAGGGACGCATACATAGCGTTCGGGACGACGGATATCGGCCCCGGCAGCGGTATCTTTATCCCGAGGTTAATGAACAGACCGCCGTCATATCGGTCGCTCAGTTCGCCTAAAGTCTTCGTATAACCCATTTTGAAGTCCAGGAAAGCGAACGCTGCCGAGGCGCAAAGGACTAACGCTAACAGCGTAAAAAGGAAATGTCTTAGCCGCATAATCTATCTCCTTGAGTTTATTCTCGCGGGAGTTGAAGGTTCATCGGGATTATATAGCCCGGCATAACCAAAGTCAAGCCGGTTTCACAGAAGACCTTACGAATCCAGAGCGGGCCCGCGGCGCCCCTCGGTCCGCTCCAACAAACCCGTCCTTGACTTGGACCCACGCGTGTGCTAAATTCCGGCGCGAACCGCGAGAGTGGCGGAACTGGCAGACGCGCTGGATTTAGGATCCAGTGGTAGTTACCGTGGGGGTTCGACTCCCCCCTCTCGCAAGATACTCGGGCGACGCCCGCCCGACGTTTTGCCATTTCGGGCGGACCCGTTCGCATACCCGGGGGACCCATGGTTGACGTAAAGAGCGAAATCGAAAAAACAGGCGAGAACACCGTCCGCCTGAAAATAGCGGTTCCCGCCGAAGCCGTGGCGGCCGCGCTCGACGCCGAGTACAGGCGCTACGCGCGCGAAGTCAGTATGCCGGGCTTTCGAAAGGGCAAAGTCCCCCGGCGCGTAATCGAAAACCGGTACGGTAAATCCATCCTCGACGACGTCGTCGGCGACATCGTCGCTGAAAGCCTGGACGAAACGATTAAAGGCAACGAGCTGGACGTCATCGGGACGCCGGCCGTCAAAGTCGAACCGTACGACGGCGCGGGCGACCTCGTCTACTCCGCCGAAGTCGACACTTACCCAGAATTCAAGCTCCCGGACGTAGGGTCGATACTCTCGAAAATCAAGGTCCGCAAACCGGAGGTCACCGATAAAGACGGCGACGCGGCCCTGGAAAGCCTGCGGGCCGCCAACGCTACGCTGGAGCCGATAACGGACCGGCCGTCGGAAGACGGCGACCTGGTCATCCTCAGGTTCCTGGCGGAGACGCCGCCCGGGTTCGAAAAGGACGTAATCAGAATATGGGCGAACAAAAACCCGGACGACTTCGCCGGGCGGCAAGCCCTCGGCCATACGACCGGCGACACATTTTCCCTCGTTATCAAGTACCCGGATGATTTCGGTGATAAGACCGCGGCGGGAACCGAGCGCAACGAACCGGTCGAGGTCATCGAGGTCAAAACGCCCGTGCCGCCGGAACTGGACGACGATTTCGCGGCGGACCTGGACTTCGACGACCTGGGAGCACTGCGCGAAGGCGTCCGCGGAAAGCTTTTGAAACGGGACGCGGCCAAAGCCAGAACGGAAGCGTTCGACGAACTCGTTTCCAAGGTCGCGGCGAAAGTTGAGATACCTATGTCCGAAACGTTTGTCGAAAAGGCGACGGCGGACGCGCACGGCACCACCTCCCTTGACGAAATCGAGGGCGTTTCAAAAACCGAGGCCCTGAAAACCACGCGCGAAAATTTATCCAGATATATACTCGTCCACCGCATGGCCGAGGAGAAAGGCATTAAGCCGACGCCCGAAGAAGTCGAATCATTGAGAAGAAGCATACTGGAAACCGAAGGGTTCCGGATATCGTACCCGGCCGCGCTCGATTATATTTTGAAGACTAAACTCACGGAATTGCTGTTCGGCGAAAGCGCCGGGCCTGCGGAAAAACAAAGCGAAGACGTAGCAACGGTTGCCGCGAGCGGCGAAACCGAAAAGTGATGCGATATGCGGCTCAACTTCCAACGTGAAAACGGGCATCGGGCTATGAAAGGCTACTTCCGCAAATCCGCGGTTGCGTCGGTACTGCTTATTCTACCGCTTCTTTGCAACACGTGCTTCCCTCGCAAAGAATACATAGTAGGAATAGTCGGCACCGAAACGGGACCTAACGCCGAAATAGGTATATCGGTGGTAAAGGGCGCCGGTCTCAGGTGCACAGAGATAAATATCTCGAAAAAGAAGTTGAACAAACGTTTCCTCACGTGTGTCCACTACGACGATGCCGGTGACCCTGAGCTTACCGAAACTCACACCAAACGTCTTGTCGAGGTAGACGAAGCCGTGGCCGTCATATTGGCGACTGCGTCGAAAGAAGGCGCGGAACGCGCGTCAAAAGTCTGCACGGACGCCGGCGTGCCCTTGATATCCGTTTCGGGTTCTCTTGCGGGAGGCGACTGCGCCGGGAAAGGTTGTTACGAAATCGGGCTGGACGGACCGGAGATGTCGGCTGCCCTGGTTGACTACTTGCAAAAAACGTACGGATACAACAGAGTCGGGTTCTTGACCATAGGAGATTACGAGGTGCCGTCCGACGTCAAGAAAGCGGTAGGCGCGGACGTAAACGCGAACCGGACGATAGAGCTCGATACGGCCATCGGAACCGACGACATCGACATCATCGCGGCCACCCCCGACGTACGCTTCGCCGAACTGGAAGTACTTTACGTCTACGGGACGGTCAGGGACACTTTCCGGCTCGCCAGGGAACTCGAGGTCGATGGAGTATATTTACCGATAGTAAACATTAAACCCTTCGGCGACCCTGAAGTACTGGACGAAGAGACGACTACTTCCGAATCCCTGATACTAATTTCGCCCGTACCCCTAGAGTACGGCGAAGCACGAGGGATAAAATTCGAACGTTACTTCGAGGACGTCAAAGGGTACAGGCCGAATTTCTATTCGGCCCTCGGCTACGACGCGATGGACCTCGTCGCCCACGCAATAAAAGAAACCAAAGGGACCGAACCGGCGAAGCTAAGAGCCGAATGGGAGAAACTCGGAGCGTGGCAGGGCATAGTCGGCGAGACCGACTTCAAGACGGGGAAAACGACTTTCGACTATTACGTTATTGAGGTAACGATAGTCTCGAATAAACCGAAGGTAAAGACCCTAGCGGTTTTATAGCAGCCGATTACGGTTGCGAAGATTAAACGCCGGTCGAGGGCCGGCGTTATTCATTCCGGTAACCCAATAAAATAAACGACCACTGGGCGAGCAAGAAAAAAAAGAGGAGCGGAGAAATCGCGACGTACGCGGCGAACCTGAAAGGGCTGTGTTTCAAGAAATACCGCCCGAGGGAAATATAGTGAACCAATGCCATCCTGTACGGGCGTTTTCTCGTAGAAACGGCCCACCGGTGGTTTACCCGCGCGCCGGGGACGATATAAACCTTATAACCGGCCAGGCCGATACGCCGACAAAAATCTATGTCTTCCAGGTACATAAAAAAACCCGGGTCCATTCCGCCGGTGGCTTCCAGGACATTCCTCGGGAAAACCACCGCGGCGCCGCCGACCGCGTCGACCGGCGTCGGCTCGGCCAAGTCCAAACCGCCGTAAAACGAACGTTTACTGATCGGGTTGCCCGGCCAGAACCGATAAAGGGGCGACCGCCGGGCGCCGAAGATGGAGAGTATCGTTGGGAAACGGCGATAAGACTCCTGCAATCTCCCGTCGGGGCTCTCGAGCAACGGTGCCGCGGCGCCAGCGTCCGGCGTATCCCGCAAAAAACTAACAAGCTTTTCCAAAACGCCAGGCATTACTTCGATATCCGGGTTCAGGAACATAATGTACTCGCCGGAAGCCAACCGCGCGCCAGCGTTGCACCCGCCGGCGTAGCCTATGTTGCGTTCTTTTTCTACCAGGGTCATGTCGCCGCGTTCTCGCAACTTCTCGACGCTCCCGTCGGAGGACGCGTTATCGACTACGATAACCTCAACGCCCCCATCGGGCGGGTCGGCGAGTATCGAATCGATACACCGGCGGATACATTCGCCGGCGTTGTAGTTGACGATTATCGCGGAGAGTACGGGCATATTCGCCTATGGGCGGGATTCCCTATATCAAACCGGCGTCCCTTAGGTACGCCGCCTGCCTTGCCACGCCCTTTAAAATCCGCAAATTCGGGTCGAAGTCGATGGCCGCCGCCAAACGGGATACGTCGGCGTGGGTCGTACCGACGTCGCCGGGTTGCTCCGGTAGCCTTTCTACGACGGCCTTCTTCCCGAGGACACCCTCTACGGCTTCGATAAGTTCGTTGAGCGTCGTGATTCTACCGCTGGCAACGTTAAATACGGCACCCTCGATACCCTTATCGGCAACCGCTACGCAAGCCTCGACGACGTAGTCCACGTACGTATAGTCCCGGCCCGACGACCCATCGCCGTAAACGGTTATGGGCTTCCCAGCAGCGACGGCCGTCAGGAACTTATACACGGCCATGTCCGGGCGTTGGCGAGGGCCGTAAACGGAAAAAAGCCTCAGCGTCGTCGCGCGCGTACCGTACTCGCGCCTGTACAGGTCGACCATGTCCTCGGCCGCGAGCTTAGTGGCGCCGTAGGGCGATACCGGACATGGCTGTGTCTCCTCGGTAACCGGCAGCGCGTCCGCGTCGCCGTAAATGCTGCTCGAGGACGCGTACAAGAAGAAAACGTCGGGCCGGTCCTTCAACGCCTCGAGTAACCTTTGAGTAGCGAGCACGTTGTTCGATAAGTACTCGTCGAAGTGGCGCCCCCAACTATCCCGGACGCCGGGGCGCGCAGCCAGGTGAAAAACGGTCGATACGCCGTCGAGAATCGGCGCCAGTTCGATTTTATTAAGGTCGGCTTCTATAAAAGAGAAATCTTCGTAATCGCACAACCGCCGAAGGTTCGCCTCTTTGAACTCCCGCGGATAGTTATCCAGGAAATTATCGATCCCTACCACTTCACGGCCGTCGCCGCAAAGCTTCTCGGCCAAGTGGGAACCGATAAACCCCGCAACGCCGGTTACCAGGACCCGCGTCACTTGGCACCCTTTCCCGTAAGGATAACCTGAAGAGTCCAGATATAGATACGCAAGTCCAACCCCGGCGTCATGTGGTCTATGTAGTACAGGTCGTACTTCAACTTCTCACGGACATCGTCCAACGTTTCGTCGTACTTGTGTTTAACCTGGGCGAGACCGGTTATGCCAGGTTTAACCGCCAGCCTACGCGTATACAGAGGAATCGTACGACCGAACTCGTCGACGAATTTACGCCGCTCGGGCCGAGGTCCGACGACGCTCATATCACCCTTTAGTACGTTTATCAATTGTGGCAGTTCGTCGATACGAGACTGCCGAATGAACCGCCCGACGGGCGTAACCCTGGGGTCGTCTGTACCAGCCCATATCGGCCCGCTTTCGCTCTCGGCGTTTGCGACCATGGACCGTATTTTGTACATAATATAGGGTTCCCCGTCGCGGCCGACTCGCTCTTGCTTGTAAAAAAACGAACCGCCGGACTGGGACCTGACGAACGGCCACAGCATGAGAAAAAGGGGCGCCGAGACGGTCAATCCCACCAGAGCATATATGATATCGAGAACGCGCTTTACGAAATAGTACCAACCGAAAAGCGGCTGGCCGACGACGTCTGCAAGGGGCACCCCGTCCAGATGTACTATTCGAACGCGGCCGCTTACCATATCCACGACGTCCGGGACCGCACGTATCGCGACGTCCAAGCCGACGCAGTTATTGGTTACGGTCCGCACGCGGTCCTCCGGGTTCGAGCTGTGGGTAATGACCAGCTCGGCGATGTCCTTCGCCAGCACAATAGAACGGACATCGTCCAAAGGACCGAGTATTTTCGATACGTCGACGTCGGTAATATCGTCCCCGTCGGAAATGAAACCGACGAGCTCGTACCCCAGATGGGCGTCTTTAAGCACTTTATCCGCGAAAACGCGGGCCGAGTTTCCCGTCCCGACCACCGCCAGTCGCCTTAAACCGACACCCCGTTTCGACAACCACCTGATAAACGTACCCAGGACGAACCGCGAAAACAGGTACGTAACGAAAAGGAGTACGTACAGATACAAAATGTATAGAGGACGCAGTTTGAAACCTACGAGCGCGAAGTAAGCGAACGCGAAGAGGCAACCGAGGGTGACCGTCTTGAATATCAACCCCAGGTCGTCTATCGCGTAAAAATACCACCTGTCGCGATAAAGCCCGAAGTAGAGGGCGAGAACCGGGAAGAACAACGTAATTACGAAACTGTGTAAGAATAGCTTTATTAACGGCAGGTCAACCCACCCGGCGCGCCTTACGGCCGCGAAATATACGAAAACGGCCGCGTAAATAAACACAAGGTCGAACAAAGCCATTACAAATTGCAATTTCTTCTGTGTCATACGGGCGCTCGGTTGAAAAGCGCGGATATTATATGCTTTTTCGCCCGTTAGTCAAGAACCGATTACCGGAAACCCACGACAAACCCCAACGGAGTACATACGTTCGACGAAGGGGTCAAAAAACTAAAAACCAACGAGAGAGGTGGATATAGTATTATATAAAACCATAATACTAATATATCTATACGCACGCTCTAGAATACCGGTATTATATAATACCAATATCCCTTGAATTTAACCCGTTCTCTTGCTAATATTATGACTCCATCGGGTAAAACAAAATGTCTTCGCGAGGAGAAAATATGAGTAAAGTAAGAGTAGCCATAATAGGCGCCGGTAACTGCTGTTGCAGCTTCGTCCAGGGCATCGAATATTACAAGAACGCCAGCGACGACGAGGAAGTCCCCGGTTTGATGCACGTCAACCTGGGCGGCTACCACGTCCGCGACGTCGAGTTCAGCGCCGCGTTCGACATCGACAAGAACAAAGTCGGGAAAGACCTGAGCGAGGCCATCTTCACGTACCCCAACAACACGATGAAGTTCTGCGACGTACCCAAACTCGGTATCCCGGTTCACCGGGGGATGACCCACGACGGGCTCGGCAAATACCTTAAACAGGTAATCGAGAAAGCGCCGGGCGAGACGGCCGACATTGTCGGCATATTGAAGGACACCAAGACCGACGTAGTCGTAAACTACCTCCCCGTCGGTTCCGAAGAGGCGACCAAGTGGTACGTCGAGAAGGTACTCGACGCCGGGTGCGCCTTCGTCAACTGCATCCCGGTATTCATCGCCCAGGAGAACTACTGGCAAAAAGAATTCGATAAGCGCGGTCTCCCGGTGATAGGCGACGACATCAAAAGCCAGGTAGGCGCCACCATCGTCCACAGGGTCCTTACCAACCTATACAACGACCGGGGCGTAAAGATGGAACGCACATACCAGCTCAACGTCGGCGGGAACATGGACTTCTATAACATGCTCGAGCGCGAGCGTCTCGAGTCCAAGAAGGTATCCAAAACCCAGGCGGTAACCAGCCAGCTCGACTACGACATAGGCGAAGGCAACATCCACATCGGCCCGAGCGACTACGTGGAATGGCTGACCGACCGCAAGTGGTGTTTCCTGCGCTGCGAAGGCCGGTCATTCGGAGACGTGCCGCTCAACGTCGAACTGAAACTCGAGGTCTGGGACAGCCCGAACTCGGCAGGCGTGGTCATCGACGCGGTACGCTGCGCCAAGCTGGCCCTCGACCGTGGCATTTCGGGCTCGCTCATCGCGCCGTCGAGTTACTTCATGAAGTCGCCGCCGAAGCAGTTCCCGGACGACGTGTGTCGGCAAATGGTCGAGGAGTACATCGCCGGAAAAGGCGTCGATAATAAAAAGGCGGCCAAGGCCAAGAAGAAGGAAAAGGAGCCGGCGGCGGTCGGTTAATCTCCTTCGACGCGTCGGTATCTAACGAACCGGCAGTAGGTCGGCAACCCGTCCTGTTAACGTAATGCTCGGCGAACTCATCGTATTCGAGGGTATCGAAGGCTCGGGGAAATCCACCCAGGCCGAGCTACTCTTGCAACACGTGCACGGCGGCGACGTTCCCGTCTCCTTCGCCCGCGAACCTGGCGGTACGCTATTGGGCGAGCGCGTCCGGGATATCCTCCTCGACGCCGGCGGGCCGCGGATAAGCCCCCGCGCCGAACTGTTTCTGTATCTCGCGGCCCGGGCCCAGCTCGTCCGGGAGTTCGTCGCGCCGAAATTGGAGAACGGCGAGCGGGTCATCCTCGACCGTTACGTCCACTCGACGATTGCGTACCAGGGATACGGCCTCCGGGTAAACCTGGTAGGGCTTGACCACGCCGAGAACGTCGAGGCGGTAACCGAGTTGTGCCGCCGGGGCGTTGGCGAGTTCTGGCCCGATATCGTCTTTTTGCTCGACCTGCCGGTTGAAAAAGGGTTGGAGCGTCTGAAGGGTTCGCCGGACCGTATCGAGAAGCGGGACAGGGCGTTCCACGAACGGGTTCGGGAAGGGTACCTGGCACTCGCCGAAGCCGAGCAAGACGTTTTCAGGGTTATCGACGCCACCCGTCCCGTCGAAGCGATCGCCGAACGCGTTCGGGCTGAACTCGAACTCACATAAGACCTTATCCGAAATATCGGTATTTTAGACATTACATGCGACCGAACGCGATGATTAGCAGTCTCCCGCAGGCATATTAACGGGGCATAATATCCTTGAAATCGGAAAACGATTCTGGTAACTTTATTTAGCGTCCCATAGCGCTAAGGAGGTTTTCTCTATATTCCAGTCTCGTTGGTCACGGGCGCGAGCGGCTTCGTGGGCGGCCACCTGGTCGAGGCTCTGCTGGCAGATGGGCAGGATGTCCGCTGCTTATTGCGCCAGAGCAGCGATACGCGGTGGCTTGAGGGCCTCCCGGTGGACCGGGTTACCGGCAGCCTGGAGGACCCTGAGACGCTGGCGGCAGCAACGTCCGGCGTCGATACAGTGTATCACCTCGCAGCAGTCACAAAAGCGCCGGACAGTGAGACGTACTACCGCGTCAACGCGGAGGGTACGGCGCGGCTCGCGGAGCTCTGCAGACGATGTGCCACTCCTCCACGGTTCGTCTACGTCTCCAGTACGGCGGCCGTGGGACCCGGTAGACCGGGCAAAGGCGTTTGCGAAGAAGACGAATGTAATCCGGTCACTGACTACGGTCGCAGTAAACTCGAGGGAGAACGGGAGCTCATCAAACGGGCGAACGCTCTCCCTTTTGTTATCGTACGTCCACCGGCGGTCTACGGTCCCCGCGATACCGACATGTTCATATTCTTCCAGCTCGTCAACAGGGGGATAAAACCGGTCCTGACCGGACCCGAGAGGACATTAAGCGTAGTTTTCGTAAAAGACCTTGTTAGGGGGATAATACTGGCGGCTAAGTTCGCGAAAGATGGGGAAACGTTCCATATCGCTCATGACGAGCCTGTCACCTGGGAAACGTTCGCCGACTCAGTAGCGGACGTCCTGGAGAAAAACCCGGTGAAAGTCCCGATACCGCCGGCAGTACTGTGGGGCGCCGCAGCCCTCAATGAAGCCGGACACCGCCTGCTGGGAAAGGCCACGATATTCAATCGCCAGAAGGTCCGGGAAATGCGCCAGACGTCGTGGGTATGCGATACGAGTAAAAGTGTGGAACGGCTGGGGTATCGACCCGCCTTTTCCCTGAAAGAAAGCGTCGGAATCACGGCTGAGTGGTACCGCGAACACGGCTGGTTGAAGTAGAAACGTAATTAGATTCGGCAGGTTCGTCTATGGACGTATTCGACAGATGTTTCGCGTGGGACGAGGACCTCAAGGCGGAAGCGGCGGGGCTTCACCCCTACTTCCACGAAATTTCGTCGGGGCAGGACCCGGAGGTCATCTGCGAGGGCAAACGGATGATAATGGTCGGGTCCAACAATTACCTGGGGCTGACGTCCCACCCGAAGTTGAAACGCGCCGCCAAAGAAGCGGTCGACAAGTACGGTGTCGGTTGCGTCGGCTCCCGTTTCCTGAACGGCACGCTCGACATCCACGTTGAGTTGGAACGGCGGCTCGCCGATTTTATGGACCGGGAGGCGGCCCTTTCGTTTACGACCGGGATGCAGACCAACCTGGGCGTCATCTCGGCGCTGGTAAGGAAAAACGACCTGATACTGACCGACAAGTACGACCACGCGAGCATCATAGACGGTTGCCGGTTGTCCTTCGCAAAGATGAAACGGTTCCACCACAACGACATGGAGCAACTGGAACGGTTGCTCTCTACGAAGGAACCGGGCCAGGGTTGCCTTATAGTAATAGACGGCGTATTCAGTATGGAAGGCGACCTGGCGAACGTACCCGATATAGTATATCTCGCCCGCAAGTACGACACGCGCGTCATGCTCGACGACGCTCACGGCGTAGGCGTTATGGGCGAAAACGGCCGGGGCACCGCCGAGCATTTCGGGCTGAACGGCGAAGTCGACATCATTATGGCGTCGTTCAGCAAGTCCTTCGCCAGCATCGGCGGCTTCGTCGTAACCAGCGACAGGGTCGTCCAGTACCTGAAACATCGCGCGCGGGCCCTCATATTCAGCGCGAGCCTGCCGCCGAGCATCGTCGCGTCGGTTCTGGCTGCCCTGGAGATAATAAAAAACGAACCCGAGCGGCGCCGTATGTTAATGAGGATCGCCCATAAGATGTACATCGGGTTGAAGTCGCTCGGCTTCGAGGTCGGGAACGGACAGACGCCGATAATCCCGGTTTACGTAGGCGACAATACGCTTGCGTTCATGCTCTGGCGGAAACTTTTCGACAACGGTGTCTTCGCGACGCCGGTAGTCAGCCCGGCGGTTCCGGAGGGCCGTGCCCTCATACGCGTGAGCTGCATGGCCACCCATACCGACGAGCATGTAGATACAGTCATAAACGCCTTCGCCGACGCGGCGGCGGAAGTGGGTTTAATCCCCTCGGAAATGGACCAGGCTGCGTCGAGCTAAGGCCTGTTAAGAGTGGATAATTAAGGCGGCTAGAAAGGCCGCCTATTTTTTAAGTATGAACGCCCGTGTAGCTTCCCCTTAAAATTGCGCTTTTCTCCCCCTGAAGACAACCGGCTCGGGTAGACCGACCGCGGCCGCCAACTCAACGGCCGCCGAGACGTCGCCGGCCCGGGCCGGCGCGTGGGCGTCGGACCCTACGGTTATCAGTTCACCGCCTGCGTCTCTGTACATCTCGAGAATCTGACGCGCCGGATAAGGCTTCTTCGGGCCCTGCCAAGTACCGGACGCGTTTATTTCCAAAGCGATACCCGCGGCGACCGTCCTCCTGATAACGTCTTCCACTAGCCCATCGCCCACCTGACCTACGTCGAACGGACCGTAGAACTCGACGCCGAAGCGTTTGCACAGGTCTAAATGGGCGATAACGTCGAACAAACCGCTCTCGACGGCCCTCCCGGTCTCCTCGAAGAAGCGGGTATAGACCTCTCGCGCGGACCGTTCGGCCATATACGGACGGCACCTCGATTCCGATATATACACCCCATCGGAGGCGTGAACGCCGCCTATTATATAATCGAACTCCTTTCCCGCCAGCGCGTCCTTTAAATCGTCTTCCCGGTTGGACGCGTAACTAACTTCGACGCCGAACAATACCTCGATAACCCCGGAATACTTACGACGCAGGCTCTCGACTTCAGCGCGTATCGTTTCGTAATCGTAGAAGCCGTAGCTCCTATCGTTCGGGTCGAAGTCCCAATGCTCGCTGAAACCGATGGCGTCCAGCCCACGTTCGAGCGCCCCGACCACGAACTCCTCGGGGTCACCGGTCGCGTCCGCAGAGAAACGGGTATGCACGTGCAGGTCCGATAACATAAAAAACCCCGACCCCGCGGGGTATTCTTCGAACTGGTTTTAACGCTATTTAACCGTAAATTTCGGCTTCCGAATCGATGGCGTAGAATATCGCCAGGGCGTCGTCTATCTCTCGATGGACCTCCGGCGAAAGGGCCGTTACGGCGCCGACCACCTCGCCGTCGGCGATAAGGATATTCGCCGAACCGGCGCGGCCGGCCGTGGCGATAATGCAGCTCTTTCCCGTCTCCGCCGCCCAGGCGATAAACTCCTCCGGGTTTACCGCCGCCGAGTCCATCCTGACCACCATCGTAGCACCCCGGGCCGCGGCGTCGTACAGCGTTACGAGGTCTTCGGGCAGTCCGTAAAACCGGTACTCGCAACCGGCCGGCACGTTGCTAACCGCTTCGTCCCCGGTAAAGGTCTTGCCGCCGGTCTCGACGCGGCCCGAGGATATTTCTCCGCTTTTAAACGGGAAGAACCCTATCCGCGTACCGTCTCTCTCAACGACCAGCAACCCCGACGAACCTAACCCCGCCAGGTTCGATAAAACGTCCGCCGCATCCTCGGCGACGTATTCGGCCGGTTCCACCGGACGCCCGGCGGGTAATATCGACGGGCCCGGGGATTTTTCGGTCGGCTCCGTAGGTTCCCCCGCCGGGGCGGGGCGGCCCGACGACTCCTCCAGGATTTCGGCTACTCCAGGCGCAGTTGCGACTTCTCCGGACAGGAGTACTTCGGCCAATTCAGGCGTTATATTATTGGGAAAGATAGCCTCGTCAGTCCGTATATCCTCGATGTAGTTATACGACCCTTTCTCGATTGCGGCGACGCTCAGTGCCGCGGTATCGCCTTCTCCGAAGCTTCCGCCGCAGTGATAGGGTAAACCGTCCTTGACGGTCACATACGCGGATAAACCTTCGGAATCTCGGAAGTAGATAACACCGTCGGCGCGCCGGGACGCCACGTACTCGAAAACCTCGGAAGGGCTGTGTTCTTCGATATCGCCTTTGTGCTCCATAACGCGGATTTCCGCGTAGGACTTGTACCATATATCGGCTGGACGGTCAACTTTATATACGAAAACGAAAAACCCGGCGTAAAGCCGGGTCTGTTCATTCGATAATCAGCGAATTATGGGCGGCACGTCCCACCATCTAAGCCACCCTCGTCTTCCCCCGCAGGTAATCTATCATCGGTTGAGACACCAGGGGGACTAAGTCGTGAACCATGTGTGGCATCAGGTTATCCATAACTCTAGGCATCAACTCGGGCATCTGTTCGGCCATATAGTCCGGCATCGGGACGCGCTCTTTAACGCGTTCCAACATCGTCGGCAGGACCTTCGGCACCATCATGGGCAGCAAACGCGGGAATAGGACCGGGAAGAACGGTTTCATCAGGTTGAGCGCCCCGGGGACCTTGCCCATTAAACGCATCATCCGGCCCATCCCTAAGGGCATCGCGCCTATCAGCTCCGGCCACATCGTTCCCATCAACTCGGCGAACCCGCTGGGCGTCATCAGCGCGATCATCGCCTCGAAAACGGCCCACTGGGCCTTCACATCGGGGTTCGGGTCCGGGAACTCGTAGCCCAGCGCCGCGGAGGCGAAGCGCGCCAGGTCCACGACTTCGACCGGGACATCTTTCTTATCTGCCGAAACCCGGAGCTGGAACTCGCAACACGGGCACAACGCCAGTACCTTCTCGGCGCCTATCTCGGTCGCTTCGTCGAGCCTGACCTTGCCCACGTCGGCGGCCACCGGCGGGTCCTTTATGAGCGTAAGCACCGAACCGCAACAATGGGCGTCTTCACGGTTATGGGCCATCTCGACGAACTCGGCGTTGGGGATGGCCTTAATCAACTCGCGCGGCTCCTCGTATACGCCGGAGACCCGCCCGATGTGGCACGAGTCGTGCCAGGTAACCCTAACCCTGTCCTTGCCGTTCTCGGGGAACTCGAACTCCCCCGCCCTTATCTTCTCGGCGGCGATCTCGCTGTAGTGTTTGGCGGTAATATCGTATTCGATGCCGAGCTTTTCGGCCCAATCGGGGTAGACGCGACGCCACATCATATCGCAGGCCGGGCAAGACGTTACGACCGTACCCGCGCCCGCCTCCTTCACCGCATCGATGTTCTTCTTCATCGTCTCGACGAAGAGGTCCCACTTGCCCGCCACGAGCATCGGCGTGGCGCAGCAGTTCTCCTTGGTACCCAGGTAAGTAAAATCCACGCCCATTTCGTCCAAGAGGCGAACCGTCGCCATGCCGATGTCGTTCTCCACGTAACTGGCGGTGCATCCGGCGAAGTAAACGTTCTTCGATTTGCGACCCGGCCCGTGCTTTTCGAGCAAGTCCTCGGGGAACCAATCGGTTCGGTCCTTACGATAACCGGCCCAGATGTTCCCCTGCGCATCGAGGGCCGCCGCCATTATCTCGAACGGCGGGAAGGTCATCTCCTTGTCCTCGTCCACGAGTTTACCGCGGAGTTTCATCCAGGAAGGCTCGATGGGAAGCGCCGCCGAACAGCGCAGATTGCATAGTTCGCAGGTCGTGCAGACCAGTATCGTGTCCACCATAAACTGGTCCCATTCCTCGCGGCCCTCCATAAACTCGCGCAGCCAGTACCACTTACCCCGCGGCGACTGGCTCTCCCACCCGCGGCCGTAGAACTGGTCGCACTCGTCAACGCAGTAACCGCACTGGGAACAACTGTACGCGTACCAGGCCACGTCGGCCGGGATGCCGCGGACAGGCTCCGTCGGTTCCTCGCCTATGCGGGTTATCACGTAGTTCCCGAACGGGCGCACGAACGACTCGAACGTACCGCCGAGCTTCAAGGCCGTCCCCACGAGACCGTTATCGAATACCTTTTTAGGGTTCAGAATACCGTCTCTGTCCACCTGTTTTTTAAAGGCTTTCATTCTGGCGGTACGTTCCTCCCCCAGGACTTTTCTCGCCTTCTGGGCGAAGTAAAGCCCGGTCGTGTAGGGCCTGCCGCCGAACCGCTCGGCTATCTTCATCATCGTGAGCACCAGACCGAAGACCAAGTTGTAGGAAAAACGGCGCTGGTCGCCCGGTATGAAGCCAAGTATAACGACCTCGGGTTTGCCGTCCCGCCCCTCACGTATCACGATGCCTTCTTTTACGACCGGCTGGTTTATCCTCCGTTCAATTTCGGTCATCACGTCGCCCAGACACGACAACGGCACGACGAACTCGGCCGGTACGAGCGACGGCCCAAGCCGCTTCACTACCATCAACTTGAACCGATTTTCCCATTCGTGCTCGGCGATCCTATCGCTCAAGATTTCCGCTTCGCACAGCTTTATTATCTCGTCGAGTTTGGTGCGAACCGTTTCCAAATCCTTTTTCCTGAACGTAAGGGTCATTATGTACGACGCAGGAAGCAGCACCCGCTCCTCGACCGGATGGCCGTAGTGCTCCATGAGAGGCGACCTGTTCTTCATCTCGGCCATCCGCGGGTTGATGAACATCAACGACCATATGGGAAGGCCGGCCTCGACTATAGACTCCGTCAGTTTTTGGAGGTCGTGGGGGTCGGGACACCCGATGCTGATTACGTCTAAATCCTCGAGCGGCTGGACTTTAAGCGTCACCTGAGAGATGAAACCGGTGGTGCCGCCGGCGTCGGCGATTAGGTCGAGGTCTTCACCGGCGAACTCCCGTACCTCGCCGGACGGAAACACGACCCTCGCGCTTATAACGTTGTCGCTGTACCAACCGGCCTCGTAGGAACCTATGCCGGCGCCGCCCTGGGCGAGCCACCCGCCGGCGGTAGAAGACGGATAACTGGTAGGGTACACCCTGAGCGTCAACCCGTGTTTCGCAAGCTCCTTATCGAGGGACTCCCAAACGACCCCCGCTTCGACCGTGGCGGTCAACGCATCTTTATCTACGTCGATTACGCGCTTCATCCGGTAGAAATCCACGACTATACCGTTTTCGACCGGTATCGCGCCGCCGTAACCGGACGACGCCTTCGCCCTGGGCGTCAACGGTATTCTATTCTTTTCTGCCCACGCGGCTAGCTCGACCAACTCTTCTTCGCTTTCGGGTTGGACGACCGCTTCGGGCGTAGTGTCGCCGATAATCGGTTTGAACAGGCTCGGCATCGCCGCGATGTCGTGCCCGTAAAGCTTCCTTTCGACCTCGCCGAACGCGACCCTGTCACCAAACGCCTCCTCAAGGAAACGGCGGCGTTTATTATTTAGTTTCCCCATTGTGAACCCCTTTATAACTCATCGTAATATCGGACCTCATTGTTTAACGGAAAAACCCTTGATTTCCTCGTAGATAGCGCCCTGGTCCGCGAACATCTCTAGCAGCACCTCGTGCATCAACTCCAAAGCCCGCAGGATCTTCGGGTACTTCAGCGAGTAAAAGACGTTCTGTCCCTCGCGCCGCGCCGAAACGACGCCCCGGCTCTTCAGGGTCTTCATGTGCTGGGAAAGGTTGGCTTTACTTACGTCCAACCCTTCGAGTAACTCGGCGACCGACTTCTCGCCCCCGCCTAAAGCGTGCAACACGGCCAGACGGACCGGGTGATGAAGGACCTTACAGATTTCGCAGTGGAGTTCGTATACCTCGTATTGATTCATAGGGTTCGTATACCTCTCATTGATTCATGTCGTTTAGAAGTTAGATTATAGACGATTATTTATATGGTTACTTAATAAACTTATAACACATTCCAGCCGCTCTGTCAAGTAGTTTTCCGTATATTCTTTACCGCCCACGCTCACGCTTGCCTTGCCACCCTCCGCGCCGTCTGATATAATCCGCCCACGTTTTTTACCGGAAATGTTCACCCGCGGCCTGAAAAAACATCCTGTCTTCCGACGGCTCGTCGGTAAATTATCGAACCGACCCGGAGACCCCGTGCTAGTCGGCGGCGTCGTAAAGCCGGCGGCAGGGCTCTTCCTCTCGGCCATAGCCGAAGAATTGAACGTCCCCCAACTAATACTGACCCCGACGGCCGAAGACGCGGACGCGTTAATGACCGGCGTATCGGCGTTCGGAAAGGACGAATACGCCGTCCTACCCTCCTACGACGTCATACCTTTCGAGCCGATAAGCCCGACCGCCGAGACCCTGGGCGCCCGCGCCGAGGCCCTCGCGCGCGCGAAAACCGGCGTTTCGCTTATCGCGCCAGTCTCAGCCGTAATCCGGCGGCTTCCGCCGCCGGACGCGCTGGAGAACGCCGCACTCACGTTATCTTGCGGCGCCGAACACGACCTCGACGCCCTATCGACACGCCTGGCCGAAATCGGCTATAGCCGGGAAGCCATGGTTGAAGCACCGGGCCAATTCTCGCGCCGCGGCGGTATCGTCGACGTATTCCCGCCTACCGAACCGAACCCCGTCCGTATTGAGTTCTTCGGCGACGCGGTCGAATCTATCAGAACCTTCGACGTTATCAGCCAACGGCGCATCGCCGAAGTCGAACGAGTCCGAATCGCCCCCGCCTCGGAGATTATACTCACGGGCGAGACGGGAGACGCGATACTACGCGGAGTTTATAACCGCTTCGGCGACGCCGTCGGTATAGAGGTCGAAGACGCCCTGGACGCACACGGCTACTTTGAAGGCATAGAAAACCTCTTGCCGTTCGCCTACCCGGAGACCGCCACCGTCCTCGATTACTTCGCCGAGCCGCCGCTGCTCGTCCTCGTGGACGGCGGCGCTTGCCGCGCGCGTGACGAAGAGCTGGCCGAGGAGCGGAAACGCCTGGCGGCCCGACCGACCGACGGCTTCCCCGTACCGGAACCTCACGAGCTTTTCGTGACCCTGGACGAGTTGGTATCGGCCGAATCCGCAAAAACCCGCGCGACCCTGGAACTGGTCGGGCCCTTTGAAGACCATCGCCGCGGTGAACGGCTTGAGTTTAATACCCGTTCGACCGACTTCTTCGGCGGACGCTTGGATGACTTCGCGAAAGAAGCGGCCCGTTTTCGTAAAAACGATATTAATACGGTGATAACCTGCGAGCGACCGGACCAGCCGGACCTGTTCCTGGACCTGATACGCGCCCGCGACCCCGACTTTGACGCGTCATTCGCGACCGCGCGCCTGTACGACGGGTTCGTCTGGGGAGAAGCGGGCGTCGCCGTTTACCCGGCCCGCAACGTCGTATCGAAGCGTCGCGCCCGCCCGCCACGGCCGTCGAAGTTCCCCCAAACTAAAGATACGGTCAGGGTCGAATCCCCGTTCGACCTAAAGGCCGGCGACCTGGTCGTTCACGCGGAACACGGGATCGGACGTTACTTCGGCCTGGAAGAAATACCCCTCCATGAACGTACCGACGAGTATATAGCCGTCGAGTACGCCGACGGAAACAAACTATACGTCCCCGTCTACAACCTAAGGCTGGTGCAGAAGTATGCCGGGGGCGACGCGGCCAAAGTACCTCTGTCACGGCTGGGCGGCGCGGCCTGGCAAAAGGCGAAAGCGCGGGCGAAACGAGCCGCCGAGAAGATGGCCCGCCAGCTTATCGAGATATACGCGACCCGGGCGGCAAGACCGGGGTTTGAATTCGGCCCGGTCGACGAGTGGGAGGAAGAACTGGCCGAGTCGTTCCCCTTCGTAGAAACCCCCGACCAGGCGACTTCCATCGAGGAAGTTTACGGCGATATGAGCGGCAGGCGACCGATGGACCGCCTGATATGCGCCGACGTAGGTTTCGGCAAAACCGAGGTCGCCGTCCGGGCGGCCCTCCGGGCCGTTGCGGCGGGAAAACAGGTCGCGTTAATAGCTCCGACTACTATACTCGTCGAACAACATTCCAACACCTTCCGGGACAGGCTCGCGCCGTTTCCGATAGCAATCGAAACGCTGAGCCGTTTCAAGACGCCTGCGGCACAGCGGGAAGTCCTCCTCGGATTGGCCGAAGGCGCCGTTGACATAGTAATAGGAACCCACAGGTTACTATCAAAGGACGTCATCTTTAAGGACTTACGCCTGCTAATCGTCGACGAAGAACAGCGGTTCGGCGTACGCCACAAGGAAAAGATTAAAGCGAAGAAGAAAACCGTAGACGTTTTGACGCTTACAGCGACGCCGATACCCAGGACACTGTATATGGCGTTCTCCGGTCTGCGGGACCTCTCGGTAATACACACGCCGCCCGCGGGGCGTCTTCCGATATACACGTACGTGGCGCCGTTCGACGAGGGTCTGATTGTAGAAGCGGTCAACCGGGAGCTTGCCCGCGGCGGCCAGGTATTCTTCGTCCATAACCGGGTTCAGACGATAGACGCGTTCGCAGGGTATCTCGAAGAGTTAATGCCGGACGTGCGTTTCGCCGTCGCACACGGGCAAATGGACGAAAAGGAACTGGAAACCGCGATGTTGAAGTTCCTTACAAAAGAGGTGGACGTCCTCGTCTCGTCGAGCATCATCGAGTCGGGACTTGATATTCCCAACGTTAATACTATAATAATCGACCGGGCGGACCGTTTCGGGTTGAGCCAGCTCCATCAACTCCGGGGCCGGGTCGGACGCAGCCGCGAAAGGGCGTACGCGTATTTACTGACGCCCGCCACGACGTCCCTGACGGATACGGCCAGGGAAAGGTTGCTCGCCGTCAAAGAATCTACCGAACTCGGGTCCGGGTTTCGGCTGGCGACGCGAGACCTGGAAATCCGGGGCGCCGGAAACCTCCTGGGCGCCGAACAACACGGGCACGTGGCCGCCGTCGGATTGGATTTATACACCCGTCTGTTGGCCGAAGCGGTCGCCAAGTTGAAAGGCACGAAACCGCCGGCCGATATACGGGACGTAACCGTCGAAACGGAAGGCGAAGCCACGTTACCGAAAGAATACGTGCCGGCGGAGCGGCAGCGCCTCGAACTCTACAGGCGGATAAGCGAAACGACAGCCCGCGCTCAATTAAAGGACGTATTCGACGAAATCAGTGACCGTTTCGGTCCGCCGCCGGCTCCAGCCGAAAGGCTAATCGAATTACAGGGGTTGAGAATACTCGCTCAACCGACATCCGTCGAAAAACTCGCGCTCCGGGATGGAGAAATTGAGCTGGAACTTGCGCCGGAAACGAAGCTTATGCCTGCCAGCTTTCCTGCTTTCGACTTCGTCACCGGGGTAAACCTCGGAACCGTCGCCGACGGGAAACGTTTACGCATTAACATAAACCTGGGTCCCGCCGTCGAACCGACGGAAGCAGCAAAGAAGATATTGGCGGCGCTTGCCGCCGAAAACGAAGAATAGAGTCTCTTATGGTCACCAGATATGTAGCGATTACCTTGGCCGCCGTGGCCGCCGGTATGTGCGCCTGCGATGTCGGCTCACCGTACGTGGGTCCCCCCCCGGGGACGCCTTACTCGCCGTCGCCGCAGAATGGGGCAAACGGCATCGCGCCGGACGCAGTACTGGGTTGGCTCTGTGAACCTGCCGAAGTGGGCGGGACGTTGACTTACGATGTATACCTGGGGACGGAGAATCCGCCGCCGAGGGTCGCCGAATCGGTAGCCGGTACCTCGTACGACCCGGGAGGCCTTTTCCCCGGCGCCGCGTACTACTGGAAAATCGCCGCGTACGACGACAAAGGCCTCGTAACCGAAGGACCGATTTGGCATTTCAATACGGTAGACGGCCTATGGACGCAGGTCGACTCGCCTACGACCGCCGACTTGAACGGCGTCGCCTTTACCGACACGGGCGAAGGTTGGGCCGTCGGCGACGGGGGAACCATACTGCGTTACGACGGCGTCTCGTGGGCCTTAGTACCCTGGTTGGGGATATCAGACCTTAACGGTATAGCCATATCAGGAAACGCCGGCTGGGCGGTCGGCGAAAGCGGGACAGTACTTCGCCTGTCGGGCGGTACGTGGGCCGACGAGTCGTTGGGGATTACGTCCGACTTGTACGACGTAGACCTGGCCGACGACGGCGCGGGGTGGCTGGGCGGCGACGCAGGTACCATTTACAGATTGGTCTCCGGCGCCTGGACGGCCGAAAACGTGAGCGATACGGTTAAAATATATTGCGTAGCGGTTTACGACTCGGACACCGCCTGGGCCGGCGGTTTCGTAAACGTACTATACGAATGGACGGCCGACGGTTGGTCGGAGGTGGACATCCCGTCGCACGACCCGCTACCAATTGGCGCGGCCTACCGAGCGGCCGCCTCTTACGCGGACGGCGGCCCGGCCGTCTGGGCCGGTGGACGCTTCGTCTACTTCTCGAACTCGGTCGGCGGCGAATGGACGTTCACGTTGGCACCGACTCCATCGTCCATCAACGGCATACACATTAAAGCCGGCGCCGACTACGGGTGGGCCGTCGGCGACGACGGTACGCTCGCGTCCTACGACGGCGGTTCGTGGTACCTGTACGGCGAAAGCGAGATAACAAGCGATTTGAACGACGTATTCACCGTCGAGAAGGACGACGCCTGGGCCGTCGGCGACGGCGGAGCTATCTACAGATTCTCGACCGCCATGCCCTAAAAGCGCAATATTCCTCAAGCCGAAGGCGGCCCAGACGGCCGCCTTTTTTAATCCCGTAAGGGCCGTAATGTCGGAATCCTGAAGTCATAGACTGGTAGAGGATTTTAATACACAGCCGAAGGAATCGGAGGCCTTTATACGTACCCCGCCGCGACGATTTCATGTGTCCCTACCTACGCCGGGCGGCAAATCGGAGCGTTATACGACACCCGGACCCCTGCAGGCCCTCACGCACACCCCGCAAATGTGATGCCCTACGAGGTGTTTCTTGAACCACCGGAGCTTCTCCTTGCACTTTTCCAGGTCGAAATCTTCCGCGGTTTCACCGATTGCCCCGGCCGGGCACACGGCAATACACTCGCGGCATCCGGCGCAGTCGCCGCCGACGGGCGAGTTTTCGATTAGCGGCATATCGGTAAGTATCGAAATCAAGCGGACCGCGGCGCCGAAACGCGGCGTTACGAGCAGGTTGTTTCTGCCGATGAAACCAAGGCCCGCCAGGCGGCCTATCTCCTTGTGGGAGACACGGCCCGCTAAGTTCTCCCAATCGACTATCTGGGACGCAGGGACGTGAAACGACTTGAAACCGGCTTGCTCGATGTACGAGACGACGCGGGCGGCCGTCTGGTCAAGAAAAGTATTAATCGTGCGGTAATGGTAAGCGTATATTTTAGTGGGACCGTCCTCTATCGTGTCTAGGACGCCCCTGCTCAGTACCGCGCCTACGCTTACCGCCCGCGGATACCCGCCGAAACCCTCCCCGTCCAAAGGTAAAGGCGCGACGCCGAATAACACGGCCCCGGCAGACAGGACCAGGGCTTCTAAAGTTTCGGTATGTTCACGCGCCGAACCGCCTTTTTCTTTCTCTCTGTCGCCGTCCATGATTCTACGGCGGCTGACGTTCGCCCGCCGCCAACTCGCTGCGCACTGTCTCAATACGCGCGACGACGCCCTCGTCGTACAACGCTGGGTTCTCTTCGTCTATCGGGAATTCGAACACGTCGTCCCCGACAGTGTAACTTCGAACTCCGCCGTCAAAACGCCCGCCGTACCTGTCCAGTATTATTTTGTAAACGATTTCGTCGGTTCGCCGCGATACCGAGAGGAACACCCACCCCGGTTCTATCCAGTTTTGGTTAGACTCGTAGCCGACGGCGTATCGACTCCTTTCCAGGGCAACGGCGAATATGTCCGGGTTCGACCTACCGGCCGTGGCGAAAATAACGTCCGCCCCGGCACCGTACATACGTTCGGCCACCCCGACGGCTTTCTCCGTGTCGGCCGGTGCCTCGAAATCATCTCCTAAAAAAGCAACGTCGGGTTTCTTACCGGCGAAATCATACAAGGCCCGCGAAAACCCCCTCGACAGCTCGCGGGTCGGTTCGTCCTCACGTCCGCCGATAAAACCGAACTCGCCCGTCGGGAAATACGCGGCGGCGGCAGCCCCCGCGATGTATCCGGCGTCCTCACAGGCAAACGTTAACGCGAGCACGTTATCGGTTCCGCCTGTACCGTCGATTATAACGAAATCGACGCCCGGGTTCTCGGCGGCGAACTCGAGTACGGTGGCTTCCAAAGGGGCGGCCGCGATTATCACAAGTTCGGCGCCGTCTGATATTAACTCCTCCACCGCCTTACCGAATTCCGACTCAGACGTAGGCTCTCTGTAATCCACCTCGACGTCAAGTTCCTCGACGGCTCGTTGGCACCCGCGCCAGACGAGGGCATTTTTACCTTTATCGTCCCTTCCGCCGACGTCCATCACGACGCCGACGTTCAAGGCGGTATCGCGTTCCGGTTTCTTGCCGCAGCCACCGCCTACGAGTGGAAAAAACCCGACGCTCACGACGCAAACCGCGACCATTAATAAAACTATACCGGTTCTCTTTTCGCCCATAGAATATCGGCCATTCAATCAACGTGAAAAAAGGCATTAAAATAACCCGACGGCTTATCCAGCAGTCGGCTATTCTATTGTACGTTTAGACACCCTCTTAAAAGCCCTAATCGATTCCTTACTCCCCCTGGATCTCTCTCAAGACCGACCTAATATGCCTTGCGCTCGCGCCCTCGGGGTTCATTTTCAAAAAATCGGAGAAATACTGAACCGCCTGGCTTTTCATACCCAACTTCTTATAAATCCACCCCAGATTGTAATTAGGCCACGGGTAATCCGGGTTCTGTTCACGGGCCAATTTATACTTCGCTATCGCTTCGTCATAACGGTCGAGCTGTTCCAATACGTAACCGTATCTATTGTGGGCGTACGCGTCATCGGGGTTGAGCTCGATCGCACGCGTATACGCTTTGATAGCTTCCTCGAAATCTCCTCTATTCGCGTAAGCAAGGCCCAAATGATAATGCACCCAGCCGATGTCGGGTTTTAATTCAATCGACTTCTTGAACTCGGCAATGGCCTTTTCGAGTTTATTTTCGTTATAGTATTTTATGCCAAGTTCGAAATGGCGACGCGCCTGGTCTTCGCCCATACCCCACCACCAGTTTTTTGGGAAAATCCGGGACGCGAAAATATAACAACGCAAGTAACCGATGTCAAGGCATTACTAATCCGTCGCCTGCAACTTTTCCGATTTCGCTTTACGCCTCCGGTTCGGTGTGTTATAGACTACCCCTCCGGCGGAGCTATCGATGGCCAAAATACTATTCGTGTATAAAAACGTTACGCTGACCGAACCGATGGGGATTTTATACCTGTCGGCCGCCCTGAGCCGTGCCGGGCACGAGAGCCGGCTCGTCCTTTCGGACAGGGAAAACCCGTTTAGGGCCGCCGAAGAGTTCGCCCCTGACGTCCTCGCGTTTTCGACGACTACGGGGTTTCACCACTATTATCTAGACTTAAACCGCCGCCTTAAAGCGGCTTTCCGTAAACCGGGTCTATTATCTATCTTCGGCGGGCCCCACAGCACCTTCTTCCCCGAGATGGTCGAAGACGACGGCGTGGACGTAGTTTGCCGGGGCGAAGGCGAAGAGGCCATCGTAGATCTGGCCGACGCGCTTGACTCGGGCGGAGACATAACGACCATACCCAACCTGTGGGTTAAATCCGACGGTAGTATCCACAAAAACGAAGTCCGCCCGCTGGTCGAAGACCTCGATGCTCTCCCCCACCCCAGGCGCGATATAATCTACGGCATCGACCGGTACATGCGTAACGTAACGATGAAGCACTTCATCAACGTGCGAGGGTGTCCGTATCTATGCACGTACTGTTTTAACCACAAGTTCAACGAACTCTACGAAGGCAAGGGGAAGGTAATACGCTATCGTTCGGTTGACGACGTACTGGCGGAGATAAAAGAAGTCCGTAACGATTACCCGCTGGAGTTCGTCCGGTTCCTTTCGGATAACTTTACGATGGATAAGGGGTGGATTGCCGAGTTCGCCCAGCGATATCCGAAAGAGATGGGTCTACCCTTTCATTGCAACGTACGTGCCAACCTAATCGACGACAAAACGGCACGGAATCTCGCCCGTGCGGGCTGCGTCAGCGTCATGATGGGCATAGAAACGGCCGACGAATACTTACGAAACGAAGTGATGAAACGGAATCAATCCGACGAAACGATAGTCGAAGCGTGCGCGCGCTTACGCGAAAACGGTATCGCCGTTTACAACCAAAATATACTAGCCCTACCGGGTGAGACTTTCGACATGGCCTTGAAAACAGTTGACCTAAACGCTAAATGCCGACCTGCGTTTGCCTGGGCCAGCATCTTTACGCCTTATCCTGGCACCGGACTCGGCGCTTACGCCATCGAACACGGCTACTTTGACGGGAACTACGACCGCATCCATTATTCGTATCACGTTCATTCCGGACTGCGCTTCGACAATCCCGAAGAGCGGCCGATGATGACGAGGCTCCATAGGCTCTTCGGCGTCGCCGTCGAATTCGGTTTCATCAAGAATCACCTACGTACTCTCTGTAAACTACCGCTTACGCCCCTCTACACGCTGCTGTTCAAACTCTGGTACGGTTACACTAACCGTTACCGGATATTCCCCTACCCTGTTAAGCCCAGTCAATACCTGGCGGGCGTCTTCAGGTTCTTCCGTAAAGACGAAGCTTAAAAACGAACGTTATTTACCGGGCGCGTCGCATCGACCCGATTCCCGGAGCCGTTTTAATGGTCGTGTTCCTGGCCCTTTTCGCAAAGGCTTTCATCCGACGTATCGAGTTCCCCGGCGGCGAACAGCTCGACGGCGCGTTCTATGTCCGGCTCACCGGTATAGACGGTTCTCGCGCCGGCCGCGCGTATAGTCTCCAACGCCCGCCGTCCCATACCGCGGCATATAACGTAGTCCAGGTCGCCGAAGACGGCGCCGAAATCCCCGGCCTGACCGCGGGTGTGGGTATTCGGCCTGTATTCGACCAGTCTTACCTCTTCACCTTCTACCTCGTATACGACGAACTCGGCGCACCGACCGAAATGACCGGAGATCGAGCGGCGGTCATCGGTGGGTAAAGCTATTCTCATTGATAACCTCCTGAAGACAAGTTTATTGTGCTTGGGTTCCGCAGGGGATTCCCGAACATTCGACCGGCATTTATATATTATCGACCGCGACAACTCAACTTGAAAAACCGATATAGATTTGTTATATATACTACCCAGGGGTAATGTAATCGACCCACTGGACAGTTAAAAAGGTGAAACGAATGAAGAACCGTCCGATGGTAATATACGGAATCTGTCTCGTAATCGCATTAACGGCTTTGACTTACGATACCGCGTCGGCGGATACGTGTTTATATTGCGACGGGTCCGGCCGCGTAGTATGCGCTTATTGTAAAGGCGAAGGCGCCGTCGATTGCAACTACTGCGGCGGCGACGGTTACGTTACGTGCGATTACTGCGACGGTACCGGGCGCATCCGTTGCTCGGAATGTTTCGGCAAAGGCGTAATCAAGACCGACGGCGGGACCGAAACCTGCGAGGTCTGCGGCGGAAAAGGCTACATCGAATGCGAATACTGCGAAAACGGCCAAATGCCTTGCGAAATATGCCTCGGTACCGGTAAGCTCCTTTGCATCGTCTGCAACGGCGTGGGGTACGTACAATGCGCCGTATGTAAAGGCACGGGCGTAGTCGAAAACCGCTAATACGCTGACGCCGTAAAACACCGGCGTTGCGCGAAAAGATATTACCCCTCATAAAAAGCGCTAAACCGCAGTTACGCTACCGTTTGCCACCGTATAGCGGCTGCCCTCGAAGTGTTCCAACCTACGGGTGGTCGTTACCCAGACCTGCTCGGCGGCGGATACCGTCTCGGCCAGGTGTTCCATCCTATCGCGGTCCAGCTCGCTAAACGCGTCGTCGAGGAGTAAAACGGGGACCTCTCCGAGGTTATCGGCGACAGCCCGGAACTGGGCCAACCTCAAAGCCAGGACGACACTCCTCTGCTGCCCCTGGCTCGCGAATCGACGAGCGTCCAGACCGGATATCCTAAACACTACGTCGTCCAGGTGGGGCCCGGTCAACGTCCTCTTAAAACGCTGTTCGTCTTCGGCCCGCGCCGACAGGGCGCCCTTAAATACGTCAGGGTCTCCGGCGCAGGCGGTGTTCGGACGGTATCCTATTTCCAGCTCCTCGCCGCCGTCGGTCAACGCCGCGTAATCCGAGGCCGCGTCCCCGGCGAGTTCGGTGATTTTTTCGGCCCGGGCAGCGACTATCCCGGAGCCGGCCTCGACCATCGTCTCGGTTATCGCGCCGTACTCGGGTCTGGCGAACGCCGAACCGCTGTACGACCTTAGCAGGGCATTACGTTGGGACAGGGCGTCGTTGTATCTTTTTAGAAGATAAATGTACCGACGGTCGTACTGGGCGAGCCAGTGGTCCAGGAACCGGCGTCTGAGGGCCGGCGGCCCCTTCACTATCTCCAGGTCCTCGGGATGGAAGGCTACGGTCGGAAGAATGCCGGCGTAATCTACCAGTTTGGGGACGCGATTACCGTTATAAGAAGCCCTTTTTTCGGGGGTTCGTACGTCGTATTCGAGGGCGAACGAAACGTCGCCGTCGCGGCCGACGGCCTCGGCCCGAACCAACGCCCTCGTCGCGCCGCTGGAAACGACGTCCCGGTCGCGCCCGAGCCTGAAAGACCGACACATGCTCAGGAAGTAAACGGCCTCGAGCAGGTTCGTCTTACCGGCGCCGTTAGCCCCTTCGAAAAGCAGAACGCCGGGGGGCAAATCCACGGATAAAGCCTCATAATTCCTGTAATCATCGAGGTATAATTTCGTAATACGCATTCGAAACCTACGACGGCGAGAAAAAGCTCCACCCAATCGGCCTAAAATTACTACGGTTAACCGAGTTCGTCAAACGATTATTGACGGTTTAGGCGAAGGAAAAATCCAGAGCGCACCAAACTACTTGACTTAACCGACGCCGTTGAATATAATTAACGCATAGCCGAAGTGGCGGAACTGGTAGACGCGCTAGGTTCAGGGTCTAGTGAAGGTAACTTCGTGGGGGTTCGAATCCCCCCTTCGGCAAAATCGGAAGCCGCGCCGGCGCGCGGCTTTTTCGTATACTGAATAGACTTAACGTTGATATTTTAATGTTGGAAACAGCCGGTCGATGCGCTATAATCGCTCTACTATAAAGTAACAAACCTACCGCGGGGTTCCCCTCGGTTCACGGGAGCGTTCAGATATGAAACGGGCTTTCGTTATAATATTTGCGGTTTTAGCCGTAAACGCCGTCGGCGAAACCTCGACGTTTGACCTGCTTAACAGGGCCGCCGTCCTGTTCGGCGACAACGACTTCCGGGCCGCCGCTTCCGCGTACGAAGAAGTACTTCTGCTCGAAAAGGACAACGAAGACGCGCTGTTGGGGCTGGCAAGGTGTTACGAAAACCTCGGGGAGAAGCAGCAAGCCCTCGGATATTACGAGCGTTACCAGAAGAGCGCGGGAGAAAACGTCGAGACGACGTACGAAATAGCTCGTCTTAACGAAGAGTTGGGCTATTATACGGCCGCGGTAAGCGCGTACGAAGCGATCGTAAAAATGGACGACGGGGAACGCGACGCTTGGCGGAAGTTGGCCGACCATTACGCCGAAAGCGGAGCCGTAAAAAAAGAAGCCAACGCGGTCGAGCACCTTATAGGTTTGGGCGCGGGAGGCCCCGACGAACGCTTCAGATTGGCCGATATCTATGAAGTGGAATTAAAGGACATCGACAAAGCAATTGACGAGTACGAGCGATTGCTCGGCGAAGACCCCCGGCACGTCGAAGGTCATAGGCGCGTGGCGGAACTCTATCTTGCGACGGACCAACCGGTAAAAGCGAGAGAACATTTCGAAGAACTCTCAAAACTAGAGCCGCGCGGCGCCGAAAATTATATCAAATTGGCCGAAATCCGCCTGGCCGACCAGGACGTCCGCGGCGCCATCGCCGACCTGGAAAGGGCCGTGGACTTGGACGAACGTAACGGTTACGCCCTCGCCCTCCTCGGGACCCTTTATAACAAAGAAGAAAAGTACGCGAAAGCCGAAAAAACCCTGGAAAAAGCCATCGACGTCGGGCAGGGAGAGGCCGAGGTATATTCGGAACTGGGTATCGCCAGACTGAATCTGGGCGATGACGACGGCGACGAAGGCGCATTCAAACGCGCCCTCGATACGGAACCAGAGCTCACACCAGCCCTCGAGAACCTGGGTATTCTTTATTACCACGCAAAGCGCTACGACGACGCGTACTACAATCTCGGTAAGCTCGTAAAGCTGGAAAAGGGGAACGTCCGGGGCCAGCTCTATTTCGGTTTTACGGCCGCCGAACTCGGATACAACGATGAAGCCGCAGACGCCCTGAACGTCGTGATAAACAAAGAGCCGTCGAACGTCGACGCCAGAATAACCCTCGCGGAGGTATATCTCGCCGAAGAGGAATTCAAAGCCGTAAGAAAGGTCCTAAGCGAAATCGGAACACCCGAATACAGGGCGGACGAAATATACTTTTACCTGGGGTCGGCGGCGGAAGGATTAGGAGACCACCAAACGGCGATAGAGGACTTCCGCCGCGCCATCGACAAAAACCGCCGCTTATACGAAGCGTATCTGGGTATGGGCCGCAACGCCGAAGCGATCGAAGACTATGAAACCGCCGAGGAGGCTTACGCCGACGCGACCTCGCTGGAGCCGTCGCGTATCGAAGCACCTCTGGCGCTCGGTACGCTTTTCGAACGCTTAGGCGAGTACAGCGACGCGATTCGATACTTCGAACGGGCGTCCGCCGCCGCCGAAGACCGCATCGAACCGTACCTGGGTTTGGGCAGATGTTACCTTGAGAAAAGGAACTTCGGAGCGGCCGAAAAAGCCCTTAAAAAAGCGGTGGAAATAGACGACGAAAATTTCGAAGCCCACTACCAACTGGGAAGATACTACAAAGCCGAGGATAAACGACCCGAAGCCATAAAAGAGTTCGAAGAGGCCGTATGGTTGGTTCCGGAAAACGTCCCCGCCCGCGTCGAACTGGGGTACATGTATTTGTTGGAGGAAAAGTACGTTGAAGCGGCGCCGGTCCTGGAAAAAGCGGTAGCTCTCGATTCGAAGAACTTCGACGCGAACACCTATTTAGCCGTAACCTATGAGAACCTCGAGAAATACTCGGATGCGGTTAAGTATTACAAAGCGTCGGTCCGGTTGGAGCCGGAAAACATATCCGTGAAACGGGGGCTGGGCTCCTGTCTGCGCCACGTTGAGAAGTTCGACGAAGCGATAACCGTATGGGAAGACGTATTGGATATAGACCCAGACACGGCTGAAGCCTATGAAATGTTGGGCGACCTTTACAGAATAAAAGGCTCCGACGCGAAGCGTTGGCACAATTACGATCGCGAGATAGAGTGCTACGAAGTCGCCACCGACTATTATAGAGACTTCCTCGACATCGAGCCCCACGCCCCCGAGAGGGTCTTTATCGAACAATTCATAAAGGGCTACGAACACTACCGACTACTCCGCGTGGAGGAACGCGAAGAGTTTACCTTCCTCACCGAATGGTAAAATCACTCCCGAGAATATTCCCCGCCGCCTTTCTCGTCCTGGTTTTCTTAGCTGCGGCGACTGCAGCCGCCGACACGCCGGCCGATGCCGATTCCCCCCCGATAACCGGCGAACAACGACCATTTACCAGCATCCTGAGGCAGCCGGAAACGGACCCCGAGGAAACGGCGGCCTGGGAAGCCAGAATGTCCCAGGCCGGGCGCTATACCAACTTATCGCATATCGTATCGCTCGCCTTCGCCCTCGCCCTTCCCGGTCTGGCGCTCGCGTTTTACTTCCTGGGTTTCGATAAACGTATCTACCGCTTTACGGGCGAACGACCCGGTTTGGCCGGCTGGTTATCGGCGTTCGCTCTGGTTTTCTGGGTTTACGTATTAACCCTACCTTTGATGGCGGTCAGAAACTACCTGGCCTCCGCCTACGGTTTATTATCGTACGGCTTCTGGGAAGCGTTCGGCGACTCAGCGCTGGCGGGGTTCGTCTTCGCGTTGGTCGCCGGTCTAATCCTATCGATTCTTACGGTTCTTATGCGGCGCTTCACTCGTCTCTGGTGGGGCATCGCGTCGGCCGCCTTAATCTTCGTGTTGGCATCCGCCGGGCCGCTCTACCCCAGACGTTTGCCTTTGACCGGCGTTTCCGGCGAGCCGATGGACGAAGCTAAAAGCGCCGAGTTGGTCCGTAACCTGACCGAACCCGGCGCCGGCGATTCGTTAAGTCTGTACGTCGATAAAACCGGCAAGTTCTCCGAACTTATCTGGGCCGAAAGCGGCGTCGTCTCGAAAGAAGTAACGGTCAGCAACGCCGCCGTAGAAAACCTCACACCGTACGAGTTGGAGGTACTCGTAGCCCACGAACTGGCGTACTTCGAAACGGAATACAGGGTCAACGGCTTTTTGTTGAAAGCGTTGGTAATCCTGGCCGTCTTTTTTCTGACCGACTTACTCGCGGGCCGCGTAGCCGCCGTCTTACGGGTCGAACCGCCGCCCGACCCACGGGCGACGGCGGTATTCGCCGTAACCCTTCTCGTCCTCTCCATTCTGGCGATTCCTATCCTAAACGGCTACTCCAGATACGCCGAACGAAAAGCCGACGACTACGCTATCCGTCTCACCAGAAAACCCGTAACCGCTACGGAGCTTTACCGTAAAGAGGCCGCAACGAACCTGTCGGCGCCTAGACCGAACGCCGTACTACACCTACTCATGGACTCGAGCCAGCCGCCCACCGACCGCATCGCCCAGGCCCGCGCGTTACGGCAAGAACTTGCCCGCTAAAGGCAAGAACTTGCCCGCTAAAGGCAAGAGATTGCCCGCTAAAGGCAAGAGATTGCCCGCTAACCGTCACTTCCCCACGCAAAAATTCGAGAATATTTCGGAGAGCACTTCGTCGGGCGTAATATCGCCCAGGAGAACACCGACGGCTTTCGACGCGGCCCGTATCTCTTCGGCCGCCAGGTCCAGGTAGCCGCCGGTCTCTATGTGAAGAACTGCTTTATCGATGTGAGAGGCCGCCGACATAAGCGCGACCCGCTCGCGCTCTGCCAGCGACACGGACGACGCGGGACTAACGGCGGGGAACGACTCCAGTAACCTTTCGACCAACAGTTCCACGTTCTCGCCGGTAAGAGCCGAAATGGCTAACGCTCCGTCGGGAGGGTCGGCTCCGGGAAGGTCGATTTTATTATAGACCGTTATTACCTCCTTCTCGGGTGCGCCCAGGTCCGGGGGTACCGGGCCGGTTCCTGGGTCCGTCGCGTCTACCACCCAGATATTGACGTCCGCACGTGCGGCGAACTCCCGACTTCGGCGGTCGCCCTCCGCCTCGACTTCGTTCGACGCGTCTTCGACAAGGCCGCAGGAATCGTTCAACCGGAACGGGACACCGCCGAACACGGCCGTACCCTCCACCCTATCGGTCGTAGTCCCGGGTACCGCGGTTACTATCGCCCGGTCTTCGCCCAGCAGCCGATTGAAAAGGGTACTCTTCCCCGCGTTGGGCGGACCCATAATCGCGACACAAACCCCTTCTCTCGCAAGCCGCCTCGGGAGCGCGGACTCGGCGAGGCGGCGCGCAAGAACCTCGGTTTCCCTGAGCAACCGTCCGACCACCGATGGGTCGTATTCTATCTCGAAATCTATGTCGGCCTCGACGGCCGTCGCCGCTTCGAGAAGGGCGTTTCTTATCCCGGCTAATTTGGCCGAAAGCTCGCCTTCCATCCGGGCGGCGGCGTCGCGCCTCGAGAGTTCCGTCTCCGCCGCCGTAATGTCGGCGACGGCCTGGGCTTGTACAAGGTCCATCTTCCCGGACAACAAAGCCCGCCAGGTGAACTCGCCCGGCTCGGCCGGCCGCGCGCCGATTCCGACGACCGTCTCGATTACCTTGGCAACCACGGCCGACCCGCCGTGGCACGTAATCTCGGCGGCGTCCTCGCCGGTGTAGGACCCCGGCGACGGGTAAAAGACGACGACCACGCGGTCTATTACGTCTCCATCGGCGACGATTGTCCCCGTAGTGGCTTTACGCGGTTCGGGAAGCCCGCCGTCGAATATATGGCTCAGAATATCTGCCGTATCCGCCCCGCTTATCCGTACAATCGCGAGAGCACCGCGTCCGGGCGGTGTCGCCGCTGCAACTATTGTATCGCCTTCCCGAAAATGTATCATAATCGTTATCGAAAACGCCCGGACAATCCGGGCGTGCGCTAAACTTACGCGTTCCCCTTGGGTTCTTCTCCGCCGGGTTTCTTCGCCGGTTTCCTCCTGGGTTTTCGTTTTTTCTTCTTTTTACGCCCTTCTGGCGGCTTCTCGGGCTTGGTTTCCGGCGCCGCCGCCTTCTCGGGTGACGGCTTACGCGGGCGCCGTCTCTTTTTCGACTTCTTCTTCTCGGGTTTACCTTCTTCCTTCTCTTTCTCGTAGCCCTTGGGGTAGACGACGACTCGCCTTTTGTTCCCCTTACCGCGGCTTTCGGTAAACACCCGCTGGTCGGACTCCAGCGTCAGATGAACGATCCGGCGTTCCCAAGAAGTCATAGGTTGCAGCTCAACCGGTTTTCCGCTTCCGGAGGCTTTGTCGGCGGCCCGACGGGCCGTCTCAGCAAGTTTTTTCTCGCGCCCGGTCGCCTCAGTCTCGGCGAAGAACGCCTTCACCCTCACAGCCTTCCTCGAACGGCGGTTCAATAAAAGCTCGACTATGTACTCCAGCGAGCCGGCGAAGTCCTCTTTTTTCTGGAACTTACGTATCTCCTTGCCTTCCAGCCTTATCTTCACTACGTTTTTCTTGACGTCGAGCTGGGATTCGACGGGCACCGGGATATACGATAAAATAAACTTTACGATGTCCGCCGCGATTTCGAGGACGTTCTCCTCGACGATGGTCACGCGGATCGTAACCTGCTTGAACCCCAGCCAGCCTAATACCCCCCGACGCTCCTCTTTTACCACCTCGACCTTTACTTCGTCTATCTCGGCGCCGAGAAGCTTTAGCCCCTTCTTGGTAGCGTCAACCCTGGAAGAACCTGTTACCTCTACGGACCTCATTTGGCGGAAGCCTCCTTCGCGCTCGACATACGGGTCATAACGATCTGCTGCACCAGGGTAAGCAGCGTATTCACGGTCCAATATATTACCAGGCCCGACGGCATGTTATAGAGCAGGAAACCGAAGACTATCGGCATTATCATCATCAGCTTCTGTTGTTCGGACTTCACGGCGCCGGTCGGTTGTCCTGTTATCATCTGCACGGCCCACACGGCGGTCATTACGAGGGGAAGTAAATTGAACGTGCTGGCGTTGATGAACGGTATCGTAAAGCCTAGGTCGAACAGGGCGTCCGGCTTGGACAGGTCGCTCACCCAAAGGAAGAACGGTGCGCCTTTCAGGTCGACGGCGTTTCTGAGCGTATTAAAGAACGCGTAAAAGATGGGTATCTGGATTATGAGCGGCAGGCAACCGCTGAGGGGGTTTACCTTATACTTGCGGTAAACTTCCATCATCTCCTGGTTCAGTTTCTCCGGGTTGTCCTTGTACTTGGCCTGGATCTCCTTCATTATCGGCTGTACTTCTTGCATGCGCCTGCTCGAAGTGAGGCTCTTCACCGTAAGCGGATACGTTATTATCTTGATAATAACCGTAAGTATAATAATGGAAATGCCGTAATTCCCTACGTACTGGTTAACCCAGTTGAGAAACATCAGGATTATCGCCGCGAACCAACCGATGAACGACCACCCCATGTCGACCGTCCGCTCGAGACCTATACCCTTGGCCCGGAGCGTACCGTAATTCTTCGGCCCGGTGTACATCGAGAGCTTGCCGGGTTTCACCAACGTAACGTACCCGGCGATGGTCTCCTTCTTCTTACGGTCCATCTCTGCGGCGCCGGCGGCCTCGGGTATGAGCGCGATAATAAAGTACTTCGACCTGAGCGCCGCCCAGGCGACGTCGCCCTCGTACGTCTTAATCCCGTCGTCGCCTTTCAACTTGTCGCGGGGTTTCTCTTCGCCCACCAACGCCTCGAACGAGATGTCGTCCACGTCGCCCTGGTCGTCCTCTTTTTTCTCGAACCCACCGACCGATATCGTCACGGGACCGTCGCGCCCCGGCGTCTCGACCTCGACTCCCACATCGTAAGATTCGCCGGAAAAAGTCATGCGAGAAACGAACAGGACGCCGTCGTCGGACGCAAGCTTCCAGACCGCCGTCCCCTCGTCGTCGCCGCCCAGCTCGATTCTCGGTTTATCGACAGACCACTCGGCGCCCGCCGGTATCTCTTCCCCGAACACCGGCGCCAGGACCGGGACCGACGCTTCGCCCAACCGTTCGAACAAGACGGTCTCGCCGTCGGCCGGGTATTGGGCCAGGGAAATAGAAACCAAACCGCCGTCGCGGTACTCCGCCCTATAAAGGGGAGTCGAGACCTCCAGCTTCGCGCCGGAAATGACGGTCCGCTTCGAGACCGGCGGCGCCGCTTCGATTTCCGGTTCGGGCTCTTCAACCGGTTCCTCTTCGGGGACCTCCGCTTCGTCGGCCGGTCCCTCCGGCGCCCCGGCGGTATCTTCGACGGGCGGCGTTTCCGGCTCCGGTTCCTTTCTCGGAAAGAGAATCGCCCATCCGAAAAGGATTACGGCGGAAACCAGCAAGAATAATATAAATCGTTTATTCATCTCTCACTCTGCTAGCAGTTTAATCGGCTCTGGGCGGCGGTACAGGGTCGTACCCGCCTGGGTGGAACGGGTGACACCGTGCCAGTCGCCAACTCCCCAGGGCCAGACCCCTCGCAAAACCGTGGATACGTAAGGCTTCCAGGATATACGCCGAGCAAGTCGGGTAGAAACGACAACTCCTCGGCAATATGGGCGATACGAAAGCCTGGTACGCTTTGATGGCGAGCGTGGCCGCGCCGACGGCTAAGTCGTTAATTTTTTTCGCCGCTCTCTCCACTTATTTCTCCCGTTCGGCCGAACGCATCGTCGATTCGTTCGCTTATCTCGGCATAAGTCAAACCCAGCGCACCGGGCTTCGCGACCACTACTACTCGTACGCCGTCGGTAAATCGCGGATGTTTGCGTACGGCTTCGCGCACCCGCCGCTTGAACCGGTTCCGTTTTACGGCGCCGCCGAGCCTCCGACCGACTACTATCCCCAGACGCGGCGGCTCACACCCGCTTTCCAGTATACAAACCGTAAGCTCCGGCGACTCGCGGCGCCGCCCATCGTCAAGTACTTCCCGAAAAGCAGCCTCGCCGGTGAGTCGGTTCGCTTTCCGTAAAACCGGTCTAGCGCGTGAGCTTTTTCCTTCCACGGGCCCGACGCCGCTTCAGTACTCTCCTGCCGCCGGGCGTGCTCATCCGCTTGCGGAAACCGAAGCGGCGCTTCCTCCTTATCCTCGACGGCTGATAAGTCCTTTTCATGTATACTCCCTAAAAAACTATCAAATCCTAAGATTGTATACGAGTTAATTTAAACGGGCGGACGTCTTCTCCTCGAGCAGCCCGAAGGCGGCGCGCCAAACCGAATCCACGTCCATCCCGAGCATACACGCGAAGTGACCCTCCGGGCACTCGGGCCCACCGTGGGCGCTGCACGGCCGACACTCGAGTCCCTCTGCGCCCAGCGACAAGCCCCACTCGCTCAACGGACGGAAACCCATTTCGGGAACCGTCGGCCCGAACAACGCGACCGTCGGTACCTCGAACGCGGCCGCCACGTGCACCGGGGCGCTGTCGTTGGCGACCAACACGTCGGCGCAGGCGATAATCGCCGCCATCTGCCTCACCGTCGTTCGCCCCGCCAGGTTAACGGCGGTCGCGCCGCCCGCGTCGAAAGCCTTCGCCGCGACTTCCCGGTCGCCGGGCCCGCCCAACAAAACGGCCCTGTATCCTTCGGCGGCGAAACGAGCCGCCAGCTCGCCGTACCTTTCTGCCGGCCAGCGTTTCGTGGGCCAGGCCGACCCTGGCGCGAACGCCGCCGTCGGCCGGTCGCCCAAGAGTTCTTTCGCCCCGAGCAGTTCCTCGTCGGTCAGCGCGAGATAGGGCTTAATCGGTCCGCCGGTGCCGCCCACGGGGCCCGCGAGAGCCAAGATGCGCCCCGCTTCGTGCCGGTTCATCGGCCGCCGGACGCGGTCGGTGTAAAGGAACGGCAGCGCGCTCTCCTCGTATCCGACACGCCCTGGCGCGCCGCTCCACCACGCTATAACCGCCGACCGGGGCGACCTGTGGGGCGAAATTACTAAACCGTAATCGTTGCGCTTTATTACGCTCAGTATACGCGGCAAGTCCTTAAAACTACGCCGCCGTTTGTTATGGACCAATATTCGGTCCAGTTCCGGAAGCCCCTCCAGTATCTCGGCGCCGCGCGGCGCCACGAGGCAGTCCAAGTCGGCCGCCGGGAATAACCTTTTCAGCTCGCGAAACAAGGGCGTCGTCAAAACGACATCGCCCAAGAACGCGGTCTGTATTACGAGCATCCTGTCCGGAAAGCCGCTATACCGCCCGACCATACTAGCACCCCCCGGCCTCCGCGACGGCGGCGAAAACGTCGCCTACGCCGATATCGTCGAAACAGTACCGTCGCCTACGCCAACACCGGGGCCTGCCGTGCCGCGAACACGGGCTGCAGCCGACGCCGCCGTACAACGTTTTGCTCCCCTCGCCCCAGGGCGAGAACCCGAACCTGGGCGACGTAGGCCCGAAAATCGCGACGGCCGGTACTCCGAGAATCGACGCGAAATGAACAGGCGCCGAATCGTTCCCGACTATAACACCCGCCGTCGACAGCACTTCGGGTAAATCGTCCAGCGGTATTTCGCCGGCCAGGTTCGTAACGTCGGTGCCGCCGGCGACCCTGTCGCACAACTCGCGTTCCGCCGGCGTTCCCATCAACGCGGCGGGAATGCCTGCTTTTTCCAAAAAGCGGGCCAGCTCCGCGTACTTCTCTTCCGGCCAGGCTTTCGTCGGGTAGACAGCGCCGGGAAAAATCGCGGCGTATCCCTCCGCCAACCTGAACTCTTCCCGCAACGCGGCGGCACGCGCTTCATCGACGGGCAACCTGAAGCCGTAGTCCGGCCCGGTGACGCCCCAGGGTTCCAGTGCTTCCGCGTATAAGTCCGGGACGCGTTTAGTCGGCCGCGGTAGCAAATCTACGCCGGAGACGGTCAAGAGCAAGCGCCGAACGCCGTACTTCCTATACGTTACCTTCTCTTCCGCTCGAACCAGCGAAAGGGCATATCTCGATAGCGGAACCCGGTGCAAGTCGACGGCGAGAAATATCTTTCCCCCGAAGTCGGCGTTGACACGCTCGCAGACTGTCTTGACCTCGGGCCGACCGCCGGCTCTTCGCGCCGGAATCGTGTAAACGGCCGCTACGTCCGGATGGCGCTCTATTAAGTTTTCGTACGGCTCCCGGGTAACGAAGACGATTCGGCTCGACGTAGCTTCGGCCAGCGGTGCCAGGACCGGCAAGGTCAATAACACGTCGCCCAGGGCCGAGAACCTGATGACTACGGAGTATCTATCCGCTCCCGCGACCGCGTTGATAAATTCCTAACTCACCCCTTACGCCCGGTCTTATCCTTTAAACAGACCGGTAAGGAAGACGTCGGATAACAATATTAAAATACAGCTCGTTACGACGCTGACGGTGGTAGCGCGGCCGACGCCCTCGGCGCCGCCGCGGGTCTTGAAGCCTTGGTGGCAGCCGACTGTTGCTATAATCACGCCGAAGATAATCGTCTTGAACAGACCGATTAACACGTCGTCCACTGTCACGATTTGCGTCATCTTCTCGATGAATATCTGCCCCGGGATTCCCAGGGTCGTAACCGAAACGGTGTACGCGCCTGCGATACCCAGGAAATCGCCCATGGCCGTCAGTATCGGCAGCATCGTCGCGCCGGCGATAACCCTTGGAACCACCAAGTATTTTATAGGATTAGTCGCCAGAGTCTCCAGCGCGTCTATCTGCTCGGTAACCTGCATTGTCCCGATTTCGGCGGCTATTGCGGCGCCTACGCGGCCTGATACCATAAGGCCCGTCAGCACCGGCCCCAACTCGCGGGTCATCGATATGCCGACGATGCCACCTATGTATATGTCCGCGCCGAACTTGGCTATCTGGTAGGTGGCCTGGAGCGCCAACACCATACCTGTAAAGACGGCGGTCAGAATGACCACCGGTACCGATTCGACGCCGAAGCGGACCATTTGCTCGGTCATACGTCTGAGCCCCAGCGGCGGTCTGAACATCCATATCAACGACTTCACGAACAGGATGGCGGTCCCGCCGATGTCGTCGAGGATGTAAATTATAAGACCGCCGAAACGGCCCAGTCCGAATTCGAGACCTTTTAGTACCCGGGTCAGCATTACATTTCAGAAACTTACGTATTTTTCAGCAAATTTAACATAACGATCGGCTGATTTCAATAGAAAAGGCAGGCCGTGCTAGAACAGCGAAAAAACACCGGCCAGTGACCGGCTAAGAATAATACCTGAAAAGTTGACAAAATGCAGTTATTTTAGATACAAACTGCATTAATCACTTCTACTTCTCGGTCAAACGGGCCTTTTGAAATCGCAGTAATTACGTACCTCCAAGCTCGATAACCTTTCCTCTACGCGGGTCACGTAGCGCCTATACTCTCATAAAAAGCTGGACACGAGCCCCGCCGCGTGATATGTTCTACGCTATATAAAGTCCGAGCCGGTTTTCATAGCGTTAACCCCATAGAAGGAGTGCTAAAAAATGGCTAAATGGCTACGAGTTTTTTGCGTCGTTACCATGGCGGCAACGACGGCGTTCGCCTACACCGTTCGTCTCGACCTCGATAGCGTGAGCACCGAGACGGTTGACATTTTAGGCTTCGAAGGTTATACCGCCGTTAAATTGGACGGCGGTTACGTTTTACCCGTGGAACCGGGCGAGCCTGCTCTCCCGGGACTTTCGGTAATGGTGGCACTGCCTCAAGGTACGGAAATTGAATCGGTTGACGTATCGTATTCCGACCCCGTTACGCTTCCGGGGAGCCACAAGGTCCTGCCCATGCAGGAACCCGAGAAAGTCGGAGAGGCCCTCAGCAAAGTCACGCTTCCCGACGACGAAATATATTCATCCACGTCGCCTTTCCCCGGCGAATCGGTATACGGTTTCGAAAGCGGAAACAGCGCCGGTTACCAAGTAGGCAGCGTCTTATTGGCGCCGATACAATACGTCCCCGCGTCGGGCGAGTTGATACTCTACCGCCGGATAGATTTCGACGTCGACCTCGGGCCCGGCGGCGACCAAGTCTACCCGAAGTACCGCCTGGAATGGATAGATAACTACGTCAGGAGAAACATCAAAGCGGCGGTTATCAATCCTGAAGAAGTATTCAGCCCGCCGGGTACCGCACTCATCGGCGCGGGCGGACCGATGTCCGAAGACGTGCATCCGTATTTGATAATCGTAAAACCGGGTTTCGAGGAAAACGGCGAAAACCTCGGTTTCTGGAAGACCAAAAAAGGGCTAAAAGCCAAGGTCTTAACGACCGACGAAATCGACGGCGACTATACGGGCGTCGACATCCAGGAACGAATCCGGAACTCTATAATAGATTATTACGAAAACCACGGCACTCAGTTCGTCTGCTTCATCGGCCCGATCGGATCCATCCCGATGAGGGACGCTTACGACCCGAACTTCAACGTCGCCGAAGGGGACCACCTGGTTCCGACCGAGAACTACTACGGCTGTTTGGACGGTGATTGGAACGCCGACGGCGACGGTTACTGGGGCGAACACCCGTCCGACGACGTGGACTACTATTACGACGTATACGTCGGGAGGATACAGGCCACAAGCACCGGATACGCTACGGAGGTAGTGGACAAAACCCTATGCTACGAGGGGACCGAACTGGCCAGCGAAGTGAACCCGTACGACTATAACGACCAGATCCTCTTCGCGGCCGGCTGGTTGGATGACAACACCAACGGCGCCGAGGGGAAAATCTTCATCAAGGATACTTACATGACTTCTCCCTTCTGGGGCTTCACCGAGCTTTACGACTCTTCGTTCACGGCGTCTGCGTTCATCAGCGAGATGAACGAGGGTAAAGGGGTCATCAACCACGGCGCTCACTCCAATACGACGATACTGGGGACCGAATCGGGGGCCGTCTCTTCCACGGACTTATATAACCTGACGAACCACCCGAAATTCACGGGCTTCCTATACACTTACGGGTGCTACGCGGCCAACACCGACTCGCCGTTCAACTGCGGAGCTTACTTCGTAAACTCGCCCGAAGGCGGCGGCGTGGGTTTCGTCGGCAACACCCGTTACGGTTGGTACGCCGGTGGTTCGTGGTTCCTCCATTCTTACTCCCAGCTTTTCGACGAGGAGTACTTCCACCAGTTGGGGGATTTGGACGACTACATTAACGGCTCGACGCTGGCCGCCCACAAACACCAGCTGACGGGATATACAAGCAATCCGTATTACAGGTATATCTACTACGAGCTATTCCTCACCGGCGACCCTGATATTTGGATTCCGACGGACGACGTATACGCTATGACCCCGACCTACGAACTCGAAACCGGCCTGGGGGCCCAGACGTACGACGTCCACGTAGCCGACTCGTCCAGACAGGACGTGGAAAGCGCCCTGGTCTGCTTGTGGAAAGAGGACGAAGTTTACATCTCCGGCGAAACCGACGGCGCCGGCAATATCTCTTTCGACATCGAACCTACTACCGAAGGTACGATATACCTGACGGTCTGCGCCCATAACCGCGAGACCTTCGAGGCGGAAGTAACGGTCGGAAGTTACTACGTAACCGTCGAGCTCGAGTCGTTTACGGGCACCAGGGTCCCGAACGGCGTACGTCTCGACTGGAGTGTCCGGAGCGCCGAGAAAGTAAATCACTTCAACCTGTACCGCCGCTCCGTGAACGATTTCTCCTCAGAGGTAACCGAAAGCGGTTACGCTAACGCGGCGCTCTCGGCGGACGCGACGAAGCCGTCGTCGTTAAAAACGTCGCCGTGGGTCAAAATAAACGCAAACCCGATAATCGGCGACAACCCATACTCGTACGTAGACAGGTCGGTAAGCTCCGGCGAGTATGAGTATAAGCTGGAAGCGGTATTGGACGACAACGCCCACGACCTGGGCACCGCGTTCGTAGGGGGCGACGTACCGGTAGCCTTCGGGCTGACCGTGGCGCCGAACCCCGCCGGGTCCGTCGTTAACTTCGGCGTCGGACTGCCGGAAAGGACGTCGGTCACGCTGACGATGTACGACCTGGCCGGTCGCGAAGTAAGCAAGCTCGCAGACGGTCCTATGGACGCGGGCGATAACACGCTTACCTTCGACACGACGACCCTGGCGGCGGGCGTTTACGTAGTCAGGTTGGACGCGGGTGGCTTCGGCGCGGTTACGAAACGCGTGGTCGTAACCCGGTAGAAAGAAACAAAAGCGATTTCGGGGCGGGCACCGGCCCGCCCCGTTTTTTGTATGTAACCGAATAGAATATCGGAAACGACGGCGGCGGCTAACTGAAATATAACTTGAAAACCCGCGTTAAATATGGTACAAATGCCGCCCGTTTTATTTAAGGGAAAACGACCGCCGCTCGAAAGGAGAACCATTTTGAACTCGTACGAACTCCTGGTCCTCACCAAGCCCGATGTCTCGGACGAAGACCGGGACATAATCGTGAAGCGAATCGAAGGCTGGCTGAAAGACGCCGGTAGCGAAATCGTCGAATCGAAGTACCTGGGCGTCCAGAAACTCGCCTATCCGATAAAAAAATCGAACGAGGCGGCCTACAATCTATGGTTCGTGGACGCGCCGCCGGAGATGCCGTCCGAACTGGCGGCTAAAGTACGTATAGACGAGGACATTTTGCGGCATTTGTTGATAGAGCGCCATCCCCTGGCCGAAACCGAAATAACGAAGCGGCAAGAAGGGCATAACCATGGTAAGCGGGTACAATAAGGTTATACTCGTAGGGAACCTTACCGCCGACCCGGAGATACGGTACACCCCCGACGGAACGCCTGTCGCGAACTTCAGCGTCGCGAGCAATCGGCGGTGGCGGAGCAAGGACGGTACGGTAAACGAAGACACGTTCTTCGGTCGAATCGTCGTCTGGCGACGCCAGGCGGAAAACTGCGCCCAGTACCTCAGTAAGGGCCGGGCCGTAATAGTCGAAGGGCGGCTTCAAACGCGCGAATACACCGACAAAGAAGGCCAGCGGCGTTGGATTACGGAGATAGTCGCCGACAGGGTCGTTTTCTTGCCGGGGGGACAGGCGGCCGGAAGCGAGCAATACGCTGGGTCCGGCAAACCGGGCGGCGATACCGCCGCCGGCGAAGACGGAACGTACGACGACGATTTGCCGTTCGCTTGATAAGGTTTTTTTATAACGGTTTAAACAACCCGGAGGAGAACGGTGCCGAAACCTAAACCGAAGAGGACTTACCGACAGCGAGTTTGTTATTTCTGTACCGAAAAGGTAAACTACATAGACTATAAAAACGTCGGTTTATTGAGACGTTTCGTAAGCGAAAAGGGCAAAATCAAGGCCCGGCGCGCTACGGGCACCTGCGCGAAACACGAACGCGCCCTGGCGAGAGCGATAAAGCGCGCACGCTTCGTCGGCCTCTTGCCGTATAAACGCGAGAAGTATCGTTAACACGTGGACGGATAACGTTATGGAAGTCTTATTAATCAAAGAACACGATAAATTGGGCGACCGGGGGTCGGTGGTTAACGTAGCGCGCGGTTACGCCCGGAATTTCCTAATACCGCGGGGCGTGGCGATCCCGGCCACCGAGAAGAACCGCACGGCTTTCGCCCGACAGGAGGAGATCCGCAAGAAGAAAGCGGAGCGTTTGACTACCGAGGCGTCCGCTTTCGCCGAAAGGCTGGCCGGCGTCTCCTATACCTTCGAAAAAGCGGTCAGCGAAAAGAACGAACTGTACGGGAGCGTAACCCAGGCCGAAATAGCCGAACGGCTGAAAAAGGACGGGTTCGAGGTCGACCGGAAACAGGTGCTCATCGAGGAGCCAATTAACAAACTCGGGCTGTTCCACGTAAAAATCGTACTGGCCGAAAGCGTATCTCCCGAAATAAAGATATGGGTCGTGCGGGAACGGACGGAAGAAGCGACCGAAGCGGCCGCAAACGACCGGGAAGAGCCGGGTCTCGTCGACGGCGCTGAGTCGCCCGAAGACGGCGCTACGCCGCTCGAAGACGGCGCTTCGCCGCCCGAAGACGGCGCTTCGCCGCCCAGAGACGACGTTGCGTCGCCCAGAGACGACGTTGCGTCGCCCGAAAATGAATAACAAGGGGGGTATCAGCCGTTGAATACTCGCCCCCATCCCCACAGCGTAGAAGCTGAACGGTCTGTCCTCGGCGCTATGTTGTTAGACGAGGACGCGCTCCACGAAGGTCTGTCAGGGCTTACCCCGGAACATTTTTCAATCAACCGCCACCGTTATATTTTCAACGGATTGAAGCTCTTGTTCGAGGAACGAGAAGGCGTCGACGTCATCACCCTCGCGGAGATTCTCAAACGCGCCGACACTTACAACGAGGCGGGCGGTATCGAATATGCGTTGGAACTCGCCGCCGATGTATCCAGCCCCGGTTCCTTCCGTTATCACGTCGAATTAGTCCGAGACAAATACCTTCTACGGCAATTGATATCTATTGCGAGCGAGATAAGCGAGTCGGCGTTCGCAGGCAAAGAGCGCGCCAACATGCTCGTAGACCAGGCCGAAAGCTTGGTCTTTAATTTATCGCAGCAGAGAATCCGCCGGGACTTCATCCCTATCGGCGACTTCGTAAAGGACGTTTATACGGCGATTGAAGAACGGGCGCGCCGCAAAGAACACATCCACGGTCTCGAAACCGGTTACGCGGAACTAGACGACCTGACCGGCGGACTCCACCCCCAGGAGTTTATAGTGTTGGCCGCCAGGCCCGGGCAGGGCAAGACGGCTTTGGCGCTGAACATCGTTCAACACGCCGCCCTGCGGCATAACCTGCCGGTGGCCGTCTTCAGCCTGGAAATGTCCAGAGAACAGGTCGCGACGCGCATTATGTGCGCCGAAGCCAGGGTGGACCTGCACCGCGTACGGACCGGGCGCATCGCGCAACACGAATGGGTACCCCTCACCGACGCGATAGCCCGCCTCTCGGTCGCACCGATATACATCGACGACTCGCCCGCTTTGTCGGTCCTCGAACTCCGGGCGAAGGCGAGGCGGTTAAAGTCTCACTACGGTGTTGAGCTAGTAATCGTCGATTACTTGCAACTCGTCCGCGGGACCGGGCGCGCCGAAAACAGGCAGCAGGAAATAGCCGAAGTTTCGATGGCGCTGAAAGCCCTGGCGAAGGAATTAGCCGTTCCGGTCCTCGCGTGCGCACAATTGTCGCGCGCACCGACCCAACGGCCGCGGAAGGAACCCCAGTTATCGGACCTCCGCGAGTCGGGCGCCATTGAACAGGACGCGGACGTCGTTTTGTTCATCTACTACCCGAGAGAACGGAGACCGTCGGAGGAAGAGGACGAAGAAGATCGCAGGCGCGAAGAGTATTTTTCCGACTGCGACCTCATCATCGCGAAGCAAAGGAACGGCCCCACCGACAGAATCCCCCTACGCTTCATCAAGAAGTATACCCGGTTCGAGCATCGGGCATATTCCGGCGAAGCCCAGACCCCCGTACCGGCCGAGGAATACGACTTCTGATGGCTTTCTCGACCACATACGAAAAAGCGGCCGGACTGCGCCAGGGTACTCTACCCATCTGGCAGAACAGGGTTATCATAGACGTTGACGCGTTCGCGCACAACGTCCGTGAAATCCGCCGGCATGTCGGGGCGGACGTCGAACTCATCGCAGTAGTCAAAGACGACTGCTACGGCCACGGCGCCGACGTGCTCAGCCCGGTCGCCCTCGAAAACGGAGCGGACGTACTAGCCGTCGTTAACATCGACGAGGCGATTGCGCTGAGGACGAACGGGATTACCGCCCCCGTATTGATACTCGGAATAACGAGTCCTTCCCAGTTGGACGAGATACCGAGGCGGGGCTTAATGACGGTCCTCTGCCAGATGGACATCGCCCAACGGCTCGACGAAGCCGCCGGAAGAGTCGGCGTAAAAGTCCCAGTATTCATAAAAATCGACACGGGAATGGGGCGTCTCGGATTGCGCGTGGACGAAGTAGATGACTTCGTTTCTGCGGTCCGGGAAAGAAAATATCTATCGATAGAAGGTTTGATTACGCATCTGCCCGACGCCGACGAGGCCGATAAAGATTTCGCGTACGGGCAACTGGCCGTCTTCAACGGAATAATCGAGCGGTTGCGCCGTACGGGGTTGGAACTCCCGCGCAACCACATAGCGAACAGCGCGGCGATAACCGACATACACGAAGCCCGGCATCAAATGGTCAGGGCCGGTATAATACTATACGGCCCGCACCCGTCGCCGGACGTAAAGAAGGCACTGGACCTTCGGCGCGTGATGTCGTTCAAGACGCCGATAATATACCTGAAAAGGATGACGCGCGGCGAAACCGTTTCGTACAAGCGCGAATATACCGTGCCGGCCGACGGGAGCCTGGTCGCGACGACGCCCGTAGGATATAGACACGGTTATTTACGGGCGTTCAGCAACCGGGCCGAGGGGCTCTACCGCGGGAAGCGCGTGCCGGTCGCCGGCGTAGTCTGTATGGACATGACGATGTTCGACCTGGGACCGGGCGCCGAAGCCGAACCTGGCGACGAGATAACGCTTTTGGGGCGGGACGGGAACGACGAGATAACCGCTGAGGAGCTCGCCGAGCGGGCCGGGACGATAACCTACGAAGTAATGACCGGCCTAGGTATGCGTTCGAGGCGGTACTACGTACGCGGCGGCGAAGTCTTCGGTGAAGACCCGGCGCCAGGGCATAGATTGATAGGGGAGTAATAACCTCAAAAGGGCGATACGAAAAAAGTACCGGGCGTTCCTGCCCGGCTTTTTTTGCTTAAACACGGTTCTTACTATTCTCCCAGTTCCTCCTCGTCACCCGCTTCGTCCTCAGGCTCGGGCGTCGATAAGACGGCAATTTCGTCGGGATTCATTTTAACAAAGGCGCCGGAATCTAACGCCACCGTTACGGTCCTTAGCAGATAATGGACGTCCGTTACTTCCCCTTGGCCGCCGGCGGTTTTGACTATCGAACCTACGGCGGGCATATTCTTCTTCAGCTCCCGATACGTTTCGGCCTCGAAAGAAAGGCAACAGAGAAGCCGCCCGCAAGCCCCGGATATCTTCGACGGGCTGAGGGTTAAATTCTGGTCTTTTGCCATTCGCATCGTTATCGGTTCAAGGTCGGATAAGAAGGTCGAACAGCAAAGTTGCCGTCCGCATATACCCAGGCCGCCGGTCCGGCGCGCTTTATCCCTGACACCTATCTGGCGCATCTCGATACGCGTCTTAAACTCCTTCGCCAACTCCTTTACCAAACTCCTAAAATCGACGCGTTTATCGGCGGTGAAGAAGAAAATAAGCTTGGTGCCGTCGAAAACCAGCTTCACGTTGACGAGCTTCAGTTCGAGAGATAGTTTCTCGACCAGGTCTTCGCAAAAACGCTCGGCTTTCTCTTCAGTTTCTCTGGACGTAGCGATCCATTCCACGTCGGTGGGCGTAGCCTTACGCAACACTCTTATCTTCGGGTCTTTTATATCTACGGGAATACATCCACTCGCTGGCTCCACGACGCGGCAATAGTCCAACCCGTCGGGCGTTTCGACGATTATAAGGTCGCCCTTCGACAGCGGGATGCCGCTCGCCGGGATGAAGAACTCACGGTTCTCGTGGAGGAAAGTTACCCGAATTACGTCGGTTTTCATATTGACCTTTATAGGCTCGCCGAACGGGAATACCTGCACGGCGAAAACGTCGGATAAATCAAGTAAACAAAGGTCCTCTCTATCCAATCTTACCACAAAAGGTTTTTCCCATCGCCTTCCTGGTTGTCACCTCACCACTGGGACCCTCTCTACCAATCGGAAATCGATTAAATTCCCCTCTGGGTCGCTCGAGAAATCCGGCGTCTTGTTCTCGACATATACCGGGACAAACCGGTAACCCAATACACCGCTTCCGGGCGAATACTGAACCGCCAACAGACGGGTATAAGCGTACGGTTTCAGGTCGACCGGGGGTAGAAGGTCGGGCAAGCCGTACGCGATAACGCCATCGCCGTAGATTTCGACGGGTAGAATCACTTCGGTCCCAACGCCGACGACAATATCGGCGCCTGCGTCTACTACGGTATGGGCCAGTGAAATCATCTCGCCCGTCGGGGCGTCGAGCGGGGATTCGGCCCATCTAAATAGAACTATAACGATATCCGCGTCTGTCGCGGCGGAGACGGCTGGCATAACCGTACCGCCCGACAAAGGCGCAGAAGTTAATCCCGTCTCTTCTCCGGTACCGCCCGTCGGAGAGAGGCCGTTGAACGCTAAAACGTTGACGTTGACTTTTTCGGTTGCAACCCGCGCCGGTTTAATTGCCGATTTGAGATCGTAACCGAAACCCGTAAACGCTATTTCCTCGCCTTCCAAGTCCCCAATAGTATCACCGAAAACGTCCGGGCCGAAACCGGCCGCCCCGTTCGGCAAAACGCCAAAAACGTCAATACCAGAGTCGGAGATTATAGTACCCGTGTGAGGATTACTCCCGGATACTCCTGCCGACGCCGGACCGGTCTCCCCCACTACGGGGGCCGCCAAGCACGCCGTGGCCAGTAATGCCTTATCGAACACGGGGGCGGAAAACCGTAAAGGCGAAAACGCGCCGTTATCGGCCTCCGGCAGATTGGGGGGGTAAACATCACCCGCTACGACTATTTCGTAAACGGTTTCCTCGTAACTCAACTTCTCCGCCAAGTCATCTACCAAAGGCGCCGAATCGAGCGCTTTTAAGGCGGCTTCGGCATCGGTGCTCAACGGACCGCCGGGGTCTGCGGAGACGCATAGAGAATATTCTTCCTTTGCTTTACCATATTCACCCGAATACTCGTAAAGGTAACCGAGCGCCAGGTGGGTTGACGCCCGTTCCGGAGTAAGGGCGGCGGCCCGGCGAAGATTCTCGAGAGCCAGGACGGTTTCCCGCCGGTAGAAAAGCTCAACGACGCCGAGGTTGTGATAAGCGACCGCGCAATCGGGCTCCAGGCGAATAACTTCGGCCAAGTGTTCGGCGGCACCTGCAGTATCATCGTCCGCGGATAACAAAACGAGCGCAAGGTTGTAATGCGCGGCGGCGTTATCCGGGTTTAAGGAGACGGCTTTACGGAAAGCGTCTTCTCCCTTACCCAGGTTACCTTCGCCGCATTCGTTTATGCCCTTTACGTTCAGATGAGCGGACCGCCAGGAGGATACCAGGCCAGGAAAAACGATCAGCGAAAATATCAAGACGATAGCCAATAAACTGATAACGATGAACGATACGACGCTCGATCTGTATCCGCGGAAGTCACTGTTCTCCCCTTTTCTCGACTCTTTATCGATAACCTATCACCCCGTTCACGTCTCCCGCCGTTAAAAGTCGGCAACGGCCGGTGAATTATCCGCGGCTTCGCCCTCTTCCTTCGCAACCGCGAGTAACCTGTAGTACATCGCAGCACCTATCGCCGGAAATATATAGGCCGCTCTGACTCCAGCGATATCTTGAAATATGCCCCAAACTAAAAAAGCCCAAAACATCGCTTCTACGGATAAAATAACGATACGTTCCCGAGGTCTATTATATTCGACCGCCAAACGGGCTGACTTACGGAAGATGTATACCGATGTTATAATGTAACCGCCGAAAAAAACGAACGCAAAAAAACCGAACTCGGCTAAAAGACCGAGTATACCGCTATGAGCGACTAGTCTCATCCTAGGGCCGTGGTATTTCTCGGCATATTCTTCCATATAATACTCGCGGAAACTCCAAGGGCCTATCCCCAAAAGAGGACGGGATAGAAATATATCAATACCAGCCCTGTAAAGCGCATAACGTGGTTCTCTTTCTATACCAGGCAGTCCCCTTTCGTAAACTCTGGTGATAAATTCACCCGGTCTGTAAGTATATATATCTGGTATAACATTCAATAACGCTATCAACACGATTATAATCGGTATATAGTATACATATATATGGCGTTTTCTAATAAATTGGAAGACTAACGTGAACGCCATCGCTAAGAAACCACTACGATTATTAGATATATATATACCTGCGCTAATTATCAACATTCCAATTAGATATGCGTATCTTTTTAACCAACCTTTAGTTTCCAAGAACATTACAAACAACGCCGCGAACCCCAAGTTAGCCCCGAACGCCAAATGGCCTGGTATACCGGTCCCACCGGTAGGCCTGGTTATGTACAGGAAAAAAGCTTCATACATCGAACGGAAACTAACGATGATCGCGCCCAATACGATACAATAATTGACAAAGAATACTTTCCTCGGCGTGTTTAAAAGATTAAAAGCGATTATATAGAATATAGCCAACAAGAACAACCTGGACACTTCCAACTGGACACCTCTTAGCTTAAAAGCATTAAAACTAGATAAGACCCCTATTATAGTAAATAGATACAGGAAAAAAACCTGCCTGCGCTCGCCTATTAAAACCCTTTCCTTATTAACTGCATAGTTAACTAAAAACGCTAACACTGTGAATATACCAAGAAATTTCGATAACGGGATACCTATGTGTATCATGGGTAACCGGAGTACGTAGAATGGTATTACCACGTCTGCGAATATTATAAATAACACTCCTAAAAACGGGTAAAGGAATAATAATATTATACCTATTACGAATGTAATAATATACATAAAATCATCAGGGGCGTAACCCATTTTAACGATAACTAACCACGCGAGCGCCAATATTACGGTCGAGATGAATAAGGTACGGCGCTTATCAGTCCCCCAAATTATATCGGTCAACCGACGCGTTAGCGTACCGGAAACGCTCCCCTTTAGGCGATCGCTTAAATAACCCGCGTATCTTATCGCATTATTCAAACTCATATAATTAAAAACCGAAGTAGTAAAAAAAGCATTATTAACTTACACGCGCATGGGACACGCGCATAGGAATTACCCGAACAAGAGCAGTTACGAGCCCACCAGCTGCTGTGCCCGGTTGAAGAAACTTACCGAGTATAGACGCAACCCAAGTATCACGGCCAAACAATTAGCGGCCGCGAGGATGTAGTAAATCACTATTTGGTACAGAACCGCCTGAGTAGGGTCCACGCCCGCTATTATCTGCCCGCTCATCATACCCGGTAGCTGCACGATACCCGCGGTCATCAAACCATTCACAGTCGGGATCAAGGCGGTACGTACCGAGTTCTTAACCAGCGAGGATATCGCCAACCGACCCGTCGCGCCCAAAGAAAGGGCAGTTTCTATCCGTTCGGCGCCGGAATCCACAGCCGTCTTCAGCGTTGACATCCCGACCGACACGCCGTTCATCGCGCCGTTTATCACCATGCCCGAAACGGGTATCAAATAATGGGGCTTATACCACGGTTCCACCCGTATGACAACCGCGAACGCATAGAATAGTATAGCCGCGGAACTTACCATTATCGCGCCCGTCGCATACAAAACGTTCCTGCCGACGGGACCGGGCACCCTTCGAGCGCCGTGGTAACCTGCGACCAGCGTCATAACCACTATCATCGCCAGTACCGCGTACCACTTATCGAGCCCGAAAATCCACTTTAACAGATACCCGACAATTATCAACTGAACGAACGTCCGTATCGCACCGACCGCCAGGTTCTTTTCAAGGGTCAACCTGTAGCTTATGGATACTACCGCGACGATTGCAACGGCACCCAGCGAAAACAAAACGTCCAAGACCGATATTTCAAGGAAGTGTTCCATTAATCGAACCCTGCGAGGAAATCCTTCGCAACCGTCGATATCGGGCCTTCCAGTATTCGCTCGGGCGTACCCTCTTCGGTAATCGCACCGTCGGCGATAACCACCATCCTATCCAGGTCACGTAGCTTGGGGACTTCATGGGTAACGTGGACCAGCGTTAGACCTTCGACGCGGCAACGTTCGTATATCTTTTTCAATACCCCGGCGGCCACTTTCGGGTCGAGGGATGACGTCGTCTCGTCCAACATCAACACAGCCGGATTCATGGCAAGAGACCTGGCAAGACAAACGCGTTGCTGTTGCCCGATTGAAAGGGCCGCCGCAGGCCGCGCCGTATCGACGTCCGACAACCCCGCTTCCGAAAGAAGCCTTCCCACCGTTTCTTGCGACGGGGCTCTTTCGTTCGCTGCTTTGTACGGGAACGCGACGTTATCGTATACGGACCCCTCGAAGATATACGGTTTCTGTAGGACCAACGCTGCTGCGCGCCTTAGCGATTGGACGTCCCAATCTAACACGTCCCTTCCGCCTACCACGACGGAGCCTTCGTCGGCATCCTCGAGCCGGTTGATAAGCTTTAAAAGGGTCGTCTTCCCGGAACCGGACGGTCCTATAACGCCCACCCGTTCGCCGACCGATACGGTTAAATCCAAACCGTCGAAAACCGGCGTCGCTATTTCGGAACCGTCGGTTTTCGACGTGAGGGTCTTCCGGACCGACTTAAGCTCGACTATCGGTTCGGACATTTCAGTAATACTAGCAGATTTGCGGGATATAAGGAAGGGAATTCACTGGCCGCGCGTTTCGTGAAACCTTTTCCCGCCGAAAACGTATTGTAAGGTGGAAACGGAACAATGGCGGGGTTAACGGCCCGCTATAAACTGTTGATGTCGAATAAATATGGAGGTACAAAGTGAAAAACGGGTTGATTAAAAGGATAATTAGACCGACGGCGTTCTTCTTCGCGCTCGTTCTCGTTTGGTCCCTGGCTCTCCCGGCTACCGCACAGGAAGCGGCGCCGGAACCCGAGGAGACGACGTCCGAAGAGACCGAATCGCCTGAAATCGAAGCCCCCGATACCGAAGGCGAGGCGGAAGCTCCTGCGGAAACCGAAGCACCGGAAGAGGGCGACATCGAGATTAAGTTCAAGGTCGGTGAAGACGAAGAGGCATTCGAAGGGGAATACGATGACGAAGACCTCGTAGCCATCGGCGAAGACCTTTATGTCGCTGAGGACGAAGAAGTACTCGGCGACGCCGTGTGCATAGAAGGCGACCTGACAGTCGCCGGGATGGTACGGGGGGACGCCGTTTGCGTCGGCGGTGATATTATTCTCGAAAGCTCCGCCGTCGTATACGGCGACGCAGTATCCATAGGCGGATGCATCGATGTCGTGCCCGGCGCCGAACTCGGCGGTCAGAAAGTTTGTATCGGCGGCGATTTTACCCCGTTCATTCCTTTCATTAAGAAATTCGCCGAGGTATCTGAACCGATTACCAGCAACGTAATAGACATCGTCTGGGAAATCGCATTCTTCCTGTTCCTGATGTTCCTGGGCTTACTCGCGTCGGTCTTTATGAAACGCCAGATGGACAACGTCCACGACCATCTTACGAACGAGTTCCCGCGGTCGGCCCTCTTGGGTATAGCGCTGGCGGTCCTGGCGCCTATCGCACTAGCCGTACTCGCCGTTTCGATAATAGGCTGGCCGTTAATACCGCTGTTTATCATCGTCCTTCTGGCGCTGCAATACTTCGGCTACGTCGTCTTCGGCGAAACCTTGGGCGGCGTTATACTGGGCGCCGAAAAGCACCCCATGCTCAAGGTCCTCGTCGGGGTGGCGATTCTCCAGAGCGTCGCGATAATCGGTGACTTAATCGCTCTCCCCGCCGGTATCTTCGACGATATAGGCGGCGTATTCGGGTTCGTCGGGACGATAATCTTCCTGACCTGCGGCGTCCTGGGCGCCGGCGGGATACTTTACAGTCGGGTCGGTCTCTGGCCGCTCGAAAAGACCCGCGAATGGCACGAGGCCCGAGCGAACAACCGTAAAGGAAAAACAACCGAGAAGTAAAACCAACGGAGGGAAAACCCGTTGCAGCCCGGCGCGGCTCATACCGCGCCGGTCTTTTTTACGAAGCGTTCGGAACCGACGATTCCGATAGTCTATAGGGTTTTTAAGGCGGAGGGAGTACGTCGCCGGTATCGGTAAGGCGTCGTAAGCCGGACCCGTCGAGCCCGACGGCCCACAAATCGCCCCGGCCGGGCGTTCCGCTTTCGGCGAAGTAAACCAAACCGTTAGACGACGGCAGAAAAGTATACGCCGAGCCGTTCTCCGCCAACAGTTCGTAAGCCCCGGTTCCAAGGTCGATGACGTACAAGCTCGCACCGCCGAGAGAACCGGCCACAACGTCCACGGCCGCATACTTACCGTTGGGCGATACGATAATCCGTTCCGCCCTTTCCCGGGACTCGATAGTGGCCGTCGGCGATTCGGGCAGCCGCCCATCTTCCAAAACGAACAACTCGTTCAAGACGACCGTATCGCTCCCCGGTTTCGCCCTGTTGCAGAGTACCGCGGTCGTTCCGCCGCCCGACGCCGCAGCAGGAGCCCACCCCAGCTCGAAGTAATCGTCTGGTACTACGGCGACGACTTCACTCGGGTCGTCTATGTCGGCACTACACAACGTCAACGCGTACTCGAGCGCCAGATGCGATTCATCCGGAAAACAAAATACGTCGGCCGTCGGAAGCAAGTAATCTACGTCATCGGTTTCAATGTCCAGTACGTAAGCACCTTCGTCGACGTAAAAACTATCCCTGCTCGAAAAATCCCTTATTTCGTCTTCGGTATATCTCGATATGTGCTCTTTCACCAATGGGGTTAGTAGCTGGTCCAATCGGAACCCGATTAACCGCCCCGACCCGTCAACGCACAGTCCCGTTATTGAATTATCCACCAGCCACGACGTTACTATCTCCATGCCGGAAGCATCATCGCTCTGAATCTCCTTCGCTATTCCCGAACCGAAGTCGGCCAAGGTAACCGGTTCTTCTCCAGGCGAGGAAACATATAACGCGCCGCTATTCGCGAAGTACACCCCATCGCCGACGGGCAATACGCCGGTACTGGGGTCGCAGGACCACCCGGTTCCATCGACCGGCGTGCCGTCGACGGTAATCGCCGCAGTTTCGGCTCCGTCGCTGGCGGCTCTTACGTAATGTACGATGGCCCCTTCGTCGCTCGGGTCCCAAGGGGGGAAAGACGCACCACCGCCGCAACCGGCGATGAAAGCAACCGCAGTTACTGTCGAAATCAGTTTCATAATACGCATAGACGTTCTCCCGCCCGGAAATATACCACACGCAGAACTGGACGGCAAGCCGACGAATTCTCTCTTACCATGTCCCGCTTTCCCTTCCGGTTTTACTTGCGCTCGTTAGTTTCCTAACGTATAATTATTCAGGTTTAATGAATAATCGTAAATCGATAATCGGTCTCGCGGCCATCGCGTCGCTCCTGCTAGGCTTATCCTGCGCCGGTACGGATACGTCCGCGCCGGACGATGCGGCCGTTGTTCACAGGCTCATCGTCGACGGGGTGGTCAGCCCGGTGATGTCCGAGTTCATCGTCGATTCAATAGATAACGCGGAGAGGGCGGGAGCCGCCCTGGTGGTCATCGAGATTAACACGCCCGGCGGCCTCGACCCGTCGATGAGGGAAATCATCCAGAGGATATTGGCGAGCGAAGTACCGGTCGCGGTCTACGTATCGCCGCCCGGCGGGCGCGCCGCGTCCGCCGGCACGTTCATCGCGATGTCGGCTCACGTCGTCGCTATGGCGCCGAACACGTCCATAGGCGCGGCCCATCCGGTAACCATCGGTATGGGCGGTGAAGGCGCCGACGAGGACATGACGGCCAAAATAACCAACGACGCCGTCAGTTACATCCGCTCACTGGCGAAGACCCGCGGCCGCAACGAGGACTGGGCCGAACGCGCGGTCCGAAAATCGGCTTCGCTCCACGCCGAAGACGCCCTCGCCGAAGGGGTAATCGAATACGTGGCCGACGACCTCGAAGACCTACTCGGGCAGATGGACGGGACCGAAATAAAAATCGACGACCGTACCGTTACGCTGGATTTCTCGGAATACGTAATCGAAGAAATAAGACCGGGGCTGCGTCAGCAGTTCCTTGCGATAATAACGGATCCCAACATCGCGTACATCCTGTTAATATTGGGTTTCTACGGGTTGATATTCGAACTCTCGAACCCGGGAGCCATACTTCCCGGTATCGCCGGCGGTATATGTATAATCCTGGCTTTGTACGGGCTCGCGACCTTGCCGGTCAACTACGCCGGCATCGCGCTCATTCTTTTTGCATTGCTTTTGTTTATCGCCGAAGTTAAAGTTACGAGCCACGGGATGCTGACAATTGGGGGCGCTTTATCCATGTTACTCGGCTCTATCATCTTAATAGACACGCCTGTGGAATACCTCCGTGTAAGTATTTCGGTAATTATACCGGCGGTCGTTACGACGGTTCTCTTCTTCCTGCTCGCCGTCGGCCTCGGCATCCGCGCCCAGAGGCGCAAGCCGACGACCGGTGACCGCGGGATGGTCGGCGTGCGCGGGCGGGCCGAGACGCCTGTGGGTCCGGACGGCGGTCGCGTCTTCGTTCACGGCGAGTACTGGTCGGCGACCGCCGACGAAGAAGTGCCTCAAGGCGCAGAAGTCGAAGTAGTCGAAGCAAAAGGTTTGTTGATCAAAATCAAACAGGTATGAGGTACGAGCTATGAGGAAAGCCAAGTCGGCTATGAAGACCGTTACGTTCGCGGTGAACAAGAACCTGTTCAAAAAGTTGGAACGTTTCTCCGACCGCGTGCTCTTATCCCGAGGAATGATCTTGAACTCGGCCATCGACAACTTCCTCAAGATGGGCGACAGCGAACGCAAACGCGTTATCAAGAAATACGTTAAAGAGAACAAAAAATAACGCACCCAAATCTTCCGACGCGAAACGTTTCGGCGAAAGCTCCGAAAAAAAGCGTTGCGCCCAAAGATTTTATCCCCCGGATTACAGCCAATAGGACACAGATTTCCCGACGATACGTGTCGGTAAGTCAAGGGTCATAGACATTATATTTTCCGAAAGGAGAGGCGGTTATGAGGGTATTAAATAGGATATTTCTGTTTAGCCTTTGCGTTTTTCTCGCGCTTGTCGGCACCGCTGCCCAGTCCAACGACGTATCGGGCATGACCGACGGATGCACGACTATTTTAGTAACACCAGGGGCGACCACCGACGGCTCTCTGATGGTAACCCACTCCGACGATAACGAGCTGATGGACCAGCGCATCATCTACGTCCCCGCCGCCGACCACGAACCGGGCTCCGAAAGACCCGTCTACTGCTCCGCCTGCGCGATGGGCGAGTTCGAGGAGTACAACTCGTTTTTCTACCCGCGCTTGGTCGCGCCGGAACGTGCGCCAGGTTACGATACCCCAGACTACTCCGAATCGATACCGCTGGGTCACATTCCCCAGGTTCCCCACACCTACGCGTATATCGACGGTTCGTACGGTATAATTAACGAGCACCAGTTGATGATCGGCGAATGTACCAACGGTGCGAAAATCCAGCCCGACCCAGAACCGGGTAAGCGTATTTTCTACAGCAGCGAACTCTCCCGTGTAGCTCTCGAACGTTGCACGACCGCCCGTGAAGCCGTCGAGTTGATGGGCGAGCTCATCGACACCTACGGATACTACGGCACCGGCGAAACCCTCCTTGTGGGCGACCCGAACGAGGGTTGGGTCTTCGAGATGTGCGGTGACGACCTGGAAGGCGTAGGCGGGTTGTGGGTTGCGAAGCGGGTACCCGACGGCGAGTTATTCGTGGCGGCGAACGAGTTCCGTATTCGTGAGATTAACCCTGAAGACCCGGACATCATATATTGCGAGAACCTGTTCAGTTCCGCCGAGGCCCACGGTTGGTGGAACCCGTCGGACGGACCCCTCGACTGGCTCGAGACCGTCAGCCTCGGCGAGGGACTCCATCCGTACGCGACGCTGCGCCGGGTCTGGCGCGTACTGTCGCTGGCTGCGCCGTCGCTCGACCTCGACCCGTGGGTTGAGGACGGCTACACGAAGGAATACCCGTTCTCGGTCAAACCCGATAAACTACTTACCGTCCGTGACGTGATGGCCCTCCACCGAGACCACTTCGAGGGGACAGAGTTCGATTTGACCAAGGGTCTCGCCGCCGGGCCGTTCGGTTGCCCGGCGCGGCACCGGGGACCCTACGACAGCGAAGGCGACGTCGCGAAACCCACCCGTAAACTCGAAGGGGCGTGGGAACGTCCGCTGTCGGTGGAGTTCTGCGGGTTCCTGTACGTCAACCAGGGAAGGGATTGGCTGCCGGACCCTATCGGCGGAGTCTGCTGGATGGGGATGGACAAACCGACCGAAACCTGCTTCGTACCGTTCTACTGCGGCGTAACGTCGCTGCCGAGCGTCTACGAGGTATGCGACACGGATAAATTCGACCGCGAGAGCGCCTGGTGGGCGTTCAACTTCGTCGCCAACTGGGCCGAGTTGAAGTATAGTTACATAAGTAAGGACATACGGGAAAAGCGAAACCCGATAGAGATCGAAGAGTTAAAACAGGTGGAGGTTACGGACGCCGAGGCGCTGGAGCTTTACGAGGATTCGCCTGACGCGGCCCGCGAGTACCTTACCGAATACTGTACGGAAAACGCCGAAAACGTCGTTCGGGACTGGTGGGCCTTCGCCGACGAGCTAATCGCGAAGTACGACGACGGGTATATTAGTATGCCCGGCGATAGGGCCCACGAAGTCGGCTACCCGAAAGAATGGCGCGACGCGGTCGGCTACCCCGACGGACCTACCACCTACGCGGAACCTTAAGCAATCATTAAAAACCTAAAATGGAAGCCGCCAAAGCAAGGCGGCTTTTTTTATTTAACGTTGACATAGGCCGCCGGTTGCTATAACATCCCTACACAGACTAGCGAAACCGAACGTTATAACGCGTATCGGTAAGTCAAGGGTTTTAGGTGTTATATTTTCCGAAAGGAGAGGTGGTTATGAGGGGATTTAATAAGATACTTCTATTTAGTCTTTGTCTTTATCTCATACCGGTTGGCGCCGTCGCCCAGTCTAACGACGTATTGGGCACGACCGACGGATGCACGACCATACTGGTAACGCCGGGGGCCACCGCCGACGGCTCTCTCATAGTAACCCACTCCGACGACAACGAGCTGATGGACGAACGCATCATCTACGTCCCCGCCGCCGACCACGAACCGGACTCGGAAAGACCCGTCTACTGCTCCGCCTGCGCTATGGGCGAGTTCGAGGAGTACAACTCGTTTTTCTACCCGCGCCTGGTCGCGCCGGAACGGGCACCCGGGTACGATACGCCGGAGTACCCCGAATCGATACCCCTGGGTCACATCCCACAGGTTTCACACACTTACGCGTATATCGACGGTTCCTACGGGATAATTAACGAACATCAGGTGATGATAGGGGAATGCACCAACGGAGCCAAGATCCAGCCCAAACCCGAACCGGGGAAACGCATCTTCTACAGTAGCGAACTCTCCCGCGTCGCTCTCGAACGCCGCACGACCGCCCGTGAAGCCGTCGAGTTGATGGGCGAACTCATCGATACCTACGGGTACTACGGCACCGGCGAGACATTGCTCGTGGGCGACCCTAACGAAGGCTGGGTATTCGAGATGTGCGGCGACGACTTGGAAGGCGTAGGCGGGTTGTGGGTTGCGAAGCGTGTACCCGACGGCGAATTATTCGTAGCGGCGAACGAGTTCAGGATACGTGAAGTGAACCCTGAAGACCCGGACATCATATATTGCGAGAACCTGTTCAGTTCCGCCGAGGCCCACGGTTGGTGGAACCCATCGGAAGGACCCCTCGACTGGCTCGAAACCATCAGCCTGGGCGAGTACAACCACCCGTACTATTCACTGCGCCGGGTCTGGCGCGTTCTGTCGTTGGCTGCGCCGTCGCTCGGCCTCGACCCGTGGGTGGAGGACGGATACACGAAGGAGTATCCGTTTTCGGTCAAGCCTGATAAACTGCTGACCGTCCGTGATGTGATAGCCCTCCACCGGGACCACTACGAGGGGACCGAGTTCGACATGACGAAGGGTCTTGCCGCAGGGCCGTACGGGTATCCGAACCGGTACTACGGCCCGTACGACGGTTCCGGCGACGTCAACGACCCGAATCGGAAGCTCGAGGGGGCGTGGGAGCGTCCGCTATCGGTCGACTACTGCGGTTATCTATACGTCAACCAGGGAAGGGACTGGATGCCAGACCCAATCGGCGGGATATGCTGGATGGGGATGGACAAACCGACCGAAACCTGCTTCGTACCGTTCTACTGCGGCGTAACGTCGCTGCCAAGCGTCTACGAGGTATGCGACACCGACAAATTCGACCGCGAGAGCGCCTGGTGGGCGTTCAACTTCGTCGCCAACTGGGCCGCGCTGAAGTACAGTTATATGAGTAAGGACATACAGGATAAGCGCGATCCGATAGAACTCGAGGAAATAGAGCAGGTAAAAGCCGTCGACGCCGAGGCGCTGGAGCTTTACGAAGATTCGCCTGATGCGGCCCGGGAGTACCTTACCGAATATTGTACGGAAAACGCCGAAAACGTCGTTCTGGATTGGTGGGCCTTCGCCGACGAGTTAATCGCGAAGTACGACGACGGGTACGTTAGTATGCCCGGCGATAGAGCCCACGAAGTCGGTTACCCGAAATGGTGGCGGGACGAGGTCGGTTACCCCGACGGGCCTACTAAATACGAGAAACCGGAGTAGCAGGATTTACTGCCAGCGTCGTCATTACGACGGCCAAAGCGGTAGAATGCGCCGAAAAAAGTGGTTGGCGCCGCTTAAAAAGCGGTTGAAACCGCCTAAAGAGCGGTCAAGACCGCCTAAAGAGCGGTGGAAACCGCCTAAAAAGCGGTCGAGACCGCCGAAAAAAACGTTACACTCAGCGGTTTTTTTGCTGGACAAGCAGTAACGGATCTGATATAAAAGGTACGGATAGTAAGCACCGACAAACCGGCCCTTGGAGGTCAAACCGATAGACCCTTCGCTTCGATTAGCAAAGCCATAATATCGATTATTTAATTGCTGCATCGCGAAGGGTATCGAATTGAGGGTCGGGGACAAAAAGAGAATCCGATATAACGTCCGGGCGGCCTCGGCCTGGATGAAGAGTGTGAGTGTAAGCCCGCGCGGCGGTGTTTCCGCCGGGGCGGGTTTTTGTTTAAAGAGTTAAGATTAGTTTCGAAGGAGGTACACCGCTACCGCTCCGAAGGTCTCTATGTCCCCCGAAGCGCAAATACGTAGTAATCCCACAATAGGTTATCAAGAACCGGGGACGCAACCGGCGTACCCGGTGCCATCGGCGGGACGGCTCAGCGCGGCGTTCGCCGCGCCGGGCTTCGCGAGAGCGGAAGGAGCGGACGATGGAGCGGAACGAAAACGCCCTGCTCAAAGGGTTGCGGAACGGCGACGAGGAAGCGGCTAAGGCTTTTTTCGGGCGGTACGCCGACAAAGTATATCGGATGATGTACTTTTCTACGTCGTCGGAGACCGACGCGGAGGAATTGACCCGCGAGACGTTTCTCGCTTTCTACCAATCCCTGGAAAGGTTTGAAGGGAAATGTAAGAACTCGACCTGGCTTTACTCCATTGCGAAGAACGTCCTCAAGAGCTATTACAGCAAAAAGCGCCGGCGTCCTACCGTCTCCTTCGACGATGACACCCGCGAGGAACTCCAGCATTACTTGCTCGGGATACCCTCGGACGTGGAGCCACCGGACGAGCTGGTTTCCAGGAAGGAAACGGCGGAGGTAATCCGGGCCGTCCTCGACCGATTGCCGGAGAGTTACCGTACGGTACTGATACACCGGTACTTAAACGGTGACTCCAGCCGGGAAACCGCAAAAACTATGGAAAAAACCGAGGGCAACGTTCGGGTATTGCTCCACCGGGCGTCGAAAGCCTTCGCCCGGGAACTGGCCAAGCTCGAGGAGTTGGCCGGCGAACGGTTGGTACAGCGAGTGGCAAGTTAGCCTAACCCCCACTTACGGTTCAAGAAGAAAACGAACGTACTCCCCGCCCGGGCGAGGAAAACGCCGGGCGGTTTTATTATAGTAACGGCCGCCGGGCCAAAGGGAACCGGTTTTTTAGAAAAAACACTTGACGTATCGCCTATCCTGAATATAATGCGATTAGCTCAAGTGGTAGGGATGGAGCCCGTAAAAACGGTTTATCGAGTTATAAATAGGGAGAACATCGATGGCGGAGAATCTGATAGAAGTAACCGATGCTAATTGGGAAGAAGAAGTTATAAAATCCGACGTCCCGGTCCTCATAGATTTCTGGGCGCCGTGGTGCATGCCGTGCAAGATGGTCGCTCCGATCGTCGAAGAAATGTCAAGCGAATATTCGGGCAAGTTAAAAGTCGGCAAGCTTAACGTGGACGAGAACCCCTCGACGGCGGCCAAGTACGGCATTCGTAACATCCCGACCGTATTATTGATAAAGAACGGCGACGTTGCCGAAAAGATAGTCGGCGCGGTGGGGAAAGACAAGTTCACCGAAGCCGTTAATTCGGTAATATAAGCAAACGAGGTGGCGTGAATTGTCAAAGGGGCCTGTACGGCTCCTTTTTTACGGAGGTTTTAATGGGACCGGTAATATTCGCTTACATTACGTTAACGTTGGGGTTTATCGCGGTGCTCTTCGGCCTGGCGCAATTCAAACCGTCGCGGCTCGCGCGCCTCCTCCACAGAACATTCGGTTACGTTACGCTTATCCTCGTACTCGTTATCTATTTATTTATGGTCGGCAAATTATTCGCCAGCCGACACGTGCTTACCGACTTAGTAGCTTGGCACGTCGTTCTCGGCGCTCTGTTGTTCCCAATACTTGTCGCTAAATGGCTGGTAGTCCGTCCGCACTGGCGAATGGCGAAACTTGCGCCGGCGTTGGGGTTGACGGCGTTCGTACTCCTGTTCGCGGCGTTAAACGTGGGTGTTATCTCAAAATATTCCCCCGTGGAGACGGCCCCGACCGCTCCTGTCCCCGCCGAGGGTTTGGCGTCGGCTTACTTCGTCGAACACGCGCTCATCGGCACGAAGTGTACGCGGTGCCATGGTATCGATATAGTGTTAGACGCGGAAAAAACGCTTGGTGAGTGGGAGGAGACGGTCAAGCGTATGCAAGCGAAAGACCCCGATTGGATAAGCGACGTCGAAGCCGCAGAAATAACAACCGCCCTCGTAAACGCGCCGCCACCGAAATAGCACCTCGGCCTATCTAGCTCAGCTTACCGACTAATTCCACCAAATCCCCAGCCAGCGGCGACACGAAACGCATCCGCTCGCCCGTGGCCGGATGGTCGAAGGACAGGGAATGAGCGTGGAGGGCCGGACGGTTTATCAGGTCCATCGGGCCGCCGTACGTCCCGTCGCCCAGGATAGGGTACCCGATATACGAGAGGTGTACCCGTATCTGATGCGTCCTTCCTGTCCGGAGGCGCAGGCGGAGTAACACCGCTCCCTCGAATTCCCTTTCCGACCAATATTCCGTTAACGCTTCTTTTGGTGCCAATGGACTCACCGCGAACCTGGTGGGGTCCGACGCCGAACGGCCTATAGGCGCGTCTATTACGCCAGAATTCTGAGCAGGTATCCCGGACACGACGGCTGCGTAAACCCGTCCTGTCGTTCGCTCGCTGAACTGGTGCACCAGGCTCCGGTGTGCCAACTCGCTACGGGCGACGACGAGAACCCCGGACGTGCCCCGGTCGAGTCGGTGGACTATTCCCGGCCGAAGGCGCCCGCCCACCGGCGCGAGCGGCCCGCATCGGTACAAGAGAGCGTTTATGAGGGTCCCGGTCGTCTCCTCTTCCGTCGGGTGGGTCAGCATCCCGGCCGGCTTCTCGACGACTATTACGTGTTCGTCTTCGCAATAGACCGTAAGCGGGATATCCTCCGGCTCGACGGTCTCGACGCCCGTGTCCGGGCGACTGCCGGCCACGATTTCGCCCTTATGTAGCCGATAAGAAGGTTTGCAGAACTCGCCGTCGACGGTAACGAACCCGTCTTCGATGAGTAGTTTAGCCCGGTTCCGTGACAGGTCCGGCAACCGGCGGCTCAAGTAATAATCGAGTCGCTCTCCGGCTTCGTCGGCGCTTACGGCGAACTGGAAGGTCTTCGGCACAGACGGATGATAACAGAAACCGGGAAAAGCTGCAACGAAGCGAAACCGGCGTCTCCGGGGGAGCCGGTACAAACTTCGCAATTAGGTTAAGCACCCGCATTATTCAGGGCTTTCTATAAAAACGTTTGTCGCTCGGAGTAAAAAAGTATTACGTCCTTCGTGAGTAACCCTTATAACTACGTCAACGTAGATATCGGTCTCCCATCTCGGGCCGCCGTCGGCTCGCTTCCCGAGTTGGTGGTCGCCGACGTCCGGGTAATCAGGGTCGAGATTTTCGGTTAAAGCCGCCCAGGACTCTTTCCCTTTTACCACCCATAACCAGTCGGCGTTTAAGTTGGACGGGAAAGGTTCCATATCCGTCGCAGTTATAAGGACGCCCGCCCTCAGGGGACTACCCTTAGCCCCCCAATGGCCGGGCATAAAGTCCCGGTTAAGATAAGCGTCGAGGGAATATTCCCGACCGTCAATTGTGATAACCTCTGGCGCGTCGAGTAAATCCCCGAGCGGGATATCGGGAGCGACGGGGACGCCGGAACAACCGACGGTCAACAGCACCACTAAGACCGCCGCTGAATACTTGCTCATCTGACCCACCGCCTTTAGGAACGTCAATAAATCTTTCAGGCTATGTTAACTATATGAATAACTGATACGGTCTAGTTAGTCAAGTTCTCAGTTAAATCGCCACAGTGTACCGATTACGAAAAAAAGCGGGGCGTAAACCCCGCTAGTATATATGGCTTATACCGGACCGGCTTAATCTTTCCCGAACTTCCGGTACAACGGTACGAAAATTAGTGAAGCCACCCCCAAGAAGAAGGGTATACCGCCCCATACGGCTTGCTTCGGACCGCAGACGACGCCGAGGGCGATGGCCAGGCTAACGCCCAGGGCGGTAAGTAATAAACCGGCACGTAAAGCGTCCATCGACATGTCCCGACGTCTGATAGGCTCGACGGGCAGTTCCTGCCCTCTCTCGATCGCTAACGCCCGCTCCTCATGTCTGAGCGCGTTAATCCTTAACCGGGCGATTATCGCGACGATGATTACGGCCGCGACGCTGACGAAGAAAATGGCCGTGACCGATATTCCGGCGATAGCCCCGGCGATAGGGCCTATCACTTCTTCGTCGGCTCCCCCTGCTACAGCCACCACAGGTGTTAGAGCCGTAAGTATAGCCAACATCTTCGAATTCAAACGCATCTCACTACCTCCATCTATAGAATCCGAATACGTCTTCTTTCCGCTATATACGACCAGCCCCACGCCGGAGATGTTTCAATAAAAACCGCGGCCCCCGTTTTTTTCTGTTATTATCTGAAACAACGACGGTCGATTCCCGGTCGAACAAACGGACGTCTCATTTGCCTGTAATAGACGAAAAAAACCTCATCGAAAGATGCAAAGCCGGCGAACAGGAAGCCTGGCGTGAACTGGTCGAGAATTACAAGAACGTAGTTTACGCCGTAGCCCGCCGTTTGGCCGGTTCCGGCGCCGAAGACGCGGCCCAGGAGACTTTTTTTCGTATATTTAAAAGCCTGGGTAACTTCCGTGGCGAGAGTAAACTCTCTACGTGGATTTACCGAGTAGCGTATAATACGTCTTTGGACGTCGTCTCGAAACGAGGGATAGTAACCGAAAACCCGGGCGGATTCGAACGGCGATACGACGGACCGGGGCCGGAAGATTTGACGATAAGCGCCGAATATTCGGAAGCGGTCACGGCGGCTCTAAAGGAAATAAGGCCGGAGTATAGAAACGTGCTTGAGCTCTACTACCTACTCGGTAAATCGTACAAAGAAACCGCCGAAATAACGAACATGCCGATAGGTACGGTTAAAACCCACCTCCACCGCGCGAAAAAGGATATGCTGAAAGCCCTTCGGCGCGAAGGTATTACCGCGCTTAGTTAACGGGAGAGTCAAATGAATAAATGCGATGAATTTATGGAGATACTAGCCCTGGGCGGGGACGCGACGCCCGAGGAAAAGGCCGCCGCCGAAGCCCACGCCGCCGAGTGCGCCGAATGCGCCGCTCTGGCCGACGCGTTCGCTCGGGCCGAAAGCGAACTAGCAATAGTATCGAAAGCACCGAATGGATTCGCGGACCGGGTAATGGACCGGTTACCGTTACCGAAACAGGAACGCCGCGAATCGTGGACGCCGATGTGGATTCTGTCGGGCGCCGCTTATACTCTCGCGGCCATATTAGGAGGTTCGGTCGGATGGTTAGCTTTCAGTAACCCCGCCGCCATACCCGAAGCCTTTAACCGTTTAACCGCTTTTTTTGCTTCTCCGGGCACCGTAGATTATTCAGCGTTCGGGACGATAGCTGGTATCGCGGCCGCAGCGGCGGCGGTCGCTGGGTACTTCGCGTATAATTTCGTGATGGCGGGGGAGTAGGTAAAAAATTCCCTAAATAAAAAAGCCCCGCACTAGCGGGACTATCTTAATGAACGTTTTATTTTAAGCCCTAACTACGTTCTCGCCGTCCCACCCTAAACTCCTGGTCAATCCCCTCGTATCGACGAAAAGCTTGGCGTGTTTTAATACCGTGTCGTAATCCACGCCCGTATGGTCGGTGACAAGTACCACGGCGTCCTGGGCCTCAACGACATCGGGCGTGAGTTCCACCGATTCCAGGTCGAACCTGTACTTCCTGGTCGGTGGCACCTTAGGTACATATCGGTCGTGGTAACAAACCTCCGCGTCGGCCTTTAACAGACGGTCTATTATAGGCAGCGCCGGCGATTCGCGCATGTCCTCCACGTCGGCTTTATAAGTAATCCCCAATACCATGACCCGCGCGCCTTTCATCGGCTTCCCCCGCGCGTTAAGGGCCGCCGCCGTTCGCTCCACGACGTACTGGGGCATCAACCAGTTTAACTCGCCGGCCAGCTCGACGAAGCGAATTCCCTGCTCGAAGTCCCGGGCCTTCCAGCTCAGGTAGAACGGGTCGAGGGGGATGCAATGCCCGCCGACCCCTGGCCCGGGCCAGAAGGGTTGATAGCCGTACGGCTTGGTCGCAGCCGCTTCTATAATCTCGAACACGTCGAGACCCATCTTGTGGCAAAGGATTTTCAGCTCGTTCACCAGCGCGATGTTCACCGCCCGGTAAGTGTTCTCGAGGAGTTTGGACATCTCGGCCGCCTCGGCGCTGGAGACGGGGACGACGTCGACTACGACCGGGCGGTAGAACGCGGCGCAGAGCTCGGTCGCCGCAGCGTCCGTCCCGCCGACGACCTTCGGGATTTTCGCGATAGGGTATTCCCTGTTGCCGGGGTCGACGCGTTCGGACGAGAACGCCAACCAGAAGTCGGCACCGCGTTTCAACCCGGACGCCTCCAGTCGGGGCAGCACCAACTCCCTCGTCGCGCCCGGGTAGACGGTGGACTCGACGATTACCAACTGGCCGGGGCGCAGATACCCGCTTATCGTTTCGGCCGTCGCCGACAGGTACGACATATCAGGTTCGCGTTGGGGCGTCAGCGGCGTAGGGACGCATATAACGAGAACGTCCGGTTCGGTAAGTCGAGCCATATCGGCGATAGCGGTAAATAAACCCGAGTCGGCCGCCGCTTTCAATTCGTCCTTACCGACGTCTCCAATATAGCTCTCACCGGCGGTCAGCTTCTCGACTTTGGCCGGGTCAGTATCGAAGCCCAGGACCCGGTATCCGGCCGCAACGTACGCCATCGCGAGCGGTAAGCCGACGTAACCGAGGCCTATTACGCCGGCGGTTGCCGAACCGTCCTTTATTTTCTCCAGGAGTTCACCTTTGTACATATTCGATTGGCCCTTCGTTCTTGGAATAATATGGAAGCGCGACCGGCGGGTCAAGAGGTTTATGTGCGAAGACGGCGTAAATACTGCACAGGTCGCCATAAAAAATACCGGCGACGTGTAACATTCTAGGGTCCCAAGTTACTCTTACGCGGTAGTATGACGTAGCATAAACTCCAAAACCAAAGTCAGGCTATGGTCGCAGGAAAAGGTATAGGGAGGTACTTATGGACTTCGGTGGTCGTCCGGACGGCCCGGGCGGGAACGACGACGAATTCGACCCGAAAGGTATCTACGCCAGGCTTTCGTCGTATAGCACGAACAACAAGGGTTTAAGGAGCGCTTACAACAAGAAGTTGGAAATGTGTCTCCGCTCGGTAGGCGAGTTAGTTACGCTAAACCTCAACGTTCGAAGAGATATACTCGACGAAATCCCTTTCGTCATCGGATGAACGTCGCTAAACGGGCCTGATTAATCGTATTACATCTATCGAAAAAAGGCGCCGAACGAGGCGCCTTTTTTATTGACATAATAATGGACGCCCTATATATTATTTCACAGCACGTTATAGAGGATAAACACAACTTAAAGGAGAGACAATGGTTAATAAGCTTACGATTTTACTCGCGGTCTTCTCCCTGACGGCCGCCCTATTCATAGGCTGCGGCGACGAAGGTACCGGTCCCGGCAACGTAGACGGGATACAGGGTACGGTTACTTATAAGGACGGGACTACCCCCGTAGCCGGAGCGACCGTCACGGCGACGTCGACGCTGATGGAAGCGACTTTCGCGACCGACTCGGGTAATGACGGGGGTTTCAAATTCTCGGACGTGCCTGACGGCGACTACCGGGTTACCGCCGATAAAGGCTCTTTTCACGCCGAAGGGAACATTACGGTTTCCGGCGGCAAAACCACTGCCGCGATGCTATTAGCGCTCGACATCGACGAATCGAAGATCGGAGTCGTACCCGGGGTGTTTGACGATATAGGGTCGATACTTACCGATTTGGGTTATGAATTCACTACTCTTACCGACGCCGACCTGGCCGATTCGACCAAACTCGACCCATTAGAGTTACTCTTCCTGAACTGCGGGAGCAATACTTTTTGGGCCTCCGATGCGACCGTACAGACGAATCTGCAAAACTACGTAAACGACGGCGGATATTTATACGCTTCCGATTGGGAGTACGTATACGTCGAAACGAGTTGGCCCAGCGCGGTAGAGTTCTACGGGGCCGACCCGAGAATCGGGGACGAACAAACGATAACAGCCGACGTCACTGACTCCGCGTTGGCCGGGTATTTAGGAAAGAATGAAGCGGAGATTACTTTCGACCTTTCCGACTGGGTCGTTATTAACAGGGTCGATTCATCAACCGCCGTTCTTGTAAGAGGGAGCTTTAGTACCACGGAAGGCCAGATGACCGATAAACCTCTGATGGTATCTTTCGAGCATGGGAACGGCATCGTCGCTTATACCTGTTTCCATAATGAAGCCCAGATAACCGATGACGCGCGGGAATTGCTGCTCTACTTCATCTCCCTAACGTAAACTTCGTAATCAGTAATTTAGCAACCGAAAAGCCGGGCCTGCCGCCCGGCTTTTAACACAGGGACATCCAAAGGATATTAAAAATCTTTTTTATTACCTACCATAAACGTAATCGCCTATCCGGCGCATCCATTCGATCTCGTCGACGGTCATCGGCCCTTTCGCCGCTTCGGCGAGGTTCTCTTTCAACTGCTCCACCGTCGACGGCCCGGTTATCACCACGTCGACCGACGCGTTAGTAAGGACGTAACGATAGCAGTCACCGGCGGTAGGCCGCCTCTCGCCTGCGGGTATCCGTTTCGACTTGGACAGGGACATACGCTTGGTGGCATTAAAGGCTACCACACCCGGCCGTTTATTTAACAACCGGGGAAACACGTCTTCCTCGGCGCCCCGGTTCGCAGCGTTGTATCTGACGTGGAATAAATCGAACCTGCCGTCTTTGGCCGCGATGGGAAAGACGGACCTGTTATGGCTCGAAAGCCCGAGATACCGAAAAGCGCCCGACTCGCGCAGCTTTTCGGCTCTATCCAGAGTCCGCGGCGCAGGCGGCTTATTATGCCATCCGAGCAATAGTACGTCGACGTGGTCCAACCCGAGTCTTTTTAACCCTTTGGCCAAGCTCTTCTCTAAACCGCCCGGGCGCCGCCTGAAGACTTGCAGTACGACTACGAGCTGGTCCGGCACGCCCCTCGCGACGATGTTGCGTATCGCCGCGGCCATCTGCGGGCGGCGCAGGGCGCCCCAGTAGAAGTAATTACACCCGCTATCGAACGCGGATTCGAGGGCGTCGGCGGGGGCACCGTAAGACGCGCCTATACCGACCCGCCCTACGCGTAAACCGGTTTTGCCGAGCGGGACCCGTTCCTTCAACCAATCAGACATAATCGAACGTGGTAGTGTTAAGGTAGGTTACTATAATATATACCTGGGCGGTTCAAGGCAAGCAAAATACGAAGCGGCCCGACACAAAATATACACGCTAACATAACAAACAAAATTCGATATATATTTATCAAAACTACAATGAATTAGAATAGATTAACTGAAGCTAAAAAAGTCGAATTTGCTATTTACCGCATTCTACGCTAATTAAAGTTAAAAACCGCCCGGAACCACCGAAACGTCAAAGCTGACGGTTTCCTTTCCGGTTTCGTACCCATGCGTTTTGAAGGGGAACCCAGAAAGCGACTTCTCCGCTTTTCTGGTCGTTAACCAACGTTTCAAGCGTCGACCCCGCTCCCTTTACCTGTCGCCTCGTGTTTCCCGAAAATTTCGACGAGCCCCAACGGCAAAGCTGCCAAAGCGCCGGATATAATAAAAACGTCCGCCAGATTGAAAGCGACGTCCCGCAATACCGGTAAGCCGATAGATATGAAATCGGTTACTTTACCGTCGATGAGCTTATCGAGGACGTTCCCGACGGCACCGCCGAAGATCGAACACTCGGCACCGACGAGCCAACGGGACGGCGAAGAAAACGTATGTATAAACAAGAGGTAAACCAGTATTATTACGCCGACGGTGAAAAAGATGGAGAAGTAGTCGTCGAAAATACCGAGTATCTTACCCGGGTTCACGTAGTTCCCGATGTTTATAAGACCGGAGAATAATTTTATCCTGAACCCGGGCGGCAGGGTCGCGCGGACTATCGCTTTCGTAATCAGGTCGACGAACGCCAGCCCGCCGATGAATACGAGGCTTAAATAACGGAACCGTTTGACTGTCGGCATATATTAAACCGAATCAAAGGGTTAAGCATGGCTAATTATCTTCGTCGGCAGGGTTTGCCGGTTCGTTTTCGCCGGCGACGAGTTCCTCGGATGGCGGTACTTCCGCCCGGCCGGGACCCTCACGCCTGCGCCTGCGCCACTCGTTTATTTCGCTCAGCGCTATGGTTATTATAAGCCCGGCCGCACCCACGGATATAGCAGAATCGGCGATGTTAAAAACGAACCAGTGCCAGGCACCGAAGTGCACGTCGATAAAATCGACGACCTGGCCGTAGTGAAGGCGGTCGACCAAGTTCCCCAGAGCGCCGCCCATTATCGCGACGGCGGATAATTCCGCCCAGAACTTACCTTCGAGTTTGAAGTATAGATACCCCAACAACGCCAACGCCACCATCGAAAGTACAAGGAAGAGCACGGGGTTACCTGGTAACAGGCTGAACGCGCCGCCGGTGTTACGGGAATATACGAAGTTGATTAATCCATCGACGAACGTTACTTTGTCGCCGAAACGAACGTATCGAACCACCAGGTATTTCGTGACCTGGTCTGCGACGAGTATCGTCAACATAAAAACGAAAAACCATAAATGCCGTTTCAGCTTCATCGTTAGCCCTCGACCCGCCCTTTACATCGAACGCAGTATCGCGCTTCGGGGACGATTTCGAGCCGAGCCGCAGGGATTTCGCCCCCGCACCCCTCGCATATACCGTACGTCCCTGCGTCGATTCTCTCGAGCGCTTCGGTAATCGCGACGACCGTTTCCGTCTCCCTGGTCAATAAACCCACCAACCGCTCACGCTCAGCGCTATCGCCCGATATATCGGCGGGATGCGTTACGTACACCGACGACCCCGGGTCCTGGTCGTCGCCGATCCCCATTCCGCGTAGCATCTCTATATATTCCTGCTTCCTAAGTAGGTTTTTTCTGAGTAACTCGCCGAAATGTTTCAGGTCCTTCTTCTTCATATTCGACTTCGACAAATCGCGGCTTCGCCGGCGATACTCCTACACGCAAATCGCCACCCCTTCGTCCTCCACGCCCGAAGCTATATCGGCAACTTCCCGACGGTTCAAGCAGGCCCCCCTCAATCGGTACTATTCCAACGAATCTACCACGCCAACGCATCTGGCGCACAGGTCGGTATACTCGTCGTTTTCACCCACGCTCGTCGAGCGCTTCCAACACCTTTCGCACTTTTCGCCTTCGGCGGGTTCGACGACCACGCCGACGCCCGGTTCGCTCTCGCTTACGTAAGCCCCTTCGGGCGGCTTGCCTTTCTCCAGCTTCGCGTCGGACGTTATGAAGTACGTAGGAAACTCGTCGGCGAAACCCGAAAGTATATCGTACAATTCGCCCTCGGAATATAACGTAAGGGCGGCTTCTAACGGGTGCCCGATTACTTTCCCTTCGCGGGCCAGTTCCATCGCCTTCAAAGCGACCTCGCGAACCGAGAGGAACCGTTCGAATTTTCCCTCCATTTCGTCAGGCTCTTTCGGCACGTCGAACTCGCCCCACAGGGTCAGGTGAACGCTCTGTGGGTCGTCGGCCGACTTCGGCAAGTCCCGCCATATCTCCTCGGCCGTGAACGGTACTATAGGCGCGAGGACCTTCGCCAGATTACGGGCTATGTGATAGAACACGGTCTGGGTCGCCCGGCGCCGCCGGTCTTCGGGCCCCTCGGCGTACAACCGGTCCTTCATTACGTCCAAGTAGAACGGGCTGAGGTCCACGGCGCAGAAATTATGGATTTTATGGTACACAACGTGAAAATCATACTTATTGTAGGCTTCGTATACCTCGTTCACCGTCCTCGCCAGCCGACGGTACGCGTACCGGTCGACGTCGGTCCATTCGTCCTCGGGGACCGTGTCTACCGTCGGGTCGAAGTCGGACAGGTTTCCGAGCAGGAAACGGGCCGTGTTCCGAATGCGCCTGTAAGACTCGCTCACTTGCTTGAGCAAATCGAAGCTGACCTTGATGTCGGTTCGGTAGTCCTCGCTCGCGACCCAAAGGCGCAGGATATCGGCGCCGTACTCGTCTATTATGTCCTGCGGCGGTATAGCGTTCCCCGCCGACTTGTGCATAGCTTTCCCCTCGTCGTCCAGTATGAAACCGTGGGTCAGCACCGTCTTGTACGGCGCCCCGCCCTTGACCGACAAGGCGACCAAGAGCGAAAGCTGGAACCAGCCGCGGTGTTGGTCCGAACCCTCCAAGTACATATCCGACGGCCAACGATGTCTGGGCCACTTGCCCCGGTCGAGTACCGCCAGATGGCTCGAACCCGATTCGAACCAAACGTCCAGAACGTCGAACGATTTCGCGAATGCGGTTCCGCCGCACTCGGCGCAGACGGCGCCCTCGGCCAACTCCTCGAGAGGAACGGAATACCAATATTCGATGCCATCTTCCGCCACTTTATCGACGATTTTTCCCAGGAAATCGTCCGGGTAGTAGGCCTTGCCGCATTTGTTGCAATAAAGAGCCGTTATGGGCACGCCCCAGTATCGCTGCCTACTGATACACCAGTCGGGTCGGCTCTCGAGCATCCCGTGGATACGTTGTTTGCCCCACTTCGGCACCCATTCCACTCCGCCGACCGCCTTCAATGCCTCTTTCCGTAAATCTCGGACGTTTACGTCCACGAACCACTGGTCCGTCGCCCTAAATATCAAGGGCGACCCGCAGCGCCAGCAATGGGGGTACGAGTGTTCCGATTCTTCGTAATGTAGCAGAACACCCTTCTCCCTCAGCATCTCCACTATTACCGGGTCCGCGTCGTGGACGTGCATCCCTTCGTATTCGGGGACTTCGGACGTGAAACGGCCGCGGTTGTCCAAAGGCGAAAGTATCGCCAACCCCTTTTCCTGCCCGACCGTGAAGTCTTCGGCGCCGTGGCCAGGCGCCGTATGGACGACCCCGGTCCCCTGTTCGAGGTTAACTATGTCTGCTGTAATAACGGGCGATTCTCGGTCGATGAACGGGTGGCTCAGCACGACTCCCTCGAGTTCCGCGCCGGTGAACCGCCCCACGCGTTCGTGCTCTTTTACGCCGATCTGTTCGAGTACAATCGGCGCGAGCAGGGCCGCCATGACGTAAACGCCGTCGGGCGTCTCGTAAGCGTCGTACTCGAAGCCGGCGCCCACGCAGCACCCCAGGTTGGCGGGCAAAGTCCAGGGCGTCGTCGTCCAGACCAAGAAGTAGACGTCGCCCTTCGCCCGCAAATCGTCCAACCCCTCTATCACCTTGAACCGCAAGGTGATACTGGGCGACTCTATGTCTTTATATTCCAGTTCGGCGTCGGCCAGGGCCGTCTCGCAATAGGTGCACCAATGCACCGGTTTCAACCCGCGGTAGATACGCCCGTCGGCGGCCATCTTCCGGAACGCGCCCAGGACAGTTGCCTCGTACGCCGGTTGCATTGTGAAGTAAGGGTCGTACCAATCGCCGAAAACCCCGAGACGTATGAAATCGACGCGCTGCTTTTCTATGAATTCCTCGGCGAACGCGCGGCACCGACGCCGGACATCCTCGGCCGGTACGTCTTCGCCGGCGGCCCGTATAGCCTTTACCACTTCGTGTTCTATCGGTTGGCCGTGGCAGTCCCAACCCGGCACGTAAGGCGCGTCGAAACCCTCCATCGTCTTGGCTTTAACGACGAAATCTTTCAGTACCTTGTTCAATGCATGGCCCATATGGATTATCCCGTTGGCGTAGGGCGGCCCGTCGTGAAGTATGTACAACTCCGCGTCGGCGCGGGCTTCGCGGATACGCTCGTAGATGCCGATTCCGTCCCAGAACGATATAAATTCGGGCTCCCGAGCGGCCAGGTCGGCCTTCATCGGGAAAGACGTCTTTGGAAGGTTTAGGGTGGGGCGCCAGTCCGCCATAGTACTTCCTCCTTGCCTATCTTCAGGCGGGCTAAATAGCCGGAAAGTCTAACTGTTGCCGTTATCGAAGTCAAGTTCAAAGCCCGAAAATACCTAACGAAAAACGGGCCTGGAGCGGCCCGTTTCGACGACATGGGTATCCTCGGGCCGCTAAGTATTGCCGATAATTATGACGATGTTTTTCATGAGCGCGTTTTATATATCATAAACGCCCTCGAAGGTCAAATATAAAATCAACGTTGCCCCTCTACGTAGAATACCCCGCCGCATCCGCAGTAATCCGATTTTCCCCTTGCTATTACCAACATGATGTTGTATAATAACGGGTAAATAAGAGGGTAGCCGAAATCGGGATTATAACTAAACTGTTTCAGGAGGGAAATAACATGCGGAAATTAGCGTTTATGGCAGTCGCCGTGCTGGCCGTACCGGCGATGGCCGCAACGCTCGGGAGCTTGGAGCCGGCGCCGACGGACCCGACGAACGCGTACTGGCAAATCATCGACGACGGCGGCAACAAGGTCCTCGCGTGCGTCATGGAGGGCGAAACCGTGTACGGCAACGGCGACGACTGCCGTATCCGAAACACGGACGCCTTCAACTTCACTACGTCTGACGTCGTTAACGTGGAATTCGACGTCAAAGTTACGCTAGACGCGCCCGAAGACCACTGTTTATTCCAAGGCAAAGGCGGCGGCGACTCGAGTTGGACGACGTTCGAGGACTTCACGATGGACACGGCCGGTTACGAACACCGTTCGTACGACCTGGTTTACGGCGACTGGGGCGACTGGACGACAAAGAACAACGTTTACATCCGTTTCAGATGGATATCCAATGCCGCAGGGACGGCCGAGGGCGTACGTATCGACGACTACATGATGTCGTACGGGCCGTACGGTACTTTCGGCGCCGACAATATCTTCGCGTGGGATACAAGCCACGGTGACGAGGACTGGTCTATTGACTGTTCGCCCTGGTTGACGCCCGGCGAAGGTTTCTACTTCGAGTTCAACTACAACACCGGCGGTGAGGTTTACCAGTGGTACTGGGCCGTGGACGACGTCTGGGTGTATGACCCAGTAGGCGACCTGTTGCCCGTCGAAACGTTCGACTCGTGGATACCCGACGGTTGGTGGTTGGACGACCACAGCGAAGACGGTAATTGGGAACAGGATACGGACCACCAACCGGGCAGTGATTCCGGGCCGCCGAACGCCCAGTGCGACAGCGACGGAAACCCGACGTGGGTTTACAACGCCAGCATGTTTACGCCCACGATGCCGTGTCGCGACGACAGCGTAACCCTCGAATTCGATTCTGATTTCCAGGTATTCGTGACCGACGAAGCTATCTTGAATATCTTACACGCCAGCCCGGTACTCGAGTACTTCGACGACGACTTCGAGGGCGACCTCAGCCTTTGGACCGTCAACGACGTCGGTGGAAACCTTACTATCACACCGACTTCCCTGGGCGCGATAAAGGGGATGTACCACGAATAACCGGGGTTTTAGACAAACAAAAGCGGGAGCCGGGCTCCCGCTTTTTTCTATTGTAAACCAAAAAAACGAGCCGACGGGCTCGCTGAAAGTTCGTTCTTACGACGGTTTTTCGTCGCTTCGAAAGTTTAATTTAGGGTAACCAAGTCAAAACGACGTACGGGCGGGTATTATTTCATACTCTCCTTCAATTCGATGATTGACTTCACCGGCTCCGGGTCCACGCCCCGTAGAAACGCCAGGTAGTACCCCAGGAAATCGGCGAAGTATATCAGCTCGAAGAGAGCGGATAGGGCACCGGACGAAGTCGGTATAACCTGGCGTACGCCGGCGGCCTTTCGAACGATTATGCCGAGCGCCGCGTCGGTCTGTCTTTTCAGGGTCTCGTTCTCGTCAAACCCCCTGTAAACCAAGACGTAAAACTCGGCCAACCGCCCGTCGTCCCCCTCGTACCCTACGACCTCGTTGTGGCACAGCTCCGGGAAGAAATGGCTGGACGCGTACATCTTCGCGTCCTCGGCCAACTGTCCCCGGGTACGCTCGGCCGCTACGGCGGCGACGTCGGCTACCCCGTACACCACCGGGAAATAACCACCGTCGTATATTTCCCAGGCGGTCTGTTTGGCGTCGTTTTCCTCGGTCGGTACGTCGGCGCCGCGTACACTACGTTCCTTCTTCATCGCTTCGATGACTTCGTCCAAAGGCGGCTCGGCGATGATTCCGGCCCGCCCCAGACATTCGAACAACGGCACCGCTAAATACCCTAACGAATGACGCGGAAGACGCCCGGCCGGTATTTTAATGCGGGGGAAACCGCGCTCCTCGGCCAACGAACCGAGCTTCCCACCGCTCGTTACGGCCAACAACCGTGTCCCTTTATCCAGAACCGCGGCTGCCGCGCTCAAGGTCTCGGCGGTATTACCCGAGTACGAAACGCATAGCGCCAGAGTCCTATCGTCCACCCACTTCGGTACGTCGTAACCCCGGCAAGTGATTACCGGCGGGCCGCCGGAGGCGTCAACGTACGCGCCGAGGACCCGCCCGGCGATGCCGGAACCGCCCATCCCCAACACGATTACCTTGTCCACGCCGGCCCAGCTTTCAGGAGCGTCGAATTCGGCGCAAAGGCCGCGCGCCAGGACTATCTCGTCGGGGAAGTCGCGGATATACGAATAAACGCCGCTTGGGTCCACAGCGCCGTAGGTCTTCGGGTCGTCCAGGTTTACGTATTTTTCTTCGGTCATAACGAACGCGAATTATACACCGGGGAACCTATATACCGAGGAAGTAATTTATCTTGAAGAATACCAACCTGTCGAGGACGCCTTCCCCGACCTCTTCCCGCAAATGGTCTTTGAAAATACGCTTCTCGTTGTATACGAGGTAAGCGTGGGAACCTTTCAGGTATTCCCAGGACAGGACAGCGTTGGTCGCGTAGTGGCCGAGGTCGCTGGATGATTGGACGAACGCGCGGAATTGTAGTTCGTCGGTTATGCTCAGGTTAAGATGTAGTCGATTAATAATAAATTCGTAATGGAGCTTCTCGACGGGTTCGCCCGGCTCCTTGAGAACAAATTCGCCGTCGAGGGTTTCGTAGTCGAGGTCATAAGCGACGCCCAACCGGTGTATCGGGTTTATTCGGAAGCCGCCGCCCCAATAGTTCAGGTCGAAGTCGTAATGTCGCCCGAACTCGTAGAACGCGTAAATGTTGCTCCACTCGTCGAGGTTATATCCGGAAAAGATAGAATAATAATCGTTTACGACAGAGTACGGGACTTCCCGGTATATATGGGTTTCGTCGTCCGGGTCCGTCGGGTCAGTAATTATCCAATGTTCCTTATACTCTTCGGCGCGGAAGTTGTGCTCGCCGTAAAACTCCAACGTTATCTTATTCGTAAAGTCCAATCCTACCCGGCCTACTACCGTTTCCCGTTCCAGGGTGTCCGGCGCGCTTTTGAAAATGTCCGGCAAATAGCCGCCGTGGTTAAGATAGTGCTCGTAGTAACCGTAGACGTTTATCTTTTTCAGCCCGAGGGACCACAGCCACCAGTTGTATTCAAACCAGCCCCAATACCCCTTTACGTCATCGTACGGGATATAGGCGCATTTAAGTATATCCATACGCCGGCCGATGTCTTCGTAGCCGCCGCCAAGCGAAAGACCCGACGTGTATCTGTCGAACCACAAGGTGTACGCGTCGTCGTCAATACCGGTCTCCCGGTCCTGGGCCTTTATGTACTGGCCGGTGAAGATAAGCTCGTCGTTGAACGAAATCCCGGCGTCGGCGGACAAAGCCCGGTTGGCGTCCCAGGTATTGCCTTTCCGCTGATAGCCGAGAAACCCGGCGTACGCGTACTTGGTTACGTCCTGTTTGACGCGGCCCACGAGGTAGTCGAACCGGTAAGGCCCATCCGGGTTCTCCGGGTCTTCAAGGTGTTCGTACGCCCGAAGCCACGTACCGTAGACGTGGGTCGGGCCGAGGCGCCCGAGCCCCTTAAACCCGTAGTCGATATCGCCTATGCGCCTCGTATATAACGCCATTATCGGCGTGTCGAAATACTGTAAACCTTCCAGAAAAAACGGGCGTTTTTCGGGGAGGAACAGTTCCTCGTCGGTCAGGTTTATCTGATAGGGGTCGGCTTCCACCTGGGCGAAGTCCGGTTTATAAGTGGCCGTTACCTCGAAACTCGGCAGTACCCTGGACGTAACGTCCACCCCGACGTCATAGTCGCCCGAGCCCTCCTCCTCTTTCGCGATCGACCTGTAATCGGCCGAAAAGTACGGCAGCACGTCGAGCGTAGGCCGCTTCGATATCCGCGACATCCCGGTCATCTCGCCGTATTCGGAAACCCTGAGCAGGTTTTCGCCCACGGGGCTCCATATCGTCTGGTCCTGGGTCTTCGTATGGAACCTGACGACATTTAGCCCCCAGACGTCTCTCGTCATCGAGAAACGAAGTATCCTGAACGGTATTTTTATCTCAACGTACCAGCCGTACCGGTCGATACTGGTGGCGCTGTACCAAACGCCGTCCCAGTTCCGACTCTCGACCTCTCCTTCCTCGGTGATAACGCCGTCCATCTGCGTATTGCTCGGGTTGACCGAGAAGTAATAAGCGCTCTTGTGGTCGAAGAACGTGTCGATAAATATCTCTATCGAGTCGTCGTACCACAAGGGCGCATCGCGAATAAGAATCCGGCTGACGAGTTCGTCCGAGTTGGCCATGTAACACGAAACGCCGAGATACAAGTTTTCGGCGTCGTACGCCACGGCCACGTCGGTCGGCTCGAGTGCGTAATAGAGTTCGTCGCCAACGTATCCGCGGTACGTAAAGCCCGAGGCTATCGACTCGTCGCGGGCCTCGACCTCGTACCATACGGCGTCGTCGAGGACACCGTCTATCTCCGGCGGCAAGTCCGTAAAAAACGGCTTCACCGTCCTGATTTCCTTCGCCGCGTGCGCGTTCAGGACGACGACGCCCAACGAAATCACCATACAAGCTGTAAGCGCTTTTTTCACTACACTCTCCGTCTGACTGCGTCCGGCTAGGCTATCATATCAAGGCAAATCCTACAATCCTTTTATTCCCGAAACTTTTTGCCGGACAGGATTCTCATAACGTTTCTATAATAGCGAGCCCTGCGGGAAGCGTCGGTCGCCTCGGGGCGCAACGCGGCCATAAGTCGGAAAACCGCGAACCGCACCGCCAGAGAAACGTACGCCGCCACCAGGGGCAACAAAGCCTTCAACCGCCCGCGGTACTTACAGTTGTATAAAACCACGCTCTCGATTCCGGCGGCGCCAACGTGCGGGTCGAACGTCCCCATAGACGCGCCGGTTATATGGACGGCCGGACCCGAAGGCTGGTAGACTACGCGGAACCCTTTCCGGCGAATCGTGCGGAAAAGGTCCAGGTCTTCGCCGAAGAGGAAGTACCGTTCGTCGAAACCACCGGCGGCGTCGAAGGCTCTTCGCCTGATGAGAACGCAAGCCCCCGACAAACTGAACACGTCCTTGGGCGCACCTTCGTAGTAACGGTCGGGGTAGAAACAACCTCGGTGGAAAAACTTGCTGAACGAACCGCGCGAGACGCCGATAGCGTCACCTACGCTTGCCAACAGCGTGTAGTTTTTCCAAGCGCAGTACTTCTGAAGTCGTCCTGAAGGCTCCACCAGGGTCGGCCCGACGGCGCCCACGTCGGGACACTCTATCAGGTAATCGGCGAGCTGCGATAAAAGCTCCGGCGGTAAAATTACGTCGGGGTTGAGTATAAAAATAAACTCGCCCGTCGTTTCGCGGGCACCCAGGTTGTTCGCCCGGGCGAAGCCAACGTTTTCCGAAGATTCGATGAGTTTCACGTTACGGAAACCTCTCGCGAATTCCGGTGTGCCGTCTCCCGACGCGTTATCTACGACGAGGGTTTCGATCTGGCCGTCGTAGCTTTGCGCGGCTACCGACGCGAGGGTTTCCGCCAGCGCTTCCTCGCACCGATAACTGACGCTTATTACGTCTATCGAGGGTTTGCCGTCAGACACGCGTCCGATCCCTATTTTTACGCGCCATACTCGTGCGTAAATTGCTAAAGACAAGGCTCACGATACCCGTACGTCTCTCGGCGTAAAACAAAAGCGCGCCGGCCGTTAAAGCGTAGATGGAAAGCCTTACCCCCAAGTAAATCAAATCCCACCCGAGAGTTATCGGCGACGGCGTAACGGGCGACAGAACGAAATTGCTCCCGAAAAAGGCCAAAAACAGCGCGCCCGCCATCGCCCCCGGCGGGAAGAAGAGATAGAAAACCGCGGACACGGCCGTACCTAAAGGGAGTTTAAGGACGCGCCAGGCGGCGAGTTGGAGGAAAACGGCGTAACCCGTTATACCGACGGCGGCGGCGACAGCCACCCACAGGAGACCCAATCCGTCGGTAATAACAACCCACGCAGCTACCGCTATGAACGCCGCCGCTACGGCGTTGGCTACGGTCAACGCCCGGAACCGGTGGAGCGCGATGAGTATCATACCCGAGCCGTGGGTGCCGTTCAACACCGTAAACGCCACGAACATAGGCGGTATTAATTCCATGGTCGGACCGTAGTCGGGCAACGCGTACCTGATAAACGGGATGAGCAGAAGAACGGCGGCGCCGCCGAGTAGCGAACTGAATATGGTCATCAGGACCGTCGGCTTCAACAAGTAAGTGCGATAGCCCGTTCGGTCGCCGTCCCTGGGCACTCCGAAGACCCGGGGTCCGAGCACCTGGCCGACGTTCATCGGCACCGAGAAGACGAACGAGGCGATAACGGCCGCCAGAGTATAGTAACCCATATCCGTTTTCGACATGAAGTTGAACACGGCTATTCGGTCAATGGATATCATGACGTAGCCTACGAGGTTCATTACGAAGTAGGGAACCCCGACCCTCAGGAGCTCTCTTAAATAACGGCCCCGGGGGAATAACATCGGCACGATTCGGGCCTTGATAACAAGGTACGTACAGACCACGACGCCGGCCGCGATTAAGCCGATGTAGAGCCCGTAGATTCCGTATAAATAGGTCAGAGTTAAGACGAAAACCAACGCCGCGACGCCCCGAAGGGCTATACTTCGGCCGGTCGACTTGAAGTCGGTATTAGCCTTTAGGTATGTCTGGAAATAAAAGGTGAACCTGTAGAGGACGAATATGACCGAGAACGCGAGGAGACCCCAGAACGATACGTTTCTAATCCTCCCTTTTAACACAAAAGCCGCAACTACGATTAACGCCGCCGGGATGACCGCCGTCATCAAGTTGAAAGAAAACGAGGAGCGTGCGAGCCCGGCCGCGGTCTCCTCGTCACCTCTATTCCGGTACATCGGCAGTTCCCGGTACATCCCATTCGTAACACCGAGGTCGGCATATTGGCCGTACTGGGTAATGAGGTTTAAGCCGCCCAGTATCCCGTAGTGGAGCGGGCCGAGAAGGCCCGGTACGATGAAACCCCGTACCACGGCGGCTACCTGCTCGATGACGGTGCTGTACCATAGCCGCCCGGCGTCCCAGATTATCTCGAGTTTCCTTTTATCGTTCTCGTTCTCGGACATTTTTCTTGCGTACTCCCGCGACGAAGGCGCCGTTGGTACCGTGGCGTTGCGGCCACGCGCGAAGGTATTTCCCGTCGACGTAAGCGTTAAACAAATCCCCCGCCGGGGTTTCCAGCTCGAGTTCCGGGAACGCGGCGAGAATCGCCTCTACGACGCGTTCGTTCTCCTCTGGTTCCGTGGAACACGTCTGATAGACGAGCTTCCCTCCGGGTACCAGCAGGGATCGGACCCCTTCGCTCAATAGCGCCAGCTGAAGGGCGGCGTGGCCGGTCAGATCCTCTTCTTTCAATCGCCAGCGTATATCCGGTTTACGCCTCAAGACGCCGGTGTTCGAACAAGGTGCGTCGACGAGGATGTAAGATAAACCTCGGACTAACGGTCTCGTCAGGTCGGCGACGATGGGTTGCACGTTTTCCATCCCATATTTAGCGGCGTTTGAAGCGAGAACACCCACTTTCGCCGCGATATTATCGGTCGCCAAAACCCTGCCGCTCGGGCCGACAGCCCACGAAATTTGCCGGGTCTTCCCGCCGATGCCGGCACACATATCGAGGACGAACGCACCGCGAGGCGGAGACAAAGCCCGTACGCCCAGCGTCGAAGACGGGTCCACGATAAGTGCTCTGCCGTCGGTCAAAGGCGGCACTTCGGCGATCGACTTCCCGCGGAGTTCGACGCGGGTCGTCTCGAGCGGCCCGGTCTCCGCGTCGGCGCCGGCTTCGCGTATCGCCTCCGCAAGCTCGCAGCCGGTCGTTCGTAACGGGTTATGAACGACGTAAAGGGGCGCGTCGGTATTGTTTACGGCGAGTAGTTTTTCGCATTCCGCCCGGCCCAGACGTTTCAACCACCGTTTAACCAACCATTCCGGGTACGAATATTTTACAGAAAGATAAACCGTTTCGTCGCGTTTGTCCGGTAAAATCGGCTCCGGTGCCTCCGCTATACGGCGTAAAACCGCGTTGGTAAAACCGGCGGCCTTTTTACCGAACCCGGCCCTGGCCGCACCGACCGCCTCGTTTACGGCCGCGTAATCGGCGGTACGCATAAAGCACAACTCAGCCGCCGCGACGCGTAATATATCAAGCAAACCCGGTTGGATGCCGGCGGCCGGCCTTTTCGCGAAAAACGATACCTGGTAATCGAGCAACGTCCTATTCCGGAGTACGACTTTGACGAGCCGCACGGCGTAGTTACGGTCGCGGAGGTCCAAATCACCCGGATGTACCGTTTCGTGAAGTACGGTATCGAGCTTCGCACCGGTACCAACGGCCGCTAAAACCCCCCTGGCGGTCTCTCTCGCGTCGGACATACGACTGGAAAGGGTCACTTATTAAGTCGCATATTACCACCGCGAAACCCCCGGCGCAAACCAAATAAAAGGTCCAAGCTCCTATTAGCGTACGGAGATTTAAAGGCCTTATAAAAAGGGTCGACAAACGCGACTACACAACCGCCCCAGATGTGCTATAATTAGGGCAAAAGGCGAAAGGGCAAGTGACTGGCTATGGGAATAATTAGGGTCATATGTATTATATCGTTGGTTCTGGCGACGTCGGCTGCGGCGTTTAAGATAAGCGAACAAAACGGCAAGGAATGCTACTGGGCGGACGAGAGTCTACCGGTCGCCTTCGAGCTCAACAAGTACGGCTGCCCGGACTGCAGCGGCGAACTCGACGCGATCCGATTAGGGTCGAGGCATTGGACCGACGTCGACGAGTCTTACTTCCGGTTCGTCGAGGATTCGGAAACAGAAATAATGAACGTAAGTTCGTCGGGGTACGATGGGCACAACGTCGTCGTCTTCTACGAACCGGAATACGCCGGCCTGTACGGCCAGGGCGGCCTGCCGTTCGATGGGAACTATATCGGCGTTACGGTGTTCTGGTTCCGCGAACAAGGCGGCTACAACGAGATATTCGAGTGCGACATTGCGTTCAACGGATACGACTGGGAATGGGACACGTCGTCGGGCGGGACCCAGGGAAAGATGGACGTGGAGAACATCGCGACCCACGAGTTGGGCCACTGGCTTTCCCTCGACGACCTGTACGACGCCGGCTCGAAGGAATACACGATGTACGGTTACTCGTCCACGGCCGAGATAAAAAAGCGCTCGTTGGAGTACGACGACGAAGACGGTATTATATTCCTCTACCCCGAAGGCAATCCGCCCGAACGGCCTACGGTTTACGCGCTGGGACAGAACTACCCGAACCCGTTCAACGACTCTACGACCATCGCTTACACTGTACCGAAAGGCGGCGAGGGCGGCATATACCTCGACGTATTCGATATCACTGGCCGTAAAGTTCGGACCCTCGACTCGGGTTATAAAACCGTCGGCACTTATAAAATCCTATGGGATGGGACCGACGATTCGGGCCGGCCCCTTGCCAACGGCGTATATATATACCGGCTGGAATGGCTCGAAGAGACTTCGGTCAAGAAGATGGTGCTGGTACGGTAGTCGAAAGGAAAAAACTAAACAAAATCGCGGCCACGAGGCCGCGTTTTAATTTACTAACGGTTTTACTTGCGTCTTAATGCATTATCGTATCCAAGCGTCCCACAGCCGCCGAACGAAGCCTTTATTCGGCCGAAAGACGCCGGGACGATATTAAGCGTCGTGTCTATATTGAACCACCAGTCGAGTTCGTTACACCATTTCTCTCTACCGCGGTCGTCTACGGCGACTACCTTCCAGTAGTAGATCGTAAAATCGTCCAGCTGCTCCGTAAACGTGAAGGTGGAATCGGTTATATCCGTGTAAATCGCCGGATCGGCATAATCGGGGTCCGTATCGAGCCATATGTCGTAGTGGTCGAGCTCGCAAAGTCGGTCTCCGCCGTTTCTAGGTATTTTAAGGGACGTATATACTCCCGCGTCACCGAACGGGGCGGTTCTTTCGATAATAGCAAGAGCGGACTTCCGGCCATCGTACTCGGGTATCGAATCCTCCCAATCCAGCGTGGGCGTACGCGTCGCAACAGTTTCGGCCTTTACGGGCGAAAGCAACGAAAAATCGCTCAGGTGGCCGGCTTCGTCGACGTGAAACCACCATTCGAGTTCCGCACACCATTTCTCACGGCCTAGATTGTCGACGGCGACCACTTTCCAGTAGTAGTCAGTCTGGTCATCTAGGTTTTCGGTGAGCGTAAAGGTCGAGTCGGTAATGTCTGTATATATAGTCGGATCGGTATAATCAGGGTTTGTGTCGAGCCATACGTCGTAGTGGTCGAGTTCGCACGCGCGGCCGCCGGGTTTGGAATACCGCGCGCCCGTTCTCGTAAATGCGTCGTGACTCAAATCCCGTACACGGTAACCCGGTACTGAATCCTCCCAGTCTAGGGTTGGCGTGAGGGTGTGGACCGTCTCTCCCTGTTCCGGCGATATTAGCGAGAAGTCACCCAGCGAGCCGGTTTCAACGGTGAACGACCAGTCGGTCTGCTCGGACCAACGGTCGTTCCCCTGGTCGTCTAGCGCCAATATCTTCCAGTAATAGGTTACGCCGTCGTCCAGCGGGTCGGAGAACGTATATTCAGAATCTGTCAATCCGCCGTAAACGCCAGGATCGGCGAACTCCGAGTCGGTATCCACGTAGAGGTCGAAGTGGTCCAAATCGACCCAAGGGCACTCAGGTACGTCTTCCCAGTCGAGGGTCGGCGTCGAAATATCCACTAATTCCCCGTCTTCGGGCGAGAGAAGGTCGAAAGCCGGGACCGGTCCGTTCGGATCCGGCTCCGACCAGATTACGAAACCCTTGGACGCGTCCTCCCACTTGTCGTAGAACTCTTCGATATCGTATGTATCGTAGTAGTGGCCGTCCATCTGGTCGCAAATATCTGAATCCCACGTGTTATTTAAAGCGTATATGTCGTTGCCTGTATTATCCCAAATGAACGCGTCTTCAGGTTCCTCCGGTTCGCCGAACGAATACACCTCACTAAAATCATTATTGCCTGAGCTACCTAAAGGACCGCCGCCGAAGTCCGCTGTGCCCCCTTGTACTCTGATAAACATAGGTATACCCGACCCTTCCTCGCAATAGCAATCCTCTACGACAAAACCGCCGGACATAAGGTTTAGATAAACCGCGTCGAGGCCATAACATATGAATATGTTACCGCCGAATAAGCAGTTACCATTGGGGCCAAACGATAGAACGAAGACATCGTCGCTAAAATGGGTTCCGTAAATTTCGTTATTAACAACATCCACGGTCCCGGACCCGGAAAAATCAACTTCTAGTCCGTATAAATAATTGTCGGATATATAAGGGGCCTCTACACCCGATATGGCTAAAACACAATCATTGTTTAAAAGACCCACGGCCGAGTTTTCGCACGTTATGTCGGCGCAACATTGGTCCGGAAGCGAAGACGCCCCGGAATTGTGTCCGATAGTGCCCGACGATACGTCTATTACGTCTATATAAAGGTGACCCGCGGAGTTGTTCTTGATAGTATGCCCTGAACCGCCGGACACGTTGATACCCAGCGCCCCCCCTTCGTTTAATCCGCCGGTAACTATCGAATTACCGTAAATTGTTACGTTATCCTTATCGGTTGAATATATACCGGCCGAGTAACCGTGGTATTGTTCCGAAATACTGTCGTTATCTACGATGTTTGACCCGTTACCCAAAATAACGGAAACGTCGTGGAATTCGTTCTCTGTTATGTTAACGTCGTCCGCCGCCGTAACGTCTAACGTTAATCGAACGTCATCCCTATAATCTTCAACGTATCCGAAAGTACCCCCCGTTATCGTTATACCGTCGTCGTCGCTCTGGGCGGTGGCCGTACCTTCTTCGTAGAATTGCCCCGATAGATGGAGCGTATCGACGCCGTCGCCGTCGTAGGCGGTTACCCGGCTGAAAGCGTAATTTATCGTTTTCCAGGGATTTCCGGCGGAACCGTCGCCGGTAGCGTCGCTGCCGTTTTCGGCGTCCACATAATAGTCGCCGGCGTACGCGGGTATCGAAAGGGTTATTAGAGAGATAACGTACGTTAACGAACGCATATAATATCCCCCTTGGTAGCGCCCCGTCCCCTGAACTCTATAGGTAATATAACAGATAGTTGAAAAAAAAGCAACTTTTTCTGAAATAAAAGCCGCCGGTATCGGCGGCTTTTATAGTTCGGTTTATATTCCGGTTTAGAGTTTCTCTTCCCTTACTTCCGCTTCCTCGGCCTCGTACTCCTCGATGGGGGCCTGCCAGCCGCGCTGTTCTATCTCGCCGAAGTCTCGGTACGGGTCCGCGTCATAGATGGCCGCGTATTCGTCTATATGTTCGGCCAGCTCACCTGCGTATGCGTCGAGGCCGTCGGCCAGTTCGGTAACCAGTTTGATATTCTCAGGATAACTCGGCCGCCCGCCCATCTTCTCGACGACCTCGCGGAGTATCTCGGGCCGGTCGATAATCATACACGGGCGTCTGAGGTCCTTGTCGAAGGGCTGGCGGCTGCGGAACTCCTGGAACATACGGCTGTTCAGGCATTCGATTAACGGTTTTTCCTTGACGTTGTCTACTGTGAACTGGGCGAAGACACACGGTTCGACGTCGCCGTTTACGTTTATGTGGAAGTAGCGTTTGCCGGCGGCGATGCAGCCGTCGACGTGGGGCCCGTCGTTCCAGAAATCGGCGCAGAAGACGGTCCGCGTCTCCCGGATCCGGCGTATCCGCGCACCCAGCATATAGCGCTGCTTGGGCGTCGGCATCAACGCCAGGTTAGGGTCTTTGCCTATCGGTATATACGTGAAGTACCAGCCGATGGTGCAGCCTTTCCGTTCGACGAAGTCTATGAACTCGGGGCTGGTGATGCTATCGAGGTTGTACCGCGTCAGCGTACAGCTAAAGCCGAAGCATACGCCTTCCTCGCGCATATAATCGAAGGCCTCGCTGACCTTCTCGAATACGCCGTCGCCCCGACGCATGTTCGTTTCTTCCTTGAGGCCTTCGAGGGAACAGCACGGGATGAGGTTGCCGGCCTTCGCGATCCGCTTGGCCATCTTCTTGTCTATGAGGGTCCCGTTGGTGTACATCTGGAACATTATATCGTCGTGCTTCTCGATTAAGTCCATCATCCCGGTATAGAAGAGGGGCTCGCCGCCGGAGACGACGGCGAAGTGGATACCTATGTCTTTGGCCTGTTGTAGTATGTTGTCGAAAGTTTCGTACGGCATCTGGTGCTTCTTCGTGTATTTTTCGGCGTAGCAACCTTCGCACTTGATGTTGCACGCCATCGTAGGCGATATCACGAAAAGAGTCGGCGGATAGAAACCGATATCGTGCTCGACGCTATGGCGTTTGTCGGCCCCGACGAGGGTTTCTTTCACCACCAGGTTCCGGATAACTTTACGGCGGACGTTCGGGTTGAAGTCCCGCATGAAGCGCCGGGCGATTTCCATCAGCGGATGGTTGATGTCCAGGCGGTACTTGAAACCATTTATCGCGTCGACCCACAGGGGGTCGGTGGTTATCTTCTCGGCGACCTTAATAATCCTCCGGAGGTTTTTGTCCGGGTCGCCGGTAGACGCCAGGTCCATCATCCGGTTGATCGCCTGGTTGAGCATGAATTCCTTGACTTTAGCTTTCAGCCCCACCTTTATCATCTCCTAGGTTTTATATACGTAAAAGCGCACTATACCGTTTTAGCGCACCCGAGGCGCGCGTTCCGTCAGTTAAGACGGCGGGTATTATAGACAAGTTTAACGGAAAAAGCAAGCGAAATCGACGGGTTAATCCTTACCTATATAGCGCCTTGACCCGTCCCAGAGACGCAGGGGCGACGGCGGTAGCGGTGTGGATTACGGAAACGTTATCTATGCTGAAACTCATACCAAACATCATCCCGAAACTTTGACACGTGAAGAAGAAACGAACCGTACTCGCGTCACAAGGCGCTGGTTCTTGTATCGAAAATAAAGTCCAGTCGTACCCCTCGAAGTCGGGATAAGATGGAAGACCTAAGGATACATCATAACCGTTATCGAAGCGGATTTCCGCGTAGTGTATACCGTCGTGCTGGGCAAATGCACAAGCGTGGATACGAAATTCGTACAATTCCCCCGGGCTAATCGGGATTTCCGCTGATATGAAACTACTCTGGGATTCGTAGAAAGAATTAAGACTCGCACACCATTCGGATTCGTAACCGCCTATAAAACGTACGACATCGCCGGAAGCTTCCCATCCCTCCGGCGGGAACTGTTCCCGTTCGAAGCCCTGGTGGAAGATGACTTCGTATGCGGCGACGGATAACGGAAACAATAAGGTTGTTATAAAGACTATGGTTTTCATATTACCTTCTACCGGTACGCCGCTTTGACGCGGCCGAACGACGAAGGAACAACCGAGGTGGCGGTGTGGATTACGGAGAAGTCGTCTAAATACAGTTCAAACCACGCGCCAAATTCGTGAGGGTAACCATATATACCAAATTGACCGGAATTAGCAGTATCAGGAACGTCGATAGTTAATTCCGCTTTTTCCCAATACAGCATCTCGTGAAAAAAAACATCGAAATAACTACCTGTATCGTCGTCGAGACTAAACCAAGCCCGTATATCAATCCAGCCGCTAAACTCATATTTATAATAGAAACGAACCGTGTAAATGTTGCCGCTTTCTAACTCTATAGGGGGTGAATTAATATAGCGATGGTCTTCTCTACTCTCAATGTAAGTCCAAACGCACGTGTTCGAATCGTGACCAGGATATAATAACCAAAAATCGTAGATATCCCACCCCTCCGGGGGAAACTGCTCCCCTTCGAAGCCCTGGTGGAAGATGACTTCGTACGCGGCGGCAGGTGCAATATACGCGGTTAATACCACTATCGGAAAAACGATTATCCTCATAAGACCGCCCTCCTGTTAGCGGACACATTATAGCGCGTATTCGATTTAACGTCAACGATATATTCGTATAGTACTACACTTACAAAAAGACGGGCTTGCGCCCGCCTTCTGGTCCTCTCAGCCAATAGGTTTTGAAAAGGTCTATTCCGTGGACCCCATCCTACCGTACTCTTCACCGGTAAGAATGTGTTTATAGTCCGTTTCGTTTTCCATAGGCGCCGTTATCTTAAACCCGGCCTCCCCTTGGAAGAGCATTATGAAGTCCGACCCGCCGAACAGGAAGTTGCCTAGCATGTCGCCCTTCGTACGAACGGCTTCCACTTCAACGTTGTCTTCGAAGTTGACCGACGACACCTGAGCCATACCCATAGGTATGAGGGCCACCAGCCCGTATTCACCCGTGTCCACGATAACGTAACCGAGGGTCTGGGAGAACTGCCAGCCGGTCGAATCGATGGGAATGTATTTACCCTGTTCACCGTCCCAGTTCACGTCCAAAGCGACGTTCCGGGTGACGATGTCCTTTTCTTTGACCGTCCCGCCGACGGCGAAGTGGTAACGGTGGTAGTCGTTGACGTTGAGGAAAGTATGGGTGAGCACGCCGCCCGCGAAAGCATCCCTGTACTCGCTATCGGCTTTTAGTAGGTCGTGGACGCTGTAGAAAGTCTGCAGTTTTACCTTCAGCCCGCCGTCAACCTCGATTTCGGAATCGCCATTGATAGGCCACACGCCTTGGGGGACGGAATCGGCCGGCGAAACGACGACCGCCGGGTCGTCCGGCGAAGCGATAGGCCGCTGGTCGGGCGACGCCAGATACCTGGAGAAGAACCGATTAAAAGTGTGCCAGTTGGACGGGGATTCGTACCAACCTGTATCCAAACCGAATTCCGGGTCTGCCTTAATTTCCTCGTAAATCTCGTCGCTCCACGAATCTTCGGTGTCCAGGTACTCCCCCCAGACCACGGCGAAATCGCGCATCCACGACGAAAAAGGTTCGTAGTACTGGAGCGAATTTTTAAACAGACCCTTGTCTTCCAGTTCAGGTAGAGGTTGGTCGACCAGGAAATAGCAGTAACAGAGACCTTGGAGCATTTGGTCGCGCATCGTTAAACCCGGCGAGGTTTCGACTAAGTTTTGCGGCAGGCTCGTCGATGCCCGGTCTACGAAATTATAATAGTCGTCCAGGCTCTGAACCGGGTTCGTTTTCGGGTCGGGATTGGCTTCTTTGGCCTCCGCGATGGACTTTTCCAACAGTTCTCCGATTTCCGGATTATTCTCGATTAAGTCTATGAGCTCCAGAGTTATTGGTTCATGACCGTTCTCCTCTGGGGTTTCCTTCGGCCCGCAGGCGATAAAACCTGTCGTCGCGGCGATTAAAGCCGTCGCCGTCACGATGTAAAGCATAGTCCGCACTGTTTTCATATCCTTCTCCTTGGTTTAAAACCGCTAGCGTACCCGTTATTCAATCGTTAACACCACTTGCGATATAATGCCGAGTAGCGGAAGTTACCATATAATATCAAATAGCAAAAATCAAGGAAATAAATGAAGCGGAATTTCTGAGGTCCAACAGATGTTTAAAGGCCGGAAAGGGTTGAGGCGGTTCGGGAACGGAGGACGGCCGCGCCCCTATTCTTAACACAGAAACCGGTTGCGAGCTCGCTCCACGGGCCTCCTATACCCGGGTTATCTCTTCCCGGACGACCATCGCAGAACGCGCCATGTCGGCGAAAGCTCGACCCGGCTCGAGAACGTGCCCCATCATACGCGACCCCGGCCGCTCAATCGAACCGTCTATCAACTGCAGGACGCACGCGGCGGTTGCGATTGCAGTCGCGGTATAGCCATCTTCGTGCCCGACCAGAAGGCTATAACGCACCGGTCGCCCGCCGGGTTCACCGTAGGCTTCGAGCTTCGAGTATACGCCGTACGGCGGTTTGGACGTGGCGTTGTATACGACGGTGAATAACCTGACCGCCGGGCCTAACGTCCAACTTATCTTGTTCAGTCTCAGCAACAGTATGGCCATGAAGATGAAGTCGGCCAAGGGGATACCGAAACCGCTCGAGTATATACCGAGTTCCGAGAGCCCCAATTCGCGGGGCAGACTCTCCATCTCCGGCAGATTGAACGGATAACACTTTTTCCGGCCGAGGCCAGGCCCGAAGTCTATCGTCCGGGTGTCCTTACCCGTCGTTTTCCGCCGTTCCCCTTCTCGGCAAACCGACGCGGAAAGGTCCATTTCGGCGAAGAAATCCTCGGCCGTGGGTCCGGCCAGAAAATGCTCGATACGCATCCATTCGCCCACCGCGACCTTCTCCGTCCGGTCCAGCTTTTCGACTGCATACCGCACCATCAGCGACGGCAACCCCGGGATGAAACCGGCCTGATGTACTAAGGTTACACCGGCGTTCTTCGCTTCGCCGTCGGCGGCCTCGTAGGTCTCGAAAGTCTCCCGGCTTATAGTGACGTCCACCACGTCCACGCGAGCGGCGACGGCGGCCCGGACGACGCCGCGGGCAAAACCGCGGGTCGGAGATAAAACTACCAAAGCGTCGGCGCCTCCTAATGCGCTCTCCAAAGCCTGCGAGTCGGTCGCGTCGACACGAATACCGACGGCCCTCTCGCCCGGGAACCGCTCGTTCAGCCCGGCGGCGAACGCTTCGGCTTTGGCTCCGTTGCGTCCGGCGATTACGACCCGGCGGTCGGTCTCCCTCATAACCAGTTCGGCCGTGGGCCGCCCGGCGGAACCGTAGCCGCTGAGAAGGAATATCGTTCCCGTCGCCATAAAATAAAAACGGGCCCGCGCCCGTTATTTAATCCAAGTGGCGGAGAGGGAGGGATTCGAACCCTCGGTAGAGGTTTGAGCCCCTACAATCGCTTAGCAGGCGATCGCCTTCAGCCAACTCGGCCACCTCTCCACATTTGTATTTTTAACAGAAAAGGGGCGGAATATCAAGACAAATTCGGCGATCCCGTTTTTAATTGACCGGCGGTTACTATCTTCATACAATAGTTGCGTAACGATGACACTTGCCGAGATAACTTGAGCGTCGTTATAGAGAAACGCTAATAACGGTCGGGAGGTTTGGTTGTGAAGAGAACGATGGTAACAGCTGTAATTTTCGTCATTATGACGACTTACGCCGGAGCCGCCGAATCGGGCGGTTGGAGTCGGCGTATGTACCTTGCCGAGGTTTGCGCCGGCGAAGCTATTAGCTTAGGGGCGGTAGGCGTCGGTTTAGCTGTAGAGGGCGGCCATCTGCCGTTTTACAAGGGCGAGTACGGGTGGGAGAACATTGCCGTGATAGGTTTCACGTTGGGTAGTCTCGTTGGAGGTCCGACCGGTGTATTATTGGTAGGCGAGCTGGCCGGCGCGCCTTCAGACAACAAGTTTAAGACTTATGGCCTAACGTTCGCGAGTACTTTAATATACCCCGCCATTACAATTGCCGCAGGTTGTGCCTTTACCAGTAGTTACCTTGGTTTTTACATAATAGCTTTTGGGATCTTATCCACGCCAATAGTTAACCCGTTTATAACGGCTACGGTTTATAATAAGGTCAAGCGGCCGAAAACAGAGTCGACCGCTTCGGTAAACGTAAGGCCGTACACGAACCTACTCGCCGATAACGGCGCCGACCCGGTCCCGGTTTACGGCGTAACGATGTCCTTCTAACGGTTTACGGCCGCCGGTCTTTACGTTAACACTCCAAGTACTAAATTCTATACTTTTAACCGCGATTCTGCGAAAGGAGAAAGTATGCGGCCCATAATAGTTATTTTAATATGTATTGCTTTAACCACTTCAACGGCTTCGGGGGGTATCGGTATGTATTTAGCGGAAGTAGGCATCGGCTGCGGTACCGGTCTCGGCGGCGTCGGACTGGGCCTTGCGGTTTCGTTCCCGGCACTACTTAACGAGCCGTACGAAGAGGCCAGCTACTTGATTTTTGTAATGGGGGCTTTTCAAACCGTGACTACGGGCCTCGGCGTCTGGGTTACCGGCGAATACATCGGCGACGGGAGCAGTAACCGAGGTAGGGCCTTTTTCGCCGCAATAGGCGGGGCCGCGGTGGGCTCCTTTCCTTTGCTTGCGGCTTCGTACGCCGCTTACGAACCGGACGTATATTATACAGACCGTAGATTGGGCGACGCCCTATTCGCCAGTTCGTTAATAACCGCGCCGGTAGTTTCTACCCTGTTTTATAATATCTTCAGAGAACCTCGCCCGGGGACCGTCGAGACGAGTTACGACGTAAGGCCGTACTCAGACCTTCTCGCCGACAACGGCACCGGTCCGGTTCCGGTTTACGGGCTGTCAATATCGTTCTGATTCAACCCGACGTAAGTATTATACACGAACCGTTTAAATCTATGCGGCTTTCTCGGATTTCCCTTGATATTTTCCGTACGGTAGTTAAAATGGGTATCGAAAACGACTGAGACACCTACCCCGGAGGTGGGATATGCCTGAGCTATTAATGAGTTGTGTTGGACTACCGTTAATAATCGTCGGGTTTATTATCCTGTTGATCCTCGCCAGCGCGATAAAGGTCCTCAGGGAGTACGAGCGGGCCGTCATCTTCCGCCTCGGGCGCTTAATCGGCGCGAAGGGCCCCGGACTCATCATCCTCATCCCCATCGTGGACCGGATGGTCCGGGTGGACCTTCGTACGGTTACGCTGGACGTCCCGCCGCAGGACGTAATCACTCGGGACAACGTATCGCTAAAGGTAAATGCGGTCATCTACTTCCGAGTGATGGAACCGAACAAGGCGATCGTCGAGGTCGAGGATTACCTCTTCGCAACGAGCCAGCTCGCGCAGACGACCCTGCGTTCGATCCTCGGCCAGCACGAGTTGGACGAACTCCTTACCCACCGGGAGAAGATAAACCAGAACCTGCAGGAAATCATAGACCAACAATCCGACCCGTGGGGCATAAAGGTCTCCCTCGTCGAGGTCAAGCACGTGGACCTGCCGATAGAGATGCAGCGGGCGATGGCCAAGCAGGCCGAAGCCGAGCGCGAACGGCGCGCCAAGGTCATCAACGCCGAAGGCGAGTTCCAGGCGGCCGAGCGGCTCACCGAAGCGGCGACCACGATGGCCCGGAGTCCAATCACGCTCCAACTACGTTACTTGCAAACCCTCCGCGAAGTGGCCGCCGAGAACAACTCGACGACCCTTTTCCCCATCCCCATAGACCTCTTCGAGCCGTTCGTAGAACTCGTGAAGGGCAAGAAAGGCTAAACCCCATAAAAAGACCGGTTTGAACGACTAGATACGCAAAAAACGCCCGCGGAAGCGGGCGTTTTTTTAATAGAAACGCAAGATGGTTATTCGTTGCGTAGAATCTCCAGCGCCACCGTTATACCCTGCCCCTGGCGCCCGTCGTAACCCAGGTCCGCGAGTCCCATCTCGAGAGCGCCCAGCGCGCCGAGTATATCAATAGACGTTACGGCACCCATGTGGCCGATACGGATTACCTTACCCTTGAGCTGCCCCTGGCCGCCGGCGAAGTACACGCCATACTTCTTGTAAATATGGTCACGCAACTCGACCGCCGCTATCTCGTCCGGCGGCTTGAAGACCGTCAACACGTCGGCCGGGTTCATCGGGAAGACGGAGAGGCCGAGCGCCGAAACCGCCGCCCTGGCGGCCCTAGCGACGCGTTCGTGCCGGGCGAATACCTGCTTCGGTCCTTCTTCGTTCATAGCTTGTAACGCCACGTCCAAAGCTCGGACTGTGTTTATAGCCGGCGTGTACGGCGGCTCGAACTTATCGTAGTTCTCCCTGTAGCGCGTCAAGTCGAAGTAATATCGGTGGTTCTTCGTATGCTCGCAAACCCGCCAACCGTCGGTGCTCAACGTTATTATGGAAATCCCCGGCGGCGACATAAAACCCTTCTGAGTTGCCGAAATAGCGACGTCCACGCCCCACTCGTCCATATGGAAGTCTATACATCCAACGCCGCTGACGGCGTCGACGACGAGGAGAGCGTCATATTTCTTTACGACCTCGCCTATCGCTTCGATATCGTTAACGGTGCCGGTCGACGTGTCCACGAACGTACAGAATACGGCGCGCGTATTTTTACCCCCCTCTTCTTCCAACCGCTGCTCGATTAACCGCGGGTTGACGGCTCGGCCCCACTCCACGTCCACCGAGCGGACCATAACGCCGAAGGCCTTGCACATGTCGGCCCACCGGTCGCCGAAAAAGCCGCTGCGGACCACCACTACGCGGTCCCCCGGCGAAACGACGTTGGCGACGGCCGCTTCCATCGCCGCCGTACCGGAACCGGTTATCAGGATTATCGGCTGCCCCGTTCCGAAGAACGGCCGCAGATTGGTTACTATTCGTTCGTAAATCTCGTGGTAGTCTTTACGCCTGTGGTAAACGAGGTCCTCCGCCTGGACCGCGGCCACCTTCGCCGGAATCGGCGTGGGACCGGGCGTAAAAAGGTATTCTTTCCTCATTAGATTCCTCTTCGAAATACTATAACGATGGAAAAACCGTTGATACGTTAGCCGCCGTTACCCGGCGGCGCTTTGAACCTCTCTGAACCTCCCGTGAAACTATTAACATACGGCCTCGCCGTAGTCAATAACATTTGTGAAAATTTTAGCAAATCCGTAACCACTTCGGGAAACCGTACAAGGGTAGACCACGGCTACGCGCGGGTGAAATACGTTTGACACGCGCCGTACGTTGGTATAAAGTTCCGTCAAAGGTCTACCTATGAACGGCAAATTTTTTACCGGTTTCTTTACGTTAATAATCATCGCGGTCGCCGCGCACTCCGGCGTAAAGCTAGACAAGCCCGAGCCCGAGTACCAACTCCTACTTGGGATACCCGACGAGACAATATCCGCCGCCGATAAGTTTTCGAACCTTCGTGCGGCCGAAGAAGCCCTCGACCGGGCGGAAGGCGACGACGCGGCAAAAGCGGCCGCCTACCTCGAAGCCAGCTTATTTTTCGAAGCGGCAGGCGAGTACAAGGACGCGGCCAAGTACGCCGAGAAAGCCGGAAAGAAGTACCCCCAGCCAACTGACGCGGCGGCGGCCCTTTTCCGCTCTGGCGTGATGCTCGAGAAGGCCGAGAAGTACAAGGACGCGGCCAAGCGGTTCGAGAAGGTCTATAAGGAATCCCTTTACTGCCGCGTTCCGGCGGACGCGTATGGCCTCGACATTACTCTGGGCGAGGCGGCGATTATTCAGGCGTGCGTCTGCCGGGAGGTTGCCGGCGACCTGAAGGGCGCGAAGAAGACCTACGAGAAGTACGTCGAAGAGTTCGATGCCCACCCGGCTCGCCGGGTCTGGGCATATTATCGGCTCGGGCGTGTGCTGGCGGCCCGGGGCAAGGACGAGGATGCGCGTTCGGCCTTTAACGCCGCGGTCGACGCTTACCGCGGCTCGGCGGGGAACACGCTTTTAGACATGGAGCCGGCGGTCGGTTACTACGCCGGCGCCAGGTTCTACCGGGAAGAGTACGAATACGTGGAGTTCGTCGAGACGGAACTCAAACTGCCCCAGGACCGGATGGAGCGGGACCTCAACTGGATGCTATCCACGTCCCAGGGACTGGTCGCGGCGTACGACGAAGTCATCGAGTTGGAGACCGCCAAGTGGAGCATCGCGGCGTACTGCCGCCTGGGCGACACGTATGCGTACTTCGCCGACGCGCTGGACGCGGCCGAGCTGCCGAAAGAAATCGACCCGAAACGATGGCGTAAAAAAAAGCCGGACGACCCGGAGCGAATCGAAGCCGAGGAGAAGTACAACAACTACATGGCAGCCCTAGAGGAACAGACCGGCCCGCTCCGGGCGAACGCGACTGAGTACTACGAGGCGGCCGTCGCGATAGCCGGGACCCTGGGACTTACCGGCCCCTGGGTCGACCGGGCCCGGGAACGGTACCGTGAGATGACGGCGATAGAGTAAGCTAACATAACTCCAGTACGCTCTTGACAATCGTGTTATAATAGACTAGCGTTAAGATCAAGGATGGGAAATGGAAGCAAACGAACGAATCGAGATAAACCCCAAGGTATGTAACGGCAAGCCCGTTATACGGGGGACACGTATCCCGGTCGCGGTCGTTCTGGACCACCTTGCCGAAGGGTTTACGTACGACGAGATAATCGCCGAGTACCCGGAACTTGGTCGCGACGACATCGCGTCGGCGGTCGCCTACGCGCGGGCGTATATCGAGAACTCGGAAGTAACGATTGCCGGGTAGACAGTGCGTCTACTACTCGACCAGATGGTTCCCCTCTCGGTCGCCAGGCGGCTAACCGATGATGGATATGACGTAATTAGGGTATCCGAAGTCGGCCTCGCCAGAGCCGACGACTCGGAAATTCTAGATTACGCGATAAACGAAAAACGCGTGTTGGTCACACTCGACGAAGACTTCGGGGATTGGGTAATCCTCCCATTAAAAGAACATCCGGGCGTTATCCGTGTGAAAGTAGCGAAAACAACTGGAGATAACATAATAAAAGTCCTGGTACCACTTCTGAACGCGAACCGTGATAAGGACTTCGCTAACTACCTAGTAATCGCATCTCTATCTCGCGTAAAGTGGGTTAAAACGGCTTAATAAAAAAGAGCGTCCAACGACGGTTAAAGGTAACGTAAATCGGGCGGCCACCGGGCCGCCCGTTCTTTCTAACCGTTGTTATTGTAAGCCTACCGCAACGTCCCCTCGTACTTGGCCGTCAACTGCCGTTCCCGGACAACCTCGGGCGTGTAGAGCGGCAGGAGTACCGGCGCCACCTTGTCGGGTTTAATCTTGGCTTGCTTCAACTCCTTGTCATAGTCGTCCACGTGGGAAAGGGTGAGAGTCCCGAGCTTCGCCGATTTAGCGTACTCGGCGGCGTACTCGCCGGCCCGGCGCCCGAAAACGTTGTAGTCCAAGACCGAGTTGCCCATCAGCCGGTTGCGGCCGTGGACGCCGCCGGAAGCCTCCCCGGCCACGTACAGCCCCTTAATGTTCGTTTCGCACTTCTCGTTAATCGCTATTCCGCCGTTCTGGTAATGGAGCGACGGATAGACCAGCATCGGCTCCACCGTGATGTCTATCCCGTAGCGGATGAACTGGCGGTGCATCGCCGGGAAGTTCTTGTTGAGGTAACCCTCGCCACGGAGCATCTCGATGAGGGGCGAGTCGAGCCAGACGCCGGTGCGGCCGCTGGGCGTCTCTATACCGTTCCCGCGCTCGACGCACTCCCGGATGAACGCCGAACTCTCCACGTCCCGGGGCTCCCGGGGGAAGACGAAGAGCTCGCCGAATTTATTAATCGGTTGGCCGCCGGCGCCCCTGATTTTTTCGGTGATGAGGAACCCGGCTATCTGCTCCGGGAACGCCGACCCGGTCGGGTGATATTGGACCGAATCCATGTACATCAGCTTCGCACCGGCCCGGTACGCTATAATCAGGCCGTCTCCCGTCGCGCCGTAGTGGTTGGTGGTGTCGAAACCGCGGATGTGGAGTCGTCCGTAACCCCCTGTGGTGATAATGGTAGCCTTGGCTTTGACTACGTAATACTCCTCGGTCTCCAGGTCGTAGAGTATCCCCCCGGCGCACTTGCCCTTGTCGTCCAGGATAAGCTCCACCGTCGGCATAAACTCAATAACGTCAATCTTGTCCGGATGGTTGCGGACCTCGTCCATCAGAGTCCGCATTATAATCGCGCCGGTGTAGTCCCGGCACGAGAGCATCCGCTTGCGAGAAGTACCGCCACCGTGGAGCACCTGGACCGAACCGTCTTCGTCCTTGTCCCATATGACGCCCAGGTCCTCGAGCCATTTGACCACCTCGGGGCCGTCTTCGGTCATAGCGCGGACCAGCTCGGGTATATTGTCGAAGTGACCGCCGCCGATGGCGTCCAGGTAGTGGCGTGTAGGCGGGTCCTGGGGCTTGACCGCCGCTTGCATACCTCCCTGGGACATCATCGAGTTGGCGTCGCCCAGCCGGAGTTTCGTCGAGATTATCGAGCGCGCGCCGTGTTCGGCCGCGATTACGGCCGCCGCACAGCCGGCGCCGCCACCGCCGATTATCAGAACGTCGGTCTCGTAGTCCGGGTCGTCCAAATCGAACAGGCCCGGCATAACGCGGGAATAAGCTTCGAGCATATCGGCGACTTCGGTAGTGAGTTCTTCTCCCTTGTTCGGGCCAACCCGGATTTTACGCCGTGCGTCGGGCTTGTAGTCGGGGTGGAACTTGGTCAATACGTCCTCCCGCTCCTCGGCGGTCATCGGCGGGAAGACCGGCTCGCCCGACTTCTCAAGCTCTAGCCTCTTGGGCCTGGTCTGCTCGACCTTCTTCAAAGATTCGTGCATGTATTCGGGATACATCTCTTATGCTCCTTAAAACGGCGGCTAATAAACTATCGAAAAGCGGAGGCCTATTCCATATCCCGGTCGTAGTACTTCTTCTTCAGTTTGTCCTCGGCCATCCGCATCAGTTCTTTGTACTCCTTATCGAAGGCGTTCTTCTTGACCTCTCTTATTCTCTTGTTTACTTCCTTGCTTTCGGGCGACAGATACTTACCGTAAAGGCGCCTAGCGAGAAGCCCCACGTTGTACTGGACGATTTCGGCCGGGCAACGCATCGCGCAGAGCCCGCAGGAGAGGCAGTCGAAGGACAGGTCCATCACCTGTTCGATGTCGCCCCGCATCGCCGCCTGGATGTAGTCCATAACCTCAAGGTCCTGGGGGCACGCTTTGGTACACGTGTTGCACGCGACGCAGCGGAAGACCTCCGGGTACAGCTTCTGGAACGTCGAGACGGTGGGCGCGAGCTTCTTGATGTCGTATACGGGTTTCTCTGCCGGGACCGACGGGAGCTGGGTAAGGTACATCTCGTCTTCCACGAGGGTCGTGCACGCCAGCCCCGCGTATATCTTGTAATCGCCCGGCACACGGTAGACCGTGGCGCAGGCGCCGCAGAAACCCTCCCGGCAACCGGCGCCCCGCTTTATCTGGTAGCCGGCGTACTCTATCGCGCCCATAATCGTCGCATCGGCCGGCACCCGGTGCGCTTTGCCCATTATGTAAACCGTGACCAATTTCTCTTCCGGCTTCACGGCTTTCGCCTTAGTCTTTTTCTCGGGTTTCTTTTTGGCTTCCACTTTCGTCGCCATTTCGTCTCCTAATACAATAACCTACGGTGTTTCGCCTTCTAGTATTCTTGGGGAAGTTTTTTTAATTCCGCCCAGGAATAGACGGGACCGTCCTTACATACGTAGTGTCCGCCGATATTACAGCGGCCGCACTTGCCTATCCCGCACTTCATCTTGTTCTCGACGGTGGTGTATATCTGCTCGTCCTCGAAGCCGAGTTCTTTCAAGGCTTCTATGACGAATTTAATCATTATAGGCGGGCCGCAAGTTACGGCTATTGCGTCCTTCGGCGACGGCTTTTTGTCGGTAACGTTCTGCGGCACGAACCCTACGAACTCGGCCCAATCCGGCTCTTCAACGTCAATCGAAAGGTGGACCGGCATCTCCTTCGCCAGCTTCTCCATCTCTTCCCGGTAAACCAGATCCGACGACGTACGGGCGCCGTAGATGAAGGTTATATCGCCGTATTCGTCGCGGTTCCCCAGGGCGGTCTGGAAGACGCACCAAACGGGCGCTATCCCTATCCCGCCGCTAATGAAGATTAGGTTCTTGCCCTTCCACTCGTCCATCGGGAAGTTATTCCCGTACGGGCCACGGACGCCTATTACGGCACCCGGTTCCATCTCGTGTAGGGCCGACGTAACCCGCCCCATCTTCATTATACTGAACTGCAAGTAGTCCTCGACCAGGGGCGACGAGGATATGGATATCATCGACTCGCCCTTGCCGAACACCGAGAGCATCGCGCACTGGCCGGGCAGGAATGAGAAGCGGTCGCCGTCCAAGAAGACCGTCCTGAAGGTCTTAACGGCGCGTGCCCCGCCGACCTCTTCGTTGATGTCGGTTATCTCGGCCAACTTCGGTAAGTAGGTATTATCGCTCATACGTTGCTGCTTTATCGAGAACGTCCACGATGTCTATCCCGACCGGGCAATAGTTGACGCAGCGGCCGCAACCGGTGCACTGATAGTCGCCGTAATTCTCCACGAAGTAACGGAACTTGTGGAGTATTCGCTGGCGCAGCCGCGACGCCCGGTTCGGCCGGGGGTTGTGGCCGGACGAGTGCATAGTGAAATCCGGGAATTGGCAGTTGTCCCAGGTCCTGACCCTCTCCCCCGCCAAAGGCGTCGGGACGAGTACCTCGTCGTTTATGTCGAAGCAATGGCAGGTCGGGCAAAGATAGGTGCATATCCCGCAACGAACGCACGAGAGCGATTCCTCGTCCCAGAAAGGCGAGTCGAACATACTCTTCAACTTTTCCGTAACTTCGCCTATCCGTTCGACCTGGCGTTCGACCTTGGCCTCCGCTTCGGTTCCTATCTTCTCCGCCGCCTTCTTATCGTCGGCGGCCGGTTCGCCGAAGACCTTCCCGCCTTCGGACACGACCTTCTCGCCCCGTTCGGTAAGGGTCTCGACGTAGTATCTGTCGCCCAGGTCTGTCAGAACGACGTCCAAACCCTCTTTGCCCGCCGGCGAACCGCCGACCGAGGTACAGAAACAGTTGGGCGACGGCGGTTCGTTACAGACCAGGCCGACGAGAGTCGCGTTGTTCCGCCGGCGCCAATAGTACGGGTCCTCGAAGTCACCGCCGAAGACCTTATCGGTCAGGGTCACGGCCCTGGCGTCGCAGGGGCGTACGCCGAAGACGATAGCTCGTTTCCCCTCGGGGAGTATCTCTTCAATCTCGGGAGCCGTCTCGTTGGTCGAGTGGAACTTGAGCATCACTTCCCGCTGGGGGAAGACTACCTTCTTCGGCCCGACGACGGCGTTCGTGTAATCTTCGTCTATTGCGCCCGCGCCCTCGACGATTTTATAGTCGAACCGCCCGTCGTCCTCGACGGGCACGTAAACGTCGTACGACGATAGCTTTTTCAACCAGTCGGCGAACGCGTCTTTTTTGAGTATCTTTTCCACGTTATCTCAGTCTAGAGGTCAGGTAGCAACGAGTTATACTTGGGCGAGGGTAGCGGCAAGTTCCACTCGCCGGCGGCGCAAGAATCGCGCCGCTACCCTCAATTCAATAACGTAACCGCTTTTAGGCGGTCGCACCTGAAGGTACGTCCCTACTTTATAAAGTCCTCAGGGTCCTCGTCACGGAAACTGGAAATGAGCGACGGCGCTTCCGGGTCGAACCCCACGTCGTAGTCGAAGAGCTCCTTGGCTTCCTTTTCCAGCTTCTTGTTCAACAGCCGTAGCGGTATATCTACGGGACAGGCCCGTTCGCATTCGTTACAGTCTATGCAGCGGCCGGCCAGGTGCATCGCCCGGACCAGATGATAGAAAAAGTTCTCGGAGGTATCAGGCGACCGCTCGACCCACTTAATCTTCTGGGCCTTTTCGTCGGCGGTCGTGTCGGCGGCCACCGCGAAGGTAATCGTGTCGACCACGCATTCGTCGCAATAGCACATCGCGCAGATAGACCGGCAGGCGTAACAACGGATGCACTTGCCTAGCTCGCGCTCCCAGAACTCCCAACGTTCTTCGGGCGCCAGGGATTCGATGTCGCCCAGCGAACCGTACGGTTCCTCCGGTTTCCGGTCGACCTGCTCGCCGACTACCACGTCGTAGACGACCGGGTAGGCGGCCTTGCACTCGATGCACCGGTCGTCCAGGATGTCGGCCGATTCGATTTTTATCTGACCTTCGTCGGTCGTTACGACGAAGCCGCCGTCGTCGCCGAATTCGATTTTTTCGACTTTAGCCGTGCCGAGTTTCCTGGCGAGTTTCCCCTCGTCGATTACGCCCCCGCCCTCGCAGGAGACGCCTATTAGATATACGCCGTCCCTGTCGACGAACTTCTCCTGGAGTAAGACCGCGACGGCCCGGCTGTCGCAGCCTTTAACGACTACGCCAACTGGTTTCTTATCGTCCTCTCCCGTTTCGGGCGCGCAGACGTCCTCCCGCCGCTCGTCGGCCAAGAACCGGGCCAGGTTGTGGAAACACGTCGGGTCCCAAACCAGCTCGTCGGCCTCGGCGGCGGCTGTAAAGAACGCCGGTGCGGCGAAGGCGCCCGCGCTCCCGTTCCGGTATCCGATTACGTACTTGACCGTCCCTTCGTCCAGGAGCTTCTTGACCTCGGCCCTTATTTCTTCGACGCTGGCTGTCATACCCTCCTCCGCAGCTTAGCCTGCGGGCCGAGCGGTCTCAAGGTATCGACGAAGTCTTTAATTATCTCGGTATATTTGGCTCCCTCGGCCGCCGAGACCCAGGACATCTGGAACCGTTCCGGCTCCAACCCGATGTGCTCAAGCAGTTCTTTGACCAGGGCCAGGCGACGCCGGGCGTACATGTTACCCTTTATGTAGTGGCAGTCGCCGGGGTGGCATCCCGAGACCAAGACGCCGTCGGCGCCGCGTTTGAAAGCCGAGAAGATATACAGGGGCGAGACGCCGCCGGAGCACATCACGGTTATCGGGACCACGTTGGCCGGATACTGCATTCGCGAGACCCCGGCCAGGTCGCAACCGGCGGACGAACACCATTTGCAAAGGAAAGCCACTATCTTAGGTTCGAACTGGTCGTTCATCTACGACTCCACTAGGCACGCGCCTATCATCTCGTGGACGTGCTGCGGTCTCAGGTTCTTCACGTCGACTGCGGCTCGTAGGCAGGTCGCCATACACGTCCCGCAGCCCTCGCAAAGTACCTCGTTCACCGTCGCGACGCCCTCCTCCAGCTTGATGGCGTCGTACGGGCAGACCATTACGCACATCTCGCAGCCGGTGCACAGGTTCTCGTTGACCCGCGCGACCATCGGCGCGTGGAAGAGCTGGTCACGGGATAGGATGTTTATCGCCTTGGCGGCGGCGCCGCTGGCCTGGGCGACCGCTTCGGGGATGTCCTTGGGCGCTTGTGCCGCGCCGGCAAGGAACACGCCCGAAGTAACGCTCTCGACGGGTCGCAGTTTCGGGTGGGCTTCGGCCAGGAACCCGTCCTTGTCCAGCGCTATTTTAAGCTTCTTAGCGAACTCGGCGGCGCCGGCCGACGGCCGCATCGCCATCGCCAGAACGACCATGTCAGCGTCTATCTCGATGTCCTTGCCGGTGAGCGTGTCCACGCCCCAGACCTTGAGTTTGTCGTTCTCCTCGAAGACTTTCGAGACCTTGCCGCGCAGGTAAAGAACGTCGTCTTCCTCGACGGCCCGCTGGACGAACTCCTCATAGTCCTTTCCGCCGGAACGGATATCGATGTAGAATATGTACGCCTGCCCGTCGTGGACGTGGTGCTTGTAGAGCATCGCGTGCTTGGCGGTGTACATGCAGCAAATTTTCGAGCAGTAAGCGCAGTGAAGCTCCGGGTCACGGGAGCCGACGCATTGGATGAAGACGACCTCCTTCGGCTCGGTATGGTCCGACGGCCGGAGGACTTTACCGCCGGTCGGGCCGGACGCCGAAAGGAGACGCTCGAATTGCAGCCCGTCTACCACGTCCGGGTACTTCCCATAGCCGTACTCGGCCACCTTTTCCTTTTCGTACAGGTCGTACCCGGTAGCGACTACTATTGCGCCGACCTCCTCCTCAACTATCTCGGGTTTCATGTCGTAGTCGATGGCCCCCGGTTCGCACACGTCGGCGCACTTGCCGCAGGCGATGGGGAGAAGCCCCGGGCAGCCCTTGTCGTCCAGAGTATAGCTTGCCGGTATCGCCTGCGGGAACGGGATGTAGATGGCGCGGCGGCCGGTAAGACCAATATCGAACTCGTTCGGCATGACGACCGGGCAGACCTTGGTACACTCGTCGCAAAGGGTACATTTATCCGGGTCTACGTAAGTAGGCTTTTTTAGTATCTTCACCCGGAAGTTACCGACGAAACCGGAAACCTCCTGGACCTCACTGTAGGTCAAGAGTTTTATGTTCGGATGCTTGGACGCCTCGACCATCTTGGGCGTCAGGATGCACTGGGAGCAGTCCAGGGTCGGGAACGTCTCGGAGAGCTGGATCATATGGCCGCCTATCGACGGCGAACGCTCTACCAGTACGACCTCGTACCCTGCGTTGGCCAGGTCGAGGGACGCTTGGATGCCGGCGATTCCGCCGCCGACCACCATCGCGCGCTGCGTGACAGGGATGCTTATCGGCTCAAGGGCCTCGTTCAGTTGTACCTTCTCGGTTATACTCTTAGCTATCTTAATGGCTTTTTCGGTGGCCTCGTCCTTATCCCGGTGGACCCAACTGCACTGTTCCCTGATGTTGGCGATTTCGCACAGGAACGGGTTGAGCCCGGCCGCCTCGCACGCGTTGCGGAACGTCGATTCGTGAAGCGTAGGCGAACAGCAGGCGACGACCACGTTATCGAGGTCGTTCTCCTTGATCGCCTCCATTATCATGTTCTGGCCCGGGTCCGAGCACATATAGACGTAGTCCTCCGAGAACTCGACCCCCGGGTACTTCTTGAGCTCTTCGGCCAACCTCTTTACGTCCACCGTCCCGGCTATGTTAATCCCGCAGTGGCAGACGAATACGCCCGTCTTTTTCATAACAACCCTTTTACTTACGAAAGCCTTTTACGCAAGCGCTTTTTCGGGTTTTTTCGGATTCGTTAATACTTCCCGGCCGTACTTATAACCGCGGTCGAAGGCCTCTTCGTTCAACTCGAGAAACCTGCCCGGTACGAGGCCCGGAAGCGCCTTCTTCATCGCTTCGGGAGATACTATCTCCGTTATGGCCGTGAAAAACCCGAGCATTACGAGGTTCATTACTATTCTATTCCCCAGTTCCTCGGCTATTCTCGTGGCGGGAATCGAGTACATCTTGGTTTTACCGCGCGGTTCCGCGTCTTTTACGAGGTCTTCGTCAACGAGAAGCAACCCACCGTCGCGGAGATCCGGTTCGTATTTCTCGTAAGCCTCCTGCGACATACATACGAGTATTTCGGGGGCTACGATGTACGGATAGAGCACCCTGTCTCCGGAAATCACGAGCTGGGAGCTGCAGGCGCTCCCCCGCGCTTCCGGGCCGAAACTCTGGGTGAGGGTCGCGTGTTTATCGTCGAACAGGGAAAGGGCTTTGCCCGTGATGAGACCGCATCGTATTACGCCTTGCCCACCGAACCCCGAGAACCTGATATCCATTCTAACTCACCCCGTAAGGCTGGTATTCGTCGCCCAGTACGCCCTGTAAATAATCATTCATACAATCTAAAAAAGTCGGTTTGTCTCTATCCACGAATTTACCGACGACTATTTTATCCTGGTAGGCTATGTCGAGCGTTCTCGTGTCGGCACCGTGTTGGATTTCGGAGTTATCGTAGTAGTATCGGAGTAGATTGAGCCCGTCGCCGAGGCGGTTGCGGCGGGCGTACAGGGTTACGCAGGGCGTGATGACCTCTATGAACGAGAAGCCGCGCCTGGTGAGCGCCTCCTGCATCGACTTGGTAACGCGCCTCAGGTGAAGGGCCGTCCAACGGGCTACGTACGTCGCGCCGGCCGCGTCGGCGAGATAGGGGAGGCTGAACGAGTATTCGAAGTTGCCGTAAGGCGCGGTAGACGTGTTGGCCAATTTCGGCGTAGTCGCCGCGACCTGCCCTCCGGTCATAGCGTAGTTGAAGTTGTTGACGCAGATAACCGTGAGGTCCATGTTCCGGCGCGCCGCGTGGATAAAATGGTTTCCGCCTATACCGACGATGTCACCGTCGCCGCTGAAGACGACGACTTTAAGGTCGGGATTACCCAGTTTTAAGCCGGTCGCGAACGGGATGGCTCGGCCGTGGGTAGTGTGAAACGAATCGAGCTTGATGTAACCGGCGACCCTGCCGGTACATCCGATGCCCGACACGACCGCTACTTTATCCATATCCAACTTGCTCTTCTGGAGCGCCTCGATGAACGAACGGACGACGGTACCTATGCCGCAGCCCGAGCACCAGATGTGAGGGAACCGGTCCATCCTCAAGTAATCTTCCGCCGGATTCAGTTTTTCTTCGGCTTCTTTGACTTGTACTTCTTCGCTCATTGTACGGCCCCCTTGATGGCCTTGAATATATCTTCGGGGTCGTGGACCCAGCCGCCGCAGTGGGGAACGTGTATGGCCGGCGCTTTTCCAGCCGCACACCGTTCCACCTCGTACACGATTTGCCCGTAATTTATCTCCGGAACGACGAACGCTTTTATCTTACCCGCCAGTTCCCTTATCCGTTTCTCCGGGAAAGGCCAGACGGTGACGAGCCGCAGAGTGCCGACCTTGATACCTTTCTTCCGTGCCTTCTGAACGGCCCGGATGGAGACGCGCGAAGTTATCCCGTAAGATATGACGACGACTTCGGCACCGTCAACTTCGTCTTCTTCTATCCTTATAATCTTATCCGCGTTCTTCCGGATTTTCTCGACGAGGTGCGGTACACAAACGTTCTGGCATTCGGCGTTTATAACCGGGTAACCTTGTTCGTCGTGGGTCAAACCCGTCGTATGGAAGTAGTAACCGTCGCCGGCCTTAACCATAGGCGGCACCAAATCTTTATCCGGTTTATAGGGAAGGTATTTATCCTTCGGCCCGTCGTACCATTTCCTTTCGACTACTTTTATCTCCTCGGCCGGCGGGATGACTACTTTTTCGTGCATGTGCCCGACGCATTCGTCGGTCATTAAGAAGACGGGGACGCGGTACGTCTCGGCAAGGTTGAAGGCGTCGATGGTAAGGTCAAAACACTCCTGGGGCGAGTCGGGCGAAAGCGCAATTATCTCATAGTCGCCGTGAGAACCCCACTTGGCCTGCATCATATCCTGTTGGCCCGTCAGGGTCGGGAGGCCCGTCGACGGCCCGCCGCGCTGGACGTTGGCTATAACCAGCGGCGTCTCCATCATGCACGCCAGACCCAGGTTCTCCATCATCAGCGAGAACCCCGGCCCAGACGTAACGGTCATCGCCTTTTTCCCGGCCCAGGAAGCCCCTATGAGAGCGGCGATGGACGCCAGTTCGTCTTCCATCTGGATAAATATACCGCCCACGTACGGGATTCGTTCGACGAACCGCTCGGCGGTCTCGGTGGACGGCGTAATCGGGTATCCGGCGAAGAAACGACAACCGGCAGCCAACGCCCCTTCGGCGATGGCGTAGTCGCCGTCAAGGTAATGGGCGCCGGTCAGGACGCCCTTAGGATCGGCTTTCGCTTTTTTCAAGTTCTTCCACCTCTTCTGCGAGAGTTACGAACTCTTCCGCGAGAGTTACGAAGAGCGCAAACTCCGGACAGATCGTCTCGCAAAGCTGGCAATAAACACATTCGTCTTCGTCTACGATTTCCGGCGGATGGTAACCTTTGGAATTGAACTCGCTCGATAACGCTAGAACGTCATTCGGGCAGTATTCCACGCAGAAACCGCAACCCTTACACTGTTCGCGGTCTACGTGGATTACGCCCTTCTTTTGCTTCAGTTCGCCGAAATAAATCTTCGTAGTTTTCATATCAACCGTTTTTCTTCGAGTAACGGTTTCGGGTCGACGTAGTGAAGGTCGAGTCCGAGGTCTTCTTCGGGCGCACCCAACGCGAGCGCGAGGAGTTGAGTGAAGTACAGGACGGGCAATCCCTTGAACTCGGGATACTTCTGGACCGTTTCCTTTTGCCTGTGGTCCAGGTTGAAGGCGCAGAGTGGGCAGCTTACTACGACGGCTTCGGCGCCCCGGTCCCGCGCCGAAGTAATTATCTGATTGGTGCGTTCGGCTACGACTCCGGGGTCCGTGACCGTCTGGTAAGCGCCGCAACATTCGGTCTTATGCGGGAAGTCGACGGGCACCGCGCCCAGAGTATCCACCAAATCGTCCAATACCATCGGGTTTTCGATGTCGTCGAAGCCTATCTCTTTCGGACGGACCAGCAGGCAGCCGTAGTAGCTGGCGACCTCCAGGTTGCGTAGGGACTTGACGACTTTGGACGACAGGTCTTCGAAACCTATATCATCGCGGAGTATTTCAAGCAAGTGCAGTACCCTCACGTCGCCTTCGTATTGGGTCTCCTCCCGGTACATGAACTGGTTTATCTTGTCCATTTCCTCGGGGTCGTTTTTCACCCTCGCGTTGGCGCGTTTCAGGGTGTTGTAGCACATGGCGCAAAGGGTCATCAGTGCGTCGGAGCCGTTTTCTTTGGCGCGGACGAGAATCCGTATGGGGGCGAGTTGGTGGAAGGTATCGTCGGCGGCGAGAGAGAAGACAGTCCCGCAACAATTCCACCGCGGGAGCTCTTCTACTTCCACGCCGAGCCGCGTAAGGGAACTTAACGCGGAGTCCTCGAAGTTCTTAGCGTTGTTCTTAAGGGTACAACCCGGATAATAGCTTACTTTCATTGCGGTCCCTCTGACCGATGCGGTGCTCGCGGCTGTCGACGCGCCGGCCCTAAGACGTAAACTTCCTCAAGCTGCTGATTAAGGCGATGGGCGGGACCTCCCCGACTTCTTCTTCGGACAGTTCGGCGGGACCCACATAATCCCGCCGTTTCCGCAACAGGATTTGCCGAAGCGCTTCAAACACCTCGGCTATGTTAATGCCTTTCGGGCATCTCGAGTTGCAAGTAAGGCAGGTGGCGCAAACCCATATCGACTTCGAAGCGAGCAACTCGTCCTTCAACCCGAGCTGGGCGTAGCGGATTATCTGGTTCGGGAGGATGTCCATCTCCGAGACGGCGGGGCACCCTGCAGAGCATTTCCCGCACTGGTAACACGCCAGCAGGTTCTGGCCGCTCAGTTCCTCGACCTTATCGACGAAATCGTTCTCGATTTTGGCTCGGGAGATGTTGATTCGCATCGGGATTCACCGGCGTTTAACGTTGGAATACCGCCCAAAAAGCCGTCGCCCGCGAAAAATATGCGGGTAGTTAAGCACAACTCCGGACGAAAGGCAAGGGAAAATTTTCACAAACCCGACTTTTCTATATATAGCATCCCTTGTCAGGTTATATATAACACGTTTGGTCAGATTTGTAAAGTGCGCTCGGTCGAAAAACCGACTTTTGGAACTTCCGACCCGGCCTCCCGTAAAAACAGGTTGCGCCGGGGCCTTTTTCATATATAATCTTCGGACAGCTTCGGCCTTAAATGACTATACCGTCTTATTAATAAGGTTATTCTATGGAACCCATCCTCGAGATAGTAGAACTCACCAAGCGTTACCCGGGCGTTACCGCCGTCGACGACGTCAGTTTCGAGGTCTATCCCGGCGAAGTTTACGGCTTCCTCGGGCGCAACGGCGCCGGTAAGACCACGACGATGAAGGTCATCCTCGACCTTGTCAAGCCGACCGACGGCGAAGTCCGCCTGTTCGGAAACGACTGGCGCGACCGAAAGAACCGGGCGCGCATCGGTTACCTCCCGGAATTCCCGGTCCGGTACCCGTATCTGACGCCGAAAGAGTATCTGCGCTTCTCGGCCCGCCTCCTCGGCATTAAACGCAAGGGCCTAAAAAAACTCGTGAACGACACGCTCGAACGGGTGGAGCTGAAGGACTCGGCACGGCGCCGGATGGGCGGGTTCTCGAAGGGGATGCTCCAGCGGGTCGGACTGGCGCAGGTCCTCCTCAACGACCCGGACCTGCTCATTTTGGACGAACCGACCGCCGGCCTCGACCCTCTCGGGCACCGCCTGGTCAAAGACGTCGTCCGGGAGATGGCGGACAAGGGTAAAGCGGCGATAATAAGCTCGCACATCCTCGCCGAGATAGAAGCCGAATGCGACAGGGTCGCGATAATCGAAAAGGGGCGGCTCGCCGCCGAAGGCGACTTGGGCGAACTCCTCGAACAGACTGACCTCGTAGAAGCGGAGCTCGACCGCGTGACCAAAAAAATAACAAAAGCCGTCGAAGAAATCGCGGCCAGCGTTTCCGTCGAAGGGAATAAGGTCTCCCTCGGTATGAAACCGGGTAAGACCTCCCTGGACGTATCGAAGGCCGTCACCGCGGCGGGCGGGAACTTTAAAAGCCTGGTAACCCACAGGCTGAAGCTGGAAGAGCTGTTCATCAAGCTTGTCGGCGGGGAAAGCGAGACGACCGCCCCCGGCGAAGCCGATGCCGAAAGGGGGGAGGCGGAATGAAAGTCTGGACGCTGGCGACGGAGCGGCTCCGGGGCGCGCTGAAGTCCAAGCTGCTTATCCTACTCCTCGTGATAAGCGCCCTTTTCGCGTTGATAACCACCTGCTTTTACGGTGCTCAACTAACCGCCGAAGGCGAAGTCGTCGACCCGGAGGCCCAGGTCTTCTTCGCCCGGAACGTCTCGTTCCACCTAGCGGCCTTCTGGGGGATGCTCCTCTCGGTCTTCCTCGGTATGACGGCGGTCTCCCGGCCGGTCGAAGACGGCCGCGCCGCGATAACCCTTTCCAAACCGACGAGCCGCCTCGAGTTCGTATTGGGGCAGACGTTGGGTACGGTTCTCACGACGGCGGTCAGCGTCGGATTCCTCCTCCTGATAAGCTGGGGGCTGTACACCCTCCGCTTGAAGACTTTCGACCTGTATATATGGTTGGGCTTCGGGATAATACTTCTCGGGTTCCTTCTGGCCGCGGCGATGGTGGAGGCGGTCGGTATGTTCGTCCCGCGGCTCATCGCCGGGATGTTCGGCGTAGTCGTCTACCTGGCCAGCTTCCCAGCGGCGTTCCCCCAACTCCACGATATTCTCAAAGGCGAAGGCAGCCTGATGCTGGCCAACGTTCCCTGGTACGTCCGTTGGGGTGCGGAAGCTTACTTCACGTTTATGCCGCCGCTGGCCAACGTCCAGATGCGGGCGGCAGACCTGATGAACGGTGCGTCCTTCGGCGAGACGGAGATATGGTCGGGTTTGTTGACCGGGCTTATCTACGTGGTCGTCGCTGTAGGCGTAACCTGGGGAGTATTTATTAAGCGGGATTTATAGATGCGGTTCGTAGTAATAAAAAACCCTCGAGCGGGGGTTCCGAAACCTTCCCCGCGCTCCGGCCGCGTTAAACTTCACCGTAGATAAACTTACCCTTTGCTATCGTCGCGACCACTTCGATGTCTGCGATTTCGGTCGACGCAACGTCAGCCGGATACCTTTCGAGCACCGTAAACGTCGCTGACTTACCCGCTTCTATCGTTCCGTAGTCGCCCTCGGCGAAGCACGCCCTGGCGGCTCCCAGCGTGAAAGCGGTTAACGCCTCGTCGACCGTCAACCGTTCGCCCTCGGTCGGGTGGTTCACAGCCGCCTGGATACCTAGCAAAGGGTCCAACGGCGTTATGTTCGAGTCGGACCCGCAGGCCAGCCCTATCCCCGCGCGTAATACCGAACCGAGCCTATTTGTACGTTTGTATCGGTCCCCCAATCGCCTTTCGTAGAGGTTACCCGGGCCGCCCCAGAAATGCTCGAAAGCCGGCTGCATCGAGAAGAGAACGCCGAGGCGCGCCGCCCGTTCTAGGTCCTCCGCCTGTACCAACTCGGCGTGTTCGACCCGATGCCGGGTATCTAGCCTGGGCGACGCGGCCATCGCCGCCTCGTACGCGTCCAGCACCTGGCTCACGGCCCGTTCGCCGATAGCGTGCATCGCGACCTGCATCCCGGCGTTATGGGCTTCGGCTACGAAGGACTTCAACCACGCGTCGTCCAGGTAAAGCCGTCCCCGGTTCCCCGGGTCGTCGGCGTAATCCTCCAATATCGCCGCGGTCCGCGAACCGATGCTTCCGTCGGCAAGGATACACCCGCCGATGCGGTCCAAACCCAAGCGCCTGCTGGAGGCCACTTCCGGGAATTGGTCGTACAGAACGGTATGGACGCCCAGCTCCGGTTGTATCCCCTGGAGGATTTCGAGGTCTTCGTCGCCGAAGAGTTCGCCGCCCTCAAGCGCGCACAGGGCCGCGCAGCCAGCTCGCGCCGCCAACCGGGCCGCGGCCCCGTAAGCCTCCCGCTTGAAGTCGGGCGACACACGGTCGAATACGCGGTTGCGTACGTCCTCGTTGGCCCGGGCCAAGACCCGGCCCGTCGGCCTTCCGTCGCCCCCGAACTCGATACCCTCCCAGTCGGGGTCGATTTCGAGATACAACCGGGCCGCTTCGTTGTGTACCAAGGAATGCCCGTCTATCCTGAAGATAACGATCGGTCGTTCGGCGGATACCGCATCCAGGTCGGCGCCGTCGGGCATCCGGCCGTCTGCCAGAAACGCGTCGTCGTACCCGACGCCGACGAGCAATTCATCCCCGCCTGTATCCACTCGTTCCCTCATACGGTTCTGGATATCGCTTATAAACTCGGCGCCGCCTAGGTCCACCCAGTACAGCGCCAACCCGGTGTAAAGCAGATGGACGTGGGCGTCCCAGAGTCCGGGGAGGACGGCCTTGCCGGTGAAGTCTTTGACCGGCACGCCGGTTTTAATCAGCGGTTCGGCCTCGGCCGACGACCCGACGGCGGTTATGCGCCCGCCGGCGACCGCGGCGAAACCGATTTCGGCGCCGGTACCGGTCCAGAACTTGTCGGAGAGTATTATGTAGTCCGGGGTGGGCAGAGTTATCAGTACCCGAGTATTAAAGTTTCTTTCGTCGGTATTTTACTGAGGACGTACTTGTATTCGGACGAAAAATGGACTTCTACGTTTTCTTTGTAGTCTTGTAAATCGGCCGATATTTCGTCGATGGACGGGATACCGTCGTTTCGGTAAGAAACGGCTATAATGCTATCCCTAAACTTATCGAAGGTAAGGTTGAACGCTTCGCGGATTTCGTTTTTATCGTTCCACTTATTATAACGGCTAGTGAACTTCTTATGTCTAGACTTATTATCGATATAGTCGTTCCACTTACCGTATTGGCATATCCCTTCCAGGAAATGGTAGAAAGCTAAATAGTCAACGGAGACGCCCTTTCCCGACGTGTAAGGTGGGTCCAAATACACTAAGTCGTACCGCCCGGGGACTTCAAGTATATCGGAGCATATGGACGCGTTGCTCCTGTCGTTATCGATTACCAAATCGTTTATCTCGTTCACGTAGTTTTCGAAATGTCCGACAAACGGTTTATCCCACGTCGTTTTGTTACCGAAGTTTCTATCCACTTCGGCTTCCCTGATATATAGGTTCTTACGGTGAAAAAGGTTAAAAGGTCTTTTTACCAGCGCCGACTGGAAAAGGGCGTTTAGCGCTACCGCTTTCTTGTACTTATCGGGAATCGCGTTTATGTTTTGGACTACTATATCCAGCCACTCGTTTTCTCCGTCGGTATAATAAATCTCGCTGAACGTCCTAGCGATAAAATCGTCGTAAACCCTATCCCCGTCGCGAGCCGTTATCGTATCTATATCTACGTCAGTTAACGTTTCTTCATTATTTTCGACCAAGGACAACCCGATATAGTAGTTAAACTCAAGGTAATCATTATACGTTACTTGCTTCCCCAATCTCTTTAAAGCGTATCCTACGACGGCGGAACCTCCGAAGCCGTCCAAGACGGTATCGAATTCAAATCGAGATAGAACGTCGCAAATCCACGGCACGAGTTTGTACTTACTTCCCTGGTATCGCGTACTGGGCAGCTTGATAATCTCGCGCTCTTCCAAGAACGGTAGCGTTTGCGCTATCTGTTTACTCATTTCCTTCTAATCGGTCTATAAGTCCTGATAGGTTTTTGTATTCTAAATAGCCCCTTAAATCCTTAAACATAGGTTCAGGGCGGTCTGCGGCTCGCGCCATACTCTTAGTTTCGTACAACACCCAGTAATCGTTAAATATTTTTTTACCCTCGTTCCCGAGTTTCGTGAATATCGCTTTACCGTTCACTAAATCATCAACCTTGTCTGACGAACCTATGTTAGTCATGTTACCCGACCCAGGTTTATCGCCAGCGATTTTCCACTTATCCTGAAGGAAAACCTGGATATTCGATATGACCGAGATTATATCGTTAAGCTCCGTAACTATTCTAATCTCGGGAAGACCTATGTCTTCGTTTCTCTCGTATATAAGTCCTAAAACAAGATGTCGCCTATATTCAGAATAGCGGCGGTAGATGTTCTTCTTCGAGTTCCGATTCCTAAAATACCCCAAGTACGCCCCTAATGTCAAGCCGCGACATTTCGTTCTTTCGTCGTCGGTAAAATACGTGGACTTCAAATCGAGAGCTATTTTCCCGGACCCATCGGACAAGTCGATATCGGGGTAATGGTTTTGATGCTCGACAAAGTTGTACGTTACACCTTTTTCACGGAAGTACTTCGTTAAGTACGGCGTAATAACCAACTCTAGAGCTTTCGAAATGACTTTCGTGTCTGTATTGAGCGTATAGATAGAACGTTCAATATCGATAAAGCCTTTTACCTTCCAGTTACCGGACTCATCCTGTAGTTTACTCGGTAACGCGAGAACGTACTTCCTTAAACCTTGTATGTCCATCGCATCGAAACCTCCTATCTTCTCAACGCTCCTACCATCGCGATCGCCTCCACCGTCTCCTTAACGTCGTGGACCCGCAGGATGTTCGCGCCCCTCCGGGTCGCCTCCACGGCGACGGCCAACGACGACGCCAGCCGCTCCTCCACCGGAAGGCCCAGTAACTTCTCGATGAACGACTTCCTGGAGTGGCCGACTAAGACCGGGTAACCCAGGTCGGTAATCGCAGGGATGTTGCGTAACAGCTCCAGGTTATGGTCGAGCGTTTTACCGAAACCGATGCCGGGGTCCACGACCACAGACTCGACGCCCTCGCTCCGGACCCATTCGGCGCGTTCGGCCAAAAAATCCCGGACCTCACTCACCACGTCGTCGTACCGGGGGTCTACCTGCATGTCGGCCGGCGTCCCTAGCATATGCATCAGTACTAACGCGGCCCCGAACTCGGCAGCGGCGCCGGCGACGCCAGGGTCGTCTCGCCCGGCGCTCACGTCGTTGACCATCGCCGCCCCGGCGTCGAGGGCCTTCCGGGCGACGGCCGACTTCCGCGTGTCTATCGAGACGACGGTGTCCGACGCTACGGCTTCGACGACCGGCATCACCCGGCGCAACTCCTCGTCCTCGTCCACGTACGCGGAGCCGGGGCGCGTGGACTCGCCCCCCACGTCTATTATGTCGGTGCCCTGGTCGAGTATCTCCCTGGCCCGGGCGACGGCCGTTTCGGCGTCGAAGAACTCTCCCCCGTCGGAGAACGAGTCAGGCGTTACGTTCAATATACCCATTACGAGCGGGCGCTCCAGCGACAGCTCCCGCCCGGCGCATATTAACGTCGTCGGCTTCGGCCCGATTATCTTCCTGAGTTCCTCGCCCAGGGACGGCAAGCCGAAGGGCTGGTACGCGAGAGACTCGGCCAGCCGCAGTATCTGCTTCTCGGTCCCCATCAACAGCGCGTCCGACTCGTCCACGGAACAATTGACCACGCCCGACGCGACGGCGGCATCGCCGCCCAGCGAGAGCATCTGCTGCTTCACGACGTTGGCGGCGCCGGCCGAAAGCCCCTTCACCAGTATCGTCCTGAAGGCCGCTTTCTGCTCCATTATGCGAACGCCGTCGGCGTTCACCCCGACGGCCTCCATAAGCCGGGCGGCTTCCCCCGGCCCGCCTATGTACACGCTTCGAGCTTCTATACCGGTCTCCTATCCGCCTAGGTCTCCAAGACGGGTTCGCCAAGTTTGTCCGGCTCCTCCTTTACCTCCGGCTCGGCCTTCTTTTCTTTCTTATCCGCCGGCTCCTCAGCGGTCTCTTTCGCAACCTCCATGGGCGGAAGCTCGCCGCCTTCAAGCAGGATGTCCATATCCTCGCCTGTCAACGTTTCGCGCTCCAGGAGTACCTCGGCGATTGTCTCCAGGTCGGCTTTACGCTCCTTAAGTAGATTAAAAGCCTGGTCGTACGCGTCGTCGATAATCCGGCGTATCTCCGTATCAATGGTCTCGGCCGTCTCCTCCGAGAAGTCACGATGGGTAGCGATTTCCCGGCCCAGGAAGACTGATTCATCGCGTTCGCCGAAAGCGACGGGCCCGAGTTTAGGGCTCATACCCCACTCGGTCACCATCTTTCTGGCCAGGTCGGTCGCCTTGTCTATGTCGTTGCCGGCGCCGGACGTCATGCTGTTGAACATCAATTTCTCCGCCGCCCTGCCGCCCAGCATATGCGTAAGAACGATATGGCAGTACTCTTCCGAATACATATACCGGTCTTCCTCGGGCAGGGATTGGGTAAGCCCGAGGGCCATACCGCGCGGTATAATCGTAACCTTGTGAACCGGGTCGGCCCCTTCCGTCAGCTTCGCGACGAGGGCGTGGCCGACCTCGTGGTACGCGGCGATTCTCTTGTCCTTTTCGCTTATGACCCGGCTTTTGCGTTCCGGCCCCATCATCACCTTGTCCCGGGCCTCCCAGAAGTCGGTCATCTCGACCAGGTTCTTGTCCTTCCGGGCCGCGAGGAGCGCCGCCTCGTTGACCAGGTTCGCCAGGTCGGCGCCGGAGAAGTAGGGCGTGCCCTTCGCTATTTCCTCCAGGTTCACGTCGTCGGCGATGGGTATGTCTTTGGTGTGGACCTCGAGTATCCCGAGGCGCCCGCGGAGGTCCGGCCGGTCGATGACCACCTGCCGGTCGAAACGACCGGGACGCAAGAGCGCCGGGTCGAGGACGTCCGGCCGGTTGGTGGCGCTGAGCATTATGACACCCTCGTTGGTCTCGAAGCCGTCCATCTCCACCAGGAGCTGGTTCAGGGTCTGCTCCCGTTCGTCGTGGCCTCCGCCCAATCCGGCGCCCCGGAGCCGCCCGACGGCGTCGAGTTCGTCCACGAAGATGATGCACGGCGCCTTCGCCTTGGCCTGGTCGAATAGGTCCCGGACGCGGGCGGCTCCCACGCCCACGAACATCTCGACGAAGTCGGAGCCGGAAATCGACAGGAACGGTACGCCGGCCTCTCCGGCGACCGCCTTCGCCAGAAGCGTTTTACCGCAGCCGGGCGGACCGACGAGCAGGACGCCCTTGGGGATTTTACCGCCCAACCGCTGGAACTTCCGGGGGTCCTTCAGGAATTCGATTACTTCCTCGAGCTCGGCCTTGGCCTCCTCAGCCCCGGCCACGTCCTCGAAGGTAATCTTAACTTCGGTTTCGTCGAAGAAGCGGGCCTTGCTCTTGCCGAAAGAGAGGGCTTTATTGTTAGGACCTTGCATCCGGCGGAAGAGCCATATGAAGAACGCGAAAAGGAGTATGTACGGCCCGACCGAGAGTATTATCGCCCACCAGCCGGTCCTCGAATCGCTCGACTCGATCTTTATACCTTTCTCTTCGAGGGCCCGGACGTATTCATAGTCCATCACGGGGACCGTGGTTTTAAACTTTTTAAACGGCCTCGCATCGCCTTCGGTGTGACTTTCCTTATTCAGTTCGCCCTTGATGTTGTTGTCCTGTATGTGAATTTCTTCGACGACGCCCTTTTCCACCAGATCGTTGAACTTGGAGTAGCTTATCTTCGCCTCGAACTCCTGCGACGCGATGAAGAAGTGATAGAGGGAGACGACGAAGATTATGATTATCGCCCAGGGCAGTACGGCTTTCAGGATCTTCTTCAAACGGATTTCCTTTCAGTATTGATATATCGAGGTTTAGCGTGGAAAAGATAGCATATCGGAGGGGGGAAAACAAGATGATTCACGGGAATGCTATTCGGTGTTTTTATAATCGAAAAAGCGACGGCGCTTCGTCGCTGTTATGCTGAAAGGCCGTCCGATTCCCGTTTCGCCTTACCCGTGTTTCACTTTCATTATATCACCCTCCTGCATTGATATACACCAGCTTTTCCGTAACAACCAGTCCCCTGACACCGGCCACTTGGTCTGTTCAACGTAAACGATCTAATACGGTTTTTATCCCTTCGCTTCCAGCTTTTCGGTAACGAACTCTTTTACTCTCTCATCCACCGCGATTGCTTTTTCCGCTTCGCCCGTCGTCGGCATATAAAAATATTCCGGATATCTCAACTCCGTAGCGTATATCGTTAACTCGTGTACGTTCAGCTTTAAGAGTTCCACGAAACCCGCGTCGATTTCTACGCACGACTCTATCAGCTCCGCCAAATTATGCGTTTTCCTGAATTCTTTATTATGGTAAACCAGATACGCTTTAACGTACTTCTCCGCACATTGTTGGGCGTGAAAACATACGGTATCTGTCGCCGGATCTTCGGCCGCTAGTTCGTCCCGAGCCGTTTTCAAGTCGTTGTCGGCCTTTAAGAACCAGTTTTCTATCTCGTTCTTCACGACACGACCCCTTCTTTATCGGCATAGTACGAAATGTTCCCGACCGTCGCCTTCGACCTGTCGAATTCCTGAGAGCTCCTGATGATAATATCGTTCGGTATTTTCTTTTTCGCGAGTACCAACTGTATGTCGCCCAGTACCCTTTTTACCTCCGGAAACGTCATCGCTTTATCTACGACCACAAGAATGTCCCAATCACTGCCGTCGGCCGCATTTCCCCGGGCGCGGCTGCCGAACAGTATTATCTTCTCGACGTTTAAGCCGGCTTTGCCCAGTTCGCTTACCACTACTCTCTTTATCGTCTCTAACTCGCCCATTTCCAAGCCTTTATAGGTCAGCTTACGGTTTATCGTAAAATAGCCGGTCCTTTTTTGCAACGTTAAAACGGGGCGCTAAATACAACCGTTACCCCGTATCCGGTAACCCCGCTTTACCCGTGCCTCACCTTCATTATATCCCCGTCCCGTACGACGTACGCCGGCCCTTCGGTCCGTATTAATCCCCGGTCCCTGGCCGCTTGCGTACTACCCAACTCGCCCAAATCCGCGTACGATACGACCTCGGCCTTGATAAACTTCTCGGCCAGGTCGCTGTGTATTTTCCCCGCGGCGGCCTTGGCCTGCGTCCCACCGGGGACCCGGAACGCGCTGACTATCTCGTTCTCGACGGTGTAAAAGGTAACCAAGTCCAAAAGCCCGGCCGCGGCCCCCAATACCCTTTCCCGCGCCGGCGGCCCGATTCCCAGCTCTTCCCGAAACGCCACGGCCTCGTCGTCGGGCAGGTCCGCGAGATCGGCTTCAAGTCCGCAGTAAACGTCCAACGGAACGGCGCCGTCGCGTTCGGCCGCGGCCGCCACGCCGTTCGCGGCCCGGGTCTCGTCCGCGTCATCGGGCTCGCCCCGGTTCGCGACGTAAACGGCCGGTTTTGCCGTCAAAAGGAATAGCTCGCCTATTATTTCGCGGGCCGTGTTACTCATGGGTAAACCCCGCACCGGCGCGCCCTCTCCCAATCCCGGCAACAACTCCTTTAAAACGCGCAGTTCTTCCGACTCACCCTTCTCCCCTTTCGCCTTCCGGCGCACCTTATCCAACCGCTTTTCGACGGTCGCCATGTCGGCCAGGAGCAGCTCGGTATTGAGAACCGCCAGGTCTCCTTCCGGGTCCGGCGCGGGCGGAAGCTCTTTGCGGCCGGCCGGTGCCACCTCATCGTCGGCGAACAGGCGTAGGACGTATATGACCGCGTCCATCTCACGGATGTGTGCGAGGAAACGGTTTCCCAGCCCCTCACCGGCGTGGGCACCCTCCACCAGCCCGGCGATGTCCACTACCTTGACGTGGGCCGGACGCACCTCGACGGCCGATACGAGTTCAGCGAGTTTATCATGCCGCGGGTCGGGGACCGGCAGCGTCGCGACGTTGGACTCGACCGTCGTGAACGGATAGCAGCCGACCTCGGCCTCGCAGCCGGTGAGGACGTTGAAGAGGGTCGTCTTACCCGCGTTCGGAAGGCCGACCAGTCCAATATCCATAAAACCCCGCCTACATTATAGAGAAAGGCACCGGGATGAACGTAAGCAAGAAGATAATGAGCACCGTCCACCCTACGGTCATACGGACAGGGTTGAGTTTAACGGCGTCGTTTATCGGCGGCGGGTGGCGTAGGCGTACCCAGAGCAGTATCAGAACCGCCCAGAGGAACCACCCGAACCACAAGAATCCCAGGGGGATGAGGGCAAAGAACGCTATCCGCGCGACCCAGATAGACTTGCGCCCGAACATAGCGTAGATGACGTGCCCGCCGTCGAGCTGGCCGACGGGGAGGAGGTTCAAAGCCGTTACCCACAGCCCTATCCACCCGGCGAACGCGAGGGGATGAAGCTGGATTAACGCGTCCGACGGCAGCGGGCCTTTCACGAGCCGCACCAACGTCTCGAATAGGATGGAGGTGCCGAAGCCGAACATCTCCCCCGCCTCCGCCGCGGCCGCCGGCGGGAGGACCGGCGACAGGTGTATCCCGACCACCGTGAGTGGGACGGCGACTACGAACCCGGCCAGCGGCCCCGCGGCGCCCACGTCCAACAGCGCCCTGCGGTCGGGTACCGCCGACTCCATCTTGATGAACGCGCCCATCGTCCCGACGATGTTGGGGAACGGTATAAAATACGGCAGCGTCGCCGCGATACGGTGGATGCGCGACGCAATATAATGCCCGAACTCGTGACAGAGGAGGATTCCCAAGAGTGCTGCAGCGAAGGGAACGCCGATTACCCACTCCAGGGGATTGAACAAGTTCCCGCCTGCGTTCATCGTACCGACGGCGACGGTACTCACGACTGTCACGCCGAACAGCGCGGCGTTTACCCAGTACTTCTTGCGGCGCGCCTTAAACGGCTTCGTGGTGACTTCGATAAGCACCAGGTCGCCGGCCTCGGTAAAACGGACGATGTAGCCGAAGGGTGCGAGCCTCTTTACCGTCTCCGCCTTGTAGTCGGCCGCAGGGTACTTCGGTTTCGCGACAAACGCGATGCCCGGCGGTTTTACGTAGTACCGCTCTATCGTAAAAAGGCCCTCGATTTCGCCGAGGACGTTTTTAAGGATTATCTCCAAAGGCGTCGGCATAATATCCAGAGACGGCTCATCTAAAATATATCATTATCAAGGTCGGGTTTCCACATAAATCAGACTCCCACGTGGTCGAGACCCGATAATTTCGATTTCTCCTTGTCAAATAGGCCGAGTTAAACGATAATACCGCTCGACAACGGGTATGACAATTATAGGTATTAATTAAGCCGCGAAGGAGGCTTCAATGATAACTGAGCAGATTACCCTTTATACGATAATCCTATCGGCGTCGTTAGTAGTCGGCGGGTTCGTCATCGGGTTCATCGTCGAAAAAATCGTACTCCGACGGCTCAGGAAGATGGCCAAGAAGACCGAGTGGGAGGCCGACGACCTGCTTGTCCGGGCGCCCAGGGGTTTAACCACCCTCATCTTCGGATTCATAGGGATATACGCGGCCGTCGGCGTCTTCCCCTTCGAAGAGTCAGTGCGCGGACTTATCGGTAAGGTCTTGACGGTCATCCTGATACTACTGGGTACCGTGGTCTTCTCGAGGGTCGCCGCCGGCCTGGTGCGGATGTACACCGCCAAAGAGGACGCTCTGCCCGCAACGTCGATATTCGTCAACATCGCCCGGGCGCTCGTGTTGGTACTCGGCTTCGTGATAATCCTCCAGGCCCTGGGCGTCTCGATTACGCCCATACTCACGGCGTTGGGCGTCGGCGGGCTTGCTGTCGCGTTGGCGCTCCAGGAGACGCTCTCGAACCTCTTCGCCGGCATCCAGATAATCATCTCGCGGAAGATGAAACCGGGCGACTACGTAATGCTCGATTCGGGCGAAAAGGGTTTCGTGGAGGACATCACATGGCGAAACACGACCATCCGCGAATTCCCCAACAACTTGATAGTCGTACCGAACTCCAAGATAGCCAACGCGATTTTTACGAACTACAACATGCCCGACAACGAAATGTCCCTGTATATTTATTGCGGCGTGGCTTACGACAGCGACCTGGGAAAAGCCGAAACGGTCGCCCTCGACGAAGCGAAAAAAGTACTGTCCGAACTCGAAGGCGGCATAACCGATTACGAACCCGTCTTCAGGTTCCAAGAGTTCGCCGACTCCAGTATAAACTTTATGGTCGTACTTCGCGTGAAGGAGTACGGCGACCAGTTCGAGATGAAGCACGAGTTCATCAAACGGCTCAAGAAGCGTTTCGAGGAAGAGGGCATAGAGATACCGTTCCCGATAAGGACGGTTCATATGAAAGGGGAAGAAGCCGTCGCGTAGAGGGATTCGCGGCTGTATTCACTTGATTCCCGCGCCGTAATGTTATATACTACGCGGCGTTCGGCGGAGTAGCTCAGGTGGTCAGAGCACGCGGCTCATATCCGCGGCGTCGCGGGTTCGACTCCCGCCTCCGCCAAAAAAGGCGACCGGCTCGGGGCCGGTCGTTTTTGTTGTGTAATGTAACTTGAACGGCTTTTATTTTACTATAGGTTACGAAGGGGTCGATAATATGTGTAGGGTTTTAGTAGCCGTATTATCCGCTACGGTCTTTATATCTTCCATATCCGCGTCGGATCTAACTGTCGAGGGCGACGGGCTGGAGCTTGTAGCCGAATATGCGATTATCGGCGACGGGTACGAGACGGTTCATAGGGATGAGACCCTGTTTAACGAAGATATATTAAACGACGACCTGACGCCCTTTGTACTAACGGGGCACTTTAGCGACGGCGCGACGCCCTTCGACGTTCTACTATACTTGGGAAAACGGTTCGAAATCGAAGAGGTAATAAGAGGAGAAGTAGACGAGGTATGCCGTTTTCGCCCACTAGGTAACGAAGGGGTGTACGTAAAGAACACGGGATTCTACGCCAATATAGAGACGGCCGGTTTCGCCCGAAAGGAAGTTTATTCTCTTGAGGACGGGTTGTTATTCGATATTGATTCGGAAGGTTCTATTAGAGCGTTCCCATCCGGAGAGAGATTTATGATATCTACGTACCGCGGTTACGGGGACTCCGGTTGTCTCAAGGTTTACGATATTAGCGGGGATTTATTATATACCGCTGACTTCGCGGGAGGTCCTAGCTCGTTCGATACGGATAAAGATTGGTCGTTCGTTACGAATACGGATACTATGCGATGGTACGTACACCCCGAATTACACGAAGGCACGGCCGTTTTTGACGAAGAAGGGAGACTCCGTTTCGAATTAAACCCGGACGTTTATTGCGGGGAAGTAAGTTATACGGGACTCAATTCGACGTTATACGGTTCGGATACCTATATATGTCAATACGGTATTTCGGCTGAAGAAATTGAATCGTACGAGGACGGAACCCGATACGTCGTAAAAACTAGTAATATTCTGGAAGTATACGACCGTGGAGGCAACCTAATCTGGGATTGCCGCTTTTCAGATTCCGGTCACGGGGGAAGGATATACTTATCGGAAAATGAAGAATACCTATGCCTACTCCAAAGACTTGACGAAAAATTACTAGTATTCGAAACGGCTTCCGGCGAAAGGGTTTACGAATCAACCGGCCTTTTTCCAGGTCAATTGATAGAAGGCGGTACGGTGTCCGACGATGGTAACGTGCTGCTAATCTTTTCTAGTTTACCCACAGACTCGATGACCGTATATAAAAAAGGAAAAGAAACCGGTTCTATATCGGGAAAAAATAACCTCAACGGCTTCATCACCCCCGACGGCAAGTATCTTGTAGCCGGTGTCCCGTCCACCGTCTACGTATATAAAATCGAATAGCTATTAACACTCCTTTTTCCCTTTGAAATTCCCGGCCCGCTCCCCTATAATGAAAGCCAGTGCTTAAAAGCTTCGTTATATTATATACCCTGGTCGGCGCGACCGTCTTTTCTTTCGCCCAGGGGGACTTCGGCGAGAGCGAGGCGCCCGAAGAAAGTCCCTTCGATAAGCTATACGACCTGAAGCAGGCCGTCGAGGTAGGCGAGTACGCCCCCGACGAACTGGCCGCACTCCTGGCCGAGGGGAACGCCGAGGGGCGGTGGGCCGAGGTCGCCGAGGTCGCCGAGATAGCCCTGGGGACTCCGACGGCGATTCGGGAGGCCGAGGCACAACGCCAGGCCGACGCCGCGGCAGCCGCCGAACGCAAGGGCGAAAAAGAACCCCGGCCGACGTCCTCCCGGAAATTCTTCGACGGCATCGATAAGTATAAAAACAACGCGAAGGTGAACAACGAGGCCGGTGCCGCGTACCTCTGTCTAGGGCGATCCGCAGAAGCCCTTGAAGCGTTGGAACGCGCCGCGAACCTCGACCCCCGTTACGACGAACCGCTGGCGAACATGGGCGTCCTGTACCGCCGCAAGGGCTGGTACGACGAAGCCCTGGCGAAGTACGACGAGGCCCTCACGATAGCCCCCACCAACGCAGTAACGTGGTATAATAAGGGCGTAGTCCTCCTCCGGCTGGGGCGGCTTGAGGAGAGCATAAAGGCGTTCAAGAGCTCGGCCGGGTTGGCGCCGGCGTACCGTCCGCCGGTCCGGCGTCTGGCGCTTATTTGGCTCGATATCGGCGACTACGAGGAGGCGCAGAAGTATCTGAAACGGCTGGAGTACTTGCTCGAGACCGACGAGGACGCGCCGGCCGAAGAAATCACCGAGGTCGAGACGTACCTTGAACTCTGCGACATTAAACTGGCCGGACCTTCAGGCGGCGAAACCGCCGAGGAAATTTTTACAGAATAACAGAATAGAAATTAGAGAGGGCGGGAAGTAATGACGGTCAGGGAAAAAGTGCTTTCTTGTATAGGCGGCGAAACTACCATGGTCGGATATCTCGCGACCCTGACGGTTGACGGCGCGCCGACGGTCCGGCCGGTTACCCTTCTTATCGAAGGCACAAAGTTTTACATGAAAACGATAGGCACCTCCGACAAGGCCGCGCAGATAAAACAAGACCCCCGCATCGAAGTAGTAATTCCGCTAAAAGACGAGTGCGGAAACGGCTACCTTCGCGTGGGTGGGAAAGCCAGGCTTATAAGCGACATCGACGAACGTAAACGAGTAATGAACGCCAGCGGGTTCGAGCCGCCTGATTCTTATGACGGTCTTGACGACCCGAATTTTATGTTATACGCTCTGGAGGCGGAGCGCGAAAGGTTCCTGGAACCGGGCGAATGGTCGGAGGTGGAGGTCAACGAGTAACGCCACTGGCTAGTTTAAACTGCCGGGTTCCCGAAAACGTCAAACGTCAGCAAAACAAGGAGGTTCTAATATGAGGGTAGTTTTATTGGTGTCATTGGCTCTTACGGTTGCGATTATGTTGGGCGCGTGCTCCGACGTGCTAGAAAAGGGGACAATTACAGGCAACGTATCGAACGGCGGCGTAGCCGTCTCCGGCGCGATCGTTATGCTGTTGGACGAGGGCGAGCTGCTCGCCGCCGGCGCACCGCTCTCGAACGCCAACGTGACCGGGGGCAGCGGCAACTACCGGATATACCTCGTCGAACCGAACACGAACTACTACGTCTGCGCCGTAGAGGACGCCGACGGGAACCTGGAATATACCCCGGGGACCGACAGGATAGGGTACTACGGGAACTTCGCCGGTACGGCATGGATACCGACGGCCGTGTCGGTATCGCCGGGCGAGACGTTGACGGACATCAATATACGCAGGATGTTATAAACATACTAGGGTAATAAGAGCCGAATAAACTACAAGGTGAAATGGCGGGCTTCACGCCTGTCGAGTATTACCACGGCGGGGATGAACCTCGCCGCTTTATTTTGCAGACGAGGTTTTAAAACCTCGTCTGCAACCTGCGCTTAAAAGCACCGGTTTCGTTTATGTGGATTCGGGAACCTATTATACCCTTGCAATCCGGCTGGTTAAAATATAGTATAACGCTCCTTATCTTCGCAGGTTACGACCTCATAATGGCGTCGAAAACGACATTACAAGACCTCATATTCGCCCTGTCCCGATACTGGGTTGAGCGGGGCTGTCTGCTGCTTCAGCCCGGTGATATTGAGTCCGGCGCAGGGACGTTTCACGTGGGGACGTTTCTGGGCGCGCTCTCGCCGGACCCGTGGCGAGCGGCCTTCGTCTCGCCCGCCCGCCGCCCCCGCGACGGTCGCTACGGCGAAAATCCACACCGGCTCTACATGCACTATCAGTTCCAGGTCGTCCTGAAACCCGCCCCCAATGACGTGTTGGAACAGTACCTAGGAAGCCTCGAGGCCATCGGTATAGACCCGGCCGAACACGACCTCCGTTTCGACGAGGACGATTGGGAGTCGCCCACGCTGGGCGCTTGGGGCCTCGGGTGGCAGGTGCTCCTCGACGGACAGGAAATAACCCAGTTCACCTACTTCCAACAGATGGGCGGCTATGACGTACCCCTTATCTCGGCCGAACTGACGTACGGTTTCGAGCGCATAGCGATGTACCTGGCGGGTGTCGACAGCATCTACGACATACCATACGGCGACGGGCCGATGGGGCCGATGGACTACGGCGCGGTACGCCGGGAAGACGAGTACGAGCAATCGGTCTACGCGATGGACGCAGCGGACGCTGAGATGCTCTTTGCGCTTTTCGATATGTACGAGGCCGAATGTAAAAGGTTAATCGAAGCTGACCTCGTGCGCCCGGCCCACGACTACCTGCTCAAGTCCAGTCACACGTTCAACCTGCTCGACAGCCGCGGTTTGATCGGCGTAACCGAACGAGCGGCATACATCAACAGGGTGCGGGCGCTCTCACGCGGCGTCGCCGGGCGGTGGCTCGCGCGATTCGAGGGCGAGGAGGATTAGATGCCGTACCTGCTCTTCGAAATAGGTTGCGAGGAACTGCCGCCGGCTGCCGTATCGTCTCTTGCCGGGCAACTCGAGGCGAACGCCCGGAACGCCTTCGAAGACGACCGCGTCCCGGCCTCTCGTGTCTTTGCTTACGGCACGCCGCGGCGACTCGTCCTCCTGGCGTTCGACCTTCCGACAAAGCAGGTCCGGAAAATAACGACGGAGACAGGCCCGCCGGCCTCGGCCGCCTACGACGCCGACGGGAAGCTCTCCCAAGCGGGCGACGGCTTTCGGAAGAAGTGGGGCGTAAAACGCGAAGATTTAAAGACAGTCCGGACCGAAAAGGGTTCGTATCTGGCCGCCGAGGTCGAGGCGGAACGGCATAAAACGGCCGACGTCCTGGCGGGTTTACTACCTCGTTTAATCGAATCCCTCGATTATCCCCGTACGATGCGGTGGCTCGCGGCGCCGACGGTTTTCCCCAGACCTATCCGGTGGCTTGTCGCCTTACTCGGCGGTCGGGTCGTCGCCTTCGAATACGCCGAACTCAAGTCCGGGAAGAAGGGTTACGGCCACCGGGTAACCGGATACGGTCCCCACGACCTTTCGGCCCTCTTCGACGGCGGCGCGTTGAAGCTCGCCGAAACCAAACACTTCTATAAAAGAAATATGGGCGTGGTACTCGACCCGGCTGACCGGCGTAAGATAATCCTATCCGGCGCGGCCAAGTTGAAGCTCGACGGGGAACCGCAGGTGGGCACCGACTACCGTACCGAATACGCCCTGGACGCTTTGGTGAACTCGGTCGAGTACCCGCGGCTCGTGGCCGGCGAATTCGACGAACGCTACTTGGAGCTTCCCGCCGAAGTGATCGAGGCGGCGATGTTGGGGTATTTGAAGCTCTTCCCGGTCCACGGCGCGGGCGACAGGCCGACGGCGGAGTTCGTCGCCGTACACAACGGCGCGCCGAAAGCGGCGAAGAACGTCAGGGCCGGTTTGGAGCGGGTGTTGGCGGCCCGGCTGGCGGACGCGTCGTTCTTCTGGGAGATAGACAGGAGGACGCCTTTGGACGAGATGGCCAAGCGGCTCGATTCCGTCCTCTTCGCCGAGGGGCTAGGGACGCTCGGCGACAAGGCTAAACGACTTACTGCCCTCGCCGGCGAGATGGGCGAATGGTGCGACTTCGACGCAGAAGAACGCGCCGACCTCGTCCGTGCGGCCGGGATATGCAAAGCCGACCTCGCCTCCGAGATGGTTCGGGAGAGGGAGTTCACCCACCTGCAGGGTGTCATGGGCGGGCTGTACGCCGAGGCGTGGGACGAACCGGCGGCGGTCGCGGCGGCCGTCAGCGAGCATTATCGGCCCGTCGGTGCCGAAGACTCGTTGCCGGACGCGAAGCTCGGCCGCGCCCTCTCGATTCTCGACCGGGCCGATACGCTGGCCGGGTGTTTCGGAGCCGACATGGCGCCCACCGCGTCGAAGGACCCGTTCGGGCTCCGGCGAAGCGCCATCGGCCTTTGCCGCCTGCTGCTGGAAGACGACGAGGGCTGGTTCGCAGACGTCGAGCTGGAACGGCTCCTCTGGCGGGCGGTGGAAGGGTACGGTTTCGATGCAAGGCCCGACGAAGAACCCTGGCTCGATGATCTGGTCCTGTACGTGCTGGCGCGTTTGCGGCGGATATTCGCCGACGCGGGCTATCCCGCCGATATGATAAACGCCGTACTGGAGGTACGTCCGCTCCGCCCGCGGGACCTGGCCGGGAGGCTGGACGCTCTGGCGGAACTCCGGGATAAGAGCACGTCCGAGTATATAAACTTCGTCATAGCCTTCAAGCGTCCTATAAATATACTCCGCCAGGGCCGTGAACGGGGGCTCGAATGGGACGGCTTCGACCCGGGGCTTATCGAACAACCGGAAGAACAGGCATTATACGACGCTTACGTCGCCGGACGCGATTCAATCGCGAATCACGTATCCGACGGCGAACACGGGGACGCCCTCACCGAAATAGCCGCCATGCGCCCGATGGTCGACGCGTTCTTCGACGAGGTGCTCGTCATGTGCGATGACCCGGCATTACGGTCCAACCGGTTGGCGTTGATGCAAGACCTGGCCGAACTCTTCCTCTCTTTCGCGGACTTCACGAAGCTGAGGGGCGAAGAGGAGTACGAGTAGATAAAACTCACGTTTTCCCCGCGCGCAAAGAATAAGTTTTTCCCTAAAAAATAGTTTGCTCGATTTGGATACGGACTTATCGCGTGCTATAATTCGTCCGAAATTACCTTGACCGAGGTTCAGGCGTTTGATAATATCCATCAAGCCGCCGCGGCTTTTTTTGATACTCGGCGCCGGGCTGTTCTTTATAAGTAACGCGGTTTGGGGCGCTTCCGGCGACCGGGAAAAAGGGCGCATAGCCCTCGCAGCCGGCGCATACGACGAGGCGATAGAGTACGCCGAGGCTCTCATAGCCGAGGACCCGGCGGACATCGACGCACGGTTGATACTGGCGAAGGCGTTCATTTCGACTGGCAACGATACCGCTGCAGCCGAAGAATACAACGCCGTGGTATTGCTGGAGCCGGGGCACCCCGACGGAAACTACGGCCTGGCGGTGCTGGCGGCGGAGCGAGGGGATTTGGGGGCAGCGTTGGGCTATGCCCGCGCCGCAGTCGCGACGGACACCGACTACGCAGAAGCCTGGCTCCTAATCGGTAAAGCGGCCGCCGCGACCGGCGACGACGAGGCAGCTCACGACGCCTACGTAGAATACCTTAAACGGCGCCCGCCCACCGACGATATATATCTGGAACTGGCCAGGGTCGAACGGCGGCGCCGGGAATGGGACACGGCGGTACAGTACTACCGACTGGCCGCCGAGGCCGAGAATCGTAAGGCCGACATCGGCAGGGAAATCGCGGCGACCCTTACTGAGGCTGGCAAGTACGAAGAAGCGCTGGTCGCCTGGGCGAAGGTCGACGCATTAACCGCCCGCGAAGCGGAGACCGTAAACGGAATCGGGCTTCGACTACTCGACGGAAATGAGTACGAAGCGGCGGGTCGAGCCTTTTTAATCGCGGCCGAAGCCGACCCAAGCAAAAGGATATACGCTTTCAACAGGGGATTCACCTTTCACCTGGAAGCCGACGAGGAACGGGCGGAAGCGGTCTACAGGGAGTTGGCCGACGGGCCCGACCCCTTTCCTGAAGCGTTATATAACCTTGCGGTAATCCTGGACGGACGGGGCGACCTCGAAGCGGCGAAAGCATACTACGGTAACTTCTTGGAAGCGTCGGCGAATCGGCCCGACCTCGAAGACGAAGCGACAATGGTTGAAGAACGGCTGGCCGAAATAGAAGGCGAGCATTAAGGTAAAGGGTTGCTGAACCGTTATTCGATAATAGTTTTACTCGTCGCTCTGGCGATACCGGCTACGGCACCCCTCGTTTCGCGCGCCGACGAACTCGACGCGAAACGGGAAGCCAACGAGTACTTCAAAAAGGGTGAGGAGGAGTATCGCCGCGGCGATTACGAGGCCGCTGTAAAGATGTTCGAGAAGTGCCTTGGCAAGGACCCGACCAACGTAGACGCCCAGTACAACATCGGCATTTGCCGCCTCGATATGGGTGAAGACGACGCGGCCCTGGAGGCCTTCCGTGCCGCCCTGGAGATAGACGAGACCTATTCGGACGCGTACTACAACGTCGGGCGGCTCTTTCACATACGCCACGATTATGAAACCGCGATAAGACAATACGAGAAGGCGCTGGTCAACGACCCGTACGCACCCGACGTCCTCTATAACCTAGCGCTGGCCAAAAGCGGCGCCGGTGACGCCGCCGGGGCGATAGAAACGTGGGAACGTTACCTCGTACTAACCGAAGGCGACCCGGACGAGACGGAATGGCACGAACGGGCTAAAGAATACCTGGCGGCCTTGAAAGACGTGGAGGGAACGGTCGAAGAAGGAAACGAATAAACCCGGCGGTATATATGGTAATTACCCGTTGGAATAGGAAGCTGCTTGGCGTTTCGGCAGCGTTTATTTTATTTATGGGGGTCGTCTCAACTTACTCCGCCCCGGAAGAGCCGGAAACGTCCAAATTCGAAGATTACCTCGTCCTCTACGAAAAAGGGTTCGTCGAGGAAGCCATAACCGGCTTAAAAAGCGAGAAAGCGGCCCGCCCGGAAGCGGTGGAGCCGCCGTTTTATTTGGGATACATATACGGCGAGTTGAGGATGTATAAAGAGGCCGCCGCCGAGCTGCGGAACTGCCTGGAGATAAACCCGGACTTACCGGACGTACATTACAACCTCGGTACCGCCCTCAACGGCCTGGGCGAGTACGAGGAAGCGGCAAAGGAATTCCGGGAGGCTTTACTTTTGGACCCCGGCTACGTCGACGCGATGTACAACTGCGGAATCTCCTACTATTATATGGGCGACTTCGTCGAGGCGATAAAGACGTACAAGGAAGCCCAGAAACTGGAACCGGATGCGCTCGATATAGGTTTCAACCTCGCGATGGCGTATGAAGAACTGGACCCGGTCGTCGCCCTGAGGATGTGGGAGAACTACATCGAAACGGCGGCGGCCGACGAGGCCGCCGGCCCTTATTACGACGCGGCGGTCAAGCGTATGGAGCAACTACGTGAGCGTACGCCGGGGCATTAGGACGTTATCGGTTCTGGCGGTGGCCGCCGTACTCACCTTCGCTGTCGACGGCGAAGACGAAAGCGAACGAAACGTCGCCGTTACGCTGGACGAAGCGGGCGCGGCTCTGGAGGAAGGAAGGTGTGCCGAAGCGGCGAGGCTTTACGGTGAAGTCCTCGACATAGAACCGGAAAACGGGCAGGCGGTCGAAGGATATGCGACTGCTCTATTGGCCCTCGACGAATCACGGGCTTACGAGTTCATCATAGAACGGTCGACCGCGGCCGAAGGTTTGCCAGCGAGCGTGTCTGCGAAACTGGCCGAACTGTTATGCCGCCGCGGCGAGTATGAAACAGCGTTGGATTTACTCGAAAAAAACGAGACGCCGGAGGCCTCGTTCGTACGCGGCCGGATATACTTCACGCAGGGGAATATACCGAGGGCGATAAAGGAGTTAAAGGACGCCGACGTGAGCGGCGTCCGCGGCGCCGATTACTTCCTGGGCGAAGCGCTCCTTTCGGCCGGAAGGCACACCGAAGCGGCGTATCATTTCCGCGGTTTCGTGGAGACGAGGCCCGGACTCTCGGTTGGATATGCGGCCCTGGGCGAAGCATACCAGGGGTTGGGTGACCTAGATAAAGCAGCAGAATACTATGAAAAAGCCCTGGAGATCGACGACCGTTGTACCAGAGCCAGGGCGAACCTCGCGTACGCGGCATATCTGGAAAAAGACTACGGCGGTTCGATACAAGGTTATAACCGGGTGCTCGCCGACAATCCGGGCGACGCCGACGCGCTTTATAACCTGGCTACCGTCTATGAGAAGGTTGACCGGTCGGTCGCCCGGATGAAGTGGCAGGAGTTCATAGAACTCTACTCCGGCGACCCGGGCGAGGCAGTCAGGGTAGCCAACGCTATGAAAAAAGTAGAAACCCTATAAGGGGTTTAATACCCCGATTCAGCGGAACGCGGCCAGACCGCGATAAACCTTTAGCTTCGCCGCCGGCCCGTTTTTACTGGGCCGAGAATTTTATTAAATCATCGTGAACGCGTTCCTAAAAAAGACCTCCGATTATACATTAAACTCCGCCGCCAACGCCGGACGTTTTCTCGCCAGGGCCTTCTCCACGGCGGCGAAACGAATCGCCGGCCTGGCCGTTTATCTCTGGCGCCGTCCGACGCGCACGAAGATCAAAGTCGCCGCCGTAACAATCGTGGCGGTGGTCTTGATAGGTACGCCTTCGGTCCAGGGCGGAACCGAGGTACTCCAACTACCCTCCGACGGCGAGGAGGTTCACCCGAGTTCGGTTCTGGGCGAAGGCAGATTATATAAGCTTACGGTCTCCGGGACTATAACCGGCGCCGCCGACGGTCGCCGCTTCGACGCCCAATTTATCACCAAAGACGACCCGTTCGACGTGCCCCGGGACTCTATCGTCGTCGACGGCGAACTCCTGCACGCCGACCTGATGGACCCGGAAGAGCACGTCTATACCTATTACGTCCCGGGTCGCGGCCGAGGGATTAGCCTGCGTTTCCGCGACGAGATAGCCCCGGGCGTCGACGGTGGTTACTTCGATAATCGCGGCGCCTTCGAGGTCGAACTAAGCGAAGCCGAGTTCAGGTGTTGGGTCGCCGACGACGAGACCGCGGTGGCCGGCGGCGCCACGTTCCACTATACCCTCGACCCGATACCGCGAAGCGGCGACATCGTCGTCCTGGAGATATACCGCGCCCACGGCAGCGACCGGGAGCTCGTATTCAAAGTCGACAGCGACAGGTTCATAGACGGCGCCGTCGGCTTCCCCCAACGGTTGACCAAACGCCGCGAGAACACCTTCGAATGGTTCGGATACGGGAACGTAGGTTCGTACGCGTACAGGGCGGTCGTCCCTGGAATATACGAATCGAAGTTGACCGTCGAATCGGGGGACGATAAGTTCATGGCCTTTCCGCCGGACTCGGACAAAGAGTTCCTCCGCATCGCGGTTCTACCGAGCGCTCAAGACCCCCGTTATAACGTTCAAGCCGTCTTGCCCGAAAACGAGAACGGCAGACCGTTCTTCCCCTACTACAGCCCCCGGGCGGCCCACCCCATTTACGGTCCGGTCCTAGGTATCGAAGGGATTTACGTTTCCGGCGAAGAAGAACCGCCCGACCCGTCGTTTCTGTACTATTGCCCGGCCGACCGGGAAGGGCGCCCGGTGAACTCGCCGGCCGTATTCTACGTGAAGAGAATGATAAACGTCGCCCTGTCGTCTCTCGACGAAGCGGACCCGACTTATACGTACGAGCCGATGACCCCGCTGAACGCCGTCTTCGACGACGAACTCGTCGAGAAGCTCACGGAACTGCGAACCCGGCTCCCCTACAACACCTCCGGCGAGGAAGACCTGTTGTGGGAGTTGGACAACCTGCCGCCGCCGTACGGAATCGCGGCGACCGACGACGAACTGGGGCGAATAGTCGGGAAGCCCACCGTGGAACACTTGCTAAATTCCACTATCGAAATCCGGGGTGTACCCGCGCCGGTACCCGTAAGCTTCTTCGACAACATGAAGGGCTACGACGCCGACGACCCGTACCACAGCGTCTACCATACTTTCACCGAGATCGGAAAACGGGTCAACGCCGAATACGGCCAATATACGCCAGCCCCGGCCGAGAAGAGCGCGGTAATAGAAGGCAAGCGTTACGACATAAACGATGCCGACTTCATCGCCCTGATGATGGCGATATGTTACCAGGAATGCGGGTTCGTCCACCGGACACAGAGCGGCCTCATCTACCGCGCCGGGAAGGGGCGGGGCTCGGCGACCGGCTACATGCAGTGCACGGCAGACCTGATAAAGGGGACCAATTATAAGATTACGCTGCCCACCGACGACGGGCTGGTGAGCGTCCGTCTCAACAGTCTGCCGACGAACTCCAAGTACGCCGTGAGGAACGTCGCCAGGTTCAACATTGAAATAGGCGCGGCTTTCCTGCGCGAGATGCTGAACCAACCGGCCGCATCCACCTGGCACCCCGCAATCCGGTCCGAGATGAAGGGGGCAGGAGTCCTATCGTTCGGGTCGAAGACCGGGACTATCAACCGGGTGAAGTTGACCGGCGCGATATACAACGCCGGACCCGCCACAATGAAGGTCATCATCAACGAGGTCTACGACGACCCGAACACGACGAGGAACGAGGGCGTCGCATATTTCCTGAACGACTGCGGAGGCGACGTCGAACCGTTCCTGGAACGGTTCCGAGAAGACCTAGACACGTACAGAAAAGGGGATTATACTTTCCCGATACAGGAAAGGGGCGCGGCCGGAGAAGAAAGATTGGCGAAGTTGATACACTGGCTCGGTCCGTACTGGTATAGAAAGAAAGCGCCCATAACCTGGGATGAAGCGGCGTTGACGAAACTGGACATAGAGGTCATCCCGTACGTCCAGGGGCTTGCGACGAATTTCGGGAAGTTCAGGAAGCACGGCGAATATTACCTTAAAACGTATGATTTCAGCGGGCTCTGGCACAGGCCGAAGAAGAAGGCCGAACCCGAGGAATTAGTCCGACCCTGGCGCGGACTGAAGTACGTTTTCCTTAACCAGGAATAACTACGATATTAAAACGGGAGGGTAAAGGTATGCTGCGAAAAGTTATAGTTATGGCCGCGTTTCTGACCGCAGTACTGTCGCCTGCGGCCGGCAAAAAAGCCGCAGAAGACGAACGGGATTGGACCGGAACGTTGTTCTTCACGATGGGCATAACGCAAACCGATAAAGGCGACCTCGGGACGTCGCTTCGAAACGCCGGTTTCGGCAGGTTCGGCGACAGGAACCTTTACCTCGGCGCCGGCGGGTATTTCATTCTCAACAACAACCTGCTCCTCGGCGGCTCCGGCGGCGGGATATTCCCGGCGGCTAAAACCGACGACTACGAAACTCGTTTTTACGCCGCGCACGTGACCTTCGACGCAGGGTACGCCCTCCTCCGCAAACGTCATTTCGTCGCGTACCCCTTCGGCGGCCTGGGTATAGGCAGCGCGCGGCTTACCCTAACCGACAACAACCCGCCGGAAAACTTCAACGATTACCTGGACGGCACCTTCCACACGACTACCCTCTACAGATACGGAATCGCGATGAAGGGCGGCGGCGCTTTCGAGGTCCGCATACCGCTGACGGATACGGGTTTCTCGCTCGTCTTCGGAACCCGTGGCGGGTACGTCTACATGCCATGGGCCACCGACTGGTACTTCGGCGACGTGGGCATCGGCAAAGAGCCCGATTATCGCTACGGCGGTCCGTACGTCGTGGGGTTCGGAGGCGTGTCGCCGTTTTAGTTTTAAGCGCGCGATAGAACGTCAACGATGCTGCACCGATGGTTTCTATATCGGGGTTTAAGGGGATAATTAAGAAATCGGTTATGTTGACTGTTTAGATTATATCGATTGAAGTATGCGTATTTGTAAAACCGGCCTTAGGCCGGTTTTTCCTTTTAAGACCTCGCCAGTGTAGCGAAAAAATACAACGTATACCTAATATAAAAAAATTGGTATTTGACAATCTATAATGCTCATGTCATAAATATATGGAGAAGGGTTTTTAGCCTTATATCATTTAACCCTAAGTTCGGGAGGTAGAGGGATGGAAGCGAGGAAAATATTTGTAACGGTGGTCGCTACGGTGGTACTATTACATACGTTCGCGTACGCCGACAACTGGGTTCCGGGCGAGATAATCCTTAAAACCGCGGAGCCTATAAACATCGCCGGGTACGGCGAGGGGACGGGGTACGCCGAGATAGACGCGTTAAACTCACAGTACGGCGTTTACGAAATGGCGCGCCTCCACGACGACGAGTTGTTGTTCGGCGGACCGGTTTCTCACCCTCGTGGTTTGTGGGACTGGAACGATTGGTGTACGATGGTCGCGACGTACGAGTTCGATACGTATTATGTGTTTAAGTATTCGGCGCCGGTTGACCCGCCCGAAGTAGCGGCGACTTATTCCAGTTTAACATCTGTTGACCTGGCTACCGCCGACTGGTACGCCGAATACCACTATGTACCTAAAGACCCGCTTTTCACCGAGCAGTGGCATCTTGATAACACCGGTCAATACGGCGGCACCCGCGATTGCGATATCCACGCGGTCGAGGCCTGGGACATTTTCCCCTATATCAGTGAACCTGTCCAGCCCCCGCCGGAAGACGGGTTCCCCAAACCGGTACTCGCGATAATAGATTCGGGCGTGGACCTCGAACACCCCGATTTAATCGGTAATATGGTCCCGGGTCGCGATATCGCGGACCAGGACGATGAACCGGAGGACTGGTTTGGCCACGGGACCCAGGTATCGGGCGTGGCTTGCGCGAGTACTAATAATCTCAGCGGCGAACCTTTGGACTGGGAGGGTATCGCGTCACCAGGGGTTAACTACTTCGACTTCATGATGTTGAAGGTTTCCCACGAAGGAGACGACCCGATACTGAAACCCGTTCTCGGGGCGATGATATGGGGCGCCAAGCACGGCGCCGAAGTTGAGAACATGAGCTTCGGCTGGTATACCCGCGAACTACACGAAGACCTGCTGAAAGCTTTGGAAAAAACTTGTGAGGGCGTTTACTACTTGGGCGTTGTAATGGTCGCTTCAGCGGGAAACGACGGGTTCGACGACCAAAACGACCCTTTATACCCCGCCGACTTCGAGGAGGTTATCAAGGTAGGCGGGACGGATGGAGATGACTACAAATGGGTGGAGTCAAACTTCGGCGATAACCTGGAGTGCGTGGCGCCGGCCGTGGACATATTTACCACGTATCACAGCCCTTGGTACGATTATTCGCCGGAGTGGGATATGTTTGGCGGAACTTCCGCGTCGGCTCCTCTTGTCTCCGCGGTCTGTATGCTTATATCGAAAGAACTCGAACCTACCAACCCGCCGTCGGCGCGTATCCCAATAATAAGGCAGATTCTACACGACTCCTGCGACAACGTGAACGGCGGACCTGCTTGGGACCGGAACATCGGTTGGGGCCGTATAAACCTAAGGAAGATGGCCGAGATAATTTACGGAGTACGGGGTAATACGGAGAATTCTGAGTCGACGAACGGAGAGAAAAAGGCGATTTCTGATATGTCGATATCGACCGCTTCGCCGAACCCTACGTCCGGCGAAACGTGTTTCGCGTATACGTTCTCCGGTAAGTATCCCGACAAGGTCAAGTTGGACGTGTACGACATTACCGGACGTAAGGTAAGCGCCGAAGAACCTCGTTGCTTGGGGGCCGAAGGCGTGATAAAGTGGGACGCTGGCGCGGCGGGAGTGGGACCGGGCGTTTATATAGCGCGTATCTCGGCGGGCGAATTTTCCGAGGCGGTCAAGTTCGTAGTGGCGAAGTAGTACGGAAACGGAGTTTCGCGGTATGAACGTGCTAAAGGTATCGTTGTCATTCGCGGTTCTCGTCATTTCGATAATGTGGATGGGCCCGACCGGCTGCGACGAAACGCCGGTCGGGCCGTCGTTTCCTGGCGGCGGGAGTTCCTCGGGTGACGACGGAAGAGAAGTGATAATTTCTTTGGAAAATTACGACCCCCGTTCGCCCTCGTGGTCTCCTGATTGCGATAAGGTCGTTTTCGCACGTTACGATTTAAGAGGAGGTGTAAGTAGTAAATTACACATCTACGATATCCCTTCAGATACTTACACAGAAGTGCCCAATACCGAAGGGAACCCTGCCCATCCTCATTGGTCTTCAACGGGCGAATGGATAGCTTATTTTTCTGGTAGTACCCTTCATACTTACATTATACATCCGGACGGTACCGGAAATACCAGAGTATCAACCGGAATAGGTGGCGGGGCGGCCGATTGGTCGCCCGACGGTAAAGAACTGCTGCTTTATGGTGGCAAAGGTTTATTAATAGTCGACGTTTCCGACCCGGAAAACCTGGAGTACCGCGATATTACGCCGGACGAGGAGGACGAGTTTACCGGTTATCAACCCGGCGGCTGGAGCCCTAACGGCGAATACATATCTTATTTGAAGATTAAGTCTTTAGATAACGGGATGGGATGGGATTACAGTTATGGCCTTTACTTAACCGACCCGTACGGGACATATTACGAAGTTATAGTACCGGACGAATCGGATTGCGGCCGCGTTGTACCCGGCGGTTGGTCGCCGGACGGACGTTACCTACTTATTTGGTACGCTCTTGGAACGGTCGACCTTTGGGCTTTCGACGTGAAGGCTGGGGTTTTTAAACAATTGACGTTTACCGACCCCGATGACTCAATGATTGATGGGTTCGATTGGGGAAATAACGGCAAGATAATCTTCCAAGCTCTTCAATACGACATGTATCATGCTAACCCCGACGGCCCTTGGAACATTATATACACGATAAACGGTCCTTAGTACGGTATTATCGTTAACGTAAAAAAGCGGCCCCCCGGCCGCCCTTTTTATTTCGATTGCGCTGGTGGTTCGGGAACGATAGAATGGGGCGCGGTCTCGGGCAGCGAGTTTTCCGAGGCGGTCAAGTTCGTAGTGGCGAAGTAGTAAGGAATCGGAGTTTCGCGGTATGAACGCGTTAAAGGTATCCTTATCCTTCACGATTCTCGTTATTTCGATAATGTGGATGGGCCCGACCGGCTGCGGGCCGGTCGGGCCTCTATTCCCTGGGAACGGGAACCCGGGCGACGACGATCGGGAGCTGTTGTTTAGTTTGGAGGGGAAGTGGGTTGACCCCAGATACCCTACGTGGTCGCCGGGGTGCGACCGGGTAGCTTTTATCCGTTACGATTTCAACGCCGACTACGGTAAGTGGTACGAACTATGGGTATACGACGTTGCTTCCGAGTCTTTTCACGAGGTATCAGATTTAAATATTTTAGGTCCCCGGCAACCCGAATGGTCCCACAACGGCGAGTTGATCGGTTATTTTTCCGGCGTCGAGGACCATACTTACATAATACGTCCCGACGGGACCGACAATACTAAAATCACTTCTGAACCCCATTATGATGTAATGTTCGGCGGTGCCGTTTCGTGGTCGCCCGACGACCGGGAAGTCCTGATACGCAACGATAACCAAAAGCTTCTAATAGTAAACGTTTCGGACCCGGCTAACCCTATTTACCGGGACATTACGCCGGACGAAAGCTACGGGTGGACCGAGATTCGCCCGGGCGGCTGGAGCCCGGACGGGGATACTATATCTTTCGTGGGTAATGGACCGTCCGGATACGAGGTCTGCTTTACCGACCCGCGCGGGTCATATTATCAAGTAATAGTGCCCGCCCAGCCAACTTGGGGCATATGGGCAGCCGAGTGGTCGCCGGACGGGCGTTACATCATGATGGCGATAATTGAAGGCGGGGGTGGGGGGTGGACCCCAGCCATGGAGGAGCTGTGGGCGTACGACATAGAAAACCAGGAGTTCAAACAAATAACGTACATTAATAACGGATACTACTGTATCGACGCGGCGGACTGGGGCGCCAACGGCAGGGTAGTTTTTAAGGACTACGTTATTGAAGGCGGTAAAGACCCGGAAAGGGAAAGCACCTGGGGTAAGATGTACACGGTGCGGGCGCCAAATTAGCGTAATAAAACTAACGTAAAAGGCGGCCCCCCGGTCGCCTTTTTATTTCGATTGCGCTGGTGGTTCGGGAACGATAGAATGGGGCGCAGTTCCGGAGGCGGTCAAGTTCGTGGTGGCGAAGTAGTACGGAAACGGAGTTTCGCGGTATGAACTCGTTAAAGGTATCGTTGTCCTTCGCCGTTCTCGCTTTTTTGATAACGTGGATGGGCCCGGCCGGCTGCGACGAAACGCCGGTCGGGCCTTTGTTCCCCGGGAACGGGAGCTCGGGCGACGACGATCGGGAGCTGTTGTTTAGTTTGGAGGGGAAGTGGGTTGACCCCAGATACCCTACGTGGTCGCCGGGGTGCGACCGCGTCGCTTTTATCCGTTACGATTTCAACGCCGACTACGGTGAATGGGAAGAAATCTGGATATTCGACGTTGCATCCGAATCTTTACACGAGGTATCGGGTTTAAATAAGTTAGGTCCTATGCAACCCGAATGGTCTCATGACGGCGAGTGGATCGGTTATTTTTCCGGCGCCGAGAACCATACTTACATAATACGTCCCGACGGTACGGATAATACGAAAATTACTTCCGAACCCCACGGTAATATAGTTTTCGGCGGGGCGGTTTCGTGGTCGCCCGACGACCGGGAAGTCCTGATACGCAACGATAACCAAAAGCTTCTAATAGTAAACGTTTCGGACCCAGCCAACCCGGTTTACCGGGACATAACGCCGGACGAAAGCTACGGGTGGACCGAGGTTCGCCCCGGCGGCTGGAGCCCGGACGGGGATATGATATCCTTCGTGGGTAATGGACCGTCCGGATACGAGGTTTGCGTTACGGACCCGCGCGGGTCATATTATCAAGTAATACTACCCGCCCAGCCAACTTGGGGCATATGGGCGGCGGAGTGGTCGCCGGACGGCCGTTACATTATGATGTCGATAATAGAAGGCGGGGGAGGGGGTTGGACCCCGGCTATGGAGGAATTGTGGGCGTACGACGTAGAAAACCAAGAGTTCAAACAAATAACGTATATTAATAATGGGTACTACCGTATAGACGCGGCGGACTGGGGCGTTAACGGCAGGGTAGTTTTTAAGGACTACGTTATTGAAGGCGGTAAAGACCCGGAAAGGGAAAGCACCTGGGGTAAGATGTACACGGTGCGGGCGCCAGATTAGCGTAATAAAAATAACGTAAAAGGCGGCCCTTCCGGCCGCCCTTTTTCACGCCCCCATAGGACCCCTACTCAACAGCCCCGGCGGGACGCCCATATCACCGGCCAGCTTCTCCATTTCCTCTTTCGCCAGTTCCTGGGCCTTGCGCCGCGCCGTGTTGACGGCGGCTAACACCAACTCCTCCAACACCGCCGTCTCGTTCGGGTCCACGATCGACGGGTCTATTTCGACCGAAAGCACGTCCTGACGCCCGTTGCAAACCACCCGGACCATTCCACCCCCTGCGTCACCTTCGACCCGCGCTTTCTCGAGACGTTCGTTCAGCTTCTTCATTTCCGCTTCGAATTTCTTCGCCTGTGTAAGCAAGCCCGCCATGTCGCCCAGGTTACGGAACATCGGTGTCCTCCTCCGGCTCCTTGTCGGAGCCGCCGATAACTTCTTCTATCTCGGCGCCCAGTTTCTCTTGAACCAGCTTCACGGCCGGGTCGTCGAAGAGGTCGCCGGACGGCACCGTTTCCCCTTCGGGCGCTTCTTCCGCTAACGCCGCGACCGCGACGGGCCGCCCGGTAAGTTCCTTCAATAAGTTCTCAATTTCGGCCCGTCGGGCCGGTTCGTTCACCATATCGGCCATTACCTTCTTCGGTTCTGGGAAGCCGACCGTAAGCTTGTCGTCCTCGAAAGACTTCAAACGGCCCGTCGATAAAATGCCGTAAAGAGGGCTGTTGGTCTTTTTAAGCTCTGCCATCAAACCGTCCCATAATTCGACGGCGCTCGCGCCCGAAAGCCGCGGCGTTTCAGCGGCGCCCGCTTTGGCCTTGGGCGTCTCGGCCACGCCCTTGACGGTCGTCGCGGAAATCAGGTTCTCGGTTTCGCCCCTTTTCTCGTCGCCGCGCCGGGCAGTTTCCTTCGTCGGTTCGCATTCGTTGTTCTCGAGGACATCGATTTTAGACGGGTCGTCAAGAGCGCTCATCAGGTCTTCGATGGGCAATATTTTTGCGACACTGGCGGCACGGACCGCGGCCATCTCCAACGACAGCCGCGGCGGGAACGCCCTCGACGGCCGGGACGCCGATTCCATGAACGTGTTCAGGACCGCAAGTACCCGGGTAGGATTCGCCGTCTCTGCCACGGCTTTCAGCTTCTCTATCTCTTCGTGGGAAAGTTCAACGAGTTCGTCCGCGTGGGGCGCCGTAACCAATACCATCAAATTGCGGAGATAGTCTATCACCTGGTGCCCGACCTGCACCAGGTCGGCGCCTTCGTTCGCCAGGTCGTTGATCGTTAGCACGGCGGAACGGGCGTCGCCGTCGAGGACCGCCAGCGCCAGGCTCTCCACGGATTCGCCGGCCACAAGCCCCAGGGCCAACTCGACGTCGTGGGCACCGGCGCCCCCACCGGAAAAGGCGATTACCTGGTCGAACAGAGACTCGGCGTCCCTTACGCTCCCGGAAGCCCGTTTCGCGATAAGCGTCAACGCCTCGTCCTCGGTTTCTATGTCCTCCGTTTCGGCGATGCTTTTCAATTTATCGTATATAAGGTCCCCCGGGACGCGCCTGAACGCGAAGCGCTGGCAACGGCTCAGTATGGTCACCGGGACTTTCTCCACCCGCGTGGTCGCGAATATAAATACGACCTTCGGCGGCGGCTCTTCCAACGTCTTCAACAGCGCGTTGAACGCCTGGTCGGTCAACATGTGGACTTCATCGATGATGTATATCTTGTACCGGCCGTGAGTGGGCGCGTACCTGACCTTCTCGCGGAGCTCGCGTATCTCGTCGATACCACGGTTGGAAGCGCCGTCTATCTCGAGTACGTCGATGTCTTCGCCCTCGGCGATGGCGGCGCAGGAGACGCATTCGCCGCAAGGCCGAATAGTCGGGCCCTTCTCGCAGTTGAGCGACTTCGCGAGTATCCTCGCGACCGACGTCTTGCCGACGCCCCGGGGCCCGCTGAAGAGATACGCCTGGGCCAAACGTCCGGTCTCGACGGCGCTCGATAAAGTCCTGGTTACGTGGTCCTGGCCTATTACCTCGTCGAAGACCGTCGGCCGGAACCGCCGGGCGAATATCCTGTATGCTTCGTTGGCCATCGGGTTACACTAACCTTTCGTTTACCGACGTCCTGTTACGGGCGCTTCTTTCGAAGGTCTTCGCTCTTCCTCGGCGACCGGACACGTAGCCTTACAAGCCGGCAGGTCACCGTCGCACGGTTCGACGTGTACGACCACGTCGGCTTCGGGGAAAGCCCCGGCTATCGCCGATTCCAAACCGTCGGCAATCTCGTGAGCCTGTGCGACGGTCATATCAGGACAGGCTACCAGGTGGAGATCGGCGTGTCGTTTTCCGCCCGAACGCCTCGTGCGTAATTCGTGGAAACCGGCGAACGATCGACGTTTACTCCGGATAATCCTCTCGATCGTTTCCACATCACTTTTCGGTAAACTCTCGTCCAGCAACCCCCCTACGGACCGGCGGGTTATCCCCCACGCCGCCTTAATTATCAAAGCCGCGACTACCAACGCGGCAATCGGGTCCAGAACCGTCGCCCCCGTAATCCATATAAGTACGAGACCCCCCGCTACGCCCGCCGACGTTATTACGTCGGTGCCGAGATGTAAGGCGTCCGCCTCGACCGCTTCGGATCCGGTCCGGCGCGCCGCACTATATAATATAGCCGAAACGACCGAGTTCAATAACGCCGAAAAGACCATTACGCCGAACCCGAGGCCGAGCCGCTCCACCTCGGCGCCGATTATAATTTTCCGGAGCGCTTCGTATACTATGTAACCGGCCGCCAAGAAGATCAACAAGCCCTCGACCATTCCGCTAAAACTGTCAAATTTACCGTGGCCGTAAGGGTGCGATTTATCGGCAGGTTGGGCCGCTTTCCGGACGGAAAAGTGCGCGATTAGCGCCGCTAAAAGGTCCACGGCCGAGTGGACGGCCTCGGCCAAGACGGCCGTGGACATCGTTAGCAAGCCCGCCGCGAGTTTCAATACGGTCAACCCGACGTTCGAAAAAATCGAAATCCGGGTCACGCGTATATTAGTCTTGTGGTTTTCTTTCGAAGGGTCCGTCTCCAAGAATCCTCCGTCCGGGAAGGGCGTTATTCTAACTGCTCGCACGGGTAAAGTGAAGGGAAAAATACCTCCTCGCCCCAGTCGATTGCGTAAAAAGCAGTACGACGGGGAATCACCGCAATACTTAAACGAAGCCGGTGCGTAGGACATTGTTCTTTACGTATGTCCTTTTTCTTAAACCACGCGCGAATGAACACGGTTGAGTTATGAAACCTCCATTTTTTTATGGTATTATCTGACTGTGAGTGCGTTTGCGGACAAAGCCTCCGGCTTCGCGAGACGGGTTCACGAGGGCCAGACGCGCCTTTCCGGCCGGCCGTACGTCGAACATCCCAAGGCGGTCGGCAGGACTCTCGCGGGACTGGAACTCGACGAGGCGACCGTCGCCGCGGGTTACCTACACGACGTATTGGAAGACACCGACGTAAGCTACGACGACCTGGCGCGCGAGTTCGGCGCCGACGTGGCCGGTCTCGTACGGTCGGTAACGAAGTTGAAAGAAATCGGATACGCGTCCGAGAAGGCTTACCGGGACGCGGACTTGCAGCGGATGTTCGTCGCGATGGCCGGCGACCTCCGCGTCGTCTTCATAAAGCTCGCCGATCGGTTGGACAACCTGCGGTCACTCGTTTATCTGTCGGAGGAAAAACGGCACGAGATGGCGCGCGAATCGCTTTATCTATTCGCACCCCTGGCCGACAGGCTCGGGCTCGGGCAATTGCGCTGGGAAATCGAGGACATCTCATTTCAACATCTCGAACCGGAGACTTATAAAGAGTTGGCCGCGAAGGTGGCCCAGCGGCGTTCCGAGCGAGAGGCGCGGGCGGTAGCCGCCGTCGCCGAACTGGAGACGGTATTGGGCGACGCCGGAGTGGCCGCAGAGGTGACCGGCCGCCCCAAACATCTGTACAGCATACGACGCAAGATGGAACGCGACGAGCGGCCGTTCGACGAGATTTTCGACCTTCTGGGCGTGCGGGTCATAGTGGAGACGGTAGAAGATTGTTACCGGGCGCTCGACGCCGTACATTCAAGGTACGAATACCTGGAAGGGCGTTACAGGGACTACGTCGCACGGCCCAAGCCGAACATGTACCAATCGCTCCACACGACAGTTTTAATGCAAACCGGCGATTTAGTGGAAGTACAGATAAGAACGGGGGAAATGCACACGGTCGCCGAGTTCGGGGTCGCCTCCCACTGGCTGTATAAAAGGGCCGAGGATGGTCTGCCGTCGGTAAAACCACCTGCCCTCGATTGGATGGGAGACGCGGCCGAAGCCCCGACCGACGGGCCGGTCTCCGAGTCGATGGAGGCGTTTTTTGCCGACCTCGTAAAGAACGATATATTCGTCTTTACGCCGGCCGGCGACATAAAACGACTGCCCGAGGGCGCGACGCCCGTGGACTTCGCGTACGCGGTACATACTATGGTGGGACACCGTTGTTCCGGCGGCAAGGTCAACGGCGTCTTGACGGCGCTCCGCACGAAGCTGCGGACGGGAGACCGCGTAGAGATAATAACGTCGCCGAAGGCGGAGCCGAGCCGCGATTGGCTAGAATTCGTCGTATCGAGCTCGGCCCGCAGTAAGATACGGGCGTTTTTCAGGAACAAGGACAGGGACGAGTTAACGGCGTTGGGGCGCGAAGCCCTCACGAGGGAGTGCGAGCGGACCGGGCGTAAGGTCTCCGACGTGTTGTCGGACCCGGAACTCGACAGATACGCCGTCGAGCACGGCTGCTCGACCGTGGGGAATCTGCTCGCACGCTTGGGCGAAGGGGCTATCGCGACGTCGTCGGTCATCTCGGCCCTCTACCCGGTGCCCGAACCGGCGAAACCGATACCGACTGGACTACCGGATTACTCGGGATACGTGTCGGTGGCCGGTCTCGGCGACCTCGAACTTCGAATGGCCGGTTGTTGCCGGCCCATGCCGCTGGTCCCTATAGTCGGCTACGTGACGGCGGCCGGATACGTCTCCATCCACCGGGCCGGGTGTTCATCGCTTTCGCGGCGCGCGCCGGAACGGATTCATCCCGCCACCTGGGCCGTGGACGACACCCTTGCCCGCGAAGTCTCTTTACGGATAACGGTCCGGGGCGGCCGGGACGAGCTGGCCGAGGTAATTCAATCACTCGACGGCGGCGGCGTCCGGTTAATGGCGGTTTCCAGGGAACCCGACGCAGAAGCAACGGCCGTAGTCTCCCTACGGACGGCTTCGCGGGAAAGGCTTAAATCCGTCAAGAAGCGTTTGGACCGGAACCCGATCGTCGTAAGTACCGAAGTCTTAGATTAACGGAGTTCGCTTGAACCGGGTCGAAATCGGCGAGTTGTCACGGCCGGACGGCGCGTTGGACATCGGCGCGCTGGACGCTTTCCGTGGATTGACAGCGTTTTTTACCACAATGCCTTCGCTGAAGCGTTATGATATCCTACGTCCGTTTTACGAAGACCCGACCACCCAAATATCGGACGGACGCATCGACGAGGGATACATCGAGGCCTTATGCGAGGCCTTTTCGTTGCCCTACGGCGCGTTGGAGACCGGCGCCCAGGTCCACGGTACGCGCATCGTCGCAGCCGAGAACGTGGAGAGAAGACACAACCCGGCGACCGACGGCCTGATAGTATCGAAGCCGGGCGGCTGCGCCGCGGTCTTCACCGCCGATTGCCAGCCCATAGTATTATGGGATAAGGCAGGGAGGATTGCTGCCGTCGTTCACGCCGGTTGGCGGGGCGCTGTCTCGGGCATCGCCGCGACGGCGGTGAAGGAGATGCGCAAGACCTTCGGAAGCGCACCGGAAGAGATAACCGCTTTTCTTGGGCCGGCGATCTCGGTGGAAAACTACGAGGTCGGCCCCGAAGTCGCCGAAGAAGCGGTGGCCAATTTCCCCGGCGGCGAGGTGCTGGTAACGAAAAACGGCAAAATCTATATGGACATGACGGAATGTAATCGACTAAACCTAATCGGAGCCAGCGTATCGGACAGTAATATATACGCGGTCGAGGCCTGTACGTACCGGGACCGTGAATTGTTTTATTCGTATAGACGGGAAGGCGCTCTCGCGGGACGGGCCGCGGCCGTCGTGTACTTATCGGAAGCGCGGGGATGAACGTTTACAGAAGATACGTACTGTTAGCGTTCGCGATAGTGCTGTTCGGCGCGATTTTTGTACGCCTGTGGACGCTCCAAATAAGCCACGGCGCCGAATACGCCGAGCTCAGCCGGATTAACCGGATTCGGAACGTACCTATCCCGGCGCTCCGGGGACGCATACTCGACCGGACGGGGAAACCTCTCGCGGACAACGGAGCCGAGTACCGACTGCTGTGGATGCTGCCGGCAACCGAGGCGATACCCCCGGAGGCGTTGGAACGTACCGCCGCGCTTTTGAGAATCTCCGAGGATGAGCTGGGACAACGGATTTCGGAGGGGCGGGTCTATAAATATGAACCCGCGACGATAGCCCGCGACCTTACTTACGAAGAGGTCCTCTTCTTCGAAGAAAAGAGGGCCGACTATCCCGAGTTGGCCGTCGTGAACGTACCGGTCAGGACTTACCCGGGGGGAAAGTTGGCCTGCCACGTTTTGGGATATCTCGGCGAAATATCGCCGACCCAACTCGAAGTTATGCGGGAAGAAGGCTACCGGATGGGCGACGTAATTGGCCAGAACGGTCTCGAACGTACGATGGAGACGCACTTGCACGGCCTCGACGGCGCCGGGTTAGTCGAAGTTAATTCGCTCGAGACGAAGCTCGGCGTCGTCGACTACGAAGGCGTACACCCGGCCGCGCCAGGGCTGGACGCGTACACGACCATCGACATCGGCCTACAGACGTTCATAGAACCTTACCTGGAAAACCTAAAGGGCGCGATTATAGTAATGGACCCGGACAATGGCGACGTCTGGGCCCTCGCGTCCAGCCCCGGGTACGACCCGCGAGATTTCGTCGGCGGCGTAGAACGCGAAAAGTGGATCGAGCTGGCTACGGACGCGAATTATCCGCTCCTTAACAGAGCGGTCCAGAGTTCGTACCCGCCCGGCTCGACGTTTAAGTTAGTCACGGCGACCGCGGCTTTGGAGTCGGGCCTGGTAAAACCCGACGAAAGGATGCCGGTGCCGTGCTACGGAGTTTATCGCTATGGGCGGTGGCTCTTCCACTGCTGGAAACCTTCGGGCCACGGCCCGCTGACCATCGCCGGCGGGCTGAAGAACTCTTGCAACGTCTTCTTCTTCCAGGTCGGGCACAAAGTAGGAATAGACAACCTGGAAAAATACGCCCGTGCCTATCGACTGGGCGAGCCAACGGGCATCGAACTGCCAGGCGAGACCGCCGGTATGATACCGGAGCGCTCCCGTCTGGAGAAACGCTGGGGCGATAAGTGGCCCCGGGGCGAGGTACTCAACAACGCCATCGGCCAGGGGCAGGTCTTGCTTTCGCCAATCCAAGAGCTGTCGGTCGCAACGACGCTGGCAAACGGCGGTTATATATACCGCCCGCGGCTCGTTCGCTACATCGCCGAACGCGACGGTTCGACGGCGGTGAGTTATCCGCCGGAGATACGCGGCGCGGCGCCCCTGTCGCCCGAGCACCGGGCGATTATCCTGCAGGGTATGATGGGCGCCGTAGGACGCTTCGGCGTCAACGAGCATTACCTGGCTGGCAAGACCGGTTCGGCCGAAAACCCCCACGGAAAGACCCACGCGTGGTTCGTCGGGATGGCGCCGGTTTACGACCCGCAAGTAACGTTATGCATCTTTGTCGAGAACGGCGGCTACGGCGAGAGTTACATCAAATGGGGTAAAGCTATCGTAGGGTATTGCCGCGCGGACATAATAGGCGAAAAGAACTGGCCCGACCCGCCGCCCGGCGTCACACCCAAGGACTACGAGAACTCGCCGGACATTCTGATTAAATCGGGTGGTTATAGGTGAGTTGGCGCGCGACAATCCGCCGCATCGATGTACCGCTGTTAGTATCGGTTCTGCTCCTGTCACTCGTCGGCGTCTTCGCCGTCGGTTCGGCGACTTACGACGGGACCGGGGTTCCGGCCTTCGCGTGGCGCCAACTCGGCTGGGTGGGGTTGGGGGTCCTCGCCTTTATACCCGCGGCGGCCATACCGTACCGATATCTATTAAAGGCCGCGCCGTTCCTTTACGCGCTCGCCGTAGCTCTCCTGGTCGTAGTGTTGTTCACCGGCTCCGGCGCCAGGCGTTGGCTCGCGGTCGGGCCGTTCTCGTTTCAACCGTCCGAATTCGCTAAAGTCGCATTGGTTTTAGTCCTCGCGGCGCTGCTCTCGTCCAAACGGATTACGGGGTCGTTGGGCGGTCTAACGGTCCCCGTCGCGCTTGCGATTATAACGGCGCTGCTCGTAGTAGCCGAACCGGACCTGGGGACGGCCGTGGTCTTCGTACCACTCCTGTTCGGGATGCTTTTCGCCTCCGGGGTTTCGTACGCCAGGTTGTTCATACTCGTTTCGCCTTTCGTCGCCCTCGTCCTTTCGTTCAATATATGGTTGCTAGGCCTTTTCATAGCGGGATTGGCCACTGCAGTTTACTTAAACCGGTGGCGCCCGGGCGAAAAGACGCTGGGATTCTCAGTTGCGGGGCTGTGCGCTCTAATCGGATTCTCGACGCCGTTCTTCTGGAACATGCTAAAGGAATACCAGAGACAAAGGCTATTGACATTTATAAGCCCCGAAGTGGACCCCCGGGGCGCGGGTTATTCTATAATCCAGGCGAAGATCGCCGTCGGTTCGGGGCAATTGTTCGGGAAAGGTTATTTGCAGGGTACTCAGGTGCACCTTAAATTTCTGCCTGAGCCCCATACGGACTTTATCTACCCGGTGATAGCCGAGGAGTTCGGGTTCATCGGTTCGGTATTTATTCTGGCGTTATTTTTTGTTATACTGTACCGTGCGGTAGCGGTCTGCCGCGACGCGGGGCCGGACCCGGGCGGGGTACTCGCCGCCGGGGTGTTCGTTTATTTCCTGACGCACGTCGCAGTAAACCTCGGGATGGCGGTAGGCTTTTTGCCAGTCGTAGGTTTACCCTTGCCGTTTTTATCGTACGGCGGAAGCGTAACGGTGGCGTCGTTTGTTATGGTCGGGTTGTTGCTAAACGTAGCGTACAGGTCAAGGGCGGCTGCGCATTGGTAAAGCACATTTTTACGGTGGACCTGGAGGATTGGTTCCAATTAAACGTGAAAGGCGCACCGGACGAGCCCGAGTGGTGGCGGTTCGAACCTCGCATCGAAACCCAAACGTCTATCTTGTTGGATACGTTCGATACTTATGATACGAAAGCGACTTTTTTTATACTGGGTTGGATCGCCGAAAGGCACAAAGACCTTACGGCCGAGATATACTCCAGGGGGCACGAAATCGCAACTCACGGGTACGGGCATAAATTGTTATCCGAAATGGAATCGGAAACCCTCGCGGAAGATTTAGACAAAGCGTCGGCGGCAATCGAATCGGCCGGCGTATCGACGCCGGTGGTCGGTTATAGAGCGCCCAGCTATTCGCTTACCCCCGAGACTTCGTGGGCCTGGGAGGTTTTAGCCGATAAAGGGTTCCGTTACGATGCCAGCGTTTTCCCCTTTAGACGGCACTGTGGTGGGTGGCCGGGCGCACCGTCAGAACCTTACCGCCCCTTGGACGGGCGCGGCCTGTGGGAAATCCCGATACCTCTAGGGAGTATAGGGCCCTTCAGGTTCGTATTTTCCGCCGGCGGTTATTTACGTCTAGTCCCTAAACGGGCGATTTTGGCATGCCTCGAACGACTGGACCGGTCCGGGAAATCGGCCGTATTTTTAATCCACCCAAGAGATATCGACCCGAAAGCCCCGTTACCTACAAGGAGTTTATACTTACTTCTTCGTCAGAAGTCGCATTGCGGCTCCACCCTGGAGAAACTAAATGCCGTACTCGATAATTACGATTTTATAACGATGCGCGAAGCGGTGGACGAGCTTGAGCGAAAAGGTTAAAGATTTTTTCGACGAATACGCCGAGAAGTTCGATGCGTTATACGGAGAGGATGTCCGCAGAAGACCCGTTAATAAGGTATTCCGTGCGAGCGTTTACGAAAGGTTTCGCCTCGCGGCGGCGGACGCCGAACGCCTCGGCGTAGGGTTTTCGGTCCTCGATGTCGGTACCGGGCCGGGGCGTTACCTGTCGTTGATGGCTCCCAAAGCGGGCCGTTTAGTAGGCGTCGATTTGAGCGAGGGTATGCTGGGGCCGGCTCGGACCCGTGCCGAAACCGAGGGCTACGCAGGTAAACTTGAACTAAGGACCGGCGATTTCCTGGGAATGGACTTCGACGAGGAATTCGACCTCGTACTAGCTTTCGGTTACTTCGACTACGTCTTCGAACCGGCAGCTCATCTCCGCCGAATGGCAGACCTGTGCCGCGGCCTCGTATTGGCCACGTTCCCGAAACGCTGGCACCCGCTTACGCTCCAAAGGAAGATAAGGTACGTAATGAAACGATGCCCCGTTCGGTTTTATTCAATCAGTAACGTTAAAGAATATCTCGCGAATACGAACGAATCCGAAGCCGAGATTATTGACATGGGGCGCGAGTACTATGTCCGATTGAAGATGGGCGGCCGTTAGGACGGTTGCTTGCGTATCGACAATGGTCAGCGAATAATGGCGCGCGAAAAACCTTTAAGATTACTTTTCGTTACTCAAGAGGACCCGTTCTACGGGCGCTTTTTTTTCGCCGAATTCCTCCGGCGTTACGACCCAGCAAAAGCGGACGTCCTGGGCGTAGCCATTCAAGAGCCGCTGGGGCGTTCCCGCTGGGGCGCGTTCGGAAAGGCTTATTCGTTTTATGGGTTTTGGAACACCGTTAAATTGGCTTGCATTTCGGTCTTGCTCGGTATCGCCGGTTTTTTCTCGGCCACATTTCGCGACGGCAAAGGGGGCGATTATACTTTACGGCAGGTCCTAAGGCGTGAGAAAGTAACCCTCATCGAACTGGGAGACATAAACTCGGAAGAGAGTATTGCCAAACTCAAGGCACTCGAGCCCGACTTAATCGTCTCGATGAGTGCGTCCCAGAAGTTCGGCCCGGAAGTATTGGAGCTTCCGCGGCTCGCGTGCCTTAACGTACACTCGGGCGAGTTGCCGCGATACCGAGGGATGTTGACGGTATTCTGGCAGCTTTACGAGGGGAGAGGTTATACGGTACCGACGGTACACGTTATGGACGAAAAATTGGACGCCGGACCTATCATTACGTCAACACGATGCCCGTTGGATAAGTACGATTCACTCTATGAAGCGACCGTAAAGACGAAGTTATGTGCGGCGCGATTATTAGTAGACGTACTAGGTATGTACGCAAGCGGGAAAATCTCAACTAGTGTGAACGACCCGGCCCTCGCGAAACGATACCCGTTTCCCGGAAAGACAGAGGCGGTAAATTTCAGGAAAACCGGGCGACGCCTCGTGTAGGTTTTCCGCTCCCGCGTAATTTTCGTGGCCGGAGAATTTTATCAGTGCCGGAAGATAAACTAAAGGTGTTGTTTATAGCGAATATGTACCCCCCGGAAATCGGGGCGGCGGCGGTCCGCGCTTCCGAATATGCGAAAGCCCTGGCGGAGCGCGGCCACTATATAACGGTTCTTACCGGTTTCCCGAACTACCCTGACGGGAAGATATACTCGGGTTACACGAATAGCTTGTTTGCACGAGAACAATTAAACGGTATAAAAGTTTATCGTACCCTAACGTTCCCCAACCCGCGGAAACGTTTTTTGTTCCGCCTCGCCGGTTACCTCGTGCTCGCATTATCTAATCTTTTCTTCGTGTTTACGGGCCGTCGTTTCGACCTAGTAACCGGCTGGCAAACCTACATCTTCACCTTTCTAACCGGCAAAACCATAGCGCGCCTTACCGGCGTTCCGTTTATAGCGGAAGTGGAGGACTTCGTTACAGAACGGTCTTTCGCCGTTGGACACGCCCAAAACCCGTTACTAGCACGGGCCGCAAACGCTTACGACAGTTTTATCTTCGAACATTCCGACGGCGTCATCTTAACGACCGAGGCCGACCGCCGATACGTGCTTGAGCAGTTCCCCAAACTGAAACACGAGCAGACCGAAGTCGTCGAGAACGGCGTAGTTACCGACATGTTCGCAGTATCCAACCCAGGATTAGAAGCGAAGATAAAAGCCGACTACGGCTTGGAAGGGAAATTCGTCGTCTCTTGCGTCGGCAACTTCGGGCTTACCCAAGGTCTCGATAAGTTCCTACAGGCGGCGAAACTATTGTCGGAGGACGACCGGTTCCGGTTCGTCTTCCTCGGGTTCGGCACGACGCGGCACGTACTGGAGGGAATTGTTGAACGTGAGGGATTGACCAACATCGTAATGGCGGAAAGACAGCCCCGCGAAATGATCCCCCACTTCTTGAACGCATCCGACGTGGGCGTCTGTTCGTTGAAGGACGACCCGTCGCTCAATCGCTCGTTTCCGTCGCGGATAGCCGAGTACCTGGCGGCGGGGCTTCCGGTTCTTATCCTGGCGAAGGGCGAACCGCGCAGGATTATCGTGGAGGAAGCCGGCGCCGGCGTATACGCCGACAAGGAGAACCCGGAGGAGGTCGCCGAGGCCATCAGACGCCTGGCCGACGACCCCGGCGGACTGAAAGCGATGGGCGAACGGGGCCGCGCGTACGCGCGCGAACACCTGGAGCGCGAAAAGCTCGCCGACAAACTTGACGCTTTTCTAATAAAGACCGTACGTGGTTGGCGCCGTCAAAAACACGAATAGCGACGCCGCCGAAAATCGGCGGCGCCTTTTTGAGGGGAGGTTGGTCTACTATATATTCCGGCCGCAGAACCGGCTTCGGATTTCGGATTACACTACCCCGCTAAACCGTTATTAATCAGGCCTTCCAATGCCCGTGTACGTTACAATACTCGCGGGCTATTACTTCAGCAGCGTCGAGCACGAACTCGGCTTCGGGCGCGTCGCCGGGGTTTAGGAACTTGCGGTACGCGGTCCCGTCGGCGATTACTTCTATCCACTCGATGTAGTGTTCCGGCACCATCGGGTGGGCGACGCTTCCCACCTTAACCTTGAACCCGTCGGCGGTCTTCTCGATTACGGGTACGTGCTTCTCCTGCGCCGCGTCGGTAGTGTTCTCCTTTTGCAAGACCATATTCTGGCCACAGCAAACGAGGTCGCCGATGCCGCCGTGAAGTACCTCGACGATGTTGCCGCATATTTCGCACTTGTAGATTTCCAATTTCTCGGCCATTTTTCGACTCCCTTGGTTATACTTCGGCCGTACCGAACGATTAGTCGGTTAATGTATTATATCAGTTCCTTTACGGCGTTAATCACTGCGTCGTAATCCGGTTCGTCCCCGACTTCCTCGACCACCTGAATGTACCGGACCACGCCTTCCCTATCGACAACGAAGACTACCCGGGCCAGAAGCCTCAACTCCTTTATAAGAACGCCGTATGCTTCGCCGAAGGACGCGGTCCGGTGGTCCGAGAGCGTCTTGACCCGGTCTACTCCGGCTGCGCCGCACCACCGTTTCTGGGCGAAGGGCAGGTCCATACTGACCGTCAAAATCTCGACGTCGTCGCCCAACTCCGCCGCTCGTTCGTTGAACTTCCGCGTCTCGGTGTCGCAAACCGACGTGTCCAACGACGGTACAGAAGATATAATTACGACCTTCCCTTTAAGCGACGACAACGCGAAAGGTAGCATGTCGACGGTCAACGCCTCGAAATCGGGCGCTTCGTCACCGGGCTTCAGTTCCGGCCCCAACAGCGTCAGCGGGTTACCGCGTAGGGTGATTATCCCTTTTCTTTCCTCCACAGTTCGCCTTCCTAATCTTCGGCCAGATAGTGGTCGTCGTACTCAGTCTCGAACCTGAGCTTGTGGTTGGCCTCCTCCTGGGCCAGACCAAGGAAGAGTTGGCGGACATTTTCGTCGTCGGCCTTGTTCGCCAGGTCGGTGTAGAGTTTATACGCCGCCTTCTCGGCTTTCATCGCGACGATGAGCGCGTCCTGGTAGTCCATATCGGGGCTGGGTTGCGTATCGAGTACGTAGTCGGCCAACTTCAAATCCGGAACCTTGTCGTGAGCATGGGCCTTGAAACCCTCCTCTTTTACCTTCTGGAGTTTGGCCTTGTGCCCGAGTTCCTCTTTCGCGAAGTCCTCGAAAGCTTTCTTCATCCAGGGCTTATCCATCTTGGCGGCCAAACCCGTGTAGAAATCGTGGGCCTTCTCCTCCTCGCCTATGGCGAAATCCAGAATCTCGTCGACAGTGTTCAACTCGCTCATAATTCCTCTCCCTGTGTCGTTTTCGGGTTAAAAGTTTTACCGTTGGTCTACGCGGCCCGAGCCGACGCTACCAGTTTTCGCACAACAGCTCGTAGTACGCCAGAGGGTGGTCGCAAGCGGGACAGGGGTCCGGCGCCTCGGTGCCCTCGTGGAGGTAACCGCAGTTGATGCACCGCCAGACGACGGGCTTGTCCTTTTTAAAAACGGTCCCGGCCTCCACGTTCGCCAACAAACCGAGGTACCGCTTCTCGTGCTGCTTTTCGGCCACCGCGATGGCTTCTAAGACGTCGGCGATTTCGTCGAACCCCTCTTCACGAGCCACCTTCGCGAAAGAGGGATACATATCGGTCCACTCGTAGTTCTCTCCGGCGGCGGCAGCCTTCAGGTTCTCGGCCGTAGTGCCGATTACGCCGGCCGGGAACGACGCGGCTATCTCGGCTTCTCCGCCTTCCAAGTACTTGAACAACCGCTCCGCGTGCTCTTTCTCCTGGTTCGCCGTCTCCTCGAATATCCTCGATATCTGGGCGAATCCCTCTTTCTTGGCCTTGCTCGCGAAGTAAGTGTACCTGTTCCGGGCCTGCGACTCGCCTGCGAACGCGGTGAGCAGGTTTCGCTCTGTCACGGTTCCTTTAAGTCCCATTTTCCTCTCCACCTCGTACCTTTAATCGAAATATAACTCGTTTATTACCCCGCGCGCTTAATATAAGAACTCGCGCCGTAAAAGTCAACCGCTCTTACGCTCTAGACCGACGGCGATTCCCGCAGTCAGTCCGGTTCTCCGCCGACCGGCGGTCAATCCCTCGGTAATCGCCCACGCACTCGGAGACAAACGATTCGATATCCGCGTCGTCCCTAATCCCGAGCCTCGTCAGGGCGAAGTCGTAGCGAACCGGGTCATCGGGCGAGAATTCGCGGAAAGCGGTCGTGACCTCCAACGCCGTCTTGCCGTCGGCCTGGCGCCGTTCGGTGAACCCGATGGACTCGGCTATCCTATACATGTGGGTATCGAGCGGAATTACCAGCTTCGACGGCAACACGCCGTCCCATCCGCCCGGGTCGACCGCGTCGCGGCGGACCATCCAGCGGAGGTACAGGTGAAGCCGCTTACACGCGCTCCCGTCGGCCGGCGACGGAAGTAGGCTATTACACCCGAACCCGCCGACGCTGCGCAGCTCCTCGACAAAAGCGGTGAGGGCCGGCACGACCGTGTCGTCTCGGCCGTTCAGGGCCGCCGCAAAACAAGTGTTTATCGAACCGTGCCTTTCTATCGCCCTCTTCGCGCCGTAGAGTACTCTGGCCAACTCTGCCCCTGTCGTGAACCTGTGCTTGAAACAGGAGTACGTCCGCTCTAGGGACTTCAGGGACGACCGTTCGAGGAAGGCCGCCGGCGATGGTCCCATCGCGTCGAGGACAGACGAAACGCTCTTGATTATCTGGACGACCCGCCCGTACGCGAGGGAAGACGCGACCAGCCCGACGACTTCTCTGTCACGCACGTCATCGTAACCGTACAGGAGTTCAAGCGGGTCCGGACGGACGTACCCCCGGCGGTTATACGTATCGTACAACCTATCGAGCCGGTCTTTTACGGCTAACGGACGGCGTCTATTGGCCAAGGTCCCTTCCAAATGGATTGATTTCGAACATTAGGAATGGTTATTATTACCAATGATAACCTTTTTTATCCCCCGCGTCAAGTCTTTTTTTAGCAGAATCGGATTTCCTTAGCGAAATCCGCGTACGGGAAACCGTCTTTCGTTCGTTTCTCATTAACTATCGAAACGGTTTTATGTTATGTTTACCGAAACACGTCGAGCCGACGCCGAAACATTTTAATAGGTATACCGTACTAACGTAAACAGAGCAACGTTAACTTCCGCGACTATCGCTTCTATGTTTGAGCGACTCAGAAAACGTTTGATCGATTGGCGCATACTGGTGCGGGAAGCGCTGCGGGCCGCCGCCCATTCCCTCATTTCCAACAAGCTCAGGTCCGGTCTGACGGTCACGGGCATCATTATCGGCGTCGGAACCGTCGTGGGGCTAATTTCGCTGGTGATCGGACTCAACGATTACGTTATAGGCGCGTTCAGCGTGGCCGGAACCGACACGTTCTACGTCATGCGCTTCAGCTTCCTTACGTCATCGTACGAAGATTACCTCGAAGCCCGTAACCGCCCGTACGTCACCGTAGAAGACACTTGGGCGATACGGGACGAATGTCCGTCTGTGGAGTACGCCGCCCCCAGGTTCATCAACGTCGGCGAGGTCACCTACAAGAAATACGAAGCCAACGACGTGTACATAGTCGGTACGACCGAAGAGCTGCAAAACGTCCAGGGTCTGGAAGCAGTCGAGGGACGCATAATGACGAACGCCGACGTCGCCCGTAGCCGGAACGTCGTCGGGCTGGGCGCGACGACCCGGGAAGTACTCTTCGGGAACGACAAGTGCGCCGGCGAGCGGGTCAAGGTGGACGGACATACCTTCACTGTCGTAGGCGCCGCATCGCCGCTGGGGTCGTTCCTGGGCCAGGATCGAGACAACATGGTCATCATGCCCGTCACGACCTTCGAAAAGTACTTTATGACCGACGAGGTCAGAGAGGTTGCCATAATACTGGTCCGTCCGAAGTCTTCGGAGCTTCAGTCGAAAGCTCAAGACGAGGTCATCAACGTAATGCGCCGGCGCCACGGCCTGAAAGCCAACGACGAAAACGACTTCGACATCGTCCCCCAATCGGCTTTCGTCGAGGCGTACCAGAACTTGACCGGCGTCCTGTTCATCGTCATAATCGCAGTCGGCGGGATATCGCTGTTGGTCGGCGGCGTCGGTATTATGAACATAATGCTCGTCTCGGTCACCGAACGCACCAAAGAGATAGGCCTTCGGAAAGCGGTGGGCGCGCGGCGCCGGGACATCATAGTCCAGTTCCTGCTCGAGTCCGTCATCCTCTCGGCTTCCGGCGGCGCCGCGGGCGTAGCGCTCGGCTTCGTGCTAGCCCAACTGGTCGGGATGATAACTCCCCTACCGGTCTCGGTAAGCCCGGTCGCCGTTGTCCTTGGCGTCTCCTTTGCGACGGGCGTCGGCGTTTTCTTCGGTATCTACCCCGCCCGGAAAGCCGCCGCCCTGGACCCGATAGCGGCGTTGAGGGCCGAATAGGAAAGGGGCAAATAACCTCGACGTCTAACGGCTGAGGGTTAACGTTATCTTCTAAGACGGGGCGGGGAAAAAGCTATAGAGTATATATATGCGTTGGTTCACCACATTCGTCTCCAAGTATTCGGACGCGGCGCTGATGGCCGTCGACGCCCTCAGGACCAACAAGCTCAGGTCGTTCCTCACGATACTCGGCATCCTCATCGGCGTCATGACCGTCATCGCGATGATGTCTATAATCGACGGATTGAACGCGTCCTTCGAGGGGAGCGTCGGTGAACTCGGTACCCACACCTTCTACGTCCAGAAATACCCCGCCGTAAGCTTCGGGTCGGATTGGTTCCGCGAAGAGCGTAAGGACTTCACGATCGACGACGCCATTGCGATCGAAGAGCTTTGCCCCTCCGTCGCCGCCGCCGACGTCAGCAGTTGGACCTACGTAACCGTCGAGTACGAGGGTGAAAGGTCAAGGCCCCTCGGCATAACGTCGACCGTCTCGGACTATTTCGACATGCTCAACGACCAGTACGTCGAAGAGGGGCGGATGATAAACAAGAACGACGTGCGCCACGCCCGGGCCGTCGCCGTTATAGGCCCCGAAGTCGTCGAAGCGATCTTCCCCGGCGTAGACCCGATCGGCCGCGACATTAAAATCGATGGTAACAGGGTTGAAGTAATCGGCGTCTTCGAGGTGAAGGGCGAGGTCTTCGGTTCAAGCTGGGACAATTACATCGTCGTCCCCCAGACGACTTTCGAGAAGTTCTTCGGCAAGAACAGGGGCGACAACTGGCTCAGCGTCCGGGCCGATGACACCGCCAGTATGGGCCGGGCGGTGGACCAGGTGGAATCCCTCTTGCGCAGGCGCCGGGGCGTCAAACCCGACGACGATAACGACTTCGAGATAATCACGCCGGAACAGTTGATGACCATATGGAAGCAGATAACCGGCGCGGCCTTCGGCGCGATGATAGGTATCGCCGGGATATCCCTGCTCGTCGGCGGCATTGGCATAATGAACATAATGCTCGTTTCGGTAACCGAACGGACGCGGGAGATAGGGGTCCGGAAGGCCATCGGCGCGACCCGGCGGGACATAATGGCCCAGTTCGTCGTGGAAGCGGTGGTCATCTCGGTTACCGGCGGGATATTCGGCATCGTACTCGGGAGTTTTCTGGGCCAGTTCGTCGGCTGGATTAGCCCGATGCCGGCGACGACTTCGATACCGTCGATATTCCTCGGTTTCTCCTTCTCGGTGGCCGTAGGGCTCTTCTTCGGCATCTGGCCGGCCGTAAAGGCGTCGCGCCTCGACCCGATAGAGGCGTTGAGGTATGAATAGAGTACGGATAAGGTTTAACCCGCAACCATCTCACGGGTAATATAAAGCGGCGTATAAATCTAATCTGGGTTTAACCGGGGTTTCCTAAATGGGGCGTATGTTGTTTTTCACCGATTACTTGGGTAGAAACGTAAGGTTTACGGACGAGAGAATCGCCCATATCCTGGACAGTCATCCGGAGATGTATGCGCAAATAGGTAACATCGAAGCTACGTTAAAAGAGCCCGAATTCGTTATTAGGTCACCTTCAGACCTAGAAGTAGAACTCGTTTATAGGCGTTTCTATGATACGCCAGTATCGGAAAAATACCTGTGCATCGTAGTGAAAACGCGGCGTGAAGACGCCTTTATAATAACGTCATATTTTACAAACGCTGTCAAGAAAGGAGATGTACTATGGGAAAGGAAATAACTGTATGGTATGACCCGGAAGGTGATTACCTGGAAGTGATATTCGAGAAGAAGGAAGGTTACTTCCGCGAAACGGAGAACGACGCCGTAATGGAGAAAGTCGACGATGACGGCGAAGTAATAGGGTTTTCGATATTGAAAATCAGCGCTCTCATGACCGATAAGGAACCGGTCGCCGTAGCGCTTTAAAACGATGACCCGGTATTTCTATGTAGTTTAAACGTCGCCCATCTGCGGTTTCTCCGATTTATTGTATCCTAAAGCCGTTGACCCGCCTTAAACAGAAAGGCCGTCTTTCTTATTACCTTTTGGCTTATATATACCACATCGTTATGGTATATTCCCCCCGCCAAACCCGTTCTAAAAATGATACGTATCCTCTTCATAGGCGACGTAGTGGGGCGCCCCGGGCGCACCTTCCTCCGGGAGCGACTCGGCGGAATGGCCCGGGACTGGCGCGCAGACGTGACCGTCGCCAACCTCGAGAACATCGCCGGCGGGACCGGCGTGACGCCGGAGCTCCTCGGCGACGTATTCCGCTGGGGTCTAGACGTCGGCACCTCCGGCAATCACGTCTTCGATAAGAAGGAGATACTCCCGGTAATCGACGAATACCCCCGGCTCCTGCGCCCCGCCAACTACCCGCCGCGGACCCCCGGCCGTGGATACGCGGTATTCCCACTGCCCCAGGGCCAGCGGTTGGGCGTGGTCAACCTGTGCGGCCGGGTTTATATGGACGCCCTCGACTGCCCCTTCCGCCGGGCCGACGAAATACTCGACGAGTTGGCCGATGAATGCGACTCCGTAATCGTAGATTTCCACGCCGAGGCGACCGCCGAAAAGGAGGCCTTCGCCCGGTACGTCGACGGGCGTTGCGCCGCGGTCATCGGGACCCACACCCACGTGCCGACGGCCGATGAGACGATACTGCCGGGCGGTACCGCCTTCATCACCGATATCGGGATGTGCGGCCCCGTCGGCGGCGTAATCGGGACCCGGCTCGAGCCGGTCCTCACCCGCGTCGTGGGGAAGATTCCCGCCCGCTTCGAGGTCCAGAAAGGCCCTTGCCGTTGCGACGGTGTCTTACTAATCATAGACGAGGAGTCCGGCTCGGCCTTGTCCATCAGGCGGTTTCGGGCGTTTGAGTAGAAATCGATTAAAAATCGTAAAACCGACCTTGCAAACGGGCCGGTCTTTTGCTAGTATAATAATCGCCTGCGGGGCGCGTGATGGAGACGCGAAGTATTGTTCTAACGACTACACGAAGGGAGCTTGAACTCCGGGCGTAAGTCGTGCCGCAAGGCTAAGGACCCAAACCACGGCTAGAGCACCCACCTTAATGTGAAGTTCATATACCGGTCTCCACACGGCCTACGCGGGACCCTTTGAAAACCGGGGCGGAACGGCTCCGGTTTTTCTTTTTAAACGTTTATACGAGGCGCTTGATTTTTAGCCGCCGGGGCGGTAGTATCGTTCGCAAGCACTATGGCCAAGACCGATAAAGGGCTATTCACCGATAAGAACGTCGGCGCGAGGCCGTTGGCCGTCCGTATGCGTCCCCGGACGTTGGCCGAGTTCGTCGGGCAGGAAGAGGTCCTCGGACCGGGCACGTACCTGCGTCGGGCGATAGAGGCCGACCGGCTCCAGTCCCTGATACTCTACGGGCCTCCTGGGACCGGGAAGACGACGATAGCTTCCATCGTAAGCAACATGACCGGCGCGTACTTCGAGGCCCTGAACGCCGTGATGGACGGGTTGCCGGAGTTAAAGGAGGTCGTCAAACGCGCGCGGGACCGCCGCGACGGCGAGGGACGCCGGACGCTCCTCTTCGTCGATGAGATACACCGCTTCAACAAGACCCAGCAGGACGGACTCTTGCCCCACGTCGAGGAAGGGCTTTTCATATTCATCGGCGCGACGGTCCATAACCCGTACTTCGCCCTGACGCCGGCGCTCAGGTCCCGGTCTCGGGTCGTACGGCTCCGGGAACTGAGCGACGAGGAAATCGGCGTTCTCATTAAACGCGCCCTGACCGACGAAGACGACGGCCTGGGCGCGATGAAGCTGACCCTCGAACCCGAAGCCGAGGCGTTTTTAGTGCGGCAAGCCGCCGGGGACGCCCGCCGCGCCCTGTCGGCGCTGGAGGCGAGCGCCCTACTCGTCGGCTCCGGGGAAACGATTACCGTGAACGTCGCAGCCGAAGCGGCCGGCGCGACCGACGTGGGCTACGACCGGGACGAGGAGGGGCACTACGAGACCATCTCGGCATATATCAAATCGGTACGCGGCTCGGACCCTGACGCGGCCCTCTACTGGCTCGCGCGGATGCTCGTCGGCGGCGAGGACCCCCGGTTCATCGCCCGGCGCCTGTTCATCCTGGCGGCCGAGGACGTAGGTCTGGCCGACCCGCAGGCGCTCCTGGTGGCCGACGCGGCGTTTCGGGCCGCCGAGGTAATCGGAATGCCCGAGGTGCAGATAATCCTGGCCGAGGCTACTATCTACTGCGCGACCGCGCCCAAGTCCAACAGCTCGGTGACGGCGATTATGGCGGCGCGAAAAGAGGTCGAGGAGGGGCCGCGGCGTCCGGTCCCGGCCCACCTAAAGAACGTCCGTCTGCCCGGCGAGGAGGAAGACCCGGGCTACAAGTACCCTCACTCATATCCCAGTGGCTGGGTCGACCAGGAGTACGTACCCGGGCCGCCGGTCCACTTCTACGAACCCGGCGACCGGGGGTACGAATTCAAGGTCAAGGAGTTCCTGGAGACCATCGAGAAGATAAAGCAGGAGGGGGCCGAAGACGACGGCTAAAGGGGTGTCGCCTATGGGTAAGAAAGCGTTTTTGTGGGGAATCATATCGGCCTTCGTGTTGGTTATCATCCTGGCGTGCTCCGCCCACCGGGAAGCCGGCGAGGTCGAGTTCGTGGACGAGGGTTACGCAGGACCCCGGAAGGGGAAGCTCGTCTGCGGGACCCAGTATCTCGACAGGGACGACAAGGAGTTCGAACAGACCCTCTTTGCCCTGGACCTGGCGTCTAGGACCCAAATCGATATCTACTCGGGGGACGAATACTACTTCGACTCGGTGGCCGCCGACCCGTCGGGCGAGGTCTTCTACGCCTGCGGCTCGGAAGGGAAATATTATCTCGACCGCCCGCCGCGGGATTACTACCTTTACCGTATCGAGAAGGGCAAGAAGGGTAACTACGATATAAGCGCGCCCCTCCTCCACGTCCAGTACGAGAGCGACGGCGAGGTCGTCTGCTCGCGGGACGGCGCTTACGTCTTCATGATGACGCACCAGGGCTACCGGGTTACGACCGACCCGACCGGCGCGGAGCCGCCGGAAGGCCCGCTGCAGAACCGGTCGGTACTCTACCGCTACAGCGTCGCCGACTCGCGGGCGGCCACGGTCGAGGTCTTCGAACCCGAGATGCACCTGGTCGGCGCCGCGACAGACGGACTCGTTTTCTTTGAGAACGAGGGCGACGGGTTCGTCCACTTCGGCGTAATGGATTACGACGGCCGGGTGGCGTACCGGCTGACGCCGAGGGTGGTTTACGGGACGTACCTCGCGCCGGCCGGCGATACTTTTGTGATGGCCGAACCGCCGGGCGAGCTCGACGAACTGGACGACGCTGTCGACCTGGAGCTGCTCCTACTCGACGGCGGGTTCTACGTTCCGTTGGCGACGGTCGAGGACGCGCGCCCGAGGTCTCTGGTAGGCGCCCCCGACGGGAGCGCCGCGGCGGTGCTGGTCGGCTGGGGTTTGTCGTCAGACCGGGTTACGGCGGTGGAGTTCGACGGCGCCCGCGTCTCCGAAGTCGCGGATATCGGCGTCCGCGGCACTCCGAGGCTCTACTGCTGGGCGATGGACGTGGGAGTGCCGGAAGCGGTGGAGGTGGCGAAAGCGGAGTAGCTTGCCACCCCGTAACAAAAAGCCCCCTCTCTCGAGGGGGTTTTTTGTTAACGTTCGTAGAGTTAGTTATTATAGCTTTTCCCAGCGGTCTTGCAGCTTCTTCTCTACCGTGGGCATCGTCGTGTATTCCATCTCCACGTACGGAAGACGGTGCGGCTCGAAGGGGCCGTGGCGCCGCAGGTAGTCGGCGACGTCCAGGGCCATCTGGCGCGAGTTGTCGAAGCTGATGTCGGCGAACATGTCCCGCGGCCCGACGAACTTCCCGTCGGCCAATTGATACCCGGCGCAGATGACTCGCGGCGGGCCGTCGAAGCGCGACGGCGTCGCGTCTTCGAAGCTCACCGGCATCAACGGCCCCATGTGCGACCCGCGCATAAACCCGCTGGTCGTGTGGGAGAACGCGAACGGTTCGAGGACCTCACCGACTGCCGGAAGCCCCGACTGGCTCCTGACTATCATCACCGGGTCGTCCTTGCCCACGTACTTCCCGGCGATGAGCGCCAGCTTCTGGGTCGAGCTGGACGCGCATATCTCGCCGCGCGACCCGTCTTCGTTCTTACGGTAAACGGCCTTTATGAGGAAGTGGTCCGGCGAACCGACGAAGACGAGTATGTCGTACATCTCCTTCGGCGAATCGAAGAAGATACGCCGCTCGTTGTGGATGTCGAAGACCTCAAACCAGAACCCGTCGTGCATGTTCGGGTCTATAACCAGCCCGGCGGTGTTGAACGGGTCGGCGAACATCCGATAGAGCGGTAGGTTCCACGCGCCGGGGGCGCACTTGTCGGCGGCGAAGACGAGGACCGGTTCGCTTTTACGTTCCTCGAACACGGCTTCGGCGACGCCCGGGCCCATCCCCTTGACGTTGCCGGAGAACGCGTCGGCGAGGAGGTCCTGGCCCGCGCCGTACAGGTGCAGCTTCTTCGCGACGTCGGTGCAGGCCTCGAAAACGTTCCACGAAAGCCCGTGTATCTCCTCGTTATCCTCGCCCTTAGTGTGGGTCATCACCAGGTCGAGGTCGTCCCCGCACGAAATTATACTGTAGTCTATGAGCAGCCCGTCCTTCTTGGCCTTACCGAGCATCTCCTCGGCCTTGGCCGGGAGGTCCGGGTGCATCGCCGAGTGGCCCACGTACCCGCCTATGTCGGCTTTAATTACGCTTAAGGTTATCTTTCCCATCGTTTACTAGCCTCCTGTCTTGTCGGCGTTAAACGTTTTTTCGAAAAGGGCAGCGACCTTAACATCGCGCTTTTCAAAAAGCAAGGGTTTTGAGCAGCGATAAGAAACTCGGTCAGTGGGTAGTTTTAAAATGAAATCGGGCACGCTTTTTGATACAATCCCAACCGTTAAGCGTTCGAACGACGACAGCCAACGATGCATTGTTAAACGTCGGTGCTTTACTTCGCCTCCGACAGACCCGGCGGCGTCGGCTATCTCGATATATACGTAACAGAAGACGATACGTTTATTACGCCGGTTACCCTCGGCCACATCAAAAGCACGCTCTATTAACGTATTCGGAAGGAGAAAAGTTGGGCGAGAACCCGGAGAACATCTTAAAACGCTGTGCCGACGACGGAGTCAAATACGCCGAACTGTGGTTCGTGGACATCCTCGGTTTCTTGAAGAGTTTCACGGTTCCAGTCAAAAGGCTTGACGTCGCGTTCGCGGAAGGCCTCGGCTTCGACGGTTCGAGTATCGAAGGCTTTACCCGCATAGACGAGAGCGACATGGTCGCGGTCCCGGACCCGGACACGTACGCAATCCTACCGTGGCACCCGCCTGAGCGGCGCGTAGCCCGTATGTTCGCAGACGTGTTAACGCCGGGCGGCGAACCTTTCGAAGGCGACCCCCGATTCGTATTGAAACGGAACCTGGCGGCCGCGAAGGAACTGGGTTACACATTCTACGTCGGCCCCGAAGCCGAGTTCTTTTACCTGAAGGAAGGCGCCGCCGAAGTCCTGGACCGCGGCGGATACTTCGATCTGATACCCCGGGACGAAGCCATAGACCTCAGGCTCCAGACCGCCGACGCCCTCGAGGCGATGGGCATCGAAGTCGAGTACATGCACCACGAAGTCGCATCGAGCCAGCACGAGATAGACTTGCGTTACGCCGAAGCCCTCACGATGGCCGACATCCTGATGACCTATAAGCTGGCGGTCAAGGAAATCGCGTTCAAGAACGGGGCGTACGCGACCTTTATGCCCAAACCCTTTGCCGACGAGAACGGCTCCGGGATGCACATCAATATGTCGCTGTTCGGCGACGGGGGTAACGCGTTCTTCGACGGTGAATCGGACGACGACCTCAGCGACGTATGCCGCTCGTTCTTGGCAGGTGTAATGCGCCGGGCGCCCGAGTTCTGCATCGTCACGAACCAGTGGGTGAACAGCTACAAACGGCTCGTCCCCGGTTTCGAGGCGCCGGTCTACATCACCTGGGCCCGGCGGAACCGGTCGGATATGATACGGGTACCGGCGTATAAACCCGGGAAAGAAGATGCCACCCGTCTGGAGCTCAGGAGTCCGGACCCTGCGTGTAATCCGTACCTCGCGTTCGCCGTGATACTGGCCGCCGGGCTGGAAGGCGTAGCCGACGGGTTGGACGCGCCGGCGCCGGTGGAGGAGAACGTCTACGAGATGTCCTTCTCCCAGCGGCGCAAGCGGAAGATAAAGCACCTGCCGGGGAGTCTGGTCGAGGCCATACAGAAAGCCGAGAATTCGAAGTTCCTGCGCGCCGCCCTGGGAGACCACGTACATAAGAATTTAATCGAGAACAAATGGATAGAATGGGACAGCTACCGGGTCCAGGTAACCGACTGGGAACTGGACTCGTATTTGACGCGGCTATAATCCCTATATAGTACAATATATAATAAACGGACCGGTCTGAAGACCGGCCCCTCGCTTATTTACCCTTCTATACCGATTGAGACGTGTTATAATATTCTCGTAACAATCGTATGAAATAATAGCAATAAACCATAGAGATAAGGCGAAATGAAACGTTTGATTGAAAGCCTATACGGATACCCTTATTTGCGTAGAACACTGAAATTATTGTCGTTCTACGATAAAACTAAGGAGCATTTTTTCGTAAAAGGCGATGGTGAAATATACTTGTACGGTGACGGGCGGTTGATCCTAATCTATGAAACAGATATAGATTTACCGGCGCGTTTTACTAAAAAGCGTTGGTCCGTAAGAATGTACGGTACGGATAATACGTACGATTTCACTGGTTTAGAGTTAATAACGAAAACGCGGTCTCCGTTTAATAACAATACTATACAAGTCTATTTATGTAAGCAACTAGAAATTAATTACTTACCGAAGCAAGAACAAGTAGGCTTTGATTATATGTGGCAAGGGTTGTATAACTTCGAATTCGGTAAAGTAAAAACAGATTCGATTCGAATGCGGCACGAAGATAATCGTATAACCGCTTTTGAATACGACGGGTATTTACCGAAGTTCGTCTTCCAGTTAAACGGTGTAAAGGTTGCCTATCGGTTAATTAACCATTGGCTATACTGGGCGTCGTTCGGCGATAAGTCAATATCGCCGGGGCTCGGGGCGGAGTTGGGTTTTAAAATCAACGCGAAAATTAACGAAGATATCGCAAGAATATTAACCTATATGACTATGATAGCCTCTGCTAACATTATAAGAATCCCGTATCGGAAGATTTATAAAAACGGTTCTTTGGCAAGGGAGATTATCAACTCAACGGATAACGAGTTATTCAACCCGCACCCGATTATAAAACACAATATTAGGAATGTAAGGCGGTTTTTTATCGAGACTGGTCCAACATTCGTCAATCTATATAACCGTACGATGAACAGCCGCTATTTCGATATCGCCCGCTGGACAGAGAACGTTGTATATTCGTTCCTAGGAAAAACGCCGTTAATTAGATTATTACATATGGGTATAGCAATGGAGGAAATGACGCGTTATTTCCGATTGGTAATCAAAAAGGAAAGAGGACGTAAATCGCTTGATAAACAGATAGAAGAAGCGGTCAATTATTATTCACTAAGCGATATATTAGTAAAATTAGCCTATATTAGGGACGATTTTGCTCACTCTTTCAACGTTTACTTGAAAAAATCTAAATATGATTTACACAAAGACCCGTTACCGTTAGAAAACGAGTTTAGGAAGTTCGTTTGTAAATTCATAGGGTTTACGGGAAAGACGTATGCCCGAGAACCTTAAGTAGAACGAACCCCTACATCTTCCCCAGTATCTCCACCACGTCGGCCACGGCCACATCGAAGAGCCTTTTGCCCAGTTCTGGGGACGCCAGATCCGGGTCGGCGCCGACGGCGCCCTGCGGGTAATATTGTTCCATGTCAGACGGCGCCGGGTGCCACGTTATCAGTCCCGGTTCGCTCTTCTCGTGGGCCGACAGGTCGCCCACCAGCTCGGATTCGAGGTACATGAGTACGGAGACCTCCGACGGCGTAGCGTGGGAACCCTCGCCCGGGCCGAACTCCTCCTCGATTATCTCCACCACCGACGGCAGCTCATAATAGCTGCGGACGTAGATGCGGACGCCCTCCAGTTCGTACGACGATTGCCCGGCGGCGGCCTTCAGCGTCGGTACGTTTCCGCCGTGGCCGTTTAGCACGAGTATCCGGCGAAAGCCCTGGCGGTACGCGAACGCGAACAGATCTATTACCATTGACAGGTAAACGGTCGGGCGCAGGCTCAGCGTCCCGGCGAAGGCCGCGTGGTGGAGGGACATACCGTACGTAAGCGGCGGCGCGACCATCACGCCCGCCTTCTCGCCGGCCCGTTCGGCCACCGCCGTCGGGACGATGTAGTCGATGCCGGTCGCGACCGCCGGCCCGTGCTGCTCGACGCTGCCGACCGGCAGTATCAACCGGTTATCGCGTTTGAGGTACTCGGCGACGTCGGGCCAGTTTAAACGGTCTATGCGCATCCGTTTACTTCAACACCAACTCGGACGAGTCGCCGACGTTGACGCTAGACGGGCGCCCGACGACGCGGGACTTATCGCCGACAATACTCGATTTGAGGATTATCTTCTCTATTACCGCGTACTCGCTTACTATACAATCCGAGATTATCGAGTCCTTGACTATGGAACCGGCGGCCACCGACACGTTCGGCCCAACTATCGAGTTCTGTATCGCGGCGCTTTCATCTATCCAGACCGGCGGGATGATAATGGCGCCGGGCCGCGGCGCGTGGCCGTCGAACCTGGCGAGGAGCGTTCGGTTGGTCTCGAGCAGGGCCTCGGGAGTCCCGCAGTCGTACCAGCCGGAGATGGAGAAGGTTTGCATCTCGTGCTCCCGGTCGAGCATAGCCTGGAGCGCGTCGGTGAGCTGGAACTCGCCTTTGGTCCTGATGTCGTTCTCGAACAGGTGCTCTATCGAGCTCACCAGAAGCGGCGGGTCGGAGATGTAATACACGCCAGCGATGGCCAAGAGAGAAATGGGCTCTTTAGGTTTTTCCACCAGCTTAATAATGCGGTCGCCGTCGACGACGACAACGCCGAAGCGGCTGGGGTCGTCGACGGTACGCACGCCCACGGACGATACGCCCCTTTCGGCGACCCCTTTCAGGTCCGCCTTGAAGATGGTGTCGCCGAGTACTATAAGGAGCGGCGACTCGTCTATATATTCCTTCCCCTGGTATATAGCGTGGGCGATGCCGAGGGTTTCTTTCTGGGTTACGAAGCGGGTCGGTACGTCCACGACCGGCCCGATGTATTCTTCGATCATACCGCCCAGGTGCCCGACAACGAATATAATTTCCGTCGGCTCGACGGCCATCACCTCGTCCAGGATGTGCTCGATTATCGTCTTGCCGGCGACGTGGAGCAGTGCCTTCGGTACCGTATGGGTGTGGGGACGGAGCCGCGTCCCCATCCCGGCCACTGGTATTATCGCTTTCATATATCCTCCTGTACTCCCTAAATACGCAAGTTGAAGCGGCGGGGTTTATCCCCACCGTGCTTTAAGCGTCGGCGGACATAAAGTCCGCCGTTGCACCTTGTTGGTGAAGGGGTTATCTTCATAATAACCTGATTGTATTATGCTCACGGGTACCTCAAAGTTTAACGGCAGGATTCGGGATACCGTGCTTAAGTCGCGTTTATTAGCTTCCGTTATTTCCAACCTTTCCATCAAACGGGCGTTTTATTTTACGCCTTGCCCCATCGAATTTATTATACCGCTCGCGACCAGATTCCGTATTACTCCGGCCATCTTCTCGAAGGCCCGGCGCCTGTGGCTTATATCGTTTTTCTCTTCGGCGCTCATCTCGGCGAGTGTCCGGACGTGGCCGTCGGGTAAGAAGACCGGGTCGTAGCCGAAGCCGCCGGACCCCCTCGGTTCGGTCGTTATCGTCCCGAAAAGTTCCCCTTCGACGACGTACTCTTGCCCGTCGGGGAACACGAGAGCCACCGAGCAAACGAAGCGCCCCCGGCGTTTATCACCCGCCAAGCCGGCCATTTCGCTCAATAGTTTGCGGTTATTGTCGGCGTACGAACAATCCGGTCCCGCGTAACGGGCCGAGTACACGCCGGGCCGCCCATCGAGGGCCGGGACCTCCAAACCGCTGTCGTCGGCCAAGGCCGGTTCTCCGAAGTAGCGCGCGCCGGCCCGGGCTTTCGCAAGCGCGTTCTCGACGAACGTCTCGCCGTTCTCCTCGACATCGGGCATCCCCCCGGCCGACGCGGCGCCCTCGACGGTTATCCCGAACGCACCGAGTATCGCGCTGATCTCGACTACCTTGTTCTCGTTGTTCGTAGCGAGGATTATCCGCATTATAGAGCTGTTACATAAACTTCAGGACGAAGACGTCGTCCAGGTATATCTTGAACGAGGAACCCTCCGGCGCGCCGTATTCGGACAAGCCGTTACAGCCGATACCGAAGCCGATGACGTCGCTCAGGTCGAGGTCGTAGCTGCGTAATATGTGGTATTTCCCTCCCGGCGAGCGGCCGAATTCGTACCGATGGACCTTCTCGATGTCGCGGGTCCTTAAACTTACATTAGTCCAGCTTTTGGGCCTGAGCGAAATCGGGTACAGATACTGGTCCTCGATATCCAGGTCTATATCGTCGAGCAGGATAAGGTAGACGTCCACGGCGAAATCGTTCGGGTTGTATATCGCCGTCTCGATCCGGTGGTAATCGTTCAGGGACCGCTCCTTAGGATAGAGGTTGACGACCCGGCTCCAGCGCCCGGTCGGGAATTCTATCTCGATGGAGCGACCGCCCTCGTACACGAACTCGCTTTCCTCGGCGACCATCAGGGCGTCCTCTTCCTCGCCGGTCATCCAATAGGCCGGGTTTATCCCCATCTCGAAGTCGTACGCCTTCGTGATGCCCTGAAGCCCCCGGTACAATCCAACGCGGACCCCGGAGCCGCCGGCCGGTATCTCATCGAATTGGTACCCTGACCTCAGAACCGTCAGGTATCCGCCGGACGCCGCGGCGTTGTGCAACTCGAAGTGTCCCGTGATGTCCGTATACGTCCCGAACTCCGCGTCGCCTATCCAAACCCTGGAAATGGCTTTCCCCTTACGGTCGGTTACGAGGCCTGACGTAGTAACCGGAGCCCCGACGCGCTTACCTCCGGCGAGTTCCTCGGCCGCCGACCGGCGTACGTCGTATATCTCCGACGGGGCAAAGTCCCTCTGCGTTAAACCGCGAATAGGTTTTCCCAGGGGAAGCTTCGAGTAGAGACGCTCGACGACGTACTCGCGTCCGCGTTTCTCCTCCAGCATCCTCAGATACGCCCACTCCTCGGCTGCCTGCTGGAGTAATTCCAACCGTAGCGACGATATAGGTTCCTTGCAGTCCGCCGGCCGGCCCGGGTAGAAGAGGACGGCCATACCGTTGCCGAAGTACCGCCCGTCGGCCACCATCGGGTCGTCGAGCCACGGGTTCGTCGGCGCGAACAGTTCCGCGTCCGGCGGCGGGACGACTATACCGTCGCAGCCCGCCGCGAAACCGTGCCAAGCCGTTAAGACGGCGACCGCCGCCCGCGCATCGATGAAGTCGGCGCCGGCCGACGTCATATTGACGAAGGCACGCTCGCCTTTCGGAAGATGGTAGAAGCGGTCCGGGTCTAGAACGACATCGGCCAGCGGCGCGACCCAGGCGCCGACGGTCCCTTTTAATTCCAATGCAGGCACCGCAGCCCGCAAGGGCGACGCGACGGCCATAACCGTCGGCGACCGTTCCCAACCGTTTGCCGCGTTTGCCAGGCCGCACCACCACTCGGCATCGGCCCCGTCGACGAACGGCTGGCCGCTTCCACCGTTGAAGGCACACCACAGGTAAACGTCGGGCGGTATTTCGACGTTTTTACCCTTGAGAGCTTCCGTTAACCGTCGGTAATCTTCGGCGGCGGAGGTTATTTCGGGGGCGGACCCGTCGGCTGAAGCGCCTAGCGGTATAACGAGTGCCGGCAAATCGTTACGTTCAGCGGCTTTCGATACCCGTTTGGCCCATTCGCCGGCGGCCGATGCGGCGGATTTCGTGTTCGCCAAACCCGGGTACGAGAATAGGAGCGGCGTAACGCCGCGGGAAACGAGCAAGCCCTCGTATTCTTTCGCGACGCCGGTAGTATCGTCGTTCAGCGGGTCCAGCCCGTGCCACGGACCGATTATACGCGGGTCAACGACCGCGAAAACCGACGGCAAATGTTCCGCCAACGTAAAGTCTAAAACTTCCAGTTCGACGGTCACCGTTTGGGAACCGGTGCCTTTCGCGGATACTACGGCATCGGCCGTATAGGTCCCGGGCACCGCGTCCTCGGGCACTTCGATGCGTACGAATATCGGCTGGCACGTCGCCCGCGCCAGGTCGAATTCGTCCGACAGGGGGATGAGGGGGTCGGCGACCTCACCGGCCCAACCATACGCGTCGCTGGGGTTTTGAAGGGTGATATAGTACTCGAAGTAAAGGGAGACGTTTTCAGCGGGGATAGTCGCGCCGCCCGGCGCCGCGAACTCGCCGAACTCGACATGCACGTTATCCAGGTTACCGAAATCAGCGCCGATGACCAGGTGAAAGCACTCGGTCTCGCCCCGTGCGGCGAAAAGATTAACGCGGCCGTCGTCGAAGATGTAGTTGCTCGATTCGTACTTGGCGTCACGAGGCACCTTCTCGAGATAACCGGCGGCCCAAACCCGGAAATCATCGGCGAAGGTGACGCCCCGGAATTGGGTATACGGGTCTATCTTCTCCAAATCGGAACCCACGCCGCAACCCAAAAAGGCGGCAGTAAAAAATAGCAGAAAGATTAACATTAAGGCCCCGAACGGAATCTCTTTATGCGGGCGCACCGCCTAACCTCCGGTTAAACTCGACATCTTTCGCGCGTAAACGTACCGTTCTACATCCCCCAAATCTTGCCCTATCGCTGGCGTCCCGAAACCGCCGTTAAGTTCGATAATCTCGACGACCGCCTGTGCCGCGCCGTCCCCCACCTCGAACGCCAGCCAACCGCCGGGTGCGAGGAGCGAAGCGGCCGCCCGGGTCAGCGGCGCGTAGTAATCGAGTCCGTCCGGCCCGCCGTCCAACGCCTCCCTCGGCTCCCATTCCCGCACCTCCGGCGGAAGCGTCTCGATATCGCCCGACGGGATATACGGCGGATTGGCGACCACGAGGTTTACCGCGCCGATCAGCGGGCCGCCTTCCAAGGGTTCGAGCAAATCGCCGCGTATCAACTTCAGGCCGAGACCGTACCGCCTCGCGGTCTCAGCGGCGCAAGCGGCCGCCGTAGCGCCGCGTTCGACCGCTATAACTCCCGCGTCCGGGCGTTCGCGTAAAAACCATAGCGATATAGCCGCCGTCCCGGCACAGGCCTCGACCAGGGTAGGGTTCGGTACTCCGTCGGTAAGTTCGACGCAAAGCTCGGCCAATCCTTCGGTCTCGGGCCTCGGGATGAAGACACCGGGCTTTACCATTATTTCCAGGTCTAGAAAGGGCGCGTACCCGAGTATCAGTTGGAGCGGCTCCCGCCGTGCCCGCCGGTTTATCCAGCTCGTTAGCTTTTCGGCCGCCGGCCGCGGTAATCTATCCCCCGACCCTAAAAACAAATCCGACCGCCGTACGTCCAGTATCGCGGCGGCCAGGGTCTCTGCGTCGGCCCGGGGCGACTGTACGCCCCCCTCGGCGAGCTTTTTCTCGGCCGCCGTTATGGCTTCGCCGACGCTCAAACTTAAACTCCCGACGCGGCCAGGTTCTCTTCCCTCTCGGCGTCGGCCAAGGCGTCTATTACCTCGTCCAATTCACCGGTCAAGAATTCCTTGAGATTGTAGAGGGTCAGGTTGATGCGGTGGTCGGATACGCGGCCCTGGGGAAAGTTGTAGGTCCGGATGCGCTCGCTACGGTCGCCGGAGCCGACCATCGAGCGGCGCTCTTCGGCCCGCTCCGCGTCGGCCGCTTCCTGCGTCAATTGGAGTATCCGCGCCTGTAGAATTCGCATCGCTTTCGCGCGGTTCTTGTGCTGGGACCGTTCATCCTGGCAGGTTACGACGATGCCGGTCGGTTTATGGGTCAGACGGACGGCAGAGTCGGTGGTGTTGACGCTCTGACCGCCTGGGCCGCTGGAGCGGAAGACGTCCATCTCGATGTCTTCGGCGTTTATCTCGACCTCGAGTTCGTCGGGTTCCGGCAGGACCGCGACGGTGGCCGCGGAAGTATGTATGCGGCCCTGGCTTTCGGTTTCGGGGACGCGCTGGACCCGGTGTACGCCCGACTCGTACTTCAGACGGCTGTAAGCCCCGTCGCCGTCCACGCCGAAAATGACCTCTTTGAACCCCCCGATTTCGGTGGCGGCCGAGTTCATTACGTCGACCTTCCAACCGCGGGATTCGGCGTAGGCGTTGTACATCCGGAACAGGTCCGCGGCGAACAACGCCGATTCGTCGCCACCGGTTCCGGCGCGTATCTCCATTATCACGCTTCTCGAATCATTCGGGTCCTTGGGAAGGAGCAAAGCCCGGATCTCGTCGGCCAGCCGTTTTTCCTCCGCCGAGAGCCGCTCCAACTCTTCCCGGGCCATCTCGCGGACCTCGTGGTCGTCGTCGTGTAGCAGCGGTTCCGTATCTCCCTTTTCCTCGACGACCGCTTTCAGGCGTCCGCCCGCCGATATAATCTCCTCGAGCTCGTTGTAGCGACGCCCCAGCTCGGCCATCCGGCGCCGGTCGGACGCCGTCGAAGGGTCCGACATAGCGCGACCAATTCCGTCGTACTCGCCTCGGAGGGCCTCGATTTTTTCCAGGATTTCTTTCATCTCACACGTCAGTCCTACCGGTCAAACGGGTCGCCCGGCAGCCCATGAACGTGAACGGGCGCTCCTATTCGACCGCGGACGCCGCCTCGCCTTCCAGTTCTTGCACCCTGTTGAACGAGGCCAGCGATACCTCTATCATGTCGTCGGTCGGTTCGCGGGTCGTGAAAAACTGGGTTAAAATACCGGGCAGCAGGAAGAAGTTGACCACCGGGTTATCCGGCAACCTGCTTCCCAGGCGAATGAGTTCGTATGCGATGCCGGCTATCGGCAACAACAACGCGAGCCTGATTGCAAATTTGAGTATATAACTGAAGTTCTCCGGCACGAACAGGAACGTTATCGAGTGGATGATTATCAAGACGATTAACAACACGACGATGAATGACGTCCCGCAGCGGGGGTGTAAACGGCTGAATCGACGCGTCGACTCGGGCGTCGGGACTACGTTGTGTTCATACGTATTAATGACCTTGTGCTCTGCGCCGTGGTAAGCGAAAAGGCGCCGGACGTCCTTCATCGCCGATATCACGATAAGGTAAAGCAGGAACATCGTTATCCGCAGGGCACCGTCGATTACGTGGAAGAGCACGTGGCTCTCGCCGGCGATTCCCAACGGCGCCTTGAGTAAGCTCGTAACCAAGTAAGGTATGCCCACGAACAGGAGCAACCCCATCGCCAGGGCGAATACTAACGTTACGGTCATCTGGAACCGGGAGACGGTTTTGCTCTTACCCTTACGGCGCGCTTTTTCCCGCTCTTCTTCTGGTGCCGCGACCTCCGCCGAGTATTCGAGGGTTTTAATGCCCAGCGACAGCGTCTCGAAAAGGGTCGCCACACCCCGGAGAAACGGCCATTTCCAGGGCACCCGCTTCGTTATCGAGTGTTTTACCTCGCTCTTACTTTCGATTGTGCCGTCGGGCTTCCGCACGGCAACGGCGTACGCCGAAGGCGAACGGAACATAACGCCCTCTATAACGGCTTGACCGCCGATGAAGTGCCTGGGAACGGATACTGCTGATTTTAATATCACCGATACTAGATTCGGTACCATAAGCCTCCGACTGATTGTCGGGCCTTTAAGATCGAGTCGGCCGCCCGATTATAACGTAAAAAGTATAACTATCAAGGTAAAACGATGAACGGACGCGGCCGCCCCGCCCGGTTAAGGCGGGAGATTATGGTTTTTTTATATCTTGACACGGGTATTCGGGCGTGATAATCTTCGTTTAAATACCCGACGCAGCGCCGGTTTAGACCGAGGGCCGCCCCGCCGGACTACGTGGGGTTAAGTATTATAGTAAATGCGTTTCGGTCGTTTCTTCAGGGAGCTTCGATATGTCCGCCAGCCTCCGTAAGACCGCATTTATATCGCTTATACTAATTACGTCCCTCGCCGCAGTTGGCGCCGGTGCCCAAAATGACGCCCTCGCTCAAAACCTCGCGGCCAGAGACACCGAGTACGACTCGGGTGGTTCCATAACCGTTAACTGGGCGCCGGCCCTGGGAGAGACATCCGAGACCCTCGACGTCGGCACGTACGTTCTTCTTCGGGGCGAGTCGCCCGACGGTCCTTTCGAAGAGATAACCGAAGTAGTATCCGGAAAAGAAGCGTATACGTACGTGGACGAAAACGTTTCGAACGGCGTCGAGTATTATTATAAGGTCAGAACCGTAGCCGGCGGCGTTACCGGCGAGAGCGCCCCCGCCGGTCCGGTAGTAGCGAGCTGGCAACTTTTTAACCTGCGGCGGGTCAATATATTAGTCGCGTCCATTATCCTTTCGGCGTTGGTCCTGTATTACATAACCCAGGCCCGTGCCGGGAAAAAGCTGTTCATCCGGCGCATCGGCGGTCTCGAAGCCGTCCAGGAAGCGGTCGGTCGAGCCACGGAAATGGGGAAGCCGGTCGTGTATGTCCCCGGCATCGGAGCGATCGACGACATCCAAACGATCGCATCGGTAACGATATTGGGCCGGGTCGCGACCATGATCGCCGAATATGACGCCAAACTCCTCGTACCGTGCCGAGACTCCATCGTCATGTCCACGGCCCAAGAGGTCGTAAAGGAGTCGTATCTGGAAGCCGGACGCCCGGACGCTTACATGCAGGGGAACATCCGCTACTTAACCGACGACCAGTTCGGTTACGTCGCCGGCGTCGACGGCATTATGGTCCGCGAAGAGCCGGCGGCCTGTTTCTACCTGGGGACGTTCTACGCCGAGTCGCTCATTCTCGCGGAGACCGGCTACTCGGTGGGCGCGATTCAGATAGCGGGTACGGCGATGCCGTCCCAGCTCCCGTTCTTTATCGCCGCGTGCGATTATACGCTGATAGGCGAGGAACTCTTCGCCGCTTCGGCGTACCTGTCCCGGGAGCCGCGTCTGTTGGGAAGCCTCATAGGGCAGGATTGGGGTAAGGTTATCATCCTGTTCTTTATATTATTGGGCGCGGTTCTCGCGTTCGTGGACCAATTGGGTTTGACCGTCGCCGGATATTCGTTGGATATCTCGCGGTGGTTTATAGTACAGTAAGATATCACCGTCGCCGAACCCGGCGGCGGTTTGTGCACGGGCGGCGTAAACGCCGCGTAAGATAATAATAACCCCGAGTTCTCGTTTAGCCCTTTCGAGGGGGCGATATGCGAAGAGAAATACCCATGGTACTCGCTTTCGTGGCCGGGTTGCTCCTGATACTCGACTTCTTCATCCCCGTGTTGGAGCCGGTGACGGAGCGGTTGAACAACTGGTATCTGGTCGTAATCGCCTTCGCGATATTCGTCGGGATATTCAATCTACTGCGAGTTAACTATTTCAAGATAAAATTGAAACAGGAAGATTGGCCGTACAGTATCCCCCTGATAATAATGGTCATTTCGATGGGAGCCATCGGTATTCTCTTCGGCATCGAAGAAGGCACGGTATTTTTATGGTTGTTTAGGAATTGTATGGCGCCGATGCAGGCGACCATGTTCTCGTTACTCGCGTTCTTCGTCGCTTCCGCGTCTTACCGGGCGTTCCGCGCCCGCAATCTCGAAGCGACTCTTTTGCTTCTTGCGGCGGTAATCGTAATGCTCGGGCAAGTGCCCCTTGGTACTGCATGGATACCCAAATGGGTACCGTGGTATCTTCAATTCGACGCGTGGAAAGACTGGATTATGGACGTCGGCAACACTGCGGGCCAACGGGCGATTATGATCGCCGCCGCCCTGGGCGTCGTATCGGCTTCACTCAGGATACTACTCGGTATAGAGCGGTCCTACTTGGGCGAAGAATAGGCCGGGTGCCGTTTCTCGGAGGTTTCGATAGATGCGTTTAATCAGGTGGCTGGCCAATATCGACAGGCGGATAATATTCGTCTTTATAAGCCTCGCGGTAATCCTGCCGCTCCTCATCCCTATCGGTCTTCCGGTAAAGACGACGGCCCACGTCAGGAACCTCTACGAGTTCGTCGACGGGTTACCGGAGGGTTCAACCGTCCTGATGTCTTTCGATTACGACCCCACGAGCGAACCCGAAGTCCATCCGATGGCAATAGCCATGCTCAGGCAGTGTTTTTCGAAAGGCCATAAGGTCATCATTATAGCCCTATGGCCGCAGGGCGCGTCCATGGCCATCGACGCCCTCTCAATCGTAACGCCCGAGTTCGACGTAACCTACGGCGAAGATTATATCAACCTGGGTTATAAACCGGGCGGCGCCGTCCTGATCAAGTTGATGGGTTCATCGATACGCGAAGCGTTCCCGACCGACCTGGAACGCCAGGACATCTCCGAGTTCCCCATAATGGACAATATCTCCAACTTCGACGATATTGACTTCGTAATGTCCTTGTCGGCCGGCGACCCTGGTATTCTTGCCTGGGTGTTGGTCGCCCAGGCCCAGTATCACGTGCCGGTCGCCGGTGGGTGTACGGCCGTATCGGCGCCCCAGTTCTTCGCTTATTTACAGACCGGGCAGTTGCTCGGCTTACTGTCGGGTTTGAAGGGCGCCGCCGAATACGAAACTTTAGTAGGCGAGCAGGGCAGGGCCACGATACGGATGGATTCCCAGTCGGTGGCACACCTCGTTATAATCGTATTCATCCTTTTCGCGAACCTGTCTTTCTTCATACTTCGTAAGGAAAGCGACGAAAAGACCGAAACGAAACCTACGACCCTGGAGTAATACGCCCGGGTTTCAGGAGGGTTCCACGTGGACGGTTTAACTCTGTTCGGCGTTTGGATCGGGGCCTTACTTACGCTGTTCATATACTCCTTCTTATACAAGGACAATCCCTTCTATAAATTCGCCGAGTATTTGTACGTCGGCATCTCTGCCGGTTATTTCTTGGCGTATTACTATCATAATTTTATGGTGCCGAACCTGTTCGTTACGCTCATCGGGTTCGACCCGCTGGACTTTTTAAGGTGGTACGGGTTTAGGCCTTTGAACATCCCCTGCATCACCGCCAAACCCGTCTTAGGCGGCGCCTTCGGTGAACTAGTATTAAACGCCAGGTTTACGTGGGACCTCTTACGGATCTTCGCAGGCATTCTGGGAATAACGATGCTGTTCCGCTTCATCCCGAAGCTGACGTGGGTCTCGCGCTACGGCATCGCGTACTCGGTAGGGCTTGGAGCCGGACTCTCGTTCATCGTGTACATGCAAGCCAACTGTATCGCCCAGATTCAGGGTACGATTATCCCGCCGGTCGTGATAGCCGACGGCGCCGTCAACATAGGCGCGTCGATCGCCAATACAGTTCTCATCGTGGGCGTCATTACGGCGCTGATATACTTCTATTTCTCCAAAGAGCATAAAGGCGTCCTCGGTGGGACCGCCAAAGTAGGGATATGGTTCCTGATGGTGTCCTTCGGCGCCGCGTTCGGCTTTACCGTGATGGCGCGTATATCTCTTCTAATCGGCCGGGTAGAATTCCTCATAAACGACTGGATAAAAGGGACTTTAGGTTTCCTCGGGCTGGCGTGACCGACGCCTGCCCCCCGGTTATTAAACCCGGCGGGGTCCCCGGGGGAGAAAAGTAAACAGGCAGCGGGGTTTCAGCATACTTTGGATTTCGGGGGAAGCCAATCGTCGCACCTTGAAGAGTTCGAGCTGCCCGATGAACGGCGCGATGAACTCATTGAGAAAACCGCCCGGGCCGTCGTCGACCGGAACCTTGCCGCGCCGGCCATTTTTTTCCTCGAGACGATGAAGCCGCTCTCGTTCGTCGGCAGCCAGGTAATGGTCTTCTTCGACCCGATAGTCAGGTCCATCTTTAATTTCAGGCAGTATAACGAAGTCCGGCTCGCCCTCGAGCACAGGGAAAACGTGGAACTCCTGCTTCGGAAAATCGAGGCCTACGACGCCGATTTCCGACGTGAACTAAAGGAAAAGAAGCAAGAACGCCGCGAGCGGAAGAGGGCTCGCAGGGGAAAGTAAATGGCTCAAGATTACTCACACGTAGAGACGATACTCGCCACCGACTGCGGTAGCACGACAACCAAGGCGATATTGATAGAGAAGGAGGGGAAAGAGTACCGCCTGAAGGTCCGCGGCGAGGCGCCCACCACCGTAGAAAAGCCGGCAGAGGACGTAACCCGCGGCGTCCTCAACGCGGTCGGCGAGGTGGAAGAGCTCTCCGGTCGGACGCTGTTGAAGGGCGAGAAGGTACTCCACGCGACGAAGGGCAGTAAAGGCGGGACCGACATCTACCTGTCGACGTCGTCGGCGGGCGGCGGGCTTCAGATGATGGTCGCCGGCGTGGTCAAGTCGATGACCGGCGAATCGGCCCAGCGCGCGGCCCTGGGAGCCGGCGCCATCGTAATGGACGTGCTCGCCTCCAACGACGGGCGGCTGGGCCACCAGAAGATCGAGGCCATCCGGCGCCTGCGCCCGGACATGATTCTACTCTCCGGCGGCATTGACGGCGGGACCATCAGCCACGTGGTGGAGCTGGCCGAACTCATCGGCGCCGCCGACCCGAAGCCCCGTTTCGGGTCCGGCTACAATCTCCCGGTCATTTACGCCGGGAACAAAGACGCCCGAGACAACATCAAAGTCAGCCTCGAGGCCAAGACTGACCTCTACGTAGTCGACAACATCCGCCCCGTTCTCGAACGCGAAAACCTGGGACCGGCGCGCCACGAGATACATAACCTCTTCATGGAACATGTAATGGCCCAGGCGCCCGGTTACTCCAAACTGATGGGGTGGACCGACGAGCCGATAATGCCCACGCCCGGAGCCGTCGGCGAAATTATACGGACGATCGCGGATATTTACGATATCGAAGTAATAGGCGTGGACATAGGCGGCGCCACCACCGACGTTTTCAGCGTCTTCGGCAGCGTCTTCAACCGGACCGTTTCGGCCAACCTGGGGATGAGCTACTCCGTATCCAACGTGGTCGCAGAAACCGGGCTCGCCAACATAATGCGTTGGGTGCCTTTCTCGGTGGACGAACGCGCTATCCGCGACCGCGTCCGCAACAAAATGATACGGCCCACGACTATTCCCCAGACGCTTGAGGACCTCATCGTCGAGCAGGCCATCGCCCGGGAAGCCCTTCGCCTGGCGTTCGAGCAGCACAAATCCCTTGCCGTCGGGCTCAAGGGCATACAACAGCAGCGGACGATTTCCGACGCGTTCACCCAGACCGCGACGGGCGAAACCCTCGTGAACATGGCGACCCTCGATATGCTCGTCGGCTCCGGCGGCGCGTTGAGCCACGCGCCCAGGCGCGCCCAAGCCGGTTTGATGCTCATTGACGGGTTCATGCCCGAATGTGTGACCTTCCTGGCGGTGGACTCGATTTTTATGATGCCCCAGCTCGGCGTTCTCTCGAAGGTAATGCCCGAAGCCGCAACCCAGGTATTCGACCGGGACTGCCTGGTGCGGCTCGGGTCGTGCGTCGCGCCGGTAGGTTCCGGAAAAGAGGGGGGTACCTGCCTACACATAGAGGCGGACTTCCCTGGCCTGGGGCACGTCTCCGAGGACGTCAAGTTCGGCGAAATGCGCCTTCTGCCGCTGCCGGTCGGCGAGAAGGTGAAGGCGAAACTCGACCCAACCCGCGGCTTCGACATCGGCGCAGGCAAAGGCGACGCGCGCGAAATCACGCTGGAGGGCGGCGTCGTCGGTGTAGTGCTCGACTGCCGCGGACGCCCGTTCCAGATGCCCGGCGACGAGACCAAGCGGGTGAACGCGATAACGGGCTGGCTCCAGAACCTGGACATATATCCGAAGGTCTTTTAAAAGCCCGTAAATGACAAATCCATCGCTATAGGAGCATTTGACATATGGCCCACGCATATACGCCAGGGCTGAAAGTACTCGGGAAGACGGTAATCCGCAAGGAGCGGATACTACCGCTCGCCGGCGACGTGCTCGTCAAAGAGGGCGACGCCGTCAAGGCCGAGGATGTCGTCGCCCGAACTTTCCTCCCCGGCAACGTCGAGACCGTGAACGTTGCCAACATACTGGGGCTCCCGCCGGAAGATATATCCAAATTTATGCTGAAGCAGGAAGGTGACACCATCGAAGAGGGCGAAGTAATCGCCAGGATGAAACATTTCTTCGGCCTGTACAGTTCCCGAGCTATATCGCCCGTGAAGGGTAGTATCGAAACGGTCTCGTCGATTACGGGGCAAATTATCGTCAGGGAGCCGCCGAACCCGGTGGAGATAGACGCGTACTTCGACGGGGAAATCGTCGCCGTCCACGGGGAAGAAGGCGTAACCGTCGAGACGACCGGGACCTTCATCCAGGGTATCTTCGGAATCGGCGGCGAGACCCAGGGCGAAATCACCGTCGTATCCGACAGTCCCGACCTCGTGCTGGCCGACGAGGACATTACCGCCGAATGCACCGGTAAAATAATCGTCGGCGGAAGCCTCGTTACGGCCACCGCACTCAAAAAGGCGATACAACTCGGCGTCAAAGCCGTCATCGTCGGCGGGTTCCACGACTGGGACCTCAAGAGCTTTTTGGGGTTCGACCTGGGCGTTGCGATAACCGGCCACGAAGACCTGGGCGTAACACTCATAATCACCGAGGGCTTCGGCGATATGGCGATGGCCGAGGCTACCTTTAACCTTCTCAAATCCCGCGAAGGCCAGCAAGCATCGATAAACGGCGCGACGCAGATACGGGCCGGCGTGATACGGCCCGAGATTATCATCCCCCACGTCGAGAAAGGCAAACTCGCCGCCAGCGCCAGCGAAGAAGGCTCGAACTTAGAAGTCGGTACTCGCGTACGAGCCATCCGGGAACCGTTTTTCGGGAAGCTCGGCGAAGTAACGTCTTTGCCTGTGGAATTACAGATACTCGAGAGCGAAGCGAAGGTCCGCGTGCTGGGCGTTCGCTTCGACGACGGCGCGGAGGAGATTATCCCCCGGGCCAACGTCGAGATAATAGAAGCGGGTTAGCAGTTTAACCGGACATCCCCCGCCCAACATAACAGGAGTCGGGATGAGAAGCGCGATACTTATTTGTCTTGTAATCACGGGGGCTTTTTTAATATCTGGCTGCCGCGAGATCGATACGGACGTCTCGGCGGTTACGGTAATAGACACACCCAACGACGCTGGCGGCGACGTCATAGTCGTATGGCCGCCGGCGGCTGGCATTTCAACCGAATCCTACGCCGTCGAACGCCTAGAAGCCGGTGCTAAAGAATACGAGCCGGTGGGCGAGGTTCCGGGCGATGTCCGGCGCTTCGATGACACTGGGCTTACGGCCAATAACGAGTACTCGTATCGAGTTACGGCCGTCTCGCCTGATGGGGCGACTCGTCTCGTGGGCGAGGCCGTCGGCAAACCTACCGGCGAATGGTTCCACTACGGTAAAACCAACGTACTCGTCGGCGTCGTCCTGTTCATAATCTTCGTTTTGTTCTTCATCCAAAGGGCCAGGGGCGGCAAAGAACTCTTCGTGCGGAAGATAGCCGGACTCGAGGCCGTCGACGAAGCGGTCGGGCGGGCCACCGAAATGGGTAAGCCGATACTATTCGTAACCGGATTGGGCGACGCCTCCGACATCGCGACCATCGCGGCCATGACTATCCTCGCGAAAGTGGCCCGGAAGACCGCCGAGTACGAAACGCCCCTCCTCGTACCTTGCTACGACGCGATAGTGATGATGGTGGAAAAGGAGATGGTACGGGAAGCCTATACCGAGGTAGGCAAACCCGACGCGTTCGACGAGGACTCGGTCTTCTTCGTCACCCAATCCCAGTTCGGTTACGTGGCGGCCGTCGACGGCATAATGCTCCGGGAGCGCCCTGCGACCAACTTCTACATGGGCGCGTTCTACGCCGAGTCGCTCATCCTGGCCGAGACGGGAGCCCAGACCGGCGCCATCCAGATCGCCGGTACGGACAGGGTAACCCAGCTTCCGTTCTTCATCACCGCATGCGACTACACCCTGATGGGAGAGGAATTATACGCGGCTACGGCGTATCTGGGCCGCGACCCGCTGTTCCTGGGCAGTTTAAAGGGGCAGGATTGGGCGAAAGCCATTATTTTAATACTGTTGATTATCGGCACGGTTATCGTCGCGTTTAACGGCCTGAACGGTGTGGATACGATCTGGTTCGCCCGATTATTCGAAACCCTCTCGTAAATCGCGAGGGCGGGAGTTCCGGCTTTAAAGATAAAAAACGAGTAAAACACCCGCTCCGTCGGAGGTTTTATGAGAAGAGAGATACCCCTGCTAATCTGTTTCCTCCTGGGTTCGATAATGGCGATCCAGTTCTTCATACCCCACCAGATTTCGATAAGCCTTTATCAGTACATGCTTCAATGGCTGATAATCGTCTTCACCTTCGCCATGCTTCTCGGGATCGGCTCCCTCATCAGAATCCACTCTTTTAAGATACGTTTTAAAAGAGAGGGCTGGGGATACAGTATCGTCGCGTTAATAGGTCTGGCGATGTCCCTCGTTACCGGTTTCGCCGGGATACTCGGCCAGCTTATCTTCGGGAACGAACCTATGGCGTCCGGGTTTTTCGGCGGGTTCCTGTACACGTTCCTTAACTCCGGCATCGGTCAAGAGAGCGCTTTTATGTGGTTGTTTAATTACATCCAGATACCGATGCAGGCGACGATGTTCTCCCTTCTCGCGTTCTTCATCGCGTCGGCCAGTTTCCGGACGTTCCGCGCCCGAAGCCTCGAAGCGTTTTTACTGCTCATCGCGGCGATTATAGTTATGCTGGGACGCGTACCTCTCGAGGGGCTGGTAGGCGATTGGCTCCCCCGCTTGGCCGAATGGATTCTCGATTACCCGAACATGGCGGCCAAGCGCGGTATTATGATCGGCGTAGGATTGGGCGCGATGTCGACGGCTTTGAAGATTATCCTGGGTATCGAACGGTCTTGGCTCGGCGGCGCCGACTAGTACGGGAGCCGTTAAACGGAGGTATAGGCTTTGAGTTTCCTGGAAAAATTCCTCGCGATCGACAGGCGCTATATTTTCATAGTCGTAGGGATCGCGGTAATAATCCCGTTTTTGATACCTTTGAAACTCGGCGTTACCGAATCGCCGCCGGTTAAACACGTCTACGATTTCATCGAGGCGATTCCGGAAGGTACCGACAAACCCATATTGGTCTCCTTCGACTACGACCCGTCGACGCAACCGGAACTTTCGCCCATGGCCGTGGCGATACTTACCCACTGCTTCAGGCGCGATATCCCGGTCATAGTTACGTCGCTACACCCGGGCGGTCCGGGTCTCGCGTTGGACGTATCGGCGACCGTCTCCGAAGACATGGGCAAAAAATACGGCGAAGACTACGTCTTCCTGGGTTATAAAGCGGGCAGCAGCGCCGTGATGCTGGCGATGGGCGAGGATATACGGTTGGCTTTCCCTACCGATTATTGGGGTACGCCCGTCGAAGAACTGCCGTTAATGGATAACGTAGTTAATTATAATGACGTACACATAGTCATCACTTTATCGGGTTCTACTTTCCCCGAAGCGTGGGTCGTGTTCGCCCACGAACGTTACGGCGTCGCCCTCGCGTCCGGGGTTACGGCGGTTATGGCCGCCGACTACTACCCGTTTTTGCAAACGGGGCAGATGGTCGGGCTCTTAGGCGGTCTGAAAGGCGCGGCCGAATACGAGAAACTTATCGATTACGAGGGGATGTACGGCGAACCCGGTAACGGCATGAAAGGCATGGACGCTCAGACGGTAATCCACGTCTTTATCGTGGTCATCGTGATTTTCGGGAATATCGCGTACATAATAATACTCCGGCGGCAACGTCGAGAACTCGTACAGAGTACTTAACACGCCTAGTTCGTTCATCCTTCCCGAGCGGAGGCAAAGATGTTCTTGATAGATTGGTTGCAACACGGGTTGTCCCACAGCGTAGCCATCTGGATCGCGGCGATACTGACACTGTGTATTTACTCTTTCCTTTATAAAGATAACCCGTTTTACAAGTTCGCCGAACATTTACTGGTCGGAGTTTCGGCGGGGTACGTCTTCGTCATCTATTTTTCGAATAACGTAGTCCCAAACCTTATTTTGCCCTTGATAGACGGTTTCGGTCAGTTGTTCCAGTACGGTCGGTTTACGGCAAACCTTTTGCCGATTATACCGGGCGCCCTGGGCATATTGATAATTACGAGGTTTATCCCTAAAATCGGGTGGCTATCACGTTGGCCTATAGGTTTTTATATAGGCGCTTTCTCCGGGCTTGCTATTACCGCTTATATGCAAGGGTATATCCTCGCCCAATTATACGGTACGTTCGTATCAACGTACGGCGGTCAGGTTACGCCCATATTTTCTTTCGCGAATATCGGCGCGTTCTTCGCCTCGCCGGGCTGGGGAGGTTTCTTTTCGGCCATATCCGGTCCCCTGATGATAGTCGGCGTCATAGCGACCCTGACTTACTTCTTCTTCTCGCTGGAGCACCGCGGCTTCGTCGGCGGCGTCGCAAAAGTGGGCATCATCTTCCTGATGATAGGCTTCGGCGCCAGCTTCGGTTACACCGTTATGGCCCGCGTCAGCCTCCTCATCGGCCGGGTCCAGTTCCTTCTTGAGGACTGGTTAGGGCTGATAAGCTGACCCTGCACAAGGGCCTGCATGAAAACCAATCCCGCGCCGTCGAGAGAGGCGCGGGTTCTTATTAGGAGATTAAATTATGGAAAGATACTCGGCTTACTTCAAGTGGTCTGCCGTACTGCTGTTCCTATACGCCTTCGTTATCCTGGCGGCCTGGGTCGCCCTCGTCGCCGGGATGGGTTGGCCGCCGCTCCCGGCGGAGCCGGCGTCGTCGGTCCAGACGCTCGACGCGTACGCGTCCGGCGGTATGGCCGGGTATAACGTACTGACGTACCTTTCCTTTTTCCTCGTCGTACCGGCCCTACCGGCGATGTTTCTGTTGTTATACAAACGTTCCCCGGGCCTCGCGATTTCCGGTTTCGCCCTGGGGGCAGTTTCATATCTTTTAGCTATGCTCGACGTCTTCCTCGCGGCGGGCGCGGGCGCCGCGGTCGGCGGCTCCCTGACCGAGACCGCGTTCGTCGGCACACTTACCCGGGGCGACCTGGCGCTGACCCTCGCTACTATCGCGGCCCAGTTCTTCGTCCCGTCGATGTGGTTCGGGATAATCTTCGCCCTCGTGTGGGGAATCGGCTATTCCCGACTCGCGCATGCGGCCCGGTGGGCCGGCGCCGCGCTGCTCGCGAGCGTCTTCTTCGCGTTCGTTACGTTCGCCGGGTTCTTCGTCGGCTCGGACGCAATCGCTAACCTGGGCGTATTGGCGCAAACGGCCGCGACGGCGGCGGCGTTCGGGTCGGTGGCGGCCGCTCTTCTGTCGCCCGGCAAGTCTATTCGCGAATAGAACGGCGAATATCGTTCAATGATAAACCCGCCTCGAAAGGCGGGTTTGAAGCTCTACCCTATAAAACCCTGCGAACCCTCCGCAACCCCCCGTACAGGCCCCCCGGCCCTCCGCCGGAACGCGCCCGGCGGTTTTTCTATCCTATATATATCTTCTTGACCTCGCGCCTGCCGGTGAAGAAATCGAACACGGCTTTAGTCACGATTATGGCCGTGAACATGGACGTCAGGATACCTATGGTTAAGGTTACGGCGAAGCCACGGACCGGCCCGGTGCCGAACAGGAACAGAGCTATTCCGGCGATGAGCGTCGTCACGTTCGAGTCCAGGATAGTGATGAACGCGCGTTTGTATCCCGTCTCAATCGACGCCCGTACCGTCTTCCCGGCGGCGCGCTCCTCCCGTATTCGCTCGTATATCAGGACGTTGGCGTCTATCGCCATGGCCACCGAGAGTATCAGCCCGGCGATGCCGGGGAGTGTAAGCGTCGCCCCGATTGCGACCATCACGCCCAATACGATAATCAGGTTGAGTACGAGGGCCACGTCGGCGACCAGCCCGGCCATGTAGTAGTAGACGACCACGAGTACGATTACGATTAAAAACCCGACCAACGCGGCCAAAATACCGTTTCTTATCGAGTCGCGGCCGAGGCTCGGGCCGACGACCTTCTCCTGGATAAGCCAGAGTTTCGCCGGCAGCGCGCCGGACCGGAGCACCAGCGCGAGGTCCGACGCCTCATCGCTGGTGAAGTTGCCGGTTATCTGGCCTTTGTCGGAGATGCGAGACGCAATGTTCGGCGCCGACTGAACGAAACCGTCGAGCAGTATCGCGAGGCGTTCGTTTATGTGGCGCCCCGTAAGCTCCGAGAATATCTTCGCGCCTTCGCCGTTCCATGCGAACTCCACGTCGGGCGCGCCGTACTGGTCGTACCCGAGGTTGGCGTTCCGCAAGTACTTACCGGTTATCTCCGTCTCTTCGGTCAGTATATAGACGCGGCGATAAGCCTCGCCCAGCTCGGCATACACCTCGTCGTCGTCCCTGCTTATCGCGTTCGAGTAAGCGACCATATAGTCCCTCGGTACGAGACCCATCTCGGTCGCCTCGGCGAACATCTTCTTCACCTGGTCGTAGTCGGACTCGTAGAAGATGTAATCGGCCTTGTAAAGGGTTATCCTGTCCGAAAGGGGAATCACTGGCGCTTTGACCTCTTCGGCGGCCTTCTTTTCGTCGTAAGACCTGGCCACTTCCCCCACCGGATTGGCCGGGTGTACGAGTTTGAACTCCAGTTCGGCCGTGGTCCCGATGAGGTTTTTCGCCCGCCCCGGGTCCGATATACCGGGGAGCTTCACGACGATGCGGTTGCTACCCTCGCTCTGTATCTCCGGCTCGGTCACGCCCAACTCGTCTATGCGCTTGCGGATAATCTCGACGGTCAGGTTAACGGCGTCTTTGAGTTCTTTATTGGACAGCCCGGTTTCGTCGACCTCGTACACTAGGTAGATGCCGCCCTTGAGGTCGAGGCCGAGCTTTACCGGGTCGTGGGGCAGTATCCGGCCGACCATCGCGATGAAGGCCGGCGTCTCGAAACCGGCACCGCCGGGCCAGCCTATCCATAGGTGTTCTTCCTCGTATTCATCCACCCAATATTCGTAGAAACCGACGGTGGGCGCCACGAATATAACCGCCAGTACGACTACAGCGAATATTATCGCCGCTCTAAGTTTTCCTCTAATTACGTCCATTGTCTTAGAACCCCGATTTCCTCACATGTCGAGACCGCGAAGGTTACGCGAACCGGTAAACTATCAGGGGACTTCCACCTTCGTCCCGTCGATATACCATGCGGTCAGTTCCAAAAACGCCGGTAGAGAGCCAGAGCTTAAGAGTAAGGCGATGTCCTCGGCCTCTTCCCGCGTCGTAACGTTTTCGATATTCGCCAGCCCCTCTATCCGTTCCGCGACCTGGCCCTTGTACATTATGTAGCCGTCGAAAAGGATGGCCAGCTCGCCGCCGACGTGCCTGGCGGTCAGCCCGGCGAACTCCTGTCGCCCGGCCACGTCCAGGTCGAATGTAACCATGGGACCGGCGACCGGGTCCTCGACGAAGACCGCGTCTCTGACCTCGTCCACGACCATTCCGTCGTCGCTTAAAAGCAGGGCCCTTACGCTCCCGCCATCCGGCCGTGCATAAGCGACGTCATAACCTTCCGGCAAGCCCAAGTCGCCTACGGCGGTTCGGAACGCGTCTCCGTCGGCTTCCGCGAACCGTACGTAACCCCGCTCATCGACCGTGTAATCGATGCCGCCGGACCCTTTTTCGGCGAGAAGCCCGGGCAACGTAAAGCCCTCGGCGACGCCCCGGAACTCCAACAACGCCCTCGCCGCCAAGACGTCGCGCGCCCTGTCGGGGTCGGGGCAGTCGGTCAACGTCACGTCTACATCGCCGAGGGCGTCACCGCGCTCCACCTTAGAGCCCTTAGCCAACCCGGCGGCGCGTATCTTGAGAACCGGTATAAGTTCTTCCAACACCGTCGGTTTCTCGCCCTCGGTCACGCCGACGACCCTGTACTCCAACAACACGTCGGCCGGGCCTTCGCCTGCGTATTCGGGCGTTTCAGCGGGACCCGTTTCCGCCGTCTCGCCGGGTATTTCATATCCCGGCGGCAGACCCGAGCCGGTCGCCGCGGTCGCCGCGAAAAAGAGCGTTATCAACCCCCGCGCGAACATCGCCGCGCATTATAAGGGACGGTATTCGGTTTGTCAACGGGAAACGATTTGCCGGGGGACGCTCATTCGGCGACGAATTCGCCGTATTTCGCGAGGGTTTCGCGGGCCAGTTCCCGGACTTCCCGTTCCAGGGCCAGAGCCTCGATCCCGGACCGGCCACCGGACCAGAAGTACTTTTTAGCGCGGGCGTGGAAGTATCGAATCACGAAGAAATTTATTGCGGTCGCGGCGGCCACCGAGAGGAACCACGCGGCCGTTATCTCGAGGGGCGAAAACACGTAAGGAGCAACCGCATAATAGTAAAAGAAAGTCCCGGTAACGACGCCGGCGACGGCCGCCCCAAGGAGTAAATATTTCATTTCTTTCGGGTAAAAAGCGACGTTGCCGATAACCGTTATGTCGCCGTCGGTCTCCTTGACGCCTATTACCAGCCGGAAGTGGACCGATTTCCGGCGTACATCGAAGTAGTATCCCGTGTCCGCTATTTCCGAACCGAGTTCGACTTCGCCGAATTCGGTCCGGTAGCCGTGTTCGCGCCAGGGACGAACGATTTCTTCGTCGATTTCGCGCAGGAACCCGGGCAGCCCTTTCTCCTTGAAGAGCGCTATCTCCTTTTCTACTCTTAACCGGAACATAAAAGATGACTAACGGCGGAGGCCCGAAAAAACGGCGCGGGTCGTTATCTCTCCCGCACCAGCCCGTGGGGGCGGAAGATGGCGACGGCTACCATGAGCGCGCCGAATATCAAATAGCGGAAGTCGGCTACCAGACGCAATAGCTCCGGGAAAGCGCCCAGGATGACCGCACCGACTATGGCCCCGGCGATGCTACCCATCCCGCCGACGACAACCATACAAAGCACGATAGCCGACTCGAAGAATAGGAACGAGTTGGGCGACACGAACAGGTTAAACCCGGCGAAGAGCGCGCCGGCGGCGCCGCCGATACCGCCGCCCACCGCGTACGCGACGGATTTGTAATGGGAAAGGTGAACGCCCATGCAGGCGGCGGCGGTCTCGTTCTCCCGGATGGCCAAAAACGCCCGGCCGACGCGGGACCGCCGGACCCGATGACAGACCAGTACCGTCAGGACGACCATCGCGAGCATCAGGAAATATAGGCCGGTCCACCCGCCGCGGGCGATGTCGAAACCGAACGAGAAACCGAATATAGAAGGCGCGTCAATGCCCCGGATACCCATGGGGCCGTTGGTCAACGATACCCAGTTGGCGAAAGTCATCCGCACGATTTCGCCGAATCCGAGGGTAACGATGGCGAGGTAGTCGCCCGAAAGCCGCAGGGTCGGCCAACCCCTCAGGACGCCGGCTACCGCGCCGGCCGCGACCGCCACCGGCAGCACCGCCCAGAACGACCAGCCGAAGTTAACCATCAAGAGGGCGGCGGCGTATGCGCCGATGCCGTAAAAGGCGATAAATCCGAGGTCGAGAACGCCGCTGAAACCCACGATGACGTTCAATCCCAGGGAGAGCATCACGTAGATACCGATTAGTATAATGACCCGGAGCCAATACTGGTCACCTATTATAAACGGCGCGACGATAAGCAGGACGAGCAGGAATATCGGCAGGACGAACCTCGTGCGGTCGAACAGTCGCCAGGCACCGAATATGACCGTCGCCATAATAACGAGACCGATGGGCAAATCGAGCACCAGCACGCCAACGACCGCGACCGCGACCGTAGCGGCGACGGCGCCGAGGAACTGCCGCGGGTTCTCTCTCACCGATTTAAGGTTCGCCGTCAGTCGCCCGGCGTCGGTTATTATCGCTGAAGCCATCGCCCCGTTAGCTTTCCTTATTCGCTCTCGTCGGTTTGCCCCTCGGATTCGGTTTCGCCGGATTTCGCCTCGGGTATACCACCGGACGTACCTTCCAGCTTATCGCCGAGCTTCGCTTCAAGCTCTTTCCAGTATCGGTGTCCGCCGGGGTGAAGTTGCCCCCGGCTGAAGGGCACGTTTTTCGTAGACGGCTTCCCGATATAACGTAGAGCGCCGTCGACGCCCACCTCACCGTCCGTCACCCGTACGTCGAGTACGCTCCCCGACTCCCACCCGGCGAACTCGTACTTCTTCGCCGCGTCCGATTCGAGGATTACGCCGCCCAGAAGCGCGAAAGGGTCGTAGATTTCGACGGTGGTTAGCAAGTCATCGTCCGGGAGTCGGTCGGTAGGCTCCACGTAGAATTCGACCGATTCGTTCTCGCGGGCGCCGGTGAATCCCAATAAATAACCGTCGGGCGACCACTCATATTCGCCGGCGAGCCGCGCCGACGCGATTGAGGTCCCCCTCTCGGTCCAGAAGAACTGAAGGCTGTATATCCCTTCCATACCTTCGCGGTAAGCGAGGAACTGGCCCAAAGGCGACCACTTGAAATCGTCGACGTGGTCGGCTTCGAATATCGTACGGGTCTCTTTCAGGTCGACTACATTAAGCGTGCTGACGCCGTTTTCGTCGGTCGCGTACGCCAGGTAGCGGCCGTGTGGGCCGACGGCCACGGCGCCGCCCCCCGCCACCTTCATTTCGACGTCACGCCCCGCTCCGAAGACTCGAAAGAACGTACCGGGAACCCGGGTGGCCCAGGGCCCGTTTTCGTTTCCGTAGTCCACGAAAGCGCCCGACATCTCGGCCTTTCTAAGACACTCGATTACCTTTTCCGATTTACCTCTCTTCGAGTAGGTGTACGCATTTTCCGAGAAAGCCACGTCGCCGTAGGCAACGTCCTCGAACCGTACCCAGCCCTTTATTTGGCCCTCGCCGACCTTTACCCAGGTGGTATCGCCTACCTTCTTCGCCTCGTTGTAAACGGCCAGACGGTCGCCGAGTCCCAAAACAGTAATGGGTTTCGAGTCACCGGGTTTCTTATAGACCGCCGCGTCTTCTGAAACAGTATAACAGTATAGTTCGAACTGCTCGGCGGTAACGTCCTTAACCCATCCGGTTTCGGGTTCGCCTTCATCGAGGCGTTCGCCGTAGTAGATACGGCGGGTATGCGCCACACGGTCGTAAACGGCCGCCAGGAACGCGAATTCCCCCTTATTTAAAACAATCTCAGGCTCATCGTCCTTCGGGTTCGCGTAAACGGGCAAATCGGCGCCGACGACCCCGCCGCCGCCGCTGTCCAAGGGGACGTACGCTTCGTCGCCGTAAAAACCGCCCCCTGACGGTTCTTCGTCCCCGCCGCCACACGCCGATAAAATTATGCAAGCGGACGCCAGCGCTATGATTAAACCACGTTTTATTTTACGATGGCTCATTTCAGTTTTAGGTCCTCTTCGGTATCTGCTCGCCCAGTATTCCGCTCGGGCGATATATGAGTACTATTATCAGCACTGCGAAGGCGATCGCGTCCATCCACAGGGACGAAATATAGGCGCCAGCGAACCCCTCGGCCATACCCAGGATGAGCCCGCCGACGAAGGCGCCCGGGATGTTCCCGATACCGCCGAGGACGGCCGCGGTAAAGGCTTTCAATCCGGCCATGTACCCCATCATCGGCCAGACCTGGTTGTAGTTCATCCCGACGAGTATCCCGGCGACGGCGCCCATGGCCGAGCCGATGGCGAAGGTGGCCGTAATGGTCCGGTTCACGTTGACGCCCATCAAACGGGCGGCGACCTGGTCCTGGGCCGTCGCTCGCATCGCCCTCCCGACCTTGGTTCGCTTAATAATAAGGTTGAGTAATATCGCTATGACCGCCGCCGTAACGAGTATCGTTATCTGCATGTTCGAGAACGTAGCTTCGCCCAATACGGGAAGGCTGACGTGGTGTTTAATCTGGAAGAACTCGAGGGGGCGGTTCGGGTCAAGGAACGGCTGGCGTCGTGCGCCCCATATCTTCATCGCCAGATTCTGCAGGAAGAGGGACGCGCCGATGGCGCTGATGAGGGCGACCAGGCGGGGACTGCGGCGCAGAGGTCGGTATGCGACGTACTCCAACGTTACACCCAGTATAACCGCCGCCAGTATACCGGCCGGCGCCGCGGCCCATAACGGCATACCCCACAGCCTGAAGAACGTCATCGCGACGAAAGCGCCCATCATATATATCTCGCCGTGGGCGAAGTTGATGAGCTCGATGATGCCGTAGACCATCGTGTAGCCGGTGGCGATGAGCGCGTATACCGCGCCGATGGTAAGACCGTTAATCAGCTGTTGGAGTATCATAAACCGGACTTCGTATTTGGGGAGATAATATATATCCGGGGAGGGCTTATCAAGGGAATTTTAACGGGACGACATATAAAAACCCGGCGCGAGGCCGGGTCTTTCAGCCGATTTTTGTTCCATCTATTCCGGGCCGTTGCCGCGGTCGCCGAAGAACATGCCCTTGATGGCACCCCACGAATATTGCGGCGTGCTTCCCGCGTCCTTGAACGAACCCGATAGATACGGGTCGTAGTCGGCTTCGCCGACGGCCGGGTTGTCTTTCTTGTCGTATATGCGCATCTCGATAAGTGCTTCTACGGTCGTTCCCCACCAGCATTCGGTCGCGTTCACGTTGTTAGAGTTACGGTTCTCTAAGTTGTACATACCGTTGTCATAAATATCCGAAAAGTGGACGTTTACGTTGCAGAAACCACCGTCGTCGGTTTTTATTCCGGCGTTTTCGTTATCCCGGAGAATCGCGTAATGAATGTCGGCGTAGCTGTTCTCGATGAGGATGCCGTTCTCGGAGCAGTTGTATATTTGAAGGTAGTCGGTCGACGATTGAGCGGAGCCGAACGACGTAAAATCGTTAAGGTGCAACCCGTTTACCGCGTATTTTATATCCGTGCGTTCGAGTACGAAGTCGTTATTGTACTCGGCTATTATACCGCCCCAGTATCCCGGTTGGGGATTCGATGAATGTGCGGTAAACACTACGGGGAGTCCTTTGCTTCCGATGGCGTGAAGGGTACCATTGCGGATTACCAGCTCGGCGCCGTTTTCGTAACCGCCGTCGCCGGAAACTTTCGCGAAGCGAACCTCTACACCGGCGTCGATGGTCAAGATAGCGCCGTTAATTATCTGGATGTCGCCGTAAATGACATAGGGACTCCCGGACAAGGTCCAGTGGGTGTCCTCGCGAATGTCTTGCTGGGGGACGCTCGTTACCGCCGACGCGGACGTTGCGACCACCACGGCAAAAGCCATTACCAAATACGTTCGCCTCAATATACCACCCCGCCTTCTTTCCGAAAGTACTAAAATTCTATCATAACGAGGCAGGTCTTGCAAGGGTTTTTTTAATGGACAATACGGGCGGCCCTTATACGCGTGGCGCGGGCCGCCGACCTCTATTTCAATCTAAAACTCCCTTAGCCGGCTTTCAGGCGCGCGAAGCGGCGCTTACCCACTTTCAGTATTTCGCCCCCTTTGACGGCGATCACGCGCTCGATATCGGTTATTCTCTCGCCGTCGACGTACACGGCTCCCTGTTGAATAAAACGACGCGCTTCCGTGTTTGACGAGGCGAATCCGGCCTCCCTGATGAGCGAAACGATGTCTATAGGGTTGACCGATGGCGACAAATCCGGCATTTCGTCGGGAACGCCGCCGTCACGATGCACCTTCTCGAACGTCGTTTCGGCTGCCGTCGCGGCTTCGGCGTCGTAATAGGTCTCGACGAGCCGCTTCGCAAGCTCTTTTTTCGCGTCCTTCGGGTTAACCTCCCCGGATTTGATTCTCGCTTCTATCTCCGCTATTTCCGGTTCACTCAAAACGCGAAGTACGCGGTAGTAATCCACCATAACCTCGTCGGTTACGGACATTACCTTTCCGAATATCTCTTCGGGCGGTTCGCCGACGCCGATGTAGTTACCGAGAGATTTGGACATTTTCTGGACGCCGTCGGTCCCGACGAGTATCGGCATAATTACCGCGATCTCGGGCGACAGCCCATACTCGCGCATTATGTCTCGGGCGACCATGAGGTTGAATTTCTGGTCCGTCCCGCCCAGTTCAATGTCTGCTTCTAGGGCGACGGAATCGTACGACTGGAGCAGCGGATACAATAGTTCATGAATACTTATAGGGCGGTTGTTGTTGAGTCGGCTCCGGAAGTCGTCCCTTTCTAGCATCCTTGCGAGAGTATATTTACCGGAGAGCTCTATGACGTCGCGGAAAGTCATCGGCCCGGCCCAACGGCTGTTATGGTCGATTACCGTCTTCTCGGGGTCGAGGATTTTAAACGCCTGTTCCCGATACGTCTCCGCGTTGGCTTTCACTTCTTCGGGCGAAAGGCTCGGGCGCGTTTTAGAACGACCGCTGGGGTCGCCTATTAAAGCCGTAAAGTCGCCGACCAGGAAGACGACCTCGTGACCGAGGTCCTGGATTTCCCGGAGTTTTTTCAATACGACCGAATGACCGAGGTGGATGTCCGGCGCCGTCGGGTCGGCTCCCAGCTTCGCGCGGAGCGGCACACCGGTCTCGAGGGAGCGGGCCAACTTCGCCCTAAGCTCGTCTGCGTTTATTACCTCGACGGTCCCGTCGGCGATTACCTCGAGCTGTTTTTCGACTTCTCGCTCTCGTTTCCCGCCCAAGCGTTCTCCCTATTACTTGGGTATATTTCGGCTACGTTACTAATAAAAAAGGGGCACAGGGTAAACCTATGCCCCGGCGCACGAAACGCCCAGGGCTATTGCTGGTAATCGTACATCGCTTTAATATAACCGATGGATTGTTCTTCGGCGTTGAGCGAAGGGTATTCGCGAGAACTGTGAATGTTTTGCGGCTGCGGGCTCGACCGCTCGCGGCAGTCGTTTAAGTTGTCGCCCGTGTCGTAGCTGTTGCCCTTCAGTTCATTATGGCTAGGACTGGACTTCCGTTCGATGCTATGGCCGGTCGTTACCATAATAAAGGCTTCGCCCTCGTAATAACCTTCCGGGACGACCCCCCAACCCAATGTATCAACGGGTTCACTCGTCAAATCGTTTAAGACTACGCCGCCGGGAGAGTCACCCTCGAACTCGAGATCTATGAAGTAATCCGGCACGTAGCTGAATTCCTTCCACGTACTTTCATCCTCGTAAAAACCCACGAGGAAAAAACCGTAAGCCGGGATTATCGAACCGGGAGATATCGTAATCGTCGCGGTGGCGTCTCTGTAAGTACTTATTGTCCAACCGGAGAGGTTAACGTTCGATTCGGACGAATTGTATAACTCTATAAACGCCGGCGGGCTGTCTTCGTCGGGTAGATAATTGACCTCGGATATGAAAATCCTCGCGCTCGCCGACGCGGCGGTCATAATAACGAGTATTACCGCACATTTGAAGACCAACGACCGCATTTCTTAATTTAACTCCGCTCTGCTCCTACCCACTGATATTTATATCAGACCGGCTACCGCGTGTCAAGCGAAAAGGCCGGGGATTTTCGTACGTTAATAACGTAATCTCTTCGGCTCTACCGCTTAAAAACCCGCCAGTAAGCCGCGTCGCGGGTTTCGTCCCTTCTGACGCCGAACAGCGACAACAGCCCGAAACCCACGCCCGCAATAAAGGCCACCGTCGCCCCGATTACCCCCATAAAAGCCCGTCTGTCGGTCTTGTGCACCGCCGTTTCCCCGTTTCGTTCGACTATCTCGTAACCCGGTAACGGTTTATCGACGCTTATTTAACCAGCAGATAAGGTGCTCGAACCTAACGCCCCGAGCGATAATGCCTATTTATTCGTACCTATTACCTAATAACGTTACACAGAAGCCCCATCAATAAAGGCCCCGACATCTGGGTCGGCAATATTATCGGCCAAAGCCGCCCGGCGGAAAAACGGTAATGCATTAACGAACCGTCCACCTGTGGCCCGAAATCGTAGAATAATAATATAAAATCGGCGGCCACGGTGAGAACGACCCACGCAATCCCGGCGCCCAAAGCGGCGCCTAGCCACTTATCGCCCCTGGTGCCGTAGGCGTAAACGGCCGAGAAAAAAAGTATGATGACGACCTCGCTGACGGTTTTATACACATACGCGACGTCCTCGCCGCAGTGGGCCCGAACCGAACTATCGCCCAGTTGACCGTTTCCTATAGTGAGGGAGAAGACGGCGAACCAGAGCACTATCGCTAAACCCAGCCGCATAACGCTTTCCCCGCGTACTCATAAAACCGACGATAAAAACGATCTCACTGAACGGGACGTTCGTAAAATACAGTCTATACGATGGAGAGGTCGCCGTCAAGCTTAACGTTAAGCGGGCGGCCGGGTTTAACCGTACGTGAATATGATGCGGCCCACGCCGCGCGGGACGGGGACTTTTTTAGAAGGTTATGGCTTTCTACTTAAAAGCCGACTACGGCGCCGCCGTAAACAACGTTATCGTCTAAATCCCTGGCGTTTTCTTCCGCGTCGTTTAACTGACACTCTACTTTTACGGTAATGGTTTCAATTAACCGCACGCCCCCGTAAACGGTGGTCCTCATTAGGTCATCGATGCCCCGTATCCCGTCGCCGTTCCCGTCGTAATCGAGTAGCCATCTCCCATAGCGTGCGCCAACATAAACCGGCGCGACGTATTCGGAAAAGTCAAAGGTGCTTTGCGCGTAAAAACCTTTATGTTTGAAGTTTCCCGTCGTCTTGCCGTCGGTTCCGAAAATATACTCGCCGGAAACTTCGACGCCCCCGCAACCGGCCTTAACGTGCGTACCGACGCGGTCCTAATCCACATCGTTATCCCGATTTAGACCGACGGCGTACGACGCTCCGAAATCCGCCCACGCGGTCGAGACTACGTCGACGGTTACGCCAGCACTAGGGTGTTCGGTAAAACCGTTAACCGAATAAACCTTCATGTCAACGGCCCAAAGGGTCGTATAGAACATAACCCCTACGTCGGTCCAGCCGCCTTCGAACATATAATCGGCCGTTATAGGGGCCGATACGGTCAGGCGGTCTGGGTCGGCGTAATATAAATAATCGATACCGAAAGGTACGTCATAAAGCCCGGTAACAAATCCGGAGTGAGCAACGAATGGACGGGCCGACGCCGTATCAACGTCCTCTTGGAAATGGATATCGAGAAACGCAACGCCTACTCCAACATCCGCGGCGTTTTCGGTAAAGTCGTACTCGCCCACTATCGCGCCGTTGGCCGAAAACCTAGGGTGCAATTGAGCGAAGAAATCCAATTCCGCCGGTCCAAGAACGTACCCATCATCGGCCGAATCCCAGTAGGACGAGAAAAACCCGCTCCATTCCACCGACGGTACCCCGTCGGCCCGTACCGCTGCCAGGCATACCAAAACCGCTAACGCCAAAAACTTCGCGTATTTCATAAACGCTCTCCTTTCGACGAATGTTAGCCTAGGCTAACTACTCGATTAAAAAAAGTCATCCCAACGAACAACTATTACGGTCGTTTTTAACTCGCTCTTCATCTTGTTCGTACTTTTTTACCCTTTCTAACAAATCCTTACGCCCGCAGGCGCAACCCCCGCAAGGATCGTCTTCCCTCGTATCGCGCAGCAAGAGCCACACGGTAGCGGCCACACCTGCAGCCGTTATACCAACTATGAATATCAAATCAAACATTTCGGACTCCCGCTAACCCAACCCCAAAAGCGAACCTATTTGGTACACGGCCACGGCCATCATCCAGCCGAGTATAAGGCTGTAAGCGACGGCGAAAAGCGTCCAGCCCCACGACCCGGTCTCCCGTTTGATTACGGCGACCGTCGCGAGGCAGGGCGTATATATCAGCGTCATCACCATAAAAGCGTACGCCGAGAGGGGCGTGAAGTGCTGTTGCACGACCGTCTTTAACCCTTCTTCACCCACACCGTAGAGGACGCCGAAGGTGCCGACGACGACCTCTTTTGCGAGGAACCCGAAGATAAGGGCGACGGCCGATTGCCATTCGCCGAAACCGGCGGGGGCGAACACAGGCGCTACCGCCTTGCCTATATATCCCACGAAACTACCTTCGCCCGCGTATTCGACACCGGGCGGCAGGTTCGACAAACCCCACAGTACAATAACTATCCCGAATATCACCCCGCCGGCCCGCTTGACGAAAAGACGTCCCCGCTCCCACATATGTATGACGGTCCCCCGGACGGTCGGCAAGCGGTACGGTGGGAGTTCCATTACGAAGTGGGCCGTCTGGCCGCGGAACAGCGTGGAACCGAACGCCTTCGCCATAACGACAGCCAGGACTATCCCGAGGAGGTACAACGACCACACCACGAGGCCCTGGTGTGCGGTAAAAAACGCGCCCGCGAAGAGGACGTAAACCGGCAATCTGGCCGAGCAGGACATGAGCGGGTTCACCAGTATAGTTATCATCCTGTCTCGGCGGGCTTCAAGCGTCCGCGTCGCCAGAATGGCCGGGACGTTACAGCCGAACCCCAAAATCATCGGGATAAAGCTGCGGCCGTGGAGCCCGAGTTTGTGCATAAGTTTATCCATCAAAAACGCGACGCGGGCCATGTACCCGGTATCCTCGATGATCGAAATCATGAGGAAGAGGAGGAAGATATTGGGAACGAAGACCAGTACGCTGCCGACGCCGCCGATGGCGCCGTCCACGAGGAAACTAGTTACTATCGACGGCGAACCGACCGACGCCAAAAACGCCGCCAGGTTCTTGCCCAGCCACTCGAAAACAATTTCGATTCCCCCGACAAGGGGGGCGGCGACAGTGAAAGTCAACTGGAACATGGCCCAAGCGATGACGATAAAAACCGGAAGGCCGATTATCCTGTTAGTCAGGACCTTATCTATGCGATCCGATATATTGAGCCGCGCCTTCGACGGCCCCCTCTGCCGAACCGCCTCTTTAACCAGTCCGGTTATAAACCCGTAGCGGTAATCGGCGATCAATACCTCCGGGTCGTCGCCCACGATGGCCCGGATGTGCTCGACGGCTGCGCCGACCTCTTCCAAGAGTTCGGCGCCTTTCGGTTCTCCTGCGACGAGTTCCCGGACTTTCTCGTCTTCCTCCAATAGTTTCAGCGCGACCCAGCGCCGCTCAAGCTTACCCGGGAAATCTACTTCACCGAGTCCTTCGGCAATCTCGTCCAGGTGTGGTTCTATCTCGTGCCCGTACCGAAGGTTAAGGTCGCAAGTGGTACACGCGTACGCGACTTCGATTACCGTTGCGATAAGCTCTCTCGTCCCTTTGTTCAAATGGCCTATTGTCTTTACGACCGGTATCCCGAGGAGTTGCGAGAGGACATCTGCATCCAGGTGGTACTTCTTCTCGGCCTCGTCGAACATATTTAGCGCAATGACGACGTTCGCGCCCATCTCGATTAACTGGGTGGTTAAGTATAGATTGCGCTCGACGTTGGACGCGTCCACCACGTTGACGACGACGTCGGCGCCGCCGGAAAGGATAAAGTCGCGGGCGACCACCTCGTCCAGAGAGTAAGCGCCCAGAGAGTAGGTGCCAGGAAGGTCAACGACGTTGAATCGGTAACCGTCGGACTCGAAGTGCCCCTCTTTTTTCTCGACCGTCACGCCGGGCCAGTTGCCGACGTGCTGACGCGCACCGGTAAGGTTATTGAATATCGTGGTCTTGCCGCAGTTGGGGTTACCGGCGAGGGCTATTGTTATCGTTTCCACTTAAGCGATGCACCTCCGCATGTTAGCTAGGGCTAACTTATATCCGAAATAAAAAACGCGTTCCGGTTTAACCTTGGGCGTTCTCCTCTTCCTTCTCGGCGGAGGGGATGTCCGCCGAACCATCCAGATAGACCATGATTTTACGGGCCATCCCCCGGCCGAGCATTACCCTGGTGTCTTTTACGGCGACTATTATCGGGCCGGAACTTTCGGCCCGCACGACGCGGATCGATTCGCCGGGGACGAGCCCCATCGCCAACAAGCGCCGACGAAGTCCTCTCCCCGCTTCGAAGCCGGCGACGACCACCGTGTCCCCCGTTCGAAGACCCGATAACCGCTTCCGCGTCAATCCCACCTCTATCTGGGCGGCCTCGCCCCGCCTTAGCGCCAGGTCAAAACCGCGGACTTTAACGTCTATCGGGTCGCCCAGCGGCGCGGCGTTAACCACTTCTATTTCGACGTCTTTGACGACGCCCATGTCCTGAAGCCGACGGCGGAGTTTGCCGCGAGCCCTGACGGCGGTCACGACTCCGCGCTCGCCAATACCCAATCTATCCAAAGTCGTCATCTATTTTCCCTTCCGTCGGTCTTCTTCTTCCTTCGGGCGGCCCGGTCTGTCCTTTTTATAAAACTGCCGACCTCGAAGTTCTTGCCTTCGACCACGCGTATAACGTTCTCGTCGTTTAACTTTATGAACGCGAGGAGTCGTTCGGTCGAGCACGGGCACAGGTGGTGCTCGAGCGCGCACGCGTCGGCCTCCGCCATATCACCGTCGACGCCGAGGAACTCGGCAAGGAAGTAGACGAGGGTGTTGTGCCGCAGTCTGACCGACTCGGCCCTCTCCCGGCCCTCCGGCGTAAAATGTATATCGCCGTAAGGCTCCTGGTTTATGAGCCCAAGTTCCCTCAGACGCTTCAACGCTTTCACGACACTCGGTTTCGCGACGCCCAGACGCTCGGCTATTTCCGATACCGTGGCTTTGCCCCGTTCGTTTATCAGGTCGTAAACGGCTTCCAGATAATCTTCCTGAGATTGTGATAGGTTTTTTTTCTCACCGACCATACCTAAGTTAGCCCAGTCTAACATATTCTCATCGCCGTGTCAAGGATAATTTTTGATGCGCGCAGGCGTTTGCCCTCACGGTAAAGCGTCGGCGGGATATTATTCCTTGACTAAGTTTTCGTCGGCGTATATAATCCGCCTACCGCCCGAACAACGCGTCTGCCGCTGAAAAGTATTATACAGACTGGAGTTATGGTAACCCTTCCACCGAGCGACGAGGAACGCATAAAGCGGTACGAGGAGATCCTCGCGAAGGAACCCGGCGCGATTATTTTCGCCGTGCTGGGGAGCCTATACGCGCGCAAGTACGAGTTCGATAAGGCAATAGATGTCCTGGCGAAGGGCGTCAGAAACTTCCCGAATTATTTCAGTGCGAGGATTTTATTGAGTAAATGTTATCTGGCGAAGGGCGACGTTGAAGCCGCCATCGACGAAACAAATGGAATTCTACAGGTGGACCCGTACAACGTCGCGGCGTTAAATTTGTTAGGTGACGTACTACGCGACGGTCGACGGTACGATGAGGCCGGCGAACACTACAGGAAAATCCTCGAGATAGAACCTGAAAATACCGACGTTCAATACAAGCTACATTTATTGGAGCAGCTCGCCGAAACCTCGCCTGAATCGACCGGCGAAGCGGAAGCGGCGGAATTGAAACCCGCGGAAACGCCGGAAGAAGGTTTGGTGACGGTGACCCTTGCTGAGGTGTACGCCGAACAGGGTTTGTTGGATAAGGCGGCGTCCATCATAAAGCGAGTGGTAAAGCAAAATCCCGACGACCTCGCGGCCCGCGAGGCTTACGAGCGAATCCAACGACTTATCGGTTCCGAGTCCGAACTGACGGGCGAATCTGTACTGACTATCGTCGGCCAGGTGGCGTCGGTCAAAGGGTTGATGGAGGAAGACGACATCGAGCTCTGGTACGAAGCTCAACGGGGGGTAGCCGCGGCCGTTGGCAAGGCGGGCGTTTCTTTCCCGGCGCTACTCCGCGCCAGCCCGTCCTACAGCACGACCGGTGAGACCGTGTTGACCATCGACGGCGTCGCCGGAAGCGCCGGCGTCTTCAGCTTCGATACGTTGGAAATAGACCCCGTCCTGGCCGAGCTGTTAATGGTCGAGTTCAAGCTGGAAGAGATGCCGGCCGCGTCGCCTACGGGCGGGACCGACGAAATCGTATTCGACTCATCCGCCGTCGAAGTCGAAAAAACGTCCGGGCCAGAACCCGCGGCCGAAGAGCCGTCGGCGGATACGGTTGTCGAAATCGTCCGTTTGGAAGACGAAGCCGGTACCGGCGCCGAAGCAGAGGTTCCGCCTTCGGAACCGGTGGCCCCGCCTTCAGAATCGGCGGCCTCGCCGTCAGAATCGGCGGCCTCGCCGTCAGAACCGGCGGCCCCGCCTTCGGAACCGGCGGCCTCGCCTTCGGAACCGGCGGCCTCGCCGCCCGAGAGCGTCGTTAAACCGGAGATGTATATATCTCGAGAGGTCAAGCAGTTGGAGGAAGATCCGTTCGGCGAAGACGATGAGTTTCTGGGGTGGCTGAACTCGATAAAGCTTCGCGACCTGTAGGCCGATCGGTTGGAGGTTTATGGACTTCAAGGATTTGTTAACCGCGTTATTGGAGAGGGTTGACGGGGCGATAGGCGGGTTTTTTTGCGGTATGGACGGTATCGGCGTCGAGAACGTGGTGTACGCCCAGGGCATCGACGTCGCGCCGACGGAAGTTGAACTGACGACCGTGTTGAAGACCGTAAACGACGTCGCCGCCAACTTAAAGACCGGCTCCGTTTCCAGGATTATACTCGAGACCGAAAAGATGAACATAGTACTGGAGCAGTTTTCCGACGACTATTTCCTTTGCGTATTGATGAAACCCGACGGTAACGTCGGCCGCGGGCGCATAGAACTGAAGAAACTTTCGAAAAAACTCCGCGAGGAGCTTTAATGTCGGTTTTAGACGACGCAAAAGGGTTGCTTTCGGAACTGGCCGAACTGCCGTCGGTAAAGGCGGCCGTTTTAATCTCCGACGACGGTCTACCGCTTGAAAACGCCGCAAGCGACCCGACCGTAAACGCCGATGAGGTAGCGGCGTTGGCGCGCGACGGCGCGTTCCACCTCCGAAAGATGCTCAACGACCTCGGTGGTACCCGTCTGATACAAGCGATAATCGAGCACACCGACGGCTCGCTCCTGTTCGCCAACCTCCCATACGACGTAACGTTATTAGTGCTGGCAAAAAAAGGGTCGAATAAAGGCGAAATCTGGAACGCCGTGGTTTCCAGGTTCCCCCGTCTCATAAAATCCGTTTAGCGGACTGCTAGTCATTCGTTACGAGCCGGGAGAACCGGCTTTTATTTTTGCCGGGGAACGAACAACCTCCCTGAACGTATGCCCGGACAAAGAGAGTTTATACTCGACGCGGCCCTCGGGCGTCTGGCCCGATATCTCAGGATGCTCGGGTGCGACGCCATATACCTGAAAGACGCGTCCGGTCCCGACGTGCTCCGGGAAACGCTCAGAACCGGACGAACGCTACTAACCCGACGCCGGGATTTGGCCGAACGCCCGGACATAGAATCGTACCTGGTGAAGTCCGACCGCGTCCTCGAACAGGTCGCGGAAGTGGCGGCCGAGTTCGATCTGGAGATGACCCATCGGGCGATGACCCGGTGCATCGAGTGCAACGTCCTCCTGGAACCGGCCGCGAAGGAGGACGTTCTCGACGAAATCCCGCCCCACGTCCGCAAGACCCAGGACATCTTCTCGCGCTGCCCGGAATGCGGACGTATATACTGGCCGGGTACCCACTACGCCCGGAGCCTGGCCCGCCTGATGCGGGCGCTGGGCCGGGCGGACGGGGGGTAGTAGTTCGAGGATTTTCCAATCCCCGATGGCGGTTAGAAAACCGCCGCTACCCGCAGCCGGGGGAAATGTAGGGTCGGACCTTTAGGTCTGTCCGTACATTACTATTCGGCTAAGCCGACGTAGGGGCCGGTCTTCAGACCGGCCCGGATGTGGACGAGATTACTAATCTCGTCCACAAGAAAGCGGAAGCGGCGCGGAAAATGGTGGTGATTGAATAAACACCGTATGAGGGTAGCGGCGTAATTCTTTCGCCGTCGGCGAGTATAACTCGCCGCTACCCTCTTTATTCAAATAACGCCGCCGGAAGATAGGAAACTAATGGAGACTGCCAAATGGTCCGCAACGGCGTAAAGATAGATTGGTCGGAAGACCGTTGGAGGGATATGCTCATCGGGCCCCGGAAGTATTTTTGGTCCGAGGAAATAATAGAAAGGCTGGCGGCCTGGCTCGGCCTCGAGCCGGGGATGGTCGCCGTAGACGTCGGCTGCGGCCTCGGTTATCTCGGTTACACCTATTGGCCTTACTTCGGCACCGGCGGCCGGTACATAGGCGTGGACGAGTCGCCGGACCTCCTGGGCGACGCGGCGCGGGCGGCCGAAGAATGGGCGGACGGCGGGGAAGCGTATTTTATCGTCGGCGATTGCTATAATTTACCCTTCCCGGACGAGTTCGCCGACGTGGCGATGTGTCAAACCCTGCTGATGCATCTGGAGGAGCCGGAGCGCGCCCTCGCCGAGATGGTGAGGGTGATCAAGCCCGACGGATTGATATACTGCAAGGAACCCGATAATCTTTCGTCGGGCGTCGCCCGGGGTTACAGTTCGTTGCCCGATTTAAGCGTCGAAGAAGAATTGCTCGGTATAAAGGTAGCTCTGTTATCCCACAAAGGCCGTATCGAACTCGGGCGGGGCGACAACGCAATCGGCGCCAGGGTCCCGGCTATGATGAAGGAACTGGGCTTGACCGACGTAGACGTACGGATGAACGACCGCGTATTCCACCTCGAGCCGCCGTACGAAGGCCCGGAGCAGCAACACCGCGTCGAGATGATGAGGAAATTCTTCCTAGACGAGGAACATCGCGAGTACAGATTATCGAGGTCGAAGGAGAACTACGTCGCCGGCGGCGGAACCGCTGAGGAGTTCGATAGATTGGTAGAAATATACGACCGCCTCCGCCCGCTGATCCGGGAACAACTCGAAGCCGGCGAATATTTCTCATGCGGCGGCGGATTCGTCTACGTAGCGAAGGGACGGAAATAGGTACTTTATCTTACGTAATAACGGCTCCTTAAAACGTATTGAACTTTAACTACTTAACCCTTCCCTATTTATAACCAACAACCTCGGCTCCGTATACTCCTCGATGGCGTACCGCGGGCCTTCGCGGCCGATGCCCGACTTCTTTGACCCGCCGTACGGCATGTTGTCGACGCGGAACGTGGGCACGTCGCCGACGACCACGCCGCCTACCTGTATATTCTCGTAAGCGTAAAGCGCAAGCCGCATATCGTTAGTGAAGACACCGGCCTGAAGACCGAACTCGCCGGCGTCGGCCCCGGCCACCGCGTCGGCGAAGTCGTCGTAGCGGTGGAGCACCACCAGCGGTGCGAAGACCTCCCACGCGCTTATCTTCGCGACCTCCGGTACGTTCTCCGCGACCGTCGGACGATAGCGCGTCCCGTCGCGGGTCCCGCCGCAGAGGACGGTCGCGTCGTCGGCCTCGGCGAGCCATTCATCCACCCTTACGGCGTCGTTTTCAGTTATAAGAGATCCGTGGTCGGCGTCCTCGTCCAGCGGATGCCCGAGCTTCCGGCCTTCGGCGTTACCGACCAGTTTCTCGGCGAACTCGTCGTAAATCGCGTTGTGTACGTATATGCGTTGGACGGATATGCACGACTGGCCCATGACGCCGAAGCCACCGGCGGCGCACCGCCCCACCGCGTAGTCCACGTCGGCGTCCTCGTGTACGATAACCGCGGCGTTCCCGCCAAGCTCCATACATACCATCTTCCGACCGGCCATGTTTTTAAGTTTCCACCCGACGACCGGACTGCCGGTGAAGGTCAGGACGGCGAACCGGTCGTCTCCGACGAGCACTTCGGCCCGGCGCCCGGCCATCGGCAGGACCGATATCGCCTCGGATGGAGCGCCTGCTTCCAGCGCCAGCTTGCCTAGCGCCAGCGCCGACAACGGGGTAGCCGAGGCCGGTTTTATGACTATCGGCGCGCCGACGGCGATAGCGGGCGCAAGCTTATGCATAACCAGATTGGCCGGGAAGTTGAAGGGAGTTATACCCAGGACCGGCCCCCGGGGGAACCGCCGGACGATTCCTATCCGGCCCTCGCCGGCCGGGTGGACGTCCATCGGAACGACCTCGCCGTCGAGCCTACTCGTCTCGTCGGCGGATACTTCGGCGGTAAAGATTGCCCTGTTCACCTCGGCCCTGGCTTCTTTAATATTCTTGCCCGCCTCGAGGGCAACGGTTTTCGATATTTCTTCGGCCCGCTCCTCGACCAGTTTCGCGAGACTCCTCAGTACCGCCCGCCGCTCGTGGAGCGGGGTCTTTGCAAGCCCGTCGGCGGCCGCAACGGCCCGGACGGCGGCCTCCTCGATGTCGTCGTCGGTCGCCTCCCACGTACTGCCGACCGGTTCGCCGTCGTACGGGCAGAGTACGTCGAGGGGTTTTTCACCCTTCCTCGACTCCCCCGCGACTATATACTCCTTAGACACCATTTCTACCACCCAATTCGTATCCGCCGCCCTATATCGGGAGTAAGACCACCGCAAGGCCGGACAGCGTAATAATGCCGCCCGCCGCCGCGTGGGAATATCTCTCGAACCTCCCCAGCTTAACGAAATGCAAGCCGAAGGATAGCAGGGCGACGATGACGGTCATCGTAAGTATAGTGGCCGCCGCGAAAGCGGCCGTGACGTAAACCACGCCCATCACGCTCGACCGGAGCGCGGGATACATCAACAGAGGTATAAGGGGCTCGCACGGCCCGAGAACGAAGACCGTGAACAGTACCCAGGGCGTCAACTTAGCGCTTTCCCCGGCCGAATGGATATGGGCGTGCCGGCCCTCGTGGTCGTGATCGTGGACGTGCTCGGGCCCGTCTGCGTGGGCGTGGCTATGGGTGTGTCGTTTGTTCCTTACGGCGGCCGTTATACCCCATATCATATATACCGACCCGAACGATATGAGGGCCCACGCGGCCAGGCTGCCGCGTACGCCTTCAAATACGTTCAGTTTACCTATGGCTATACCGAATACGATGCCGACTATACCGATTACGACGGAACTCAGTACGTGACCGAGGCCACATAGCACCGTAACCACCAGCGTCTTCAACCGCGACCACCGCCCGGCCTTCGACATCGCGACGAAAGGTATGTAATGGTCCGGCCCGAGCACCGTGTGGATGAAACCGATCGACACGGCGGTGAGAACCAGGATGTATATCTTTTCCATTAATACGACCCCTTAATTTGACTCTTCCTACGCAACGATAGGAACCTCGCGGCGCACGGAAACTTGATATTGGCGTTATTTTTAGCTAGACTATAATATAAGCCCGAAGCGTTTTACAACGTAGAAAGGTGATTATATGAAAAAGACCTTTCCGCTCATAGCCGCCGTTATGATTATCGGCGCGGTTTTGGCGACGGCCCAGGACGACCCCGTAGCCGAGTACTGGAACTCGGTCAACGACGTAACCTACCGTTTCACCGACAAGCTCCAGGAAGCCCAACCTTATCTCGAGTGGCTTGAAACGAAAGACGACGCCGAGCGAGAAAAAAGGGTTTGGGAAATCGACGCGTTTGCCGACGACCTACGAAAAATCAAGGCCGAGTTCGACAGCATGCCCCTACCCGAAGGGTTCGGCGTTTCCCACGGGATTATATCGAGCGCCATGGACCTATACATCACCGGCATCTCCCGGGTCGCCGAAGGCATCCGGATGAACTACACGAAGATTTTCAACGGCGGCATCGGCGACATCGAAACGGCGAACGACCTGATGGACCAGGGCTACCAATCTCTGGCGAACGACATGGCGGCCGCTGGATACACGGTCGAATAACGAATCATACGCGCCGGCGCCGCTTCGCAAACTCCTTCGGCGAAACCAACGACGGCAGGGCCGCACCTTCAAGAAGCCCGAGGAACGCGTCGGCCTCCCTCCGCTCCACGAGGGCGTACTCGTGGGCCAGGGCCAGCACCCGGGGGTAACCGGCGCCCTTATCGCTCTGGTCAAGGACGAGGGACTGCGCCGCGCCTATCAAACCGCCTTCGAACACCCCCAGGGGGAATTCTACCCTCGCAACCTCGTTTCCGACGTTTAGGTAGAAGTAAGCGATCCGGTTATCCTCGTCCCCGTACTCGTCTAGTACGGGGGTTGATTTGTTTACGAACACGGCAGACCTTTCGCCGGGTTCCGTCGTTTCGCCGAACACGTCGGCGTCGTGCAGTTTGACGATTTCGCGACAGGGGATTTCGGACGGGTTTCGGCTCGCCCTGCACGATTCGCAGTGGGCGTGTTCCCGGTCGCAGGCGAGAAGGGCCAGGTCGTAAACGACGTCGCGGGCGCCCGGTTTCGAGATGTATCCTATCGGGATAACGCCGTTATCCCTGCACACGTCGAACCAGGCCATCAACGATGTTATGATATCCTGCCGACGGTCTTCCGGTTGTTTCCGTAAATACCAGAGTATTAGCGAACCGTCGTACATCGCGACGGCCGGCGGCTCGGTCTTGCTCGACAGTTCGGCGAGCGCGCCGAACTCGGCCAGCAAGCGCTCTTCGGATATATGGGCGTCCCGGCGTACTTCATAACCCAGGTAACTAAGCTCCTCTTCGGCGGCCGAGAAATCGCCCAGGGCCGGCTCCGAGTCCATGGAAGCGGCCGCGCCTTCGCCGTATTTAATGACGACGCGTCCGGTATTGACGACGTAGTACGGCAGGGGGCTGTGGCGCCCCGGCGCCGCCTGGGACGCGTCCGCGGCGACGGCCGTGTAGTCGTCGGGGGCTTCGCCAGCCGCCTCTCGCGTCCGAACGTCCTCCAGCGGATGGGCGAACTGCCAGGTGGACGACGCCGATTTGACGAGCTCGATAAGTTTATCTGGCCCCGGCGCGCCTTCCAACAATCGCAACGCTTTTTCTAGCCGCAACTTCCGAGCGGCACGAGAACCGCGCACGGCTTCGCCAAGCCCGGCAATTTCCGACGCTATCTTGGTGAGGTCGAGCACCGGGCGATTATAATGGCGCGGTTCCATACCGTCAAGGTCTTTACGCTCTTCACCGTGAAGCCGAAGGAAAAACCGCCCGATACCCGGGCGGCCGTCCTTTAAGATAAATGGGCTTCCTATAACGCTGCTCTTATATCGTCGAGGGTGTCTCTGATCGCGGGCGCTGACTCCATGAAACCAGTTAACTTTTCACACGCGTACTCGCTGCAGTGAGCGCAGTTGGCGAAGCCCCGCTCAACCACGCACGCCCTAATCTCGCATTCCGCGATGTAGCCGCATCTGCGGTCGCCCTCGGTCCAGCACCCGTCGCACAGGATTTCTTCCGGTTTGACCTCCCGGTCGAACTTGGCGGCCGCGTCGGCGGCCATCTTCGCAAGGGCTTCCTCGTCTCCGGCCTGCGTAGCGACGTACGCCGGGCATTCGCTACACACGAGACCGCAGGCCGCGATTATCCTCTCCATAATCCCTCCAGTCGAAGAACCGATTCCAATCGAGAACCGGCGTCACATTTAGAGTTCGGCCCGGATACCGTCGAGTACTTCTTTAACCTCCGGGACGAACTCCATAAACTTGGTCAGTTTCTCGCAAGCGTAATCGTTGCAATGGGCGCAGTTAGCCAGCTTACGTTCGACGACGCAGGCGCGTACGTCGCATTCGCCGGTATGGCCGCATTTCCGTTCGCCCTCGGTAAGGCAGCCGTCGCACCAGACGTTTTCGGGTTTGATTTCGGCATCGAATTGGGCCGACCATTCGGCGGCGGTCTTCGCGATGCCGTCCGCGTCGTCGGCTTGTGTCGCGATGTACGCCGGACATTCGCTGCAGACGATACCGCAAGCTCCTATAATCCTGTCCACTACTTTCCTCCTTGTTAGAGATTAGACGTACTTTTATCCGTCGAGAATCGTCGAAATAATACACAACTGTTGTATAGTAGTCAAGTCTTTTTTCGAGGCCGACCGTCCCGCTGGCATTCATACGGTGTACGAAGAAAACCTTGTATTTTAAGTAGTTTCGGTGTAATCTCCGTTCCAATTATACGAGTTTAACCCTCCACGCCTTGGAGCGCCTAACTTTTGAAACGGAAAATCAAAAACCCTGGTGAACTGATACGTAAACGTGCGCGCCGCTTCAAGCGAAAGCGAGCGGCGGAACGCGTCTTATACGGCCTAGCCCGTATCTTCCCCATCGTAATGCCCCGACGGCGAGAAGGCGACCCCGAACGCATTCTAGTACTCGAACGCATCCTCCGCATCGGCGATACCCTAGTCAACCGCCCGGCCCTGAAGACCCTGCGAGATAACCACCCGAAAGCCCGCATTACCGTCCTCTGCGACGAGGCGACCGCACCGCTACGCCGGGCCGACCGTTGGTTCGACGAGATCGTGGCGACTCCCCCGGAGGTTACTTCCACCTCCGATTACGTCAAACTAATCCGCGAAGGTGGTTACGGAACAGCGTACGTGATGGTTACGGACCGGTTGTCCCTCGCGCTCCCGTGGCTCGCCGGCGTCCCGGAGCGAGTCGGGTACAACTACGCCGGACGGGGGTTTTCCCTCACCCATCGAATCGAAGTACCGCCGCGGGTCAACGTCCCCGGGTTCGTTTACCCGGCGGACGTGCAGCCCGTTCGCATCGCCCGGGTATGGACAGACTTGGTCGATCCGGGCGGCGAACCGCCCGCCGGTTACCCGCCGTTCGAGCCGGGGGGCAAAGTCCGGGAGGAAGCCGGTAAGTTCCTCGCCGGGGTAGGTCTCGCTGAACCGGGGAGTTTCGTCGTATTCCACCCCTTCGGCGCGGACGCGAACTACGGCTGGACGCCCGACCGCTGGCGCGAATTGGCAGACTTCGTCCGATCCCGAGTGGGCAAAGGGATCGTATACACCGGGAGCTTAGCCGACCGGCGCGCGGCCGCCGAATTGACCGCCGGGACGAAAAACGTAAACGCCGCCGGGCGCTTGAGCGTCCTCGGGACTATCGCGTTGGCGGAACGGGCCGCGGCGGCGATCTCGGTCGATACGGCGATGGTCCACATCGCCTCGACGACGAAGACGCCGGTGGTCGCCCTTTATGGCCCCGGCGACCCGGTCCTTTGGGGGCCGCTGGGCGTACACAGTCGCATTATTTTCCGCCCGGAACCGTGTTCCGTCTGTAAACGCAACGTGTGCTTCCAGCGGCGGCGGTATTGTATGGAGTCGATTACGGTGGAAGAGGTGCTCGAAAACCTAGAGGAATTGCTGGGTTCATAACTAAACTCCGAGCGAAGGGCCCGATTTCCTCTCAGCCGTTCTCTACGGCTTTGATTAACTCCCGGTTGAACGCGTCCAGGTCGCCGGGGTGCCGGCTCGTAACGAGCTCTCCGTCGACGACGACCTCCTCGTCTACCCATATAGCCCCGGCGTTTTCCAGGTCCGTGCGGATCGCCTTGTAGGACGTCATCTTGCGGCCGGATGCGACGCCGGCCTCCACCAGCGACACCTGCCCGTGGCAGATCGCCGCCACCGGCTTGTCGGCCTCGAAGAAGGCCCGGACGAACCGGATTGCTTCGGGTATCTGGCGGAGCTTGTCCGGGTTCATCACGCCGCCGGGCAACACCAACGCGTCGTAGTCGTCCGGGTTCGCTTCGGCGACGCGCACGTCCACCGGCCACTTCTCGTCCCAGTTGCCCTTGTACCAGGACCGAACAGTCCCCCGTTCGGGGGAGATTATACGTACCTCGGCGCCCGCGTCCTCGAGCGCCTGTTTCGGCGACGCCAATTCCGACTTCTCGAAGCCGTGGGCGACGAGGATGGCTACCCTTTTGCCTTCCAAATTTCCTGCCATCATACTACCTGTCCGTGATTCCGAGCGTCTTCTCCTTCTCGTACCTCTCGAACAAGCGGCCCCATGGCGTCTCGGCGCGCCACCGCTCGTACATCTTCTTGTATCTCAAAGGCCACTGGACGTAGTCGTGGTTGAACTCGGAGACGAAGATGGGGAATCTGACCAGGCAGGTTCTGAAGATTAGTTTTTGCAGGACCTTCGTCGGGCCGTACCAACTCAGCCAACCCAAGACCCGATGGAGATTGACCCCCACGCGGAAACCCCAGCCCTCACTCGAAACGTCGTCCCCGACGACCTCTATCTCCCTCACGTCGCCGACACCCAAACCCTTCTCGTGCGCCATGCGTATGTAACCTATCGACATCGGGTCGAAACCCATCATCTTCGCCGCGACCGCGTCGCAGGCCACCTGGTCGGCCCCGGCCAGGATGACGTTCTTTACCTCCGGCCGGTGTGTCCGCGGGCCCTGCCCGTTCCCGGCGGTGGTCCCATCCATCGCGCAGAAGATACCCGCGTGTATCTCCTTCTGGATGGTGAGCAGGTCAACCAACGTCTCGTGAATCCACGTGTGGGTGTAGTGGCGCCTGGTGTTGAGGAGGCCTCCGAAGGCGTTCTTCATGGCGCCGGTGGTGGTCGTGTAGATATGGCACTTAAACGTCGGCAGGTGGACGATGTTCTTGCCGACGAAGTACTCGGGGATGTGGATGCCGATACCCTCCATAATACTGTCGAGGGCGAGCATCTCGCCTTCCGGTTCGTAGGGTATCCACTTTATATCATCATCGCGGAAGTTGTAGAGGACCGGGATGTCGTACGCGTCGAAGACCGGCCGGAAGAGGTTGAGGTCCTCTCCCTTGAACGCGTTGATGACGACGGTCTCGTTCTGGACGCAGACCTGGTCGCCGAAACCGAGTCCCTTGAGCGCCAGGACGGTCCCCTCGAGCTGCCAGGGTGTCGTATTGGCCGCCGGCATCGGGAAGTGCCAGGAGATGTTGTCCTTGAGTATCGTCGTCGCGCCCGGGTCAAGGGCGTCACCGGCCCCGGCCAACTCGAACAGCCGGGCGTAGTCGTCGAGGACCGTCTCGGGTTTCGTATAGAGAACGGCTATTTTGGGTTTGGGCATTTATTTAACCTATTCTTAACCTTGAGGGTAGCGACGTATTTTATGCGCCGCCGCCGATAGGGATATCGATTGCTTTTTTAACCGGCGAGTGGAACTCGCCGCTACCCGGACAGACCTAAAAGTCTGTCCCTACTTTAAAATAGGAAATCCCGTCGATACCAATTCCATCTTCTTCCCGTACTCGGTCCGGTAGAGTATCAGCCCCTCCAACTCGTCGTTGGACTCGATTATATCATACGCGTCTTCGGGCGGCAACGTCATCAGGGCCGTAGCCCACGCGTCGGCGGTGGCGCAATCCCCCGCCATCACCGTCACGCTCGACGGGCCTTCGGCGGGAAACCCGGTTAGCGGGTCGATTATGTGGGAGAAGACGGCTCCTTCGACCTCGAAGGTCTGTTCATACGTGCCGGACGTGGCCAGTACCCCCTTTTCCAGCTCGACGATGCCGTAAACCCCCGGTCCCCACGGGTCCTTGATACCGACCCGCCAGGGTTCGTCCCGGACGCCTCCGCCGAAGCAGCGGACCTCGCCGCCGGCCTCGACCAAACCGGCCGCGCACCCGCCGTCGAGCAACGCCTCGTACGCCCGGTCCACGGCCCAACCCTTGGCTACCGCCGACAGGTCCAACCCCATCCCTTCTTCCTCGAGTACAATAGACCGTTCGTCCGGGGCTGTTACTTTCGTGTAATCACAGAGCGGAAGGAGCCGCTTAACCTCGGCGTTATCTGGAAGTCGAGGACGGTTTTTGAGCCCGTACGCGTCAACAAGCGGCCCGACCGCCGGGTTGAAACGTCCGTCCGTAACCTCGGCCGTCGTTAACGCGAATGAAACCAGCTCCGCCAGTTCCGGGTCGACTACCGTCGGCATACCCGGCGCCGCCCGATTGACGCGACCCAGGTCGCTCTCCGGAGCTGTCACGTTCGCGATAGTATCGACGTGATGGAGGGCCAGGAAGGCCGCCTCGACGGCCCGGGCCGCCGTGTCCTCGCTCGCGGCGACGGCCTCCACCGTCGCGACGGTGCCCATGACTGGTCGCGCCTCGCGGGAGACTGCAGGGGCTTCGTCGGCGGGTTTTTTACACGAACCTACGAAAGCCCCAACGAGTAATGATAGGATAACAACGAGTTTATCAATCCGCCACATATCAAGTGCCTAAAACTAACCTTTTACTATTCATCGACGATTTTAGTGGTCGCCACGAACTCAGAAAATTCTAGAGCTTTTTCCGAAAGGCAAATCCCTCCCGTTAAACTAGCGAAATCGTTTTTAAGCTGCGTATTAAACGCTCCCGTTAGGAAATAACTGTTATTATGGAGTTCGTTATAAGCCAAATTAAGGTCTTTATTCGATAACTCTTGGGACGCCTTGAACTTCTTCGTTTTTTCTACTATAGCGTCATTCATATGGCCGTTCTCGTTACAATTTCGATATAAAAAGGCGAGGAGTAGCATCTCTAAATAAGATAGACTATCAAGCTGATTAAGGTATATCTCTACGCGGTCTATTTCGTCTTCTCCCGACGTTAGGTAATTTAATAGTAAGTTACGAAAGAACTCCCATTTTTCCCTCCGTTCTTTCTCGGATATAGACCTTAATATCCGAACAATAACAATCTCGGCTTCTTCTCTACCGATTTTATTTCTAATTTCATCGATTACTTGGTCTTCAAACGCGCTCGTTTTTTCGCAAACCAAACGCATAAACTCTATCGTTTTTTTAAAACGGTTACCGGTCAACTTATCAAGTACGACGGTACCGACAGAACTCGCTACAGACGCTAGTACCGGCGCAGAAGACGGGATTATTTCTAGGTTAATCATTACCAAGAACGGAGTTAAAACCATCAAGGCATAACCGATAAACGACACAACAATACCTTCGTCGTATTCGTCCAATAATCGCTGAACCTCTTCATCAACATCGCCAAAATATTTTCGTAAATCTTCACCCATAGCTTTATTATCCTTTCACCTCAACTTCTCCCACGCCGGTTTCCTCAATTGGGTTATCAGGACGACGTAGCCCCACAGCACGGCCAGGTTCGACAGAGTCAAATAGTAAGCCGCCTTAATGGGGAACGGCAAGTGAGGGTCCCTCACCGCCCAACCAAAGATAGCCGCCAAGTAGAAGAAAAACTGCAACCCGAATAATATACCGCCCGCGTAACTATCCGCAACAACCGCCGCGCTCGAGAAGACGAAAGCTCCAAGTCCCAGCCACGGCCCGAACCACCTCAGCACTTTATGCGAGAAGAGCTTGAAAGGCACCCGGAACCAGAACCGAGGGCCCAGGAGCGCCGCCGAGACGAGGGAACCGGCCAGGATTCGGGCTTTGCGCTTGAATTCGGCGGCCGCGCTGACCGACGCCCCTTCGTACGCGACCGCATCCGGCGCGTACGCTATCTTATACCCCGCCCGTACGACGGCGCCCGAGATGTAAAAGTCGTCCATCAACAGGACGCCCGACGGCGGCGCTTCGTAGAGTTCCTTCCGGACCGCGTAGAGAGAACCGTCGGCGCACAACGCCGTACCCCGGGCCGCCTCCAGCCCCTTAATGAACGCCTCGTAGCGCCAGTAAGCGCTTTCGCCGGCGCCGACGGTCCCGTCGCCTCCCTTTATTATGACCTGTTCTCCAGCGACGGCGCCGACCCGTGGGTCGGCGAACCAGGCGACCAGCCGGGCCACAGCATCCCGGGCAGGCATCGCGTTGGCGTCGGAGAAGACCAATATCTCACCGGTCGCGGCCGCGACCCCCGCGTTCAGCGCCGCGACCTTTCCCCGGCGCTCCGGGCTGTGTATAACCGTGGCACCGGCTTTCTCCGCCGTCGTTTCGGTCCCGTCATCGGAACCGTCGGATGAGACAATAGTTTCGATTGGCCCGCCGTAGTCCTGGGCACGGACCGTCGCGACCTTCTCGGCGATGACGTCGGCTTCGTTATGGCAGGGGACGATAACGGACAAAGACGGTGGCGCGCCTGAACGTTCCGGCGGCGTTACCTTACGTCGCCCGCTCAACAACCACAGCAGTATCGGGTAACCCGCGTAGTGGTAGACTATCGAGCCCAGGCAGACCAGGGCCCCTATTTCGAAGAACGTAATCAAAGCCTACGGGCTGAGGCGCGCTGCGAACCAACCGGCGACCTCGGCCTCGAAATCCGGCTCGGCGTCGAACATGTCGGTCCCGTGCCCGGCGCCGTCGAATATCTTGAGTTCGGCCGCGTCGCCGCCCAGGTCCGCGAGGGTCTCGCAGGACTCGGCCGAATACCGGTCCTCGGAACTCGCAGCTATTATTATAGGGCGCCCGGCATAGTCGGCCATCGCTGGTTCGGTTTCGATTCCGTGGTACTCGAGGCCGGGCGAGAGGAGGACGACGCCCTTTACGTCCTCATCACCGGCGCCGTATACGAGCGCGTAGTTGGCGCCTATGGACGCGCCGATAATCCCGAGCCGGGACGTGTCGGCGCCTTTCTCGGCCAGGAACTCCTTGGCGGCGGCGATGTCTTCCACCGAAGAATTATAACCCGCGTCGTCGAAGGACGTATGTTTTTCCTTCTCGCCGTCGTGCATAACGCTCTCGCCGTGACCACGGGAGTCTATCGTCAGGACGTCGAGACCCGAGCCGACCAACATAGGCGCCAGGCTCTCGTACGTCGTCCGGTCGTGGCGGAGCATGTGGACGCATATGACCGCCGGGAGGCCCTTGGCCTGGCAGGAGTAATACGACCCGTGGATTTCCCAGCCGTCGCTCGTCGTGAAGGTTACTTCTTCGGGCCCGCCTTGCTCGTGGGCCTCCAACGTCGTCTCTTCCTCCTTCTCGGCGGCGCCGCAACCAAGCACGGAAGCGCCCGCGATAAGTATAATTCCCGTTATCATCAACTTACGCATACGACCCCCTTTCGCCGATTAAACTATCACACGGGCCGGTTTTAAGTCAATACGATACTTACGAAGCCGAAATTGACCGAACGCCATCCGAACTAGAAGTGACAGACTTTATGTCCGACGAGATTACCGATACGGATTAGCGGCGGGGATAAACCCCGCCGCCGCGGTTATTTTGATACTCCTAACTCAAGTTGAACTAGTCCGACGTTACTTTGCATCCACCGCCAGGCACTCGGCGATAGCCTTCTTCCCGAGGATTTCAACGTAGTCGACGTCCCTGTATTTTCTTATCTCTATGTTTCCACTCTCCTCGTTATAAAGGAACAGCCGGGCCTTACTCTCGTGGAGAAGGAGATACTTACCCGGCTCATCGTCGAGTTCCACCTCGGGATAGTCCATATGGTACGCCGAGAGCGTTCCGTTCATCCGCGGTATAATCACGGTCGCCAGAATAGCGACGAATATATAGATAATCCCGACGAAGCGGTTGAGTTTCTTCAATCGTTTCGACCGAAACGACTGTACGACCAACGTGATGTACCCCGCATCAATCAGCGTGAAGAACCCGAGAACGGCGAGACCGCACCCGAAAAGAAGGCTCGTCTCGTCGTACGTAAACCGCCGGAGGAAATCCGGGTCGCCGGCCTGGGTAAATATCACGTTGGTCGCGGTAAACAACATAACGAAGAAGCTTATGACCGCGAAGAAGTCGAAACCGAACACGGCGTAATGAAGCCACGGGAGTTTCTCTCTTAACGCCCGGGCCAGAACGGCGAGGAATACGAAAAAGCAACAAACCGACACGACGAACATCACGAGCGGTTTGACCAACAACAGTTCTATAAAAAACAGTACGGACATTGCAATAAACGCGAAGAAACTCGCCGTCGCGATAACCGCCGACTCGGGCGAGAACTCCAGCAAACTGATGTGGATACCGAGTGCGGCGAACTCGCCGTAGTAAGTGATGTAGCCGAAGAAACCGAAGAAGACAAGTATGCCGCCGAAGGAGAGGAGACCCGAAATGACCGGGAAGCCGGTGAAGATGTCGAGGACCGTGGCGAGCCGTTCGCCGACCTTTTCCCTCGCGTCCGTTATCTTAACGTCGGGCGGGCGGTCGTTTCCGTTTCCGGTCATGATACACGCTCCGCGGAGTTAACGGTCATTCAACTGGGCGGTTATATCGTCGGTCGTTGTCACGTAGGCGAACCCGAAAGCGACGTTGAGCAAGGTCGCCAGGTGCATCTCTTCGTTAATCGAGCCGGTGCCGTCTGCCAGGAAAAATACCCTGTAGTCGCGATAGTACGCGTCACGGGCCGTGGACTCGCAGCACATATTGGTCATAATCCCCGAGACGACCAGGTCTTCCAGACCCAGGCACCGCGCGACGGTCTCGAGGTCCGTATTGTAGAACGCCGAGTACCGGTGTTTATCGACCACCTTCTCGTGGGCGAGGGGCGCGATGTCGCCGTGCACCTCGCTTTCCTCTGTCCCTTCCAGGCACATACCCTCCCACCACCAGCCCATTATGCCGGCGTCTAGGCCATCGGGGTGGTGTACGTGGCGGGTGAATATGACCGGGCGCCCGGCGCGCCGGAAGGCCTCCACTAGACGCTTGACGTTGGGCAGTACGGCGAGGCCGCCGCAGGTAAACGTGGGTGATTCCGGGTCGAGGAAGAACTCCTGCATGTCTATGACCAGAAGGCCGACGGCCGCGGGGTTGACCTCCATCCGATGCACGTTGAAAGGCTCGATCTTCTCGAGCCAGGACTTGGTTTTGCCTTCGAGGGTCTCGGCGGTTACGTACGGTTCCATTCGGTACCTTTCGTCTATACGCTAAGGGTCTGGGTTTATATTCGGGGCGCCGGTTTTACACCTGCGTCCCGTGGGGCGTGAACTCCTTCTTGAAGAGTATCGTCATAAGGAAGGCGATTCCTCCGGCGACGAGGACTTTGATGTCGGTCCAACCCCTTATCATCTTGAGACGCTTCCACATATAGCGCGGCCGCCTGTAGAAACGGCGGAACCCCTCGGCCCGCAGGTCCTGGATCTCCTCCCGGGTCATCGTCTTCGGTACAAACGCGATGCCCTCGAAGGTATAGTCGCTCACGTCGTCGCTGGCAACGCTCCCGTACTTCTCGACGTGTTCGTAGAGTTCCGCCCCCGGAAACGGCGTCAGCGAGTGGAAGTTGACGATGTCCGAGTCAATCTCGATGGCGAAATCTATCGCCTTTCGCGCGCTTTCCGGCGTCTGCCCCGGTATCCCGAAGATGAACGGCGTCACCGTCAACAGCCCTGCCCTGTGGGCCCACTCTACCGCCTTTCTGTTCTGCTCGACGGTAACGCCCTTCCCCAACGCGTCCAGGTCCTCCTGGGTTCCCGCTTCGATGCCGAACATAATCCCCCAGAACCCGGCCCGGCCCATCTTCTCCAAAATTCCCTCGTCCACGTCGTCCACGCGGCTCGACGCGTAAAACGTCAGGTCGTAATCCCGCTCGATAATCCCGTCGAGTATCTTGTGTATCCGCTCCTTGTCGTACGTGAAGTTGTCGTCGAAGAAGCGTATCTCTTTCAACTTATACGTCTCGTATATATGGTCCAACTCGGCAAGAACACGCTCCGCCGACTGTGTCCGTATGTCGCCCTCGGCGTTGAGCTGCCAGCAGAAGATACATTGACCGTTGCAGCCCCGGCTCGTGTACATATACATCGCCGGCAGCCGCTTATATGTCCCCAGAGGCGGGACGTATTTCTTGACGTCGCCGAGCAAGTCCCGGGCGGGAAACGGCAGCGCGTCCAGGTCAGCAAGGGGCGGGCGGACCCGCGTCTTCTTGACCTCGCCGTCCTCCCGGTAAGCGATACTCCTGACGGTCGATAGGTCGCGCCCGTACGTGAGCGCGTCGGCCAGGTCCGCGGCGGTCTCCTCGCCCTCGCCGAAGGTTACGGCGTCGAACAGGTCGGTCTCGCGGAGTACCCGGTCACGCCAGCCCGAAGCCAGCGGCCCGCCCACGACGATGAGGAGGTCCGGCATCTCGCGTTTTAGTTGCTCGGCAATACTGTTGGCGTTGCGCCAGAGGAACGTGGTGAGATAGAAGCCGACGAAACCAGGGTCCATGTCCGCTATCTTGCGTACCATCTCCTCTTGGGTGTAGAATGCGCCGTCGAGAAGGGTTACGTCGTGGCCGGCCTCGCGGAGGGCGGCGGCGACCGAGAGTATCCCCAGCGGGTGCCAGGTGCCGCCGACGAACATACCGAAGTTCCCGGTAAAGACCTCGGACGGGCGCCAGGGTGGCATCGCCATTACGATTTTCATTCTATCCCCGACCCGATAACACTAAAACCCGCATTAGAACGATGCGGCTACCACATCAACATCCCGATCCTGAACCATCTGATACGCTCGTCTAGGCGTAGGGGCGACACGTCGGTTGCGTCGTAACCCTCACGCATTATCTCCTCGTCGTAAGTGCAGTGGAGCTCGCCGTCGGGCGAACGAACCACCAGGGTGCCGTGCTTCGGGCAGGTCGTGGGCGTGAAAGAGAAGTAACAGATCCTCGCCTTGCCCCGGATGACCTCTTTCGGGACCGCGCCTATGTACCGACTGTCGCGCGAGTCGTACCGGTTGTCGCCCATCATAAAGTAGTGGCCATCGGGTACCTTAATAGGCCCGAAATCTCCCCCGGCGTTATCCTTCAGGTACGGCTCGTCCAAGGGCGACCCGTTTACGTAGAGCGTGCCGCCTCTTATCATTATGGTATCGCCCGGCTCGCCGATTACGCGCTTGATGAGAAGCTTCGGGCCCCAATCGTCGCCGCCCCAGAGCTTGCTGACGAAGCGCCCTGTCCGCTGGAAGATATTCAGCTTGATGAACGGGTAGTCGAAGGTGGCTATGTCCCCCCGATGGGGCCCGCCGGCGTAGATACTTATTTTCTCCACTATCAGGTAATCGCCTACCAACAGCGAATCCTTCATCGAACCCGACGGTATGACGTTGGCCTCGATGACCCAGACGCGTAGTACGACGAATATCGCCGCGTATATCAAAAACGTCCTGATACCCTTCAGGGTCTTCTGCCGCTTTGTTACGACCTTCCGTCTGGCCTTTTTATCGCTCTTTTTCTTCTTTTTAACCACCCGTAACTCCTGTTTTTACAGTACGTTAAGTCAACAGCTTACTTGACATTGGTTCCAGCCACCCCCCATACTCGAACGGCGTACGGCCCAACCCCCATATTCTCCGACATATTTAATCCCGGTAAACCTATTTATATTATACTACCGGTTAATATATTACCTTACCTATACGTAACCAACGAATCCTTTTGTCAAGACGGAGCGGCGAAGCGTCTACCGCGTCGTAACCCTCGCGCATAATCTCGCCGTCGTAGGGGCAACAGAGCTTGCCGTCGGGGGTCGTGACAACTGGCACGCCGTGCTTTGGACAGGTCGTCGGCGCGAGCGAGAAGTACACGACCCGCGCCTTGCTGTGTATGACGTCCCTCGGTACCGCGCCGTAATGACGGCTGTCGGCCGAGTCGTACCGGTCGTCGCCCATCACAAAGTAATGGCCCTCTGGTACGGCAATCGGTCCGAAGTCGGCCCCGGCGTCTGTCTTGAGATACGGCTCGTCCTGAGGTTCGCCGTCGACATAGAGTACACCGTCTTCTATCAGGATGGTGTCGCCCGGCTCGCCGATTACGCGCTTGGTGTAACGGCTCGGGCCCCATTCGCCGCAGCCCCAGATATCGCTTACGAAGCGCGAGGTCCCATGGAAGGTGTTCAGCTTGGTAAACGGGTAATCGAAGGTCGCGATATCGCCCCGGTACGGCCCGCCGGCGTACAGACTTACGTTATCCACCAAGATATAATCGCCGGCCAAAAGAGAATCCTCCATTGAACCGCTAATAACCATTAGCCCTTCTACTGGCCCTAACGTAAGGTTGAAATCTATTGCCCTTAACGTAAGGCCGATAATAAGGGTAACGAATATAGCTATGTAAATCAGAAGCTTTCTGATACGCTTCGGGGTCTTCTGCCGTTTAGTCGTGGCCTTCGGTCCGGCTTTCTTTTCGCCCTCCTTCTTTTCGGCCACAAGTAACTCCTGTTTTTACATTATATTAAGTCAATGGTTTATTCCACAATATTTCTAGTCGTCCTTCTCCCTGGACAGGTGCATTCCGGCGGCCAGGTCGTCGGGCGTGTACGGGTGGGGTTCTCCCACTTCCACGTCGTAACGTCCGGCCAACTCGACCAGAAGTGCTTCGGCCTCGTCCCGGTACGCCGGCGCGACCCACAACGCGAACGTCCCCTGCTCGCCGTGGACGGCGGAACGCAGCAGCATCGCGTACTCGTATCCCTCGATAATCGCGTTCACCGGGCCGATCGCCTTCGGCCCGACGCGAAGGGGCCACACGATGACGTCGCCGCCGGGAAAAGCCGCTTCTATCCCTTTTATCCGTTCGGCGAATTTACCCGACATCCGTTAATACGTATAAATCTACTCTTCGTTTCGCTCCCTCATCTCCAAGCGGAACCGTTCGTGCTCGGCGTACGTTTTCGTAAAGGTGTGGGTCCCGTCGCCGTTGGAGACGAAGTACAGGTAGTCCACGTCGGCGGGTTCTATCGCCGCCCGCAGGGACGCCTCACCGGGGGAGCATATCGGCCCCGGCGGGAGGCCCGGATTGACGTACGTATTGTAAGGCGAGTCTATCTTCAGGTCTTGAATAGTTATACGCTCCGGCACGTATCCCTTGGCGTATATTACGGTGGCGCAAGACCCCAGGGTCATACCTCTTTCCAAGCGGTTCGTGAAGACCGCGGCGACCGTCGGCCGCTCGTCGTCCACCAACGCTTCCCGTTCCACCAGCGACGCCAGTATAACCACCTCGTGGAGAGTACGCCCATCGGCCTCTATACGCTCTATATCTTCTTCGGTCATCACCTCGAAGAACCGGTCGAGCATCGCAGCTACTACTTCTTCAGGCGCGGTCTTCGAGTCGAACAAATAAGTATCCGGGAACAGATACCCCTCGAGGGACGCGCCGTCCGGAACCCGGCCCTTCGGGTCGCCGGCGTCGCAAGCCGCCAGGAAGTCCTCGGCGGAACAGAGCCCCGCCCCCTCGGCCGCGTCGGCTATCTCGGTCAGCCGGTATCCCTCGGGCACCGTGAACTTCGTGAGGGCGACCTCGCCGGATGCGATGCGGTCTACTATCTCGGGGACCGTCATCTCGCTGGAGAGCTCGTAGCGCCCCGCCTTCAGGTCGCCCTCGAGTTTGTTGAGCCTGACGTACGCGACGAACGCCCACCGGTCGGCGATGACGCCTTCGGCCTCGAGTAGGTCACCTATCTCGCCGGCCGTGGACCCGAGCGGTATTTCTATCGTCTTCGTGACCGCCGCGCCGGGGGTTTTATTGAGCATATAATTGTACGCGGCGTAGACCAGGGCGGTGCCCGCCGCGCCGGCGACGACGGATACTATAATTACTATGGCGAACTTTTTACCTGTAGACATAAGAAGCCTTGGAAGGCCCGAAACGTTTGCCGCGTATAATAACGGGCGCCGCGTGGTTAGTCAACTTATTTCAAGGTGAACCTTAACCCGTAAACGTCCATAAGGTGCAACGGCGGACTTTATGTCCGCCGCGCCTTTAACCGCGGCGGGGATAAACCCCGCCGCTTCTTGTATGTGTTTAGTAAGGTAGGTTGTACAACCACCGCTCTTAAAACACACCGAAAACCGTTGCAAAACCGGTCGGTTTTGGTTATATTCTGCGATACGTCGTATCCACAACGCCGGAAAGGTTTCCATTATGCAGTACCGTACCCTCGGCATGACCGGCCTCGAAGTCTCTATACTCGGGTTCGGCGCGATGCGCCTGCCGACCAACCCGGGCCCGGAACACAGTGTCGTGGACAGGCCCGAAACAAGTCGTATCATACGTTACGCGGTAGACGAAGGCGTAAACCTCGTGGACACGGCCTGGTCGTACCACCGCGGCGAGAGCGAAACGGCCGTCGCCGAGGCACTCGCCGACGGCTATCGCGACAAGGTCATCCTCCAGACTAAAAACCCGACGTGGCTGCTCGAGAAACCCGGAGATTACGACAAGTACCTCGATGCACAGCTCGAAAAGCTCCGGACCGATTGGATAGACTCGTACCTTTTCCACAGCTTGAATAAGAAGAATTTCGAGAGCACGATTAAGGGGATGGACCTCGTAGAACGGGCCGAGCGGGCGCGGGACGCAGGCAAGATACGGCACGTGTGCTTTTCCTTCCACGACGACGCGGCCAACCTGCGGGGGCTGGTCGACGCCGGGATCGGCGAAGCGATGCTCGTCCAATACAACCTCCTCGACCGGTCGAACGAGGAGACGATGGCGTACGCGGCCGACCGCGGGTTGGGCGTGATGATTATGGGGCCGGTCGGAGGCGGGCGATTGGCGACGCCGCCTGCAGAAGTGCTGGAGAATGCCCGGACCGACGGTCGCGAGATGATTACAGCGACCGACGCGCTCAGGTTCGTCTGGTCGAACCCGGCTGTCGCGATAGCCCTTTCAGGGATGGGCTCGATGGACGACGTGGAGGAGAACGTGCGCGCCGCCCGGGACTTCAAGCCGCTTTCGCCCGAGGAGTCGGCGGAGCTCGAACGGATACTGGCCCGTAACAAAGAGCTCGGGGATTCCTATTGCACACTATGCGGTTACTGTACGCCGTGCCCCGAAGGCGTGAACATCCCGCTCATCTTTGAGCTGATGAATTACTATCGCGTATACAAGGCCGAGAAGTACGCGCGGGAGACCTACAAGGTAATCGGCGTTTTCGATATGTTCCCGGGCAAACGCGCCGACGCTTGCACCGAGTGCGGCGAATGCGAACCCAAGTGCCCCCAGGGCGTCCCGATAATCGAGCAGCTTAAAGAGGCGGCGGAGGTGTTGGGGGGACGGTAGGGGCCGAGCTTCAGCTCGGCCCGGCGTGGACGAGATTGCCAATCTCGTCCACAACAACGTGTTTTGGGTAGCGGCGAACTCTAACTCGCCGACAGTCAACGTCCGGGTAGCGGCGATTTCCAAATCGCCGACTGAAATCCTGAGATTTCTGGTATCTCAGTAATGGTAGCGGCGAACTCCAGTTCGCCGACGTTTCGGAAATCCGGAGATTTGCGATACCCAACCGTTTAAGGTAGCGGCTAGTTCAACTCGCCGACGGAAATCTGGAGATTTCCGTCTACCCGAATAAGTACGTAACGCAGCCGCGCCTAAAGGCACGGCCCTACATAGCAATATGCCCTTGCGAATGGCAAAACCCTTTGATATATTTACCCCGCCGGTACCGGGAGGTTCAGACCGGCTATGTTAGTAAGCGAGCGTATCTCCCGGTTTTTCGCGGGGCTTACGTTCCCACGGGCGTGCTATTACCTTGCCGCGGCCACACTGGTGAGTTGCGCGGCGTCGGTGACTGTCGGAAATAAGTACGTTACGCTCGTACTCAACCTTGCCGCCGTCGCGCCGTTCTTTCTGTGGGCGGCGGCGCGCGGGCGATACAGGCCGGCCCTCGGGTTGTCGTTTCTGTGGCTTACGTGCCTGGCGTTGTTCTTTACCGTCGGCACGACGTTTTTTCCCGAACGGGCCGCCGACGCGACGTTGTACGGGAGAGCATACAACTCCGATTTCATTGCCTGGCTCGCCGACGAGAACGCCCCCTTCGGAGAGACCTGGGGCTACGCGCAAAAAGCGGTGGAAGGGTGCGGTTTGGCCGGTGGATTCAGCCTCCTCACCGGCGGTCTCGGCGGCCTGGCGACGGCGGCGGTTAACGTAAATCGGGTCTCGTATAACGCCGGGCGGATGCTGTTGGGCTCGACGAGTAGTACTTACAGTATTATATTCGCCTGGCCTTTCTGGGAAGTGTTGAAGGTAATCGGTCTCGTGAACTTGAGCATAGCCCTGGGCGTGCCGCCGATACGGTTGATATTCCGGCGTAAGGTCGATTATAGAACGGCTCTGGAGCATATATTCGTCGCGCTGTTCTTTCTGGCGACGAGCGTCTTCGTCCACTGGCGGGCGGCACTCTTCTGGCGCGACGTGCTGGCCGACATAACGATAATCGGGTGATGTTATGAAAACCGGTAAGCTTATTTTAATAGGCGTGGCCATAGTTGTTTTTGGGGCAGTCCATGCGGCCGGTACGGTACTTGTCTGGGACCACGACATGGACCAGGCGTTCACCGACCCAGACGACGGCGACGGCTCGATGGGCAGCGAAGTAAACGTCCGGGCCGCCCTGGAGGCCAACGGCGTCGCGGTGGTAACGAGCACCGTGTTGCCCGCGGACCTATCGGGGTACGAAGCCGTCTTCGTCCTGTGCGGCTGGTGGCCCAACGACGGGCCTCTGAGTCAAGCGGAACTATTGCGGCTCGAGGGCTATCTGAACCGGATCGGCGCGCGGTTGTATATCGAGGGCGGCGAGGTAGGAAATCGCTATGGCAGCACTCCCTTCTATTCGCTCCTGGGCGCTGAGTTCGCCGACGACGGGCGACCCAAAGAGGAGGGCAACATAAACGAAGCCCAGGGTTTCGGCGAACTCGAGGGTTTACGGTACACGTACCCCGGTTATCAGTCCGAGAACTGCGACAACTTCATAGATGAGATAAACGCCGAGGGCGCCGGCGAGGTGATAATGCGCAGCAAGCGGGCCGGCAACCAGTCCAACGGTCGGGTCGTGCGCATAGACGGATACGGCTACCGGGCGATCTACTCGACCTTCCCCTTCGGGGCATTAAAAAATGGGAACCACACGAGAAACCAGTTGATGGCAGAATACGTAGAATTCCTCGAAATAGGCGGCGGAATTCAGAGCGGTGTGGCGCCGTCGTCGCTAGGGCGGGTGAAGGCCGGGTTCAGGTAACGCCGTGCCGAGGTGGTTTACTCCAGGTTTATTCCAGTGTTTTTAATACAACGTTCGACGGATAACTCTCAACGATAAGTCGGTTTACCGGAGAGTCGAATGGGTTACGACCCCAGCTTCAACGAATTGATAAGGCGAGTCGAAGAATCACGACCGGCGCGCCTGGAGATGGCCCGGCGGGGCGAGCACTTCCCGGCGATGTCGATGGACGAACGCCGGGACATCCTGGAGAATTTTCACCCCGATTTCCGCGCCGACGCCAAGCGGGAGATTGCCGTTGGGCCGAACGCCGGCGAAATCTATCCCAACGAGGTCGCCGACCTGCTCGAGTCGATGAGCCGCCTCGACCCTGATGAAGTCGACCTTGCGCGAATCGATTACGACGTAGACGTTTTGATACTCGGCGGGGGCGGCGCCGGATGCAGCGCCGCGATTACGGCGCACGAGAAGGGCGCCGGGCGCATCCTTCTCGCGACGAAGCTCCGCCTGGGCGACGCCAACACGATGATGGCCGAGGGCGGCATCCAGGCCGCCGACAAGGACAACGATTCCCCGGCGATACACTACCTCGACGTAATCGGCGGCGGCCGCTTCGCCAACGTTCGAGAACTGGTTCGCGCCCTCGTAACCGACGCACCCGGCGTCATCGCCTGGCTCGAGGAGCTGGGCGTGATGTTCGACAAGACCGACGACGGGACCATGCGGACCCTCCACGGCGGGGGGACGAGCCGTAAACGGATGCACTCCTGCGCGGACATCACCGGCGCCGAGATAATGCGGACCCTTCGGGACGAGGTCGAGAATCGGCCCGAGATAGACGTGCTCGATTTCGCGCCTGCGGTCGAGCTCCTGCTCGACGACGAGGGGAAGTGCGCAGGCGCAGTGCTGTTCGATTTGGACCGCGAGAAATACCTGGTCGTTCGGGCGAAGACGACGATACTCGCCACCGGCGGGCTGGGGCGTCTCCACATACTGGCGTTCCCGACCACCAACCACTACGGCGCGACGGCCGACGGGCTGGTGATGGCGTACCGGGCCGGCGCCGAACTCTCGTTCCTCGGGTCGACCCAGTTCCACCCGACGGGCGCTATTTACCCCGAACAGATAGTCGGTTTGCTTATCACGGAAAAAGTACGGGGCGCCGGCGCACACGTGCTGAACGTCGACGGCGAGCAATTCGTCTACCCGCTCGAAACCCGCGACGTGGAGGCCAGCGCCATCATCCGCGAATGTACCGAACGCGGTAAGGGCGTACCTACGCCGTCGGGCCGGTTGGGCGCCTGGTTGGACACGCCGATGATAGACATACTTCACGGCGGGGGAACGGCACGCCGGGATTTCGCCGGTAAGTACAGGATGTACGCGAACCACGGCATTTACATAGAAAAAGAGCCGGTCCTCGTCTACCCGAGCGTCCACTATCAGAACGGCGGCGTACTCATCAACGCCGACGCGTCCTGCTCGACGCTTGCGAACCTGTACTGCGCCGGTGAAGTCGCCGGCGGGGTCCACGGCGAAAACCGGTTGATGGGCAACTCTCTTCTGGACGTGTGCGTGTTCGGGCGTCGTGCAGGGGTTGCCGCCGCGGCCACTACGCCGTCCGTCGCCGTGGGCGAACTTTCTCTGAACCACGTACGTAAATGGAATCAAACCCTCGAAACCGACGGCATAGGGACTGACCGCCGTTCTCCGATACTATTGCCCGACTATCGGGGAACGATATCGTAGAAGACAGAATAGGTTTAGGGCGAGCGTATATTAGGAGGTTTTGCGGCTGGAGTTCTTAGGCGAGTTATTCGATACGGTCACCCACGTACTGGGTTTTGCCGTTTGTCACCAGTTACCGTCGCGGACTCTCGAATTCGGCGGTAAATATTTACCCATGTGCGCCCGGTGCTCCGGGATATACTTTGGCGTATTTGCCAGCTACACGTACCTGGTCGTCCGGCGCGGCTTCCGGGTCAACAGCATCCCCAGGATAACTTACTCGCTCATTATCGCCGCGTTCATCCTGCCGATGGCCTTCGATGGGGCGACCAGCTACCTGGGGCTGCGAGAGACGACGAACGCCCTGCGGGTGGTAACGGGCACGCTGGCCGGGAGCGTCCTTCCCATATTCGCCTTTCCGCTCCTGTCGCCGGAATTGATACTCGCCGAGGAGAAGAAAGAGGGCGAGTATCCGCCGTTCGCCCGCTGGTACGACCTGCTCATCTGGGCAGCGTTCGTAGCGGTCCTGTTAATATTGTCGCTTCAAAATTGGAGCTGGCTCTATTGGCCGCTGACGGCGTTCTCGACCGTCGGCCTCGTAGCAATTTTTTTCAATCTAGGTTTAGTCGTCGTCGAGATGGTCGGCGAGAGGCACCGTTGGGCGCGGCGACCGTGGTCGTTTCTGTGGGCTGCTCTCATCGTAACGTTCATTTTTTCGGTTTTAATCTTGCTGCACAAGTTCGCCTACGATATGATGTTGGACGCGACGGGCGGCGTTTTACCGGAATAAGTCGTTTAGCCCGCCTTTACCGATGAGAAAGATCGGAGTGGATGAGAATGACTAACGGGGCAAGTAACCATTCGGAAGAGAAAAAGGACAGGCTAATCGATATCCTCGAGCCGGTTCTCGTGGCTTACCTATACATAATATCGGTCTTATCGCCTTTAATCGCGTTAATCCTGGGCATTGTACTCATGACCCGGGCCGAGCTCGAGAAAAACCGCCGGCTCGGGAAGAACATGGTGACGATTAGCATAATCTTTCTGTGCCTCGGCGTATTGTGCTGCATAGCTTACATAGCTCTTGCGGTCATCGGATCGCTGGCAGGTACGACGCCGGCGTATTACTGATAAGCGGTAGACGTAAGCGGTAAAAACCGAACCGTATGGTTGATGGGGCTATAAATAATCTTCAGGAAAAAGAAAAACGCCTATTCGACTTACTCGAGTCGCTTGCGATAACTTATCTATATATCGTTTCCGTAACGGTGCCTTACATAGGACTCGTCTTCGGCATCGTGTTGATGAAAAGAGCCGCTTTCGAGAAGAACCGCCAACACGGGAAGGCTTATACGGTTATCAGCTCGATAATGTTGGGCTTGTTATTAATCTGCTGCGTCGGTTATATCGTCGCCTACGCTTTAATGGCTTTGATGGCCGTTGGTTACGGTATGAGCCACGGGCCGCCCGGATATTAAAACTAATACGGGGAAATCCCTTCTTATAATCGCACGAAACTTCCGGAGAAAAGGAAATGAAAATCCACGAATATCAGGCGAAAGAGATACTGGCGGAGTACGGCGTCCCGACGCCCCGCGGCGAAGTGGCGACGACGCCCGAGGAAGCGAAGGTTATTGCCGAAAGGCTCGGCGGTACAGTCGCGATAAAAGCGCAAGTCCACGTCGGTGGCCGCGGGAAGGCCGGCGGCATCAAGGTCGCGAAGGACCCGGACGAAGCGTACAAGCAAGCGTCCGAGATTCTCGGGATGAATATCAAGGGGTTGACCGTCGAGAAGGTCCTGGTCGAGGAGGGCGCCGAGATAGACCGCGAGTTCTACCTGGGGATAGTCCAGGACCGGGCGACTAAGGCGCCGGCCCTGATGGTTTCGGCCGAGGGCGGCGTCGAGATAGAGGAGGTCGCCCGCACGAAGCCGGAGGCGATATACAAGGCCTGGGCCGACCCTTACCACGGTCTCCGGGGTTACGCGGCGTACGCCCTGGCGTCGAGATTGACCGAAGACCCGAAGGAAGCGCGAACGATGGCGGCGATACTCCGCAAACTTTACGCCGCCTTCGTAGAGTACGACGCGTCGCTGGCCGAGATAAATCCCTTCGTGGCGACGGCCGACGGCCGGATGGTCGCCCTGGACGCCAAGATAAACATAGACGACAACGCGCTCTACAAACACCCGGACCTGGCTGAGGGCCGGGACGACGTCGAAGCGACCGAGCTCCGCGCGAAGGAGGCGGGGCTCTCGTTCGTGCCCCTCGACGGTTCGGTGGCGTGCATCGTCAACGGAGCCGGCCTGGCGATGACGACGATGGATTTGATAAAACTCTACGGCGCCGAGCCGGCCAACTTCCTGGACGTCGGCGGCTCGTCCAGCCCCGAGAAGATAACCACGGCCATGGACATCATCATGAGTTACCCCGGAGTCAAGTCCGTACTGGTCAACATCTTCGGTGGGATAACCCGCTGCGACGACGTGGCCAACGGTCTGGTCGCCGCCCTGAAGGAGCGGCCGCTGGACGTTCCGCTGGTGGTCCGTCTGACCGGTACTAACGAAGAAGAGGCCCGGGCGATACTCGAGCGCGAGGGGATATCGGCCGGCTCCGACATGGACGAAGCCGTCAAAGCGGCGGTGGAGGCGGCGTCAAATTAACCGGGGCTGCCCGCAATCGTGAACGATAACTTCGCCGATTAGCGGTATAGAGCCGTGAAGCGAGCTATTTACAAACCGTTCGGGCGGGAGGTAAGGAATCAACAAACGGCACGAGTTATCCACAATGTATTAACAGATCGCTTCCGGTAGCTGTTTTACGGTTGAAAAAGAGCGCGAAACGCGAGATTTTAACTCAAGGGGCACAACGCCCTGATATTAAAGACGTTACGCTATATATTGTGTTATCCGCCGATGTTGTCGTGTTCCCCTGACCGCTAAACCTGTTCGCCGAGGTCAGATTATCAACCACGGCGGCGAAACGGGGTTTTTAGCCGACGAGACGCGTAACAGGTTAAAAACAGGGAAGTAATCGCCTTCGCAGGAACACGTCTTACAGGACGGCCGCGCCGGGCACGTAAACCCCGAAGGAGAAACGATGTCCATACTCATAGACGAGAACACCAAATTAGTCGTGCAGGGCATTACCGGCCGCGACGGGCTGTTCCACACCAAGAAGATGGTCGAGTACGGCACGAACGTAGTCGCCGGAGTAACCCCGGGCAAGGGCGGGACCGACGCCGACGGCATCCCGGTCTTCAACCTTGTAGCCGAGGCCGTCGAGGCCACCGGCGGGAACACGTCGATTATGTTCGTACCGGAGGCCTTCGCCGCCGACGCGATATACGAGGCCATCGACGCGGGAATCGAACTCTTGGTCGTGATTACCGAAGGCGTCCCCGTACAGGAGATGAACCGTATATACAAGTACGCGGCCGAGAACGGGTCCCGCTTCGTGGGGCCGAACTGCCCCGGCGTTATCTCTCCCGGTAAGTCCAAGGTCGGTATTATGCCGGCCCAGATCCACGAGCCGGGACCCATCGGCGTAGTCAGCAGGTCGGGGACCCTGACGTACGAGATAGTCTACAATCTGACTCGAGCCGGGCTGGGCCAGTCCACGTGCATCGGTATCGGCGGCGACCCGGTCATCGGCACCGGCTTTATAGATTGCCTCAAGATGTTCGAAGCCGACAGCGAGACGACGGGCGTCGTACTGATAGGCGAGATCGGCGGCGACGACGAGGAACGGGCCGCCGAGTACGTCCAGACGAAGATGTCGAAGCCGGTGGTCAGTTTCATCGCCGGGCGGACGGCGCCGCCCGGTAAACGGATGGGCCACGCCGGCGCCATAATCTCCGGCGGCAAGGGGACCGCCGAAAGCAAGCGGGAGGCGCTGACGGCGGCGGGCGTGGCGGTCGCCGACACACCGTCACAGATTCCGGATCTGATGAAGGAAGCCCTGGGGTAAAAATACTCCTTCGCCGTAGCGTTCAACATTAAACTAAAAGAAAGGCTGGTTAGTCCTTTAGGAAAGGGTATTGGTCGTTTAAGAGGGGTTCGTTGGACCTTCTGGGAGGTCTATTGAGCCCTTTAAGAAAGGTCGTTAAACATGGAAGCTGTTAAAAAACAGGAAGACAAACTGCTGGCGGCCCTCTGCCACATATCGATAATATTCTCGACGATGGGCGTGATACTGCCGATCGTGATATATATTCACGCCCGCGAAAAGTCGAAACCGCTGGCGTTTCAAGCGATGCAGTCGATGCTCTATCACGTGGCGAGTTTAATATGGACACTCGTTTTTACGGTCGTCTGGACGGTAGCAATATTCATATTCGCCTTTATATTCACGGCTGTCGCCGAGTCCGGAACCGGCGGCGAAATGGCCGGCGGCGCCGCCGCCGTTTTCATGGTGCTGATGATACTCTTCGTCGTACTCCTCTTCGCCGGTATATTCATCGTGTACATACTCGGGATAGTCGGCGCGATACAGACGATGCGCGGCCGTATGTTCAGGTATCCCATAATCGGCAAATGGCTGGAGCGGTGGCTCGCGAAAGACGAGGACTAAAACGCGCTAATTAAACGTAAAGAGCCGTCCGGGGTTGGGGAGAAGGATTAAACCGGACGCATGCGATAAGGGCATACCGTATCGGTATGCCCTTTTTTTCGGTTAAAGCCGTTCAAAAAAAACCCCGAAGTATAAACGACGTTACTATGCCGTTATATCCTTATACGTCGGGCGGCGTCAATCGTCGATCTCCTCGCCAAAATTATCAACGTACTCCTCCAACAGCTCAGCCGCCCTATCGTAGTCCTTCTCCAGGACGTACAGCTCGCCGTAGAAGCCCTCGCCTATCGTCATTATACCATCGTACCAGGGTATCTGGCGGGACGCCTCTAAGTACCTAATGCCGGCCTTCTCCAAAACCTCGCGCGCGATTTGCGCTTCTATCTCGGTCGCCGCCCGGAAGACCGGGACCGTCGGCACGCCGGCCAGCACCTTGCGCGCTATCCGCGCTTCCGTCTCGGTCTCCGCCGGGAAGACCGGCACCGTCGGCACGCCGGCCAGCACCGCCCGGATCGCCGCCGCGACAGTCGGGACGAACTTCGCGCCCTCCCACTCGCCCAGGTCAAGCAAGTCGGAGTCGTTCGACACCACGTAGTCAACCCCCGCGCCGACCGCCAACCGTACCAGCATATCACGAGCCCGGTCGTCGAAGATTTGCTTTTCGTTCGCCGGTTCGGCCCGGGCGCACACGCGTTGAAGCGTCAGGAGCGCGTCCGCCGTCGTACCGAAGGGCGTCCCGGCGGCCTCCAAACGTGACTTGACCGCGTAGTAAAGCTCGATCGAATAGACGACCTCGACATCCAGGCCCTCGGTCCCGGGTATTAACGAACCCTCGCCGTCGTAGTTCGCGAGTAAGTCCGCCAAGATGTCGGGCGCGATAACCAGTTTTATTCTGTAGTTAGGTTCCATAGTTTTCGGTGAGTACGTAAGAAGATAAGAAAAACCACCGGCGAAGTCAATACAAGCTGGAGGACGTTGATTATATATAGACTTCACACCAACAAAATGCAACGGCAGGTTTTATGCCCGCCGGAGGTAACTCGTTTCGGCGGCGGGGATTAACCCCGCCGCTTCGTTATGCGTATTTAAGTAGTCGGCGGACGTAAATTATATTAACACCGTCGCAGCGAAGTCGTCAATCCACACCGAATATGTCCGGCGCTTCTGGGAAGGCCCTCGCGTACTCGGCCGCGAGTTCAACGGCATCCTCCTCGCGCCCCTCCTCCCGATACAGCCCCGCCAGGGCGACGGCCGCCGCCCTACGGACCTCCGGGTCGTCGGCGTCGTCCCAAACGTCGGTCAGCATGTCGACCGCTTCGGCGAAATGAGTAAGGCGCGCGGTCAGAATCGCGGCCCTGCCCCGGACCGCCCAAGGAAGCCGCTTATCGTCGGCGAGTTCGATTAATCGCTCCCTGGCCCCTACTTCGTCGCCGTCGTCGAGGGCGTCCAGGCCATACAGGAATGACGCCACGGCTTCCGGTGCCGTCCCTTTTGCGCGTACCAGGTAAAGGACCTCCAAAGCGTCGTTCGCCAGGTACCCGGACGGGTCCCCGGCGACGTATCGCTCTATCAATGCCTCGGCGCCGTCGGCGTCTCCATCAATCAAGGCGTCGCCGGCCTGCCCGAGAAGCCCGGCGTACGCGTATGAAACGAATAATAGTAACATTGTAAAGCCGATTTTAATCAGATTATTCACCGCCCGCCAATCGCTTGTAGTACTCGGCGGCCGCGTCCCGGTACGCCGGCGGTACGTAACCCGGGTCGGTACCGGACCGCCCGGGCGATTCGGCCCGCCTCGGCACCGTTAATCTGGAAGGTACGGTCCTCGGGACGCCGAAGGGCATATACTCCTTGGCGGGTTCGGACCGCCGCTTACTGCTCTTTCCTTTGGACCTCATCGCGCGGGTAGAGTCGAGCATCCGCTCCAAAAGCTTCTCCTGCTTCTCCAGTACCCGTTCGTCCAACTCTCCCCTGCGTAGGGCTTCTTCTATCTCCTCCATCTCCTCGATTAGAGACGCGGCGTTCCCCATCGTCTCGGCGTACTCGCCGGCGCGCTTCGCAGTTTTCTCGAGTTCCCGGCGTATCATCGCTTGCTCGGCCGCCAACCGCTCGAGGAGCGCCTGCGCCAAAGACGGCTGCATACCGGGGAGCATAGTCATGGCAGCCCCGGACTCCTCGTTCATTTGCCGCTGGGCCTCGGCCAGGCCCTTCATCTGCTCCATCATCTCGGCGAGACCCATAGAAGAGCCGCTCTTCTCGACGGCGCCCCGCGCGTCCAGAAGCGCCATCGTCACCGCGTTCAGGGCGGCCAACGCCCGTCTGTCGCTCTCGTAGGCTTCCCGGCGATTGCCCAGCTCGGCGTTGGCGCCGGCGGCCGAGGCCTCGTCGGCCGCCTCGTCCAGGGCGCCCACCACCTCGCCAGGCAGGAACAACGTCTGCCCGGCGATGTCGGCCGCCGCTTCGCGAAGTCCCTGTATCTCTTCGGCCAGCCGTTCCTGCCTGCCGGGGAAGGACTCGGTCGGACCCCGGGCCGCCTCCCGGGTCAACTCCTCGCACTGGCGCGACGCCGTCATCGACCGCTCGATGGCCTCGTCTATTTCGCGTACGAGTTCCTCTTTACGCGCGGTATTATAGCGCTGCCGGATGGCGTCGAGCCGTTCGGCCAGGTCCCGAAGTTCGGCCGATACCGTCTCGCCGGACGCGTTTGCGCCCGACACGTCGCCGGCGTTTATCTCGTGGGCCGCCGCCTCGGCGGTAGCCCCGGTCCCCACCCTCTCTAACTCTTCGGCCAGTTCTCGCAGTTCGTCGGCGGCAGCCGGGTCAGCCTCATCGAAGAGTTCCGCCGACTCCTCGAGCACATCGCCCAGCTCCCAAACGGCGTCCGAGAGGGACATCTCCTCGGCGGCCAAATCGAGCGACGGCCCCTCGGCCTCCAACTCCCGCAGTATCTCGTCCTGGCGGTTGGCCAACTCTTCGGCGCGCAGGGCAAGTTCGGCCAGCGTCTGTTCCCGTAGGGCCGACTCCAGTATCTCGAGCATCCGGTCGAGCCGCTCGGCCAGCATCTCCTGGTCGAACTGTATCCCTTCCATCAACTCGGCAATCTTCTCCGGGTCGACTTCGAGCATCGCTTCTCGGAGTTTCTCAAGCGCTTCCTTCGCCTCTTCGTCCAGGGCGGCTTCGAGCATCTCGCTTACCTGCCACATCTTCTCGGCCAATTCGGGGCTGATAAGCCCTTCGTCGGCCCGCTCCAGCGCCGCTTCCAGTTCCATCGCCGCCTCGGCCAACTCCCGCTTAATCCGCTCCTGTTCCTCTATCAACTCGCGCATCGCGGCGCGGTCCGGCCGCCCGGCCTCGTCGCCGAAGCTGTTCATTTCGGCGAGTTTCTCCTCCAGTTCACCGACGTCGGATTGGATATCGGCGAAGCTCGTAAGCTCTTCTGCCATCTCGGCGTTCAGGTCGTCGAATATCTCGGCGGCCGTCGGGAACCGCACGTGGTAAACCGGCGAACGGCCGGCCTTCGGCCCGTTCACCGTATCGTTGTCGTAGACCTCGACGTAGAAGTCGATTACGTCGCCGGGGAATACATCCAGGCCGGGGAAGATGATGTCGCCGGACGCCTCGAGTTCGCGGCGCCCCGCGGCCGACGCCACTTCCTTTTCGTAACGTTCGCCCGTCGTCTCGTTGTAGTACTTTACGACGGCCCGCGAAATCCCGAAGTCGTCCGACGCCCGGAAGCGAAGCACCGGCGAAGGATAGGGGTCGGCTATCTCGATGTCGCCTTCCGGTTCGATTACCTCGACGGTCGGCGCGAAGTCGGCCGTCGGGTTGATCGCGTAGTAAGGCGTCGTCCCGGTCCCCCACGCGGATTCGGCGGTCAAGCGGTACGCGCCCCTTTCGCCGACCGTAAACGACGCCTCGAACCGGCCGTCGTTCTCGGTCGCCGCGACCGGCTCCTCGCCCTTTATCTCCAGGCGGACGGCGTCGGGTCCGGGCGGAGAAACCGCGGCCGTTACGACGACCCGCGACCCGGGGAGGGCCGATACGTCGCCGGCGCCTGCCGGCGGTTTATCCGGCGGCAACCCGCTGTAAGCGGGCGGATATATCGTGACCTGAAGGTCCGTTACGCGGGGCGGAACGTTTACGTCTACGTGAAACCGGTCCGTCCGTTCGTCGCCCGAGACTATCCAGTAATCGAAGTCCTCGCGTCCCGCGTGAATGGACGTACGGTACCAATCGCCGTCGGCCGTCATTTCGACTTCCGATAACTCGCCGTCCTTATCGAGATGCACGCTTAAAGGGAATTCCGGCTCCGACTGTACGCGGGCGCTTATTTCTATCTTCGTGTCGGCTTGAATCGACGCGTCGCCAGGTTTTACCTCGACGATGTTGCGGCCCTCCACCGTCGCGGCGAGCTCGCCCAGGCCCGCCCGGAGTCCGCCGAAAAGGCCGGGGAAAGCGAGAAAGGCAACGACCCATAAGGTTGTTACGCCGGAAAAGGCGGCACCGGCCCGGACCTTCATCGCCGCCGGGAGCCCTGCCGGGATATCTTCCACCCTTGCGGCCACCGAATCGACGAAGTTACCGGCCAACTCCGGCGACGTGCCGCGAAATCGCGGTTCCCGAGCCAGGTCGACGGCGGCGGCCAACCGGCGCCTGACCGCCGGGCGTTTCTCCTCCGCGTCCCGTAGGAGCCGTGCGACTCTAGCTAGCGGAGCAAGCCGGGGCAGGCCGAACCTGACCAACAACAGGCCGAACCCGGCGTAAAACAAGAGGGCCGCGGCGACCATGGGCACGAAACCGAGGCGGGCCGCCAGCGTAGCGACGAAAGCACCGGCACCCAGGTACGCGACTACCCACAAAAGAGCGACGACTGCGACCGACGCCGCCCTGTATAACGCGGCTCGTTCGACCCGTTTGACGAGTTTTAACCCCGCACTTCCCATAGTTTAATATTAGACACTGTGAGTACGATAAAGTTTACCAGTTCGCTCGTTTCCGGTCAAGGCGGCTCGTAGCGACGTTGACGTGAAACCTTACGCGCATAATAAAAGAAGCCGTAGTAAAAAGGGTCGATATGAGCGTAACCTTTTCACAAATGATTTGCAACGGCGGACTTTATGTCCGCCGGGCTTCCGAACACGGCGGGGGTAAACCCCGCCGCTTCGATTTGTTGTTTTTTGGGTTTCTTGATGCAAAAACTTACTCATATAATAGTTTAGTAAGCGTCGGGTGTTTACCGTTACGGGGTACGGGTTTATTGACGAATAGACGCTCGGTATGCTAACCTAAAACGTGGCCAGGATAATGGTAGCGATGTCGGGGGGCGTGGACAGCGCCGCGGCGGCGGTCATACTCGCGCGGGAGGGACACGACGTGGTCGGCGTAACGATGCGCCTGTTCGACGCGGCGGCCCGGCCAGGAACGAGTTGTTGTTCACCCGAGGCGCTCAGGGTGGCCGCCGAAACTGCCCGGCGTATAGGGGTGGACCATTACGCTCTCGACTTCCGCCGCGAGTTCGAGGAATCGGTAATAGACGACTTCGTAAGCGAATACGAATCGGGCCGCACGCCCAACCCGTGCGTCCTGTGCAATGCGGCCATAAAATTCGACGCACTACTGAAAAAGGCCAGAGTTATGGGCTTCGACGGTCTGGCTACCGGCCACTACGCGCGCCTGAACGACGATAAGACCGTTATATCGAAGGCCGCCGACCGGGCGAAGGATCAGACTTACTTTTTATGGGGGACACCGGCGACGGCGCTTGGATTTTTATATTTTCCGGTCGGCGGGTACACGAAGGGGCACGTCAGGCGCATCGCCGGAGAGTTCCTGCCCGACGCCGACGTAAGGCCGGAGAGTCAGGACGTCTGCTTCGTCGGCGAAGACGTCGAGGTTTTCCTCGCCGAAAAGATAAAGGCGAAACCCGGCCCCGTTACCGACGTCGAAGGGAAAATCCTGGGGGAGCACGATGGGCTCGGTTCCCACACGATAGGGCGGCGCAGGGGCCTGGGCGTCGCTACCGGCGAGCCGATGTACGTCCGGGAGATAATACCGGCCGAGAACAGGCTCGTGGTGGCACGGGCCGAGGACATGTACGCGTCCCGCCTGACGGCGACCGGCGTAAATTGGTTGACCGAGCCGCCCGGACACAGCGATACAATATCGGCGTGCGTACGCTACCGGGACCCGGGGGCGCCGGCTACGGTCGAAATAGACGGCGACAGTCTCACCGTTGACTTCGGCGAACCCCGGAGGGCCGTCGCCCCCGGCCAGTCTGTCGTCTTCTACGACGGCGACGTACTGATGGGCGGCGCCGTGATAGAGTCGGTCGTGTGGGATGATTAAGGTCGAAAATGACGGACCAGCGAGAAGCGGAAAAGAAATTTAAACGCTTGACCGAAGCGTTGGCGGCGTATCCGTCGCTCCTGGTCGCGTATTCGGGCGGCGCCGACTCCTCGTTTTTGTTGGCGACGGCCGCCGAACGCGTGGACGGCAGGGTACTCGCTGTAACCGCCCGCTCGCCCCTCCACCCTGCGCACGAGGAGGAAGCCGCCGAGACCGGCGCCCGTTACCTCGGGGTCGAGCACGTCTTCGTAGAGACCGACGAGATGGAGAACCCGGCTTTCAGGCTCAATCCGAAGGACCGGTGTTACATCTGTAAGTTAGGCCTCATGAAGCGGCTAGTCGCCCTGGCCGCCGAGGAGGGCCTCTCGGCGGTGGCCGAGGGAACAACGGCGGACGAGGCGTCGGGGGTACGGCCGGGGCTCCGCGCCTGTCGCGAGCTGGGCGCCGAAAGCCCTTTACTCGACGTCGGGCTAACGAAGGCCGACGTACGTTACCTGGGCCGGGAGCTGGGCGTCCCCGGTTGGGATACCCCGCCGGGGGGATGTATCGCGACGCGGGTACCGTACGGAACCGAGCTGACCGTGGGGCTGTTGGAGCGGATAGCCGAAGCGGAGACCGTTATCCGTTCGTTCGGTATCGCGCAGGTTCGGGTAAGGACTTACCCCGACGGCCTTGCCCGTATAGAGGTCGAACCGGACGACTTCGAGGTCGTGTTGGGACCGGCCGCCTTGCGCAAGATACGGGAGCGGCTCCACGAGCTCGGTTATAAATACGTAACCCTGGACCTGGACGCGTTCAGGAGCGGGAGTATGGACTCGTAACCGAGAAGCGTAATAGTAGGACACACAACACTTGTGTAATTATTATATTAGTGCTATCCTTAACGGCGGGTTGACCGTGGCTTACGCGAGATTCGGAACATAAACTATACGTTTCGATAAGCGGTCGCTCGCTCGTTACTCAAGCGATCACTAACACGATCGGTTTAGTATTATATTTATCAAACTAGTACTCGCCCCAACGGACGTTCGGCCGAAACGCGCGACGCGAATACCCTTTTCCTTTCGATAATCCCCTCGTCGCCGGCCGCCTAGGGGGGTTTCATGTTTGAATCCGAGACGGGCTTAATACTGGCTTTTATACTCGTTGGAGTATTAGTAAGCGCCGGTATAGGTCTGCGACTCGCCATCGGAAAACGCAGGAGACCGTGCCCCGCCACCTTCTCTTGGATACTGTACAACCCCTACACCCGACTCGTCGCCGGCGCAGACCTCGTCGTAGAACGGGCCGGCATCGAACCCGGTATGAAGGTCCTCGACGCGGGGTGCGGCCCGGGGCGCCTGACGATACCCGCCGCCCGGGCCGTCGGAACCGACGGAACCGTCGTCGCCCTGGACGTTCAGGCGGCGATGCTGGTTAAAGTCGCCGCGAAGGCAGAGTCGAAAGGGGTTCGAAACGTTATCACCGTCGAAGGGGGCTTGGGCGAAGGCGCCCTGGACGGTTATAACGAAGCGTTCGACCGCGCGCTCCTCGTCACCGTCCTGGGCGAAGTACCCGACGCGGCGGCGGCGATGGCCGAAATCTACCGGGCGCTGAAGCCCGGCGGCGTACTATCGGTAACCGAGATGATTCTCGACCCGGACTACTTGACGCGCCGGACGGTCCTGGGGCTGGCCGAACGCGCCGGGTTCCGATTGGACCGGGCCTTCGGAACGTGGCTCGCGTTCACCGTAAACCTCGTGAAGCCGACCGACGGAGATGACAACCGACCATAACATCCTCGCCGTGTACCCCGAGTTGGTCGAATCGAAAATTTTCGACTTAATGCCGCCTTTGGGTATGCTCTGGGTCGCGGCGGCATTCCAGGACGCCGGATACCCGGTCCGTTTCGTAGACGAACAGGTCGAGGACGTAGACGTCGGTGCTCTGGCCGAGGAGTTGGAACCGGCCCTCACCCTGATAGGCGGGACGAGCCACTCCCGCTTCGAGGCCTTTGACCGGGCGGCCCGGGTAAAAAAGGCATACCCTCCGACCACCGTCGTCTACGGCGGGCCCCACGCGTCCTTCACCGCCGACGACACCCTGACCCATATCGACGACATAGACATCGTGGTCCACGGTGAGGGCGAATACGCGACCCTCGACCTCGCCCGCTGGAAAGAAACCGGCGGGAGCGCGGAAGAGCTCTCGCGTATAAAAGGAATCGCTTATCGGTCAAACGGACGCGTCGTCTCGACGGGATGGCGTCCTTTCAACCACGAACTGGACGCCCTGCCCGAACCTGCCCGGGGCCTGGTGCCGATAGAACTTTACGGGATGGAATTGGAGTACCTGGGTCTCCCGGCGACTTCCATCGTCACGGCCCGGGGCTGCCCGGTCGCCTGTTCCTTCTGTTCCGCGTCGAAGATGTACGGCCGTTCCTACGCGACCCGTTCGCCGGCCAAGGTCATCGACGAGGTAGAAGGATTGGTCAAGAGCCACGGTATAGAAGGGTTAAAGATCTTCGACAGCACTTTCACCCTCAACAAAAAGCACGTCCTGGGATTCTGCGACGAGTTGGAGAGGCGGCGCCTGGTGATGCCCTGGGAGTGCGAGGTGCGAATAGGAACCGTCGATAAACCACTTTTCGAACGTATGCGGGAAGCCGGCTGCTACTACATCGACTTGGGTGTCGAGTCCGGCGACCAGTCGGTCCTTGCCGAGATGGGAAAGGGCATAACGTTGGACGACGCCGACGAACTACTGCGATGGGCCGAGGAGCTGGGCGTCCGTACGAAGGTCTTCTTCACGGTGGGGCACATCGGCGAGACATACGACGCGGGAAAGAGTACACTCAGGTTCATCAGGAAGAACAGAAAACGCATAACCCTCGTGGGATACGGACCGGCAATACGTATATATCCTGGAACGCGGGTCGAAGAGCACGCGATAGAAAACGACCTTTTACCACAAGGTTTTAGGTGGTCGACGTCTTACGAGAATAGGGACAACTTAAAACTATTTAGGCCCACCGACAACGTACCTATACTCCTTCAACCGCAAATGGGCCTCCGCGAGCTCAGGCGACTGCGGATGAAGTATATGCTCTCGCGGGTCTTATCGCTCAACTTCGTCTTATTTAAATTGAAATTCTTATTGAGATACGGCGAGCTTGGCAGGTTCTTGAATCTCGGGCTGAAAGGTTTAGTAGGTAAAAGCCGAAAAAACTAGCGGCTTAAACGTTAATCAGCGCCTTCATCGTCCTCTATAAACCTATAGACTTCATCGCCTTCCTTAATCAATCCCAGGTCCGTCCGCGCAAGCCGCTCTATCGCTTCCATATCGTTTTCCATGCGTTCTATTTCGTCCCTGAGCTCGGTATTCTCGGCCTCGACGGCGGCGATACGGTCCTCCAGTTCGGCGTTCTCGGCCTCGATCTCCTTCAAGCGCAAGAAACCGTACCTGCTGAAAACAAATAAATATACTACGACGACGATCACCGCCGCCAACAGGACAATCCTTATAACGACTCTAACCCTCGAAGACCTCGCCATGCTTGGTACCGTTATATAAAGTTAGAGATTGACGGACTTTAAGGCCTGCGTGCCCTCGTAAACGGCCGCGGCGCCGAGCTCATCCTCTATTTTGATCAACCTGTTGTACTTTATAACCCGTTCCGACCGGGCCGGCGCACCTGCCTTTATCTGGTTGCCTCTGGTCGCAACGGCGAAATCTGATATGTAAGTATCGCACGTTTCACCGGAGCGGTGAGAGATGACGCAGCTGTACCCGGCCAGGTGTGTCGTCCTTATCGCGTCTAAAGTCTCGGTTACGGTTCCTATCTGGTTGAGCTTAATAAGGACAGAGTTGGCCGCGTTTTCTTCTATGCCCCTGGCGATGTGCGCGGGGTTGGTGGCGAATATATCGTCGCCGACTATTTGTATGCGGTCACCGAGGGCTTCGGTCATCGCCCCCCACCCTTCCCAATCTTCTTCGTCCAACCCGTCCTCGATAGAAACAATCGGATATTTATCGACCCATTCGGTATAGAATTCGATCATTTCACCCGAGTCAAACTCCTTACCCTCGGCTTCCAAGATGTATTTACCTTTCCTATAAAATTCGCTCGCCGCCGCGTCGATACATAAAACGACGTCTTCGCCGGGTACGTAACCGGTCTTCTCTATCGCGTCGAGTATGAGCTCGATCGCTTGAGCGTTGGATTTTAATTTCGGGACGAAACCGCCCTCATCGCCCACGCCTGCTTCGAGTCCTCTATCGCCGAGGACTTTCCTCAACGAATGGTACACTTCAGAACCCGTTCGTAACGCTTCTCGAAAAGTAGGAGCACTGAACGGCATCACCATAAATTCCTGGATATCCACGTCGTTGTCGGCGTGGATTCCCCCGTTCAAGATGTTGAACATCGGGACCGGCAAGTACCGCGCCGTAACGCCGCCGAGATACCGGTATAGAGGTATACCGTAAAAATCGGCTGCGGCGCAGGAACACGCCAACGAAACGCCCAGAATGGCGTTTGCGCCCAACCGGCTCTTGTTCTCGGTACCGTCCAACGCGATAAGATGCTCGTCGACTACCACCTGGTCGCCGGCGTCGTACCCTATAAGGGCTTCGGCTATCTCGGTGTTGACGTTGGCAACGGCGTTACGGACACCCATCCCCCCGTACCTGTCCTCCTCGCCGTCGCGTAGCTCGAAGGCCTCGAACTCGCCTGTGCTGGCGCCCGACGGTACGGCGGCCCGCCCGAAAGCTCCGCCTTCGGTCACGACGTCAACCTCGACGGTAGGGTCGCCCCTAGAGTCCAGTATTTCCCGCGCGTGAACGTCTATGATCGTGGTCATCCAATCTCCGTTTTTTCCCTTAATATAGCACTATTTCGGGAAAAAAACAAAGGAAAAGGCGGGCGTATCGCCGACCAACGCAAAAAGGAACGGCCATGAGCCGCCCTTACGTAATCGGAACCGCCGTTTTCGTTTATAATCTATTCGATAACCACCATCTTTTTAGTAGCGACGAAGCCGCCGGCGTCGAGCCGATATATGTACACCCCTGGCGTCAGCCCCGAAGCCACCCTTTCGTGTTCGCCGGCGGGCAACAAACCGTCAGCCAGGGTAGCGACTTTTCTTCCGCCCAAATCATAAACGACCAACATAACGTCGGTATCTTCGGGGATTTCGAAGGAGATGACGGCTTCGCCGCGGGCCGGGTTCGGGCGGGACTGATAGAGGGCGAAGGCCGCGGGTTGAGCTCCCGCGGTCCCCGTAGTCGTCCCGAGGGTTCCAGCTACGCCGTCCACGATGGCTTCCAGTTTGTATTCGTAGGTAACGCCGGGTTCGACGCTAGCGTCTATATAAACGTAAGGGTTTTCGCCGGTGATTAGGGCGGCGTTGACCTTTGTCCACTCACCACTTACTTTGTTCGCCGAACCGCCCGTCCCGGTTACCTTTCGAGTTTCAAAGGGGGCCAACTCCCGCCGGTAGAGGTTGAAACCGGCGATAGATTCGCCTTCGGTGGCTTCGACGGACCACGTTATCGAGATGGCATTACCCGGTGCCCCCTTACAATAAAACGAATTTAACCTTATATCCGTAAAATAGCCGTTAAACCTGACCCACTCAAGGACCGGCGTAACGTCGTCGTAGTCGGTTTCGAGTTTAACCCTATACTGGATATATCTATCCTCGTCGTCGAAATACTCAGAAAGGTCGCAGGGCTCCGTAATTTCATCGGACCATTCGCCCATATCGTTATAATCGGGCGAACTACGCACCCAAAACGTTATCGAAGTCCCTAAGGGCGTCTCCGAGGACCAATCCAAATCGGTCCAGGCGGGAGGGTCTTCCCCCGCATCCAATACCGACGATGTTAAAGTACCTTCGGGGGGCGTCGGTCCCGTCAATTCCCACCACGCGATTTCGTCCCAATCATCAGGTTCGCCAAGAAAAAATTCGGATGTTAATATACTCAAAAGCCCATCGCTATCTACGTCAATAGACCATAATGAATGTACTGCATCGCAACCAATACCGATTTCATATTTATGCCAACTATTACCATATCCGTCTAAGTTCTCGTACCAATTCAAATTTGAACCGAAAGAAACCGCACCGACAGCTAAGTCGATATCGCCGTCGTTATCGAAGTCGCCGGGCGAGCTTATTATTGGGTCGTTTACTGAATCGTCAACTATATGCTCCATCCACAAAGTCCCGAAACCGTTTAGGTTTTCCCACCAAGATACCGTACTGTCGCTCATTGAAGTGCCAGTCACATCAATATCGCTGTCGTTATCAAGATCGGTAGCAGTAACACGTACGGGATAAGAGACAGCATCGTCTATAATATGACTGACCCACGTGTCTCCAGAACCTCCTACGTTTTCCCACCACCTTATAGTATGGCTTTCATGGATTGCGGCAACTACGTCGATATCGTTGTCGTTATCGAGGTCGACTGGAAACGCATCGCCCGGGGCGTCAAGGGGACCGCCTATTTGGTGTTCAGTCCAAGAAGTGCCATCGCCGTATATATTTTCCCACCATATTACCTTACCGTCGGGATAATAAAGATAGTACGCTACGATAACATCGTTATAATCATCACCGTCTATATCCTCGACGTATAAAGAAACAGGGATGCTATACTCGTCGGATATTAAATGCATTTGCCAAACCGAACCATCGCTGTTCGAGTTTTCCCACCAACAAACCTCGTGGTAATCGGAGTTGGAGGTACCGAAAACATCAACATCGCCGTCACCATCGATATCAGAAGCGTACTCGATTACGCCCCCTAGGAATTCCGAATCAATAACCTGCTTAACCCAATTTTCACCATCACCGTCAATATTTTCCCACCAAAAAACGCCGACGCTGTCTTTACCAACAACGTCTATATCCAAATCGCCGTCGATATCAGCCCCGTAACAACTCGAATAAGCTCCCAATTCGTCGTCGACGTTGTATTTAAAAGGAGGTCCCAAGTACAAATAATAACTCGATCGCCAAGTAACACCCTCTGATATATCAAACTCTTCCCCCCAATCCGTAACCGGCCCCGGGAACCCCGGCCCACCGTACCACGATGACTGGTAGAAAGACCCTTCGGAACCAAGGACGTGGGTTACTATCATTATAAGGAGAATTAATAGAAAGGTAATTATAGCTTCGCTTTTCATTTCCCCTCCCGTTATCATACCGGTCTTGACGGTTGTTTCAGTAATTCAAACCCGTATACAGCTTCGGTAAGTTTTATATTATTGTATCGCTATTTAGAAAGAAAGTCAACATCAATCAAAATACTCTACGCGAAAGCTCATATTTCGTTGCCCCCTACCTAGTTTCGCGCTAAAATACCTTCAAAGGAGCCTTTTATGCCCACCGACCTCGAAATCGCGCGGAAGGCGAAGATGCGGCCCATAGTCGACGTGGCCGCCGACCTCGGCCTGACCGAGGACGACATCGACCTTTACGGAAAATACAAAGCCAAGGTCCACCTGGACGTGCTGGAGAAGCGCCGCGGCGGGCCCGGCGGCGGCCTCGTCCTCGTCTCGGCTATGACGCCGACGCCCGCCGGCGAGGGCAAGACGACTACCTCCATCGGCCTCGCGATGGGCCTGGCCAAGCTGGGCGAGCGGACGTGTCTGGCACTCCGGGAGCCGAGCCTCGGCCCGGCCCTCGGGATGAAGGGCGGCGCCACCGGCGGCGGACACAGCCAGGTCCTCCCGATGGAGGACATCAACCTCCACTTCACAGGCGACATACACGCCGTGGGCGCCGCCCACAACCTCCTGGCGGCGATGGCGGACAACCACATCTACCGGCGACAGGAACCCCAAATAGACCCCAGGCGCGTCAAGTGGGGCCGCGTCCTCGACGTCAACGACCGGGAACTTAGGGCCATCGTCGTCGGACTCGGGAAACCCACCGACGGCGTCCCCCACGAGTCGTTCTTCGACATCACCGCCGCCTCCGAGGTCATGGCGATACTATGTCTGGCCGAGGACATCCGTGACTTAAAAAAACGGCTCGGCAATATTTTGGTCGGGTTCACGTACAAACGCGAACCGGTTTACGCCCGGGACCTGGGCGCCGCCGGCGCGATGACGGTGATACTCGCCGACGCGATAAAACCCAACCTGGTACAGACCATCGAGGGGACGCCGGCGCTGGTCCATGGCGGCCCTTTCGCGAACATCGCCCAGGGGACCAACTCGGTCATCGCGACCAAGACGGCGCTGGCGCTGGCGGATTGGTGCATCACCGAGGCCGGTTTCGGGTTTGATTTAGGTGCCGAAAAGTTCTTCGACATCAAGTGCGTCTCGGCGGGTCTCGACCCATGCGCCGTCGTCCTAGTCGCGACTGTCCGGGCGCTCAAGATGCACGGCGGAAAAGAACTCGACGAACTGACCGACCCTGACCCGGCCGCCGTCGAACGGGGCCTGCCGAACCTGGCGAAGCACCTGGAGAGTATCGGTACCTTCAAGGAGTCGCCGGTGGTGGCGTTGAACAAGTTCGCCGCCGACACCGACGACGAAATCGACGTTGTACGCCGCTTCTGCGATGACCGGGGCAGCCCCTTCGCCGTCTGCGACGGCTGGGCCCTCGGCGGCGACGGCGCCGTTGAGTTCGCCGAGACGGTCCGGGACGTAGGCTGCCGGGTGAACCGGCCCTTTAATCCGATGTACGAATGGAACGACCCGGTCGAGGACAAGATATTCGCCGTGGCGAACAAGATATACGGGGCAGAGGCGGTCGACTATACTCGGGAAGCGAAACGGGATTTGCGGACGATTAAGAAACTTGGCTACGAGAACCTGCCGGTCTGCATCGCTAAGACTCAGAAGTCGCTCTCCGACGACCCGAAGCTTTTGGGCCGGCCGAAGGATTTTCTTGTAACCGTACGGGACATAATTATCAACTCGGGCGCCGGTTTCCTGGTACCGTTGACCGGCGACATCATCCGGATGCCGGGACTGCCGAGGGAACCGGCGGCCAAGCGGCTCGACATAGATGAAAACGGAGAGATAATAGGATTGGAATAAGCTTAAGAGAGAACCGTATGCTCGATTTCATATACAAACGGCGCAGCATCCGCAAGTACAGACCGGACCCCATCCCGGACGAGTTGATAACCGAGATGCTCAAGGCCGCGATGGCGGCGCCGTCCGCCAGGAACGCCCAGCCGTGGGAGTTCATCGTCGTACGCGACGCCGAGACGAGGCGTGCCCTGTCCGGCCTAAAACAGGGCGCCCGGATGGCCGCCGACGCGCCGGTCGTCTTCGCCGTACTCGGCGACCGCGGCAATCATTGGATGGAACAGGACTGCGCCGCGGCGACCGAGAACCTTCTGTTGGCGGCGGCGGACCTGGGCCTGGGCGCCGTCTGGGTCGGCCTCCGCGACGAGCACGACGCGCCCGTCCGGGAGCTGTTGGGCGTACCCGAAAAGTACCGAGCGTTTTGCCTGGTCGCCGTCGGCTACCCGGGCGAAGAGAAAGAACCGCGCACCCAGTATAATAAAGCGAAAGTGCATTGGGAGCGGTGGTAGCACGATAACTTCGGCGAACAAGCGGTTACTCGCGGGTGTTTAACGAACCTAGAGACCGCGAGCCCACGGCTTCTTCGGGGGCTTCCTTCTAACCCCTTTCCAACTCTTTAACGTCTATCGGACAGCCCTCGTTTTAAATCTTAAATTTAGCTTGATTTCCAGATTAAGGATTGATATAATACACGCAATAAGCGGTCGGGTACCGGGTTTTTTTTGGAGGTGAAAGTAACCGCCCGAAAGACGCGTTCAGCCTGTTCGTACGTTCCCGACGTTTGTTAATCAGGTACGTTGACCGCAAGCGGCGTAGCTACCTTTAACGTAGCTGCCGTAAGTACAGGGGAGAGTTTATAGAACCGGCTTATGTATTAGCGTTTTTATCGCACAAAACGGTATCGACCGAAATGTTTGCGCGATTCGCCGAGCGGCGGGCGGTATAGCTTTATGGTACAGGGAAGAGTCAAATGGTTTAACGACTCGAAGGGGTACGGTTTTATTGAGGTAGAAGGCGCCGAGGACGTATTCGTCCATCATACCGCCATAGAAGGCGAGGGCTTTAAAACCCTCGCGGAAGGCGAGATGGTGGAGTTCGAAATCGCCCAAGGCGACAAAGGACCTCAAGCGGTCAACGTCAAAAGAGGCGGAGTAACCGAAGAAGAAACCGAGTAGAACCTCGTTAAACCCAAAAGCCCCTCGCGAGAGGGGCTTTTTTATTGGGTTCGGTGGTCTACCTACCGTCTTCGGCTACGAAAAACCGCCGCTACTATAGGGCTACAGCGGTCGTAAATCTGTATCAATCTGCGTATTTTCAGCGTTTATCAGCGTTAAACGTCTAGGTTCCGTACTTCCTTCGCGTGGTCTTCGATGAACTTACGCCGGGGCTCGACCTCGCCGCCCATCAGCAGGCTGAAGACCTCGTCGGCGTAGCTCGCGTCCTCCAGCGTTACCCGCAAGAGCGTCCGGCGTTCCGGGTCCATCGTCGTTTCCCAGAGTTGGCCCGGGTTCATCTCGCCCAGGCCCTTGTAACGCTGGAGCCGGTACTTCTTACCGTCGAGTTCCTTGATGACCTGCTTGAGCTCGCCCTCGGTATAAGCGTAATGCTGCTCCCTCCCAGCACTCACCAGGTAGAGCGGCGGCTGGGCGACGTACAGGTACCCGTTCGCTATCACGTCCTGGAAGTAGCGGAAGAAAAGGGTCAAAAGGAGCGTCCTGATGTGGGCGCCGTCCACATCGGCGTCGGTCATCAGGATTATCTTGTGGTATCGAACGCCGTTTACGTCGAAATCCTCGCCGCCGAAGCCGGTCCCCAGCGCCGCAATGAGGGCGCATATCTCGGCGTTCTGGAGGATTCTATCCACCCGCGCTTTCTCCACGTTCAAGATTTTCCCGCGCAGGGGTAATATCGCCTGGAAGGCCCTGTCACGGGCCTGCTTAGCCGACCCGCCGGCGCTGTCGCCCTCGACTATAAAGAGTTCGCACTCGGTCGGGTCGGTGTTCGAACAGTCGGCCAGCTTCCCAGGTAAGTCCGGGTTGTCTAGGGCCGTCTTGCGCCGCGCGAGGTCTTTGGCCTTCCGGGCGGCCTCCCGCGCCCGGGCCGCAGCCAGAGATTTTTGTACTATCCTGCGGAGGATAGGCGGCTTCTGCTCGAAAAATTCGCAAAGCCCCTCGTATACGACCGAGCTGACGATGCCCTTTATCTCGCTGTTGCCCAGCTTCGTCTTGGTCTGCCCCTCGAACTGTGGCGACGGTAGTTTTATGGAAAGGACCGCCGTCAAACCCTCCCTGACGTCGTCGCCGGTTAATCCCACGTCGCCGTTCTTGAGGAGGTTATTCTTAGCCGCGTACTCGTTAATCGAACGGGTCAGCGCGGCGCGGAAGCCGGTAAGGTGGGTCCCGCCTTCGTGGGTATTGATGTTGTTAGCGAAGGTGAAAACGCTCTCGGTAAACCCGTCGTGATACTGAACGGCCAGCTCGACAATAACGTCGTCTCGGGTCTTGCTGACGTATATCGGTCTCGCGAACTGGGGCTGGCGCGCGCGGTTTATATGCTTGACGAAGGCCTCGATACCGCCCTTGAAGTGGAAAGTTTCACTCGTACCCGTGCGTTCGTCGGTAAAGTTTATCTTAAGGCCGGCGGTCAAAAACGCTATCTCCCGAAGCCGGTGGGTGACAATCTCACAGTCCATCTCGACGGTCTCGAAGATTTCGCCGTCCGGTACAAACGTAATCTTAGTCCCGGTGCCCTTGATGCGTCCGGCCTTCTTCATCGGCCCTTTTCTCTTGCCCCGTGCGAACTCCTGAACGTGTTTGTGGCCGCCGCGGTGTACTTCGGCCCGCAGCCGCTCGCTCAGGGCATTTACGACCGACAGCCCGACGCCGTGGAGCCCGCCGGAGACCTTGTACGCCTTCCGGTCGAACTTACCACCGGCGTGAAGCGTCGTCATGACGACCTCGAGTGCGGGTTTCCGCGTGCCCTTGAGCTTACCGACCGGAATGCCGCGGCCGTTGTCTATAACGGTCACCGAGTTGTCCACGTGGATTATAACGTCTATACGGTCGCAATAACCCGCCAGGGCCTCGTCGACGGCGTTATCTACTACTTCGTATAGGAGATGATGGACGCCGCGCTGGTCGGTGGAGCCGATGTACATCGCCGGGCGGCGGCGGACGGCCTCCAGCCCTTTGAGTACCTTTATATCGCCCGCATCGTAGCCCTTCTCGGCGGCGGCCTTTTTGCGTTTCTCCGGTTTGGCCTCAGGGGTACGCGTCTTCTTCGCCGCCCCCCCGGCCTTCTTAGGCGCCGGCTTCCCGGAAGCCTTCTTCCCGGGCGCCGCTTTCTTCTCGGTTTTCCTCTTTTTAGGAGCCATATCGGTTAATTTTACCCCCGTTAAAAGGCGCTATTACACTAATCCCATATTCACTATATTATACATCAAAACGGCCACGATGTCCAGTAAAAACCGGGTAATCGTGTTCGCCTATATATGTGATTATAAAAGAGTTAGGTTATTAACACCCTCAAAAAGATGTAAAACGCCCGGCGAGCCGCGTACTTCCAAAGAACAGCGGCCCTTTCGGGCCGCCGTCCAGGTTTGGGGAGAAGAACGTTTTTGGAATCGTCCTCGCGCTATTTATTAGCACATAGACCTCAGGAAGTCAAATTGTAGCGCGATATTTTTCTAATGGTAACGGTTTTCCGAATTCGTTTCGACTTTGAACAGCAACACCGGCGGTTTTTGCAGGCGGGGTTCTACGCGCAATACGCCGAATCCCGGGTTTTAGACCGAGGACCGACGCGTACGAATAAGAGATAATCCTATTGACAAAAGCGCCTTCAGTTCATATCATCCCGAAAAGCGTTTAAAGGAGCGTAAAGGATGGCCCGATACATAAAGATAATCGTTTTCGCCGCCGTACTCGCGGCAGCGATAGTAGCCGGGATATATAACGCCATCGTCGGCGCCGTTCTGGGCGTGGGCGCGCTAATTATACTGGTATGGACCATACTAACCTGGACCAAGCCCGGCGTTAAAGTCTTAAAGGGCAGTATCGAGATCGATATCAAAGACCGGACAGGTAAACTGGCCCGCTTTACGCGTACTCAAACCCTTATCCCCATAAAGCAGGACATGGTGGACATCAGGGACCGCAACACCTTCACGAAGGGGACCATAGACGACTTCGAACTGTCCGTCGGCGAAGTGGGCGAAAGAATGACGATCGGCAAATACTACATCATCAAAACGGTCTTCAAGCCGCCGCTGCCGAAAGGGAAGGAATCTACCCGGTCTATCGCCTACAACATGTTCGACGCGTTCGCCGACGACGAGGTGTCGTTTATGTTCGTCGGCGACTACCCGACCAGGGACTTTACGTTCAGCGTCGGCTTCCCGGAAGACCGCAAACCCACGTCCCATAAAGCGTATTCGAAAGACGAAGGCGGCCCAAGGGTGGACGCCGCCCTCGCCGAAGAAGACGGTCGGCTCGTCTGGCGCATAGCGAATCTGAAGCCGGGGACACAGTATTACGTGGAATGGGTCTGGTGAAAAACCGGGAGACGGCGGACTTTCCGTCCGCAGGACATGCAACGACGGCGGGGATTAAACCCCGCCTTTTTATTTTATGGATTGAGTTCGAACCGTACTAATCGCGTTTTTACTATTCGACCGCCAGACTCACGGGCTTATGAACGCCGTCAATGTTCAAGAGCCTTTCACCGTCGACACTCAACAGCGTTACACGGTCGTCCCCGCGGTCGGCGACCCAGACGCCCAACCCCGGCGCGACCGCCACGTCCGCCGGTGTCTCGAAACGGTCCGCCGTCAACTCTACGTCGCCGCCCGACGCGATTTTATACACCTTATTGTACGTGGACGCCACCCAGACGTCCCCGTTATCCTGGTCTACGACGAGACTCCAGGGGAGTTCGACGGCGACCTTCCGCCGCAGGTTCCCCTCGTAGTCCACGGCGATAACCCGGCCGTTACCGTAATCGGTTATCCAGACCAGCGACCGGCCGGCGTCGACGGCTACATCCCGGGGTTCGTAGAGACCCTTTTTCCTCTTGTGTAGTACTTCGCCGTCCGGCGACAGATGAAAGACGTCGCTGATACCGCCCACTATCCACGCCGAACCGTCGGGCGCGACGGCGACCGCGTACGGTTCATGGAAGTCGCTCGTGCGCCATATCTCGGATCCGTCTTCGCCGAGTAGCGCCACTTGATGGACGTAAGTATCCGACACCCATAGGGAACCGTCACCTCTCGCGACCGCCAGGCCAGGCGGCGTCTCGGCTTCGGTGGAAGAATAAGTGTCCGGCGTAACCGTCGGTCGCGGATGGACTACGTCCTCGAGCCGGAACAGTTCTTTGCCCGAAGCGGTATCCATGCAAACGACTGTATAGTCGTATTGCTCGACGAACCACAGGCGCCCCCGCTCGGCGTCCAGCGCGAGGGACGCCGGGTTTCTATACCGGGGCACTTCGAGTACCGGTTCGCCATCGTCGCCCCACTGGCCGATTCCGCCCTCGTACGCGACCCACACGCCCGCCGCGGCCGTCGAAACGAACGCTCCGATTACCGCTAACATCGCCGACGCATTCCGCATCGGTTCCCCAACACCTTTCCGCCTTGTTTAGTAGTAACGGCCGACCTATTGTAACAGCGTTTCGGTCGCCGGTCAACTCGCCGCGCCGGCGTACGCCTCCTCGAAATCGGTCACGAAAGAGGCCAACTTATCGTCGATTATCGCCGTCCGTACGTCGGCCATCAATCGTTGGGTAAACGCTATATTGTGTATCGAAATAAGGCGGTCGGCGAGGGCCTCGCCGGCCAGGTACAAATGCCGCAGGTAGCCCCTCGCGTAGTGACGGCACGTGTAGCAATCGCAGTCCGGGTCCGGCGGTCGGTCGTCCCGTCCGTACTCGGCCCGCTGGATATTCAACCTGCCGCTTCGCGTCAAGACCGAACCGTGGCGCCCTTCCCGGGTCGGGACGACGCAGTCGAACAGGTCGTAGCCGCGGGCGACGGCGGCGGGCAGGTCCTGGGGCCGCCCGACGCCCATCAGGTAGCGTAGTTTCCGCTCCGGCATCAGCCTCGCCGTGAAGCCGGCGGCCGCGAGCATTTTAACCGGGTCCTCGCCCACCGAAAGCCCACCTACCGCGTACCCGAAGAAGTCCATCGCAACGAGGTCGGCGGCGCTAGTCTCGCGCAAATCCTCGTAAAGCGCGCCTTGGACAATGGCCAGCAAACGCTGGTCGCTTCGTTTTTGAGCCTTCACGCTTCGCTCGGCCCATCGGGAAGTTATCTCGACCGCCCGTTCGGCCTCCTCCCTCGACGTCGGATAAGAAGTGCAATAGTCGAGCTGCATAACCAAATCGGCGCCCAACTTCTCCTGTACTTCAACTGCTCTCTCAGGCGTCAATCGGACCTCGGCGCCGTCGATATGGTTCCTAAAGGTCACGCCGTCGTCGTCTATACTCCGCAACTCGCCCAGGCTGTGGACCTGGAAACCGCCGCTGTCGGTCAGTATCGCGCCCGGCCAGCCCATAAACCGATGAAGCCCGCCCAGCGCCGCAACCGCGTCCTCCCCCGGCCGCAGATGGAGGTGGTACGTGTTGGCGACCAGTATACGCGTCCCTGTCGCCGCCAACTCGTCGGGCGCCACCGCGCGGACAGCGCCCCGGCTCGCGACCGGCATGAACGCAGGCGTAAGCACGACGCCGTGGGGTGTGGTCAACCGCCCGGTCCGCCCGCCGCCGGATAGTGCATCTATCTCGAACGCGAAATCGGCCATAGACGGCTATCCGTCGGTCCGGATTACCTCCATGTCCCTCTCGAAGAGTTGCTTTACCAACCGGTTCAACAGGTTAGTGCCTTGCAAAGCCAGCCCAACGAGCGATTCCAGCTCTTTGACGCTGAACGGCCGGGACTCGCCCGTAGCCTGAACCTCGACGACGCGGCCCGATTCGGTCGCCGCGACGTTCATATCCACGTCGGCCCGGGAGTCCTCTTCGTAACAGAGGTCCAACAATTGTTCTGCGTTCACGATACCGACCGAGACGGCCGCAAGCCCCTCGCGGAGAGGTGCGTTCCCGTCCGAATCGCGTATGTTGGTCTTAAGAAGCGCGTCATAAAGGGCCGCGTATCCACCGGTTATGGCCGCGGTGCGGGTCCCGCCGTCGGCCTGAATGACGTCGCAGTCGATAACTATCCTGCGTTCGCCGAAACTATCCAAGTCTGTTACGGCTCGGAGTGCCCGCCCGACGAGCCGCTGTATTTCCAGCGCCCTCGAGTCGGGTATCGGCCGGCGGCCGCTCCTCGACGTCCGCTCGTCGGTCGCCCGTGGAAGCATCGCGTACTCGGCGGTGACCCACCCGGCGCCGCCGCCCTCCATCCACCTCGGGACGCCGGTTTCGACGCTGGCGGTACATATCACCTTCGTATCGCCCACCTCGATAAGGCAGCTCCCCTCAGGGTACTTCAAATAGCCGCGGGTTATCTGTATCGGTCGGAGCGCATCGGACGCGCGGCCGTCGGGCCTCTTATACCCTGCCATAGTAAGGTCCTTTTTAAGTTGCCTTCGGTCGGTTCTTTGTTATTATCGCGGAAAATCAATATAATATACGGGCGCACCGAAAGCGACACTTTTTTGGGAGACTGCATGGAAGCGATAATCAGGCAGGTCGACGGCATAACGATGGTGGGGAAATCCGACTCGGGCGTATGGGTAACGATGGACGGCCCGGCGGAGTTTGGAGGAAGCGAAGCCGGCGTACGCCCGTTCGAACTCCTCCTCATCGGCCTCGGCGGGTGCACCGGCATGGACGTCGTATCCATACTTGCGAAGAAGCGCGTGAGCCTCGACGACTTCGAGGTTCGAATAGAAGCCGACCAGGCCAGCGAGCACCCCAAGGTATTTACCGAAATCAGGATAAAATACGTCTTCTACGGGAAGGGTCTGAATCCAAAGCACGTTGAAGAGGCGATATCCCTCTCCCAGGACAAGTACTGTTCCGCTTCGGCGATGCTCAAGAAGGCGTGCGAGATAAAACACGAGTACGAGATAGTGGAGAAATAGCACAGTTTATGAAAGTCCTTTTCTTTCACGCGTCCGTGGGCGAAGGGCACAGGACCGCCGCCAAGGCCCTCATCAAGGCCCTTGAGAAGCACTTCCCAGATTGGAAGTACGAGGAAGCCGACATACTCGAGCTGGCCGGGCCGTTCTGGATGAAGTTCTTTCGGGGCGGGTACCTATGGATAGTCGACAACGCCCCCTGGTTCTGGGGCTTGATGTTCCGCCTGTGGAACTTTCCGGGGCACGGGTTCCGCGGACGGCTCCAGCGATGGATCGACCTGGCGATATTCCGGAAGGTTACCGAGAGGTATTTAGCCGACAAAGACTTCGATATAATCATCGCGACCCATTTCTACCCTATCGAGGCCCTCATCGCGATGCGCGGCGACGGCGCCGATACACCTCCCTTCTTCGAGGTGGTTACCGACTTTACCTTTCACCAGTACTGGGTCCAAGAAAACCCCGACGGGCTTTTCCTGGCGGCAGAAGCGTTAATCCCTCTTTACGAGGACGCAGGCGTACGCTGCCCTATCGAGGTAACCGGCATCCCTATCCGTCCGGACTTCGAAGAGCCGGGCGAGGGGCGGATACTCCTGGACGAACTCGGCCTGGACCCGGGCAAATTCACGGTCTTGATACTTTCGGGCGGCGCCGGGGTCGGTCCCGTCCGAGAAGTGGCGACCGCCGTCGGCAACCTGGACATAGACGCCCAGCAGATAACCGTCTGCGGCCGCAACAACGAGCTTTGCGACTGGTTCGCGACCCGCGACTTCAAGCTACCGACGGCCGTCCAGGGGTTCATAACCTACATGCCCGACCTGATGCGGGCCGTCGACTTAATCGTGTCCAAGACCGGCGGGATGACCACTAGCGAGGCATTGGCATGCGGCACGCCCATGGTCGCTATGGACCTGGTCGACGGGCAGGAACGCTGGAACGCGATGACGCTGGAGCAATGCGGCGCGGCAGTCCGTGTCCGCCGCTGGCAGGATGTCGCCCCGGCGGTCGAGGCGCTGTACCACGACCGGGAGCGTTTGCGGCAGATGACCGAAGCGGCCAAAGAACTGGGCCGACCCTTCGCCGCCCGGGACATATTGGCGAAAGCGGCGGAGCTGGCGAAACCGTAAACCGTATCCATAAAAACTGATATCGGTAGGACGAAGCACAAGGGCGGCCGCTGGGCCGCCCATTTTACCGCCGCGTCATTTACGTCATGCGTTTAATACCCGTACGCCTCCTCGATACGCCCGGTCGCCCGGAGCATCTCGAGCTTCGCGATATTGTAGTCGTAAAGGGCCGCCGAGTAGCCGAGTCGGGCCTGGGTCAGCGCCGATTGGGCGTCCATTACCTCCAGGTTCGACATCAGCCCGTAGTCGTACCGGGCTTGGGCAATCTCGAGCCCCCGCTCGGCCATTGTAACTGTCTCCTCGCTGGTCCGCACGGCCTTCTCCGCCGTCAAGAGCGCGTCGAATATCCCCTTTACTTCCAACTCGATACCGTCGGCGGCGGCCTCCCTCTCTAACCTCAGCGCGTCGGTTATCGATTCCTTTTGTTTTACTTTCCCGTGAGTAACGAGCCCGTCCCAGATCGGCCACGACATGTTCAACATCACGTTATACTGGTCGCTCCACTCGTCCTTGTCCAGCGACAACGCGTTCGCATACAAACTAGCTCCGGCCATTAGTAACACTGTCGGGTTGTCGCCGGTCTTCTCAATGTCCGTGTACGCGTCCGACACCTCGATGTTTCGGTCGAATTGGAGGAGTTCCGTCCGGCGCTCGGCCGCGTCGACCAACGCCTGGTCGAGGTCGAACAACTCCAGTTCGAATTCCATCCGGTCGGTGAGGACCACGTCTTCGTCTTCTCCGAGTTGGAGCTGGTTCCGAAGCGCGCGCCTCGCGGCCTCCACGCCGTCGCTGGCGCGGTCCCGTTCCGTCTCCAAATTACTCACCTCGACCCGCGCGCGGAGCACGTCGTATTCCGATACCAACCCGGCGTCGTATCGGTCTTCCGCCGAAAGGTAGTGGCTCGTCGCGACAGCCAGGCCCGTCTCGGCCACGCGCAGGCTCTCCTCGGCCAGTAGCAGCCCGTAGTATAGGCTAACCGTATCGTATATAACGCCCTCGCGGGCGCCCCGCTCCTCCTCCACGCCCAAATCTATCAAGCGGTGCGCCAGGTTCAACCCGGCCCACTCGTACCCGGCCAGGTATATCGGCTGGGTCAGGGTAACGCCCACCTCCGCCGACTCGTCGAAGCCCATCGGAAACTCTACGGCCGGCGAATCCGGCCCGAACGTCCCGGCCGGTATCTCGATGTTCGCGAGACCGAAGTTCTTTATCGCGCTGGCCGAAAGGTCGAGCTTCGGGACGAACGCGCCCCTGGCGGCGATGAGCGTGTCCCGGTACCCCTGGGTCCGGACCCGCGTCGCTTCGTACCCCCGGTCCACAGTGAGCGCCCGGTCGACGGTATCCTCTACACTCAACTCGACGGCGCCTGCGGCCGTCACCGCTATTAGACAAACGAATAACAACACTTCCGACGTTCTCATCATTCCTCTCCGCTATTACTTCTTCCCTGCCCGGACGCCGTTGAAGAAGAGGTCGAAGATTATGTCCGTCCCCTCTTCCAGGGTATAGTCAACGTACCCCCACAGCACGCTAATCGCGAAGTCGTGGGCCATAGTGATGAGCCGGACCGCCAGGAAACGCGCGCCGTAGTCTTTCACGTCGCCGGCGTCGATGGCTTTCTGTATGTATCCGCCCACGACGTCACCGATTTCTATCAGCTTTTGTACCATCAACTCTCGGAGTTGGCGTATATGTTCCGGGTCGGCGGACCGGTACGACATCATTATGTTGAAGAAGTCCCGATTCTCGTCGATGTAATCCAACTCCGCTGTTATGAGAGCCCTGATACCACCTTCGAAGTCGTCGGCGGATGCGAGGGCTTCGGCGAATACGTCGGCGACCTCTTCAAAACCCTCCTCGACCATCTTCAGGAACAGGTCCCGCTTGCCGTCGAAATACCCGTAGAGGGTCCCCTTGGCGAACTCGGCCTCGGCGGCTATCTCGTCGAGGGTCGCCTTCGCGTACCCCTTGGCGGCGAAGACCTTCCGGGCGGCGGCGATTATATCGGCGCGCCGGGCGAGGCGTTCCCGTTCGCGCCTCGTCAACTTCTTACCCGGTTTACGCTCAGTCATAGCTCCTCCTTCGCCGCCGCCCGGTAAAAACTGACCGACCGGTCGGTAACTATACTGACCGTTCAGTCGTTGAACTATAGCCGAAAAAGCGAGGGATGTCAAGGGGGAAAGCGGCGTACTCGTACGCGTAAACCTTTTCGTTCTTGCCGGTAAGGTCCGCCTATGCTATATTCCCCAACCTTTTCCGGGACGAGACAAAATCGATATTAAGTTATGGCCCGTCTGTACGAATATCAGGGCAAGGAACTTTTGCGGGAGGCCGGGTTCGCCGTCCCCCGGGGCGGCGTCGCCCGCACCCCTGACGAGGCCCGCGCCCGGGCCGAAGCGGTCGGCGGCGCCGTCGTCCTCAAGGCCCAGGTCTTCGTCACCGGCCGGGCCGCGGCCGGCGGTATCCGCTTCGCCGAGGCGCCGGACGAAGCGGCGTCCGTCGCCGCCGAGATGCTGGGCGCCGACGTCAAGGGCCAGGCCGTCGGCGAGCTCCTCGTCGAGGAGAAACTCGACATTGCGTCCGAGATGTACGCCGGTATAATAGTTGACGACGCGGCCAAGCAACCGCTCCTCGTCTTCGCCGCCGTCGGCGGGACCGGCATCGAGGAGATCGCCGCCGAGAACCCCGATACGGTAATCCGCCGGCACGTAGACGTAAACCGGGGTCTACGGCCGTACGATGGGACAAACATCGCGCGGAAGACCGGGCTTGGGGGCAAAACCCTGGCGAGGGTCGGCCGCGCGCTGGTTTACCTTTGGGAGACGGCCCGCCGCTACGAGGCCAGGGCGGCGGAGATAAACCCGCTGGTCGTCACCGCCGTAGGCGACGTCGTGGCCGCCGACTGCAGGATTACGATAGACGACTACGCGGTATATCGGCACCCGGAGCTCGGTATCGAGGTGGCCCGGGAGTTCGACCGGCCGCCGACCGAGCTTGACTTAATCGCGTACAACGTCGAGAAGGACGACTACCGGGGCACCTTCTATTTCGTGCAACTGGAGCGGGGTTACTCGAGGGGCGACGGCTACGTCGGTTTCCATGGCGCCGGCGGCGGCGGCTCGATGATGTCGATGGACGCCGTACTCGCCGAGGGCTTCAAACTCGCGAACTTCTGCGATACGTCCGGGAACCCGCCGGCGTCGAAGGTTTACCGGGCGGCCAAGATAATCCTGGCCCAGGGCCCTATCGTCGGGTACTTCGGGTCGGGGTCGGGCGTCGCCAGCCAGGAGCAGTTCCACTCGGCCCGGGGGCTCGTCAAGGCCTTCAGGGAGGCGTGGCTCGATATCCCCGCCGTGATTCGCCTCGGCGGAAACCGCGAAGATTTGGCGGTCGAGATACTGACCGAATATACGAAAGACTTGCCTGCGCCGGTCGAGGGGTACAAGAAGGACGACCCGGCCGGCTTCTGCGCCCGGCGGCTGCGGGAGTTAGTGGACGCTTGGGACTACTCAAAGGCGTACGAACGCCCGCCGGAGGAGCCGCACGACGCCGATTACTCTTTCGAGACCGTTACCGGCGGAACCGTATCTTACGATTACTCCAAGTGCCGGGAATGCAAGACCAAAACGTGTATAAAAACCTGCGTCCCGGGCGTACTCGAACTCGACGACGGGGGTTGTCCACGGTTGAAGATAACACCCGAGGACGCGGCCAAGGGTAAGTGTACCGAATGTCTGGCCTGTGAGGTGGAGTGTTTCGCTAAGGGGAACGGCGGGGGCAAGATACTACTCCCTATCCCCGGGCTTAACTCCACAGATTAACGCATGTCGATAATAATCAACGATAAAACCAAAGTCATAGTCCAAGGCATCACCGGCAGAGAAGGCCGCGCCCGAACGGCCTTGATGAAGGGCTACGGTACCGACGTGGTCGCCGGCGTGACCCCCGGCCGCGGCGGCGAAGAGGTCGAGGGCGTGTCCGTGTTCGATACCGTCGCGGCGGCAATAGAAGAGGTCGGCGAAGTAGGCGCGACGGCCGTCTTCGTCCCGGCGCCGCTGGTTAAAGACGCAGCCCTTGAGGCGTTCGATTCGGGGGTAAAGCTGGCGGTACTCGTACCGGACAGGGTCCCTATTTACGACGTAATGGAAATAGCTACGGCGGCAGAGGCCAACGGCGCCCGCTTCGTAGGGCCGAACACCCTCGGCGTATTGTCGGTCGACAAAGCCGTAATGGGGATGCTCGGCGGCCGCGCCGAGTCGGCGAAGAAATGGTTCAAACCCGGGCCGGTGGGCGTCTCGAGCCGTTCCGGCGGCATCACCTCGAGCCTCGCTTACTACCTGAACAGGGCGGGCATCGGTCAGACCACGATAATCCACGTAGGCGGCGACGCCGTCGTAGGGACGCGACACCCAGAAGTGATGCTGATGTTCGAGGACGACCCAGCGACCAAGGCCGTCGTGATGTTCGGCGAGATAGGCGGGACACAGGAAGAGGAAGTCGCCGAGTTAATCGCCTACGGCCGGTTTACCAAACCGTTGGTCGCGTTCGTCGGCGGGAAGGCGGCCAGGGAGGGAACGCGTTTCAGCCACGCGGGCGCCATCGTCGAGGGGAGCCGGGGGACGCACGAAGGCAAGGTTCGTGCCCTGAGAGAGGCCGGCGCGGCCGTGGTCGACGAGTACGACCGGATACCGGAGGAAACCGTGCGCGTACTCAGGGAGGCTGGCATCCCGACCGGCGGAGTTTAAAAGGGTCGATGAACGAACCCGTTACCATACTCTTCGTATGCACCGGCAATTCATGCCGCAGCCAGATGGCCGAGGGGCTCGCCCGGTTCCTCGGCAGAAGCGCCGTGGACGCGTATTCGGCCGGGACCAATCCCATCGGCATAGTGGAGCGGACGTACAAGGTCATGGAAGAAATCGGTGTGGATATATCGAATCAGACGTCGGACCCGTTGGAGATGTACGTCGGCCAGCCGTTCGACTACGTGATAACCCTTTGCAGCCACGCCGAAGCTATCTGCCCGACGTGGGCCGGTTCCGGCGAAAGGCTCCACTGGCCGATCGCCGACCCGTACAGCGCCCAAGGCACCGAGGAGGATATTATCGCCGCGTACAGGTCGGCCCGGGACGCGATACGCGACGAGTTAATCGAGTTCTTCGGCGAAATAGGCATCCCGACGGACGAAGAGAAACTAACGCGAGTCGAAGGCGAATAAAGACGGAGAACTTATGTCCCCCGATAAATGGAAGACGGCGGTAACCCACATCGCCCCTAACGAGATACGACTGCGGGGTTATCCGGTCGAGGAGTTGATGGGTCGCCGCTCGTACGCCGAGGTGGCGTGGCTCGCACTTAAGGGCGAACTGCCTACGGTCGAACAGGGCCAAATGTTGGACGCGATACTCGTCTCGTCAGTCGACCACGGCGTCACGCCCCCGTCGTGCCTGGCGGCCATCACCGCCGCTTCCACAGGCGCGCCGGTCAACGCTGCCTTGGCCGCCGGCGTCCTCAGCATCAACCGGTACCACGGCGGCGCCGTCGAAAATTGTATGCGGACGATACGAGAGGCCGTCGCGCTACGAGACGAGAAGGGTATCACGGCCGACGAGGCCGCCGCCGAACTGGTCGCGAACTACCTGGGGCGGAAAAAGCGGCTCGCCGGTTTCGGGCACCGGTTCCACACGCGGGACCCGCGGGCGGTACGATTGTTCGAATTGGCCGACGACACCGGCATCGGCGGCGCTTACACGGAGATGGCCCGGGCACTGGAAGTACAATTAAAAAAGCAATCGGGCAAGGACCTGCCGCTTAACGTAGACGGCGCCATCGGCGCGGTCCTCCTCGAGCTTGGCTTCGAACCGGAAATCGCGAACGCGTTCTTCATAATGGCGCGGCTCCCGGGTCTCCTCGCCCACGTGCTGGAGGAGTGGGAACGGCAGAAGCCGATGCGCCGTATCGAACCGAGCGGCTGGGAATACGACGGCCCGCCGGAACGCCACCTGGACGACTGAGGGGTACCCATGAGCGACGACGTCAGAAATAAACTAACAGAGCTTTTCCGGGAAGAGCTGGGGTGGATATCGGATTCCGATCTGCGGGAAAAGACGTTAGCCGCCCTGGCAAAAGCCGTCGAGGCCGGTGGATGGGGCGCGGGCGACATAGAAAAGCTGCCGTTCACCCTGCTCATCGAAGACGTCGAGATAACGCTGGTGGAGCACACCCGGGCGATAACCCGTTGCGCCCGGGCGATGGCGCTGGAAATGAAAGCAATTTACGGCGACCGTCTCGAGTTAAACATGGACCATCTGACCGCCGGCGCCCTCCTCCACGACTGCGGCAAGTTCGCCGAGTACGAGCGGGCGAAGAACGGATACGTCAAGTCGCACGTGGGCCGGATGCTCCGGCACCCGTTCAGCGGGACTGCGATCGCACACGGGATTGGGCTTCCGCCGGAGGTATGCCACATAATCGCGACACACGCCAAGGAGGGTGAAGGAGCGCGGGCGACGGCCGAGGCGATTATCGTCAACCACGTCGACTTCGCCAACTTCGAACCGTTCAAGTTGTAGCGTTTATGGGCCGCGAAGGATACACAGCAGCTTTCTACGCGCTGTACGACGCCGTCGGGTACTCGCTCTTGGCCGCGCCGGCATTGTACGCCCTCGCCTTCGTCGGCGTCCACCTGGGGCACGCCCCGGAACCGAACGGCTTCGACCCGCTCCAATCGCTGCTGGTTTTCCGCCTGCTCTATCGCGATATACTGTTGGGCACTGCCCTTTTCTCGGCCTGCGCCGCCGTGCTCGGCACGGTAAACGCCGTCGCCGGAAAGCTCGCCGGTGTACGCAAAAAGCTCTTCTCGACCGTCTATTGGCCGGGGCGCCTCGCGATTATCGTCGCCGCCGCCGCCTACGTCGTCCTCTATTGGACTATCTACCCCTGGGCCGGGCCGGTCAAGTTCGTCTTCACGTCTGTAATCGTTGCCAGCGGCGCGATAAACGGATGGGACACGCATGCTTAGACGGTGGAGGGTAGCTTGTAGAATTTAGATTATGGGTAAGACCTTCGCAGAAAAGATATTCAGCGCCCGGGCCGGCCGGGACGTGGTTCCCGGCGAGATAATCACCGTCGAGCCGGATTTCCTATTAACCCACGACAATACGGCTGCGATAACCGCCACCTTCGCGAAGATGGGCGCCGAGAGGGTAGTGCACCCGGAACGTTTGGTCATAGTACTCGACCACTGCATCCCCGCCGCCGACGCCAAGCACGCCGAGAACCACAAAAAAGTCCGGGAGTTCGTCGCCGAGCAGGGGGTCGAACACTTCTACGACGTCGGCCGCGGCATCTGCCACCAGGTCCTACCCGAAGAGGGGTTCGCCCGCCCCGGCCGTTTGATACTCGGTTCTGACAGCCACACGACGACTTACGGTGCCTTCGGCGCGTTCAGCGCAGGAATAGGCCGTAGCGAGGCGGCGGCGATATGGGCTACCGGCGAGATATGGCTGATGTGCCCCGAGTCGGTCCGGATTAATATAACCGGAGAGTTTGCCCACGGCGTCGGGCCTAAGGACCTCATACTCTCCATAATCGGCGACGTGGGCGCCGACGGGATACTCTACAAGTCGGTCGAGTTCGCCGGCCCGGTCATCGAGGAGATGAGCGTTTCGGGCCGTATGGTACTCGCGAACATGTCGGTCGAGATGGGAGCGAAGAACGGGTACGTCGCCCCCGACGACAAGACGGCCGAATGGCTCGCGGCCAGGGGCGCGGCCGAGTACGGGACCGTTTACCCTGACGCCGACGCGTCTTACGGAAGCGAGTTGGAATACGACGTGAGCGATTTAACGCCGATGGTCGCGAAGCCCCACACGGTAGATAACGTCGCGCCCGTCGAGGAAGTAGTCGGTACGAAGGTTGACCAGGTGGTCCTGGGGATTTGCACCAACGGCCGGGAAGAGGACCTCGAAGAGGCGGCGAACATTTTAGACGGCCGGACGGTGGGTTCCGGGTGTCGATTGTTGGTCTTCCCGGCGAGCCGGGAGGTCTGGCGCGAAGCCCTCAAGTCCGGCGTGCTCGAGGCAATAGAGGGCGCCGGAGGGGTCATAATGAACGCCGGGTGCGGCCCGTGCCTGGGCGCCCACGAAGGCGTTCTTGCGCCCGGCGAGGTCTGTCTCTCGACGGCGAACCGTAATTTCCGCGGCCGAATGGGTACGCCCGAAGCCGAGATATATTTGGCGTCGCCGGCGACGGCCGCCGCGACCGCAGTGGAGGGTCGAATCGCCGACCCCAGGGGATATTTATAGCCAGGAGTATTTTCATATGTATATGTTACTGGGTATCGTCGTGTTTCTAGCAATAGCTGTTTTCGCCTTCGCGGTTATATCCGGCTCGATTATCCTAATAATCTGGGTCGTCAGGAAGATGTCGCAATAAAATCGATGAAGTTGAAAGAGGCCGCGCGCGATGGTTAAAGGTAGGGTCTGGAAGTACGACGACGACGTGAACACCGACGTCATCTTCCCGGGGAAGTACACGTACACGGTTACCGACCCGGCGGAGATAGCGTCCCACGCCCTCGAAGACTTGGACCCGGACTTCGCTACGAACGTGAAGCCGGGAGACGTCGTCGTGGCCGGCCGCAACTTCGGCTGCGGCTCGAGCCGGGAACAGGCGGCGTTTTGCTTGAAGTACGCCGGCGTCGGCGCCGTAGTCGCCGAGTCCTTCGCCCGGATATTCTATCGGAACGCGATAAACGCGGGCCTGCCGATGGTAGTGTCCAAAGATGCGCCCGACGCGCTGGCGACCGGCGACGCGGTGGAGATAGATTTCACGGCGGGCGAGTTGACTACCGACGATGGCAGGGTCTACAAATTCCTACCGCTCCCGCCGGAGGTAATGGCCATCGTCGAGGCCGGGGGATTGGTGGAATACGTGAAAGAGAAACTCGGAGAGTGAAATACTGCGAAAAACGGCCGTTATCCTTATCGCCCTCGCAATATCGGCCCAATCTGCCTCGGCCGGGCCGGTATCGGTTCTGGTCGGTTTTAGGATGGGCCTGGCGGCCGGGCCACCCGACGTACTAACGCTGGGCGGAAGGGGGGATTTCGTCTTCGAAGGGCGGCCGTTTAACGGCTATCTCGCGGCCGCGGTATCGTTCGATTACGGTTACGGTTGGGGCTCCAGCACCGGACGCATCACTTTAGGGTGTAAATTCCGGCCGACGTTCTACATCTTCACGCCGTACGGGCAAGCCGGGTTCGTCTTCGCGTGGGAGAACGTAGATACGACGAGCGGGAACGACGAACGTTACTGGGGGCAAGACCCGATGGTTGGGGGCGGGTTGGACGTGCGCGTCGCAAAACCGATGGTCATTAACGCCTACTTCGAGTCGTACGATTTCGACGACTTCGCTTTAGGCGCCGGTATCGGGTACTATATCTTATAAGACTTCGGCTGCCGGAGGTAATCGCCATAGTCGAGACGGGGAATCGGTCGAGTACGTGAAACGCCGAGCGAGTAAATAACCGGAGGTTTACGATGATCTATCATTCGATAAGGATATTTCTATTCGCGGCGGTTATAATGATAATCGCAACGTTGTTCGGCTGCTCCTGGCTCGAGGAGTGCCCGGTCAACCACTGCGGTATAGGCGGCGAAGACGACGGTGAACCGACCGAAACCTTTACCGTAGGCGGCGATAACCCTGTCGAATTCGACCCGGCCCACTACACCGACGCGCCGCCGGAAGGGGAGTTGGCCCGGGCGCTCACACTACTCGAAAACTCGGAGAATCCGTTTCACGCAGTCCGGGCTGAACCGTTGCCCGAGTTCGAGGAACTCGACGGCTTGCTCGGTTGGAACGCCTACGCAGCCGACGATTACGAGATACGTATATACGTGATGCTGTTCAACAACCAGGCCGAGGGGCTCGCGGCAATGGAGGCACTCCAAACCGCCGCGGACGAAATAGGGGTCTATAGACTACTCGGCGTCAAAGGCGCGCTCCTGTACTTCGCCGAAACCGACGCCGAACCGTCCGAGGAAGCCGAGGAGTACTGGGTAATCGCCGACTACGTTTCGGCCCTGGCCGGTGAGGAATAACGAAGTCGGTTTAACGCACGACCCAATTACGAAGGAGGGATTATGAGGAAGCTCTTACTGTTACTGCCGGTCGTACTGTTCGTAGTCGCCGGGTGCATCGATTACGAGCAGGAGACCACACTCCACATGGACGGGAGCGGCCACGCTAACATCCACTACTCGGTGGTCGTCGGGCCGTTCGCCGACGAGACTGTCCCGACCGAGGAGGACGATATAGAAGGACGCTACGAAGGCGAACCCGGTATAAAAGTCTCGAACGTGAAGGTAACGACCGAAGACGAGGCCATCGACGTCTCCTATAGGATCGACTTCGACGACTTCGACCATTTCCTGGAGGTCCACGACGGCATGCTAGACCCGTCCCGCACGACCTTCACCTCGGGGGCGGGCCGTTGGAAGTTCGTCGGCGTCGCCACCGGCGCGGATGAGGAAGCCGACGCGGGGGAAGAAACGGACGACGAATCGTACGGGCTTCTGTCCGGGTATCACGTAACCTACACTTTCAACTTCCCCGGAGAGGTAACGTCCACGAACGGCGAAATCACCGACGATTACGATACGGTGGTCTGGAACTACACCCTCGCCGACGTCATGATGGGAGAATTCCCGATGGAGGCCGAGGGCAAAAAAGCCGAGTTCCCACTCGGTTTCGTCATCGGGATAATCGTCGCCGTTTTGGTCATATTGATATGCGCCGTCTTGATAGTGGTAATAATAATCGTCGTAATCGTCCTAATAGTGAGGAAGGGTAAAAAACGTAAAACAGTATAAAACGCCAGCGGGGAATTATGAGATGCGACCTGTGCGATAATCGGATATGTATTGAGGGGACTGACTGCCGGGGCCCCGACGAGGAAGTCGCGTTGCCGGAGGGCGATGACGCCCGCGTACACCGGGCCGCCAGTGAGGTAGAAGCCGAGGGCTATTTGAAGCTGACGCGCCTCGAGGAGATAATCCTGTTCGCCGAGAAGCTGGAGTATAAGCGTATAGGCGTCGCTTTTTGTATCGGGTTCGCCGAAGAAGCAGCCGTCGTCTGCGATATACTCGGTCGGCATTTCGACGTCACGGCGGTCATGTGCAAGGTAGGCGGCGCCGACAAGGCCGAGCTGGAATTGCCCCAGATACGACCCGGCGGCTTCGAGGCGATATGCAACCCCTCCGAGCAGGCCAGGGTCCTGAACGAGGCCGTGACGGACCTTAACGTCGTACTCGGGCTCTGCGTCGGCCACGACTCGACGTTCTACAAAGCGTCCGACGCCCCCGTTACGACGCTGGCGGTAAAAGACCGGGTACTGGCCCACAACCCGCTCGCGGCCGTATATTGCCAGTACATCCGGCGGCGTTTCTATTAACGATAAACGCGGGTGCGCGAATATGATATTCGACGGTTCCAAGAAATGTGATGAATGCGGTCACCTGAACTTCTACGATGCGGTCTTCTGCAACGACTGCGGCGCCAAGCTGCCCAACGTCTGCGTCTTCTGCGGCCACGTAAACGACCCCGACGCGGACTTCTGTATATCGTGCGGCGCCCTCCTCAAGAAGGCGGTGGAGGAGCTAACTCACAACCTGGAACGGGCGACGTCGTCCGGGCAGGACGCGAAACGGTTCATCGATTTAGCGTACGACGCCAACATGGCTGGGCGATACGACGAAGGCCGCCAGTACGGCTTCAACGCGGCCCTCCTGGAACCTGATAACTATCTGGCGTACTGCAATCAGGCGTTCTCGCTGCTCCGGTCCGGCCGCGCCGAGAACGCGGCTGCCCTCTACCGGAAGGCAGCCGAGATGGAGCCGACCGACCACATTACCTTCACGATGCTAGGGCAAGCGCTGACGAGCCTGGGGCAGTACACCGAAGCCATCGACTTATTTCGAAAGGTTTCCGAGATGGCGCCGGACTACGCCGAGAATTACGACTCGTGGGGGTTTTGCCTGTGCGACATGGGCAACAACAACGCGGCGCTACCCCTGCTCGAGAAGGCGCTCGAGTTGGACCCGGAACTGCCGACGGTCTACCCGAACCTGGCCCATGCGCTGTACTATACCGGGAAGACCGAAGAAGCGTTGGGAATAGCCGAAAAAGGCTACCAGACCGTAATGACCGACGAAATAAAAGGGTGGGTCGACTTCTTGAAGAAAGAGTTGGCCGCCGCCGAAGAACAGAAGATGAAGGACTTCAAGCCGCCGGAGAAGAAAGACGAAAAAGAGACGGCGGAAGGGACTGAAGAAGATTTCGACTAGGTTCGCCGCGATTAGCCGGAAAGCGTAAAAAGCACGTAGAATTTCAATAATAAAAGGGATGGTACCAGCCGCTTCAGCCGCCGGAGTTTCACGTGCGAAGCGTCGAACGCCGACCCCCATAGGGGGGCATTGACCCTTCAGTCGGCGAAACGGCCGGAGCGAACCCGGCCGCTTCGTTATTGACGGTTGAATATGCTAATCGTCGTATCGGATAGCTTTGCCTACCTATCCGTTTTTAATCTCTTTACCGCCGAACCACAATCCCGTTAACCCTATGAAAGCCGCGGCGTCGCAAAAGAGAAGCGGTGCGAACGGCGGCGCCAGCAGCGCAAACCGCTCCTTGAGAGGCGTAGGAAACGAGAAGAACGCCGACACGTGGTAAACCGTACCGACGACGCCGACCAACAGCATCAATACTGCGACGGATAACACCAACGACCGTTCTACGCCCGACAGCGGCCGCCTATACGCGTAAAAACCGAGAACCACGGCGCTATAAATCCCGGCCAGCACGGGAACCCATTCGGTCCATATCCAGAAACCGTTCTGGGCGTGGTCCTGGTACGCCATAATCGCGAGCCCGAGACACGAGACGGCCGCCACGGCCGCGAGCGGCCTAAAGACGTCCCTCGAACCGGCCCGGATGTACAAGAAAAGGGTCACGCCGAGGATAGATATAACGGCAGGACCGAAGAGGGGCGCGGAATAGATGAGGGAAGCGAAAGTCGGTTCGGCGAAGAATTGACCGTACAGGTGCCAGAGAAGCCCCAGAAGCCCCACGACCAAAGAGGCGCCGGCGGTCGCGTACAGGACCGACTTCCCGAATCGGGGCGGCTCAAACGGGACGAACGCCGCCGCCACGAGTGCCGCCAGGGCCGGCCAAAGGGCCGAAAGATACATACCCGGATGATAGAAGCCTATCGACCAGTGGGCGAGGGTACAGTCTGCGGCCAGGCCCGCGAAGTTCCCGGCGATGAACAAGAGCAATAGCCGCCGACGGTGTTTTTGCGCGGCCTCCAGGGCGTAATCGAACGGCGCCATCACTCCAGCCCCCTTAGCTCTCGGTCGATATCCTGGAACTCGTGGAGCCGCAAAAGTAGCTCGTAGTTTCCGTGCCACTGGACGTAATCCGCCCCGCCCATGTAAGCGCCGTGTTTCGCGGTACGTCCGAAGTAATGCCAGAAATCGAAGTACTCGAACTCGGCGGGTTCGTCGAACGGTTCGGGCGTCAGGACGCCGTCGGCGTATAGACCGTCCATTATCGCTTTGACTTCGGCCACCCTATCGTTGGTGGCTGCCAAGGTCAGGTCGGCATCGGTGTAAAACTCCTCGACGTGGGTCTCGGCGTGGCAGTTCAGGCAGAGTTCCTTCATCCGCTCCCGGTTGGCCATCCCGCCGGGGCGTTCGGTACTTATCGCGGCGAAGAGGTAATAGGATAATCTCTCGCCGACGTCGTGGGTCATACCGCCGCCGTTCAGACCCGAAAGATGGCACGTGGAACACGTGGGCGCCGGCATGTCGCCGGTGGTCAGGCGGGCCGGTTTGACCTTCAGGTTGAAATAGTCGCGCTTGGTCCGGTATATGATACCGTGAGAGGATTCCTCGTAGATTTCTATCTGGCTGTGGTCCGGCCCCAGGTGGCACGCGCCGCAGGTCTCGGGCTCCCGGGCCTCTTCGACGCTGAAGTAGTGGCGCAGGTGACACTTGTTGCAGTTCCCCACGGAGCCGTCGGCGTTGGGCGCTCCTATCTCGTGGCATGTCCCACACCCGTTCTCTACGGCGCCGACGCCCTCGAGTCGCCCGAGGGGGTTCGGTCCCCGGTCCATCGCCTCGGGATGATACGTATACGCGTACTCGTACTGGGCCTGAGTGAAGGGTTCTTTACCCATCACGGCGGTCCACGCTGGTGCGCCGTGACGGCTCCGGGTGAACTCCCGGTACTCCTCGGCGTGGCACTCGGCGCAGTTCCCGGCGGTAACGACCCGGACTACCTCAAAACCCTTGTGCTCCATAACCTCCTGTCCCGGGAGAGGTTTATGACAGTCGAGGCAATTGATGTATTCGGCGTGGGGGCTTTTCTCAAACGTTTCGACGATGGCCGGTGTCTCCCGGCGGTGGCACTGAATGCATTTCCCCGCAGCACGAGCCTCCTCAGCGGTCAAACGGGACTTCCCCGAATCCGGCCTCATCCCCGTCAGCGTGTAAGCGAGCGCGAACAGCACGACCGTAATCAGGACGGCGAAGATTACGACCAGATACCACTTAACACCTTTCATAGCACCTCCTCTACAACCACTGGCGGTTCACTATCTCGCCTCCTATCCCGACGATAATCTCCTCGACCGGGACGTTCTTTCCCGACGCGTTGACGGCGTCGGCAACCGCACGGGTCAATCCGCCGCAGCAGGGTACTTCCATCCGGGCCACGGCGACTGTGTGGATGTTGTTGTACGCCACGATTGCCGAAAGCTTCTTCATATAGAACTCTACGTCGCCGAACTTGGGGCAGCCTATCGCAATCGCGCGGCCCTTAATCAGGTCCGGGTGGACGTTGGCGTACGCCAGAGGCGAGCAGTCGGCGATAACCATCAAATCCGCGTTCTCGAAGTACGGTGCCTGGGGGTTCACTAGTTCAATCTTGACCGGCCACTGGCCCAACTCCGAGACGAGGCGCCCGCTCTCAGCCGCGCCGGTCTTTCGTTCGGCCCGCATGTCCATCGTCGCGGCGCCGGGGCAGCCGCAGGCTATCTCTTCGGCGGTCTGGGCGTGGGCTTCCGCCCTGGCTCCTCCGCTTTCTGCGGTCACCACGCCGCGGGCGACGCCCGATTCACCGAGTCCGGCCAGGTGTTCCTCGACGGCAGCCTCGTCGAAGTCGTCGGCTTCGCGTTCTTCGATGGTAATCGCGCCCTGCGGGCACTCGCCCAGGCAGGCCCCCAACCCGTCACAGTACTTATCGTCCACGAGCCGGGCCTTGCCGTCTATTATCTGGATGGCGCCCTCGGCGCAGGCGGGTACGCAAAGCCCGCACCCGTCGCACTTCTCCTCGTCTATCTTTACTATCTCGCGCATGTTCTTGGCCCTCATTGGTTCATTCCTCCGTAATCTTTACATTTTCGGCAAACGATTCGGCGAGCATGCCGAAAGTCGTCTCGCTCAGAAACTTTTTTAACTTGGCGTTGGCGTCGAAAAGGTGTTCGCCCATCGCACACTTGTCGACACCGCATATCCGCTCGTCGAGTAGGCAGTCGCGCACCTCGAACGGACCCTCTATGTATTCGTAAACTTCCAAAAGGGCGACGCCGTCGGCCGGGCGCGCCAGCGTGAAGCCGCCCTTGGGCCCCCGGGACGACTCCACGAAACCGCCGCGGACGAGGCGCTGGAGCACTTTCGCCAGATGCTCCCTGGACGCCTTCAACAACTCGGCGATTTCGGCGGCTGAGACGGTCTTCCCCGGGTTCGCCGCCAGGATGACCATCGTGTGTATGGCAAGCGTCGCCGCCTCCGATATCTTCAAGGCCGTCATATATAATGGTAATTCGGTACTATTATACCTATATAATGATCTTGCGTCAAGTAAAAAACGAAGCGAAAAGGTCATGATAAGGTTAACGCGTATTTCGGCCGGTAGGGTAATCGGATGTAGACGTACGGGTTTTATTTACAGCCGGGCGACAGAAAAACCTGGACGGGGCCGCCCTACGCAGTCGACCCACCGGCATCCCCGAACAAGGATTCGGCCCTCGGGAACAGCAGCTCCTCTTCGAGCAATATGTGGGCGTTCAAGACGATCGCCAACGTAACGAACCCCCCTGACAGCTCCTCGTGCTCGTCCCCCAGAGACTCGGCCCATGCGACCATCTTATCGAAGAACGCCTTCGTCTCCTCGTGTTCGCTTATCAAATCCCGGACCGTTACCTCGTAATACTCCAAAGCCCCAGGCCCCTCGGCTTCCGCTTTCTCGGTCCTTAGTATTTTCGAGAACAGGTCCTGTTCCTCCCCTTCGAAATGGTCTTCCAGCGCGTCCAGGGTAGCGGCAATCTCCGCCACGAGGGCTTTCGCGTTTTTGTCGCCTCCTTCGGCCAACTCTTTTACCGAAGTGAACAGGTACTGGAACGTCCTCCGAAGGTACCGATGGTGCACGTCCACAAGGACACCGATAAGCTCTTTGTTAGAAACCATGCTAAACCTCCTCCGCTTACGATTATAAGCTCCGCACAAAACCCGCGTCAAGATATTATAGGCCCGGAAAGCCGACGGCTCACTCTTCGGTGTGCCCACCCCCCAAACACGGGGACGAGGCAGCCGGTGGACTAGTCCCTGAACTTCACGATAAAGTACACGTGTAACATCCCGCGGCTTCGAATTACGAATCCTATAAGGCGGTTTCTTAGCCGTTTCGTTTTTTTATACGGATACCGGAACCTTAAACCTAACGCGGGAGGAGAATATATGCGTATCGGAATAGCCTTACTCGGCATACTATGTATCGCATTACCGGCGGCAGCCGCCCAAATAGAGCTGGCGCCGGTCCAGGACGCGTACGTTTGCGACTGTCTTCCTGATGTCACGAACCCCAACGGCGGCCCTAACTACCTCTACCAGGGCCAGTACGGGGAATGTTTCGACCGTTCGCTCATCCAATGGGACATATCCGGACTGCCGCCCGACGTTACGATAGTCAGTGCCGAGGTCGAGCTTTACTGCGAAGGTTTCTACGGGACCGAATCTGGATACATGACTTACTACCGGATAACCGAACTCTGGGACGAAGACACGGTTACTTATAACAACAGCCCGGCGTATAGCGACGACGTCTCCGCGACCGCCGATTGGCCCGACGTCGGTACGTGGCACATCGTCGACGCGACCGAATTCGTAGAAGGGTGGTATAGCGGGTCGTTCGACAACTACGGGCTCTATTGCCATAGTGAGGACACGACCGGCACTTGCGTCGCCGGGTACTGGTCGTCGAATTACGCCGACGTCGATCTGCGGCCGAAACTGCTTATCGAATATACCGCCACCGCCATCGAAAGCTCAAGCGTCGGCGAGATTAAAACCTCGTATCAATAAACCGATTTTACCAGCGAGCCGGACGGTCGCCGCCGTCCGGTTTTCTCGTTCGACCGCGGCTGACCTGTACCTGCGGCCGAATTCCCTTGAAACGGACCGCCCGCCGATATATTATCCGCCGCTAAAATAGACTCGCTTGCTTATAATGGAGTAGACGGATGGCCAAATATAAAATAGCCTGGCTCCCCGGCGACGGCGTCGGCCACGACGTGATGGAGGCCGCCCGGATGGTCCTCGACCGCATCGGCCTCGACGCCGAGTATATCCCCGGCGATATCGGCTGGGAGTTCTGGCGGACCGAGGGCGACCCCCTGCCGGAACGTACCAAAGAACTCCTCCGAAAGACCGACTGCGCCCTCTTCGGCGCGATTACCTCGAAGCCCAAGGACGAAGCCGCCCGCGAACTCGTCCCGGAGCTTCAAGACAAGGGGTACGTTTACGTCTCGCCCATCGTGCGGCTACGCCAGGAGTTCGACCTCCACACGAATCTGCGGCCGTGCAAGGCGTATCCCGGCAACCCCCTCAACTACCGGGACGACGTTGACCTGGTGATATTCCGGGAGAACACGGAGGGCCTGTACGTGGGACTGGAATGGCACCCGGTCCCTGAAGAGCTCTGGTCGGCGATATCTACAGCTCATCCTAAAGCGGCCCGTTTCGCCGGGACGCCCCGTGACGAGATGGCCATCTCGGTCCGATTGATGACCAAGTTCGGCTGTGAGCGAATTACCAGGGCCGCCTTCGGATACGCGGCGAAGAAAGGTTATCCGACGGTTACGGTCGTCGAGAAGCCCAACGTCCTCCGGGAAACCGGCGGGTTGATGGTCGGTACGGCCCGGGAAGTCGCGGTAGATTATCCCGACGTCGAGCTCTGGGAGACCAACATAGACGCGATGTGCATGTGGCTCATCAAGAACCCGCACGACTACGGCGTACTCGCGGCAGAAAACATGTTCGGCGACATAATCTCCGACGAGGCGGCCCAGCTCGTAGGCGGACTCGGGTTCGCCTGCTCCGGCAACATAGGCGACGAGTACGCGGTCTTCGAGCCGACCCACGGCTCGGCGCCCAAGTACGCCGGGCAGTATAAAGTAAACCCGACTGCCATGCTCCTCGCAACCCGGATGATGCTCGACTGGCTCGGCGAGACCGACGCGGCCGCGGCGCTCGAGTCCGCCGTCGCCGGGGTAATCGCCGACGGGAAGACCCGGACCTACGACATGGGCGGCGACAGCTCCACCCTGGACGTCGCCGAGGCGGTTGCGGAACGGTTGTGAAAGACCGTTAAAACTACGCCTACTGTACGGAAGCCCCGCTAAATCGGGGCTTTACTATTTTTATAATCTATGGTAGAAAGGTCGAATATAGGTACCTTTTTCGCAGTAAGTTAAGGTAAATTCGCTACTATGACCACACCGCGTCATCGTGCCGTCGTAATAATCGCCGCTTCGGTCCTCGGCGCGTTCTCCGCGCACGCGGCGGGCCCGCTGGACGTCGCCCGCCTGACCTTCGGGACCGGCGTCTACGATTTCCACGAGGCGAAACAAGCCCTCGAGTTCCGGGTCGAATACCATCCGGACTGGAAGTTCGCCGGGCTTCGGCCCTTCGTCGGGCTCTCCGGCACGACCGGAGGCTCCGTCTACTCCTACTTCGGGCTTCTCGCGAGGGTTAGGATTACTGACCGGCTCACCGTCGTCCCCAGCGCCGCCGCGGGCGCGTACGAAAAGGGCAACGCCAAGGACCTCGGGTGCCCCCTAGAGTTCCGGACCGGCGGCGAAATATCCTTCCGCGTTTACGACGGTTTTCGTCTAGGAATTGCTTTCCACCACATCTCTAACGCCAGCATAGGCGCCGAGAACCCGGGCATGGAGCTATTGGTCGCGACCTACTCTGTGCCGCTACCTTAACGCTTCGTCCCCTTTAGCACCAATGACATAATTAACCGTCGATTCGCGGGACGGTTTAAAACTTCGGTCTCTCGTAAGCCAATACGACGAGCTTATCTCCCTCCAAAAACGCGCTCCAGACTTCGTCCTTATCCCGACGCGGATTGAGATAGAACGTTTCGCCCCGCCAAAGCCCGATAGGCGTAACCGGTTTCCCGCGTTTGTCACCGTGGTCCGCCAGGTAATGGTTTATCTCCGCGTAATTTTTACCATGCAGCTCTTTCGGGCAATCCCCGTAATCTATTATATATATCTCGTTCGTCTCTTTCGAGAAACTGGTCAAACGGTCGAAGACGGTCGTCAGACCTTTCGTTATCGCCGCCTGGGCGAGCAGGTTCAGCCCGAAGTCGGAATGACAAACGACCTCTGAACCACCGGCGTAGCGCATATGCTCCATCTTATCGTGGTTCAACGCCTCGACGACTATGTGTGGCTTTTCAACGTTCTTATCGGTTTTCTCCTTAACCTGTCTGAACCTCTCGACGACCGCGATACACGCCAGGGCGCTCAACCCGTCCGGGTCCTCGGCCTCTTCGTCCGCGAGGATTATTATAGCCTTCGCGTACTCCGAGTCGGCCGCGGCGAGTACATCGACGTCGTACGGGTCACCGGTGCAGAATAGTACGTCTTTGAAAACTTCCCCGGACGGCCTCCCTTCGGTTTCCGGTCTTTTACCTTCGTTTGATATCACGACTATCTTCTCGTTTCCCGACGACCGCAACTCTCTGATTATTCCGAGGGCTTTGGGCGAGTAGTTGCATATTATGTAATGGTCGCGAAGGTCAGTATACTTCATAATCGCTCCTTCGAGTGACTCGAGTTTTATCAACGCGGCGGTAATACGACCGTAAATCAAACCCATAACCGAAATGCCGGCCAAGAAGATGAGGATTACGATTACCTTCCCTTCTGTTGTTTCCGGCGAACGGCCTTCGAATCCCGAAAAAAGGTATACGAGTATTGACCACGCCGATTCGGGGATGCTCTCGAAATAACCTTCTTCGTTCGAAGATTCGCATAAACATAATGAAATCGAACCGAGAGCTACGATTATAAGTAGAATTAAGAAGATTATCAAGACCGCAGATCGCAATATCCGCAAAACGAAAAAAGCGATTAGCTTACGGCGGAAAACAATACCGAGTGTTACGGCACCGGCTAATATTACGACGATTATAATCAAAAAGCTAATATCGAGTTTATTCAAATTAGCCCCTTGCGACCAATACCTTGATGTAAATATACCTCCGAAACGTATCTTCGTCAATATATTTTTTACGTCAAGCGATTCGTGTTCACGTAAACTAAAAACCGGCCCCTCTCGGGACCTGCCCCCAGTAAAAAACGCCGAACTAAATGGGAAAAGACCCCGCCGTAAAGCGGGGTCAGGGAGGAGGGTGTGAGCGTATTTAATCGACGTCTCAACGGTTCCGGCAGAACCGTCCACTCCGGCATTTATTACCGACATCAACACTGGCGTCCTCAGCCGCACTAAAAACGCCGCAGTAGCCGAATAAACGATGACCCGTCGAGGAGGACGCCCAGTTTAATCCTGTAACGTTATAAGTACGCGTATGCATTCGTCCCACATTTCACTTCTTCACCGCGTAAATGCAGACGGCGTCTTTAAGTATCTCGTTGGCTTCATCGGCGGTTACGTATTCGTTCTCCGCGTAGAAGACGCTGCCGTCCCCGGCCTTACAAGCGACCTGTATTATGTTTGGGTCTTTACCGAACCTTATATTCTGGTGGACGCCGCAGAACGCGCTGACCCAGGCGCCGCCGTGGGAGTTGGCGAAGTCGGCCAGCTCCTTTACCGATTTCGGTACAGATTTGCCGTATCCCTTGTATTTTTCGATGGCGTCGGCGAAAGGACATCTATTCTGTTTAAACACCCCTTCTCCTACCTCCTCCGCCGGTCCCTGGAGTTCTTCAAGGTCGGCTTTTGACTCGGCCAGCTTCTTCCCGACATCACGGAGCGCCGCAGTCGTTGCCGTGCCCAGAAGTTCATACGTGCTGTCTATCATCTCGATAAACGACGTACATGATAATGGGAACATCTCTACCATTTTAAGACCTCCTTACATAAATATGGCTTTAGAGCGGCAGTTAAAATATATTAACCTAAGTATATTATTAGCAATCTTTACCGCCCTTCAAACGCTTGTATGGCTTGTATCATTAATATAAGTATTTTAATCATATATATAGCCCCACCTTATCCGCTTTCATCGTCCAAACTAACCTGACCGGTGCCGACGACCGGATAACGGATGCCACATCTAGGCGGCGATTTTTAACTCTATCTGAACCCTTACATTTATTTAGGTTCGTAATCCTCGCAATTCTCTTCGTCCTTCGGCGGTACGAAACGCTCTAATTTCTCGCACCACGGATGTCCGAGCGCGTTAGGTTCTCCCGAGTATTTACAATCGCCTTTACTACTCATAATACCAACTCCTTAACGCCGATTATCGCGCCGTAAACGATACCGTCTCTTTCTACTCTTTCTCGTAATGTTCACAGGTCGGTTTTTCCTTGCCGTTAACCGTCCGCCCCAGCTTCTCACACCAGAAGAGCCCGGTCGGGTCAGGGTCGCCCTGGGCATATTTACAGTCCGACTGGGAATTTGCCACCGTATCTCCTCCTTGTTCCTCGGAAATTACAGATTGTTACTCCTTTTCGTAGTGCTCGCAGGTCGGTCTTTCGGAACCGCTGACCATACGACTCAGCTTCTCGCACCAGAAAAGCCCGGCCGGGTCAGGGTCGCCCTGGGCATATTTACAGTCCGATTGAGAGTTCGCCATGTTGTTCCTCACCCCTACTTTTCTCGCAGTTCGATCGTGAATACGCTCGAGTTACTTTCGGGCTTATACTCGCAGCCTGTAACGACGCCGTGCTTCTTCATGTTCTTGTCTATTACGGACAACAACAGCCCTACTACCGGACACGGCGGTATCTCTACTCCGCCGTCCCGGAACGCCGACGTAGCCGAAGCGAAGACGCACATCCCTATATCCAGTTCCAGTTTCTCGTCGGAAGCGCTGATTATGTCGAAGGTGTTGGTAATACCGATATCCTTGAACTGTTTCCCGTAATCCTCGGTAATAGATTTCGCGTCCTTTCCTTTGGGGGTTTTAAACCCCATCGACTCCAGGAACTTCGTCCCATAGTCGGTGCTCAGCAGGGCATCGCCGACCTGCCTGTTTACGAGCTTCATATCGAGCATCTTCGACAGCGCCGTACCGTACCCGTACATGAAGGTGTTCAAGAGCGCGTTGTATCCTCGCGCGTCCATGGGCCTCTCCTTTCATCGCACTAAACTAAGTTAAATGACTGTTAAATGACTTCGCCGATTTCGCTGGCCGTCCGTTCCATATCGAGGAATATCAGGCCGAGCTTGGCGTCCGCCCGAGCCAACGTCGTCAGTACCGCGTCGGTACCGGCGTGCATCAGGATTACGTAACCTTCGGCGCCCTTGATGAAGACCTGGTTCAGGGTACCCCGACCAAGCTCGACCGCCGTACGTTCGCCAAGGGAAAGCATCGCTGCTGACATCGCGGCTACCCGGTCCTCTTCCACGCCGGCCGGAAGCGCGCTGGCCATAACCAACCCGTCGGCGGAGACCACGGCAGTCGCTTCAATATCTGCCGACGCCGCTTGAAGGTCCTTCAACATCGCGTCGAGAGCCTCTGTTCTTTTCGCCATCTTCGTTTCACCTCACTCTCCGTCGACTAGTCGCTTTCAGTTATCGTACTCGGTCATACCGTCGTGAATCCTCCGACATTGCCCTCCGACACGGCCGCATTTCTATTCGTCTCGAATACGCCCCCATCCTAATCAAAAAACTTATGTATAATCTATAACAAAAAAGAGCGGCTAGTAGCCGCTCATAGACAATCAATACGCTTCACGTTGAATCAAAAACGGTCTATATATGACCTAATTACTCGTCGTTAGAGCCTCCGCCGTTTTACCAGCCGAAGTACTGCCGATGGATCACGCATTCGGCTTGGGCAGGCTTCCCAATCCCAAACTCAGAACAGGTCACCATGGAACCGGCTCCCGGTTATCACTTGAACACGGGAAGTTCGGGATGATTCTTCGCGGTCTCGACCAGGCGGCCGCGGACGGCGAAGCCTACACCGACCCTACTACCCCGCACCGAAAGTAAGGAGTCGCCCGGGTTGACGCCGTAATGCCGCAAAGTTCGTAAGGGAACTTTTATACAGTTATCGGCGTCCAATTCTACCCACGCATAGACGCGGCCGTCGCACTCCACCGGTTTACCCGGGCTTACGCCGTATCCCGCCAAATCCGGATTATCCGACAACACCCGCGATAACGGCGATTTATCCAACAAATCCTTCGTCGTTATCGAAAAACCGCCGGACGTCTTGCTCCCCGGCATAAGGATTAGCCTGTCGCCGGGCTCGAAACCGTACTCGTCGAGGGCTTCCGGCGGCAATAGGACTCTCCCATCGGAACCTACTACCGACCAACCGTAGGTATACTTACCGCCTTTTTCTAACTGTGGCGTAGGAACTCCTTTTTTGCGGAAAACTCGATCTCCTAGGCTTACCGTTACGTATACCCGCGGTGCGTACGAAAGAATAACCGGCCCCCACGGAGCCGGTTTCCCCATAAAAAAATTGACCCCAGCGGGATTCGAACCCGCGTTGCCGGCGTGAAAGGCCAGTGTCCTAGACCGGGCTAGACGATGGGGTCGAGCGCGGGTCTATATATCACATAAACCCCGTAAAGTAAAGTGAAAACACCGGTTGGCGCGCCGACCGACGGTTGATTAACGCATTACGCGGCGCTCAGCCGTTCCGCCGGTCGACCACCGTCGCGTCCTCGAACTCGATTAAGCGCGCCACTACCCCTTCGATTATCCAATCCGGTGTCGAAGCGCCGCCTGTAATCCCGACCCGCCCGGCGCCCTCGAACCACTTCGGGTTCAACTCGTCCGCCGTCTCGATGTGATGGGACCGGTCGGTTACCTCGGCGCATATCTCGGCCAGGCGGGTCGTATTGGCGCTGTTCCGTCCGCCGACGATGAGCATCACGTCCACCTGCCCGGCCAGCTCCCGGGCCGCGTCCTGCCGTACCGACGTGGCGTTGCAGAGGGTGTTGAAGACCCGAAGCTCCCGGGCCTTCGGCAAAAGTGCGCCTATAATCTCCTCACATTCGTCGAGCCGATGGGTGGTTTGTATTACAACGCCCACCTTGCCGTGCTTGTCCATCAGCGCGGCCTCCTCGACCGAGTCGATAATCACCGCGTCGGGCCCCGCGTACCCGGCGACGGCCTGGACCTCCGGGTGGTTCCGGTCGCCGATAATCACCACCCGGTAACCCTCCCCCGCCAGGAACTCGGCGTCGCGCTGCTGGGCTTTCACTATCGGGCACGTCGCGTCTATCAAACGGGCGGCTTTCGCCTCCACCGCCCGGTAAGTGTCCGGCGGAAGCCCGTGGGACCGTATAATCACCGTCGCCCCCGCGGTTTCGCCGACCCTCTCCGCGGGCGCAACGCCGGCGCCCCGCAGTTTCTCCACCACCTGCGGGTTGTGAATGAGTTCGCCGAAGGTGAAGACCGGCTTCTCGGCTTCGTCTGCCGCCTCGAAGGCTATCTCGGTCGCCCGTTTAACGCCGAAACATACCCCCGCCTCGTCTGCGATGATTATTTCCACTACGGCTTCCTCGCCATAACGACGTACCCCACGCCACGATTGCCCGAGAGAAACAGGTCCATTACGCCGAACGGGACAGCCGTCGTGACCGGGTTGACCAACGCCCGCGTCCACGGTTTCATCTCCGAGCGTACGCCGCTGACCTTCGTCCGGTCTTCGGCGCCACCGTCCTCGGCCAGCCGCGGCCGGTCCGTCACCCGTCTGAGCGCCGAGATAAACGGCCAACCCCAGCACCAGAAGACCTCCGGCGTGAGCCCCGCCCCCCGGACCAGACCGTCCAGATCTTCTCTTTCGTAGCGCCTCAGGTGGCCTTTGACTTCGTCGCGCCAGCCCCACAAGGCCGCGAACGCCGGGACCGAGATGAGGACCCTGCCGCCCGGCTTGAGTACTCGCGCGCTTTTCTCGACGAAAGCCCGGTCGTCCTCCACGTGCTCGAGTATCTCGGGAAAGGTTACGAGGGCGAATTCGCAGTCCGGCTCGTACGCGAGGAAGTCGGATTCGACGACCTCTACTTCGCCATAACCGGCGAGCCGCTCCGCCGCCGCCGCAACGGCCTCCGGCCCGTAGTCGAGGGCGACGCCTCCGGCGCCCCGCCGCGCGAGATAGAGAGCGGTATCACCGAAACCGGTCCCAACGTCCAGGAACGGGTCGACCGGGATACGGCTCAACAGCTTCCGGTATAGGTGATGGCGATACAGGTGGCTCGGCGTCGGCACGTACATCGTTAGACCCTGTTCTCCAGCGCGAAGTCCCGAAGCCCGGCGAGGGCTTCGGTAATCCTGTCAGCTACGAACCGATATGTCCCTTTGTCGGCCGGCATCCGCCGGTACTCGTCGGCGGGGAACTCCCGACCGATGAAGACCTTTATCGGCGCGTTCCACAGGGACCCACCCTCCGGCAGTATGATGTGCGAACCCGCCACGTACGTGGGGATGACCCGCGCCTTCGCCTTATATATGAGCATCCCGACCCCGAGTTCGCCGGGGCGCAGTTTTCCGTCGACGGACCTGGTCCCCTCGGGGAAAATCAAGACCTCTTTCCGTCCGGCCAATATCTTGAACGTGGTCTTCATACCGGCGGCCGGTTTTTCCAAGTCCAAGGGGAACGCGCCGTACATCCCGATGAAGGCGGCGAATAGAGGGAACCGGAACAGCTTCTTGTTCGCGATGTAGTGCATGACCCGGAACTGGGCGGCGCCGACTATCGGCGGGTCGAACCACGACACGTGATTGGAACAGACCAAGAGCGGCCCCCGGTAGATGTAATTGAGGACGCCGTACTTCTGGTATCTTATAAGTAGAAACCCGCCCAGGTCGGCGAAGATGTGTGAGAAGAGCCACCAGGCTATCCGGAGTACGTGTTTAACGTCGAGCTTCATCGTCGCTTTTTCCCAGTCGGCGGTTCACGCGGTCTACCAAGAGGTCGACCACCTCGTCGAAGGTCATGTCGGTAGTATCGACGTAAACCGCGTCGTCGGCCCGGCGTAGCGGCGCGACCGCCCTATTTTTATCCCTCTCATCCCGCGCGCGCAATTGTCCGACGACTTCATCGAGCGTAGCGTCCTCGCCCTTCGCGAGTAAGTCTTTCAAACGCCGGCGGGCACGTTCCTTGACCGACGCATCCAGATAGAACTTGACCGTCGCTTCCGGGAAGACGACCGTCCCGATGTCCCGTCCCTCCATTACGAGGCCCGGCGGACGTGCCAGCGAACGCTGTACCTCCAGGAGCGCCGCCCGGACTTCCGGCAACGCCGAAAGGGTTGACGCGAGTTCGCCCACTGTCTCGGATGCGGCAAGCTCATCGGTCACGTCAGCGCCGTCGAGGAAGACACGGGACTCGCCGTCTATGTACTTGTACTCTATATCAGTCTCGCGAGAGAGCGCCTTTATTGCATCGCTATCGTCGATACGGATATCTGCACCGGCGGCCTTTAACGCCAAGGCGCGATAGAGCTTACCCGTGTCGGCGTAAATAAGCCCTAAACGCTCGGCGACGGCCCGGGCCACCGTGCTCTTCCCGGCGCCGGCGGGCCCGTCTATCGCGACAACCGGGGCGTCCTTATCGTCGTGTTCGTCGGTCACGTCTCCAGCAGCGCCGCGACTTCCCCGGCGCTCAGTTCCCGGCACTCGCCCGCTGGTAGGTCCCCTAGCTCCACGGCGCCGACGGCGGTTCGGCGTAAGACCGCTATCTTATACCCCAGCGAGCCGAACATCCGTCGGATCATACGCTTGCGGCCGTAGCCGACCTCCAGCACCACCGTCGTGACGTCGTCGCTCTCGTTTACGGTGACCACCTTACATCGGCCGATGTGCCCGTCGGGAAGCGCCACGCCGGTCTCGAGCTTTTTCAGGTCACGCCCGGCGACCGGCCCTTTGACCGTTACCTCGTAGCGCTTGACGACGCCGCCGGACGGGTGGGCGACCTTCTGGGCGAAGGACCCGTCGTCGGTCAAAAGCAGTAGCCCCTCGGTATCCCGGTCGAGACGCCCGACCGGTTTCAGGTCCCGGAGCCACGGCGGGAGCAGGTGCTTGACTATCTTACGCCTGTACGGGTCTTTGGTGGTAGTCAGGACACCGCGGGGTTTGTGAAACGCGTAATACCGGTACTCTTTCTTCGGTTTTACCGGCTTTCCGTCCACGGCTACTTCGTCGCCCGCGTCTATGCACGCGCCGAGCTTCGTTACGACTTCGCCGTTGACGGTCACCCGGCCGTCGGCTATGACGCCGTCGCAAGCACGCCTCGACCCGAGACCGCATCTCGCGAGGTAGCGGTTCAAACGGACGCGGGGCTCCATCACAACCCCCGTTCGGGCTCTTCCAGGTCCGGCAGCTCCTTTATGTCGCCCAGGCCGAAGAAGTCGAGAAACGCGCGGGTGGTGCCGTATAGCTTCGGCCTGCCGATAACGTCCTTGCGGCCTTTGACTTCAATAAAACCCCGTTCGAGCAGGGTCCGGATTACGCCGGTCGAAGAGATGCCGCGTATCTCCTCTATCTCCACGCGGGTTATCGGCTGCCGGTACGCGATAATCGAAAGGGTCTCCAGGGCAGCCCGGGAGAGTTTCGGCTCGGGTTCGGCGGGGACTACCTTGACCGCCCACTGGGCGTACTCCTCCCGGCTGAAGAAGCGGTACCCGCCGGCGATTTGAACCAGTTCCAGCCCCCGGCCCTCGTAATCGGCGGCGAGTAACTGGAGCGCCGACTTGACTTCGGCCCTTTCGGCCTCGGGTATCAGTTTGACGAGCTTCGGCAGGCTCAACGGCGCCGGAGAAATAAAGAGCATCGCCTCGATTATGTTTTTAAGTTTGCCGTCGTCCAAACCGTCAATCCCCACCGTAGTGGAATCCCGTCGACACATCGGACGCTTAACCGGTCACCGGTACCACCCATATGTCGCCGAAGGGCGTGTTTTGTTCGGCCCGCGCTTCGCCTTTCTTTAGAAGCTCTAGGAGCGCAAGGAACGTCACGATAATCAATATCTTCGGCCCCGGGTCGAATAGGTCGGCGAAACGGACGCGCCCACCGGCGTCCGCGAGCTTCGACCGCACGACCTCTATCTGTTCCTCGACGGACGGGCCCTCCGTCGAAGGGACGAACAGGCCGGGCGCGACCGCACGCTCCATTACCTCTTTGAAAGCCGTTATGAGGGCGAAGACCGAGACCGAACCGCCCGACTCGCCCCTGGGAAGGTTGTCGCCGTCGCCGCCGACCGGGAACCGCTTCGACCGGGCCTCGGCCATCTCGGCGAGGTCGCCGGCGGCTTCCCGGTATCTCTTGTACTCGAGTAGCTGTTTGACCAGCTCCGCCCGCGGGTCCTCGAAATCGGCCGCCTCGGGTTCGGCCCTCGGCAGCATCACCGCCGACTTTATCTCCATCAGGGTGGCCGCCATCACGAAGAACTCACCCGCCAGGGTGATATCGAGCTCCTCGAACAATCGTATATAGCCCAGGTATTCTTCCGTTATCCGGGCGATCGGGATGTCGTATACGTCGACCTCGTTCTTGTTTATCAAAAAGAGGAGCAGGTCCAGGGGGCCTTCGTATATCGGCAGCTCGACTTTCCAGTCCACTCGGCCTATCCCCTGTACTCGCCGCGGGGCATCTTTACCGCTTCGAAGGCTTCGGCGTACGTCTTCCCGGCGACCTCGGAAGCGAGCCTGCGGCCGTCGTCGAGTATCTCGTAAAGCCGTTCGGGCTTCGACGCGTATTCGCGGCGCCTCTCGCGATAAGGCTTCAAGTATTCGTTTATTCCGGCCGCCAGAGCCATCTTGCAGTCGGTACAGCCTATTACCGCCCCCTCGCAGTCGGCCTGGAGCGCGTCAGGTTCCACCGATTTGTCGAAGATACGACGGTACATATATACGATACATTCGCCGGGGTGCCCCGGGTCCTTCCGGTAAACGCGCTTCGGGTCGGTAAACATCTTCCGGACCTTCTCGGCGGTCTCTTCGTCACTGTCTTTGATATTTATCGCGTTATCGTACGATTTACTCATCTTCCGGCCGTCTATACCGGGAAGGCGCGTTACTTCGCTGAGGAGCGCCCGGGGTTCTACGAAGACCGAGCCAAACAGGTGGTTGAACCGCCGGACCAACTCGCGCGTGAACTCCAGGTGGGGGAGCTGGTCGTCGCCTATCGGCACGGTATCGGCTTTGTATAGAACGATATCGGCGGCTTGGAGGACAGGGTAACCGAGAAGCCCGAATGACGCATTCGCGCCGAGGCCCAGCTCCTTCACCTGATCCTTGTACGTCGGGACGCGTTCGAGCCAGGACACGGGGATAAACATCCCGAACATAGAATAGAGCAGGGCATGCTCCGGAACCTCGGATTGCACGAAAAGCGCCGAGCGCTCCGGGTCAAGCCCGGCGGCCAACCAGTCGAGCAGGATCTCGAACCGGTCCTGACTTATATTGGAGGTGTCGGTCCGGTCGGTCAACGCATGCAAGTCCGCAATCTCGAAGAAGCAGGTGTACTCGTCCTGGCAGGCGGCCCACTTCTCGAGCGCCCCCACCAGGTGCCCGAGGTGGAGTGGCCCCGTCGGCCGCATCCCCGAGAGTATGGTCTTGGTCACCGGCCCCTCCGACGCGGCGTCGCCCGCCGATTTCGCCTTCTTTTTCCCCATTCGCAACTCCTGAATTTCGGCGAGTCTAGCATAGTCGTGGTGGGAAATCAATAACGGGTAAACCTCCAATCGGACACCGGTAAACACGGATTATACGGATTGACACGCCGGGGAATCGATACTATTATAAATACGAGGGGTTTCCGAATACTCCATGGTTTCCGAGAAATTAATAAACGAGATAGTGACGAGGGTCGTGGAAGCAGCGAATCCCACGCGGGTAATCCTATTCGGGTCCCACGCCCGCGGCGACGCCGGCCCGGACAGCGATATCGACTTGTTGATAATCGTCGCGGAGACCGGTTCCCGGAGGGAACTAGCCATTAAAACCCGTACGGCCCTTCGCGAAGTCAAACGTCCTTTCGATATTATAATCGCTGAAGAAGAAGACGTTAGATTTTACGGCGACACACCCGGGACCGTACTTTACCCGGCGCTACGCGAAGGCGTTGTAGTATATGGATAAGGACAACGCGAAGAAAAACGTCGCCGCGGGATACTTGGCGGCCGCCAAACGCGACCTCGATATGCTCTCGTCCAACGTGGACAACCCGAAAGCCACCGACGAGTTAATGGGCTTTCTAGCCCAACAAACGGTGGAAAAAGCGGTCAAAACGGTATTAGCGTTAAACGGTATCGACTTCTCCAAAACGCACGACCTTTTCAACCTAATCGTCTTATGCAAGGACAACGGTATTAAGGTACCCTAGCTGTCCCACAATCCGGAGTTCCTTACCAGGTTCGCCGTCGAAATGCGTTATATCGCGTTCTACGACGAGGCGGTCGAGCTAGACGTAAAAGCGGTATTGAAAGACGCTCAAACGTTTTTCGATTGGACGGGGCGTATAGTAGGCGAATAGGACGTAAGTACGTTTCACGATTAGGACAAGTCATCCAACCATCGGGGTTGCGAAGTCCTCGTCTGATTTCGAACAAGCGGCGCGGGCAAACCGCGCCGCGTCGATTCCATATATACAAACGCCGTTAAACCGCCGGGTCGACCGGCGCCGTATCGAGACCCAAGTCCGCTTCCAGGCGCCGGGCGAACGCTAATAATCGCGCCTCGTCGAAGTGCCGCCCGATTATTTGCATACCGACCGGCAGGCTCTTCGAATCGAACCCGCAGGGGAGCGAGATCGCCGGCGTCCAGATTAAATTCGCCAGGCACGTGAATATATCGGCCAGGTACATCTGCTGGGGGTCGTCGACCCGTTCGCCCAGTTTGAAAGCGGTGAACGGCGACACCGGCGCCACGAGGAAGTCGAACTCGTCGAAGACCTCGGCGAACCGGGCGAGCATATCCCGGCGTATCGTCTGGGCCTTCTCGTAGTAGCGGCCCCTGTAGCCGACGCTCAGGGCGTAAGCCCCGGCGACGATGCGTCGCTTCACCTCGGCCCCGAAACCGGCGCCCCGGGCCCGGGCGACGGTCTCGATCACGTCACCTTCACCGGCGCGGTCGCCGAAGACTACCCCCTGGTACCGCGCCAGGTTCGAATATACCTCGGCGCACACGTCGACGTAGTAGGTCGGTAGGGCCCACTCGGCCCGGGGAAACGAAGCCCGCTCTACCTCGTGTCCGGCCTTCTCCAAGAGCGCAAGCGCCTCCTCTATCCGCTCGCGGACGCCGACCTCGACGCTCTCGTCGTAGAACTCGTTTATCACGCCTATCCGCGTACGACCGAAGTCCTTCTCCAACCCGGCGACGTAGTCGGGCCGCTCTCCCGGCGCCGACGTGGCGTCCCGCGGGTCCTCCCCCGCGATGACGTTCAACAGGAGCGCCACGTCCTCGACGGTGCGGCCCATAGGCCCTATCTGGTCGAGGGACGGCCCGAACGCTATCAGCCCGTATCGGGACACCAGCCCGTAGGTCGTCTTCAGCCCGACGACGCCGCACATACAGGCCGGATGCCTTACCGAGCCCCCGGTATCCGTTCCCAGGGCCAAAGGCGCCAGCCCGGCGGCCACCGCCACGGCGGAACCACCGCTGGAGCCGCCAGGGACCCTCTCGAGGTCGTACGGGTTCCGGGCCGGGAAGAACGCGCTGTACTCGGTGCTGGAGCCCATCGCGAACTCGTCCAAATTCGCTTTTCCGATGACGTACCCGCCGGCGTCGACGACCTTATCCACCACGGTCGCACTGTACGGCGGTCGGTAGTGCTCGAGTATCTTCGACCCGGCGGTGGTCACCAGCCAGTCGGTGTTTATACAGTCCTTCACCGCCACCGGTACGCCGGCCAAAGGCCCGTCGGCTGTCGCCGGCGGTTCCCGGTCGTTTAACCTGATGAACGCGCCCAGAGTACCGTCGTACCTCTCTATACGACCGCGGAAAGCCTCGGCGACCTCCGACGCCACGAGTTCGCCTGACCGAACCGCCGATGCTATCTCGACGGCACTCATACGTACTATGTCTTTATCGTCCGTAGCAATACCTCATTCGGCTTCGGTCAGGCGCCCCCGGTAGGTGACCTCGCGGCCGACGCAGTAGAAGAACGTCCCATCGTAGCATATCAGGTCGCTTCCCTCCGGGAGCCGGGTCGGCAGCTCAGTCCACTCGTCCTCGTAGGGGTCGTACTCGTGGACGCGCCGGTTCATCCGGTCCGGCTGGTCGAAGCCGTAGGACTCCCGGCCGCCGAGCAGGTATATCCTGTCGCCCACGACGAAAGCCCGGCCGCCCTCGCGGGGTACGGGCGCTGAACTCCACTGCTGCCACTTGAAGACCTCAAGGTCGTAGCGCATCGTGAAGTTCGTCACGCGCTCCGGTTGGTAGGTCAGCCCGCCGAAGAAATAAACCTGGGTCCCGTAAACGCACACCTGGGGCCTGTACAACGGTATCTTCAGATGGGTCAGTTTGGTCCACCGGTCCGCCGCCGGGTCGTAACGGTCGAATTGCCTGTTGATTTCGTCCTGGGGATCGCTCGTGTCGAAGACGCCGCCGGCGACGTACAGCAACCCTCCGTGTACCGTCGCGACGGCGCCGGCCCGAGCCGCCGGCAAGGTCGTCACCTCGTCGAATTTCCCCGTAGCGATTTCGTACCTGTTGACGTCCAGGGTCGACGCCGACAGGGGCGCGAACTCGAACTCGCCTTCGGGGACGAGGAGTATCGTCTTCGGCGTATATGCGCCGCCGGCGCAGTATATGTACCGCCCGTCGGTGGCGACGGCCATGTGCACCCGCTCGTAGAAACGGCTCGGCGTCGACCCGACCTCGGCCACGCCGCCGCGGGAAAGGGAAAGGACGACTAGGTCGCACGGCTTCTTATCCACCGCGTTGTTCTCGACGACTTCGCCGCGGGCCCTGGTACCCACCACGTATATCCGACCGTTGGCCCACACGGCGCCCGAGACCCAGTTGAGGGGCACGTGCGTCCGGCCGTACGGCGCCCACTCCTCCCAGACGATGTCCACGTCGGCCTTCGGTACCGCTCGGGTATCTATACCCGTTGCTTCCTCAACTGGCGTTTCGGTCTCGGACGTCTTCTCGCCCGTTTCTCCGCAACCGGTAAAAGAGAAAATAGCCGTAACGGCCGCGGAGGTCAGCATTAATGTGCGCAATCGAATCATATCAACTCTCGTCGCTCCCCGTCACGACCCTGGGGACTGCGACGTAGCCGTCGCCCGAGTCCGGGGCGTTTTCGACGGCCTCGTCCCTGGGAAGGATTTCGCCGGGCTCGTCGGCGCGTAGGGCATCCGGCCCGACGGCCGGGCGTTCGGCGCCTTCGTCCACCTCTATCGACGCGAGTACGTCGACGTTCTCGAGGAGGGCGACGACCTGCCGGGCGAGTTCTTCCACCTCATCGGGCGGGATTTCCAGCCGCGCCTCGCGGACCATCCGGACGATAGTTTCGTATTGTTCCATCGATTACCTTCTGTTCGTACGGGCGGCTACGACCTCAGCCCCGCCCCCAGGGGTTGTGCCGCAAAACGGCTTCCGCGTCAAGCGCCGAGGGTTCGTCCAGAAGCCCCTCGGGGACCTCGCGGAGGAACCGGGACGGGCGCCGGGCCTCGGTTACGCCGCGGAGCGAGCGCATCTGGGCGAACGACAAGTACAATATATCCATCGCCCGGGTGATGCCGACGTAACAAAGGCGCCTCTCCTCCTCCAACTCGTACTCGTCACCCATCGAGTTGGCATGGGGAAGCAGGTACTCCTCCATGCCGACTATGAAGACGGCAGGGAACTCTAGCCCCTTAGCCGTATGGAGCGTCATGAACGATATCGCGTCGGTATCCTCCAAATCGTCGACGTCCTGGACCAGCGACACGGCGTCGAGAAACGCCTCTACACCGCCATCGGGGTCGTACTCCTCGAATTCGGCAGCCGCGGTAATCAGCTCGTTTACGTTGTCGGCCCGAAACGAACTCGTAACGTCCCGGTCCTCCTCGAGCCAACGGAGATACCCCGACTTCTTCGCCGCTAGACCCAGAATCTCGCTCACAGGGCGCCCATCGGCCTCCGCCGTCCGGAGTTCTTCGAGCAAACCGAGCAGGTCAGCCAACCCTTTCGCGGCCTTCCGGGGAAGTTTTTCGGCCACCGTCGCGTCGGCCGCCGTCGCCTGAAGGCCTCGGCCGCGCCGCTCGGCCATGATGGTCTCGAGCGATTTCTTCCCGACGCCCCTGGGGGGCGTGTTTATTATGCGTTCGAAGGAAACCGAGTCCGCCGGGTTGTGGGCCGCCCGCAGGTAAGCCAGGACGTCCTTTACCTCCCTGCGTTCGTAGAAGCGGACGCCGCCGATTACCCTGTGCGGAACCTTCGCGGAGCCGAAGATGTCTTCGAAGACGCGAGACTGGGCGTTCGTCCGATAAAGCACTGCGAAGTCCGAATAATCGAGCCCGTAATTCGCCCGCAGTTCTTCGACGGCGTAAAGCACCCGCAGGGCTTCGTGCCGTTCGTCTACGTTGCGGAGTAATACCGGTTTTATCTCCCGGCCCCGGTCGCTGTAAAGCTCTTTGCCGAAGTAGGAGCGGGCGTTGTATTTTATGAGCTCGTTGGCTACGTCGAGAATCCCCTCGTGGGAGCGGTAGTTACGCTCGAGATTGAGAACCCGCGCCTCCGGGAAGTCTTCTACGAAACGGTTGAAGTTCGCGACGCTGGCGCCCCGCCACCGATATATGGATTGGTCCGGGTCGCCGACGACGCAGACCGACTTGTGCTCCGCCCCCAGCGATTTGATTAACTCGTACTGGGCCGCGTTCGTATCCTGGTACTCGTCTACCAGGATATGCCGGTACGTACTCCTGTACTTGTCGCGCACCGCCGAATCGCTATTTACGAGACACACCGCCTCGGCGATTAAGTCGCCGAAGTCGTACGCGTTGTTGTCTATCAAGAAATCCTGATACGCGGCGTAAACCTCGGCCACCGTCGCTTCGTAATAGTTCGACGCATCGAGGTCTCCCGGCCCGAGCAGGTCATTCTTGGCCCGGTCTATCGCGTGGGCGACGGCCCGGTAGTTAAACTGCTCCTCGGGCAACTCGAGGTCGCGGATAATCCTCCTCACAGCCGAATAACTGTCCTGCTGGTCGAATATGATGAAGTTTTTACCGGCTCTGGCGCGCGCTCCCTCGGCGCGCAGCAACCGTGCGCAGAACGAATGAAACGTACTTACCGACGGCCGAGCGGTGCCGCCGAGAAGTCCGGCGACCCGGTCGGCCATCTCGCCGGCGGCCTTGTTGGTAAACGTTACAGCGAGTATATCACGCGGCGCGGCGGCCCCGGACGCTATCAGGTAAGCTATCCGATACGTAATGACCCGCGTCTTGCCGGACCCCGCGCCGGCGATGACCACCAGCGGCGCCGCTTCGGCGGTTACCGCCTCGCGCTGCGGCGAGTTGAGCTTTGTCAGGTCTATGTCTTTAGCCCCCGCTCCGGCCATATTAGAAACGCCCCCCAGGGGCCGCTCTAATCGTTGGTACACAGTTTTTTACGCGAATAGGAGAATCTAGCCCCGGACTTTACGCTCCAGCACGTTGCCCAAACCCAGGTCGGCCGGGTCTCGGCCGCGGAAAACGGCGTCAAGCACCTTATCGTGGCGCCTGGCGGCTGCCGTTCTGTTCGATTGTCTTTCGGCGGCCAAGAATATCCCTTCCTTTACTTCGGCCAGCGCGATAACCAGGTTCTTCTTGGCGTTTTCGTCCATCTCCAGGACTTTCCCGGCCAAGTCAACAACGTCGAATCTACCGTTGTCGTTCACCGAGACAAGTCCCGCTTCCGGGTAACGCTCGGCCAGCGAATCCATCCTTTTCGCGAGCGTCATTTCCTGTTCTATCGCGTTATACAGACCGTTGGGTTTGTCGAAATTATCCAGCAATTCGTTGATAAATCGGGCGAAGGAACTTATTCCGCTTTCGTCCTCGGCGACCCCGGCGACGACTCCGGCCGGTGTTTCGAACGTCGTTCCGGCCGTCACCGGCAGAAGCACCTCGAGCAGCCCCGACCTTATCAGTTTGTAAACGATCAGGGCGGTTTCGAATTCGCTCATTCCGGATTTCTCGGCGATCTCCCTTACCGAAGAAGCACCGTCGACCTGGGAGACGATTTTCCACTCGGCCGCTTCCAATTTGACCCGCGAAGCCAAGTCCTCGTGGGCTGCGGAAAACCCGATCGCGTAATCGTTATCCGGGATTATCCCCCTTATCTTATCCCACTCGTCGAGCCTCCGAACCGCTTCCAGAACGAGGTTGTGGCAATCCAAGGTAATCGAACGGTCCGGCGTTTCCACGTCGGTTCGAAAAGCGAACTTACCCACTTTCCAGTCGAAAACCTCGTATACGGCTTTCTCACCCGAAAAGTCATCCAATTGGGCGTGGACGGCCTGGCCCTTTTCGAAGTAGATTACGGCGTGCCTATGGTCGCTCTCGACTTCGAGCATACCGGACCGTTCGCCCATAAGTATCAACTGGAAGACGTCGGTCAACGGGAAATCATCCAGGTTTCCGTCGAGGCTCATAAACGTATCTTATTAAAAACCCGACGGGGCCGGCCGTCGGTCGTCGAAAAGATCCCATCCGTCGGCGAGCACGTTACCGTGCCGTCTCGCGGGCGAGTTGAGCTATTACCAGCTTCGCGATCGCGCGAACCGAGTCGAGAACGCCCACCCCGACCGTCGCGATCGACTCGAAGAAGGGGACCCCGTCCTTATTAATCACGACTTCCAACTCTTCTACGCTCGATATATTGGCCAGGTCTCTTTTATTATACTGTACTATATAGGGGATATTCGCCAGGTCATAACCTTGCAGGTTCAGGTTCGTCTTCATGTTCTCAAAAGACTCGATGTTCTCGTCGAACCGATTGACCTGGGAGTCCACGACGAAGACTATGCCGTCAACGCCCTTGAGTATCAGCTTTCGTGAAGCGTCGTAATGGACCTGGCCCGGGACCGTGTACAGGTGGAAACGCGTTTTGAAACCGTTGACGGTTCCCAGCTCAAGCGGTAGAAAATCGAAGAACAGGGTCCGGTCCGTGTCGGTGGCCAGCGAGACCAACTTCCCCTTTATCTCCGGCGGTAATTTCTCGTGAATATAGAGTAGGTTAGTGGTCTTCCCGCAGAGACCACACCCGTAGTAAACTATCTTGCAGTTAATTTCCCGCGCCGAATAGTTGATCAGGGACATAGCAGTTTACCGTTGAGCCCAACTCGCGGAGCTTGGCGTCTAATCCCTAAAAAGGTTATCGATTTCGCTTTCCGCCACGCTGGTGAACGAAGAGTCCAGGCCGGGGAACTCAGATTCGGTGGTGGTTTTAACTTTCTCGAAAAGCCGCGAGAATATAGTCGAAAGTTCCGACACTGCCTTTTTCACCCGTAGCCGGACCAACCCGAGGGTCGTCTTATTATCGAAAACGACTACGAGGATAACCGACGATTCCACTATCGAAATGTGTATCGATTCGCTTACGCCTTGGTGGAAGAGTACCGAAAACTCTTCTTGGCCGAGTATTCGGGCCAGCTCGCTCGTCGCCGCGTAGTTGCCGGCCGAAAGGGACGCAAACGAGATAGAATCCATTTCCCGGAAGTCCCCCTGGCTCGATATCAACTGGCCGGACCGGTCCACAAGAAGCGCGAACTTCGAGTTCGTCTCCCGCACCAGATTCGCGAGAATATTGTTGATAGCAGTATAATCTTCTTCGAAAAGTACTAGGTCGCCATTAGCCATAAACCACCCACCTCCGATAACCCCGAGGGTATCGGAGTATTACTTTACTCCCAAATCCGTCCAAACCTCGGCGGTCCTTTTACCTAAATCCTTTTAACCCTTATATATAAACCTATTTTAACGCGGTAGTCAAGGGAAATTTAGGTACGGAATCCCTCGTCCGAATAAAAAACCTCCGCCTCCGTCTTCGAATATCGAAAACGGTAACGCACGGAGGGTTTCGTCCGGCCTACGCTAAAAAAGGCAAACTCGTCCCTATTCGTCCTCCCCGCAAAGCTTGAGTAACCGCGCCCAGCCCCGGTCCACGTCCTCTTGTATCTGAGCTATCAACTCGTCGTGTTTCCCGTCGAACAGGTGCTTGAACCTCGCCTGGAACTTCAAGAAGTCGGTGACGGGCTTTTTCTCCTTCGGCTTATAATTCAGTTTCCACTCGCCGTACTCGATTTCGTAAAGCGGCCAAAAGCAAGTATCGGCGGCAATTCGACATACTTCGAGCGCCTGGTCTTCCTTCATGCGCCAGCCCCTGTGGCACGGCGCGAATATGTTCATAAACGTCGGGCCTTCGATCGAGAGTGCCTTCTGGACTTTAGTCATAAGGTCTCGCCAGCGGTGGGGCGCCGTCTGAGCTACGTAAGGTATGTGATGGGCCGCCATAATCGCGGTCAGGTCCTTCTGGATCTGCTGTTTCCCCGGAATCACTTCCCCCGCCGGACTCGTCGTCGTGTCGGCGCCCCTGGGCGTAGAACTGGAGCGCTGGATGCCCGTGTTCATGTACGCTTCGTTATCGTAGCAGATATAGAGCATATCATGGCCCCGCTCCATCGCGCCGGAAAGGGACTGTAGCCCGATATCGTACGTACCCCCGTCGCCGCCGATGGCGATGAACTTGACCGGTTTGTCCTTTTTAACCTTGCCCCGCCTTTTCAGTACCTTGTATGCGGTCTCTACCCCCGAGACGGTGGCCGCGACGTTCTCGAACGCGTTGTGTATCCACGACGTGTCCCAAGCCGTGTACGGGAATATGGTAGTCGCCACCTCGAGGCAGCCGGTGGCGTTTCCAAGCACCAACTCATCCTCGGTCGCGAGCATCACCTGGCGCATTATGATAGACGCGGCGCAGCCGGCGCAGAGACGGTGCCCGCCGGTCAGCCGGTCTTTCCTGTGGGTAAGTTCCTTTAGCGTAACCATTTTATGTGAACCTTCCTTTATTCGCCCGTTTCGCCGGGCTCACTCCCGAACGCCCAAATACCCGACCCATTCCTCTACTTTGCCGGTCTCGACTACCTTAAGCCCGGCGTCGAACGCGGCCTCTATCTGGTCCGGTCCGGTGTCCCGGCCGCCCAGCCCGTATACGAAGCCTATCACTTCGGGCGCGTCGGGCCGGCCGTATAGCGCGTTCCTGACCTCCATAAATAGCGGCCCGCCGAAAGCCCCCACGCTGGCGGCCCGGTCGAGTACGACCACGCACCGGGCGGAGCCGAGGGCGTCCGCGATTTTCTCGTGGGGAAACGGCCGAAACGCCGTAAGTTTGACCATGCCGACCTTTTTACCTTGCCCCCGTAGTACGTCCACCGCGTACTTGGCGGTACCCGCGGTAGAACCCATCGCTATCAGGACGACATCGGCGTCGTCGGTATTGTATTCGGTCAGCCAATCGTACGTTCGCCCCGTCAGGTCGGCGAACTCGGCCCAGACCTCCGATATGACTTCGGGCGCGTGTTCCATCGCGTCCAACTCGCTCCTTTTATGCTCGAAGTAATAATCGTGGAAGTCGAGGGGCCCGACGGTTATCGGATTGTCACCCAAGAGGGTGTACGCCGGTTCGTACTCGCCTATGAAATCTTTCACGGCTCCCGCCGGTACGGTCTCGACTATCTCCATCGTGTGGCTGATGATGAAGCCGTCCTGGCAGACCATACCGGGCAAGCGTACCGGGTCGCTCTCGGCGGTCCTGAGCGTCGTTATCAAGAGGTCGTACGCCTCCTGGGCGTTCTCGGCGAAGAACATCATCCAGCCGGTATCCCGGCAGCCCATGGCGTCGGAATGGTCGCAGTGGATGTTGATGTTGCCCGAGAGCGCCCGGTTGATGACCGACAGTATAATCGGAAGCCGGAGCGACGCGGCGATGTAGAGCGTCTCCCACATGAGCGCCAGGCCGTTGGCGGACGTGGCCGTCATGGTGCGGGCGCCCGCCGCTTCGGAGCCTATGCACGCGCTCATCGCCGAGTGCTCGCTTTCGACCGTAATCAATTCGGTGCCGACCTTCCCGTCGGCGACATACTTGGCGAAGGCCTGCATCAGCTCCGTCGAAGGCGTAATGGGGTACGCGGCGCACACGTCCGGATCTATCTGCATCATCGCGTACGCGGCGGCTTCGTTCCCCGCCAGCGGAAGCGGTTCGCATTTTATCGCTGTCGTCTTTGCCATTCTCGTTATCTCCCGTCTACTCACAAACCGCTTCGGCCGGCGACTCTTCCAGGACCATCTCGATACACTTCACCGGACACTCGGCGGCACAAATCCCGCAGCCCTTGCAGTGGACCATATCGAAGCCCTTCATCTCCTCGTCCTCGACTATTATCGACGAGTCGGGACAGAAAATCCAGCAGAGCATACAGTTGGTACACTTCTCCTTATCGAGAACCGGCTTGAAAGTACGCCAGGAGCCGGTCTCGTACTCGCGTGCGTTTCCCGCGTCCGGTATAATCCCGCCGATCGCCAGGTCACGCCAGCCCTCTTTACCCGCCATTAACGTTCACCTCTTATTAGCCGGGTCGTTCCCCTCTCACTCATCGCCCGGTTCTGCGCCCGCCCGCTCGGCTATCTCCGGGTATATCTCGTCGACGAAGTTGACCATCGCCCGTATCGTGTCGAGGTACTCCCGTCTGTCCAGCAAGCGCGTCGGCGCGTCTACGTTGAAATATAACTTGCCTTCGTCTGTCCCGAACTTGGCCTGGTTGATGTCGAAGTTCTTGTCCAACAACCAGGAATAAAAAGACGAATCTACCCCGTCGGGAATATCGGAAACTTCTATTACAAATACTACGTATTCTGGGTCGACGCTCACGACGACGTACCAGTCGCCGTTGTCGCCCTCGAAAGGTATCGCCCAGCGGCTGGGATACTCCTCGTCTACGGCGTAGCTGACGCCTTCCTCGTCCATAAAGGCGAGCAAGTCCATCGCCAGCTCGGCCGCGTACTCGTACCCGGCGTACTCCTCCGGCGTCATCGGCGTGACTTCCACCGGCTCGGCCGCAGTATACGCAGCGCAAAGGCCGAGGACGAACGCCAATTGGCGCATGCCGGTTGGGCGAGCTTTAACCGTTGACGACCTCCTCTATCGCGCGGTCGATGGCCTCAACGTTTTTCTCGACGACCCCGGGCGATTTACGGCCGAACTTGCGTTCGATCGTTTTATACACGGCTTCTTGCTCGACCAGCCCGGTGGCTTTAATGAAAGCTCCCATCATCGGCGCGTTGGGTATGTTCCGCCCGATGGTATCGAGCGATATCTGGGTAGCGTCCAACGTCCAAATCCGTTCGGCCGGAACGCCGAGCCGCTCAACGTAATCGGCGGGGCGCTTGCCCGTATTGATAATCACGATGCCGTCGTCGGCCAGTCCGTCGGCCACCGGGACGACGCCTATGAGGGTGTTGTCCAAAATCATTACTACGTCCGGGCTGGTGATGAAATTGTGTAGGGTAATCGGCTCGTCACTTATCCGGGTGAACCCCTGGACCGGCGCGCCGGCCCGCTCCGGGCCGTAGTCGGAGAAGCCCTGTATGTATTTGCCGCCGGCCATCGCCGCCTCGGCGAGCAACAGAGACGCGGTCTTGACGCCCTGGCCGCCCCGCCCGTGGAGACGTACCTCCGTAAGTTCGTTTTTCATATATCTATGCTCCTAAAGACTTTGTGCGAAATTTCACAGATTCTCGGAAGGGAAAGAGAATATAGCATACCGCCGTCGAAAAATCCAGCATAATCCGTGCGAAATCTCATAGATTTTCGACAGGACTCATTATAACACATTTCCTATCGGAAATCTAGTATAATCGTAAGAAGCGTAGAAGTTGTATTATAGTATCGGAAGGTACGGTTACGCGCGTCGCGTAGGTATCTGTTACTAACGCAGAGAATGGGGTGGGTATGAAAAAACCTTCGCACGGGGCGAGGGTAGGGAAAAAAACCCGGCGCGACGGCCGGGGCCTCTATATCTTTTCAACTTTATTAAGCAGCTGCGAAATGCGTATAACACTCCTTTACGTGTCTACTCGGTAACGGTATAAAACGCCTAAAAATCTCTATAAACCTAACCCATAATGCTCTCGGGAAGTATTTAACGACGAAGATGCTCCAATTATCTATCGCCATTCCCACGCGTCTCCCGTCATCGACAGAATAAAGCAGGCTAACCATTTCTTCGTCTGGGTGCTCTTTAGCTATTATCTCCCCCCTAAAACCTTTCACGAAAAGATACATGGTGTCCGTATCTTTGTCGTATTCTATTGTGATTTCTTCGGCCATATCCGTTTCCCCTTCTTGGGTTTATCCAATAAATAGCCGGTATTTACTTCGTACCTCCCTTTTCGTTTAGTTATCACTACAAGAAAATAAGGTGCCTTGTCGTCGGGTCCTAGCTTATGATTAACTAAGTATTTATTGGGCTGAAACCTATCTCTTACTACGGACGTCGGATTCTTAAGAGCTTCGCGGATATAATTGATAGGTTCAAGCAAATCCGGATGTCTTCTAAATATATGCTTCGTTAGTGTGTGTTTATATAGGACTACTTCTCTGTTCTCCCAATCCTTAAAAGTCGTGTGTACTTCCCTTTTCTTCTTCTTCGTGCGGCGAGGATTGGGCCTTCGACGCATGTACTATATTGACACGCTCGGAGGGAAAAAGTCAACGTTTTTTTTTGTGATAAATCCGCCGGAAGGCGGAGTTATTCAGCAACTACGGGGCTTTGTAAATGGTCTATTTTATCGCAATTCCGATACTCAATCCACCGATCCGTCCCTCTCCACCGGTCGTCTTCCCTACATACCAGCCGCTGGCATCGCGTACGTAGGCTTATCCCGACGTCTCAATAAAAACCAGGGCCGAGTTAAAGCCCCGGCCCCACGGATAACGGCAATCGAATTAAAATCCCGCTAAAAACCCAACTCCCCCATCGTCCTATCCACCACCTCTTTCAAAACCTCCGGGTCTTTCATCACGAACTTAACCCCGGCGGCGCCGAAGAGCTCCGGCAGCCCGACCGTGTTCCCCAGCGACAAAGCATTTTCGTAGTCGCGGACGGTGCCTTCGTAATCGTCGAGGCTGCGCAGGTATATCTGGAGCGCGCCCACCTGGGCGATGCCGTACTCAATATAGTACAGAGGCGACGTGTAGACGTGGTTATACTGCCAGCCGATTTCCTTGTACTCGTCCAAACCGGACCAGTCGATATACGGCCGGAAGCGGTCCTCGAGTTCGCGCCAGTACTCGGCCCTCTTCTCCCTGTCTCCACCGGAGGAATCGGTATATACCCAGTCTTGGAAACCATCGAGCATCGCCATGAACGGCAAGAACACCAACGGCTTCTCGAGTTGCTTCAACATTAACGGTTCGAGGTAATCTTCGGGATAGACCAAACCGAGGAACGGACGCACGAGGAGTTCCATCGACATCGAAGCGACCTCGGCGAACTCCAACGGGACCTCCCGTTGGGGGTAAGGCAAGTGCCGGCTGAGGAAACCGTGCATCGCGTGGCCGCCCTCGTGTACCAACGTCTCGAAGTCCCTGGTCGAGCCGGCGTCGTTCCCAAAGATGAGCGACATTCGCTCCTCGGCGAACTCTTCCATGTACGCGCCCGGTGCCTTCCCCTCCCGGTTCTCCAGGTCAAGGTAACCCTTCTCGTCCATCAAGCGGAAGGCGTCGGCGAACCGGGGGTCGACCTCGCCCAATACGGCCGCGGCCTTCGCCTTCAGGTCTTCGGCGTCGTCGTATACCTTCGGCGGCTCGCCAGCCCCCGGAGCGACTTCCCTGTCCCAGGGCTTAATCGACTCGACGGCCAGCTTCTCGCGGCGGCGTTCCATAATCTCGTTGACCGCCGGTACGACGTGCTCGGCTATGGCCTCCCTAAACCGGGCGCCGTCGTCTGGGCCGTAGCTGAGCCGGGCGTAGTCCTTATACTTGTAATGGACGTAATCGGGGACGGCGGCGTTGGCGGCCATCTCCTTCCTCACGCCCAGGGCCTCGTCGAAAAGGTCGTTCAGCCGCCCGTAGTCGGCCCGGTGCATGTCGTAAATCGCCCGGTACGCCTTCTCCCGCACGTCCCGAGACGGTTTCTCAAGGTAGGCTCTAAGCTGCTGGGCGGTCAGCCGTTGGCCGTCGAAGTCGGTCGCCCACTCTCCTGCTATCTTATCGTACTCCAGGCTCAGTTGGATTTCCTTCGTCACCAGCGGTAGGTTCTCCTCGCGGAAAAGTTCGACGGCCCACTCGGCGCCCTTGCGGGTTATCGCCATCTCCGCCGGTACCCAATCCGCCGGAAGCGAAAGGAATTTCCGCTTGGCTTTTTCGTCCAGTTGCCGGGCCAAGGGGATGACCTTTTCCGAAACCCGCTTGTACTCGGCTTCGGCTTCGGCGTCCCTCGTGTTCCTAGAAGTCGCGAAATAGGCCCTCGCCACGACCTCGGCGACTGCCGATTGGACCTCGGCCCAGGCGTCCAACCACTTCTCGGCCTCCTCCTGTGTACTTACCGACATCCCTTCGAGCCGTGCGTACGCGCCCTCGATGACCGCCGGGTCGCCCAGGTCATCTTCGGCCGAGAGAAAAGACCTACCGTATTCTTTATAGATATCCATATGCGCTCCCCCACGCGGTTAATACCCGACAATACCCCCCGGGTAGGGGGGTATCAATCTAAGCCGGCGCGGGGACTTGAACCCCGGACCGACACATTACGAATGTGTTGCTCTACCACTGAGCTACGCCGGCGCTAACACGTAACAGTTCGACCCGGCGGATATGGCCGCCGGACCGAACGTTACGCTGTCGTCAGTTGCGAAATACGGGCCGCTTTACGGCGTATAAGTCGCCGTCCAGGGGCCGCTACCCGTTACTGAGTAGATGGTAAGGGTGAACTTGCCCCCGCCGTAAAGCTGGATAATCTCGCCGTTGGCCAGGTCGAAGTCGCCGAGCAAGTCACCCGTCTGCCCGTGGACTTTCACCCAGAAGCTAGCGTTCCCCGGCCACGTGAAAGTAACTTCGAGGTAATCTTTGGTCGTATTGATATCGAACGATTCCGAATCGCCCGGGCCAACCAGGGTACCGCTCTTCACCGTCGGCCCGCCGGGAATCTCGATATCGGGTATATCTATATCCGGCCCGCCGTCCTCTTCCCCGCCGCCGAAAAGATCGCCGCAGCAAGCAAGGGTGAACCCGCCGACCACTACACCAACAGCCACGAGTATGATTAACTTCTTGTTCACGTCATTGCTCCTTTGATTTGGTTAAAAATGAAGACGCTTAATTAATAAAAAACAATTGCCGAGGGGCAGAATCGAACTGCCGACACCGGGATTTTCAGTCCCGTGCTCTACCAACTGAGCTACCTCGGCTCCGGCAAACTAATATCACACCAGCTCTCCGTAGTCAAGGCAAAACAGCCGGCCGCACGGTCCAACGGCCGCGCGGCTAGTTCGAATCACTCCCGAAAATGGCCTCTTCCAGAAAGTCGCCGAAATTCGCGACCTCCTCGATGATGTTTACCACTTCCTCGACCTGGCACGTGTCCAGGAGTTGGTCGCCGCAGGCGATCAGATGGCCGCCGAACTTGGCCGCCTTCACGTACGGCGCCGTCACGTTGAGCTCCAGAAGGCCTTCGGCGCTTATCGCGTCGGACCACTCGCCGACGCGGGTGAAGACCATAAACACGTCCCGGCCGAAGCGGTCCTGCTGGACCGTCCCGTGGACGACCTGGGTCCGTTCGCCGTCGCCTACGACTATCTCAAGGCTGTAGACGCCGCTGTCCTCCACCAGGGGTGAGCCGTAGTAATCGGCCACCGCCTCCATTACCTCCAACAAAGTCGGCATACTCTCTCCTTTCCCAAAAGCCGGTGATAATAACAATAATCGAACCCGCGCGCAAGCAAAATAACGGTTCGACGGACGCGGCGCAGGCGGCCCGGCTTTATTGCATAAAACGTCCAGTCGTGATAGACTAAAACACGGACGCCGTTTGCGACCGGCGTACGTAGGGGCAGCATTGCTGAAAGCCGTAATATTCGACCTGGACAATACCCTCACCGACTTCGCAAGAATGAAGGAGCGAGCCGTCGAAGGCGCCGCCGAAGCGATGGTGGACGCCGGTTTGCCCCGGACGCGGGACGAGGTCGTCGCCGGGATAAACGAGATTTACGGCGAATACGGCATCGAGTACCAGCACGTCTTCGACGAGTACCTGAAATCGATCCTGGGGCGCGTAGACGAGCGGATTCTCGCCGCCGGTATCGTGGGGTATCGGCAAGGCCGGGAAGGGACGCTGAACCTTTACCCTCACGTCAACCTGACCCTGCTGGAGCTCGCGAAACGCGGGTTGAGGCTGGCAGTGCTCTCGGATGCGCCGGCGCGGCAGGCCTGGCTCCGGCTGGCGTACCTCAAACTCCACAACCTCTTCGATGCAGTGGTAACCCACGACGACACAGGACGGCTAAAACCCTCCTGCGAACCGTTTTACCTCGTACTCGACTGGCTCGACGTCGAACCGTACGAGGCGTTGATGGTCGGCGATTGGCCGGAGCGGGACATAGTCGGCGCCAAGGCGATCGGCATCACGACGGTCTACGCCCGCTACGGCGACCTATCGGGAAAGGGCCGCGGTGGCGCCGATTACGCGATAGACGACATCCTCGACGTGGTGAAGATAGCGGACTACATAAACAACCAGGGTACGCTGCTGGAAGGAGACGACCCCCAGGGACTTGAAGAGACCGACTAAAAACGAGCTCGTCGTACTCGTTCTCGTCGCCGTCGGCCTGGCGATGGCGGTGACGCTGACGGTCCATAGCCTGACGACGACGGAGGCACCGGCGACGCCGAGCGAGGCGGAACGGAAGGCGGCGTTTGAGGAAGCGGTCGAGCGGGGGAACCTATCGCCGGAGGACGCCCGGCATTGGCGGGTCGTAGAAAACGGAGACGAATGAATTGGCCGCCGTAGTCGAATGTACCCTCTGCCCGACCCGCTGCGTATTGGAAAACTACCAGCGGGGCGACTGCCGCGTCCGGATTAACGTCGAGGGGCGACTGAAGACGCTGGTCTACGGGAAGCCGTGCGCCGTCCACGTAGACCCAATGGAGAAGAAACCCCTCTTCCACTTCATGCCCGGCACGCCCATCTACTCGGTGGCCACCGCCGGGTGCAATCTCCACTGTAAGTACTGCCAGAACTGGGGTATCAGCCAGACGCCGCCGGAGGAGACCCGCAACGTCGACCTCGACCCGGCGAAGACCGTCGCCGAAGCGCTGGCGGCAGGCTGCAAATCCGTCGCCTACACGTACTCGGAACCGATAGTCTTCTTCGAATATACAATGGACACGTGCAAGCTGGCCCGCAAGGAAGGCCTCCGGAACGTACTGGTCACCGCCGGTTACATCGAGGAAAAGCCCCTGCGGGAGTTGTGCGAGGTGGCAGACGCCGCCAACGTCGATTTCAAGGCGATAACCGACGACTTCTACCGGGAGACCTGCGGCGGGCGAATCGAGCCTGTCCAACGCGCCTTGACGATTATGCAGGAGATGGGCGTCTGGCTCGAGGTGACCAACTTACTCGTCCCGACGCTGAACGATTCGCCGGAGATGGTCGAAGGCCTGGTCGGTTGGGTACTCGACAACCTGGGCCCGGACGTCCCCCTCCACTTCTCCCGGTTCACGCCGATGTATCAGCTCGCGAACCTGCCGCCGACCTCGGTGGAGACGCTTACGGCGGCCAGAGAAACGGCCCTCGAGGCGGGGGTACATTTCCCGTACGTGGGAAACGTCCCGGGGCACGAGGGCAACAACACCTATTGCCCGGGCTGCGGCCGCCTGCTGGTAGGACGTTTCGGCTTCCTCATAACCGACTACGGTATCGTCGACGGGAAATGCGCCGGTTGCGGCGAGCCCATCCCCGGCGTGTGGGAACGGGGCGACTGGGACGGGAGCATAAGAATAGTTATGTAGCTGGTTCGGCCCGATTCGAGCCTACTCGGACGAGCTATCGGCATAATTCAGATGAATTAAACGGCGTAGGCGAGGATATCGTTTCAAACGTACCGGCGGTTCTAGGCTATAAACGCGATGCCCGCCGCCGAAGCATCTCGAGAAAACACTCCAACCGCAGCTCAGTCTGCGCCGACAGCGGCGCCGGTCGGTCGCCCTCCAGGGTCAGTACCGGTACGTCCAGATGCCGCCTTATGAGCGCGTCCTCAATGTGGCGGTAGCAAAAACTCTGGACGTAGTTGATGACGCCGGTTATCCTCCGCTTTTTCACTTCCCCTTTGATGTCTTTAAGCCGCGCCCAGACCCCGTATGGGTAAGTATATTCGGCGTACGCGGAAATCAGGTCGAGGGCACCGGAGATCATCGCGAACTGCCTCGGTATCTCGTCGTAGACGACTCCGGCATCCCGCTCGGCGAGAAAATCGAACAGACCCGAGAAGATGGGCGGGACTCCTAGAAGCCCCAGCCGCGTCTCCGGCGGCGACGGTTTTCTGGCCTTCGCCTCGGTTAAAAAACCATCCACCCTCTCGGCGAAACCGCCTGGGTCGCCTTCGCCCACGTCGCTGGCCGCCAGTAGGAAGTCGTGGTTTTCGGAACCGGCGACTTTGTTTTCTTCCCACGTCAGCCTGTCGATCTCGGCCAGGTCTCGCCTGACCGCCACGAGGGCTTCGTATCGGTCGTAAGCGGCGCCCATCTTACAGCCCAACCGCTCGGCGAGGCGCTCCACCTCGCGGGTAAGCTCGTCGGCGTCCGGCGCGTGGGGAAAGGCGAAAGGTATCGCCTCGACGCCGGCGTCCTCCAACGTCTCCATCAGGGCGATCGTGTTACTGCAATCGCCGCCGGTTACGCCGACGACCCTTTTGATTCGGTGCGAAAGTACGGTATCGAAAATACCCTTGGTCCAACTGCAGCAGTTCCGCGGGAAACCGGCGCGTTCGGCCCGCCGGACGGCCTCGCCCGGGTCGTCGGCGCCGATAAAAAGGTTGTTTAAGTCGACCGGGCGCGCACCCGCGCCCAGTATCACTTCTATCGGCAGCGTCGTCGTGATGCCGACCCTGTCGTCGTTTTTCGTATTGATTAACTCGGCTCCTCGGTCTCTTCGCCTTCGGGGCTCAACCTGATGAAGGTATAGTTTTCGCCGTGTTTCCGCTTGCCACCGAAACCGCCGCCGCGGGTCGCGAACTCGATTTCGTCGACGGTCATGTCCATCCAGGTCTCCTTGGAGCGGCCCTCGTAGTATCGGACCAGCATCTTCTGGCGGAGGCTGTACGTCAACTCGCAGTGCTCCGGCCCGTCCCAGGTAACCTTATAGATGGCGTGCCCGGGACGCTCGTCCATCAGGTTAAGCAAGGTCTCGGCTTGTTTCGTCGAGTCGAACATCCGGCTGCGGGAGCCAAGGTAAATCGTCTCCTCGGTATCCGACGTTATCCGGTAAGGGTCCTCGTCGACGGCCCCCAACATCTCGTCCACGTAGCGTTCTTCGTGGAAGTTCGGCCGGTTTATGCGTAAGGTCGCGACGAGGGACGTATTCTCGGTCCCGCCGATCTTCGCGCTCTCCACGTCGAAGTACACGTCCACCCAGATGATGTCGTACTCGGGATACTTGTGTTTGTCGAAGTAGTTGAAGAGCCTCTTGATGTCCTTTTTTGGCGTCCCGGGGGCGACGGCTATCCGCAGCGTGACCGACGGCTCCTTAGCCTCCTCGTCGATGTCGACGCTGCCGACCACGTACTCGACCGGCGGGGGTTTGTACAGCGCGTCCCCTGTCTCGCCGATTTCCTCCTCTTCGCCGCCGCAACCGGCGGCCAAAAGAAGGGCTGCGACACCCGCGAGAACCGTTAACACAATAACAATGCGCATAAGCGTTCCTTCCATTTTTATCCCCTTTTAAAAAGCCCGCGGATTACTTGCCGACGGTCTTCCGGTAAGCGAGCCACAGGCCTTTGAGGGTCAGGTCGACGTCGACGACGTCCACGTATTCGGAGGTTCCAGCCACGTATCTGGCCAGCCCGCCGGTCGCGACTACGGGGCACCTCTCGCCCACCTCTTCCCGAAACTTTTCGATCATACCGTCGACGGCCGCGGCGGTCCCGTATATCAACCCCGACCGTATGGAGTCGTCGGTGTTCTTCCCGACGACCGACGCAGGCGCTTTGAACTCGACCGGCACGAGCCGAGCCGCCGACTCCGAGAGGGTTTTCGCCGCAAGACCAAGGCCGGGCAATATCGCCCCGCCGACGTAATCGCCATCGGCGTTTACCAGGTCGAGGGTGGTGGCGGTCCCGAAGTCGACTATAATAACGGGCGCGCCGAAGGCCTCGCGGGCGGCGAGGGCGTCCACGACCCGGTCGGCGCCCACGTCTTCGGGCCGGTCGTAGGCGACGTTTATTCCGAGCCGCGAGTAATCCGGCCCCACGACGGTCGGCCTCCGGCCAAAGTAACGTTCCAGGGCCGTCTCGATTTTGTCGGTCAACGGCGGCACGACGGAACAGACGATGGAATCCACCGTCTCGATTTCGCGGCCCGCCCTCGACTCGGCCAGACGAGCCATGAATAGACCGTATTCGTCGGCGGTCCGTTCGGCGCAAGTGGAAAGCCGAAAGCTGAAAAGCAGGTTCCCCTCGTCGAAAAAACCGCAGACAACCTGGGTGTTACCTACGTCGACTGCGAGAAGCTCCATGGTTACCCCTTCGCCGCCCGTTCGAAAACCTCGAGGAACCGGGCCGCCGATATCTCGACCGTCCAGCCCTCCTCGACGTACGAACGGCAGTTGGCGGCCATCGTCGCCCAGAGAGCGCCGTCGGTTAATAGCCCCGCTATCGCCTCGCCGAACTCCCCGGTATCCCGGTCGACCAACCTCCCGACTACCCCGTCGGCCACCGTCTCCCGGAAACCGCCCTCCTTCACGGCGACGACCGGCGTCCCGCAGGCCATCGCCTCGAGGGGCACGAGCCCGAACGGCTCGACCACCTGGGCCAGGGCCACGACATTGCACCGTCGATACTCTTTTACTACGTACTCTTCGGGAAGCATCGGCAACAACTCTAGGGATACTCCCAGTTCCCGGGCCCGTTTCTCCATGTACTCCGTCTCGCCGGGGAACTCCCTGTTATATATCACCCGCAGCTCCGGCCGCACCCGCTCGGCGACTTCGCCGAGGGCTTCGAGTATAAAACGGTGCCCCTTGAACGGCGCGAGGACGCCGACCGAAAGCACGGCGTTCGCCCGTTCGCCCGGCGAGGGCGCCGACGGAAACCGGGACAAGTCCACCCCCGGATAAATCACCTCGGGGAAGACGCCGTACGTCTTTATCAACGCCTCGCGGGTATGGTAAGAGTTGGCCACGATATAACCGGCAGCCGCGGCGTTTCTTTTATCCCTCTTTCTCGCCAACGTGTCAGACGGCAGGTTGAGTAAGTCGCCCAGACGGTTCCGCAGGCCGTAATCCGGGCGCGTCAAACGCGGGTGTTCGAACAACCGGCGGTGTACCTCCTGCGAGTAATACACCGTAGGGGTTTTCGCGAACCTCAAAAGCGACGGGGACTGCTCGACCCTGCAGTGGTCCACGAGTACCGCGTCGAACCCGCCGGCGTCTATATCGTCGGCGACCCGCCGGGACAGCCGCCGCAAACGCAGTAACCGCTCGACGTCGAAAGGACGCCCCAGAGGGCCTGCGTAGTCGCTGGCGGTCTTTAACCTGAAAGGGTAAACCGTATCGGACGCGACGTAAGGCGTAAGCGGACAGAAGTCCCGGTCGGCCGACTCCGGCGCAAAAAGATGGAACTCGACCTCCGGGGAAAGGGCGGCCATCAAATCGCGTAGGAAACGCTTCGCCCCGCCGGACGGCAGATTGTGGTAGACGGCTACGCGCACCGAGCGGCCTCCCGATAGACCTCGGCCGTCTCGTCTGCGGCCTTCGACCAGGAGAAACGGCCAGCTCTCTCCAAACCCGAAGCGCCCATTTCATCGGCCAAACGGTCGTCGTCGGTTATCGATATCAACCGGTCCACGAAGGCTTCGACGTCGCCAGTCGGCACGAGCATACCCCACCGCCCTACGATCTCCGAGACCGACGAATTATCGTACGCGATCACCGGCGTCCCGCAAGCCATGGCCTCCAGCGGCGGCAGCCCAAACCCCTCATAAAGGGAAGGGAAGAGGAAAACCCGGGCGCCGGCGTACAGGGCGGGCATCAACTCCTCTGGCAAAAACCCCGTATAGACTATCTCGCCTTCGACGACGCCTCCGTGAGTCCCTTCCGGCCACGCGAAGCGGATGTTTTTATAGTATTCCCGGCTCCCCGTAAGGACGAGGGGGAGAGGCGCACCGGACCGTTCGCAGTAACGCCCGTAAATCTCGACCAGTCCTTTCAGGTTCTTACGATAATCGGTCGCCCCGACGTACAACAGATATTCGTCCGGCAGGTCGACTCGTTTTTTCGACTCGCCGCGACCGACGCCCGGTTTATACGCCGGCGAACAGGCCTCATAGACGACGTGGACTTTGCCGGGCGAAACGCCCATGTACCTGACGACGTCGCGCCTCGACGAGTTGGAAACGGCGATGACGGCCGCGGCACGCCGCGCCGCAGCGGCCTGGATATTAAAGGTAAGCTTCTCCTTGCGCGAGACGGACCGGGTCGGGAAGACCGCCGATATACAATCGTGGACCGTCATCACGTACGGTCTCGGCGAACGGGGCGGCACCACTTGCATATTATAATGCATGACCGCGACGTCCATCGCCCGGACGGCGGCGGGCGTTCTCAGCAGGTCCAGCAATACCGACCGATATCGGCTATGGTCGGTCGGCAGTTTTACGCCGGTAAAACTCGCGGTCTTTGGGAACGGAGGTTCCGGCCCGTCGGCCAGCCCGAGAAGGTGGAGTTTTACGCCGTCTACCCGCTTCGACAACGCCGAATACAATTCCGCCGTGTACCGCCCTATCCCCCTGGACCTGTGTGCGGTCTGTAAAGGCCTTATGTCGAACCCTACGTCGAGCATCGTCCCCTTTAAGCAAAAACAGGAACGACGAAAACGCCGTTCCTGCGATTATAACAAAGCCGGATTAGGTCGCCACCCTATTTTTCCTTCTCTTCTTCGTCGCGGTTAATCTCGTCGGTAATCTCGCGCGAGGCCTTCTTGAATTCCCGAATGCCTTTACCGAGCCCTTTGCCTATTTCGGGCAGCCGTCGGGCGCCGAAAAGGATGAGTATTACGAGAAGTATGAGAAGTATTTCCGGAACGCCAATTGAGCCGAACATCGATAATCACCACCGGAGTTATTATAACATATTTATCCGAATCCGGTTATTAAAAACCTACCGACGCCGAAACCCGATGCGTGCTGCCGATGCCGGGGTCTCCCATGTACGCGTAGTCGACGCCGAAGGTCATCTTGGCCGCCCCGATACGCAGACCGGCGCCGCCGGAGATATCGGTACGGTCCTCCTGCCGCTTCTCGACGCCGAAGCGAAGGGCTACGACCCGCCTGTACCACCATTCGACGCCACCGTGGAGGTCGAGGCTCAAGTCACCCGCGTTGAAGCCGGCCGCGACGTCGTATCCGGCGTTTTTCATGTCGCCGTCGAGGGCCAACGTCAACTCGCTGTCCGCCGACGTTATCGCCTGCGAGTACGACGTCCCGAACCGTAAGTTGAACGGGATCGTCTCGGTCGTACCGGTGGACCATTTAATCCGGCCTACGATGTTCTGGGCGTGGACGGCGAACTTGAACGGGCCGTACGGACCGGCCAGAACGCCCAGGTCGACGACCTGCCCGGATGACGTGCCCACGTCGTCCGCCCCCTGCCGTATGTACACGAAGTTACCGCCCAGGCTTATCCGCTTCCACAGGGGGCGCCCGTAGGAGACGAAGAAACCGTTGTCGCTCCAGTTGACCTCGCGCTTGACCACCGGGCGCCTGTCTTCGGCGTCAGGGTCGTCCCATTCGGTTATCACGATGTCCTGTATGCCCAGCCGCAACAACCCGCCGCCGAAAGTCCCGTATTTCCCAGCCCGATAGCAGCCGAAGATAGTATCGTAGTTCGCCAAGCCCCCGAACGCGTAAGCGTGCATGAAGTTTACTTCGTTCTGCTCAAGCGTCGCAAGCCCCGCCGGGTTCCAATAGGCCGCGGTCGCGTCATCGGAGACGGCGGAGAAGGCGCCGCCCATTCCCAGGGCCCGCGCGCCCACGCCGTAGCTTAGGAACTCGCCGGCGTACTTGTCGGCGGCCCACGCCGACGTGGCCAAGGCGACCGCCGATAAGATTAATATAGTTTTTCTCAACATTATCATCCCCTTCGCCGGGGGTCTATTACGCTATTTCATCTTGATTAACTTCTCTTTAACCTCGCACTTGCCGGTTCCCGAGCGGGCGATTACTTTGTAGAAATAGACGCCGTTGGCTATCTCGTCGCCGTCCCGGTCGCGCCCGTCCCAGTACACCTCGTTGTATCCGGGAGCCAGGTTCCGGGCCTCCACCTTCTTGATGAGCTTGCCTGTGACGGTGTAGATTTTTACGACGGCGTTATCCAAATGCGTGCTGTTGACAAAGGTGAAGTAAGTCCCGGCGCCGGCGAACGGGTTCGGGCAGTTGTAAACGTTCGAAAGCGCCAGGGCGCCGGCGACCCGTACCTCTACGGAGTGTATCGTCTCGTTTTTTAGGTTATCGTAAGCCCTGACGTAGACCGTGTGGTCGCCCTCGGTCAACGCGAGTTTCTTTCTGGCTTCGCCGGACGTGCAGTCTCCGACGTCGGGTTCGAAGTATTTCGTTATATCTGTACCTTCGTTTGAGGGGCTGAACGACGAATCTACCGAATAGGCGAGCGGCCTGAAATCCACGTCCACGTCCTCGGTGTACGACGAAACCATAATACCCGACGGGTCGCTTATCGATACAATCATCTCGGGGTTCGCCCCCGCAGGGTCCCCGGACCTGAAGCCGTAATCGTCGAAGTAAATATCTACGACGGGCCCGGTTGTATCGTCGGAGTCGGCCTCGCCTTGAATGCTCACTTCGTAATCCTCCGGCAGCATATAGTCGGCGTAATTACCGGGATCGTAGGCATATACGCGCACGAGCGCGTCGTCGATGTCGCTCACTCCGCCGTCCGGGTCGTACCCCCACCCGGCGGTTATGGGCACCGGGACGTCGACGTCGAACCGACCGGCGGTGACTTCTCCCGCGACCCGCGACAACAACCTTTCACGATGAACGTCACCGACGTCTTCGCCGAGGAAATAATACGGCCTGTCGTAAAGGGAAACCTCCACGATACCGTTCGCCCCGCCGGGCACCGTACCGGTAACGCTTAGTATCCCGCCGCGTTGGACAGGGGTGGGAACGGCCGATACGTCGGTAATGGTGGGTTGCGGAATCGCGAATCGCATCGACGGGTCGCCCATAAGAGTATAAATTACCCACAATCGGCTGGAATCCGAGTACATCTTGCCGCCCCAGAAGGCTTCGCCCAGGGACACCGGTTCGTCCGGTATCTCCTGGCCGGGGAACAAATTCATGTAGAAACCTTCCAGATAATCGGACTGGCTTCCTTCGGTCCCGAGGCGGGAGGACCCGGTGGTCGCGACGGCGCCGCGGCCTGCGGGGTGCATCAAATATTCGTTTATACATTCGTTGCTCGTCAGGTCCGACATCAACGGTATATCGTCGAACTTACTGTTCGTACACGACATTTCCATAACTATCGGGTAGCGGTTATAGTTGACGAGGTCGTCGACGTCGTAGTGGTTCCTGACTGTATGTACAAAAAAGTCCTCGTGAGACCATATCTGCGGTCCGCCGTGGCCCGAGTATTGAACCAACAAGCGGTCGAAATTCGCGACCAGGTCCGGCGTCATCTCGGCCCGTACGAGTGGGGTCCGTTCGTTACGCGGCATTTCGTCGAACCCCGGATGCCCCCTGTTCATCCACTCGATGTACATTTTATCGACGCCTAAACCGGGCGGGACATACGGCGGAATTAAAAACGCCTCATAATCTCTCGTAAAATGGCCGGAGCCGCCCTGCCCTTCGCCCGCCTTATCGTTGTTATCGGCCGTTAAAAGCGACCTCGTCTTCCAGTCGCCGAAGTCCATAGAGCGGTCGTACGCCAGAATTTTATCGACCATATTCGAAACCTGTTCCTCGAAACGGCCCGACAGACGCGCTATGAATACGTCCGCTTGCAGGTCGTCGCCGTCCACGCAGACGAAGAAGTTATCGCTGGCACTGTCGCCGTTGGGGAAGGTGTAAAGAAGCATGGTCGGCAACAAGTTCCCGCCGAAATCCCGATACTCATTATCGTAATAACCGTAGTTGTCCTTATAATCGTAACTGGCGTCGCCCACGAGTATTACGAATTCCGGCCTCGTCGAAAGGTCGTCGTATCGGTATTTTACGAAATTACGTATCGCGACCGGGTCGAACACCCCGGCCGAGAATTCGTCGAAGACGTCGGTAACTTTGTATACGCCGGTAGACAATCCCTGACTGCGGCGCAAGTTAGCGAGCGGCATAACGTTGTCGTAGAACTTCCTATTGGTAATGATAAGCAAATCCTCGGCCTTTGCCGAGCGCAATGACGACGGCTCGTCCCTGTAAAAGCCAGCCGGCTCGAGCTTGGCGTCATCGGCGCACGCGACGAACCACGTGCGCCCTTCCAAGACTTCGTCTTCGAATCGGACCGTATACGTACCGGCGTCTTCGACAGTTTCGAAACCCGTGATAATCCGGCCGGCGGTAACGTCGTAAACGTACAAATCCGCCGTCGAAAACTCGCTTATCTCGAACAGAACGTCGCCGTGGCTATCGGGCGGATTGGAAAACCTGAGATAATTGTCATAAGCAATACAATATCGGGGATACTCCAACTCGAAGTGGCTGAAATCTATCGGGTGTTTACCGCCCGTACCGTCCAATTCCTCAACGATTAAGTAATTCCCACCCTCGTTGAATATGCCCGGGTCGTCAACGACGACCTCTTCCTCTATCTGGGTATCGACCGGCCACAAATCCCTTTCCCACAGCAAATGCTCGTCGTCCTTCCTATTAACGTATATCCTCGTATAATGCGGGGCTTCCGACGAAGGCCCGCTGCGGAGTAAAAACTTGAAAAGCGTGGTTATGCTCGCCGAGGCGTCGTCCAGCCCGCGGACGTTGAAGATTTCTTCGTGTTCGCCACCGGGCGGGACGGAAAACCAAAACCACGTTTCTTCGCCCTCATCGATTTCGGAGCTGTTGCCTTTGTACAACCTCTCCTCTTCGAAATACGAACGCCAGGGATAAGCTCCGACCGGGTCTATGTTTGGGTACGACGGCGCTCCGTTCTTGGGCGTGTATCGCAAACCGGGCTCGTCGTCCACGACGAGCCAATAGACGTTGTAGTTGGAGTACTTGTGTCTTTTCAAAACGAATTGGTTACCCGTATCTTCGAAGAAGCTAGTGCCGTGGGCGAAGAACTCGACGTAGTCTCCGTCGTCGAAGCTGCTGTCGTCCTCGCCGGTCACCACCAGCGGAAGCTCTTCTACACCAGTGACGGGGTCATCGATGCTCGTCGGTAACATTTCCCCCGTCCCCGCGTACAGGCGGAGGTTCCTCGGGTCTATCGATGTATCGAAACCGCAGCTCGTAAGATACTCATAAGAAAGGTGATAAAAGCCCGTGTCCTCAACGGCTATCTTGTACGCGTGCGGCCACCGACCGGCCCAGGTCTCGCCGTCGTTTTGGGTCTCGCCGCCGCCACGCGGCCATCGCGAAGCGGCCGAGTAATTTAACACGTTCCGCGAGAGGGCTTGCTCGAACGCGTCGTCCGCGTCGGAGCGTTCCTCGAACAAGCCCGTTCGCGTCCGCCCGCCGGGGTGGAGGACTTTGACGCGGAGTTTTTCGTAAAGCCGCAGAGTACGTTCGAGAGGTTCGTAAGAGTACGCGTACACGCCCACGCGGATTAGGCGCAGGCCGCGGACCGCCGAGCTTTCCACCAACTCGGCGGTTTTTACGGGGTAAGGCCCTTTTTTATACGCTGAATCGTCGTAAACGAAATCCTCCACAAGGGTCTCGTATCCGCTCCTCTCGACGACCTTTTCGCCCGGCCGCGGGCAAATGTCCACGTCTCTGACCACCTTGTAATCCGCGTCCTCGATGGTCACGGTGACGTCCGAGCCGGCAGGAACGGCGATCCAAACGTTCCTCCTGAGAAGCTCAGGCGCGCCGGGTTCGCCTGCGGAAGAACAACCGGTTACGTGATACCGGGAGAATCGTCGTCCGACGACCTCCACTTCCGAAACGGCTGTATCGCCGAAATCGACCTCGAATACCGTCGACGAATCGGAGGCCGATATCAGGGTAACCTCCGTCGTTTCGGGTAGGGCCTCTTCGACGGCGCCAGGTCCGACCTTTTCGACTGCACCGAAGTCCCGAGACGTCGGTCCGTCGGTTGCCTCGCCCGGGCTTGCCGCCGTTTTCTCGGTAATCTCAGACGCATAGTCCTCCGCCAAACCGGTATCCAGGGCCGAGAGCGGAACGGTCGAAAAAACCACGAGTGAAACGAATACCATCGTACGGTACATTAGCATCTTACCTCCGCGGTACTACCTCCCGCCGGACGTCGGGTTTCGAACTTAAATTCGGGCAAAATTATCATACTTCGGGTAAGGGCGCAAGGCATACTTGACCGCTGTACTTACCGAATACCGTTAACATCGCCAACACGCTCTGAACGCCTTTACTATAACTTGAAGTTCGTCGATTAAGCAAGGTATCGAAACGTTTGGCTCTGTTGACACTCCTGTCAGTCGGCAAGTTTTACCCGAAGAGTCTCCCGGTGGGATCGACGATATCGGCGGTCGATAGGAAGTTCGGGAGGACGTACCAGTAGTAACTCTGTGGTCGAAAACGTTACACTTGCCGCGTACCGTCTGCCGCGTCATCGAGCAGCGCGGCCAGCCGCGAAGTTAATCGACGACGGTCAAATTGCGATATTAACGCCGGGTCCGGCGCGGCCACCGTAACACCCTTGCGCCACCTTTCGAACTCCTCGACGAATCGACGGGCGATTCGGCCGACGTCGGCGGGGTCCACGACCGATTCACCGCCGTAAACCGAACGCACGAGCCGGGCCGCTTCGCCTTCCGGCACTGCGGCCAGAACCGGTTTGCCCGAGCCCATGTACTCGTACAATTTGCCCGGGACTCGCTCCGCTTCGAAGGTAGGCGCCATTATCAATAAGAGCAGGTCCGCCGCTTTACAGAACCTTACGCCTTCTCGGTGGGGCAGATAACCGGCGAACACGACCTTGCCGTCTATGCCCAAACGTTTCGCTTCGGCCATGTCCTCGGCGCTGTTTACGCCCATCAGGTATAATCTAGCCCTTTCGCTAAATGCGGCGTTCTCCTCGCCGGCGGAGGCGAACGCGCGGAGGACCGCCGCCGCGGTCAGACCGGCGCCGAAGTTCCCGAAGTGGGCGATAATGAACTCGTCGCCCGACCGTTCTACCGGTTTTCCTTCGAAGTCCGACGGGTCGAAGCCGTTGGGGATAACGACCGTCGGCGCTTGTGCGCGGCGGAAGGAGCGGACCTTCTCAAGAGGCGGTTTTGTATTCAATACCAGGCCGTCGGCGTTTCGCAATACCGACTCTTCCAACCGACGGTTCAACTGACGATAAACGAGCGGCAGCCCGCGGCGCCAGAACGCCCCTCCCCAGACGTCTCTGAAATCGGCGACCCACGGCAGTCCCGTCGACCTCTTTATCGCCAAACCTACGAGATGAGCCGACTCGGGCGGCGACGTCGTATAAACGGCCTCGATGTCATCCCGGCGGCATATCTTTAAAGCTTTTAACAGGGCGAACGGTGCCCACGCGACTTGAACGTCCGGCACGAAAAAGTACTTACTCGCCGCGGCGAAATGACCGTATCCCGTTTTTGTCCCGGCCGTTCGCCCCGGCGCACGCACCTCGAGGTCCCGAAACGACCGTAAAACCTCTGTTTCATCGTACTCGGGGCGAGACCGACCGATTGCGTTCGACGCCAATCGACCCAACCGGAACGGGTCGAGGGACCCGGTTCTGACAACTCGTGCGCCGGGAACCTCGTCGAACGGCGTAGGGTCGTAAGAGCGGTAAGCTACGTCCTTGACCGTGAGTATTATCGGCTCCCAGCCGAATTCGGGGAGGTATTTCGCGAACTTGACGGTCCGTTGAACCCCGCCGCCGCCGATGGGTGGGAAGTAATACGCGATTATCAATACTTTTTTTAGCTCATTATTACTCATCGGTTACCGATCAACGAGTCCAGCAATCCGGCGAATTCTCCGGCGATCTCCCTGCGGCTGTATCGTTTTAGCGCCGGACTCGGGATCCCGGGCTCGTCGAGCTCGCCGCGCCTGTATCGTCGGTAGAGTTCGGTTAAAACGGCCGCGACACCGTCCGCGTCGTCCGGCGGGATAACGTAACCGCCCCCTGTTTCCCGGACCAGCCGCGCCGCCGCGCCGTCCGGCGGGACCATTGCTATTACGGGGCGGCCGGCCCGTAAATATTCGAATATCTTCCCCGTCAAAGTCGTACCCATTGCCGGACCTTCGCCGATAATCAAGAGAGACGCGTGAGCCGAAACTATCTCCGAGACGGCTTCCCGGTGGGGGACGTGGTTTCGGATAACGACCGGCAATCCGGACGCCTCTACGACGGCCCGGATATCGTCCGGGACGACGCCGACGAACCTTATCTCTATGTCGTCGGTACCGAAAGCCCCCGACCCGATAGCCCAACGAACCCCTTCGAGGAACGTAAACGGGTCCCGCCCGCCGTAGAACTTACCGGCGTAAACTACGGTAAATCTATCGCGGCGTTCGGCGACAACGCCCTCAAAATCGTCTTCGTCGTAGCCGTTGGGTATCGTATAAACGGGCGCGTCCAACCTGAATCGGAGGCGGTAGTCGTCGGCCATCGCGTCGGTTACGGTCACGACCGCCGACGCGGCGGACAAAACGCGCCGTTCCGCGAGTCGCCACCCGAAAGCGTGGAGAGGCGTGGGCGGGCCGCCAAACGGGTTATATGTCCAAGCGTCACGGTAGTCCAGAACCAGGGGTAAACGGGTTATTTTAGACAAACGGACGCCCAATACATGACTGGTGTACGGAGGCGCCGTACTTATGACCGCCTGCAGCCGGTAGGTATCGGGAATTCGAAAAAACGCGGAGAGCGCCGGTCGGAAAAAATGGAACTGGGGGTCCGGGAAAGAAAAAACCCGTCTCAACCGCGCGCCGAAGGACTCCCGCGTATCTGCTTTTTCGTAACTACCGCGATTCTCCGTTTCACGGCTCTTGAACTTTTTATATAAACCAGCAAGCCCGGCGAACGGGTCGGAGACGGGGACGCGGTACACCCGGACGCAGGGCGGGACCTGTTCCAGGAGCGCCGGGTCATCGGCGTAGCGCGGGTCATCGGCGGCCAGTACCACCGGCGCGTACCCGAACTCCGGAAGGTACTTGGCAAGTTTCAAGGCCCTTATTACGCCGCCGCCACCCGCCGGGGGAAAAAAGTACGAAATTAATAAGATTTCCCGCATAACTGTAACAAAGGGGCCGCGTAACGGCCCCGACAATCGCTTTGTTTAACCTCCTACTCCGGCAACGGTTTAATATCGTATTCGCCGAGGGACGATTCGAAAGTATAACGCGGACCGTTCGGGTATCCGATTTCGTCACCCGACATCTCAACGGTCCCTTTTTCAGGCTTGAACCAGAAGAACTGTTCGAAGTCGATTTTACTTTCGCCGCCCTGGGTGAGATAATAGGTAATGTACAGATTGCGTTGGACCTTGTACGCGTCGGTAAAAATGCCGACTTCGGTGGTGACGTCTCCTTTTACGACGGTCGAGCAGTTAATCTCCACGTCCACCGTGTCGTCGTGACCGTCGTTGTCTATGTCGGCCGGCAGTCCTATCGCCAGCGGAGAGATTCCCGTTACGTTGACGACCTGCCAGTTGGTTCCTACCGAAAACGGGTACTGGACCCAGAACCATACGGGGTCGAAGTAAACCGAATCGGTCAGGCCGCGCGCACCGTCATAATATTCGCGTCCATACATCTTGTAAGTGTTAATCTCGTTGTCCTGGATGAGGAAAACTTGATATGGCAACCCCTCTTCGACGGTCCTGACGAAGTTCTGTACGACCTCGTTGCCGACGACAGTCGAACCGTCGAAAGTATAGGTAACCGAGAACGGGTCGCCCAGGGGAACGTTGTTCTGGTAACGCTGGTACTCGTAGGTCCAATAACTCCCGTCGGTGTTGGGCAAGTACGTAGGTATCTCTTCGTCCGGTGGAAGCGTACCGTTATCCTCGGTGCACCCGACGGCCGAAAACAAAAAAACTGCCGTCAACAGCGCCCCGATTAAAACGAAACCGTCTCTTCTCATACGTTCGTCTCCCCGCGAAGTTAAAGGCTACCTCCATAAATACGCGCCCGGAGGGATTCGAACCCCCAGCCTACGGATCCGTAGTCCGTTGCTCTATCCAATTGAGCCACGGGCGCCCGTCGTTCGGCTAGAATATACCTCAGTCGTTTTTATCTGTCAAGTCATATCGAGTAGGCCGTGTCCACGTTGGGGCCGCCGGCGGCTACAAGTCCGATAAGACTGGCTGGATTGGCGCAGGCGGCGGGTACAACGTCTGGAAGAACGTCGATATCGGAAGGTATGCTTGGAAGATGGTCGGAGTAGCCGGTTGGACAGAGGGTTAGAGCGTTGATAATAATTTATTTATCCGTTCCGTCCGGAGCTCAGTGCGGAAAGCCGTACCCGAAGTCGCATTTACCGAGACGCGACTTTACATAGCAGGTCATTATCAAAGTCCGAATCGTACGAGTGGGTCAAGGCAAACGTTACTAAAACAAATAGGTCTTCGCCAACGTAAAAATACCGAGGGCGGTCGTTAATACGCCAATGGCAATAGTGAGCGGACGGGCCCTCACCTTTTTAACGGCGAACGCCGACAACGGTACCGAAAATAAGGCACCGATTATAATCAACAAAGCTAAACGCCAGCTTATAAGCTCTCCAGCGATAGCGTAGACTGTCACCCCCACAATACACGTCAGGCCCTCGGCGATCGAAGTTATCGCGATAGCCTTTTTCCCTTCGATACCCGACAAAAGTTGACCGCCGCAGACGAGCGGTCCGTAGCCGCCGCCGCTCATCCCTTTGTTGAAAGAGGCTACCGTACCGATACCCAAAACCCTCGGCCAAGAAAACCGAACCATCGTCCGGCGGGCGACGTTTATCAATATTATGACACCTACGGCGAATATCAATGCCCCTATCCACGTGTTGAGGACAATTTTCGGGATACTCACGGCTATTATTACGGCGACGACCGTACCGACAATAGAGCAAGCCGCCAGGACGATAGCGACCTTAAACGCCCGAGTACCGGGTCTTATATCGACATTGCCGACCGTATGGTGAGCGAACCCGGCGGATATACCGGTGACCAACTCGGAAAGCAGGACTACGGGGACTATTTGAAGCGGATGGAAGCCGAAGAGTAGCAGTATGGGCGTCAACGTCGTGCCGTAACCCATTCCCAGTGTCGAATCGACGAACTCACAACCCAACGCGATGAAGATGATAGCGAGTGAAGTCCAAGAGATTAATTCGAGCGTCCGGCCGTCCTTCAACGGTTCGAACTCGCTCGTCACCGCTTTGAAAGCAATAAATACTATTACGGCTGCCACCACTATCAGCCATACGGACAAAGCCACTTTCATGAACCTATCTCCCTGATACTCCGAACGCCGATTTACCCGTAAAACGCTACAAATATACTGCCGCCTACTCTTACCACTTGATTTCCTCGTCGGATTATATTATGTTTCCTATCGGATATATCGGGTTTTTGGAGAAAAAAACAATGAAACTTACCACTCGTAGCGAATATGGGTTCCTGGCTCTACTTTACCTCGCACGCCACCAGCGCGACGGTTATACGACGGTAGAACAGATTTCGGACGCCCAAGGGGTTCCACGTAAATACCTGGAGCAGATTATGCTCTTACTCAAAAGATCCGGTTACGTAAAAAGCGCCAAGGGCCAAAAAGGCGGTTACAAGTTGGCCGTCCCGGCCGAGGATATAACCCTGGCTGAAATCATCAGGCTTTTCGACGGTGCATTGGCTGCGACCGAATCCGCCAGCGAACGGTTCTACGAACCTACGCCGATCGAAAAGGAGGAAAAGCTCACCGCGGTTTTTAAGGCCGTACGCGATTACACCGCCAAAACGTTAGAGTCTACGACTATCGCCGACGTTCGCTGACGCCCTCCGCATTAAAAAGCGATTGATATACGTTAAAAAATCAACAGGCTAAAAACGTCGAACAGCAATACGCGTTTGCCCCCTAAATTAACCCATCATACTGATATGTTATCAAAACGACGTTAACTCGGTTACCGGTTACTTGTGGTACCACTTCAGTATACCGTCAACCGCCGCGTTAATGACCGAGTAACCTAACGGCGACGGCGTGAGCAGCGGGTGCGTCCCAATCTGGAGAGTATCTATCTCCATATCGGTCATCTTATTCTGGATCATTACCGAGACCATATTTACGAGTTCGCCTACCGAATCCCCGCCGCTGACTTGCGCACCGAGTAAGTGATGGGTCTTCCGCGCGAATACAAGTTTCGTACGGATTTCCCGTGTCCCGGGTAAACAGCTCGGGTGATGGTCAACGGTGTCGATTTGGCCGACGAAGTAACCGATGTCCATCTCCCGCGCTTGCGTCTCGGTAAGACCCGTAACCCCTAGCGCCGTATCACCCACCTTCGTCGAGAAAGAACTCAGCGTACCGTTAAACGTCTTGAAGACGTTTACGCCGTATAGGTTAGAACCGGCAAGTCGGCCCTGTGCCATCGCCGTCGACGCGAGCATCGCGTTAGTATATTCGCCCGTGAACGGATTCCTGCTGGCGACGCAATCGCCGGCGGCGTAAATATCGGGGGCTGACGTACGTAGATACTCGTCCACTAACACGCCGTACTCCGGGTCGGCCTCCACCCACATCTTCTCGGCCATCTCGACGTTAGGCCTATAGCCCGCAGCGATAATAACGATATCGGCGTCTATACGGTTTCCATCTTCGAGTTCGGCGCCAATCGTCTTCCCGTCGCCTGTTATTTTCTCGACCTTTGTGCCCGTAATGACTTTGCACCCTTGTTTTTCCAGTTCCTCCTCGGCGATATCGCCGAACTCGGGATCCATCGTATTCGGCAGTAAAGACGGCATCATTTCTACGATAGTAACCAACCTGCCGGCCCTGGATAATTCGTCGGCTATTTCTACGCCGATGTAGCCGCCGCCGATTATCAAAATATCGTCCGAATCGTCGATCGCTTTACGGAACTTTTTAAGATACTCGTAGCTTTTCCCGACGGTATATATGCTCTCGTTTTCACTCCCCTCTATAGGAAGCGTTTCTGGTAGCGATCCGAAGGCGAGTACCAACCTGTCGAACCCGATATCCCGGTCGTCGGCCAAGTGAAGGGTCTTGCCAGACCTTCCAGACACTTCCCCGACGATAATTTTAACTCCACTCTTCTCCAAGGGCGTGTCCGGGAGTATGTTTTCGTCTACGGACTTAAGCGTGTGAAAAACGTACGGTATCCCACACGGAAGCATGGGCACTTCGTCTTTGCGTATCAACGCTGTCGTCTTACCGGGCCACGAATTCCTGGCGGAAAGGGCGGCTTGCACACCCGCCGGCCCCCCTCCTATGATTACGACGTCGTAGTTGTCCATTATCCGCTCCCTTTTCCTCGGTGCTTTTTACTAACTCGGATTTTTTACGCTTTAACCCTCTTATCACGACCGTGCTTTTTAAGGTTAACACCTAACTCGGGAAAACCCCGTTGTCCGATATACCTTAATACACAGAACGGTCGGTCTTCTTTTGTTCCAACGAAAATTCATACACTGCTAAACAAGCGTTATTTAATCCTGAGTCAGGTAGTGTTCGTCGTATTCGGCTTGTAGCTTCGACTTTTGCGCCGCTTCCTGGTCGGCCAACGCTAAGAAAACGCCGCGTGCTTCCGGGTCAGCGGCTCCGCCTGCCAGGCGTTTATACACCCTGATCGCCGATTCCTCGACTTTGATCGCGACGACGAGTACGTCACCGTAGTTCATGTCTTCATGGGGGCGGATATCCGGTTTTATACATTCGAGGGTTTTAATGTCCGGGATTCTCTCCAGTCGAGGTATGCGCATCCTTCGCTTGTAGTTTTCCAAGAGCTTTTTGTGCTTGAGTTCCTCTTTGGCAAGGTCTTCGAAGACGTCCTTTATCCACCTGTGTCTCATCGCCCTCGCGAGCTTTTTGTAGAAACGATAGGTTTCCTTTTCTTCTTCTATGGCGAAGTCGATAATCTCGTCGAAGGTTTTAAGGGTCATCGCCGATTCGGGTCTTAGTTTTTCCGGTGGTGGTTTAACGGTAGAGACGGACTTTCGTTTTAAGGGCTTTTTCACCTTTCTTTCACCTCCGGCCGAAGGGTTGTAGTCGCGATTAAAAATCCCATCGTCGAGAATCCCTAGTTATCAGATAGGAAATATATCATATAACAATGAGGGATTCAAGTAAAAAACCGCGCTTAAGCGCGGTTTAAATTCCCACTCCCTGGTTTTACGGGCCGCCGTTTTCGAAAGAGTTTGCATCTTACCGCTGAACCGTCAACGTCTATACTTATCGGTTCAGTTCCTAAACGACTTCCTACGTCTTTAGTTGCCGACGGCAACTTCGCTGCCTACTCCTTCGAGTATCTCTTCGGCTTCGGCCTTATCGACGTCCATTACGTAAGGTATCCCGCTGATGTCGGCGGCCTCAGGCGTCAGCGCGGCTATGTCGTCCCTCGAAACGTACTCCAGGGTGAACTTCCGGCTCCCCGCCATTAACTGACGTAGTCCTTGGGCAAGCCGCTCGTAGTAGGTGTACAAACCTATCGCGCCGGTCGGGAGTTTTTCGAACTCGTCGTCCCCGAGTTCCTTACGCAGCTCGCTGGCGGTCACGAAAATCTCATCTATCGAGTCGCCGAACCGCTCGACGTAAACCGGGAGTTGACCGTTGTCTATCGCGCGCCCTATCGTTTTACCCACCATCGCGGCGGCTATCGGGGAACGCGCCATCCCGACGAGTTTGACGAACGGCGCCCCCAACGCCAACGCCTTAAATATCTGGTCTTCGAAAATGAAACCGCCGGCCGCCGCCATGGCCGGTACGTGCTCTCCCTTGTCCGAAAGTAGTTTCGCATAATTATACATAAGCGAATGGAGTTCAACCGGCGGAACCCCCCACTCGTTCATCATCCGCCACGGGCTCATCCCGGTTCCACCCCCGGCGCCGTCCACGGTAAGGAGGTCTATTCCGTACTTGGAAGCGAATTTCACCGCCCGCGCCAGGTCGGCGGGCCTGTAGGCCCCGGTCTTGAGGAACACGTATTTGGCGCCGGCGTTCCGTAGTTCCTCGACCCTTTTCGCGAAAGACTCTTCGGAGACCATGCCGACGCGCGAATGCCGTTCGAATTCCTTGAACGCCCCCTTTTCGAACGCCTCTATAACGTTGGGGTCGGTCGGGTTCGGCAAGACGACGTAGCCGCGCTCGTATAACATTTGGGCCTTGGCCAGATCTTTTATTTTTACTTCGCCGCCGATGTTCTTCGCGCCCTGGCCCCATTTGAGTTCGACGCATTCCACGCCGAGCTTTTCTATGGCGTACTCCTGGACGCCGAGCCCGGTATCTTCGACGTTGGCCTGGACGATTATCGCGCCGTAACCGTCGCGTTGGTGGTCTTTGTACAGTCCCACCCTATTCTTCAAATCCACCGTATCGACGACACGGCCGTTTTCGATAACCGATTCTGGGTCCATCCCGGCGACGTTTTCCCCGATCGTCAGACCGGTACCGGCGAGGGCCGACCCGATGGCCAGGCCTTCCCAGTTGTTCTTGGCGATGTTCGTCGAACCGATGCCCGGTATAATCCATGGGTAACGGAACTTGATACCGTTTTCGCGGCCGAAAGACACCTCGAGATTGACTGCTGGGAATACCGCTACGTCGCTGTCGGCTTCTACGCCGTACGCCCCGACCGCCGTACCCATTATATTGAAGTGGGAATAATCAACGGGGTATACTTTCTCGGCCGCCGTCGTTATGACCCCGAACGGCTGCGGGTAGATGACCTCGTGACCCCGGTACGCCGATTTCCCTATCTCGCACATACCGATGCACCCGTCGACGCAGGTTACGCACATGCCCGAAGCCGGTACAATCGAGCCTTCAGTCCTGTTTTTGGTAAGGGTTGCCGCCGACGCGTTTATTTTTGAGAGGGACATATCTCAAAACTCCTTTCACTTTTCACTATCTATAATCTCGCAAGCCACGCAGGGCTCCATATAGCACATCATATCGCCGAACTGCTCTTTTTCGACACATGGCGGGCTTATGTTCGCGCAACCGCCGCAGATGGCTTTTTCCGGTTCGGTATACGTACACCTTAGTTGACACGCCGGGCAGATATAAATACAACCGCCGCACAACCGGCATACATCAGACTTGATGTCGAACGGCGTACCGATACTCCTTCTCTCGCCGCGTTCCCTGAAACCGATGGCTTTGGCCATCATCTGTTCCTCGCACATCCGCACGCACAACCCGCAGAGGATGCAGTCCTCGTACTCTTGTTTGAAGCGTTGTTGCCGAACGTCGTGGGCGGAAGCCAAGTCCTGGATAATTTTGGACTGGGGGCACGACGCCAGGAGAAGTTCGATAACCATCTTACGCGCTTTAATCACGCGCTCGGACGCGGTACGGACTTTCAACCCCTCCTCTACCCGATAAGTACAGGACGACACCAGCTTGGCCTTCGGGCCTTCGCCTATCTCGACGACGCAGAGCCTACACGCCCCGTAAGGCGAAAGGGTTTCGTTATAACAAAGCGTCGGAATGGGAAACCCGAAAAATCTGGCGGCTTCAAGTATCGTCGTGCCTTCTTCGACTTCCACGTCTAAACCGTTTAGAGTAAATTTAACCATGTTAGCTTTCCTCCGCCGAAGCGGTTAATTCCAATTCCTCCACCTGGGTAAACTCCAGGTCGCAGCGCAGGCACCTTTTCGCTTCGTGCCGCGCGTCGTCCTCCGACAACGCCAATACGACTTCGTCGAAACATGCGCGCCTCGACTCAACCGGCGCAACGGGAGGCGACACCCTGTACGCCTCCGCCGGTTCGTCGTCGGGAACCGCCGCAGGCTCGATATACACTTCCGGCAGACTCACTTCGGGGAGCACCCAGAGGTCTTCGCCGCGCAGATAACGCCCGATAACCTTGGCGGCCTTTTTTCCGGCGGCTATCGCCTCGACCACCGTGTTCGGACCGCTCACGACGTCGCCGCCCGCGAAGACGCCACGCACGTTCGTAGAGAGTGTCCTCCCGTCCACCTCAAGCGTCCCCCATTTACTTATTCCGACCCCCGTATCGGTCAACATGTCGGTGTCCGGTTCCTCGCTGATGGCCACGATTAAGGTATCGAGGGTCACGTCGAACTCGCTGCCTTCTACTGGCACGGGTCTACGCCTGCCGCTATTGTCCCTGTCGCCCAGTTCGTTCTTTATGAACCTCACGCGTTCGAGTCTACCTTTATTCTTAATGACCCTAACCGGAGAGAGCAACGTTTCCAGCTCGACGCCCTCCTCCAGAGCACCCTCTATCTCTTCACCGTACGCCGGCATCTCGTCGCGAGTACGTCTATAATATATCGTTACGCTCTCCACGTCTTTCTGGCGCAGGGCGACGCGCGCCGCATCAACGGCGGAGTTGCCGCCGCCTATCACGCCGACGCGCCCGCCGGCCATGCTCTCTTCGCGCAGGTTGAACGCTTTCAGGAAGGCCATGGCGGGATAGACCCCGTCGACGTCTTCCCCTTCGACGCCCAATTTGCGGCTTCTGTGTGCCCCCGTGGCGACGAAGACGGCCGAATAACCGTCTTTGAACAACGTCTCTACAGTTATATCGCTCCCCAATGAGGCGTTCAGTTCGATATCTACGTTCTCGTTTAAAAGCGACTCGATCTCTTTCGTCAAAACCGCGCGGGGCAAGCGATAGGCCGGTATGCCGCTGACCAGCATCCCGCCGGGTTTGTCGTCGGCCTCGTAAACAGTTACTCTGTACCCCTCGCGGGATAGGTAATGGGCGGCGGTGAGACCGGCAGGCCCCGAACCTATGACCGCCACTTTGGCGGCATTTTCATCTGCCGGGACGAAGGGCGGTTCGTATACTTCCGGGCCGACCGTGTCGGTAACGTACCGCTTTAAGGCCCTGATGGCTATCGGCTCGTCGCCTGTGGTGCCCGACCGGCACTTGTCCTCACAGGGATGATGGCAGACGCGGGCGCATACGGAGGGGAACGGGTTCGGTTCCCTGATGACCCTGTAAGCTTCTTCGTAGTCGCCTTTCTCGATTAAAGCTATGTAACGCCAGGCCTCGGTACCGAGCGGGCAGGCGGCCTGGCAGGGCGCACCGACCAGGTCTTTACACACGCCGGCGTCGCAGCGTTTGTCGACGATGTGCCGTTCGTATTCGTGGCGGAAATACCTTAAGGTGCTGAGAACCGGGTTGGACGCGGTCTGACCCAAAGCGCACATAGTCGTGTCCTGCACGACGACGGCCAACTCTTCCAGAAGTTCCAAATCTTCCAGCGTGCCGTTGCCCTTCGTTATGTCGTCCAATATCTCGTACATCCGTTGGGTACCCTTGCGGCACGTGAAGCACTTCCCGCAGGATTCGTCTTTCAGGAAGTTCATAAAGTACTTGGCGACGTCGACCATGCACGTATTGTCGTCCATCACTATCATGCCGCCGGAACCCATAATCGAGCCGGCTTCCGCCAAACTGTCGTAATCGATGGGCAGGTCGAACATCGAGGCGGGTATACAACCGCCGGACGGCCCCCCGGTCTGAACGGCTTTGATTTTCGCCTTGCCGACCGGTCCTCCGCCTATGTCGTAGACGACTTCACCGAGCTTTATGCCCAAAGGCACCTCGACCAACCCGGTGTTTTTTATCTTACCGACTAGCGAAAATATCTTGGTCCCCGTATTGCCGGGCACCCCTATCTTCGCGTATTCGGCCCCTCCCTTGTTTATTATCACCGGTATATTCGCCAGCGTCTCGACGTTGTTTATACAGGTCGGTCGCCCCCAGATACCCTTTTCTATGGGATACGGGGGCCGCTGCCTGGGCTCGCCCATAAACCCTTCTATGGATTTGATGAGCGCGGTCTCCTCACCGCAGACGAAGGCACCGGCGCCGCGCACAATCTCGATGTCGAACGAGAAACCGGTGCCTAAAATATCCTCCCCGAGAAGCCCAATCTCGCGCGCCTGCCTCAGCGCGATAATAAGGTGTTTTATCGCAAGGGGGTATTCGCTGCGTACGTATACGAAACCTTGGGTGGCGCCGATGGCCATCCCGGCGATGAGCATGCCCTCGACGACTATGTGGGGATTTCCTTCCAACAGGCTCCGGTCCATGTACGCGCCGGGGTCGCCTTCGTCGGCGTTGCAGACTATATATTTTTGTACGTCTTCCCCGCCCGACGCACGCGCCAACTCCCACTTTTTACCTGTCGGGAAACCGGCGCCGCCCCGTCCTCTAATGCCGGATTCCTTGACTTCGCGGATAATCCATTCGGGGTCGCTTATCAACAGGGCTTCCTCTAAAGCCGCATACCCGCCCTGCTCTATGTAATCGAATATCCTTATCGGGTCCAGTTTCTGGTTATAACCCAGGATAGTACGGGTCTGTTTCTTAAAGAACGGTATGTCTCTTTGGTGGTGATAGCGTTTCGCTTCCCCCGGTTCCCTATAAATCAACTCCTCTTCCACGTAGCCGCCCAACGCAGCTTCGATAACGCGGGGGACGTCGTCCATGCTAAGTTGAGGATAAAGGTGTTGGCCAGGTTCAACTACGATAAAAGGGTCCATCTCGCAAAAACCCTGACACCCGGTTACCCTAAGCTCGATCTGTTCTTGCAGGTTATGGTCCAAGATGTACCGTTTGATTACCCTTATAACGTCGTTGGAGCCGCTGGCTTGACCGCCCGTCCCGGCGCAGACTACCAGGGCCACTTGTTCTTTACCGGCCTTGGCTTCGCCCAGTATCCGGTCGCGAAAATCAATAAACGCGTCTAAAGATTTCAGCTTGTCCATACGGTAAATTCTCCTCGCATCTGGGTAAACCGAAGTCTATTCGATCGCGGTTCCGCCGAGGTCCAACATATGGCCTTTACACCCGCGCCGCGAACATATCAGGATGATACCGCCGCCGCGGACTATCATCGGCACCATCGGCGCCTGGCATTCCGGGCAAGCGGTCGCCGCCCTCAGTTCGGCGTGGCAATACGGACAGAAGAAATTAACGATAGTCCTTTTGGGGATTTCGTATTCGGATTCGACGTTATAGCTTCCGTACAGGCTTGACAACCGCAACCAACCGTGGGTATGGCCGAAGGACAGGGTTACCCGAATCGACGGGTAGCCGTCGATGAGGTGCCCGACGTCCATCAGACTATGGTTACACCTAGGGCAGCTTACCTCTATCGGGAAAACCCGTTCGTCCCCTTCGATTTCTATCTTGTCGAGGCCCTCACGCGTTCTTTCGATAATCCGTCCCACCTTCTCCGGATTAACTTGAGGGAAATAGTGTCCTTCTACGACTACGACCGGGCCGAGAGCACAAGCGCCCAGGCAATTAACCGTTTCGAGCGTAAACTCTTTATCGGCCGTGGTCTCGCCGGCGCGGATTCCGAGTTGCCGTTCGAACTCTCCGACAACGGCCGGTCCACCGCGAACGTGACAAGCCGTACCCAGGCAAACCGATACGAGGTATTTACCCCTCGGTTTAAGGCTGAAGGATTTATAGAATGTCGCGGCGCCGTATACGTCGACCAGGGAGTAATCGGTTGCCTCGGACAATTCCTTCAACATATCGGGCGGCAAGTACCCGTACGTGGCCTGGATTTCTTCGAGTATAGATATGACCGAGCCCGGCTTCCCTTCGTATTTTTCTGCGATTTTAACGACGCCGGGCGTTTCGTAATTTTCGTAAAGGTCGCACTCCCATATAACCAGCCCCTCGTTCTTCAACCTGTACGAGCAGTTCGCGGCCTGACTACACGTAGAACAAATACCGCCAACTTCCCCTTTTTTTCCAAGTCTCGGAGCGCGTTGGCTTCCGGCGGATTTTTCTTCTTCGGTCGGTATCGGTCCCATTATTACCCCTTCGGTTCGATAAAAGAGGTCGATGCCGTAACGAAATCAGAGCGAAGAAAGCGTACTTTCTTCATAGGTAATCCTCGCAATGCCATACGCCGCCGGTTCTCATTGCGTGAGCACACCCGTCGCGGTTCTCGCAATCTATGCAGAGACCCTTAAGTTCGGCAGCAGCATTTTCCGTTCCAACACCCGAAACCACGTCATTCACAGGGATACCGACTTCGGGCACGGTTTCGCCGGGCGCGACGTGGTCGTCGTAGTTCTCGCAATGCCAAATTACAATGTTAGGGTTTCGTTTGAGATGTGCGCAATCGGCGGCGTAATTGCAAGTAATACATATGCCTCGAAGTACCACTGGGCCACCCGTAGTGGCTTTCGGTTTCTCCTTGACCGTTTCTTTAGGCTTTGTAGTTACACCAGCCATAACTCCTCCTTAACGTATCGGTCGTTCCTTTAGTACATTCACGCGGATCTCCACCGTCTATATATGCTAAACCTGTGCCAACACGCACGGGCGGCCCCTAAAAAACAACCGCCGAATTATTAACGAACTAACTAATTGATAATGAAAGATTTACGGATTTACCTGAGGTCAATAAAAAAGCCACCCATTAGGGCGGCCGAAGAATTCATTAGGTTTTTTCCGGGGAATATCTGACCACCGGGGAAATATTCCCCGGCTTAACAAACTACGTTCTATTTCTCGTTGCGGACCTGCTCGAGCTTTTTACGGAGGGTTTTCCGGTCTATACCGAGTATCTCCGCCGCTTTGGTCTTATTCCCGTTCGTGCTCGCCAAAACGTTGGCTATGTGTTCGACCTCCACCTCTTCCAGAGTCCGGTTAAGTCCGGATTTGCTCGGTGCCCTGAATCGCATGAGCGACGGTAGGTCTTGCACATTAATCGTATCGCCTTCGCTCATGACCACCAAACGCTGGATGAAGTTTTCGAGTTCACGGACGTTACCGGGCCAGTTATACCCTTTGATGATGTCGATGACCCCGTCGGAAAGTTCGGGGGCCGGCTTCTCCGACTCTTTGGCGTATTTAGCGAGGAAATGGCTCGTCAACAATAATATGTCGTCTCCTCTTTCCCTTAAAGGCGGAATGTCTATCGTAATCACCGCTAAACGGTAATAGAGGTCGTCGCGAAACGCCGTTTTCTCCACAAGGCTGAGCAAGTCTTTGTTCGTCGCCGCCTCTATTCTCACGTCGACTTTTTGGGAGCGCCTTGAGCCGACCATATAGATTTCCTTGTCCTGAAGAACACGGAGGAGTTTTACCTGCATCGGTTGGCCGGTTTCGCTTATTTCGTCCAGGAAAATCGTTCCCCCGTCGGCGGTTTGGAAAAAACCGGCCCGCGTTTCCCTCGCCCCCGTAAACGCCCCTTTCACGTAACCGAATAGTTCGCTCTCCAAAAGTTCCGACGGGATGGCCCCGCAGTTTACCGGGATGAACGGCGCCGAAGCACGGCCGCTCGCGTAATGGATTGCCCTCGCTACTAGCTCCTTCCCCGTCCCGCTCTCTCCGCTGATAAGCACGGTCGCGTCTGTGGTCGCCGCTTTTTCGATTTCGTCACTAATTAACCGCATGGCCTTCGACTCGCCTATAAGGCCGTGATAAATCCTTTTCGCCTCCGACTCTACTCCCCGCGCCTTCCTCCGCAAACGAAGTTTGTCCAACACGCGCTCAACGGTGGATAAAAGCTCCTCGTCGGTGAAAGGCTTGGGCAAGTATTCTTCGGCACCCGTTTTCACGGCCTTGACAGCGTCCGGTACGGATGGATAGCCGGTTATCATCATCATCTCGGTATCGGGGAAATTTTCCCGGACGTGCCTCATCAGGTCGAAACCGCTGACCTCAGGCATTTTCATGTCGGTTATGACCAAGTCAACCGCCGCCGAATCGAGTAATTTTATCGCCTCTCCGACATCCCCGGCGGTAAAGACGCCATAACCTTCCGAAGCGAGGTTCCTCTGAACCAACTCAAGCGTATCCGGAGCATCATCTACCACGAGGATGCGCTCTTTTTCACCTCGCGTCATCTTCTACCCCCTCCGCGCGTTCTTCAATCGGCTCTATCGGGAGCGTCACCTTTAAGCGCGAACCCTTGCCCAATTCGGTCTCTACGTCAATAGTACCACCGTGGGACGTCACTATCCCGTGGACCACCGCCAAGCCCAAACCTGTCCCCTGGCCGACGTCCTTAGTGGTAAAGAAGGGCAAAAACATCCGGTTCTTAACCTCGTCCGACATACCGATACCCGTGTCCTCGACGGCCATGTAAACCGATTCGTCTTCCACCCCCGTGCTTATAGTAAGCGTGCCCCCATCCGGCATCGATTGAATCGCATTAACCACGAGATTGACGAGGACCTGGTTCAACTGGCCCGGGTCTCCGACGATATCGGGTATATCCGACGAAAGGGAACGAACGAGTTCGATGTCCTCCTTGGCGCATCTCGACTCAAGGAAATAAAGCCCCTCCTCGATTATCTTGTTCAGGCTCACGGCGGACTTCTTCGTAGGCATCTGGCTTGCGAATAAAAGCAGCTTCTTCACTATCTCGCGCACGTGTAGAGAAGCGTTCACGATCTTTCCCGCGTCCTCCTCCACCTGCTTGGGGAGGTCTTCGGCCTTTTCTATAAACTGCGCGAAACCGAGTATGGCGCCCAACGGCTCGTTTATCTCGTGGGCCACCCCCGCCGCCAATTGCCCTATCGTGGCGAGGCGGTCGGCGTGGCGCAATTGTTTTTGAAGCCTCGCCCTTTCCTCCTCCGCCAGTCGGTTTTCGATTATTAAGCCGATTTGGCGGGCGACCTCACCTATAAGGTTCTGTTCCTCTTGTAAGAACAAACCTGCTTCGTAACTCATTTTTTCTTCTTTATAAAAAACTTCAGTAATACCGCAGGTCACGCCGTCTACGACGATATCCGCCGATAATTTGTACGGGGATTCCTCAAACCCGTCCGTAGTATACGGTACGCCGTAAAGGATGACCCGTCCCTCGGTTATTTCGGGGTATTGCATCGCGGGCGGAAACAGGTCCACGATTTTTTTTAGGATTTGTCCCGTAGAAAGGGCCTCCTGCGAAGCTATTTTCGCAATACCGTATAAACACGTCATTTCTTTAACGCGTTCGCGTAACTTGAACTGGGCTCGGCGGTCATCGACGGCCGTACCTATGCTCTGGGCGATGCCTTCGTAAAACTCTAAATCGTCCTTGGAAAAGAACTCCGCCACCCGGCTTTTCAACTGCAGCAGACCGACGTTCTCCTCGTTGATTATAAAAGGTATGACCGCGAGCGATCTAAAACCGTCCGCGTCCTCATCGAAAAACTTTTGAGTATCGCCGGTCCAAAAGCTCCCGTTTTTCGTAAAATGATTTTCGTCCGGGTTAAAACGACGCAAGATGATATCTTTGCATAACTTTTCGATTCCGGAATCACCGGTTACGCATGGGATTTCCTTTCCTTCCCCGTCTACGAAGTGAGAAAAAACACCGAACCTGAAGCTCTCCTTAGGACTTCCGGTCAACTCGGACAAATAATTTTGGTCCCCGTCTTGGAGACGAAATTCTACAGAATCACACCCCGAAAAATCCGTGATTATTCTCGATATCTCGCGCTGGAACTCGAACCTGTTTACGCCGCGGTTGGCGTAACGCAGTATCTTGCGAGACAACTCCGAGAAGTCCCTAAACGATTTTTGGGGCTTGTCTTCGCCCGAGGATTTAACCGCTTTATCGTTGTCCGTCATTAGACGTATAGGATTATTATACTTGTGTTTCGGCTCTTCGGCCAGCGAAGGTAAAGTTATATGATTAAGAAAAAAAAGTCAAGGGAATCTCCCCATCGGCCCCCACGCCCCGCGGTATTGTCCACTTTTGAACCGGATACGTTCACCCATACGATTCGGGGATTATATCAACTTACGACTGCGGACCGTCGAGTTGTATCGGACTGGCGGGTCTCGGTAGCCATGCGGCGTTATTTGCTAAACCTGTTGACTTACCGCCCGTCAGGGTTTAATATCCATACGCGCTTAAAGTTCGCAAGAGCACATCAAACGGGGTAGGAAACGTGCGGAGGATAAAAGAGGTTACGGTTCTATTCGCGATAGTCCTCGTCCTGTCGGGCGACGGTTGCAACGAACCGACGCCGCCCGACAACGACGAACCGGTCTGGTACTTCTACGAACCGCCCACGTCCGGCGATTGGCTCGGGCTGGACTACTTCAACAAGTCGAACGTATGGGTCGCCGGCGTCCGCGACAACGGCACCGGGATGGCCCTCCTTTTCGACGGGGTTTCCCTCAAAACCCACACGCCGCCGGTCGGTACCGGCGAGCTCCGAGACTGCTGCGTCCAGGCCGTCAACAACGTGTGGTTCGTGGGCGCCGACTCGAGTATTTACAGATACGACGGCGAACTCTTCCAGGTCTGGAACGTGCCGGTCGGCGAGCTAAACGGCGTCGATACGGGCTCCGCCGGTTTCGGCTTCGCCGTGGGCGACGGCGGGACGATATTAGAGTTCAATGGTTACGAGTGGGCCCAAACCGAAAGCCCCACCGAAGTCGACCTCAACTCGGTCGAGTTCGTCTCGGCGAACGAAGCCTGGGCCGTCGGCGACGAAGGAGTCGTATTACACTACGCAGGCGGCGCATGGACGGTTGTAGCACCGTTTGCCCAGACCGATTTATACGATACGTCCTTCGTATCGACCGACGACGGATGGTTCGTAGGCTCAAGCGGCGCCGTCTATCATTACGACGGTTCGAGCTGGACGCGGTACGAAGTGCCGAACCCGGACGTAAACTTCTACTGCGCCGCGTTCCCCGTATCGGGCAAAGGGTGGATAGGCGGCGACATCACGACGTTGTTGGTATTCGACGGCGAAACCTTCACGCGGGAAAGCAACCTCCCGACGGGCCCCTGGGAACTGCGCGCTTTAACGGCGCCGACCGCCGACGAGGCTTGGGCCGTCGGGCCGGGGATAATACTCTTTTATAGGTAACGGGAGCGCGAAACCTGCAGCCGTTACGACACGAATAGGGCCTTCGCACGTGTCAACGGTGACGGGTAGTGGTAGCAAAAAACCCGAAGCAACGCCGAAGGATACCGTTCGCGACTCGCCGCTTCTCTTCTTCAGCCAATTCTATCGGCCTCCAAAGGTTAAAACCGGCCGCGCCGCAGCGACCGGTTTTTACGTTCTATAAAACCCCGTAAATACTTTCATTTCGCCGCCACAAGAAACAAGCAGGCTATCGGCAACGTCGGTGGGTTCTGGACATCCGTCGTTAGTCCGAACCGGGCGAACCCAAAGCCCGGTCGGCGAACAGTATAAAACGCTCGGATTCCGCCGAAGGGGGACCGAAATCGTTTAACCTGCTGACGACGGCGTCTATAGGCCCCGGCGCCGCTTCCTTATCTAATATCACCAAATACCCGCGCCGGTACTTGTACGCGACTTTTCTCGTATCCACTTCCCCTCTTGAGGGATTTATAAAAACCCTTTCCGCGCCGCCGAAACCGGGCAGTAATCTGTGAAGATAGAATAAATGTGTCGGCGTATCCTCCTCCGATACGTAGACCACACCAGGGTACTCGCACTCTTCGAGAACCGGCTTTAGCGGCTGCCAATCGGTTTCACCCGTTCCCAATACGCAGACCGAACCGACGCCGAGATGACCAAGTACGAGGACGAGTAGGACTACGACGGTCGCCTTCTTAAAACGGCGGTAAGCTAAAAAACACAGGATTCCGGCGATCGCTGCGGCGGCAATCACGACTATAACCGGGTACCAATCGGCGATCACACCGAAACCGTCGCCCCGGAAGAGCGTAAGGACTGGCGTTCGAAGGAAAGTATTATCGGCCCATAAAGCCGCTAACACGGCCGCTGCGGCTACGGCGGCCACGCCTCCCCTTCTCGCGCGCCCACGGCCGAACGAAGCCAGCGCCGGGCCGGCGAGGATGCACAAAGCCGGGAGGACCGGCACGAGATAGACCTCACGCCTGACGCTCATAAGGGTCAATACTACCAACGAAAGAACGGCCCACGCGATCAGTATCAAACGGTCTTGCCTCGCGACCCACGTTCCCCGTTCCCTCAACAACCGGGTCGCGGAAAGAATTAGAAAAGGCGTTAACCCGGCCATAAAGATGACCGCGTAGTTCGCGTAAAAGAGATAACCCCACGGCGACGACGGCGGAGACAATCCCTCGCCGGAGTAAAAAACGGCGTACCCGAGGAAATGGCGCAAAAAATAGCCCCCGTGCACCGCGTACATATAAATATGCCAGGGGAGCGCGAGGGCGATGCCGGCGCCGGTAACCAACGCCAAAACGGCGAACCGACGAAACCGGAATTCCCGCGATGCTATCGACATAACGATTAACGCCGAAAACGCCGCCACGGGAAAAGCAAACCCGACGGCGATTTTTGTTAAAAGACAGAGACCGAAGGAGACGGCCGTCGCGGCCGCCGCCGACCGACGCCCGGTGCGCAAGTACTCCACCCACAACCAGAAAGTCAACGTCAGGAAAAAGGCCACCGGGACGTCGAACTGGCCCATCCTACTCACAGACGTAAAGTACGGTAATACCGCCAGCGCCCCAGCGGCGAAGAGAGCGGCCTTGTCGTCAAAAAGACGCCGGGCGAACAAGAAGACAACACCCACCGTACCGACGCCGAATACGGCGGCCCACAACCGCGCGGCCAGTTCCGTAGGCCCGAGCACCTTCATCGCGGCGCCCGTCAGCCACACGAACAGCGGGGGATAGCACGCGTTAACCATACGGTGCGGACAGTAATCGTTCTGGTCGAGCCACGCGCCGTCTTCGGCCGCCGCCCTGGCGCGCAGGGCATAGAACGGCTCGTCCCACGGGTGGAGGTCGTGGTCGCCCAGGCTTATGAATCGCCCGCAAGCGGCCAACAGGATAATTAAAAATATCGCAACTGTTTTCTTGTCCATCGTGTCGTTCAGCGTTTCGTGGATAATAAAGTTTATCGCAGGCGATTATCGAATACCCAGCTACTCCATTCCACTAAAAAAGCGGCCACCGGGCCGCTCTTTACCACATTTATAAGAATCGTGAATCTTTAACTAACGAACGGTTTATCCACCTGTCGGTTATCGTAAGCCTTCCTCGGTTTGAACCCGAAATGCCCACCGACGCTCTCGAACAGGAGTTGCCAGAACCCCTTGTCGAGGTACGACCGTATCGCGACGTAGCACTCGTCGCACTCGTTGTGGTCGGTGAATTCCTCTATCATCTTCTTTTGTTCTGTCACGTCGTACTTATGGAACTGCATCGAGCAAGGCTGCAGGTAACCGCCGGCGGTTACGACAAGGAACCGCTTCCCGGCCATACAGTTGGGAGTCCCACCGTTGACGAAGTACTCGTACGTTGCGTCTATAGTCGTCTCGTTGTTGACTATCCAGTTGCTCGAGTCCATCCTGGATTTCACCCGCTCGAGTTCGTCGCGCAGGAGATTGATGTCCTCGGCGGTGTCGAGGAAAAGCCCGTGTTCGCCGGTGCGCCGGGCCGAGTAAGCGCTGTAACTCATGTTGACGCCCCACTCCTTCGCCCTGTCGGCACAGTCGTTTACGTACGGCAGGTTCTCCTTGGTTATGCACGTGTTCAATACGATATCGTCCCAGCCGTACGCCGAGAGCACGGGCATCAGCTCGTCGAGTTTCGCGAATAGTCCCGGATAACCACGGAACTCGTCGTGGCGCTCGTCCGGAAAGTCGAGGCTGACCGAAAACTGGTTCACGCCCGCGTCTCTCAGCGCAAGATACTTATCCTCGGTCATGAGCGACCAGTTGGAGACCAGTATCGTGTATGGAAGACCCGAGGGCTCTTTAATGTTCTCTATTACCTCGGCTATATCTTCCCGAAGCAACGGTTCGCCTCCGGAAATCTGAACGACGGCCGGCCGTAGTATTTTTATATAACGGCGGAAGTCCCCGGGCCGCATCTCGCCGGCCCGGTCCTTCGGCCCTCCGTGGTCACAGTGGCGGCAGTTGCAGGTGCAGCTGTCGGTCACCTCGAAGGAAACCACCAGCGGCCGCTCGGCGAACCAGTTTCCCATCGACCTGCCGATTACCCTGACCGATTCCGTAAAGGGAAGCCTACGCATAAAAACCCCGGTCACATCGAAGGAGCACGACGCCGGGGCTCTACCCGGCGCCCTGCTTAAAAATATTTTTGAATACGAACGATTAAGCCCGTGACAACGCCGATTATAATACCAAAAACCCCGGTAATTTTCAAGGAAAATGTCCCGTGGTAGTCAACCGAACTTATTTGGGGGTACGTATAACCGTTCGAGACATTAAAACAACATTTTTACCCTCGCGCTACCCTAAAAAAACCCTTGCGAACCCTACCGACGATACGTAATATAACCGTCCTTAACGGACATGCTCCGGTTTAACGTATCGGGAGGGAACCGACGATGAAGATAAAATGGTACGGACACGCGACTTTCGGCATAACGACCGATTCGGGCGTTCGGGTCATCACCGACCCGTACATACCCGGCTGCTTCGACGGCGCAGTAAAATATAAGCCGATAACCGATGAGTTCGACGTTGCGCTACAGAGCCACGACCACGACGACCACGCCGGCGCCGACGCCGTCTCCGGCAAACCCGCCGTCGTCGAAGGCACGGGCACGCACAACGTTAAGGGTATCGAGTTCAAGGGCGTCAAGACCTACCATGACCCCAGCGGCGGCGCCGAACGCGGCGAGAATACTATCTTTACGTTCGAGGCCGACGGCGTCCGGGTCTGCTTCTGCGGCGACCTGGGCCATACGCTCACGCCCGAACAAGCCGCCGAAGTGGGCAAAGTCGACGTCGTCCTCGTTCCCGTCGGCGGGCACTTCACGATAGACGATAAGGAAGCCTGGAGCATAGTAAACACACTGGGCGCATCGGTCGTCGTTCCGATGCACTATAAGACCGAACACGTGGACTTCCCCATAGCGCCCGTAGACGCCTTTATCGAAGGGAAAGACAACGTCGAGCGACCGGGCGCGACAGAGTTTGAGATTAAAGGCGCCGACCTGGGGCCAAAACGTATAGTAGTACTCGATTACGTAAAATAATACGGAAAGGAACCGAATATGCGCGCGATAAAAGCGGCCGACATATCCGCCGCAGTAAAAGACCTTTGTATTGACGCGGGTTACAACCTCCCCGACGACGTTATAGAAGTCTTTAAGAAATTCGCCGCCGAGGAAGAATCGGAAGTCGCGAAGCAGATACTGGAACAGCTCATCGAGAACGCCGCCGTGGCAGGCGAAGGCGAGTACCCGCTCTGTCAGGACTGCGGTTTCGCCGTCTTCCTGGTGGAGCAGGGCAACGAGGTCACGATCGAAGGCGCGTCACTCCGGGCGGCCATAGACGAGGGCGTACGCCAGGGCTACGGAGAGGGATACCTCCGAAAGTCCATTGTAGACCACCCGGTTTACGGGAAGAACACCGGCGACAACACGCCGTCGGTCATCCACGTCTTCCCGACCGAGGGCGACAAGCTGGTCATCCACCTGGCGCCCAAGGGCGGCGGAAGCGAGAACATGAGCAAGATAGCGATGCTAAAACCGGCCGACGGCCGCGAGGGGATAATAAATTTCGTCGTCGACACCGTCTCCGAGGCGGGGCCGAACCCGTGCCCGCCCATCGTCGTGGGCGTCGGCATCGGCGGGACGTTCGAATACTGCGCCCTCATGGCCAAGAAGGCGCTATTCCGGGATATAGGCAAACCTTCCGACAACGAGTGGAACGCCGAGCTGGAGAAAGAACTCCTGGCGAAGATAAACGACCTCGGTATAGGCCCGATGGGTTACGGCGGCCGGACGACGGCTCTTGCCGTCCACGTGGAGTCGTTCCCGCGGCACATCGCCAGCTTCCCGGCGTCGGTCAACATCAACTGCCACTCGGCCCGGCACAAGACGGCGGTCATTTAGATTGTAGAGTGTAGATGGTAGAAAGCGCAACCGGCGGGCGCCGTGCCCGCCGGTTTTTTAGTAGTAACGAATAACGTAGTTAATCACTATACAACCCACAACACCTAGCGCACCCGGGAAAAGTCCCCCGCCGGGCCACGTAGCGGCGGAACTCGCGGAACAGTTCGTTGTTCCATATCTCGCCGAAGGATTTTTCCCGGACATTCCCGACCTCAAGCCCCAAACACGGCGTCACCGTCCCGTCGGGCATTACGTCCACGCGGAGCCACCTGGAGAAACACCGCGGCCGTAGCGGCCTGGCCGGCTCGAGATAGTACGAACGCAACTCTTCAGGCGATAGGTTGGGGTAAAAGTTGATCGGGAACGGGTACGGGGTCCTTTTTATCGCTTCCATCTCCCTTTTCAGTTTAAGTAAATCAATCCCCAACGGGTCGTAGACGAACCCTTGTAAGTACGTGGTTTCCTGCCCGAAGAGCCGCTCGAATTGATGCCTTTGCGCCGCCGCGATGGACGGCGTCGTGAACCACACGTGTTGGAACGTCAGTTCGTCGAGCGGTAAGTCGGACAAGAGCGCGGCCGTCTCGGCGAGGCGGTCGTAATTGTCCTCGGTTATCGTCGTCGTGATCTTGACGTACGGCTTCCGCTTTCCCGCATCGGCCCGTTTCTCCAAGAGGGTACGCAACCCTTTATACGCCCGTTCCCAACTGCCGGCGACACCCCGCATTCTGTCGTGTACGTCGGCCGGGCCGTCGAGGGAGACCATTACGTTGTCGAGGCCGACCTCGACAAGGGCCGCCGCGTCCCGGGCGAGGAACACCCCGTTGGTGTTCACGCCGCATCTCAAACCCAGGCCCTTTACGTAAGCGATGAAGTCCACCGCGTCGGACCGAACGAAGGGCTCGCCGCCGGTAATCCCTATTCTCGGCCTGTACCGCCTGACGTCGTCCACCACTTTACGTAGCTCGTCGAGCGTCAACTCGTCAGCAGAGCGCAAGTACTCCTCCCCTTCGGCACGGGCCGAGCGGTCGACCCAGCACATATCGCACTTCAGGTTACAGCGCCGGGTGACCCAGAAGCTGACCGAGTAGACGCCGAGCGCCCGCCCGCGGAGGAACCGGGGCTCGAGTCGCGTCCTCGTCCGGACGACGCGCCCCGCTTCTTTCAACACGTCGCGGGGCGGCGTACGCCTGAGCTTGTCCCAAAGGTTCATAAGTCGTGGGGATTATAGCAGAGCCGGACTCGAGTTAAAGCGAAATCAAAAAAGGCGGATAGCGCCGCCTTCTAACGTTATTCGCATAACCGTACCATGTGTTCTTACGTTTCTTCGTCGAGTTCCTTCTTCATCTTCATTATTATCCACATCTTATCCTTTGTATGGACGAGGACGAAGGAGCCGTTCAGCTTCTCGCCGTGGAGGACGAAGACGAGTTTGTTGGGTTTCCGGTCCACCAACTCGTAAGCACCTCGGTCCCAGATGGTTACGGTCCCTGCGCCGTATTGCCCCTCCTCTATCTCGCCCTCGAAGTCTATGTAATCACAGGAATGGTCCTCTACCGCAACCGCCAGGCGCCGTTCTCCTGGCTTCGTCGAAACGCCCTTGGGTACCGCCCACGACTTTAGCACACCATCGAGTTCCAGGCGGAAGTCGAAGTGGTGAGTGGTCGCGTCGTGCTCCTGAACCACGAAGCGTCCGGTTATCCTTTCGGCGTTTTTATCGGCCATGGCTGGATGCCGTCAATACAATAATACAAATCCGCCCCCGTTTTAACTATAAACGGTCATCGTTCTCCGCCGCCTCTGTACCGTCCGCCGCCTTCGTTCGCCCCAACGTAAGGGTCGCTATCCCTCCCGTAGCCTTCGCCCCGGCCGGCCCCGCGCCGGAGCGCGCCGTCGCTCACGTAGCCCCGGCGCCCGACGAGCGTTATCGCGCCCGGCCCCTCGACCGGACAGACGTACGAACAGATACCGCAGCCGATGCATATATCCTCGACAATCTCCGGCTTGAGTGGCCCCGGCGACCGACGTCCCCGAAGCTTAATCGCCTTGGGCGTAGTCGGGCAGTGCTCCTCGCAGACGATGCAATCCTCTCCCTTTGCGTACGGTAAGCAAAGGTCTTCGTCTATAACGGCAAGTCCGATGACCGTACGGACTTTGGTCGCCTCGTCGAGTCGCTCTATGGCGCCCGACGGGCAGACCTCGGTGCACATCGTACAGAAGTACTCGCAGTACCCCTTACGCATATCGAACCGGGGCGTCCACAGGCCGTAAAGCCCCGATTCGAAGTACGCGGGTACCAAGCCGCCCGTTAAACAGACTCGAATGCACTGCCCGCAGCGTACGCACCTATCTAGGAACTCGGCCTCGGGTACGGAACCCGGCGGTCGGACGACCGCTTCGTTCACGTCCGCGTCTCTCAACGCGAACGCCGACACCCCGCCCAGTACGACGCCCGTCCCGGCGGCCGCAAGGAAGCCCCGGCGCCCTATCGCCGGCGCCCAATCGGTCGGGTTTTCCTCGGGCCGCTTCCGGCCGAAGCCGAAACCCACGGACCGCATCTTGCATAAATCCAGGCAGTCCATACACAGCGTGCATTCCGCCATCGCCGTACCGGCGCCTCCGTCCGTCATGGCGCCCATCCGACAGACCGCTTCGCACTTGCCGCAACGCACGCACGAATCGTCCACCCTACGTCCGAAAGGCGATACCCAACCGATGACACTCAACAATGCGCCGGTCGGACATATATAGCGGCAATAGAATCGCCGCTTCGCCAACCCGAGGCCGAGGATGAAGACGAAGAGCAGCGTAAAGCCCAGGCTGGCGGTAACCTCGGGCGCCCCGCCGGGCAACAGGGCTTTACGGAGCGCGGCGACGGTCTCGGGCGCTTTATCGGCCTGGTACAAAGCCCGGGTAGCGGCGTCGAATCCGAGTATAAGGTAGGAGTACACGCCTGCGCCCACCGACCGCGGGAAGACAGACAGCGGGTCGAAGAATCCGGCGGCCGACAACCCGAACGCGGCGGTCACCAAAATTACGATAAGGAGGGCGAAACGCCAGAAACGGTGCCGCGGTTCCGGAGGCTCCTTCTTACGCCCCGGTATTAACCAGTCCGCGAAATCTATTACCGCGCCCAGGGGACAGACCCAGCCGCAGGACGCCCGGCCGAAGAGCAGGGTCAAACCAAGAACGAGTAATGCGGGCCAGAACGACGCGTCAACGGCCCTGGCCGCAAGCATCGTCGCGGCACCGAGAAGGGGCGAGAAGCGGGGGATTATCTCATACGGGAGAGCGCCAGCCAGGGGGTAAGCGGTGCGAACGATTATAACGACGGCCGCGACTACCGAGACCGTCTGGACCGCCCGCCGAGCCCAACGCCATAGCTTACCGCGGAGCACTTATACTATCTCCACGATTTCAATGCTGTCCAGGTCGGCGACACCCAGGCCCCGCTCGGCGGCTTCCTTGACGTAGCCGATGTCCGTCGGTTTATAACCGAACAGGGTCGTAGCATACGCGTCGGCGGCCACGAAGTCGGTGGAGACGATAAGCTTATCGAGCTTCTTGACGGCCTCCAGGCTTCCGCCGGTCGGCCCACCGGACGTAAGTATCTTCGTCGCGTCCACCACGGTAACGTTTGGCCGGAACTTGGCCGCAAAGTCGGGCAAGTAGTTGGCCAGGTCCTTGTGCCACTTTCCCCGGTTCCCGCCGGCGACGCCCATAAGGTTCTTCATACCCAGGGTCAGTTTCGACAGGCCGTGGTGCTTAGCCACCGGGACGTTTACCAATACGTCGGCCTTTAGGAGGTCTCCGTACACGTCCCATTTCTTCAGCACCTTGCCGTCGGGGAACTCGACCTCCTTGAAAAGCCCCCAGTCCACGAAGTCCACCTGGGCCCCGGCGTCCTCGGCGGCCGCGGCGATCCCGCTGTTCTTGTAGCACCTCCTATCGTCGTCGCAGGTTACGTCGAACACTTGTACCTTGCCGGCGCCTGCGTCGAAGCACAGAGTTATCGCGGCCGCCACGACCTCCGGGTTAGTGTCGGCCGCGTATTCGGGTTTGCGGTCCCAACCGATGTTCGGCTTGACTATTACGTGGTCGCCCTGGGCGACAATATTATCCAGACCGCCCAACTCGTCGGACGCCTTCTTCAAGAGGGCAAGATAGTCGGTGCCCTCGCACACGGCGACCGTCGCGGTACGGCCCGCCGCCCCGGCGCGGGTCGCGAACAGGCCGTCCAACGGCAACAGGCTTGCGCCCGCCGCCGCGCCGCAGGCGACGCCCACGTCTCTCAGAAATTCTCGTCTTGTTCTTTTCATAACGCCCCCATTACAGAAAGTTTATGGTCGCGCCGTAGGTTTCCACGACCGGCCCGGTCGCCTGCTCGAGGATCGCCCGCGCGTACTCTTCGTATTCGTATTCGGAAACCTCAACTACGAAGCTACCGTTTAAACATAACAGAATTGGTCGGGTATTTGCAAATCTTTTATAGACTTTGACCCCGCCGCCGTGAAGCGAACCAGCCGGTTCCGCGCTCGTCTTTTCCAAAACGCGCTCGAATCGACTTTCCGTATCTTCCTCCGGGTCCCACTCGAAAACCGTCAAGCGGGAGTCTCCTTCGCCGTAACTGCCGAGAACGAATGTGTCTTTTTCCTGGACGTACGACTCTACGTACGGTTCCAGGTCCGGGCGCAGAGAAACTAGAACCGCCAGCCCTTTGCCGAACTTGACCGAGCTCGCGTCCAGGTCCGCGCCCGGCAGCAGGTTGACCAGGTTCGGGACCTTACCGGCTTTCGGGAGCCGGACGGCCAACCCCACCGCCAGCTCGTCCAGGGCTGCACCGGCGCCGAAGAAATCCCGACCGGTCTCGACGCGGACGTAGTACTTGTCGGTCGCGAAGGCTATGTAGGTCGGTCCCCGTTCGGCGCCGTCGCCGCCGTCCCAGGTCTCGGCGCCTTCGGGCCGTAGATACGTGAAGAGACCGTATGCGGCGTCTGGTTCGCGCATGTCGAAGACGGTCGCCGTTATGTCTTTATTCGTATTAGATTTATGAGCATACGTTACACGGATTATCTCGGCGCAGCCGTACGCGGCACACGCGTCGCCGTTTGCCTCCATTAATTCCGCCACTTCATCGCCTTCGGCGTACTCGAAGTCAGCGGCCCGCTCCCATTCGTCCAAAGCTACGTCTTCCGGAAAATACGCGCTATACCGAGCCCAGACTTCACGGGCATCCTCGGGCGAAAGGCCGGACGAGCCGGGGGAGCGGGGTTCGCCGCAACCGGCGAAAAAAACTAACGCGGCCAAAACGACCGCGAACGCCGCGTAAAAAAAGCGGAACCGTGTCCCGCATCGATAGTCCGTTTTAACGAACGTTCTCACGACGTCCGTCTCTTTTTCGCGGTTTTAGGTTTACGTTTCCCGCTGTTAAACTCTACCAGTTTCTCCCAATTTATCCCGCCGTCTTTATAACAGGACTCCGATACGAACTCGCCCACGTACCGATTAACCGCTTTATCCCAAGCGGTTTGGTACTCGTCTTTATGTTTGTTGATTATTTCGTCCTCCATATACTTAATCAACTTAACGTAAAATCGGGCGTCGCCGGTCAATTCTTCCCAGAACTCTTGGCCGGACCTGTCCCTGTATATTTTCGCGCTCGAAGGTTCGCTACGCGTTCTCCCATAACAATGGCCCAACATCGCGTCGAATTGTTTCTTGAGTTTCGTCACCCTAGCTCGCAACGACTTAAAATCTAGGTCCTGTTTCCTCTTCTGAGAAGCGTTATAAGGATTAGGCCCTGACTTCACCGATATAGCTAAATACCTATCGGCGGTTTCCACGGCGACATCAACACCTTCACTTGGCGAAACGACACCGCCAGAAACGGCTTTGGCGACCGGCTCGAAGAACGCGTCTCCGAAAATCGTTTCCTCAGAAGAAGACAAGTAAGCGCCCAATATCCCTTCGACTAACTCGGTCGCGCTCTGTTTACCAACCGCCTTAAACAGATACGGGTTTTTCCTACTTAGTATCTGTTTAAGTTGTAACTTATCCAACTTATCGACTCTTCTGCTATAAAAATCGAGTAAACAATCAGTAATCAAGATTTTCAGTTCCCTCGGTTTCATAAGTTCCCTTAGTCTCGCTCTACGTGAAATAGCTGTAACGTCTCTTTATCTATCCTCTCCGAAGCGGCGCCGTAATATTCTTCCAGTATTTCTATTCCAACGTATCTACGTCCCGACCTTATCGCGGCTATCGCCGTAGTACCGGAACCCATAAAAGGGTCCAATACGATATCCCGTTCTTTCGTAAAAAGCTTTATAAACCATAACGGTAACTCAACGGGAAAAACTGCGCTATGGCCTTTATACGCGCATTCCGTAGCCATATGCAGAACGTTTGTCGGATATACCTTTTCCCTGCCTACCCAATTCGCTACTCTCTTACCGAACCCGCTTTCGGAAGCCGATTCGTCTCTAACCATATCGGTTTCGGATAAGTTAGCCAACCGCCCGTCGGCCCAATCGCCTACCGGTACCATTACAGCTTCCTGGAACATCTGGAAGTCCTTATCCTTAGTAAAGTGGATACACCTTTCCCACGAATCGCGGAAGCGGTTGGGCCACTTCCCCGGGTAACAGTTCTTCTTATGCCAACAATACTCCTCCGTCCATAACCAACCCTGCTCGCGCATCGCCAGAATTAATTCTATAACGTATGTATGCCGTTCGCCATTAACGCACTTTTCCTTGATGTTCAATACGAAAGACCCGTCTCTCCTAAGAACTCGAAATAACTCTTCAGAAATAGGCAGAAACCAAGCCACGTAATCGTCAGGATGGATACCACCGTAAGAACTCTTACGGCTATCGGCGTAAGGGGGAGACGTAACGATTAGGTTTATACTTCCAGGGGCGAAAGTAGGCAAGACATCCAGACAATCGCCAAGATATATATAATTAGTTTCCATTACCCACTATTCCTACCGCTCGGCATATTACCACTCGTCCGTTTACTGTGCAAGTTTTTCCGACCACTACACCGCCGTCACGGCTATATAATATCCCCAGAGCTCGCCGACACCGTGACCCGTTGACAGCCACGTGAAGAGCATCACCGGCGGCATCACGATTATCTGAAACAGTATGTTGAATATCGGTATCCCCAGGATAAAATCGGCGGCGAAGATTATAAGTATCCCCAAGCTGATATAACGCCCGGCCCGCGCGATCCACGCGCCGAAGCGGCGCCGCGGCCCTTCCGGCAGTATCGCCCAGAGTATGTTCGAGCCGTCCAACGGCGGAATTGGTATAAGGTTGAAGACGCCCAGGGCGAAGCTGATGAACATCGCGTTGAACAGGAGGGCGTACGCGAGTTTATACCAAGTAGGCCAGGCTTCGACGAAGGGGGCCGGCGCCGACCACAGGAAAAACGCCAGAATTCCCCCGAGGATGGCGCCGTTAACGAAGTTGGAGGCCGGTCCGGCGGCCGACGTAAGGAATATATCCCGGACCGGGTTCCTGAAGTTCCGCGGGTCTATAGGAACCGGTTTCGCCCAGCCGATCCGGGCGATGAAGAGCATCAACGTACCGATGGGGTCCAGGTGCCGCAACGGGTTGAGCGACAAGCGCCCGGCCCGTTTGGCCGTCGGGTCGCCGAGCGCGTACGCGGCCAACCCGTGGCTCGTCTCGTGTATAGTCAGCGCCCAGAGTATGCCAGGCGCGAGAAGCAATATGTCCAACAACCATGCGCTCAAATTACCCATCGCGACCCCCTAACCGTCGCTAAGCGACCCCCCTAACCGTCGCTAAGCGACCCCGTAACCGCCGTTAAATACCTGCCAAGACCCAAAATAGCCGGTAAAGCTCGAAGGCACCCGTCCCGGTCAATAGCGCCAGGAAGTAAGACGCCGGCGTGTACAGAGTATAGTCTAACACCTTCGCGTGCGTCAAGTGGTCCAGAAATACCAACGCGATAAAAACGTATCCTATGTAACGGGTCAGGACATCCAACGATTTGCGGTCGTTTTCGGACAGAAAAGCCCGTAGCACCCCACCGAAATCGAACGGCGGAATAGGTATCAGGTTGAGGATCGCCATGACCGCGTTGGCGAAAGCGCCGGCGAACAGCAGCATAAAGCCGAACTTAAATACCGGGTTATCCGACGCCGCCACGGCGAACTCGTAAACGAAATCACCCGACTGAGTCGCGAAACCCGACGCCGAAATCAAAACCCACAGCCCCAGACAGAAAACGACGGCGAGCATCAAGTTGACGGCCGGCCCCACGGCCGCTATCAAGACCGCCGACCTCCATCCCCCGTCGAGCTTATCGACGTCGACCCGCAGCGGCTTCGCCCAACCGAACTGGAAGAGCGCCAGTAGCCCCGTACCGAGCAGGTCAAGATGTACCAGCGGGTTCCACGACAATCGCCCGGCGGCGCGGACCGAACCGTCGTCGGCCCGGGCGGCGACGCGGGCTTGCACGTATTTGGGGATTACGAGGGCGATAAAAGCGGCCGGTAAAAATATTATCGCTGATAGTAACATGCCGGTACCTTTCTAAAATCTACGTCGGTGTTAAAATGAGAGTAAAAAGCACCCAACCCATAACAACCACCGCGGCGAACCAGATGAGTATTACGACCGCGGCCGCGACCCGCGCCGCAGGTCCTCGTTCGGCAATAGCTCCCGCGGCTTTTTTCCGGGATTCTTCCATAACGTCGGTCGGGACGAACTTGATAGCGAAATAAATCCCAACCGGCAGCAAAATAACGTCGTCCAGGTACCCCAAAACGGGTACGAAGTCGGGTATCAAATCGACCGGGCTCAACGCGTACGCGACTACGCACCCCGCGAATACTTTAGCATACCAAGGCGTACGCGGGTCCTTGTACGCCAGGTATAACGCGTAGGTCTCGGCTTGCAGCCTTTTCGCCCGACCTTTTAATCCATCGCCGAAACTCACACCTTCAAAGTGCTGAAGCACACCTTCAAAGTGCTGAAGAAGGACTCGACTAACGTAGGCTTCACTTCCTCGGGTGAGTCACTCACTTCTCGGGGTGAGTCACTCACTTCTCGGGGTGAGTCACTCACTTTCTGAGGTGAGTCACTCACTTCCTCGGGTGAGCGGCCCAGTGTATCTCCTGCAGGCGTTTGACGTCCAACTGGGTATATATCTGGGTCGTACTTATGTTGGCGTGGCCGAGGAGCTCCTGTACCGTACGGAGGTCGGCGCCGGCCTGGATAAGGTGCGTCGCGAAAGAGTGCCGGAACGTGTGCGGCTTTACGCCGGGTACGCCGGCCGCGGCCGCGTACTTCTTCACCACTCTCCAGAAGGTCTGCCTGCTAATGTGGCCTATACCGCCCCACCGTGTAAAAACGAAATCCGACTCTTTCGGCGAAAGAAAGCGGTAATTATCGAGATAAACGTCCAGATGCCGGGAGGCCACGGAACCGAAAGGTACGAGCCGTTCCTTCGACCCCTTACCGACTACCTGAACGAAACCCAGTCGCCGGTCGAGCGCCCTCACCGGCAGTCCCACCAACTCGCTCGCTCGGAGTCCCGACGCGTACGCCAGCGCGAGCATCGCCGCGTCCCGGGCCGCCCTGAAACGCTCTGCCGGGCTCGCGTCCCGGGCCTCCGCATCCTTCGCCGCCGCCGCGGCCGCGTCGATAATCTTCTCCACGTCACCGCGGAAGAGGTAGTCGGGCAGCCGTTCCTCGAGCCGGGCAGTCTTCAGATATTCGAGGGGCGACTTTTCAATCTCGCCGTCGGCCACGAGGTATCGGTAGAAGACCCGGAGCGCCGAAGTCATCCGGTTCAACGTCGCGACGCTCCGGCCCGCCCGCCCCAACTCCCGGAGCGCGGCGGTTACGTCCGGTAGGGCCGCGTTCAATAAAACCTTGTCGGAAACCGATAGGAACAACCGTATATCGCTTTCGTACGCGGCGACGGTCGCCGGCGCAAGACCCCGCTCGACTGTAAGGTACGCGGCGAAACCCCGGAGCAAGCGCCCGTCCTCGGCCGACGGCTCCCTCGCGTTCTCGGTTTCATCGGTCATAGGCCGCCCAGGAACGGGTTGGTCGCGCGCTCCAGCGCGATGGTCGATTCGGGCCCGTGGCCCGGTAGTACCTTCGTATCCGGCGGCAGCGTAAGCAGCTTCGTCTTGATAGATTCAATAAGCGTCTTATAATCCCCGCCGCCTAGGTCTGTCCGGCCGACTGAACCGGCGAAGAGCGTATCGCCGACGAAGACGACGCCGGACGTATACAAGCATATCCCGCCAGGAGTGTGCCCCGGCGTATGGAGTACCGTAAAGGTCAAGTCGCCCAGTTCCAACTCGTCGCCGTCCTCCAGTAAACGGTCCGGTTTCGGCGGTTTGTTGAATATCCCGCCTAAGACCCCGGTACCGCCGAGTATTTCCACGTCGCCTCTGTGCATAAGGATAGGCGCGCTCATGGCCTTGGTTAACGCTTTGTTCGCGCCGACGTGGTCCGGATGGCCGTGGGTGTTGACTACGTAACGGGGCACGGCGCCGTCGAGCTCGCCGATAATCCGCTCTGGGTCGCCGCCGGGGTCCACGACCATAACGTCGTCCCCGGCGCGGACCACGTAGCAGTTAGTGCTTATCAAACCCACTATCAATCGGGTAATCCTCATTCGCCCGTTTCCCTCGACACACCCATTATACACACGCCGGCGCCGTCCGCCTCGGCGATTACCTCGTCTTGTTCGACGAGAAACGCCGAACCGGCCTCCAGCGCCAGGTTCACAAAGCCGCCTTCTATGACCGCTTTTACCGTTTCGGCGCCGACGGTCGGGACGTCGTAGCGGGGGTCCTGCCCTTTTTTCATGGCCTTGGCGACGGTTCCGCCCTTCCGGTCGGAGTATTCGGCGGCCCGCCGTATCGCTTCGTCGGTCCCCTCGATGGCCTCGACGGCGAGTACCCCTTTACGGCGTACGGCGACCGTCTGGCCTATACCCAAGTCCGCGACCGCGCACGCACGCGACATGGCGAAGGCTATCTCCTCCCGGTCGTCCTTCGACGGGCGCCGCTTCGTATAGACCTTCTCCTCCACCAGATACTTCGCAAGATACGCGGTCTGAGGGAGTACCGCAAACCCTTCTTTTTCGAATTCGGCGATTATCGAGTCCAGTATGGTCGCGTCGTTATAGTCCGGGAGCGCGGCGACCATCCGAACGGTCTTGAGGTCGAGTTTCAGTCCTTTGACCAGGTTGACCTTCTCGACCTTGCCGACGAAACTCAGGGTCCTCGCGCCGCCTTCGCGAAGGGCTTTCGCAGTTCTATTGAACCGCCCCAACGGGATACGAACTACGTCTACCAGCTCGCGAAGGTTGTCGTACGCTTCGTCGGTGACAGCGACCGCCGTTATCGCTTCGTAGCCGTCCGGTTCGACGGCGGCCACCTCCGCGGCCCATAAAAGCGGAAGGCGACCCGACCCGGCTATTAACCCCACCCGGCCGGCCGCCCTGTCGTCCCCATCGTCTTTCATCACGCTATTTCAGCAGCCCTCGCTCGGACGATTTTATGAAGTCGATTATTTTCCGGACTTCCGGCACGTCGCCGAGTTCGGCCTCCAACTTCTCGACGGCCTGCGTGGTATTAAGGTCCTGCCTGAAGACTACCGAATAAGCCCTCTTCAAATGCTCGCGGGTCTGCTCGTCGAAGCCCCGGCGCTGGAGCCCGATGGTGTTCAACCCCACTACCCGGGTGGGGTCGAAACCTACGCTGACGTACGGCATAACGTCCTTGGATATACCGCAGAGGCCGCCTATAAACGCGTGGTCACCGACCCGGCAAAATTGACGAATAGCCGCGAGGCCGCCTACGACCACGTACTCGCCCAACTCGACGTGTCCGGCCAGAGTCGCCGCGTTGGACAGTATGCAATGGTCGCCTACGACGCAGTCATGGGCTATATGCGAATACGCCATCGCCAACACGTTCGAGCCGACGGTCGTCTCCCCCCGTTCTTTGGTCCCCCGGTTAACGGTCACGAACTCGCGGAAGGTACAGTTCTCGCCTATGACGAGGCTGCTTTCCTCGCCCTCGAACTTTATATCCTGGGGGATTGTACCTATTACCGCGTGGGAGAAAACGCGCGTCCCTGCGCCCACGGTCGTGTCGCCTTCCACTACGGCGTGGCTGCCGACCGAGACGCCTACGCCCAGCTTAACCCCCGGGCCGACGACCGCGTACGGGCCGACGGTGACTCCGCCGTCCAGCTCGACGTCTTCGGATATTACGGCGGTCGGGTGTACGTCGGCCGTCACGATTCTTTATCGCCTTCGACGTCCTCACGGTCTACGATCGCGGCCACCAGCTCGCCCTCGGCGGCGAGCTGCCCCGAGACGTACGCCTCGCCCCGCATCTTGGCCATCCCGCGTTTGAAGTAGACCGGTATCAACTTGAACACGAGCTGGTCGCCCGGCACCACCGGCCGCTTGAATTTAACCTTATCTATCGAGACGAAGTAGACCAGCTTATCTTGCGGATTCTCCAAGACCGACATCAGCATCACGCCGCCGACCTGGGCCATCGCCTCTACGATGAGTACGCCCGGCATCACCGGTTCGCCGGGAAAATGCCCGCCGAAGAACGGTTCGTTGTAGGTTACGTTCTTTATCCCGATAGCGTATTCATCGGGCACGACCTCTGTTATCCGGTCAACCAAAAGGAACGGATAGCGGTGCGGCATCAGGTCCATTATCTGCTTCACGTCGAAGACCGGGTTCACCGTCTCGTATCTGTTCTTCCTCTCCTCCATGACCACCAACAACCTCTTGAACATCCCGACGTTCGTACTGTGTCCGCTGCGTATCGCTATTAAATGGCCCCTGAGCGAGAACCCGAGCAGCGCAAGGTCACCCAGCAAATCCAGTATCTTATGGCGTACGGGTTCGTCCTCGAAGCGCAACCCCTCCGGGTTGACCACGCCGTTCGGCCCGATGACCACCGCGTTCTCGAGACTGCCGCCTTTAATTAGCCCGGCCTCCCGGAGCATATCTATTTCCCGCTCCAGTGCGAATGTCCGCGCCGGTGCGATCTCTTTGATAAAAGTATCGTTGTCGCCGACCTTGAAAGATTTGAATTGCGATTTAAGTACGGGGTGTTCGAACTTGATAGTGAAGGATATGCGCAGACCTTCTTCGGGGACGAGCGTCATCTCGGCGTTGTTATGCCGGAAAAAGACCGGCTCGTCCGGCGCCACGAACTGCCGCTCGGCGTCCAACTCGACTATCCCACAGCCCTCGAGGGCCCGGGCGAATACGGCGGAGCTCCCGTCGCAGGCCGGCGGCTCCGGCCCCTCTATCTCTACCAACAGGTTATCCAGACCCAGGCCCGTGGTTGCCGCGAGTAGATGCTCCACGGTGTGGACTTCGGTTCCGTTCTCGGCGATAGTCGTCCCGCGGCTGTGGCCGATGACGTTCTCTAATATCGACCGGACCCGCGGTTTTCCATCGAGGTCGATCCGTTCGAAGACCACGCCGGTCCCGGTTTCGGCCGGTTTGAACGTAACCGACGACGGGACACCGGTGTGGAGGCCGACGCCCTCGACCCGTTCAGTCCCTTTTATAGTAGTCTGCCGCATAAAACGCGTAAATTAAAGTTATTAAAAACCGGGGTTAATCCTTTTCCTCTAGTTTCTTCTCGAGCTCTTTCACGCGGGCGTAAAGGTCGCCCAGTCGTCTCAAGTAGGCTTCGGTCCGCTTGGTCTCCATTATCGGTCGGGCGGGGTAACCGAACCAGGTCTCGCCCGGCGGTATAGATTTGGGGACGCCCGATTGCGCGCCTATCTGGACGCGGTCGCCCACCTCTATGTGGCCGACCAGTCCCACCTGTCCCCCCATTACTACATACTCGCCCACCTTCGTGCTCCCGGCGATGCCCACCTGAGCGGCGAGTATCGTGCCCTTACCCAGCTTTACGTTGTGGGCGATTTGAACCAGGTTGTCGATTTTACAGCCGTCGCCTATTACCGTCGCGCCCATGGTCCCCCGGTCTATCGTGGCACCGGCGCCTATCTCCACGTCGTTCCCCACGACGACCTTCCCTATCTGGGGCACTTTACGGTGGACGCCCTCGACGGTGGCGAAGCCGAAGCCGTCGCTCCCCACGACGGCGTTGGGATGTATTATGACCCGGTCGCCGACGGTTACGCGCTCGCGGATGGTCGCGTTCGGGTAGATTATACAGTCTTCACCTACCGACGAGTCGCGGCCGATATACGCGCCCGAACAGACGGCGGTCCGCGCCCCCACCACGGCACCGGCGTCTATCACCGCGAACGGACCGGCGCCTACACCTTCGCCTACGTCAGCATCGTCGGCGATATACGCCAGGTCGCTTACGCCTTCCGGCAAAGCCGGCTCCGGCGCGAACATCGCCAGCACCTTCGCGAAGGCCGCGTACGCCTCGGCGACCCGCACCACGTTCAAACCCGGCGCGTCCACGCCCTCGTCGAGAATGACGGCGCCGGCTTTGGTCGTCTTAAGCAGCGGTACGTACTTCGGGTTGGCCACGAACGTGATGTCGCGGGGCCCGGCCTCTTCGATACCGCTTAAGCCCGAAACGACCGCCGACCGGTCCCCTTCCACTGTCCCGCCGACGGCCGCCGCAATCTCTTCCAGCGTATACTCGGCCATAAGCCTATTGCCCGCCGACGCCCAGCTCCTCGTTCAGTTCGGTTATGACCTGCTCGGTAATGTCGGTAAAGTCTTCGCTCACGAAAAGGAGCATCTCGTAATCGAAGACGACGTCGTAGTCTTCTTCGTCGGCTATCTCGGCGACCTTCTCGTAGATGTCCTTATAGACCGGCTCAAGGGTCTCCTGCTGAATCATCTCGTAGTTGGCGTACGCCTGTTCCCGGTAAGCCATCGCTTCCCAGTACGCCTGCTCAATCTCGGCCTCAGTTGCGGCCTTAGCTTCGGCGGTCAACGGGCCTTGCAGTTTCTCGGTCAACTCGGTTATTTTCGCCTGGTATTCGGCGAGCTTGGCCTCGTCCGTGGTCTGGGCTTCGGTGATCTTATCCTCGGCCTCGGTTACCGCTTCGTTGAAAGCCTCGTATTCGTTGGCCACCCACAGCATATTGACGTACGCGGCCGTGAACACCTCGTCGTCCTGGGCGAAGGCCGACAACGGCACCGATAAGCATATAACGAACGCCGACACGATTATATATTTTACCGTACTCATACGTTAAACTCCTCTCGGGCTTCCTCCGTGACCCCTCGCTTGATTATGAACAGCTCTAATCCTCCTCGGCCATCTTACCTATCCAGGCTTCTATTCCTATTACCGAAAGATACATGTTGTAGATAGTTTCTTCCACCCCGTTTTCCGCGAGGCCGCCGCGCCTGGCGTACTCGAACGCGAAATCAATGCGGCTTTCGTTATTGTCCCGGAAGAGGTATCCGAAACCGGCCGAAAAACCCGTCTCTGCCGCGGCGCCGTGGGCTTCGTCGTACCAGGGACGATGGAAAAACCCGACCCTGTAGGGCTGTCTGAAAAGAAAGAAACTTCGTTTCTCGGTCGTGGGCCTGAACTCAAATCCCGTGTTAAACGACAACACGTTGCGGGTCGGTAAAATATTGTCGCCGTCCACCTTAAACGAGCCCCATCCCACGTAGCCGACGTCGCCGGCGACGACCCACCGGTCGCTGTGCCGATACACGGCTCCAAAGCCCCCGCGGGCGGGCATACTGAATTTATAGCTGCTTTCCTCGATGGTCCCGAACTCGTTGTACGATTCGGCCTCGACGTTCAGTTGATGGGGTATCTCGAAATAACCGCCCAGGTGTATTTTATCGGTCAACCGGTATCCCATACCGGCCCCTATCGTAAAACCCCGGTACGACGTCTCAACGGCCTCCTCTGTATCGCTGTACCCCTTGGCGTAGTAATCGTGTTGGTACAAGACCCTCGGCGCGCCGAAGTGGTAATGTCCTACCGCACCCACGTACAACCTTTCGCCGAGTCGGATCGCGCCTCCGCCCGAAATCGCGTACACCGCGCCTTTCCCCACTATGCGCCGGACGCCTATACGGTTGCCGCCTTCGTACAGCGGCGCGGTTACGAGGTAGTTCTGGTCGTAACGTTCGGTCAGGCCGATGAAGAGCGCCGAATTCCAGTAGAAGGGTAAGCCGACGGCGACCCGCGGCAGGTCATAGGATACGTTCACGCTATTGCCGTAGGGAACCCTGTAACTCGTGTAATTGCGTTCGAAAGAGAGGTTAAAAGCCGTTTTATCGTACGTCGCGGCGACCGCCGGATTTAGCAGGTTGGCGTTGCTGCCGTCGAGCAGGGCAAGCCCGGCGCCGCCCATGCCCATTCCGCGGGCGTCCATAGCGGTCCCGAGTTCGCCCGGCGTGCCGACGGTAAATATACTGTTCGCGCACGCGGGACGGGCACCGAATAAAACGATTGCAACTATTATCGTTACGGCTCGCGCAGTCCGCAATCGACTACCTCCGTCGGGGGCGTGAAGCCGTTGGGGGACGAACTCGTACCTTCCCCTCCGTCGAACCACGGCGGCGACGGCGACGTGAAGAGCACCTCAAGGTACGGCGTCCTTTCCGGGTGGTCCGTATCCGCCGACGCGAAAGTCGGGAAGACGGCGGCTTCGGTCTCGTCGTCGGCCTTTATCATCAAACCCAGGTTCAGTTTGGTCCCCGTAACCCACTCCTGTACCAGTTCGTTTACGTAAAGGTCTACGTAACCCGGTTTCTCTTTCTCATAATCCCTATCCACGTACTTCTCGTTGTCGTGGTAACGTATTAACTCAAGTTCGTCCTGGGTGTCGCCTTCGGAAAACCCGCTCAGAAGTTGATAGCCCGCGACACCGACCCGGTCGTCGCGGCCCGCCGGCCGATAGAACAGGCGGAGCCGGGCCCGGATAATCGACGCGTCGGTCGGAATCCCGGACTTCCCCGGCGATAAGTCAAACCAAACGAGGAGCCGCCGGCCGTAACCGTTGAACGAACCGAAATCCAATTCTTTTTCGTGTCCGTTAACCCTATCCCCGGCGAATTTGGAGTCGGCAAGGGTTATAAAGCAGTCCTTTTGCGGAACAACCTCGTGGTACGCTTTTACGCCGTCGTCATCGATATAGGTTATTACCAACCGGGGCGCGTCCTCTTTCGACTTCTCGTCTATACTGAAGAATTCTTTAATCCCGTCGGTCGTCGCTTCGTCTTTGGCCTTCAGTATCAAACCGTGGTTCCCGTCGGGGTTGTTCACCCACTCGAAAAACGTGTCGGTTATATCCAGGCGGACGTATTCTCGCTGGTACGAAGGGTCTCCTATGGCCGCCTCGCCGACGGCCGGCCCGAAGTCGCCCCCCGGTCCTGTCCAGTTCCGGTACCGTCGGGCCCTATACCACGTGGCCCTGTCCTCGTCGAAAGCCGTGTATAGGCTGTGCGCAGAGATGGTAACGTCTCCGTATGAGTAAGAAGAGTCGTTCAGTTCGTCGGATTCGCGATAGTACGAGAGTTTCAAAACGACGTTCGTAATGTCTTCCACGTTTACAATCTTAGGTATATCTTCCAGGTCGAATCGGAGCAATACCCGGGACGTGAAACCGGCGTACGACCCGACGGCGAGCCTCGGCGACTTCCCCGTCGGCACGTAAACGTCATAATAGGTATCGCGCCACCCGGTCTTGGGCGAAAGGATTACCCGGTAAACGGGTTCGTCCTCGTCGCCGTAACCGACGGGGTCGCCGGTCCCCGACCCGCAGCCGTATATGAAAGCGCCGGCGGTTAAAGCCGCAACGATAACGGTCAACTTATGAAGTTTTTTGGGCTTGATTAACACTTTAAAATCGTACCATACCGAATATACCAAGTCAACGAAAGCGGTCTACAACGTCTTCGGGTCATTTATTTCAAGCTCCTTGACTTTTCGCGCCTGTTCAATTAGAATTATTGAGCGAATGTAAAAAGGAGCTTTTAATGACTCAACTACTAGCCGCCCGTGCCGGGCGGATTACGCCCGAAATGGAAAGAGCTGCCGCCGAAGAGAGCGTCGCACCCGAAGAATTGGCCGACAAAATAGCTCGCGGCGTCGCCGTCCTTCCTCTCAACAAAAAATTGGACGATACTTATCGGGCGGTCGCCATCGGCGAAAAACTCAAGACCAAGGTAAACGCCAACATCGGTACCAGCCGCGACCGAGCGGACGTCGAGACGGAAGTCTGCAAAGCGCGGGTCGCCGAAGAAGCCGGCGCCGACGCGGTAATGGACCTCTCCACCGGCGGCGACCTCGACGCGATACGCGGAGAAATACTCCGCGCCATCCGGCTGCCCCTCGGCACCGTCCCGATTTACGAGGCCGCCAGCGCGGCCGACGACGCCGGCCGGAGTTTCCACGAGATTACGCCCGACGACATATTCGGAACAATCAAGGGGCACGCCGAAGAAGGCGTTTCGTTCGTCACCGTCCACTGCGGCGTAACACGGGATTCGGTCGAACGGCTCAAGAACGAAGGCCGCGTCCTCGGTATCGTCAGCCGAGGCGGCGCTTTGCTCGCCGATTGGATGGCGCGCAACGACGCCGAGAACCCCCTTTACGAACAGTTCGACCGGCTCGTCGAGATATGCGTCGAGCACGACGTTACCCTCTCTCTGGGCGACGGTCTCAGGCCCGGCTGCCTGGCCGACGCCACCGACCGCGGCCAGGTATCTGAACTCGTCCTTCTGGGCGAGTTGACCGACCGAGCTAGGGACGCGGGCGCCCAGGTGATGATAGAAGGCCCCGGGCACATCCCGTTGGATGAAGTCGCCGAAAACGTCCGCATCCAGAAAAACCTGTGCGGCGGAGCGCCCTTCTACGTCCTCGGCCCGCTGGTTACCGACATCGCGCCCGGGTACGATCACATTACGGCCGCCATAGGAGGCGCCGTCGCGGCGGCAGCCGGAGCCGACTTTCTGTGTTACGTCACGCCCGCCGAGCACCTGTGTCTGCCCACCCTCGAAGACGTACGCCTGGGCGTGATGGGCGCCCGAATAGCCGCCCACGCCGGCGACGTCGTAAAGGGCGTGCCGGGGGCCGCGGAGTACGACCGAGAGATGGCCGAAGCCCGCGCCGAACTCGACTGGCGCCGCCAGATCGACCTGGCGATAGACCCGGACGAGGCCGAGAAGCGTAGGTCAGGCGACGTCCCGACCGTATCCGCAGAGACCTGCACGATGTGCTCCAACCTCTGCGCGATAAAGGTCTCGAAAGAGGCCCTGCGTCGAAGTTAAGCGAAAGCCCGATAAGTTGTCAAAGAACCGCGGCGGACCGTAAAGTTCGCCGTTTTTTCTTCTTCGGCCGTTTAGAACGGCCACTTAAGCCGTTTAGAACGGTTACTGAGACCGTTTGGAACGGCCGTTAAAAGTTCGAGCCCAGACTGAAGTGTATTTCGCCGTTGCGTTCGGCGATACCGTAACCGTAGTCGATTCCCATCAGCCCCATCATCGGGATGTTGAGACGAATACCTCCGCCGACGCCGGCGACCATGTCCTGAAGATTGATATCCCGCAGTTCCCGCCAGGCGCCCCCCGTGTCCCAGAAGAAGATGAGGTGGAAAAGCTCTTCTGATATGGGAATCCGGTACTCGACGTTGGTATATAGCATCGCTTTACCGCCCTCGGGATTCCCGTAAATGTCCATCGGGCCGACGCCCCATTCGCTGTATCCGCGGACCGTTTTCGCACCGCCGATATAAAACCGTTCATACACCGGCACCTCTTCGGTGCTCCCGAAGCTATCGACGTAGCCGGCGCGCGCCCTTATGGCCAAAGCAGTCTTCCATATATGTCCGAAGTACCAGGACGACCCGAGCGTTAACCGGTAGAAATTGACATCGCCTCCGAGGAAGCTCCCGGCCAGTTCGATGTCCACCGAGGAGTCGGAACCGGACCGGGGGAAGAAAACGTAATCCCGGCTGTCCCTCTCGACGGCTGCCGATATACTGGACGTATTTCTACGCCCAAGGGCAGCGCTTACCCACGACGGCAGGCGGGCGGGGTCGCTGTAGTTCGAAGCGACTTCTACCCTCTCGAACTTATACCCGTACCGGGTGCTGACGTACTCGGTTACAGGACGTCCGATGAAAACGTTGGACCCCAACCTCCGCTCGTCGTAGTAACTCCTGTAAAGATACTGTTTATAGATGTCGAAACCCACAAGGGTAGGCGTGTCGAATATGTAAGGTTCGGTAAATCCGACGTTGAATTGATTTCTGCGGCGCCCGAACTCCACGGAGAAACGCAGCTCCTGCCCGGCGCCCTTACATTTCCATATTCTCGGTAATTTCGTGTAGTCGAAGTTCATCCAGTCGACGCTGAACGTACCGACGAGACCGTCGAGGGAGCTATAACCGGCGCCGAAGTTAAACTTGGCCGTGTTGGCCCGTTCAACCACGTCCAGGACGATATCCACCCGGTTGTTCTGGGGGTCGGCGATGCGTATATCCGGCAGTACGTCCTCGAAATAGCCAAGGTTTGCCAATCTCTGGAGTGAACGTATTAATCGGTTCTCCTTGTAAATATCGCCCGGCTCCAACCGCATTTCCCGGCGTATTACCTTGTCCTTCGTAGAGACGTTGCCGTATATGTCAATCCGCCTGACGCGGGCCGGGTCCCCTTCTCTTATGCGAACGGTAAGGTCCACCGTTTTATTTTCATCGTCAATCTCGCGCGCCGGTTCGATACTCGAGAAAAGGTGCCCGTTGTTTCTATACAAACTGGATATGTTGGTGACGCCCGTCTCCACGCGGTTCTCGGAGTACGGCTTTCCGCTTCGCCAGTCGATCCCCTCGAGCAGACGTTCTTCGTCGTATTTTTCGTTGCCTACGAAGGATATGTCCCCGTTGTAATACTCGTCTCCCTCTTCGACGACGATGTATACCGTAATCCGGTTGCGGTCCTTGTTGTACTCGACCCGATGGTCCGAAACCCGCGCCCGGACGTACCCCTTGTCGGCGTAAGCTTCTTCAATAAGGCCGAAATCCTCTTCCAACAAGTCCTCGTCCAATATCTTCGTATTGTAGAAGCGGTCGATCTTGGTCTTCATCACCTTGTTGGTAATGTACCAATCGGAAAGGGTTTCGTTGCCCTCGATTACGATTTTCTTGACTACGGCTTTCGGACCTTCCTTGATGACGTAAGTAACGTTTACACCGTCTTCGACCTCGTCAACCCGCTGTTTTATTTTCGCGAACCTAAACCCCTTCTCGTAATAGAAATCCTCAAGATGCTTGACGTCGGCGTTGATGCGGGCAAGGCTCAGGCGGTCGCCGCGGGAGAGTTTTACCTCCTCTTCCAACTTCTTCGTCTTTACGTCCTTGTTGCCCTCGAAGAAGACTTCACGGACGTACGGGCGTTCCTCGACCACGAAGACGACGTCGATAAACCCGTCCCCCAGGTCGTCGAAGTAGACGTCGACGCGTTCGAAAGCGCCCAATCTATAAACGCGACGGATGTCGTCCCGGACGATATCGCGGAGCTCGCGCTCGGTGGCGATTAAATCCGGTTCGACCCGTATCGCGGAACGGACGTAACCCTCCTTGACGGTTTCTATACCGTCGAAGCGTACTTCCCGTACCTTAAGCTCGTCATACGGAAGTTGGGCTGTCGCGCAGGTTGCCGCGACGAACAAAAAAAGAAACGCCGCCGGCTTGAACCACCGCCCGCACGATAGCATTAACCGCGGAGCGTTCCGCGGCGCGCGTCCCGTCGTTATAACTATATCAATAGGCAAAACTTGCTCGGAAACCCAGGAAAATCCGGCGGAATGCTATCACAACGACCTGGGCAAGTCAAGGTATTTAGCCGTGAGGAGTTTAGACACAGGCGGGCCGTCGACGGTTGAACATATACTGGCGCAAACCTTGATTTTTTCGTTACATATAAACTGCGGACTGACGCGAAAACCCGGCGGTACAGAGCCGGGGAAACACATATATACGTCGGTTTTATTGCGGTACTTTTCCTATGGATAATCTGTCAACAGCGGCAAAACATGCGAACCCGTCCCGCCGATGGGCCTTCTATTCTTCTCCGGAAACGCTTTTTAAGAAAAAAGTTATCTTATCGTCCCCCACGACCCTCTCGTCGGACATGACCAAACCGGCGCTCGATGGTATGTTTTCTTTCTTAAACACCCTCGTTATTGCCGCCGAACCGACACCCATGCCCGGCCAACCTTTAAGCAACCCGAGTACTTCGGGAACCAAACCCGATTGATACGGCGGGTCGATGAATATAAAGTCGTACGGCTTTATCGGTCGAACGCGGGTCAAGTACTCGAGTACGTCTCCCTCGTAAACCCTTATAATGTCCCCGACACCCAGCTTTTTCGAGTTCTCGTATATGTAATCGACTAAAATTCGGCTTTTTTCCACCAGCGTCGCTTCGGCCGCGCCCCGACTGAGGGCCTCAAACGAAAAGGAACCGACGCCTGCGAAAAGGTCGGCGACCCTCGCGCCGACGACGGTCTCGCCTAAAACGTCGAAAATGGTCCGTTTGACCCGCGCCCCCGGCGGCCTTACTTCGAGCGTATCGGGCGTTTCGATTCTCCGGCCCGCCAGCTCGCCGCCCAGGATCTTAAAGCTCATAATATGAGTTACATCCCGACGAAAAGCCTGTCGCCCAGAATCTGCGGCAGGCCGGCGTCGTATATTTTACCCGCCGCCGTTTCCACGTCGTACTCGACACGCCGGAACTCCAAGGTATCGGCGTCCGTGTCCCAGACTACGTAGCACGCCCTCGGGTCCCGGTCCCGCGGCTGACCGACGCTACCGGCGTTCACGACGTACCTGACGTCCGGCCCCAACACAACGGGCTCGCCCCACACAGGGTCTATCGTATCCGTTTCATCATACACCACCGGGTCGTGAGTATGCCCGATGAAGAACAACCGGCCCTTCGCGTGGGCCAACGCTTCGGCGGCTTCGTATTGGGAAAGTACATAATCGAAGGTCTCAGGACGGTGGGGCGACGCGTGCACGAAAAGGGCGTCACCGTATCTAACCTCGAGCGGCCTGGCCATAAGAAACGATAAAGTCTCGGTGGAGAGCCTCGCACGCTGCCACATTACGGCCTTGACGGCTTCATACCTCATATGCGTGAGTATATCTTCGCCGAACGCGGCCATGTCGTGGTTGCCCATAACGGCGCATATCAGGGCGTCGCGGAAAGGTTCGACGGCCCCAAACAGTTCGGTCGGCGTCGCGTCGGCCGCCGGTTCGTCGCCGCTCGTCACCATAATGGCCTGGGTACACGCCTCCGGGTCGGCGCCGTAGCCGACTACATCGCCCAGCACGGCTATCTTCTCTACGCCCGCCTCGGACATGTCCGTCAAAACCGCCGCAAAGGCCTCTGCGTTGGCGTGGATATCGGAAATAACCGCGACCCTCATTACGGACCGCCTTCGACGGTTTCCCTCATAATCCGGTCCAATACGCCGTTGATGAAACCGTACGACTTCTCCGTCGAACCGTATTTCTTGGCTATCTCAATCGCTTCGTTCAACGTTACTTTCGGGGGGACGCCTTCGACGTAGAGAAGCTCCGTGGTCGCGACCCGCAGGATGTTTCGGTCAACTCGGGCGATCCGGTCGAAATCCCAGTTATGGGCCGCCGCCGCAATGACCTCATCGATTTCACCGGCATGCTCTTCGTAAGCCTTTACGAGGGAAGACGTAAAAAGCTCGACGTCGGACTCGGCCCGGTGCTCGTCCCAGAAGCGTATCTTTACCGCCTCCGGGTCGCCGCCGCCGACCTCGATCTGATATAACAGTTGGACCGCCAGCTCCCTGGCCGTACGCCTTTTACCCATACGGAATTATCGGAATAATTGCGATTCTATAGCTGCGGGTATAGGTTGGCCATCTCCAGGGCCGCCAGCGCCGCGTCCCGGCCCTTGTTGCCGCCCTTGCTCCCGGAGCGCTCGATCGCTTGTTCGATAGTATCAGTGGTAAGGACGCCGAAGACCACCGGAACCGCCGCCGTGAGAGCCGTCTGGGCGACGCCCTTGGCCACTTCGGCGGCGATGTACTCGAAGTGAGGCGTGTTCCCGCGAATTACGGTCCCCAGGCAAATAACGCCGTCGTACGCGCCCGACTCGGCCAGGCGCTTAGCGGCCGGTGGTATCTCGAAAGAACCCGGCACGTAAACGACGGTAATGTCCCCGTCGGCCACTTCCTGGCGGACCAACGTATCTACGGCACCTTCCAGCAGGCGGTTGGTGACGAACTCGTTGGTACGGCTGAGTACCAGAGCGAACTTCCGTCCTTTTCCGCCCAGCGCGCCTTTTATCTCTTTGGCCATCTATGCCCTCCGCTGATATACCGTTTAACGCGCGGCTCCACTATTCGTCGAGGTTCAACAAATGTCCGAGCTTTTCCTTCTTGGTCCTCATATAATCCTTCATACGGTCGTCGTAGTCCTGCTCGACGGGTACGCGTTCGACTATCTTCAACCCGTACGCCTCCAGCCCAATCATCTTCGTCGGGTTGTTGGTTACCAACCGAATCGTCGTCAAGCCCAAATCGGCAAGTATCTGGGCGCCCACTCCGTAGTGCCGTTGGTCCGGCGCGAAACCGAGCTTGACGTTCGCTTCGACGGTGTCGTATCCCTGGTCTTGCAGGTTGTAAGCCCTTATCTTGTTCAATAGGCCGATGCCCCGGCCCTCCTGCCGCATATATAGGAGAACGCCCTCGCCCTCTTCGGCGATACGCTCCAGAGCGTACTCTACCTGGTCGCCGCAGTCGCATCTGAGCGAGTGAAAGACGTCCCCGGTCAGGCACTGGGAATGGACCCTGACCAGGACGTTCTCCTTACCCCGGACGTCGCCCATCACCAGCGCGATATGGTGTTCGTTCGGCTGGGTCTCGGTCGAATAGACGTTCATCGTAAACGTGCCGTATTTGGTCGGCAGCGTAGTGTCCAGGACCATCTTGACGTGGCTTTCGTTGGTGTATCGGTATTCGATAATGTCCCTTATAGTAATCACTTTCAGCTTGAAACGTTCCGCCACCTTCGCAAGTTGGTTCATCCGGGCCATCGTGCCGTCTTCGTTCAGTATCTCACAAAGGACTCCTACCGGCTCCAGGTCGGCCATACGCGTGAGGTCCACTGTGGCTTCGGTGTGGCCGGCCCTCGTCAACACACCGTTGTCCTGGGCCACGAGCGGGAAGATGTGCCCCGGCCGCGCCAAATCGTCCGGTTTCGAAGCCGGGTCCGCGAGCACTCCGACGGTCTTCGCCCGGTCCTCCGCCGAGATACCAGTGGTCGTTCCCTCGACGGCGTCGACCGACATCGTGAAAGGCGTCCCCATCAGGCTGCCGTTGTTGGGCAGGGGTTCCAGGTCGAGAGCCCGCGCCCGGTCCCGGGCCATCGGGACGCAGACCAACCCCCGGCCGTGCTTCGCCAGGAAGTTAATAGACTCGGACGTCGCCTTCTCGGCGGCCATTATAAAGTCGCCTTCGTTCTCCCGGTTCTCGTCGTCGGTGCAAATTAAGATGCCGCCATCGCGGAATATCTCCACCGCTTCGGGAACCGTCGCGAACGGATTATATCCTTCGGTCATAACCTACCTCATATGTACCCGTGTTCGGCGAGAAACGCTTCGTTTATATCAGATGCATCCCCGCCGATAAACTTCTTGACGTACTTGGCAATAATATCCACTTCCAGGTTCACCTCGTCGCCGGGGCGAGCCTTTTCCAGATTCGTGTTCTCGAGCGTGTGCGGTATCAGCGCGACCCGGAAAGACTCTGCGTCCAGGCCCGCGATAGTCAGACTTACGCCGTCCACGGCGATTGAACCTTTAACGACGCAATAATCGAGTACGGTTTCGGGATCAGTCTTAACCCGCAACTCGCCGCGGCCCGCTTCGGTTATCGTACCGGTCCGGTCGACGTGCCCCTGTACCAGGTGCCCGCCCATCGGCCGGCCCAAACGGGCGGCCCGCTCCAGGTTCACGGGCGAGCCGGGCCGAAGCCGCCCCAGCGTGGTAGAAGCCACCGTTTCGGCCGAGACGTCGGCCTCGAAGCCGTCGGACGACAACCCGGTTACCGTCAGACAAGCGCCGTTGACCGCGACGCTTTCCCCGACCTCCGTGCCGTCGAGGACCCGTTCACAGCGGATTTTCAGTTTACCGCCGGCGTACCCGCCGATGACCCCGACTTCTTCTATTATACCCGTAAACACGCGCGAACACAAACCCTCGGTCAATCGGGGAACAACCCGTTAACGTCCGTGATATAGCCGGTTATGTAGAAGTCGTCGCCTGCTCGCTCAAAGGACACTTCCGAAAGCCCGATTGCGTCGGCGGCCTTCTCTACGCCCACGCCGCCGGCCGGCGTAGGCGCTTCCGACCCGCCGAAGAGCTTCGGCGCGATGGCCGCGACAACTTTATCCACCAGCCCGGCGTCGAGTAACCCGCCTGTTATTTCGGACCCGCCTTCGACGAGAACGCTCGCGATTTCACGTTCGCCCAGCGCCCTTAAAATACCAACCAGGTCGACTCGCCCGTCTTTTTCGCCGACGATTACGACCTCTATCCCCGCCGCGCTTAATCTTTGACGTTTATCCCCCGGTGCGCGCTCCGTCGTAAACACCCAAGTTGCCGGAGACGTATCGAACACCTTCGCGTCCGGCGGCAGGTCACAATCCGACGATACTATGACGCGAACGGGGCCGTCGGTCGGGTCCTTCCCGTCAAGCCTTACGGTGAGTCGTGGGTCGTCCCGTCTAATTGTCCCGGCTCCGACGAGGACCGCCGAATGCTCCCGGCGAAAACCGTGGGCCCTCGCCCTCGCCGCTTCGCCCGTAATCCAGAACGAGTCGCCGGTCCGGGTCGCTGTCTTACCGTCCAGGGTCATCGCGTACTTGACCGTAACCCAGGGCAGCCCCGCAGTTATGTACTTGGCGTAACCCTCGACCAACCGGCGGCACTCGTCCCGCAACACGCCTACGGTCACTTCGATACCGGCGGCCAGGAGCTCTTCCACACCGCCGGCGGCGACCTTCGGGTTCGGGTCCAGGGTTCCGCAGACGACGCGCTCTATGCCGGCCGAAATAATCGATTTCGTACACGGCGGCGTACGCCCGGTGAAGTTACACGGTTCCAGCGTTACGTACAGGTCGGCGCCCTTCGCACCGGACCCGATTTCCCCCAACGCCACCTTCTCCGCGTGAGGGCGCCCCGGCCCTTCGTGCCACCCCTCCGCGATTATCGCGCCGTCTTTCGCCACGACCGCGCCGACCGACGGATTCGGCCCCGTCGTACCGACGTACGGTCGGGCCAACTCGACGGCCCGGCCCATCGCTTCCCGGTCGAACGACTCCGACGCCGGTTCGCCGCCCTGGGCCACCGTTTACTCTATTCCCCCCTCGGCCGCCGGCGGGTCGGAACAGCCGTAACGCGCGTCGGTATCTACTTTGTCGATCGGCGGAAGCTCGTGCATGTCACAGAACTTGGTGGGCGCTGTTCCGGTAATGAAGGTCTCGGTATAAGCGTTCGTACACTTCGACGTCGCGAGCAAACCCGATTCCGGGCAGATGAGTGCCGACGTAAGGTCCTTCACGTCACCGGTCTTGAAGCTCGTGTCCTCTTCTCCCTCGGTGGCGGCGCCCATGAACTTGGACCATATAGGGACGGCGTAGTACTCACCCGTCGCCCTGATACTCATGCTCTCGTGGTCGTCCCGGCCGACCCACACGCCGCAGGCGAGGTCGCTTGGTACGAATCCCACGAACCACGTGTCGGCGCCTTCCTCGGTCGTGCCCGTTTTTCCGGCTCCTTTACCGGTGAAACCGTATCGCCGGGAGACCGCCGCCGTACCGTTGCTGATGACGCCTTCCATCAGATTGACCATCACGGCGCAGGTTTCGGGCGGCAGAACGACCTCCGAATCCACCGGAAACTCCTCTATTGTGTTGCCGTAACGGTCCTCTATTTTCGTAATGGCGCGCGGTTCGACCCGTTCGCCGAAGTTGGCCAGGGTCCCGAAGGCGCTCGTCATGTCCAGAACCGTAACGTCGGACGTACCGAGTGCCAGTGAGTACACGGGTACGAGTTCCGATTTGATGCCCATCTTATAGGCGTAATCTACGACGGTCTCGACGCCCACCTGGTCGATAACCTTGGCCGCGACTATGTTTATGGACTGTTCGATTGCGTGGCGTATCGTCATCTCGCCGGAATTCGATTGGCTGTAATTATGGGGCGCCCAAACGACGCCGTCGGCCTGGATACGGAACGGCGCGTCTATGATTACGTCGGCGGGTGTAAACCCGTTGTCTATTGCGGCGGTATAAACGAACACCTTGAACGCGGAGCCGGGTTGTCGCCTCGATTGGACGGACCGGTTAAACTGAGATTCGTTGAAGTCGGCACCGCCGATCATCGCTACTATGTCGCCGGTACTGGGCTGTATCGCTATCAACGACGCCTGAATGAAAGGGCGCTCTTCGTAAAACAGCGCACACTTCCGTTCTTTCTTGTCGATATCGGTAATCTTTACCGATATCTCGTCGCCGACTTTGATCTTCTCCTCCGGCTCGAATGGGAACGTCCATTCGGCCGGCGATATGTCCAGGGTACCGGTTATCCCGCCGCCCAAGTCGCACTCGGCGTAAGCCTCGGTCACGTCGATTACCTTGACGAAACGAACCTGCCCTCGCTCGATCTTCTCCAGTTTAAGATTAGGGTCGTATTTGAACGCGGCCGTCGGGACGACCTCATCCAGACGGTTCAGCCCCCACGTAACCGCGTCGTCGGCCATCTTCTGGAGACGGAGGTCGAGGGTCGTGTGTACCTCCAACCCGCCGCGGAAAACCTTTTCGGAGCCGTAGCGTCTGATTAACACCTTGCGTACGTACTCAGCGAAGTATGGCGCTTTGCTCGGTTCCCGTTCGAACGGCGCCGTCTTTACGGGCTTGTTCCTGGCTGTCTCGTACTCCTCCTCGGTTATATACCCGAGCTCCCACATCTTGTATAGGACTGTATCTCGGCGCTCCTTCGCCGCGACGGGATGGACGTAGGGTGAGTATCCGCTCGAGTTCCGCGGAAGCCCGGCGATCATAGCGGCTTCCTCGAGCGTCAGGTCTTTTGCGTTCTTCCCGAAGTAAACCCGGGCGGCCGCCTCGGCGCCGTAGGCGTTGTGCCCGTAGTAGGTCTGGTTTAGATAAAAGTATAAAATTTCGTCCTTCGAGTACTGCCGCTCTATCTCCATCGCGAGCAGCGCTTCACGCGCCTTACGGCCGAACGTACGCTCGCGGGTCAGAAAAAGGTCACGGGCAAGCTGTTGGGTTATGGTCGAGCCGCCCTGGCTTTTTTTCATCGTTTTCAGGTTCACCCACGCGGCCCGAAGAATCGCCTCGGCGTCCACGCCGTTGTGCTTATAAAACCGCTCGTCCTCTATCGAGACGGTGGCATCGAGTAGGTGTTGTGGAAACCCGCTCAAAGGAGTAATGTAGCGGCGCTCGACCTGGAACTGGGTGATAAGTTCGCCGTTGCGGTCGTAAACCTTCGTCGGAAGGCTCGGCTCGTAGTGTTCCAGAGTCGCCGGGTCCGGCAGGTTCTGGCTTAAGACGTTAATCATCCCGAAGGTCACGCCGGCGCCGACCAGGATGAGCCAGTAAACGGCCTGGCCTACCGCTTTTACGACGTTTCCGAACCGGACTTCGGGGAAACGCCGCCGCACTCGACGACGGCGCCCGGGCCGCACGCCCAGGTCCCTGTCCAGCTCGCGAAGTTCCTTATCTATCTTATCGGTCATCGGTAATTATCTCCGAAACTTCAAAATATTGGCAATTTTACTCGTCGTTACGGTCAAGCGGTATGGTATCACAACCGCCCGCGTAAATCAACGGAAATCGGAGTACGGTGCTCCCGCAAAGCTCACCGGTTGGTTAACGCTCGGCTTCCCGTTCGCGCTCCCAACGCGGCGCAAGTTACTCACAACATAAAACGAAACGGTAGCTGTTAGCATTTAAAAAGGCGTTCATATGACCGAATCGGGCTCCAAAAACGCTATTCACCGATAGATTTATCTATTCTGCGCATTAAAAAATAATTTCTCGTTACGCTCATTTTTTACTTGACATATATCGGCTAAATTGATAATATAGTATAACAAAGGTCGTTAACTTAATAGAAACGTGTAAAACAAATCAAACAACCAATATAAGTTAAATAGAAGGATATCAGGGGAGGTAAGGAAATGCGGTACGGGATTATAATTTATGCGGTTATAACGCTTACGGCGTTCGCCGCGTTTGGGGCGGCGCCTGCCGAGGAGACGCCTGCTAAGGAGACCCTTGTAGAGGAAAAGAATGACGGAAATAACCAAAACGGTAAAAAAATCTACGAACTAATCGACTACCTGAAGCTAAATACTAAGGATTTGGGCGTATTCGGGGAAGCCATAACGGATAAAGAAAAGAAAATGCCCAGTTTCGAGCTCAACAGCTTCTCGATAGTAAGTCTAAAGGTAAAAGGTAAAAAAGAAATCGATACTTCTCCAGAAGAAAAACAACCGAAGGCCGATAACAACGAGACCTATGTGGAGAACGTCGGTGAGTTATTGGAGAAAATCGGCGAAGTATCGTACATAATCCGAGTACAGGTCAGGAGGGCCGAAGCGGACGAATGGCAGGAACTGTATCTGGTCGACCCCTTCACGAGAATCGTAACGAGCGATTTAAGTAAAAAAGAAGAGGCCGGCGTCGATACGTTTCACCTAAAAAAGGATGTTTTCGAAAAAACGCCGTACCTTTACGAAGGAATGCGCGTTACGGTCGTAGACGGCGACATCTTCAACGCCTGGGAAGCCGAATTTAACAAACTCCTAAGTTCAGTCGAAAAAAGTAAAAAAGAGCTCGAAAAGAAGAGGATAGAACAAGAACAAGCGGGATTAGCAGAGGAAAAGCTAAAAAGAATCGACGACGCGATTAAGGCTTTGAGCGAATTTTCAGAACCTCCGGCAGAGGTAACAAATGATATTAAGGGTTCCGCCACCGACGCTACCGAACCGGAAAAGGAAACCGAAACAGCCAAAACCGCCACCGATTACGATCCAAGCAAATCACTCAAAACCTTCAAGGACGAACTTGATGGTTTAGCTGACGTGAAAGAAATCGCATCAGAAATCGAAAAACTGGAAGAAGAAAGACGAAAAGCCGAAGCGGCAAAAGAAACGTTCGAGAGAAATAGGAAGGTGATGGAGGACAGGCTAAAACAATTCGACACGATTTTCACATTTAATGCATCGGACTGTTACGTCAGGGACGTTAACGACAAGCCGGCCGCGTTTACCGCGAAGGAAGGAGACGAACTGCGGATTCAAATATACAGGGTCGACCCTCTCATCAGGTATTCTCCGACGGGAACGGAACACGTAATAAGCATCGAAAGTGATTTGCGTTTCAAGTTCCGCGACTACGGCTGGCGTTTCCACACGTCGCCGGCGGTTTTCTATTGCGCCGACGCGAACCGAAGAAACCGGAACTTACATAACTTCGACATTTCGACGAAGGAGCCCGCTATAGGTTGCAATATCTACCTGACGTATACCGGACCCGGTTGGCGGAGTAAAGTAGTTAACTACTTACCAAGTTTGGCTCTAGCCGTCGTAGGTTATTACGACGAGGGGAAGCCCGAAGAAGGAACGTCTAACGGACCGCTAGTGGAGAAATACAACGAACCCAAGTTTTCCGCGGGGATTTCGTATCCCGTCGTACCGGGGAAGAACCAGTTACGCGATATCGCCAACTTCACGTTATTGTTTTACGATTTGAACTGGGAACACGTGCTGTTCGGTTTTAACTTCTCACCCAATATCGATTTAAAGGGGATGTTCAGCCGCAGCGATAACCCCGCAGTAACGGGGGGTTAATAAAGCGATTACCTACCAGGAACTTGGCAGTAGACCCGTCCGTAAAGCACGACAATAAGCCGAGACTACGTCTCGGCTTTAGCTTTATACGCCTAAAACCCCTAGCGGTTCTCCTATTTCAACCCCAACGCCTCCAATAAATCCTCCACCGCCACCCCCGGCGTCTGGGTCCCGGTCTCGTCGTAGAAGGCTTCTATCGCACTAGAGACACCCTCCGGTTCATAAGCGACGTTAGCCAATCGCCGTTCCAACTCCCCCAGCGCGTCCTTCGGCGTACACGTGAAGTCGCCTGTTATCGAAACGCCCTCCAGCCTATCATCCACGACCTCGGCGAAGACTGAAACCAGACCGCCCGGCGCCTTGTGCGTCCCCTCGACGAAACGGACGCCCTCGCGGACGCGTATCTCCCGGGTCGGCGATTTCCGCATCTTCCTGAACAGGAACTCGTCGCCGGTCATCCGCTTCTCGAGTTCGGCCATCTTCGAGGTCAACTCGTCGTCCAGCCCGGCCGGTTCAAGCAGCCCGAGTACCTTCCCGAAGTTCTTTATCAGGACTTTCTCGACTTCCTCCCGCGGCGGTTTGGTCCCCGTCTCTTTAAGAACCGTCGTCAGGTTCTCCTCCATCGTTTTATGTATCTTATCGCGGAACTTCTCGTCGGGCACCCGCAGAATTCGGGCCATCGTCTCGTAATCGAAGTCGAGAAGAATCCCGCCGACGAAGACAATACAGTCGCCGACGTCGCCGCCGCCCTCGCCGGCGATTTTACGGCCATCGGCAGTGACGATATCGTTTATCGGCCGGAACTTCGTCTCTATCCCCAGGTCTCGATAGGTCGCTACTGCCGGCTCCGTAAACCGACGATAGAGAGTGTCTATGTCACGTGGGACGAGCGGGTTATCCCGGCGTAAAACCACCTGATAAAAGACCTGGTCCCCGTCGAGCAGGGTGGCGCCGCCGCCGATTTCCCGGCGCATTACCGGAATCCCGGCCTCGAGGCAAAAGTCCAGGTCGACGACCTCCGCCGCGTCCTGGAAATATCCTACGCTGACGAGGGTTTCGCCCGGCGAGACGATTATCAGCGCCTCGCGACCGAGATACGCCATCGCGTGGAAGACCACCATCGAAGCCTGACCCGGCAGAGCGCCGGGATTGTAAACCCGCATCGAATTCCTCCAAGGTTCGCTCTTATATTATTGCGGCGGGGTTCAACCCCGCCGCTTTTACCTCTAAACCATACGTACCGCCTTACTTCACGGCCTTCCAGACCAGGTCCATCATGTTATGGACGGTGAGTTTGTGGCCGTTGTCGGCGGTCGCGGCTTTCGCGCCTGCGCGTAGAGTCAGCTCGCAGGTCGGGCAGATGGTAACCAAATCCTCCACGCCCGCGGCAATCGCCTGCTCCGCACGGGTCTTCGACATCCGCCCGGATAAGTCGGCGTCGGACGTGATGATACCGCCGCCGCCGCCGCAGCACCGGGTCGTACTCTTGCTCTGTTTCATCTCTTTGACCTCGGCGCCTATCGCTGCCAGAATCTCCCGCGGCGGGTCGATTATCCCGGCGCCTCTGGCCAAATGGCACGGGTCGTGATAGGTAACTGTCATATCCGCCGGTTTGATGTCCCGACCCTTGAGCTGTTCGGCGATAACCTCGAGGACGTGCTTCGGCTTGTGTGTTCCCTCATACTCCTCCTGGATGAACATGTAACACGTCGGGCAGAAGGTAATGACCTCGCCTTCGGGGATGAGCTCACGGAACCGGGCCTTCTGTTTCTCATACGCGTCGTGGTACCCGAGTATTTTCAGCGGGTATCCGCAGCAGGTCTCCTCGATTATCTTGGCTTTGACGCCCAATTTATCCAGTACCCTGGTGAACTTTTTAACCGTGTTCGGGCGTTGTTGGTAACCGCAACCGAGGAAGAGCAGGGCTTCGCCCTCCTGGGGTGCGATGTGCTCCTCTTCGCCGTAGATGTTGTCGGTCTTCCGCACGTTCTCGATGATCGTTTCGTGGGCCGGGTTCTTAAAGCCCCGGCCTACCAGGCAGCTCCGCGCCGACGCGACTATCTCGGCGACCTCTATGGTAGTCGGGCACCGCCGCGTACAATCGAGGCACATAGTACACTGGTACAGCCGCTTGACCACGTCGTCGTCCGGTTCCAGATCTCCCTGGAGCAAGAAGTAGGACGTAATATTCTGCCCTTTGGGCGATACGCTGTCCCACTTGATATCGTCAAAAACCGGGCAGACGCTTTTACAGAACGCGCAGTACGTACATGCGTTCAGCTCGCCTTCCCAGCGGATTAACTCGTCCATCCCGGCCGCGGTCTCCCGCGGGAACGTCTTATAACGCAGGAAGTGAATTATGCCGTCCTCCTCCCAGTCCATTATCTTGCCGGGGTTCAGGACGTTATTGGGGTCGAGTGCCCGCTTTATCGCCTTCATGGCCGCGAGCGAATCGGCCTTCTCTTTCTTGAAGAACGGCGATTTGGTTATCGCGACGCCGTGTTCGCCGGTTACGGTTCCCCCCAGCGCCAGGACAGCGTCGAAGACCTCTTCGGTCGCCTTCTCGGCGTCGGGCCAGAGGTCTTTCTTCGTCGGGTCCATAATGAACTTGGTATGAAGGTTGCCGTCTCCGGCGTGACCGTACGTCGGGATGAATATACCGTCGTACTTTTCGGCGATGTCGTGGAAAGCCTTGACGGCCTTCGGCACCTGCGACGGCGGAATACCCATATCGTCGGCGAGCATCACGGTGACCGAACCGTCGACGTAGCGGCTGAGCGAAGGGATCATCTGCTTACGGCCCTTTTGTATCTCGCCCATCTCCTTGGCGTCTTCGGTATACTTTGTCTCCCTAGCGCCGAGCTTCGTGCATATCTCTTTGATTATCTCGAGTTGGTCGGCGACCTGGGCCGGATGCCCGTCTACTATGAAGATGACTATGCCCTCGGCCTTGGGCAGGTTCAGGTCCGTGGCCTTGTTCACCGCGTCGATACAGATCGAGTCCATTAACTCGAGACCGGCCGGGATGAGCGGATACGCGATCGTGTCGGCGACGGCCTGTCCGGTCGCCTCGATGTCGTCGAAGACGGCCATGATTAAACCCTTGTGTTCTGGCATCGGTACTATCTTCAGCGTAATCTCGGTTACAATGCCCAGGGTCCCCTCGCTCGCGACCATCAACCGGTCGAGCTGGTATCCAGACGCGTTCTTCAGCGTCCGCGTCCCCGAGTGTATAATCTCGCCGGTGGGTAGCACTATCTCGAGGCCGAGGACGTAGTCCCTCGTCGCGCCGTACTTAACGGCGTTGACACCCGACGCGTTGGAGATAACCATTCCGCCGATTGTCGCGATGTCGCCGGAGCCGGGCGCCGGCGGGAAGAAGAACTTTTTCGGTTTCAGGTACTCGTTCAACTTAGCGTAAATTACGCCCGGCCCAACGATGCAGTACAGGTCGGTTTCGTGGACCTCTTTAATTTCATTCATCCGCTGCAGGTCCATCGCGATACCGCCGAAGATGGGGACCGCGTGGCCGCAAAGCGCCGAACCGGAACCCCTCGGGACCACCGGTATCTTGAACTCATTGGCCAGCTTCATAACCTCCGAGACTTCCTCGGCGGTCAAGACCTGAACTACCACCTCGGGTTCGTGGAAGTGTATACTCGAATCGGCGCCGTAGGCCGCAAGCTCAACCGCCGATGTGGTGCAGCGGTCCGGCCCGACGATGGCCTTAAGTTTTTCGATTACTTCCTTGTACATATTTCTCCTTCAAGATTCTTGAGGGCGAAGATACCGGAGAACGTTACCCACTTGGTTCAAGAGGCACGTTCATTTCCGACGCTAAACTAGACATCTTCGCCAGTTCTTCGTTGTAACGGTTCATAACGCCGGTCTCCGTCGCGCGCGACATAAAACCCGCGTAATCGACGTCTTCGGCCAGTTTAACCATCTCGTCTATTATCGCCTTGAAGTCGGCCGCGTTCTCCGCGCCGACCGCGTTCTCAACGTTCTCGTAAACGGTCTTAAACCCGTTTAGCATAGATTCGAGCATCTCGTCCATACACACCGTCCGCTTCAAGTCCGGTTATGCGATGCCTATTATAGCATGTTCGATATCTATTGTAGCATCGGTATCGACATCGAGCCGCTCATCATCACCAGGACGCGGGCGTCCACGCCCTTTACGGCCAGAGCCGCGTCGAACGCCTCCTGCATATTGTGATACGGCTTGATGAACGCTTTGGATACCGTTTCGTCCTCCAGGTCGGTAACGCCCCACATCTCGCCCTTGACGGCTATTTCGGCCATCTTCCCGGCCTTGTGCCACCCGAGCTTGTAGTCACTCTCGAGCTTCGCGAGGGTCTCCTGGGGGGTGTCGCAGCTCGCGAGCAAATCGAGGAACGCCTCGTCGCCTACGCCCATTCGGCACTTGGAGACCATAATCAGTATCCCGCCGGGCGCCATTGCGAGCTTGCCGTTGTCCAACGCTTTTTGCGACTGATACAAGTCGATGTCCATCGGATAGGGGGCTATGCTTACGACTATGTCGGCCTCACCCGAGACCGGTACGCAGAAGACGTCGTTGGCGGCGTCGATGGCGGCGTAGAAGCTGTCGTGGATGTGGCCCGCCGTGGTCGCGTATATCCTATGTTCGCCGTCGAGGACCGTCATTATGGAAAAGATGGCCTTGTCCTCGATGGTCTTCAGCGCGTCTATCATGTCCTCGTGGACCGGATTGCCGTCGAGGGCCAGGGCTTTCGCCTCGGGCTTAAGTGCGTACTTGTGGTTCTGGGTTATCGTCTGCCGGGACGCAATACCGGGCAGGAACGCTTTACGGCCGCCTGTGTAACCGCCGAAGTAGTGGGGCTCGACGGAACCTACGATGACTATCTTATCGGCCTCCACACCGGCCTTGTTCACGTACATCTCGGTGCCGTTCTTGCTGGTGCCGATGTGAACCATGTCGTCTTCGGCCTTCGCGTCGTGCATTATAACGCGGTCGCGCACGTCGTCGTATATCCCACCGAAAATCTCGCGCAGCTCCTCCTCGGTAGATGCGCGGTGGGCGCCGGTCGCGACGATGTAGGAGCAGTCGGCGCCGGTCAGTTCGTCGGCGATAAGGCCGAGGACACGGGCCGTGGGCGTCGGCCGCGTCGCGTCGTTCACGATTACGAGTGTTTTGCCCTGTCCAGAGATAAACTCGGCGAACTTCGGCGCGTTTATCGGCTCGGCCAGCGCGTCGGCCAGTACCCGTCCCTCGTCCTTGACCTCGACCTCGTTGGGATATACAACCTCGGTCCCGTCGGGAACCTCCAACGGCACCGTCTCTTTACCGTACGGTACGTCCAGCCTCATACCTTACCCTCCGTTTATGTGCTTGTCGTCGGGTTCTTAACCGGCGCCCTCTTCGGCCTTCTTGATTTCGCCGTCCAACCATTCGGTCACGGTGGCTTCGCCGAAGAGCAAGTCCCCCTTCTCGCCGTCCCAGTCCTCGGGCTCGACGACCATAATCCACCCGGCGCCGTACGGGTCCTTGTTGATAAGCGTACTGTCGCCCTCAAGCTCCTCGTTCACTTCGACGATGGTGCCGGAAATCGGCGCTACAAGCTTGCCTACCCACTTCGAGGATTGAACCTTGCCGCAGGTCTCGCCCTGGCTTACGTCGTCGTCCTCGAAGGGCAGGTCAACGTAGACGATTTCACCGGCGGCGGCCTGGAAGAAGTCGTTCATCCCGACACGGACGCGGCCGTCGTCCTCGAGCTTGGCCCAGGCGTGTTCGCCGTGGTAGTACAACTCGTCCGGCATTTCGTAGTCCTTGATTTTCATGGGAGGTTCCTCCGTGCTAATATGGGTAAATTTATGTTATCTATATTACCGGGGTAGCTACTTTATCGCTTAAAACCCGTTCGCCGTCCAAGTTTTTACGGCTCAATCCACAAATCGACCTGCATCTTCCCTGTGCCATAGTCTTCTAGGTCGTACGTCATATCCAATAACATCCGGGACGCAGGAGTATCGAGAAACCCTTCCGGTTTATCGAACTCGTACGTTAACAACCTAGTTTCGTGCATCGTACTTTCGGTTCCGGGCGCTAACGCGGTTTCAAGCAACAACTCTTCTTCCCCGTCGGAATAAACCCCGGAAACGGTTATTGCGGTGATTTGAACGGCGTTGATATACGGCGAAAAGTACGGGTCGCCCAGTTCGACGAATACTTTGCCCGGCGCGTCGTCGAGTAAATAAACGTTAAGCCTTTTATAACCGCCGAACAGGTCGTCCGGAATATCGGTGCCGGCGTCGATTACTAACGAATCCAGCTTTTCCCAATTCGACGCGTACAAATCGTAACGCTTCCCGCCGTAAGGGTCAAAGTCCGCTATATCGAACTCTTCATACGGTACGCTTTCTACATGTTCATCGATTTGCGCTATAATATACGTACCTTCGGGCATCTCTTCCACGGTACCCGCAACGGCGGCTTCCCCTTTCTCGGAGCCCGCCAACGAGTAAGCCAAGCTAAACGCCAACAACGCGGAGATTCCCATAATCGCGAGTGCTTTACCCAAACATTCCCCTTTTAATACTCCGCCGGTAACTCTGCCAACTCCGCGAAAGAGAAGACCGGGCCGGTTAAAACAACTATCTCTGCAACAATCCTATAAACCTTTCGACCGTCAATCCGGCGTCCCTGATAATTTGCCTTAGTAACCCGACCCGAACGTTTTTATGGTCGGGTACCGAAATCCTTTGGAACCCCGGCGTATCGTTATATAGGATTATATGGCTCCCTTTTTGATGGTCAACGTAATAACCTATTTTCGATAATGCTTTTACGACCTCCCTGCCGGATACGTTTCTCGGCAACCTCGTCATACTATACGGCTACCTCTACTTCGTATTCGGCCGGTATCGGTTCGCCGTGCTTCTTAAGGCTTTCGACGTACGCTTCTATAGCCTCCCTGATATTCTCGAGAGCTTCCTCAACTGTATCGCCTTGGGAGTAACAACCCGGTAGCGACGGGCAACTTACGACGTATCCGCCGTCGTCCAAATCCGGTTCCAACACGACTTTGAATTTCATTTCGATTCCCCCCACTTCCTAATACTCCTGCGGTAGTTCCGCCAGCTCGGCGAAGGAGAAGACCGGGCCGTCGACGCAGACGTATTTAGGCCCTATGTTGCACCGCCCGCACATCCCGACCCCGCACTTCATCCGCATCTCCAGCGACGTGTAGACCTGCTCCGGCTTGAAACCCAGCTCGTCGAGGACGGGTAGCGTGAACTTTATCATAATCGGCGGGCCGCAGACGAGGGCTACCGCGTCCTCGCTCGACGGTTTCTCCTCGCCCACTACCGTCGGGACGAAACCCTCGCGGCCGTCCCACGGCTCGTCGCCGGCCGCGTCCACGGTGAGATACAGCGTCATCGCGTCCGACTTCTTCCACTCCTCCAGCTCCGGCTTGTAGAGGAGCGCGCCCGGCGACCGGGCTCCGTAAACGACGACGAGGTCCTCGTAGTCGCCGCGATTGTCGAGGATGTAGCGTACCAGCGATCTCTGGGTCGTAAAGGCGAACCCGCCGCCGATTACCACGACGTTCTTTCCCTTGAGTTCTTCCAGCGGCCAGGCGTTGCCCAGCGGGCCCCGTATCCCGATTTCCTCGCCCGGCGACGTGCGGTGGAGGGCCCGGGAGACGCGCCCGGTCTCGAAGACCGTGAACATCAGGTGGTCGCCCTCGGTGGGCGAGCTGGCTATTCCGATAGGCGATTCGCCCTCGCCGTAAATCGAAAGCTCCGCAAACTGCCCGGGGAGATAATCCCATCGGCCGTTCTCGAGCCTCAAATAAAAGCTCTTCAGGTCGGCGGCCGCCGTCTCGACGACCGTCTTTTCCACCCTGGCGGGCGCCGGGCACATCGGCGCTTCGGTCAGTTGCGAGTTAATGGGGTAATCCATACTGTGACCTAGTTTTATTTAAGCCTATACGAACAGCAAACGGGAATACTAAACCGGCCTACATAAAAGGGGTTCGGGAATTACATCCTCTTCAGGGATAGTCCCGCCGTCTTCAACAAGGCTTTCTACGTATAACTCTACGGCTTCCTCGATATTAACCAACGCGTCGTCAAGGTCGTCGCCCTGGGTGTGACAGCCGGGCAACGCCGGGCAAAACGCGTGATACCCACCGTCGTCTTCCTTTTCGATTATAACGGTATATCTTATATCCCCCACGTTACGTCTCATCGCTCTACTTGATTAATCCAAAGAATTCGTCCTCGTCTAAACCCGACATCTCCCGGATACTACGCAATACCCCGGCCGATAACTCTTTATGCTTAGGTACTATAACGGTTAATTTACCCTCAGTAACCGATTTCCTTAACTTAATATGGCTACCCTTCTGAGAAACTACCTCGAAACCGGCCCCCCGTAACCCCCGGATAACGTCTCTAAAACTGAAACCAGAGTACTTCGCCATTAAGCGATCTCTAGTTTTACTATTTCCGGTACGGCGAACTCATTAATATCCTCGTCTTCCAGGTAGAGTCCGACCGCTTCGCGCAGATTATCAAGGGCTTCTTCCCGCGAAAAACCCTGGCTCGCGACGCCCAATTCGACACACTTCGCGACGAAGAACTTGCCCTCCCGCCAAACGCTGGCCGTAAAAGTTAATTTGTTACCACCCATTTAACCCTCCTTAACCCAACGCCGCGGCTACCGCTTCCCGTATATCTATATTGACCGGACAGTCCATGACGCAGCGGCCGCAGCCGACGCACAGGTTTAGCCCGCCGTTCCGCGCCGGGAAGTAGCTGAACTTGTGGAGTACACGCTGGCGGTAACGCGGCGCTTGCCTCTCCCGCGGGTTGTGGCCGGACGCGTGGAGCGTAAATATCGGGAACATGCACCCGTCCCAGAAACGGTACCGGCGACCGCGACCGCGCTTGCCCTCGTCGGATACGTCGAAGCAGGAGCAGCTCGGGCAGACGAAGGTGCAGATGCCACAGCCCAAACATCGGTCTGCCAGCTCGTTCCACAGTCCGTCGTCGAATTTGCCTTTTACGGCGGACTGGGCGTCGGCCAGTTCCCAGAGCGGCTTCATCTCGCCCGCGGCTTTTTCGGCGGGCGCCGCCGCTTTCTTCAATTCATCATCGGTCGCTTCAGTTAAACCCGCGTCGTTCAAAGCTTCCGCGCCCTTATCCGTTATGGGCTTTAGCACCCAAGAACCATCGGCCTCGTACGCCATGATATCCGCGCCGAACTCGTCGGCCGGGCCGCCGCCTACACTGGTACAGAAGCACGTGGGCGCGGGCTCGGTGCACGCCGTTACGACTAACACCGTGTTGTCACGCCGGGCCTTATACGCCGGGTCGATATAGCTCTCGCCGGCGAAGACCGAATCGAAAAGCCGGACGGCCCGGGCGTCGCAGGGCCGTACGCCGAAAACCAAACGTTTCTCGTTTTCCGGTGGCGTCGGTTCACCGGTACGGCCGTCGAATTTAATCAACGTCTCGTATATGGGCGTTACGAACTCCTTGGCCGAGAGCCGGGTAAGCAGATACTCGTCCATTTCTACCGGGCCCTCTACCGACGCGAAACGCCACCCCTCCGGGCCGCGCACCGGCGCGTAAACCGCGTAGCGTTTTCTAACGCCCGCCAGAAACTCGTCTAGTTTACCTTTTCCTATTATATACGCCGGCATTTTACATAAACCCTTCGTCCGGGTCGTCCGGGTTGTAAGTGCTCATCGGCGCCTTCTCCTCGACGCTTAACCCGGCCTCGTAACCATAAAGCTCGTAGACCAGCTTGTCCAGCTTCCGGTTCAACACGGTGAGCGGGATATCGACCGGACAGGCGGCCTCGCAGGCTCCGCAGTCCACGCAGCGCCCGGCCATGTGGAACAAACGCCCGACGTGGAATCCCATCGAGTCGACAGTCAGGGCGGTTTGGCCTATCCACGGCGGGTTCGTCTGGTCGGCGAAACAGGTCTCGCAATAACACATCGGACAGGCCTGCCGGCACGCCCGGCATCTGATACACTTCTCCATCTCCTCGGCGAACCATAACCACCGCTCGTCCACCGACTTTGCTTCGTGCTCGGCGACGACCGCGTACGGGTCTACATCCAGCCCTTTCACCTCGTCGCCTATTACGACATCGGCCAGCGGCGGCGTTCGGTGAGCACATCGGGCGCATGCCGGGGCTAAAACTTCTTCAAGCGTTAGTTTAACGCTGCCGCCCGAACGCGTTGAAACCAAAAGGCTTCCGTCGGCAAATTCCACTTCCGTAATGTCGTACGGGCCGACCCGTTCGTAAACCTTGTTCCTATCGATTACGCCTTCGCAGTTAACGCCCACGACGTATACGTCGTCTCTGGTAAATTGCTTTTCCTTTATGTAATTCACGAGGGCGCGGGCGTCGCACGGGCGCGCGACGACCGCCACCTTCTTGGCCTCGGACTGGTCGAAGTCCCGGTCCCGGCGCCGGTCGCGTATGTATTGTTGGACGTATCGCGCCAGCCCGCCGGACCGATACGGCTCCCAGACCAGTCGTTCCGCGTCCTCGGACGTGCGGATAAAGACCGGCCGCGACGCCAGCGGGACAGTGCCCGCCTCGTAGCCGATCGCTATCTCGGCGTCGCCGGACGCCAGTATCCGCGCTATTTCCTCTCTTATACGTTCGGTTTTATCCATCGCACAACGACTGTCGAAAACCAGCTAGTACCTGTCAAAAACCTTCCGGAAATGGTAGCCGTATATCGCGAACGTAATCGCCAAGGTGAGAGACCTGGGCCGTGTAAACAGCGTCGCGAAAAACAGCTTCCAGTATTGATACCTTTCTCTCCCGATAATCCCGAGGACCAATACCGACTTCGCGAACGCCGAAACCTGCGCCCAGCGCAAGCGGCCCTCTTTGTCGACTTTCACCTTATGGTCCTTTAAATACCTCGCCAAACGGCCGTAGTAGTACTTGGGCGAATATATCGTCTTGACGAGGTACTTGTAGCCTTCCTCCAACGCTTCCATCGACATCTTGGGAATGATATTGGTCGAGAAGTCGGTGTTGTCGCCGGAACTGGCGTCCGACAGCCGGTTCTCGTTTTTCAGCTTGTAGTAAAGCTTCGTACCGTGGAGCGCGTTCAGAAGCCCCACCATCGCGACTACTATATTGCTCTGTTGTATGAAGTCGATCTGCCGTTTGAATATATCGGGCGGGTCGCTGTCGAAACCGACTATGAAGCCGCCCTGCACCTGGAACCCGTAACCCTGGATTTTCTTCACGGCTTCGACCATGTCACGGCCCTTGTTCGGGGTTTTGCCACATTCGGCCAAACCCTCGTCGCTGGGCGTTTCTACCCCGATGAACAATACATCGAACCCGGCCCCGTACATTAAGTCCAGAAGCTCGTCGTCGTCCGCCAGGTCTATCGAAACCTGGGTTACGAACGTAAAGGGGTGGTCGTGCTCTTCCATCCACTCCCGCACCGCGGGCAGGATTTCGTTCTTCAAAACGCGCCTGTTCCCGATTAAATTATCGTCGACGAAGAAGACTCCGGCCCGCCACCCCAGCCCGTATATGTATTCGAGCTCGGCCAGCACCTGTTCTTTGGTCTTCGTCCGAGGGCGACGACCGTAGAGCTTCGTGACATCGCAAAAGTCACAGTCAAACGGGCACCCCCGTGAGAATTGGACGCTCATCGACATGTACTTGTCCATATCCAGAAGTTCGTACGCCGGGACGGGCGTTTCGTGTACGTCGCCGAAGCTATCGGACTTGTATACGTGCTTAGCACGCCCTTTCTCCAGGTCGCCCAGGAAAGGCGGAAGCGTTATCTCCGCCTCGTTCAGCACCAGGTGGTCCACCCGCTCGAAGTCGTCGTCGTTGCTGGTGAAGTACGGGCCGCCGGCCACGATTTTCGCGCCGGCCGCCCGGCAGGTGTCGATGACCTCCTCGGCCGAAGTCTTCTGGGCGTACATCGCGCCGATAAAGACGTAGTCCGCCCACACAAGGTCCTCGTCCTCCAAGGGCGATACGTTCAGGTCAACTACCTTTTTATCCCATCCGTCCGGCAGCATCGCAGCCACGGTCAACAGCCCGAGGGGCGGATGCGTCGTTTCCTTGCCGGGGACGAATTTCAACGCGTGTTTGAAACTCCAGAACGAATCAGGATACTCCGGCGATACGAGGAGTATTTTCATCTTAACCACTGCCCTGATGCGTCGAAGGTATACGAACCGTATAAACTAGCCGCGTATAACGTACCTAAAACCTCCGACATCGACCTTTAATACCTTTCAAAAACCTTCCTGAAGTGGTATCCATAAATAGCAAAGGTTATTGCCAGCGGGAAAAGGCGCGGCCGCGCGAACAACGTCTTAAAAAATAAGCCCCAATAATAAAATCTCTCCCTCCCGAATATCCCCAGCACGAATATAGACTTGAGGAACGCTCTCAAATAACTCCAACTAAAACGGTTCGCTTTATTATTCACAGGTATATGGCTCTTTAAAAACGTTGATACGCGTTTATAGTAATAATTCGGCGAATAGATAGTCTTCACAATTTCTTTATACCCGTCGATAAGCTTTTCATACGGCATCTTCGGTATGAAGTTCATCGAAAAGTCCGTGTTGTCGCCGGTACTGTCTTCGACCAGGCGTTTCTCTCTTTTCAGTCGTTGGTGAAGTTCCGTGCCGTGGAGGGCGTTCAATAAACCGACCATCGCAACCACGATTCCACTTTCCTGAATGAACTCTATCTGCCTTCTAAATATCGACGGCGGGTCGCTGTCGAAACCTACGATAAAACCGCCCTGTACCTGGAAGCCGAACCTCCTCATCTTCTTCACGGCGGCGATTAAATCGCGGTTCTTGTTCTGTAACTTATTGCATTCGGCGAGGCCTTCTTCGTTCGGCGTTTCGATACCGACGAACACAACGTCAAACCCGGCATCGGTCATTAAACTCATAAGCTCATCGTCGTCCGAGAGATCTATTGACGCTTGTGTTACGAACGAGAACGGCCGATTTCTCTCCTCCATCCACCTGGCGATGGCCGGTAATATCTCTCTTTTCAACTCCCGCCTATTAGCTATGAAATTATCGTCGACGAAAAATACTCCGGCGCGCCAACCCAGTTCGTACAAGTATTCCAACTCCGCTATTATCTGTTCCTTGGTCTTCGTTCTCGGTCTGCGGCCGTAAAGTTTGGTGATATCGCAGAAATCGCAGTCGAAAGGGCAACCTCGCGAATACTGAACGCTCATCGAGATGTATTTATCCATACCGTCCACCAGTTCCCACGCAGGGATAGGCGTCGTACGTACGTCCGCAAACTGGTCAGAAGTATAGACGCGTTTAGCACTGCCGTTCCGCAAATCTTCCAGGAAAAGCGGGAACGTAATCTCGGCTTCGTTAAGTACGAGATGGTCGATTCCTTCGAACTCGTCGTCTTTACTCGTAAAGTAAGGACCGCCCGCTACGGTTTTTACTCCCACCTCTCGGCAACGTGCGATTACTTCCTCGACCGACGCTCTCTGGATGTAAGTTGCACTGATAAAGACGTAATCGGCCCATTCGAGGTCTTCATCGTCCAAAGCCTTTACGTTCATATCTACGAATTTTCTCTCCCATTCCCCGGGAATCATCGCCGCTACGGTCAATAAACCGAGGGGCGGGTGGGTGGTCTTTTTCGCCGGCGTAAATCTCAGAGCGTAATTAAAACTCCAGAAAGTATCCGGGTACTTTGGCGAAACGAGAAGTATTTTCATTGCAATCCCTTATCCTTTTCTTTTAACAGAACCGGTTTACCATTTACGTTCACACGCTTTACAATACCACAACGGGTCGTCGCCGGTCATGACGCAACCGCCCAGAAACACCTCGCCGCGTTCGGCCGCCTCCCGGAGGTCCGGGCCGGGGTATCCGTAGATAATCGGTATCACGTTTTCGCTCGACCCACATTCGGGGCACGCCGGGGTCTCTTCTTCGGCACATTCTCCCGTACACGCTTCACACGGTTCCTCGCAAGAACACGCGTAGCCGGAAGCGGCGCCGAACGTCAAAGCGACGCTCATAAATATGGCGATAGCAACGTTTCTCATGATGGTTTTCCCCACATATCTACTCTGTATTCTGCGGTATTCGGTCTATTACTTGTTTCATCCCTTCGAGGTGCGCTGCCTCCGATATCCAGAACGTCATCCCGACGTATTTGCCGGTCGTCTTGCGATAAGCGCTGTCCCAGAAACGGAAACGCTCCACCGCGAAGTCGTCTTCCGGGTCAAAGGCGGCGCCGGCCGTAGGGTGTACGTATATCCGTAAGAACTTGATGCCGACATTGATAAGCAGTATCTCCCGCCCCTCGGCGAAGAACGCAATACCTTCGCCCTCGCCCCGCTCCTGGATATCGTCGATGCGTTTCCCCAACTTGTCCAGGATGTAGTCGTACGTGGCGACCAGGACGTCGGTAACACCCTCTTTCTTCGGGCGGGCCAGGGCCTTCGCCCAGAAATCGTCGCCCAGTAATTCCCTTATAGGTATCTCGCCCAACTAAAACCTTACCACTCGTTCCCGCATTCGGCGCAATACCAGTGCGGCGAGTCTTCGGATACCACGCAGCCGCCCAGCTTTACCTCGCCGCGTTCGGCCTTTTCGATCAACTCGCTGCCCGGTTTACCGTATACGATGGGGATGACGTTTTCGCCGCCGCACTCCGGGCAGACGTCGCCCGCTTCCGTCTCGTCGGAGTTGCCGCAAGCGAACGACAGCGATAAAGCCCCGCAGATAAGCATTATTATCACAGTTGCGTGTATTGTTCTACCCATATTTTATGCCCCCTTATTTACGTACCCGATAACGGTCGCGGTCCTTGAAGTAGTCCAGGGCTTTGAACCCGGCGAACAGGCGCGCGCCGTGCTCTACGCCGGCGGGGATATAGTATGAATCGCCACGCCGGTAAATCGCCGTCTCGCCGCCGATGGTCAGCTCCATCTCCCCGTCTACTACTATCCCCCACTGGTCGCCGTGAGAATGCTCGGTTACCTCCGCGTCAACGCCGGCCTCCAAGAACAACACCTGCCCGTCCTCGCTTTGGAGCAGCCAGCCGCGTAAGCCTTCAAACGGTAGGTCGGCCTCCGGAAGACCGCGTACGAAATCGGGGTAATCGAAACGTCGCGGCCCATCCTTTACCATATTCGTCCCCTCCGAAGGTTTCGGCGTACATTAACGTTATATCGGCTACGGTAGCTTTAATTCCAACTCGACGAGTCCGGGTTCGGCGAAACCGGCTCTTCTGTATATACCTATTCCGTCCTCGGTGGCGTGCAGGTGGAGGTGTTTAACCCCCGCCGATTTCGCCTCGTTTATAAGTTCGTCGAAAAGGCGGCCGGCGATGCCCAGGCCACGCGCCTCCGGCACGGTGTACATATTGAGTATATAGCCGGTCTTACCGGACAGCGACGTATAACCGCCCGGCTTTTGCCACACCACCATACCGCTGGTAGCGATTATTTCCCCTTCATATTCGGCGAGCCAAGCGACGAATCCGCCCGCCGGTATTGCTCTTGCGAAGTACTCGCGCAACCCTTCCTTCAAAAGTCCGGGCTCATCCTCGTCCCCGGCACCGAACGTCTCCCGTAGAAACCTTACCCGGAAGTCGGTCAGAACCTCGGCGTCATCGAATGTAGCACGCCTAAAGTTAATCTTGTCCTTATCTATATCCTTCGAATATCCCAATCTAGAATACGGAACCGGCTGTTCAATAATCGGTCGCGCTTAGTAATATTCCTTCGCAAGCCGCTCGGCCGCGCCAAGTTCACGGATACGCTCGACGACCGTCGTTATCACCTCGGCGAACTTCGCCCCCTCGGACGCCGAGACCCACGAGAAGTTGACGCGCCCTGGCTCGAGCCCGACGTAGTCGAGGAAATCCCGGAAGACGCTGAAGCGGCGCCGGGCCGCGTAGTTCCCGGCTATGTAGTGGCAGTCCCCCGGGTGGCACCCGGAGACGAGTACGCCGTCCCAGCCCTCCTGGAGCGCCCGGAGGACGTAGAGCGGGTTGACCCGGGCCGAGCACGGCACCTTCACGACCCGGACGTTGGGCGGATACTGCATCCGGCTCACGCCGGCCAGGTCCGCGCCGGCGTAGCTGCACCAAGTGCAGAGGATTGCGAGTATTCGGGGTTCGAAGTCGTTATTAACCATAATGTTTCTATCGCCTATCCAGCGGGTAGCGGCGGTCTCCAGACCGCCGACCGGCGACTAAAAGTCGCCGCTACCCTCACGCGTTTCGTAATGTAACGCCGCCGAAATGTCCTCGTCCGTAAGGTGCGGGTATCCTTCGAGTATCTCCGCTCGCGACTGCCCTTCAGCCAGTAACCTCAGTATATGCTCTACCGTAATCCTGGTTCCTTTAACGACTGGTTTCCCGCCCCATCACCTTCGGGGCGACGACTATTCTATCTAGTAATTCTTTTCCCATCCGATTTCCCCCCATCTTCGATATCCTATACGGTCGCCTTCGGCGACCGGACAGACCTGAAGGTCTGTCCCTACATTTCAACGGTTACAACGCCGTTATCGCGTCGAGCAACTGCTCGTTCGAGACGCCGGCCACGTCTATGGCCGCGGACCAACACCCGGCGGCGCAGGACCCGCAACCCTTGCACAGCCCCTCGTTTACTACGGCAATACCCTTCTCCAGGTCGAGCTCGATGGCGACGTACGGGCAGAGCGATTCACACGTCCCGCAGCCGATGCACCGCCGCTCGTCCACACGGGCGACCCGCCCCTCGGCCGTTATCGTGTCACGGGCCAGTACCGTCGCGGCGCGGGCGGCCGCCGCCTGGGCCTGCGAAATCGACTCCTCGATGGTCTTCGGGCCGTGGGCCAGGCCGCATAAATATACGCCCTCGGTGGCGAAGTCAACGGGCCGGAGTTTCATATGAGCTTCCAGGAAGAACCCGTCGGCCGTCAGCGGGACTTTCAGCATTTCGGCGAGCTTTTTATTACCGTCCATGTCCGGCCAGGCACCCTCGGCCAGGGCCACGAGGTCCACGTCCATCTCTACTTCGTCGCCAAGGATGAAGTCGTAGAACGTTACCGTCGCGCCGTCTGCGCCGGGCTTGACCACCGGCTTACGGTCCGGGTCGAACCGGACGAAGAGAACGCCAGCTTCCCGGGCTTTACGATAGTAGTCCTCGGCCAATCCGTAGGTCCTCAGGTCCCGGTACAAGCAGAAGACCTCAGCTTCGGGATTTAGCTCCTTCACCTTGAGGGCGTTCTTGACCGTTTCGATACAGCAGGTCCGCGAGCAGTAAGGGTGTTCATCGTCCCGGGAGCCGACGCAATGGACCATCGCGATACGCTCAGCGCCATAAGGTATCTTCCCACCGGCTAAACCCTGTTCGAGTTCCCGTTGCGTTATAACCCGGTCGCTCGCACCCAAGCTAAACTCGTCGTGTTCGGCCTCGGAGGCGCCGGTCGCCACGACGACGGCACCGGCTTCTACCTCTGTCTCGGTCCCGTCGCTTGCCCTGATAACCGCCGTGAAGTTCCCGACGAACCCGTTTATCGACGACGTTTCCGAATCGGTAAATAGTTGTATGTTCTTGTGGTTACGCACCCTCTCCTCAAGTTCCCCAAGAAGAGGCTGCGTATCCCTGCCTTCCAACGTGTAGTGGATATACCGGACGTTGCCGCCGAGTTCTTTCTCCCGCTCCACCAACGCCGTCGGGAAACCCTGGTCGGCAAGGGAGAGGGCCGCCGTTATCCCGGCGACGCCCCCGCCTACCACCAGCGCCGATTGGGTCACCGGTAACTCTATGTCGGCAAGCGGCTCCAGGTCCACGGCCCGGGCGACGGCCATCTTGACGAGCTCTTTCGCCTTCTCGGTGGCCTCATCGGGCCGGTTCATGTGGACCCAGGAGCAGTGTTCCCGGATGTTGGCCATCTCAAAGAGATACGGGTTGAGACCGGCCTCCCGGAGCGTCTCCCTGAAGAGCGGTTCGTGGGTCCTCGGCGTACACGACGCCACGACGACCCGGTTCAGTTTGTGCTCGGCTATCTTTTCGGAGATGAGTTTCTGGGTATCCTGAGAACAGGTGAACAGGTTCTGTTCGTTATAAGCCACGTACGGTAGGGTCTCGGCGTATTCGACCACCGCCGGGACGTCTACGACGCCGCCTATGTTGATACCGCAATGACAGATGAAGACCCCCACCCTCGGCGGTTCCCCCGCGATGCTTCGTTCATCGGGGAACGACGGCGCCTCGAGCATAGTACCGCGCGAGTCGGCGATGACCTCTCCGGCGGCCGACGCCGCGGCGCTCGCTTCGGTCACCGACTCTGGGATGTCCTTCGGCCCGGCCAATACGCCCGCCGCGAACACCCCGGGCCGCGAAGTCGATGTCGGTTCGAAGGCCGGCGGTGCCGTGAACCCGTACCGGTCGGTTTCAACGCCCAACTCGTTCAACAGGACCGTCGTTTCGGGGTTGGCGCCCAGACCGACGCTGAGGACGACGATATCAAAATGCTCGCGACGGAATTCGCCGGTCTCGGCCTCGTACTTTACGACGAGTTCGCCGTCCTCGCGGTCGACCTTATCGATGCGGCAGCGGACGTAGCGGACGCCGTACTGGGTCTCGGCCCGTTCTATGTACTTGTCGAACTCCTTGCCATAGGACCGCATGTCCATAAAGAATATGGTCGGTTCGACCTTGGCCGAGTGCTCTTTCGCGATGACCGCCTGCTTGGTTGCGTACATACAGCATACGCTGGAGCAGTAGTCGCGGCCGACCTTGGTGTCTCGGGAACCGACGCACTGGAGCCAGGCAATGCGGACCGGTTCCTTGCCATCGCTAAGACGTTCCAGGTGCCCGCCGAAGGGACCGCTCGCCGAGAGCATCCGCTCGAACTCCATCGACGTAACCACGTCCGGGACGCGCCCGTAGCCGTATTCGCTCTTGAGTCGCGCGTCGAACGGCTCGTAGCCTGCGGCGAGAACCACCGCGCCCACCGGAATCTCTAGGACCTCCTCGACGTCGAAGTGGCGTATCGCTTCGGGCTTGCAGGCGGTAACGCACTCCAGGCACTCGGAGCATATACCGCAGCTAAGGCACCTGAGCGCCTCGGCCCGCGCCTGTTCTTCTGTCAGGCCGACCTCCACCTCGTCGAACCCGCCCACACGGGCCTTCATGTCCAAATGGGCCATCGCCGAGCGAGGAGCGGGGTCGTAATCGTCTTTCGGTACTTTATCGCCGTCCACTTCCGGCAAACGCGACGGCCGGGGGATTACCGGCTTTATTCCCAGGTACTCGCAGATGCCCCAGGCCGCCCGACGCCCCTGGCCCATCGCCTCGGTAACCATCCCGGGCCCGGTCACGGCGTCGCCGCCGGCGTATACACCCCGCTTGCCGGTGGCGCCGGTCTCCTCGTCTATCTCTATGCTCTTCCACTTCGAGAGTCCAATGTCCGGGATGTTCTCTACGAAGGCCGACGCCGGCTCCTGGCTGATGGCCGGGATAATCATGTCGAACTCGGCGTCGTACTCGGAGCCCTCTATCGGGACCGGGCGCCTGCGCCCGGACGCGTCCGGTTCGCCCAACTCCATCTTGATGCAGCGCATCCCGGTAACGCGGGTCCCGTCGCCTAAAATCTCTACCGGCGCCGCCAGATACTCCAGAGCGACGCCTTCGTCCAAAGCCGCGTCCACCTCGGCCGAGTCGGCGGGCATTTCCTTGCGCGTACGGCGATAGACTATCGTAACGTCGGCGCCGAGCCGCTTGGCCGTCCGGGCGGCGTCTATGGCCGCGTTCCCGCCGCCGATTACGGCGACCTTTTTACCGACGTGCACCTTGCCCTCAAGGTTGTACTCGCGGAGGAACTCGACGGCGCCGACGACGCCGTCCGAGTCCTCGCCGGGGATATTGAGCTTCAGGCTCTTGTGGGCGCCGATCCCTACGAAAACGGCTTCGTACCCATCTTCGAACAGGGTGTCGATATCGAAGTGTTTACCGAGTTCGGCATTGAACGTGAATTGAACGCCCAGCTTCTCCAGGAACGCGACCTCGCGCTCCAAGATATCGCGGGGCAGACGATACTCCGGGATACCCACACGGAGCATTCCACCTGCTACGGGTAGGGCCTCGAAGACCCGGACGTCGCAGCCGGCCAGCGCCAGGTCGTGGGCCACCGTCAAGCCCGCCGGGCCGGAGCCGACCACGGCCACGCGCTTCCCGTTCTTCTCTACCTCGTAGTCGTCTACGTACGAGTAGTCCGGCTCGTCGGCAAGTTCCCAGTCGGCGGCGAAGCGCTTGAGCCCCCTAATCGAGACCGGCGCGTCCACGTCGCCGCGTACGCAGTTCTCCTCGCACGGGTGGTGACAGACCCGACCGCAGACGCCCGGCAGCGGGTTCTGCTTTCGGATGAGGGCCAGCGCCTCTTTGAACTTACCCTCGCCTATAAGGGCGACGTAACCCTGGGCCGCCTGGTCGATAGGACAGGCGCTGCGGCACGGCGCGGTCCCCCGCTTGGTTATGGCGTACAGGTTGGGTATCGCCTGGGCGTACGGGCGGTAGATGGCCCGGCGCTCGACAAGTTCGACCTCGTACTCATCGGGATACGCGACCGGGCACGCCTGTTCGCAGTCGGTACAGGCGGTGCACGCGTCGGCGTCGACGTAGCGCGGGTGTTTGCGGACGTAAGCGGTGAAGTTGCCGGGTTCGCCTTCCAGCCGCTCTATTTCCGACAGGGTCAGAAGCTCTATGTCCTTATGGCGCGCCGCCTCGACGAGTTTCGGCGCCAGGATACACATCGAGCAGTCGTTGGTGGGAAATGTCTTGTCGAGTTGGGCCATCACGCCGCCGATGGCCGCCGATTTCTCGACGAGATAGACGCGGAACCCGGCGTTGGCCAAGTCCAGCGCCGATTGGACGCCGGCGACGCCGCCGCCGACCACCATCGCGGCGCCGGTGGGGGTAGGTTTAGAAGCGGGTTTTTTAGCGGTCATAGATTATCGTTTTATTATCACTCAAAAGGTCCAAAGGTTAAAACCGTTCAGTCGGTCTTAAAAAAACGCCAACTTACGGTTTCTTTATCCCACCCGCTTAAAGGTTTCAGGACTATATTACCGAAATCCTTTATTAACGGCTTCGGTTTAATTAAGTAAACCCGATAAAGCCTCCAATAAGGGTCCTTTTCAGCGGTTAATCTCTCGGGTTCCGATAACCAAAAACCGGGATCGTCCGCTTCGGCGCATAAAGTTGATTTTACTTCTATATGGATTTCGTCACCGTCCGGCTTAAATGATAAAACGTCGTAACCTAAATCGTCCCTCTCGATAGATACGTGTTTCACTTTTTTCGCTAAAGAAGTTTTGCGTTTTTTCTTCAACTTCCGTATTTCGCTTTTAACTACTACTTCTTCACCGTCCCAACCAATAAGGCTTCGACGTTCCGCATCGTCTCTAACCTTCCTTAACCTTTCGTCGATTTTCGCCTCTTTATCTAAGTCGGCTTTACTTAAATCCCCCACCAGGTAAGACACAACCCACATGTAGGACTGTATTTCGATAGAATCCAACTCGCCATAGTCCAATAGTAAACCTTTTAATTCGTCCGCGACATTTAAAACGAATTCGTAATTCTCCCATTTAACGTCATTAGATATCCTCTTCCTAAAACCATAGAATCGAAAAAGGTCGTCGATAAAACTAGGTATTAACGGCATATAAAGATCCGGTTCTAACAGAAAAGCTAGGTAAGCCAAGAATGGCCATCTACACCCTAATCTATTAGTCTTTAAATAATCACAAAATCCGTCGAATCGTTCCCCAAAACTCGTTACGCTAGGCGGCCCCCCTTTTAGGAAATCGAACAGTCCACGTTCTAACCTAGCAATCTCGTTTTTATTTCGTACCCTATACAATGGTACTTCGGCTCTATGCTCGTCGCCGTATCTCGAACCGGAAATCCCTAGTAGGTTAACGTGGCAGTCACAAGCGTCCCTAGTAGCACTTAAGATTTTCCCCGTTTTGCCTATCCAATCGTCCCACTTCTCGGTTTTTAAAGCTAACCTACCTTCTTTAAGCACTTTACGTTTATAATCGATCTCGTCGGCCTTAAGGAAGTCGTGGTTAAAATCGACAAAGGGTTCTTTTTTTTCGGAATTCCTTAACATATGCTTCTTGAACAGGTTATGTCCGATATCGAATTTCGCGCGGTTTATTCTCATATAATCGGTTACCCAATGTCTGAAAACGCCTCTATCAACCGCGCCGGTTTGTTCTTCTGCAACTTAAGGCCCACGTCCTTGGGCGTCATACCTAGCGCCAGGCCGAGAACCTGGGGGAGATATACTATCGGTACGTCCAGTTCGGTCTCGAGTAGGCCGGCGGCCTTCTTCTGGTTGTCGTCGTACATCACGGCGCAGAACGGACAGACGACCACCAGCGCGTCGGCGACCTTCTCGGCCACCTGCGCGAGCTTCCGCCCGGCGATGGTCAGCGCCAACTCCTGGTTTATCGCCAGGACGGCCCCGCCGCAGCACCTGTCGGCGTCGGCGTACTGGATTGTCTCTGCCCCCGCCGCCCGTATGAGGTCACCTATGGTGTGTGGCGCCTCTGGGTCCTCGCCGTCGGGGAAGGCCCACGACGGTTTGAGGTAGTGACAGCCGTAGTGGACCGCGAACTTGAATCCGTCGAGGGGGTTGGTTACCGCCTCGGCGAAGCGGCCAGGGCCGACCTTGTCATATATGAGTTTCGCCCAGTGGGTTACGCGCGGGACTTCTTTTATTTCCCGGCCGATCGCCTTTAATTTTCCGTTGACTTCGGCCAGAAGACTCGGGGCCTCGGCCAACTCCTGGGCGGTCTCGGCCAAAACCGAAGCACAGGAACTGCACAGCGCCGCTATATCTCGACCTTCGTCGGCGGCGACGGCCAGGTTTCGGGCCGCCATAAGCAGGTTGGCTTCCCTGGACGCGGACTTGATGGGGAATCCGCAGCAGGCGAAGTCCTGCAAAGGCGCCAGGTCTATGTCGAAGCGCCGGGCTACCTCTATGGCGGCCAACTCGTACTGACGCCCCCGGAGGGGGATAGTACAACCGAGGAAGAGGGCGTATTTACGGTCGTCGCTCATAACGCGGTACCCTACGTATTACGGTAATTAACGTCGATATCGTCTAATATATCCTTCACTTGGTCCTTCAATATTACAACTTCGTTTTTTGCGGCATCCCAAACTAACGATAGGTCGACTTCAAAATAGTCGTGTATTAGCTTGTTTCTCATAGCGATTATAGCCGGCCAATCTATATCCGTATATCTTCGGCGTAAACCGTCGGACAAACTCCGGGCAGCCTCGCCTATAATTTCGATTTGCCGGATTACGGCGCTCTGCACCATCGAGTTTTCGCTGAACGAACGGAAGTCCAGCCCGGAAATATAAGCCTCGATTTCACCGATCGCGTCTAATATATGCCCCAAGTAGAAGCTATCTTTTTCCATATATTGAGGATATTTCTTCGTTCAAGCTACCTTTAATCAACTCGCTAATCCCGCCTTCGGTTACCATATCGACCTTTTTACCTAAAAGCGCTTCCATATCGAGTTCGACTCTCGCGAATTTTATCAAGCCGATAGGGCGGTTAAACCTTACTAACATATCGACATCGCTGTCCACACCATAATCCCCGCGGGCGTACGAACCGAAGACACCCAGGTACTCGATATCGTTAGCTTCGCAGAAAGCGGCTATTTCGTCTCGTTTTTCGTCGAGGACGGACATTACTTGTCGGCTTCCTTTATACTAACGGCTTCCAATAGCTCCCCAACTTCGGCCTCTTCGGTTTTTAACTCGTCCAGACCCATCTTGGCCCGTTTCTTGTTGTCGAACTCTTCGAGCTCGTACAGGCGCCCGAATTGCTTGAGTAAGTCCAATTGTGTATAGTACGCCGGGTGGAGTTTTCCCTCCCGGGCCGCGATGTTCTTGACCGCAGTGATTATCTCGGCGAAGCTGACGCCCTGAGGGCAGCGTTCTTCGCAGTTGAAGCAGGTAGCGCACAACCATATGAACTCCGAGTTTAGGACTTGCTCCCTCATCCCCAAGAGTATCATATGGATAATCTTCCGGGGGCTGTACGTCTCCTCAAACTCGCGTACCGGGCAAGCCGCGGTACAGGTCCCGCACGCAAAACAGCAACGCAATTCCTCAGCGCCTGGTTCCCGCGCCACTTCGTGTTTGAAATCGGAATCGAGCTTTTTTATGACCATTTACTTATATATGTGATTATTAAAGGGCTACCCGTTACGTTAGGACGCGATTCTTAAATCGGTCCCGCAAGATAGCGTACCGAGATAAAGTCGCCGTCGGCCCGCGCGCCGACAGCGCTAAATAAATTAGCGTATATGACCGGTAGTGTCAAGTAAAAACGCCGTTCGGAGGGGATTTTGTAAAAAAATTCACAAATCGCTTATATCGCTCTCGGACGGCGGTGATAGTTCATTCCAATCTGTGAAGCCGGCCGCCGCTTTCGTACAAGACAGAATCGTATTCCGTTCCAGCGCGAAAAACAACCGATGTGGGATAACCGTACTCGTTCCTTTCGACCACGGCCACAGGTCTACCCTTACTCGCGTCGAACGGATGAAACCAAGCGGGGGCCTCGACGCTACCGATATAACCATCGGGCGAACGTTGCCAATTAACCCGACCGGCTTCCGCGCACGGGTAAACGGTTCGCAATACCGGGCCGTGCGGAGCCGGTCCCGCGCCCGTGAGTTCGACCGCTTCGGCGAACCCCCGACGGAAAACGTATTTATCGTTAACCGAATCGGGCAAGCTCAGCACGAGAGCCCGGCCGTCGGCCAACTCGGCGTATTCGCCCAACAACGTTCTGGAGAGGCCGCCCGCGTAACGCCAACCGTCGTTTACGGCGTTTAAGGCGGGTAAATTCAACAAAGCCCAGCCGGCGAGTATCCAGGCGGCCCCTTTCCTCCACAGGTAGTGCAGGAATAATGCGATGAATACAAGGGCGAAAACGCCGGGTAGGTATGCGAACCGCTCAGAGTCGGTCGTGTACAGAGACGACGACATGTAGAAGACGGGTATCGCAGCGGTGGCGTACGCGAGGACTGATACGACGAGGGTTGCCGTCGGTCGCGGTAGCCCTCGGCGGCGAAACCCGATAATCGCGCTTACTATCATACCGACGAAAAGGTACCCATACAAAATCGCGTCCCAGGGCAACTTGAAGCCGAAAAGCGGCAGCGACCGCTTGGGCGCAGCGAGGACGCAAACGGTAAACTTAACCGCTCGTTTTACGTACTCCAAGAGGCCCGCGTGGGCGAACAAATAGGTCTTCTTTCCGCTGAGTAACGCGCCCGTTATCGAATAACGCACGCAAAGGTAAGCAATCAGAAGCCCTACCATAGTAAGAACCAGACCGTAACCTAAATACCTACCAGGTCTCTCGCGTTTCCATAAAGTACGGTATAAAACTATTTCGAGCGTTATAACTACGAGAGGTACGGTAAGGGCGCTTTCCTTACAGAGCAACGCCAGTGCGTAGAACGGCGCGGCCAGCCAGACCAAATGGCGAGCCCGGTTTTCGACCGGCCGGAAGCGGACGTAAACGGTCAACGCGGCGAGAGCGAACAGGGCCGCCGCGACATCTGCGCGCCCGGAAATCCACGAAACCGTCTCGGTGTGGCGTACGGCGGCGGCGAACGCCAACCCGGCGGCGGCCCCCGCCCAAAACGCCTTCCCGCGGTCTGCGCCCGCGGCGACTAATAACTCGACGGTTAATAAAGCGACGAGTAAACTCACACCCCAATGGAGGAGCAGGTTTACCAAGTGGTAAGGGAGCGGGTTCAGTCCCCATAAAGCGTAATCGAGAGCGTACGTCTGAACGATAAGGGGTCGGTAATACGCCGGGCGCCCGGTCGTACCGTCCCAGGCGGTTCCGAAGTAGGAGAGCGAACCGTGACTCGCTTCGGCGATACGCTCGAAGTCGTCGGAGACAAAGTAAATGCCGGCGACGTTGAAATAACCGACAGTTATTACAACGGCCGTCGCTATCGCCAACCCTAAATACTTAACCCGGCGGTATCTAGACACCATAAAAAACCCCCTTTAGAGGGGGATTCACGTTACCGTCAGTAGCTTTGAAACGCGCAAACAATAACAGACCTTGAAACAGTCTATCAAAACGAGGAAACGTCTAATTTATCCCTCCGGCTCGAAGCCGAACTTGAAGAGGCAGGTCGTATCAGATTCCGCCTTGCCGAAGTTCGTTAGTTCAAAGGTCTTTTTGCAGGCGTCTTTTACGAAAGGCGCATCTATCGTCGTCTTCTTGATATCCACTTCGTCAACTAGGCCGTCACGCCCTATCTCCGCCGAAACCAACACGTAACCCCTTATTTCCGGGTCTTCCACCAAAGCGGTACCGTACGCGGAAATTACCAAGTTACGACGCGGCCTTATTTTGGCTTCCAACACCTCGTCGGCGCGGGCGGGGTCGTCGCCGGCCGGCCACGTGGGTAAGACCAAAACGTCGACGCTAACAGACCCGGGTACCGTCTCCTCTATCCTGGCGCTTATCCGTTCGATTTCCGCCGTCGTCTCGGCGAGCTCGGCCTCGCCCGCCGCCGTCCGTTCTTCCGCAAACCGATTGTTCAGACGGTTTACCTTTTCGTACAGTACTTGAACCTCGTCGTAAAGGTAGAGTATCTCGGTTAGCGTTTCGTTCGCTTTGTCGTAATCCTCGGCCGCCCGCAAAGCGGTTTCCTTCGCTTCCTTCGACGGGCGGTAAACACCGACGTACCACAAAGGTATCGCCGCCACGACCATCGTAAAGACCGTCGCAATCGCCGCGTAAATCGAAAGCCGGCTGCGCCGGGCCGTCGTTCTCTCGTACCGTTCCAAACGTTCGCGTACTGACTCCAGCTCACGCCTTTCGCGGTCGACCGCCGTTTTCTTCTCGAGTATCCTGCGGAGTTCGTCCTCGCGTTCCTCGTCGGACAGCTTCGCCTGTTCGACTTCTTCCTCCAGTTCGGCCAACCGCCCCGACAGCCGCTCGTTCTCCTCCTTTAACGCAGAAAGCTCCTCGTCGGTATTACTCGGCGGCGGAGTGCTGAACGCTATAGTTTTCGTCAACCACTTCCGGAAATTTTCCCGTCGGACGCCGGCTTCTTCATCCTCCAGTAGTGTGACAAGCTCGGGTATATGTTCCGGCCTAAGCAGCACCGATTCGTCGCCGGCTATAAGGTAATCGCCCTGGTGAAGGCGCCCCGATTGGATCCATTCGGACAACTGCTCCAGCGAAAAAGGACCCGATTTTTTACCCGATATTTTTACGAATACCTTCATAAAACTTGCCCCGCTTACACCCCACTACACCACCAAGTAAAAATTAGCACATTAAAAACCTAAAAGCAAACCGACCGCGCGTCAAAATCGTTTAATATACTCCAATATACGACGCCCAACAGCGTTTCAACCATCCGCAGTCGTTTAACGCGGCGCGAACTCGAACTTGTAAGTCAACGTCGTTTCGCCGTCGGCGGCGCCGAACCGCGTCCGTCTCACGGCGGCCACCGCCGCGCTCTCGACGGCCGAGTTCCCTATCGTCGAGCTGACGACGTGAGCGTTCAAAACCGAGCCGCCGGTGTCCACCGTGAATTCGACAACGACCTGGCCGGAAATGTCAGGATTTGTAGAAAGTTCACTGCTGTAAGTCGAACGCAAACCGCCGATGTTCCCGCCTATGGCGCTGGTTACGGCGCCCGACGACCTGGTGGGTGTGTTCGCGCCCGGTCCCTGCGCGCGAAGCAAGCCGCCAAGGGAGGTCCTCCCTTTTGTAGTATCCATCGTCGGGCCGATATCTTCCACCAGTTCTTCTTTTTCCGCCAACGCCTCGTCGATTTCCTTCTTGAGTTCCTCGACCCTCCCTTCGTCGCCGCGGGCTATGGCGTCGTTATATTCATCGGTCAGGTCTGCGATACGCTGTTCGAGTTCGTCCAGCTTCGCCAGCTTGTCGGCAAGCGTGTCGGCCTTCTCCGCCGCTTCTTTTCCCGGTAGATACAAGGCGAAGTAATAAGTGGGAACCGCGGCTATTAGAACCGCCAATACGACCCCGGCCGCGATTAGGACCGGTACGCGGCGCGTCTTCTTCGCCCTCGCCGCCATCTTCTTTACTTCCGCCTCTTCCGACTCCAACCGCCGACGGGTTTCTTCCAGCTCGTTCCTCTCGCTCAAGATACGGCGGAATTCTTCTTCCCTTTCCTCGTCGGCCTCCCGTAAAGTACGCTCTTCATCCTCTATACGTTTGCGTCTTTCCTCGAGCGCGTCCAGCTCTTCCTGAATGCGAGCCCTTTCGGCCTCCACGCCGGTGAACGAAAGCTGCGTCGCGGGTTTGCCGGACCGTACGGCGTCGATCCAAGTCTCGAACGCCCCCAGGGCTTCCCGTTTACGTTTCTCGTCGAAAAGGGCTTTCAGGTGGACGACGTTTTCGGCCTTGACCCAGTGGACGTTACCGTCCATACGGATGTAATCTTCGAGGGTAAACCGACCTTCGTCGACCCACTCTTTAATCTCTTCTACGGTTAGAGGGCCGTGTTCTTCGTCGTCGATCCGTAGGTATAATTTAGTAGATTCAACCATAAAACCGGCCTTACAAGAAACCGCAGCCTACATAAAGTAGAACTTCAACATCGCCGCGAAGTCTATCGTAGCCAGCATACCCTCTTCCAACTGCGCGGTTACACCGCCGGGCGACTCCCCGCCGAACATAGAAGACACCCCGCCCGATAGCTCCAACGAGACGCTATCGGTCAAACGGTAGTCCATACCTCCGCCGCCGTAAGCGATAAACCTGTAATCCTTTGTCGTACCCATGTGCTCGGTACCTTGGGCGTCGAGATACGGGTACCTAAAGTCATTTTTCGACACGCCGGCGGCGCCGTTCACGAACAGCATAATCGGGTAGAAGTCGAACCGGTAAGCCGGCCCGCCCCAGAAGACGATGGATTTATATTCCCCTTCTCCGGTGAAATCGTCCTCTTTCCCGGCGTGTTTTATCCTGTACGCGCCCCTGACGTTCACGAAAAGCTTGGGCGAGACACAAATCGAGAACTCGCCTGCGCCGACCGCCGAAAGGCCGGCCGCTTCGGCGTAGCAACCTATCGGTAAAGCGAGACCGCCGCCGAAACCGAAACCACATACAATGGCGCCGCTAGATACGGGCAGCAACGCCAACGCCAAGACAACCGACAGCGTCTGTTTCATAGCCCTTACCTACCCTTTGCTTCTGTCTATTTAATTTATACCACACCGCGTAATACGACGCAAGTGAGTTTATTCTAACTATTCAATATCTGCCGCGTAGTCTTGAAATGGAGTTTTGCGACCTCCCCGAGTTTTCCCGAACCGAACTCCTCGACGATTAAACGGCCCACACCGACCACGTCCGTGGCCCCCTTCGGCAAATCGAACCCCAGACCGGCCGAAAGGTTTTTTATCCCGCGCAAGAACTCGGCCCTGGCTATTAGCGACGCGGCGGCTACCGCGGGGTATTCTTCGGCGCCCGTTACTTGATACAAGCCGTATTCGGCCCCGACGGCCGATGCCGCCGTTTGAAGGTACCCTTCGTCGCCGAACTTATCGACGACCACGAGCCCGCAACTCGGCGCTTCCGCCGCTAAATCGTCTATCACCTGGGCATAGGCCCACGCCAATATCCGGTTCAAGTTCTCGAACTCGTCGTAAAGCTCGTTGTACCGTCCCGGTTCCAGCGCCAGCGACCGCGTTCGGACGACCCGTTTAATACCTTCCGCTATCCTCTCGGCGCCTGCGTCACTGACCTTCTTGCTGTCCCGCGCGCCGAGCTCGACCAGACTTCCAACATCGGCCGCAGTCTCGACCGCCACGGCGGCCACTACCAGCGGCCCGAAGTAATCACCTTTACCCGACTCATCACAGCCGATATAGGGTCGAAAAACGCCGTTTTCGCCGAAGAGTTTGTCCAAACCGTACTTTACCCTTAATAAAAAGGTACGGGTAAATCGAGCGGTTCCTCTCCCTCGACGCCGGCCCGTTCGGCTTCCAGAAACTCCTCCGCGTTGTCCTCGACTATCGCGTTCGCCTGCATCCAATACTCCCAATCGGCGTACACCTTCTCACTCAAACCCATCATCATCTCGGCCTTGAGCCGTTTCTTCGACGTCTGATAATCGGTTTCGCCCGGCTCTTTTTTCCCGACCACGTGAGCTATGAAGTATCCCTTGGGCGTCTTAAGCGGTCCGATCCAATCGCCGGTCTCCGCGGCGAACAGCGACTCCTTCACGACCCCGAACCTGCCCAATTCCGGTAAGCGTGTAGTAGAAAGTACCGTAACCGGGCCGTTGGTCGTATAACCGTACGACCGGCCGGTCTCCACGAAACCCTCGTTACCCGCGCCTTTCAACTCGGCTTTGATGTCATCGGCCTTCGCCTTCAACGCCGCCAGGGCCGCGTCCCGGGCCGCGTCTTCGGCCACGGCCTCTTTAACCTCCTCATAAGGCGTAATCCCCGGTTCGCGCCGTTCGGCCAGGGTCCATATCACGTACCCAACCGGTACCTGCATCCCGAACGGCGTCGGTTGGAATAGAGTGAACACGTCACCGGTTTCGCCGACGTCCGATTTGAACGCCATAAACGCGAGGTACGGCTGGTCGCCGAGGTCCGGGACTTTTCCATCACGCCCGAAGAACCCCGAATCCTTTACCTCTATATCTTTGGTTACGGCGACTTCCGGGAGGGTCGACCCGCCTATTACCATCTGGTGTATCGCTTCGGCGTCTTTGGCCGCGCTCTCGTGCAACTTCATATCGAATAACTGCTGCTCGATGGCCGGCGCCGTCTCTTCGTACGACGGGATGTCCGGTTCCCGGCGTATGATGTGATAACCGAACACCGTCCTCACCGGCTCCGAGATTTCGCCCTCCTCCAGTCCGTACGCGGCGTTCTCGAACTCCGGGTCCGTCATCCCCGCCCCGAAGAACCCGAGGTCACCGCCGTTGGCCGCCGAACCGGGGTCGTCGGAGTACTCCTCGGCCGTCTTCGCGAAGTCCGCCCCGGCGTCGAGCATCGCCTTAATCCGAGCCGCTTCAGCCTCGGCGGCCGCCCAGGAACCCGGATCGTTCGGGTCCTCGGGCGTTATCAATATGTGGCTTGCCCTAATCTCGCCCCGGTTGTAATGGTCGTCCTTGTGCTCGTCGTAGTACTTACGTACTTCCTTCTCCTCAACCTTTATTTCTTTCCGGTACTCGTCCAGCGACACCAGGATGTACTTGACCCGCACCTGCTCCGGGTGGGGGTAATCGTCCTTGTGGGCTTCGTAGTATTTTTTGGCGGCTTCTTCGGAAACGGGCTTCAGCGTTTCTTCGTCCAAAACCACGTTCGTGTAATAGCACTCGACGGTCCGGTTATCTTCAAAGAACCGCTGACGTACTTCGTTCTCCGAAACCCGGCCCGTCTCCTTTATTAACCGCTGGACCCGAATCGTTGCCACAAAGAGCCGGACTTCCTCCTCGTACTCGGCGGGCGTTATCCCGAAATCTTGCGCCAACACCCTTTCGTACTGCGCTTGATTGAACTTCCCGCCGGACTGGAACTCGGGCTTGTCCTCAATAAACTTAACGACTTCTTCATCGGATACGACGATACCCAACTCTTCGGCCTGGGCGGTGACGAGCTCCCTCGTTAAAAAGAACTGGAACGCGCGGCGAAGCGCCTCGTCTTCGATCTCTTTCGTAGTAAGCTCGTCCAGCTCCCGGTCCTCGCCCGACTCCCGATATTCCTTGAGAATCACCCGCAGGTCCCTGTAGTAACGGGACCGAAACTCGTCCACTTCTATACTCCGGCCGTTGACCGTCATCACCACCTTGGCCTTATCACCCCTGATGATGTTGGTAAAGGTCACCGCGCCGCCGATAAACAAAGCGCCCACGAACGCCACGGCGACGCCCCACATCACCGGCTTCATACCCTCCCGCATATTCCTAAGCATAAACGCTCCCGTTTACTGTCGGCGGATTTAACACCCGACTTCCGCCTTGTTATTCGCGCTTTCTTCTTCGAACTCCTCCGGGTAAACGATTCGCCGAAAGCCCGAATCGTCCCGAAACGCGTCGAAATCGGTTTCGTCTTTCGCTATCTCCCGGTATTTATCGTCCAGTCCAAACGTTTTAGCCAAATCAACCAACATCAGTTCCCTAAGGCCCGATAGAGCGTAAGCGCAAGCCCGGTTGTAATAGACGATTGCGTCCTCCGGCGAAAGCTCCAACGCCCTATCGAAAGAGGCGACGGCCTCGCCGTACCTCCCGAGCGCGAGCAGTACGACGCCCCTGTTGCTGTGGGCTTTCGCGTTGCCCGGTTCGAGTTCTATGGCCCGGTCGTACGACGAGATGGCTTCCTCGTACCGGCCGAGCTTGTCGAGCGCGAAAGCCCTGTTGAAGTGGGCGCCGGCGTAGTCGGGTCGGAGTCTTATCGCTTCGTCGTACTCGACTACCGCTTCGGCGTACCTTTCCAACCGCCTGAGCGCCACGCCTTTCCAGAAGCGCGCCTCGGCATCCCCCGGATTCCTCTCCACCGCCGCGTCGAATACGGCCAGCGCCTCTTCGTACTCCTTCGCTTCGAGGAGCCGCCTACCCCGCTCGATGTACCCGCCGCGAATACTCCCCCTTCCGAAGGGCATAACTATAAGACTTTCAGGGCTAAATTTCAAACGGTTTTTAACCTACCGAATCACGGGAGTTAACCGCCGAAAAAGGATTATAAGAACGACTCCGTTCCAGAGTATTATTGACCCCGGCAGCCGATTATTATACTATCCAGCCAAACGATAATAGCAATTTACCGCCGCCCAAGGGGGTAACGACTATGCCCGAGCTGCCCGAGATATTCGTAATCGCGAACCAGATGAACGACGTCCTCCACGGCAAGACGGTCGCTGGCGTCGAAATACGCCAGCCCAAGAACCTAAATATCCCTGCCGACAAGTTCGAAGGCGCCGTGGTGGGGAAGACCTTCGGCCGCGTCGAACCGTGCGGCAAGTGGATATTCGCCGAACTCGAGCCGGGCTATCGCCTGCTGATAAACCTGGGGATGGGCGGCGATTTGATATACTTCGAAAGCGAAGAGGATTTGCCCGAGAATTACCAGTTTAAGCTAAGTCTCGACGATGGAACCGGCTTCACGGCCCGGTTCTACTGGTTCGGATACATACATCTGGTCGAGAGCGCCCGCCCGGAAGACCACAGGATGACCCGGGACCTCGGGCCGTCTCCGGTCGCCGACGACTTCACCCTCGAGCGCTTCCTTGCCCTCGCCGAGAAGAAGAGGCGCAGCGGCGTCAAGTCTTTCATCACCAACCAGAAGAACATAGCGGGAATCGGGAACGTCTACGCCCAGGACATCCTCTTCGTCCCGAAGCTCCACCCGCTCCGTAAGGTCGAGACCCTGTCCGACGACGAAAGGGTCGCCCTCTACGACGCCATACGTAAAGTCCTGGGCGAGAGCATAGACCTCGGCGGGCTCAAGTACGAGAAGGATTTCCTCGGCGTTTCCGGGCAGTACTCGGGCGAGCACATGCTCGTCGCCTACAAGGAAGGCGAACCCTGCCCCGAATGCGATACCGCGATAGAGAAGATAAAGACCGGCACCACGGCGAGCTACATCTGCCCTAAATGCCAGAAAGAATAGGGTAAGAGGATTAATGTTGTGGCCGAGACTTGTAGTCTCGGCCACATTTAACAGCAATGAAGTAAGTTTTATCCCTTTTGTCGCGGAGGTTCTGGAACCTCCACCGCATCCATAAACCTATCCGCTCTTCCCCCTAAAACTCCTCAGGATAAACCAAGCGCCGGAAGTCCGGGTCGTCGCGGTAGGGGTCGAAGGCGTCCTCGTCGCGGGCGTTATCCCGCTCCGACGGGTCCAGCTCGATAGCGCGGGCCAGGTCTTCCAGCATCTCGTCCTTTTTGCCGACGTGGGCGTACTCGACCGCCCGGTTGTAAAAGGCGTAGGTGTAGTTCGGGTCGAGGCCGACCGCCGCCGTGTACGCGTTCAGCGCCTCGACGTGCCGATCCAGGTTCCCCAGGACGACGCCCTTATTGTAGTGGGCCATTGCGTTTTCGGGCTGGAACTCGATTAATTTCTCGAGGGTCGCCAGCGCCTCCTCGTGCCGCTTGAGGAAATCGAGGGCCGCGCCCTTGTTGAGGTACGCGCCGACCATCGACGGGTCGAGTTCCGTCGCCGCGTCGCAGGCCCGGATCGCCTCCTCGTACCGCTCGAGGGCGAAGAGGGCGTAGCCCCGGTAGTAGTGGGCCGTCGCGTTGTCCGGGTTCGATTCTATGTACGAATCGAGGGCGGCGAGGGCCTCCTCGAGCTTACCGGCCTGGAGGAGTTCGCTGCAGCGGTCGAGTTCGTCTCTCTTACTCGTGGGTCCTACGTCCTTCCTTGCGGGCGGCATACGTTGGCTCCTTTCGGTATATTGTGGCGGAGGTCATTAACCTCCGCCGTATCGAAACCTAACAAGTAATTATAACCTGACTACTCGCTCTCCTCCCCCTCAAACCCTTCAGGATAGACGAGCCGCCGGAAGTCCGGGTCGTCGCGGTAGGGGGTAAAGTCGTCATCGGTTTTAGCCAATTCGCGGTATTCTTCGTCGCCAAACCTAATAGATTCCTCTAAATCGTTTAACATTTCTGCTTTTTTACGGAGTATACTATAAGCGCAAGCTCTATTATAATAGAACCTAGGATCCTCAGGTTCCAATTCAATAGCCTTACTCATAGCACTAATACCCGCGTCTTCTTCTCCGAGCCACAATAAACCAGCGCCTTTAAAAGAATGCGCTATAGCGAGTTGGTCGTCCCAACGTATCGCCGTATTAAATTCTCTTATCGCGTCGCCATACATACCTCTTAAAATAAGCGCAGAACCTTTACCAGCGTAAGCCAAAGCGTGGTCAGGTTTAATTTCCGTAACCTTGTCGAATTCGCGATATGCTTCGTCGTACTTATCTAGTGTCATTAAAGTTAACGCCAATTCGAAATGGGCTTCCCACGTATCCATACCCAGACGTATAGCTTCTCGTATCTCTTCAACCGCGTCTCCGTATCGGGCCATTTGGTTAGCGGTTAAACCCTTTGCGAAATGGTAAATAGGGTTTTCGGGATCTTTATTAATAAGTAAATCTGCTATATTCTCGGCTTTTTCGTAATTCCCCATTTCGGAGAAAGTACCACCCAATTTAAACAGCTGCGAGGCGTCGTCTATCTCGCCGCTTATTATTCGCTCGTACAAACGTTCACCTCCCGTTCTAGTTCTAATGAATTCTAATATATCTCGTTCTACCGTCTCTGCCGGTATTTCCGCTTCTTCGTAAGAAGGTTTAACCGCGGTTTTCAATTCCGATTCCCAATAGCGCTTAACTTTTTCGGTAATCTCTGTAACTTCTTCATGCCTTTTTTCAATTCGCTTGACATAAGTCGTTGCTTTACTTAGTAACGCTTCGAGCTTATTGAATATGTTATCCGACGCAGCCTTTAATCCTTCTAGTTTAGTAATCCGGTCCTCCGCTAAACCCGCCGTTGTTACTAACTTTTCGAGTTCGGCTTGGTAGTCTTCGTACTTTTGGTTTAGCCTGCTTTCGGCCTTTTTCTGTTGATAACGCCAAAATAACGACAGTATAGTGACGGTAATACCTAATAACGCTATACCAATACCGATCCCCGTTAGTATAGCAGTAAAACAAACGTTTTGTTGGCTTATCCTCTTATCTACGTCCTTGCTTTCGTCTTCTATTTCCCGCCAAAGCCCTTCGTCTTCTCGTTCTAATTCGTCTATACGACGGTTTATTTCCACGTAATCGTCGTAGTAACGCGTTTGCGCCGCCGCGCCCTTCACACCTTGGGCTGAAACAAACATCGGTACCGAGATGGATAAAAAAGCTAAGATCATTAACCTGATAATATATTCCCGCATAAATTTACTCGCTCTCCTCCCCTTCGAACTCTTCCGGGTAAACTAGCCGCCTGAATTCGGTATACTCGCGGTAACGATTAAAAGCGCCATCTGTTTTAGCGACTTCTGCCGCGTATTTATCGAGCGTTATTGACCGAAAAAGATTGTTTAGCATCTTCCTCTTTTTACGCATGCGGCTATAAGCACAAGCTAAGTTATAATAAGTCTGAGGGAAACACGGACTAATATCAACAGCGATATTCAATACCTTTATCGCCTTTTTATAGTCACCTATCAACGCCAATACCCCACCTTTATTGCAATACGCTTCTACTAAACCAGGCTTTTTATAAATGGCCATATCGAACGCGGCTATTGCTTCTTCGTATTCACGTAAATTCTTGTGAGCTACTCCTTTATTATTATAAGCTTTTGCGAAGTCGTCTTTGATCCTAATAGCGTTTAAGTAAGCTACTACAGCCTTATAATGTTCCCCCAATTCTTGAAGAGCTACGCCTTTATAGAAGTAGACTTCTTCGTTCTCCTCCCCTCTATCTAATACCGAGTCATATATATTTATACTTTTCCTTATACGCCCGTCATAATAAAAGGCCTTACCTATATTAACCAGGAACTCGTGATCCGTTATAAGCCCAGCAATCGCCGATTTATAATAATTTTCCATATCCTCTTTGGTTATAGGGGGTCCCCCTATTTTAAGTTCGACAGTATTACCCGTAAACCCGACGTTTCTCGGGTCGGTTATTTCCGGTAATCGACTGACCGCTTCGTCAATAGCCTCCTTTTCGCTTTCCACTATATCTTCCTTTTTTTCCCTAACCATAGTTAGATAAGCGTTTATCTCTGCCGACCAAGATTTAGCCTTATTAGAGTAAATATCGATATTGGCTCCAGTAACGTATACTCTTTTTACCGCGTCATCAATCTCCTTTTCCTTTTTGGAGATATTATCTACGGCTTTCTTATATATATCGGTTACATCATCAAATCGCTTTTTCTGTGAATACGCCCAAGTCAAACCTATAAGAGTTGCTAGTATCCCCAATATAGTTAGAGCGATAGCAACAGCAGTTAATATAGCAATAAAATATTGTGTTTGATATTCTATATCTTCGCGTAAACCCTCTATATCCTGGTCTTGAAGTTCATCTCTTGACCCAATATCGCTTTCGGGGCCAACGTCCTCTTCGTATCCTGCCCACGCTTCATTATTTAAGGTAACAACCTCTTCCGTCGTATGCGGCCTAACTACTATAAAAGAGAACAAGATTGTAAATGCTAATATCGTGGCGTTACCGAAGTAATAGCGCATAATCAACTCCTTTGCTACCGGATAAAAAATAAGATATATATATCAATATACTACCGCGAATAATCGATTACAACATAAAAATAAAAAGCGCGCCCTTCGGCGCGCCCTTAAATCTTTTAAATACTCCCCTTAATCGGGTTACATCTTTTCGCCCTTTATCGTCGCCTGGGCCGCCGCCAGGCGCGCTATCGGGACACGGTACGGCGAACAGCTCACGTAGTCGAGACCGAGCCGGTCGCATAACTCGATAGACCGGGGGTCGCCTCCGTGCTCGCCGCATATCCCGACCTTCAAATCCGGGCGCGTCGCCTGGCCCCGCTCCACCGCTATCTCCATAAGAAGGCCCACGCCCGCCGCGTCGACCGTCTGGAACGGGTCGTCCTTCAGGATGCCGTGGTCGATGTAGTAGAGCAGGAACGGCCCGGCGTCGTCACGGCTCAGCCCGTAGCAGGTCTGGGTCAGGTCGTTGGTCCCGAAGCTGAAGAACTCGGCCTCTCTCGCTACTTCGCCTGCGGTCAGCGCCGCCCGGGGCAGCTCTATCATCGTCCCCACCAGGTACTCGAACTCGACGCCGGTCTCCTCGGCCACCTCGCGATAGACCCGGCGTACGACGCGCCCCTGGTTCGCCAGCTCGTTCACGTGGCCCACCAGCGGTATCATTATCTCCGGCCTGACCTCGACGCCGCGCCCGATGCAGTCGGCGGCCGCCCCGAAGATGGCCCTCGCCTGCATCTCGGTTATCTCCGGATGGATTATCCCGAGCCGACATCCGCGGGTCCCCAGCATCGGGTTTGCCTCGGACAGCTCCTCAACCTCGTCCTTGATTCTCTCGACGGACACGCCCATGTCCTCGGCCAGCTCGGCGATGGCTTCGTCGTCGTGGGGCAGGAACTCGTGGAGCGGCGGGTCGAGGGTCCGTACCGTAACCGGCCGCCCGGCCATCACCTCGAAGATGCCTATGAAGTCGTCGCGCTGCATAGGCTCGATTTCGGCAAGGGCGGCGCGGCGCTCCTCGATAGTCTCGGCCAGAATCATACGCCGGACGGCGTCTATGCGGTCGCCGCCGAAGAACATGTGCTCGGTCCGGCACAGCCCGATTCCCTCGGCGCCGAACCTGACGGCGGTGAGGGACTGGTCCGCCTGGTCGGCGTTGGTACGCACGCCCAGGCGTCGGCGCGCGTCCGCCCAGCCCATGTACTCGGCGAACTTTTGGTAAAGCTCCGAATCCTCGGGCCTCATCGTCTCCTCGATAAGGACCTGGACGATTTCGCTCGGGTTGGTGGGGAGCCGTCCAAGAATGACCTCGCCGGTGGTCCCGTCGATGGAGAGCCAGTCGCCCTCCTTCACAACGGCGCCGTTCGCCTCGAACTGGCGCTTCTCGTAGTCCACGTCCAGGCCCTCGCAGCCCGCGACGCAGACCTTGCCCATCTGCCGCGCCACCAACGCCGCGTGGCTGGTCATCCCGCCGCGGGCCGTAAGTATCCCGGCGGACGCCTTCATGCCCTTGATGTCCTCGGCCGACGTCTCGAGCCGCACCAGGATGACGCCGTCGGGTCCGCCATTATCGGCGCGGGCTTTCGCGCCGCGGGCCATCGCCTCGGCGCGTGACGCCGAAAAGGCCACCAACCCCGACGCGGCCCCCGGCCCGGCGTTGAGACCGCGGGCGATTACCCGGCCTTCGGCCACGGCTTCGGCCTTGGCCTCCGGGTCGAACATCGGCTGAAGAAGCTGGTTGAGCTGGTCCGGCTCCATCATCATCAGGGCCTCGTCGCGGCTAATCAACCCCTCATCGACCATGTCCATCGCGATTACCAGGGCGGCCAGGCCGGTCCGCTTGCCGCTGCGGGTCTGGAGGAGCCACAGGCGACCTTTCTCAAACGTGAACTCGATGTCCTGAAGGTCCCGGAAGTGGGTTTCCAGTTTCGCGGACGCGTCAGCGAGTTGCTCGTATATAGCCGGTTTTTCCGCTTTTAGTTTCTCAATAGGTTTGGGCGTTCTGATGCCGGCGACGACGTCCTCGCCCTGGGCATTTATGAGGTATTCGCCGTAGAAGGCGCGCTCGCCGGTGGCCGGGTTCCGGGTGAAAGCGACGCCGGTACCCGAGTCGTCGCCCGTGTTGCCGAAGACCATCGCCTGGACGTTCACGCCGGTGCCGGCGTCGTCGGAGATGCCGTTTATCTGCCGGTACGCGACGGCCCGCGGGTTGTCCCACGAGTCGAAGACGGAATTGACAGCGCCCCAGAGCTGCTCCAGCGGCTCGTTCGGGAAATCCTTTCCCGTCTTTTCTTTGACCGCATCCTTGAACGAAGCCACGAGTCCCTTCAGGTCTTCGACGCTTAGTTCCACGTCGTACTCTACGCCGCGCTCTTTCTTCGTTTTTTCGATTATCGCCTCGAAAGGGTCCACCTCGGCGTCGGACTCGGGCCGAAGCTTCAACACGACGTCGCCGTACATCTGGACGAACCGGCGGTACGAGTCCCAGGCGGCCCGCTCGTCGTCCATCGCCCGGGCCAGCCCGGCGACCGTATCGTCGTTAAGGCCGATATTGAGGACCGTGTCCATCATCCCCGGCATCGAGACGGCGCCGCCTGACCGTACTGACACGAGGAGAGGGTTCTCGGCCGCGCCGAACCCACGGCCCATCTCCTTTTCCAATCTGGTCAAAGCCGACGCCACCTCGTCTTCGAGGCCGTTCGGGTACTTCCCGTCGTTGCGGAAATAATAGACGCACGCGTCGGTCGTTATGGTAAAACCGGGCGGTACGGGGATACCGATATTGGTCATCTCGGCCAGCCCGGCGCCCTTGCCGCCCAGCACGTCGCGCATCTCCTTGGAACCCTCGGCTTTACCGCCGCCGAAGGAGTAGACATATTTGCCCTTAGCCATTTCCGATACCTCTTTAAATTCTGTGTTATTACTCCTTTATTTTCAATAAGTTAAGCTCTTGAGCACATCGAGAATTCGGGGCGGATAATACTAAAAGCGAGCCTAAAAGTCAACCAAAAGCGGACCTTTCCCGGCCATTAATGCCCCGTATGGGGAACGGTTCCGGCCACCTTCTCACTTTACGATAATGATTTGCGATAACGAATTTGACCGAAAAATATGCTTGACAAGGGTAAATGAGTATGTTATAAATCGCCAAACTTCCGTGGGGTGGCACCTTTTTCGGTGTACTTACGGAAGTCTATTGGTAATAGGAAAGTGAATACTTTCGGGAAATGTCCGTTTAACATTATTTGAGGTTTTAAACCCAAGGAGGAAACAGAGATATGCGGAAACTTATCGCAGTAGCGGCTTTAGCGGCGGTTACGTCCGCGTCGGCCATCGGCGTAGGCGTTTCCGGCCACTACAACCTCGGCATGCCCCTAGGACCCGAAGGCTTCAAAGACACCTACAAGATGAGTATCATGGGCTTCCAGGGCGATATCGAGATAGCCGTACACCCGTTCATCAACGTGGTCGCTGCGTTCGGCTATCAGGTATTTAAACCTAGTGCCGAGGGCGCCCTTGACGACGACAAGTTCACGCTTATACCGATTACGTTCGGTATCGAGTATCCCGCCGTATTCGGTAGCATCGCATTCTACCCCGGCGGCGGCGGTAGCTTCAACTTGATGAGCGCCACCGTAAACGGCGCCGACGTAGATATCGATTCTAAAGCCGGTATATGGTTCGGCGGCAACTTCTACTACATGGTCAACCCGAATCTCGGCGTAGGCGCCGGGGTCGCGTTCCATATGATCTTCACCGAAGGCGACAAGACGACCTGGATCCACATCCCTGTCGGTATGAAGTACTGGTTTATGTAAACGGACCTCCCGAGACGAAGCCCCGGCCCGGCCGGGGCTTTCTTATTACCGCTTGCTATCTGCACATCGAACAAAATCCACTACCAGAATCAATTCTTTCAATGTGATGAGGTTTAAACCACTCGGCTTGCGAGGCGCCAGGAAATATTATACACAAATCCTAATCGGCTGGAAAACATAAAGAGTTTATCCCGCATTAAAAAAAGCTTGACAGAAAATGAATACTACACTATATTGGTATAAAGATTAGGTTAATTCATAAAACAAGGAGGAAACATGGGGAAACTCATCGCAGTAGCGGCTTTAGCGGCGGTTACGTCTGCATCGGCCATCGGCGTAGGTATTTCCGTGCACTACAACATCGGCATCCCGGTAGGTGACTTCGCCGACACCTCAAAGATTAGTGTCGTCGGCACCCTAGTCGATATCGAATTCCGCCTACATCCGTTCATCAACGTAGTCGGCGCCTTCGGTTACCAGCAGTTTAAGCCCAAAGACGAGATCGTAGGCATCGATAAAACAACCATTATACCGATCCAATTCGGCGTCGAGTATCCGGCCGAATTCGATAAATTCGCTTTCTACCCCGGCGGCGGCATGAGCTACAACCTGATAAAAACGACTATCCCCGGCGGCGATAGCGACAGCGAAAACAAAATCGGCGCCTGGTTCGGTGGTAACTTCTACTACTTCGTTACGCCGAGAATATTATTCGGTCCCAGTTTCCACTACCACGTAATATTCACCGAGCCCGTCAGGTTAGGCTGGATACACATCGACTTCGGCGTAAAATATTGGTTTATGTAAACGGACCTCCCGAGACGAAGCCCCGGCCCTGCCGGGGCTGTCTTTTATTATTGTAAAAAGGGGCTTCGCAACGTATAATCTATACCGATTTAGCAATAAACAAAGGCACACTCTACGACGATTGAATAGGTTGAGAGATGAGAACTAAAATACTACTCGTTATTGCCCTGTCCTTAACGGTAACCGCTTCCGCCGGGCCCCGCCTGTTCCTGTCGGGCGACGTCGCGCTGGGGATTCCTATAGGGGACATGGCAAACGACGACCTCGATACCGGATACAGTACGGTCCCGGTCTTCCGCGGCGGTCTCGCGTTTCGGCCGTTTTCGCCGATACTGATGGAGTTCGGCGCCGCGTACGCTCTCCGCAGCGAGGCCAAAACGGGCATCGACGAAGGCGAAGCCTCGTGGCAGGGCACTGACTTCTTCGCCGGCGCCGGGATAATCCTCGATATGGGGCTATTGATGCCCCACCTCACCGGCGGCGTCTCCTATTTTCGCATATCTCGGTACGACGCCGAAGAGGACCCGGACGACGAGAACTACAGGCGGGCGAAGAAAGTATCGGTCCGGGACCCGGGCTTCTACATAGACCTGGGCCTCCAATACTTCCTCTACGAACACCTCGCCGTTAGCGGGGGATTACGCTACGACCACGTCTTTACCGCAGGCAGGTCGGCGCGGATATTCGACGTTCATGGCGGCGTAGATTATTACCTGTTTTAGCAATCCCCCGGCCGTCGGCAGGCTGTTCAACGCCTGAACGGCCTTGATTTAAAAAGCTCTTTATGCTAAATAATACGGCCCGAAACGGTTTGCGATAAACGTTACGAATCCCCAGTAGCTCAATCGGCAGAGCGTCCGGCTGTTAACCGGCAGGTTGTAGGTTCAAGTCCTACCTGGGGAGATAAAGCGGCGCCGGATGGTCGGCGCCGTTTCTTATTTAATCGTACCGAAGCCGGCATGATTACCGCTTGCCGCGTTCCGGTTTTTCGATTATAATCCCGCCCGAATCAGGCGGCGAAAGAGACATTTGTTATAACCCTCGCGGGTCCGAGGTGGAAGCCGAATTGAAGACCGTACGTAGAGAACTCGCCCGATTTATCGCAACCTGCTGTTACGTGGGGTACTTGCCGGTGGCGCCGGGGACGTGGGGTACACTGCTGGCCTTCGGTATATATATGATACTGCCGCGGAGCCAGTGGTCGTTGATAATAACGTTCGCGGTCAGCTTCGCGCTGGGCGTATGGGCCGCCGGCGTGGGCGCCCGGGAGCTGTGGCCCGATTCGCCGAAGAAGGGCGACCCCGGACTCGTATGCGTGGACGAGTTCGCCGCTTTTTTCTTCGCCGTAATGTTCCTACCGTATGGGTTGATTTACGGCGTATTGGCTTTTTTCTTGACCAGGGTGTTCGACGTCGCGAAACCGTTCCCGGCCGGAAGATGCGAAAAACTCCCCGGCGGGTGGGGAATAATGACCGACGACTTCTTCGCCGGTGTGTACGCCAACGTTTGCCTTCAAATATTACGCCTGACCGCCTCCCTCGCATCGTTTCCGTACGCCGAATACTTTCGATAAGATATCTCCCGTCAGCCGCACACAAAGGAAAAACGGCGCCTTCCAAAGACGCGTCAAGCGGGGAATTGTATTGACAGCACTGGCTTTTTAGTGTATAAGATAGCCCGCCGCCCGGGTAGCTCAGCCGGCCAGAGCAGCTGATTTGTAATCAGCAGGTCAGGGGTTCGAATCCCCTCCCGGGCTCAAAGATACGACAGGAGGGATACCCAAGCGGCCAAAGGGGGCAGGCTGTAAACCTGCTGGCATTAGCCTTCGGGGGTTCAAATCCTCCTCCCTCCAAAAGTAAAGGCTTCGCGCGGGCGTAGCTCAGTCTGGTAGAGCATCGGCCTTCCAAGCCGATCGCCGCGGGTTCGAGTCCCGTCGCCCGCTTCGTTAGAGGAATACGAATGATTAAAGGACAGAGTTAAACCCGTTTTCGGAACGTCCTCTTATAAGTACCGTCGGCCTTACGGTCGGCGGTATTCGCGTAATCAGAAGATTATTATAGGAGCTTACGGTAAGTTAATCGCACGTCGCACGGCCGGAAACCGCAGTCGGCCAACTCGGCCCGCAGCGTAGTCGCCGCCAAGGGTACCCTGACGACGACCCGCTCCGCGTCGATAGTACGCCCCGCGGCGTAGACGCGGGCGTCGTCCCAGTGATGAACCAGACCTACCGAAACGGTACCGGGGGGAAGCCCCGGCTCGCTCTCGACGGTCAACGTACCGACGCAGGTATTGCCTTCGACCGCGTAATAAGCACATCCCGACTCCGCCGCCCTGGCGAACTCCCGCCGCCGCGCCCTTACGGCGAAGTCGCCCAGGTAAGGGTCTACAACCGGCGGGGCGACACCGGCGACGAAACCCTCGAACGCGCCGTCGTTTTCAGCGGGTTCCAACGCCAGGCCGGTCTCGTTCGAACTTCGTCCGTCGGCAACCAAAACATCCTCTGCGTTGATTAACAAGAAGTTCGACCCCTCGAGTACGTGGACGACTAAATCGTCGGCGGGATTGATTTCTATCGCGACGTATTCGCGCTGTTGCTGGCGCAGGCGGGCAGTAAACGCGTCCAGCACCTTTACAAGATAGTAAGCCCTACTTTCGTCGGGCCCACCGGCGAAAAAACCTGCAACCCTTACGGCGGCTATTCCTAACGCCCCGGCCTCGGGTGCAGGGTCTACCCAAGCGACGATCGACTGTATCTCGCCGTCTTCTGAACATACTAAACCGACTGGCGGAACAGAAAATTCGTTAAAACCGTGGGCGTACGCTCCGTACGCGGCCGCCCGGTCGGCGAACAACCCCTCGAAAGGCGCGGGATGTCCCTCGGCCACCCCCGAAAGGACGGAGTCGGAGATTTCCTCGGCATCGACACGAGTTATTTCCATGCCAGAAAAGTTAATCAGCGTTCGTAATAAGTAAGGACTTTATCGATAGCGCGGACGACGGCGGCTACGGTATCGAGTTTAAGGTCTGTGAACATAGGCAGCGACAGTATCCTCCCGAAAACGCCCTCGGTAACCGGGAAATCGGCCGCGTCCCACCCGAAGCAATCCCGGTAGAACGGGTGACGATACAGGGGTATATAGTGCACGTTGACGCCGACGTTCTCCGCCCGTAGCGCCGCGAAGACCCGGTCTCTTCCGACGGGCACCTTATCCAGATTGAGTTTGATTATGTATAGATGGCGGGCGTGCCGGACGCGGGATGGCGTCGGCACGGTCTCTAACAACTCCCTATCCGCCAACGGCTCCAGGAGAGTGTCGTATTCGGCGGCGAGGGCTTCGCGTTTCTTCAGGTCGTCGTCTGCCCTTTCCAGTTGAGATATCACCAGCGCGGCCTGAACGTCGGACAATCGGTAGTTATATCCTAGTCCAGCGATTTCATAATAATATGACGCCTCCGCGCCATGGCGCTCGCCTGGGCTAGTTGAAAGGCCGTGGTGCCGCGTCCGCCGCACACGCTCGGCGGCCTCTTCGTCGTTCAAGGCCAGGACGCCGCCTTCGCCTGCGGCCACCTGCTTTACCGCGTGAAAACTGTACGCGGCGGCGAAACCGAAACCGCCCAGCGGGCGTCCTTCATACTCGGCGACTATGGCGTGACACGCGTCCTGTACGATCAGGACTTCGTCCCCGGTAAATTCGAGAATCCTATCCATATCGCACGGGAGGCCGCCGAAATGAACGGGCGATATCGCGCGGGTTCGGCGGGTCGCCCGGCGGGCGGCATCGTCAAGGGACATATTAAGCGACTCTTCCTCGATATCGACGGCTACGGGCGTTCCACCGGCCATTATCACCGAGCTTGCCGTCGCGGAAAAAGTCAGAGCAGGGACGAGGACTTCGTCGCCCCGGTTCAAACCGAGAGCCTCGTACGCAAGGTGCAAAGCGGCGGTACCGCTGTTCACAGCCGCGGCTTCTCGGGCGCCCACCAGTTCCGCGAACATCTCCTCGAGCTCGCGGATCTTCGGCCCCGTCGTAAGCCACTGACTCCGAAGCACTTCCACGGCCGCTTCGATATCCTCTTCCCTCAACGACGGCCGCGAATACGGGACGTATTCGTCTAATTCGGGGCGGCCGCCCTCTATCGCCGGTTTAGCTGACATAGAAAAGGAACCTTTCGGGCGGCGATAATAACAAAAGCTTCCTAACACGGCAATTGCAATTTACGCACAAAAAGGCGAGGGTTGTAACCCTCGCCTCGATTACGAACTTTAAGGCCCTCCATGTACTCACGGCCGAGCCGCCCCCGGACACGTTTCGAAGTTTCCGTTCCTCGGGCGGGCTTGAAATTTAAGCCGCAGACCCTATTCGAACACAGCTTTTATTTCACCAAGCGACCTGGCCTCTACGGCGGTCATAGTAAACCGGCCGCGGTAGAGGTCGTAGTTGCCTTCACCGCCCGGCCTGTCCGACGAAAAGTGCATCCAGCGTTTATCGGACGTCCAGGAACCGCCCAATTCGTTATTCGACGTGTTAACGTCGGTGCCCAGGTTTACGGCGGCGGAAAACGACCCGGCGCTGCCTACGGCCAACCATATGTCCAAGCCGCCTTCGCCTCCGCCTCTATCGTCGGAAAAGTAAAGGGTCCCGTCAACATATCCGGCGGGCCTTCCCGTCCCGATGCCCGTACCCTGGACGTTACTCCAGGTAATGCCGGTTTTAGTGGCGTAGAATATGTCGGTACCTTTCCTGAAGTAAAGAGTATCCCCGGCAGTATTTAACGCCGGCGACGTTTCGCTACCGGAGGTGTTCACGCCCGGGCCCAGGTTAGTCGGCGGACCGAAAGCCGAACCGTCCCACTCGCTACACCATAAATCCCAACCGCCTTCGCCGTCGGCTCGGTCGGACGCGTAGTAAAGCGTGCTACCGCTCCAACAAGGCGTCGCGTTCGCCGAACCGTTATTTATCGACGCCGGTAACGCCAACGGAGCGCCCCAAGTCCCGCCGCTCCATTGTGTCCCGTACAGGTTACCACCTGAGTTATAAACGAGAAGCGTCCCGCTCCCATCTATCCCTGGTTGCTTTTCGGCGGCCGCCGTGTTAGGCGGTGCCCCCAGGTTCTCTACGAACGCCCAGTCGGCGTAAGCGACAGCGACAAGTGTCAAGACCGACGCGATTAAAATTATACGCATTCTCACCTTTAACCTCCTTGATTAAAGCTCTCTCTGAAATTTAAGTATTCCCCGATTACCCAACCGTTCGATTATACATAAAAAAAACAGGGGCGCAACCCCGTTTTTGGCGAAAACCGGCCGATTATAAATCAAGAAACGATTTGACTTTTCGCGACCTCGTCGGGTGCCTGAGTTTCCTTAGGGCTTTCGCCTCGATCTGCCGGACGCGCTCTCGGGTTACGTTAAACACGGCGCCGACTTCATCCAGCGTTCGGGTTATCCCGTCGCCGAGCCCGAAACGATACCGCAGGACACGCTCCTCCCGTTTGGTAAGAGTACCGAGTACCGACTCCATCTGCTCGCGGAGCAAGGCGTAAGCAGCAGCCTTCGCCGGGCTGATAACGGACTTATCCTCTATAAAGTCGCCGAGATGCGTATCATCCTCGTCGCCGATAGGAGTCTCGAGGCTGATAGGCTCCTGGGCGATTTTTAAGACGCGGCGTACCTTCTCTACGCTCATTCCCATCCGGGCGGCTATTTCCTCGGGCAACGGTTCCCGGCCGTTCTCCTGTATGAGTTGCCGGGATGCCCGTACCACTTTCCCGATGGCCTCGATCATATGAACCGGGATGCGTATGGTGCGAGCCTGGTCGGCGATGGCCCGGGTTATCGCCTGCCTTATCCACCAGGTAGCGTAAGTACTGAACTTGTAACCCTTTTTATAATCAAACTTGTCGACGGCACGCATCAACCCGATGTTGCCTTCCTGGATAAGATCCAGGAATTGAAGGCCGCCGTGGGTGTACTTTTTCGCGATACTGACGACCAGCCGTACGTTCGCCTTAACGAGCGACATTTTCGCGTCGTAAGCTTCCCGCTGCCCGGCTTTTACCCGCCGCATGGTCTGGAGAAAGTCCCGGTAAGGCATTTGAACCTTGTGCTCTATCCTCCTTATCCGGCGGAAAGCGTTTTTTATTTCCCGGTCGGCCTCTATTATATCGTTCGGTTTGACGTCCTTTCCCGATATGCCTTTCAAATCTACTCTGTCGCCCGCCTTAAGCCGCCTCGCGAGCTTACTCAATTCACGTTTATCCAAACCGAAGCGTCGTTGTAGGGTCTCCACCTCTTTGAGGTTCTCGAGGATTCGTTGCCGTACCACGTCTATATTGTTGACAAAGACGTCCATCTGGTTCGTGCTGAACCCGCAACTCTCGAACATGTCTACGACTTCGGCCGTAATGTCGCCGATACGCTCCCGGGCCTTCGCCGCGGCCTTAGACCCCTTGGGCGACGACCTGATAATTTCGTAATTTTCGTCCAGTTTCTCACGCAGACCCTGGGCCTTCTCAGTGGTTTCCAATATCTTCACCGATAGTTCACGTTGCTTCCACAACGGGAGCCGACCTTCGGTATTTACTACGAGCACGTCCTCAATCTTAACGCGGCTCTCTTTTACTATCTGGGCCAAAATCTCTATCTCGTCGAATATAAGGTATATGCTGAAAACACCACGGCGGGCCTTGCGATGACCCCGCTCTATCTTTTTGGCCAGAGCGACTTCGCCTTCTCGCGATAGAAGCGGTACGCGCCCCATCTCCCTGAGGTAAAGGCGTACGGGGTCGTCCAACCGCCCGACGGACGATTGCGGTCGCTTCTCCCAACTCGCAGTTTCTTCCTCCGCTTCTTTTTCGGAATCCTCGTCGGATTCTTTTACCGCAACTTTCGACCCGTCCACTACTTCTATGTCCATTTCGTTGAACATCACCATTATATCGTCTATCTGGTCGCTGAGAATGACATTTTCCGGAAGGGCTTCGTTAAGCTCCTCGTAAGTAATATGCCCCTTCTCCTTACCCTTTTCGATTAAGCTCTTGACAGCTTTCAAGGACTCTTTCTTATACCTTATTTCGCCGGTTTTAGCGGTCATTGACCCCCTTTAAAATCCGCCGTTTAAATATCGGTTTAATTTAGCACACCGGCAAAGAAAAGTCAAACATCCCGGCCGGTAGTGTAGAAATCGTTTAATATTGTCAGTATGTACCTCTATCTAATAATCTCGTATATTGACACGGTAAACGGGCAAGAGACACGTTAAAAAGGGACTAATTGGGATGTTTCGGATGTCGGTTTTCCCTTGACTCTCTCCTCCTTCTATGTTATAAACATTCTGATATAACAGAACGTTCTTAATAGTCAGATAGTAATTCGGGTACGGAATGGGCGATGCATACGAAAAGGCCCGGGACGAGTTCATAACCGCGATGGAGCGGATAACGGCGAGTTTTAATGTTCCGGCCCTTGCCGGTAGGATATACGGGCTCCTTGCGTTTACGCCGAAGCCGATGAGCCTCGACGAGATTTCGGCGAGGCTCCACGCCGCCAAATCCGGCGTCAGCGTAAATATCCGTTCAATCGAGAATTTCGGTCTGGTCAGGAAGGTCTGGGTAAAAGGCGACCGTCGCGATTACTACGAGGCCGATTTGGGGCTAGTAAAGGCTTACTACGACTTCTTTAAGCAGGGTGTGGAGAAAGAGACGAAGCCGTTCTTCGACGCAGTCGAAAGGTGCTTAAGGATTCTGGATGGCGGCGCGACCGTCGAAAACGAGGCCGACGCCGAGGTAATCAAAAGGCAGTTGGAACGGGAACTTAAGATAAAAGAACCTTTGATGGCGGTATTCGACCGACTAATAACCGACCTCGAATCGTTAAAAACGGAAGAAGAAGGTGTTTAACATGGCCCGGAGAATGGGCATAGCCCTTGTCGTCGCGTGTTTTCTACTCACGGTTATACCGTCGAAAGGCGCCGTCGGCGACGACGGATACGAAATCGTCGAGAAATCCCAGGACCTGGTACGGGGGGAGACCGCCCGCATGACCTGGAAAATGCACATACTCAACCCGGACTACGAACGGACGATGACGATGGAATCGTGGTCTTCGGGCTTGGATAAGTCTTTTATACTGGTCCTCTCGCCGGATAAGGAAAAGGGGAACACGTTCCTGAAGGTCGGAAATAACATCTGGCAGTACGTCAAGAAAGTGGACGAGGAGATGAAGATAATGCCCACGATGATGTATCAGGGCATGCTGGGCTCCGAGTTCACGTACGACGATATGGTCCGGGAGGACTCCTTCGCCGACGACTATACCGCGAAGGTAGTAATCGAAAAAGATAACGCGTGGGTACTGAAGCTGACGCCCAATAAGGGAACAGGAATAACCTATAAGTACCTGCTTTATAAGGTCGAAAAGGAGACGTACCTGCCAATCTACGTGAAGTATTACGACAAGAAGGGTCTCGTCAGGCAGCTCGACTACTCGGACGTCGAAACGATGGGCGGCAGAAAAATCCCGACCGAATGGGCGATGACCAACAAACGTAAAGAGGGCCGCGTTACGACGATATGGGTCACGTCGGCCGAGTTCGACGTCTCCCTCGACGACAGCATCTTCACAAAGTCCAACCTGAGGAGGGCCGGCCGGTGAAGCGCCTGCCCCTGATGCGGATGGCCTGGCGTAACGTCTGGCGGAACAAGCGCCGAAGCGCGATAACCATCGCGGCCCTGGCTGTGGCCGCCGGCTCCACCGTCTGGTTTATGGGCTGGGGCGACGGCTTCACCGAGAAAATGGCAGAGGACACCGTCAAGAGCGGCGTGGGGCACGTGGTCGTGGAGCCGAAAGGGTTCGAGAAAGACCCGCAGATCGGGAAATACATCGCAGACCCGGCGCCCGTCGTCGCGATAGTCGAGGAGACCGAAGGCGTCAAAACCTGGGCGCCCCGCGTGGAGGCCCGGGGCCTCGCGACGACGCCCGAGAACTCGATGGGCGCCGTCATATACGGCGTCGACCCGGCCCGGGAACGGTACGCGTCCATCTTTCCCAACCGCGTCGTAGAGGGGAGTTTCTTCGGAAGCGCAGAAGACGACGGCGTGATAATTGGTCACAAGATGGCCGACGTCCTGGGCGTCGAGTTGGGCGACCTAGTCGGCGTAATGGTCCAGAGCCTCGACGGCGAGGTGAAGGCCGAGGCGTACGAACTGACCGGGATTATACGTACCGGCAACCCGATGTTCGACAACGGCTTCGTCATCCTCCCGATTACCGCGACTCAGGAGCTCATCGGCTACGGTTCCGGCTATAACAAAATCGCCGTCATCGCCGAATCGGCGGGAGACGCGGGCAAGATACGGGACGCGATAAACGAACGTCTGCCGTCCGACGACACGGAGGCCCTGACCTGGTACGAGGTTTCGCCGCAGGCCTATCAGTTCTACACGATGATGCTCGTCTTTATGGGATTCATGCTCCTCCTGCTCATCGTACTGGCCAGCTTCGGCGTGACCAACACGATACTGATGTCGGTGCTTGAGCGGGTCCGCGAATTCGGCGTGATGGCGGCGGTCGGGCTGCGGCCATTCCAGGTATTCAGGCTGATACTGTACGAATCGTCGATACTCTCGTTCATCGGCGTGGTCGCGGGGCTCATCGGCGGCGGCGTCCTGACCTGGTTTAACTCCATCTACGGCATCGACCTGGGGTTCTGGGCGTCGGGCGTCCAGATGACCGGATTGTTGGACCCGGTGATATACTTCGCCCTCAACCCTTACGCGTTCGCGGCAACCGGTGTGGCCGTTCTCTTCATAGGCATCGTGTCGTCCATATACCCTGGCATCAAAGCCGCCCGATTCCGCCCGGTCGAAGCAATGAGGCACGTTTAATAACTAAGTTTACGTTCGGTCATACTTGGTGATGTCGATATGGAAACGGTAGTCAAAACCGAAAACCTCCACAAAATCTATAAAGATGGCATCGAGGTCGAAGCGCTGAAAGGCGTCAATCTGGACATCGAACCGGGCGATTTTATGACGATAGCCGGCCCGTCCGGCTCCGGAAAGACGACGCTACTCAACCTAATCGGCGGTCTCGACGTACCGACGGAAGGGCACGTGTTCGTGGAAGGCCGCGACCTCAGTAAGATGCGTAAATCGGAACTCGCGGACCTGCGCCGAACCCGCCTAGGGTTCGTCTTCCAATCGTTCAACTTGATTCCGGTCCTGACGGCGTTGGAAAACGTAGAGTTCGCGCTCATCCTTCGGGGCGTCGACGCGGGCGTCAAACGCGACAAGGCTGTCGAGATATTAAAACGCGTAGGGCTGGACGAGGGCATGATAAACAGGCGCCCGCCGGACCTGTCCGGCGGTCAGCAACAGCGCGTGGCCGTCGCCCGGGCGATCGTGGGCGAGCCGGCCATAATCCTCGCCGACGAACCGACCGCCAACCTCGACACCGAAAACGCCCTCGGTCTGTTAGACATGATGGCGCGCCTCAACGAGGAAAAGGGTACGACCTTTCTCTTCTCGACCCACGACCCGCGGGTGATGGACCGGGCGAAACGCCGGGTAACGCTACGCGACGGCGCCATCGCCTCCGACGAGCGGGTAAGCCAGGAGAGCTGACATGGCGACGGTAAAAATCCCGTACCTGAAAATAGCCTGGCGGAACCTCTGGCGTAACAAGCGCCGGTCCGTGCTGACCATCGCCGCCGTCGCCCTTTGCAGTTGGCTTCTGCTCTGGATGATTTACTTCGCCTACGGCGGGCACGACAATTGGCTCGAAAACTACGTCCGCATCCTGACCGGGCACATCCAGGTCCACGCCCTCGGCTTCGCCGACGACATGAGCGTAATGAAGCGAATCCGCGACCCGGAACCGGTCTACGACGTCATCGAGAACGCCCGGTACGTTCGGGCTTACAGCCCGCGGATAAAGACTTACGCCCTGGCCGCCGCCCACGGCAACTCGGCCGGCGCGCTTATACTGGCCTTCGACCCGGACAGGGAACGCACGGTAAGCAACATGCACAAGTCGCTCAAGGAAGGGAGCTACCTTACGCCCGACCGCAACGACGAGGTAGTGCTCGCGTTTGCGCTTGCGGAAAACCTGGGCGTCGGCATAGGCGACGAAGTGGCGATACTGGTTCAGGCCGCCGACGGGTCACTAGGCGCAGAAAAGTACACAGTCGTCGGCCTGTGCGACCCGGGCATCTCGACGATGAACAACACGCTCATGATGATGAACCTGGCGGCGGCGCAAGAGCTGCTCGCCTATGGCCCGGCGGTCAACGAAATAGTGGTGATGGTGGACGACCCCAACCACGTAAACGCGGCCGATAGAGAAATCGAGAAGGGATTGGACCCGGACGAGTACGAAGTCCTCACGTGGGCGGAAGCGGCGCCCGAGCTTGAGCAGTTAATCGCGTGGGATTGGGCCGGTTTCGTGCTGACCATAATAGTCTTCGGGGTAGTGGCCGCCCTGGGCGTAATGAACACGGTCCTGATGTCGGTCTTCGAACGGGTACGGGAGTTCGGGATACTCATGGCGATGGGCATGCGCCCGCGGCAACTCGCCCGTCTCGTGATGCTTGAGAACGTCCTTATGACCCTCATTGCGATAGCCATCGGTTTCGCGCTCGGTTTCGCCAACGCGTGGGTGAACTCGTGGTACGGGCTCGACCTGGGCGCTTTTAACATGGGCGAATCCCTGGCCGACTGGGGGATGGCCAACACGGTGATGTTCGCGAAGATAAACTTACGCGGGTTTTTGATATCCTTCGCCCTCATTTTCGGGATGTCGACCTTGGCCGCCGTATATCCCGCATGGAAGACGTCGCGGATGAAACCGGTCGACGCAATTAAGTTCAGATAACCGCCCTCTACGATGAGCACTCCCCGTTTCGTCAAAACGGCGCTGCTTCTGACCTTGACGGTCGTTCAATTCCGGTCGGCCGCCGGCGCCGCCGAACTCGAGTGGGGCGGATACCTCCGGGACGACTTCACGATTACAGACAGGCGGTACGGCGCCGTCGTGGGAAACCGCCTCGGGAACTACCTGCGGCTCCGCCTCGATCTGGACGCGTACGTCACCGATAACGTCTCGGTAACCGCGACGCCCCAGTTCATATACCTCGCCGGCGATAGGACCCTTGACCCGTACCTGGGAACCCCTCTCGACAGCGAGTACGAGGTGAACCTCTCCCGCGCCCAGGTGGACTTCTTCTGGGATTGGCTTCAGATTACTCTGGGCAAGCAACGTTTGAAGCTAAGCACGGCGTACTTCTACAGCCCCCTCGACGTCTTCAATCCGCCGGACTACACCGAGCCGAAGAGCGAGCGCGACGGGGTGTTGAGCGCCCGGTCAACGATATACTTTACCTCGTTCTCCGGCGCCCGTTTGATTTTTCAGCCGGAAGACACCTGGCACGAGTCTCCCAAGGCCGGGCGGCTGTTCATGACCGTCTGGAACTTCGACCTTGGCGCGTCTTACATCGAACCGGGGTACGACAAAATCAAGACCGTCGGCTTCGACTTCGCCGGGTCGATTAGCGACGTCGGGCTTTTCGGCGAGGCGGCCTTCGACGCCCACAGCCCGACCGGGCGTCAGTACCCTCGCGGCACCGTCGGCCTGAACTACGGGTGGCGCGACGGGCCGAACTTCACGCTGGAGTATTACCGCGACCAACGCGGCGCGACCGACCCCAAGTCGTACGACATAATCGATTATTTAGAAGGGAAGCAGCTAACGCTGGGGCGGGACATGGCCGGCGGGTACGTTACCTATTACCCGCACCCCTTATGGCTCTTGAGCTTCGCCGCGATGGTCAACGTCCACGACGAGAGCTATTACCTGAACCCTTCGCTTACGTGGAGCGTTTACGAGGACGTTGAGCTTAAAATCGAGACCGACTACTTCGGCGGGCCGGAAATCTCCGAGTTTTACATCCAACACCCGATATACAGGGTGCAGGTGATGGCGTATTTTTAGAACGCCCGCCTGCTACAACTCTTATCGGAAACTGAGTTCTTTCTACGGCTGTGGGTTATATCATCAAAGCCATACCAGTCCGGATGTCAAAAAAATTATAGCTTTGCATCATGCTCGGGACGTAGAGATAAACCGGATTGATATCGAATCTTAGCGGCCCGGCCAAATCCACAGCTACGCCGCCGCCGAAATATACACCGGCTTTAGCACCTTTTTCCTCTAACGCCGAGGTAGCGCCTCTAAATTCGATGTCTCTATAATAGACTCCGATACCCACGCTTCCATAGGGTTCAACGACCCCCATCGGTTTACCGAACCTTACGCCGAAAGCACCCGTACCTAACTTAAATTTCCCTTCGTCGCCGTTATCCGATACGTAGCTAGGGGAATAACCGCCGTAACATTCAATCGCAACCATAGGATGGAAGTGCTTCCAGAACTTTACGCCAAAACCGGAAAAACAGGGGCTTAATTCGTACGTTTCTGCGCCTAACGGCTCGACGTCGTTCAAAGGTATGCTGGGGACGTAGTAGAATCCGATACCGAAAGCGCTAGCGCCGACCGGGATTAGAACGCTCGCCGCGGCCACTATCGATAATGTTAGTTTTTTCATACATCCCTCCTTTCTTGTTTTTCCCGATTATAAAAAATGAATTACCAGATAGCAAGTTAAATCTGACCCGAACTCAGCTCCTTGAATAAATTCATATAGCGGTCATTTTCGATTATCGCCGCTTACGTAATTCGGTTTTATAGTGACTGAGGGTATGCAACCTCAACCACGTAGCAGTTTCAGTCATACCTTAAACGCCACGCCGAATCGCACGTCGATAAAATGGACGACACCCTCGGCGAAAACGGCCGAATAAGTCGGATTGAAGTCGAAGTTCACGGGTCCGGCTACGGGAACGATAACGCCGAGGCTTACGTACGAACCCAAGTCGGTCGCCGGCGGGTCAATAACGCCGGACGACAAGACCCCGCCGCAAGGATGACAGCCGTGTGCGGCGGTTAAATAAAAACCCGCCCCGAGACTTCCGTACGGTTCGAGCGAACCCATAGTAGTGCTAATCCTATAACCGCCGCCGCCCGCCAACACGGATATCAACTCGCCCCGCGCCCGGTACTCGGGTACGTAACTGAAAAAGCCCTCGACCCCTAACAATGGCGTAAAATTATGCCACGTTTTCCCGCCGAAACCGAACGCGCTCGTTTCCGCCTGTCCTAGATATGTATACACATAAGATACGTACTCGACTCTGGCAAACGGGACGCTCACCATATAAAAACCGCCTACGCCGAACGCGGCAGCGGCGGTTGGTATAAGTAACGCCATAACCGTAGTTAACGTAATTATCGTCTTCATTAGCCTCCCTTTAATATAACGCCGCAACGGTTTTCCGGCAAGCCCGAAAGCGCCGGATTCCCGGATATTGCGTTACGGTTTATTAGTAATTCGGGTGAATGGGCGTTACGCTTTACCCCGGCTTACCCGGAATCCCTTATCGCTAAACCGAGTCCCCGATATACAGGGTGTAGGTGGTGGCGTGGCTTTAAGCCCATGTCTGTCTTTTGCTAGGGAATATGAAAAACCCCGCGACCGGCGGGGTTTTCAAGTAACTTCCCTGTCGATTAAAGGTTCTCGATAATCCTCGTCGCGTATTCGCTGGTCTTTACTTTGGTGGCGCCTTCCATCTGGCGTTCCAGGTCATAGGTTACGTGCTTCTGCTGGATGGTCTTGCTAATGCCGTCGACCACCGCGTCGGCGGCCTCCTGCCAGCCGAGGTACTCCAGCATCATAACGCCCGAGAGCATCAAGGACGACGGGTTTACCTTGTCCATACCGGCGTACTTGGGGGCAGTCCCGTGGGTCGCCTCGAAGAGCGCCACGAAGTCGCCCATGTTCGCACCGGGCGCCATCCCGAGGCCGCCCACCTGGGCTGCCGCGGCGTCGGAGATGTAGTCGCCGTTAAGGTTAGGCGTCACGACGACATGATATTCGTCGGGCCGCAGGAGAATCTGTTGGAACATCGAGTCAGCGATGCGGTCCTTGACCACTATTTTACCGTCGGCCACCTTACCGTCGAATTTATCCCAGAGCTCGGATTCGGAGACGGTTGCGTCGGCGAACTCCTCGGCGGCCAGCTCGTAGCCCCAGTCCTTGAACGCGCCCTCGGTGAACTTCATTATGTTGCCCTTGTGCATAAAGGTAACGGTCGGCAAGCCCCGTTGAATCGCGTACTTGATGGCCTTTCGTGCGACGTTCTTGGTGCCGGTAATGCTTATCGGTTTTATGCCCACGCCCGAGTCGCCGCGGACGTTCTTGCCCATCTCCGTATTGACGAAGTCTATTATTTTCTTCGCGTCGTCGGTCCCTTCGCGCCACTCGATCCCCGCGTAAACGTCCTCGGTGTTCTCGCGAAAAATGATAATGTTAAGCTTCTCCGGGTGCTTCACCGGGCTGGGCACGCCCCGAATCCAGCGAACCGGCCGCACGCACGCGTACAGGTCGAGCTTCTGGCGCATGGTCACGTTCAGGCTGCGGTATCCGCCGCCGATGGGCGTCGTCAGCGGGCCTTTTATCGCGACGATGAATTCCGGGATGGCCTTCAGCGTATCGTCGGGCATTACGACGCCTTCGCCGTAGACCTCCTGGGCTTTGTCGCCGGCGTATACCTCCATCCAGGCGATGCGCTTGGCGCCCCCGTAGGTCTTCTCGACAGAAGCATCCAACACCCGCTTCGTGGCCGACCATATATCCGGGCCTATTCCGTCGCCCTCGATGAACGCGACGACTGGGTTATCCGGTATCTTGAGTTCGTCGCCCTCTACCGTTATCTTCTCGCCGTCGTCGGGCACAACAACTTTCTCGAACATGTGCTTTCTCCCTTTACTCTTTCGTGTAATTTAAAAGCCCGCCCGCGCGGACTATAGCTATCTGCCTCGCGTCAAGGTTATGGTCAACGTCAAACGTGGTACCTTTCGTCTTGTTATTAACCGTTATCGGTTTTCCTACTGCAAAGTTCGCATCGTCGGTGGGGATTTCTAAATCGTCGCCCGCCCCGACCTTATCGTAATCCGCCGGGTCGAGGAAAGTCAACGGCAGGATGCCGAAGTTGACGAGGTTGGCCGTGTGTATCCTCTCCAGCGATTTTGCAAAGACGGCCTTCACGCCGATATGCATCGGACACATCGCCGCATGCTCACGGCTGGACCCCTGACCGTAGCTTTCGCCGCCGACCACGAAGCTGTGGGCACCTATGGCTTTCTTCGTCTTAGCCTTCTCGGCGAAGTCCGGGTCGACGCCCTCGAACACGAAGTTCGAATACGTTTCTATATTCGACCTGTACTTGATGCGAGGCCCGGCGGGCATAATATGGTCGGTGGTTATCTTGTCGCCGACCTTGAGCATTACCTCGCCGACCAGCACCTCCGGCAGCGGGACATTCTCCGGCGGCGGCCCTATGTTCGGCCCTCGGCGTATCTCGATATCCGGGTTGTGAACGTGAATAATCATGCTGTCGTCCACTATGAAACGCTCCGGTTGTCCTATAACCGGGTAATCCTTACCCGATTCCCGCGGGTCGGTCATTTCGCCGGTGATGGCCGCCGCGGCTGCCGTCTCGGGACTAACGAGATAGACGTTGGCCGACGGCGTCCCGGACCGGCCGTAGAAGTTGCGGTTGTTGGTCCGAAGCGATACGGCGTTAGTTTTAGGCGCTTGCCCCGCCCCGATGCAGAACCCGCAGGCCGACTCCACCAAGCGCGCGCCCGCGGCGATGAAATCCGCCACGTGCCCGTCGGCGGAAATCATCTGAAGCACCTGCCGGGAACCGGGCGCCACCACCAAGCTCACGTTCGGGTGGACAATTCCGCCCTTCAGTATCTCGGCGACCGTCGCAAGGTCCTTGTACGACGAGTTGGTGCAGGAGCCGATACAGACCTGGTCTACGTCCAATCCCGCCAACTCCGCCACCGGCGAGACGTTGTCCGGGCTGTGGGGCGCCGCGGTCATCGGTACTACTTCGCTTATGTCGAGTTCGATTACCCTGTCGTATTCGGCGCCGTCGTCGGCCGAGAGCGGCACCCAAACGTCGCCGCGTTCCTGGGCTCCCAGGAAAAGCTTCGTAACCTCGTCCGACGGGAATAACGACGTGGTCACGCCCAACTCGGCGCCCATATTGGTTATCGTTGCCCGCTCGGGGACCGACAGGGTCTCGACACCGGGACCGAAGTACTCGAGGACGGTCCCCACGTTTCCCTTGGTCGTCAGATCGGCGAGGAGCGTCAATATTACGTCTTTCGCCGAAACCCAGGGTTGGAGCTCGCCGGTCAGGCGGACGCCCACGACCCGCGGGTACGTAAGCCAGAACGGCCCGCCGGCCATCGCGACGGCCACGTCCAGGCCGCCGGCACCCACGGCGAACATCCCGATGCCGCCCCCCGTCGGCGTGTGGCTGTCGGACCCGAGAAGCGTCTTTCCGGGGGCACCGAAGCGTTCCAGGTGGACCTGGTGGCAAATCCCGTTGCCTGCCCGCGAGTAGTAGATGCCTATCTTCTCAGCGATATCCTTTAGATATACGTGGTCGTCGGCGTTCTCGAAGCCGCTCTGGAGAGTGTTGTGGTCTACGTAACTCACGGACAGTTCGGTCTTCACCTCATCCGCGCCCATCGCCTCGAGCTGCAAGTACGCCATCGTCCCGGTGGCGTCCTGGGTCAGCGTCTGGTCTATCCTTATCGCGGCCCTTTCGCCCGGTACCGGTTCGCCTTCTACCAAGTGGGACTTAAGTATCTTGTCAACCAGCGTCTCCGCCACAACTTCCTCCATCTATTCCTCGTAAATTAGCGCCAATAAAGATTGCGATTTGCTGTCGTCCGGGTCCAGCTCGACGGCCTTACGTAGATAACCGGCGCCTTTCGTCGTTTCGCCGACACGGACGTACGCTTCACCCAAAAGCGACAGCGCAGTCGGGCTGGTAGGGTTCTGTTCGAGTACCTTTTCGAAGCAGCGTATCGTCTTCTCGTGCAACCCGAGCCGCGACGCGGCCACGCCCATATGGTAATACGCGATGTAGTAGTCGGGTTCTTTTTCCAGCAACTTTTCGTACATCTCGATCGCTTCGGCCAGCTTCCCCTTATGATAGTACGCGACTCCGAGCCAATAGTAAGCCAGGTCTAGCTCCGGTTCCATCTCGAGCGCTTTCTTGAAAGACACGATGGCGTCGTCGATACGCACCAGGCGGTAGTAACTTAGGCCGATAAAATAATAGCAAGTAGGGCACTCCTCGGAAGACTTCAACGCCAACTCGAAAGATTTTATGGCTTCGGGTAGTTCGCCGCGGCGGAAATACAGCTCGCCCAGACGCATGTGTATCTCGGGTTCGTCGGGTTTATCCTCGGCAGCGCGCCAGTAGTGTTCGACGGCGCCGTCGAAGTCGCCGGACCGCTCCAGTTCGTACGCGACCCGCATCAGGTTTCGCCAATCGTAGTACTCGCGGGGCGCGCCGCAATGCGGACAGTAGTTGAATTCCTTTTCTATCTCGGCCTTACATTCTATGCACTTCATAGGCCGGTCCCCCAAGTTAATCGTAGCGCCTATATTTCGTTACGTTTCTTCAGATATTCGTTGAATATATCGTCCAGCCGCCGCAATTTAGCTTCGGTGGCAAGGGTCTCGTCCAGACATGCGAGCGCCAGGCGGTCCTTGGCCCAACCGACGGCGTCGCTCAACCTGTTTAGCGCTTCAAACGCGCCGGCACCGGCCTCGGCGAACTCATCCCGGGCCGTCTCCCACGTAACGGCGTCAATCGTATTAACTGCGAATTGAAGTTCGCCAAGGTCGTATCCCTGGCGTAGCCTTTTAAGCCCCACTTCGGCGACGAATTCCTGGACCGCCGTCGGGTCGTTCGCGAGCACCGAACCCTTAAAAGCCTCGAAGAGGGCCGCCATTCGCGGTCGGAGGTCGATCGTCTCCAAACCGCGGTAATGTTCGCTGTCGGACCCGCGCAAGCGTCGGGTAGTCTCGTTTACTATATGCTCTTCGTTTCCGTCAAAAAACGAGGCGAGCAGCTCTTCCGTATCTACGTCTCCCGAAGCCATTCCTTGCCGCCCGCCCGGATAAATTCGTTATAGTTCCGGAGTTTCTGCTCTATCTCGCCGACCCAGTAAGCCGTAAACTTCGAATCGTGGCCGGCGAATACCCTGGTCTCGTAATCCAATCCCTGTTCTACCTTTTCGACGAAAGCGCCTATCGCCGAGTCCGACAAGGCCGTCGGTTCGGCCGACCAATCGAAAAGGGCGCCCTCCAATTCCCTATTATGTTCGGCGTACTCGCTTCCACCGTACGGCGCCAGAGGCGCTGGATTATACGATAGTTGATAACCTTTTAACGCCATTATCAGGTCAACGTAAGAATGTTCGTGAAAAAGCCGCGGGAACGTGAACTCGACCACCTTAGTAGGGGCGGGGTCATCGGGCCGGTTTTTGTGTTCGTTGAAGCGCGAGAACGAGAATCCTTCGTACTTGCTGTAGATTTCCCGTTGGAAGAGCCGCTTTTCGCGCCAGACGCCGCCGTCGTCGGGGTTGATGTCGCCACCCAGCAGGAGTATACAAATGAGCGGCTCGACTCCTTCCAGCGGCTCGAACGGCCGCGACCCCATCATCTGAAGCGATACGTGGAAGCTGTGGGGCAGTATCTCGGCGAATGCGACGGCGGCGTTGGCCAGCTCCGAGAGCATCCAAGGGTCCTTGGTCGTCGGCTTGGACAGGTCGCCCAGTATCTTGTAACGGCCGAAAGAAAACTCCAAAAACCCCCGGACCCTGCCCCGGTCCGGGGTAATGAACTTATGGTTGTCTATGTGTCCGCCCAGCTTCCACATACGGTTGATTAGGTCGAAGTCGTCGAAGTAGAAGAAACAGTCGAACTCGGCGTCCTCGCCCGCACCTGCGCCCACAGTCCTGTGTCCGATGTTGCTGAATTCCACTTCGCCGCCCAGGGGTACGGCGCCCGGGTTCCGGCCGTCGCGAATGCGTTCCACGTAAGGCTGGACGCGCTCCTCATCGTATAAACCGTCCGCGAGGAATATGGCGCCCACCGTGTAGTCCACGTATTCCATACCGGGGTCATAATCGTAGATATCCAGTGATTCGGCCATCTGCTTCAGCGTACCGATGTTATCGGCGATGTACGAAAGCGCCACCAAAGACGATACCGACCTCTCGTAGTATTTGTCGTCCACCTGTACGACGCCCGCGAAATCCCTTCTTATCCGTCCCTCGAGTTGGTTAAAAACAACCGTTTTAACTATTAAACGTATGTAGTTGCCGGCGTACTCGACCGCTTCCGGCGTACCCTCCAGCCACGCCAAAGACGGTATGCCCTCGGACAGGGTTTGCTTCACGAGGAAACGGGGCATCGTAGGGTGGTCGTGCATCTCCCGGAGCAAGTCCTCCATCGCACCGCCCAAAAGCTCCCGTTTGGCCCTGAGCGTCAGCCTGGCAACGACATCGGACTCGGTTTCATCGCCCTCGACGCTTTCTTCTATAAAATCCCGAAGGAACTCGGTCACGCGGTCGCCGATAACCAGCCGGTCGGGGACCCTTTCGGCCAAAAGCTCCGGGCCCGCCACGTACGTGTAAGCCTCGACCGTCTCGCCGTTTAACGCCACGGTAACGGCGTCTCTAACGTACAGACGACCCTCGTCCTCGTAGCGGTCGGCTCGCTCCAGTTCGGCCTCAGTCAGGCCGTCGATCAACCCCCCTACGACCGTCGAATCGTCTTTCGGAACGATGTATGGAAACGACAGGTTTGAGACGACCTTTTCGTAACCGGAAAGCGCCGCCGGTACAACGTCGGCCTCACGTCCTATTACCAGCGAAAGGTAGTACGGGTTCTGTAGAGTCCCGTACACGAAAAGCCGATAATCGCCGCCCACGGCGCTCATTTCCCGTCTGGAAGCCATAACCCCCCATCGCCGCACATTCGCATACGCGCGGTTACAGCGGGTTCTATAGTATACGTTTTAGTTATCCGAGAAGAACTCGGGCAAATGGGTCTTAGCCTGTTCCAGCATCTCATCGCTGGATATGGCCGTCGTGCGCCGCTCGCCGTACTGCCCTTCGACCCACTTTGCGATTTCCATAATGCCCGGGTGGCGCTTGTCTATCTGTTTATCGCCTTCCAACCCGAGGTACTGGTTTACCCACAGGGCTATGCCGGCTACGCCCGACTTGTCGGTCACCGAGATACCCAGCGGCCGTCCGAGGATTCCGCCGGTGTCGAAGATGTTGTAGATTTCCTCGTTCTTGATGACGCCGTCGGCGTGGATTCCGGCCCGGGTAACGTTGAATTCGCTTCCCGCGAACGGATAGTTCGACGGGACGGGCCAGCCCATCTGGCGGAACCGCGCGACTATTTCTCTAATCGCCGACAGGTCCATACCGTCGGTCGTACCCTTGAGACACGCGTACTCGACGCACAGCGCCTCGAGGGGCGAGTTGCCCGTGCGTTCGCCTATGCCCAACAACGAACCGTTGGCCGCAGCGCATCCGTAAAGCCAGGCCGCCACCGGGTTCGTGTGGACCTTGTGGAAGTCGTTGTGCCCGTGGAACTCAAGCTGGTCGTGGGGGATACCCAGTTCGGTCCTCAGATAGTAAACCATCTTAGGTATGCTGCGCGGCAAGGCCGATTCCGGCCATGGCAGACCGTAGCCCATCGTATCACATAGGCGCAGTTTTATCTTCATACCCGTCTCTTCGCTAAAGCGCATTAACCGCTCCGCGAACGGGACCACCGACCCCCAGAAGTCGGCCCGGGTGATGTCCTCGAAGTGACAACGTATCGCCTTGAGCCCGGCTTCGGCGGCCGCGCCTATTACCTTCATGAAGTCCTCGAGAACCTGTGCCCGGCTCTTCTTGAATTTCATAAAAACGTGATAATCGGAGATCGACGTCAGGATTCCCGTCTCCTCGAGCCCTACCTGCTTCACGAGCTCGAAGTCCGCAGGGACGGCACGAATCCAGCCGGTTATCTCGGGATACGGGTAACCTCGCTCCTGGCACTGGGCGAGCGCGTCACGGTCCTTGTCGCTGTACAAAAAGAACTCGCTCTGCCGGATCACGCCGTTGGGGCCGCCCAGCCTATGCATCAGGTCATAAATATGGACGACGTCGTCGACCTCGTAAGGCGGCCGGGCTTGCTGACCGTCCCGGAACGTAGTGTCGGTCACCCATATGTCCTCCGCCGGCGCGAGCGGTACCGTCTCGCCGTCGAGGGCAAACCGGGGAACCTCCGAATAAGGGAACATGTCCCGGAATAGATTCGGTTCGTCGACGTCGACGAGCGGATGTTCCTCCTTGTACTCGGGGGGCTCTGGTTTAACCTTGATAGGCCAATCAGCCTTCCACCAAGGGTCCTTCAACTTCGGCATTTCTCCCTTCCTTTCTCGGACGTAGATACTTCGTTAATTTATTCACAGACTTTATTCTTAAAAAACCTACCTCTTGGGGTCGGTCGGGGAATGCCCATTATACCTATATCGGCGTTTAATTGCAAGTATTTTAACGAGGTTTATTGTACCACCGCTGATAGGAATCAAACTGGCAAGGAACGCCGGTTTTTACTGATTCAACGGCAGGCCGGCCGGAGGGGCGCATAATTGGAATATCCAAAAGGACTCAGATTAGCTCAGACTCTTTTATAGACGGCCGATATGTTCATCTTAAACCGTTCGAGGAGGGGGCGGTCCGTCGCTCTTTCGTAATAGTAACCCAACAAAAACAGCCACGGTCGGGAAAGGCTTACACCTGAATGTAAAACCACTTGTTTCGGAACCAGCCCGTGTATCGTTTCCCTATACAGGTCGGGCGAGTTAAACCTGTAATACGTGGGGAAAACGTCCGTTTCCCGAACCCGGAAAAGGCGTCCGGTAAACCATCTCCTAAAAGCGTAAGGGACCTTGGACGCCAAAAACAATAACGGGCTCATTACGTTAGTCGTCTGGATAACCAGCGAACCTCCGGGTTTTAACACCCGGGCCGACTCGGCGAAAAACGCGATAGGGTCGGATAGATGTTCCACCACAAACCGGGCGCTCAACGCGTCGACGCTTTCGTTGGCGAACGGCAACTCGTACACGCTACCCTGGGCGAACGTGCTATCCCTCAAGCCATCGTGAATCCCCACGTCTATTCCCAATCGAACCCGGGCCTGCACCCGCTCGAGCCACCGGTTGTCGCCGCAGCCCAAATCTATCCATACGCCGTCGGCGGGAACGCTCTTTCGCAGGAGACGGTCGTATATTTCCCATTGAAAACGATAAACGTAACCTCGACGTGCCAGGTACGCTTGAGCCCACCGGAAAATGCGCGCTTCTCTGCCGTCGGACATCTATATTAAACCGGGGATACTAAAAAAGTCTTCGCGTATCGCCAGCGAAGAAACGAAGTGAAGTGGAAAACTATTCGTAGTCGTCTACCGTTATACCTGGATAATGCTCTACGCGAGAACCGTCGCCTTCCAAATAAACGGCTATAAGGTCGAAACGATAAGCAGGGTCAAACTCGTCGGTCTCTTCGTTAAGATAGCCGAACGCGGCCTTGCGGACCCGGGCGAACTTGCGCGCGCCGAAGCTTAAACGGGGGTCGGGCGCGCCTTTTGTTCCCGACTTCACTTCGGCGAAAACGAAGCAGTCGCCGTCGCGGGCGACTATGTCTATTTCTCCCGAACGGGTCCGATAGTTACGGGCTAATACTTCGTAACCGCTCGCTTTTAAAAAAGCTACCGCGGCGTCTTCGCCGCGTTTTCCTTTAGCCGATTTCCCCCCTCCAACCATCAATTAGATAACGTTCTCATCGGCCCACAGAAGGTCTTGGAATTTGTAACTGTAATCCGTTTCGTTGAATACCTCCTCCTGGCGGGCCGATATCAGGAAGAACGGGTCGTGGATAAGGCCGGTTAAAAGCTCCAACGAACTATCTACGTCTCCGAGCCTCGCGCAAGTGCAGGCCAGGCAATACGCGGTCACCCTGTCGTCGGGGTCCATCTCGAACGAGACCCGGTAACAATCTTTCGCGTCCTCTACGCGGCCCAACGCCTCATAGCTTTCGCCCAGCGCCCGCCAGATGTCGGGCCTCGCCGGTCGTATTTCGAGGGACCGTTGATAAAGCATGACCGCTTCATTGTACAGAGTCAGCTCAAATTTCAGGCGGGCGAGATTGGACCATCCGCAGGCAAGTAAAGGCGCCTGCAATACGGACTTCCAATAATACTCTTCGGCCTTATCGTATCGGTACGCCCTGTGGTAAGCCAGTCCTACTAAGTGCAAGCACTCCGCGTCGTCTCCGGCCAACGACAAAGCTTGCTCGAAGAACAGAATAGCAAACTCCGGCTCGCCTTCGTCCAGGGCCTTTTGCCCCATCTCGAAGAATTCCTGATACTTATTCCAGCGCTGTTTTTCGTGTTTATCGTGTCGGTCGTCGTCCATATCTAACCTTCATTCAACCGGATAATACATTCATACTTTCCCTCACCGGGCGGAACGTAAAACGATGATGAGCCGTCGGCCCGTAACGTTCGAGTGCTTCTTTATGACCCGCGGTCGCGTACCCTTTATGCTTATCGAAACCATAACGCGGGTAAACCCCGGCGAGCCGTTCCATCATAGCGTCCCGGTGCACTTTCGCGACTATTGACGCGGCGGATATGGCGGCGATTTTTGCGTCTCCGCCTACCACTGGCGTCTGCGGTACAGGCATCGGGATTTTTTTGTTACCGTCCACCAGAACGTGCTGCGGTATTACCTCCATCCTTTCGACTGCCCTGGCCATCGCGGTCAACGCGGCATTTAACACGTTTTTCTCGTCCACAACCCCCGCGGAAGCGATGCCCAAACCAACGGCCGCCGCTTGCTCAAGTATTATACTACATAACTCCGTACGTTGCAAGGCGGTCAACGATTTCGAGTCGGCGAGACCGGGTATATCAACGCCGTCGGGCAATACGACCGCCGCCGCGACTACCGGCCCGGCGAGCGCACCTCTTCCGGCCTCGTCGACGCCGGCCACGAAAAAAAAACCTCCGTTTCCAGCGTCTCCGGGAAAAGGTCTCGCCTCATCCAAGACGCCGAGCAACGAAGGTTCAATGTGATTGGCCACGCGGTCCATCGCCGACACTACTCCCGTTTTATCGGCGGACCAAAACTCTTATTAATCCAAATTATATATACGAGCCGTTAGAAATCAAGCCTCTTTTGGCGCGTCTACTTCCGTCTCCTCTCCCTCTCTTTCGCCGACCTCCTCTTCGGGTTCGGCTTCTATTTCCTCTTCCGGCTGAACCCCCGCGTTTTCACCCTCCTCGGAGGTCGGCTCCTCCGACGGTTCGGCTATTTCCGCTTCGGCTTCGGGTCTCTCGTCGCCCGCCGGCTCACCTTCCGCAGCCGGCTCCTCGGCTTCCTCGACGACGGGTTCCGCTCTCAAAGCCGCTTCGGCCGCCCTGGCGGCCTCCATCTCTTCGGCGGTCATGGCGCGTTCGCGCACACGAGCCTTTTTGCCAACCCTCTTCCGGAGGTAGTACAGCTTGGCGCGGCGTACATCGCCTTTCCGTACTACTCTTATGCCGACTATCCTGGGCGAGTGAAGCGGGAATATCCGCTCGACGCCGACGCCCGACGATATCTTGCGGACCGTGAAGGTCTCGCGCGCCCCCTTGTGCTTACGGGCTATTACGGTACCCTCAAAGTCCTGTACACGGGTCTTCTGACCCTCGATAATCTGTACGCTCACGCATACGGTGTCGCCGACGTCGAAGTCGGGGATCTTAGACCGAAGCTGGTCTCTTTCCAGTTCTTTTATTATCTGGCGCATTTCCGTCTACTCCTGATTCCGGTATCGCTGGCCGTAGCGCCGGCGTCCCTGTCTCCCATAAACCGATTATTTTATTAGCTCTTCTTGCCGCGTCGATTGAAAACCCTATCGACGTATATGGCGACCGCTGAGCGTACGGGTAAGTGATAAAAATCCCCCGGTCCGCGTATCGGTTCCAAAACCGCGTCGGCGGCCATCAGTATGTCTTCCGTAAGCCCGTAACCTGTCCCGAATAGTAGCAGTACGGACCTTCCGTCGGCCGCGTCGAAGAGTTTTTCGGCCGGAACGCTCTCCCGTTCCCACCTGGCGGTAGTCCCGACCACAAACGGTTCGGCGCCTTCACGTCTCGCGACGTCTTCGTACGCGTCGCTCAACGAATCCACCAACTCGGCTATACCGACCGCCAGCTTCCGGTGGGGTCTATATTCACCGCCGACGCCCTCGGCCCAGTGGTGGATAACCTCGCCGATCAGGGCCTTCTGCGATTCGAACGGATTGGTCAGGTACAGCCGTTTCACCCCGTAAGTCAACCCGATCCGGCCCATATCGTGCAAATCAAGGGGCGTTATACACGTCGCTACGATTTCGCCGTAACGGTTGTAAGTCGGGTAGTGAACCAGGGCCAAATATAACGCGCGCTCCGCCAATCCGTATATCTATACCTCTAAATCTCGTTCTAATCGTCGGGTCGGCCCGTTTCCTCTTCCCTGTACAATAAATCGGGCCTCAGCCGTTTAGTCCGCTCCAGCGCTTGCTCCCGGCGCCACTTTTCGATCGCCGCGTGGTCCCCAGAGAGCAGTACGTCCGGGACCCGCATCCCGAGATATTCCTGGGGCCTCGTATAATACGGATGGTCGAGCAACCCGGTCGTAAAGCTGTCCGTAGCGGCGCTGTCCTCATCCCCCAAGGCACCCGGCTGGAGGCGGGCCATCGCGTCGATAAGCGCCAGCGCGGCCACCTCACCGCCGCTCAGCACGAAGTCCCCTACCGATATCTCCTCGTCGACCAGGGCGAGCCGGACCCGCTCGTCGACCCCCTTATAGCGACCGCAGAGTATTATCAAACGCTCTAATCCGGCCAGTTCCTGAACCCGGCCCTGGGTCAGCGGCCTCCCCTGGGGCGTGAGATATACCCTATGCCCTTGTCCGTGTTCCGTCTCTATCGCTTCGACGCATCGGAAGAAGGGTTCGGGCTTCATTATCATGCCGACGCCCCCGCCGAAAGGGTAATCGTCGACTCCTTTATACTCACCTTCGGCGTAATCCCGAAGGTCGTGGGCCCGCACCTCCAAAAGCCCGTTTTCGAGGGCGCGCCCCAGGACTCCGAAACCCAACGCCGCGTCGAAAAACCCCGGGAATATGGTAACTACGTCTATCTCGCACCGGTTCATTCCCACGGGATGTCCCGGATTACAATACGGTCACCGGGCGAAATCGAAACGACGTGAGCCCGGGCCAACGGGACTAGATACTCGCTTCCGTCCCTGTCTATTACCAGAACATCGTTCCCGGCGGTTTCGATGAAACCGGTTACGCGCCCTATCGAATTCCCCTCGTCGTCGTAAACCGGCAACCCTTCAAGTTCGTACTCGTAAAATCCGTCCTCATCGAGGGCCGGTAACGTCTCGACCGGCATTAATATACTCGCGCCTTTAACCCCTTCGGCCGCGGAACGGTCGTCTATCCCCGATAATTTATAAAGAACACCCTTGGGCGTGCGGCGAAAGCCTTCGATTATTACCGGCACGTCGCCGCTTTTAAGTCTCAAGAATCCCTCGCACCCCGGCTCGAAGTCCAATAAGCCGTCGGTAACGTCGTCGCACATCACTTCCCCCTTGACCCCGTGGGGACGCCTGACCCGTGCCACGACGACTAGCGATACGCTCTCGTTCACCGGCCGGTTGACTACTCGAGAATCTCCAGGACGGCGCGCCTTTCCCGCTTCATCGCAACCGCGTTCAGGATGGTCCGCAGGGCCCGCGCCGTGCGCCCGTTCTTACCGATGATCCGGCCGATATCCTCCGGTGCCACGCCGAGCTCGATAATGTGGGTCTTCTCGCCCTCAATCTCGTTGACCTCGACCGCGTCCGGATTCTCTACCAGGTGCTTGGCGATGTACTCGATTAAATCCTTCATTTAGTATCCTCCCGGTTCCTGGTTTTGGTTCTACGTCTCCGACTATAATCCTGAACTCGATTTACTTACATCGCAGGCCAGCGCAAGCGATTACTAACATCGTCTCTAAACCGGCTTCGCCTTCATCTCGACGAACTTCTTCATTATCCCGGTACGGGATAGAATGTTTTTGACGGTGTCGGAAGGCTGCGCGCCGATACCCAGCCAGTACAAAGCCCGTTCCTCGTCGAGGACCGTCTCCGGCGGGTCCTTATGAGGGTCGTAATGCCCTATTTTTTCGATAAACCGGCCGTCGCGTTTCGCCCGCTTGTCGGCGATTACGATCCGGTAGAAAGGTCTTTTCTTCGAACCCATCCTCATCAGTCTTATGCTTACGGCCAAGTCTTACCTCCTGTTAAAGAGCCCGAGTATCCGAAACCGGTTCAAGCGATACGTATAACTCGGTTCTCTACTGGATTAACCCTTTTAACTCCTCAATCGCCGCCCGCGGGTCCGCCGCGCCGAAGACGGCGCTACCGGCAACGACTATATCGGCTCCGGCTTCGGCGACCCGGGCCGCGTTTTCAGGTTTAACTCCGCCGTCGACCTCGAGCAAGCACCGACCGGATAAACCGGCACCGTCGATAACCCGCCTCGCGTTCTCGATTTTCGCGTAGACCGACTCGATGAACGATTGACCGCCCCATCCCGGGTTAACAGACATTATCAATAGTATGTCGACGTCCCCCAGAATCGGTTCGACGGCGGCAACCGGCGTCTGCGGGTTCAGAGCGACTCCGCCCTTCTTCCCGGCGGCCCTGGCCACCTGTACGGCCCTGTGGACGTGGGCGGTGGCCTCTACGTGTACCTCTACGTAGTCGGCTCCTGCAACGCAGAACGAATTCACGTGGCGTTCGGGTTCGGCGACCATCAGATGGGCTATCATCTCCATCCCGGCGGCGGATTCCCGCAGGTCCGCCGTCATCTTCGACCCGAAGGTGATTTCCGGTACGAACAGGCCGTCCATAACGTCCAAGTGAACGTATCGCAACCCGGCATCCCGGCATAACTCGACCGCCTCCGCAGCTCGGCCGAAATCCGCCGAAAGGATGGACGGCGCGAGCTCGGCCACCGCTAGAAGCCCCCCTCGGGCGGACCGCCGGAAATTACTATGTCTATCGCGTCGCCTTTCTTGACGTTCTCGCCCAGTTCCGGCGACTGGCGTATTATACGCCCCTCCGGCACCATCGTCGAAGGCTCGCTCGAAACGTTTCCGACGGCCAACTCGTACTCGCGCAGGGCGCCGGCCGCCTCGTCCACCGTCATACCGACCAGGTTTACCGGCATCAATATGGTCGCTTCTTCCGAACCCAGGCTCACCATCAAGCTAACCTTTGTGCCCCGTTTGACCTTCTTGTGCGGTTCCGGGTTCTGTTCGATTATATGGTCGGCTGGAACCGCGTCATCGTGGACTTCTGTCACCTCGCCGAGCACCAGACCGTTGCGGGATATTATCCGTTCGGCCTGGCGGAGCGTGTTACCGACGAGGTTAGGCATGTGTATCTTACCGAGGCCGCCGCTGACCCGGATTTTTACGGTACGTCCTTCTTTGACGGTTACGCCCGGTTCAGGCTCCTGCGACACGATATAACCGGCGGGTAAACTCGATTCCTTCGCTTCGCCGGCGTTCTCCAACTTTAGGTTTCGCTCGGCGATGAGCGCTTCGGCCTCTTCGACGCTGTGTCCGATAACGTCCGGCACTACAGTTTCGGGCCGCTCCGTGCCGGCGCAGCCGCCGAAACCCTTTACCATTATAAAATAACCTAAAAGGATTGCGACGAAACCGGCGCCGACCTGGGTGAGAAACCTTATCAAACCCTTCTTGAAAGCCTGTTTGTCCAAAAAAGCCGCCCTGGGTTAAAGGGTTTAATAGATAAACATCCCCGTTCGCTCCTGACCCTTCCCCGGCCCAGGAACGTCCACCTTTAATCTTGCCCTTGAATCGGCGCCGGAGCGCCCTCATTTAATCGCGGGAGGACTCCCGCCTCTACTCTCTCCGTTCCCCCACTGTAAGGGGATAATCCCCTACGATAAGGGGGTATTCCCCCACGGTAAGGGGGGTGTATTGATAGCATAAAAGGCGGGCGTTTTCAAGGAGAAAAGGGGCCTATGTCAACGGCCCTATCGTTCTATTCCCTTTGCTTACATAAAAGTCGTACCGACTCTAAAGAGCTTTCCAGAATTCGGTTGGAAAATAACTGGGATGTCGATCGAAAACATCGTATTCGAATCGGCGAAAAAGCCTACCCGCCGACCAAGAAATAGACGATTATACGCCCGATTACCGTGGCGATGACGCCGATAATTACCCCGACGACAATCTTCTTTATCAGCGGCGTGGGTGCGTCATCGTCTTTCATTACGCGGACCGTACGTTTAGTCTCGCCCGGAGTTGACGGCCCGGCCTCGGCGAGTGCTCCTCCCAATGCTTCTATCAATTCTCCGGCCCGTTTCCTCCTAATCTTTTCCTTTTCCTTCCGGTATTTCTTCAGGGTCTTTTTAACGTCGTCGGCCAGGTCTTCGATTTCGTCCAGCTCGCTCAGGGGCAGCGTACCGGCGGTGTAATAAAGCGACTCGATTTTGCCGTAAGCGTCGTCAATTCTCGACCGATACGCGTCGTTCCACTCGTCCGGTGAAACCCCGGGATGCGCGTATAAGGCCTTAAACGGTATGTAGCAGGCGGCTCGAACCGGTTCCATCCCGCGTCTCGATATGCCTTCGTCAATAGACGCCACCAGCAGTGAGTACGCCTTCTTTACGTTTTCGTCCTTCGGCAGGACGTTGTCGTCCTCGGGTAGGACGTTTTCGTCCTTGGGCAGGGGCGGTTCTGCGAAGTACGCGGACAGAAGGTCGCGAAGAAGGCCGTACAGCCAGTAAACGACGGCGACGTCTCTACCGGTTTCATAACCGCCGGAGTCGTTCATCTACCGAGGGTCCTCCCGCAATCAGAAATGGCTAAACCCTCTCGGCGGGATCGGTTTTCGCTCACCGTCTACCGATAGCGTAACGCCTTTGCTCGGTTCAGTTATCGTCCCGATGACCGACCCTCGGCAACCGGTCTCTTCAATTATACTAACAACGCTATTCGCGTCTTCCGGCGCGACGGCGAACAGCAACTCGAAGTCCTCCCCGCCGTCGAGGGCGTACTCGTAGACGTCTACGCCGAGTTGCGCGGCGGCTTCCGACGCCGCATCAGAAATGGGCAAGTTCCCGCCGTCCACGTTCACGCCGAGGTTTTGGGCCGTCGCAATATGATAAAACGATATCGCTAGACTGTCCGACGTATCTATGCACGCGTGCACCAGGCCCGATTCGCGTAAGCGTCTGCCGAGCTCGACTCGCGGCTCCGGCCGCAGGTGCCGTTCTTCGGCCGGCTCTTTCGCGCCGTGCGGCAATTCAACGCGCCCGCCCAGCGAATCCAGACCGGCTTGAGCCAACCCGACTTCGCCGGTCAATACCAGAACGTCGCCGGAGACGGCGCCGGCCCGGGTCATAGCCGTCCCCGGCGGGACTTTCCCCAGGAGCGCGACCGAGATGAAGACGCCGCCGCGACTACCGACTACGTCGCCCCCGACCACCGCCAGCCCGTATCGACCGGATATCCCGGCGATTCCGTTGTAAAGCCGCTCGAAGGTAGATGTCGGCGTGTCGCCCGGCGCGGCCAGTGAAAGTAACACCGCCCAGGGTTCGGCGCCCATAGAAGCCAGGTCCGACAGGTTCGCGGCGATGACCCGATGCCCCAGGTCTTCGGGCGTGAAGTAATCGAAGTCGAAGTGGACGCCTTCGACGAGCGCGTCGCAGGTGAGGACGGTCTCTTCGTCGTTCGGCGCCAGCAGCGCGCAGTCGTCGCCGGGCCCCAGGACGACCGACGGGTCGGACGACGAGACCCGGTCGAGAAGCCGGCGTATCATATCGATCTCGCCGACGTCCCGCAGGGTTTCCGGTTCTTCGCTCATAGGCTAGGGGTTATATAAAGAAGAAGACGACGGTCATTATTAAGTAGACCACCAGAAGCAGCAAACCTTCGAACCAGTTGGCCTCGCCGTCCAGGGTGACGATCGCGGTTATCATTAGGGAAAGACCGACTGCGGCCACTTCCAAAGGCGTAAAGACGAGTACCAGCGGCTCCGCCCACAGGTGGCTCACGAGGCAGATAAGGGGCGCGACGAGGAGCGCTATCTGGGCGCTCGAGCCCTGTGTTACGGCGATCGCCAGGTCGAGCCGATCCCTCCAGGCGAAGTAGAGGGCCGAGCTGTGTTCAGCCGCGTTTCCCACTATAGCAATTACCACGAGTCCTACGAAAATTTCTCCCCAGCCGAGGGTCTCGGCCGCGGCTTCGACCGACTTCACGAGTATCTCCGACACGAAGATGACCACCGCCGTCGTTATAACCAGGACGATTACCGCGCGGCGCATGGGCATAAAAGTATCGTGGCTTATCTCGGCCTCGTCGCCGTGGGGGAAGAGATGGCGGTGCGTTACGAACGAGAAGAGGAGGCTCGCGCCGTAAGCCACGATGAGAAGTACCGACAGGAACAGGCTTATCCTGTCCTCGGCCACGTGCTCGACCGCCGCCCCGCCGGTAAGGTGAAAAAGAGACGGCATCAGAAGGGCCGCGACGGCCAGCACCATCAGCGTCGCGCCCATCCCTGCGGCGGCCCGGTTGAAACGTTGTTGCGAGTATCGGAATCCGCCGACGAGGAAAGCGGCACCGAGCACCAACAAGCTATTACCGAGTATCGAGCCGGTTATAGAAGCCTTGACCACTTCGTTTATCCCCGCCCGAACTCCGGCCAGCCCGACGATGAGTTCGACGGCGTTGCCCAGGGTGGCGTTCAAGAACCCGCCGAGGGTCGCACCGGCCCGGGAGGCCACCGCCTCCGTCGCCAGACCCAGCAGTGCGGCCAGCGGCACCAGGGAAAGGGCCGCCGCGAAGAACGTCAGGACCGGCGGCGCGCCGGCGAAGTGAAGGACACCGGCGACCGGGACGAGGACCAACAATATCATCAAGTACTTCATCGGTATCGAGCGGCGACCGCGTTTAGCCGCGCTGAAACGTCTTTTAAAGTATTATTAAAACGTCGGCCAATCAGGTTACGCGGGTGACCTTTTCTTCCATCGTCTGGGGTTTGTCCCGCCTATCATCGACGTTTATCAAAGTCATTACCCTTCGGGCACCGGCGTCAAACGGCCGTTCGTGCATCTCCCGCACCGCGGCGAATATCCGGTCGAGGTCGCCCTCGACGAACGTCACGTTGGCGCCGACGACGTATTTCAAATCCGTGTAACCGTCGAGTACCGCGACAACGTCCTTGACGTACGAAGCAATCCCCGTGTCACCGGTCCCTATCGGGACTACCGTTACTTGAGCTATAGGCATAGCTTAACTCCGTCGTATCTCCGCAAGAAATAATACGCCGCCGACGGCCCCGTATGGTATATTATCGAACCGTTATGGACGTCGCCGACGGAAACCGAGCCCGTTCTGTCGAAGACATCGCCGCGGCGATGGTCGTCGAATCGCTGGCCGGGGGCGGGACCCTTAAGGTAACAATCAATAGCCGCTCTATGTCGCCCTGTATCCTGCCGGGTGACACTTTGGAATTACGCGCACCGGGCCGTCGATTGCTGCCGGGCACCGTCGTTATTGCCTTGGGGCGCCGTCGTTTGCTGACCCACAGGGTTGTCGCCACTCGTCCGGGCGCGGTCCTGTTAAAAGGCGACGCGGCGCCCGACTTCGACGGGTGGTTGACGTCGGAACGGATTATCGCCGAAGCCTTCGCGATAACCCGGCACGGCCACAGGCACGATCTTAAGACTACGGCAAACAGGTTCAGAGGTCTCGCCGCCGCGGTTCTTTCCCGTTTCCAGGCCTCCCTCTGGCCCGGCCGTCCCGACGTCGGTTTCGCACGGTTGGCCGGCGGCGCTTTCTTTATGGCTTATCGTTCGGTACTCCGCTTACTATTCCTCCGCCTTTAGGATCTAAATTGGACCAATAGTATGTCGCTGTTCTCCTGGTCGACGACGTAAATACCACCCTTGCTCCCGACGGCCAAATCGACCGGCTGCGCGCCCCGTCGGTCCTGGAATATGCGAGAGAAGTCCAGCGCACCCATAAACGTCCCGTCGGTGCAGAAGAATTGCAAGCGGGGCAGGTCGCCGCGTTCGGCGGTAACGACGATACCGTCGCCCACCACTTCGTCTATAGAACTGCCGTAGAGCTTCCGCAGGGTCTTCGCGAGAGCGCCGGACCTATCCACTGCCAGAGCAGTGAGCCCGTTGAAGCGCCCGGGTTGACCCCCGCGGCTGTGACCGCCGAAGGCCGTTATAAAATTCCCGTCGTGGCCGAACTTGTACACGTAGTTGTTGTTGGAATCGACGATGTAGAGGGAATCGGTTCGGTCTGCGTCAACGTCGTTAATAAAGACCGAGTAGGACGCGTCCTCTTCAAGCGTCAGGTAAATCTCGAGTTCGTCGAATTTACCGTCGGCCGTAAACCGTTGTATGCGCCGCTGGGACGATTCGGCAACCAGTATCCGTCCCTTATTGTCGTACGTTACCGCCCAGGGGCTCGTGAACGCCCCCTTCGCGTTCCCGGCAACCGGGTTTCCGGCCCGGTCACGCCCGCCGATGAAGAACTGGAAGCGGCCGGACGCGTCGAATTTCTTGACGGCGTGGCTCGAGCTGTCCACGACCCATACGTTCCGCTCCCGGTCGACCGCCAGGTCCACCGGGTTTTCCAGCTCGTCCGGCTTCTCGCCCCGGGTTCCGTAAGTAGCCGTGAAGGCCTTTTTATTCCCGTCGTAAAGGCGGACCGTGTTCTCCCGCCCGTCGAGGATGTAAAGGTAAGGACCTACGACGGCCGCCGCCGTCGGCGTCCCGCGTACGGCGTCGAGGTCGGCCAAGGACTTGACGATGACCGCCGACTCGAGCAATATCGGTTTAGCCCGGGGCGCAGGTGCCGTCGTCGAGGCCGCGGCCGCAGCTTCACGAACCGCCGCCGTAGGTATCTCCAAAACCGTTACGCGGTCACGGCCGGCCTCCTTCGACATATAAAGCGCCCTATCGGCGGCCTTGATTAGCGAGTCCGCGTCTTCGCCGTGGAGCGGGAAGAACGACAGGCCGATGGAGGTCGTTATCTCGACTTTTATATTCTCGGACTCGTCCACCAAAATCGGGTTTGCCTTGCAACTGGCCCGGATGTCCTCGGCCAACCTTTCCGCCTTCGCCGGGCCGAACCCGGGCAATATGATAACGAACTCTTCGCCGCCGTACCGGGCGACGAAACCGGCGGTCCCGATTACGTTCGACAGAATCGTGGTGAAGGTTTTCAGTACGTGGTCGCCGGCGGGATGTCCGAAGTTGTCGTTTACCTTCTTGAAGAAGTCCAGGTCGGCCATGCCGACCGCTACTTCGACATCGTCGCGCCGGGCCGCCTCCAGGACTTCGTCTAGCTTAGTGTTGAGGTAAGAGCGGTTGAAGGCGCCGGTAAGTGGGTCGCGTTGGATATAATCTTTGTTCACCGCCTGATACAGGAGCGAGTGGTATTCGTCGTGCAGTTTCGAGTAGTCCCGCTGGGAGAGCTGAGGCGCGTCCAGCCCGTATATGTCAAGGGTGTATTTGAGTTCGTTGTTCGCGAGGGTGATGGGCAACGCGATAATCGGTGTCTGGCCTTCCACGCCGGCCGGCCGGAGGGACGACGAGAAGAAGAGCGGCTTTTTCCCGAATCCCGGGTCGACCGACGAGAGGACGCAACCTTTGAAGACGGTCGTGTCTTCGATAAGATTGAGTATGTCTTCGGCTATGGACGGAAAGTCGAACTCGAAGTTTATCCGGTGGTTTATCTCGCTTATCCGCAAGTTTATTTTGGATGACGCGGCCGCGCCCCGATCCCATTCGCCCATCAATACCTCCATCTTCCCCGGAAGTTACGGTTTTGATTTTATACGACGGCGCCGGAGAAGTCAACGGGAATTGGGAAAAGCACAAACCCCACAAAGGCGAATTTATTAAAAACGCGAAATGACCCGTTATATATACCGCCACGGAAGGCGCCCCGATGTACTCATGTAAAAAACCGGGCCTTTCGAACGCCCGGTTTTAGGTTCGAAATAAATCCAATACGCTCTACGACGCGTACTCCACTGCCCGCGTCTCCCGGATGACGACAACTTTTATCTTGCCCGGGTAGTCCATCTCCTCTTCGATTTTTTTCGCTATCCTGTACGCCAACTCCGCCGCCTCGGCGTCGTCCAACCGTTCCTGCTCGACGATTATCCGCACTTCCCGGCCTGCTTGAATCGCGTAAGCCTTCGAGACGCCGGAGAAGCCGTCGGCGAGTTCCTCGAGCTCCGTAATCCGCTTGATGTAGTTCTCCAGCGGTTCGCGCCTGGCACCGGGTCGAGCCGCGCTTATCGCGTCGGCGGCGGCCACCAGTACGGCCTCGACGCTGGTAGGTTCGCCGTTGCCGTGGTGGGTGGCCGCGGCGTTTACGGTCTTTTCGGATTCCCCGAACTTCTTCAACATGTCGGCGCCCAACTGGGCGTGGGTACCCTCTACGTCGCGGTCGATTGCTTTACCTATATCGTGGAGGAGCCCCGCTCGGCGTGCATCGTCGTAATCGGCGCCGAGTTCGCTGGCCATGATACCCGCGAGGTACGCGACTTCTTTAGAGTGTTGTAATACGTTCTGGCCGTAACTGGTGCGGTACTTCAAACGCCCCAGCACTTTGGCCAGGTCGGGGTGCGTATCTGACACGTTGATCTCGAACAAGGTGTCCTCGCCGACCTGGGCGAGATGCTCGTCCATCTCCTTGCGGCATTTCGCGACGATTTCCTCGACGCGGCCCGGGTGAATGCGCCCGTCGGTTATCAGCGTCTCCAGTGACTGACGCGCGATTTCCCTTCGGACCTGGTCGAAAGAGGATATGATTACGGCGCCCGGCGTATCGTCTACGATGAGGTCAACGCCGCATTCGGCTTCGATCGACCGGATGTTCCGGCCCTCGCGGCCGATTATGCGCCCTTTCATCTCGTCGTTGGGGAGCTCGACGACGCTGACGGTCGTCTCGACCGTATGGTCGGAAGCGCAACGTTGGATGGCCTGACTAATAATATTACGCGCCTCCCGTTCGCCTTCCTGGATAGCGCGTTCTTTTACCTCTTTAATAGTGCGGGCGGCCTCGTGCTCGACTTGAGAGACCAGATTATCCATTAGGATTTTCTTGGCCTCTTCGGCAGTCATTCCGCTCACTCTCTCGAGCATCCGGTTTTGTTCTTCGGTCTTCTTTGCTAGCGCTTCCTCCTTAATCTTTAACGCCTTGTCGCGGTCGTTTATCGTGTTTTTGCGGCTCTGCAGTTGCTGGTCGAGCTTGGCGAGTTCGCCTTCTCGGCTCTTCAAGTTCTGGGTTTTCTGGTAAATCCTGTTCTCTTCGTCCCGCAGTTCCTTTCTTTTTGAGTCCAGTTCCCCTTCTACTATCTCCTTCTGCTTTAACGCTTCGTCTCTTGCTTCCAGTACCGCGGCTCGTTTGACGTTATCGGATTCCCTTTGCGCTTCGTCGATAATCTTTTCCGCTATCGTCTCCGCGGTCTTTATCTTAGACTCGGCTATCCTCCTTCGTACCGTATAACCCAACCAGAAGGCCGCCGTACCCACCGCGGCCCCCGCCCCTATCCAGATAAGGACGGTCTGTATCGTGATATGCATAGTGTCCTCCCAGCCGTGCGGCCGGTCCCGACACCACGCGGAACGGCCCGGACGGACCCCTCTGCCCGCTTCGTCGGTCTTGTGTCAGATTATCGGTTAAAGAGAACATCTGCGTCCGAGTTTATTTATGTAAAACGACAACCGTATTTCCTGTCCCGCGCGGTTCGGCACGTAAAACGCCTTACCCGAACTAACTCCGGTCCCGATATCGACCGTTCGCACGTATATGTAAATCGTTTCTATATTATCCGCGGGCAGTACCCGCAGACTGTTCCCGATTACGTCAATAATCTAATATATCTATCGTTTTAAGTCAAGATAAAAAATTCGCCAAATTCCGTCATCGAATATAGAAGTACGCCGCAGGTATCGCGGAATTAGGTTATCACGAAGTTGAACTTCTAAATAAGAAGTTGAAATAGCGGGATTTACGTCCACCGAATCATCGAACACGGCGGGGATAAATCCCGCCGCTTCAACTTACGGAGAAATCGATATGAATACCGCTTCGATATCGCCGGTCGTACTATTCGACGAGCGTCACGAATTTCGGGACCGACCCGTCGATTAAATGCGGCGATATGCCCTCGATATAAACCGGCGTCAAAGCGTAACCGATCGGCCCGGTCCGCCTGTCTATATATATCGTCAAGACCGCACTCTTACGCCTGGACGGGAAGACGGTGTCGAAGACGAAGTTGCCCAATCCGTACGCGATAATCGCCCGATTGTAGATCTCTACCGGTCCCAATACGTGGGCATGGTGCCCCAACACTACGTCGGCGCCGGCGTCGACTACCGCTTGTGCTATGTCCCTTTGCTTGCTCGTCGGTTCGGTGTCGCCTTCGACGCCCCAGTGGAGGCATACGATAACTATATCGGCTTCACCGTCGGCGTCCGCGACCCGATCCAAAACCATCGGTTTATCGAGCCACGCCACTCCGGGTTCGCCCGGCGCCGCAGAATAGGAGCGGGGTTCTACTTCGTTGAACGCCAGGCAGCAAACCCTGAGCCCGTCGACATCGTACGCGGCCGGGATGCTTGCTCCCTCTTCGTCCAACCCCGCGCCGCACCGGGCCAACTCGACCGAATCGAGTGCGTCCATCGTATCTTCGAGGCCCGCAACGCCGTAATCCATCGTGTGGTTATTAGCTAAACAAACTATGTCGAAACCGGCGTCAGCCAACAATCCGGCAGAACCGGGGCGCCCGGCCAAATAAGTAGCGCCGCCGTATGGCCCTTTTCCGGGCACGTGCTCCGTCTCTTCTGTAAGAGCGCATTCCAAGTTACACACAGCCAGGTCTGCCGAACCGACCACATCGCGGACTGAATCGAACGGGTCAATCCCTTCATCGACGGCGGTTTTCACTCCCCGGGCGAGGGAGACGTCTCCAACGGCCACGATGGTTATAACTCGCGGTATAGAACCGGCCGAAACTCTTTGGCGTAAGGTGTCTTCAGGTGGCCTGCAAGAACCCACTGTGGAAAACGTAGCCAACAACGCGAGGGCAATAAACAGTGCGCAGACGCGTTCGATAATCGACCGCGTAGTAGTCTTCGTCTCCGGCGTATTACGTGTCTCTTGTTCTCGCATAACGCGCAGAAACAGCCCCTACCGGAGCTGTCAAAGAGTGAATAAAACGTGACCCATTTACTTCCGTGTTAGCGGCCCGCGTCCCCAGTTCAACTTCTTGCTTATAAGCCCGTAAAAGTCCAACTCCTCCAGCCTGATAAGTTGGAGCCGGTGTTTCGCACGCGTAATGTAACAAGTGTCTTCTCTTGTTATCGTGTACACCGTTTGACCGTCGACCGTCAACTGGAAGTCTCGCTCGCCCCGCGCGTCGAGCCGGACGCGTATTTCCAAATCCGGCGGTAGTACCAGCGGCCGGACCGTAAGCGAGTGGGCGCATATCGGCGTAAGGAGCAGCAAGTCGACCCTCGGGTCGACTATCGGCCCCCCCGCCGACATCGAATACGCCGTCGAGCCGGTCGGCGTACCGCATATCAACCCGTCCCCCCGATACGTAAAAATGTGGTGGCCTTCCACCCACGCTTCTATCTTCACTATGCGGGATATGTCTTTCGGCCCCAGGACGAAGTCGTTTATTGCAAGCAGACCCTTGATGTGCCCTTCCGCCGGTTTCTCGACCCGAGCCTCCAACGCCATACGGCTCTCGACGGTAAAACCGCCGTCTTCAATTACATCCACGGCCTGTTCGAGGCGGCCGTAGTCGAGTTCGCTCAGGAAGCCCAAGCCGCCCAGGTTAACGGCCAGGATTGGACGTTCGTAGGGCGTAACCAGACGCCCGACGTGGAGCAGGCTGCCGTCGCCGCCAAACGATATTACGACGTCGCACGCGTCGCCGAACTCTTCGGGCGGCACGCCGTCGTCGGCCGCACCGCCGTGGCGGGCCGTCGCTCTCTCGAAGACGAACGCCAGGCCCTTTCGTTCAAGGAGCCCGGCGCATTCTTTTACGGCTTCGCTCGTCCCGTCGAGCTGCCAGTTGGCTATTATACCGTACGTATATTTCGCCACTGTTCGTCGACTACTTTTTCGTTTACTGGACGTGCAGCGTGCGATATATCTGCTGCGACTCGTCTATATATTGGCGCCCCAGCTCGATGTCGCCCTTGTTCGTGTAGATAATGCCCAGGTTGTTCAGGGCCTTCGCGACCTTCAACTGGTCGCCTGCGGTCCGATAGAGCTCGACCGCTTTCTCGTAATTGGACACGGCTTCGTCGAGCTTGAGCGTCGCTTCATTTACCTGGCCCAGGAAATAGTACGAGTCGCCTTTGTCCGGCGGCGAATCGACGGTCCCGAAGATGGTCAGCGCCGAGTTTATCTGCTCCGCCGCGACGTCGAACTTCCCGAAGGCCGAGTTCACGACGCCGAGTTTGTTGTAAAGACGGCCCGTGTTGAGTTGGTCGCCCAACTTTTCGTATATCGAGAAGGCGCTTTTGTAGTTCTCGAAAGCCATCTCGCTTTCGCCCAGTTGATAGTACGAGTCGCCCAGCGACGTATAAGCCGCCGCGTACTCGCCCTGGTAATCGCTCTTCACCGGGTCGTACAAAGTTACCGCCTGCGAGTAGTACTTCTTCGCGTTCTCGAAGTTCTTCTGGACATAGAACAGGTCACCTCGAGCATAGTTTGTTCTCGCCTTGCCTTCGGCGCTTTCTTCCACGTTTTCTAGCTGGCCGAAAAGTTTCTCGGCCTGACCGAAAGCGGAGTCGGCTTCAGTGTATTCCTTCAACTCGGTTTCGTAAATACCTATATCGTACCAGGTCTCGGCCTCGTTCTTCGTGTCTTTGGTCTCCGCCAGAAGCACCTGGGCTTCTTCACCGTACTTCAGGGCGCTGCGGTAATTCCCCGACCCGGCTAGGCTCCGGCCCATAAACGCGATGGCCTTGCCTTCGTCGTTCTTCAGGCCGAGCCGGCGGAACGTCTTCAGCGCCTCGGTGAAGGACTTCGTCGCTTCTTCGTACTTGCCCAGTTTATAGAGAAGCCGCCCTTCGCGGACCAGGGTCTGTGCGACGCTCACCTGGTCGCGGGTGTCTCGCCAGAAATCCAGCGCTTCCTGTTGGCTTTCGAGCGCTTTCTCCAGGTCGCCCAGTTCCTCCTGGGCGTCGCCCAGGTGGTTGAGGGACGTAGCCGTACCTTCGGCATCGGCGAGGCTCCGGTAAGCGCTCAGGGCTTCGTTGTACATCGCCTTCGCGGACTCTATAAGCTCGGGTTTCTCGTCCAAAACGCCCATCATTTCCCGGGCGTAACCGACATCGTTTTTCACCTCGGCGGTGAACTTCTGGTCGCCGGTCAGGTTCGCAAACTCCAGAGCTTTCAGGAAGTTCTTTTCCGCCGCCGAGTATTCGCCGGCGGCGATGGACATCTCCCCGAGGTCCACGTACAGACGCCCGAGCGCCGCGTTGTTCTCGGCCTTCTTTTGTACGCCTATCGCTTCGTTAAGGGCCTTATCCGCCATTTCGTAACTTCCTGCGGCGGCGTAACTGAGCCCCAGTGCGCGGCGGCAGTCGCCCTCTTTCGCCGGTTGCAGGGTCTGAACGTAAATGGGAATCGCTTCGTTGTACTTGGCCTGCGCGCCGTTGTGGTCGCCCTGGGCGTCCAACGTCCTGCCCAGGTTATAGAGCATGTCGGCCTTGCCCTCGCTCTGGCCGGACGTGCGGTACAGTTCGTCGGCCTGAGAAAAGTAATCACCGGCGACGGCAAGGTCGCCCTGGAACAGATAGACCTCGCCCAAACCTACCAGCGCCCGCGCCCGCCCCGCGTCGTCTCCGGTGGCGGTGAACACCCTGAGCGCCTCGTTGAACTCCCGGGTAGCGTTGCGGGAGTCGCCGGATTTCAAGCGCGCGTCGGCGATAAGCCGCTGGGTTTCGCCGATGCCCGATTGGTCCCGGATGGCCCTGTAGATTTCGAGCGCCGCCGTGAAGTCGGCGATGGCGCCCTCGTAGTCGGCTTTACCCGCTTTGGCGGTCCCTATCTGATTTAATGCACCGGCGGCCGTCGCCTGGTCGCCTTCGGCGTCGGCCTGCTTCTGCGCTCTGTTCGCGTTCTCGAGCGCCGTATCCCATTGGTACCGGGCGTTCATCAACCTCGCCCGGTCCACCAGTACGCGGGCCTCGCCGGCCTTGTCGCCGGCTCCAGCGTACCCCGCGATAGCCGTGTCGTACTGTTTTTCCGCCGTACTGTAATCGTACGCGTCCTGGGCTATGCGGCCTATCTGCCAATCGGCGAACGCCGCGTCGGCGGGCGCCTCCAGTTTACTGAAAAGGGACACGGCGGTCTTATACGTTGCCGTCGCGCTCTCGCCGTCGCCTGCCGCGTATTGGACCCCCGCCAGGTCGACGCTGGACTGAGCTTCCGAAGCCGTGTCGCCGGTCTCTTCGTAGCCGGTTACCGCGGCCAAAAGCTCGCTTGCGGCTGAGTTCATATCTCCCTTGGCCTCGTAGGAAAGGCCCATCGCCGCGTGAGTATCGGCCACCCAGTGGGCTTCGCCGAGGCCGTTGAAGCCGTTCAGCGCCGACTTGTAGGCGGACACGGCGTCGTCGTAATCTCCCTTGGTATGCTGCCCTCTACCGATGTAGTAGTTGGTCTCGGCCTCTCCGAACTTATCGCTTGCGGCGGTATAAAGGCTCAACGCGTCGTTATGGTACTTAAGACCGCTCTCCGCCTGTCCTAGCCCGACGTAGACTATACCTATCTTGTTCATCGCGACGGCCGTACCGATGTCCGCGCCGGCGCCCCGGTAAACCCTGAGGGCGTCGCTGTACGCCCGTATCGCGTCTTTCGTCTCGTCGAGGGCGTAGTACGCGTCGCCCATATATATAGACGTATCGGCGCTGCGGACCTGGTTGCGGACGTCACGGAAAAGGTCGAGCCCCGCCTGATATTCGGTTATCGCTTCGGTGTATTTATCCCGGCTCGCCAGCGCCAGCCCGCCGCCGACGCGCGCTTCGGCGATGCCCGATTTGTTGTCCTGCTCGGTATAAATCCTCATAGCCTCTTCGAAGGCCGAATCGGCCAGGTCGAATTCGCCCATCTCCAGGAGCGCGGTCCCCTTATAGACCTGGGTCTCCGCTATGCCGGATTTGAAGTTATGGGCACGTTCGACTTCCAGGGCTTTGTCGAAGTTCGCCACGGCGTTTTTGTAGTCCCCGGTCTTCGCATAGATAAGCCCGATTTTGTTATAAATCTCGGGGATTTCCAAAACGTTGTCGGTCTTCTTTATAAAGCCCAGGGCCGTGTTGTAGCCTTTCAGCGCCGTTTCATATTGCGCTTGTTCCGATTCCACGTCGGCTATTTGAGCCTGGGCCAGACCGGACCCGAGGTTGTCCTTCATGTTCGTGTACATCGTCAGCGCCTCGGCGAACTTGGACCGGGCCGCGTTCCAATCCCGCTTCGCCACGTACGCGCGCCCCAGGTTCATCAGCGTCGCCGCTTTACCGGTTGGGTCGTCGACGGTCGTATAGACCTTCAGCGCGTCCTCGAAAAACCGGGAGGCCGTCTCGAAGTCTTCCTTCATTACGTAGGCCAAACCCAGCTCATTTTGAACCTCGGCCGTCCCCGGCGCGTAATCCTCCGTGCGGTAAATCCTGAGGGCCTCGTCGAAATACCGCGCGGCGCTGTTCGCGTCGGACTTGGCGTAGTACATCCTTCCGATGTTGGCCAGCGTCTCGGCGACCCCGAGCTGGTTCTGGAGCGCCCGATAGGTGTTCAGCGCCTCGTTGAGCTGGGTCCCGGCGGTCTCGTATTCGCCCAACGCAGTGTTAACGCGCCCGAGGTTCGTAAGACAGTACGCGGTGTTCGTATGGTCCTCGATATTCTTGAACACCGTCAACGCGTCGTTGTACTTGCCGAGGGCGGCGTTGTAGTCACCGAGAGCGTATTTGACGTCGCCGATTTTCATCGTCGACATCGCCTTTCCGCCGTCGTCACCCTCCCGGGAGAAAAGCTGGGCCGACGCTTCGAAGTTAGACAGAGCTTCTTCGTATTCACCGGTGGCCTCGTAAACCGTACCCAGGTCGAGCTGGGCGCCGCCGGCGCCGATATTGTCGCCCACCTTGCTGTACAGCGACAGAGCATCCGACAACGACTTTTCGGCCTCGGCGTACTGCGCCAGTTTATATTGAATGTTCCCGATTTCCCGCATCACCTGCGCGAGCCGCGCGTCGTCCTTCAGACCTTTGATTATCTCGAGGGCTTCGGCGTATCTCGTCTGGGCCTCGTTGTATTTCCCGGTCGTCTTCAGCACCCGGGCGATTCCGATAGTCGTGTCCGCTATCTTCCCCTGATGGCCTATGTTCCGGCGCAGGGTCAGCGCCTCGTTGAAGTCCTCCATCGCCGTCTTGTAATCGTTCATCGCCTCGTATGCGAGCCCGGCGTTGTGGAGGGCGTCGCCCCGGCCGTTCTGGTTGTTCAACTCCCGATAGTTCTTCTCGGCGTCGTTGAAGTAGACGGCTGCTTTCCGGTAGTTCTTTTTCTCGATAAGGTAGACCTCGCCCATACTGTTCATTATCTCGGCGGCGCTGGCGTAGTCGGCCAACCGTTTGCTGTAAGACAGCGCTTGCTCGTACGCCTGCAGCGCCTCCGTCTCGTTGCCCTGGGCCCGTTCGGCGTCGCCCAGGTACTTGAGGCAACTGGCGATACCGGCCTGGTCGCCCATGTCGGTGTAGAGGGTTTTGGCCTTGTCGAACTGCTCGCGGGCGCGGGTGTAGTCCTCCTTCGCCAGGTGGACCAGCCCTATTAGCTTCTCGCCGTCGGCGCGGCCGCGCTCGTCGGCCACTTTCTCGTACGCCGTGAGTCCGTTCTGGAAGTAAGTGTAGGCGGTATCGATGTCCCCTTTGTCCAGCATTATCTGACCGGCTTCCAGATACATACGACCCTTGGCTTTGTCGTCGGCGGCGCCGGCGTACTTGGCGATCGCCTCCTCGTACGCCTTCATCGCACCGTCGTAATCGCCCCGAACGAACAGAACAGAACCCGTCCCGGCCATCGCTCTCGCCTGGCCGGTCGTCTCGCCGACTTTTTTATAGGCCTCGTAAGCTTGCCCGTAGTAGGAAAGGGCGTCGTCGTACTTTTCCTGTCCCTGATACGCCGAGCCCAGGTCGTACAAAACCATCGCCCGGCGGGACTCGGACTCTACGAGCGTAAAGCTGTTGAGAGCGCTGTTATAATTTTGGATGGCCTTGGTGAAGTCGCCCATAACTTCGTAGACGGTGCCTATAATGTGGTCGCACAAGCCGGTTCCCTCGACGTCGCCGATGTTGTCGAAACCGGACCTGGATTCCTCGAACATAGCGATGGCCCGGCTGTACTTGCCGCCTTCGAAGAGTTTCATCCCCTCCTCGAAGGCTTCGAGGGCTTTGTCCCTGTCCTGTGCTTGAGCCGCTGCCGAGAATAGAAGTAAAGCGGCTGTCAATAATATATTGAACACCCTGGGCGTATGCATAAAGGTCTCCTTATATTTAGGCGGTAACGAGACTAAAACCCCACCTATCACTCCCCAGGTCTTTTGCCTAAGCCTTTAGGAGTAAGTATGTTATGTCCATTCAATTCCCGACGGTAAAAGCTATCACATTAGTATGGGAAAGTCAAGGCGATGTACAGCCTCCTCCCTTTCGCCATCCTTTCCTTGACACGCCGAACGCACGGTGGTAGTATTTCGCTGCGGGGAGATATAATCGATGGGACCAGAACCCGGCGGCACCGGAGCGGCGGCGCTCTGCCGACGAGTGATAGACACGCTCGAAACCGACGGCGAGTTGGACGAACGGCAACTCGTCGCCTATTTCGGCCGGCTCCAGGAGGAGTTCGACGCCGGCGATACCGAATCGGCCTTCAGGGACGCCCGCGCCCAACTCGGGCGAATAGAAGCGGCGTGCGCCCGGGCCGGGTACTTCACCACCGCCGACGACCTCTTTCGGCGGCGGATGGAGATAACGAGGCAGTATCACCGTTTCAGGTTCGCCGAATACCGCGAAGTCTCAGCCCTGTTGCGCCGCTTCGGCTGCTCGTGGTGGCTCTTCTCGAGCCACTACGGCACGAGCGTAATGCGACTTGCGTGGTTTTCGGCGAACGTAATGCTTTGGTTTTCAGTCGTTTACTTTATAGTCGATCGCTTCTTCAGGGCGCGATACGGGGCACCGGCGTTCGCGCCGGACGTCCTTTACGGGTTCTTGAGCTACTTCTTTCTGGGAATACAGGGGTTCTTCCCGGGAACAGCGCTGACCTTGAGCGCGTCGTTTACGGCTCAGATATTGCTCCTGGTGGAAAACGTTTTCGGGGCCGTCTTATTAATATCGCTTGTAACCGTCGTCGCGAGACGCGTCTGGCGGGGCGCAGGGTAAAGTCGCCCTGCGCCCGGTTGGGAGGGCAGTGAAAATGAAACGTTTAATAATCCCGGCCGTCTTGTCTATATTAATCGCCGCTTCGGCGTCCTGGGCCGCGGCCGACAACGCCGGTACGTCGGGAGCAGTGTTCTTGAAAATAGGCGTAGGCGCCCGGGCGGCCGGTATGGGCGAAGCACATGTGGCGGTACCCGAGGGGGCAGATTCGCTTTATTGGAATCCGGCGGGCTTGACGAACCTCGGCATCAAGGACATCACGTTCACTCACAACGAGTGGATCGACGACGTACGGTACGAGTACGTAGGGGCGTCGATTCCGCTGTTCGGCAACAGCGCCGTCGGCTTTTCATATAGCCAGCTCACGATGGGCGAGTTGGAAGGCCGGGACACTCAGGGTCGTCCGACGGCCGACTTCACCGCCGGCGACCGGCTTTTCACCGTGGGTTGGGGGATACGACCTTTCAGCATGCTTCAAGCCGGTGCCACCTTTAAGTACATATCTTCCAAGATCGCCGACGATAACGCGAAAGCGTACGCCGGCGACTTCGGCGCAATCTTCCGGCCGCCGCTCGAAGGCGTTTCCGTCGGTTTCGCCGTTCACAACGTGGGCACCGAAATTAAGTTCGTCGACGAAGGCGACCCTTTGCCTTTAACGTATCGAATCGGCGGGGGGTACATCTTGCCCTTCGGCGGAAAAACCCATAAGATAACCGTAGCCGTCGACGGCGTAAAAGGCAACGATACCGACTTCTACGTGAATACCGGCGCCGAGTACTGGTTGGCTAACATGGTCGCGGTCCGCGCCGGCTACAAGGCCCGCTACGACGAAGCCGGCGTCACGGCGGGCGGCGGTTTCCGATACCTCTTCTCCGGGAGTTACGGCGTCCAGGTGGACTACGCGTACGCCGACATGGGTACCTTCGGCGCGACCCACCGGGTCTCGGTCGCCGCGCTGCTCGGCGCGGGATTGTAAGGAGGAACGGTCTTGATGGTTAAGTTAACGTTGGCGGCCGCGCTGTCGGCCGCGACGGCTTTTGCCGGAACGGTTACGTTCATGGAACCGGCGGGGGACACGGCAGTAGAGTGCGGGTCCGAACTGGAAATAGTAGTCCGTAACGACACGGGCGAAACGGCGCCCGTCTACCTGGTGTTCGACGGCGCCGACGCGGAGCTGTTTAACGCCCTCCCGAACGATATTACGCGATACTACCTGGACACGGGCGATCTGGACCCCGGTGCCTACGCCCTCGAAGCGCGCTCCGGCGCCGCCCCGGCCGCGGTCGTCTCGATATGCGTCAAGACGGCCGGTACCGAATCGGACCTGCCGAAGGTCTACCCGATGCCGAACCCGTTCGACCTCTCGATGCTCTCGGGCGAATTAACCTTCGTGAACACGCCGGCCGAATCGGTGATAACCGTATTCGACATGGGTGGACGCGAGGTGGCCAAATTAACCGAACCGTACACGTGGAACGGCCGCAACGAACGCGGCGACCTGGTTTCGTCGGGTACGTACGTCTACTATATCTCTTCGCCGGGCGGCCTGGAGTTCACGGGTAAACTGGCCGTTGTCAAGTGACGCGACCGTTTTCTATATTCGCCTTATGTCTAGCCATCGTCGTCTCGGCAGGGGCCGGTGCGAACCTCGAAGGCGCCGCCGTCAACGATTACGGCGGCTTTACCGAACTCGTCCTATCGCTCAACAAAACGACGACCTATACCGCCGAGCTACATCCGGACGAGTCTTCGCTGGTCCTCACCGTCGACGCGAAGTTGAAAAAGGCCGAACCGCCCGCGCCAGCAGGGCTTCTTACGGCGATAACCTTCGATAAAGACGGAAGTAAGACCATAGTGACCCTCGAATACGGTAAGGACACGGCGAACTACGAGGGGTACGTACAGAAAGAGCCGCCGGCCGTCGTCTTGAAGCTTATCCGGCGACCAGTTGTAGAGCCGGCGAAGGAGCTTTGGCGTTCGGCCGCGCTTCTCGATGGTAAGCGAATCCTGCTGGTCGACGACGACGACGGTCCCGGCAACGGTAATAAATACAGCGTCGACGTGGAAGGTTATTACAAAAAAGGCCTCGACCGTATCGGCGTCGAATACGACGTTATCACCGTACGCGCCGGAGGGTCCGGCCCCGGCGCGCCGAAGATGTCCGAGTACCCACTGGCGATATGGTTCAACGGGTTGGACGCCGGGCCGGTAGTGCTTTCGTCGGCAGATATGTCGGCGATACGGGATTACGTCTCGGGCGGGGGGAAGGTTATGCTCGTGTCCCAGAACCTCCTCTCGGACAATGCCAGTTCTACGGGGACGTTTCGTAAACAAGTACTAGGGGTGGATAGCTTCAAAGCCGATACCCAAGCGAGTTCGGTAAAGGGCACCGACGGCGGGCCTTACGGCGAATTCGAATGCGACCTCGGCGGTATGGTCCGGCCCATCGGGAACTGGGGCGACGGCATGGAACCCGGCGGCTCGACGGCGATTCTAATCGGACCGGACGGGTACGCGTACGCGGTCGTCAACGAAGTGGGCGAGGGCCGCATCGCGTTCTTTTCGGTCGCGGTGGAGAACGCCGGGACTACGGGACGCATCGCCGAACTCCTGGACCCCTCCCTGTCGTGGTTGGCGGAAGGATAATCGAATCGCGCGCAAACACGCGCCCGCTCCGAAGATGATACCCACCTGCGGGTGGGCAATTGTTTATCGAGAACTTGGCGGGTAAAAAAGGAACCGTAATCGTAGGTGTCGACCCGGGTCTCGCGGCGACGGGCGCTGCAGTGTTGTCGGTCGCCAACAGCGGGTTTGACCTGGTCTTCGCGGAAACGGTAAAGACGTCGTCGAAGACTCCGGTCGCGGAAAGGTTGTCGACCATCGGTTCGTGGTTCGCCGGGGTTATCGAGGAATATAAACCGGCGTACGTATCCGTCGAAGAGGTGTTCAGCCACGGACGGCACCCGGCCACCGCCGTGAACATGGGGCAAGCGCGGGGCGTCGTGCTCGCGGCCTGCGGTACGACCGACGTCGAAGTTATGGAGTACGCCCCGAGGCGCGTCAAACAGGCGATAACCGGAAACGGCGCCGCGTCCAAAGAACAGGTACAGAAGATGGTCTGTCGCCATCTCGATATGGACGAGTTTCCGGGCGACGAGCACGCGGCCGACGCCGCCGCCCTGGCGCTCTGCGCCGCGTTCGAAGTGGAAAAAGGCGATATCGCGTGATAAGTTACGTCGAAGGCTCGGTCATCGATAGGCGGGCCGACGTCATCGTCGTCTCGGCGAACGGTGTCGGGTACGAGGTCTTGCTCCCCGGCGCCGTCGCCCACGAGCTGGCGGACGTTACACCGGGGGACGCGGTAACGTTATACACGAGCCTATACATGACCGCCACGCCGAACAGGGTCACGCCGTTCCTGGTCGGATTCACGAACCCCATAGAACGCGAGTTCTTTGAACAGTTCATCACCGTGTCGGGGATAGGTCCGAAGGCTGCGGCCAAGTGCCTTACGCTGCCCTTCGCCCGGGTCGCCCGGGCGATTATGGAGGGCGACGACGGGACCCTCTGCCTCCTGCCCGGCGTCGGGAAGAAACGGGCCGACGAGATAATCCACCAGTTGAAGGACAAGGTAGGTTCTGCGGCCCTATTGAAAGAGTACGAACCGGCGGAAGTGAGGGACACGACCGAGTCGCTCTTGATTACCGCGTCGGCGGTCCTGCGCCAGCTCGGCTACCGCCAGTCGGAGATACAACGGATGGTCGAGCTGGTTCGGGGGGACGCAGGGGGCTGCGAGACGGTGGAGGAATTGCTGGGCTTGATATACGCCCGGACCGACGGTAAACCCGGTCGATAACGAATGACGCCGAAGAAGCAGAGAGAAGAAGGGCCTTTCGCGAAAGAAACGTTGACCGAGGACGTAGCGTATCTCGGTTCGCTGCGCCCTAAGACTTTCGCCGAGTTCGTCGGCCAGGCCCCCGTTATCGACAACCTGAAGATATCCATCGCCGCGGCCCGGGAGCGGGGCGAACCCCTCGACCATACGTTGCTGTACGGCCCGCCCGGTCTCGGGAAGACGACCCTCGCCCACGTAATAGCCAACGAGATGGGCGCGGGCATCGTAACGTCGTCCGGCCCTGCTATCGTCAGGCCCGGCGACCTCGTGGGAATACTTACCCGCTTGAGACGCGGAGACGTGTTTTTCATAGACGAGATACACAGGCTGCCGACGGTCGTCGAGGAGTTCCTCTACCCGGCGATAGAGGACTTCGCCGTGGATTTCATGCTCGACAGCGGGCCGGACGCCCGGTCGGTGAACTTAAAGTTCGAACCGTTCACGCTAATCGGCGCGACGACCCGCGCCGGCCTCGTTTCGAAGCCCCTCCGCAACCGGTTCGGCCTGTACTATCACCTGGACTTCTACCCGCCGGATGAACTGGTCGAGATACTGAGGCGGTCCGCCCGGTTGTTGGAAGTCGAGCTGACCGACGACGGGGCGGCGGAAGCTGCCCGCCGCGCCCGCGGCACGCCCCGGGTCGCGAACAGGCTACTGCGCAGGATACGGGACTACGCCCAGGTAAACGGAAAGAAGACCATCGATGCCGAGGTCGGCGATTCGGCTTTAAGGCTTTTAGGGATCGACGCCCTCGGTTTGGACGACCTCGACAGGAAGGCCCTCGCCGTGATAATCGAGAACTACGGCGGCGGGCCCGTCGGCGTCAAGGCCATCGCCGCGACGCTGAACGAGGAAGAAGATACGGTGGTCGACGTGGTCGAACCGTATCTACTCAAGGCAGGCCTCGTCGCGAGAACCCGGCAGGGCCGGGTCGCGACGGCCAAGGCGTACGAACACCTGAAGATGGAAGCTACGCCGAAAAGCGAAGGTACGCCTTTGCCGTTCGACGAAGGATAAATATGGACGGAATAACAGGCATATTAAAACGCCCGATGGACGATACCCGGGCCGAAATGCTAGAGTTGATTCGGGAGCTGGCGTACAAAGAGGGCAACTTCACCCTGGCATCCGGCAAGACGAGCGATTACTACGTGGACCTCCGGCTCGTAACGATGCACCAGCGGGGCTCGCTACTGACGGGCGTTCTATTTTTTAATGCGATAAAGGGAACGCTCGCCGACAACAAAAACGTCGGCATAACGGGGATGACGATGGGCGCCGACCCGATCATAACGGCGACGGCCTTAGTCGCAGAGCTCGAAGGCGTTACGCTCCATCCTCTCTACACGAGGAAGGAAGCTAAAGCCCACGGGACCGGCCGAGCGCTTGAAGGATACGTCGACCCGGTAAAGGCGGCCATAGTCGTAGAAGACGTCTCGACGACCGGCGGGTCCGCCCTCAAGACCGTCGAGTTCGTCCGGGAGGCGGGCATCGAACCGCTGTCGGTAATCGTCTTGCTGGACCGGATGGAGGGCGCTCGGGAGAACGTCGAAGCTGCCGGGTTGTCATTCGAACCTGTCTTCACGATAGAGGACGTCCGACGGAGATAAAACGTTTACGATAAACTCAGCACCGAAAAGCGCCGGCGGTTAACAGCCGGCGCTCTTGCGAAAGGGGACTTCGCAACACGCTCTCAAGCTCGTGCGCGGCTCTACGGACGCACCGAACTCCGTAATTAGACTCGGTAGAACCGGAGAGGTTTAACGGGAATAGGCGGATTACAATATGCCGGCGGCGACCTTGTAGGTGTTGACATGGACGCGGACCGTGTCGCGGGTATCGTACGCGTACCCGCCGGCGAGCAGGATAACCACCGGTAAGCCCCGTTCCCGGCATTCGCCGAGGACGACCCTATCCCTTTCGATAAGACCGTCGAAGGTCAGGCGGAGGGTTCCGAGCTGGTCGCCTTCGTACGGGTCCGAACCCGCGACGTAGACGACGGCCTCGGGCTCGTGCCCGTCAAGGACGTCCGGGATAGCGCCGCGCAGGTGTGTTAAGTAAACGTCGTCTCCCGCGTAATCGGGAAGCCCTATATCCAGGTCGCTTTTCTCTTTGACCGGATACAGATTCTCCTGGTGGATGGAGAACGTGAAAACGTCCGGGTCGTCGGCGAAGATGAAGGCCGTCCCGTTGCCCTGATGGAGGTCGCAGTCTATTACCACGAACCGGCGCGCCAAACCTTCTTCCTGGGCTACGCGTACCGAGACGGCCACGTCATTGATATAGCAGAAGCCTTCGGCGTGATCCGGGAATGCGTGATGGAGGCCGCCGCCGTCGTTCATCGCGGCGCCGCCGCGGTCGATGGCGGCCCGGGCCGCGACTATACTCCCGCCCGCCCCCGCCAGGAAGCCGCGGACGATTTCGGGCGAAATAGCCATCTCCGACTGGAGCGTACGGTGAGTGCAGCGCGCCGCGTAAACGTCGTCCAGGTACTCGGACGTATGGACGAGCTCGACCTGCTCGCGGGTAGCGGGCACGGGTTTAAGCACGGGGCCCAGACACCCCTCCGCCTCCAGGGTCTCGTATATCATCTTGTACTTTTCGATGGGGAATATATGCCCCTGGAGGTCGCCGTAGTAATCGTCGGAGTAGACCAGCGGGACGTCTATCATAGGCGGTATATTAGGTTATCGTGCGTTCACGCGCAACCGAAAAACCCCCGTGTCCCACCGATAAGTGTATGCGTACCCGGTAAGCGTAGCGACACAAAGTTATTGTAGAATAAATTCTCCCCCCTATGCAACGGCGGACTTTATGTCCGCCGGGTCTTCAAACACGACGGGGATAAACCCCGCCTTTTCGGTTTTTGGGTTTGGTAACCGCCGGCGATACTCGGTTTAAGTATTTCGGCGCGTCGTAACTTATGCTATAAGTAACCGGTTTTTCAGACAGCGAAGCCTACCAGAACGGACGGAGGGCGCCTTATGCGGCTGATTTTCCAGATGTGGGGTAACGTGCGTATGATTGTCCTGACGGCGCTTGTCGCCGCAATTTATGCCGCGATTTTAATACCCTTCAAGATATTCACCCTCGTCCCTGGCCTGACCGAGATGCGCCCGGCCGCGGCGATACCGATGGTCGTGTCGCTCTTCTTCGGCCCGGCCGGGGCGTTCGGCGTCGCGCTGGGCAACCTCATAGGCGACTTCGCCGGGACGCTCGGGTGGGGCAGTCTATTCGGCATAGTAGGGAACTTCCTTCTGGGTTACATCCCATACAGGATGATACTACCGCGCGGCGGCGGATATCTAAACCGACCGATTGACGTACCCATCTACGTAGTGGTCGCCGTGATAACTTCCGCGTCGTGCGCCACTTTCATAGGTTGGGCGGTGGACCTACTCGGTCTCGCGCCTTTTACGGTCGTCGCGAACATTATAGCCGTGAACAATATCTGTTTTATGCTGGTCCTTTCTCCCCTGTTGATTAAAGCGTTGGAGAAACGGGTCCGGCGCCAGGGACTGATGTATTTCGAGGTAATGGGCGCCGAGCCCAAAAGACCGAAAACTCACATTATCGGCGTAACGCTCGTTTCCGTCGGAGCACTATTGGGATTAGCGGCCGGGAACGCGCTGCAACTCGGGCTAATCGCCGACGGAACGCCCGTAGGGATAGGCGTCGCGCCGTTCGTATTATTACTACTGGTAGGGACAGTTTTACTCTAACCGCAAAAGGGACTGCAGGGCGGAGCAGCCTTTAAAAACACGATACCCCCTTATTTACTTGACCGACACGCGTAAATATGATAAATATTGACAGGTATAGACTCTAACTGTTATTGTCGTACTGTTTGAAAAAGGTCGGCTGTTATGAGGATGTCAACCAGAGGACGTTTCGGGCTACGGGCATTGATTCACCTCGCGGCGCACACCGACGGAGAACCGATAGCCGTGTCCGAGATAGCCGACGAAATGGAAGTGTCGCCGGATTACTTAATGCAGCTCTTTGTGCGTATGCGTCGCGGCCGCCTGTTGGAGAGCGTTCGAGGGCCCAACGGCGGCTTCAGATTCGCTCGGAGCCTGGACAAGATTACAATCGGCGACGTAATAAGGTGCGTGGAAGGTCAGCTTTCCCCTGTAGATTGCATTCCCGAAGACTCTGCTGGCTGCGTAAGGGAGTTCGACGACGGTGACGTTTGCGCGAAAGCGCCGAAATGCGTCTCACGGATAGCGTGGTTGAACATAACGGAGGAAATCATCGAGATTTTCGATTCTACGACCATTTATGATATAATAAATAATAAGGTATAGCGAAACCTATACGCGGCTTATCCTTAGTAGGATATTTTTTGTGTATATGAAAAGCCGTATATTACCAGGGTAACGTTAAGCACCCTTGACGACGACCTCTATATATGGTAAAAATGAACAAGCATATCGGTTTATCGAGCGGGCCGTCATACTCTCCCGAAAGGCAGGTCGGTTAAGGTGAAGATGTCGACTCGCGGGCGTTTCGGACTGCGAGCGCTTTTACATCTTGCGGCCCGGAGGGAGAATGGACCTGTATCCGTATCCGAAATCGCCCAAGAAATGGACGTTTCTCCCGACTACCTGATGCAGTTATTCGTGAAGCTTCGACGCGAAGGGCTATTGGAGAGCGTGCGCGGGCCCCGCGGTGGTTTCAAACTAGCCCGCCCGGCGAAGAGCATAACGGTCGGCGATATCGTTCGTAGCGTCGAGGGTTCTCTTTCGCCCTTACGTTGCGTTATGGAAGAACCGGGGCGCGTAATCGAAACAGGCGACAGTAAACTTTGTAAGAACGCACCTAATTGCACCTCGCGAACGGCTTGGGTTGGAATAACCAAGAAACTGGTAAATTTATTCGATTCGATGGTACTTGAGGATATCCTCAAAGACGGCGAAGAAAAGGGGTTACTACCGGTATAAAACGGCCCGTTCGAGACGCATCGGCGGACCGTAGTAAAGAACAACACCGTTTCAGTCCCGTCAGGGGCGACGGTCGAGCGATGGAGAGAAAATGTATTCGGAAAAAGTAATGGACCACTTCTACAATCCCAGGAACGTCGGTTCCATCGAAAACCCCGACGGGTACGGGAAAATCGGCAACCCAACGTGCGGCGACCTGATGGAACTGTTTATAAAAGTGGACGACGATGTAATAACCGACATCAAATTTCGAACGTTCGGGTGCGGCGCGGCGATTGCGACGTCCAGTATGGTGACGGAGCTCGTGAAAGGCAAAACGATAGGCGAAGCTCTGGAAGTCACGAACAAACAGGTCGCGAAAGCCCTCGACGGCCTGCCGTCGGAGAAAATGCATTGCTCCGTATTGGGCGAAGAAGCGTTGGAAGCGGCGATATACGATTACCTGACTAAGACAGGTGCACATCCCGAGCTGGTCGAAGCAATCGACGAACGCAGGAAGAAGCGACCTGCCGACGAACACCCCTAGCGCCTGCGTGGATACCCCAAGGAAATCAGTTGGAGCCCTTTATAGAAAGGTTTTACGAAACCGCCGCGGGAACAGCGGCGGTTATTTAATTCCGGGCTTACTCTAAACGGAGTATCGTCAAGCCTAACGAAGTAGTCGATAGAGTCGAAAAAACGTTGAAAAACGCGTAACGGAATACTAAATTTGAGGGGGTCAAAAGAACTACCGGTTCGCTTGCTCTAGAGCCGGGTACGTTTGTAGATCATAACGCATGTACAAAGAAATCCTCATAGACTCGTCTCTGAATGAATCCCGGGTCGCCGTCGTCGAGAACGGGAAGCTCGTCGAGCTTTACATAGAGGAGGGAGACGTCGAATATTACGCCGGCGATATATACAAAGCCGTCGTCGAGGACGTTCTCCCGGGGCTGCAGTCGGCGTTTCTGGACATCGGCCACGGCAAAAAAGGATTCCTGCACAGCGCCGACATCATTTCGACAGGGATGGAAGGAATCGAAGAACTTCTGAACGAGGGCGTGGAGAGCTCAAGCGGCACCAAAGATTATAGCGGCTCACCCATACAGAATACGCTACGGGAAGGCCAGGAGGTAATCGTACAAATCCTAAAGGAGCCGATAGGCGGAAAGGGCGCGAAACTCACAACCGCCGTAACGATTCCCGGTCGGTATCTGGTGTTGATGCCTTACGTGGACAGAGTTAACGTCTCAAACCGGATAAAGGACCAGTCCGAGAGAGAACGCTTGCGGGATATTATCAACGGGATTCGGCCCCACGGAATCGGGTTCATCTTACGTACCGCCGCGAAAGGCGTCGAGCCGGAATACATGTACGATGACATGGAAGAGCTCGTCGGCATTTGGCAACGGATAAACGAACAGGCGGGCCGCAAACGCGCGCCCTGTCTATTATATAAAGACCGGCAACTGTTGCACCGGACGGTCAGGGACATATTTACGGACGACGTCGATATTTTAATAGTAGACAGCCTCGCCGACTACGAGGAAACCGCCAAATCAATAGAAAAATACTCGCCCGGCCTCGCCCACCGGGTGCGTCTGTACGAAGACGACGAACCGTTGTTCGAGGCGTTCGGCATAGAGTCGGAAATAAACAGGATGTTCCGCCGCAAAATATGGCTGCGGAGCGGCGGTTACATAGTCATAGACGAAGCGGAGGCTCTGGTCGCCATAGACGTTAACACCGGGCGCTTCCTTGGCAAGAAGGACCTCGAGGAAACTATACTTAAAACCAACCTCGAGGCGGCCGCCGAAATAGCGAGGCAAGTACGCTTACGGAACATAGGCGGGATAATTATAATTGACTTTATCGACATGTCGATACCGGAAAACAGGGAGCAGGTAATCGACGCGTTTAAAGGGCACCTGGAAAACGACCGCGCCCGCGTCAACATCCTGGAACTTTCCGAACTGGGCCTCGTAGAGATGACGAGGCAGAGGGTACGGGAGAGTTTGTTGTCCCACATCAGCCGGGAATGTCCGTTTTGTAAGGGACGGGGGTCTGTACTGACCATAGACGCTCTGCTCCAGAAAATCGAAAGCGAGGTACGAAGAGGCTTCCGCAACCTCGGCAGCGAACTGGTGCTAGCTGTCCACCCCGAGATTAAAGACTTCCTCGACGAGAACTACGCCGGCCGCCTGAACCAAATCGAGCACGAGAACAACGGGAGCATATTTATCCAGGCCGACGAGGGGTTCGCCCTCGACGGCGTTGAGGTACGCCCCGCCAGGGGCGCAAAGAAAGCGATACCGTAGATTCGAGTTGGAGGTAAAATGCCGGACGATACGTCCAAGGAACGAAAAGAGATGAAGGACCAGCTCAAAGTATTACAAGAACTCCGGAACATCGATAGAAGTTTGAGTTCATTGCAAGAGGCTTTTGACGGGCTGAAGGGCGCAGGCGAGCTGTCGGACGAGGACATCGACTTCATCCTCCAGGAGTTCGAAGATTTCGCGACCGGGAAAGACAAAAAGATGGAGGACATCCGAAACGACTTGAGAAGCCTTTATAAGCGTTACTACTCGAAGTTCTCGGAGCGAGCCATTGTACCCGTAAAGAACGGCGTTTGTACCGGGTGTTACGTGACCATTCCGCCCATGCGGATCGACCTGATAAGGGCGATGAACTCGCTCGAGGTGTGCGAAAATTGCGGGCGTATTCTGATATGGGAGGAGGACGACGAATAACGTGCCGCCCGGCGGTAAACCGCGTTATCGGAGGAGCCAATCCCGTATGCTTAATAGCACCAAGAACATAGTCGTTCGTCGCGACGGCGATATCGATTTGGACCCTGTACTGGGCCGCAAAATAGCCGTTATTGGATACGGGAACCAGGGACGTGCCCAAGCGCTTAACCTAAAAGACAGCGACGCGGACGTGATAATAGGCTTGCGCCGCAAGAGCCGGACGCGCACTGACGCCGAAAGAGATGGATTCCCGGTATACGATGTAGGCGAAGCGGCCGCTACCGCCGACATAGTAGCTCTACTCGTACCCGACGAGGCGATACCGGCCGTATTCGGTGAAGAAATCGGCCCGGCTTTGAAACGGGGCAGCCGGCTCCTGTTCGCCCACGGTGCCGCCGTCCAATTCGGCGGGCTGGCGTTAGAGGAGAGATACGACGTGATACTCGTAGCGCCGATGGGGCCGGGGAGGTTACTTCGCGAATTATATATAAATGGAAGCGGTTTGAATGCTAAGGCCGCCGTACATCAGGACGTTACCGGGGGAGCCTGGGACGTGGCTTTCGCTTACGCGAAGGCCCTGGGCTGCGGCAGGCTAGGCGTAATAAAAACGACCTTCGAGGCGGAATCCGTCATGGACTTGTTCGGCGAACAGGCCGTCCTCTGCGGCGGCATACCAGCGTTGGCCGAAGCGGCTTTCGATACTCTCGTGGACGCCGGTTACCCTCCGGCTCTGGCTTACGTCGAGTGCGTGAGGGAGATAAAATATATCGCCGACTTGCTCTTCGAGTACGGCCTTTCGGGGATGAGGGAACGTATCTCGTACACGGCTCTCTACGGCGGCGCCACTCGCGGGAGCAGGTTAGTAGACGAACAAATTAAAAATCGCCTGGCGGAACTGCTCGATGAAATAAGAGGGGGCGGATTCTACGCCGAATTTACCGGCTCCGGAAAAACACGCGCCGAACTGTTAGAGGGCCTCGAAGACGAACGAATGGAAAAGGCGCGCGTCGAGTACGAGTCTATTTGCTCGGCCCGGAAGTTATAATGCTACTGTCGGGTATTCAAACGACGGCATATATACAGCGCGAGGGGATATAAACGAGTCCTAAACGGAGACCGGGGGTAAATTAAATAACGAAAAACGATAAAAAAGCCCTTAAAACACGCCATAAAGCAAATAAGGATAACACCGCCCTTTTCGCCGGACGGTTTTTAACTTCCGTAGTAGAGAAACAGTATTTAAGTCTACGTATGTCTTACCACACCCCGGGTAGTAAGCGATATCGAACGCGTTCTGCGTATTCGTCGTAACCCGAGAGGTCTTTCCCGAGCGTCCTGTCCTCCAGCGAAGTACGGAACACCAATAAAGACGCCGCCGTTGCGGCCGGAACCAGAGCCCAAAACGAATCCAGTACCAGCGGCGTTACCAAGCCCAAGATGATAAACCCCACGTAGCCGGGGTGTCGTACGTACCGATAAGGTCCCTCGGACACGACGGCGTGCCCCCGTTCCTCCTGAATACGTACCGTACCCGAGAAGAAAGCGTTCGTCAACATGGCCCAACCGGCCAGGGCGAAACCCAACACGTTTACTACCAACGCCGCCAGTTGTACGGTAAAAGGCAGCTCCGACCAACCGAACCGCATGTCCAACCCTGCGACGAAAGGAACGAAGATACCCCATATTAATACGACCGACCCTCCGATTAACCTGTCCCAACCCTTTGTGCCGACCCCGACTCGCGAGCGTTCGGCAACCAACTCCGGGTTCACGCGCAACATCAAAGCCCCGTTGACGCATATGCCGACCGCGTAAACGCACAGGTACAACCACGCCATCCACCAGTCCAAGCGCCCGGACGTACCGAATAGGATTGCGGCTATTACGAGTATTTGTATGACGATTTGGACTAACCGCCGTACAATTCCCTTTTTCGTTTCCCGGCTTAAACCCATTTTGACACAGGCGGGCACAAAAGCCCGCCTCTCCGTCCTGTAAGTCGAAAACTACGTTATTCCATTACGTTATTTTGCACCCCGGCGGAACGTCGCCGTCGACGGTAAGGATCCTAACGTCCTCGTCGTCGCCCACGGACGCCGCCAGGAGCATTCCGCGGGAATCTACCCCCCGTATCGTCGCCGGGACCATGTTCGAGACCACGACGATTACCTGCCCGACCAGCTCCTCCGGCTGATACCAGGGCGCTAGTCCCGCCACAATCTGCCGTTCCTCGCCGCCTATGTCTATCTTCATTACGAGCAACTTGTCGGCGCCCTCGACCTTATCGCACTCGAGGACCTTCGCCGTAACGAGTCCCAGCTTGGTCACGTCGTCGAAACTCACTTCGCTCACAGTCGTCACCCCTTCGGTTTCGGCTTCATCTTCCGCCAATGCGGATTGCGCCTTTAACTTCTGTACTTGTCTATCTATCTCCTCGTCGGGTATCTTCTGCACGAGTATTTTAACTTCGCCTAACTCGGCGCCCGCGACCGGTTCGTATCCGGGCGCGTCCTCCCACGAGAGGGCCTCTTCTATCTCTAGCATCCGCCGCAACTCCCCGGCGACGAATGGTGTGAACGGGTCGGTCGCCGTCGAAAGGGCGCCGACCACCCGGCAGCACACGTTCAGTATCGTCCCGCAGCGGGCCGGGTCGTCCTCCCGCCGTGCCCAGGGCTCTTCGTCGTTGTAGTACTTGTTCGCCGCGCGGGCGACGTTCATAACCTCGAGCTGAGCGTTCTTCATCTCGAAGTTCTCTATCAGCTCACCTACGCGCGCCGTTTGCCCGGAGACGTAATCGAGTAACTCCCGGTCCTGGGCCGACAGCTCGCCGGGTTCCGGGACCTTATTGCCTAAATACCGGGCGATAAATCCGAGAGACCGGTTGACGAAGTTTCCGAAGATGTCGGCCAGCTCGTCGTTGACCCGGCTGCCGAAGTCCCGGAAAGTGAAGTCCGAATCACGGGTCTCCGGGGCGTTCGCCGTCAGCGCATAGCGCACGGTATCGGCCGGGAAGTCGTCCAGCAGTTCGTCGAGCCAGACGGCCCAGTTCTTGCTCGTGGACATCTGGCGCCCTTCGAGGTTCAAGAATTCGTTCGCCGGTATCTGACCGGGGAGGACGTACTCGACGCTGGTCTGACCGTGGAGCATGGCCGGCCAGACTATCGCGTGAAAAACGATGTTGTCCTTGCCGATGAAGTGGACCATCTTCGTGTCCGGGTCCTGCCAGTAATCCTTCCACCGGTCCGGTTCGCCCAGGTTCCGCGCCCACTCTACGGTGGAACTGATGTATCCGATGGGTGCGTCGAACCAGACGTAGAGGACCTTGCCCTCTGCTTCGGGTAACGGGACGGGGACGCCCCAGGTTATGTCGCGGGTTATCGCCCGGTCCTCGAGCCCCTCGTCTATCCACCCGAGGCAGAACCGGCGTACGTTGTCCCGCCAGTCGGCCTTAACGCCGATCCACTCCCGAAGCCAGTCGGCGAACTTGGGAAGTTCCAGGTACCAGTGGGTCGTCTTGCGCGGCTCCGGCGTCGAACCGCACACCTTACATTTGGGTTCTTCAAGCTCCAGAGCGGCAAGCCACCGCCCGCACTCGTCGCATTGGTCGCCGCGGGCCTCGGCTCCACAGTGGGGGCATATACCCGATACATAACGGTCAGGTAAAAACCGCTTGCAATCGTGGCAATAAAGCTGTTCCGATTCCTTGACGGTTATGTATCCGGCGTCGTTGAGTTCGGTGAAGAACTGCCGGGCCAGGGGATAGTGTATCTCGCGTAGGCTAGTCCGGGAGTAATTGTCGAAGGACATAGCGAAACGCTCGAACGCCCGTTTGTTGGCGTAGTGATACTTATCGGCCACCTCCTGGGGCGTCATCCCCTCCTGTTCGGCGACGACGGTAATCGGGACGCCGTGCTCGTCGGAACCGCAGATATATATCACGTCGGCGCCGGCGAGACGCAAGTACCGAACGTAAATGTCCGCCGGCAGGTACGCGCCCGCTATCTGCCCTATGTGAAGCGGCCCGTTGGCATACGGGAGGGCGCTCGTTACGAGGTATTTGCGGTTTTTCTCGACCATTTCACGTTCCTATCGCCACGCCGTAAAGTTGCTAGAGGCGCGTTCGAATTGGCCGATACGTTATCATAACGCCCCGGAATAGTCAAGATTACTACGTCACTAGTACCGCCCGAACCCTTAAATCGAAGCGGCGGGGTTTATCCCCGCCGCGATTAGAATTGCGGTTGACACTCCCGAACGCCGTTGCTATATTCACGTAAATCGGCTACGCGGGAGGATTCGCCTAAACGTCTCTATACGTTAAACTTGCTTTAGTGGGGTTGGTCCAAGGTCTGACCGAGTTCCTTCCGGTGAGCTCGAGCGGCCATCTGGTCCTGGCCCAGGAGCTCTTCGATTACAAGCCGGAGGGCATACTGCTGGAGGTCGCGCTTCACGTCGCGACCTTGCTAGCTGTATTGATATACTACCGGCGCCGCATGTTCGACATCGCGAGGGCCGGCGTCGGAGCCGGAGGTTGGCCGCGTTTTGTCGGCCTGATAATTATCGCATCTATCCCGGCGGCGGTTGTAGGTCTCTTCTTCGAGGACCGGGTCGAAGGGCTGTTCGAGAGCCCGGTTCTCGTCGGTTTCGCGCTCTTGTTTACCGCAGCGGTCCTGGCATCTTCGACGTTCGCCCGGTCACGGGGGATTAATCTTACGACACTCGGTTTCGGTGCCGCGCTTCTGATAGGCGTCGCCCAGGCGGTCGCGATAGCGCCGGGAGTATCCCGTTCGGGAATGACGATAGTCGCGGCCCTCTGGCTCGGGACAGTCGCCGAGGAGGCCGCTGCCTTCTCGTTCATCCTTTCGGTTCCGGCGATACTCGGGGCGGGGATACTGACTGTAAAGGACATAACGACGGTCGATATTCCGTTGGGCCCGCTGACCGTCGGGTTCGCCGCAGCCCTCGTCGCCGGCGTATTCGCGATATACGTGGTCATCAAGACGCTGTCGGCGCGGAAATTCCCGTACTTCGCCGTTTATTGTTGTATAATAGGGACCGTGGTCATTGCAACCTATCTAGTATAAACGATTTAGGATGCCCAAAAAGGTAAAAAGAAAACCGGCGGTCAAACCGAAAGTGAAGTTCCAGTATTGGAGCCAGGTATTCGGTGCCGTGCTCGTCATACTAGGGCTGGTTTGCGCCGTCAGCCTGGTCACGTATCACCCCGATGACCTTAACGTCTCCGGCGGCGAAATCCACAACAAGCTGGGGTGGTTGGGCGCATTTATCGCCTATAGCCTCGTTATCGTCCTGGGAAAGGTCGCGTACGTCCTGCCCGTCTTCTTCGGCGTTTGGGCGTACTACCAGTTCCGCGGCGGCATCATCACCGCCGAGCGCGGTTTGAGACTCGCGGCCTTCGCCTTCGGTATCCTTGCCCTGACCGCGTTTCTCGCCTTTATGTCGCCCGGCGTCGAGGACGAAAGCGTTCTGCGGGCCCTAAACCGCGGCGGCGCGATGGGTCTGATGCTTCGTGACTACATCGCGTACGTACTCGGCTTCTGGGGTGGAACGGCCGCGTCGCTAGTCATCGTAATATTATGCGCCGCATACGTCGTCCCCTTCTCGGTCGTTAGTATGGCCAAAGGGACGGCGTCGTTGATTAAGCGCGGTTTCGCCGCCGTCGCGGGCCTCTTCCCCGAAAGGGGCGCCCGCGAGCGCGAGGAGGTTTATGAACGCGCCGTTTTCGACGACGAGGAAACCACCGCCGAAGCGGAACCCGTCTCGGTAGCCGAACCGGCTGCCGAACCCGAGCGGCCAACTGAAACCCGGCCGCCTGCCAGAAGGCGCAGGCCCGGTGCCTATAAACTCCCGTCGGTGGACTTGCTCGACCCGGGGACAAAAGAAGCCCCGACAGTCAAGAAAGAGTGGCTGCTCGACATACGGGAGCTCTTGGACGATACGCTCGAAAATTACGGCATTGATGCCCGCGTCCACCAAGTACACAGCCCCGGGCCTCGGGTTACCCGTTTCGAGCTGAAACTCGAGGGAGCCGAGAAGGTCAACGCGATAAGGAACATCGCCCAGGAGATAGCCATAGCCCTGTCCGTACCCAACGTCAACATAACGTCCACGGCCAGTAGGGGGACTGTATCGGTGGACGTCCCCAACCCGGCGCCGGCCATAGTCGCTTTGAAGGACATCCTGACCTCCCGCGACTACAAACGTTTCGCCGCGCCGGCGGTCCTGCCGGTCCCGGTCGGCCTGAGGTCCGACGGGAAAGTGCTAGGCGCGGACCTGACGAAGATGCCGCACCTGCTCGTGGCCGGGACGACCGGCTCCGGCAAGAGCGTATTCCTCAACGCCGTAATCCTCTCCCTCATCCTTTACAAAACCCCTGAAGAGGTCCAATTTATCCAGATAGACCCGAAACGGGTCGACCTGGCGGCGTTCGGGACGATACCCCACCGGCACCGCTTCGCCGAAATCGTAACCGAAGTCGGAGACGCGGTAACGGTCCTGAAGTACCTCGTGCGCCGGATGGAGGGCCGCTACAAATTGCTCGGGCACGCCGGCGTACGGAACATAGACGGCTACAACGAGCTGTTCTCCGGCTCGAAGGGTAAAAAAACCGCCGAAGACGTATTCATAGACGATGAGCAAGGCGAACCCCTGCCGCACATCGTTGTGGTAATAGACGAGTTGGGCGACCTGATGCTCCAGGAGGCCCGTAAAGTCGAGGAATCGCTCATACGTTTGGCGCAGATGGCCCGGGCGGTCGGAATCCATTTAGTAGTCGCGACCCAGCGCCCGTCGGTGGACGTAATCACCGGAGTCATCAAGGCTAACTTCCCGAGCCGCATCGCCTTCAAGGTGTCGAGCAAGACCGACAGCCGGACGATTCTGGACCGGCCGGGCGCCGAGAACCTGCTCAAGGACGGTGATATGCTGTTCCTGCCGGTGGGCGCGGGAGAGCCGCTTCGGGTCCAGGGTGCATACGTCTCCGACGACGAGATAGCCCGTGTCGTCGGCTTCTGGGCGACCCAGGAACCGGCGCAGCCGCTGGTCTCGCTCCACGACGAGGACGCGGCGGCCGCCGTCGGGGCGTTGGAAGAACCCGACGACGAACTTTACGACGAGGCGGTCGCGATAGTCGTGACGGCCGGGCAGGCGAGCCAGTCGATGCTCCAGCGGAAACTCAGAATCGGGTTTGCCCGGGCCGGGCGGCTAGTAGACATGATGGAAACCCGGGGCGTGGTCGGCCCCCCCGAGGGGACGAAGCCGCGGAAGGTTTTGATTAAGCCGGAGGATTTGGACGCCGGAGGAAATTGAACCCTTAAACATTATGCTGGTGACAAATAAAAGCGTCCGTGCCGCCGTCCGCGTGGCGGCTTTCTTATCTGCCGTCGTATACGTGAGTACCGTTCCGCCGGCGCGCGCGATAGAGGTGGAGACCATCGTCGAGAACGCGTCGGCTCGCTACGACGAGTTGAACGACTTCAGCGCCGGACTCTGGCTCATCACCACGTCCGCGTTCATCGAGCAGGAGACGGTTCTCAAAGGCCGCCTGTATTCGCGCAAGCCCAACCGCTTCCGTATCGAGTATTACTACCCGTCGGACCAAACGGTCGTCTTCGACGGTTCCACCCTCTACTTCTACAACCCTGCCACGAACCAGGTGATAGTCTATCCGGTGGAGGGGATTACCGGCGACGAGACCGTCGAATCGGTCTTCGAGGCGGCGAAAGCCCGCTACGATTTCGAGGACGCCGGCGAAGTTACCCTTTCCGGTGAATATAAAACTTATAAACTAAAGATGACCGCGAAATCCCCGTCGGCTACGTACCCGACCGTTTGGGCATGGATCGACGCCGAAGAGTGGGTCGCCAGGCGCGTGGACCTCTACGACTACGACGGCAATTGCACCAGCTACCGCCTGTTCGACTTCAAGTACGACCAGGGCTACAGCGCCGGGAAATTCGTCTTCGAGATACCCGACGGCGCGGAAGTAATAAGGGCCGAGGAGTTGGCGTTCTAGGGGACTATGACCGAGCGGTTCGCGATAATCAGCCTGGGGTGCGCCAAGAACCTGGTGGACAGCGAGCTCATGGTCAACGAGATGCTATCCGCCGGGTACAAAGCGACCGGGGACGTCCGGACCGCCGACATCGTGATAATCAACACTTGCTCGTTTATTAAACCGGCGCGAGAAGAAGCTCACGGCGTTTTCGCCGAAGTGCAGCGGAAAGCCGCGCCGGGGACCGCCGTAATCGTAACCGGGTGCTACAGCCAGATGGTCGGCGAGCGGATAAAACGCTTGTTCCCCCGTGTCGGCGCCATACTCGGAACCGCTTACTACGGGCGAATCGCCGACGCGATAAAGGCCGTTCGGGCAGGCGAACGACCCGTGTGGGTGGACGAAGCCGGGCCGGACGTAAACGTCCGCCGGGGGCAGGTCCGTTTGACGGCGCCCCACCTCGCGTATCTCAAAATCGCCGACGGCTGCAGCCATAAATGCACCTTCTGCGTCATCCCGCGGCTTCGCGGTCCGTATCGTTCCCGGCCGTCGGCGGACATAATCGCCGAAGCGAAAGCCTTAAAGGATACGGGCGCCCGGGAGTTGGTCCTTCTCGCGCAGGACACCAGCGCATACGGGAGCGGCGCCGGCGGTTCGCTGGCGGAGCTCCTAGGCGAGTTGGACGGCGTCGGCGTACCGTGGGTTCGCGTAATGTATCTACACCCGGCCCGAGTCGACGAAGGTCTACTCGACGCATTCGCCGCGGCGGAGCATATCCTGCCTTACTTCGACGTCCCGCTTCAGCACGCGTCGCCCAAAATCCTGAAATCGATGGGCCGCCCCGCGTGGAAACCAGAAGAGGCGTCGGAATGGCTCGCGGCCATTCGGAAAAGAGTGCCGGGTGCGGTCGTCCGGACGACGTTTCTGGTCGGTTTTCCCGGCGAGAGCTGGGCCGATTTCGAGACGTTGGCCAACTTCGTGGCCGACGCGCGCTTCGAGCATATGGGTACGTTCGAGTACTCGCCGGAAGAGGGGACCCCGGCGGCCGGGTTACCGGACCGGGTTCCCGCCGACGTGACCGCCGAACGCCACCACAAGCTGATGACCCTTCAGCAGGGAATAGTGGAGGACCGCGCCCGCAACCTCATCGGGAGTTGCGCCGACGTAATCGTCGATAAGATACCGCCCTCCGGACCGGCGATAGCCCGTACCCGGTTCCAGGCGCCGGAGACCGACGGGGTAACGTACTTGACGGGGCTATCCGAGAACGTAAAACCCGGCGATATAATCGAAGTCAATATAACCGGACACGAAGTCTACGACATAGTCGCGGAACCTGCTGAGGAACCGGATGCTTAACTGGGCCAACATAGTCACTTTCGGCCGGGTCCTGCTGGCGCCGGTCTTCCTCGTCTTTCTCGTGCGGAACAGCACGGTTGACCACGCGATAGCCCTGGGCGTCTTCGCCGCCGCGATAACCACCGACCTCCTCGACGGGTACCTTGCCAGGCGGCTCAGGTGCGTCTCCGACTTCGGCAAACTCGCCGACCCCCTCGCCGATAAACTCATCGTACTGACCGGGCTGATAAGCTTCGTCGCGACCGGCGACGCTCCGCTTTGGATGGTCCTCATAATCGTCGGCCGGGAACTCCTCATGACCGGGTTCAGGCTCCTGGCAGCCACCAAAGGTATTTACATATACGCCAGTCTATTGGCGAAATGGAAGACCACGTTCCAGATGGGGGCAGTGACCTTGATTCTCGGGCACAACGTCATCGGAGACTTGCTCGGGAGCGTATGGCCGGCCCTCTTCGAAGTCTGGCTCGGGCGTTTGGCGGACTTCACGCTATGGGTCGCGTTAATACTGACCGTCGTGACCGGGTTGCTGTACCTATGGAAGAACCGGGGCATCATACGGAGTTCCCTGTTGCGATGACCGTCGATTTTAAAAAACGCGTCCGCACGATCCACCGCCGGCTAGTCAAGGAATACGGCGAACCGGCGCCGCCGCGACCGGTCCCCGCCCTGGACGAACTGGTATTTACGATACTCTCCCAGAACACCAACGACCGCAACCGGGACCGAGCGTACGAGGTTCTCCGCGAGCGGTTCCCCGACTGGGCGGCCGTCGCCCGCGCGCCGGGAGGGGAACTGGCCGACGCTATCCGGGTGGGCGGGTTGGCCGATACGAAGGCGCGTTACATTCAAAGTATTCTACGGCGCGTTTACGACGAGCGGGGCGAATACTCGCTGGAGTTCTTGAACGACCTATCGGACGCAGAAGCCCTGGGATATTTACGGAATCTGCCGGGGGTGGGCGCCAAGACGACCTCTTGCGTCCTGGCTTTCTCTTTACGGCGGGACGTCTTCCCCGTCGATACGCACATACTGCGCGTATCGAAGCGGCTCGGGTTGCTCCCGCCGAAGACCGATTTGACGAAAGCCCACGCCCTCTGGGCGGCGATGGTCCCCGACGGCCTGGCGTACCCGCTTCACAAGAATATCATACGCCACGGTCGAAAGATCTGCGGCGCGCGGAAACGTCTCTGCGCCGAATGTGTATTGGCGGACATATGCCCGTCAGCCGAAGTAGCTTAGCTATTTACTAAAAATAGCTTAGCTATTTACCGGCCGGTAGCGGCGGTTTCAAAACTGACGAAGTAAAAGGCGATGGCATTCAAACCGATGAGTGAGATAGGCGTATCTAAGTTCGCCCCGGCCGTCGGCTGGTCGGCGGCGTTAGTATTCCTGGCCGTCTGGTCCCTTCCCGCACCGGAAGTTCTCGCGTTCTCACTGGTCGACAAGGTGAAGCACGGCGCCGCGTACGGCGCCCTCGGTCTCCTGTGGGCGGTCGCCCTTTTCGCCGTGTCGCGGCGCCCCAGATGGTTGCTCGCGGCGGCCGCCGCTGCGCTCGCGTTCGCGTGGGGTGCTCTGACCGAAATCGTTCAATCCTTCGTCCCGGGGCGCCAGGCCGACCTGGCGGACCTGGCGGCCGACGCCTTGGGCGTCGTTATCTGCGTTCTCGCTTACTGGTGGGCCAACCCGACCGACGTGGAGGCGCCCCGATGATACGCCGGACTTTCATACACCTTCCCCGGGTAGGGCCGGTAACCCAGCGGCGCATCTGGGACGAGGGCATCGAGACGTGGGACGACTTCATCGCGGCCGAGGGTCTCCGGGCCGTCGGGCCCAAGTACAAGGAGTTATACGACCGGATGCTGGACGAACACAGGCGGCGGCTGGCCGTCGGCGACGCCGCGTACTTCGCCGGCGAACTCCACCCACGGGAGTCCTGGCGCTTCTTCGAGGTCTTCGGGGACGACGCGGTCTATCTCGATATCGAGACGACGGGCCTTGCACCGCCGTACTCGTACACCACCGTCGTAGGGGTCTACCGAAACGGCGAGATGACGCAGCTCGTGGCCGGGCGCGACCTATCGGGCGACGCAGTAGATGAACTGGTCGCCGGAGCGAAACTCTTGATAACCTTTAACGGGGCGCGCTTCGACGTCCCTTTTCTCGAAACCGAGTTCGGCTGGCTCCGCTTCGATATGCCCCACTTGGACCTTTGCCACGCCGGTAGAAGGGTCGGCCTGAAGGGCGGGCTGAAGAACATCGAGAAGACCCTCGGGTTCGCAAGGGACGACGAAATTGAGGGACTGGACGGATGGGCCGCTGTGAGATTGTGGAAACATTACGAGACAGGCGACGCGACGGCGTTGAAGACGCTCCTAGAGTACAACGCCGCCGACGTGGTTAACATGGAAAAGCTGGCGGCGGTCATTTATGACATGTTGGTCGGGCGAGAACTGTCGGGCGATTAGTACCTGTTATAATGGTTCAGGTCAATACCACTAAATCCAAAGGAAGTGCACTATGATAGAATCGACCTTGCGTTCCATCTGGTACGGCTTCGTAGAAAGTTTAAAGCGGCGTTTAATAAGCTGGATAATCGGTCTGGTCATAACGATATTCTTCGTCTGTTTATTTTGTTGTATCGTAGGCGGCGTTATAATATCGCAGGGGCGATAACCTCTGCGGAACAGTAAGGAGGAAACGTGAAAAACCTCGCAACGTTCATATTGATTGCGGCCGTCGGCGCGTTCGGGTTCACCGCGGTCGGATGTTGCGGTATCATCCAGAAGATTACCGACATCGCCGATGTGGGCGGCGACGGCGACGAGGAAGAAGACTCCGACGTCCCCGACATCCCGTTCGTCGATTTCGACGACGACGTGCGGGGACTGGAGAAAGACGCCGAAGAGATGGATAGGTTAGCGAAGGAGTACGAAAGGGTACTCACCGACCCCAACCTGTCCGAGGCGGAACGGGAAAGGAAGCTGGCGGAACTCGAAGAAGAGATGGAACAGTTGGGCAAAGAAATGGAGGAGAAGGCCGAGGATATAAGCGGCGATTTCGAATAGGAACCGGCTACGGTCTTCCGTTTTTGCCTGCACGCAAAGCCTTTTTATGTTATCCTACGCCCCCCCGTCGGTTGGGGGCGTTCTTTACGTTTTGGAGGTCTGCCTTGTTACGGACACACACCTGCGGCGAATTGACGGCCGCCCACGAAGGCGAACGAGTTACCCTGTGCGGGTTCGTCTGGAAGAGCCGAGACCTGGGCGGCTTATTGTTCATAGATTTGCGCGATCGTTACGGATTTACCCAGGCCGTCTTCGACCCGGCCGTCGACGGCGTCCTGGTCGCCGACGCTGCCTCGCTCCACGGCGAGGACGTGGTCGAGGTTACCGGCGTCGTACGCCTGCGCCCCGCCGACATGCGCCGGGACGACGTATCGACGGGTGAAATCGAAGTGCGGGCCGATAGTTTGCGGGTCCTTTCCCGCGCCGCGCGTCTGCCGTTCCTCGTCGCCGAGGAGGAGACGGCCAAGGAACCGCTGCGGCTCAAGTACCGTTATCTTGACCTCCGGCGCCCACCCATGCAGCGTAACCTGGAAATCCGACACGTCACGATAAACGCGATACGTCAGTACCTGAACGGCCTGGGTTTTCTGGAAATCGAAACGCCGATTTTAATGAAGTCAACGCCCGAAGGCGCGCGGGACTACCTGGTCCCGAGTAGGGTCCACAAGGGCAACTTTTACGCGCTACCCCAATCGCCCCAGATGTACAAACAACTCCTCATGGTGGCGGGGCTGGACCGGTATTATCAGATCGCCCGCTGCTTCCGGGACGAGGACCCCAGGGCCGACAGACAGCCCGAGTTCACTCAACTCGATTTGGAGATGTCCTTCGCCGAAGAGGACGACGTCTTCGAGGTAACCGAAGGGACCTTCGCCGCCGTCTTCCGCGAGACGTTGGGCGAAGAGCTTACGCTGCCGTTCCCGCGGATGACCTACTATGAAGCGATGGGCAGATACGGCCGGGACAAACCCGATATCCGGTTCGGGTTGGAACTCGCCGACGTAACCGAGGTCTGCGGCGAAAGCGAATCGGCGGTGTTCAAAAAGACCGTCGAGGAAGGCGGCCGCGTCTTCGCCGTCGTCGCGCCCGGCGGCCTGAGCCGGAAAGAGACCGACGAACTGGAGAAGCTGGCCAAGGACGAGGGTGCGGCAGGATTGGCCTCCTTCAAGGTCGAAGACGGCGGGAAGCTGGGCGGCGCGCTCGCCAAGTTCTTCTCGCCGGCCCTTTCGGAGCGCCTTTTGACCGAGACCGGCGCCGAGCGGGGCGACACCGTCCTGGCGGCCGCGGGCCCGTTCCCGGCGACGGCGGAGGTCATGGGGAGCGTACGGCTCGCCCTAGCCGGGATGCCGGGCGTACAGAAGTTAAGCGGGTGGCGCTTCCTTTGGGTAACCGACTTCCCTCTATTCGAGAAAGACCCCAAGACGGGGGAGCCGTCGCCGTCGCACCATCCGTTCACGTCGCCGAGGGTCGAAGACATCGAATACATAGAGACGAACCCCCTTCGCGTTATGAGCCGGGCGTACGACATCGTACTCAACGGCGTGGAGTTGGGCTCCGGGAGCGTCAGAATATTCGACCCGGAACTCCAACGCCGGGTGCTCCGGGCCGCGGGCGTGACCGACGAAGAAATAGAAGAGCGGTTCGGTTTCTTCCTGGAGGCGCTCGACTACGGCGTACCGCCGCACGCCGGCATCGCGCCGGGAATCGACAGGCTGGTCGCATTAATATGCGGCGCCGAGGGCATCCGCGAGGTAATCGCGTTCCCGAAGACGACCGAAGCGACGTCGCCTCTGGACGGAAGTCCGTCGCCGGTTAGTCCTACGCAACTCCGGGAACTGGGGCTTTCGCTGGATATCGACGAGTAACGCATTGCGTATTAAACCCACTAACGTTTCGTTACACCTAACGTAAAACGGGGTCCAGGATTATATGGCTGAAACTAACCCTAAAATACTCTGGGTGGACGACGAGATCGACCTGTTGAAATCTCATGTCCAATTCCTCGAGGAAAAGGGCTACAAGGTTACTACGGCGGTCGCCGGGCAAGACGCGGTGGCGCTGGTATCCGAGCAGCCTTTTTCGGCGGTGTTGCTTGACGAGATAATGCCCGGTATGGACGGGCTCTCCACCTTGCAGGCGATTAAAGAGGTAGACCAAGCCACACCCGTGATAATGGTCACCAAGTCCACCGAAGAGTCGCTGATGGACGAGGCTTACTGGGGCGACATCGCCGACTTTATCGTGAAGCCGGTCAACCCCCACCAGATATTATCGTCGCTCAAAAAGATACTCGAACTCGAAAGCCTGCGCCGCGATCGTTTCGTCGCCGAGTTCGGGGCGTATTACAACCGGGCGCAACAGGCCCTCTACGCAGGCGAGATGACTTTCGCCGAGTGGGCGGACCTTTACGTAGAGATGTGCGCCGCCAATCGAGAGATAGACGCGCTCAGTGTAAACGACTTAAGGGAACTGCAATCGGACCTCTACCGGGAGGCCGACCGGGTCTTCAGCTCGCGGCTGGTGTCCCGCTTTCCCGATTGGCTCTCCGGAGGCGATCAGGACGCCCCTATCCTAAGCCATAACTTACTGGAAAAACTGGTTTTCCCGCTGATGAGCGACAAGCGTCCGGTTTACCTGATTGTAATCGACTGCCTTCGTTTCGACCAGTGGCTGGCGGTCGAAGAGAAACTAGGCTCCTTATTCCGAATCGAGAGAAACTCCTACTGTTCGATCTTACCGTCGACGACGTGTTACGCCAGGAATGCCATATTCGCCGGGCTTACGCCCAAGGAGATGGCCGAGAAGTACGCCGGTAAGTTCCAGGAGGGGGACGACACGTCCGATTCCTTGAACAAGTACGAGGAAGAATTCTTGAACGATAACTTAGCGAAGCACCTCCCCGGTGGGAAGCAAGCCCGATACTACAAGTTTACCAGCCGGGAAAGCGAGCAGATGGCCGACAAAGTCATCACGTCGCTGCCACGGCGCCCGCTCAACGTCTTCATCTTCAACTTCGTCGACACTATCACACACGAAAGCGGACGACACGGTGCGCTCGACGTCCTCGCGCCTACGGTGGACGGGCTGCGGCGTCTCGCGGTAAGCTGGTTCCTGGCGTCGCCGGTGGAGCGCCTGCTCGCGGCCATTGCAAAAGATAAAGAAGCGACCGCGGTTATCACCACCGACCACGGTTCCCAGATCACCTCGGCGCCGACCATCGTGTACGCGGACAAAGAAGCTTCCAAAACGCCCCGGCTATGGATCGGCAGGGACATGCGCGTCGATGACGAGGGCGCGTTCCTGGTTAAGCGGCCCGAGGAGTTCGGGCTCCCCGAGGATTATCTGGCGAAGACGTATCTGCTGGCGCTTGCCGACCACCATCTCGTCTTCAGTCATTACATCCATAAATACCATAAAAAATTCAGCGGCGGTTTCTTCCACGGCGGCGTCTCCATGGCCGAGAACATACTACCGGCCGCCGTTCTCTATCCCAAATGAACCGCTTCGAAGAACGAGTAGTCGAGGAGGTTAAAAGCCGGCGTTTGATAGACGCCGGCGCTCGCGTCATGTGCGCCGTTTCCGGCGGACCCGATTCGGTCGCCCTAGTATATTCCCTCGCGTCCTCGGCCGAAGAGACCAGGATAGGCGAAATAGCAATAGCTCACTTCGACCACCGTATACGGCCCGAGAGCGGCGCCGACGCGGAATGGGTCCGGGGATTAGCCGCGTCGTTAGGGCTGAGGTTCTTCGGCGGTTCCGCCGACGTACCGGCTCTACGGACATCTTTCCGTCGATCGCCCGAAGAGGCCGCCCGGTTTGCAAGAAGGGATTTTTTGCTACGTATAAAAGAGCGAACGGGCGTCGACGCCATCGCCCTCGGCCATCAGATGACCGACCGGGCCGAGACTTTCTTCTTGAACCTGATGCGGGGCGCCGGGTCACGCGGCTTGGGCGCTATGCGCTGGCGGGACGAAACCGGCTTCGTCCGGCCGCTGCTATGGGCTACGAAGCGAGAGATAATAGATTACCTAAACGAAATCGACCAGTCGTACCTGGAGGACCCGACCAACGAAGACCTGACCTACACGCGCAACCTTATCCGGCACGAAGTTTTCCCCGTAATCGAAAGTAATTCCCCCGGAGCTATACAGAAGATAGCCGAAGCCGCCGAGACGTTCGCCCGGGAGGATGACGCCCTCGCGGAACTTGCCGACGCTGCAGCCGGGAAGTACCTTTCGGAAAACGGTACGACGGTCGTACTGAACGACGAGTTCCGCGGTGACACAACGCCCGCCGTGGCAGCCCGGTTAATCCAATCGGCGTACCGACGGGCAGGGAAACGACGTCGCACGCTTGAGCGTACACACATCGAAGCGGTATTAGCGCTCGCCGACGGTTCTACGGCGAACCTTCCCGGCGGCTGCAGCGCCGAAAGGCTCGGCGGCGCTACGTTACTTCGGCCGGCATCCGGCCCGGCGATAAAGAGTTGGAGGGTCGTAATCCCGGTTCCCGGAGAAGCAACCGTTCCGGGCGTGGGCCATGCGATTAAGGTCGCCGGGAAGAACGCGGCGTCGTCGGCCGATTACGCCGTAACCCTCGACGGAGAAAGCGTCGGCGGGCACCTCGTCGTGAGGTCTCGAAAGCCCGGCGACCGGATACGACCGGCGGGCCTGGACGGTACGCGTAAGCTCCAGGACGTCTTCGTAGACGCCAAGGTGAGGCGGGATGCGCGAGTCCTGTATCCCGTAATCGGTTCCGAAGAAGAAATACTTGCCGTGCCGGGGCTGGCGGTATCGGAGGGCGCGGCGCCCAGAGAAAACCGCCCGACGGTTACGATAACGATAACCCACTCCGGCTCAAATCCTTTTGACAGACGCGACGTATAGCGATACTATACCCGTCAATTATCTTTTTTACAGGCGGTGGTCAATTTGAAACATTCCGACGAAATAGAACGTATACTTTTCGACTCGGCGGCTATCGCCAACCGCGTGGACGAACTCGGGCGGCTCATCAACGCCGCGTACGCGGGGAAAGGACTCGTCGCGATAGGCGTGCTCAAAGGGGCGTTTATGTTCACCGCGGACCTGGTGCGGAAGATAGACGTCCCGGTTGAAATAGACTTCGTCGAGCTGGCCAGTTACGCGGCCACGACCGAGACGAGCGGCGAAATCGTACTGGAGCAAGACGCAGATGTAAATATAAAAGGTCGCGATATCCTGATAATCGAAGACATCGTCGACACGGGCCTGACTACGAGGTTTTTAATCGACCATCTCAAAATCCGGGAACCGGCGTCGGTGGACGTGTGTACGTTGCTGTATAAACCGGCCCGACAACGGGTCGACATCCCCCTCACATACGTCGGGTTCGAGGTAGACGATGTGTTCGCCGTAGGTTACGGGCTCGACTACGGCGGGAAATATAGGAACCTCCCCGACATCGTGTCGTTGAAAGGCGTAAGTTAACGCCGTCGGTTGAGGTCTGGGGCACCCAAGGTTCGGGTAGGGTCTTGGTAGCTGAACACAGGTAAACCGTTCGTGAAAACGCAAGTATTCATCGAGAAGTGCCCCAACTACGAAAGCGTAGGCACGAACGTCCGCTCGCTGTTGGAAAAACTCGGCGCGGACGTTCGCGGTAAAAGGGTGCTGGTTAAACCCAACGTCCTGGGACCGTTTCCGCCGGACCGGCACGTGTGCACGCGCCCGGAAGTGGTCAGAGAAGTCTGCCTGGCTTTGGAGGAACTGGGCGCCGGCCGTGTCGTCGTTGGCGACAACCCTGGCGCCACCGGCTACGGCGCCAGCGAGAAGACGCTTCGAAAAACCGGTATCTACGACGCAATCGACGGGCGGTTCGTCAACCTCGCCGAGAAAACTACCATCGTGGCGATGGAGACCGTCCCCGGATTCGAGATACCGGTGGCCCGGGAGGTAATGGACGCCGACGTCGTAGTCAACCTGCCCAAATTCAAGACCCACAGCCTTACGAGGATAACGGGCGCCGTCAAGAACGCGTTCGGCTACGTCGTAGGCGGGGCGAAGGCGCGCCTCCACGCGGCGGCGGCTGCGCCCCACGATTTCGGCGCCGCCTGCGTCGAGATATACCGCATCCGTCCACCGGAGATAAACATCATGGACGCCGTCGTCGGGATGGAAGGCGACGGCCCTTCGAGTAAAGACCTACGCGACGTGAGCCTGATGCTCGCGTCGGCTAACGGTGCGGCGCTGGACTCGGTCGTCGCACGCTTGATGGGGATGGACGGTCGGTTTATCCCGACGGTTCGGATATCGAGAGAGCTGGGTTTGTGCCCCGGCGACGGCGACATCGCCGTGGACGGTCCGACCGAACCGGTACCCGACTTCCGCCCGCCGAGCACATTTGTACAAAATAGGGTCATCTATTGGCTCGCTAACCGGCTCGTCTTTCCGCAGGTCGTCCCCAAACCTTACATAGACGAGGGTATTTGTATCGAGTGTAACCGGTGCGTCGAAGTATGCCCCGTCGGCGCGCTCGACGGTTTCCCTTCGGTAGACTACGACTTGTGCATCCGCTGCTACTGCTGCCAAGAGGTCTGCCCGGAGGCGGCGGTGAAGTTGCGCGGGCGCTTCAAGCTGGCGATGCGCCGGGGGGCGTACGTCAGGGACGGGCTGCCCCCAACGGTTTAATCGCGGTTATAGTTACTCAACACAGCAAGGCCCCCTCCGCGGAGGGGGCCTTTATATGGGGGGTGGCTTTCGCTTTTGTGCAGGTCTTATCTTGGGCGAACCCCTAAACCGGTTCGCCGACGTATTCCTCCGTAACCTCGTCCAGCTTCAGCGATACGACCTTGGAGACGCCCTTACGCTCCATCGTAACGCCGTATATCGTGTCGGCGGCGGTCATCGTCCGCTTCACGTGGGTCATCAGCACGAACTGGCAACGATCGAGGTTGCGGTCGATAAGCTTCAGGTACCGTTCGATGTTGGCGTCGTCCAGGGGCGCGTCGGCCTCGTCCAGTATCACGAAGGGAGCCGGCCGCGCTTCCAGCAGGGCGAAGAGCAAAGCTATCCCGGTCATCGCCTTCTCCCCGCCACTGAGAAGGCTGAGGAGGCGCATCCGCTTGCCCGGCGGCTCGGCGTATATGAGCACGCCGGCCTCCAGCGGGTCTTTGTCCCCTTCCAGGCGCAGGTCCGCCTGACCACCTTCGAAGACGCCAGCGAAGATTTCCCGGAAGGAACCACGTACCCGCTCGAAGACCTCCACGAAACGCTTGCGGCTCTTCGCGTCTATCTCGTTGATACTCTCGAGCAGGTTCTTCTCGGCCTCCTCCAGGTCTTCCATCTGTTCTTCCAACAGTTGAACCCTCGCCGTTATTTTTTCATACTCCTTGGCCGCCCGGAAGTTGACCTCGCCCATCCGCGCGAGTTTTCGTTCCAGTTCGTCCCTCTCGGCGGCCGCAGCTTCCGCGTCCACATCCAGTTCGCACTCATCGGGCGACATGTTTTCCAGGCTCAACTCGTACTGGGCCGAGACGCTCTGGTTCACCGCCGACATCTCGCCGGCGAGCTTCGTGAGCCCCAGCTCAAACTCTGAAGCCCGTTCACGTACGGCGGCCGACGCCGAAGTCGCGTCCCTCTCCACCACTTCGGCCCCCCGCACCTTCGCCTTCGCCTCGTCGGCCATCAACCTCCGGTCGCGGGCCTTACCCTCTATTCCTTCGTGTCGTTCCCGGCACGTTTGTACTTTTGCCGTGATATCTTCAAGCCGGGCTTCGATATCGATGCGCGATTGCCGTTTGACCTCCAGCTCGTCGGCCAGTCTTTTAAGTTCGTCGGCGTCGCGGGCTATCTGGTCCGACAGCCGTTTTTCTTCGTCGCGGGCCGCTTTGAGCTCGGCGGAGAACTCGGCGCTACGTTCGCGTACCGCCGCGGCCAACTCCTTCGCTTCGTCCAACGCGGCGCGCGCTTTTTCGGCCCCGGTCTCGGCCGACGCCAATACCTCCCTGGCCTCGTCTAGTTCAGCCTGGGCCGCGACGGTCCGCTTTTCGAGTTCAGCGACCGTAGCTCTTTCGGTTTCGACATCAGCCGAGGTGCGTTTATGTTCAGAGACGGCAAGTTCGGTTTCCGTACGTACGCGTTCAGCCCTTTCGGCGTCCTTCGCCGCGTTTTCGGCCGCCGCCACCAACGACGCGTCTATCTCGCCCCCGGTCCGCTCGAGTCGCGTACGGCGCGCCCGCGCTTCGTCCAGCTCCTTCCGAAGCCCGGTTATCCGCTCGTCGAACCGTTTGAGCTCCGATTCGGCCTTGGACTTAAGGCCCGTCAGTCTGGAGCATTCGGCCTTTCTCCCTAGTATGGAAGACGCGACCTCCTTGGTCGAACCGGCGGTCAAAAGCGCCCTACCGTCCCAGTAATCACCGGAAAGCGTGACAATGGGCAACCCCGGGTATCTCTCCGCCGCAGCTACCAGACTCCCCAGGTCTCTTACCACGCCGGCGTCGTCCAACAGACCTTTCACTGCCGCGCCGTGGGAGCCCGGCGCCCTCGCGAAATCGCCGGCGCGTCCGACCAGTATATCGTCGTCCGGCAGCTCGCGGCGCCGTCCGTCTTTTTCGGCCGGCACCAGGAAAGCAGCGCGCCCCAGGTCACCAACGGCGAGCCTGCGGGCACACTCCTCGGCGCCGGCGAACCCGTCGGCCAAGAGCGCACCGACGGCCGCGCCCAGGGCGCTCTCCACCGCCTTCTCGTAACCGGGTTCGACCTCGATTATGTCGGCCAATACCCCCGATACGGATGCCGGGGTGTCGCCCTTTATCAGGGCGGCGGCACCGGCGTCGTAGCTTTCGAAACTACGTATCAACTCCTCCAACGAAGCCAGGCGGGAGCGGGCCGATTCGAGTTCTTTCTGCTTTTCACGCCGTTCCTTTTCGGCTCTTTCGATGTCGTCGGTGAGGCCAGTTATCGTTTCGTCGAGGGACTCAAGCTCGGCGCTCACCTCGGTACGGCGGCGCTTCAGTCTTTCGGTCTCTTCGGCGAGAGCGCCTCGGCCTTTCTCGATTTCTTCGAACAACTCGGCGGTCTTGCCCCGTTCCTGTTCGAGCCGTTTGAGCTCGCGTTCGAGAGAGTCAAGTCGGCCCTCGGCGACGGCCAACCGGTTCTTAAGTGTTGTGAGGGATTCGAGCTTGCCCGTCGCTTTCTCCTTCGCCGACGTTAACCCGGCGTCCGCCGCGGCAAGTTCTTCGGTAAGAACGTTGACCCGCGCGTTTGCGTCTTCTATTTCGGACTTGATTTTACCCCATTCTTCCTCGCCTGTTTCGGCGCGCCGACGCGCCACCGTCAGCTCGACGCCGTTCAACTCGACGCGGCGCCCGGTCTCCTCCATCGCGTTCTCTAGACGGGCGACCTCTTCGGACGCAGTTCTGGCCTTTTCACGGAGAAGCCCTAGTTCGTTTTCGGACTCCGACAATTCCTTGAAAGCCGCCAGCTTCAACTCGTCGATTTCCTGTCGCGATATCTCCGCGGTTTCGAGTTCGGCCCGGACCGAACTGAGTGCGGCGGCGGCTTCCTTACACCGCAGGTCGGCTTCGGCCGCGGCGGCCTTTGTTTCATCCAACGTACTCAGTACGCCCTTACGCTCCCGGTCCAGTTCGTCCCAACGGAGTTTCGCCAAACCGACGTCGAGCTTTTTCACCCTGTCCCGGTACCCGGCGTAGCGCCGTGCCGCGTTCGCCTGGCGCTTCAAGGAGCGAGCCTGGCGCCGGTATTCGTCCATGAGGTCATCGAGTCGTTCCATGTTCAACCGGACGTCGTCGAGCTTACGCATCGCCTCTTCGCGTTTCGTCCTATACCGACGTACGCCGGCCGCCTCTTCGAACACGGCCCGACGTTCCTCCGGCTTGGCGTTGACCAGCCGGTCGACCAGCCCCTGTTCCACGAGCGTGTAAGACGCCTTGCCGAGTCCCGTGTCCGAAAACAGGTCGAGGAGGTCTTTGAGCCGGACCGGCCGGCCGTTTATAAGGTATTGATTTTCGCCGGACCGGTACGCGCGCCGCGTGACTAAAAGTTCTGCGTCGTCGATGGGCAAGACGTCGCGGACGTTTTCGAAGTGTAAGGAGACCTCGGCCATCGACATCGGCGGTATGTCGGCGGCGCCGGTGAATATCATATCGCCGGTCGTCCGGCCGCGCAGCGACTTGGTCGACTGTTCGCCCAGGGCCCAGCGGACGGCGTCGACGACGTTCGACTTCCCGCAGCCGTTCGGCCCCACTATGGCCGTTATCCCTTCGGGGAACTCGAAGACCGTACGCTTGGGAAAGGACTTAAACCCGAACATCTCCACGCGTGTAAGGCGCACTCGTAACCTCCGGCGTTTTTCCTCGGATAGGCTAGCATATAGCCCAATTGATGTAAAGTAAAATATGCCAACGTTTTATATTCCATAAGTGGTATATTTATACTGTTTATCCGGTCGGTGCTATCAAAGGTTCGCCGCAAGTCGCGTGCCATAACCCGGCCGTCCTATATTCCTTAACACGGGCGCTCGACAGCCGAGCAATAAATTATCAAAGGTAAAGGTTTCCGGGAAGAGAAGCCGCCGGTACCGGACGCGGTCGCAGGAACGGACCGACTCACCGCGCGAAACCCCTTGACACGCGTTTTAGCTTTTGCTATAAGATACTCGGAAACGGGGGGACAGAGCGGGAATAGCTCAGCTGGTAGAGCACCACCTTGCCAAGGTGGCTGTCGCGGGTTCAAGTCCCGTTTCCCGCTCCATTTTTATTCTTTTGGCGGCATAGCCAAGCGGCTAAGGCGACGGTCTGCAAAACCGTTATTCGCCGGTTCGACTCCGGCTGCCGCCTAAATAAAACCGGGCCACGTTGCCCGGTCTTTCTTTTAGCTCGCCGTACGTTATTAAAGCATCAGCGACGGGCCGAACCAGAACGCGAACTCCCGGTGGAGTTTTTCGTCGGACGCGACCACCCCGTCGCGATACTCGAAGTGCCAGCCCTCGCCGCCGGACGTCAGGTTCGGGTAATATTCGACGCCGGCACTGACCGATATCATCCGGCGAATCCGGTAGGTAAAACGTCCCGAAAGCCCGGCGGCCACCCGGTGCCGGGTCACGGACCTCAGCTCCGGCCCGCCGTGGAAGTAACGGGCGACCGTGTAGCGATAACCCAACATCGCTTCCGCCGACCATAGATATTTATCGACCCAGTATCCCGCGAACCCGACAACGGCAAACCCGGTGACCTCGTCGCCCTGTATTTTAAGCCGTTCCAAGAGCGGCCCGTCGGCCGTTTTAAGTAGCCTTTCCTCGTTAAAGGTACTGCGCCCTAACCCGACGCGGCCACCGAGGTAAACCCCGGCGGCGCGGCCGCCCAGTACCCGCCAGCCATAGTAACCATCGAGCCAACCGCGCCTGTACTCATAGAAATCGTGGGAACGAGCGCCGTAGGACTCGGCGTCGCCGCGGCCGTAACCGCCGGATGCCACCGCGATATAACCTTTACGCAGGAACGTCAGGTCGGCGGCGCCGAACCAGACCCGCGCCCGACCTACGCCCGTAGCGTTGACGTGCCCGAAGACCGGAGCCGCTATTACAGTCGCCGTTTCCGCCGGCGGCAGGTAGAATTCCGCAAACCGCTCCAGGTCGGTTTCGTCGGCCCGGGCACCGCCCACCAATACCGCCAAAAGGCATACCGCTTTCGGAAATTTCTTAAACACCGAACCTAAATATTCGATTATTTAAACGCCGCCTTCGTCCGCCCTAACGAACTCGGCTCCACCGCTTCCCCGGTTAACGTAACCGTCAGCTTCGGATGATTATCCGATGCGCTGTCGTCGCTGGACGAGCAGCCGAAATTACCGTTGTCCTCGGACGCCTCGTCCTCGTGTTTGATACAGAAACCATGGTGGTCGGCCGTCCCGTCGAACCACTCGGCGACGATGGCCGTTACGTCTATCGGGTAGTCGCCGGGCCAGGGTTCCTCAAAGATTACGGGCGTCCCGCCGAAGCCTGGCTGATTGTCCCAGGCGATCGTATCCTCCGCCCAGTCATCCTCGACCCTGCAGACGCCGTACTCGTCGGCCGGACCGGAATTAACCGAAAAGATAGACAGCCAGAGAACGGCTTCGGTACAAGTATACCCGTCGGCGATGTACGAGTCCAGCCCCGTAAACTCGATAAAGGCCCTCAAATCACCGCCCGTATCTGCCGAACGGCCTATGTACATATGAAAGTGGTCCCCGTAGTTGCCCGTCGGATTAGCCGAGCTGACGAAAGCGTCTTTCCCGTCGCCCGGTCCCGGCTGAAATTCGACCTCTAAACTTGCCGCGTAAAACGCCGAGACCAGGATAAGCCCTGCCGTACATAATAATCGCATTTTTCCTCCCTGACGGTTCTATTTTTCTGAACGAAAAAGGAGAAGGCTTACATTCACCTTCTCCACATCATATCACTAAGTACGCCGTTCAGTCCATATAAATGCCGCGTCTTACGATAGCCTCCCGAGCAGGTTCCGTCCGATAACCACCCGTTGTATTTCGCTCGTACCCTCGCCGATCTCGGTGAGCTTGGAGTCGCGGTAGAACCTTTCGACCGGGTAGTCCTTCATATAACCGTAGCCGCCGAATACTTGGATGGCCTCGTACGTGCAGAAGTGTGACGCCTCACTGGCGTAGAGTTTGGCTATTGCCGACTCGGTCGAGAACGGTTTCCCGGCGTCCTTGAGAAGCGCCGCGTTGTATACCAGCGCCCGGGCCGCGTCCACCTGGGTCGTCATGTCCGCTATCTTAAACTGCACGGCTTGCTTGGTTCCGATGGGTCTCCCGAACTGCACCCGGGTCCTCGCCCGTTCGAGGGCGTGGTCCAACGCCCCCTGGGCAATGCCGAGGGCCATCGCGCCTATGGAGATACGCCCGCCGTCCAACGTTATCATGAACTGTTTGAAGCCTTCGCCCTCTTTACCCAGCAGGTTTTCTTTCGGGAGCTTTACGTCGGCGAACTCCAGTACCGCCGTCTCCGAACCCCGAAGCCCCATCTTGTTCTCGTGCTTCGCCACCCGGAACCCGGGCGTGCCGCCCAAGATGATGAACGACGAGATGCCGTGGACGCCCTGCTCTTTATCCGTGACGGCCGTTATAACGTACCCGGTGTCCCGGTCGTCGGACGCGTTCGTAATGAAGCACTTTGAACCGTTGATGACGTAATGGTCGCCGTCCAACACCGCCGTCGTCTGGGTCCCGGCTGCGTCGGACCCGGCGTTCGGTTCCGTAAGCCCGAACGAGCCGAGGCGCTCGCCCCGGGCCAGCGGAGGTACGTACTCCTGAATCTGTTCTTCCGTCCCGAAGTTAACTATCGGCCAGACACCCAACGAATTGTGTGCCGCGAGGATTATACCGGTGGAGCCGCAGACCCGGCTTACCTCCTCGACGACTATCGTGTACTCCATCGTATCGGTCCCGGCGCCGCCTAGCTCCTCCGGGACCACGAGGCCGAGGTATCCCTGTTCGGCGCAGGCCCGGACGACGTCTTCCGGGAACTTGCCTTCCCGGTCTATGTCGTCGGCCCGCGGCTCAACTACTTCTTTGACGAAATCGTGGACGCCGGCCCGGAAACGCTCGTACTTTTCGTCTATCAGTATCATATACGTTTACCTTTTATTGTATTAATCCTTTAACAGCACCGACGCGATGACCATCTTCTGGACTTCGCTGGTACCCTCGTATATCTCGGTGATGCGGGCGTCTCGGAAGAGCCGCTCGACGGTGTATTCCTTCATATACCCGTAACCGCCGTGAATCTGGACCGCCTGGTCGGCGACGTAGTTGGCCGCCCGGCTCGCCGCGAGCTTGGCCATGGCCGCTTCCACCGAGAAACGGTCGCCCTTATCTTTAACGTACGCGGCCCGAAGGTACAGGAGCCGGGCCGAGTCGACCGCCAGGGCCATCTCCGCCAGCTTGAACTGAATCGCCTGGAACTTATTGATAGTCCGGCCGAACTGCTTGCGCTCCGCCGAGTATTTTACTGCTTCGTCCAACGCCGCCTGGGCGATACCCACCGCCTGAGCCGCGATGCCGATACGTCCGCCGTCCAGCACCGTCAGGGCGATTTTGAGCCCTTTACCCTCCTCGCCGAGCATATTGGCTGCCGGGACCCGGCAGTCCTCCAGGTGTACTTCCCTGACGTCGGCGCCTCGAATGCCCAACTTGTCGAAGCGCTTATCCACCTTAAGCCCATCGTTCCCGCCCTCGACTATGAAACACGTAAGCCCTTTGGAACCCGCCTCCGGGTCCGTGGACGCAAAAACGAGAAAGGTTTTCGCGAAGCTCGCGTTAGTTATGAAGCATTTGGTACCGTTTATGACGTAGTCGTTGCCGTCGCGGACGGCGGTTGCCTGGACGGCGCCGGCGTCGGTCCCGGCCTCGGGTTCCGTCAGGACGAAGCAGCCGATCGCTTCGCCGGTCGCCATCGGCGGAAGGTATTTCTCCTTCTGCTCGTCGGTCCCGAATTTTAGAATCGCGTCGGCGATGAGGCTCAGGTTTATCGATACCACGAGGGCCGTCGACGCGCACCCCCGCGACAGCTCCTCCATACAGACGGCGTAGCTGACCGTGTCCAGCCCCGCGCCGTCGTACTCTTCCGGGATGGTCAGGCCGAGGTACCCGAGTTCGCCCAGTTGTTCGACCAGCTCCAGGTTGGTTTCATCGGCCTCGTCTATGCCCTGGGCCGCCGGCGCCAGCACCTCGTCGGCGAAGCGGCGGGTCGCGTCCCGGAGCGCCTTCTGTTCGTCGTTAAGTTCGAAGTCCATAAATTCCCCCGTTAGGGTTTAGTTTACCTATCATTTTCAGAATACCGATATATTCGCTACAGTATACGTCCCCTCGCCTGAATCCGGGTCGTATTCGTACCACGGAAACCAGCCCTCGACGCCGTCGTCCGGTGCGCCCGTAGGGTTGTATTTCGCGTAAAACCACGCGCCCTTTCTTTTTAACAACGTAACCAACGAGTCGGAAGGGATTTCGGCGACGACTATGGGGTCTCCCTCCCGGCGGGGAAGCTCTTCGTACAGAAGCACGTCCTCATCGCCGATATTAGCCATCGGCCCCTCGTACTCGATGGCCATTTCCTCGGTCAGAGCTCCGAGCCGAGGGACTACGATTTCGATTCCGCTCCCATCGCCCAGGCTCGTGTACGATTCATACTCCGGCTCAGTGGGTTCGAAGTCTGCAAAAACCCACTCTATTCTGTCGTCGTAAACGTCTATCGGCGGCATCTCGACGGCCCGGAACAGCGCCGGTCGTTCCCAGTCGAAATGGGGGCACGGACGTATCGTTATCCGACCCTCGCCGATGGGCCCTTTCCAGGCGCCACCGGTGTAGACGACGTAGAAGAACTCGCGGCACCCGGCAGGCATGTGCTCGGTTCCGTAGTCGCAGTAGTACCCGCACTCAACCGTCTTCGCCTCGCCCGCGGCGAACCCCAACGTCCATACGGCGTTACCGGTTAATTCGCTCGCCTCGCCGTCGGTATCGTAATAGATGTCGGTTACCTCGTACGGCGCGTCCGAACCGCCGACTCGGAGACCGAATTTAGCCGTAACGTCATCGGCCGTTAACTCTTCGCCGTAGATATCGGTACCGGCCATCAACTCGGCGGTCTCCGGGGTAAGGTCAAGGGTCCCCACGTTCAGCGGGAAGTACATCTCGACGGTACGGGCCTCGCCCGAGTCGTTGACGAACTCGAAGACCCCGAACACCTCCACGCCGTCGTCATGCAGCACGATATCCACGGCCTCGGCGGCCATACGAATTTCGGGTTCGCCTGCCTCGTCCGTCGGCTCCGGCGCTCGGCCCTTGTTGATGTACCAGCCCACGTCGGCGCTCGCGCCCGACGCGAACGTCAATATCGTTAGTGTCAGTATTATCGACCTTACCATAATCGTCGCCCTTTACCCATCCGTCGCTTCTATCTCCACCAACACCTGTGCGTTATCGACCTGGTCGCCGGCTTCCACGTGAACGGCTTTCACGACACCGTTTACCGTCGTAGTCAGCTCGTGCTCCATCTTCATCGCCTCGACGATGGCCACAACGTCGCCGGCCGAGACCTCCTGCCCCGCTTCGATAGTTATTTTAACAACCTCGCCCGGCATAGGAGCGGCCACCGAGAGGATACCGTCCACAACGGCCGCGCCGGCGGCCCCCGCGGCGCCGGTCGCAGCCCCCGGCTCCGTAAAAACGAACTGTCGCCCGGCGACGAAGACGTACACAGCGCCGTTCCCTTTAACGGAAAAGACGCGGTAAGGGCGTGCGCCGGTCATTAGCGAAAAACGGCCCGGCCCGAGTTTTTCCGAAGTTGCCTCGAATTCGATACCGTCGCAGACGACCTTCCAACCGTTGGTCGTCTTCTCCAGCGATACGGTACGTTCCGCGCCATTATATTCGTACGTAAAGTCCATCTAATTTAAATAATCGGCTATCTACCGGAACCTATTTCCCAGTTCCCAACCGTCTCCCAGGGCGACGGCACCTCTCCTTTACCTCCGGCGGTTACGGCTTTAGGTTCCATCTCGTACAGGGCCGCCGCCGCCAGGGCCGTAGCAAGAAGCTCATCGTCGGCGGTCGGGCACCAACCAGCCATGTGCTCCTCGATGAAACCTGTATGGGTGTTCCCGGCCGCGAACTCGGGATGTTCGATTACGTCCTTAAGGAACCCGACGGTCGTTTCGATGCCGAGTATCGGGTACTCGCCCAGCGCCTTGAACATCCGGCGTCGTGCCGCTTCCCTGTCCGGACCCCAGGCGATGAGCTTGGCCATTATCGGGTCGTAGTGGACCGAGATCTCGCCACCGGAATAAACCCCCGAGTCGACTCGGATACCCGGGCCCTGCGGCTCCTCCATCAACAGTATTGGACCGGCCGCCGGTAAGAACCCGGACGCCGGGTCTTCGGCGTAAATACGGCACTCGATGGCGTGGCCGCGCTGACTTAAATCGTCCTGTTTGAACGAAAGTGGTTCGCCGGCCGCCACGCGTATCTGTTCGGCTACCAGGTCGACGCCGACCACCATCTCGGTTATCGGGTGTTCCACCTGAATGCGGGCGTTAACTTCGAGGAAGTAGTAGTTACCGTCCGGGTCCAACAAGAACTCGACTGTCCCGGCGTTCTTGTAGCCGGACGCTTCGACGACCTTGAGGGCCGCGTCTCCCATTTCGGCCCGCAAATCGGGCGTGAGCGCCGGCGACGGCGTCTCCTCGACGATTTTCTGATGACGCCTTTGAATCGAGCACTCCCGCTCAAAGAGGTGAACCGCGTTACCGTGGAAATCGGCGAAAACCTGGAACTCCACGTGCCGCGGCCGGACTATGCACTTTTCCAAATAGATAGTGTCGTCGCCGAAGGCGCCCTTGGCCTCCCGCGCCGCGCCTTCCACCGCCGGTACCAGTTCCATCTCGGTCTCGACTACCCGCATCCCCTTTCCGCCGCCGCCTGCCGCGGCCTTGACGAGTACCGGGTAACCTATCTTCTCGGCTTCTTTCTTGAAGTGGGCCGCGTCTTTTCCGTGACCCGACATCCCGGGGATGACGGGAACGCCCACCGCCGTTACGGCGGCCCGGGCCGCCAGCTTCGAGCCGACCAGTTCCATGGCGTCCGACGGCGGGCCGATAAACGTTATATCCTCCTCCTCGCACCGCTTCGCGAACCGGTGGTTCTCGGCCAGGAAGCCGTAGCCGGGGTGTACAGCGTCGCACCCCAGCTCTTTGGCCGCGCCGATGACCTTGTCGATGTCGAGATACGACTCGAGGGCCAGCGCGGGACCGATACACACGGCCTCGTCGGCCATCGCGACGTGAAGCGACGCCCGGTCGGCCTCGGAGTATATGGCAGCGGCCGGGATACCTAGCTCCCGACAAGCCCGGATTATCCTGACGGCAATCTCGCCCCGGTTGGCTATGAGGATTTTGGAGAACATTGATTAAAATTTCGTAACTAGATATAGATGGTTTATATATCTACTTCCTCATCGGCGTAATCGTATAACGTCCTTTCGATATCTCGGACGTTAACGTTAAATTTTTCCGCCCAAAACCTTAGCTTCATAAGGTAGTTGTACCAATTCTTAAACGAAAAGTTCGTACCTGTAGGCTTCGTATTCACCTCGCCGTAATGGTAAAGTAGTTTCCATACCCAAATATCTATGACGCCGTAATTCTTCGGGTCCGTTAACATTAAAATCGCAGACGCTGTAGGAATCCTAACCCCCGACAATGAGGTTAGTAACTGGGTCCTTTTTTTCTCATAATCCGTCGCGAATAACCTTTTAGAAATCGATACGATACTAGCGTTCGAGTTTAGTTCACGCCATTTCCTAGAGCGGCTACTTTTCCACTCACCCATTTTTAAGAACTCGCGCCTGTTGAAATAGCCGCGTTTCTTCACATGGCGAAGTTCCTTGATTAATTCAGCCGTAGGCCCATGTTCCTTACGAGATAGGTTATTCTTAATTAACGCGCGTATACTCTTGTATCTCGTTTTCGCTATTTAAACACCCCCTTTCGTTATTTTACTCCGCCCACTTGGGCTTACGCTTCTCGAAGAAGGCGGCCATCCCCTCCTGGCCCTCGTCCGAGACCCGCATTTTCGCGATACATTCGGCGGTGAAGCCTTTTATCTCGTCTATAGGATGCCCCGGCACGCGTCGGAGCAATTCCTTGCAAGTCGCGATGGCCTCCGGCCCAGACGTTATCAGCTTCTCGACCAGCTCGTCCACCGCCACGTCCAACTCGCCGTCGGGTACCGCCCGGTTGACGAGACCGTACTCGGCGGCCCGGGCCGCACTGAGCCGTTCGCCCGTGAGAAAAAGCTCGCGGGCTCGGCTCTCGCCCACGCGCCTGATGACGTACGGGCTGATGCAGGCCGGGACAAGCCCCAGCTTGACCTCGGAGAGGGACAGCTTCGCAGATTCGGCCGCTACCGCTACGTCGCAGGCGGCGACCAACCCTGTCCCGCCGCCTATCGCGGCGCCGTTCACCCGCGCTATCGTCGGTTTCGGGCAAAGGTATATCACTTCCATCAGGTCGGCGACGGTGTTCGACTCTTCCAAATTCTGCTCGTAAGAGTAGTCGATTATCTCCCGCATCCACTGCAAGTCCGCGCCGGCACAGAACGATTTGCCTTCGCCCGTCAGGACGACTACCCTGACGTCGCCATCGACGCCCAGTTTACCGAAGGCGTCGATGAGGTCCAGTAGCATCTGTATGTTGAACGCGTTGTGGACCTCCGGGCGGTTCAGGGTCACCCGGGCGACTCGGTCGGTTGTCTCTACGGTTATGGTTTCGTAGGGCATATATTAGATCGGGTTTAAATTACATCCTGAACACGCCGTATTTGGTTTCGGGAATCGGCTCGTTCAGGCTCATCGCGATGCCGAGGGCCAGGGCCGTTCGGGTCTCTGTCGGTTCGATTATCCCATCGTCCCATATCCGAGCCGTCGAATAGTAAGGCGTGGACTGGGCCTCGTACTCGTCTATTACCGGTCGGCGTATCTCGTCGATTTCCTTCTTCGTGAGCTTCTTGCCGTCCTTCTCGAGCTGCTTTATCTTGACCGTCGCCAGCACGTCGGCGGCCTGTTCGCCGCCCATCACGCATATCCGTGCGTTGGGCCACATCCAGAGCAGCCGCGGCCCGTACGCCCGGCCGCACATGGCGTAGTTGCCGGCGCCGTAGCTCCCGCCGACGATGACGGTGAATTTGGGCACGTCGGCGCAGGCCACCGCGTGAACCATTTTCGCGCCGTCGCGGGCGATTCCGCCGTGCTCGTATTCGCGGCCGACGATGAACCCGGTGATGTTTTGGAGGAAGACCAGCGGGACGCGCCTGATAGTACACAATTCGATAAAGTGACTCGCCTTGAGAGCCGATTCGCTGAAGAGGACGCCGTTGTTCCCCAATATACCGACGGGGTATCCCATTATCCGGGCGAACCCGCAGACGATGGTTGGCGCGTAAAGCTCCTTGAACTCCTGGAAGCGGGAGCCGTCGACTATCCGGGCGATGACCTCGCGGATGTCGTACGGCTTGCGGACCGACGCCGGGATGATGCCGTAGAGTTCGTCCGTGTCGTAATGCGGGTCCTCGGGTTCGTCCCTCTCGAGGGGATAACGCTTCGGAGCTTCCAGGCACTCGACGATGTTGCGGATTATTTCCAGGGCGTGCTCGTCGTTCTGGGCGTAGTGGTCGGACACTCCCGAGATGCGGCAGTGGACGTCGGCGCCGCCTAGCTCCTCTGCGGTAACATCCTCGCCGGTGGCCGCCTTGACCAGCGGCGGCCCGCCTATAAAGATAGTACCCTGCTGTCGGACGATGACCGATTCGTCGCTCATCGCGGGGACGTAAGCACCGCCGGCCGTACAGGAACCCAATACGACCGAGAGTTGAGGTATCCGCATCATGCTGAGCCGGGCCTGATTGGAGAAAATCTTGCCGAAGTGGTCCTTGTCCGGGAAAGTCCCTTCCTGAAGCGGGAGGAAGATGCCGCCCGAGTCCACCAGGTAGACGCAGGGCAGGTTATTTTCCATCGCTATCTGCTGCGCCCGTACGTGTTTCTTTATCGTGATGGGGAAGTAGGTACCGCCCTTGACCGTCGCGTCGTTAGCGACCACCAGGACCTCGCGCCCGTGGACGACGCCAACGCCCGTGATGATACCGGCGCAGGGGGCTTCGTTCTTGTACATGTCCCAGGCGGCAAGCGTGTTGAATTCCAGGAAAGGCGTATTGCGGTCGAAGAGCAGCTCGAGCCGTTTGCGGACAGGCAGCTTGCCCCGTTCGATGTGGCGTTGCATGTGGCGCTCCGGCCCGCCCTTGCGGACGTGCGCCGTACGCTCCCGAAGCTCCTCGATGACTTCGAGATTGACCTTCCGGTTCTCCTCGAACTCTTTCGACCCGGTATTGACTTTGGATTCTATACGGTACATCGGCACCCCGGCTTGGCCTCAACTACATTTCCCGAAGGTGAATTTTTTCACGAACCCGATTCCAATAGGCCGCATAATATAATGAACTCAACACCGACGCAAGTAAATTAAACCGACTGTCCCTACGGACGAATCCCTAGCCCCTTTAGGAATAAAAACCCCCGCGTTGCGGGGGGTAAAGGTACTTATACGTTAACTTAGCTGTACGGGACCTACCTCGTTGGGTACTTACAAGTCCCCTGTTTTTAACAAGTTAGCCGTTCGTCAAGTTCCGATAGGATAAAAACGATAGGGTGTTCGGTTACGGTATTACTAACCGTCGTACCGCCTTCGATTCTGGTAACGGAAAAACCCGGCTCAGAATCAGATGCGAAATATTCGCCTATAACCTCGTCGCGGAAGAATATCGCTCCGCTGTTAGTGCCACCTCTTATTATTTGAGCCACTTCCGTTTCAGAATCACTTGTAGACACTTTGATAACGTGCTCGGTTATATTAAGGTAGTAAACACGCCCGCGGTAATTTAAGGCAAACAAACCTGATAAAGGGTCACCAGAAACTATTCTGACGCCCTTTAATACTTTTTCTTCACTCGGCATTATTCTTTACCTCCGTTAGTAAGAGCGTCCAAACCCGTAGCTTTTTAAACCCTCTTCGAGTATTATCCTATTAGCTATGTCCTTTATAACTTTTTCTAACAGGGTTCGACCTTTGGAATTTTTTCGGTAATCGGGTTCTATAATATGGTTACATCTGCGTCCAAATCCTAACTCGTATGTTTTACCGTAACTTTTATCAGCAGGGTTGCCTACCCCTATTGAAAAACCGCCGAATAAATTAATCGACGAAAGACATGGTATGTCGGTAGGTCCGTCTCCTAAGTATATCATATTTTTAAAAGGTACTCTACGGGCCTCAGGTCGGATTTGTTTATTAACGTGAAATGGTCTCCGCCTATATTCCGGACCGATTAGACCTTTGTTTATACTAAAGACAAAGCGGGTCTTTTCCGTGAATGAAACCGCGGATTTGGGGTAAGAAATTACCCCCTCGGAATCGAACTCAAACTCGGAACCCCAACAGTCTTTGAGAAACGGGAAGATAGTAGTTTCTTTAATTAACTGGTATAGACCACTCGAAATTACGTAAAATTCTAATTCTATTCCCTTAGTTACATATTTCGATTCGTCGAGGAATTCTTCTTGCAGCTCTTTAAAAGCTCCAGGTAAACCTTTGTAAAATCCAACATTAGGTCCCAATTCTTCGAATTTATTTTTTGTTAGAGGTTCTAGTCTTCCATTCTTAATATCCGACACCATTAAATACATATATGCTAATGTCGGATTCCATCCTTCTTCGGCCATACGGTTCGTACGTGGCCAAAAATCTTTTTTGGGTTCTTTTATACCTAACTGTTTCAATAACCAATCAGTAGTATCTGGGGCAAGCGTATCGTCGCAATCACAAATAACGGCAATTATATTAGACATAATAGCTCCTGATACATTTCCTATTCTGATAGGGAAATATCTCCCGTTCAGTATTATATGAAATGATAGGAGCGATTGCAACAAAAAAACCGTTAAAAATAAACCGTATTTAAGCTAAATGTTTGATAAACTCAAATCTATTTATATAACTAATTAATTTAAAAACCACCGAATCGATCCAACACCGCCTTATACCCATACTTGATTATTCCGTGGCTCCCCACTTCATTTATCCGCCTGAACTCAAGCGTCACCGGCGCGCCAACCGAGACCTCTTCCGGCGCCGCGTCGGCCACCTGGCAGGTCAGCTTCGTCCCGTCGTCCAACTCCACCACGGCCACGACGTACGGCACCAGGTTCATAAAATCCGACGGCCCCACGCGGACGACAGAGTAGGTCGCCACTTTCCCCTTCGACGGCAGGACGTACGGCTCCATCTCCTTCGAGCCGCAGGTACACACGAGCCGCGGCGGGAAGTAGACCGCGCCGCACTTAACGCACTTACCGGCTTCAAGGCGGTAGCGTTGGGGTATCTCTCTCGTGTATCCGGCCGGCATCTATACCACCTCCAGGACGTGAACGACGGAGCTTCCGCCGGTTCCCCCCATATTCTGGGTAAGGCCCCGGCGCGCGCCTTCGACCTGGCGGTCGCCGGCTTCGCCCCGGAGCTGGGTTACGGCCTCTACGATTTGCGCCGCCCCGGTCGCGCCGACCGGATGGCCTTTGGACTTGAGCCCGCCGGACGTGTTGACGGGGATTTTGCCGCCCAGGACCGTTAAACCGTCGCGGGCCGCCGGGCCACCTTTCCCGCGCTCGACGAAGCCCAACGCCTCGATGACCATTATCTCGGCGATGGTGAAGCAGTCGTGGACCTCGGCGAAGTCTACGTCGTCCGGGCCTACTTCAGCCATCTCGAAAGCCGCCTTGGCGGCCTTCTCGGTGGAGCCGAGCCAGGACAGGTCAGATCGCTGGTGGAGGGCAATCGTGTCGGTCGCGGCACCCACGCCGGCGATCTTGACCGGCGGTTTGTCACCGGCCAACTCTTTTGCTTTATCCAATGAGCACAAAACGACCGCCGCGGCGCCGTCGGTTATAGGTGAACAGTCCAAGATATGGAGCGGGTCCGCGACCATAACCGACCCGAGGACCTGCTCGACCGTAACTTCGAACGGATACTGAGCGGCGGGGTTCATCGAGCCGTGATTGTGGTTCTTGACCGCGACGTTCGCCAGGTCCTCGCTCGTGGTCCCGAAGCGGTTCATGTGGTCGACGGCCATCATGGCGTAGAGGGCCGGGAAGGTCACGCCGTGGTAAACCTCGTAGTCGCCGTCGGCGGCCGTGCTGAGGGCATAGGTGGCGCCGTCTCCGCCGACATCGGTCATCTTCTCGACCCCGCCGGCCAGTACGATATCGGACGCGCCCGACGCAACCTCGTAGAACGCGGCTCGTACCGCGGCGCCGCCGGACGCACAGGCCGACTCTACCCGGGTCGCCGGCAGGCCCGGTCGCCCTAAGTAATCGGCCATCAAGCTACCCAAGTGCTCCTGCCCTGTGAATAGCCCCGACGTCATGCACCCGACGTACATCGAGTCTATGTGGTCCACGCCGGCGTCCTCTATGGCCGCCAGGGCCGCCTCGGTAAAGAGCGTCCGCAGGGACTTGTCCCAGAGTTCGCCCCATTTCGGATTGAGCCCCACGCCTATAATCGCTACGTCTCTCATATATTAACCTCAAACGGTGGAAGTTACCTGCGCGGAAAAACCTTTTACGTGTTCATTATTATCTTGCCCCGGTGCTTGGCGTACTGACCGTAGTCGAGGTATATCTGGTTCTTGTCCAGGTAGTCGCGGGTGTGGGGCGCCAGCTTCTGTACCTCGGCGAGCCGGTCCGTCGTCTTCCAGATGAACCCGTCGGACCCGGCGCCGGAGCCGTAGGATACCATCAGTATCAGGTCGCCCGGTTTAGCGACGTCCAGTATAGCCGTCAGACCCACGGGCGACGCGCCAGAGTACGTGTTGCCCAACCACGGGACCAGCCACCCGGTCTCGAGCTGTTCCTTCTTGAAACCTAGCATTTTACCGACCTTCATCGGGAACTTGCCGTTGGGCTGGTGGAAGACCGCGTAGGCGAAGTCGTCGGGTTTCATCCCCGATTTCTCAAGTATCGCCCGACCGGCGCCGGTAATATGTTTGAAATACGCCGGGTCGCCGGTGAACCGGCCGGCGTGTTGGGGATAGTATTCGTGCTCCCTGCGCCAGAAGTCGGGCGTATCGGTCATGTACGAGTGGGTGAAAAGGCACTCTGCCACAACGTCGCCATCACCCATAATGAATGCCGCGCCCCCCGCCGATGCCGAGTACTCCAGCGCGTCGCCGGGCGCGCCCTGGCTCGTGTCGGCGCCTATGGCCAGCGCGTACTTCATCTCGCCGGCCTTGACCTCGGCGAGGGCGACGAACATCCCTTCGGACCCCGCCTTACACGCGAACTCGAAGTCGGCGCAGTGGCAGTCGGGCGTGGCGCCCAGGGCCTCGGCGACTACCGTCCCCGTCGGTTTGACCGCGTACGGGTGTGACTCGGAACCGACGTAGACAGAGCCGATGTCGAGCGGGTTTATTCCCGCGCGCGCCAGGGCGTTCTTGGCCGCCTCGACCGAGATGGTAGCCGTGTCCTGGTCGGTCCCGGGGACCGACTTCTGGTATATTTGCAAACCACGCCTGTACGCCTCGGCGTCGGCGCCCCATATCTTGGCGATTTCCTCGAGCTTGATTCTATAACGGGGGATGTACGCCCCCCATCCGACGATTCCGACCATGGCTTCTCCTCTCGCGGTCGGTTATCCGTTGGGTTCAACTGAAGCAGAAGGAGTATTTAACATAGGGGTTCGGGCGGGTCAAGCGTTTTCGGCGAGTTGGGCTAAACGTGTAGGGGCCGACATGCGCGGTCGGCCCGATGTTGACGAGATGCAGACGAGGTTTTAAAACTCGTCTGCAAAAACGCCGTCGGGAATCTGGAGATTCCCGCTACCCAACCCGCTGAGGGTAGCGGCGCAATCCTTGCGCCGCCGGCGAGTGAAGGGTCAATGACCCCCTATGGGGGTCGCCGCTACCCCCGTAAATAGGATGATGTAAAAAACCCCTCCCAAAGCGGGAGGGGGCTAACATAATGGAGGGAGGTTAGCTGGGTTTTATTTCTCGTCGTTGATTGTATAGCTGGCAGGCGAAAAGAGGAGCGAAGATCGTACCCCTCGTCTTTTCGCCAAAAACCTGCTGCGATGTTACGACGGCAGGTTGTACGACGTCAACTCTTCCGTAAATACCTCGTCGGGCGCGGGGTAAGGCATGTCCACGACGGTGTGTCTCTTAACGGTGCCGACGTAAGGTTTGAACCACTGGTTCGAAGTAACGATAATGGTCCAACTGCCATAAGAAGATAGGTGGACGGTAATATTATACGGATAGACGATTTCGTAGCAGTCCTCGAAAGTGCCGGCCGCAACGGTGATGTCCTCCTGGTCTCGAACTTCGGCCGTTATCGTTACGTCGGCCGTATCGTCGATGCCGTCGTCATCGAAGTCGTCGTCATCGAATTGAATAAAAGGAATCTCGGTCGGTTTTAGACCCGTCGCGACGTAAACGGTCCATTTCGCGCCGACGTCACAAGGGTACTTCAACGTCGGGAGACCCTGTCCCAACGAGTAGTAATTTTCTACGACGCCGCCGGTTAAGGTTTCAAACGCCCATACGTCGACCTGGTTCGTATCGTTATCGTTAAAAAAAGTCCGGCTGGTCTTATTCGGCTCCGCGGTATTGGTAATCTCGATTACCTGGCACGTTACGCCGTTTACATCCCGCGTACCTTTAACGGTCTCCGTTTTATCCCAAGTCGCCAGAGTGGCCGAGTTATCGGTAACCTTGTAGGTCCAGGTCGAACCTTCGTTATTCGGGTAGTACCCGGCGTCACCGCTCGGACCAGTCCCGTTGTCGCCGCAAGACGCAATCAGCAATAAAATCGAACCTATTACCGCTCCGATAAGAATATTTGTCCGCATATCCTGCCTCCCCGTTAGCCGATGCTCGTTATTTGACCCGTTCTTATAAATTATCATACCTTTCCGCGGTTTTCAAGCATACTGCTAATCGGTTCACGGTCAACACGGGGTAAAATAAAACCCCCTCCCAAATCGGGAGGGGTCATTAATAGGTGGGGACGTAGATAACTTTATTGACATAGACGACTATTAATATTATATTATAACCGTGCTTAAACTCGTATCGAAAGGAATAAAAAAGGTTATCGAAATAGTGAATAACGCATTAACGAAAAAGACAGGCGATAAAGTGCGTTGGTTTTTTACCGACGATATTTTAGACGAAGAAGGTAAAGACAAATTCGGGCATATTTCTTTCGTTGAAACTTTAGAAATTATCCTTAGCGAGTATACCCGAAGCGAAAACGTCCGGCCTTTCAGTATTGGTGTATTTGGTACTTGGGGATTAGGTAAGTCTACTATCGCTAATTTTTTGGAGAAACGCGCGGAAAAGGCGGGTTGGCGAACAGCGAAAATCAACTTATGGAAATATTCGAGCGAAAGCTTAAGACGGAAGATTTTAGTGGAAATAGTTAGGAAGATTAGGGGACCTGACGAGTTAACAGACCTTTATAACAAGCTTTATAAAGAAGAGGAGGAACCCGTTTTTGGCGGTTTTAAAAACTTCTTCCGGAACAATAAATCATTAGCTTGGATGTTGATAACGAGTATTATCATATTATTTTGTTTAACTGTTGGGGTTATATTGATTATCGGCTTTTGTAAATTACCGTTTTCGGTTAAATTAGCGCTAGGATTTACGCCTATCGCGTGGGGAGGGTTAAGTTATCTCTTAGGCACGTTTTTCGAAAAAATTACTGGTTACACTAAAAAAGTTTCTACTAAAGAAGTAACTAGAGAAGAAGAGTTTGAAGAATTGTTTATTAATAAACTAAAACACGAAGGTAAAATACTGGTTTTCTTAGACGACCTAGACCGTTGCCCGGCCGATAGAATAATAGAGGTGTTAGAAGTAGTTAAAACGTACTTCGAGATACCATGTCTAGAAGTAGTCTTCGTAGTAATGTGCGACGAAGATAGGATAATAAAAGCTATCTGTAAGTCACGTCTACGGGAAGAGGAAAAGGAAGACCGGCCTTCAAATGAGCAATTAAAACACAAGGGTTTAGAATTAGCTAGAAACTATATAGATAAGGTTTTTACGTACCAATTAACGGTACCGGAATTCGAACTTATCGATTTACCTTCCTACGCACTAGAAATAGCGGAAGAAAATAACTACGGCGTCTACGTGGAACTCGCGAAAAAAGGAGAAAGCGGCAAACGCGAATTCCGAGATATTATTGCGATTTTAATAACGCCTAAAATCGATACGCCAAGGAAGGTCAAATTAATCCTAAATGCTTTCTCGAACGCTTACCTACTTGCGAAGGATAGGGAGGTAAAACGGAGGGAGGAAACGAGTACGGTTTGTTGGATAGATAAAAACCACGTCACGAAAAACCTTAAGGTTCTAGCGATGGTAACCGCTATTAAGTTCTTATACCCGCGTTTCTATGAATTATTAAGTAAATACCCCGCGGCCTTGAAAAACGATAAGGTACGGCAAGCTTTAAAAGAGGGGACTACAATAAATTCCGATGAGTTACAAGGTGAAGAAGGTTCTTTGAAGGAAATAAAACCCGACATTAATATAAACAAGGAAGATTCTAAAGGCGTTGGCCGTTTATTAGCTTACGAAAAACGCGTTTACGGATTTGACGTAGCCCCGTTTATTTACTTCAGTACGGAGCGCGGTGCTATGGAATTAGGTACCGACGAATACGAAATTATCAAGGATAGCGGATACGAAGACGATCCTAAAGAATTGAAAAGCTTATTCGGGAAGATAGGAGATACACAAATCGGAATATACCTACGTTGGTACCTAGACGTTTTAAGAAAAGACGTTATAGAAAAAAGAAAAAATAGGCGACGCTCGAACCTACTAACCGTCTTATATAACCTCCCGTTCGGAATTCCGAGCCGTTACCTAGGGAGAATAAGCGATGAGTTCCGTGAACTAATAATATCCGATTATTACTCGGAAGAACAATCTATCCAATATCGCATGTCATCTTTGGACGAATTGATACGTTTTTCTGAAGTAAACGAAGTAGGGACCCGATTAATAGACGAAGCAGTTAAAATACTTATAAGTAAATTCCGTCATACCTCAGAAGATCGTGCGGCTTTGAAGTTAGTATTAGACCGGCCCGGTTTGCTTGGTAAGAAAGCACAGAGCGATGTAAAAGACCTAATACGGAATACGTTCAGTATGGGTTTCGAATACGGGTACCCCGTATTTACCGAAATCAAGGATTCCGGGAATCTAGATTTTTGGGTGGACGGGAATTTACCAAAGGCCGTTTTCGGTTCCGCATTGGGTTATTACCTTAAACCTACGGAAGAACAACCGGAAAACGATAAAAATGGTGAGGAGTAATGGCTACCGAACTAGAAAAGGAAAAACCACTAGAGGTTATTAAGGAGATGTTGAATCTATCCGCCCGAACCAACGAAGGTAATTACGTCAATCTTTTAAACGAATTGATTAGGGCCAAAAATGTACCACTCCTCGAATTCGGCTTAGAAAACGCATCGAGTAATATAAGCACCTTAAGTGCCGAAAAAGCCAGTAAGGTTTTTGAACTACTAACGTATATCGATCTAGAGGAATCCTCGGACGAAATGGATGCTTTAATTCTCGCCGTTTGCGAATCGTATTGGAATTCGAAAACACTATTACCTAAAGGTGTCGGCAAAAACCTAACGCGTTTACTTCTATTGCTATTTTCAGATATAGAGTATAGGGACCAAATCGCGGGTATATTAAGGTATCGTTGGAAATTCCAAAACGTTTCGAACGCAGTAATACGGGTATTGGTCGATTACTCTATCGAAAATTCTGTAGGATTTGATAATCGAACGGATATATTAACGGTTTTGGACTCTTGGAAAAGAGAATTAGAACGCGCTGACGATATCCAAGCTAACCTCATAAACGCTTTTAAGGTCGGATTAGATTCTATAAGCAAGGACTCCACCAAACAAACCGAACAAAGCGAGGAACCGAAAACCCTATACACTAAGGGACTACTAAACCTAATTAACGGCGAATACGTTAACGAAGCCGAATTGAAAACGATAACGTCAACCGCGGTCGATAGAATCAACCCGAATGCACCCCCTATAATATCGTTAGTTTTCCGCGTATTCGATAAGCTAGAACCCGGGGAAGAAGCTTTTGATGATGAATCAGCGAAGAAGATGATAGAGTCATTTAACGTTTTTAACAGAGTAGAGGACGGAGTAAACCTATTAGGTAGAATTATAGAGGTATCCGGGTTAAGTCTGTTACGTAAAAAACCCGGATTAACAATGAACAATATATTATTGAACTACCCCGGCAAGACAGACGTTCTATTCAATAAATCTATCAGAACGTTTTTCAAAAGTGCTTCCGCTTCGGAGTATAGGAAAATTATAGGTTTCTACGTGCGTAAAGCCTTAGACGAACCCGCGCAACTGGGTAAAATCAGCTTATTATTATCCAACGGTAGGGGCCTATTCCCTAGCTTCCGTTTTAACGGTTTAAGGGAAAAGGTGATAGAATTATTCTATGAAAACGAAACCGTGTCATCTAGGGAAGATATAATAAATATCCTCTCAGTTATTAAAGGACCCGATTACCTAAACCACAAACCTATATTCTCGATTTTCGAAGAGCTATTAACAAGAGCGGAAAAACAAATTTACAAGGCCGAAGGTGAATTAGCATTAAAATATATACCGGTTATATATAGTGACGGTGAACCACCTAAGGGTAAACGGACGGTACTAAGGAGTAATCTATTTAAACTTATAGGAAAACACCGGAATCATTATAACGATGGCATAAGAAACGTATTTTTAAATTTACCCAAGTTATTAGAATCGAGATCCGCTAGAGACGAACTTAGGAAGATTATTAAATTGCCCGTTATCCGTCTAACCAGACATAAGCGGAAAACGTACGAAACGTTTTTCGACTTCACCGACGGAGATTATATTTTAAGGTTGATAGAACAACAAAAACCCCCTCCCAAAGCGGGAGGGGGGTAACATAGTGGAGGGAGGTTGGTCCGGTTTTATTTCTCGTCGTCGTCGATTATCTCGTACTCGGCGTCGACGACCTCGTCTTCTCCGGGGGCTTCGGCGCCCGGTTCGGGGCCGGTCGGGCCGCCGGAACCGTCGCCGCCGGCTCCCGGGTGCGCCTGTTGGTAAGCCGCGCCGGCCTGCTGATAGACCCGCGTCGTCATCTCGTTAACGGCAGTCTCCAGCGCCTCGGTCGCGCTCCGGACCTCGTTTATGTCGCCTCCGTCCTTAACTTCCTCCAGACGGGCGACCGCCGCCTCGATTTTACCCTTCTCGTCGGCGGTAACCTGGTCGGCCATATCCTCGAGGAGTTTCTTCGCCTGATAGACCGCCGAGTCGGCCCGGTTGCGGAGCTCGGCTTCCTCGCGCGCCTTCTTGTCCTCTTCGGAGTGGGTTTTGGCCTCCTCCACCATCTGGTCTATCTCCGCGTCGTCCAGGCCGCTGGACGCGGTTATCGTGATGTGCTGTTCCTTGCTGGTCGCCAGGTCCTTGGCCTTGACGTTAAGGATGCCGTTGGCGTCTATGTCGAAGGTTACCTCGATTTGGGGAACGCCCCGGGGCGCCGGCGGAATCCCGTCCAGGTGGAAGCGGCCGATGGTCCTGTTGTACCGGGCCATGTCCCGTTCGCCTTGAAGCACGTGGACCTCGACGGAGGTCTGGTTGTCGTCGGCGGTGGTGAATATCTGGGACCGCTTCGTGGGTATCGTGGTGTTGCGTTCGATGAGTTTAGTGAAGACGCCGCCCAGCGTCTCGATGCCCAGGGACAGGGGCGTTACGTCGAGAAGCAGGATATCGGTCACGTCGCCTGTGATGATGCCGGCCTGTATCGCGGCGCCTACGCCTACCACCTCGTCCGGGTTGACGGTCTTGTTCGGCTCGCGGCCGAATATCTGCTTGACCTTGCGCTGGACCGCCGGGATGCGGGTGGACCCGCCGACGAGTATTACTTCGTCCACGTCGCCGGGTTTCAACCCCGCGTCGGCCAGGCACTTCTGGCACGGCTCAACCACTTTTTCTATGAGGTCGTTTACGAGTTCCTCGAACTTTGCCCGGGTAAGAGTGGTCTCGAGGTGCTTTGCGCCGGACGCGTCGGCGGTGATGTATGAGAGCTTTATCGGCGTCTCCTCCAAGGTCGAGAGGTCGCATTTGGCCTGTTCCGCCGCGTCACGGAGCCGCTGGAGCGCCATCTTATCCTCGCGCAAATCGATGCCGTAGTTGGACTTGAAGTCGTCGGCAAGCCAGTCGATGATCCGCTGGTCCAGGTTATCGCCGCCGAGGTGGGTATCACCGTTGGTAGCCTTTACCTCGAAAACGCCCTCCTCGCCCAGCTCGAGTATCGAGATGTCGAAGGTGCCGCCTCCGAAGTCGAAGACCGCTATCTTCTGGTCCTTCTTCTTGTCCAACCCGTATGCGAGGGCCGCGGCCGTCGGCTCGTTTACGATGCGTTTTACGGTCAGTCCCGCTATCTTTCCGGCGTCCTTGGTGGCCTGGCGCTGGCTGTCGTTGAAGTACGCCGGTACGGTGATTACGGCCTCGTCCACCTTCTCGCCGAGGTAATCCTCGGCGGTCTCCCGCATCTTTTGAAGCACCATCGCGCTTATCTCGGGGGGCGAATAGGTCTTGCCCATAACTTCGATGCGCGCGTCGCCGTTGGGGGCTTCAACTACCTTGTACGGGACTATGCGGATTTCCTCGGGGACCTCGCTGAACCGGCGTCCCATAAACCGCTTTATCGAGTAAACCGTGTTCTCGGGGTTGGTAATCGCCTGCCGCTTGGCTATGGCGCCGACCACGCGCTTGCCGTCCTTCTGGAACGCGACGACCGACGGCGTGGTCCGGGAACCCTCGGCGTTGGGTATGACGACCGGCTCGGTCCCCTCCATAACCGCTACGACGGAGTTGGTCGTACCGAGGTCAATTCCTATGACTTTGCCCATATAGTATTCTCCTCTATATATCTATTTGTTTACTCGCTCGTTACTACTTCCGACGGTTTGCTGTTACTCTTACTTTCGATGAACTCGGCCCAGTCGGGGAAGTGGTCCCGCTGCTGCTCATAGTTCTCTACGGCGCGGGCCCGGCTGCACATCGCCGGTATCTTTTCCGATTCGTTCAATTCGACCAGGCATTTTATCGAGCTAACGTACGCCGAGAGGTCGTTCGGGTAGTCGGTTAGGTATTCCTCGAAGCGTTCGAGAGCGCCCGCCGAGTCGCCGGTGGATATGCGGTTCACCGCGTCCACGAACCGCGGGTCGTCGTGATTCCGGACCGCCCGGACGCCGGGCTCCTCGGCCGCAGCGGTCTCGACAGGTACCGGCTTACCCTCGGCCGTCCGTCTGGCGATAACGCCCTGGACGGCCGGGTGCGAAAAGTTGGTTTTAAGTACAAAGACCTCGCCCTTAACCGAATCCGGCTCGGGGCGCCTTTCAGTAAAAAATACGCCGTCGTTGATGGCGCGCTGGATAATGTCGCGGAAGTTGACGTTCGGCTCTTCGCGGACGAGTATGTCCATAACGAGTTTATACCCGACGTAGTTCAGCTTGTTTTCCAAGTCCAAGCACAAATCGATGACCCGGTCGAGTATGGCGCTCTCGTTGGCCGACGCTAAATCATCCAGCGATATGTACGTATCCGCCTGGGTGCGTAGCAAGTCCGACGTGTTATCGCGGAATCCCACCACCGCTACCCGGCGTCCGTTCTGCTGTACCCGCTTGACTATCTCGATAAAATCGCTGTCGCCGGTAACTATCACGAAAGTGTTGATGTTCTGATTCGAGAAAATCAACTGGGCGATGTCCCAGGCGATGTAGATGTCGGCGTTGTTTTGAAGAATACTGCAGCGTCGACCGGTCGTCAGGTCGGTCTTGTCGACCTGTTTTGAGGTGATGTTTATCGTTTCGACCCTCGACTTGGAAAGTTTAGCCAGACCGTCTACAAAATTGCTCCAGGGAGCGTACGCCCTTTCGAGGATAATCTTTCCGTACTCACTTACTTTTTCCCGAATACCGGAGATTATGAGTTCGGGCTTTAAGACTATTCCATAGAGCCGTTCCAGCGTAATGTGAAGGTACTCGTAATCGATAAATACACCAATATTACGTTCATCGTTTAACTCCATCATCCCTCCGTAGGATAATCCATTCTAAAAACTAATTAGAATGTAAGGTTAGTAGATTAACATAATTACAGAAAGTAAGACACTAAACATAACCAAACCCCTGATAAATCTGAGAACGTTGGGGCTCAGGGTCGGCCTGAGCCCCCCCAACATCGTTCCGACGTTAATCGGGAAGCTTGATTTCGATCTCTTTTACCTTGGCCTCTTCGGCTTTCGGTATGCGAACCTCAAGTACGCCGTTATCGAATTTTGCCTCGATACCCTCGGCTTTGACCCGCGACGGAAGCTCCACCGAACGGTAGAAGCTACCGTAAACGCGCTCTATCCGATGGTAGTTTTCTTCCTCCACTTCCCGCGACATCTTCTTCTCGCCCTTAAGCACCAGGACGTTGTCGGTAATCGAGAGTTTGATGTCGTCTTTCTCGACGCCCGGTATCTCGGCTTTGACGACGATTTCTTCCTTGGTCTCGCTTATGTCCAAAAACGGCGTCCACACTCCTCCGTCGACGTCGCCTTCTTCGTGGCGTCTGGTCATCAGGTCGTCGAAAATCCGGTTCATCTCGTTCTGAATCGCCAATATGTCGCGGAAGGGACTCCATCTTACGATAGCCATATCTTCTTTACCTCCTTTGTCACTCGCGTCTTCCTTTTTATCATCCCCTTTAAGTCCGTCCGTAATGAACACGGAAACCTTCTTACCGACCAATTCTTCCGGCAGTCCGCGCGACATTATCTCCTCGACTACCTGGGCGAGGTAATCGAAATCGAAAGGTTTCACCAGAAAAGTGTATGCACCCGACGCTATGGCGTCGGTCATCAGGCTGGTTGAAGGTTCGCCGCTCATCATAATCACGTAGAGGTCCGGTTTGATGTCCTTGGCCATCTTCAGGACCGAAAGCCCGTCGAAGACCGGGATATGAACGTCCAGGAACGCCAGGTCGGGGTCGGCCGCTTTCACCAACTTAATCGCGGCGGCGCCGTCGCAAGCCTCTTCGACCTCCAGGTCCTCGGCCGATAGAAACTCGCGGAAAGCCTCACGAACGCCTAAATCGTCGTCGGCCACCAGTGCCAGCGGTTTAGCCATAGCTCATACACCTTCTTATCCTTAAAATCCGCAAAATGCGTACCAATCAATAGGTTTATCGGCGCACGCAATACATCTTTTATTATCAGGCTGTTACGAAGCGATAGGAAATAATGACCGTCGCTTCCTGCGCAAAGCCCGCGCCAATATGACGTTTTATAAGGCATAACACGCAATTATGGCACGGTTGTTCTTGAGACGTATTCGTGTCTTGTAGATTAGACCTGCCTTCGATAGACAAGGTTAAATTCTTGTATTGCCCGGCCGAACGCCGCATGATAACATCACCCAGTGGCGAAGAGTATTACGGAATACGTCTGCAGCCGCTGCGGTCACGTCAACCCCCAGTGGCTGGGCCGTTGCCCCACGTGCGAGGCCTGGGACACCTTCGTCGAACGGGCCGCCACGACCGGCAAAGGCGCGTCGGTTAAAGCGGCCGAACCCGTAACCCTTACCGGCGTCGAGTCCGCCGTTCGGGCCCCGACGGGTATCGCCGAACTGGACCGAGTCCTCGGCGGCGGGGTCGTCCCCGGCTCTTCCGTCCTCCTCGGCGGCGACCCCGGCGTCGGCAAGTCCACCCTCGCCCTTCAACTCGCGTCAAACCTGGCCGGCAGGATGAAGACCCTTTACGTGGCGGGCGAGGAAACGCCGGCCCAACTCGGCACGGCCGCCGCTCGATTGGGCGCGAAGACTGAGGACGTATACGTCCTACCCGAACACGTCGTCGAGAACGTCGTAACCGTACTTGCGGACGGACGCCCCGGGATATGTGTCGTCGATTCAGTCCAGACGGTACACGCTGCGGCGCACCCCGCGCCGCCCGGCTCCCTCTCCCAGTTGAAGACGTCGACGATGATGTTGACCGAAATCGCGAAATCTACGGGGACTGTCCTCGTCCTGATCGGCCACGTAACCAAGTCGGGGGACATCGCAGGGCCGAAGGCGCTGGAGCACATAGTCGACGTCGTACTCTACCTGGAAGGCGACCGCCACGGACCGCTCAGGTTTCTGCGTGCGTCCAAGAACCGTTTCGGCGCAACGGGCGAAGTGGGAGTCTTCCAGATGACCGAGAAGGGCCTGGCGGAGGTAGAGCGGCCGAGCGAACTCTTTCTCGCGGAACGCCGGGCCGACGTCCCCGGGTCGGCGGTCGTCGCGTTGATGGAAGGCTCCCGGCCCGTCCTGGCGGAAGTGCAGGCGCTCACGTCGGCGTCCGGCTTCTCGAATCCCCAGCGCGTGGTCTCCGGCGTGGACGTGAAGCGACTGGCGATTATACTCGCCGTCCTCGATAAGCGCCTGGGCTACGATTTGAGCCGGTCGGACGTATTCGTAAACGCCGTCGGCGGGCTCTACGTGAACGAGCCGGCGGCGGACCTGGGCGTGACGCTTGCGATAGCATCGAGCGTCCTCGGGCGGGCGGTGGACCCAGCCGTCGCCGCCTTCGGCGAGGTCGGGCTGGCCGGTGAAGTCCGCGGCGCAGGTGGCGCCGCCCGGCGCGTCAAAGAAGCCGCCCGTATGGGTTTCGCCCGGGTCATCTTGCCCGAGAAATCAGCCATTGAAGTGAAGAGATCGGCTGACGTTCAGTTGACAGGCGTCGCCGACGTGGACGCGGCGGTGGAAGTGGCGTTAACTTAACCCATTGAAGGACAGCAAGTTGAGCGTTGAACGGGAAATCGAAAAACTCAAGGACGAAATACGGCACCACGACCGGTTGTACTACGTCCTCGGGACGCCGGAGATATCCGACTACGAATACGACAAGTTATACAAACGTCTCGTAGAGCTCGAAGAAACCCACCCGGACCTAATAACCCCCGATTCGCCGACCCGGCGGGTGGGCGGCGAACCCGTCGAGGGATTCGCGACCGTCGCACACGACCCGCCGATGCTTTCCCTCGACAACACATACAACGAAGCCGAGGTCCGAGAGTTCGACGCGCGGCTGCGCCGGACGTTGGGCACGGACTCAATCGAATACGCTTGCGAACCCAAGATAGACGGCGTCGCCGTCGCCCTGGTTTACGACGGCGGCGTACTGGTTCAGGGCAGCACCCGCGGCGACGGCGGCCGGGGCGACGACATCACCGCGAACCTCCGCACCGTCCGCGAAATACCTCTGAAACTCTCAAACGCACCGGATGGGCGCATCGAGGTACGGGGGGAAATCTACATGACCCGCGGCGGTCTCGAAGAGCTGAACCGCCGGGCTGAAGCCGCTGGGCGGCCGCTATTCGCAAATCCCCGGAACGCGACAGCCGGGTCCCTCAAACTGCTGGACCCGCGGGAGGTGGCGAAGCGGCCCCTACGCGCGTGGTTGTACTACCTGCTGACCGACGCCGAAAAGATTCGGACCCAGATGGAGGCCCTGGGGTACATGGAGAAGTGGGGGCTGCCCGTCAACCCGCTCGGGTCGTTGTGCTGGGACATCGAGAGCGTTTTCGATTACTACGAGCGGCTCGTCGCCGAGCGTCCCACCCTGCCCTACAATATCGACGGCATCGTCATCAAAGTGAACGACCTTGCGCTACACGAACGGCTGGGCTCGACCGCAAAATCCCCCCGATGGGCGATAGCGTACAAGTTCGAAGCGGAACAGGCGACCACCCGCGTCAACGATATCCTATGGAGCGTCGGGCGTCAGGGGCACATCACGCCGATAGCGGACCTCGAACCGGTGGAGCTTTCGGGCACGGTCGTGAAACGAGCCGGGCTGTACAACGCCGACAACGTCGAGGAGACCGACATAAGGCCCGGCGACTACGCGATAATCGAGAAGGGCGGAGAGATAATCCCGAAGGTAGTCTCGGTCCTGTACGACCGCAGGGAGAAAGACCTCCTACCTGCCGATATACCGACGAAGTGCCCGTCATGCGGCTCCAAACTGGAACGTATCGAGGGGCAAGTCGGTCTCTTTTGTCGCAACCCTGCGTGCCCGGCACAGGTCATCGCCGGGCTGGCCCACTACGGCTATAGGAGGGCCATGGACGTCGAGGGTCTGGGCGATAAGGTCGCCCGGCAATTGTATCACGAGCTCGGCGTCCGGGACGTGGGCGACCTGTACTCGCTCACGGTAGAGAGACTCGCCGAACTCGAAGGCTGGGCCGACAAGTCCGCCGAGAACTTCATCGCCGCCCTGGAACGGTCGAAGTTCAGGCCCCTCGCTAACCTTATTTACGCGTTGGGCGCGCCGGACGTGGGGCTGGAAACGGCCCGGCTTCTCGCCGACGAGTATCGTTCCCTCGACCGGTTGACCGACGCGTCCGCCGACGAACTTGCCGCCATCCACGGCATAGGCGAAATAGTCGCCCGGAGCATCATCGACTACTTCGCGCGGCCCGACGTCCGAAAGACAATCGAGAAACTCCGGGCGGCAGGCGTAAGAATGGCAGAAGAAATACCGAAAAAGACCGGGCCCAAACCGCTCGCGGGACTAACCTTCGTCATTACCGGCACGCTCCCCGGCATGAGCCGGGCCGAGGCTCAGGACCGCATCCGGGCGCTGGGAGGAAAAGCCACCGCGAGCGTCTCCGGTAAAACCGACTACGTCGTGGCCGGCGAGAACCCGGGGACCAAGCTCGAGAAAGCCCACGCGCTGGGCGTAAAGGTCTTGACGCCAAAAGAGTTCGAGAAGTTACTCGCCGAAGCTGGGGAGCAGTAGTTTGGGCGGCTTCCCCCGCGTCATATTCATCTTCATAGACGGGCTGGGGATCGGCCCGGCGGACCCGGAAGTCAACCCGCTTTTGGTCGCCCGGATGCCTACGCTGGTCTCCTGGGTCGGGACGCCGGACCCGCGTGACTGGCTCGCCGGGGTGCATAACGAACGGGCGTGTTTAATCCCCCTGGACGCGACCCTCGGCGTCGACGGGCTGCCCCAGAGCGCCACCGGCCAGACGTCCCTTTACACCGGCGTCAACGCAGCCGAGTTGGTAAGGCGCCACATGCCCGGGTATCCGAATAAGACGCTCCAGGCGTTACTCGCGACCCGCGGCGTCCTGCCGCGGCTGGTCCGCGCCGGTCGCCCGGCCGCCTTCGTCAACGCGTACACATTCCGCAACATCCCGGAGTACTTGGCGCGGCGCCGCCCCCTCTCGGCGACGACGGTGATGTCCCTGGCGGCCTTCGGCGGTTTCCGTACCGCTACCCACGCCCGGCGGCGCGAGGCCGTCTTCCACGACCTCACCAACCGGGGCCTCAGGCGCAGGGGTGAAAACGTACCGATTATCGAGCCGCGTGAGGCCGGCGAAATCATCGCCCGGGTCGGCGCCGAGCACGACTTCACCCTCTTCGAGTACTTCCTCACCGATCTGGCGGGGCATCGGCAGCGTATGCACCGGGCGGTATTGTATCTCGAGGACGTGGACGAGATGTTCGGCGGTATAAAAGACGGGACCGATTTCGCCGAAACGCTATTGATAGTAACCAGCGATCACGGCAACGCAGAGGACCTAAGTACACGGGGGCACACGAGGAATCCGGTACCGCTGATAGCCGTCGGGTCGGGACACGAAGGCTTTGGCAGTCTTACCTCGATTACGGAAGTGACTCCTCGGTGCTTAACTCTGCTCGAGTAGAACGAACGGCGGCTTCGAATCACGTACTAAGAATTCCGCGGACGCTTCGAATCTCATTTTCTCCTTGCAGAAATTCCCGGATAGGAGTAAAATGCGATTAAAGGTGAATCGCGACTAACGGTTCGATTTCACGAACGCCGCACACTGAGATAGCAAATGGAAGGTCTTTTTATGGCCGGCGAAGACGACGGTAAAACCCAGGCCCTAGAGCGGGCGATCTCCAATATCAAAAAGAAACACGGCGACACCGTCCTGATGAAGGTGGGCGACCCAGACGCCGCCGTGGACGTAGACGTCATCCCCACCGGTTGTCTCAGCCTCGACGCGGCCCTAGGCGTCGGCGGCGTACCGCGGGGCCGCGTCATCGAGATTTTCGGCCCGGAAGGGTCCGGTAAAACTACTCTGGCGCTACACGTTATCGCTGAGGCGCAGAAGCGCGGCGGATACTGTGCCCTGGTGGACCTGGAGTACGCCCTGCCCGTCGAGTACGCCCGGAAACTGGGCGTGAACGTGGACGAACTCTGGGTTTCCCAACCCGACAGCGGCGAACAGGCGCTCGATATCGTCGACCAACTAGTACGGTCCAACGCGATGGACGTCATAGTATTAGATTCGGTCGCGGCTCTCGTTCCGCGGGCCGAGCTGGAAGGCGAGATGGGCGACGCCCACGTCGGGCTCCAGGCCCGGCTGATGAGCCAGGCCCTCCGCAAACTTACGGCGATTATCTCCAAATCCAAAACCTGCGTAATTTTCATTAACCAGATACGCATGAAAATAGGTGTTATGTTCGGCAACCCGGAAACTACGCCCGGCGGCCGGGCGCTCAAGTTCTATTCGTCCCTGCGCATAGACATACGCCGCATCGCCGCGATAAAGGAAGGCGAGACGACGATCGGGAACCGAACGCGCGTTAAGGTAGTCAAGAATAAAGTAGCGCCGCCCTTCCGCGTCGCCGAGTTCGACATCGTCTACGGCGAAGGGATAAGTTATCTGGGAGACCTGATAGACCTGGGCGTCAACATGGACATAATAGGCAAGTCCGGCACCTGGTTCAGCTACGGCGAAGAACGCCTCGGCCAGGGGCGTACCAACGCCCGCAACTACCTGGCCGAACATCCCGAAATCGTCAGCGAGGTAGACGCTAAAATACGAGGGCAGCTGGGATTGGTTAAAACCGAAGGAAAAACGGTCGAAACCCCCGACGACGAAGGCGAAGAAGAAGAGAAAGAATCGGCCGAAGAATAAGACCTACGCCTAACGAAGAAAAACGCCGGGCGAAAACCCGGCGTTATCCTTTTAATAAACGGCCCGCTTACTTCCGTCTCTTTCTACGGCTCAAGACCAGGAAGATAACCAGCCCGATTAGGGCGACGGCGATTACCACGCAAAGGGCCACGGCGGCGATAACTATCACCTTCGTCGTGCCGCCCGGCCCCAGACTAGGGCCCGTACCACCGGCGCCACTCTCCAGCGCCTCGACGATGTCGTCCTTATTATCGTACTCGTCGCAAACTTTCCGGAACTCGTCCCGGGTCAGCGGTTCCTCGGTCGGTAGAATAACCTCGGCGAAGACCGGGACAAGCACGCTGTAGTCCCGCGACAAGTAATTGACTATCAGCTCGATCGGCGCGTCGGTGGATACGACCGGCTTCTCCTCGTACGACACGACGATATTTATAGGACGTACGCCGAGTACCGCCCAGCAATCGAGTCGCCCGTCGCCGGTCGGGCCGATGGGGACTATGACGCGGATGTCCTGGGACATTAGCGCGTCGCCCTTCCAGTCACCCAACCAACGCTCGGCGGCCCTGGCGGCGCCCGCCGGGTCTTCGACTTCGCCGGCCTCCAGGTCCGGGATGAGCCCGATATTGGCGCAGGTCTCAAGGTAGAACCCGTAGTAGAGTTCCTGTATCGCCGCCAGTTCGGTGTCGAGAACGTCGGCGGCGTTGCCCTCCTCTCGCAGCCCGTAGGTCTCTGCTAAACGTTCGCCAAGAATATTCTCCAAAACGCTTCTCAAAAACCCGTAACCGCGCGCAACCCGCAAGTAATACGTCGGTATCGGTTCGGCGCTGAAGGCGGGACGGACGTCTATTTCGATTTCCGGTTCGGCCCCCGCTTCCGCAAGGTCAAGGCTCTTTATGTGCGTCTCCCGCGCCTGCGTAAGCATCGAACGGAAGGCTTCTTCGAGACGCTCCCGGTAACGCTTGTCCATTATGAGTTTTTTGCCCTCGGGTAGCTTGTCGGTCGTGAGTAGGGCCTCGAGCGCGTACTGCTGATATTCGTACCAGCCGCTCGACCGGTCGGGTTTGAGGGTCATCCGTCCGGCCTGTACCTCCTCGATAAGCACGTCCATCAAGCTGCCTTCCAGAAACTGGAAGTCCTGAAGTTTGTTGTACAGGTCCACTTCCTTCGACCGGCTGGCCGGGAAGAGGGCGAAGGTCCGATCTTCGCCTGATAACTTATCTTTAGCCGTTTCGAAGGCCGCCGAATCCACCAGGGCTTTGGCCGGGTCCGGGACAGCCGATACGTAATCGCCCACGGTCTCGCTGGCCAACGGGTTGGTCAACCGGGAGTAGGTATTCACCACGTACTCGTGTTGTTCGGCAAGACCGGCGTCGGACGCGACCGCGTCGGCCAGGGCCAAAGCGACCTCGAACTCGTCTTCGTCTTCACTATCGAACTTACGTTGGAGCCAGCGGTCCCGGGTGAATATCCGTTCGAGTTCGGGGCGCCACGTGTAGAACCCTATCGGTTTTGAACGCAGGGAATCCTCGTCGACGAACGCGGCGGCTTCGGCCCGGGCCTCCTCCAGTATGAAAGGTTCGACGTCCAGCGCGTCCGGCACCGACCCGTCGGCGGAGCCGAGTACCAGCCCGGCGACGACGTAAATCAACGCCTCCCTGTACGGGCTGTCGGCAGGTTTCAAAGACGCCTTGTACTTTCGGTTAAGCACCTCGGCCAACCGGAGCAGGAACGCGTCTTTCCCGCCTTCAAGCTTGGCCGTGCCGTTCTCCAACTCCAACTCGACGGCCGCGTACATACCGTCGTCGAAGAACTTACCGCGGATACCGCAAAGCTCCAGCGACGGAAGGACCGTGTAATCGCATCCGCCGGCGGCGTCCACGAAGTTCGAATACAGCTTCGCTTCCTTCGCCTCCTCCTTGTCGTAAACCTCCTCGACCTCCTTCTCCGGCACCGCTATCTTGAACGTAGCGGTCGAGTCGTCCACCATATACTCGAACTCGGCGTCGGCCTCCCAGTCGTAAGTCGTGTAGACCCGGACCGGCGACAGCGGGTCGGGGCGCTCCTCGCCGGGGAACGCGGCCGCGAGGATCGGCGCGGAAAGGGCCGCGAACGTTAAAACAACTATGAACTTACTCATAAGACCTCCCGTACTGATTTAACGGGTTATAAAAACGGACGGCAATAATAGCGTAATTCGCTTCTATGGTAAAGCATATTACCGAGACCCAAACCCCACCGTCCAATATAGTGTTATCACGAAGGGAACCCTGTTTACCAATAAAAACGGCGGACTTTATGTCCGCCGGGGATTAAAGTACGGCGGGGATAAACCCCGCCGCTTCTACTTATAGGTTGCGGTTTTTTCCTACGACTCCCAGCCGTTGTGGGACGCGTTTCCGCCCCACATATACCAGCCGTCGGCTTTCTTATCGCCGGTATCCAGGCAGTAGATGTTGCCCAGGTCGGTGCCGACGTAAACCTTGCCCTTCGCGACGATCGGCTGGAACCGGATCGTTTCGCCTATGTTGACGGACCAGAGCTTCTTGCCGTCGTCGATCCGTACGCAAACGATGTCGCCCTCCAAGCTGCCCATATATAGACAACCGTCCGCAAGGGCAGGCGGCGTGAGCGCCCGTCCGCCGATAGAATCGTCGACCTTGAACTGTTCCTCCCAGATGACTTCGCCTGACTCGTTATCGACGCAACGGATTAAGTCACCCTGAGCGGTATAAGACCGGTCGTTGTAAACCAGCGGCCGCGAGCCCTGGTACGCCCAGATGCCCGAGACGCTCCCGATACCGAGGTTGGCCTGGGCATTACTCAACCCGGCGCCGGCGGGTGCGGACGAGAAACCGACCGACGCGTCAAGCTCCTCCTGCGCCTTGGCGTACGCCGAATCGGTCTCGTAAACCAGATACTTGGCGTTTAGCTTCCCGTATAACTCCTCGTTTATCTGCTCGCCTCCGCCCCGGCCCACCTTCGCGAGACCCTCGTACTGTTCGGTTTCGCCGTCGGCCGACTCGCCCTCTTCACGGAGCGCGACGTATATCTCTTCGTCGACGACCCAAGGCGCCGACGTGGCGTTCTTTTTTTCGGACCATTCGAGTTCGCCCGACTTTACGTCGAAGTTGTAAACGGTCCCGTCAAGCGACGCGACGAAGGCCGAGTCGCCGTCGATAATCGGCGCCGTAATACAGTCGCCGACGATAGGTTGGGTCCACTTCTCTTCGCCGGTTTCTAAAGCGCGGCACGTCAAGTAATGGGTTCCGCCGCCGGGAAACGCCATATAGATAAGGTCGTCGGCGATGGCCGGTTGGCTCATCAACGGGTCGCCGAGCCACTGGCTCCAAACCTCCTCGCCGGTCTTCGTATCCAGGACGTATAGAATACAAGACTCGGTGTTGAAGGCGACCCGGTCCTTATACACGACCGCGGCCGTCGGGCCGTCGTCGCCGGTGGCGAAGTGCCACTCGAGTTCTCCCGTGTCGGCGTCGAGGGCGTAGAAGCTGTACGTCCCGAAACCGCCGCCGACGAATATCCGCCCGTCAGCGTACGCCGGCGTCGCCAGGGGCAAACCGTCGGGGATGTGTACCTTCCAGCCCTTCTTACCGTTTACGTACGTAACTTCCTCCGGCACGACAGGCATGGCCGGCTCGCAGACGTGGCCGGAACCGTGCTGTATCGGTTGGACGCCGAAGCCCCATTCGGCTTCGACCGGCGCGGCATTTACATTGCCCCAATACTGGTCGTCGGTGACAACCTCGTCGGCCCACGAAACGAGCCACGAAAGGGCCAATACGATAAACACTATACCCAGCGCCCGGGCGTGCGGGCTCCGTTTAATCTTGGCAACCATCTTCATAACCTCCCAAAAATTCCCGAGAACGAAAAACGTCTGTCTCCCAAACTGTATCGGTTAGAACGACTATAAGGTGGTTAGGTTTAACCGACGTGGCTCGTCTTATACTAAAAAGAAAACCCCCTAAGCGGGGGACAAAGACCAGGATTTACACGGAACCTCTACTCATCACGCGAGTAAATAGCGCTCTCGGTTTCCGCGAGCCGCCGCTTCGCTATCGCGCAATAGTCGGGTTCGACTTCTACGCCAATCGCCGGGACTCCCAAACGCCTCGCGGCGACGAGGGTGGTACCGCTGCCGACGAACGGGTCGAACACCAACCCGCCGTCGGAGTTCAACAACACGATTAAATGCTCCATCAACGTTAGCGGCTTTACCGACGGGTGGTTATTGTAATCGCCTCTCTCCTCCGTCGTCGCCCGGGCGACTATGAAAAAACGGTCCTGGTCGCCCAGAACGCCCTCGTCCTCGGCCGCGACTACGACGGAAGACGGGAACCGGGTCTCCTTACGGTTGTTCGGGTCCCCCCTCTTTATGTTCAACGCCCGGTTGTTGTCCGGCAGTTCGCGGGAGGGCCAACTCGGAAGGCCCTCGCCGCATACCCTCGCTTCGTCAACGTTCAGAGGGCGTGGGTCCCCGTTGGAAGCTATTATAATCGCTTCCCACCCTCGTTTAAGGGCGCCCTTCCGTCCGATGGCGTACGACCTTATCCAGGCCATTATTTCTCGTACTGCCCAACCGGCCTCCTCCAGGGCGTTCGCCGAGCGGTGGACAGTCTGCGACGCGCAAAAACAGGCCAGCAAACCGCCGTCGCCGGTATGCTCCCTTAAAATACGCCAGAAATCCGGATGCGGAAAACCGTTGTCCCAGACCTTGCCGTCCAGCCCTTTAATCCCGATACCGTACGGCGGGTCGGTTATAACCGTATCGAATGGTTCGCCGGGATAATCGTCGAGGTAATCCGACGCGTCGCCGGAAACCAGAACGACCCCGTCGTCATCATATACAGTATCGATCATCGTTCGCTAATTAATTCGCGCGGCGCGGCTCGCCCAACTTATCCGTTACTCGAACCAACCGCTACGCCAGAAGAAGAGCAGTGAACCCGCGATTATCAATGCCATCGTACCCAGGACGATAAAGTACCCGTACGGCGTATATAGCTCCGGCATATTGATGAAGTTCATTCCGTATATGCCGGTTATAACCGTTAAGGGCATCATTATGGTCGCGATAATCGTGAGCGTTTTCATTATCGCGTTCATCCGGGTGTTTACCAGGCCCCGGTATGTCTCCATCGCCTCGCCAGCGGCCTGCTTCTCCGTTTCCCACATCTCGCCCAGTCGGACCACGTGGTCGTATACGTCACGGTAGGAATACAAATACTCTTCGTCTATCAGCTCGGTCTTCGTATGCACGAGCCGCGAGAAGACATACTTGAGGGGGAGCAGGTACCGGCGCAGGGTCGCGAGTCTGTGCTGTTGGCGGTAGATAACCTCCGACACGCCGGCGGTCTTACCCTCGAAAAGGGCCTCCTCGGCGTCGTCCACGGCGCGTTCGATGCTTTCTAATATAGGGAAATAACCGTCGACCAGAACGTCGAGCAAGTGGTGTAAGATATAGTCCGGGCCCTGCTTCAATAGCTCCGAACTCGCGTCGACGTCCTCGAGAATACGATCGACGAACCTGAGCTTCGGGTCTCGGACGGTCAGCAGGAAATCGCGGCTAACGTAAAGCCCCAGGTCCCGGAATCTGTACTCCCCCGCCGCGTTCTCCGCCGGTTCGGCGCTGTAGCAGACTATAAAGATATAATGGTCGAAAAAGTCTATCTTGGCGCGGGTGCCCGGCTCGAGAGCGTCTTCTACCGTGAGCGGGTGAAAGCGGAAATAGCTCTCGATAAGCCCGACGCCCACGATGTTGCCCATCGGGATGTCAAGCCAGTACGGGCCCTCGATACCGGCGAGAAACTCCTCGGTAATGTCCTCGCCCCGGGCCAGAGCCGGGTCCCCGTGGGTATCGAAGTACAACAGCCGCATCGGTCAACTTCCATATAGCAACGCCTAAGTGCCCGCTTCCCAGGAAGATAAATACTCAACCTGTTCGTCGGTAAGCACGTCCACGTCGGTTCCGAGCGCCCGGAGCTTGAGCCGGGCGATGTCCTCGTCAATGTCGGCCGGGACGTCGTAAACCTGCTTCTCGAGCTTTTTGCCGTTCGCCGTAAGGTACTCGGCGCTGAGGGCCTGGTTCGCGAAACTCATGTCCATAACGACGGCGGGATGCCCTTCGCCGGCGGCCAGGTTCACCAGCCTGCCTTCGGCCAAGACGAAGATACGGCGTCCGTCGGGCAGTTCGTATTCCTCAACCTGGGGGCGTACCGGGCGCCGCGACTTACTAATACGGTCGAGCCCGTCCAAATCTATCTCCACGTTGAAGTGGCCCGAATTCGCGACGATTGCTCCGTCTTTCATCGCCTCGAAGTGCTCGGGGCGTAAGACGTTAATGTCGCCTGTTAAGGTAACGAAAAGGTCACCGAGAGGCGCCGCCTCGGCCATCGGCATCACCCAGAAGCCGTCCATCTGCGCCTCCAGCGCCCGGACCGGGTCCACTTCGGTCACGATAACCTTCGCGCCCATTCCTTTTACACGCGCCGCGAAACCCCGGCCGCACCAGCCGTACCCGACCACTACAACGGTCGCGCCGGCGATGAGCATATTCGTCGCCCGCAGTATCCCGTCTATCGTGGACTGACCGGTCCCGTACTGATTATCGAACAGGTGCTTGGTCTTCGCCTCGTTGACCGCGACTATCGGGTACTCGAGGTCGCCCTTGGCCGCCATCGCCTTCAGGCGTATGACGCCGGTGGTGGTCTCCTCGGTGCCGCCCTTGACCCCGTTAAGCTTCTCGCGGGCTTCGGTATGGAGGGTCGATACGAGGTCCGCGCCGTCGTCCATCGTTATAGTCGGTTCGACCGACAGGGCACCTTTGATGTGGTCATAATAAAGGTCCCGCCCGGCGCCGTTTACCGCGTAGACCCGTATACCGAAGTCTTCGACCAGCGACGCGGCCACCTCGTCAGACGTGCTGAGGGGGTTGGACGCGCACAGGGTCACTTCGGCGCCGCCGGCCGCCAGCGTACGGGCCAGGTTGGCCGTCTCGGTGGTCACGTGAAGGCACGCGGCGAGCCGTTCGCCCTTGAGCGGCTTCTCGGCGTCGAACCGCTCCCGAATCAGCCGGAGGACAGGCATGTTCCGTTCGGCCCACTCTATCTTCTGAAGCCCGGCTGGTGCCAGGGTCTTGTCTTTAACGTCGTAGTCCATTAATTCTCCCAGTCTTTTACGCCGCGGGCGGAAAAACCGCGACCTACAACCCGGCGGCTTTCCGCAGTTCGTCGGCGCGGTCGGTCTTCTCCCAGGTGAACTCGGGGATTTCCCGGCCGAAGTGGCCGTACGCGGCGGTCTTCTTGTAGATGGGGCGCCTGAGGTCGAGATACTCGATAATCGCCGCCGGCCTGAAGTCGAAGTTATCCCTGATTATCGCCTCTATCTTCCCGTTATCGGCTTTCCCGGTACCGTACGTATTTACGTTGATGGAAATAGGCTCGGCAACACCAATGGCGTATGAGATCTGTATCTCGCACGTGTCGGCTATTCCCGCGGCGACTACGTTCTTCGCGACGTGTCGCATCATGTACGACGCCGAACGGTCTACCTTCGATGGGTCCTTGCCGGAGAAGCACCCGCCGCCGTGCGCCCCCATCCCGCCGTAAGTATCGACGATAATCTTACGGCCCGTCAGGCCGCAGTCGGCCTGGGGCCCGCCGAGGACGAAGCGGCCGGTCGGGTTGACGTAGTAATGTGTATCGTCATCGAGCCACTCCCCAGAGATAACCGGACGGATTATATGTTCGATCATGTCGGCCTTGATTTGTTCGACGGACACCTCGGGGTTGTGCTGGGTGCTGACCACGACCGCGTCTATGCGCTTCGGGACGCCGTCGTCGTACTCTACCGTAACCTGGCTTTTTCCGTCGGGCCGCAGGTAATCGAGGCTCCCCTCGCGTCGGACTTCGGCCAGTTTTTCCACGAGCCTGTGGGCGTAGTGAATCGGCATGGGCATTAACTCGGGCGTCTCGGAGCAAGCGAAACCGTACATCATCCCCTGGTCGCCGGCGCCCTGTTCCTTCGAGTCGGTCGGCAGTACTCCTATGGCTATGTCGGGCGACTGCTCGTCTATGGACGTTACTACCGCGCACGTCAGGTAATCGAAACCGTACTCGGCGGACGTGTACCCGATTTCCTTAATCGTGTTCCGCACGACCTTCGGGATGTCCACGTAACAGTCGGTCGTTATCTCTCCGGCCACCATCGCGAGCCCGGTCGTAACTATCGTTTCGCAAGCCACGCGGCCGTACTTGTCCTTCTCGAAAACTTTATCGAGTACGCCGTCCGATATCTGGTCGGCTACTTTGTCGGGATGACCTTCTGTTACGCTTTCTGAAGTGTACAGGACCCTCTCGGCCATTTAATCTCCTCCTATATCGAGCGATTTCGTTATATTATCCGAGCTTTTAACGGAACACCCAACCATTGTCGGCTTTTTCGGCGTACAGAGAAAATTCCTCGCCGTCGGGCGTCCTCACCGTAACGATGTAAACGTCTTCCTCGTCGGTACTGCGTACGACTCCTGCTACTTCTAAACCCTCGACCGTCGCCCGTTCGGCTCGCGGCATCGGATGTATCCACATCGCCGCGGCCAACGCGTCTTCGGTCGGGTACTCGACGCGGAGGGGATGTTCCGGCGCGAGGCGCGAAAATACCCCCTCGGGGTCGCCCGCCAAAACCGCCGAACGAAGCTCCTCGAACTCTCTAATTATCTCTTCCTCCGCCGTGCCCGCAAAGGACGCAACGGCGTAAAACCCGACGGCGGCGAATAACAAATTACGCCTGTTCGGGCGTATATACTTGGTAACTGAGTAACCCCGTCTCCGCCGCATCGGAGACGAGAATCTAACATAAACGGACGGAGAATTCAAATGGAAAGATGATACGGGTCACGCCCCACTATGAAGGACCCAACCGGACGTTACGTTGCAAGAAAAGACGCTAAGCCGCGCTACCACTCGATACTAAGCTTTCAAACGAATCCCTACAAATCGAAATTGGCGTAGCCGTCGGAACCGAGCGAAAGCATCTCCCGATAATGGATAGTAAATATGTGGTGTTCCTTCCCAGGCGTCGAGTATTGCGCCAAGATTTCAGCCAAGTATAGGGTATGGCTGCCGGCCTCTACCGAGCTCGTAACGCGGCACTCGAACGCCGCGGTAGATCCGGCGATTAGCGGAGGTTTTACTTCCTTCGACGGGAGCGGTGTAAAACCCGTTACCTTGAACTTGTCCACGTCGCGGCCCGATTTCGTCCCGCATAACCAGGCGCCTTCGGCTTGGTCCTCTGCCGGGAAACAAAGGGTAAACTCACCCAGGTACTCCAGGCAATCGTGGGAGTAACGGGGTTTACCGACGGCGATCGTGAGCATTGGGGGCGATATGGAACAGAACGACCACCAGCCGAGGCCGATTATATTGGGCTTCCCGTCGGGCGCGAGGGTTACGCCTAACGCGTACGGGTAAGGCGACGCCAGGGTCATGGCGTCGTTCCAGCCTACTTCTTCCATTTCGACGTCGGCCATAGCATAAACCCTTTCGTTGCGTCGTTTATAGATCTTCCTCTTTCTCCACGCACTCGATCCCCAGCTCTTCCAGCTCCGCCAGGACCGGCTCGTATATGTCGGCGCTGACCGGTATCGAGACGCCGGGCCGGGTTATCTTACCGTCGAGTATCATCCGGGCGCCGATGGCCGCCGGCAGGCTGACGGTCCGGGCCATCGCCGAGTCGCCGTCCGGGATGCCGTAGTCGATGAGCGTCGATGTTATCCGCTTTTCGCCGTCGGGCAGTTCTGCGATGAACTCGTGGGTCAGGACTATCATATCGCGCTCACCCGGGCGATACGACATCTTCTCGTTCATCAAAGCGGCGAGCACCTCAAGTGAATTCCCTTCCTCGATGGGAACCGGTTCGTCCGAGAACAGCCCGAGCCACTCGATGCGCCCTATTATCTCGTCTTCGGCGTCAATACCGAGTTTCGCGGCCGTATCGGCCTTCAATTTGCCCGTACCGCCGATGTAGGAAAGCGCGTAATCGGCAAGGGTCATCCCTGCGTAATCCCGCTCCTCCTTATCGAAGAATCCCAAATCCGCGATGGCCTTCAGAGTCGGGCACCAGCCTACGTTCCGGTACGTACCCCGGAACATCGTCTCGGTCTCCGGGATGCCGTACGTCTCGATGTACGGCACCGAGTCCCGGTTCGCGTAGCCCTCGAACTCGCCCAACCCCTCGACGGTCAATAACTTGTAATGGTCGAATAGCTCGGCACCGGGTATCTCGACGATTTTCCCATCCTCTTTGAAGCGCGCGTCGTTGGTCCCGGCCAAGAGCACGCCGATGGGACTCCACGAGAACTTGTAGCCGTAAGGGTTGTCGTTGGCCTCGGGCGCGGGAAGACCGCCGCAGTACGAGCGGAAATGTTTTACCTTCCCGCCGCTACCGTGAACGTAGTCGATAATCTTCATCGCCGACATATGGTCTATGCCCGGGTCCAGCCCGATTTCGTTCAAGAGAACCACGCCCGCGTCCTTAGCCGGGCCGTCGAGGGAGGTCATCTCCTGGCTTACGTACGACGTGGAAACGAAGTGCTTCAAGTGCTTAATACAAAGCTTGGCCACCTTTACGTGATAAGTGTACGGCAGCAGGCTTATCACCAGGTCCGACTCGGTCACCAGATGCTCCAAGGCCGCGTCGTCCTTGACGTTCAGTCCCAGGGCCACGCCGTTCGAGTGGTCGCCGACGAGCGCCTCGGCCTTACTCACCGTCCGGCTCGCGACCGTCAACTTGAAGCCCTTATCGAGCAGGTAATCCACGAGCGGCCTCGTGACCAATCCCGCCCCCAATACAAGTACGTTTCTCATTCGGATTTCCTCCGCGTCTCGTCTTCGTGTTCCTCGATTTTTTCAAGGAGGCTCATTATGTATTCGAACTTCTCGGTGAGGGCGCCCCGGTGGGCCAGGACAGCCCTTTTTATGGGCGGCGGCAGCGCCAGGTCTCCAAAGGTGACGTCGTAATCGACCCTCGCTATCGCCGGTACGTACGGCTCCAACATCGCGCTGAAGTGTTCAGACGCTTCTCTGGGTATCTCGGCGGGCAGGGTGTCTACGGCAAGGATAGCCAGGCCGTCTCCCTCGACGCCGTCGGTCGCCTCCCCCGTCTTAGGGTCGTAAACGAAAACCGGCTCGCCGGGTATAGTTGTCTTGACGGTCGCTTCGACGGCGCCTTCGACGTCGCAGCTTATGTCGCCTATTACCTTGAGCCGGGTTTCGCCGGGGAAGTTTTCCTTCAGGTACTCCTTCGTTATGAGCCTCGGGTACCTGGCGTCCCAGTAAACGCAGTTAACGAGTACGTTCAGATATGGCAAGTATTCCTCGAAATCGGGTTCGTACTTTTCCGGGTGGTCGTAGTAGTCCTGGAGTTCGAACTCGGCGCCCGGGTCCGCCGGGCGGACGATGTGCCGTTCTTCGAAGACGACCTTATACACGGTCTTGCCGGGGTAGTCGGCTCTGCCCATCAACTCTTCGAGGTCTTCCGGCGCGACCGGCGTAACCGGCAAGTAGTCGAGCACTTCCTGGGCGCCCTGGGACACGTTCCCGTAGCCGGCGAAACCGAAGACCACGGGCCGCAGCCCTTCCGGTAAACGTTCGGTTTCAATCTTGCCGCCGACTGCCTCGACGGCCGTTCTTATCTCGTCCAGACCGTCGTATTCCCAGGCCCGTTTGATTCCGCTGAAAGGGTTCGCGACGCCCTCCCACTCCAAGCGCCGCCCGAAGGCCCAGAGCGTATCGACCATCCCCGCCAGGCCGGCGTGGCGCCCGAAGAAGATAAGCCGGCGTCCTTTGTCGTCGGTAACCAACTCGTAGTCGATTACCGTACAACCGTAGTCGAGTAGGCGCCGGAGCATCGCCATATTGTAAGGTTGCCCCTTGATGACGTGGGCGAAGAATATGTAGGTTTTTTCGGGCTGTATAAAATCGATGGGGAGCTCTTTTACGGCGAAGACTGCGCGGCAATCGGTCATGTCCTCTCGTACCGTCGCACCGACGGACTCGTATTCTTCAGCAGTATATACGCGTATATCCGACGGTTGGACGAGTACGCCTACGTCGAAGTCCTCGATAAGGTCCCGCACGTGATTCGGCGTAAGGGGCACGCGCTGCTCCCAGACGTTCTTATCCTCGCGCCTGATGCCGATTATCGGTTTCATCCTTCGAGACGCCATTGAAGGCGTTTATAGTCGGCCGCCCAACGGGCGCGTATTATGCGAACGCGGATGACGGTTTTCAAGTGGAAATCACGCCGCAAAACGGCGGGTGAACATTACGCGGTAGCGGCCAGCTCCTCGATTACGTCCTGTTGTATGTCGAAGTTAGCGAAGACCTTCTGAACGTCCTCGTGGTCTTCCAGCTCGTCCAATAAAAAGAGGAGTTTCCTTGCGTCGTCGCCGGCGACTTCTACCGAACTCTTCGCAATCAGCGATACCTCAGAAAGAGTCGGCGTAATTCCTCTGCGCTCCAACTCGTCGGTCACCGAACTTAGCAGTTCGACGGGCGTATAAACCTCGTACGCGTCGTCGCCGACCTTCATGTCGTCCGCGCCGGCGTCCACGACGATATCGAATAATTCGTCCTCATCGATGGCTTCCTTTTCGATTATTACCAAACCCCGTCGGTCGAACATCCACATGACGGAACCGACCTCGCCCAGTCGACCACCACGCTTCTCCAGGATATGGCGGAGCTCAGGCGTAGTCCGGTTCTTGTTATCGGTCATCGCCTCGATACATATCGCGATGCCGCCGGGGCCGTAAGCTTCGTAAACGGCCTCCTCGTAATGTACCCCTTCGATATCGCCAGTGCCCCTTTTTATCGCTCTTTCTATGTTGTCGAGGGGCATATTAGCGGTCTTCGCCTGCTGAACAGCCAACCGGAGCCGGGGGTTCGCATCGACGTCGCCGCCGCCCAACCGGGCCGCTATGGTAATCTCCTTCGCGAGTTTACCGAAAACCTTTCCCCTCTTGGCATCTTCTTTAGCCTTCTTACGTTTAATCTGGGCCCATTTCGAATGACCGGCCATCGACTACCTCCGAGTGCAACGAACCGACGCCGTAAAAATATATCACGGTCGCTCGCGCGTCAAGCATTAACGTCCCCCCTTTTACCGAAAAAAACGTAACTGGTTGCCGAATAATGACTTGCCGCCGGAATTCGTATATGATAATATCCCCGAAACGCGTTGTTCAACGAGAAAGGCGCAAAAGGAATTGTTCCGAAAGTTGAGATTCTTACCGAAAGTCACGCCGGATATCGCGATAGACTTGGGGACAGCCAATACCCTGGTTTACGTGCGAGGCCAGGGCATAGTATTAAACGAACCATCGGTCGTGGCGGTTCGGAAAAACAACGGCGAGTTAATCGCGGTGGGCTCGCTCGCGAAGGGAATGCTCGGTAAAACGCCCGGGACTATCGAGACCGTCCGCCCGATGAAGGATGGCGTAATCGCCGACTTCGGGTACGCCGAGGAAATGATAAAGTACTTCATTCGGGCGGCCCGCGGCCGGCGCGGTCTTTTCAAACCCCGGGTCGCGATTTGCGTCCCAACCGGCATAACCGACGTGGAGAAACGCGCCGTCCGCGACTCGGCCGCCCACGCCGGTGCACGCGAAGTAATATTGGTCGAAGAGCCGGTCGCGGCGGCTATCGGCGTCGGCCTCCCCATCAACGACCCCGTCGGCAACATGGTCGTCGACGTGGGCGGCGGGACTACCGAAGTCGCCGTCCTTTCTTACGGCGGCATAGTTACCAAGACTTCTATCCGCATCGGCGGGGACGAAATGGACGAGGCCATAGACAACTACCTGAAAAAGGCCTACAACCTGATCGTCGGAGAACTGACCGCCGAAACGATAAAGATGGAGATTTGCTCGGCCTTCCCCCTGGACGAAGAAAAAGCGATGACCATTAAAGGCCGGGATATAGTCGTAGGCATACCGAAAACCTTGAAAGTAACTTCCAAGGAGATGCGCGAGGCCATCCGAGAACCGGTCTCCGCCATCATCGGCGCGGTTATAAGCACCCTCGAGCGAACGCCCCCGGAGCTGGCCGCCGACATCATAGAAAACGGCGTAATAATGGCCGGCGGAGGGTCGTTACTAAAAGGTCTAGACCAGGCGTTTTCGAAAGCCACGAACCTATCGTTCCGGGTGGCGGAAAACGCTATGACCTGTATAGTGCTGGGGACGGGTAAGGTACTCGAAGAACCGGAACAATTCACGAACGTCATACTAACCGACAAATAACGGGCGTTTTTAAAGGCGGTTTCCTAAAAAAACGGACGCGGCCTCGGTGCCGCGTCCGACGTTTATATGCAGGGCGCCGCCGGAGGTTTTACTGCCGTTGATTACCCCCCGTCAACGCTAAATCGTAAAGTCGGTACGTTTTATACCTCTCGCCGCCCAACATCTCCATAGTCCGGTTCATAACGTCGTTCGTCTCAAGAACCCAGCCCGTTTCACATCGGTCGTAACCGTTACGGTCGCCCTCTTTTATCGTCTTCAAATAAAATAATGAATCAAAACCCTTCCCGCGGTATTCTTCCGTGACGCCCATGGCCATTACGCGGAGCGTTTTTATTTTTTTCTTACCGAGAAGCCAGACGAGCCAACCGAAGGGAAGCATCCGACCGTTCATACGCCGGAGGGTTTCGCACACGTCCGGGAGCGAAAGCGAGAACCCTATCGGTTCCCCGTCTTTCTCGGCGAAAAAAATCAAGTTCGGATCGGCTATCTGCTTCAAACCCGCCGCCATGTGGTCGAACTCGGCGTCGGTCATCGGTACGAAACCCCAGTTCTTTTCCCATATCCGGTTGTACAGTACCTTCACCCTGGCGATTTCGCCCTCCATATCTTTCATATTCACTTTACGTACGTCAATCCCATAACGCCTGGGAACGAGTTCGGCCACCCTCACTAATTTCTCCGGAATCCCCTCGTACGTATAATCGTAAGTTTCGCGCTTAATCTCGTACGCGTAGAGGTCCATCGCCTTCCGAAAACCGAACCGTTCCACGAAACCTACGTAATACTCGGGGTTGTAAGTCATAAAAACGACCGGCGGCATTTCGAAACCCTCGACCAACAACCCCACCTCCTCGTTCGTGGAAAAATTAGCAGGCCCCCGGAGCGTGTCCATACCGCGCGCTTGTACCCAACCGCGCGCCGTAGCGAGTAAAACCTCGGCCGCTTCGTAATCGTCTACGACCTCAAAAAAACCGAAGAACCCGGTCCTCTCGCCGTGGAATTCGTTGTGGCGGTAGTTGATAATCCCGGCAATCGTACCGACTACGTCCCGCCCGCGCTTCGCAAGGAAGAGCTCCACCTCGGCGTGGTCGTAGAAAGGGTTCTTCTTCGGGTCGAAAAAGGCCTTCCGCTCGAAGATTAACGGCGGCACCCAGTTCGGGTCGCCTTTATAAACCTTCCACGGTAATTTAATGAAGTCCTTTAAATCGCCTTTTGACCCCACGGGCGTTACGACGATAGGTTCGGCCATTGTAGCTCCTGCACGGACCACCGATAATCTCACTACACGTTCATACCCGGCTGGTTTACTTGTAAGCTATCTCCGGGCTCTTTTCAATAAAAAAACCCGGTCGGCGGACCGGGCCTTATCCTTCAAAAACCGAAGCTTACTCGCCTACTGGATACGTACGAGCGCTAATATACCTGCACTTCGTTTATAACGCAAGGCACCCTCTCGCCGTCCGGCGCAGGACAGACCGTGAGGACAATCCACTCCACAGGTTCGACGCTTCCTCGTTCGATAACGGCCACGGGGGAATCGCCGTCGAACGCCAACTCTACCGCCGAACCGTCGCTCAACTCGGCGGTAACTGTGGCCGGCCTGGCGGTTCTAATCGAGCTGCCGTCTTCCATCGCCGGTTCGCTGTATATCTTCAGCCCGCGCACAGGTCGCGGCCGCGCGAAATCTATTTTCACGGTCCTTTTGGTTAAAACGCCTTCGGTCTCCACAAGCCAGGCTGTCCCCAGGTCGCCGTCCATCACGTTATGGGGATTACCATCACCGGTCGGAGCTTCACCTTTCTCCGGTTCCCGTTCCGCAACGGAATAAACCGGTATGCTACCGCGGGCCTTTAAATCCAATATGCGGGTCCTAAATAACGGTTCGGCGGCCGCCCCGCTAACCGACGTTTCGACCTCCCCGTCGTCGCCCTCGGCAGTCGGCCGCTCCGCCGAAGCCCTCTCGCCTATAACGGCAAAAGCCCGACCGTTCTCTATAAAGTACTCGTCGAACCTTACGCCGGTTATTATCAACGAAGTCTCGTTGCCCTGTTCGGAAAAGTAATAGACGTCGTTTTCGTATTCGCCCGTTCCGACAACCGAGTAGGCGGCGTCCCGTTCCGGCGCCGGGAATAAAGCGACATTGCGCCCCGGAAGCGGCGGCGACAACGCGACGGGTTCGGCGGCCGGAAGTCCGTATGCGATTAACCTGACCTCGTCTTCGCCGTAATATACGTAAGAGAACACGAGGTCTCCTTCGGCGCTAATAAAATACGGCTTCGCAAGCGCTTTGTCGAACTCGCCGTAATCTTCCACCTCCGCGCCGAGATTAAAGGTGGTTAAGCGTTTTATCTCGGTCCGGTCGCCCGACTCGACGGCAAAATAGATATACTCGGGGTTGGCCGCGAGGGGGAAAACCACCTCGCCAACCCTCGGTTCATACAATACTCTTTCGGCGCCATTTTCGACGACGATTATCTTACCGGTTTGAACCTCGGCGAAAACCACCTCGGGACCGTCGTAGTACAAAACGCCGTTCCCGACGAAAACGATACTTTCCTGCCGTCCGGGTTCCGCCGGCATCTCGGGCTTCGGAGGTTTACCTCCGCCGCAACCGTAGCAAACGAGAAACGCCGCCGAACAAGATAGAAACGCGATAATGTGGGCTTTACATTTCATCCCCGTTAACAAACCCCTTTACCCGGCAATATTTCCGGCCCCTTTATAGCATACCGATTATTAAATGTCCAATCCATTACGTTCCGACAAGCGTTCGTTTCCTATCGGCACTATCACGAAAGCAATAGGTCGCCCCTCAGTACTGTCACGGCCTTACCGATTAAATAGACTCTGTCCTCGCCGGTGAGCCTGACCGTCATCTCGCCGCCGCGGGCGGAGGCCTGATAAGCCCGCATCTCTTCCTTACCCAACCGCTCGGCCCAAAACGCCGCCAGGACGGTATGGGCGACGCCCGTAACGGGGTCTTCCGGTACGCCGACGGCGGGCGCGAAAAAGCGCGAGACGAAGTCGTATTCGTCGCCACCGCCGGACGTTACTATAACGCCGTGGGGAACGTCGCCTATTTTCGCGGCTTCCAGCCGGTCGAAATCCGGTCTTACGGCGACTACATCTTCGGGGGTTTCGAAACGTATTATCGTATTATTCGTCTTCCCACAATAAGCCGCTTCGGCGAAACGCGAAATACCCAGGGCGTCCGTGAGCGCCTCGGGCGCGTCGAACGGCTCTGGCGCGCCCCGCGGGAAGTCCAGGCGTATCCGACCGTCCTCTTTGACGGCTTTCAACTCGCCGCTCAAAGTATCGAAGAGCAGTTCATCCCTCTCTACGCCGACTTCGTTGAACAGTACGTGGGACGCCGCGACGGTGGCGTGGCCGCACAACGGAACCTCGCAAGCCGGCGTAAACCAGCGAAGCCCGTACCGCTCGGCTTTGCTCGGGTCTTCCGCCGCTCCAGCCGAGACGAACGCCGTCTCCGAATGCTTCATCTCGGCGGCGATGGCCTGCATCTGCTCGTTTGACAGCCCATCGGCCCAAAGACAAACCCCCGCCGGATTTCCGCGGAACGGCTCGGCGGTGAAAGCGTCCACCACGAAAATCCGCAAGCCTCCCTGGTAACTACCGTTCATGGCAACCCCTTATTTCCGCCCCTCCGCTTTCCCGGTTCGCCGATAAAACTATCCGGCGGACGAAAAAACGGCGACTCAAAATCTCTTTCTACTCATTCTGTACCTTCAGGGACGGTAATGCCCTCGAAAGTCCCGTCAGGTTCAAACGGGTCGAGGTAAGCCTTGCAATAAGCAATAAAACTCTCCAGGCTCACCGTGTCGTATTCGTGCCCTTCGAAGGGCGTTAGGTCTACTCTATCCTCGAAATCGACCAACCGCACGGCGTACAGAGACTCGTCATAATACGGAAGGTACGTATCGCCCATAACCCTTTTCGCGAATATCACGTATCGCCTGCCGGGCGTAAACGGGAACATGTCGTCGTTGTACATCCTGCGGACTATCCATATCTCGTTTTCGTAATGGCCCTTCACGACCGTTTCGACGTTCGCCTTCGCGTACCCCTCTTCGTGAAGGAGCGTAATTTCGACCAGGAAAATATTGTGCGTCCTTTCCAAAACCACGTCCAAGGGGTCGGTTAACGACTTCTCGACGGCAGCCGACGCCGCCGAAAAAGCAATTATAAAAGCCAGTGCCGTTCGCGCCACGTATGAATTCTACACCTCTCCTGTGCGGATTGCAAGTATTTGTACGACCTGCTCACCAATCGCCGAACGTCGTCGAGCGCAGTTTCTTAACGCGTAATAAGTTTCGCGGTAAAGGATTGTGGCATTTTCTCCAAACGCCCAACCAACGCCGCGTCAGTTATTAATAACTTGAAAATAAGGACGAAAACTGTTATATATAAGAGGGTCTCTACAGGAGACTCTGTAAGGTGGAGTTTAAGGTTCTTAACCTCTTTCCAACGGATACGTAAAGAGTTATCCATACGGTATCGTAAAACGATAGGAGTGATATAAGTGAGTAAAAACTTTTTGTTGGCTTCGGTCTTGTTGGTTCTCGTTCCTATTGCGTTCGCGTTCCAACCCGAAGTCTCTTCAGGTACGACAGGATTAATGACGCCCTATCACCACTTCGGGGATTCGGGCAGGGCCGACTTAATCTACGACCAGAGCTTGACGACAGGCATCGAACTGGTCTCCAGCCAGGATGACTCGACGGTCCCCTTCAGCAGTCGGGTCGCGGACGATTTCTCGGTATCCGAGGACGTTGTCCTGACCGAAATAGAATGGTGGGGCGGCTACTACAACGGTTCCGGCCCGTTCACGTCCGTCAACCTGGAAATCTACAGCGACGACGACGGCCCTGACGGAGACCCCGGAACCGGCGCTATCTGGAGCGTATGCGTACCGTACGCGGATTGCGACGAAACTTACGTCGGCTCCATCGGCAACGGAGAGATGTACAAATATTACGTCGCGCTTACCGCCGGGGACCAATTTTCCCTGACCGCCGGGACGACGTATTGGCTCTCTATCCAGCCGGTGATGGACTATCCGTCGCAAACGGGGCTGACCGCCCAGGAACACGCAAACGGCGAAAGCGTGTATTTCGTAAGCGAATACTTTGGTTTCCCTAGCTGGATCGAAGGCTGGCAGGTATTCCTCGACGAATACGACATCGCGTTCAACCTTTACGGCGGCAGCGACGAAATAGCACCGACCATAACCGGGATTTACCCGAGGGACGAGGACTACCCGAGCGGTGTACCCAACGACGCTTGGATAGGTTTTCACGTTCAGGACGATTCGTCAGGGTGCGACGTTAGCTCGACCACTTACAGCGCCCAAATGGGCGTAGGTCCGGTTATCTGGTCCTCCGAAAATATCGACGACACGGACCCGTTGAACGTCGTTTTCGACTTGGAACCCGAAACGCCGTTCCTCGACGGCGCCTGCGTCGACGTGAGTATCGAAACGTTCGATAACGCCGGCAACGGTCCCGTTAACGAGAATTGGACGTTCCACGTCGGGTACACGACCATCGAAGCGAAATCGGTCGGGTACATCAAAGCCGGTTTCGCCGAGTAAATCAACCCGAAGGAAACGGCAAAGGAAGTTAACTAGATTAGGAGGAACATCGTGAAAAAGCTAACTTTGACGGCGTTGTTGATTGGAGTCGCCGTATCCGTTTCGACGGGGGCCACGCTCGAACAGGAGCTGTGGGTCAGGATGGCTTCGGCTGACGGCGACGAATATATTCCGATATACGTGGTCATGGCCGACAGGGTATCGCCGGAGGAACTCGAGTCAATTCTCGAAGGTTCATCGAGCGAAGTCAGGCGCGACTACGTGGTAACGACGCTAAAAAATAAAGCGGAAGAAACCCAGGCGGAAATCCTGGAATACTTGAAGACCGCTTTAACCGAGAGTTCGGCTACGGACGTGCGGCCGATCTGGCTGAACAACGTCATTTCGATGAACGCGAAACCGGGCCTAATCGAGGAACTTTCCCTCCGCGACGACGTCGAAAAAATAGCGTACGACGCCGAGCACGTGGTCCTTTGCGATAACGAGCCGGTAACGAACGACCGGGCTTTGGCATGGGGCGTCGATAAGATAGGCGCCGAAGAAGCCTGGGACGCCGGCTACGACGGCAGCGGCGTTATCGTGGCGGTACTCGATACCGGATGCGATTATCTCCACACCGACCTGGTTAACGTGATGTGGCACAACGACGATGACTTCGACGACGGCATCGACAACGACGGTAACGGCTACGTCGACGATTACTACGGTTGGAACTTCTACAACAACAGCAAGGACGTCCGCGGCGGGACGAGCGGCCACGGTTCCCACTGCGCAGGGACGGTGGCCGGCGACGGTACGGCCGGTACCCAGACCGGCGTCGCCCCCGGTGCCAACATTATGGCCGTCCAGGTATTGTCGAACAGCGGCTCCGGCAGTGAATCCGACGTCTGGGACGGCATGGGCTACGCCCTGGATAACGGCGCCAACGTTATCAGCATGAGCCTCGGGTGGCGCCACATCTGGAACCCGGACCGACCGACCTGGCGCGATACGTGTAACACGCTTCTCGCCGGCGGGATGACGTTAATAATCGCCGCGGGAAACGAAAGACAATACGACACTCCGCCGGACGCGGTACGTACGCCCGGCGACGTCCCCCACGTCATAACCATCGGCGCGACCGACTCCAGCGATGCCTATTCTTACTTCTCAAGCCCCGGCCCCGTGACCTGGCAGAGCGTTGACCCGTATAACGACTTCCCCTATCCGCCGGGCCTCATTAAACCGGACGTCGCGGCCCCCGGCTCGGACATCGTCTCGGTAAGAGGTATAACCGGCGGCTACACCACCAAGAGCGGTACCTCCATGGCGACGCCCCACACGGCCGGCCTCGCGGCGCTAATCCTGGACGCGGTCCCCGGCATGACCAACCACGACGTAAAATGGTGTATGGCCACCTCCGCCCTCGACCTCGGCGATGACGGCAAAGACAACGATTACGGCCACGGCCGAATCCAGTGCCTCCCCGCGGTCAACAAGGCCCTCGAAGGCGGACCGTTCCCGGACGACGACCCGGAAAGCAAACGTCTGTCAAGCGACGACTCCCTCATCGCGGAGCCGGTCGTACTCAAATCCTGTACGCCCAACCCGGTCAGCGGCGGCAGCGTCAAGGTCAACTTCGAGGTCGGCGAAGGGTACACCGATTCGATAACGGTACGCGTTTACGACATCACCGGTCGTAAGGTAACCGAGGTCCGGGAGAACAACCCATCAGTCGGTTTCAACTCCATCGAAATCACCACCGATAACCTGAGCTCGGGCGTCTACATCCTGAACATCACCGCGGCAGAGTCCAACGCGGCAGTGAAGATGGTCGTAACGCGGTAGTAAACCTACAGGCGAAAATGTAATAATATAAGGGGCCCCTTGGAGGCCCCTTTTGTTTGGTTTTACCTACGCCTAAAAGCTTTATCCGACGGTAAACTCCCAGGAACAGAATTCGTCGGGCGCCAGCTCGTCCGGCGGACACGCCAAGCACTTCGTCGCTATACGCGGGTCCACCGTCTTCGCGAAGTTCGAGAACTCGATTATCCCGACCGACTTGCACGGGAAATCGGGCAAGCCCTTCCTGCGCCGGGCCGACTGGACGCGGCAGTTAAGCATCTTGTGCGTCAACACACCGTCTTCCAGCTTCATCTCGTGCTCGACCATGAACGAATACATACGGAAGTCGAGGGCCTCGGCGAGAGCTTCGAGGCCGCCGCCTTCCTCTATGCCCCGGGCCTCCATTATCCGCCTCGCTTCGATAGGCGCGTACCGGGCCCAGGCCGCTCCGTCCATCTTAATCGCCTCGTCCATGCCGTGGGCTTCCTCGACGGCCAGAAACCAACAGCCATCGTGGGCAAGCCAGCTTTTAGAATATGCTTGTATCAATCTATACAGCTCGTCTCGGGTTAAGTCATCGCGCACAGTTCCCTCCACTCGGTTTTCTTGTAATATACGATACCCGCGTGCCGGGCTTCAAGGAAAATCGGTCGAAAGGTCGTAACTCTAGCTGGCGCTACGCTGTTGACTTTCCCGACCCGATGATATATATTGGCGGCGCGGAAACCGAAGGGGGCGGACGGGCTCGAGGTGGGCTCTCCGGGCTTCAAACCCGAGAGGGGGTACTAACAGTACCCCCGGTGGGTTCGATTCCCACCCGCTCCCCCCAAGTATTCAAAACCCCGAAAAAGGGTTTTAATAATTAAAGGCCGAGGTTATAAACATCGGCCTTTTGGTTAACCGCAATCCGCCGTAAAACGGCTACTCGTCTGGATGAGCTTCGAACATCCCTAGGAACACGTCTTCGTCGTTACTGATTTCGTCGTACGTGGCGCCGATGTTACGCCGTATTTCGAGAGTCCACGTTCCTACCCCGTTTACCTCTTCCCAACCGCCGCGGCCCAGTACGTCCGCGGTGCCACCGACCGCGGGTCGATGTACGTAACCGGCGATTCGGTCGTCGAGAGACCACCTTTCCGCGTCGGGGTCGAAGACGGGGATGTCTTCGTCATACCACAGGTAAGTTAACCCACCTGGTTCGCCATAGTCCGGGTACCCGCCCGAGTCGGAAACGTTCGGAAAATACGGAACTATACCGTCATCGAACGACAGCCATTCCTCCTCAGGTTTCGGGTATTTACCGGCATCTCCCTTATTAAAACCGGTTTCGTCCACGTACAGGTCAAACAGGTACGCCGGGTCGTCCGTACCGTTAGCCCATAAACTCCTATTAGCTGTATAGTTCGTACGGGTACCGGAAAACATCCACACGTCGCAGACCCCGCCTTCGCTCCCGGTGTGATGGGACGTCCCGTCGCCGTGGCACGTAACGGCGCAGCCGTTCTCCTGAAAGCCGGGCGTACGGGATTCGAATACGAATTCGTACTCGGTAACGTTCCCGTCGCCGTCAATATCTAATGGAACCTTGTCCCACGTATCCCACATGAAAGCGGCCCAGTCCTCGTTAGCGTCCCATTGCGGTTCCCACCAGTCGCTAGCAGGGCCTTCTTTGGATACCACTCTCCAGTGGTTACCCCAGTAACCGCTGTTCTCCTGCCGGCCGTAAGCCTCGTCTTCCCACCGAAGCAGGAACCAGATGCGCGCCGGGTTAACGTACGTATATACGGATTTGATACGTACTACCTCTACGCCGCCGTCGCCGCAAACCCCGGCGAGGCTTAATGCGGTTTCCGGCGCCTGCTCCCAAACGTCCAAGTCGCTCGCGAGCCCGCCGTCAACGTCCGGGTAGACGTTGTATACGTACTTCGGTCCGACCGTGCCTACGCCGGGCGAATCGTTATTCCAATCGAGTTTTAAAACCGCGATGCCGTTATGAGCGAACCCGTCGGCCGAAGCGTCGCCGTCGGCCACCGCTATACTGAACGTCTGGGGCAGGTAGTCTGGCGCGGGCTCCGTCGGCCCCGTCGTGTCCGCCGCGCAACCGACAAAGCATAGAATTACGATAGCGGCACCAAAACACAATCCCCACGAGATGATACTCTTTGACATCATCGGAACTCACCCCCCGTTTCTCACTATATTCGTATAAAATCGACCGATCACGTTACAAACGAAAAGCCCCTCACGGGGCTATTTACAAATACATATCGTAGATTTAAAATTTTTAGAATGGTGATATCGAAAGGCACGCCACCGGCACGCCGTCGGCGCCGACCCCCAGCCCGACGTCCCACTCCAACGCCCGCGACGACGTAGGCGCCCATTCGTCCTGGGGCAGGTCCTCCACCTCCCAGTCGCTCAGGTGGGCGTCCACGTACGCGTCAAGCATCGAGTAGGCCATGAACCCGACGAACATCCAACCCCAGAACTCGGTCTCGATGACGAAGTCGTTGTACCGGTCGTAGAACCCGACCTTCTCCCTCTCGCCGGACGCGTCCCGGCTCAAGTTCAGGTACCTCCGGGCCGTCCGATAATTATCTATCGCCATATAGAGGCAGAACCCCTGGGCGGCGATAAATATCGGCGCTTTCCAGTACGTGCCGTTGTATATCTGCCCCCAGCCGGGGACCGCGAAGGACCGCCACAGAGCGCCCGCAGGCGAACGGCGCTTCGCCGCCAGTTCCATATCCCGGACGTAGACCGAGTCGTGGTACTCGCCGCCGGGCAGCGGCGACAAGAGGAGCTTCTCGGCCTTCTGAGCCTCGTCTTCGGCGGTGGTTATGTCCGTCGCACCTGCGAGGGCAGGGATGAGAATAATAAGGACACCTACGGCAGCTACCAAACGCACGGCGAAATAATACCCCGCCTCCACAAGCGGGGTCAAGGGTTTTCATTTGCACGGAGCGGTTTACGTCCCCAGGAACCGGTCCACCTTCCGGGCCAACGTGACCCGGTCGGTCATACCGCCGATGAAGTCGAGGACCTTGCCGTCGGGGTCTATAAAATACGTCTCCGGGATTACGCCGGCCTTCGCGATGTAGTTTTCCGAGACCTCGTCGTCGCCCTGGAGTATCGGGTAGTTGGCGCCGAACTCGGCCGCCGCCTCGGCCAACTCGTCCAGATCCAAATCCTCGTCCACCGACACGCCCAGCACGACCACACCACGGTCCTTGTATTCGTCATAGAACGCGGCGAAGTCCGGTATCTCGTTCCGGCACGGTCCGCACCAAGTCGCCCAGACGTTCAGGACGACCAGCTTGCCGGCGTAATCGCTCAGCTTGACGTCGTTGCCGTCTGTGTCCTCCAGCTCGAAGTCGGGCGCCTTCTTGCCCGGCGGGACCGTCGCTTTCTCCCGAACGAACTTGTCGTAAGCGTCCCGACCCACCTTGATGACTTTCTGGTAACGCTTGGTTCCCCGAAGCGGCTCGAACGTAGGGTCCGTCTCGTAAAACTCCCATAAAGTGCAGTCATACCCGAGGACCGTTTCGGCGTACTCGAGACCTTTCTCCACGTCGCCCAGCGCCCCGTATACATAAGAGAGGTGGTAGTACGCGATTAAGTTGTTCGCAATCCCGTCCGGGTCTCCGCCGATGAGCTGGACCGCCTTCTCGTAATAGCCCTTCGCCCGCTCCATATCCGGCTCGGCCTTGTTCAGTTCTATCATCCCGGCCTGTACGTACGGCCAAGGCGCTTCGCCGCAGGCGTCGTTGTAGCTCAGCATTACCGCCTGGGCGTCTTCGGGCCGCTCGGCGCTCAGAAGCATCTCCTTATAGTCGTTGTAAATGTTCCAGTTCTCCGGGTTCAACTCCAGGGCGATTTTATACATAGCCTCGGCTTCATCGTAGCGTTCGGCTGCGCCGAGGAGAATACCATACCAATAATACGCGCTGGAGAACTCGGTCGGGTCCTCGGCGCCGGTCCGAAGTTCGATGGCCTTCTTGTAGAACTCCTCAGCGGCGTCGTAGTCGCCGACGACGTGCTTGAAACCGGCGTAGTACAGATGCGCGAACGGGTTTTTCCCGTCCAACTCGACGGCCTTCTTGTAAAGTCCCTCGGCGTCGTCGAAGTACTCGTGGGACTGAAGGAACTGAGCGCACTTATAGTGGGCCCGGGCGCTGCCGGGCGCCAGCTCGATAGCCCGGTTGTAAAAGTGATAGGCCGCATCGTGGTTCCCCTGGTCGAACATCTGGTCGGCATAGTTGACGTTCGCCTCCGCGTCGTCGCCCAGCGATTTCTCGATATGCTCGTACTCGGACATAGTAACAGCCTCTCGTTTCGGTTTCGAATTTCGCTACTTCAAATACTTCCCGATTATCGGCTCGAGCCGTTCTATGACCTCCGGTTCAATCATCGACGGATCGGTGATAATCGCGTTGGCGAGGGCGTGGTTGCAGGCGCAGTCCCCCAACTCCGCGACCGCCGGCAGGGCCGTCTTTATAAGCTCCTTGACGTGTGCGATATTGGCGGCCATGTTCTCCAACACCATCTCGATGGTTACGTCCTCCTCGTGCCACACGTCGTAGTCGGTCGAGAGGGCCACGGTCCCCAGGCACATCTCGGCCTCCCGCGCAAGCTTCACCTCGGTCGCGCTCGTCATCCCGATGACGTCCATACCCCACTGACGGTACACGCGGGACTCGGCCCTGGTGCTAAACTGGGGGCCTTCCATGTTGATGTACGTCCCGCCGTTATGATATCCAACGCCTATAGCCTTACACCCGTCTACCAGAATACGCCGCATCTGGGCGCAGTACGGGTCGGCCAGCGGTATATGTACGACCGGCCCCTCGTCGAAGAAGGTGGATTCGCGGCCCTTCGTGTGGTCGAAGAACTGGTCGGGGATTACGAAGTCCCGGGGCTTTATCTCCTCCCTCAGACTGCCCACCGCCGAGACCGAGAGCATCTTCTCGACGCCCAGGGACTTCAGCGCCCACATGTTGGCCCGGACCGGAAGTGCTCCGGGGTGTATCCGGTGCCCGACGCCGTGGCGCGGCAGGAACGCGACCGGGACGTCCGCCAACTCGCCGAGTACGATGTCGTCGGACGGCGGGCCGAAGGGCGTCTGAATTGCCACCCGCTCCCTCACGTCGAACCCTTCTATCTCGTAGAGTCCACTCCCCCCTATCACCGCAATTTTGACTTTGTCGGCCAAACTGTCCTCTCCTCGCGTCTTCCCGGTTAAACAGAGCCGCATTATAAGGGATAAGCGCGTCCTACACAAATAAAATCTTCTGTAAACGGAAACGCCGCTATATTATACTGGCCAACGTCATGAAAAATGCGTGGCCGCGAATAGCCCTCTGGCTCGTGGGCGCGACATTGGCGTACAACGTCGCCGAAGCGGTCGTCGCCGTCTGGGCGGGGGCGAGGGCCGGAAGCATCGCGCTGGTCGGCTTCGGCTTCGACAGCGTCATCGAGACCGCCGCGGCGGCCGTGCTGTTGTGGCGACTGCGGGCCGAAGCCCGAGGCGCCGAACCGGAAACGCTGGAGAAGACCGAGGCGCGGGCCGAACGTTTCGTCGGGATAACCTTCTGGCTTCTCGCCCTGTACGTTACGATAAACGCGATACGGACCCTCGCTACAGCCGCGGCGTCCGAAGAAAGCCTGGTCGGCATAATCCTGGCGATAGTATCCCTAATCGTGATGCCGGTAGTCGCCGCCTTCAAGATAAAGGCCGCCGGTAAGATCGGCTCCGGCGCCCTCCGGGCCGAAGCGAAGGAGACGCTGGCGTGTAGCTACCTCTCGTTCACGCTCCTAGCCGGCTTAGTCGCGAACGCGGTCTTCGACGCCTGGTGGGCCGACCCGGCGGCGGCGCTTTTGATGGTCCCCTGGCTCGTCAAGGAAGGCAAAGAGGCGATATTCGACAACGATTAGTACGACCGCCCGGCGAGTCGTCATCAAGGAGCTATAAGCTATGGTCATATGGTTCCAGTTTCTCGGCGCAACCGCCCTAATTGTCTATTCCGGCTCCCGCCTTTCCAAGTACGGCGACATTATCGCCGAAAAGACGGGCCTCGGCCGCGTCTTCATAGGCGTGCTACTCATAGCGGCGGTAACTTCCCTCCCGGAGCTGGTCTCGGGCGTGAGCGCCGTGACCTTCTACGACCTCCCGGAGATAGCCGTCGGCGGTGTAATCGGAAGCTGCATGTTCAACCTGCTCATCGTCTCCCTCTTAGACGTGATGACCGGCCGGCGCCCGATATACGAGAAGGTCCACGAAGGCCACGTCATCTCCGCCGGCTTCGGAATACTCCTCCTCGGGCTGGTGTGTATCAATATAATCGCGGGGTCGCTCTTCCCGTCTCTCGGCTGGGTGGGCATCTACAGCTTCGTCTTCATCGCCCTTTACCTCGTGGCGATGCGGGTCATCTTTCTCTACGAGCGGCGCCGCTTCGCCGAAGTGGTCAAGAAGGTAGCGGCCGAACTCAAGTACGAGGACGTCCCGGCGGCACGGGCGTACGTAATGTACGCGGTGAACGCGGTCGTAATCGTCGTGGCCGCCAGCTTCCTTCCGGGCCTGGGCGAGCGCATCGCCGAGATGACGGGCCTGGGGCAGACCTTCGTCGGGAGCCTCTTTATCGCGATGTCCACGTCGCTGCCGGAGCTGGTCGTAACGATGGCGGCGGTACGCATCGGCGCCATCGATTTGGCCCTGGGTAACCTCTTCGGGAGCAACCTCTTCAACGTGGCGATTCTGGCAACCGACGACATCTTCTACACGAAAGGCCCCATCCTGGCCGACGTCTCGAGCAATCACCTGATAACCGCCGCATCGGCGATCGCGATGACCGCGGCGGTGGTCGTCGGCCTGACCTACCGGACGATAAAAAAACCGTTCTTCCTGGCCTGGGACTCAATGGGGATTCTCGCTATCTACTTCGTCAGCACCGTGATGTTGTATACGTTGAGGTGAACGGCTTAGTTTATAGGATATGAAAACCTATCTACACCGTTGGCGTGAATAACTCTTACCTTATAATCGTAAAAAGAAAGCCACTTTGCGCATACTCGCGATAGACTGGGGCGAGGCCCGCGTCGGCCTCGCGATGACCGACGAGATGGGGATAATCGCGTCGCCGTACGACGTGCTACCCGTCAGCGCCGACGTGTATGACAACATCGGCGACCTCGTCGCCGAGAAGAGCGTCGGGAAGATAATCGTAGGGCTGCCGGTCACGTTGTCGGGGGGCGAGGGCGAGGCGGCAGAGGCGGCCCGCTCCTTCGCCGAAACACTGGCCGAGTTGGTCGACGTACCCGTAGATCTCTTCGACGAGCGGTTGACGACCAGGGCCGCCAAACGGGCCATGCGCGAGGGCGGCGCCGGCAGGCGCAAGATAAAAGATAAAGCCGACGCGGTCGCGGCGGCGTTGTTACTCGAGACGTATGTACTGTATATACGGAATCAGGACGACGAACCGGCGACAGACGAGTAAACCGCCAGCGTCTCCCGGGCCGTCTTCTCCCACGAGAAGCGGCGGGCGTTATCGCGGCCGCGCTCGGCCAGTTCACGTCGCCTTTCATCGCCCCCGGAAAGGCCGATTATCGCTTCGACCCACCCGTCGGCGTCGTCCGGCGGGAGTAACAGCGCGGTATCGCCCAGCACTTCCGGCAGCGACGAGACGTTACTGGCTATTACCGCCGTACCGGCGGCCTGAGCCTCCAACGGCGGCAGCCCAAAACCCTCATACAACGATGGGAAGAGAAACAGGGTGGCATTTTTATAGTACGCCGGTAACGCGTCGGGCGTAACGGAACCGGCGAATACCACCCGGTCGCTCAGGGCCAACCGTTCGGCCGTCTCGAAAATCGAGGCGCTTAACCAGCCGGGGGTACCTACAAGTACCAACCGGTGGGGAAGGTTACCCTCGGCTGCGGCCCTGGCGTAAACCTCAAGCAAGAACGGCACGTTCTTCCGCGGCTCCAGGGTGCTGACGAACAGAAAGTACGGGAAGTCGAATGGCGCCGGTGCCGCGTCGGCGCTGAAGAACGTCTCGTCGGCGGCCAGGTGAATCGTGGTCGTCCTGTCGGCGGCCTGGGGATATAACTCGGCGACATCGCGAGCGGTGGAATCGGAGATAGTGATTATCGCGTCGGCGTAATCGACCGCGCGGGCCAGCTCCCGGCGATAATAATCGATGAAACGGGGCGTCTGGATTTCCGGGAACCGCTCGTACGCGACGTCGTGGACCGTAATCACCACAGGCGGCGCGGCCCGGGGAACGTATTCCTCGAAGAAGAAGGCCGGCGCGTGAAACACGTCCAGCATCCCGGTAAACGACCACGGCGGCAGGACGTTTTTGATGCCCCCGTAAATCGAATTCGGGATGGGGTTCCGGCGGCTCCGGAAGTTTGCAGCGCTGGGGACTAAAGGTTTTACGCCGTGGCGCAGGAAATAGTGGTAATATAATGTGTACTCGTTGGCCGAATCTATACTTGGAAAAACCTCAACGAGACGCTTCGCGTACCGGCGTACGCCGACGCTTTTGGACATTAGAACGCGACAGTCTATCCCGATACGCATAACGCCCGGATATTAAGATGGATATAGTCCTCTTTTCAACCCAATACTTCGAGGACCCAACCTGGACGAACAAGCAGCACATAGCCGTCCGGCTCGCGGCGGCGGGGCATCGGGTCATATACGTCGACCCGGCGGCGCCCATCTCGCCCCGAAAGTACAGCCTGCCGGGGCATCTGGCCAGGGCGTTGCGGGGCGACATCCCCGGCGCCAGGTTTCTCTCGTTTACGCACGTAGCGCGGAAGAACCTGTGGGTGGTCACGCCGCCGTTTCTGGTCCCCAGGCGCTCGCGCTTCGTACGTCGGTTGAACCGACGTATAACGACGCACGGTATCTTAAGGCGTCTGCGCAGGTTGATGAAACGGCTAGGTTTCGAAAAGCCTGTCCTGTGGATATACCGGCCCGAAGCGGTCTGGTTCGCCGGGCGACTGAACGAGCGTATCGTTTTTTACGACTGCGTCGACGACTACGTCGATTACCCGGTATACCCGTTCGACGAAGACAACCAGCGCATACGCCGCGACGAGGTTGAGCTATTGGCCCGGGCCGACCTGGTTACGACCAGCAGCCGCCACCTGTACGAACGGAAAAGCCCGGCCAACCCGAACACCCACTACGTCCCGAACGTGGCCGACGCGGCCCACTTCGCCCGGGCCGGGGAAGCCGACGCACACATACCGCCGGACGTCGCCGGACTACCGAGACCGAGAATCGGTTTCACCGGCGCCGTCGAGAGCTACAAGCTCGATACGGCGCTTCTGTCGGCGATGGCCGAAGAACGACCAGCCTGGCAGATAATATTAATCGGCCCGGCGGCGTTGGGCGACCCGGAATTGGACGCGCTGACGGCCAGGCCGAACACGCGCCTCCTCGGCCCTCGACCGTACGTCGAGCTCCCCGATTACCTTGCGGCGATGGACGTGTTGGTCATCCCCTACCGGCTGAACGAGTACACGCGTGGCGTCTTCCCGATAAAGTTCTTCGAGTACCTGGCGACGGGAAAACCTGTCGTGTGTACGGAACTCCCGGCGCTCGCGGAGTACGGTAAAACGGTACCATTGGTCTCGAACCCGTCGGTTTTCATCGAAACCGTTGAACGGGCGCTCGCCGGCGAGCAGGACGATAAACGTAAAGACCGAATTGACCTCGCGTTCGAGAATACGTGGGAGAAACGGGTCGGGAAGTTGTTGGAATTGATAAACGAAACCGCAAGCCTTTAACCCCCGTAAACAAAAAAACCACCTCTTGCGGCGGCTTTCCTACCGGTTACGTTCAATAATTATAACTACGCGACGATACACTCCCGGAACCAGGCGATCGTCTTATCCAACCCTTCGTCCAGACCGACGGTTACGTCCCAACCGAGAACCTCACGGGCGAGCGTTATGTCGGGTTGCCGTCGCTTCGGGTCGTCCTCCGGAAGCGGTTCGGTAATCGTTCCGAGTTCTGGATTGACCTTAGAGATTATCGTCTGCGCGATTTCCGTAACACTCAATTCGTCGGGATTGCCTATGTTTACGGGTCCCGTGTAATCCGAATACAACAGGCGCAGTATGCCCTCCACCATGTCCGAGACGTAGCACAGGGAGCGGGTCTGGTCGCCGTCGCCGTAGACGGTGAGCGGCTCACCGGCGAGGGCTTGAGAGATGAAATTGGGGATTACCCGGCCGTCGCCGGGGCGCATCCGGGGGCCGTACGTGTTGAAAATACGTACTATCCGGCCGTCGAGGTTTCGGTAACGTTGATACGCCGCGACCGTCGCCTCGCCGAAACGCTTCGCTTCGTCGTAGACGGCCCTCGGCCCGGTGGTCTTCACGTTGCCGCAGTATTCCTCGGACTGAGGATGTACGTCGGGGTCTCCGTAAACCTCGCTCGTCGACGCGAAGAGAAAGCGGGCGTCTTTTTCCAGCGCCAGCTCGCACGCGATAAACGTACCGCCGGAACCCGCCTTCAGTATATCGAAAGGCAGTTTCCTGAAGTCCACGGGGCTCGCCGGGCTCGCGAGATGGAGCACGTAATCGACCGGCCCGAAAACCTCGTACGGCTCCGTACAGTCTATCTCGAGAAAATCGAGACCGGGCTCTTTTATGACATTCTCGAGGTTTTCGACCGACCCGGTTACGAGATTATCCACGACTACGACACGGTGGCCTCCGCTTACGAGCCGCTCGGTAAGATGCGAACCTATAAAACCGGCGCCGCCGGTAATCAGATAAGTAGCCATAACGCGATGCTCGCCGATAATACTATAAAACCGATTGATTTCAACCGGAAATCTCGTTTACCTGAGGGATGCGCTCCTCGACCGTGAGATATTAATCGTTCTCCGGGTTCCCATAAAACCCATCGCCGCTTTCGTGCTTGTAAACCGGCAATCGCCGACGTAATATTAAGTGTGCTCATTCTAGGCATCGAAACGTCCTGTGACGAAACTGCCGCCGGCGTCGTCCGCGACGGGGTAAGCGTCGTTTCCAACGTAGTCCGTTCCCAGGTAAACGTTCATAGGGCATACGGCGGCGTAGTCCCCGAACTGGCCGGGCGCCATCATATCGTCGATATACTTCCGGTCGTCGGGTCAGCGCTGGAGTCGGTCGGCGCGGAAAAACTCGACGCCGTCGCCGTAACCGTCGGCCCCGGCCTTAACGGCCCCCTACTCATCGGTCTATCCTTTGCGAAGGCGTATTCCTTCGCCCGCAATCTCCCCCTCTACGGCGTAAACCACCTGGCCGCCCACGTAGCCGCGCTCCGCCTGTTGGACGAGCCGCCGAACACGCCGTTCGTAGCCCTTCTCGTAACGGGCGGTCATACCGCCCTATACCACGTAGAAGACTGGGGCGAATACCGGCGACTGGGCCGAACCCTGGACGACGCGTGCGGCGAGGCCTTCGATAAGGTCGCCCGTCTCCTCGGCCTCCCGTACCCGGGCGGCCCTTCCATCGAGTCGGCGGCCGGCGGCGGCGACCCGACCACCTTCCCGTTCCCCCGACCGATGGTTGGGAAAGGTTTTGACTTCTCCTTCGCCGGGCTCAAGACCGCCGTCGCCTTGAAGGTCAAAGAGTTTGGCGACACCCCTCTTCCGACGGCCGACCTCGCCGCGTCGTTTCAGGAGGCCGTCGTCGAGACCCTCGCGCTCAAAACCCGGGACGCGTTAGAAACGACGAAGTGCGACCGGCTCGCCGTAGTGGGCGGCGTCGCGGCGAACCGGCGACTCCGGGAAGTAATCTCTGTAGAAAACCCGACGGCCGATGTCTTCTTTCCGCCGCCGGAGCTTTGCGGCGACAACGGCACGATGGTCGCCGCCGCCGGTTTTATCTCCGTGGAACGCGACGACCCTCTCTCCCCGGCCGCCGACGCCGTCCCGAGCCTGGAGCTGTAAATCACCCTCCCAAACCGCAACCGCCGCCCAATTCCTGCCATACCAAGAACGCGATGACGACCAAGAGTAAAAACGTGTACAATAGCGCCCGACGCTGGTAGGGTTTCAGCTTCATCAGGTGTCAGCCCTCGATTCTTAAAAGCGGCTTCAGTTCCTCGTACACGGCCGGCGTTCCGGCCATGATATCTATATCGTATATACTATAGGGCGACCCGTCGAACCGGCTGACCACGCCGCCCGCTTCGGTCACGAGTAGTACCCCGGCGGCCGTGTCCCAGGGCGAAAGCTTCAACTCCCAGAAGGCGTCCAGGCGGCCGGCCGCCACGTACGCCAGATCCAGGGCCGCCGAGCCGCCGCGGCGTATCCCGCGGACCCGCTTCGTAACCCGGCACCAGTTACCCAGGTTGTCTACGTCGCTCTCGTGCTTGTCGTAGGGAAACCCCGTCGCGACTATGCTTTCTATTAGGGATTTCGTGTCGGACACGCGGAGTCGACCCTTATCGCCCCACGCCCCACCGCCAGCGACCGCGTAAAAACCCTCGTCGTGAATCGCGTCGTGGACGACGCCGACGACCGTCTTCCCTTTGTACTGAACCGCCACCGACACGGCGACCATGGGGTAGCCGTGGGCGAAGTTGTTCGTCCCGTCGAGGGGGTCTATCACCCAAAGCCAATCGGTATCCGCCGTCGCCTCGTGGCCCTCTTCGGCCAGTATCGAATGGTCCGGGTACTCGCCGCGAACAGCCTCGAACAGACACTCCTCCACCCGGCGGTCAATTTCTGTTACGAGGTTGGTCTTGCCCTTGCTGTCGATTTCGAATTCGCCGAGAAACGCTTCCCGGATATCTGCGGCCGCTCTCGACGCGATTCGCGACGCGAACTCCGACAACTCGGCGTATGGGCCGCCGTCCGTCATCTACTCCCTAACTACCTTTTTCGTTAATACTACGCCGGTCCCGACCGAGCATCCGGATAAAAACGCCGCCATCTCGAAGAAAATAAAACCCGAAATCGCTTTAAGCGGACTACTTAAACGAAGTATTCCCTGTCCAACACCCGGTACTGAATCGCTTCCGATATATGGTTAACCCGGACGTCGGCCTCGCCCTCCATATCGGCGATGGTTCGGGCGAGCTTCAGCACGCGGTGGTAAGCCCGGGCCGACAGGCCCATTTTCTCTATCGCCTGGCGAAGCAACCTCTCGCCTTCGTCGTCGGGGCGGCAGAGTCTTTCTATGCTCTTGTTGCCCATCTGGGCGTTGCAGTATACGCCGGGCGTGTCGGCAAAACGCTCCGCCTGGATCGCCCGCGTGCGGTTTACCCGCTCCCGTACTACGGCCGACGACTCGCCGCCGTCGCGGGACGAAAGCTCCTGGTACCGAACGGCAGGAACCTCAAGATGGATGTCTATCCTGTCCAACAGCGGCCCGCTGACTCGATTCAAGTACTGGCGTATCTGCATCGGGGTGCAACGGCATTCGTGGGTGGGGCTTCCGAAGTATCCGCACGGACACGGGTTCATCGCCGCCGCCAACATAAAACGGGCGGGGAACGTCACCGTCGCCGTAGCGCGGCTTATCGTTACCGTACCGTCCTCCACCGGCTGGCGGAGTACCTCGAGAACGTTCCGTTTGAACTCGGGCAGCTCGTCCAGAAAGAGAACGCCGTTGTGGGCTAGGGATACTTCGCCCGGCCCCGGAATGTGCCCGCCGCCGATAAGACCCGCGTCGGAGATAGTATGGTGGGGCGCCCTAAAAGGCCGCGTCGCGACGAGGGCGTCGTCCTTCCGTAACTGCCCGGCGACGCTATGGACCTTGGTCGTCTCCAACGCTTCTTCGAGAGACATGTCGGGGATTATCGTCGGAAGCCTCTTCGCGAGCATCGTCTTCCCGGAACCGGGCGGCCCTACCATTAATATGTTGTGACCACCGGCGGCGGCCACCTCGAGGGCCCGCTTCACGTGCTCCTGACCTTTTACCTCGCTCAAATCTAAACTGTAGTCGCGGGCCTCGTTGAATACCTCGTGTACGCTTACGCGTCGAGGTTCGACTTCTTCGTTACCCGAAAGAAAATCAATCGCCTCCGTGAGCGTACTCACGGGGATAACGTCTATGCCGTCGACGACCGCCGCTTCGTTCGCGTTGTGAGCCGGTACGAGCAACCCGCGCAGCCCCAAGTCCCGGCAGAGCACTGCTATCGGCAGCGCGCCGTGTATCGGCCGCACTTCGCCGTCGAGGGCGAGCTCGCCGACGAGGGCGTATTCGTCCAAACGCCGGCAATCGGCCTGACCGGTAGACGTAAGCATTCCTACAGCGATAGGTAGGTCGAAGGCCGAACCCTCCTTGCGTACGTCGGCCGGGGCGAGGTTGACGGTGAAGAACCGTATCGGTACGCCGTAAGGCGGCGAGTTACGTATGGCCGCCTGGACCCGCTCGCGGGCTTCCTTCACGGCCGAGTCGGGCAGGCCGACTATGACCATACGCCGGTCGTTGGACTGACCGGCGTCGACCTCCACGTCGACCTTGTACGCGTCCACGCCCATCAGGGCGGCCGATGTTATCCTGGCGTGCATCTCCTACTTCGGTTGCTTTTCTCCCGTCTTTGCCGCGGCGGGCTTTTTCTCCGTAGCTCTTTCGAGCGCTTCTTTAGCGTCTTCTATTAACTCGGCGGCTTCCTCCTCTACGGCGATGAACTCGAGCTTCTTCTCGCCGGTCGCCCAGAAATAAACGGCGGTCCCGAGGACGAGAACGAGAATAACCGCCGGCACTATATACATAAGGAGGGTAGAGCCGGTCGCGAGGGAGAACATTATCAGGACCAGACAGAGTAGAAATATTATAAAGGCGAGGGCGATGTTTATCTTGTTCTTCTTCACTTCGGCGACCAGGCCGCCTTTGACGGTCGGTTCCGGGAAGACGTCTTCCTCGACAAGCCGCTCGGCGAGCTGTTTTATCAACTCGCGGCGCTTCTCCTGGGACAGGAAGTCGCTACCCATTATGCCGGTTATTACGTCTTCTATGACGTCGTTCGCCGGTGGATAGTCGCCCTTCGCCAACCCCTCTTCCCTGGATATGCTGTTTATGGCCGACGTTATCAACAGGCGGCTCGGGACTACGCCATCGTCCAGTGCCCGGACGACGGTTACGTATACCTCGTCCGACACGGCGCGCAGTCGTCTCGCGTACCGCCGGGCTTCCGCATTGAGGGTAACGTAGTACGCGGCGAAGCCGGCCATTAGCGAGATGAACAAACCGATAACGAACAAAAATATCTGTAAATTGAAGGTTATTATTCCCTTGACCGCTTCGATTATCCCCGTCATATATGCTCACCTCTCAGGTTTACTAAGGGCGTTTCTTACCAGCTTAACGGATTATATAATATCCGGTGCCTTCCCGTTACCATTTTTTACCGGGGCCTCACGCTACCAAAGATTCGGATGGCCGCGTTCGGCGAGAAACCCGCGGAGTCCGTCAATAGTCGGAAGACCGGCGCGGCCGCCCAGCTTCGTACACTTCAGCGCCGCCACCGCCGCCGCCAATACCATCGTCCGCTCGAAATCCAAACCGAGCAGTACCCCGGCGTCCAGACCGCCGTGGAACGCATCACCGGCGCCGGTGGTGTCCACCACCTCTACGCCAAAGGCCGGAACCTCAAAGAAGCGTTCGCCGTCGAGACCGACTGCCCCCCGTCCGCCCAGGGTAACGCCGGTGTACATCGGGCCGTACTCCCGAAGCTGGCGGCACGCGTCCTCGAGCGGCGCGTCGCCGAACATCTGCCGGGCGAACTTCTCGGAGGTAACGGCCACGTCGGTGTACTTTAACAGCTCTTCGGTCCCGTCGTAAACCGACCCGCAGTCGTAGACGACAGCGGTACCGTCCTCCTTCGCGATACGCGCCGCCGCGATAGCGGCTCCCATATCGTATCCGTCGACGTGTAAGATACTTCCCCCACCTGCGGCGCCGACCCGCAGCGCTTCCGGACCGACCTCCGCCAACTCGCCGCGCTTGGATATGACCGTACGGTCACCGGTCTTTTTATCTATAAGGCAGACCGATATTGACGAATCGGTATCCTCTTGTACGACTTCGGAACAAACGTCCACGCCCTCGCGCTCGAACTCGGAAATCACGAAACGCCCGGCGAAATCATCGCCCACCTGACCGATAAACGACGCTCGAAACCCCAACCGGGCCACAGCCGTAAGGGCCGTACCGACGGGCCCGCCGCCGTGCCTTTCCATCGTCAGGGCGTGGACCTTCTCGTTTTGGGCCGGGTACCGTTCCAATAAACATACAACGTCCATCGCGGCGCAACCGAGTCCGACCACGTCGAAAGCGCGGTCGGCAGGCACAGACCAGGGCAGCGTAAACTGGCGGTGACTGTCCATAGGGAAACCTGTTAAAAAACAGTTTCCGTTAAAATAACGCACCGCCCGGTCGAAATCAAACGTTTTCCGGGCTGTTCAGTTAATCTACTACATACAAAAACCCCGCGGCGCGAACCGCGGGGCGTATCGACTTGCTTTTACCGTTTAATGGTACGACGTCTTCAACGCCTCGGCGCCAGCCGCTTTTTCCGCTTCCTCGTCCGAGACTTCTTCCATGGGCGCCTCAAGAGCGGCCGCCAGGTCGTCCAGATCTTCGGCGTTGTCCAGGAGCGTCTGGCTCCGGCCGCCGACGGCTCTCTCGATAGTCTTATCCTTTTGTTTCTTGACCAACTCGGCGGCTTCGCCGCGTTTACCTTCATTGATAAGCGTCTGCGCCTGTTCCATCACTTCGGCGTTCTCCATCAGGTAACCGGTGTTCGTCACCTCGGTCACTTCGTTGGCCACGACGATTTCCTCGTTCTCGATGAAGTGCATCGCCAGGGTCGTTTCTGCGAATATATCTTTCTTGTCGGCGATGGCGTCGTCGTACCTCATCGCGACGCGACCCAGAGACAGCAAGGTCTCCTCCGTGACGGCGGGAAGGTTCAACTCGACGAACACCGTCCGCTCTTCATTACTGGCCATGTCGCCGACGGCGATGGAATACTTATTGTCACCCAGATCGTCATAGGGGTACCCGTGCACCTTCGCGATTGAAACGCCCGGTTCGAGTTCCAGCTCTAGGCTAACCGACGTGGCGACCAGGTTCACCATACCGCTTATCTCGCGGGCGAAGATCGAAGGTATCTCGTCGGGCCGGGCAACGTAGTAATAGTTACCGGCTCCGGAAGTCGCCAGCATCGTCAACATCTTGTCGTCGTAGTCGGCGCCCACGCCCATCGTAGTCGTGTATATGTTCTTCTTGTTGAGCTCTTCCCGGACAATAGACGCCAGGACTTCGCGGTCGGTTATCCCCTCGTTCGCGAGCCCGTCGGAAAGGAGTATCACACGATTGACGTACTCCTTCTTAGCCTTCTTGCGTACCAGCTCGTAACCTTCTTCAAGGCCGCCTGAGAGGTTGGTCATGTCGCCCGTGTATATCTCGTCTATCTTGGACTTGAGTTCGACCTTGTTCTCCACGCGGGTCGGTTTCTGAATAACGGTTACGCCGGTCTCGTACGCGACTACGCTGATTATGTCCTGGGGGCCCAGGTTGTCTATGACGTACTTGGCCGCGTCCTTGACGTAGTCGATTTTCCCCGATTCGTTCATCGAACCGGAACGGTCGATTACCAGGCAGAGGTTGAGCGGCAGCCGGTCTATCTTTTCCACGCTCGTCGATTCGCCTGCCACGAACTTGACCTCCAGGTAAGCCTTGTTGGTCTCACCCACGAGGCCGTAGTCATTGCCGAGAATCGGCCAGAAGCTTAGCGCAGCCCCTTCGAACACGGGGTCAATCGGCCCCAGGACCGGTCCCGTGTTGTTAATGACTATCGATTCGCCAGTCAGGTCGAAGATGAGGCGGGTGGACAGGTCGTCGGCCATCGCCATGACCTCGTTTTCGCCCTCGCCCAATATCTGCTCGGCCACTACCACCTCGGCGGTCTCAACGTCGATGACGTGGGCGTCAAAGCGAAGTTCGCCCGATATGCCGAGCACCGACCCGGTGACCATCAGGTCGGCGTTTAAAAACTTACCGACCTTCTGAACGTTCAGCGGGTCGGTCAACTCGGACCGCTCGAGCTTTAACTCGGCCAACACCTCGTCCAAGTTATCGCGGGTAACGACGGTGAGGTGCTTCGACTGCTTCAGGTCCGTCGTAACCATCTTCGCGACCGCCGTCTCCAGGTAGTTCAACTCATCACCGCTCGACGTATTGACGAACGGTAGCACCGCGACAGCGCTGTCTAGGTACGCTGTTGCGTGAGCCGCGGCGACCGCCGAAAGGGCCGCTACGACGATTCCAATGGTAATTGTCCTTCTCATGTTACTCCCCTTCGTTAAAGTTTCGCCTATACCTTATCAAATGAAGGCGAAATATGAAGCCGTTTAGCATAGATACGACGCCAAACGCCGCCGTTGCGTTTAATACGTTATTAGGATAACCTACTCTGTTAAAATATACTACCGAAAAACGGAAAGATGCGAGAGGCCGTCTAACGTTATAGAACGCCCCGGCGTTTCTATGTTATATTCTCGGAAATGGTAAAGGCCCGCCACAACAGATACTTCGAGTGGTACTTCCGCAGGCGGCTGCGCCGGAGCCTTTCACGGAATATCTTCGCGATATACGCCGACGGATTGGACCGGGCGCCGCCGCAGGACGATACGCCGATAATCGCCGTCGCGAACCACAACGGCTGGTGGGATGGACCGGCGGACTACTACCTGTTGCGCGAAGCCCTCGGTTATTCTGGCTACGTAATGATGGACGAAGAGTTTCTGGGGACGCTGCCCTTCCTGGCGCTGGTCGGCGGCTTCACGGTCGATAAAACGACGCCAGCCGGTAAGGCATCCGGCGTCCGGTACATAGTCCGCACGCTCCAACGGACCGGCGGAACTCTGTTGATGTATCCGCAGGGACGCCGGACGCCCACGGACGCGCGGCCGCTCGGGTTCGAGGACGGCGCCGCCTTCATCGCAGCGAAAGCCGGGCCGTCGCGCCTCCTTCCGTTCGCGAGGGCGTACGAGATGCTGGCCGAAGACAGACCCGACGTCTTTTACTTGATCGGCGACCCGATTAACGTGAAACCCGACGACGACTTCCGGGAGTTGACCGCCCGCGCGGAAGCGCGTGTCGCGTCGCTTTTGGACGAGCTTACGCGCCGCATCGCCGCCGAGGAGTTCGACGGGTTTACGAAAATCTTCCAGGGCAACCTGTCGGGCAACAAGCGAATGGAAAAGAAGATACACGCGTTAAAACGATTACTCGGCCGCGCCGACGAGCCGTTTGAACCCTACAACCCGTAAACGGGCCGGAGGGACCGATGGGCGAGAAGACCAAGATAATGATAATTATATGCGACGGGATGGGCGACAGGCCTATCGCCGAGTTGGGCGGCCGGACGCCCCTGGAGGCTGCGGAAACGCCCCGGATGAACATGCTGGCGCTCCGCGGCGAGACGTGCATCGTCGACATAATCGCACCTGGCGTCCGGCCCGGTTCTGACACCGCCCACCTGGCTCTCTGCGGCTACGACCCGTACGAATACTACACCGGCCGCGGCCCCTTCGAGGCGTTGGGCGTCGGGATGGACGTGCGGCCCGGCGACGTGGCCCTGCGGCTGAACTTCTCGACGGTCGAGGAACGCGACGGCGTACTCGTCGTACTGGACCGGCGCGCCGGTCGTATTACCGAAGGCACGGACGAACTGGCGGCGGCCGCCAACGACATGGAAATCGAAGGCACACAATTGTACGTAAAGGAATCGACGGCCCACCGGGCCGCGTTAGTCGTCCGGGGCGAAGGCCTCGGCCACGAGGTCAGCGACGTAGACCCCCACGAGGTGGACGTCCCGATATGGACCGCCGAGGGAGTCGGCGAGGCGAACGAGAAAACCGCCAGGATAATAAACGATTTCGTCAAACGCTCGTACGAGATACTCAAAGAACACCCGGTTAACATAAAGAGGGTTGAAGACGGCGAACCACCCGCCAACGTCCTACTCCCCCGGGGTATCGGCCTCGCGCCCCACTTACCACCGTTCGGCGAACGGTACGGGCTCAGAGGCGCGGCGGCCGTGGAGGTGGGACTTATCCGCGGTATCGCCAGGTATTTAGAACTCAACGTAATAGAGTTCCCGCCTTCCGTAACCGGCGGTTTGGACTCGGATTTCGATGCGCTATTCGCCGCGGCGCTGTCGGCCTTCGACGACTACGATTTCCTACTGATAAACGCCAAAGGGCCGGACGTGGCCGGGCACGACGGCGACCCTATCGCGAAGGTGGAGGTCATCGAGCGCATCGACGCGGCCCTGGAGCCGGTGGTGGAGAGGGTCGCGAGCGGTGTGCACCTTGCTCTTCTCGCGGACCACTCGACGCCCTGCGCGGTGGGCGACCACTCGGGCGACCCGGTGCCGTGCTTATTCTACGGGCCGGGGGTCCGGGCCGACGACACGGCCACCTTCGGTGAAAGGAACTGCGCCCGCGGCGGAGCCGGGCGACTCCGCGGACAGGATATACTCCCGATACTAATGCAACTGTCGGGGCGCGCAGAGAAGTTCGGGGCTTGACGGTAACCGACGGCTTCTACATCACGCGACCGGTACGTCCCGGCTGCCGCCACGAAGTCGCTCCGTCAACCTCGATAGCTACGTAACGCTACTCGCCGAGGTTTTCTATAATCTGAAACAGTGTACGGCGGAGAGCCGCCCAGTCGTCGGTGGTTACGTTGCTAAAAGCCTTCGCCGATACGTCCGCCATTACCGATTCGACTATGCGCGCCGCGTTCCGGCCGCGTTCGGTCAGTTCCAAGTAAGATACGCGGCCGTCCTCTTCGTCTGCTTTACGGTTTACGTAACCGGCCTTTTCCAATCGCTTCGCCAGGGACGTGACGGTCGCCTTGTGAAGGCCCAACTCGGCGGCCAGGGTCGAAAGGGGCAAAGGGCCTTCGCGCGTAATCGGTATCAACGCCCGGGCCGCCGCCGGCGCCAGGTCGGCGTAACCGGCCGCCGCCAGGCGTTTCTCCGTCTCGAGGAAAAAAACCCTGCGTATTCGATTAAAAAGCACATCGAGTTCGCTTACGTAGTCGGCCATAAAGCGCCCCGTGTAAAATTAATAAAATATTATTATATATGACAAAAGCATTATATTGGGTTATTTATCGTTTAGCGGATAATCACCGTTCACGACCGCCCCGGATGGCACGACCTCATCGGGCCAAATGCGCGAGCCGGGTTCAAGACGTACTTCGGAGTCTACGACAACGCCGTCGCCGACAACGGTGTTGTCCAACACGGCCCTTTCGCCGACGTTAACGTTAGAACCGATTACGGAGTCCTTGACTTCCGCATCGACACCGAGTTCAACGCGGTCGAAGAGAATCGAATTCGAAATCGAGGCGTCCGCGCCGACGGCGCAACCGGCGCCGACCGTTACGTAGGGGCCGACGGCAGCGCCGGGAGTGACCCGGCAGTTCCGCCCTTGGACGAACCGCCCGCCGGGCCACAGGACTTTCTGCGCTTCGAGTAAATCGGCGGCGGTTCCGACGGAAAGAAAACCCTTCGCCGATTCCATGACCCTCACGGCTGAATTGGCGGCCAGGGCGGTAATCGCATCCACCAGCTCGTACTCGCCACGGGCCGACGGTTCCACCTTTTTGAGATGTTCGAATATACGCGTCGAGAAACGATACAAACCGGCGTTGGCCAAACCGGAAATCGAGCCATCGGGCTTCTCGACTATCTCGCGTAGGTTTTGCCCTTCGGCGACGAGGATACCGAACCGGCCCCGGTCGCCCACTCCTGCGCCGAGTACCGCATTTCCCGGGGACTCGGCGACAGCGGAGACGTCACCCCCGAAATATATATCGTCGGCGTTCAATACGAGAAAATCGCCCTCGATTGAACCCTCGGCAGTCAAGACCGCGTCGCCGGTCCCGCGCTGCTCGGCCTGGTACACATATTCAACGGGCGTACCCTCATAAACGTCGCCGAAGCGACCGCGTATCATTTCGGCAAAGTAACCTACGACCAATACGAAGCCGTCAACGTGAGGGCGTAAGACGTCCAGATTATATTCCAACAGCGGCCGGTTGAGGAGGGGCAAAAGCGGTTTCGGCCCGGTTAACGTTAACGGGTAGGTCCTCGTAGATTTCCCCGCCGCTAAAACGACGGCTTTCACGGCGCCACCTCTTCCGTATCGGTCACCCCATCTTCGACCGCTTCTGGAGCAACCGGCGCCGGCGGCCTCGCCGCTTCGTAAGTTTTAACGGGGGTCAGTTTCGGAAGGTATTTTAAGACTAACGCAAAATCGCCGGATTCGATTTTTACCGGGACCCCCGACTCGTCGAACGCGACTCGGGTACCGCCGCATTCATAAACGTAGCACGTCTTGCTAATCGTGCCTACCGGATACGAAGCCATCGCGGAGAACTCGACGCTAACGAAACCGCCGGTATTGGGCGCGGGAACGAAAAAGTCGTCAGGAAACGTCCTCTTCCTTTCGCGAACCATCGCGGCGCCGACGGCCAGAAACGCTTCGGGGTGAAGCGCCGTCAAGGACACGGGCCGCAATACCGCCCCGCTGATGCTCCCCAACGACGCGGGCGACGAAGATATAACGTGGGAACCGAAAACGTCCCCGGCGGTCCGGAAATATAGAGAACCATCGGTACGGTTTTTATAACCCGCGACGGTCAAATCCCCGACCAATTCGCCTTCGAAAAAAACGTTGTACTTGAGCGGGTCCTTAGGCGATACCGAAAAGGCGGGCTCTCCGATAAAAAAAGCGCCGGCGTCGGCAAAGTCGGGCGGCCCGTTAACATCGAAAGCGACTACCCTAACGGGTTCGGCGGAACGAGCCAACAGAAAACGGCCGTCGCGGCTCTCGCGCTCGTCCGGCGTCTCGCGCCAATAAACGGGATGCAATAAATTGCCGCCGACGAACTCGAGTCCGCAGCAGTAAATATCGCCGACCAATTCATCGGGGCCATAACCGGCCGTGCCGGTCGCCGGCGCCCCGTCCGAATCAAAGAGGAACGCGTTCTCTCGCGGCGGCACCGTAAAAGTAAATTCTCCTTCGGCCCTGCCGCCCAAACACTCGCCCTTAAACGACTCGCCCAAAACATCCGGGTCGAAGGAGCGCGATATTTTTACCGAAAGGGGGACGATAACTTCGGCCGCGCCTTCGAGCACGAACGGAAGTGCTACGGCCTGGCTATGGAGGTTGAACGCGATTAAATCACGGTCGGGTACCCGGTCTTCCTTTTTGATCGCGACGCCGTCGGAACAAGTGAAGCCTTCAAAAACGTCATCGTCGAGGGTCAACGTAGCGGCATAACCGCGGAAATCCAAGTATATCCGCCCGGCGCTTACAGCACGGCACGACACGGTTTCCGTCGCACCGGATTCCAAGTCAAGGGCCTGTAACCGCACCGGATAAAAACCGACCCGTTCGTCAAAAGGAACCGGGATGAAAAAGTCTCGGAAGCGGAGAAAAGCGGGTTTACGACCGTAGTCGAGGGAATAGACCCGATTATCGCCGCGTACAGTGTAACGGACGGAACGCTCGCCGTACCGGGCGTCGGCGGACGTCTCCCCGTCGTTGAAGGAAATGTAAACGAGTCGGCCGTCTTCGCGGAAAGCGGCTATTACGCTTATAGCATACTCACGCTCCCTATCGTCGGTCAGCCGAAAAACCCCGTCGTACTTCGTAAGGGTCAACCGGCCTTCCGCGTCCGAACGCGTCCCGAGTTCGGTGACTTCTAAATAACCGAACGGCGATTCGTCCAAGTAGTAGACATAACAGCCCCACTTCCCAACTGAGACCGGCCTATTATCGCAGCTTATTAAGGTTAATAATGCCGCGATAAAAAATATAAAACAGCGTAAGGTCCTAATTATCAGATGCTTACGCGGTCTTATAAATACATTTCTGTTCGAATAAACAACCATAGGACTAGTCAGAATATCGCGCCTGATTATAAAAGGGCGGTAATCGCCCCGCAAGGGAAAAGCGATTCCCTGAGTACGTTTCTATCTTGACTGGTATATGTCAGGCGAGATTGTCTTTAGTTTTGATTTACGAAACGAAAGCTGATATACTCGTCGGCTCGAAACGACCTACGAACCCCGATGAACAACGCGGCGATAAAAACCGGAGTTCTCATAGTCCTAACGACGGTTGCGAGCGCCGTAATGGCCGCCGCTCAAGAACCGACTACCGGCGTATTATGCGCCAAGGTCGTCGGCAACGACGGCAACGCCCTGCCGGAAGTGACGATATCGGTGTCCTCTACCGGCGTCGAACTGCTGACGGCCATTACTAACACGTCCGGCGAAATTACGTTAGACAATCTCATACCGGGAGTATACACCGTCCGCGCCGAACTACCCGGTTACTTCTCGCAGAAGCGTACAGGGATGCTGGTGAGGTCCGGGCAAGTCGCGAACGTGAACTTCACGTTAAAACGGATGTTCCCACCGCTGACGATCCAGGTTACCGCCGACCGGATGGAAGAAACGGCCCGCTTCACGCCTGCAAGCACGGGCGCGGTCGAGGCGGACGAAATCGATTCAAGGGGGGTACGCACGTTCGACCAGGCGATCGAAAGTATAAGCGGCGTCCAGGTGAACCGGACGTCGCCTATTACGACTTCGAGCATATCGATCCGCGGCTCGTCCGAATCTCAAGGCGGCGGTACGGGCAACAGGGTTCTGTTGTTGTTGGACGGCCGGCCTGCGATGAACCCGGACGTCGGCTCGGCGAATTGGACCCTGATCCCGATAGGCATTATAGATCGAATCGAGGTGGTAAAAGGCGCGACGTCTCCCCTCTACGGAACCATGGCCATGGGCGGCGTCATAAACGTTATAACCATAACCCCCGGCGACAAGACGGCGGCGGGTTTTTCAGCGGAAGGCGGGTTCTACGAAAGACCGCCGGCGTGGATGCGTTGGACGGAAAAGCGGGCCTTTTATAATACGCTGCGGGGGTACTTCGCCAAGAAACTGGGCCCGATAGGTATAAGCGCCCACGTCTCCAGGCAGGGCGATGCCGGATACAAAGAAAACAGCGATACGGAATTCTACACAGGCTACGGGAAGTTCCGCCATTCGCCCGCGGACGATACCGACGAACGACGGCCTACGGCGGTCGAAGTATCCGTAGGCGCCGGAAAAAGCGAAAACGGTAGGCCCCACGCGTGGGAAAGCCCGCTACGGCCGCTTTCGATGGAACCGGAAGACGCAAACGACAGACAGCACAAAATATGGGGGGACATCGACGTTGCGGCGGAACTGCCTCTAACCGAAAAGGTTACGTCGAAAGGTCATTTATACTACCACAGAAACGAGGCGCGTACCGCTTACAACCCCGACGGACTGGAAGACGACCCGCAGCCGAAAGGTTTCGAGACGAAATCAGTATCGGAACAGGCCGGTATAATAATACAGGCCGAGCACCTTTGGGGCGGGTACCAAAGGTTCCTCGGCGGCGGCGAAGGCTCGCTCGAGTGGGTGGATGGTCGCCCCGAAAACCTGAGCTACGGACGGCATCGGGCCGGCTCGACGGCGGTCTTTATTATGTCGGAGACCTATCTACCGTTCCGTACGACACTCACCGGGGCTTTACGCTACGACTACAAGAAAGTATTGGGGACGTACGTTGAGGACCAAATAAGCCCGCGGGTAGGGTTGGTGGTAAGACCGACAAACGGGACATCGATACGGACCTCGTACGCGTCGGCTTTCAGGGCACCGACGTTCGCCGAGATGTTCTTAAAGGAAGTACCGGGCGGTCACATCTTCCGGCCGAACCCGGAACTGGGGGCGGAACACCTGAAGGCCTTCGAGGTAGGTATTAACCAGGATATATCCGAAAGAGTAAACGTTGACGTCGCGTACTTCCGCCACAAATATTACGATATGATAAGCTGGGATCTCTCTTTCGCCGGCGGCGAAAGCATCCTTACGCCTTACAACCGGGACGTGGCCGTATTGCAAGGAATTGACTTGGGCGCGTACGCAGAGCTCTTCTGGGACATAAGCGTCAAGGGAGGTTACACCTACTTAAACGCCGAAGACCGAACACCGGGAGCCGCGGACGAAACGCTGCCGTATAAACCTAAACATCAGCTATATTTCGCGGCCGATTGGCTTTTACGGCAAAGGCTATTATTACACGGTGACTTACGCTACCGGAGTAGAATCGATGAAGTGGTTTTATACCCCGAAAGCCCGCCCGGCGCTTATACCCTGGTGAACGTAAAGGCCACTTATAGATTACCTAAAGGTCTCTCGGTAAACTTCGCCGTCAATAATGTAGGAAACGAACAGTACGAGGAGATGGCCAAGTATAGGATGCCCGGCCGCTCGTACACCTTAGGGTTCGGTTGGGAACTACAATAATGGACCCGGATTACATCCTTTGCGACTCACACGCCCACCTTACGGATGACTCATTCGCTAACGACCTGGACGACGTAGTAATCCGCGCGACGGAAGCGGGCGTCGGGATTATAGTCGTTCCGGGGAGCGACGTGCTGACGAGTATGCGGGCCATACAAATAGGGGAGGAACACGAAGGAATTTACTCCGCCGTCGGTCTACACCCTCACGATGCCAAGCGACTAGTTTCGGAGCGGGACGAACTCGAACGAATAGCGCGCGCAGGGGCGGCTGACGGCAACGTCGTAGCCGTCGGTGAGACGGGGCTCGATTATCACTATAACCATTCGAGCAGGGAAGACCAGTTGACGGCCTTCCGATGGCACGTCGGCCTCGCCCACGAACTCGGCCTGCCGATAATCATACATTCGCGCGAGGCCGAAGAGGACATCAAGAGCGCAATCAAGCTGGTCGGAGTACCGACGGCCGGTGGCGTCCTCCACTGTTTTTCGGGCGATAAGGATTTCGCCCTATGGGGTATCGACAACGGTCTGCTCGTGTCGTTCTCGGGTACGATTACCTTTAAGAAGACGGCGAACGCCGAAATCGTTACGAAGATTACCCCGCCAGATAAAACGCTAATCGAAACGGATTCGCCTTACCTCGCACCGGTACCGAAGCGGGGAAGACGCAACGAACCGGCCTATTTACCGTTTATCGCGGAAAGGCTGGCGGCAGACCGAGACGTCCGCCTGGATGACGTCTACGCCGAGACGACTCTGGCGGCCAGGAAGTTGTTCGGGATACCGGCGGACTTCGGCGGGGCTATAGTCTACGGAATCGGGAGGAACCTGTACATAAACCTCACTAACAGGTGTACCAACCGTTGTGATTTCTGCGTACGCGAGTTCGCCGACGGCGTAGGCGGACACGACTTACGGCTACGCGCCGAGCCGACCGTCAAAGAAATCGTCGAGGCGGTGGGCGACCCCGCCGATTACGACGAAGTAGTCTTCTGCGGATACGGCGAGCCGACGGTCAGGTGGGAAACGGTCAAGGAGACGGCGCGGGCGATTAAAAAGGCCGGCGGATACGTGCGGTTAAACACCAACGGACTAAGCGCCCTCATTACCGGCTCCGACATCACTAAGGAAATGCCTGGGCTCATCGATGAAGTGTCGGTAAGCCTGAACGCGCCCGACGCAAAGACATACGGCGACGTCTGCCGTTCGGAGTTCGGGGATAGAGCGTGGCCCGCGGTCCTAGACTTTATTCGGAAAGCCCGAGCCGTGGTGAAGACCCGGGTAAGTATGGTCAGGCACCCCGGGGTTAACGAAGAAGCGGTTCGGCGGTTAGCGGAAAAGCTTCGCGTACCCTTAAAAGTACGCGGTTAGACCGCCCTATTATTTACTCTCCTGCCAGATTTCCTCCATTTCTTCTAAAGCGGCTTCCGAAAGCGACTTACCCCGCGCTTCGAGGCCGTCTTCGACAGCGTTAAAGCGCCTAATAAATTCGTCGTTGGTCCGGTTAAGAGCCGAAGAAGGGTCTACGTCGAGGTAACGGCAAAGGTTTACTACGGAAAAAAGCAAGTCGCCGAGTTCCTTTTCGACCGCTTCCTCATCGCCTGTGCCCACGACCGAACGGAGCTCTTCGACCTCCTCGTATATTTTATCGATGACGCCGGACGTGTCTTCCCACTCGAAGCCTACCGTACGGACCCGGTCCTGTATCCGATGGGCCCGAAGCAATGCCGGTAAACCCCGCGGGATACCAGCGAGTAGATATTTCCTTTCCCCCTTTTCCTCGGCCTTTATGGCTTCCCAGTTTTCGAGGACTTCGGCCTGCCCGGAGACCTCCGCATCGCCGAAGACGTGGGGATGGCGGTTGACGAGTTTTTTCGATATGGCACGGATCACGTCTTCGACGTTGAAAGCGCCGCGTTCGTCTGCGATAATCGAGTGGAAACAAACGTGGAGGAGGATATCGCCCAACTCCTCGCATAACGCTTCGTCGTCGCCGGCGTCGATCGCTTCGGCGGCTTCGTACGCCTCTTCGATGAGAAACCGGCGCATCGAAGCGTGCGTCTGCTCCCTGTCCCACGGGCACTTGTCCCGGAGCGTCTTGACGATTTCGAGAAATTCGTAGAATTCGGTAGACACGTTGAACCTCCGTCTAAAGGTTGTTAATATAACACCGCCGTAGGGTTAAATAAACACCAATCAACCGGGTCGCGTCGTTGGATAAACAGTTCGAAACGTTAAGCAAAAGCAAAATATGCGCAGCGGCGGGCGAACACCGCCCGGCGGAGATAATCGTTCTGGGCAAAACTGGGTCCCTTATGGACGACGCGGCAGAATTGGCGGCGCGGGACCGTCGCCACGGTACCGTACTCGTGGCCGAAGAACAGACGGCCGGCCGCGGACGCCACGGACGCATTTGGGAGTCTACCCGGTACTTGGGGTTATATATTGCCGTCATACTAGATGAAAAAATAACCGGCGACCCCAGCTCGATGCTGTCGATAATGAGTGGGCTGGCCGCCTGCGAAGCCGTTCGCTACGCTAGCGTATCGACTGCGAAGGTTAAGTGGCCTAACGACGTCTTGGTCGGGGAAAGAAAAATCGCCGGGACATTAGTATCGAAAAAAACGACCGCCGGGATCTACTATATCGTAGGCACGGGTATCAACGTCCACCACCGGGAGGGCGATTTTCCCACGGAGCTTGAGGACAAAGCAACGTCTATATACCTCGAAACCGGGCGCGACGTGTCCAGAAACAGAGTGGCGGGGTTGTTAGTCCGTAGTTTATTCGAGAAAAACTTGGGATTTGTGAAATGGGGACCGCAACACATCATAGGAGAGTATAAAAATCAATGCGTTACTTTAGGCAAAGAAGTAGAGATAACCGAAAAAGGCAAAGTATATAACGGAATAGCCGAAGATATCACCGACGACGGGGCGCTATTGGTCAGAACAAGCGCCGGAACAAGGGCCTTTTATACGGGGGAAGCGAGCATCAAAAGGTAATTCGCGATCCGGCGTAAAAAGCCCGCCGATTCTACCGCCGGCGGAAAACACCGCGTACACGCGGTCCGTCAGCTTTTAACGCCTAATATGTCCAACAGCCGGTCGAGGTCGTCGGCGTTATAATAATAGAATGTAATACTCCCCTTTTTATCCGTCCCCGCAACTTTTACCTTGGTCGCGAGGTTCTCCGCTATCCGCTTCTCGAGGTCGTCGCGGAAGGGCGTCCGCCTGCGTTTTTTTGATTTGCGTTTGGGGGCGACCGGACTGACTATATTCTCCACCTGCCGGACCGATATCCCTTCCTTTACGATTCGCTCCGCCAAGGCGAACTGACGCGACGGGTTTTGGAGAGGCAGTAGCGCCCGCGCGTGGCCCGGCGTAATCTCGCCGTTTCTTAACATCTCGGTTACGGCCTCCGGGAGGTTGAGCAGCCTTAACGCATTGGTGACGGTCGCCCGGTGTTTCCCTATCGCGCGAGCGATCGCCTCGTGGCTCATCCCCTCATCTTCGTGCAGGTATTTATAAGCGACAGCCTCCTCAATGGGGTTAATGTCCTCACGCTGGAGGTTCTCTATTAGTGCGACGGTCAACAGCTTGTCGTTGGGGACGTCGCGTACGTATGCGGGGATTGCGGTTAAACCGGCGAGCCGGGCCGCCTCGACCCTCCGTTGACCGGCCACGACCTGGTATGCGTCCGACGCAACCGGACGCACGAGGATAGGCTGCAGAATACCGTTTTCCTTTATAGAAGAAGCCAACTCCTCCAGCGCTGCTTCGTCCAGTTCCGCCCGGGGTTGTAGTGGATTGGGCCGCAAAGAAGCGATGGGTATTTCCAAGGCCGATATTTGACCTTCCGGAGGCGGTATTAACGCGTCCAGGCCTTTGCCGAGAGCTTTCCTATGCGGCGCCACGTTTCAGCACCTCCGCGGTCAGGTCCACGTAAGCCTGGGCGCCGGCGGAAGAGATGTCGTACATCATAACCGGCAACCCGAAAGACGGCGATTCGCTCAGGCGGACGTTCCGGGGGATTATGGTTTCGTACACCCTATCGTCAAAATGTCTCTTAACCTCGTCGGCAACCTGCTTCGCAAGGTTTGTGCGGGTGTCGTACATCGTCAAAAGTACGCCCGCTATCCGTAAAGACGGGTTCAGCCTGGCCTTTACAAGGTTGAGGGTTTCGACCAAAGCCGATACGCCTTCGAGGGCGTAATATTCGCATTGGATCGGGATAATCACCTCGTCGGCCGCCACTAGGCCGTTGAGGGTCAATAAACCTAATGACGGCGGGCAATCGATAATAATATAGTCAAACTCGCGTACGATAGGGGCAATGGCCTCTTTAAGAAGCATCTCCCTGCCTGGGACGCTGACTAACTCGATTTCGGCGCCGGTAAGGTTCCGCTGCGAAGGGACCAGGGCCAAGCGAGGGATTTTAGTGTCGACGATAACATCGCGGATATCGGCGGCTCCAGCTATTAACTCGTACGTCGAACCGTTCGCGCCTCCGCCGTCGACGCCCAATCCGCTGGTGGCGTTGGACTGGGGGTCGACGTCTACCAATAACGTACGCCTCTCGGCGACGGCCAACCCGGCTGCCAGGTTGACCGCCGTAGTCGTCTTTCCCACGCCGCCTTTCTGATTGGCTACTACGAAGACCGTTCCGGGCAAATCGACCGCCTTTCAGCCCTTCGGTTCGGCCGCCGACGTTTCACGTGAAACATCGCCTAGCATATAGACCGCTACCGCTCGCTCGGTCCCCCTGTAAGGCAGGACGTATATTGCCTTTTCTTCCAACACTAATCCACCTTTTGCGCTAGGCAAATCAACGCCCTCCAGAGCGAAAACAGCTGCGCGTCCCTCCGGTTTTACTAACCGGGCTAATACCGGTAACGCTTCGACCCCGAGGCCTTTCGCGGCGACGATGTCGTAACGTTCGTTTACGTGTTCAGCCCTTGCGTTTTTAACCTCGACTTCCTCCAAGCCCAGTTCGCGTACAACGTGCTTCAGGTACTCGGCCTTACGCGAATTCGCTTCTATTAAAGTAACCCTCAAGTCAGGCCTTAATATCGACCACGGTACGCCGGGGTAACCGCCGCCGCTACCGACGTCGGCGACGGTAGCGCCTGCGGGAATTCTTATCCGTTCTAACCCCGCCCAAGCGTCCAGTATGAACTCCTCGGCGAACTCCGCCGCCGTCATCGGCGCCGAAAGCCTGCCGGATTCCCTATACCGATTATGGAGTTCGAAAAGAGCATCAAAATCCTCCAAAGCCCTTTTGTACTCACTAGGTAAATACCTCTCTAAATACTTAGATACAATACCCGTTACTTAATCGCTCCTTACGCCGGTTTCCACATCAACGACCCCGAGCCCTCTTAATAAGGATTAACAAGTCAGCCGGATTTACACCCTGTAACCGCCTGGCTTCGCTTATCGTATACGGCCGCGCCCGCTCCAATGAAGCCCTCGCCTCGTTCGATAAGCCCTCAATATTACCATAGTCAATATCCCCCGGTAAACCAATACTTTCGTAAGTAGACAACGTCTCGAGCTCCTTCCGCAGTTTCTCCACGTAGCCCGAATACTTCACCTCGACCCCGGCCTTCTCAATAGCTTTCGTGGGGTACTTGTTACCATCGTCTAACAGCCCAATTAATTCATGGATATCCATGGACGGACGCCGGAGTATTTCAAGTAGCGTTTTACCCGAACCGTCAGGGTCCGGCGTCTTACCCAACTTGTCCAATATTTCATCGGTCGCCCTTCGTACATGCGTACACTCGCTAAACCGCCCCTCATCCACAAGACCGAACCTGTAACCGTATTCCATTAACCGGTCGTCAGCGTTATCCTCTCTGAGTAATATCCTGTGTTCCGCCCTGGAAGTGAAGATGCGGTAAGGTTCACTGTGGTCCCGGGTAACCAAGTCGTCGATAAGCACGCCGATGTACCCCTCGTCGCGCCTCAGGACGAAAGGCTCCTCACCCCTTGCGCTCAGGGCCGCATTTATACCGGCTACGAGCCCCTGGCAGGCCGCTTCCTCGTAACCAGACGTGCCATTTATCTGACCCGCGAAGTACAACCCTCTTACCAGCTTCGATTCCATCGTGCGGTTTATCTGGTGGGATTTGACGTAATCGTACTCGACTGCGTAGCCGTATTGGGTTATCTCGGCCTCCTCAACGCCTGGGATGGTGGCCAAAAACGCCTCCTGTACGTCCTCGGGCAAGCTCGTAGCCAGGCCGCTTAAATACATCTCGTCGACTTCGCGCCCCTCGGGCTCTATAAACACCTGATGTCTCCCTTTGTCACTGAACCTTACCACTTTATCCTCGATGGATGGGCAGTACTTCGGCCCCGTCCCCTTTATACGCCCCGCAAAAAGGGGCGAACGGTCCAGTCCACCCTCAATAATCTTCTTAGTCCTTTCGTTAGTATAAGTAACGTAGCAAGGCACCTGGTCGATGCTAAGCACATCTGAATAGAATCCGGGACAGGGGTTATCACCTATTTGTTCATCACACCCATCCTTATCCACGGTGGAACCCTTTACCCTCGGTGGCGTTCCCGTCTTCAACCTGCCTAATTCGAAACCTACGCCCCTTAAAGCAGAAGGTATGCCCGACATAGACCCCCCGCCAGCCCTGCCCCCGACCTCGGTCCTCATACCGTAATACAACACACCATCCATAAACGTACCGGGACACAACACTACCTTCTCGGCTCCAACAAAACTACCTTCCAGAAACACACCGTCAGCCTCGCCGTCGCTAACCAATACACCTCTCACCTCAGCCTCCAGAACATCAACCCGCTCAACACTGCTCAACAACTCCCTCGCTAACCTCTTATACTCACTCCTCTCGCATTGCAGCCTCGTCCCTCGAACAGCTGGGCCCTTACTCCTGTTTAAAATCTTTCCCATCACCGCCGCACCATCTGCCAGAAGCCCCATCGCCCCACCAAGGGCCGTAAGCTCTTTAACCAAGTGGCCTTTACCGATACCGCCGACCGCGGGGTTACACGACATCAAGCATATATTCTCCACTTGGTCAGTCACCAATAAAGTACCCAAACCCATCCTAGTCCCAGCCAGGGCAGCTTCCAACCCGGCATGCCCACCACCCACGACTACCAGATCGTATCTGTTTTCCAAAGGACCCCTTGCCTATCTATAAGATATGTTCATAGCTACCATTATACAGTATATAAATATTATATGGGGGGTTGATATGGTGAAATCCTGCGGGTGAGTGTTGATAACCGTGTGAGTATTATAGGGCTTATACTTAAAGTCCGTTAGTGGCCAATGTTGCCTATTTGTGGAACTGTGGGTAACGTCTATGTCGATATGTATAGAAACCGTTAATCTGACTATGGATATGATTTGCAGTCTTTGGGTATCCCCGTTCGGTGATTGACGGCTTGTTCAAAAGTGGATTTTATAAACCTCTTACCGACGTGATTTCAACATTAGCTAAAGAGCTCTATTTTGCTCGCCAACTCCTTAACCTCCGAACTGATTTTTCCACCGTCTGCCTTGATACCTTCCTCTATTTTTTTCATGGCGTGTAGTACGGTCGAATGGTCCCTGTTGCCGAAGGCTGCCCCTATATCCGCTAATATGCAATTACCGTAGGTTCTACATAGATACATGGCTACCTGGCGCGCGTGTGCTAGTCGGGCCCTTCTCGATTTCGATACCAGGTCTCTTTTGGATATGCCGTAGTAGTTCGCGACTAGCTCCTGTATCTTTTCTATCGACGTCGGTTGGCGCGAGTCTTCGGGTATAAATTCGGTAAGGACCTTGTTTACTATCTCCGTCGTGAGTGAGCCGCCCGTGAGCGATACGAGGGCTTCGAGCTTGCTCAGTGCCCCTTCTATTGCTCTTATGTTGGTGGTTATCCTCGTGGCGATGACGTCGGCGATGTTTCTGGGTAGATTCAGGCCGAGCGCATCTGCCTTCTTGCCGATTATCGCCATTCTCGTTTCGTAATCCGGCGCTTGGATGTCGGCGATGAGGCCCCATTCGAACCTGTTGCGTAGCCGTTCCTCGATCAGTGCCAGGTCCTTGGGCGCGCGGTCGCTTGAAATTACGATCTGTTTCCCTGCCTCGAAGACGGCGTTGAAGGTGTGGAAGAACTCCTCCTGCGTTCCTTCCTTCCCGGCTATGTATTGGATGTCGTCGACTAAAAGGATGTCGGCCGTTCGGTATTTTTTTCGGAAAGCGTCCGGCCGGTTGTTCTTTATCGCATTTATCATCTCGTTCATGAACTGGTCGGCGGAGAGGTAGGAGAACCTTATGCTTTTGTCCTTCTTCATTAGCCGGTGGCCTATCGCCTGCATGAGGTGGGTCTTGCCGAGTCCAACGCTTCCATATATGAACAGGGGGTTGTATCGCTTCCCGGGGTTTTCGGCGACGGCTTGGGCGGCCGCCGCGCAGAATTGATTCGATTTTCCGATGACGAAGGTTTCGAACGTATACTCGCGGTTAAGGCGCGTCGGCGCTTCGCTTCCGATGGATGCTACTTCAACAGCCTGCTCTTTTCCTTTTCCCCCGTTATTGAACAGTTCGCTTTGCGAGGTCGCTTCGATTATCTTTACCGAGGCTTTGCGTCCCATAAGGATCGAGGCTTTCTCGTTTAGAATCCCCGAATATTGGTCGTTGATGAAGTCCTTATAGAAGCCGTTGGGAACTTCGACCAGGAGTTCGCTTTCGCCGACGGACGCGAGCCGCGTAGGTTGCAGCCAAGTATCGAATTCTTTCTGCTCTATCTCAGAACCGGCCAGCTTAAGGACTTCGCGCCAGAGGTTCTTTTCTACCGTATCCGCCATAGCATTTTCTCCCGAAGGGAAAGTTATCAACAAATAACTAACAACCTACGCACATCTTGGGGGTTTTTCAGTTCTTCGCCCGCTTTTAGAATCGGAATAGAAGACCCTTTCAGCGGTATTTAGACTGCGAACGATTAATACCTCTTTTAAACGCTACATCCATCCCTTTTGACGAATCTAGCTGATAATTAATATGTTACGTGAATTGATTCGTCTAGCTGCCCGCGCGCAACAGAGGTTTACGTGCTTTTTATCAAGCCATCTACGCCGTTAGGTTTAATGAACGCCTATATTTTCAACAACTTATTAAGGTTTATCAACACGTTATCCACAATATTTTCATTAGGTTACAGCGCCACTATATCACAGGTTTGGGCCAACGCAAGCGAAAAATAACCCTCTGGGTAATTTTTTCCATATCGGTTTCAAAATAGGGGTGTTACGGAGCGAGTGAGCGTTACTAAAAAACCGTCCTTGACCGTTCGCGCCGATGGGTGGTAATATATGGGTAATTTGGCGCATGGAAAGTAGAACGAATCTCATAAGGCTCGAGGGTATATCGAAAGAGTATCGGTTGCGGAGGTCCGCCCGAGAGATAGTAGGCTTTCGGCGCCGGCGCGCCGTTACCGCTCTTCGGCGCGTCGATTTACACGTTGACGCCGGGGAAATTGTCTGTTTACTCGGGCGTAACGGCGCCGGGAAGACGACTCTTCTTAAAATAATAAGCGGTATAGTCGCTCCCGATTCCGGTTCGATTTGGATAAAAGGGCGAGACGCGTCGGCTCACCCCGGCGTATTCTCGTCGGTGGGGCTGGTAGCCGGAGACGAACGGGGGTTCTATTGGCGCCTGTCCGGTTATGAGAACCTTCGGTTCTTCGCTTACCTTTGGGGTCTTTCGGGCCGAACCGCCCGGTCCCGTATCGGTGAAGTCCTGGACGTGGTGGGTCTAGCCGACCGGGGTCGGGACGAGGTACGTACATACTCGAGCGGTATGAAGCAGCGGCTCGCGATCGCCAGGGCCTTGCTCTCAGACCCGCCTGTACTGCTCGTCGACGAGCTTGCGCGCAGCCTCGACTACCCCAGCGCCCTGGACCTCGCCAGGTTTATCGGCGAACTCGTGGTTTCCCTCCCCGACCGGGCCGCGATAATCGCAACTCATCAGGTCTGGGTAGCCCGGGAGATAGCGTCCCGCGTCGTGGTCCTCGACGACGGGGAGGTCGTAGCCGACGGGACGCCGGATGCCCTCTTAAATACCGCCGCGGGCGCCCGGTTCACCGTTTTAGTGGAATCCCCAACGGAGGTCGTCGGCGCGGCGCTCTCGTCGGTGCCGGACGCGGAGCTCGAAGGCGACGAGGGCGTCACCCGCGTTTCTTTTTCCGTCCCAACGCCGTCGATACTCGGCGCCGCTTTTGGCGCGCTGGCGAAGTTCAATATACTCGACGTGACCGTAGAGGGCGGCGAGATTTCGGAGGCCTTTCTTGACCTCCTGCGGGGTAACGACGATGCGTAGTTTCTTCCTGTTGACCCTGGCCTTCCTCCGCCGTTACGTGAAGGAGATGTTCTCTTACAGGTTTCAGTTTGTCTTATCTCTCTTACGGATAGCTTTTTTCCTGGTAATCTTTTTCTACATCGCCGATTTGATTACGGGCATCGGCTCGCCCTATCTTGAGAAGTACGGCGGCGATTACTTTCCGTTTATCGTCGTGGGATTGGCCTTAAACGCGGCCATAGGCGCCGGCCTTTACGGGTTTACCGGCGCCATATCCGGCGAACAGGCCATCGGGACGTTGGAGCCGATGTTGACGACGCCCGCGGGTCCTTTCGTCATCTTCATGGCCTCGACGGTAGCTAGGAATATTACGTCGATAATATGGCCCGTGATATATCTGGTCGTGGGCGCCGTGATTATCGGCGGGTTTACGTGGTCCGGGATACCGGTCTTCGTGCTCGCCGGCGGGTTGACGGCCGTCGCGTACTTGGGCATCGGTATGATATCGGCGGCCTTTACCCTGGTCGTTAAGCGCGGTAACCCCATAAACCTTTTCTTCGGTACCTTACCGGCGCTTCTTTCCGGTGTATACTTCCCGGTCGAGGTATTGCCGTCTTGGCTGAGGGCCGTAGGCCGCGCGATTCCTTTGACCCACGGGCTGGAGATTTCCCGTGCTGCTTTACTGCCCGGTGCCGCGCCAGAGTCTTTTGCCGGCGGCTTCCTCTTCCTCGCCGCGTTCGCCGCCGTAAGCCTTCCGGTCGGGTACGCTTCTTTCCGCTACGCGTTAAACCGTGCCCGTAAGGATGGGTCCCTCAGTCACTATTAAAACCGCGTTTTATTTTCCCTTTACCGCCTTTTTGGGTTGTTGTATTATGGGGAGTCGCCGGATGGCAGATGAAAGCAGCGATGGACGAGACTCTACTTGAGATTCGGGATTTGGGCAAGGATTTCGGCGGGCTGCGCGCCCTACGGGATATCGACCTGGAAGTGCGCCGGGGCGAGATATTGGGCGTTATCGGGCCGAACGGCGCGGGTAAAACGACCTTCTACAACGTCGTTACCGGGATTTACGACCCGACGGTGGGCACTGTCAAATACAAGGGTAAAGTTATAGCGAAGCCGAAGGCGAAGGCGCGGTGGCTCCCCTGGTACGCTGGCGGCGGCGTGTTGATTACAGTCGGCGGTATTTACCTCGTATACAAAGCCGCGCTTCCCCTACTCGCGATCGTCGCGGCGGGGGTTCTGGTCGCAGGCGCGTTTACCGTATTCGGTTTTATCAAAGTACCGAGAGGCAGCCTGCGCCCCGACAAGATCGCTGCACTCGGCTTCAAGCGGACGTTCCAGTCCATAAACCTTTTTCCGCAGATGACTGCGCTGGAAAACGTCGAGGTCGGGGCCCACCTCCTTTCCCGGACAGGTTTCGTCGACGCCGTCTTCGGTACGCCGCGGAAGCGTCGCGACGAACGATACATACGCGACCAGGCCGATATGGCCATAAACTTCGTCGGCCTAGACGGTTTCGAAGAGTATAAGGCCGCCAACCTTCCGTACGGCAGCCAAAGGCGACTCGAGATAGCACGCGCGCTCGTGACCGAACCCGAAATACTGCTGTTGGACGAACCGGCGGCGGGCTTGAACCCGGCGGAGACAATGGAGCTGATGTCGTTATTGAAGGACATCCGCGAGCGCGGCGTGACTATCGTTCTTATCGAGCATGATATGAAGATGGTTATGGGGGTTTGCGGGAGGGTTGCCGTGTTCGACCACGGCGTTAAGATTGCCGACGGGACGCCCGAAGAAATCCAGAACGACCCGAAGGTAATAGAGGCCTACCTGGGGAGGGAGCACTGATGTGTCGGCGTTTGTGCGCGGCCGTCGTGTTCATAATCTTAGGTATCGCGTACCCCATCGGATGTAGTCATGGCAACGACGATGCCGACGACGCGGGAGACCCGGCGACCGTCGAACCGCGACCCGGGGAAGAGGGCGGTCCGCCGATATTCGACGTCATGGCCGCCCGGCGTTCGGTGCGGTCGTTCGCCGACACGCCGTTGACCGAGGACGAGCTGGCGCGCCTCCTCTGGGCCGGGCAGGGGATAACCGACCCGCTCCGGGGTTATAGAGCCGTGCCGTCGGCGGGAGCACTTTACCCGATTACTTTATACGTTTGCGATGCGTCGGGCGTAGGCCGGTACGAACCGGAGACCGAAACCCTAACGGTTCTGTCCGAATCCGACGTGCGGGACGAACTGAAAGGCGCCGCGTTGGGCCAGTCGGCCGTGGGCGACGCTCCCGTCGTTATCGTCATCGTAGCGGAACCTGCCGTTACCGCCTCCAAGTACGGCGGGCGCGCCGAGCGTTATTGTACCCTCGAAGCCGGTCACGTAGCGCAGAACGTGTTGTTGGCCGCGTTCGCTTTAGGGTTGGGCGGCGTTACGATAGGGGCTTTCGACGACGATTCAGTTCGGTCGGTATTGGACCTGGACGACGGGTACTTGCCGTTGTACATAATACCCGTAGGGCACCCGGAGTAGGATTCGTGGTTGAGACGCAGAAGAACGGCGCTTTATTTAAGCTGGACGACGTTTACGTCTCCTACGGTCAGATCGAGGCCTTGAAGGGCGTTACCGTAGAGGTCGGGGAGGGTGAAATAGTCTGCCTGATAGGCGCGAACGGCGCAGGCAAGTCCACGACCTTGATGACCATCTCGGGGATTCTCAAGCCCAAAAAGGGCAGGAAGTATTTCGACGGCGCTGACGTAACCGATACGAGCGCCGACGGTATAGTCATCAAGGGGATTGTCCAGGTGCCGGAGGGGCGTCGGATATTCCCCAGGATGTCCGTCCAGGAGAATCTCGAGATGGGTGCGTTCCGCCGACACAAGCCCGACGCCGGGACTCTCGACCACGTGTTCGAACTGTTCCCGATTCTTAAGGAGCGCCGCGGCCAGAAGGGCGGTACCCTTTCGGGTGGCGAACAACAAATGCTGGCCATCGGCCGGTCTCTGATGGCCGAACCCAGGTTACTTCTGCTCGACGAACCGTCGCTCGGCCTCGCGCCGAAAATCGTGGAAGATATCTTCGCGACCATTAAGCGCATCAACGGCGAGGGTATAACCGTATTTTTGGTCGAACAAAACGCCGCCATGGCCCTCGACGTAAGCCACCGCGGTTACGTTATGGAAACAGGTAAAGTCGTCTTGCACGACACTTCGGCGAATTTGCTTGAAGACGAGGACGTTCAGAAGGCCTATTTAGGAGGGTAACCCGGGTTTTACTTAATGACTAAAGCCGCCAGCTGGCGGCTACTGAGACCGCCTTTGGGCGGCTTTTTCTATCGGATAGATGGGCGAAACATATCCCAAGTTACGATATACTACGTTTTTATGGATTGTATTTTTCCTTTTTTATATCGCCGTCCTCGCGCCATTTATTTTTCATGTGGTCGCCGTGCCAGCTTTCAGCGGCGCCGTACCGGAGTATTACGCCGTTGCTCCCCACCGCCCAACCTTCGGTCGCGCTCGTAAGGGTGACGTCTTTGAGGCTCATCGGTTCGTCTATTAGGGGGAAATCGATATCGATTTTAACCCAACCCTCTTGAGTCATTTCGTATAGCGAGTCGCGTTCGCCGACGACGAAACCGCGGGTATCATATATGGATATTCTTCGTAGCGTCGCGTCTGTGCCGAGGTCGATCGTCGCCCAACCCGAGGTGCCGTTTGTTAAGAAGGTTCCGCCGTCGCCGCAGATGAAGGTGCCCGCCGGCGAGACTGCAACGTCGTAGAGGGTGTTCACGACGGGGGAGACGACGGCTTCCCATCTCGCGCCGTCGTAGCGTAAGATCGTCCCGGCGTCGCCCACGGCCCAGGCGCCGCCGGCCGAATCTACCGCAACACCGTGGAGCGATACATCGGTCGCGTTATGTTCGAAGACGGTCCAATCGGCTCCATAGAAGCGGAGGATGCACCCGGCGTCGCCCACCGCCCAACCGCCGTTGCGGTCGTCGAAGGCGACGGCGTAAAGGTCCACCGTACAGACCCGAGGAGCACTGAGCCATTCGTCGTCGACGAACCGGAGCATCGTTCCGCCGGCGCCGACGGCCCAGCCGGTCGAGCCCGAGGAGATGTCGACGTCGTATATCGACGATTCGGTTACGCTTAGATCGTACTCCTCCCACAGGTAGTCGCCGTAAGTAAGGATGGTACCGCTTTCGCCGACGGCCCAGGGCGCCGCCGCCGGTCGCCCGTCCACGGCGAACAGCGACGCTTTGCCGTACTCGGGTATCGCGATAACCGTCCACGTCGAGACCTGTTCAAGTTCGGTTTCGCTGCACGCAAATATACATAGTAGCAACAGGGCTATGCAGGTTATTGCCGTTGTTCTTTTCATAAATATCCTTAAACGGTTGGGGCGTGTAAAATTATATTTAGCCGTACAGTAATCGGTAAAACCGGGGGGACAAAACGTTACACCCTATTGTCGCGGGATAATACCATACGGCTTGCCGGCGGTCAATACGTTCGTATAAGCCCAAGCCCGAAAATCGAAGCGGCGGGGTTTATCCCCGCCGTGCTTTGAGACTCGGCGGACATAAAGTCCGCCGTTGCACCTTTTTCAAACTTTACGTTCCCAGGGGAATATCGACTATCGTTCGGCTATCCCCGCCACGCACCACGCGGCGATGGCTTCGCCTGCTCCGATTGCGCCGAGACCTTCGTTCGTCTTCGCTTTGACCGAAACGGCGGATACCTCTAAGTTTAACTTGCCCGCGACGTTATTTCGGATTTGCCCGACGTGGGGCGCGAACTTTGGTTCCTCGGCGATTATTATCGTGTCGACGTTTATTACCTCGAAGCCTTCTTCTTCCACGAGCTTGACCACGTCGGCCAACAGTTTGGCGCTGTCGGCGCCTTCGTACTTCGGGTCTGTGTCGGGGAAGTGTGTGCCTATGTCGCCCAGGGCGGCCGCGCCCAACAACGCGTCAGCGACGGCGTGTAATAGTACGTCGCCGTCGGAGTGTCCCGCCAGCCCGCGTTTGTAGGGGATGGTAACGCCGCCGACGATAAGCGGGCGGCCTTCGGCGAAAAGGTGGATGTCGTACCCGATACCTACTCTCATGTTTGCCCTATTCCCGCGTGAAGGCGATCGCCGCGACTTTTACGTTTTTCGGGAGTTTCATTACGCGAACGCCCTGGGTCGCGCGGCCCATTTTCGAGATACTCGATACGGCGACGCGGTTTAAAACGCCTTCGGTGGTTATCAGGACTATGTCTTCGTCGCCGGAAACGGCGGACGCGCCGACGATTAAGTTCCGCTTTTTCCCCGACTTAAGAGTCATTATGCCCATCCCGCCGCGGCCCTTTATCGAGTATTCTTTAAGAGGCGTTCGTTTACCGGACCCGCCTTCCGTGATTACGAGTATGTCCTGTCCCTTTTCCGGCACAACCATCGCGACGACGCGGTCGTCCTTCGTCTTGAACTTGATACCGATGACGCCGCGGGCGGTCCGGCCCATCGTCCGCACTTTCAACGATTTAAACCGGAGCGCCTGGCCGCCTGCGGTAAATAGCATTATCTCGCCCTTCGGCCGGTCGAGCTCGACGTCCACGAGCCGGTCGTCTTTATCGAGGTGGAGCGCGATTATCCCGCCGCGTTTGGGGCGGCTGAACGCCTCGAGAGCGGTTTTTTTCACTATGCCCCGGGCCGTGGCCATCACGAGGGTCTCTTTCGCCCCCAGGTCCGCGATCGGGATTACCGCGGTTATCCATTCGTCCCGGCCCATCTCCAGCAGGTTGGCTACGCTCCGGCCCCGGGCCGTCCGCGCGCCCTCCGGGATGTTGTATACCTTGAGCCAGTAGCACTTCCCGGCATCGGTGAAAAAGAGAAGATAATGGTGCGTGTTGGCGACGAAGAGGCGCTCGACGAAGTCTTCGCCCTTGCCTGCGCTGGCTCCGGCCACGCCTTTGGTCCCCCTGCCCTGAGTCCGATAGACCGACAACGGCGTCCTCTTAATGTAACCCTCGTGGGTTAGCGTAATCGCTACTTCCTTTTCTTCGATGAGGTCCTCGAGAGAGATTTCGTCCTCTTCGCCAGGGACTATCTCGGTCCGTCGGACGTCGCCGAACTCCTCGGCCAGCTTCGTTAGTTCTTCCTTGATTATCCCATATATACGTTTTTTGTCCGCGAGTATCGCCTTGAGCTCTTTTATGAGCTTCTTGGTCGCCTTCAAATCGTCTATGACCTTCTGCCGCTCCAGCCCGGTCAGACGCGCGAGCCGCATGTCGAGAATCGCCTGGGCCTGGACCTCGGTAAGCTTAAAGTTCTTCATCAGCCGGTCGCGGGCCGTCGGGACGTCCTTCGACTTCCGGATTACCTCTATTACCTCGTCCAGGTTATCGAGGGCGATTTTCAGCCCTTCGAGTATGTGAGCTTTCTCCTCGGCGGCTTTCAGGTCAAACTTGGTACGACGCTCGACCACCTCGAACCGATGGTCTATGTAACACTGGAGGGCCTGTTTCAGCGTCAGTGTCCGCGGTACGCCGTCCACCAGCGCGATCATTATCACGCCGTACGTGTTCTGCATCTGGGTGTGCTTGTAGAGTTGGTTGAGGACCAGCGTCGGCTGGGCGGACCGGCGCAGCTCGATAACCAGCCGCATCCCTTCCCTGTCCGACTCGTCCCGAAGGTCGGCAATTCCCTCGGTCTTTTTGGACTTTACCATCTCGACGATGTCGTTGATTAGCTTGGTCTTGTTCACCTGGTAGGGTATCTCGTTGACGATTATCGCCGTACGACCGTTCTTCAACTCCTCGAAATCCACCCTCGCGCGGACAGTCAGCCGGCCCTTGCCGGTCGTGTATGCCGAATCGATACCCTCGCGGCCGACGATAATGCCACCGGTCGGGAAGTCGGGGCCGGTAACCAGCTTCGCGACCTTGTCGTCAGGCATGTCGGGTTTATCGACTAGCTTACATATCGCCGACGTGATTTCGTTCAGGTTGTGCGGCGGTATCTTGGTCGCCATCCCGACGGCGATGCCGTCGCCCCCGTTCACCAGCAGGTTCGGCAAGAGCGCCGGCATTAACAGCGGCTCGTCCAGTGTGTCGTCGAAGTTGCGGCCGAAGTCGACCGTCTCCTTCTCTATGTCGGCGAGCATCGACGCGGTTATCGGCGCCATCCGGGTTTCCGTATAGCGCATCGCCGCCGCGGCGTCGCCGTCCACCGAGCCGAAGTTCCCCTGGCCGTCGACCAGCGGGTACCTCAACGAGAAGTCCTGGGCCATTCTGACGAGGGTATCGTAGATAGCCAGGTCGCCGTGGGGGTGGTACTTGCCCATCACGTCGCCGACGACCCGGGCGGACTTGCGGTAGCCCTTCCCCGGCTGGAGGCCCAGCTCGTGCATACCGTAGATGATGCGGCGTTGGACAGGCTTCAGGCCGTCGTGGGCGTCGGGCAGCGCCCGGCTGACGATGACCGACATCGAGTAGTCGAGATAAGACGTCTTCATCTCGTCTTCGATGACGGTCCGCTTGACCTTTTCGACGAAGAGCTTCTCGCCTTCGTCGGCCGTTTTCTGTTTTTTCTTCTTCGGCATATCGTGCGTTACGGCGGGCCTTATTACCCCTTAATTTTCGTGAGATTATACGTTTCTTCGGGCGCGAAATCAAGGAGAATTCGCAGGGGGGAATATGGGGGTTGTGGGATATTTTTATAGCGACGGTTTAGGTTCAGCAGGGTCGGATACAACGGATTTTACGAGAAACACGTAATATAGCCGATACAAGTTATTTAACATATTTTAAGTAATATAATAGCTCGTTTAGTTCCCGATAATATTTTTTCTTGACTTTTGCAATGTCAATTGCTAAATTCGGATGTCGGTTTTGATGCATGGTTAAGCATATCCTTACTTAAAATACCAATCGTAGGAGGTAGGGCGTTATGAAGTATATATCTATAGCCGCAATACTAATCGGCGTTTTCGTGTACGCGGATTGGCAGGAGCCGGTGAACTTGGGGTCAAATGTAAATAGCGGGGACCCCGATTCGGACCCGGCGTTAAGCGAGGACGAATTGACGCTATACTTTAGTAGTAAACGCCCCGGCGGTTTCGGTAATTACGATATCTGGTCGTCCGTTTACAGTGGCGGAACGTGGCAACCGGCGAATAACCTCGGAAGTAATATTAATTCCTCCGATAACGACGCCGAACCTGGTTACTATGAGTCCACGAATCCCGAACTTTATTTTAGTAGTAATCGGGCGGGCGGTTATGGATTCGCCGATATTTACATCTCTTGGTACCAAGGCGGTTCATGGTCCGCAGCTTCAAACGCTGGGCCGGTAATCAATTCCGTTTTATCTGACGGCGAACCTGCGTTGATACATGGTCCTACTACGCTGTTCTTTTCGTCTAATCGCGACGGCGGATACGGTGGATACGACGTTTATATGTCTACCTATTCGGGCGGTTGGCAGACCCCCGTTAATTTGGGAGTAGGTGTCAATACCGGCGCTAACGAATACGGGCCTACGGTTACGGCCGACGGAGTAACCCTTTATTTCGGTTCCGATCGCGCGGGTGGATACGGCGGTTATGACCTATACGTAGCCACTTACGACGGGAGTTGGGGCGGCGTAGAGAACGTGGGTTCGGTTATAAATACTTCCGATAACGAAGCCCACCCGTTTATATCTGGGGACGGGTATGACCTGTATTTTACCTCTAACAGACCCGGCGGTTACGGTAGTACCGATATATGGGTATCAACGTGGGACGCCGGGGATGAAGCTATTAACCCCTTGTCCCTCGGCGGTATTAAGGCTACGTTCAGGTAAAGATTAACGACGAAAAAGGAGGTTGTTAAAGATGAAGCGCATAATTGCTTTATTAGCGATAATTAGCGTATTTTCCGTAACACTGGCGAGTGCGACCGACTGGCTCTGGCAGATTACGACCGACCCGGACCTCGATAGGGTCCCTTCCTGGTCCCCCGACGGAACGACAATAGCGTTCTTTTCGGACCGCAGTGGAAACTACGATATTTGGACGATCCCGACCGCTGGCGGGGCTTGTACGCAGGTAACTACGGACTCGGCTAACGATAGAAAGCCTTCTTGGTCGCCCGACGGGACGACGATCGCGTTTTGCTCCGACCGCCAGGGCGGAAACTGGGACATATGGACTATCCCGGCCACCGGCGGGGCCGCTACTCGGATAACTACAGACCCGGCCGAAGATAGAAATCCCTCCTGGTCGCCGGACGGAACGAAAATAGCGTTTTTCTCGGAGCGTAGCGGAAACCGGGACATCTGGACGATCCCGGCCGGTGGCGGAACCGCTGCACAGGTTACGACGGACCCGGCCAACGATTATACACCTTGGTGGTCGCCGGACGGTACAACGATTGCGTTCACGTCGGAGCGCAGTGGAGACTACGACATCTGGACGGTCCCGGCCGGCGGTGGGTCCTGTACTCAGATAACTACAGACTCGGCGTACGATTATGCTTCTTCCTGGTCGCCCGACGGAACGACGATCGCGTTCTTTTCGGACCGTAGTGGAAACTACGATATCTGGACGGTTCCGGCCGGCGGCGGGGCCTGCACCCAGATAACTACGGACCCGGCTTGGGATTATTACTCTTGCTGGTCGCCGGACGGTACTACATTAGCGTTTGGTTCGGACCGTAGCGGGAACTTCGATATCTGGTGTATTAAGCCGGAACATACATCGATAGGACCGATGTCGCTGGGCGGTATTAAAGCGACGTTCAGGTAGGTCGTTTAAAGCAACGTTTGGGTAGTGGCGGACTCCAGTCCGGCAGGGGTACGGAATTCTTCGGCATTTTGGAATGACGTCCTACTTACGCTAAATCAAACTCTCTTACATCACTATAAACCGCTCCGTTGGGCTTCAGCTCCGACTTCACCAGCGAGAACCCGGTTATCTCGAAGGAGCCGAAATCCCGGCCCTCGTTCGTCGCGACGATTTCGCCCACGGCCTTGGCCGCCGCCGGGTTTTTGACCCGGGCGACTGTAACGTGTCCCCGAAACGGGCGTCGTTCCGGTTCGAAGCCCAACGGTTCGAGTACGTTTTCGACCGCTTTCGCGAGTTCGGCCAGTTTTTCGCGGCCCTCTCTGACGCCGGCCCAGACCACCCGCGGCCGCTTCACGTCCGGGAACGCGCCGGCGCCGTTTACTTTCATCGTGAACGGACGGTGTTCGTCTGCCACCGTTTTTAGTTTTTCCTCTATCGACGGCATTAAGCCCTCGTCCGTCTCGCCCAGAAATTTGAGCGTGACGTGGACGTTCGCCGGCGCCACGAACCGCAGCCCCCTGACCCGGCCCTTCACCGCCCCCGAGAACGAAGCGTACAGCTCCTCTTTCATTTCGTCCGGCAGATGTACGGCCACGAACAACCTCATCTGTCTTCTCCTTTGCCGGCGTCAACCGAATCGAAGAAGTCGAAACCGGCGTCCTTGAACGACGATATTATGTACTCGTTCAGTTCGACCATGATGTCTTGCGGGTACCTGAACTCGAACAGAAACTGGGCGTTGTTCTTTATCGCCAGCTTCTCCATTTCTTCTTTTATCCTCTCGACATCGGCCCAATCGGCCTGTTCGGCTGCTTCGACCGACTCGACGAAGGCACGCTTGAGGTAGTTATCGAGGTTGTCGTCCAGGTCGCCGTATTTGTCGTCGAACATCCTCCGAACCTCGTCGTCGCTCCCGACGCGGTATTTCCCGTGGTGGATTATATCTTCGGTTTTCAGCTTCGGGATGTGCTTCGGAACCGACCTCGGGAACCCGATGCATAACACCATTAATGGTAGTACGTACTCCGGCATCTCGAAGTGTCCCCGGACTTCGTCAATCGCCGATTGTACGGTCCCTATGTAGACTGAGCCTAGCCCCAAACCTTCGGCGAGAATTACAACGTTCTGGGCGGCGCACATCAGGTCGGCATAACATATCAGGAAGTGAGATAGGGACCGTTCGCCTTTGAACTCGGTGTCCAGCAGTGAAGCCCAACGCTTGAGCCTGTGGAAATCGATGCAGAATATTAACGAGAGGGGCGCTTTTATGACCCAGGGCTGGCTCCCGAACATCTCGCCCAGTTCCTTCCGGGCTTCCCTGCCGGTTACGGCTATTATCGAAATCGGTTGGATGTTTCCGCCGGTGGGTGCGTTGTTGGCGGCGTCCAGGAGCTTTTGTACGACGTCCTCCGGTATCGGCCGGTCCTCGAAGTTACGGACAGAACGGCGCTTCATCATAAGCTCGTATAGTTCCACAATTAAATCCCTTCCCGCGATTTACTTCGCGCCCAACGGAACCAAGCAAAGGAACCGAAACGGTTCGGCGCCCGCGTTCTTGAAGTTATGCATTTCGCCTCCCGGTACGAAGACGACCGACCCGGGCAAGAGTTGTGTTTCCTCCTCTTCGCTCACGACCGTTCCGTTACCGGCCAACACGTAAACTTCGTGTTCCCAATCGTGTGAATGGTAAGGTGTACGACCGCCCGCCTCAATCGTAAACTCCCGCATCGCGAAGTTCGGCGCGCCGGTCTCCTCGGATATCAACCAGCGGATATAAACTCCCTCTGCGCCCTCAACCTCTACCTCGTTCCGTTCGACTTCGTCTAATTCCCTAATCAGCATCTAACCTCCTTATCGGCGCCGACCATACGTTTCGGGTAGCGGCGGTCTCCAGACCGCCGACGGAAATATCGAGATTTCCGCTACCCGACATCCCGCCCCGCGTTGTAGGGGCCGAGCTTTAGCTCGGCCCGGCGTTTTCGGTTTTCCGCGAACCTCTTCGGGCCGACCTGAAGGTCGGCCCCTACATTTGCATATCTCCCAGAATGTCCAACCTCAACAGGTCCATAGCCCGCAACGTCGCCCGGCGCCGGACACGGGCCCGGCCGCCGAGATAGCTATCCGTGAACTTGAGCGTACCTGCTGAACGGCTTAGGCCGAAGCAGACGGTCCCGACCGGCTTAATTGGCGTCCCGCCGCCCGGCCCGGCGATGCCCGTTATCGCCACCGCGTAATCGGCTCCGAATGCCCGTCGTGCCCCCTCGGCCATTTCGGCGGCGGTCTCCTCGCTGACGGCGCCATGCGTTTCCAGCGTTTCCGGTTTTACGCTGAGTATTTTCACTTTCGCTTCGTTCGAGTAAGTGACCGCCGACCCGAGGAAGTAGTCGCTCGAACCGGGAACGTCGGTCAATACTTTCCCCAGCAGGCCGCCGGTGCATGATTCGGCGGCCGCGAGGGTCTTGCCGTTTTCGCGAAGTAGTTCCCCTAGGACCCGTTCGAGGGGGTCGTCGCCTTCGCCGTAAAGTAGATGCCCGAGCTTCCCCCGGAACTCGGCGATAATCGGTTCGGTCAGTTCGTCGAAGGCGCCTTCGTCGGCGCCCCGACCCGAAAATCGGAGCAAGATTTCACCCGCGTGCGGGTAGTACCCGAGGGCGATATCGCCGGGTATGGGTAAATCGGATACGAGCTCGTATAACCCCGATTCGCTGATACCGATAATGCGGAGCGTACGGGTAAAGACCCCTTCGCCGGTGAAACCCCTTTCGACGAGGAACGGCAGGACGCCGCGGGCGAGGATTACTTCCATCTCGTCCGGGACCCCGGGGAGCAGAAAACAGACGAAACCCCCGTCTTCCAATACGATGCCCGGCGCGGTCCCTACGGGGTTGGGCAGTACTTTTGCGCCTGCCGGGACCATCGCCTGACCGACGTTTACCTCGGGCATGGGGGCTTTTCTGCGGGCGAAATGGCGTTCGATTTCTTCCAACGTCGGGCGGTGGAGGACCAGCTCCCGACCGAAGTATTTCGCGACGGCGTCGAGCGTCACGTCGTCGGGCGTGGGTCCCAGTCCTCCCGTACAGACCGCCAAAGTTCCGACGCCCCTGGCGGTCTCGACGGCCGCCGTTATCTCACCGGCGTTGTCGCCCACAACAAGCTGCCGGACGGTCTTTACGCCGGCGCGGGCGAGCTCCGACGATATGTGTGCGGCGTTATTGTTGACGACGAAACCGGCGAGCAGTTCGTCGCCTATCGCGATTACGGTGGCTTTCGTCGTCTCTCTATTGGCTCTGTTCATAAACCGAAGTAGTTTAATATTACGCTCGCCGCGTCGGTGATCTTGTTCGGTTTGCCTAGGTCGACTGTCGCTAGGAAGGTGCCGGGAACCGCTGAAGGGTCGACGGTAGAATGGCCGCCGGTCCAGAAGGCGTCGTTTTCGAAGGTTACCGACGGCCCCGTCAGCCCGAGCCTGGATGCCCCGGCGATCTGATACCCCGGCTCGAGAGACACGACCAGGTCCGGCCGCGTTTTGTCCGCCAACTGCGGGAATACCTTTTCGCCAGATTCGACGGCGGCGCAGACCCTTTTGCCTTCGTGCTTCGCGTCCGCCAGGCGCTTGGCTATCTCGTCCTTTAACGCGTCGCCGGTTTCCACGATACCCTGTCCTTCGCGTCCGCGCCGGTTTAGGTAGACGAAGCCCGGGCCGCACGAGTAAGCCCGGGTCTTCGACCAGTCCACGCCGTCGAAGGCGCGTCCGAAGTACCGCGTATCGTTATGGGCGAAGACAGGACGGAGTTCTTTCGGGCTTTTATAAAGCGAAAGATAGCCGTTTTCCCGGAGCCACGCGTTCGGGTCGAACCAGCGTTCCACGCCCGAACAGCCGTGCGCCGATAGGACGACCACGTCAGCGTTTGCTTGCGTAGCAACGTTTAAGACGTCGCCGAGGGCCTCGTCCGCCAGTTCGTACGCTTTATACAATAGGTCGCCATAAGCAAGGAATATCCCCGGGTCCTTCGGGTCGGCTTCGGCGTAGCGATATAGGATGTGTTGTATTTGTTCAATGGAATCGTCGAAGTGGAAGAAGAGGTTCCACGGGAAGTCGGAGAGCGCGCCTGTCAACTGCTTCCGCCGCTCGCCGGTGATGCGTAACCAGTTCTCGGCAAAGACGTTCTTGAGCGTCGCGCCGTCGGCGAGCCCGAGGGTGTCGAACGCGCGCCCGGCGGTACGGTAGCGTCCGTAGTTTTCAAGCAGTTCCGCCGCCCAGTCGCCCGGCCGCGACATACTATAGGCGCTTTCTCCGGGACGGAAATTAATCGGCGAAACATATATCCGAACCTCCGGTTCGGCCGAAATCAGGTAGAATGAGGCCGACGCCTGGACCTCATCGCGGCCGACCGAAAAGGTTATCGGTATGGGGTCGCTTACTACCCCCGAAGTCAGGGAAGTGCGTACGCCGTTTATCAAGACGTCGACGATTTGGGGGTTTTGTACCGTGAAGTCGAACGGTAGTTCGGCCGGTTCGTCGCCGGGGCCCGGCGGTCCGAACAGCGTCCCCCGCCCGTCTTTTCCTGCGACCTCGAGAACGCCGCCGAAGCCGCCCAGGAGGGTATCTTCCCGGTACGCTTCTTTGGAGTTGGTCGAAAGGAAGTGGTATCGGCCGTCGCCCAGGGTCGCGTCCGGGACGCCGGGGCCGCCGAGGTAGAAGCTGCCCGGTACGTCCGGCGGCGGTACGTCGTACGGGACTCGAAGCGCGACGGTGCGAATCCCCGACGCGGCCGCCACCTCCCAGAAGGCCGGGGTTTTTACGGCGTTCGTAGATTCGTAAGCGGCGCCGTTCCACGGTGGCCACCAACCCTCGCGCCGGTGTTCAACGGGTAGGCGGTAAAGGGAGTAGTCTTCGGGGCGCCGGGCGACCGACGTAAAGGCGCCGTGGTCGTCGGGCGGAAGGCCGGTCGAGAGGGAGACCCAAGCCGTCGCGCTTTCGGCGGGCGTCGTCGTCTCGAGCGTTTGTATTCCCGATTTCGCGGCCAGTTTCGCGAAGTTCGGCAAGCGCCCGACCGTCATGAACCGTTCCAATAATACACGGTCAAGCCCGTCGAACGCGAGTACGACGAGCTTCCGGTCGGTCTCTTTATACGCCGGCCCCCCGCACGCGTTCAGCAACACGGACGCGCCACCGGACGACGCCAGCGCGCCCACGGCTGTAGCCCTGATGAAATTACGCCGTTTCATTCCCGTTGCTTAATCCCGGTTTTGGCGCCGGTTGCCCCCGTCAAATCCTACCCGAGTCCCTTGCGAAACGTAGTCCCTCCATTATGGCCGCCGCCGTGGAAGTACCGATTCGATTCGCGCCGGCTTCGATTAAATTTATCGCTCGTTCGTAACCGCGGATTCCGCCGGCGGCTTTGACGCCGGCCCGGTCGCCTATCGTTTCTCTGATGAGCCTTACGTCCTTTTCGGTCGCGCTTCCGAAGAAGCCCGTCGACGTCTTTACGAACGCGGCGCCGGCGGAGACGACTATCTCTGCCGCGCGCCGCTTCCCTTCGTCGGTCAACAGCCCGGTTTCGATTATCACCTTTACGGGGCGGCCGTCGGCCGCCTTCACTACTTCGCAAATCTCCTTGCCTACGAAGTCGTAGTACCCGTGGAGAAGGGCCGAGACGTTCATCACCATATCTATCTCGTCGGCGCCCCGGGCGACCGCGTCGGCGGCTTCGTACGCTTTGACGGCCAGCGTGTTCGCGCCGAGGGGGAACCCGACCACCGTTATCAGCCTGACGGGCGAATCGCCGAGTTGGCCGCGGGCGAAGCGAACGTGGGTCGGGTTGACGCACACGCCGAAGAAACGTTCTCGGACGGCTTCGGCGCATAGAGCCGACACCCGTTCGCGGGATACGTCGGTGCCCAGGAGGGTGCTGTCGATGTACCCGGGCAGTTCTTTCGGCCAATCGCGTTCATCGTCCGGCATAATTAAACGGCGGTATTATACCGCCGTTTACGGGTTGCTTCAATAGCTAACGCGGGCTAATGTAAGGGCCGGTCTTCGGACCGGCCCGAAGAACCCATTTGTACGACATCCGGGCCGACGTGCGCGGTCGGCCCCTACCCGAAAAAGGGACGGCGCGGTTAAACCGCGCCGCTTCTTGCTTATCTATTAAACGACTTTCAGGTGGCCGCACCTAAAGGTACGGCCTGAAACCGTTTTAATATGCTGCATAAGGTGGTCGCACCTGAAGGTACGACCCTACCGTACCACCATCTTCTTCGCCGCGGTGAAGTCCCCGGCTGACAACTTATAGACATATATGCCGGGCAAAAGGGCTGATACCGCCCGATTTGTAGGGTGGTGCTTAACCGGCCGAAGGCATAGAACCCCGACTTTAGTCGGGGAGAGTATGTGTAGAGCGTTATCCCCCGGCCGAAGCCGGCGCGGCCGGTTTCTGGAACCGGGGTTCGATGCTCCGCCCATCAAGAACCGCCCGCTTAAGCAGGCGGTATAGAATACTAGCGGGTGGCCGCACCTGAAGGTACGACCTGAAACCGTTTTAATATGCTGCATAAGGTGGCCGCACCTAAAGGTACGGCCCTACATTTTAAGCCGTAGCCCCTTTCCTCGTCGACCACCAATGGAGCAATCCGGCACCGAAGCCGTACCAGATTATCCCGAGGCAAAGGAGTAAGTACAAGACGAAACCCACGTGGAACGGTATCAGCCAGAGTAGGTTGGCCGCGAATACCAGGATGAGCGCGCCGACGGCCGTCGCGAACAGGGCCGGGTATTCCTTTTCCTTAAACATCGGCTTGAGGATAGTGTTGCCCAGGCAGGTGCCGACGAAGACCCAGGACGCGTATAGAAATATCAACGATAGAGTTAAAACAACCAACGCGCTGGGTATTCCGATAACCGTTATTAGCAGGACGGCTATTAAAACGTCCAGGGCGGTTACGAAGATTAACCCCGCAAGAGGCGTCTGCCACGGTTTGCCGCGCATCTTCTCCGGCAGCGCTTTGAGCCACCCGGGGCGCGCGAGCCATACCAGGAAGGCGAAAAGCATCAGAGCCAGGAACTCTCCTACGCGCCATACCAACCACCATATCAGTTTACTCGCGAATGACCTTTCCACTTTGGGTTCCGGTTCCGCTTCCTCGCGCTCAATGACCTTGACCGGCCCCTCGATTCTCGCGTCCGGGCTCTGTACCAGTTCACCCAGGTACGATAGCCCGGCGTTCAGATTGGCGCCGGGTTCCACGAAGACCTTTTCGCCCTCGGCCTCGACTGGGCCCGAGAAATTACCTCTCAGGAATACGGCTCCACCGCCGGCGTCTACGGGCCCGGTGAAGTTCCCGGGGAGGCTTACCGAACCGCCGCCGGTTTCGGTCGCGCCGGTGAAGTTGCCGGTCAGCGATACGCTTCCGCCATACGCGGCGGTTTCGCCCGCGCAGTTGCCGGCGATAATGACGCTTCCGCCGCCCGCCATGACGTCTCCGGTTACGTTCCCGTTAACCCGTACGTCGCCGCCGAAGACGGTAAGGTCGCCGTCGATGTCCCCGTTGATCTCGCAGTATCCGCCGAAGACGCCTATGTTGCCTTCGTAGGATTCGCCGGACGGGACGACGGCGTAACCGCCGGAAACGATTTCGTCGAAGTCGATGTCCCAGTCGAACGTTATGCCTCCCGAAGCCGATACGGCAGTCAGTACGACGGCCGCGATTAGCAAGCTGCCCTTCATAACTTTCCTCCCTTTTGACGGTTTCGTAATTCGTAAAATAATACGGACGGGACTGTAAAAAGTTTCGTCGAACGGCGGGGGGCAGTTTTTATAGGTTGACCTGGAAGGTTATCAACTGGTTGGAGAAATCGTAGTCTTTATCGGCGAAGTTGGCCTTGTGCCACTTCTGGCCGAACTCGACCGAGAAGAGCAAGTTTGTGAAACTGTTAAGGCCGAAGTTAAGAGACGCTTTGCCGGATACCGCAACGAAGTCGGCCACGTACGTGATTCCCTCGTCGTTGCGCAGGAAGTCCACGCCCCAGGGCGTCTGGAAGTATTTGCCGATTCGGTACATACGGAACGCGCCGTGGAACCAGGCGCGCCGGAACCCGACCTCGCCCCAGAGTCCGCTGTCTTTGACGGTGTCGTTTACGTCGCTTTTACCTATCGAGTACGCCGCTTCACCGGCCGCGTATGTCCCCCAATATATCGGCTGGTCAAAAGAAAAACTCCCGACTATGACCTCCCGTTTGCGCTCGCCTACGGGCGGCTGTCCCTCGATTCCGCCGGTGTCGAAACCGCCCTGGTGGGTCGTGGCCAGATTCGCCGCTAAATGGCGGTACGGGTCGTCGCCGAGCGCGAAGACGGCGCGGGCAGCTCCGGCGAAGGTCTCGTATTGTCCGTCGGCGACCGTCGACGTACGCGCGAGGAATATCCTGTGATAGTACCACCCGTGTTCCCAGCGCCAGCGGGCGCCGGCGAGTTCGTCGTCCACCTCTTCCCACTCCATCGTGAGCGGCGTCTGAGTGTCCCGGAAGTGCCCGAAGGTCAGGTTATGCCCGCCCTTATCATAGATACCTCGGACGCGCAGAGACGCCGACGGGCCGGAGCCGCGTACGTAATCGAGAGAGCCCGACGATTCCTCGTTCCCGAACTCGTACAGTAACTTCGGCCCTATCTGGATGAGTATGTCGTCGTTGGGGCGTATGTCAAAATATAAGATGAAGTCGGTCTGAAAGTAGGTACGCTCGTCGGGTTTCGCCAGACGCACCGACGAGTACTCTGCGTTGTCGAAGATGCCGCGGAACTGCCCCGAGAACCCGAGAAGCCCGTCGAAGTAGGCTATCCCTTCCAACGGGCGTCCGACTTCGCCCGAATCCGAATCCGCCAGCGGAGACGCGGTCGAACATAGAAGCAATATCGCGACGGCCGCTCGCTTCACTTGCCCTCCGCGTCCGTTTCGTCTTCGCCCGGCGGTAGGGATTCCGCGTCTTCCGGCTCTTCCAGCGCGGCGAACCCTTCGACGCCCTCGAGGGCGAGGGTCTTTTGTAGCTCCGCATCGGCGCTCGCCAGCGCAGCCCGCAGCTCGTCGGCCGCCGCCAGCGCCTCCGCGTTTCTCTTCTCCGCAAGCGCCAAATCGGTTTGGACGCCGGTCATCGATAGGGCGAGTAGCCCGTGTTGAAAAGCCTTTAATTTTCCCAGTATTTCCTCGGCCTGGGCAGCCGCGGCTCTGGCCGTTTCGCCGGCGCCCTCGATGCCCGCTTTGACTAATTCGTTGCCTTTGCCTTCGGCTTCGTACAGACGTACTACGGCACCGGCGAACGTCCCTATGTCGGTCTCGTCAACGTTCAATCGCGCGCGGACGTCGGCCGGTAGCGCCAGTATCTGGCGTTCGATGTCTCGGGCGTATTCCAACGCCAGGTGCGCCTTCCGGCGGCGCCGGTACGGCAAGCGGTGGACCGCTTCGACCGTCCCCGGCGGCAGCGCTTTGTTCCTCTCGCGCTGGTACGCCCAGAAGGCCGCTCCGGCGTAAAAAGCCGCGCCCACGGCTGTTACGGGCGCGAAAAAGAGCGCGAAGGGCAGGCTGATGATAAAAACGGGCAGCCCGATCGGGCGCAGTAGAACTTTCCACCAGTTAATCAAATCTCATCACTCGGCACGGGCGTTTATTGTTCCGATATTTCCTCTTCGTCGGACGGTTCGGGCAACGACTCGATGTCCGACTCCTCGGGCGGCTCGGGCAGCATCGTCGCCTCGGCGCTTTCCAGTTCCGGGACCGACATGCCGAGGGAGGTTTTGAGTGCGAGCAGTTCGTGCTCTACGTCCCCTCCGGCCTCTAGCGCCTGGAACTCCTTTTCCAGGTCGGCGGTGGTTTCGAGCGCGAGCATGTCCTCGGCGGCTTCCGCGTCGGCCTCCAGCGCCTCGACTTTCTCCTCCAGCCGGGCGAAGGCCTCGAAGGCGCTACGGTCGTCCACAGACGACATCATGGTGGTAATCGATTTCTGGGCTTCGGCCCGCTTCTTCCGGGCGATAATGAGCGGCTTCTTCCGGTTGGCTTCGTCTATCTTCCTGTCCAGCTCGACGAGGCTCCGTTTCAACTGTTCGACCATCGTCGACTGCTTCTCGAGTTGAGCCAGGTAGGTCATCGCGAGTTGTTCGTGTTCCTGCTTGCGGGCCAGCGCCTCCCGCGCGAGGTCCTCACGCCCTTGTTTAAGCGCCAGGACCGCCTTGCGGTGCCATTCCTCGGCGGCGCGCCTTTCCTTCGCGTATTTCTTGTTGAGTATCTTTTCGTCGGCGATGGCGGTCTGGACCTGCCTGTACGCCTCGCGATAGTGCGTCCGCATGTCCCGCAATATCTGGTCGAGTACGAGTTCCGGGTCTTCGGCGTCGGACAACAGCGCGTTTATGTTCGATTTCAGCAGGGTCGAAATCCTCTCAAGTATGCCCATTTTTCCTCCTTTATTTTACGCCGAATTCCTTCAGGCGGGGCTCTATGGTGGACAGGGCGAACCCGAACGAGTCTATGGAAGCTTGCAGTTCTTCGGGGCTGATGTACGACGCCTCGATCGATTCGACGAGTACGATTTCGTCGCCGTCGATTCCGAAGGAACCGTGGACCATGTCGCGGGCGTTGGTCTCCAGGAGCAGTTTGTAGAGGCCGGCGTTTTCTTTCTTCGGCAGCGGCGCCACGTTCGCCCGCAAGAGCAGAAGCGGCGGCATCAGGTTGAGAATCAGGTTGCCGACCCCCGACTCCTCGGACGCGTCCACGTTCCAAAGGCCGGGGCCGAGTATCTCGTATTCGTGCCCCAGCTCTTCCAGCAGTATTTCGACGTCTCTTTCGGTGAGCAATTTTACCACCTCCGTGGTCGTGCCGCGCCGGTTATTTCTCCTCGGCTTCGCCCGTCATCGGGACGAACAGCACGGACGTAAGGAACTCGGTTTCGTAGTCGTCGCCGACACGGGTAATCCTCTGAAGCTCCTGCGGGTACGTTCCGCCGACGGGTATCACCAGGCGTCCGCCGTCGGCGAGCTGGTCGAGCAGCGGTTCGGGGACGTGGTCCGGCGCGCACGTTACGATTACCGCGTCGAAGGGTGCGTGTTCCGGCCAGCCCTCATATCCGTCGCCGACCATTACGTGAACGTTTTCGTAGCCCAACTCGCTCAGGGTTTCCTCGGCGCGCTCGCCGAGCTCGGGCAGTATCTCGATGGTGTAGACCTCGGCGGCTATTTCGGCGAGCACCGCCGCCTGGTAGCCGGAACCGGTGCCTATTTCCAGCACCCTATCGTCTGATTCCAACAGAAGGGCTTCGGTCATGTAGGCCACGATGTAAGGCTGGGATATCGTCTGGTCGTAGCCGATGGGCAGCGGGTTGTCCTCGAAAGCCCGGTGTTTAAGGTCCTCGGTGACGAATTTCCACCGAGGCGTCTTGCGCATCGCGGCCAGTACGGCGGGGTCGGTTACGCCGCGGTTCTCTATCTGTGATTCTACCATACGCTCGAGCCGTTCCTGCATTATCTCGTCCTCGTCTTCCTCGACCGCCGGTTTGTCTTCGCCCGCCGAACACCCCGCGCCGATGGTCGAAAGAACGATTATCGAAAACAGCGCGTACTTTTTTAACAACTGCGTTGCCCCCTCGCCTTTTATAACATCTCCGTGTCGTTTATTACCAGTTCAAAGTTGCAGCCCAGGTAACGTACCGCCTTCCGACAAAGGGCCATCCGCCCGGCGAATATCTCGAAGTACTCCATCACTTTGGCGATGGACGGGTCTATCTTTAGGTCGAGGGTAACGCGCTTTTTGTCCCGGTCTACGCGCAATTCCGCCGATTCCGCCGCGTAGTTGACCCTGTCGTGAACGTCGAAGGTGATGTTGGAAGGGTTGCGCACCCTGTCCCGGCGTACGTCAGATTTGTCGGCGAGTATCACCGCCGCGCTGACTGCGCTGACCGGTTCGGCGCCTTCGTCGTAGTCGTTGCCTATCGCCGACGCGACGGCCGCGACCTCGACAGGGTCCATACCCATGTCCTCGAGTATGCGCGTCGAAAGGGCCGCCCCTATCTGTTCGTGGTATACCCTGCCGACCGCGTTGCCTATATCGTGCATGTATCCGGCCACGGCCGCCAGTTCGGCCCGCCGCTCCTTGTAGCCCAGCGAGAGCATTATTTCCCGCGCCCGTTCGGCGACTATCGTCGAGTGTTTGGTGCCGTGCTCGGTATAACCCAGCACCGATAAAGCCCTGTCGCCTTCATCTATGTAGGCTCGTATTCTTGGGTCATTAACGACATCGCCCAGGGTTATTTCTTTATATCCGTCCATTGAACTGGTATGGCGAAAGGGCCGCTATTTTTTCTTTTTCTTCCCGCTTACTTCTCTCGGTTTCTGTTGCGGGTGTTTCAGCGCTTCGGCCGTCATGACCGCTTCTATTTTCGCGAGGGCTACGTCCACCTCGACGCCTTTTGCGACTTCGAGGCGGACGAACTTTTCCTGTTCGTAGACTTTGACGACCGTACCCCGGAGGCCCCCGGCGGTTATCACCTTATCGCCTTTTTTGACCGCCTCGATCATCGCGCGGCGGTCTTTTTCCTTCTTCTGCTGGGGCCGCAGGACCAGAAAGTAGAAGACAGCGATGAGCAGGATTATCGGGAGAAAGAAGCTGAGCGTGCTCCCGCCGCCTTCGCCCCCGCCCTCCCCGCCGCCCATTGCGGCGGCAGAACCGGCCGTTAAAGCCAGTAACGTTAATATTCTGTACAAGAAATGCCACCTCCGTTAATGTATCGGGTGAAGTTCCAGGCGCGGTTCGTTATATCTTAACCGCCGCCGAGTACTTGATTTGGTTCCGTTTCCTGTCCTCGAAGTTTTCGAACGCCAAGTCTACCAGCTTGTCGATTAAACTGCTGTAGTTCAAACCGGTCGCGTCCCACAGTTTCGGGTACATACTGATCGGCGTGAACCCCGGCATCGTGTTCAGCTCGTTCACGAGGACGATGTCTTTATCCTCCAGGTAGAAGAAGTCCACACGCGCAAGCCCCCGGCAATCGTGTACTACGAAGGCCTTCACGGCCAGCTCCCGGACCCGTTCCCGGGTTTGCCGCGGAATCGGCGCGGGGATAACGATTTGTGTGTCCTCGGTTACGTACTTGGCCGCGTAGTCGTAAAACTCGCGCGTCGGCCGGAGTTCGCCCACCTCGGCGGCTTCCGGCTCAAGGTTCCCCAGTACCGAACACTCGAGCTCCCGGCCGGCGATGCCCTGCTCGCAGATGGCCTTCGAGTCGTACGTGAACGCGTCGCCCAACGCCGGTCCCAGTTCGTCCCGCTTATGGACCTTCGTAATGCCGATGCTGGAGCCGAGGTTGGCGGGTTTCACGAATATCGGGTAGCCTACCGCCGATTCTATGCGTTCGACGATTTTCGCGCCGTCGTTCTCGTACGTCTCTCTGTCCAGGGTCACGAAGTCCACCGTCGGAACGCCCTCGGCCCGCATTACCGTCTTGGACATCGCTTTGTCCATCGCCAGCGAGCACCCCAGGACGCCGGACCCGACGTACGGGACACCGGCCATCTCCAACAGGCCCTGTACCGTACCGTCTTCGCCGTATGGGCCGTGGAGTAAGGGGAAGACGACGTCGACTTGTAGCTCGTGTTCGCCGCCCGCGCTCCGCAGAAACGCGCCTGTCGTCGGGTCGGCGACGGGCAGATAGGAAGTAAACGTGTCGTCGGGCGGAGGTCCGCCGGTCGCGAACCCTTCCCAGTGAAACCACCGGCCGTCGGAGGTGATGTATATCGGTATTACCTCGTATCGGTCTTCGGCCACCGCGTCTAGCATCGAACGGGCCGAGATGACCGATATCTCGTGTTCGCCGCTGCGACCGCCGAAGATTACAGCCAGTCTTATTTTGTCTTTCCCCATATGACTCCAATTACGCTGATAAGTCGTTATTTAGCCGCGGTTTCTATCGCGCCTAGGAGCTTATCTACTATCCCGTTGACGGCGGCCGCCGACGGCGCTTCTCGGTGCTCGATGACGGTCGCCCGCCCTGCCTCCACGTCCTCACCCATGACCGGGTCGAAGGGAATCGTCCCGAGAAAGGGGACGTTCTGGGACAGGGCGGCTTTTTCGCCGCCGCCGGAGCCGAAGAGGTTTATCTCCCCGCCGCAGTCGGGACACGCGAACGGCCCCATGTTTTCGACGACCCCCAGCACCGGCGTATTGACGCTCTTGGCGAAGGTTATCGTCTTGACGGCGCTGTTGACGGCGGCGGATTGGGGTGTGGTTATCATGACCACGCCGTCCAGGTCCTTTATCCGCTGAGCGAGCGAAAGTATCTCGTCGCCGGTTCCCGGCGGCGTGTCGATTATCAAGAAGTCCAGCTCGCCCCAGTTCACGTCGGCCAGGAGCGTGTCTATCATCTGCATCTTTATCGGCCCGCGCCAGATGACCGCTTTCTCCGGCTCCTCCAGCAGGAAGGCCATCGACATTACGCGGATGCCGTCGTCGGTAACGACCGGGTTGACGGCCTCGCCGTCGCCGGTGAGCTGCGGGTCGTGGATACCGAAGAACTTGGCGGCCGCCGGGCCGTGGATGTCGCCGTCGAAGAAGCCGACGGAGTAGCCCCGTTCGGCGAGGGCGGCCGCGATGTTCACCGCGAAAGACGATTTGCCTACGCCGCCTTTCCCGCTGGCGACGATTATTTTATGTTTTATGGCCGACATCCGTTCGTCTATTCTTTTATCGCGCAGTGCCCTTTGGCGAAACGCTTCGGCCTGCTTTTGTTCCTCAGGCGTCAGCTCTTTTTCGGATTCGTTCATCGCTTCCATTCCCCTTTTTTACATTTCGGTTTAAGGTATAGGCGTGGCTTCTTCGGCTTCCATCGGTTTGGCTTCTTTTTTCGCTCGGCGGCGGGTCCTGCGTCCCACTACTTTATCCCTCAACCAGAGGTAGACGCCGGGGGTCCTGCGGCGTACGAAACGTTTGAATCGTTCGTACGCCCCGCCGGCGACGTCAGCGACCGCTACGAGCAGTTTGTGGGGTAATAACCGCGACGTATATACGAAGTCCGTAAGGGCTGCGGCCATACGCCCCGAAAAGGACAAGCGCCCGAGAATTACGTACCAGCGTACGGCGCTGCGGAAGTACCTGTGGCAGAAGTTCACCTGGGTGACGGGGAAGCCGGGCTGAGCCAGATACGACTCGGTCTCGTAATCGAAGTCCTCGGCCATTATCCCCTCTTCCTCGGCCAGGTCGTAGAGGGCGGTATGGGGGTAGGGATAGAAGACGGAGAGGACCATCCGGTTCGGCCGTATCTTCGCGTTCAGCTTGACCGTGTCGAGGAACTTGCGCTTGTCCTCGCGGGGCAATCCGACCATGTTGTACGTGAGCGTCGAGATACCGTAGTCGCGGCACAGGGCGAAAGCCCGCTCTATCTGCTCCTGGGAGGTCTGGCGGTTGAGGACTCGTTTTCTTATCCCTTCGTTGCCGCTCTCGACGCCGAAGTGAATCAGATAACAGCCGGATTCGGCCAACTTCGCGACGTTCTCTTCGTTTACGAGGTTTGAGCGGTGGCGGCAAGCGTAGGGGAGTCTTATTTCCGCCTTATACAGGTCGGCGAACTCGAGAAACCAATCGTCGTAGAGGGGTAGGATATTGTCGAGGAAGTTGATGTACTTGGTTTTGGGGAAGCGCTTGAGCAGCCGTTTGAGGTACTCGATGGCGTTCGTCGGCGAACGGAAGCGGGCGTACCGCTTCCGGTTGGGATAGGCGTCCCGCATGCGGTGGTTGCAGCAATAAGTGCACATGTACGGGCACCCGCGGGAGACCATGACGGGACCGGTGAATATCCCTATCGAGTAGAGGATACTCTCGTCGTAGATATCGTAGTCCGGGAACGGGAGCTCGTCCAGGTCTTCCAGGGCCGGTCGTACGGCGTTTTTGGTAATCTTGCCGTTGCGCTTTACCCACAGGTTGGGTATCGAGTCGTATGTCCTGCCGGTTTCCAGCGCGTCGCATAGCTCGAGAAAGGGTATTTCGCCTTCGCCGACGCACGTTACGTCCACTTCCGGCGCCTCGGCGACCAGCTCGGGCGCGATAGTCGGGTGAACGCCGCCCACGACGACCGGTACGCCCACGGCGTCGCGGACGTATCCGGCCAAGCGCCGAACCTCGTCGAAGATGGTGGTCCTGCTGGAGAAGCCCACGATGTCCGGCTCCAACGCGCGAATTGTCTCGACGAAGTACTCCTCGGTCGGGACCATCGTCAGGTGGACGAGGTCTGGGTTATGGCCGCCGCCGTTGAGTACGGCGGCTATCGAGGAGATGCCTTCCGAATAAAAGCCGTATTCGGCGGGCGTCGTCAGGTGCTGCGACGGGGAATAGTCGGGATATACGAGCGCTACCTTCATATATTATGGAGATGCGCCGCCCGGCGGCGCAACGGGCGGTCAATCTACCACATATCGTAAATAATGTCAAAAGGAAACGGCGGAACGAAAGGGCGTTTTTATTCTCCTTGAGTTCTATAACTTTTAATGTTATTTTTTCACCGAAGGAAGGCAACTTCGAGACAGGAGGGAATCGATGACTTACAAGAGGTTGGTCATTTGCACGATTCTGGGCCTTATCGCAGGGCTCCTCTGCTACCTGGGCGGGAAGTATGCCGCGGGCGTAACATTTACCACTTTCGTCGCCGTGGCGACGGTCGCGAACCGGGGTTTTATCGGCTTCGCGATCGGCATCTCCCGGTGGCGCATCCCCTGGTTCCTACACGGCATAATCATAGGTATTTTGGGTACGCTACCGGCGGCTTTATACGGTCTCGACCCTAACGCCTTACAAGGTTTCATAATGTTCCTCATCTTCGGCGGCGTATGGGGTTTCCTGATAGAGCTGTTCGCCCTGCTCTTCGGCGCGAAAATGAAGTAACGGGACGCGTCTACCTGTCGACAGTAAACTGAGATTAACGGTCCTCATAGAGAACGACGCCGAGACGGGTCTGGAGTCGGAACACGGGTTGTCGGTCGCCGTTCAAAGCGACGGCGAGACCGTGATATTCGATACGGGCCAGTCGGGTGCCCTCGTCCCAAACGCGCGGGTCTTGGGTATAGACGTCGCCGGGACGAATGCGGTTGTAATCAGCCACGGCCACTATGACCACGCCGGTGGATTGCGGGCCGTTTATTCACTGTGCTCGCCGCCTTTGTACGTGGCGGAAGGGATAGAGGGGGGCTTTTTTGAAGGGGTTCCGCCCGAAGCCGTAAACGTTATCGGCGGACCGACCGAAGTAATCCCCGGCGTAATCGCGTCTGGCCCAATCCCGCGCAAAACGGTTTTTGAATCCCCGCGAGCCGACGTCCCCGAAGACCAGGCTTTGATTCTACAAGCGGAGCGTGCGACGGCGCTGCTCGTCGGTTGTACCTACGCAGGCGCGATAAATACCCTCGAATTCGCGGCGGAGCTGATGGGAAGCCGTTCTGTTGATATAGTATTGGGCGGGCTTCACTTACGGGGGGCTCCGGCGGAATTAATCGTTAAAACCGCCGAAGCCCTCGAAGGTTTCGATATCCGTACTTTGGCCCTGGGGCATTGTACCGGTAAAGGGGCGCTCGAACACTTCGAACGGAAACTGTCGGCCGAAGTCGTCGGGTGTCCGGCAGGTGCTACATTCGAGCTGTAGGGAGTACTTAACCGTTATCCGGTTTCACCGTCTCCAAATTCTTCTAACAGGTTTTTTTCTTCCCCCGTCAAACGCGCGTACGGCCGCGCCGACTCTGCCCGCCTCGCTATCGATTCGGCGGCGCGCCTGTCGCCGAGCGAGAGTAGAGCCTGAACGGCCGCCTCGTTCGGGTTTCCGGCTGAGACCCGTGCCCGGCCCTTAATCGCCCGGCGGGCCAATTCCAAACGGGAGCGTATGACCTTCGCGGGCGCCATCGCTTTTTTCGCCCAGGGCGTCCAGCGCTTAGGTACGAACGGGTTCACCGACGCTTCGAGGCGTAGCGTGGGGAACTCGTCTGCCAGGGCGCGTACCTCGGCGCCGACGGCCTCGGCGTCTTCGTCGTTCTCATCGGGTAACCCTACAAGGTAATAAAGCTTTACAGCACGGAAACCGGCGGCCGCCGTCTCGTGCAGCAATTCTTTGAGCCGCCCGTCGGGAAGGGGTTTGCCCACCGCAGACCGCATCCGGTCGGTGGCGGTCTCGGGTGCGAACGTAACCGACCGCTGGCCGGATTTCGCGATGCCGCTCAGCAGGCTTTCCGTAACCGATGCGATGTTCAACGAGCTTACGGACACGAGATAACCGTCGTCGGCGAACGCGTTTACCAGTTCTTCTATGCCGGGATGGTCGGAAATCGCCGACCCGATGAGCGAGATTTTTTTCGCCACATCTCGGGCTTTATACGTTTCGTCCAAAAGGACGTCGGGCCGCCTGACCCGGACGGGTCCTCCGGCGTTGCCTATTAAACAGAACCTGCACTCTCTCTGGCAGCCGCGGATCGGCTCGAGCACGACCGTGTCGCCGAAGCCCGCGTGGGGCGTGATGACCGGTGCCGAAGCAGGGAAGCCGTCCAGGGATTTCGTCCTGACGGGAGTCGGCGGTTCTTCGTCCAGCGCCGGGACGTATACGCCCGAGATGCCGTTCAGTTCGACCAGGCGTTCGGTTTTAGGCGCGCCACGAGTCCACGCCAACATATCGAGTACGTCCCCGAAGGCGGCTTCGCCGTCGCCCAAGTAAAACGCGTCGGCGAAGGCCGATAGCGGTTCGGGATTGGCCGTCGGCGCAATACCACCCACGACGACGAGCGGGTCGCCGGCGCGGCGTTCGGCGGCCCAGGGGTTTAAGCCGGCGGCGGCTAATATTCGATAGAGATTTATATAATCGAGTTCGTATTGGACCGAAAAGAAGACGGTTTCGAATGACCGGAGCGGTTTGCCGCTTTCCAACGAGTGGGGTGAATCGGCTTTAACGGTCGATTTATCGGACAGCGAATAGAAAGCCCGTTCCGCCGTGAACGATGGATGCCGGGCCGCCGCGTCCCATATTAGTTGGAAGCCCAGCCCTGCCATCGCGGCCCGGTAGGTGTTCGGGTAACAGACGACGGCCGGATACGGGCCGGGCGCCGGCGCGGGGCCGATACGCTTTTCCGCGTCGAGCAACTCCCGGCGCAGCAGGTTCCAGTGGGCTGTTTTCACCTTTTTAACCATAAATCGCCGTTCCAGATAATAGCGGAAAGCGGGCGGTTTTTCAGTAAAATAAAAGGCGGCGTTCGTTCGCCGCCTGCGTCGTGGTTTTTACGAGTTTTTAAGAATCAGTGTTCCAACTTCCGGTAGAAGTTCGTGTCTTCGCAGGGTGCTTCTTCGGTCTGTATCGTCGCGTGGGATATCCCGAAGCGGTTGCCGACGACGGCGGCGACCGCATGGGTAACTTCGGGACCCCGGCCGCGGTCCACGCGGCAGTGGACCGACATCGCCGATATGTGGGAACATATCGACCAGATGTGCAAGTTGTGCACGTCCTGGATGCCGTCGACCTCGCTTATGGCCTCCGCGACGGCCCGGGGCGAAATCCCCCGGGGCGTCCCTTCTATGAGTATGTGGACGGCGTCGAGAAAAAGGCGCCCGGCGCCCCAGAACAACAGCGCGCCGATGCCGACCGACAGTATCGGGTCGATTATGTTCCAACCGGTCAGCGCGATGATAATCCCGGCGACGATGACAGCGACGGACGCACCGGCGTCGCCCAGTACGTGGAGGAAAGCGCCGCGAATGTTGATGTCGCCGTGGGCGTGCCGGCGTAAGCTCAAAGCTACCGTAAGGTTCACCAAGAGACCGGCGGTAGCCACTATCAAGAGCCCTACGCTGTGGACCTCGGTCGGCGCCTTTATCCTGAAGTACGCCTCGCGCACGATGATGAAGATGATAACGAACAGAGACAGGCTATTAATCAACGCGGCGAATACCTCTGCCCGGTGCCACCCGTACGTCCGGCGGTCGTCCGGCCCCAGCCGCGCAAGCAGCGTCGCGCCCAGCGTCAACCCCAGGGCGAACACGTCCATGAAGACGTGGGCAGCGTCCGATAGGAGGGCCAGGCTGCCGGACAGTATCCCGCCGACAATTTCGCCGATGAGTACCAGGCCGGTCAGGGCCATCGCGAGGCCCAGTCGTCTCGTCAGCGCCCCGGCGCCGCCGGCTCCTTGAACTTCGCCGTGGTCGTGGCCGTCGTGTGCCAATTGAACGTCCTCGTCTATTGGTCTTTCGCGGCGGAATCGCTGCCGTCGGCCGCCTTCGAGGCGCGCGACGGACATTCCTTGTTGGGGCAGTATTCGCCCCGTTTGTTCTTCAACATGTAAGGGCTTCCGCAATGGGGGCAGGACTTCGGGAGCGGTAGCGTCGGGCTGGCGAACTTGCATTCCGGGTAATTTTCGCAGCCGTAGAATTTCCGGCGGCGACCCTTCTTCGAGTATCGTTCGACAAGTTGACCGCCGCAGAGGGGGCATTTCGCGTCAAGCTTTTTTACGATAGCGCGGGTGGATTTACACTCGGGATACCGTGAGCAGGCGAGGAACTTGCCGTAGCGGCCGTTTTTTATGACCATAGGCGCGCCGCACTCGTCGCATATCTCGTCGGTCTCCTCGGGCTTCTCGATTTCTACAGAACCGTCGTCGGTCCGGGTAAAGTTCGCTGTATATTTACAGTCGGGATAATTTGCGCAGCCCAGAAACGGCCCGGACTTCCCGAACTTCAGGACGAGTTCGCCGCCGCAGTCCGGGCAGGTCATGTCCAATCTGCCGTTGACGTTTTCCCGTATGGCGTCCATCGTCCCTTCGGCGGTCGAGAGGTCCTCGGAAAAACGGCCGTAGAACTCGGCTATTACGTCGCGCCAGACGGTCCGCCCCTCGGCTATCGCGTCCAGGTCCTCTTCGATATGCGCCGTGAAATCTACGTTCAGAACGTCCGGGAACGCGCCTACGAGTAGTTCGTTCACGAAACGCCCCAGCTCCGTCGGATAGAACCGGCGTTCCCGCCGTTCGACGTAATCCCTCTCGATAATCGTGGATACGATGGGCGCGTACGTACTCGGGCGCCCGATACCCTTCTCCTCGAGCGCCGCGATGAGCGTAGCGTCGGTGTACCTGGGCGGCGGTTTCGTAAAGTGCTGCTTTTTCGCGGCGTTCGCCAGGGCCGGTTCCTCCCCCTCGGCCACGTCCGGCAGGATGACATCGTCGGCCCGGTCCTCGGGGAAAGCCGCCTGGTAACCGTCGAAGAGCATCACCGAGCCGGTCGTGCGGAAGAGGTAATCGCCGCCCTCTATTTTGACGGTGGTGTTGTCGAAGACCGCGTCGGCCATCTGGCTCGCGACGAACCGCCGGTATATGAGGTCGTACAACTTGTGCTCTTCGGGGCTTAGGTATTTTTTTATCGACGCCGGGTCGCGGTCCATGCCGGTCGGGCGGACGGCCTCGTGGGCGTCCTGGGCTCCCTTCTTCGATTTGTAGAAGCGGGGCTTTTGCGGCAGGTACTTCGAGCCGTAATCGGCGGCAATCTTGTCTCGCGCCGCGTTTACCGCCTCCCCCGCCACCCTGGTCGAGTCGGTACGCATGTAGGTGATGAGACCGATCCGTTCGCCTGCCCCCAGGTCGATGCCTTCGTACAACCGCTGGGCTATCGCCATCGTACGCCTGCCCGTAAAGCCCAACCGGGACGACGCCGTCTGTTGGAGAGTGCTGGTGGTGAACGGCGGCTTGGGCGATTTCTTCGTCCTCTTCTTCTCGACGCTCGTTACCTTGTAAGTCTCGCCGCGCACGAGCCCCAGTATCTCGTCGGCCTCGGCTTCGGTCTCGATTCGACGCTTGTAGCGCTTCGTGTTCTTGGGCGTCATCAGGCTTTCGCCGGCGATGGCGGCGAGCCTGGCGTCGAACGTTTCTCCGGAGTCGCCTTCGAAAGTGCCGGTTATCGACCAGAACTCGGTCGGGACGAAGGCCTCGATTTCCTCCTCGCGCTCGCATACTAGCCGGACGGCCACCGACTGGACGCGGCCGGCCGACAAACCCTTCCGCACTTTCTTCCAGAGGACGGGGCTTATCTTGTACCCGACCAGCCGGTCGAGTACCCGGCGCGCCTGCTGGGCGTCTACCAGGCCGGCGTCTAGCTCCCGCGGCTCCGAAATCGCCCGGCGTACGGCAGCGGCGGTTATCTCGTTGAACGTTACCCGAAGGACTTTCTTTCCGTCGCCGCCCAGCTCCTGGTACAGATGATAGCTTATCGCCTCGCCCTCCCGGTCCGGGTCGGTGGCCAGGAAGACCGCCGACGCGTCGTTGGCCAACTTCCGCAGCTTCGCGAGCGTCTTTTTCTGGTCCGCGTCGGGTTCGTACGTCGGCTCGAAGCCGTTCGGGATGTCCACGCCCAACTCCTTCTTGGGGAGGTCCTTGACGTGGCCCCGGCACGACGCTACGAGGTAACCCTCGCCCAGTATCTTCTCGACGGTCGAGGACTTGGCGTTCGACTCGACAATGACTAAGTTCGTTTCCGTTTCGGCAGTCGACATCGTTTTATTCCCTTACGAAGTGTTTTCCGGGGAGCTGTTTCACGAGTCCTTTTATCTCCAATATGGTCAGTACCCGCGAGACCGCGGCGGCGTCGATTTCCAGGGCCCGACCTATTTCGTCTATGTGTACCGGTACTTCGGCGACGGTTTCCAGGACGGCTTTTTCGTCGTCGGAGAGGTCGTCAGGGAGCGGCGCTTCGCGCGCGGCTCCTTTTTCCGCCGCCGCGCCGATTTCCCCGAACGCCTCAATCTGTGGTGCTATTTCCTCCAGCACCTGTTCCGGGTCGTAAAGGGCGACGGCGCCCTGGTTGAGGAGCCACAGGGCGCCCCGGTTCTTGCTCGCGAAAATACCGCCCGGCACGGCGAAGACGCCCCGGTTCTGCTCCAACGCGTGGGCCGCCGTAATCAACGCGCCGCTTTTACCGGGCGCTTCGGCCACCACCACGGCCCGGCTAAGTCCGCTTATGATGCGGTTCCGGCGCGGGAAGTTCTTCCCGTCGGGCCTGGTGCCTAGCGCATATTCGGAGACGACGAAGCCAGCATCCTTGATCGCACCGTACAGGCGTTTGTTCTCCGGCGGATAGATTACGTCGGCGCCGGAGCCGAGTACCGCCGCCGTGAAGCCGCCTGCGTCGAGGGCGGCCTTGTGCGCGACAGAGTCGACGCCGCGGGCCATGCCGCTGACTATCCCGACGCCCATCTCGGCGAGACCGCGGACGAGATATTGGGCCGCCCGGCGGCCGTAGTGGGACACAGCGCGGGTTCCGACGACGGCCACGCAGAGCTCGGGCCAACTCTCGGCTTCGCCGGTGACGTAAAGCACCGACGGCGGGTCGTATATCTCGGCGAGGACGGGCGGGTAGGCCGGGTCGCCGAGCGCGATTAGTGATATCCCCTTCGCCTCGGCGGTCTCTATCTCTTTCTCGACCTCGCCCCAGCCGTCGAAGGCGGTTATGGCTCTGGCGGTCTCGGGGCCGACGCCTTCGACGCGCACCAGCTCCTCGTAAGGGGCGGCGAGGGCCTCGGCGGGGCCGCCGAACGCGTCGGTCAGGGTGCGGTAGGTGACCGGCCCGACGTTCTGGACGCGGGAGAGCGCCAACGCCGCCGCGAGTCTGTCGTGTTCTTGGCTCACGGCGGCGTATTTTATAGGAACGTCCTCACGATGTCAAGGGGGAAGGGGATATTTGGGTGTGGGTTTGGTGCAAATGTGGTACGGGGTTCTATAAAGCCGTTAAGACAGTGGCACGCGATGAATACTCCCCTCTTGGTCGGGCGGTAGTGCCATCCATAATATTATATGGACATTATCTTTACCCCTAAACTGTTTGAGGTATTCTCTCCACCATAGTATAAGGTTAAGTTTTCTTTCGTCTATCATAATTACGAGGTTAAATTCTTTAAGTTCCCCTATTGATATTAAACTCTCACCTAAACGTACTTTTTCCCGTACAATGTAACGAGTTCGAGGACTATTATCGTCAACCGCTTTTATATCATATCCTATGGTGGTTTTATCTTCTTCGTTAATAACTAGAAAATCACAGATATCCAAATCACCGTTAACCTTTCGCACTTTTTCGTTTGGGTCGTGATGTTTAGATAATATCCAGTTATAAACCCGTTCGTATTGGTCTAAATAGTCGAACGGTTGGTCAAATGCCATCGACAATAATTCGCGGGCTTCGTCATATAAATCTGCAGTAGCTTTAACTTCTTCAAGGGACGTTTTTTCTAGTTTTACACCGATGTATTCCTCGGCGAACTCCATGAAACGTTCCATGTTATACATGTAGAACGACTCTACCCCCGCTTCAGAGGTTATTTCCTCGATTAGTTCAGGTCGCGGGCCAATAGTTTTACCGGCTTCCATCCACCACCAATCTTCTTTTATATCGGTCGTAACGAAAACCAATTTTTTCGGGTGGTCTTCCCTTTTTGCTTCATTTATTATCTGTTTCCATAAAATCAAATCTCCGTACTTTCTTTCGAAGACCATACCATTATATATATGAGAACCCTTTTTCTCTTTATCCATATATCCTGGAGGCCAATCTATTTCATATCTTCTTTCGCCATCGGCATATATTTCATCCAAATCGGCTTGTGATTTAGGAGTTGGCCCTATTTTACCTTCGAACAATGAATCTATTTGTTCGCGTAACTCATCGTAGTCAGAAACATCAGGTTGTTTTTCCTTAAGTTTCTTCGTCTTTTCTAAAAATTCAGCGAAAGCTTCACCCGCTTTTTCTAACATCGCGTCGGGGTCAATCGAAGAGTGCCGTTTTTTTAACTGTAGTTCTTCCAATCGGCCTACTAACGATTTTTCGGTTTCCGTTATAACTTTTATAACCTCGTCAAACTTCTTTGCTTGGTCAGAAATGACCGAGATACGTGCCTTTTGATATTCTAAAGCGACTTGGTGAGGAATCCAGAGACGGTCTGAAATTTTTATTAGTATTCTAAAGAAGTCATTACGAGCTGCTTCCGGTAGGCGGTACAAATTTAGTAGCGTATTCGTATCTAGTATAAATATGCAATGTTCCCATAGTTCTGAAAACTCAACGTCGTTCGGTCGGTAATGTGAGTAGAATATTTCTTTCATTATAGACCTTCTTCTACGGACTTTAATACTCTTCGTTCAATCCCGAAGAAGAATATCATCATTCCCCTTTAAATTCAAGCGAACGTGTTTGAGGAACCCCCCTTTCACCTTGAACCCCCGCCGACGATATGCTAAATTACCGCCGCGAAAGAGATACGGGCGGCTAGCTCAACTAGGCAGAGCAACTGACTCTTAATCAGTAGGTTGAAGGTTCGATTCCTTCGCCGCCTAATCCGAAAGGCGGGCCTAACGGCTTGCCTTTTCCATTTCCGTTTCTTATTATCGAACCCGTGAACCCTCGGAATCTCGTGCTCGCATCCACCTCGCCCCGGCGCCGCAAGCTCATGGCCGAGGCGGGGCTTACGTTCGACGTAGTCGCGCCCCGCTACGCCGACGAGGAGAAGGCCGCGCGGGAAGAGCCGGCCCGACTCGTTGAAAGGCACGCGGCGGCGAAAGCCAAATCGGTCGCCGGCGACCACCCGGGCGCCCTCGTAGTCGGCGCCGATACCATAGTCGTCGTGGACGGCACCGTCCTCGGTAAACCGGCCGACGAGGCCGACGCGAGGCGGATGCTCGCAACCATCGCCGGGCGAGACCACCTCGTTTACACCGGCGTCGCCGTCGTGGACGCGGCTGCCGGGGCGGCGGAGATAGGTCATGAGGTTACAGAGGTGACCGTACGCCCCCTCACCGCTGACGAAATCGCCCGCTACGTCGCCACCGGCGAACCCCTGGACAAGGCCGGTGCGTACGCTATCCAGGGGATAGGCTGTTTTATCGTAGAGCGGATAGACGGCGATTACTTCAACGTCGTCGGGCTTCCGATGGGCCTTCTGGCCCGGCTCCTGAGGGGGTTCGGTTACGAGGTTTTATAACCCGCCTTTACCGTGGAAGTCGAAGAGCTGAAATCTCTGGTCGAGAGGATAAAGCGGCCGCTGGATACGGCCCGACGCCTGGGCGCCCGCGGCGAGGGCGTCGTCAAAGACCTCGACGCGAGGGTCGTCGCGTGGGCGCGGGAGGGCGAAAGTTCGGCCGAGGGCCGTGCGCGCACCCTCTTCGGCGAACTGGCCGCCGTCTTCGGAGAGTCCGAGACCGGTTTCGCCGAGAAGGTCGCCCGGGCCGGGGGCGTCATATTGGAGCTAGAGGTCGTCCTGTCCGAAGCGCCGGAGGGTCTGGCAGACGCTTCTGATACTCCTAAAAAAGCGAAGACGAAGAAATCAGCCAGGCCGCTGAAGCACGACACGCCGGTCAAGTTCATTAAAGGCGTGGGGCCCCGGCGCGCCGCCGACTTCGCGGCCCTGGGCGTCGAGACCGCCGGTGACTTGCTCCGTTTCTTCCCCCGTACGTATCTGGACAGGTCCCGCCTGAACGCCGTAAATACCCTGCGGCCCGGCGACGACGCCTGCGTCGACGTCGTAATCAAGGACATAAACGTCGCCAAGCCCCGGCCCAGGTTTACCATCGTCGAGGCCATCGGCTCGGACAACACCGGCTCGATTATATTAAAGTGGTTCAATCAGCCCTGGGTGGCCGAAAACCTGGCGGCCGGCGACCGGATAATGGTATCGGGCAAGGTCCGCGAGTACCGGGGGATGGAATTGAGCGTCACCGAATACGAGGAGTTCGACCCGGATACCGACCCCGAGTCCTTCGGCGGCATTATCCCGGTCTACCCGGCGAGAGGGGTCCTGAAGCAGAAACTCATCCGCAAAGTGGTAAGGACGGCCGTCGAATCGCTGGCCGAAAGGACGCCCGACCCGGTACCATCGGCGGTCTTGGAGCGCAGCCGTATGCCCTCGCTGCCCGACGCGATTCGGGCGGTTCACTTCCCTGAGACGTCGGACGCGGCGTGGGCGGCCCGGCGCCGCTTTGCGTTCGAAGAGCTTTTGACGATGGAGTTGGGCCTGGCCCTTCGCTACGCCGATGGGCGCCGGCGAACCGGCCCGGTTATCAAGACTAAAGGTGTATTACGGTCCCGCGTCAAGTTGCCGTTCGAGCTTACGGCGGCCCAGATGCGGGTCCTAGCCGAGATAGACAGAGACCTGGCGGCACCGTTTCCGATGCAGCGGCTCCTCCAGGGGGACGTCGGTTCGGGCAAGACGGTGGTCGCTTTTCTGGCGATGCTCTCGGCGGTGGAGGCGGGATACCAGGCGGCGATAATGGCGCCCACCGGCTTACTCGCCGAGCAACACTGGCGTACGATAAACGACCTGGCGGCCGGCGCGGGCGTTCGCTGCGAACTCCTCACTGGCGCGACGCCGCCGAAGGTCGCGACGCGGATAGTGGACGAGCTGGCGGCGGGCGAACTCGAGACCGCCGTTGGCACCCATTCGCTCATCCAGGAACGGGTCGGTTTTGCCCGCCTCGGTCTCGCGATTGTCGACGAGCAGCACCGTTTCGGCGTCGTCCAGCGCGGCGCCCTGGGGGAGAAGGGCGAGAACTCAGACATGAAGGGCGAACGCCCTAACGTCCTAGTGATGACGGCGACGCCGATACCCCGGACCTTGGCCCTGGGGCTGTACGGCGACCTGGACATCTCCGTCCTCGACGAGATACCGCCGGGCCGCGGCGAAGTCGAGACCGTCTGGCTGGCCGAGGACGAGCTCGAAACGGCGTACACGACGGTTCGGGACGAGTTGGCCCAAGGGCGACAGGCGTACGTCGTCTACCCGCTGGTCGAAGAGACCGAGAAGCAGGAGCTGAAGGCGGCCAAGGAGATGTTCGAACGCCTGAGCGGCGGTCCGTTCGCCGGCTACTCGGTGGCTCTGGTCCACGGCCGGATGAAGGGCGATGAAAAGGAGCACGTGATGAGAGGTTTCCGCGACGGAACGGTCGACGTTATCGTCGCGACCACTGTAATCGAGGTCGGCATCGACGTGGCTAACGCTACGGTTATGCTGGTCGAACACGCCGACCGATACGGGCTTTCGCAGCTTCATCAACTGCGGGGCAGGGTGGGGCGTGGAGCGCACCGGGCGCGGTGTGTCCTCGTATCGCCCGCCCAGGTAACCGAGGACGCGCGGGAGCGGCTGGAGACTATGGTCTCGACGACCGACGGGTTCTTGATAGCGGAGAAGGACCTGGAACTTCGGGGGCCGGGTGAGCTTCTCGGGACGCGGCAGCACGGCGTACCCGACTTCGCCCTGCGCGCCCTCTTCCGCGACCGAAAACTCTTGGAGAGGGCCCGGGAAGAAGCGTTCGCTATAGTCGAAAAAGACCCGAGGTTAGACGCCGCCGACCACGCGGGGCTGAAACGGAAGCTAATCGAAGAATACGCCGACCGACTTAACCTGGCGGAAGTAATGTAAAACCCGCCTGACGGCGGGTTTCGTGTGCCTGTAATCACCTACCGGGGAATGCAACTCATACGCTTGTGGAGTCCTTATATTATACCGCTTGACCGCTTTACCGGAAGTTAACCCGCCAAAGCCAGCTTGGACCTCAACGATGCTATTCTGGAGCGTAAATGCTTCACCTGTCGCCGCATACTTTCGCGTTTGTAGCGCCTGTAGTGGCGCTTCCTGAACGCGAGCTTCACGAGCAAGTTCGATAATTTACGGACACGGAAGTACCCGACGATATCGAAGCTGAACAGGTACTTCATCTGGAGCATAAACCGTCCGAAAAAGTGAGAGGCTCTATCGACTTCGTACTGGGTTATGTGACCGGCTTCGCGTTCCTCTTCGAGCTCTCGACGTATCCACCGCAACTCAATAATCCATACGATGACGATAAGGAGTACGAACAGCGCGGCGACGCCCCAGTGAATAATGGTCGAGAGGAATATACCGGCGACAAGAGCGTCACCCGGCAAACTCACCAGTAGGTTATGGAGTCCGTGAGCCGTCATCGCGGCGAATAACCCGAGTAGCGCTAGAATAATGCCGAAGAACCAGTTGCGGGACATACGCGCAAGTCCCAGGCCTATCCCCGTCAGGGCCGTGAAGAAAGCGTGATTCATCGCGAAGATGAGAACGCGCAGGACGAACACGACGCCCATGTTGACCGTGTCGCCGGCGCCGGCGATGTACAATATGTCTTCCACGAAAGCGAAACCGATACCGACGACTGCTCCGTATATCATACCATCGAGGACGTCGTCGAACTCGCTTCGGAGTATCAGAAAAACGATAAACAAGGCGCAGGCTTTGGCCGTCTCCTCAATCACCGGCGCGATGAGTACGGCGCCGAAGAAATCTACGGCGAGGGGCCCGGCGAAGACGCCTATCGGTATTTGTAGGATGGTCGAGAATATCAAGGCCGCCACCACCGACGGTACGGCGCCCCATATGAATATCAAGAGTAGCAACCAGACCGGCTCTTTTTCGAACCTGTCTATCCACCATATTATAAGCAGGTTGATTACCGTGGTAACCGAAACGGCGAAAAACGCCATTAACGCATATTCCATAAAGACTCCCTCCCGTTTAGGCGTTACCCATTAAGACGCGTGGGCCAACTTCGTTCGAACCGCTGCCACCCGCGCCCGTATTTGTTCGACGCGGTCGCCCAGCTTCTTCCTGGGTTTGTGCTCGTAAGCCCGTTTCTTGAAAGCAAGTTTGACGAGCAGGTTCCGCAGTTTCCTCAGCCGGAAGTATCCGATTATATCGAAATTAAACAGGAATTTAAACTGTAATTTCAGTCGGCCCGAGAAGCGTATCAGGTTGTCCACTTCGTATTGCGTTACGTGCCCCGCGTCGACCTCTTCAGCCAGCTTACGCCGGACCCAGCCCATTTCTATTACCCACACGACGATGACCAGGGCGACGAAAGCGGCGCCCGCCGTCCAGTGGATGAGGATGGAAAACGCGACGCCCATAATCTGGATTTCGGTCCCTGGGATACTTACCAGGAAGTTGTGTGCGGCGTGGGCCGCCATCGCGGCGAGCAGCCCGAAGAACGCATAAAAAATCCCCAGGAGCCAGTTTCCCGACAGGCGCGCCAGCCCCAGCCCGATCCCTGTCAGGGCGGTGAAGAAGGCGTGGTTCAGCGCGAAGACGATAACCCGGAGGAAGAAGACAAAACCCATCGCCGCGACCCCGCCCTGGACAAGCGTACCCATCAGATAAGTGATGTCTTCGGTGTAAGCGAAGCCTATGCCGACGGCCGCACCGAAAATCATGCCGTCGAGGATATCGTCGAACTCTTTGTATAGGACGAGGAAAAGCACTAAAAGGGCGGCCGCTTTGCCGAGCTCTTCGATAAAAGGCGCGCCGAATACGGCATACGCCGGCATCATCGCGTTCGGTCCTACGATAACGTAAAGCGGTATCCCGGCGAAGACCGAGAATATCATCGCCGCGACGATGGCGGGGATGGCTCCCCAGAAGAAGACGAGGACGAGTAGCCAGATGGGTTGTTTTTCGAATCTATCTATCCACCAGACTATCGCCAGGTTTATAATCGTCGTGACCGATACGGCTATTATGCCCAGTAGTAGGAAGAACACGCGTTCGCCCTTTCGGCGGTTGGAATCTTAAAGCAGGATGTTGTGGATTTTAGCGTAACGCCGGTGGTTCGGCAAGGAGAAAACGGGCGGACGAAAAGGGGAGGCTCAGCACGCGTGGCTACGCCGTCTTTAGAGCTTCGCCGACGATTTTAATGGCTACGTCGATTTGTTCTTTGGTAATCACGAGCGGCGGCGCGAAGACTACTGACCCCGCTCCGGCGGTCTCCACTAGTAGGCCGGTTCGGCGGCACTCACTTACGATTGCGTCGCGCCGCGGACCGTCGGGCTCTTTCGAATCCGGGTCCTTTATTACGTCCAACGCTATTAATAAACCTTTACCCCGGACGACCCCGCTGAAGTCGTAGTTTTCGGGCAGTCCTTCCAGCTTATCCGTCAGGTAGCCACCCATCGACCGGGCGTTGGCGGCGAGTTCCCGTTCTACTAGGTCGACCGCGGCGCCGGCGGCCGCGATGTTTATGGGGTCTGCGGCGCCGGTGCGTCCGGTCTCGTCCGCGGTGCGGCGGCTTTTATACATGACCGCGCCCAGCGGCATACCGGTTCCCAGCCCGCCGCCGCAGACGATTACATCGGGCGCGAGTTTATAATACGCCGACGCGAACAGCTTACCGGTTCTGCCGAACCCGGTTACCGTTTCATCGGCGATGACCAGCATCTTACGTTTCTTTGCGAATTCGGCGAGCCCAACGGCGAAGTCCGGGTCCGCTGGTGCGAACCCGCCGCCTGCGTGGAGGGGTGGGAAGACCACGGCCGCGACCTTATCGCGGTACTCGTCTCCATCGAGTAGCTCGATACACTTTTCCAGGCACTCGACACCGCAATCGTCCGGGTCTTTGCCGACCGGGCAGCGATAGCAGTCGGGATACGGCAGCGCGACCGCCAGTCCCACAGGGTACAGGGGTTGTTCCGTGAAAACGGCGATGCCCGGGCGACCGGTCGCGGCCCGGGCGCTTTCCACCGCCATTGCGAGCGCCGACTCGCCCGAGCACGTGAACGATACGGGGCCCAGGAAGCGCCCCGGTGCCGCCGAACGTAACCGCCCCGCCAGTTCGACGGCAGCTTCGTCAACGTACGGAAAGCCGTATGAAACGGTTAGCCGCTGCGCTTGTTCGATGACCGCCCGGACGACCGATGGGTGGGCGTGTCCCGTCTGGTTTCCATACAACCCAGACGCGAAGTCGAGATAGACGTTCCCGTCGACGTCAATGACGCGGGCGCCGGCTGCTGATTCGACGGCCAGGAGCGAATCGCCGGACCGGTTTAGGCGTTTGAGGGCTCCGGCGAGCAGCTTGCGGGCCGCCGGCCCGGGGTACTCGGTACGGACGTGGGGTTCGCTGGGCAAAGCCAACCTTTCGGTTACGATACGGCGATGAGGGGCCGAGCCGACCCCTCACGCGAGCGAACTTGCGCCAGGGAGGATTCGAACCTCTGACCTTCGGCTCCGGAGGCCGACGCTCTATCCAACTGAGCTACTGGCGCGTTCTAGTATTTTCCTAACTACTAAAAACTAAACTCTAAACACTAATCGGGGTGGAAGAGGGGATTCGAACCCCCGGCCTTCTGATCCACAGTCAGACGCTCTTACCGGCTGAGCTACTTCCACCGTAGGACCGAGGGTCGCTTTGCCCTCGTACACAATATATCAAAGAAACGTGCGTAAGTAAAGGGGTCAGTTGCGCGCCCGGCAGGATTCGAACCTGCGACCTACGGATTAGAAGTCCGTTGCTCTCTCCAACTGAGCTACGGGCGCGAAATGTCGGGTAATGATAACGCGGGTACGGGGGGATGTCAAGGGATAGAGGGAATCGTTCGACGGGTTCGGCGACGTATTCGAAACGCGTTGGGAGAAAATTAAATGGCATGCGGCATTGGCCGCGGCCGTTCTTTCCAAGCCTTCGTCATCGGTTAAAGACGATTCGAAGAAGACCGCGAAAGAGGGGGATACTTACGGCTTCGACATAGATATCGAGGCGTCGGATTCCGAAGACGCTTGGAAAAAAGTAATGGAAACGTGGAAGCGGGATGTACGCCGTACGGGGATAAAGAAAAACCCGTGATTTATTGAGGCGCGCTTTCTAGTATCGCGTGAGAGATGCAGCCGAACGCAAGGATAATGGGAAGGAGTATTACGAAAAATAATATATAGCCGACATTGAAATATACTACTGCATCATTTAGGTCACCACCGGCCTCCTTAAAGCATTTTATTTTTTTGAATCGTTCACGTAAATAAACGGGAAAAAAGACGATAAACAAAAGTATAAAATATACGGCCCACTCAGTGAATTTCGATTCTTGTGAGAAAACGCCGAGCTTACGCAAGTTATTAAAATCGAGGTAAGTATAGCACGTGATACAGATTAAGAAGACAAAGCCCCAAAAAATACTACACCACATATATACAACCTCCTTACACGCTTATTAGCACAACGACGAACCGATATCAACCGAAAAGAGCAATAAAATTTGAGATGTCCGGCTTCGGCGACATAGGGAGTGCGGTCTACTCGATCCTCGGAATCGGCGAAAGCGTACTGAACCACCTGGACGACGTCCCGAAGAACGAGGCGCGGCGGCTCATCCTCGTCCCGGGGGAGGGCGACAAGTACACGTTCGTGATACAGCCGGAGGACGCTCTCGGGCCTGCGGGTTCGGGGACTTACGCGGTCGTCGAAACGCCCGGGCAGCTCCCGATCTACCAGTTCATGGGCCGGGGCGAGCAACGTGTCGCGATACACGGGCTGCTTAAGGGCGCCGATGCGTACACCGACTACCTGATGTTCGAGGAGTGGAAGCGCTGGGAGATGTCAAGGGGGTGGGAAAATCGACCGGCTTAATTATCTTTCCGTCATCGTGATACAGTCTTCCGGGCATACGTCCAGGCAAAGCCCGCAACCGTAGCAGTTGGCGGGATCGACGTCGAGCTCACCGTCGACCATCTTACGGGCGTTGAAGTAGCAGGTCTCCTCGCATACGCCGCAAAAGGTGCAGGTTTCCATGTCGGTCTGTTCGATAAAGCGGCCCTTATCGCAATCGTACTCGTCGCTCCGGAAGTATCCACAGCAGTCGTCGCAGCAGAAGCAGATACCGTCAGTTACGGTCCTATCTTCAGGATTGCGAAACGGTCGGGCAACGAGAAGCTTCTCTTCGGCTTCGGTGAATATGCCCTCCACGAAATCTCTTGTGACCTCGTGGAGCCCGGACCCTGAACCCTCGTCGTATTCAGAAAAGATAAGACAGACGTCCATGCGGGAGCGCTCGCAGCCCGGTCCCCCTTCCCGGCATCCGCAGTTGGACACCCAGAAGCGATCATGTTGGTCCGCCAGCTTGCGCGCCTCGCCGCGGGTGCAAACGTAATGGATAGTAGGCTCTTGTTCACCCATATCTATCTCCTCAGGTTCGGGACACCATCTCGACGCAATCCTCCGGGCAGACGTCGACGCAGAGGGCGCAGCCGAAGCAGTTATCGTCCATGACCGACAGTTCCCCTTCTACGATTTCGCGGGCGCCGTAATAGCAGACGTCGACGCACGTCCCGCAACCGGCGCAGGAACCGGCGTCCGTACGTTCGACGTACTTCCCCTTGTCGGATTCGTACTTCCCGTCTTTCGTAAAGTACCAGCAGCAGTCGTCGCAGCAGAAACATATTCCCTGGACGCGGCTTTTATCGTCCTCGTAGCGGAAGGGCCGGGACACGAGGTGTTTCTCCTCGGTCTCCTTGAGAATCCCCTGGACGAATTCCCGGTCGACTTCCCTAAAGTCGGAGCCGGTGCCGCCCATCTGCGGGTCGAAGAAGAGGCAGAGGTCGAGGCGGGAACGCGAACACCCGTCGCCTTCCTCGCGGCACCCGCAGTTCGAGACCCAGAACCTGTCGAACTGGTCGACCAGCTCTCTGGCCTCGCCGAGGGTGGATACAAAGTGAAAATGGGGTTCTTCGGCCTTCATCGGTTCCTCCTGGGTTCGTTTAACGGCGACAGTATAAACAAACGTTTTATTATGAGGTAGTTATATTTCTTCGGCGAGGCCGACGCGGATGATTTCGGCGATAAAGCTTTCGGCGCGTTCTTCGATGGTGGAACCGGTTACGCGTATGGCCTGGCCGGTAAGACGGTCTACCTGGCGGGGCATGTTGTTCAGGTATTCGTCGACGGTTTGGTCCTGGGCGAAGAACGAGTTGTCCTTCATCGCCGTGACGATGTCGAGGGCCGTCCCGGAGAACTTATCGCCGTTGATATCTATGCTGTACGTCCTGGCCGTCATACTGGCATTCCCCCTTCGCCGAGGGTGGCTACGTAGTGAAAATGGAGCTCTTCGTTTTCCATTGACTCCTCGCACTCCTATTTAAGTACCTGGTCTCCGATAAGTTAGGAACGTTTATTTTTATATGCTCGAGGGCATCAATTAAACTCCAAGCTTTCAAGGTTCCAGCGGTCGTTACCTTCGTATTTAAGAACGGCGATGTAATTAGTTCTTGTCGTAGTACCATGAGCGTTTTCTATGTCGAAGTAAGATATAACTTCGTAGCGGTTTTCCCCTAATTCTGTGGAAGTTATGTCGACGGAGTGCCACGGCGGGAATTCCGCGGTCTCGGGTGCCTCTAATCTACCCTTTACGAATTCCTCGCTCATTAAAATCTCATCGCCGGGAAGAGAAACATCGTGTTCCTTAGCTTCCTTAAATAATTTAATATTACTCGCTATGAGCCATATCGCGATTCCGAGCGCAAATACTTTGAAAATAATGCCGATTATTACTATTGGCTTTTTTAACGTATTAACCTCTTTCTTCTCGTCCATTAACCGTCGCCGCCCTCCCGGCACCCGCAGTTCGAGAACCGGAATCTGTCGAATTGGTCGACTAACTCTCTGGCCTCGCCGAGGGTGGCTACGTAGTGAAAATGGGGTTCTTCGGCTTTCATTGTTTTCTCCTCAAAGAAGTCCGTTGCTCTTTCCAACTGAGCTACGGGCGCGAAGTGCGGTAATAATAGCGCGGGGGCGGGGCGGTGTCAAGGGGGGGGCGTTGGCGTATTTATATAAGGAATACTTACAACGCCGTAAACCAATCACACAAAGACGCTACTTGATCCGGGTCAGTTAAGTTGGCAGCGTTGCTTAACGTCCTTGTTCGTAGTTGTTCCCATATCTCAGCGGCCATTTCGTTGACAATAGCAGCTCCCACGAATAATGTACGCGGGTTTAATTCCTCTTTTGAAAACTCGGTTCGGATCCTCGACAGTGCTGTTCGTGCGGTCTTCCAGTGCTCATCGGCCCCCGCTGGATCGATACCGCCTTTTAGTTCTCCGAGGGCGATATAGTCCCTGGGGTTATTTATACTAACTCTGAACCTTGGACCATCGCATTTCAATAAGACGATATCGATTTGCTTCCTTACTAGGGGTACCTTTATGTTATATACGGCTGTGCGTTCTTTTCTGTCCCGTACCCAATGAACGGCCTTGAGGTCCGATTCTATATCGGCGTTGCCTGCTGGCGAGTGGGCCCAGGTTCTACTTCCGGAACGAAGATAATCGAATTCTATCTCCCTTATGGCGAGCGCGGATAGAACAGCTGTTGTGAATTTACGCCTACCTAACTCGCCTGCTAGGTTCCGTATTTGACCGCCTAGAGCGTCTCCTTTGGTCAGTAGGAAACGGTAAACGAGTTCCTCTACGAAGGCTTCCCCGGCCGGCTCCAGGTATTCGTTGATAAATTCCTGTATTGCGCCGCCTAAATCTTCGGCTTCCATATAACCTTCAGCTTTCTCCGATATACCGGCGGCCCTTAATAATGACGGTTTTATATCGGAGAATCCTAGTAAATCTATTGGCGCCGAAGCTCTACTCGCCGTAGCTTTTAGGGCTCTGGCCTGTTCTACGTACGGCGACCCGAGTTTGTTTTTCTCCAATGCTAGAGCGACAAATCCGGCCCGCGTTGCTTCATAAGTCGTTACCAGCGATTCGCTGTTCGATAGGTGATTCACATGCGGTGCCGGTGGATTCATTCTGGCTTCCTCCATACGTAAACGCACTTCCGCAAAGTTTTGCGGCCGTGCCTTCCCATTTGTTGGCTGCTGTTACCTTTACCGTTCGGGACCAAAAGGATATTTTCTATATCGAACCCTAACCTCTCCGCGATATCGGATAGTATTAAGTCGACCGAGATCATAGCGCCAGCGTACCTAACGTTGTCGTTGACCATGAAGATCGCGGACCCGGGTTTCAGTACGCGTAAACACTCGGCGATAACGCAAGCCATTTCGTAGAAGTACCCTCGGACCATTCTAGGTATCCCGTTATTATTTAATACCCCTCGTTCCTTCTTGCTTTCTAGATAACTTAGGATTGTTTGGAGGAGTTCTTGCGCGTCGGCGCTTTCCACAGCACCTACCCACTTAGAGTTAATCGATAGTAAGTCCTTCGCCCGGTTCTCAACCGTACAGCTGACCATTTCTTGCCGTAAAATCGCCAATTCTTCCTCGCTAAGGCCGAGTAATGCTAACTCTAAAGCGTACGTTCGTGTGTAGTCGTACCGGTTACAGTAAGGCGGCGAAGTGAAGATTGCGCTGTACGTATCAGCTGGTAGAGATGGTAAAGTGTTAAGGCACGAGCCCCGGTATAGGTTGATCGCGCCGCGCGTTAGCGCCGCCGATGTATATTCGAGTCTTTCGGTTCCTTTGACGTCCGTTAAGATTTCTTTCAATTTGAGTGTTACCGCTTCGTCGAAATCGAGTATCTCCTTCTTCTCGAATTTTTTAGATCCGCGCTGCCGGTTCGCCCTGTGGTCCCAGCGAAGGTACTGCCCATCTTTACTCGTGTAACTAACTGATTCGAGAACGCATAAAAGCGCGAATTGTAGAACCGAACGAACTCGTTCGTTCGTGTTACTGTACGCTCCAATGTATTGTCTAATAGCGGTCCGGGTCTTGGGTGGGTATGCGTTCTTCGTGATACGGAGTTCGTTGAACGACGTTCCCTGTTCCGATTCCTTCCAAGACCGATCTTTTATCCAGCTATTGAGTGCGGAGAAATCGTCCTCGGTAAATCCCGACTCGAGCAGGAGTCTTGCTCTAACGACTTCTTGGGCTATCGGGAGTAATTCTATACCGTCGGCGTCTAACCCCAACGTGCTTGCCGTAAATAAAGCGGTTCCTATACCAGCGAAGGGGTCTAAAATAGGGCCTTCTGAGATAAAGTAATTTTCAACTAGGTACTTTATTAAGTCGGCGGAAAAGGCTTCCTTGAACTTATACCAGCGGTATATTGGCTTCTTTTTATTCGCTTGGAAGCTGACGAGTGCCCGTTTTAGTCTTGGGTCCTCCAGGAACCTATCCTCGAACCGCTTCGTCAGCTCGGCGTTGCACTCGTTAATATCGTCGAGCGGGGCTTCGTTTAACGTTTTTTCCGTAACTGCTGAGTTCATTATGTTTTTTCAGATCTAGAGTAACCGATAGTATTATAGGTTACGTACATTCCCCTGTCAACCATACCTCTCCTTAATAATCTCCCTTGATAAATCCCCGCCCCGTCGTTAAAATGGCCGCGGCGGTGGATTGATAAGGCGGCGACGAAATTAGAACCCGCCTGGAGGTTTAACGTTTGTATTTCGATAATCGCATAAAAGCCCAAGCCGCAGTGATGGAACGGGACGGCCGGGTCGAGTTTAACGCCGACGACATGAAAGCGATACTCGAGCCGTACCTTTCGGAAGCTCAGAAACAGGCCGCCGACGGGGAGTGGTGGATAACCGTCCGCAACAGTGATGGCAAATTCATGATTATTCACGTATTTAAGAGGAACGGCGTTTACGTATCGATGGAGCGGGAGGACCGTTAAACCTGAGTCGGGTAGTCTTAAAAACTAAGGCCGGTCTTTTGGCGTAGCGGCGTTTTGAAGAAGGATAAGACAAGATACCTCGTGGCGGTATTCGACGCCCTCGTAGTCGCGGCGGCCTGGTGCGCCGCTTGGGCGATACGCTGGCCGATACTCGACCACATCCCATACCCGTATCACACCTTCACCTTCTACCTGAAGGCAGTACCGGCCGTCGTCGTCTGGCTCGTCGTCGCGGAGGCGCCAGAGAATTCGGCCGACGGGAACGTCGCTGATATTCTCGAGCGGCGGGTTAGGTTGTTCGGCGCGGGTTTCTTCGTACTGGAGGAATTTTAAGGGGAGAATGAAGCTTCGTAAATAGTTTGGGAAAGACCACCTAATAGCAATATTATCGGGAAAAGTATAAGGAAAAGCGGAATGTAGCCTACGCCGAAGTAAAAAGTAGCGTTGTTTACGCTCCCGCCGGCTTCTTTAAATCGTTTAATACTTTTAAATCTATTAATTAGATAAAAAGGGAATGCGATAATGAAGACCAATATTAATCCACCGAACCAATGTAAAAAATTGGAATCCTCGGGGAAGACGCCGATTTTGCGTAGGTTATTAAAGTCTAAATAAATATAAATTATTACTAATACCCAAAAAACGAAGCCCCAAAAGAGACCGCACATAACTACAACCTCAATGTCTTTACACGTCCTCGAACGCGATAGATAACCGATATCAACCGTAAAATGCGAGAAGGTTTAAGATGCCCGGCTTAGGTGACATAGGTGGCGGCGTTTACTCTATCCTCACGTTCGGTGACTATTCCTAATATAGCTACTTAATAGCCGTATGTATTATAGTTTACTTATTTTCTTCAGTCAACCCCCAACATCCCCCTTGATAAATCCCCGCCCCGTCGTTAAAATGGCCGGACTAATGGGGCGCCCGTTTGAAGAAGGATAAGACAAGATACCTCGTGGCGGTACTCGACGCCCTAGTCGTCGCGGCGGCCTGGTGCGCCGCCTGGGCGATACGCTGGCCGATACTCGACCACATCCCGTATCCGTACCACACCTTGACCCTCTACCTGAAGGCCGTGCCGGCCGTCGTCGTCATCTGGCTCGTCGTGGCGCGGGTGGCAGGGCTCTACCCGGCGTCGCCCGGCGTCTACCGCATCGACGAGCTGAAGCGGGTCATCGCCGCGAGTTGTATTGCCTTCATCGCGACCCTCGCGGCGGTCATATACTTCCGCCAGTACGACTTCGCCCGGTGGGTCGTCTTCATAACCGCGTTTCTCGCCGGGTTCGGGCTGTACTTCAACCGGAAGCTGATGAGCCGCGTCAGACACGGCCTCTACGCCCGCGGTATCGGGCGCAAGCGGATACTCATCTACGGCGCCGGCATAACCGGGATACGGCTTGCCCGCCAGGTCGCCGAGAGCCCGTGGGCCGGCCTCGAGGTCGTCGGCTTCCTCGACGACGACAAGGACAAGGCCGACCTGGTCGTCGACGGCTTGCCCGTCCTCGGGGCCGGTATAAGTATAAACCGCATCATAAAAGAGAAGAAGATATCCGACGTTTACCTGGCGATACCGTCGTTCACCGGGCGGGACATTATCCGGGTAATCGAGCGAACCGAAAACCGCCGCGTCGCGTTCAAGGTGGTGTCGAACCTGTTCGCGTCCCTGACCGCGTACGAAAACATCGAAGAGGTCCCGGGTCTGCCGATAATAGACATCAAGAGTACGGAACTCCGGCCGTTCCAATGGTTTATGAAGGAGTTCCTGGACAAGACGTGCGCCGTGATTTTGATACTGTTGTTTCTGCCGGTCTGGGCGGTTATCGCCGTCGGGATAAAGCTAGACTCTAAGGGGCCGGTACTCTTTCGCCAGCGGCGGGTCGGGTTGAACGGCCGCGAGTTCAATATGTACAAGTTCCGGACGATGTACCCGACGGTCCCGAAGTACCAGGAAGCGCCGTCCGGCGAAGATGACGTTCGGGTTACCCGGTTCGGGAAGATACTCCGGAAGCTGGCCCTGGACGAGACGCCCCAGCTCATAAACGTACTGCAGGACAAGCTGAGCATCGTCGGTCCGCGACCGGAGATGCCGTTCGTCGTGGCCAAGTACGACGATTGGCAGCGGCGCCGGCTCTCGGTCCGCCCGGGCATCACCGGGCTCTGGCAAATAATAGGCCGTAAGGACCTGCCGATGCACGAGAACCTCGATTACGACTTCTACTACATTCAGAACCAATCGCCCTTGCTCGACCTCGTGATAATACTCAAGACGGTCCCGATAATATTCTTCCGACGTCCGCCTTACTGACGCAGATGAACGCTGAAACTACGCTGATGGACGCAGATACGCGCTGAAACTACGCTGATATACGCAGATACGGGCGGGTTGATAAGGATATGGCGATAAAGACGGTGTTCTTCGGTTCCCCCGAGTTCGCGCTACCGAGCCTGGCGGCGCTCGCGGACGACCCGGCGTTCGAGGTCCTGGTCGTTCTAACGAACCCCGACCGGCCGGCCGGGCGCGGGATGGATCTGCGGCCGACGCCTGTGAAGGCGCTCGCCGTCGAGAAGGGTATACCCGTCTACGAGACGACTGACCTGTCCGAAGAATCCTGCGCTGACGTTTACCCGGTGCTGCGGCGGGCCGACGTGAACGCGGTAGTCGCGACGAGCCACTTCGTCCCCAAGTGGCTCCGGGAGCTTCCTCCGTTCGGTTCGGTGAACCTGCACCCGTCGTTGCTTCCCCGGTGGCGGGGCGCCGCGCCTATCCAACACGCCCTGATGGCCGGCGACGGAGTCACGGGCGTGACGATAATACGAATCGTCAAGGAGATGGACGCCGGGCCGGTCCTCGCCCAGGTGGAGGAGCCGATTACCGCCGACGATACTTACGTGTCCCTCGCCGAAAGCCTGTCGAGGGTGGGCGCGGCTTTACTCGTAGAAACGATCAAGGGGCTCGAAAAAGGGACGGTGGCGCCGCGGGAGCAGACCGGCGAGGTTACGTACGCGCCGAAGCTTACTACCGATGACCGGCGCATCGATTGGTCCCGGCCGGCCGAAGAATTGGAGCGGCAAGTCCGCGCCCTTTATCCGAAGCCGGGCGCTTTCTTCGAGTTCGGAAGCACCCGCGTCCAGTTATTAAAAGCGGCCGTCGACGGTAAAGCTTTTACGAGTGAACCGGGGCGCGTTGCGGGTGTTACCGACGCCGAGGTAATCGTCGAGTGCGGTGTAGGGCATTTGACGTTGGCCCGCGTAAAACCCGCCGGGAAGGGCGAGATGAGCGCCGGAGATTTCGCCCGGGGGCGCCGCGTCGAAATCGGGAGTAGATTCAAGTAAACGGCGAGCGAGGAGTACGGATATGGTATATTTCGACGAGCCGGGCCCGAAAAACACGGACGTTACCTTGGACGTCGCTGTAACCGCGTGTAAGGAACGCGGGATAAAGCACCTGGTCGTGGCTTCGACTGTGGGCTCGACGGCGGAGAAGGCGACCGAGTTGGTAAAAGGGACCGACGTCCGCGTAATCGCGGTTACCCACAACACCGGCTTCCGGGACCCGGGCGCACAGCAGTTCGACCCGGATGTCAAGGAGAAAGTCGAGGCGGCCGGCGGCATCGTATATACCGGCACGATGGTAACCCGCGGTCTCGGGCACGCGATACGGTCGTCCACGGGCGGCTCCGACGAGTTGATAGTCGCCAACACGCTCAGGATGTTCGGCGAGGGGATGAAAGTCGTCGCCGAGATAGTGGCGATGGCGGCGGACGCCGGGTTGGTCCCGCCCGAAGACGTCGTGGCCGTCGCGGGTACGAGCAGGGGCGCGGACACGGCGGTAATCATCTCGGCGATGCCGTCGAACCGGTTCTTCGAGATGAGGATAAGAGAGGTCCTGGCCAAGCCCCGGGACTTCGAGCCGCGGGAACGGAACGTCAAGTTCGGGTATTAACGGGTGCTTGCGAAGGTGAAGGACGGAATAAATAAAGATACCTTAATCGTGGGCGGGCACATCGTGGACCCGGCGGCCGGATACGACGGCCCAGGCGACGTTCTCTTGTCCGGCGGTTCGGTTTTAGCCGTGGGCGAGGGATTGAGCCCGGAAGAGGGTGCCGAAGTCGTCGACGCAGCCAATTGCTACGTCTTCCCCGGTCTGATAGACATGCACGTCCACCTGCGGCAGCCGGGCCGCGAGGACAAGGAGACGATTCGGACAGGGACGATGGCGGCCGCGGCCGGTGGCTTTACGTCGGTGGTCGCGAAAGCGAATACTTTTCTCGTAATGGACAACCCGGCCGTTGTTGAGTTCGTCCTTTCGACGGCCGGGCGGGAAGGGTACGCGAACGTCTGGCCGGTCGGGTCTATCACCGAGGGCCTCAAAGGATACGGTCGGCTAAGCGAGGTCGGCGGGTTAAAGCGCGCCGGCGTGGTCGCCTTGTCCGACGACGGCGTCCCGGTCGTAAACAGCGACGTGATGGCCCGGGGCTTAGAGTATTCCACCGATTTCGGCGTACCCGTTATAACCCACTCGGAGGACTACGGCCTTTCAGGGGGCGGTTCGGTCGATGAAGGGTCCGTTTCGTTTTCTACCGGCCTGGCCGGTATCCCGCCGGAGGCCGAGGAGATACCGGTCGCCCGGGACGTCGAGCTTCAGCGGGCGTACGGCGGCAAACTCCACGTGGCGCACGTGAGCGCCGCCGGTACCCTGGACAGGGTACGCCGGGCGAAGGAAGACGGCCTGGATATCACCTGCGAGACGGCGCCCCACTACCTGACGTTGACGGCCGACCGCGTCGCCGGGTTCGACACGTACGCGAAGATGAACCCGCCACTTAGGAGAGAGGAAGACCGCCAAACCCTGTTGGCCGGCGTCGCCGACGGTACGGTGGATTGTATCGCCACCGACCACGCGCCCCATACGGTCTGGGAGAAGGCCGAGCCGTTCGCTGCCGCGCCCTTCGGCGTCGTAGGGCTGGAGACGTCGGTCTTTCTGGTATATACTTACCTGGTTAAAACGGGGGTCATTTCGGTCTCCCGGATGGTCGAGCTGATGAGCGCCAATCCGGCCAGGCGCCTGGGGTTGGAGGGTCGTGGAACGCTGGCGCCGGGCTCGTACGCCGACGTTACGGTCTTCGACCCGCGGCCCGGGTTCGTGGTAGATAACGACGAGTTCAAGTCGCGGGGGAAGAACTCGCCGTACGTCGGCGAGAGATTGAGCGGCAAGGTCGTACACGTCTGGGTAAACGGGCGGTGCGTCGTCCGCGGCGGCGAAATGGCAGAGGAATAGGTTATGCAGCACTTCATCGATCTATCGACGCTGGACCGGCCTTCCAAGGAGAAACTGCTCGAGGTCGCGTCAGAAATGATACCCTTGGCGGGCCGGCGGACCGACGTCGCGGCCGGTAAAATCCTCGCGACCCTGTTCTACGAGCCGTCGACGCGGACGCGCTTGTCGTTCGAGTCGGCTATGCTCCGGCTCGGCGGCCGCTGGCTCGGGTTCGCCGACGTGAAGGCTGCGTCGGTAGCCAAGGGGGAGTCCCTGGCCGATACGATTCGGACCGTCGACAAGTACGCCGATATAATCGCGATAAGGCACCCGGCCGAGGGGGCGGCCCTGGCTGCGTCGCTTTACTCGGACGTGCCGGTAATTAACGCCGGCGACGGCGGACACCTCCACCCGTCGCAGACCTTACTCGATATGCTGACGATACGTCAGGAGCTCGGCCAGCTTAACGCGTTGACTATCGTGTTGGTGGGCGACCTGCGCTACGGCCGGACGGCGTCGTCGCTGGCGCTCGCGATGGCCGATTTCCGACCCTACATAATAACCGTTACGCCGGAAGGGCTGGAGCTTCCGCGGCACATCTACAGGCGCCTTCGGGTCGATATGGGGATCAACGTGACCGAAACGCGGGACCTGCAGGAAGCGGCGCGGGCCGCCGACGTGTTGTACGTGACCCGGGTTCAGCGGGAGCGCTTCTTCTCGGACGAGGAATACCAGGCAGTCCGGGGTTCGTACGTAGTCGACGAGAGGCTCGTCGAGTCGATGCCGCCGGGCTCGATTGTCCTCCACCCGCTGCCGAGGGTGGACGAGATAACCGCGGGCGTGGACGGTACGGAAAAGGCCCGCTACTTCAAGCAGATGTTCTACGGCGTCCCGGCGCGGATGGCGCTCATAGCAATCTTGCTCGGTTTGGAAGAAGTCGAACTCACTTACGTAGAACCTGAACGCGAAGAGGTCGACGTTGAATGCCGGAACCCCCGTTGCGTGACGAAGACGGAGCCGTACCTACCGAGTTACTTCTCTCGGGTGGCGGGACGTACGGACCTGCTCTTCGGCGGGGAAGTCGCCGGCGTATTCAGATGTGCGTACTGTGATTACGAGGTAGGGGGGTAACGTACCGAAAGAAACTGAAGTAACTTGCCTATTAAAGGGGTTTATGCTATAAATGAGCGATTAATATTTTTAACGAAGGGGGTTTATGGGTAATTTACGTAGGTACTTCGCCGGGGTTTTGGCTTTCGGCGTTTTTTTTATCGTAATTAATTCCGCGTACGGCTTGTGGGCTATAGAGACCGTTGACGACGATGGAGGGTATTATATTGACGGTACGTATATCCTTTTAAATTCAGACGGAAACCCGGTAATAGTCTACGGAAAACAGGGCGGTTCTTACATCTGCGTTGCTACTTGGGACGGAGACGATTGGATAATCGAGGAAAGAGTAAACGAAGATTTTTCTGACGAATTCTCTGCGGCGATTGACGACGAAGGCCGGGTCCATATAGCTTATGCCTCTGATGGTTCGGAGCTAAGGCATCTCTATAATAACGACGACGTGTGGGTAGAAGAAATCGTAGATACAGAACACATTATAGTGGAAACATATCCTTCAATTGCCGTTGATTCGGGAAACCGTTTAGGTATTAGTTATATGGGCACATCGAGTAATGACTTACGATACGCGTATTTCGACGGGTATGAGTGGGTATGTGAAAACGTCACCGATTCTCTTCCTTACTTAATCAACGGTTACAGGTCTTCATTAGAGTTTGACAATGATGACAACCCTCATATTAGTTTTTTCATGAGGGACGGTTATCCCTACCAATTCGAGTTGAAATACGCGTATAAGGAAGGCGACGAATGGAACGTCGAAGTAATAACTACCGAACACCAACCTATGTACACTTCGATCGCTCTCGACGGAGATGAATGCCCGTGGATTGGTTTTTTAGATTATATTACTTCCCCCGAAATATGGGTCGCTAATAGAACGGGACCTGAATGGGAGACAGAATTAGTGTTCGAAGACGCGCTTTTTACGATTAACTCAGCTTTTGAAGCGGATAATTCGGGTATCCCTTATTTCGTTTATAGTGATGGATACGCGATTTGGAACGGCGAAGAATGGGATTCGTACGTAATTGACCCGGTTTATAATAACGAATACGCTAGCCTCGTTTTCGATGAATATAACCAACCGCACGTTAGTTACGCCGCAGCGGTAGATCGTTCACATTACGAACTTAGGTACGCATATTTCGAAAATACGCCTCCTTCGTCTTTCGACCTCACCGTGCCACCCGACGGCGAAATGGTTATCGAACCCGTAACCCTCGACTGGGAGGACTCGGCCGATGACGACGGCCATACGGTAACCTACGACGTCTGGTACGCTACCGACCCCTCCTTCGACCCCCACGACGAAGTCAACGAGCTGACCGATTCGACTTACAACATCCCAGAAGGTACTTTGAGCGATGATACGACCTACCACTGGAAGGTACGGGCGTGGGACGGTTACGACGAGACCTGGTCAGGGCCGGATGAGTACTGGTCGTTTACAGTAGATAACGAGCTTGACGTCCCGGTAACGGCCTTCTCTGCCGAGAGCACCCGCGACGGCGTCGAACTAACGTGGGAATGTAGCGAACCGGGCGTGGGGTTCAACCTCTACCGGTCCGAAGAAGCAACCGGGGCCCGTACCAGGCTACGGGAGATGCTTAACGCGGGGCTAATAACCGGCGAATCACCTTACGGCTATCTCGACGCGGCGGTGGAAGAAGGTACTACCTACGGTTATTGGCTCGAGGCGATAGACCTAAGCGGTTCGAGCGAGACTTTCGGCCCGGTAAGTTGCTCCGCCGGGATATTCGTTCCGAGTTCGTACGCCCTGTACCAGTCCCGGCCGAATCCGGCCCGGGGGGCAGCAGTAATCGCCTTCGACCTGCCCGAGGACGCGGACGTAACGCTAACTATATACGACCTGAGCGGACGGAAGTTAGCGACGTTGGTCGACGAGACCCTTCCGGCCGGTGCGTACGAACGGCCGGTTTCGGGACTCGCTCCCGGCGTGTACGTCTATCGGCTACTCGCGGGGGAGTTCAGTGCGTCCAAAAAGATGGTCGTGGTTGAATAAAGTGATGTGGGTGGAGATATTCGTTTCGCCTATGTAAACTAAGCAAACCGGCCCGTAGGGGCCGTTTTTTCTAGTCGCCGCGTGAGCGATGTTCAACGCTATTTCTCCTTCCCTTTCCGCCCCCGTCGTGTTATATATACCACCCTAGGGGAAACCAATAACCGCAAAGTTTTTGCCGTGATAAAGTAATTACGTTCGAGGAGAGATTATGGAACGAGAGTTCGTGCCTATCGCGCCGACGGCCTTGAAAGACGTGGACTGGGACAACCTACCGTTCGGTTTCATCCCCACGAAGGAGATGTACGTTTCCGAATACAAGGACGGCTGGTGGACAGACGGCGAGCTTATGCCCGTCGCCGGTTTCACCATCCACCCGGCCGCCAGCGCCCTCCACTACGGCCAGGCGATATTCGAAGGGCTTAAAGCTCGCGTAACTAAGGACGGCGAAATCGTCCTCTTCCGCGCCATAGACAACGGCAAGCGGATGGCCAAAGGCTGCCGGCGACTGATGATGCCCGAGTACCCTGTGGACCAGTTCTTCGACGCCGTCAAGAAGACGATTCTTGCGAACGTGGAGTACATACCGCCCCACGGAAAGGGCGAACTTTACATCCGGCCTTTCATCTTCGGCAGCGGGCCGGTCCTGGGCGTCGCCCCGGCGGAGGAGTATCTGTTTATGATATTCACCGCGCCGGTCGGGCCGTATTTCAAGACCGGCTTCAAGCCGATACGCCTCTACATCGAGTACCATTACCACAGGGCCGTCTGCGGCGGCGTAGGCGGCGTGAAGGCGGCCGGCAACTACGCCGCCGGGATGTACCCGGCCAGCCTAGCCAAGGAGAAAGAGTTCGCCGAGGTGCTCTACCTCGACGCCAACAACCACCACTTCGAGGAGGTGGGTGCCGCCAACTTCTTCCTGCTGCGCGGCGACGAACTGGCTACGCCTTCGCTCGGCGACGAGAGCATCCTGCCCGGGATTACCCGGGAGAGCGTTCTTACGCTGGCCGGCGATATGGGGCTCAACGCGGTCGGCCGCGACGTCCTGCGGGACGAAATCCACGGCGCCGACGAATGCTTCTGCACCGGGACAGCCGCCGTCATCACGCCCATAGGTGCGGTGCACGTCGAGGGAAAGGACGTTACCATCGGCGACGGCGGCGTGGGCAAATATACGAAGATGCTCTATGACAAGCTCGAAGGTATAATGAATAAAGAAGAGGAGGACAAGTACGGCTGGGTGGAGACGGTTGGTAAAATATAAACGCTCGCTAACTGTGAAGGGAAGGTGTCGGTTACGACGCCTTTTCTTTTAAACCGGGTTTGTGATATAATCGCCTAATGTAACGCGATTCGAGAGCAGAGACGGCTGGCGTTTTCACGCGGAGGTCCGATTATGAGAACAAAAGCGTTTTTATTGATTATCAGCGTGTTAGTAACGGTGTCGTTGTTCGTAGGGTGCGAAACGAGTACCGGGCCATCGGACGACGAGGGCGATATTGAACGTAGTATCGGAGAAGGCGGTAAGTACAACGCGTATTTTAGCCCGCTAGACTTCGGTTCCGGCGACCAGGATTCGCCGCCCGGCACCCTCGGCGGGCCCGAAGACGAGGCTACTCCGCCCGAGGGATGGTACAGAGACCCGCACGTAGGTATAACCTGGGACGCGTGGGTTCACTTTTCTGATGCGAATAACGCCGACGTTCTCGTTTATTGGTACATCAAGGGTAATATGTACGTCGACCGGGATTTCGACGGGGAATGGGAGCCGGGGAGTAAAAGTTTCGACTTGACGTGTACGAAAGAGGGCAAGTTCGTCAAACAGAACGACGAATGGGTCCTGACCCATATTACACCTGGCGAGTTCCGCCTTACTGAAGGCGACCAGACCGTTGAAATAGAAAGCGTCAAAATCGAGTCGACAAATTTCAATCGTACTTATACAGACCCGCAAGAGATGATACCGCTGGGCGAGCTGCCCCACTTCCAACCGGGCGACGAGGTTACCGTTACCGTGATGGCTACGAACGAATCCGACAAATGGACCCCCGAATGCTTCGCGTACATCCACCACGACTGGTGGCGGGAACCGATGACTAATACCGAGGCGGAAACTTACGTCAAGAAGTACACCATCGGCAGCGAGGAACGGGTGCACCACGGTTGCGCCGACGTACTGGACGCTCAGACGCTTATGACCGAGTCGGGCGACGATTACAACGGCTCGGCCTGGGCGATGCCATACCTGGTCGGCAACGTCCCGACGATTTAAAGTATTGTTCGCAAATCAAAGGCGCGGGTTTCGGCTCGCGCCTTTGATTTTATAGGGCCGGAGACGTCGTTTGCGTATATTCTCCTTGCCTACTGCCGCCCTTTTTGCTATTCTCTCCCCTTCGTTTGGCCAAATCGGTACGTAAGGAGCTGTGAATATGGACAAAGGATTTACGTTATGGTTCACCGGGTTGTCCGGCGCCGGGAAGACGACGGTATCGAGTAAGATCGCCGAGGAGTTGAAACGCCGCGGCCACAAGGTCGAGGTTCTCGACGGCGACGTCGTACGGACCAATCTGTCGAAGGGCCTGGGGTTTTCCAGGGAGGACAGGGATACCAACATACGTCGAATAGGTTTCGTTTGCCACATACTCACCCGCAACGGGGTGGTCGCGATCGCGGCCGCTATCTCGCCCTACGCCGAGATACGCCGGGAGAACCGGGAGCTTATAGGCGACTTCGTGGAGGTCTTCGTTTCGTGCCCGTTGGAGAAGCTGGTTGAGCGGGATACGAAGGGATTGTATAAGAAGGCGCTCGCGGGCGAAATCGACAACTTCACCGGCGTAAGCGACCCGTACGAGGAGCCGGAGAACGCCGAAATAATACTGGAGACGGAAAAGGAGACCGTCGAGGAGAGCGTCGCGAGGGTGCTCCGCGAGCTCGAGGAGCGCGGTTACACACAGGCGGCGCCGGACGACGGCTATTCCGAAGAGGACGAGAAGAAGATTCAGGAGCGGCTAGAAGCCCTGGGCTATATGTAAGTAAATGCGGCTCGTCGATTTACATACCCACACGACCGCCTCAGACGGTTCGTTCGCGCCTACCGAGGTCGTACGGATGGCCGCCGAAGCCGGGCTTGCGGCGGTCGCGATAACCGACCACGATACGGTCGCCGGGAACGCCGAGGCGGTCGAGGCGGGGCCGGTTTATGGCGTCGAGGTAGTCCCCGGCGTCGAGATATCGGTGAACCACGGTGGGCCGTCGTACCACATGCTCGGCTATTTCGTCGATTACGAATACGAGCCGCTTCTGTCGAACCTCGAGGCGATACGCCGTTTCCGGGACGAGCGGAACGAAAAAATCGTCGCTAGGCTGAACGAGCTGGATATGCCGGTTACGCTGGAGGAGATAGAAGCCGAGGCCCGGGGCGAAAGCGTCGGGCGGCCCCACGTCGCGGCGGTTCTTCTCCGTAGAGGTTACGTTTCGAGCACCCAAGAGGCGTTTGACCGCTATCTCGCGAAGGGAAAGCCGGCCTATATCGACCGGGACCGGCTCTCGGCCGCCGGGGGTATAGACCTTATCCGGGGGGCAGGCGGCGTAGCCGTCTTCGCCCACCCCTGTATTTATAAGTGGGACGACCCGGACGACTTGCGGCGGACCGTCGCCGAGTTCGCCGAGATGGGCGTCGTCGGGCTGGAGGGGTATTATTCGGGCCACACGCCCGAAGACGAACGGCGTATAACGGCGCTGGCCGACGAGTTCGGCCTGGTCGTTACCGGCGGAAGCGACTTTCACGGCGCGGCGAAACCCGAATTCCAGTTGGGTAGTGGGGCCGGGAACCTGGCGGTCTCTTACGAACACTTACAAAAGTTGAAGGAACGGTTAAAGGCTCGAATAGGGGTTTAGCAGGTGTGATTATAAAACGCACGGGCGGCGGTTATTAAACCGCCGTTTCGTTGAGACGGAGTCGTATAGATTATGGAGATTCGGCCTTACGAAGAGAAAGACGAAGAAGCCGTGGCTAAGCTTTGGCGCGAGGTGTTTTCCGACGACCCGCCGTGGAACGTACCGGAAGAGGATATCAAGCGCAAGCTCGAGGTTCAGCGGGAACTATTCCTCGTAGCGGCGATCGGCGAGGAAATAGCGGGTACCGCTATGGGAGGTTACGACGGACACCGGGGATGGGTTTATTGCGTCGCCGTTGCCCCGGCCCATCGGCGCGAAGGTGTCGGCCGCGCGCTTATGGAACGCGTTGAGGGGGACCTTGACCGGTTAGGCTGCCATAAGTTAAACCTTCAGGTGCGGCGGAATAACGAAGAGACCGTGGCGTTTTACGAGAGATTGGGATATTCCTTGGAAGACCACTTTAGTATGGGTAAACGATTGGAAAAGTAAGACTTACTGGGTAAACCACGGTCCCCGCTCGTTCTCACCAAAGACCTAACGCGCGCCTCGGTAAAAAATAAACGGGCCATACGGCCCGCTTTTTAATTATTCCGTGTCGTGTTATACCTCCACCTTAAACAGCCCCTTCAGGGCGAACCCGCCGACCACCGACAGTGCGAAGAAGACGATTATCCAGGAGAACCCGATTCCGAGTATGTAAAGCTGCGGCGGCGGATAAATCACTTCGACGGATTTTACGCCGGACGCCGATTCTATCGGCGCTTCGCCCGGGAACATCAACTGGTCGTAGATTCCCGACGCACGCATAGCGGGGATGCGCCGTACCGGCCCGGCGCCCACGATAACTTTCTTCGCCACTTCGCCCCCGTCGGCGGTTATCGTGAGCGTACCATTACCCTGTTCGTTCGCCCGGACTCGCCAGTCCACTTCACGGAGGCGTTCGATGCGGACAGGCGAAGCCTCGACCGTGAAGCCCTCGCCGCCGGACAGTGCTACGTCGTCGGGTATCCGTCGGTCGAAGACGGCTTTGACGATGAACGCCTGACCCGGCTCCATAGGAGCCGCGCCGTAGCGCAGGTTGAGCTGAATCATTATGAGGACGATCGGGACGATGATAAATATAATCGGCACGACCGAATATTTCAGGTAGGTAAAGTTCGCTTTCAAAATCCCCTTCTGGGCGGCGAACATCAACGGCAGGTCGTCCCGGTAGAGCCGTATCTGGAGCAGATAGCCTTTGATGAGGTCTTTGGCCGCTTTTATTTTCTCCTGTCGAGACGTGAGCTTGAATATGAAAAGCATTACGATACCGGTCAGGACCGATACGAACGCCAGGCCCCATATCGGCGGAAGGGTCCTGAACGGCCACAGGAGCGCATCGAACAGCCCGGTTATAGCGTAGTTGAAGTAGCCCATAGATTAATTACGGCCGGGGGTTTACGAGATGTAACCCAGGCCTTGCAAGCGCTTTTTGACCTCTTCCTCCGAGTCGCCTCCGGCCTCGATGGCGGCCAGCTCCTTCTCGACGATGTGGGTTATGAACTCCTCGACGCTCGAGTATCCGGCGGTCTCGGCGTACTTTTTCGCCCGCTCGAGCAGGTCTTTTTCTATCTTGACTTTGGCCATGAGTTACTCCTTGGCTCCCCGACTGAGGTCGCGGTTCCAATCAGTAAAATACTTCGCCGGTGATACTCCGCCCCCTTAAAAGGGGAGGTGTCCCCCTTAAAAGGGGAGGTATCTACCTTTTTACCCCTTCTTCAACAGCGCCCGGCCCGTCATCTCGCCCGGCGGCTCCAGTCCAAACTCGGCCAGGACCGTCGGCGCGATGTCCTTCAGGTTCGGTTTACCGACGGCGACCTCCCGGTTCGCTATGAAGGTGCCGGGGACGCCGACCGGGTCTATGCAGTGGTCTCCGGCCCATTTGTCCTCGCGAGTACGTACCGCCTCGGGTACGAACGAACCCAGCGCCGCCCCGTCGGACGTGCGGTAGCCCCGGTTGAACCCGATTATTAAATCGGGCGTTATCGGGTTTTTCGCGAACGGGCCGTCGAAAACCTTAGACGGTTTGAAGACGTGCCCAACGACCGCCCGGCCGTTCTCCGGGTCGCGCGTCCCTTTGAGTTTCGATATTATGTCGTCGAGCAGTTTATCGGCTTCGGCAGGCGACACCGCCCCGTCCGGTTCTCGGCCCCGCTGGTTTACGTAAACGCTGTTGAGGCCCACGGCGTACGCCTGCGTCTTTCGCCAGTCGACGCCGGCGAAATAACCGTCGCCCTCGTCCTCCGCGAGGGTCTCGGCGGCCATGAAGCCGTTTTGGGCCAGCCACGTGTTGGTGTTAAACTCGCGGGCGAAGGGCGCGAAACCGTGGTCCGAGATGACCATCAACGTCGTACGGTCGTCCACCTTCGCGAGGACCTTCTCAAGCGCGCCGTCCATCGCGGCGTAGAGATTCTTGAGTCCATCCTTGACCTCTGCCGGTGCGTTCGGGTCGTAGAGCGGGTGAGTAGGGTCCATGCAGCGCCAGAGCATGTGTGTCCCCTGGTCGATGCTGGAGAAGTAGAAGAAGAGTAGCCCCTCGTCGAAGCGGTACAACTCGTACTCGAGAAGCCGTTTCCTCTCGTCGAATACCAGGTGGGCCTGGGTGATGAACTCCTCGTCGGAGAAGACGGCGTAGCTGAGAGCTTTCGTGTCCTCCGGGAACCCCTGGGTGTAGAAACCGCGTGTAACCTCGCTCAGTTCTTTTCCGTAGGACCCCGGCGTACATATCGGCACCGCCGGGTCGGCCGGGTCGATGTTTATCGGCGTTACGTAGAGGGAGAAGTTGGGATGTACCTGCTTCATGTAGAAGCGGCATATCCCGTGTACCTTCGTAATCGGCCCCAGCATATCGAAAGATACCCGCACCCAGTCGCTCCACTCGCCTTCTTTGAGTATAAGCTCTTTGCCGCCGACGGCTATCTTCGCTACCTTCTCGTCCGGGTCGCGGTAGGCCGTCAGCCTGACGCGGGTCGTCTCGCCGTCTTTCCGGAAGTTGTTGGCGGGGCCTTCGAGGTATGAAGACATCGTATTGCCGAAGATACGTACCTTGTATATAACTCCGCCGGAGACGCCTTCGGTCGCGATATCCGGGTCGTCGGTGTAGTACTGAAACGACCCGTATGACCCTGTTACGTCGGGTGTCCCCAGGCCGGAGATGGTCCGCGATTTACACTTAGAGGGCGGGAAGTTGGCCGGTATCTTGAATACGGTGCACGGGACGCCGGCCTCCTCCAACGGAAGCCAGAAGGTCGGCCCGGAGCGAAGATTGGTCACGCCGCCGCCCCAGAGCGGTATGACGAAGTTGCCGAGGGTGATGTTTTTGTCCGGCGGTTCTGTCTCGGTGAGCGAGAAGAGGGGGGTCAGGGTCGCCGGGTCCCGGTGGATGAAGTCGAATATGCCGTGGACGCCCGGCCCGGCTCCGGCGATGACGTTCGACCAGGCGGTCGGACTCTGGGGCGGGATGCTCGTCCCCAGCGGCATAAATTCCGCGGTCGACGTAAGTTTCTTGAAATTGGGTAGGACGCCCTCGTCCATGTACCGGCCGAGTAGGAGCGGGTCGAGCCCGTCTATCCCCAATAGAATCAAACGGCGGCTCAGGTCCGCCTTGACCGACGGCGCGGCGCAGCCCTGCAGCAGGGTAGTTATGCCGCCGGCCGCCGACAGCCCTACGGCCCCCGCTCCGGCAACCCTAATAAATTCACGCCTTTTCACTATTCATCTTCACCCGATTCTTTGTCATTATCGCGAGCATCTACGTCCACCGCCAGCGTTTTTCCCTCTACGTATCCCGGCGGCTCGACGCCGAACAACTCCATTATCGTCGGCGCCATGTCCACCAGCGACGGGTCGTCGCAGGTTACAGGCCTGTTACAGAAGAATATGCCCGGGACGAACTTCGCGGCGATACAGTGGTCGCCGCTCCACCGCTTGGTGTTGTCGTGGAAAGCGCCCTCGATTACCTTCCCCGTTACCGACTCCCACGACACCCGATAGCCCGGCGTGTAGCCGATTACCAGGTCCGGCGCGTTTATCAGGTACGGCCCGCTATACGTCTCGGCCAGGTCGTAGACCTCGTCGATGGCGACCTCGCCCCGGGCGGGGTCTTTCAAACCGGTCAGTTTTTCTATTAGTTCCGCCTTTAGCGCCGGGACGTCGGTCGGGGGGACGATGCCCCGTGCTTCGCGCCCGGCGACGTTCAGGAATATACCTCCCAGTCCGAGGCCGAAAGCCCGGGTTCTGGACCAGTCCACGTCGCCGAACCAATCACTGTAACCGGCCGTCGGCCGGTCGGCACCGGTGCTCTCGTCGTTTTTTAGATGGAGGTAACCATTCTCGCGGAGCCAGCCGTTTACGTTGAAACCGCGCTTGAACGCGTCGAAGCCGTGGTCGGAGATGACGAAAAGGACCTCGTCTTCGCCGAGGCACTCCATAGTCCGGCCGACCAGGTCGTCCATCCTGACGTACATATCTTCGAGGGCGTCGGCGTATTCGGTCGTGTCTTTTCCTTCGTTGGCCGGGTGGTCGTCGGTAATGTACCGCCAGAACATGTGCTGGATTCGGTCGGACGCGTCGAAAACGCAGACCACCAAACCCTTGCGCGTTTTTTCGAGCGCGTCGAAGAACATCTTCTCCCGCTCGTCGTGTATCTTCCAGGTCTGGTCCAGGAACGCGCCCTCGTCTATTACGCCCTCGTTAAGTGCCCACGTGTCCTCGGCCAGGCCTAGGGTGGCGTATCGCCCATACAGCTTCGAGAGGTAGACGGCGTAGGTGAACGGGTGGCTAATCGGTAAAGCCGGCCGGTCCGGGTCTATGTTTATCGGCGTCGCGTACATCTCGAACTCGGGGGTAGTTTCCCGGACCATGAGCCTGGTCGCGCCACGGACCTTTACACCGAGACTCGCCTTAAACTCGAGGGGTATCCAATCGCTGTACTCGCCCGGCGTCAGGTTGTACTTCTTCCCGTTCATCTCCAGGCGTACGGCGCCCTTCTTCCCGCCGTTCGGTTTGACGGTGAACGGAAGTTCCAAGGGGGCCGGTTCGGCGGCGGTCGGGTCGCCGGGACCGACGAAGTGGGAACGAAGCACGTCGCCGTCCCGTTCGACGGGGACGCGGACGCCCCCCGTATGTTCGGAGTCGGCGTCGCGGGTGCTGAAATACGTAAACGTCCCCTGGCTTCCTATTATGTCCGGGACGCACATCGCCGACAGGCTCAGCCCGTCGAACTTCTCCGGCGGGAAGGTTACCGGCACCCGGATGACCGTCGAGAAGATGCCGTGGTCGCCCAGTATCTTCCAGAACGGTTGGGACTTACGCAGCAGCCGAATCTCCGGTTTCCCTATGGGGATGGACCATTTGCCTAGTTTGATGCGCCGTTTGGGGGCGCCTATGTGGGCCGAACTGAGGTCGGGAAGATAGGTTTTCCTGTCCACCGTCAGGAAGTCGTAGATGTTATGCCGAGCCGGGTAGACGCCCGTCTGAAAGCTCGACCAGGCGACCGGGGATATGGACGGTATCGTAGTCGCCAGCGGTTTGAACGTCCCGCCCTCGGCCAGTTTAGCGAAGTTCGGGAGCTTTTTTTCGTCTATCATCCGCCGTACTATGACCGGTGAAATTCCGTCGAGGCCGAGGACAACGACCCGGTCTACTCGGCTCTTGCCCATCGACTTGCGCCGTTTGAGGGTTCTGATTATCCGGCGGACCGGCCACGTAAGGACGGATACGAACGAGAGCGCCAATGCCCCCAGGATTACCAGGAAGGAGGATACGACGGCGAAACCCGCGCCCGGCCCGACGTAAGCGTTCGCGGGGACCGCGAGCGCCCCCGCAATTAGACATAACGTAATTGCCCTTTTCATAGGGTTCCCAGTATTATATCCGATAAGTCGACGATATTCAAGTCGGGCCCTAAAACCGGCTGTGGCGGCCCTAAAACCGGCTGTGGCGGTGACGCGCCCTGCGCCGACCAGAAGAACGCGTCGTCCCAGGTGTGCATCCCGGCGAGGACGGTCCGGTCGAATATGGCCGTCGCGTTCGGCTTCGCCTTCAGGTCGAAACCGTAGTTGGATATTAAGATTATGTCGGGGCCTTCGCCGGCGTAAGGTCCGTCGTAGACTTCGTCTCGTTCGAGTACTTTGTTCACGACCGGGGCGCCCAGGTAATCCAGCCCCGATAGTCCGGCCTTTATTTCGGAGATAACCTTCGGCGCGTCTTCGGCGGAGACAGTCCCCTTCGGGTACTTGCCTTTCCTGTTTATGTATATCCTACTCGGGTCTAACGCGAAGGCCCGGGACTCGGGGGCAATGTCTGCGAGGGATTTTGGTTCAGCTAACTCGAACGAGAGGTACCCATTCTCGGCGAGCCACGCGTTCAAGTTGACTTCCTGGGTGATGCCGGTGAAACCGTGGTCGCTCATCATAAAGAAACCTTCGGCCGGGTCGTCGCGCCCGGCAACTTCGCCGAACCGTTCCCAGACGTAGCCGATTAGCTTATCGACTTCGCCGTAGTACTCACGGGCGAAGGCCGAACGGGGGTGGTCGGTGCCGTCGACGGCGTCCCACAGGAAGTGGTGAAGCCGGTCGGTCCCGGTAACGACAAGCTCCAGGTAGTCCCAATCCTCGTCCCAGAGCAAGTCGACGGCTTCTCGGCGGCCCCGCAGGGTCGAGAGGAGCTGTTCTCGAAGCAGGTCGTGGTCTTCGCGGCAAGCCATGATGTCGATATCGATTTCGTAGCCGATTTTACCGAGCCTGTGCGCCAGAGCCGGTGGATAGACCGCCTTATCGAGGTCTATCGCTACGAACCCGGCCACCGCCGAACCTTCCAGCGGCCGCATCGGGTAAGTACCCGGCTGGTTGATGACGACCGAGCGTTTGCCCCGGTCCCGGAGCTTATCCCATATCGTCGGCGCGCGCACGTCGGCGTAGTTTGGGTATCTAGCGTCGCACGTGCCGGGCTTGAGCTCTACGAAGCCGAAGATGCCGTGGCCGCCTGGGCCGGTTCCGGTCATGAAGCTGGGCCAACTCACCGCCGAAATCTCGGGGAGTGTCACGGACATCTTGTAGAGCGAACCGTACGTCGAAAGGTCCCGAACGTTCGGCATCACGCCTTCGTCGGCGAATCGGCTTATGAGGGAGTAGGGTACTCCATCGAGGCCGACGACGCACGAACGCTTCTTTTTTGATTTGCCGAATATAGCCATATATAACCGTTTATAACATAAATAACGCCAGGGGGGAAGTGTAATTTACTTTTATCCTAATCCGTATATCGAACCGGCGGACTTTACGTCCTCCGGTTCTCCAAGCGCGGCGGGGATGAACCCCGCCGCTTCGTTACTATGGGTTTAAGCGGTGAAAGCCGGTCCCTTCGGGGCTAGGGACCGGCGTTTTGCCTTGCAAACCAACGACCTAATCGATAGAATGGCGTCGTTACGGCTGATGTAAAAAACGAGACCGACCCTATCGCCGAGAGCCGGCGACTTTACGCCGCGGGGCGGTGGCGCCACGTCCCTTCGGGGGATTTACGTTATTCCCTGGGCCCTTTGGGTAGTTTGGTCGTAACGACCGTGAGACGTTTCCTTCGGGGAAAACGTCCGAAACTCGTTCTCGACGGGGGCGGCGGCGAAGGTTTTATGGGGTCACTGGTGGTCGGTACCGAGAACCTCGTGGTAATCGACGCCGTCGAAGACGCAGTCCGCGCCGCGAGGGGTGGAGGCGTGCGGGCGGTGGTCGGCGACGTTCGCCGCCTTCCCGTAAAGGACGGTGCCGCCGACGCGGTGCTTTCGTCGGACGTCCTCGAGCATCTTGCGCCCGCCGACGTGCCGACCGCCGTGGAAGAAATGAGTAGGGTTCTAAAACCGGCGGGAGCCGCCGTGGTTCACACCAGCGTCTACGGGTTCTATCTCAGGCTGTGGCTCCGGCGGGGCCGCGGCCGCCTGGACGGCGACGACTTGAAGGACGGACATCTTAGCCGGTTGACGGCTGCCGAGCTTTATTCGACGTTTAAGCGGGCCGGGTTCGCCGTCGAGCAATACGTCTTCTATAAGCATTTTTTCCAACCGGTGGCCCGGTTTATTGAGGACGTTGCGTTCGGATTGTTCGGGAAAAATAAAGCGGCATCGAAGGCCGGTAAGACCAGGGGCGGGAAACGTCCCGGCGCCCTTATGAGCTTCGCGGCCGACGTTCGAGCCGTTCCCCCGCTGGTCGACCTCGCGCTGTTCGGCCGGGTGCCGGGCGGCGCCGGTATATTCAGGCTGCGGAAGCGGTGACGGATGACGGGTAAGCTGAAAGCGATGTTTGTAGTTCCCCCGCTGGGCGCGGGCGACTTCGCCACCCAGACCGACGCTGTCCTGGCCCGCTGCGCCGGGATATATACGAAGACCGACTACGTGGTACCGCCGTTGGGCCTGGCGTACGTCTGCGCCGCCGTCGAGGCGTGGGCCGGCGCCGAGGTGAACCTGGTGGACGCGGTCGCGGGGAAGGATACCGTTGAGGAGACGGTCGCCGAGGTCGTCCGGTTCCGACCCGACGTTCTCTACGTAGCGGCCGGGACAAGCACCCTGCGGCGGGACCTCGGCTTTCTCGCGCGTTGCAAAAAGGCGTTGCCCGGTTTAACGACGGCCGTCATGGGGACGCACGTTACGGTGCTTCCGGGCGGCGCGTTCGTCGAACCCGGCGCCGACTTCGGGATACGGGGCGAACCGGAACGTACGGCCGCCGAGTTGGCCGCGGCACTGGCCGACGGAAAGCCGGTCGAGGACGTGCGCGGTTTGGCGATTAAACGGAACGGCTCTTTCGAACTGACGCCGGACCGGCCGCTCATCGCCGGCCTCGACGAGATACCGCACCCGGCAAGGCGGTTCTTCAGACCTTACGTTTATTCGCCGCCCTTCACGCGGGGTACGCGCTTCGACGTGATTATAACTTCCCGGGGGTGTCCATACCCGTGCAACTACTGCTCCACCGGGGCGTACTATGGCAAGAAGATACGATTCCGTTCGCCCGACGACGTGGTCGCCGAACTGCGAGAGATGGTCGAGGTCGAGGGCGTAACTCAGGTGGGGTTCTGGGACGACACGTTCACGGTAGGTAAACGGCGGGTCGTCGAGATATGCGAGCGCATAGAGGAATCCGGTCTCGATTTCGAGTGGATGTGTATGTCCCGTGTCGATACGGTCGACGAGGAGATGCTGGCGGCGCTCCGCCGGGCGGGGTGCTACCTGATACTCTACGGCGTCGAGTCCGGGTCACAGCGGGTATTGGACGCGATGAAGAAGGAGATAACCCTCGAGCAGACCGAGCGTGCCTTCGAGATGACCTACGACGCCGGGATAGAGGCGGCGGCGTTCTTTATGTTCGGCAACCTTGAGGAGACCGAAGAGGATATCCGGGCGACTATCGAATTCGCGAAGAAACTCAAAGCGTCGTTTGCGTCCTTCAACATCGCGACGCCGTACCCGGGGACCGAACTGTACGAGACGGTCAAGGGCGAGCTGAGCACGGATATGGAGGGGATGAACGCACGCCGGGCGGCGTTGGGCGACAAGGAGTTGCTCGAGTCGTACATCTCGCGGGCTTATCGGGAGTTCTACGTAAGGCCGTCGTACGTCTGGCGGCGACTGCGACGCGTTCGGAGCGCGGGCGAGTTCTTTAAGGTGGTCAAGGCCGGGTTGGACGTACTACGTTTGTACGTTTTCGGATAAGGTGGCGGTTATTAAATGCCTGAAATCTACTACGAAGAACAGCGGTGGGACAACCGGCCGGTCTGCGTGTCGCCCGACTGCACGAAACCGGCCCTCAGTTTGAGCGGATACTGCTGGGAACACCTGCCCGACGACCATCGTAATCAGTACCTGACCGAGCTTGAGGACAGGTCGTTTTCGATAGACGGCTTCGCCGGGTTCAACCTCTCAGGCGTCAACCTCCGGGAAGCGCGGCTCAGCCGGGTCAACATGTCCGGTGCCAACCTTTCGGGCGCGGATTTGTCGGGCGCCGAGTTAATCGGTGCGAACCTGTCGGACGCGTTACTCGTCGGCGCGAACCTGTCGTCGGCCCAACTCGTGAAAGCGGACCTTTACTCCGCCGACCTGGAGGGCGCCAACCTGCGCCGAGCGAACCTGACAAGCGCCAACGTGGAGCTGGCCAACTGCCGGGGCGTCGACTTCACCGGCGCCGTATTCAAGAAAGCCGACGTCATCAATTCGGACCTGAGCGACTGCGTCTGCGACGGTACCGACTTCGCCCGGGCGATAGTCTTCCGTACGGCGCTCCTCGGCGCGTCCTTCGACGGGGCGTCGTTCGAAGGCGCCAGACTCGAGGGCTGCGCGGTTGCGGCGGCCGACTTCGCCGGGGCGGACCTGTACGGCTCGGTAATCCACGATACCGATATGGGCGCGGCGCGCCTTGCGCCCGACCTGATGGTGGTCAACGAACGTGCCGAAGCGTTCGCCGAAGCGGCCGAGGTGTACGCGAAGTTAAAGGTCGCCTTCCGGGAGTACGGCCGCTATGACTTGGCGGAGAAGGTATTTTACCGGGAGAAAATCTGCCGCCGGAAGAACCGATGGCGGTTCCGGAAGGTCGGCCTGCTGCCCGCCGCGGCGAGGCACGTACTCGAGTACCTGTTCTTCGACGTTTACAGCGGCTACGGGACGAAACCGTGGCGTATCGCCTATTGCATGGCGGCGGCCTGGTTCGCCTTCGCGATGTACTTCTACTTGCTCCCGTTCTTCGGCGCGCTCTTCGGTTTCGGGCCGGAGAGTTACATAGACCCCGGCGGCGGCGTCCCGCCGATAACGGACCTGAGCCTGGAGAGTTTCGGCCGGTCTTTGTACTTCTCTTTCGTAACGATAACGGCGCTGGGTTTCACCCAGTACGAGCCTTACGGTTGGGCCAAGACGCTGGCCGGGCTGGAGCGATCCTTCGGCGTCATCTCCTACATCGTATTGATATTCTCGATAGGGCGGAAGATCTGGCATTGAGAAGCGTTTTTACGATAGCGAGGATACCGGCGCATTTTATGCGCCGTCGGCGAGTGAAACTCGCCGCTACCCTCAAAAAAGGTTTATCGTAGGGCCGTACCTTTAGGTGCGGCCACCTTGAAACAGTTGATTAGATATAAGAAAAAGGCGCGGTTTACCCGCGCCGATTTCTCGCCGACTGAAGGGTTAATAACCCCCATGGGGGTCGGCGTTCGCGGCTCCGCGCGTTAAGCACCGCCCGATGCCGGGCGGTCGTATTTCTGGAGCGGGTGGATTCGCCCGGCATAGCCGGTTTCCGGAGTTGATATAGCGATAAAGGAAGTTACTAGTCTAAGCGGCTATCATATAAAGTTGCTGGGGCGGGTGGATTCGAACCACCGAATGCGGGCTCCAAAGGCCCGTGACTTACCGCTTGTCGACGCCCCATCGGCCTTCGAACCGGCCGCCGGTATTATAACAAGATATAGCGGAGCCCGCAAATATAATAAACTTGATTTCGGTCGCGCTGAGTAGTATTATACGCGCCCCGATTTCCCTGTTCAGTAAACTACCAAACGTTTCGAAGGAGATAGACGATGTACGGGAAGATGCAGGATTATCTCAAGACCGAGCTCCAGGCCGTTCGCGACGCCGGCCTATACAAAGACGAGCGGGTCATTATGACGCCCCAGGGCGCCGAGATAAAGGTCAAAACGGGCGAGTCGGTACTCAACTTCTGCGCCAACAACTACCTGGGACTCTCGAGCCACCCGAAGCTCATCGAAGCCGCTCATAAGACCCTCGACGACTGGGGTTACGGGATGAGCTCGGTCAGGTTCATCTGCTGCACCCAGGACATACACAAGGTACTCGAGGAGAAGGTATCGAAGTTCCTGGGGACCGAGGATACCATACTATACGTCGCGTGCTTCGACGCCAACGCCGGCGCCTTCGAGCCGTTCCTGGGCGCCGAAGACGCGATAATCACCGACGCCCTCAACCACGCGTCGGTAATAGACGGTATCAGGCTCTGCAAGGCCGAACGCTACATCTTCAAGCACAACGACATGAACGACCTCGAGGACAAGCTGAAAGAGGCCCAGAAGCATCGCTTCCGTATGGTCGCCACCGACGGCGTCTTTTCGATGGACGGCGACATCGCCAAACTGAACGACATCGTCGCCCTGGCCGAGAAGTACGACGCGATGGTTTTGGTGGACGACAGCCACGCCACCGGTTTCGTCGGCAAGACCGGCCGCGGCTCCCACGAGTACAACGACGTGATGGGCAAGGTTGACCTTATAACGACGACCTTCGGCAAGGCGCTTGGCGGCGCGTCCGGCGGATGCACCAGCGGCCGAGGCGAGATGGTCGAGTGGCTCAGGCAGAAGAGCCGGCCGTACCTCTTCTCGAACACGCTTTCGCCGGCGGTCGTCGGCGGGACCATCGCCGTGATGGACCTGTTGACCGAGACGACGGAGCTTCGCGACAAGCTCGAAGATAACCAACGCTACTTCCGGGAGAAGATGACCGATGCCGGGTTCGCGATTCGCCCGGGCGACCATCCCATAGTCCCGATAATGCTCTACAACGCCAAGCTGGCCCAGGACATGGCCCGGGACTTGCTCGCCGAGGGCATCTACGTAATCGGGTTCAGCTACCCGGTCGTGCCGAAGGGCGAGGCCCGCATCCGTGTCCAGCTCAGCGCGGCCCACGATATGGAGCACGTCGATAAAGCCATCGCCGCGTTCACGAAAATCGGCGAGAAGTACGACATCCTCGGTAAGGACATGGACGGGATAGTAGAAAAGTACGGTTTGTAGAAGGAGGGAGAGGCATGCCGATTATCACGGTCGAAGGCCCGCCAATAGAGGATATTGGAGCGAAACGGCGGTTCGTAGAAACCCTGACCGACGCGATGGCCGAGGTCTATCCGGGGATAGACAGGGAGCATTTCGTGGTGATAATGAGGGAAAACCGGCCGGAGAACGTGGCGTCGGGCGGGGTGTTGATATCGGATAAGCACGGGAAGGGAGAGTAGTACCGTAAATGAGCCAGTAAGTGCTTAGGGGTTCTTTAGCTAACGATTGGGCCGCGCCTTCGGGCGCGGCCGTTTTCGAATTCTTATATATAAACCGTTGAACGAAACCCCACTTACCGTGAGATGAGGTTACTCTGTTAGGCTACGGATAATAACGTTAACTGACCTAAAAAAGCCTTCTAAGGCCGAGTACCCCATAAAGGTTACTCTTCGCGTACGGGCTCGCGCACGAGTTCTATATCTTCAATATCCGGTTCCAGTTCGAGACCTTCCACGAGGGGAATCATGAGCGTTAATCCGGCGGGGATCGCGCGGGCTTCGTCCGCTTCGCGTTCCGTGTAGACCGTCAATACGGGGAACAGTAGCTCGTCGTTTTGGAACATAGCCGGTTCTACGCTGGTAACGGTGTAAGTAACCTCAGGCCCACCGAGCAAGGATTCGATGTCGGCCAGGACCTTTTCCTTCGACTTGTAAGGGGGGGTCTTTCGAGACTCCTCGTCTACCGGCGTCCAACTGGTATTAATATACGTTAAAACTTCGCCGGAATCAGGGTGTATGCCTATGACCTGTTTCGAGTTGGCCACCTCTATGTCCATGAATTTCCTCTTGAATATCACCGCCTCGTATAAAGTTTCGGCCCGCGGCTCGGGTATATCGTACCCCAGTTCCTCCCGTACTATTGATATAGCAAACGAGTATGAGGGCGTATCGTCTTCCGTAATAACACATAAGCCGTTATCCTCTATAAAGGCACGCCCTATTTCTATCGCTTCCTCTTCCCGGATACTATTTTCCGTAGGAACCGAAAGTTCTTTAACGAAGCATCTCTCCTGTGGTTCCTGGAAGTAAAACGCGTTGAAAGGTCCTTCCGTTTCCACGGCTTTTCCGGGGGGAAGTGATATATCCCTTTCCGTCGGTATAATGGGGACGTTCCGGGCCATCTCTAACCTGTAGAACGTACGGTTTCCGACCTCACTCGTTTCCCTCGTTGCGGTTTCGAAGTCGAAATACTCGCCGAAATAACTGTCTATGACCGAAAAAATCCTCTCCCCTTCTTCCAAATCCAGCTCGAAAACTCCCGTAACCGGTTCGGCGAGTATCCGGGAAATTTCGCTTTCTACGGTTTCTTCGATGATCACTTCGCCCCGTACGACGGAAGGCGCGCCGAGAATCGACGTAACGACCGCGACTGCTATGATAAGGGCTTTCATTTGCCGCTCCTTTTCGTTACCAGAACATGTGGTTTATATACATGCCCTCGTAAGACGGGTATATGCGATCGCCTTTCGCCGAAAAGAGATTATCGTTCTCGTACGCGCTTAGGTAGACAACCGCCGTGAAGTTAATGTCGGTACCGGGAGTGAAACACTGGCCGTTTAACGACGCTAATTGCCAGGCGTCGATAACCTTCAAACCGGAATATAGGTACCAACCGAATTTCTTCATAAAACAGCTTCCGGTATCCGCGATTATGTCGCCGTCGTCGTCCGTAACCACAGTTACGTCTCTCAGCCCGGAGTAACCTAGTACCATATGGAGCCCCGTGAAGGGTCTTGGGCCCATTTTGGTCGCATCGTCATGGAACCAGTAGTACCAAAACGGGTGATTATCGTAATTCGTAATTTGCAACGTTAGACAGGAGACGAAAACGAGGTACTCGAGGTCGCCCGTTTCGGTAACGTCGGAATGCGCGATATGGCACGGCTTAAATGCGCCATATTCCGTTGTCGATAAATCGACTGTTTTACTCGGCCCTACGCCCGCTCCGTAATGATGGTGGTGGCCATGTCCGAAGGATATCGCAAAATCGACGCTGTTAACGTAATGCTCCGCCCAATACGTATATAGACCGGGTGAAGCCCAATAATGCTGCGTACGCAAATACGGGTAGGAAGAATAAATGTCCCCGAATCCGTGGAAGGCGTATATGAACTTATTAGCGTTCCTATCAAGTACTTTCTCGGCCAGCGGATCGGCGTCGTTGGCGACGTAATCCCCGTACTCTAATCTATCGCCATACCCGATATTTGTATCGTCCTCGCGATAGATGGACGACGTCGTAAGGGGTATGTTCTTCCCCGTAGTATCCGTATCGCCGTTTCCCCATTCCGCTTCACCGCTTAGGCTTAGATTCGTCATATATTTACCTGTCGAATCCTTGCACGTATCTACGGTGAAAGTATAAGACGGGACGTGTGGTACGCCCTTTTCGACACCGTTAACTTTAACGGTAACGTACTCAAGGTCGTCGGCGTCGTCTATTTCGACTTTTACTATGACGTTGTCGCCCTGTTTCGGATGCATATCGGTCTTTAAATGGATTCCTTTACAGCCACCTATAACCGATACGGTCGCAACAACAACGGCGAACGATACGTACCTTGATATGTACCTGTTACTCGACCAGTGGATCATTTCTTTACCCCTTCCTTTTTACCGACCGCTTTTAGTAAAAATTCAAATCAATCGAGGTGCGTATTATCACTTTTGTCTATTCATATAATAGTTATAGGTCTTTGTCAAGTGTTTTTTATCTATATAGGCATAGATTATGTAGTTTTTTATTATACTATGTTTATATACTATAATACTGGTTTATATGAGATTTAAGGGTTTATATGCTTTGATTCTCGTAATCAAAAACCGCGCTCGCAGGCGCGGTTTTTATAATTCACCGTTGGTTTTCTAACTACGGTGCCGCCGTTGGCCATATCAGATCGCGGCGGCTCTCATCTACCAATTGTCCGGTAACGTCGCCGGTTTGATTAGCCGGGCGCTTCATTCAATCGTGTTTCGTTTTCGGTTTTCGCCCGTATTACAAGTCTGTCGACGGCCGCGGCGCCGACGCTGTCGCCCCAAACGTTGACCGTCGTACGGCACCGGTCGAGGAACCAGTCGATCGCCAGAATCGAGCCGATGCCCTCCACCGGCAGCCCGACGCTGGTCAATACCATCACCATCGTTACCAGCCCGGCCTCGGGTATCGCCGCTGCACCCACCGCCGCCAGCGTCGCCGTGAAGAAGATGACTAGCTGATGGGCCGGGCTTAAATCTATCCCGTACATCTGGGCGATGAATATCGCGGCGACGGCTTCGTAGAGGGCAGTCCCGTCCATATTAATAGTGGCGCCGAGCGGCAGGACGAACGAGGCCGCTTCCTCGGAGACCTTGTTCCGCTTCTCGACCGCCCGCATCGTAACCGGCAGCGTCGCGGCGCTGGACGCCGTGGAGAAGCTGGTCGCGAACGCGGCGAGCATATTGAAAACGTACTTGAGCGGGTTCCGGCGCCCGAGGAGCATCAAGAGTAACGGCAGGACTATGAAAGCGTGGAGCGTAAGCCCGGAGAGCACCGTTAACGCGTACTTGCCCAGCTTCCAGAGTTCCTGCCAGAAGGCTTCGCCGCCGCCCGCGGCGCCGAGTTTTGTCGCCACCAGCGCGAAGACGCCCACCGGCGCGAACATCATCACCAGGTAAACGAGCTTCAGTATCGCTTCGTTCACGCCGTCGAAGAACCGGATTACCGGTTTGCCCTTTTCGCCCAGCGTCGTCAGTATCCCGCCGAAGACCAGGGATACGACGATGAGCGGCAGGACGTTGGTTTCGGCTGCGGCCTGGAAGAAGTTAGACGGTATCATGTTGACGATAACGTCGACGACCGTATAACTCCCCTCGCCCACCATCTCCGGCAGCTCGGTTACGGTCGGAGTGAATCCTGCCCCCGGGCGTATGACGTTCGCGAGGATGATGCCGATGCCGACGGCGAGCCCGGTGGTTATGCCGTAGTACGCGATGGTAACGAGGCCGGTCCGGCCCAGGCGCCTGATGTCGCCCAGGGAGGCGACGCCGGTTATCATCGACGCGACCACCAGCGGGACTATCATCATCTTGAGGGCGTTGAGGAAGATGTCGCCCAGGAACTTGACGCCCATCATCTTCGGCCCGAAGGCCCAGCCGCAGACGCCGCCGGCGAGCATCCCGACCATTATGAGGAGTAGTACGATATAGTGGGTTTTGGATTTCAAAATGCCGTTTATTTAATGGTTTCTATAAGTTCTCTCGCCAACCCCAGCGTCTTCTCCGTCGGCGGTTTCCCGCCGCCGAGCATCCGGGCCAGCTCGTCGACGCGCTCCGCTTCGTCCAGGCGTTTGACCGAGACGTGGGTCGTGTCGCCCTCGAAGGTTTTCTCGACCAGATAGTGGTTGTCGGCCCGGGCCGCGATCTGGGGCAAGTGGGTTACGCAGAGTACCTGGCGGCCGCCAGAAACGTCCCGCAGACGGTCGCCGACGGCGTGGCCGACCCGGCCGCCGATGCCTACGTCGACCTCGTCGAAGGCTATCGTCGCGGCACCGGCTTCCCGGGCCGCCGTCGCCCGGATGGCAAGCATCACCCGGCTCAGCTCGCCGCCGGACGCGACTTTCGACAGCGGCTTGACGGGTTCGCCCGGGTTGGCGGACAACCCGAATAGCGCCTCCTCGGCGCCGGCCGGCCCCACGGCGGTCCCGTCGCCGAGTTCGACGGAACCCTCCGGCTCGACTAAATCCACGGTGAACGTCGCCTTCGGCATCCCCAGATGCGGCAGTTCGGCCTCGATGGCGTCGGCCAGACGTTCGGCCGCGTCCCGGCGCGCGGCGCTAAGCTCTGTCGCCGCTTCGGTCGCTTTGGTTTCGGCCTCGGTTGTCTCGCGCGCGAGTTCGTCGAGCCGCTCGTCGGCGGTCGTCAGTTCCTCCAGCCGTTTTTCCAGGTCGGTCTTGAGGGTCAATAGGCCCGGTAAATCGCGCCCGTGTTTCCGTTTCAGCCGTTCTATCTCGGCCAGCCGCGACTCGGCGGCGTCCAGGTCTAGGCCTTCGCCTTCGGCCTCGTCTATCGCGCCTACGGCCCTGGTAAGCTCGTCGAAGGCTACGACGGCCGACTGGACGCTCTCGACGTTGTCGCCCAGGCTCGGCAGATACCCGGACAGTTCGCGGACGAGGTCGAGTAGCCGGGATGCCTGGGCGGCGATAGTCGGTTCGCCTTCGGTCAACAGCTCCCGGACCTCGGCGAGCCGCTCCGTAATCCGGACCCGGTGGGTGAGGTAATCGCGACGGCGGCGAAGCTCCTCCTCTTCGCCTTCCGAGAGGGCCGTTCTCTCCAACTCGTCTATCTGAAACGATATGCTGTCGCGAAGGGTCTCGCGTTCGGCACGGGCCTTGGTCAACCGGTCGCGTTCGGCCCACAGCTTTCTGACCGCGGCGTACGCGGCCTCGAACGCGCCGCGGAGTTTCCCCAATCCGCCGAAGTCGTCGAGGATTTCCGTCTGCCGCCAGGCGCGCAGGGTTTCGAGTTCGGAAAACTGACCGTGGAGCTCGACCAGGCGGGATACGATGTCGCCGGTCGCGCCGACGGTGACCGTCGTGCCGTTTACCGTGCATCTACTCCGCCCGGCGGCGCTGACTACGCGGCGGATGACGAGCCCGTCGTCCGGTTCAGCGCCGGCTGCTTCGACGGCCTCGTTTGCCGGTTCAGCGCCCGCGAATACCGCTTCGATTTCGGCCTTCTCGGCGCTGCTCTTCACCACGTCGGGGCCGGCTCGTGCGCCCAGCAACAGCTCGAGTGCCGAGATGATAATCGACTTGCCTGCGCCGGTCTCGCCGGTTAAAAGCGAAAAGCCCGGGCCCAACTCGAGTTCGGCTTCGTCGATTAGCGCCAGATTCCGTATCGAGAGGTAGGTAAGCATTTATTACCGCAGATAGCCGATGTCGCGTAAGCGTTTAACCCGCGACGTGTCCGAGGGCGGGTCTTCGCCGGCCCGCCGGGTTATCTGCATCTCCCGCCAGTTCATCAACTGCCGTCCGAGGGACTCGGTCTCTTCGGTTTCTTCGGCCGGGTCGAGTCCTCCGCCGAATAATCGCCTATTATATAATTCCCCCGTACTCTTTTCCATATCGTAGATGAAGACCGTATCGGCTTTGCGCCGCGAGTACCTTTCCGGCGTCCCGGCCGTTTCGCTGTAAACCGTCCGATTTTCGGTTACAAAGCCGTCGGCGTCAACGTTCACGATTACTTCGCCCGACGACGTGAAATCTTCGCCCGTAACGAATTTGACGATCGTAGGTGCGACGTCGACGAGCGAAGCGGGCCGGTCTTCTATTTCGCCGTCGCACTTACCGCCGGGCAGGCGAACGACCAGCGGGATATGTACGTTCTCGTCGCGGACGTCCCGTACGTGGCCGAATCTCCCGCGCTCGCCCAGCCCTTCGCCGGAGGTAGCGGCGAAGACGATTAACGTGTCGGTGCCCAAACCGGACGCGTCGACCGCGTCCAGTATGTCCCCTAGCACCGCGTCGAGCTCGTACAGTTCGCGCTTGTAAGCCTTTTCCAATCGCGGCCGCAACGCCTCTTTCTCGTCCTCGCTTAAGCCGTCGATGAAGGCCCTAGCGTCGTCCTCATATCGCCAATCGTCGGGACTCCCCGGCAACTCTTCGGGGTCGAGACCGTATGGCAATTCAGGCCCCGGCAGGTGAACCCAGAGAAAAAAACGACGGTCGCCGTTTTCGTAAAGCCAATCGGCGGCCGCCTCGGCAACCCCCGAATCGCCCCGGCCGCGGGAGTTGCCGTAATAAAAGGGCAAGCGATAGATGATGTCGTGAACGAACGTCGGGTAGAAGACGCCGAGAAACGCGCCCCGGTTCCAGTGAACGTAAGACGCGAAGCCCCGGGCGAATCCGTACGACGCGTGGCACTCCGGCCCGCCGACGAACGCCTTCGTGTAACGGCCGTATTTCAACAGGTACTCGGCTACGGTCGGTTCGTCGCCGGACAGGTTCATATTGCCTTCGCCGTAGCCCAACCGAAGCGGATACCGCCCGGTGTGTACCGAAGCGAGGGAGGGGCCGGACCAGGGCGCCGTAGCGTAAGCGTTCTCGAACAGTATCCCCTCATCGGCCAACCTTTTCAGGTTCGGCGTTTTCACGGGACCGCCGTACGGCTCGAGCATGTCGGCCCGTACGCTCCCGACGGTAATCAATATTAAGTTGGTTTCGCCGCCGCCGATGAGCGGAAGCCACGGTTGAGCTCGGGCCGTCCACACCGCGGGGAGAGACCCGACGATGAACAAGGCGATTACGTAGAAAGGAACCCGCGTCCAGACCGGCTTGGTCAACGCAATGAACACGTATCTTACCCTGCGTAATAGACGGGTTAATAAATACCCGAGACCGAGGAACGCCGCTATGAACGCGACTATAAAGAGCGGCAAGAACCTATCGAATATACCCGCTGGGACACGAAAGACCAGGTCACGGCTTATCAACAGTATAATTATAAAAGCCAGCAGGTGCCCTGACAGAAAAGCCAACGGCCCGGCGCGCTTTCCCTTTTTCCCGCCGGCGCGTCTTATGAGATAGATGACGCCGACAATGCCGGTGAGTATCCAGTATAAGATGAGGTAAAAGGCCAGCGTCGAAGTCGCAAAAGCCGGGAGCAGGTCGTTGAAGAGGTAGTGCCCCGGTCCGTTCAAAGGTATCCCTGCGGCCCAGCGGTATACTATCTCGGCGACGAGCATTAAACCTGCCGCCCAGGCGGCGAGCGCCGGTCCGTCGACGACTATGAGGGTTTTATCGAGGAACGTCGGCCCGAGCAGCGTGTTCGCTACCCGTTTGATTACGCTCTTTGCGCGTTCGTCGACTGGCAATCAGTCTCCTAGCAGGCGGTTCATCGGGCGCCCGCGCCAGGGATTGTCGTATCTGCAATCCTCGTAGAGCTCGAGCGCCTCGTACGTCATCGTGTAAACGTTGTCGGCGTTCCATACGACCCAGCCGACGGCGCCTGCGTCTTCGGCGGCGACCATCTGGTCTAAGACGTAGGACGCGTCGTAGTACGTCGCGCCGGCGCCGAATCCCTGAATGAACGGTTGGACGAGGGCGCCGTCCGGCTCCACCCGGTTCCGCCCGACTTTAACTGTTTTATAGACTATCGCGTACGGGCGCCGCCGAAGCCCCAACCCGGAGTAAAACGTCCAACCGTAGTGGGAAGGGTAAGCCATAGGGTAGAATACGTCGACGTATGGCGCCATCTCGTCCACGTCCTGGCCCTCCGGGTTGCGTTTCTCGTATAGGGCCGAAAAACCGAAGACGTCAGCGCCCACCTTCGCGCCGAGGGGCCGCAGCCTTTCGGCCGCCGCTCGAACGAAGCCGGTCACCGCCTCCTCTTTAGGCGTTCCGGCGGGCCAGAAGGGAACGGCCGCCGCCTCGGACCCTTCGTCTGTAGGGAACCTGACGTAGTCGAACTGGACCTCGTCGAAACCGGCGTCGACCGCCTCCTCGGCCAGGTCCAGGTTATAATCCCACACCGTCGAGTGCCACATCGATACCCACCGGAACCCGCGCTTGTCCTGCCAGTGTCCACCTTCGTACGCGTCCTTGACCGCGTAGGTTCCGCCGGCGTATCCGGCCAGCTCGTCGTCGGGGAAGACCACGAACCGGGCGATGAGGTAGTAACCGCGGTCGTGGAGTTCCTCTGTCAACGCCCCTAAATCGGGTATCAATTCGCTCGACGCGCCGATTTCCCGAGCTATCGGGTTCTCGGTCGGCCAGGCGACTATCCCCGGTATCTCCTTCAGGTCGATAACGAGTGTGTTTATCGGCGACCCGTCCAGGCGGCCCAGGATGTACTCGAGCTTCTCCCCGTTCGCGACGGTGTAATAGCTCAGGTAAATGCCGCGCGACGGGTAGGGTCGTTTCGCCTCGGTCTCTGTTCCGGCCGACTCCTCGGCGGGGGTCGTTTCTACCGTTATCTCGGGGCCGTAGCGTACGCCCACGAGGTCGTCCCCAGTGCCCGCCGGATGGTCCAACGGTATGTCCGAGGCGAAACCGGCCGCCGTCCAGACCACCGATGCAACAAAAAACCCCCACCTGCCGGTTGTACTACTCAAGGTGCGGGCTATCTTATATTAACGCTTCGCGGCGGTCAAGGTGATAAGATTCCCATATCTAATAACCGAAGCGGCGGGGTTTATCCTCGCCGCGCTGGGAGACCCGGCGGACATAAAGCCCGCCGTTGCATTTCGTTTATAAACAAAGGTTATCTTCGTAGGAACTCGTCAGGAGATTTCTTGAAGAGCTTGACCCAGCGAGAACGGTCACTCCAACCTAACCCTGCCCTTCCCAAGCAGTCTTTCGAGTGACTTCACCAGAGACCTGTCCGGTTTGACGGCCAGATCCGGCGACGCCCGCATCACTACGTCCCGGCCGTTCTGCGGTACGTGGACGAACACGGCGCATTCGCCCCGGTGTCGCGAGATAACTCGCCGGAGCTCGTCCAGGTTCTCGTCCAACGCGTCGTCGCCGTTCACGGTCACGTGAAGGGCCTTAGACAGCCGGTACTCCGCGTCCTCCAGCGAGATGACCTCCGACGCCAATATCTTGGCGCCTTCCGTATTCGGTTCTGCCCTGCCCCGCACCAGAACCGGCCGGTCGTTGAAGATTACGAACTCGGACGCCGCGTACGCGTCGGCGAAGACCACCACCTCGACGGCCGCGTCGTCGTCCTCTATCGTCATGAAGCACATTTCCCGGCCGCGTTTATCTGTCACGGCACGCCACCGGCTCACCACCCCGGCGACAGACACCCGCTCCGGCGACCGGCCGTCCACCACGTCCTTGAGGCGGGCGTTCGTGTAGCGCTTTACTACGTCGGCGAACCCGTCGAGCGGGTGGCCCGATAACAGGACGCCCATCAGCTCCTTCTCGAACGCTAGGAGTTCCAAGTGCGGCCATTCGTCACCGGCGACGTCCTCTTCGCCGGCCAAAGCCTCTTCCTCGGCGAATCCGGCCAACAGCGATTCCTGGCGGCGTTCCCGGTCACGGCTGGCCCGGCGCCCGCGCTCCAGCGCCGTGTCGAGGTAGGCGAACAAGGGCGCTCGGCCGATGCCCAGCGGGTCGAAGGCGCCGGCCTTGATGAGCGACTCGATAACGGCCCGGTTTACGGTTTGTAGGTCGACCCGGCTGCAGAAGTCGGTAAGGCTTTCGTACGGGCCGCCCTTGTTCCTGGCGCGGACTATCTCTTCTATCGCTGCGAACCCCACGTTCTTGACGGCGGCCATCCCCATCCTGATGGTGTTGTCGTCCTCGGCCCAGAAGTTGTACCAACTCTCGTTGACGTCCGGCTTCAGTATAGTAATACCCATCCGGCTTGCCGCCTTTACGTACTCAACCAGTTTGTCGGTGTTGCCCAACTCGGAGGTGAGGAGCGACGCCATGAACTCGACCGGATAGTTGGCCTTCAGGTAGGCCGTCTGGAACGACAGTACCGCGTACGCCGTCGTATGGGCCTTGTTGAAGCCGTACTGGGCGAAGGGCGCCACCGTGTCGAAGATTTCGGAGGCCACTGCTTCGTCCGTACCCCGCTCGACGGCGCCGTCGATAAATCGGCGTTTCTGGTCCGCCATCTCGTCGACTTTTTTCTTGCCCATCGCCCGGCGTAGCACGTCGGCCTGCCCCAGGGTGAACCCGGCTATCTCGGCGGCGATGCGTAGGACGTGCTCCTGGTACAGTATCGCGCCGAAGGCGTCCTCCAGAATCTCGTCGAGTTTCGGGTGGACGTGCTTCGGTTTTTCCAGGCCCCGTTTGCTTTTTATAAAAGTTTCGGTCGCGCCAGAGCCCATCGGCCCCGGCCGGAAGAGCGCCAGTATCGGGACCAACTCCTTGAAGTTCGCGGGCGCGACGCGCCGGCAGAGGTCCCGCATCCCTTCGGACTCCAATTGGAAGACGCCGTCGGTGTCGGCCCGGCGTATTATCTCGTACGTCGGCGGGTCGTCCCAGTCGACGTTCTCGAAATCTATTTCTATGCCGTGGCGCCGGTTTATCGCCTTCAGGCAGTCTTCTATCACCGTGAGAGTCCGCAGCCCGAGACAGTCTATTTTAAGCAGCCCGATCTTTTCGACCGAGTACATATCGTACTGGGTCGTAACTTCCGCGTCCACCTTTGCCCGGCAGAGGGGCGAGAACCGGGTGAGCTTGTCCGGCGCGACGACCACGCCCGCCGCGTGGACGGAGGTGTGCCGCGTTAATCCCTCCAGCTCCATCGCGAGGTCGAGCATCTCCCGGCCCTTGGGGTTGTCCTCGTAGTACTCCCGAAGGTACTCGTTCTCCTCCAGCGACTTCTCCAGGGAACCGAGCGGGTGGATGTTCTTGGTAACCTGGTCCACCTCGCCGTACGGTATCTGCAGAACGCGACCTACGTCCTTGACGGCCTGGCGCGCGCCCAAGGTCCCGAAGGTTATTATCTGGGCGACGCTCTCCTGCCCGTACGTCTGTACGATGTAGTCGATGACTTCCTGGCGGCGCCTGTCGCCGAAGTCCAGGTCGAAGTCGGGCATGCTAATCCGTTCCGGGTTGATGAACCGTTCGAAGACCAGGTTGTGCTCGATGGGGTCGACGCCGGTGATGCCGAGCAGGTACGCGACTATCGAACCGGCGCCGGAACCGCGGCCGGGGCCGACCATCACCCCCTGGCTCTTCGCGTGCCGGACGATGTCCCAGACGATGAGAAAGTAGTCGACGAAGCCGGTACTCTCTATTACGCCGAGCTCGTGCTCCATCTGGGCTTGGGCCGTCTCTGGCGAGCCGGGGTAGAGCCGGGGGAGGGCCTCGACGCAAAGTTCGCGGAGGTACTGCACGCCGGTCTTACCGTCGGGGGCGTCGAAGCGGGGGAGGTTGTAGCTCTCGGTATCGATTTCGAGGCTGCAGCGTTCGGCGATGGCGACGGTGTTGGATAGGGCGTCCGGGACCTCGGCGAATAAGCGCGCCATTTCGTCGGGGGTTCTGAGATAGAACCCGGGCGACGAGAAGCGGAGGCGGTCTGCGTCTTTGATGGTCTTACGGGTGCCTATGCACAAGAGTATGTCGTGTGCTCGGGCGTCCTCGGCCCGGAGGTAGTGTACGTCGTTGGTCGCGGCGATGCCCAGTTCCATCTCGCCCGCTATCTCGACCAGCTCCCGGTTGACCTTGTGCTGTTCGGCGAGGCCCTGGTCCATCAGCTCCAGGTAGAAGTTCCCCGCGCCGAAGATGTCCGAGTACTCGGCGGCGGCCCGGCGCGCCCCCGAGTAGTTATCCCGGAGTATCGCGCCCGCCAGCTCCCCCTTCAGGCAGCTCGACAGCCCGATTAGCCCGGCCGAGTACTTGTCCAGGACCTCCTTGTCGATTCGCGGTTTGTAGTAGAACCCCTCGAGGTAGCCGATGGTCGAGAGTTCCATCAGGTTGCGGTAGCCCACGTCGTCCTGGGCCAGGACGACTATGTGCCACCCTGCGTCCTGCGGGGATTTCGCGGTCTTGGAGTACCGCCCTTCGGGGGCGATGTACATCTCGCAGCCGATTATGGGCTTAATGCCCCGGTCGCGGGCGGCCTCGGCGAAGCGTATCGCGCCGAAGAGGTTGGCGTGGTCGGTTACGGCGACTGCCCCCATCCCCATCTCGGCGACCCGGTCGCAAAGGGGTTCGATACGGCACATCCCGTCGAGGGTGCTGTAGTCGGAGTGGACATGAAGATGGACGAACTCGGGCATGGTGAGTGAGCTTAACTTACTGATAATAATACAGTTAGTTGAAATAAAACGGGAAACGACGCCGACCGATACCATTATAAACCAACCCTGCGCCGCTGTAAAGCGAATAAATCGCCCCGCCGAATTTTTATAGGTAACTTATTGAATATACGTAGGTTTTAATATGCGCGGAGGTGGCAAAAGCGACGACTTTGAAGCCGCCTACTTCAACACGTAGAGACTCGACGTTGAAAGAAACCGCCCGATTCATCGGGCGGAGACTCACTAGCGGCGGTTCCGGGAACCGTAAATAATACTTGTGGTTGTTTTATGCTTTTGTTATATTAGGAGCTACAGTTTAATACAAACAATCGAAACAACGTATATGGAAGAAAAACAACTTATACAGCGTCCGAGTAAAGAGGAGCTTTTTACGGATCGGCAGGAGTTCTTGGGCGCGTTCGAGGGCGCGTTGACGGGCCTTACGCCAGACGCACCCAAGGTCCTCGTCTTCCACGGCCCGCCGGGTATCGGGAAGACGGCGATACGGGAGGAGTTGATACGGCGTCTTAAAGACGAGGAGTACCCCGGCGCCGACGCGTGGGGCCTCTTTCAGTTCGACGCCGAGACGAGGAACGCGCCGGACGTGGCCCTAGCGATTCTTTCGGGGCAACTCAATGCGTCTGGCGGCGTAAGGTTTCCTACCTTTGAGATTGGTTCGGCCGTTTACTGGCGTAAGAAGTCGCCGTACCTCGAACTTAATCAGAAGAACTTCGTAGGTTTCAAGGTCGGCAGCCTGGCTTTTAAAATTGCGGGGATTTTTGTGCCCGGAGTTAGCTTGGGAGCAATTGTTACGGGCGCGTTAGATAGCTTCGGGGGGAAGGCTAAAAAAAGCTTAAAGAAATGGTGGCACGCGAGAGGTAACGACGATCTCCGGGGTATCGAGTACCTGGAACATGAAGAAATACTGGAAAAGTTGCCCCGGTTCTTCGGTACGGACCTGGGTAGTCATTTGAACGGTAAAAAGGCCGTTATATTCCTCGACGGCTACGAGAGCGTCTGGTTATCCGAATCGAGGACCCGTTACTCGGACGACGCGTGGGTCCGGTCGTTAATTGAAAACTGCCCCGGTGCTCTATTCGTATTAGGCACACGGCGCCCGGTCAAGTGGGACGAAATAGACGGCCCGGAGGGCAAGTACTGGGCCCCGGTGGTCGAGCAAATCGAGGTCCCGGACTTTATGGAAGCTTATACTCGCGAGCTTCTCGCGAAGGCGAAGATAACCGATGAAGGGATAGTGAAGGCCGTCGCCGAAGGTTCCGAGGGCGTACCCCTCTATATTGACCTTTGTATAGACATATACTACGCCGAACTAGATAAAGGCAATACGCCCGGGCCGGACGGCTTCCCTAGCACCCACCAGAAGATATTCGAGCGATTTATACGCGACATAGACGAAGACGAACGGGCCGCTCTGGAGGTAGTATCCTGCGCCCGTTTCTTCGACCGGGATATATTTAAAACACTTATAAAGGAATTTGGAATAGCTTACTCCGCTACTAACTTCACGAAGTTTGTGGGCTTTTCATTTATACGTGGCGGCGAAGTGACCGGTACGTACAGAATACACGACCTACTGTCCAAGCACCTCCAAAAGTATATGGACTGCGAGTTAAAGGTAAAAGTCCACTCGTTCCTTTTCGAACACTACCGCATAATGGCGGATGTGGACGACCCGAAGGTCATAACCGAGGGGAACGTACGCGCTCTGGGCGAAGCCGTCCATCACGGGTTGGGGACCGGCGATGTTGAGGGCGCGGTCAAATGGTTTAATATAGACTACCAACCTTACGAATCAGCGGCTTTATACGGAGAACTCGAGCCTTTATACGTTGAACTAATCGAAGAAGCCGAACTTGTTCTCGGGGGCGATAACGCGTCTTTCGCCGCCGCCCTCGGCAACCTGGCCGCGCTTTACGAGGACCGGGGCCGCTACGACGAAGCCGAGCCGCTTTACTTACGGGACCTCGAAATAACCGAAAAGGCCCTCGGGCCGTACCACCCATCCGTCGCCGTTACCCTCAACAATTTAGCCGGGCTTTACGAGAGCCAAGGCCGCTACGACGAAGCCGAACTGCTTTATTTACGTAGCCTCGAAATACGAGAAAAGGTACTAGGGCCGGAACACCCGGACTTAGGGACTACTCTCAATAACCTGGCCGTGCTTTACCGCGCCGAGGGCCGCTATGACGAGGCCGAACCGTTATGTTTACAAGCTATTGGAATATACGAAAAGGCTTTTGGTTTGGACCATCTGTGGGTAGCTACGCCCCTCAACAACCTGGCCGCGCTTTACGAGGCCCAGGGCCGCTACGACGAGGCCGAACCGCTTTACATACGGAGCCTGGAAATAACGGAAAAAGCCCTCGGCCCGAACCACCCCGATTTAGCTACTACCATTAACAACCTGGCCGAGCTTTACAAAGCCCAGGGCCGTTTCCCAAAAGCCGAACCACTTTACGTACGGAGCCTTGGAATACTAGAAAGAGTACTGGGACCCGAACATCCATACGTAGCCCAATCCCTCAACAACCTGGCCGAACTTTACCGCGCCCAAGGCCGTTACCCAGAAGCGGAGCCGCTTTACGATAGAAGCCTTGGAATGCTAGAAAGGGTACTAGGACCCGAACATCCCTATGTAGCTCAATCTCTTAACAACCTGGGCTTGCTTTACAAGGCGCAGGGCCGCTACGGTGAGGCCGAACCGCTTTATGAACGTATCCTCGGTATATTCGAAAGAGCCCTCGATCCTGACCACCCCTCGGTTGCGACTGCCCTCAACAGCCTGGGCGGGCTTTACGAGGCCCAGGGTCGCTACGGCGAAGCCGAGGCACTTTATCTACGGAGCCTAGATATGCGAGAAAAGGTACTAGGGCCTGGCCACCCGGCTTTAGCTACTATGTTTAACAACCTCGGTCTATTGTTCAATAAAACGGATAGAAAGAACGAAGCTATCGAGTGCTTGGAACAGGCTTTTAAGATACTAACAGGTGTACTCCCTCCGAACCATCCGAACATAATCAAGGTTTTAATGAGCCTTAGCGGTATCTATAGCGAAATCGGCGAAAAGGAAAAAGCTGCCGAGTACGCGCGCCGGGCCGAAGAGTTAAAACGGTCCCGCGAAGAAGGCGAAGAAAAACCGCCGGAATAGATAGTAGGGGCCGGTCTTCAGACCGGCCCGAACAACCCCGTGGTTAACCTCCGGGCCGACCTAAAGGTCGGCCCCTACGCGGCTTCGCGGGCCGGCGTATAAATGCGCCGGTTTCGTTTACTCCCCCACTATCTCCCGTATAATCTTCAGCGTCTCCTCCTCCAGTAGCTCCTCAACATGGCCCGCGTCCCGGACTATGTTGAAGCCCCCCTGGGCGAAGTCGGGCTTTCCGCCGCCTCCGCCGCCGAATAGCTTCGAGACGGCTCCGGCCACCTTACCCGCGTCAAAGCCTGCGGTGATGGCGCCCTTGCTCGCGCCCGCGTAGAATACCACCTTGTCCCCCGCCTCGGTCGCGATGAGGATGAAGACCGGGTCGTTGGCCGCGATAAAATTGCCGGCCGTGTCCTTTATCGCGTCGGCCGAGACGTCCCGCTGATACTCGACCAGCACGTCGACACCTTTCACTTTCGTCGAGTAGTCCGCGAACTGGCGGAGGCGGGCGCCGGCGTCCCGGGTCTGGGTCGCCTTTAACTCTTTGGCCAACCGTTTGTTCTCTTCAATATAGCGCTCGACGCGGTCCGTCAGGTTCTCCCAGCCGGTCTTGATGGCCCGGGCCGCGTCGTCGAGGGTCTCGCGCATGCGCTGCGCGTACGCGACGGCGGCCTCGCCCGCGACGGCTTCGACGCGCCGCACCCCCGCCGAGAGCGCCTCCTCCCTGACGATGTAGAACGGCCCGGCGTCTCCGGTGCGCCGCAAGTGTGTCCCGCCGCAGAGCTCGGTACTCAGCGCGTCTTCCTCCCGGCCGATGAAGACGACCCGGACCCGGTCACCGTACTTTTCGCCGAAGAGGGCCGTGGCGCCGGCGGCGGTCGCCTCGTCCATGTCCATATCGCACCAGCTAATCTCGAAGTTCTCCATAATGAGCTCGTTCACGCGCCGTTCCACCGCCCGGACCTCCTCCGGCTCCAGTGCCCGGTCGCTCGCGTAGTCGAAGCGCAAGTATTCGGCGCCGACGAAAGAGCCGCTCTGGGTCGCCTGTGTGCCGAGAAGCTCCCGGAGGGCCGTGTGGAGCAGGTGGGTCGTCGTGTGGTGTCGCTCGACGCCCCTGCGGAGGTGCGGGTCGACGACCGCATTAACCGCATCCCCGACGTGTAGGTCGCCGCCGGTCTGGGTGCCGTAGTGGAGGTAGACGCCGGCCTGGTTCTTGCCGGTCTCGGCGACGTCGAAGACGGCGCCCCCGTCCGCGTGGAATAGGCCCGAGTCACCCACCTGGCCGCCGGCCTCGGCGTAGAATGGTGTGCGGTCGAGAACGACGATGCCGTCGCGGCCCTCGGTCAGCGTCTCGACGCGCCCTTCGTCGGTGACTATCGCCAGAACCGTGCCCACGGCCGAGAGCGAATCGTAGCCGATGAACTCGGTGGCCGGTACGTCCGCGAGACCCTCGAGCAGGGGGAAGTCGACGGTGAATGCCGACGCCTTCTTGGAGCGGTGGCGCTGCTCGGCCAGGGCCGCGTCGAAGCCCTCCCTGTCGGTCGCGATGCCCTCCCACTCGGCGACCTCGGCGGTGACCTCCGGCGGCAAGCCGTACGTGTCGTACAGCGTGAACGTCTCGGCGCCGGGCAGGGTGTCGCCGGCGGACATCCCGGCGAGGACGTTCTGGAGCCGGTCCATACCACGGGTCAGGGTACGCAGGTACTTCTTTTCCTCATCCTCGATGGACGTTTGCAGATACTTCTCGCGCTCTTTCAACTCGGGATATGCGCCGCCCATGCCCTTGACGATCGGCTCGACCAAATGGTGGAGTAACGGCTCATCCACGCCCAGCAGATACGCGTGTAGGAGCGCGCGCCTCAGTAGCTTCCGTACGACGTAACCGCGGCCCTCGTTCGACGGCAGTATGTTCTCGACCAACGTGAAGACGAGGGCCCGGGCGTGGTCGGCGACGATGTTCATCGAGCTTGTCGTCCGGTCGCTTTCCTTATACGCCTTCCCGATTAGCTCCTCGGCCCGAGCGACGACGGGGGCAAATATGTCGGTCTCGAAGTTGCTCGAGACGCCCTGGGTTACGACGGCGAAACGCTCAAGCCCCGCGCCGGTGTCTATCCCCCGGTTGGCCAGCGGCGGGCGAGAGCCGTCGGGCTGCTGGTCGAACTGGGGGAAGACCACGTTGTAGCGTTCGAGCCAGCGGTCGCAGTCGCAGTTGATGTGGCAGTCGGCTCTGCCGCAGGCGTGTTCTTCGCCCAGGTGGTAGTGTATCTCCGAGGACGGTCCGCAAGCGCCCACGCCGCCGGCGGGGCCCCAGAAGTTGTCTTTGTCGTAGCGGGCCAGATGCCCTTCGTCCAGCCCGACTTCTTTGATCCATATGTCGTACGCCTCGTCGTCTTCGACGTGGACGGTGGCGTATAGCCGGTCCGGGTCGAGCCCCATCAGCTCGACGCAGAACTCCCAGGCCCACAGGATGCCTTCGCGCTTGAAGTAATCACCGAAGCTGAAGTTACCGAGCATCTCGAAGAAGGTGTGGTGCCGGACCGTGTGGCCGACCTGCTCAATATCCGAATCCTTTCCGCCGGCGCGGAGGCACTTCTGGCACGATGCGGCCCGGCGGTTCGGCGGCTCCACCGTCCCGGCGAAGAACGGTTTGAACTGGACCATCCCGGCGACGGTGAACAGGAGCGTCGGGTCGTCGGGGACCAGCGGCGCCGACGGGTATATCTTGTGGTCCTTCTTCTCGTAGAACTCGAGGAACTTCTCGCGTATCTCGTCGGTCTTCATAAAGCCCTGTCCTTTATAACGTAAAGCCCCTGACGGGGACTTGCGTTCTCGCCGCTATTTACTAACGTTCCGCATTATACGCAAAGGTAGCGAGGATTTCAAACGGAAAGGCGGTTCGTGAGGGCAGGACAGCGTCGGCCGCGTTGGGTTTTGGCCGACCGGTTATCGGTAGGTACCGAGGAAGCGCGGACGTATGTTATTGACTGTAACCTACCTTGGTGGTATATTTCCCGACCTATGAGTAGCTCCGAACGCTCGCCGGCGGACGTGCTCTTCGGCCTTGTGAAGATAATAAAGCCGTTGAACTTGCTATTGCTGTTCGCGATGGTCTTGCTCGGGGCTTATCTGTCGACCGGCGAGTGGCAAATCGAGAAGTACGTCTTTGCCGGGCTGGCCTTCTGCCTGATGGCGGCAGGTGGATACGCCGCCAACGACGTGGCCGACCTGGAGACCGACAGGATAAACAAGCCGAGGCGTCCGCTGTCGACCGGTGTCGTAACCGCCAGGGAGGCCGTCGCCCTGGGTGCGATTTTGTTCACGGCGGGGCTTATCGCGGCGGTTTTTCTGGGGGTCAGGACCGGCGCCGCGGGCCTGTTGTACGGCGCCCTGTACCTTTTCTATAATTGGGTCGTTAAAGGTAAGGGAATCCTCGCGAACGCGACCAGCGCCGTCGTTTTCGTTATGGCGTTGGTTTTCGGCTGGACCGCCGGCGACGGCACCGTCTCACGGGTTATCTTTCCGATCATAATTTTCTGGTTATATGACGTGGCCAGAGAAATTTACAAGGACGCCGGCGACCTTTTCGGCGATACGGTAACCGGGCGCAAGACCCTGCCGGTTGTTATGGGGCCTGGCGCGGCTTGCTACGGCGCGGCGATATTGCTGGGCGTGTTCATCTTGCTTACGCCGCTGCCGTATCTGTGCGGTATATATTCCAGGGTTTACCTCGCCTTTATCGTCCCGGTGGACGCCCTCATAATCTACTTGGCGGTCCAGAACTTACGGAAATTCGAGGAGCACCGGGTTATATTTACGTATAAGTTTATGAAAGTGCTGGTGTTGTTGGCGGCCGTCGGGATATATTGGGGCGCCGCTGACCGAATGGCCGTTTAACGCGGGTGTAACGTTCGCCGGGGAAGTGTCACCAAATATCCTCATACCGAATGTCGGTTACGACGTCGTCGTGGTCGGCGGGGGACCCGCCGGTTCGACCGCCGCTCGGATATGCGCCGAAGCGGGGATTTCGGTCTTGTTGATGGAAAAGCGTCCCGAGGTGGGCGCCCCAAACAGGTGTGCCGAGGGCATCCCCCGCGAGCAGATGGAGCAGTTCGTCGAACCCAGGGATTCGTGGGTCGCGTCCGTCGTCAATGCCGGTTACGCTATCTCGCCGGGCGGGTATAGGGCCGGTCAGGTGTTCGAGAACGCCGGATACGTACTCGAGCGTAAGATATTCGACCGGGACTTGTTCGCGATGGCCGGTGAAGCGGGCGCCGGCACCTTCCCGAAGACGGAAGCCGTCGAACTGGTTATGGACGGCGAGTCGGCTTCGGCGGTGAGGGTTAGGTTGGCCGATGGTAGCGTTCGTACCGTAAAAACCCGCGCCGTTATCGGCGCCGACGGCGTTGAATCTACGGTAGGGAAGTCGGCGGGGTTGACTACGGCGATACCGCCGAGGGAGACCCACTCGTGCGCCCAGTATTTGATGACCGGGGTTGGACTCGAGCGTGACGATTGTCTGTACTTTTACGTCGGGCGGGATATCGCCCCCGGCGGGTACGCATGGGCGTTCCCGAAGGGCGGCGGACGCTTCAACGTGGGGCTGGGCGTCTGCCCCGATTTGGCGGGCGGCAGACCGGCCGTCGATTATTTGGACGCATTCGTCGGCGAGAAGTTCCCCGGTGCGAAGGCGGTCGAGGTACACATGGGGCTTGTCCCGGCGTCCGGGAGCTTGGGGGGGTTCGTAAAGGGGAACGTGGCGCTGGTCGGCGACGCGGCGCGGCACCCGGACCCGTTTTCGGGTGCAGGGTTGATTCACGCGTTCTATTCTGGTAAGATGGCCGCCGAATCGGTCGTTTCCGCCGTCAAAAACGGGGAAGACGTAGCTGGAAATTTCGTAGAGCATTATAAAAAGCCGTGGGAGAAGGGTATAGGGAAAAAGCTGAAGCAGTTTTATAAGGTCAGGAAAATGTTTCACGATATTACGGACGAAGAATTGGATACTATTATCCAGCGACTCGGCGAAGTCGTAGGGGGGAAGAGAATCGGCGTTTCGGACATAATCCCGACGCTTTTGAAGGTGTTAATGTCAACCCCCAGCCTGATACCTAAAACGCGGCACCTCTTGTAAAAGGGGTCGGTTATGGAGACGAGGGTAAAAATGGGACGGTTTGCGGCGTGGTTCGTTACGCTGGCGGTTGTCGTATGTGCATTACCGTCTACCGTCTCGGCTAAGTTCGTATTGGGGCCGAGCGACCGGATCAACGTGTCGTTGTTGTCTCAATCGCTCGACGGCCGGGGGGTCCCGGACCCGGCCGTTTCCGGGGACTACATCATCGACCCTGACGGCAACATAACGTTACATTACGTCGGTGAGGTGCATATCGCGGGCCTTTCGCCGGGCGAGGCGATAGATTTACTCGAGGAGAGGTTTAGAGAGTATTATTTAAACCCCGACGTGAACGTCCGCGTTGTCCAGATAGCGTCGAGGCGAATCATCGTCCTGGGCGAGGTTCTCCGCGAAGGGGTTTACGAAATACCTGCCGACGAGACGGCTCTGGGCGCTTTGGCCATGGCCGGCGGACCGCGCGGGAGTGCGTTGCTCTGGAACGTTAAGATATTGCGGGGCGGCCTCGATGACCCGCAGGTTCTGACCTGTAACTTGGATAAGGCCTTGAAAAAGGGAGACTACGCGGAAAACGTACAACTTATGCCGGGCGACATAGTTTTCGTACCGCGGACCTTGTTGGCCAGGACCAACGACGTCATTAGTAAAATTACTCCCACCATGGGCTTGATAATCAGGTCCCAGGACGTAGGTGACACGTTTAAGTAGGCAGGCCCCTCACGGAGAGACCGGTGAACATAACGATCGTAGATTATATTAAGGTACTCTGGAAGCATAAGTGGCTTATCGCGTTTTGTTTCTTTTTCGCCGCGGTGTTGGGGTTTGGCGTCAGTTTCTTCATAGAACCGGAGTACCATTCGGAGGTAGTTATCGTTCTGCAGGAAGAGACTGCGAAGAAAGGCTTGTCCAAGGAATTTTTTGCGGCCGGCGTCCTCGGGTTGGAAACGAAGACCGGAACTGAGATTGCGATTATTAAGTCCGACGCGTGCCTCGGAAAAGTCGTCGAGGATTTGCAATTATTTATAGATAGGAGCGACATACCGAGGGATGAGACCGGGCATCAAATTATCGGCGATATTTATTTAAACGAGACGGTCGCTTATGATACGTACGAAATCGAATTCACCGACGACGTAGGGAACTACCGGGTGAGTACAGAAGAGGGCAGATTCGTCGGCTCCGGCTCGTGCGGTGATTGGTTCCGTGGCGGAGGTATGGGGTTTATGCTGTCGCCTATGGAAACGCCGCGCAAGGGGAAGAGTTTTAAGATAGAGATCAACGACCCGGTGTCGTACGTGCCTTTCTACGCCAATACGAAACTTAAAATTTCTATCGAAAGCGACGATATACTGATAATCGAATGCCGCTACAACGACGGTGTAAAGACTAAACAGATAGCCGAGCGTATAGTCGCCGAATATCTATATCAGAAACAGGAATACGGGCGCAGCGTTTCCAAAGAAATCTCGCAGCTAATCAAACGCCGCATGAACTATATTTTACGCGAACGGAAGAAGGCGGAGAACGAGTTAATACGTCACCAACAAGAAGAGGGCGTCATCTTTACGGAGGACTTAGTACCCGTCATCGAACCCATCACCTCCCTCAAGAACGAAGCGACCCTCGCCGAGGTCCAGAGGGAGACGCTCCGCTTGTACATGAGAGAGCTGGAGGACGAAGGCGATACCGACGTTTCCTATATCGATTCGATGACTATGGCCGGAGTAATCTCCGGGGATTCGGGTTTGATAGACCTCCAGCGGAATGTCTACGAAGCGGAGACTACGCTGTCCAGTCTGCGCTCCACGTACACCGATGCGCATCCCATGGTCGTCGAGCAAGAGGAGAAGGTCCGTCTGTTAAAATCCGAACTCCTAAACAAGACCCACGATTCACTCAGGGAAGCGATTGCCGGTGTGAATAAGCGGGTTAATCTGCTCGAAGAGAGATATAGCGTCTATTACCAGGATTTGCCGCCGAAACAGATGGAAGCGGCCAGGTTGTCGCGGGAGATTCTCGAAGCGGATACGGTTTATAGTACCCTTGCGGCTGAATACGAACAGCACAAGGTGGAGGAAGCGAAGGAGGACAGCAAGCAGCGATACATCAGGGTAATAACGGAACCTACTATTCCGAAAAGACCCGACAAGCCGAGGAAGAAAATGAACGCGTTGGTTTCGGGCGTATTCGGCGGGTTCTTCGGCGTGGTCTTCGCTTTTGTCCTGCATCTGTTCGACCTGACGCCTGTACTGTCCAAGATTCCCGGTTACGAGAAAATAAAGTCCTTTTTGGACCGCAGAAAGGGTATATTTAGAAGATGGACGACGTCGGCGTAATGCTTGAACTTGCGGGCCTGGACGAGCGGGAAAGAAAGCTCCGTACGCGCGCCGAGGAAGTTCCGTTATTAATCGAAGAAACGCGAAAGAAGATAGAAGATGCCCAGGAGGGAATAGTCGGGGCGAAGAACGACGCCGAAGAGAAAAAAAGGACTATTAGGACGCTCGAGTTGGAAATCCAGGAGATGACCGAAAAGCTGGAAAAGTATTCTAAACAACTCCTGGACATAAAGACCAACAAAGAGTTTCAGAGTTTACAGAAGGAGACGGCCGACGTCGAACGGGCGATAAGCGAAAGAGAAGACCAGTTACTTGAGACGATGGACCAATTGGAAGAATGTACGAGTTCGATAGAGACCGCCGAAGCGAAGACAAAAAGTGCGCGCGAACAGGAGGAAAATAACCTCGGGGAGTTGGAAAAGGAACTGCAGGATACGGAAGTGCAGTTGATAGAAGTATCCGAAAAAAGGAAACGGGCGGTCGAGAGACTGTCGCCCCAATTACGCGACGACTACGTAAAGGTGAGGTCGCATTACGCAGGCGACGCGATTGTCGCCGTATCCGGCGGCGTCTGTACCGGTTGTTACGTCAACATACCGCCCAATATAGTCGGTGAACTACACGCCGCAAGCAGGATAATCCGGTGCGAACAGTGCGGCCGGTTTCTGTATTACAGCGATGAATACGATTAGCCTCTCTGTAGCGAGTCATCCGCCGCGGCTGTTGTCAGTCGCGGGTTTTCTTTGTTATATTCTAAGACAGTGAAGATACTCGCCCTAAATCCCCCCTTTCTACCCAAGTTCTCCCGGGAGCAGAGGAGCCCGGCGGTAACCAAGAGCGGAACCCTGTACTACCCGATGTGGCTCGCGTACGCGGTCGGTACGCTGGAGGAAGCGGGCCACGAATGCAGCCTTATCGACGTACCGGCGGACCCCGGCTGGGCCCGCGACGGTGTTTTACGACACACGGCCGCTTCGGCCTACGACCTGGCACTCGTCGGTACTTCCACGCCGACGATTGCCAACGACGCCGGCTTCGCCGCGGCGATAAAGGAGGTGTCGCCGGGGACGCGTACGGTCCTCGTCGGTCCACACGTTTCCGCTCTGCCCGAAGAGACCCTCAAGGGGTACGAAACGGTGGACGGGGTTCTCCGGGGAGAGTACGAGTTGACGACCGTCGCCCTCGCCGAGGCCTTGGAAGCCGGCGGCGACCCCGCCGAGGTCGAGGGGGTTACCTGGCGCGTCGGCGACGGGGTCGTTTCGGCGCCCGCGCGCCCGCCGCTCGAGGAAATCGACCGCTTGCCGTACGTCTCCCGGGTCTACGAAAAGTATCTGGACGTACGAAACTACTTTTATTCCCACAGCCGTTATCCTATAGTGACGATACTCTCGGCCCGGGGGTGTCCACATCATTGCGTCTTCTGCGTTTATCCCCAGGTCTTTTCAGGCCACGAGTACCGCGCCCGGAGTGTGGACAACGTCGTGGGGGAATTAAAATATATTAAAGAGACCTGGCCGGAACTCGGCGAGTTGATGTTCGAGGACGACACGTTTTCGGTGGACTCCGAACGTACGCGCCGTCTGTGCGAGGCGATGGTAGACGAAGGACTCGGGTTTACCTGGAGCGCCAACGCCCGGGCCGACCTGGACTACGAGACCCTGCTCGTTATGCGCGAGGCCGGTTGCCGCCTGCTCTGCGTGGGCGTGGAGAGCGGCGACGATTCGATGCTCGAGGGAATGGGAAAGCAGATAGGCAGGGAACGGATTGAACATTTCTTCGCCGACGCCAAGCGAGCCGGCGTTTTGATACACGGGTGTTTTATGGTCGGGAACCCTGGCGAAACCAGGGAGACAATGGAGCAAACTTTGGATTTCGCGAAAAAGCTCCGGCCCGACACGGCCCAGTTCTTTCCGATAATGGTCTATCCGGGGACCGCGATGTACCGCTGGGCCGAACGCCGGGGGCACCTGGCCGCGGACGATTTTTCGGCCTGGTTGACCGACGAAGGCTTGCACAACTGCGTCGTGGATTTACCGGATTTGCCGGCTTCAGAATTGGTGGCGTTTTGCGACCGGGCGCGCCGGAGTTTTTACCTGTCGCCGGCGTATCTGTTTTACAAACTCGGCCAAACGTTAAAACGCCCGGGGGAATTGGGGCGGACGATTAGGAGCGCCAGGGTGTTCTTCAAACATCTGTTAAGGCGTAACCGGTAGAGTATCTGCGTGCCCGACTCGTTTATACTGTGGAAAAAAGTAGGCCGATATATTAGAATCAGTGTAAGATAGTAGTTAACGGAGGTGTTCCGATGAGCGTTAAGACCTTGGTGACCGTGATATCCATTTCGATGGTCGTGATAGGTTTAATTGGCTGCGGCGGTCCCACCGAGAAGTTCGTCTGCGGGGACTGCGGCGCCGAGTTCGATAGCCAAGAGGAGTTGGACGCCCACATGAAGGAAGCGCATCCGCCGGAACCGCCCGATGAACCAGCAGTGCTCTCAGACGAAGCGGCGAAGCTTCCGCCGGGTACGGCGGTGGCCGTGCTTGAGTTGGAAAAGGGCGGCGTAATCGAATTCGAGCTGTTCGTCGAGGAGACGCCCGAGACCGCCGGGAACTTCGTCGAGTTATGCGACGAGAAGTTCTACGACGGGTTGGCTTTCCATCGGGTGGTCAAGGGCTTTGTCATACAGGCCGGCGACCCGACTTCCGCCGGCAGGGAACCCGTTGAGATGACGATTCCAGAGGAGCCGGACACGCGTAAGTTCAAACGCGGCGCCGTCTCGATGGCCCGGTTGGCTACGGAGGACGAAGAGGGCAACACCGTCTACGGCCCGACCACCGGCAACGAGTTCTTCATAACCACCGGTGACGCGTCCCATCTGGACCCGGATTTCTGCGTATTCGGATGGGTGGTTACCGGTATGGAAGTCGCAGACGGCGTGGCCCAGGGCAACGTTATAAAACGAATTCGGGTCGTCGAGGTGCCGGCCGAGGAACCAGCCCCCGAGGAGCCGGAGGTCGCGGAGGACTGATATATTTAGCAACTCCCGGCGGGCACATAGACCGCCGGATTATGTCGAGGTGATTTAGCAGATGAAACCGATTCTGTCATTCGTTACGACGGCCGCGTTGCTGTCGGCCGGTGCGGCGTACGCCGCCGATACTCCGGAGCTTTCAGCCGAGGCCCTTGGCCTTCCCGCCGGGACGCCCGTGGCCGTCTTCGAGATGGCCGACGGCAAGACCTTCGAAGTGGAACTCTTCCCGGACGAGGCGCCGGCGACCACCGAGAACTTCGTCGAGCTCGCCGTCGACGGCTACTACGACGGCATCAAATTCCACCGCGTCGAGGGCTGGGTCGTCCAGGCCGGCGACGCGAGAACCGCCGGGCGGGAGGAATACGTCCACTACATCGAGCAGGAGCCGGGCGAACGCGGGTTCGGCCGGGGCGCGTTTTCGATGGCTCGGCTGGCGGCTCCGAAGGACGACGGTACGTACGAATATAAAGAGACCAGCGGCACCCAGTTCTTCATCATAAAAGAGGGCGGCGAACACTTAAACGGCAATTTCTGCGTCTTCGGCTGGGTCGTCGCGGGGATGGAAGACATCGACGCCCTTTTCCAGGGCGATACGATAGAGAAGGTAACGATAGTAGAAGTACCTGCGGAGTAGTTATGCGGCCCTTCGCGGCGGCCCTGGGGGTGGCTACGGCCTTAGCGTCCGTATCGGCTTCGGCGGTCGAAGAGCTGGAACCTATATACGTACTCAGCTCCGCCGCGTACAAGCTTCCGCCGGGAACGGCAATTGCCGTGGTAGAATTGATAAACGGGTCTGCCGTGGAAATCGCACTGTTGGAAGATGCGGCGCCGCTCGCGACGGCTCATTTCGCAGGCTTGGCCGAACGGCGGTTCTACGACGAGACAGTGTGGAACAGGGTGGTGGCCGATTTCGTCGTGCAGGGGGGCTCGCCGGCCGCCGTCGGGCGGTTCGACGAGGCTCCGGCGCCCGAACCCGAATCGAACGACGAGGCTTGCACCCGGGGCGCCGTCTTTCTCGCCCGGAGCGTCATCCCCGAGGGGGAGGAGGGTTATCGGTACGCCGAGACCGTGGGCGACCAGTTTTGTATTCTTCTCGATGATGCCGTTTACCTGAACGACGATTTTACGGTCTTCGGGCGGGTCGTTTCGGGGATGGGGTTATTGGACGACGTGGAAGAAATGGAACCGATAGTAAGCGTGAGGGTCGTTCGCGTTCCTTAATTCTGTTAGTATATTTAGGTAGAGGACGTAGATAATGCATCCTATTTTATTTGAGTTCGGCGGACTCCGGGTCGGGACATTCGGCGTTATGATGGTAACCGGCTTCATAGTGAGCTGGCTGCTCTTCCGGGCGGAGATGAAGCGAAAAAAGCTGAAGATGATCGATACCGATTTGTTGTTGGGCGCGATGGTCGGCGGCATCGTAGGCGCGAAAGGCTATTACCTGATCGAACACTGGCCTTCGTTCGTCGCGAACCCCCTCGGTTCGATATTCAGCGCCGCCGGGTTGGTCTGGTACGGCGGCGTCGCCGTTGGGTTGCTCGCGTGTATTATAGTCGTAATACTCCACCGGCAGCCGCTTAAGCCGTACGGCGACGCCGTGGCGCCGTCGCTGGCCATTGCGCTCGCTATCGGCCGAATCGGTTGACAGCTCGCAGGGGACGGAGATTACGGCCCCCCTACCGACCTGCCTTGGGGAATGTCCTATCCCAACGGCGTCGTGCCGACCTTCGAGAAGGTCCACCCCACGCCGATATACTCCACGTTGCTCTTCTTCGGGCTGTTCCTCCTGCTATGGTCGCTGCGGAAAAAGGAGGGACCGGACGACGGGTGGCTGTTCCTGGTGTATTTAATGGGTGCGGGGTTAATCCGCTTTTTCCTCGAGTACGTGCGTACGACGCCGGAGGTTTTTCTCGGCTTTACGATGACTCAACTATTAAGTATCGGCATGATACTGACCGGGGTTATCTGGCTTACCGTAATGTTTTGGGCGAAGAAGAGGGCCGAGGCGTAATTACGGCGCGTAGCCCTCAGGCTACGCCCGATGTTTTCCGAGAGTCAGCATAAGACCCCGCCGTAGCGGCGGGGTCTTCGGCGTTTGAACCGAAGCACGCCGTTTAATTTCCTCAAATTTTCTAAGCTCGATTTAACCTACGAATACATCAACGCGCCGCCGAAGACGAGGCCGACGAGGATGACCGCAACGACCTGGGCTACGATGTAGAACAACCATACGACCAGGGCCTTGGTGAATCGTACCCTGAATACGCCCTGGATTACGAAGATAGAGAAGATTATGCCCAGGAGGAAGCCGATAACGTTGCCGAAGACCGGGAGGTAGGAGAAAATCGCCGTAACCACCCACGTGACCAAAGCCGCCAGTACCGCCGCTACTATGGACTTGCCGAAGGTCGCGCCCCTTACCCCCGCCAGTTTGGCGCCTATCCACATGAAAAAGCCGCCGATTACCGCCGCGATAATCGCGGCCACAATCGTAGCGCCGATAAACGTACCGAGTATTTCCATCGCCTTCCTCCTCCGAGATGACCGTTAATGGGTTCCGTTACTACTTATACCTTCCAGCTCGTCGACCCTGGATTTGGACTTTGCGGTGCCCCCCTTCGCATCGGTGCGGTATAAACCCGGGAATGAGTCCAGACATAAACCGGTGTTGTGTGAGATGTCCTTTTTTCCGCGGTCGGCAATTAGTATATATCATCTTGGACCGTTAGTGAACCGTTAATATATCGACAAAATATGGTAAAAGATGTATCCCGGTAGGGCGGAGAAACGCTTGAGAGAAATCGTCTTTCGTGGTAATATCATTTCAGGATGGGGGTTTCTGTGTCTATTTTAAACGGTGGTGCCGGTGATTGATAAAGGGCGGATAGAAGAGATTTGGGAGGCGAGCCGGCCGTTTTACTTCGCGCTACGCCGGGCGTCCTCGTTGGCCCGGGCGCGGGACGCCGCGTTCACCTACTTGGATTGGCGGAGTCGCGATATACGGGCCGAAGGGACGGTCCTGCGTCCCCTTCAGTGGGACCTGGTTTTCAACTGCATAATAGCTTTAAAAAACGTCTTCTCCGAACACAACGAAGAGGTAGTCGGGGTGAGCGCACTGGAGATACTCAGGCGCTTTGCCAGGAACGAGCCGGTGGAAGAAGAGATATCCGAAGGTTTTGTCGAAGAATTCCGTCGGTTGTTGTTGGGCGTCGAAAACCGGTCGGGTGTATACGAGGAAATCGAGTTACCGGAGTTTCTGGGGATGGAGGGGCGCGAAGCGGCCCGGGCCCGATCCGACGAACTGGACGGGTTGGCCGGGCGGATTAAGGACCACACGGACCGTTATCCTTCGGGTCTTGACGCGGGGGTTGTGGAAGAGCGCGCCGAAAACCGCCGCCGCATACTCGACGCGCTGGGCGGAACCGCAGAAGATTGGGAAGATTGGCGCTGGCATATGAGGCACGTCGCACGGGATTACGAGACGTTGAGGAAGCTCGTGCGGTTGAACGACGAGGAAAGGGAAGCCATAGAGACGGCGAGTACGTGCAACGTGCCGTTCGGGGTGACGCCCTTTTATGCGTCGCTGATGAGTTACGAATCGAAGTCTCACACGAAACACGCGACACGCGTCCAGATAATTCCGCCGATGAGCTACGTCGAAACGCTAATCGCAGAACGAGAGGACCCGACCGAGGGGCTTGATTTTATGGGCGAGTCGGATACGTCGCCGGTGGACCTTGTTACGCGGCGTTACCCGACGATCGCGATATTGAAACCTTACTCTGCGTGTTTCCAGGTATGCGTTTACTGCCAACGTAACTGGGAGATACTGGGTACCGTCCGCGACGACGCTCTCGCGCCCCGGAAGCGCCTGGACGCGGCGATAGATTGGCTGGGCGAACATCCCGCCGTCGCGGAAATCCTGATTACCGGCGGCGATCCGTTCGTGATGGGCAACGACCGCTTAGAATACATACTCGACCGGCTCGCCGCGTTCGACCATATCGAGCGAATACGTTTCGGGACCCGTTCGACGGTTGTATTACCGCAACGGATGACCGATAAACTCGCCGACTTGGTTGCGAAGTACCACCGGCTCCCGACGCGCGAGATGATGATTGTTACCCACTTCCAGCACTCGGCCGAGGTTACGCCGGAGGCGTTCGAGGCCGTACAGAAGTTCAAGCGCCGTGGTATAAACGTTTACAACCAGATGGTCTATATCTTCGCGAACTCGCGCCGGTTCGAGGCGGTTAAACTTAGGCTCGAGCTTAAGCATATAGGTGTTGAACCTTACTACACTTTCAACACGAAGGGCAAGAGGGAGACGCGGGAGTACAGGGTGCCGATCGCCCGGCTCGAGCAGGAGCGCCGTGAGGAAGCACGCCTGCTTTCGGGCGTTTGCCGCACCGATATGCCCGTGTACAACGTCCCGAGGCTAGGGAAAAATAACCTGGCGGCGTGGCAGAACCACAATTTGTTGATGATATTGCCGAACGGGCGCCGGGTGTACGAGTTCCACCCGTGGGAGAAGAACATATCGCCTACCGAGACCTACGTACACACTGACGTATCGATATATAACTACCTGGAACGCCTGGCTGCCAGAGGCGAAGACCCGGCCGACTATGAGAGTATATGGTATTATTTCTGACGGGTTCGTATTAGAGATAGAAAGGGCCGCCGTTGAAATGCGGCGGTTTCGTTTTATAGGGGTTTAAGAGTTTTGAGATAGCGAAGGTGCGGTACGTGTGTTAATTTAATGTCCGAGGCCGCCTTTGTACGATACGCCGATAAAAGAAGCCGAGTACGTCGTCTTCGACTTCGAGACGACCGGGCTCAGGCCGTCGGACGGCGCCGAGGCCGTCGAACTCGGCGCACTCCGCCTCCGTTGCGCCGAAGTTCTGGGGCACTTCGCGGAGCTTGTGCGTCCGGCCCGGCCGATACCGCCGGACATGACGGCGATACACGGTATCACCGACGCGATGGTCGCAGGCGCCCGCCCGATGAGCGAAGTACTGTCCGACTTTCTGGAGTTCGCCGACGGGGCCGTGCTGGCCGCACAGAACCTGACCTTCGACCTGTCGTTTTTGGCCGCCGCGTGCGGGGCAGCCGGCGTGGAACTGCCGGACGTACCGGGTGTGGACATTATCGGTTTGAGCAAGACGCTTCTTCCCGGGCGAGACAGATACAACCTCGAAGAGACGTGCACGGCCCTGGGGGTTCGCCTGGTGGGCGCCCATCGCGCCATGGGCGACGTGGCCGCCGAGGCGCAGATACTATTGACGTACGTGGAGGAACTTGCGTCCCGGGACCCGGAGACGACCGTCGCCGGTCTTATAGCGGCGTCGAAGGGCGGCGGTTCGGGCGATGCCCGGCTTATTGTTGCGATGGAGAGGGCAGCGGCCGTCGGCGAGCCGATAAGGGTGACGTATACGAAGAAGGGCGAAGCGCCGGCCGAGAGGAACGTAATCGTCAAGTCGGTCTACGGAGGCGCCGGGAAGGTCTTCGTAAAGGCCCACGACACGGACAAGGACGAGGAGCGCACGTTCCGTCTGGACCGCATGTCGTTAGGAGATTAAGGAAGCCGGTAGAACGCTCGTCGCGAGACGGAGTAAGAGGTAAACCAACCCGGAAGTGATGATCGTCAGGATTAGGTAAAACGAGAAAGACCGGAACGGCGACAGGCCGTGGACGGCGGGTACGCCGCGGCCGTAGAGGAACAGTCGCAACAGCAGCGCCAGCAGCGCGCCTATTAAAGGGATTACTTCGGCGATTGAAGCCGACTGGGCGTAGGATACGGCCCGGACGGTAGCGGACAGGTTCCCGGTACCCCCGAGCCCGCGGGCGAGCAGGTGGAGAAAGACGACGGTGACCGCGAAACCGACCGCGTAAAGCGGCGGGATTAATATGAGGGCGAAGACTATCCCGGCCGCCAGCATGCTGGGGTCAAATGTGGAACTGAGGGCGGTGAATGATTGCATCGCGGCCGGAATCGCACCGACCAGGCCGATCGCGATGCATATTACGGCGTATAAGACGGGTTTGAAGACCGGGCCGTCGGGGGGAAGCGTATGGAAAAAACCCCGGCTGTTGAAGACTACGGCGCGCCACGTGGCGAAAAAGGCGCGCAGGGGTCCCACGCCTCGGCGGTCTTCCCACGGTGGGGCGATGGTTTCCCGACGGGGCGAGCGGGTACGGCAGGTCGGGCAGACGAGTTCGTCGCCGACCGACGTTGACTTGCTTACGCAGTCCGGGCAGAGAAAAGCACCACAGGTGCTGCAAACGGCTATCGCGCGTCGGTCCGGATGCGTATAACAGCGCGGGGTTACGGGCGTCATATTGAGGGAAATATAGTATACGGTCGCCCGCTCGTCAACCGCTTATCTGTAGGAGAAAACCCTTGCAATTGGGGGGGTTCTTTTTTAACGTAGCTGGCGCGGTTTATGTACGCGAGAATTAAACCCTTGTTGGACCGAGAGGGTATTGCGGCTCTCGCCGAACTCCCGTCGGAGAAGCTGATAAAGAAGGCGGAAGGATACCGCCGGCGATTGTGCGAGCTGACGGGTGCCGTGAAAGCCTATCCGACGACGTCGGGTCGGGGCGCGCTCGTTCTCGCGCTCGTGTCCCTGGGCGTTGGTTCCGGCGACGAGGTAGTTATACCCGCCCTTACCTGTACGGGCGTCGCCGACGCCGTACTGTCGCTCGGAGCGGTCCCCCATTTGTGCGACGTTTCCCCGCGCACGCTGTCGTTACGCCCGGCGGGTTTGAGGCGGATACTCGCGAGGAAGAAGACGCGTGCCGTCGTGGATTCGCCTCTTTTGGGGACGGTTCCCCAGATGGAGGAAACCGCGGACGTGTGCAACGTGACAGGCGTCCCTCTCATAGCCGACGTTGCTCAATCGGTCGGTTGCAGGCGATCGGGCAGGACTCTGGCGGCTTACGGCCAGATGGCGGTCGTTTCGACCAACGTAGACAAGCCGTTCACCACCGGGAGGGGCGGCGCCCTTTTGGTAATGGACCGGAACTTGACCGGGGCCGTCGACTCGTATTACCTGCCTTGCGAGACGCAAAGGTCCGCCGAAGAGGTAAAAGTCCTTAAGGGCCTCGCGATTTCGGACCGGCTTTTTTCAAGCGAGAATTATGAGCCTTTTGCGTCAATCGAGTTGGGATTCGCGTACGCGGCGGCCGAAGGGGACGCGTACGACCTAACGGACTTGCTTATCGGCGCGGCGGCCGACAGGGCAGCTTCAAAAGCGAGGGCTTCCGCCGATAAATTGATGCCCGTAGAATCTTTGAGTTTTTGGGGTCGGTTGAGGCGGAGGTTTAACCCGAGTTCGGCGGTACCCGAAGTGGGTCCGTCGGAAAAGTTGGGACCGCTACTTTCTTCGGTCGGCGGATTGCACGTCGAACGTCTCGGTGAAGAGGGCGAACGCCGCAGACGGCTGGCCGAGATTATCGACCGCGAGTTAACCGGTTTTCCTGCAGTCGAAGCCGCCTATTGGGAACTCGACGAGGACGACTCGGCTTGGCCGCTCCGGTATCCGGTACTGTTGAACGATTATAGAGAGAAAGTTAGCGTCGTAAAAAGGTGCTCGCAGGCGGGGTACGAGGCGGGCGGTTTCGTATATCCGCGGCCTTTGTCCGGCCAGTTCCCCTACTTTAAGCTTTCGAGGTACGCGGGGCGGCATTTGAGGGGGGCTTGGCGGACCGCGGCCGGAATGGTAAACTTACCGCTTCATCCCGAGATAACGCCCGACGGTGCCCAGAAGGTCGCGCGGGCGATAAAGGGGTAAGTTGGCGGGGAGGGTCTCGACGATAATAGCGACGCTCGGACGCGCCGAGGAGCTGGAGAATACGCTCAGGACGTTATGCGGCTGCACGATGGTGCCGGACGAGGTTATAGTGGTGGACGGCGGCGCAGGCCGAGACGCGAAGCCGGTCGTCGAAAAATACGCCGACGAGTATGACGGCATCGCCTTCGTCTACGTAGATGCCGAACCTGGTCTGCCCGGGCAGCGCAACGCCGGGCTGGAACGGGCGACCGGCGATATCGTACTATTCCTGGACGACGACGTGGAGCTCGAACCGGGTTTTTTGGCCGAGCTGTTGTCGGTTTACGACGATGCTGACGTGGGCGGCGCGACGGGGTTGATTACCAACCAGGTCAAACCGGTCTGGTGGGTCGGGGCGCTTCAGCGCTTTTTTCTCCTCGCCCGGTTCGGGAGGCGTTGTGGTCTCCAAAGGTCCGGGTTGCCGACTTTCTTGTACAAACCCGCGGAGACCGTAGACGTCGGTATTCTAAACGGGTGTAATATGTCTTTCCGCCGTTCGGCGTTGGGCGGGTTTCGTTTCGACGACCGGATTAACTATTTCGACGACGACGACGTGTCGTTAACGGTCGGGAGGAAATGGCGGCTCGTCCAGGTTCCGGGTGCTCGGTTGGAACATCTCGTCTCGCCGAAAGGCCGTCCGCGGGCGCCGGCGGCGGCGGACCGGAGTATAATCGAACAGAGGCTCCTGCACCGCAAGCACGTGCCGCAGACGCCGTTGAGCGTCCCGGCTTATTATTGGTCCGTACTCGGCGCGGCGTTCGTCGCGCTCGTAAGGTTGCATCCGTTGGTATCTTTAAGAACGCTATTGGGTTTGTGGGCGGCGCTCACGGGGGCCGATAGAAGGCTTTGAGGTGGAATTTTTCAAAGAAAAGGTAGTCGTACTCGTAGGCGTAGGGAAGTGGGGCCGCAACCATCTGGAGACCCTCGTCGGGTTGTTGCCCGAGGGCTCTTTGGGCTTGTACGAACCGGACGACAAAGCGAAGGCCGAGGCCGTGAAGAAGGCGCCGGCGGCCCGCGTGTACGATACTTATGACGCGATTCTGAATGACGATAACGTCGCCGCCGTCGTGATAGCCACGCCGGCCAACTTGCACTTTCCATTGGCTTTGGAGGCCGTCCGCTACGGGAAACACGTGTTCGTCGAAAAGCCGCTGGCCATGAAGGCGGAGGAAGGCGCTTCGTTGTTGGAAGAGGCCGATTTCAAGGGCGTTACCCTTGCGGTTGGGCATATCCTTCTGTTCGACGGTGCATATATTAAATTGAAACAGATCGTCGAAGGGGGGCGTCTGGGCGACGTGTTTTACGTATACGCCGAAAGGGCCAAGCTGGGTACCGTGCGGACCATCGAGGACGTACTTTTCAGCCTCGCGTCTCACGATATCGCGATGATTCTCGACCTGTTGGGGCGGCGACCGAGAACTGTGTCCTGCGTCGGTACGTGCGGTTTGAACGAAGATATCATGGACTCGGCGGTCGTGAGCATTGCGTTCGAGGACGGCGTGAGGGCACACGCGTTCGCGTCCTGGCTCCACCCGACCGTTTCGAGGCGGATGACCGTCGTAGGGTCTAAGGCGTCGGCGGTCTGGGACGAGTCCTCGGACGGGCGGCTACGGCTGTACAAGAAAGGCGCGAAACTCTTGAAAAGCGGCCCTAAAATATTCGACCGCGGCGAAAAGACGATTAAGGTGGCCGAGAGGGATAAACTGGAGGCGGAGCTCCGCGATTTTTTGGAGAGCGTGAAGTCCGGTGACAGCCCGAGGTGCGACGGCCGTAGCGGATTGGCCGTTCTCGACGTGCTGTCGGCCGCCCAGAGGTCGGCGGCGGCCGACGGGGCGCCGATAATGCTCAGACCGGTGCATTCTGCAAAAGCATGAAGGGTAGGGATTGGCAATAGGATGACCGATGGAGATATTTATTACGCCCACGAGACGGCCGTAATCGACGACGGCGCGGCAATAGGTAAGGCCACTAAGATATGGCATTTCTGCCACGTGATGGCGGGCGCAGTTATCGGCGAGAGGTGCGTCCTCGGACAGAACGTCTTCGTGGCGTCCAACGCGATCGTCGGCGATAACGTACATATGCAGAACAACGTCAGCGTTTACGAGGGCGTTGTCCTCGAAGACGACGTGTTCTGCGGCCCTTCTATGGTCTTCACAAACGTGAAGTACCCGAGAAGCGGTTTTCCGGTATCGGGGCCCGACAAGTACGCGAAGACGCTGGTGCGCCGGGGCGCGACCCTGGGCGCGAACTGCACGATTGTCTGCGGCGTAGAAATAGGCGAGGGCGCGGTCGTAGGGGCCGGCGCGGTCGTTACGAAGGACGTTCCGCCCCACGCGGTAGTTACGGGCGTGCCGGCGCGGCGGGTCGGGTTCGTATGCGAGTGCGGCGAGATGTTTGGGGACGTAGAACCCGGCGGCCAAGTCGTTTGCCGGGCTTGCGGAAAGCGGTACACGCGCTCCGGCGAGGGGTTGGCGGGAACGGCATAATTTGGCGGAACTTGGCTTTGGTTTAATGCGAAGCCGTTAGGGGAGGTAGAGCTTGTAAGGGCACTTTTACTCCAGTTGTTTTTTATACAGGTACCAATTCGCGAAAGCGAGCCCCGCAAAAATCCAGAATACCGAACCCATCCTGGGCCATTTAATAAATCCGTCGAACAGCAGGTGGAACGTCAAGCCGGTGAACCCGGCGAACAGCCCCCAGGGCAGGGCGGCCGCTTCCGGGTCGGTTATTGTTTTAGCCTGTCGGTATAGGTTGACGATTAATGAGAAAATCATCGCGTAGTAAGCTAAGAGGCCGACTATGCCGAGATGGGTGAATATATCGAGGAACGTGCTGTTCCCGTGGCCGAAGAAATATAAAACGTGATACGACGGTTCGTAGTATCCATAAGGTCTGTAACCGAACTTTGCCCCCCAACCGATGCCGAATATCGGGTTTTCGGCGACATTTCGTAAATTCCCGGTATAACTGAGCGTCCGGGCGATGACCGAACCTTCCTCAAAAGCCGTTTCGACGTTGAATATCACGAGTTGCCGTGCTATGAACGCCGATGCGGCTAAAATGACGATAATCGTGAAACCCAAGACGATGAACGAATACGCTTTCTTTTTCACCCGGAAGAACAGGATTATGAAAAGTGATATTAAACCTGATATAAACCCGCCTCGCGAAAAGGTCATGAATAAGTTAATATATCCAAGTGCGATTAATGCTATTAAAAACGTTTTTGCGCCGCGCCTTTTTTCGACCAGTATTAGGCATATAGACAGGGGGATAATTACCTCAAGAAAACCGGCGTAAACATTCGGGTTTCCCAGAGTCGCGCTCACGCGCGTCATAACTTTGTATTGTATTAGACCCGTAAGGCCGGTCTCTTTCAGGTATTCGAGAACGCCCAAGACGCACAGGAGGAAAGCTAGAATCAGGAAGAGCCAAATAAAGAAATCGATTTCGGACTTGTCCATAATAGAATTGAGGACGATAAAGAATAGCCCCGTATAAAGCGTGTAGTAAATGGCCTCGTGGAAAACGTTAATCGGGAGGCTCCCAACGAATAAACCTTTCACCGTTCCCGCTAAACAGGCACAGATGAAAAAGTACACGAATTTATTAAATCCGGAGTGTCGCCATTCTATTTTGCCCAATAGGGTTTGAGTTCCGAGGGAAACGAAAAGAAGTCCAAACACGAAGAAGTCCGTGGCGTTGAACAGCGTTCCGCCGATCTCGAACCTGGGACTGCGTATGAGGATCATTAGTACGTATAAGGTAAGCAGTGTGGGTATGTAGGAACGAAATAGGAATGCGGTAATCGGGATGAGAGTGATAAACAGGTATAACCTATAATGATAGGACAAAATATTCGTAAAAGCGATAAACAGAATGAACCCGACCGCGGCGCAGACGGCCCCTATAATTAAGGGTTTCCACTCCGTCACAGGTTTTTTTTCTACGCTCGTTATGTCCGGTATTATTTCGGCCATGGTCGGGTCGGTTGTTTTTATGTCCGTCCGTTCGTTACCCGGCGGGGTGCGGAGAAACGCCCTACGAATTTACCGATTAGCGGATTAATCTCCGACAGCAGAGTCCGGTCCCTGTCGCTGAGCGGTTTTAATAAGTACAGTACGGCCGTTATCGTAACGTAATACAAAACGCCGGCGGCTGCAACCCCCCATAAACCGGACGGTCTTATAACTAAACCCGGTAGTAGGCCGAGGAGACAGGCCGATATTAACGAAACGTTAAATCGGACCGGGAACGCCGCTCGAATGACGGTACTTTTTACTACGACGAGTTCGGTAACTACTACGAGTAGTTGCGAAATCCCCGTCGCTACCAGCGCTCCTAACGCCCCCAACCAAGGGATTAGGAACAGGTTTAATGCTACGTTTACGGTTCCCGCCGCGAACCTTACGGCGAGAGCCGTCTTCTGGCGCCCCGTCGCGTACAGCACGGTTATATGGTTGCCGCCGCCCAGCAGTTTCGTGAACAACATGAACGATGCGTACGTTTGAAAGAGGATTACCGCCGGCCCGTAATCCTCGGAGAATACCCCTACGATTATGGCTCGCGCGTGGATTATCGAGAACAGGATTATGGGCAATGCTATCGCGCCGTAAGCCTTTACCGTCAATTGCCACGCATCACCCAATACGGTTTCGTCCTTGCTCGAGGCTTCGGCGAAAGACGCCAGCGTGACGCCGATGAACCCGCTTATCAAGAGCATGTTGATGGTGTTGACGGACCTGAATGCTATCTCGTAATAACCGATTTGCGCTTCGGCGACGCGGAAGAATCCTAACAGCAGTATGTCGCTCTGTTTGCCCAATGCGAAGTTGACCAGGTTCGTCAACCAGACCGCCGCGCCGAACGATAGTGCCGGTAGGACGGGTACGCCGCGCGGCCGTAGGTTAATATAATTCCGTCCCACGAAAACGTATACGAGCAAGAGGACCGAGTTCGCAGCGAAAAGGACTACGATTACGCCGACGATACCGCCGCCTGAGGCGAGGACCACGGAAATGCCGATTAGCTGAAGGATAAGGCTGAGTATTTTCGTGAAGGCCAACGTCCCGAATCTGAACAGCCCGGTTAGTAGAAATATAAACAGCGCGTTTATGTTGGCGACGAATATGAACGGTATCGCCAGTCGTATGAGGTCGCCGAGCCCCGGGTTGTTCATAACGACGCTGATGGGGTTCGAGAGTAGAAAGGCTAAGCCGGCGATGACCGTCAGGATGGTAATTCGAAAGGATAAAAGAGACGTAAACAGGGAAGATTGCTTTATTTTATCGCCCGAGTTCTTGGGGATTAAGGCGTTGAGGGTTTCTTCGAACCCGAGATTCGCAAGGAGGGCGAACAACCCGCAAAAGGTCATTACTACGGCGTATTTCCCGAACAGGTCCGGGCCTAACGAGCGGGTCAAAATTATCGTTATGGCGAAGGTAAGCCCGAACTCGGTCAGACGAGACGCCGTGTTTAGGGTAAAACCCCTGAACGCTTTCTTGGCCAGCGACATGTTTTAAGGGCCGACGAATACGCCTATTGTAGGGCCTTCGTAATTGCTATGTCGAACAGTTCCTGTTCAGCGATGTCGGCCGAGACCGCCGCGTTGAACTTCGCACGGTACTCTTCTATTTCGGCACTGAACATAGAAGTCGCGAGTCCCATACCCCGCGCTTCGTCCAACGCGTCGGCGTCGATTCCCGCCACCAACTCGGCGGCTAATTCGTCGGCGAGTTTCTGTGCTTCTTTAACGTCGTCAATCGCCATGCTATCTTCGAATCTGGTCTGTAAAACAGGTCGTTATCAATTACCAATCGTCGCTCTGCCGGCTTGCTAATTTACCGAGGGCGTCGGCGATGCGTTTACTCGGTTTCGGGTCGCCGACCAGCTCGCGACGAACCCGGCGGTCGTCGATGGGTCGGTCGATGGCTTTTTGAACCGCCGTTTTAATCGCTCCGGGGTCTGTACCCGCCAGAACGTTTCCGCCGCCGTCGACGGTCTCAGTCCATTCGGTTACGTCCCTCAAGGTGATGGTCGGGACGTCGTAAAGGTACGCTTCTCGCTGTATCCCGCCCGAGTCGGTTATTATCGCCGCCGCGTTATAGATCAGGGCAAGCGTAGTAATATACCCAGCCGGTTCGGTCACGGTAACGTTTTCGTGCTCGACCAGCCGATCCCACAGCCCGAATTCGCGAAGCCGCTTCTCGGTTCTCGGGTGCACCGGGAATACCGCCTCGAGCGGGATATCGAACAGAGTTTCGACGACGTTTCCGAGTTCGCCGGCGTCGTCCACGGTGGCCTGGCGGTGGCACGTTACGAGCACGTACTCGCCGCGCTCCACGCCGAAAGGCGAGAGGCGTTCGATGTCTTCGGCCAGCGGTATTGCTTTCAACGCCGTTTCGTAAGTCGTATCGCCTACCTCGATTATCCTGCCGGAGACGTTTTCGGTTTTAAGCGTGTCCGCCGCCCGCTCGTGGGGTACGAACAGCAACTCCGACAATCGGTCGGCGATTACCCTGTTCCGCTCCTCCGGCATCTTTATATCGCCTGACCGGAGCCCCGCCTCGACGTGGGCCAGCGGGATGCCCGCCAGGTCGGCTGCCAGGGCCCCGGCGAGGGTCGAGTTGGTGTCGCCGAAGACGGCGCATACGGTCGGTTCATCCTCCAGGACTACTTCGGATAAACGTTCGACCATCTTGGCGACCTGCGGGGCAGGTGCCATCGGTCCTACCTCGAGCTGCCGGTCCGGCGTTGGTATCGAGAGTTCCTCGAAAAAAGACCGCGACATCCGATAGTCGTAATGCTGTCCCGTGTGAACTATCAGCCATTCGCATCCGTCGAGTTCTTGTTCGACTACCGGAGCGGCTTTGATGAATTGGGGCCTGGCCCCCACGACCAGCATTATCCTATCCAACGTAAAACTCCTCGACGGCGGAATAGACCGCATCCAATTGCCCGTCGGTCATCTGTGAGAACAGCGGCAGCGATAATACTTCGGACGCCGCCTTTTCGGCCTCCGGGAAATCGCCCGGCCCGTAACCGAGGAAACGGAAAGCCTCGGTAAGGTGTACGGGCAACGGGTAGTAAACGGCGCAGCCGATTTCGCGACCATGCAGGTGCTCTATAAGCTCGTCGCGGCGTTCGGTCCGTACCGTAAACTGGTGGTATGCCGGCTTACGTCCTTCCGGCTCCGCCAGGAGCGTAACCCCGGCGACCCCGGCGAGCCGCTCCCGATAAGCGTTTACCAGCTCCCGTTTCCGCGAAATCCAACCTTCCAGGTATTTTAGTTTGACCGATAGGACGGCCGCCTGCATCGCGTCGAGCCGGGCTTTATACCCTATGACGCTGGGGAAGTTTTTACGCCTTGCGCCGTGTACCCTCAGCGCCCTGGCCTCTTCCGCGAGTCCCGCGTCGTCCGTCACTATCGCCCCGCCGTCGCCGTACGCGCCGAGGTTCTTGGTAGGGAAGAAGCTGAAACAGCCGATTTTACCGAACGTTCCCGCTAACCGTCCGGCGTACGTCGAACCCGCCGCCTGCGCCGCGTCTTCGACGACCGGTACGCCGGTCTCGGCGGTGACCTCGCCGAGTCGCCCGAGTTCGCACGGCATCCCGTAGAGATGTACCGGCAATATCGCCGCCGTTTCGGCCCCCATAACGCCTGTTACCGCGTCGACGTTTACGTTCAGGGTGTCCGGCTCCACGTCCACGAAGACCGGCCTCGCGCCCAGACGTACGATAACGTCCGCCGACGCGACGAACGTGAAGGGCGTCGTTATGACCTCGTCGCCCTCACCGACGCCGAGGGCCCTCAAGGATACGAGAAGTGCATCTGTCCCGGACGAGACGCCCACGCAGTACTTTACGCCCAGATATTCGGCGAACTCTTCCTCGAAACGTTCGACGTAGGGACCGAGTACGTATTTCCCGGAACCCAGAAATTCGAGTACGGCTTCGTCTATTTCGTCCTTTATTGAACGGTACTCGGCGGCGATGTCCATCAACGGAACGGCCATTTAATCTCCCGTTATACGTTACCGGCCAACGGTTCGTTATTTTAATTCGGCTATCGTTACACCTTCGTTGCTTTTGGGGCCGGGGCCAAATTCCTTCACAATCGGGTGGGTTTTGAGGAAACGGCGTATTCCGTCGCGAAGGGCGCCGGTGCCGTGGCCGTGGATTATCTCGACCGATTTTATGTTCGCGAGGGCCGCCGCGTCCAGATACTTATCGAGTTCGACGAGGGCATCCTCCACCCGGGACCCGATAAGGTCGATGGAAGGCGATACCTCCGGCGCCAAGGGAGTTTTAATGCCTTTCGGTTCCTTGATTCCTTCCGCGCGTTCAAGGTCGGCAAGGTCGACGTTCGCGGCGACGGACCCGAACTTCACCGTCGCCCGGCTCTTTTCCTCTTCGACGGCTACTATCTGCCCTTTCGCGGATGTCCCGCGGACGATTACCCAATCCCCGGGCGAAAAGACTCCGCCACTCCGCTTGGCACGTACGGTTTCGGCGGCGGCCGCCTTTTCCCTCAGTTCCCGTTCCATCGCGGCCAACTCGGCTCGTATCGAGTCGGCGGCCCGCGACCCCTCGGCTTCCTTCAATTCTTTTACTATCGCCGAGGCCCGTTGTCTGGCTTCCTTCACTATCCGCGCCGCTTCGGCGTACGCGTCGTCCCGCAATCTCAATGCGTGCTCTTCGGCCTCGGCCTCCCTCGCGTCGAGCGTACTTATCCTTTCCTCAAGGACGGTTTTTAGCTTCCCTAACTCGGCTTCGGACGCGATTACTTCACGTTCCTTCGTTTCCAGGCGCGCGAGTAAGTCGGCGAGTTTCGTCTCCTCCTCCCCCAGGTCGGTTTTCACCTCGGACAGGAAATCTTTCTCGAACCCCACCCGCCCAAGTATCGCAACGGCCTCGGACGAACCGGGGCGTCCCACTACCAGGTTGTATAAAGGGGCCAACGTCTTCGAGTCGAACTCGACGGCCGCGTTGACGTACCCCTCGTTCTCCAACGCGAACATCTTAAGGTCGTCGTAATGGGTGGTGGCGAGGACGAGGGCGCCGGCCGCCTTCAACCGTCTCAGGACGGCCGCGGCGATGGCGGCGCCGTACTTCGGGCTGGTCCCCACGCCGATTTCGTCTATAAGCACCAGACTCCCGCCGTCGGCGGAAGATACGAATTTCAATGCTTTAACCATATGTGCCGTGAAGGTACTCAGGTTCCCTTCGATACTCGATTCGTCGCCGATGTCGGCGTAGATGTCGTCGAAAAACCCGACGACGCTGTCTTTCGCGGCGGGGACTGGCACGCCGCTCAGGGCCATGGCCGTGAGGAGCCCGGCGGTCTTCAGCGCGACGGTCTTTCCGCCGGCGTTGGGCCCGCTGATTAACATCCCTGCGTAGTCCTCGCCGACTTCGATGTCTATCGCTACTACGTCACGACGGTCGAGCGCCGTAATCAACGACGGGTGGCGGGCCTTTCGCAGCTTGAGAACCGGCCCATCCGAAAGCGACGGCGCCTCGCCGCCGAGGGCCCTCCCGTATCCGGCGCGGGCGGCGATGAAGTCCAACTCCGCGACTATCTCCAGGTCCGATGCCAACGCGTCGGTGTTACCGCGGGCGACGTACGAGATGCGCCGGAGTATCTTCGCGACCTCTTCCTCCTCGGCGGCCAGCAGGCGTTCCAATTCGTTGTTCAGCTCCACGACCGACATCGGTTCGACGAACGCCGTCACGCCGGAGGAGCTATGCCCGTGGACGACGCCCCGGACGTGGCTCATGCTGTCGGTCCTAACCGGGAGTACGTACCGGCCGCCGCGCTGGGTTACTATAGGTTCCCGGAGCCACTTCTTCATCTTGGGCGAGCGGATTATTCGGTCCAGTGTGCCGCGGATGTCGTCTTTTTTGCGGTCTATGTCCTTTCGTATGGCGGCGAGAGCGGGCGTTGCGTTGTCTCGAACGTTGCCCTCGCCGTCTATCGCCTTCGCGATTTCGTCGGCGAGCTCGCGGCAGGGGTCCAGCGCCGCCGCGTAACCGGCGAGTATCGGATACCGGTCCGCGTCCTTCACGTCCCGCCAGCACCTGGCGCACGCGGTCAGGAATTCTCCGAGGGTCAACAGCTCCGGCCCGTTGAGAACCCCGTCTTTGCCGACCCTTTCGATAAGCGGGCCGATGTCGCTTATCCCGCCGAGGGGCAGACCCCCTTCGAGTTCCCCGTACGTCATCGCTTCGTCGGCCTCGGCCATCGCCTGGCGGGCGTTCTCGAAATCGGTAAGGGGCGACATCGCGGACGCGGCCGCGCGGCCCAGCTCGCTGAAGGCGGCTGCGGCCACCCCTTCGCGCACGAGGTGGTATTCGATAGCTTCTAGGGACTTCTCGTCCATAAGATATTATATTTAAAAACCCGCAACGTTTACTGTGACGTTACGGTGGCGTACCAGCGGTGTGTCAGTGGTATGTCAGTGGTATGCCAGTGGTGTTATAGGTAATTACCTATAACCGTTGGTTATTCTACACCTTGTAAATTAAAATAAACGGTTCTGGCTTTTTCGGTCCGCTATATCGTCATTGAGTATATAATGGATTCCTGGGTCGCTCTCCGACTTCCCTATTCTATTCAATACCCCTTTCTCGCAAAGCTCTGCTAGGTATCGTTGGATATTCCTTCTGTCTATTCCGATAACTTCCTCGACTTCTTTTCTCGTCAATTTCGGGTTGTTTTCGAATAGCTTAACTATTCGCTTCATCGTGTTATTTAGTGATTTCCATATATCGTCAGGGATTATTTCTTCGATTCTGTACGGTGGTTGAGTAGAAAGGTCTATTAATTCGTAGTAGGCTCCTCCCTTCGTTCCGATTTGCTCGATAATACCTTTACTTACCATATCGCTTAAATCGCGAGTAGCCATTTCTCGTTTTACTGAATTGACAATCTGGTAGTCTTTATTTGCGATTTTCCCGTATTTCCACGTATATGCTAAAGCCTTCCTTTGGTCCGCAGATAAGTCGTAGTCGTCGTAGTTCTTTAACCATTTTAACGATTCTTCGTCGAGTAAGGCATGGTGCTTTAAAATAACAGTGAAAGAGCTCTCATCCTCTTTGAAAATAGGCGGTTCTAAACCGGATTCTACCATCGTTCTTATCATCATATCTATACCTATTCCGAGTTGTTCAACATAACCCATATCTTTTAGTAAAATAGCTATATGTAGGTTTCTAGCTAAACACTCGCTGACTATATTATCGGTAGTTACGTGTCCGGGTAGATTGCCCGGGCTTTGTATTTCCAATCTATCGGAGAACAAGCGAATTTGGACGGCCGCGCCCCGCAAAGAATAATCTCTATGGCATAACGCGTTAATTACTGCCTCCCTATATGCGAATAGCGGGTATTCCTTAACTTCTTTTCTATCGAACCCGTTTTTTAAATACCCTTTACTCGCGATTCGGTCCGTTATTAGACGTTCACAGTCGGATATCATTTGAGGAATAGTCCCGATAATGGTTTTGCGGTCCAAATAAACTTCACCGTTCTCTGATTCCCCCACCTCAGAACCAGCGTACTGCACGAAATCAACTCTCGAAAAAGGCATGACTTCTTCAACGTTGACGCCGAAAAATAAGATACCAGTCAACGTTGGTGTGAGTATGCCTTCCTTGTCGATTAACGCCCTTTTCCTTTTTAACAATTCCTCGTCATGTAAATCGTTAATTCCTGAAGCAGGGTTCAAATTCAGGTATTTTTCTCTGTAAAGTGCTATGGCGTTTGGGTCGATATCTTCTATCGAATAATCTGTTAACGCGTGTGCGTCGTAATCGTAGTCCGCTTTACTTACTATTTCTGTTAATTCTCGATTGATGTATATCGGTTCTCGTTCACTTCCCCGCCTTCGTGCGATAGTGCCTTTCCGGTTTTGGTGGAGTTTCGGCGAATTAGGTACGTATATAATAATTACTTTGCAGTTATCATAAGACGGGCAACTTACGGTATCGTAAGTCACGCCGTCTAAAGGCGGTGTTAACCCGTCTATTGCCGCTCGGTTAATGTTGTCCGTTTCATCCTTCGTGACTTCGTGAATTTTACCGCTAGGTTCTAATGTTTCTTCGTCTATCCCCAAGAAAATAGTGCCGCCGTCTGCGTTAGCGAAAAGCATCATATAATCCGATAAATGGCGGTTATTTATAAAGCCACTCTTGAATTCCATATAATGGTCTTCGTCAGTTGATATGGATTCTAAAAGGGTTTTCTCGTCCATAAGTTACGGCGTTATCCGACCGTTACTGTATAATCCGGGTTGATTGATAATAGCAATTGAAAACTACCATATGCGGCGTATAAAGTCAACAACGCCGCCGGTCGGCGAGCGTGCAACGCGGAAACCGAGTTTTTGCTTGTGAGTACGTTCGTTATTTATAATAATCGTATTATGAGGCGGAGGCTATGAGCAAAGACATACGTTCCCTGTTCGAGATAACGGGAAAGAAGACGTTCCTCAATAACGCGTCCCACGGGCCCTGCCCGGAATCTGCCCGGCGCGCTATGGTCGATTACTTCGCCCGGCGCGCGACCAACGACATATCGGAGGAAGAGCTGGGCGTGGCTCTGGAGCAAACCCGCGACGAGGCCGCCCGCCTCGTACGCGCGCCCCGGGAGACAATTTCGATAGTGGGTAATACGACCGTCGGCCTTAGCCTGATAACCGCCGCGTACCCCTTCGAGCCGGGGGACGAGGTACTCGTCCTGGACCGGTGCTTCCCGTCGGCGGTGCTGCCCTGGCTCCACCTCCGGCACCGGGGCGTCGAAGTGCGGTTGGTGCCCGCCGACCCGTACCCGGACGTGGGGCGGGCGCTCGATATGGTTACGCCGAGGACCCGTTTGCTCGCGGCGAGCTGGGTACGGTTCTTCGACGGCTATAGGATAGACCTGGCCGAGTGGGCGGAGGCCTTACACGACAAAGGCGTCCGTTTCGTCGTCGACGGGATGCAAGGGTTGGGCGTCGTCGACGTGGACGTCTCCGCCGCTGGCGTCGACGCGGTGGCCGCCGGAGGCGCCAAGTGGCTCCTCTCGCACTGCGGGACCGGGCTCTTGTACGTCGCGCCCGAGTTCCGCCGGGAGCTTACGATGCCGTTTGCCGGATGGTTCCAGATGATAGAGTGGGAGGGCTTCGACTTCGGTCATTTCCTCGACTACGACGTCCACGACCCGGGCGACGGCCGCGCTTTCGAGGCGGGGACGTACCCGTTCGGCCTACTCTTCGGTATGCGCGAGTCCTTGCGGTTACTGAACGAGGTGTGTACTGCGAACATCGAACGGTACGTACTGGGGCTGCTCGACCGCCTCGTAGAACGGGTCGAAGCTATTCCCGGTTGCGGCGTACGCTCGGACCTGTCGCCCACGCATAGGTCGGGGATAGTATCCCTCGGTACGCCTGACCCGAAGGCCGAAACCGAGAGGTTAATCGCAAATAACGTAATCGTAAGTTACCGCGAGGGGGGAGTCCGCGTCTCGCCGCATCTATTCAATAACGAGGACGATATAGAAAGATTCATCGATGTTTTATCTAGTTGAACGTTGTCCGCTTGCGCCCGGTAGTAAGAACGCTTTTGTTTCTGTAATCGGCATGTTCCTATTTTGGAGTTCCTAACGAAGGGCGAATAATCGAAATCAAATCACTACGCGACTTTACCGTTCACTTACAAGGCCTCGTCCGTTCGCGGCTCTGGGTTCAGATACTCATAGGTATGTTCCTAGGCGTCGGCGCCGGGCTGTTGCTGGGGCCGTCGATGGGGCTCGTGCCTCCGGATACGGGCGCGGTACTCGCCGACTGGGTGGCCGTTCCGGGGAACGTTTTCCTGACAGTAATCCAGATGATTATCATACCTCTGGTCTTCGCTTCGGTCGTTCTCGGTATCGCCGCCAGCGACGACCCGAGCAAACTCCGTAAAGTAGGCGTACGCGTCGTCTTTTATTTCTTATTCACGACCGCTTTCGCGGTTACGATAGGTATCGGTATAACGTCGATCGTACGGCCGGGCGATTTCATTTCCCGGGATACGGTCGATAGTATCGTAGCGCACGCGGATGTCCCCGAGGAAGCGCTCAAACCCGGTACGTCACCTACCATAAGCGATGTCCCCAAAGAGATAGTTAAGATACTTCCGAAGAATCCTTTTCTTTCGATGGTCGGCGGCAACATGCTCCAGATCGTCCTCTTCGCGGTTTTCGTCGGTGTAGCTCTTGTATCACTGAAGGAAGAACAAGCAAGGCCCCTTCTCGACCTGTTGAACTCCCTGCAAGAGGTTTGCTTGAAGGTCGTGCGGTGGGCGATGTTGATAGCGCCGCTGGCGGTTTTCGGCCTTCTCGCGCATATAACTGCCAAAGTTGGCCTGGACGTTCTCTTGGGTATGGGCGTCTACGTGGGAACGGTACTTGGTGGTTTATTGATACTGGTCTGTTTCTATTTAATAATAGTATTGTTGGTTTCCGGACGAACGCCCTAGAATTTTCTGGCTAAAGTTCGGGGCGCGCAACTCCTAGCTTTTTCCACGTCCAGTTCGGCGGCGGTTATGCCGGTTACGATGAAGACCGCCGAGGACGAACTCGGCGTAAGACCGGCGATATCCCGCTTCTTGATACCGTTGGGTACGACGGTAAACATGGAGGGGACGGCTCTTTACCAGGGCGCGGCCACGGTCTTCCTCGCCCAGACGTTCGGCGTCGATTTGAGCCTGGGGGCGCTTGTGCTGGTCGTCGTGACGGCGGTGGGCGCTTCGATAGGTACGCCGGCGACGCCGGGCGTCGGAATTATTGTTCTTGCAATGGTTCTTGAGACCGCCGGTATCCCGACGAGCGGGATCGCGCTCATAATAGGCGTCGACCGGATTCTCGACATGAGCCGTACCGCCGTAAACGTTACCGGCGACCTCACAGCATGTACGGTTATGGACCGGTGGGTGGGTGCGGATAGTGCCGCGAGCTCGAAGTAGGAACGTGCTAAAAGTAATAATAACGACGGTCGCTTTGATTAACGGCGGGTGGATGCTCTTCGACGGGTTCTACGTGTTGGTGACGGGCACGTACTTCGGCCCGGCGAAACCCGGGCCGTGGGCCGACCTCGCGCTCGCGATAGGTTTGAACCCATACGGCTTTGGGCCGTTCTTCATCGTACTGGGGATGCTGTGGATACTCTTCCTCGTCGAGGTCCTCCGCGGCTCCAGATGGGGCTGGTGGGGCGCGCTCGTAGTCGCCGTACTGACCCTGTGGTACGTACCAGTCGGGACGGCGCTGGCGGTGGTATATGTGGTGTTGTTGGTAGTATTTAGGGGAAGGTTAATAACAAATAAACGGTAGCGTTTATGATTTAACCCGTTTCTTCTTCCTCCTCCGACGGAAGCGCTTCGGCGATAACTTCGAACATAATATATACTTCTTCTAATGTGTTTTGCACCTCCTCGTCCGGCATCTTTAGCGCCCGGGCCGCGGCAGCGAAGTGCTTCTTAAAACCGTCGTCGCCTACTTCTACGTAGCAATCGTACATATCTTTTAACGCGCCGAAGAACGCGTTTTCGAAACCGATCTCCTGCGCCAGAAGCATAGCTCGTAAATACGCCGCGATAGCATTAGCCGTCTCCGACTGGGCCCGGTATAGGTCCCCTATCGCCCCCATAGTTATCGTATAGTTTTCCTTGTCACCTATCTCCGATTTGGTTTTCAGACTTTGCTGATAATAACGCATCGCTTCTTCGTAATGCCCTTGTTCGGCGGCTGCCCTACCCATCTGGTGTAGGGTCGCGGCCATCCCAAATTTATTCCCGGTTTCTTCGTTTAGTTCTTTGCTCCGTTCGTAATAACCCATAGCCTCGTCGTATTCTTTTTGTTTGGAGGCTGTCATACCCATCTGGTGTAAAACCGCCGCTTTTTCTTTATTAGTATCGGTTCCGATATCGTCAAATACGTCAAATGCTTCGTTGCAGTACTCCATAGCCTCGTCGTATTCCTTTTTCAGGTGAGTTGTTACAGCCATTTGGTGAAGCGTATATGCCAACCCTTTTTTATCATCTAGTTCTTCGAATATCTCCTTGCTCTGCTCGTAATAAACCGTAGCTGCATCGTATTCGAAAAGGTCTTGCGATAGGACACCTAGATTTTGATAAAGACCGGCGACTTCTAGCTGTGCCTTCTTATTATGATAATATTCCATAGCTCGTTTAAGTAACGTCATTAATTCTCTCGAAGCGAACTTATTACCGTAGAGCATACTAAGTATATCGAGAAACCACGCTATTTTATCGTCCCAGTCGTTCTCGTACGATATCTCCAGGGCGTGGGTTAGGTTGCCGTGTTCTATTTCTAAAGCTATTATCCCTAATTGTATATTCTTTCCTTCCTCTATTAGCTGGTGCGCCGGATAACAACGCTTTAAATAAAAGTGAGTAAACGGTTTCTCCAACCGTTTCCCCCCGTCTGCCATATTTGTAGCGTGTTCGGCGACCGGCGGGAAGAGGATATAGCGGAAGTAGTCTTTACTTCCTTCCAATTCAACACCTTCTACTTTATACCGTTCGACAAGGCTCTTACGCACCAATTCGCGTAAGCCATTCTCCCAATCGTTGACACCGCAGACGTTCTCGACGGCTTCGTCGTCGAAGCCGGCGCCCGGCGAAAATACGCCCAGTTTAGGGAACAGCTCTCGAGCCGCCTCGCTCTCCAGGAGAGCGAGGCTGTATTTAATCGACGCCTTAATGCTCCTGTGGCGCTCGCGGTCGGCGCCGGTCATGCCGTCATCGACTAGTATCTTGCCGCTGGTCTCTTCTAATCCTTGGCGCAGTTCATCGAGGGACATAGTCGAGTCGGCATAGGCCGACGCCGCCAGATAAACCGCCAGCGGAATCCACGAGACCGCTTCTACGATGCTGAATACCGCGTTTTCTGTTTTATTATCGATAACTTTTACTTTGCGTCCCTTGTCCTGCGCTACCTCCAGGAAGTACAAAGCCGCGGCGACAGGGTCAAGACCTATTATACGCTTCACCTGTTCCGCTTTAACGCCCAGCGTTTCCCGGCCCGTACATAGTACCTGGACGTTAGGCGGTAGGTTCGTAATCAGGTCTATTAGTTTGTTGGCGGTTTCGCGGTCGGTTTCGCTTTTACCTCGCGCCGCGACGGCGACGGTCTCCACGTTGTCGCAAACGACCAGACAGGAAGCTTCGCGTAGGCGGGCTATAATTCCCTCTTCGTACTTCGCCGGTTCGCTCACCTCGACGTTTAGCTGTTTCTGTACCGCGTCCAGAATGGTGCCCGGGCTGGCGGCCCCGGCGTCGCGGAAGTCGGCCCATACCAGGCCGCCCGGGTACCGCCAGGCGTTACGCCGCGCCAGCTCTTTAGCCAGGACTGTCTTCCCGGAACCGCCTATACCGGTTATAGTTATTACCTTATCGCTTTTAGCACCCATGAGCGCCGATATCTCGGCTAACTCTTGTTCGCGCCCGAAGAAGTACGGGTTTTCGAATAGACGTGGTTCGTGTGGTGGTACCGCGTTTATAATACATGATTCTACCGGTGTTCCATCCAACGCGAAGTCGTCGGAGCATTTATACTCGAAGACGGTCTTTTGAGCGCCTCGTAACTCCGGGTGGTTTTCGATCTGCCTTTGGGCGGCTTCGAACGATTCTACGACGGTCCAACCGGTTGACATTCGGTTATACAGGGTTGCGGTAAACTCCTTAGCGACGTCGACGCGTATCCAATTGTTCGTATATATTACCGCAGGTACATACGTTTCGGCGAGTAAGGTCGCGGGTGATAGTACGCTCGCATTAGGGTCGTCTTTCCCCGAGAAACAGGCGCTGAGGATAACGACTTTTACTCCGGTTTTCTCAAACAACTCGCCTACCCTATCCGCGTCGACGTTAATACCTGCGAGATTACCGTCCTCAAACAGTAACGTACCAATTTCGCCGTGCCCGGAAAAGTGGACTATTTCGTACGGTTCTTTACGTTTTGGGCTTGCCGCTAAGTGCAACATATCGTCCAGGCGGTTCAACGTCGGTGGGTAGCATCTCTCCAAACGGACGTCAATTCCTTGGACGGCTTCTTTTAACGCATTCCATTCATCTTCAATGAATATAGGAGGTACCTTTTCGATAGGTTTGTCATCGCTTTTCCGTTTCATAATAACCGGCGACGACATCACGACCAGAATCTTGATTACTTTCTTCTCTTCGTTCACGGTGCTTGCCTTTTCCCTTTAATACAATATCTACGTGTCAAGTAATATAGCATAACTTCGTTGTGCGGCTACAAAAAAGCAACGGATACCAATAATTTTCGCAAGTATTAACAACCATAATTCCATTGAAACACGTAATTCAACGTATTTACGGAAAAACGTGGCTAGTTTTAATCGCTTAAAAACGCTGTTTACGTTACTTTTTATAGGTTTGCTATGTTCCGGTTGTTCTGCTAAAATACGCCCGTAGAATAACGCCGTGAAACTCATCATCCAAATCCCCTGCTTCAACGAGGCCGAGACCCTACCGGAGACGCTGGCCGAACTGCCCCGGGAGATTGAAGGCGTCGACCGGGTCGAGGTGCTCATCGTCGACGACGGCTCCACCGACGGTACCGCCGACGTCGCCCGGGAGCACGGCGCCGACCACGTCGTCCGGTTCGCCCAGAACAAGGGGCTGGCCGCCGCGTTCAGCCGGGGTTTGGACGCGTGTCTGGCGTTGGGCGCCGACATCGTCGTCGGGACAGACGCCGACAACCAGTACGTCGGCGCCGGTATCGCGAAGCTGGTCGCGCCGATAGTCCGGGGTGAGGCCGACATGGTCATCGGGGCGCGGCCCATCGGCGAGATGGCCGACTTCTCCTTCGTCAAGAAGCGGCTCCAGCGCCTCGGCAGCTTCGTCGTGCGGATGCTCTCCGGAACCAGGGTGCCGGACGCCACGTCCGGTTTCCGGGCGTACAGCCGGGAGGCGGCGATGAAGCTGGTCGTCCTCGGTGAGTTCACCTATACCCTCGAGACGATTATACAATCTCAGTACAAGGGGTTGACCGTCGCGTCGGTCCCGATTCGCGTGAACCCGTTGACCCGGAAGTCGCGGTTGTTCAAGTCAATCCCGGAGTACCTGCGCCGGTCCCTCAACACGATGTTTCGAGCGTACCTGCTCTTTCGGCCCCTTCGCGTCCTTGGGGCGGCGGGCGTTCTGTTGACCCTTCCCGGCGCGGCCCTTTTCGCACGATGGCTCTACTTCTACTTCTCGGTGGAGGGCGCCACCGGCCACGTCCAATCCCTCATCTTCGGCGCCATCTTCGTTTTCGTCGGTTTCCAGGTGATAGTGATCGGTTTGCTCGCCGATTTAATCGCGGCGAACAGGCGTTTTTTGGAGGACGTGCTCTACCGCGTGAAGAGGGTAGAGTACGACTCACGGAAGGTCGAGTACGACTCGCGAAAGGTCGAGCACGACTCTCGGAGGCCCGCGAGGGAATAATCCGCTTTTTTCGGCGATTTGACTTGTAAACGGGATTGAAATCTGCTATAGGTATCGCTGTTCTTAAAGACTGGAACCGATTGAACCGGAGGTAATACTGTGGCAGTAACGAAAGAAGCGGTGACGGCGGCGCTCAATGAGGTTTACGACCCGGAGATTCCGTTCGTGAACGTCATAGACCTGGGCTTAATATACGACACGCGGATCGATGATGGCAACGTGGACATAGACATGACCCTGACGGCGCCCGGGTGCCCGATGGCCAGTATGATAGCGAACCTGGTCAAGGAAGCAGTCCAGGGCGTGGAGGGCGTCGAGGAAACCAACGTCAACATCGTCTGGGACCCGCCGTGGGACCCGAGCCGCATGACCGAAGAAGGGAAGAAGAAGCTCGGTTTCGACTGAGAAGATGAGACGAAGCGCAGGGAGCCGGAAGGCTCCCTTTATAATTTATGGGCAAGTTGGTAATAATTTCCACGCCGATCGGCAACCTGGGGGACATGTCGCCGAGGGCGGTCGAGGCGCTGGCGGCCGCCGACGTAATAGCGTGCGAGGATACGCGGGTTACGGCCAAACTCGCAGCCGGCGCCGGCGCGTCCGCCGAACTTAAGACTTACGCAGAGCACAACGAGGCCGAGGCGGTGGAGAAGCTGGTCGAGCGGTTGGACACGGGCGCGACGGTCGCCCTGGTGTCGGACGCGGGGACGCCGCTCCTCAGCGACCCGGGGTATCGGCTGGTACGGGCGGCCCTGGACGCCGGGCACGAGCTCGACGCCGTCCCCGGCCCGTCGGCGGTCCACAATGCGCTGGTTCTCTCGGGCCTCCCGCCGTACCCGTACGCGTTCCTCGGTTACTTCCCGAAGAAAGCGGGTGGGCGGGCCGAGTTCGTCGAACGGTACCGCGGCCTTGGGATGACGGTCGTTATATTCCTGACGCCCCACCGATTGGAGGTGGAACTGGCGGCGTTGGCCGAGGCCTGGGGCGGAAGGCAAGCCGCCCTGTGCCGCGAGATGACGAAACTTCACCAGGAAGTTCTCCGGGGGACGTTGGACGAAATACACTCGGCGGTCATCGAGAGGGAACGTGTGAAGGGCGAGCTTACGCTGGTCGTCGGCGCCGGGCCGAAGCCGGACGAGTTGGGCAGGGCCGTCGCGCTGGCCGTCCGCGCCGAGGTAAAAGGGCTTTCGAAGAGAGACGCGGCCGGGTTGGCCGCCGACGAATATGGCGTGAGTAAAAACGAGGTTTACAGGCTGCTGATTAATGGTTAGAATGGACGGAAGAGGAGGTTTTTCCGATGAAGGTTATCTCACTTATGGTCGTATCAATAGTAACCGTCGTATCGGTTTGGGCGATGCTGCCGCCGGAGGAATACTACCACCTTCAAGACGAAGCGGCTTTCGTGCTGGTGGGGGAAGTTACGGACGTCGAGTTGATTTCGGCGGGCGAACGCGGTACCGATTATAGGGCGACCGTCGAGGTCGAAGAAGCGGAGCGGGGCGCCGTCGCTCCCGGCGATACGATATACATAGACTACACGGTGCCGGCCGAGGACATAGACGGCCCCGGCGGTATGACCGTGGCCGAAGGTGAGACCTATCGATTCTGGTTGAACCCGGCGGAGAAGACCGGCGTTTACGTCCCCGCGGCCTACCTGGCCAGCGCCGAGTCGGTAAACGAATGAGGAGGTTCGGATGAGGGCGATTGTTATGAGTTTATTTGCGGGCGTCCTTGCTTTTCCCACAGCAGCAGTCTTACCGGACGACGCTTACGATGGCCTGAGGGAGAGCGCCGGGACCATCGTCGATGGTACGGTCGTCTCGATAGACGAGACCGGCAAGGACGAAAACGTGACTTCTTACCGGGCCGAGGTAAAAGTTATCGCCGTCGAACGGGGCGACGCGGAAGTGGGCGACACCATCTATATCGACTATTCGGTCCCCAACGAGGAGATGCCCGGTCCGGGGCACATTATGATCTGGCCGGACGCAACGTTTCACCTTTGGTTGAACGGAGGCGACGGCGTTTACGCCCCGGCGGCGTACAAGCGGAGCGCCACCGAGATAGAGGGAGAGAAACGGGCTGGTTCGAAGGGCCTGGACTGAACGGACCGGAAGACTAAGCGTAACGGAAAGCCCCCGTACTAGCCGGGGGTTTTTACTTCTCGACGAAACAGACGTGGCCGATTCGGAACCTCTTTAACGACCACTACTCGGACCAATCCGGATATTCCTCTACCGGTTATGTGTATTTCCCGGTGGCGTTCTGCCGCCGCCGAACCTGTCCGTTAGAAGTAGAAACTCGGACCGAACTGGAAGTACGGGACCAGCTCGTTATTCTCGTACGGCCTGGTCTTGAGCAGGAAATTGCCGCCCATGAATCCGACCGCGCCGCTGACGCCCACGTGTTCGCTCACCGGATAACCTACTTGGCCCTCCAGTGAGACTTCGGGAAACACGTTGAAGCCGGGGACGAGTTCGTTTTGCTCTAGCCACTTCTCGTTGGTCTTGTCGAGGGTGAACTGAGGCGTGAGGGTGAAGAGTATGGTGAAATACGGTTTGCCCAGCGGCACCCTGGCGCCGACAGCGAAACCGAACCGGACCAGGCTCTGTTTAACCTTTTCGGGGCTGTCGCCCTCGATACTGCTCTGCCCGATCGCGTAGCCCAGGCCGAAGTTGGGCCCCACGTACGCTTCGATAGGCGTCTTGGTCAGGTAGTACTCGATCGCGAAGTCCCAGTCCAGCCCCGTGGAGTTGAAATCGCCCGGGAACCTGAGCAAGCGAAAGTCGGTATGAAAACCCCACTTGTCGGTCGAAGTATCGAGGGCCGCGTCCAAGCGGTAGCCCCAATAGCCTTCGTCCAGTTCCGCCGGACCGCGGCCGAAGTTGACGAATCCTCCGTGGATGTCGACGGTACCGGCCCACGTCGCCGTCGCGGCCAGGATGAGGCCGATTGTCGTTATTTTTTTCATCATATATACCCCCAGTTTGACAAAAATGCTACGTTTTTTGCTACCAATAGTTATTATAGCACGTAAACTCGGAAATGCAAATCGGGCGTGAAAAAAAGACGCGACTCAGTCGCGCCGGTAACACCGTCTTCAAACCGTCGTAACTCTATTTTTTCTTCGTTGGACGGCCGGCGAGTATCTTTTTCAGGAACCGCCCGGTATGGCTCTTCTTGATTCTTGCGACTTCCTCGGGCGTGCCCTCGGCGATTATATAACCCCCTTCATCGCCGCCCTCCGGCCCCAGGTCTATTACGTAATCGGCCGACTTAATAATGTCCAGGTTGTGCTCGATTATCACGACGGTGTTTCCGGCGTCCACCAGGCGGTGTAGTATCGCGAGCAGCTTCTTCACGTCGTCGAAATGGAGCCCGGTCGTCGGTTCGTCCAGGACGTAAAAGGTCCGGCCGGTGCTTCGCTTCGCCAGCTCACGGCTGAGCTTTATACGCTGTGCCTCGCCGCCGGAAAGTGTCGTGGCCGGCTGCCCGAGCCGGATGTACCCGAGCCCCACGTCGTAAAGCGTCTGCAGTATACGCTTTATTCTCGGGTGCGCGTCGAAGAACTCCAACGCTTCCTCGACGCTCATGTCCAGCACGTCGGCGATCGTCTTACTCTTGTATTTAATCTCGAGCGTCTCCCGGTTGTACCGGCGTCCGCTGCAGACCTCGCAGGGGACGTAAACGTCGGGCAGGAAGTGCATCTCGACCTTTATGATACCGTCGCCGTCGCAGGCGTCGCAGCGGCCGCCGCGGACGTTGAAGCTGAAGCGGCCCGGTTTGTAGCCCCGCGCTTTGGATTCGGGCAGGTTCCCGAAGAGCTGGCGTATCGGGTCGAAGACCTTCGTGTAGGTCGCCGGGTTCGACCTGGGCGTGCGCCCGATCGGCTGCTGGTCTATCTCTATGACCTTGTCGACGTGCTCGAGTCCGTTGACGGTTTCGTACGCGCCCGGGCGCACAGGCGTACGGTTGAGGTAGCGAGTAAGTACCGGGTACAATGTCTCGGCCACCAGCGACGACTTACCGGAGCCGGAGACGCCGGTGATGCACGTAAACGTCCCCAAGGGGAAGCCGACGTCCAGCGCCTTCAGGTTGTGGTGGCGGCAACCGTGAAGCGTAATATAGTTACCGTTGGAGTTCCGCCGGGACTCCGGTATTTTAATTCTTTCTTTTCCGGCGAGATAACGTCCGGTGATCGACTTCCGCGACCGTTCGACCTTTTCCGGCGGACCGGCGACGACCACCTCGCCGCCGGTGCGTCCGGCGCCCGGCCCTAAATCTATTACGTGGTCGGCGGCCCGGATCGTCTGTTCGTCGTGCTCGACCACGACCACCGTGTTTCCGAGGTCTCTGAGACCCTTCAAGGTGCCGAGCAGTCTCTTGTTGTCCCGTTGATGGAGCCCTATCGAAGGCTCGTCGAGTATGTAAAGTACGCCCATCAGGCCGGAGCCGACCTGGGTAGCGAGGCGTATACGCTGGGCCTCGCCGCCTGAGAGCGTGGGCGCCGCCCGGTCAAGCGTAATATACCCGAGTCCGACGGCTTCCAGGAATCCGAGGCGGGCTTTGAGTTCTTTTATCACCTCTTCGGCGATCATTCGCTTCGTCGGCGGCATCTCGACCGAGTCGAAGAAGCCTGTCGCGTCGGTGACCGAAAGGCGTGTTACCTCCGCGATGTTCTTCCCGCCGACGGTAACGGCCAGCGCTTCCGGCCGAAGCCGCGCGCCGCCGCAGTCCTCGCAGGGCTGCTTGGAGAAGTAGCGTCCGTAGTAGAACTCGCGCTGGTCCTCGGACGTGGTCTCCCTGTACATCCGGTAGAGCCGCGGGACTACGCCCTCGACGGAAGACTTGTACTCGTGGGTGATGTCACGGCCGACGTATCGGAACTTGAACTTCCGCCCGCCGCTGCCGTAAAGCAGGATTTTTCGCGTTTCTTCCGAAATGTCGCGCCAGGGCGTATCGAGGTCGAAGTCGAGCTGCCCGCCCAACTGACCTAGGAATTGCCAGATGTAAGAGTCGTCGCCCCGGTTCCAGGGGAGTACCGCGCCTTCCCGCAGGGTAAGCGTGTCGTCCGGTACTACCAAGTCCAGGTCGACTTCCAGTTTGAACCCGAGTCCGGAGCATGTCTGGCACATCCCGAAGGGGCTGTTGAACGAGAAGAGCCGGGGCTCGATGGGAGGGTAGCTTATGCCGCAGACGGTACAGGCGAACGCCCGGCTATAAACCCGGTCGCCGTCGTCACTCCCCAGAACCCGGACGACGGCCGCGTCCTCGCCCAGGTCCAGCGCCGTCTCGAGAGAATCGGCCAGGCGCCGCCGCAGGCCGTCGTTGATTACGAGGCGGTCGACTACGGCGTATATGTCGTGCTTCTTGTTCTTCTCGAGCTTTATCTCTTCGTTCAGGTCGTACTCGATGTCGTCGGCCAGGACGCGGGCGAAACCTTCCCGCCGGAGTCGGGCGAACTCGTCGGCGAAGGTCCCTTTACGACCCAGGGCGACCGGCGCCATCAGATAGAACCGTGTCCCTTCCGGCAGGGTCAATATATCGTCCACCATCTGCTCGGGTGCCTGGCTGGTTATCGGGCGGCCGCAGTTGTAGCAGTGGGGGTCGCCGGCCCGGCCGTAGAGCAGGCGCAAATAGTCGTGTATCTCGGTCACGGTGGCGACCGTCGACCGAGGGTTCCTCGAAGCCGACTTCTGTTCGATGGCGATAGCCGGTGAAAGCCCCTCGATGTACTCGACGTTCGGTTTCTCCATCTGGCCGAGGAACTGGCGGGCGTACGCGGAGAGGGACTCGACGTACCGCCGCTGCCCCTCGGCGTAGAGGGTGTCGAAGGCGAGTGACGATTTCCCGGAGCCGGAGACGCCGGTGATCACCACGAACTTGTCCCGTGGAATTTTGACGTCTACGTGTTTCAGGTTGTGCTCGGCCGCGCCCTTGATGAATATGTGGTCTGTGGGGGGCATATTGTTTACGGGAAATACGCCTTAATTATACTCAACGTTTGTATAGTGTCAAGTGTTTTTTCGGACCGGTAATATAACACAACCGCCGGTCCGATTAAAGGCCGGCGTCGGGGTTATCCCGTAAATCCAGATATATTCCCGTTTATTTCTCCCCTGTCGTAAACCCCCAGTCCATCGTAAACGTCGCGACGCCGTTTAGCCGCAGCTCGACCTCGACGTTGTACGTCTCGTCCGGCTCGAGCGGTTCCTTCGGAAGGATGCAGACGGCGTTCCGTAGGAGCTTATGAGGGTCGTTCTCGTACGTGAGCAGCCAGAACTCTACGGCGTCGCCGGACGAGTCGGTCAACTCGGCCGTGTTCACCTCAATTTCCGGCTCCCGCAGGTTAAATTCGACGGTTATCGGAAAACCAGCGGTCTCGTCGTCGCCCGGCACAGGGTCGGGGCGTTCACTTATCGACTCGAGTGGCACGTCCGTCTGTCCGGGGAACGGGTAGACGGCGTATTCGACGTCCGCCAGCGGGTCCTCGGCCCACGGGCGGTAGAAGACGCCGACCTCGAGAACGGTGTACCTCTCCCGGAGTAGTATTACCGCGTCCTCGGTCTCGGTCCGGTGTTCCTCGAACGAGTAGCCGTGGCCCAACTCCCGGGCGACCGGGTTCAGGAACGGCAGCCGGTGATAGACGGTGGCCATGAAACTGTCCACAGCCTCGGCGCCCTCGTGCCCGACGGCGATGACCTCCTCGATGTCGTCCCATTTGTAGCCGTAGTAACAAGCCCGGTCCCAGGGCTCCTCGCCGACGAACCCCTCGTTCTCCGGCTCCTCGAAGTGAGTGGATATCCCCAGGGGGTCGTTGGCCTGCAGATATTTCGTGTGGGCCCGGGCGGCCCGGGCCAACTCCTCGACGTAGTGAACCGGTTCGAGCCCGGCGGCGGCGCGGTACTCGTTAATCCGTTCGAGCACCTCCTCCTCCCGCGCGTCGGCCGGGAACGTGGGAGCCCCGGCAAAGTCCATCGCGTCGAGCTGTTCGGCGGTGTAGTACTCGCCCCGGTATTCGTAGAGCTTGACCTCGTGGACGTACGTGGTGGTGCGGGCGTGGGAAACGGTGTATTGAAACGCGGAAATTATAAGGGCCGCGATTAACGTACGTTTACCAATTACGGAAATCATTTCGCGTCAATGCGTTAGCGCGTATACAAAAATATTCGCACCCATCTTCAGGGCGGCTTCGTGCTTTTCGGCGGGGTCCTTGTGTACGTCCGGGTCTTCCCAACCGTCGCCCAGGTCCGTGTTATACGAGTAGAAGATGACCATGCGTCCCTCGTAGTAGACGCCGTAACCCCGGGCCGGGCCGCCGTGGTGCTCGTGAATCTTGGGCAGGCCGTCCGGGAAGTCATAGACGTTGTGGTATATCTCGTGGTCCAACGGCAGCTCAACCAGCGGGCTGTCGGGGAATATCCGGGCGACCTCCCGGCGCCAGTACTCGTCCATACCGTAATTGTCGTCCACGTGGAGGAATCCGCCGCGTTCGAAGTACTGGCGGAGCCGTTTTACCTGCCCGTCTGTGAACTTGACGTTGCCGTGGCCGGTCATGTGGAGGAGGGGGTAATCGTAGAGTTCGTCGCTCGCCACGTCGGCGACCACGTCGTCGGTGATGTCGGCCACGGGCAGGCCGACGCGCTCGGCGAGGAAGTCGAGTAAGTTGGGCAGACTCGTCGGATTGACGTACCAATCCCCGCCTCCGGGGTATTTTAGTTTGGCGATTACCGTACGGCCCGGCGGGACGTCGGTCGTTTCCCACTGGGCGTGGACGCCCGAGACTATCAGAAACATAACTATCAAGGCCGACCGTAGCATAGAGGAAATTATAACAGAAAGGTGTCCGCCGCGCGAGGAGTAAAAGCCGGGATTAGCCGTTTAGTTGGCCGCGCCTGGGTACGCGGTTTTACTTTTACTTGTTAATGTATAAACGGCTTGTTATCATCCCACGCAAAGGAGCCGGGTATTAAAAGCGCGGTAATATACTGGTCAATAATCGGCGGTATAGTCGCGGCCACGGCCGTCGCGATAGTACTCCAACTCGGCGACCCCCTCGTTACCGACGAACCCCAGTTCGTGGACGTGGCCGCAAGCATCGCCGCCTCCGGAAAACCCCTCGGCTATTCCCACGGCGTCCTGAAGCCGATACTCTCCCACCCGACCCTCTATCATACACTCCTCGCCGTCCCGGTCTCGGTATGGGGCAAGGCGGCGGCCGGCCGGAGCGTGGGCGTCGTCTGTTTCGCCTGCGCGGCCCTGCTCGTTTTCCTTACCGTTCGGCGATTGACGAAGGGTCGGTGGCCGCCGGTCCTTGCGCTGGCCCTGTTCGCCCTCCATCCGCTTGCCGTGAACTCGGCCTTGCTCGTCGAGATAGACACGACGTTGTTGGTACTCTTTGCTGCCCTGTTCTTCTACTGGCTCGTCCGCCTCGACTTCCAGTTGTCTTTGAAAACCTCTTCAACGTTGGGCGCGTTCACCGGCGTCTGCCTGCTCGCGAAGCTGACCACGCCGCCGCTCTTCCTCCTCGCCCTGGCCGTTTACTACGGGGTGAATAGGGATTGGGCGAATCTGAAATGGGTGCCCCTCGTCGCGGTCGTGGGCGCGGCCGTCTTCGCCGCCGTTTACTTCCCGTACACGCTGGCGCTGGGACTTCCCTGGTACAAACCGTTCGCCCACCCGTTCACCAGGGCGTCGGACGTCGCCGGCGCTTCTTATTTGGTGACCCTCGGCAAACGCGCCGTCCGCATTACCCTTTGGGTGGGACTCCCCTTGATACTGGCCTGGGGCGCGGCCGTCTGGGCCAGGCGACGGGATTGGTTCGGCGGGCGTCTGGCGCCGGTTGACTATGCGGCAATTCTCGGCTTAATGATATTCGTCGGTTATTGGCTCGTCGGCGGCGACGGCTACGGCTTCGTCAAGTACCACGCGCCCCTGGTCCCGCTGCTAGCCGTATTTCTCGCCGTTCACTTCGGGCCGGCGGTCGCCCGCGAACGGGCCAGGTCACTGGTCTTTATACTCGGTCTGGCGTTCGCGTTCTACCTGCTCGCGGCCAGGGATTCGCTTTACTATCCGTACGTTGCCCGCGAGTTAATAGACGTCAGGGGCGTCTCGCCGGACGCCGTCCGTAACGCGTTGCTATTGACGGCCGGTACGTATTTGTTTCCCGTCGTCAGCTTCGGGCTGATAGCGAGGACCGGGAGCCGGGCGATGGTTGTGCTCCTGGTTGGGTTGGCCGCCGGTCCGGCGCTGATAGGAAACCAGTTATATCAGCCGTACAGCCACAGATACAACTACGGTGAGGTCGGGCTGGAAGAAGCGATATGGACGGTCCGTAGCTATCCCGAAGACGTTGAAGTAATCATCCCCCTCGACGTGGCCTTCGGCGACGGGTATACGCACCCTCACAAGACCACCGAATCGGTGCTGGGAGACAGGGACGAGCTGTTGGCGGCGGTTTCCGCCTCGGACACGGCCCTCGTTATTTTCCGGGACTCGTACTACCTCCACGGGCCGTGGCGGTGGAATATGAAGGACCCTGAAGTCCGTACGGTCCTGAGAACCGACTTCGAGAAGGTGCGGTCCGGTTCGTTCGAGTATTACGTCAGGGAGACCGGCGGCGCCGTCGTGGAGTGAGCCCGTTAGTCGAAGCTTAACCGTTAGACGCGAATCCTTTCGTTAAACATGAAGGTACCCGGTGGGGATAGTAAAACTAAGTTATTATAAAGACCTTTTTCACCAACGAGGTGCAACGGCGGACTTTATGTCCGCCGACGATTCAAGCACGGCGGGGATAAACCCCGCCGCTTCGATTTATGGGTTTTAGGGCGAACTTTTACCGGTAGGGTAATAGCTGTTTTATGATATACTCGCGAAAAAACACGTCAGGACATATCCGCAGGGAGACGGCTTAATGGAGAGAATAGAGCTCGATTCGGAAGTTTCCGCCGTGACCGTTTACGCCGACCGGGCGATGGTCACCCGAACCGCGAAGGCCGAACTCGACGTCGGCGAGGCCGAGGTGGTCGTGTCGGGGCTGCCGGCCGCGTTGGACGAATATTCGTTTCGGGTCGGCGGCTCCGGCATAGCCATCGTGAAGGTGATGAGCGTGGAGCTGGCGCGGGAGTTCCGGGGCGCGCCGCCGGACAAGGAGCGCACCCGCGTCTGGAAGGCTATTCAAAAGGCCGAGGACGAGAAGCGCGTGCTCGAGACGGAGCAGGCGTTTCTGGCCGACAAGATTACTTTTTTGAAGAAAACGGCCAAGGCCGGGCACGACGACCTTTCCAAGACCCTGGCCCGCAAGCGCATCAACGTGGAAGAGGGCAAAAAGATAATCGAATTCTTCTTCGGCGGCATCGACAAACTGTACAAGCAGGTCGAGAAGAATTATCTGAAGCTCCGGGAGCTCGATGAGAACATGGAGAAGCTACACCGGGAGTGGGAGAAGCTGGAAAGCCCCCGGTTGATGGAGGGCAAGTCGGCGGTCGTCCGGGCCGAGGTGAGCCGCGGCGGCGCCTTCGACATGGAACTAACTTACGTGGTCTTCGGCGCCGGATGGGAGAGCGGCTACGACATAAGGCTGGATACGGAGGCGAACAGGCTTCAACTGGACTACCGCGCCGGTGTGGTGCAGCAGACCGGCGAGGACTGGGACGGGGTAACGCTCAGGCTGAGCACCGCCAGCCCCGGCCTCGGGGCGAACCCGCCGGAGCTTTCGCCCGCGTACGTGGACTTCTTCTATCCGGTGGTCGCCGCCGGCGTACCGGCGGCAGAGCCGAAACGGCGGGTGAGGGCGGAGAAGGAGGCCGAAGAGATGGACGAGTTCGCGGCCGAGGTACAGGCGGTCGCGGGGGACATGGCTCCAGAACCGGCGGCGGCCGAGGTGGCGAAGAGCGAGGTGGCGGGCGAAGGCCCGTCGGTCACCTACGTGGTCCCCGGAAACCACGCCGTCCCGTCCGACGGCAACCCCCATATCGTCGCTATCTCCGAAGAGGAATTCGGCGCGGCGATTGACTACGTCCTGGTACCCGAGTACGCCGAGTCGGCGTACATACGGGTGACGGCGACCAACGAGTCCGAGCTGGTATTGCTGCCGGGCGCGACAAATGTATATCGGGACGACGACTTCGTCGGCAGGGGCGAGCTGAAGCTGGTCAACCCCGGCGCCGAGTTCGAGTGTTTCCTGGGCGCCGACAAGAGGATAAAGGGCAAGTACGAGATCGCGCGTCTGGATGACGACTCGGCCGGGATTATCGGGAACTCGCGCCGCCTGACGCGCTCGGTTACGGTCAAGGTAAAGTCGGATATGGCCGAAGAAGCGCCGGTGGTCGTTAAGGCGCGGCGTCCGGTTCCTCAGAACAAGGACATTAAGCTGAAGTCGCTCAAGGTCAAACCCAAGGCCGCCGAGGAGAAGGACGACGGTACCGTCGAGTGGCGGGCCAAGCTCAAACCGAACGCCGAACAGTGGTTCAGGATAGATTACGAGTTGGAGTATCCTAAGGACAGGGAGATAACGGGCGTATAGCATGGCGGAGACCAGACAGCACATTCTCGTTCTCGATTTCGGGAGCCAATATACGCAACTCATAGCCCGTAAGGTGCGGGAGTTGGGCGTTTACGCCGAGATAGTCGCGTACGACTGCCCGGCGGACGAGATACGCGAGCGGGCGCCCGTCGCGCTCATACTCTCCGGCGGTCCGAGCTCCATCTACGCCGACGGCGTACCCCGGGCCGACCGTGAGGTCTTCGAGCTGGGGATTCCCGTACTCGGGTTGTGCTACGGGCTTCAGAATATCGTCTATTCCCTGGGAGGCCGCGTTAATCCGTCAACCGAACGCGAATACGGGCCGGCTTTTATTGAGATAATAGAAGAGAACCCTCTTTTCGACGCCGTGGCCGACGGCTCCCGAGTCTGGATGAGTCATGGCGACAGGGTCGACGAGTTGCCCGACGGTTTTGTTGCGTTGGCGAGGACCGAGGCGTCGCCTTACGCGGCGATAGGCGACCGAAAAAGACGCATCTACGGGCTTCAGTTCCATCCGGAGGTCGCCCATACCGAGTACGGGAAGCAGATACTGGCGAATTTCGTCCTCGGCGTGGCGGAGGCCGACGCTGACTGGACGATGGGGACATTCGTCGCCGAGCAGGTCGAGGGCATCCGCGACCGGGTGGGCGACGACGGCGTCGTGCTGGGTCTTTCCGGTGGCGTGGACTCGGGGGTGCTGGCGGTACTGCTTCATAAAGCCCTCGGCGGTCGGTTCCACGCGGTCTTCGTGGACCACGGTCTACTCCGGTTGGGAGAGGCCGAGGAGGTCGTCGCGACCTTCGGCGACGAGTTGGGAATTGACGTTCGAGTTGCAGACGCGGGTGAGCTATTCCTCTCCCGGTTGAAGGGCGTCGAGGACCCCGAGGAGAAGCGGCGTATAATCGGCCGCACGTTTATCGAGGTCTTCGCAGACGAGGCTACGAAACTCGCGGCGAAGGAACCGATTAAGTTCCTCGCGCAAGGGACGCTTTACCCGGACAGGATAGAGAGCCGGAGCATCAAAGGCCCTTCGGATACGATAAAGACGCACCACAACGTCGGCGGGCTGCCGGACGAGTTGCCCTTCGAGTTATTGGAGCCGTTCGGCGAGCTTTTTAAGGACGAGGTGCGGCGGGTGGGGCGCGAGTTGGGAGTTCCCGACAAGGTGATCGGGCGCCACCCGTTCCCCGGGCCGGGGCTTGCTGTCCGGTGCCTGGGCGAGGTTACGCCGGAGAAGTTGGAGATGCTCAGGCGCGCCGACGCTATCGCCATCGAGGAGATACGGGCCGCCGGCGTTTACGACGATATAGCCCAGGCGCTCGTGGTGTTGCTGCCCGTAAAGTCGGTGGGCGTAATGGGCGATGAGCGGACGTACGAGTACACGGCGGCGCTCCGCTGCGTGACCACAGACGACTTCATGACTGCTGACTGGTACAGGATGAACCCGGACGTGCTCGCCCGGATAAGCGCCCGGGTGGTGGGCGAGGTTCGGGGAATAAACAGGCTGGTGTACGACATCACGTCCAAACCCCCGGCGACCGTGGAGTGGGAGTAAGGATTAGGCTCCGGTCGATAGGGATAGGGGTATTGATACGAAGACTTTTACCGCGTATATAGAGCGCGACCCGGGTACGGAGTTGTACGTCGGTATAGTACCGGGTATCCCCGGCGCCCATACCCAAGCGGCTTCTTTGGACGAGCTTTGGGTTAACCTCAAGGAAGTACTGGGACTTTTTTTAGAACAACAAGTAGGCTCCTGATATATGGATAACGACCCGAAGGTTAGGGCTGAACGGTGGTTGGGGCAAGCGCGAGCCGATATAGAGGAGGCCGGCTCACTCCTCAACGGGCGACGGTATGCTTCGGCGTTCTTTACCGCTCAACAAGCTGCTGAAAAGGCCTTTAAAAGTTTCTTGTACTATAAGGGCGCCGGGGCTTTATGGTCGTGTTCAGTCGCGGCGTTGTGCATAATATGCGCCGATTACGAACCGTCGCTCGGTGGTTTTATTGAAAAAACGTCGTTTTTGGATAAATATGACTTTCCCGGAGGTTACGTCGACGGCACCCCCGTTGGAATACCGGTCGACGCGTTCGAAGAAGCAGATGCGAAACAAGCTCTCGGTATCGCCCATGAAGTAATAATCGCCGTGGCTTTGTCGATTTCGTAAGCCGTATCTATTTATAACCGGCGTAAAATACGTTTAAATTACGAGAAAAACCGACGTTTGATAAGCGAATATTGACGCCAACGGTGGAGTGGGAATGAACGGATTATGACGGCTCGGGCCGACGAGTTTTGGCGACAGACCCTCAGGCGCATGACGCCCGAGCGGAAGCTGGAAGTCGTTATGGATTTGATGGACGAGGGGTTTGAGCTTAGGGTCGTCGGCGTCCGGCTCCGCTTCCCAAAACTGAACGCCGGGGAAGCGCGGCGCCGGGCGGCGGAAGAAGCGATAGAATGTCTGAAGAACGACTCCTTACGCAAGTCGCCGCTGTCCTGAACGACGCGGGTATAGATTACGTCGTGACCGGTTCGATAGTAACCAGCGTTTACGGCGAGCCGCGCTATACCCACGACGTGGACATTGTCGTGGCCGCGGACGCGCGGTTGGGCGAAGTTTTAGCGCGTGCGTTCCCCGGGCCGCGGTACTACGCCGACGCCCGGGACATAGAAGAGTCCTTGAGAAAAGGCATAGTCTGTAACTTGATAGATTCCGAGACGGCACGAAAAGTGGACTTTCACCCTCTCAAAAGCGAACCATTTGACCGTTCTTTCTTCGACCGTCGCCGGAAGGTCGTTTACGCCGGCGTCGACCTCTGGTTCCCGTCGCCCGAGGACGCGATACTCTCGAAGCTGCGATGGGCCCGGGCGACCGGCGACGGCGAACGACACGTGGCCGACGCCGCAAGCGTATATAGGGTTCAGAAAGACAACCTCGACCTCGATTACTTAAACGAATGGGCCGAGCGTCTGGGCTTTGTCGACCTGCTGGCGGAAATCGCCGCCGACTGACGAGGGCGAACGCGATGACGGGTTGTAAAAACGGCGCGTGCCAGCACTTTCAACTGACTTATAAACTTCTTATTTGACAGGATTTTTTGGTTGATTTTTCTAGGGGGGATGTTATTATCCTTTGAAATAGGCCGGAAAGGCCGACCGTTATGAAGTGCGGTAACGGTCCATTTGTTGATATAATTTACCCAATCAGGAGGTAGTGAGGATGACAAACGGGACTTCGTTGGATAAACCGCTAGAGCCTAAATGGTTGTTCTACATCCTGTCGTTCATTATCTGGCCGGTCGGTATAATCTTGGGCATCCTCTATATGAGGAAACCCGACCCGGATAACAAGTCCTTCGGCAAGATGTGCTTAATTCTTGGTATTATCCCGATAGTGCTCTGGTGCCTTTGCATAATCCTCTGGGCCGGTTGCGGCGGCGCTATGACCGCGTTTTCTTAAAGCCGACGACCGCAACGTAGCCGAAGCAGAAAAAAATCCGTCGCTGGTGCCGCATAATAGCCTTTCGACGGTTAAACTTCACCGTGCCGCGCCCGTGGATATCCGGGCGCGGTACGGTAGGTGCTGCAAAGCGAGGTATTGATACAAATTAAAACGATGAACCGCTACGCCCAACTTAAATACCGGGCGTAGTTCGGTTAGTTTATTGCGTCATCGTAGTCGTTAATCCTTGTTAGCTTGCTAAAAAGGCCCGATACTGAAAGAAATCCGTTTTGGGTATAATTCGGGGCGAAGGAGGAAGTTAAAATGGAGGGCGTTTACGAAAAAACACCCAGTAAGGGGATGGCGATAGCTTCGATGATTCTGGGGATAATCTCCCTGGTGGCGCCGGGGTTGAATTTCGTAACGGGTTTGGTGGCGATAATTTTAGGAAGTATACCTTTAAGCCAAGGAAAAGGAACCAATTGGGACGGTAGGGGAATGGCGATGGCGGGGGTCATTACCGGTACTATAAGTATAATTCTTTATTTGCTGTTGTGCTTCCTCTACTTCGTCGGGTGTGTAGGGTGCGCCGCAATAGGAGGGGCATCCGGAGCATAAAATAGAGTTGACGTAATAGCGCGCTTTTGCCGTGAATGTAGGGAGTTAGATAAGCCCTAGCGCCCTTTTAATAAGGCTGAAGCAGTTTTTAATAAGCGGAGGTAGTGATATGAATAACGGCGATAAGCCTCTCGAGCCTAAATGGCTGTTTTATATCATATCTTTTCTCATACCTTTAGCCGGGATCATCATCGGCGCCATATACATGGGCAAATCGGACCCGGAATGTAAGCAGTTCGGTAAGAACTGCCTCATAGCAGCGATCGCGTACTTCGTCGTAATGTGCGTCTGCGTCATCCTGTTCCTGCTCTTCTACTTCGTTCTATTAGGCCTCGTCTTCGGCACCGCGGCGGCAGGCGCTTAGAACCTGCATTCCGAATCCGTATGATTAGTAGCTTACGCGTTTAGGAGGTAACGGCGATGGCGGACGGCGAAAAACCGCTCGAGCCGGAATGGCTATTTTACGTGTTGTCGTTCCTGGTCCCGTTAGCCGGTATAATTATAGGCGCTATATATATGGGGAAACCGGACCCGGAATGCAAACGGTTCGGTAAGAACTGCCTGATAGCCGCTATTGCGTACTTCGTCGTATCCTGCGTCTGCGTAATCTTGTTTTTCTTAATGTACATACTGCTATATGTACTGATATTCGGTTTGGCTGTAGTAGGCACAGTAATCGGCGGCACAACCGGCGCTTAAACGGCCCGGCCTTAATATGAGATGTGAGCGTTTGCCTTAATTTAATTAAGGCCGCGGTTGATTTAGGGGGATAATACGGAGATGAACGATAATAGAGACGAATTAGGACTTGCGGACGAGAGACGTTGTCCCTCTTGCGGTGCCGTGTTAGCGAAGGGCGTCACCTTTTGTACGGAATGCGGTAAATCTTTGGCCGGACGCAGTGATGATTCGACTAATAAGACTTTGGCCATCGTAGCACTAGTGTGCGGTATAGCGAGCGTAGCAATAGGTTTGTTATTCGGGGTTCTAATCCCAATAATAGGATTCCCGATAAGTATAATTTTGGGTATCGTTGCGATTATTATGGGTGCTATAACGTTAAATAAAGGTAAGGGTGAGGATTGGGACGGCAAGGGGATGGCTCTGGGGGGCCTCGTCACCGGTATTATTGGCCCCGTGGTCTGTCTTTTACTGTGTTTCGCGTGGGGTTTCCTTTACTTGATAATTTTATTCATTTATGGTTTATTAAGCGCTATGGCATACGGAACATATTAGTGATATATACGGACGTTATTCGCGCATTTAAAGTACACGTAGCTATTGATTACTGCTTAAATATTCTTTCACTTCAGTACCGCTCATCAACACTAAGTTGATTATCTCAAGTATGGCCGACGTTATGCTGAAGAAGATTATACCGACTATCCCTAAGATGGATACGAAGTACGGAGGCGTCTGGATGGTCGGACGTTCTGACAGCAATCTCGCGGCGTAAACGATTTCGAAAACACCTGTTAGACTACAATACACGGCAGGGATTATCGTAAATACAACCCCCACTACGTATATCATTAAGCCTGAGAAGAACCAACCGATGCCGGCGAGTAAGTTAAATATACCGGCTATCAACATCATTATCGCTACGGCCGTCAGGGCACCCGGTTTCCCCTCTTTGATTACGACTACGGCAGGTACTTCCGTTTGACGAACGGCCACGGTGCCGGGTCGTTGTTCGACGACCGTGCGGAGTTCTTCTTCGGTCGCGGTTATTATTTCGTCTTTCGATACCGCCTCGGCTTTTAAGCCCGCCCCGCACTTCATACAAAACTTAGACGTGTCTTCGTTTTCGGTTCCACATTTAGGGCAAAACATAGTCGTACCCCGCTTTTCGCTGTTATATTTTTTCGCTTATTAATTACTTGCTCACCGCCGATAGTATCGTGATTCGTATAGTGATGCAAGTAAATTTCCGCTCGCTACGCACCTTCGAACTTCCCTCCTTCGTACCCCAATTGGTCGCCCCAATCCTTTATACACGAATGTTGTTATGCCTATTTACAAGATATGTTGATGTTAATCACTACTTAAATACTCTTTAACTTCCGTACTGTTCATCAATGCGAGGTTGATTATCTCGAGAATCCCCGATTCGATGCTGAGGAAGACTATACTTATTATCCCCAGAATCGATACGAAATAAGGTGGCGTTTGAATATCGGGACGTTTGGCTAATAGCTTCGTCGCGTATATTACTTCGTAGACACCCGCTACACCGCAGTATGCTGCGGGTACTAGAGTAAAAACTATGCCTACCAGGAAAATCGATAGCCCTACGACAAGTAACGTTACGGCGTTTAGTATGTTAAATATCCCGGCTATTAACATCATTATTGCTACGGCCGTGAGAGCGCCCGGTTTTCCCTCTTTAATTACGACTTTGGCGGGTAATTCCCCTTGACGAACGGCTACCGTACCGTGTCGTACCTCCACTATCGTTCGGAGGTCTCCTTCGGTCGCGGTTATTACCCCCTTTTTCGGTACCGCCCCGGTTTTTAGGTCGGCGCCGCACTCCGTACAAAATTTGGAAGTATTTTCGTTTTCGGTTCGGCAATTCGGGCAGATCACGATATTACTCCGCTCTTAAATGTCGGGGTTTTCTATGGTTATTGACCACCCGCTTTTTATCGCATGATAGCCGGATTCGCTTCGAGGGGCAAGTTATTTTTAGAAATCCCTAAACGCAACGATTTCTGGCATTGACTTCATTCTACTTCCCGTCTTCGTCCCGACTGCCCGCATCGTCTTATTGGCTAACGGGGTTTCGAGGTCTCAACGTGCCGCAGTTCCCCGCTTGCGCAACCCTGAATCGCCGGCCGCGTTTTATAATCAAAAAGGCGGGGTTTAACCCGCCTTTTGTATTTCGAGGAATCGCTTCGGCTACCGACTGACGAGGGCTTTCTTCGCAGCCGTGTAGTTGGGCGTTTCCATCCTGTAGATGTAGAGCCCGTCGGCCAGGGCCGAAACGTCGAACGGTACCTGGTAGATGCCGGGCGTTGCCACTTCGTCGAAGAGCGTGGCGATGCACTGGCCGGCCAGGTTGTAAACCTTGATAGTTACCCGTTCGGTCTGCGGTACGGCGAAGTCGATGCACGCGGTTCCGGTCGTCGGGTTCGGGTAGCTCTGGGCGAGGCGGTAGGTGAACGGCACGTCGCCCTCTCCGGTGTCTACCGTCCGGGTACCGATATCTTCGGCGCCCGTGTTTACGACGGCTTCCAGTTTATATTCGTAGGTGGTATCCTCTTCGACGGCACCGTCGATATAGCGATACGGCGAGCCGCCGGTGATGAGCGCGTCGTTCATTTGGAGCCAACCGCCGTCGTCGGTTTTAGCGGCGCTCGGGCGGATGGATTTGACGTTGTTCGGCGTCGAAAGGGCCGCCGCCGCGGCGCTGTCTTCCCTGCGGTATAGGTTGAAGCCCACAAGCTCGGCGCATTCGTCGCAGTTCCACTGGACCGTGACCGCGTCGTCGTCGTAGAAGGCCAGGAAGTTGTAAACCGGTACGTCGGTGTACGGGTCGTCGCAGCCGATGTATACATCGTCCACGTCCCATCCGTAGAGGTCGGCGGACGAGTTGGTGGTCATCTTGAAACGGAACTGGACCACGCCCTCGTACTCGCTGATATCGATAACTTCGTGGACCCAGCCGTCGCTCGAACCGCTGTAGTCCGTCAGGGCTTCCCACTCACCCGTACCGGGGTCGACCTCGACCTTTATGCTGTCCGAGCCGGTTAAGCCGTACATGTGGAAGAACGACATCTCGCCTTCGTCTTTTGCCGACGGCAGGTATATCAGGCGGGTGAAGAGGTTGGCGAGCATGTTGTCGTTATAACCTTCGGCTCCTTCGTCGCCGCACCGCCACGCGTGCGATGGGCTGTGATAAGTCCAGTCCGAGAGATGCCATTGGTCGTTTTCCCCGCCGTAGTACCAATCGCCTTCACCGCTCTCCATGTCGTCGGCCAACCCGGGCGTTGACGTGTCGATGACGTAGACGTTGAAGTCGATATCGTCGGATAAATCATCGTCGCCGGTCGCGGTTATTTGAAGTGCGACGTCGCCGACCGGCGGAATGTCGGTGTTCACGGTAAACGCGAGAGGCGTCGAGTTCGTGGCCGAGTCGCCGGCGGGGAGGTCCGGCAGCGATACCGAATCGGTCGTTATCGTTACGTACGGGCTGTCGGAAGTAAGCTCCAGTTCTATGCCCGTCGCCTCTTCACCGCCGGTGTTCTGAACGGTCACGAACACGCTTATCTCTTCGTCGGGCTCGTAAATCCCGTCGCCGTCGCCGCCGGGCGCGTCGTCGTTATGGGCGACTTCGGTGATGGCAAGGCGCGGGCCGAGATCGCCGAACAGGTCGACTATGTCGCCGATTCCGCTGGTATCTTCGTACTGGGGATCATCGTTGGGGTACTGGTGGTCGTCCGACCAAACAAAGGCTTCGTCCATCTGGCAGAATCCGTCGTCGTCTTCGTCGGCGTCAATCGGCCCGGTACGGTAAAACGAAGTCGGGATGTCCGGCATCGGATACTCGTCGTGGTCGTGGAAGTTTACCGCCGCCGTCCACTCGTATGCGAACTGGTCGAAGTACGGGTACGTATTACCGGCGTACGAGAGTTTGTTGTACGGAACCGCCGTCGCTATCACGACGTTGTCGAGAGGCTGAAGGTCGTCTATGAAACCGCCGGAGTAACACTGTTCCATGGAGAACAGTTTGATAGCGCTGGCCGGAAGGTCGTCTATGTACGACGCGAAAGTAGAATCGGGGAGGGTTCCGTAGTTCCAAAGGTTGAGGTAAGTACTCTGGCCGCCGCTGGAGCCGCCATGGTCCGTGGTGAATACGAACACGGTATCGCCTGCTTCGACGTTATCGACCAGGTACTGCAGTTGGTCAGTGACCGTATCGAATTCGGCATCCAGATAGTAATCGTCCTCGTCGTCGCCGTCGAGGTCGAGGGGGGAACTGGTGCCGTTGGAACGGTCGACGGCCGGGTTATCGCCGTCGGACATACATACGACGATTTCGGAATCGCTGTAACCGTAGTAGTGCTTCAGGGCGCAGAATATGAAAGCAATATCGCCCCAGTACCTGATGTGGTTGTTGGACGAATTGTAACCGCCCGAAATGAGGAGCGCGTACCGGTTGCCCCGGGTTCCGCCCGCGGGCGCGACGTATTTCCTCGGGCCGAAGGCCTCTTCCAGTTTGCGGTCGATCATCTTCTGGACGTCGTCGTAGGTCGGCTGTTCGTACGGCGTCGGGTCCGTAACCTCGACCATCAATGCTTGAAGGTATTTCGGCGGCGTCATCATGTCGTAAACCGTTATTTCGCCGTCGGCGGCCCCGACGAAGACCCACTGGCACGGGTGTTCCCAGTTGGCGAGTGGATAGGGGTCTATAAAGAAGAGGTACCCGTCGGTCGGCGCGACTATCGAGTCGTGCCACGCTTCGATTACCGTGCCTTCTTCGGTTACTTCTTCCAGGCCGAAGACCCTGGTCCCTTCGTAGAGGCCGAGCAGGACGTCGTCCAGGACGATTTCGGTCGCCTTGCCGAAACCGACCGCGCCCGCACTCACGGCCACCGCTAAAAACCCTATTAGTATCGCTCTTTTCATCTCTATCACCTTTCGGGGGAAAGATAGTTTGTGTCGCTGACTGCCCGTCGTGCTTATCTTTAGATAATAGCAGATTCTCCGGCGGTTTCAAGGTTAAAAACGGTTTTTTTGGGAGGGTAAAACGCGTTTTTGCGTTACAGCAGTCCCAGCCCGTCGGCGAGGGTGGGGTAACGGATTTTCGAAAGAAGGTCGGCCTTCATTCTGGAGATGTCCGAAAAGTATGGAGCCATGCCTATTCTGACGAAGTCGCGGGTCAGGGGCGCAGCGGTTCCGAATGCGGATGCGTAAACCTCTACGCAGAACGCCGCGGCGTAGAAAGCCCACTTCGGCGCGCGCCAGGGTTTCCGGTAACCCCAGTGTTCGGCTACCTTGTCCAGAAACTCCTGTAGCGTGGTCGGCTCGTCGTCTCCCAGGTTATATACCCCTTTTACGTTTTCCTTTTCTGCCGCGGCTACGACGCAATTCAAGAAGTCGGGCACCGAGAGCAGGTGAATGCACGTAGGTTCTCGCCAGACGCCGAGGAGCCGGCGTTTGAGGAGCCACCGGGCCGCCTCTATCATCAGGACGCCGCGGCCGTATATCATCCCCGGGCGGAGGGCGACGGCGGTGGTTTCCGTCCCCTTGCAGGCGTCGAACATGTACCTTTCGGCCGCCAACCGTGTCTTCGCGTGGACCGATTCCGGGCTCCCGTCCAGGCGGCCGTTCGCCGGGTTCTCGGGGGTAGTCTCTCCCTCGACGTGGGGGAAGCTTATTAAAATAATCTTGCTTGCACCGGTACCGGTCGCCGCGTTGACCAGGTTTTCGACGTATTCGACGTTGGTCTTCGCCAGGAATCGTTCCGGTCGCGGACGGAAGAGCACCCCCGCGAAGTGGACGACGCAATCGACCCCGTCGCACGGTTCGACCAGGGTCTCCGGGTCGGCCAGGTCGGCTTTGTGAACGGATACGTTGTCGTACTGAGATGCGTCGAACGGTAAGGGTTTGCGGTGGACGAGTAGTCTCAACCGGTGAGGCTCGCCGAGCATTCGGCGGACTAGGAACGACCCCAGGTTACCGGCGGCGCCGGTTATCAGGATTTCCATCGATGGATTTCTTTACTTGATAAGGGCGAGTTTCCCGACCGTCGTCCCGGCGTCGCTCGTCACGCGCCAGACGTATACGCCCGACGCAACGCGGCCGCCCCTCGACGCGGTCAGGTCCCAGGATAGGGTCTCGCCCTGGGCGATCGCTTCGAACACGAGTTCGCCCGCGATGGTATAGACCTTAACCGTTGACGGCGGCGTTAACCTGTCGAAAGTTACGGTGGTGTCGCCGGAGGCTAAACGGACCGGGTTCGGATACGCGATAGGTTTAAGCTCCCCGTCGGGACCGCCACCGTTTTCATAATACCGGGCCAGGTGGGCGATGGTTGCCGCCGCGGCTCTGGCGTTCCAGGTGTTCAGCTTAATCGTTAGTTTATCTACGGTGTCTTCCGTCGTATGGTAATAGGGATAGTCGATGATGCCGCCGGTGCCTTCAGCGCCCTCGATCAGGAACACGGCAGGGTACCCGGCGTCCCAAAAGGGCGAGTGGTCCGACCCCGTGGCCGTGTCGTCGACGAAAGAGTCGAAGGTTAAGCCGGTTTTGTACAGGTCGTGACAAGACAGGTAATAGTCCCCGAGCCAAGTAGAAGCATGGTTTGAGATAAGTGACGTGTCGTCATTGTCGTCCTCGGCGTACGCGACCATGTCCAGGTTGACCACCGCGACTACCTTTTCACCGTTCATGGCCAGCTTGTCGGCGTAGTGCCGGCTGCCGAGCAACCCCTCCTCTTCGCCGGCGAAACAGACGAACTCGATCGTCCGTTCGGTCGGCAGGTCCGATAAGGCGCTCGCGGCGGCCAACACGACGGCGGTTCCGCTCGCGTTGTCGTCGGCGCCGGGGGCGTCGTTGTACGGGTCGTCGGAGATAGAATCGTAATGGCCGCATACTATTACGATTTCGTCGGGATTCGTTTCGCCCTGTTTTTCGCCGATGACGTTCGTCCATTTATCGTCTATGTTGCCGGCGAGTTCGACGAAATCTCCGTTGTCGGTCGTTTTGAGTATCGAGTTATCGCCGCCGACGTAACCGATGTCGACGTCTACGTACGACAGACCTGAATACCACAGGTTTCCCGGCGTGGTTAAACGCTCCCAGGACGCGCCGCCGTCGGTCGTCTTGAAGACCGTGCCGTCCGAGCCGCAAATATATCCGATGTCCTTGTTTACGAATTCAACGTCATAAAGGTAAGCGTCGGTGCTTAAGTTCGCATCTTCCCACGTATTCCCGCCATCGTTCGTATAGAGGACGGTTCCCTCCCAGCCGACGGCCCACGCTTCGTGCGTGTCGAGCGCCTCGATTCCGTACAGCCTCGTGTTGGTCGGGCTTTCTTGATTTATCCACGTAACGCCCTTATCGAACGTTTTAACGATTGTTCCGCTGCGGCCGACCGCCCACGCAACTTCGCCCGTCCCGTAGGATATGTCGTAAAGCCTTGCGCCGGTCGGGCTCGATGCGAAATTCCACGTTTCGCCGCAGTCGCTCGTGTATAGAATCGTGCCGTTGTCACAGGCCACGCATCCGTTTTCATAATCGGCGAATTCGACGCCGAAAATCCAATCGGATATCGGCGGCTGTCCCTCGGTCCAGTTTTCGCCGTCCAGCGTACGGAGGACGGTCCCGCCCGAGCCGACGGCGATGCCCGTGAGTTCGTCCAACATCGATATCGACCAGAGCTGTTCGTTAGTCCCGGTGTCCGCCGTGTTCCACGTCGTCCCGCCGTCGGCCGTGTAAAAGATTTTGCCGTCGCTTCCCGAAACCCAGCATTTTCCGCCGTTTCCTATGGCCGAAACGTCGTTCACGTTCGAGCCGAAGAAATTGTCCAGCGTTACGAACAGGCCGTAAGTACCCAACTCTTCCGCGAGCCATTCCGCCGCCGCTTCACAGCCCGAAGTGTAGGAGTAGCGGGTTTCGAAGTCTTGTAAGGTGTTTAAGTAGCCGAGGATTTCTCCGTCGTCGATACCCGATACCGCCGCGTCGATTTCTTCGTTAAACTCGGGCGGCGGCTCCGCGAAGTATAACCCCGGCGCGCGTTTTACCGGCAGAAGGCGTTTTACCTCGTAGGCGGAAACGTCCCGCCGGAAGCGGTCGACGTCCGCCGGTTCCACCCGGAGCAAGACCCGTCCGGGTTCCGGTTCTGCGAGTATGCGGGCCGACTCTATCGCTTCGCCGCGCGTACGGAACACCGCGAAGTAGGCCGCGGTTTCCGGGTCGTCGTCGAGGATGACGTGACCGTCGAAATCGCCGGTGCGCTTTTCGACGCACAAGTAGAGATGGCCGCCGTCGAAGCCGCCCATGTACCAGACCCCGGCGTCGTCGGGTTCGACGAAATCGGCGGTGTAAATAAGGTAATCGCCCGGCAGCGGGGAGGCGTACGCCGAGATTGAGCACGATAAAATAGAAAGCGTTAAGACCGTTTTTAAGCCGGGATGCATTTTGGTTTCCGACGGTTCGCGAGCGTATATAAACGGACTAATCTTTAGCACCGGGTGATGCGTAAGTCAAGAAAATAGACGCAAAAAAAGCCCGGCTGAGCTGACACCAACCGACGAAAAGGCTTGCTTTCCATCTCGGTTTGGGCTATAATAACGTCCGAATCGGGATTTCCCTGCCTTATTTCTCCAAACGACCCATCTAAAATATGGTTCTATACGTTTCGGAACTCAAGAAGAAGACCGGCCCGGAATTATTAGAGATGGCCGCCGGCGTGGGGCTGACGGGCGTATCAAGCCTGAGGAAGCAGCAGCTGATATACAGGATAATCGAGGCCCATACCCACGAGAACGGGGTTATCTACGGCGAAGGCGTGCTGGAGATACTCCCTGACGGTTACGGTTTCCTGAGGTCTGGCGATTACAGCTATCTCCCCAGCCCCGACGATATCTACGTCAGCCCGTCGCAGATAAAGCGGTTCGACCTCCGCTTAGGCGATACGGTCGCCGGGCAGATACGGGCGCCGAAGGACACCGAGAAGTACTTCGCCCTCCTGAAGATAGAGGCCGTCAACGGCGTTGACCCGGAGATAGTAGAGCACCGGACCCTTTTCGACAACCTCACCCCACTGTATCCGGACGAACGAATCCGCCTGGAGATGGACAACGGTAACCTTACCCTCCGGGTACTGGATTTGATAACGCCAATCGGGAAGGGACAGCGCGGGTTGATAGTATCGCCGCCGCGAGCCGGGAAGACGACGATACTCCAAGATATCGCCCACGCCGTGACGGCGAACCACCCTGAAGTAGTACTGCTCGTCTTGTTAATAGACGAACGGCCCGAAGAAGTGACCGACATGGAGCGCTCCGTCGAGGGCGAGGTAATCTCCAGCACCTTCGACGAACCGGCCGACCGACACGTTCAGGTGGCCGAGATGGTTATCGCGAAAGCGAAACGGACCGTCGAGACCGGGAAGGACGTAGTAATTCTTCTGGACAGCATTACGCGGCTCGCGAGGGCTTACAACACGGTAACGCCCCACTCGGGCCGGGTACTGACCGGCGGCGTGGACGCGTCGGCCCTCCAAAAGCCGAAGCGGTTCTTCGGCGCCGCGCGTAATATCGAGGGTGGGGGTTCCCTTTCGATAATCGCGACGGCCCTCGTCGAGACGGGGTCTCGAATGGACGAGGTAATCTTCGAGGAGTTTAAGGGAACCGGCAACACCGAAATAATCCTTGACCGGCGGCTGGTGGACAGGCGCACTTGGCCGACCATAGACGTGAGCCGTTCGGGGACGCGCAAGGAAGAGCTTCTCCTCTCCGAGGAAGAGCTGAACAAGGTTACGCTCGTCAGAAAAGCCCTGGCGGACCTCGACGTCGTCGGCGCGACGGAGATGTTGCTCGAGAAGATGAAGAAGACGAAGACAAACGAGGAGTTCCTGACGCGGTTGAACGAGCTTTAATCGCCCTTAAATACAAAAACCCGGGATCTTTAGTTGCCCCGGGCTATTAGTTGCGAAAAACCCGGGGTCTTTGTTGCCCCGGGCTATTAGTTGCGAAAGACCCGGAGCCGTCGCTGCCCCGGGCTATCCTTAAGGAAAAAACCGGGGCCTTCGCCGCCCCGGGTTGGCCGTTTATTCCGGTTCCTTTTCCGGTTCTACGTAATCGGTGGCGTTGACCTCGACTTTTATTTTCCTGACCGGCCCGCCGCGGTCGGCGATGTCGTATTCGGAAACGAACTTGAGGTCTTCGTGGACTTCGCCGGGCTCGACCATGTGGTCCATCGGGAACTCGTGGCTTTCCAGGATTCTATCGTCGGCGGTGACTAATTTCAGGACGAGGGTGCCTGTCCACGCGTACTCGCTGCGGTTTTCGGCCCGGAGGTGCCATTCGAATTCGGCGCCTACCGCGTCGACCCGTATCGGTTCCACGCTGTAGTGGCTCGAGACTATTACGCTTACGAAATCCGTCCCGGCCAGCGGCGGCTTTTCGTCCCCTCCGCCGCATCCGTAGTAAACGAACGTTAGGACTAATAATACCGCTATTGTTATTCGGGTTTTCATCAGCGTTCCTTTAGCCCGCCTAACTCCCGTTTTTTGCGCCTATTTTTCGGGACTCTCTTGCGTTTCTTCAGTCGGAGCGTCCGAAGGCTCGGCGGCCGGGCCGGGCGCCTCGGTTTCGGCCTTGCGGGCATCGGCGGTCAGAGAGGCGATTTGCTGTTTTATCTTTTCCCGTTCCGCCGGTGCTTCCGTGAATTCGGCCGCTTCTTCCAGGGTTCTTATAGCTTCGGCGTACCTTCCGCTTTTCTCCAGGATTCTGGAAAGGCTGTAGCGCAATTGGACGTCGCGCGGGCTCAAAGAAACGGCGGTCCGTAGTTCTCCCTCCGCCTCCATCAAGCGCCCGTCGCGCATATACGCTAACCCCAGATAATGTCTGGTCCGTTGGTTTTCGGTTTCGGTCTCCCGCGCTCTTTCCAGGACTTCTATCGCATCGGGGTTCCGGTTTTCCTTTATGTAAAAGAACCCTACCTCGTTCAGTATCTGGACGTTACGAGGGTTGAAATCGAGGGCGTGTCTGTACTGTTTTTCGGCTTCGTCCTTTTCGTCGTGTTCGGTTAAATACCTGGCGAGCGCCAGCCTTGCCGGTATAAAACTCGGGTCTGAAGCCAGCGATTTTTCCAGGAACTCTACGTAGCCGGATTCCTCGACGGCTTCGGCGGTATATTTGTTAATGAGCGCCAGGTTGTACCATGACCGGGCCGAATTGGGGTACAGTCGAACGGCTTCAAGGAAGCGTGTCTGCGCGCGTTTGAAAAGGTCCTGGTCCCGACCGCCGGAGAGGAATACGTAAGCTTCGCCCATGATGTTTTGCGACTCGTATAATTCAGGATGGATTTTAACAACCTTCAGCGCGATACGGTACGCCCTTTCGAGGAGGTCGAGGAACTCGGATTCTTCGTGGACTCGCTTGCGGGCCAGCGATAAGTAGGACTCGGCCGTGGATATGGACGCGAGGGTGAAATCTTCATCGAGGGTCGTGGCCTCGTTGTATACCTGAACGGCTTTCTCCAGATCCTCGCCGGAGGGTAGGATTTGGTAACGCCTCCCCTCGCAATAATTCGTCCAGGCTTCCAGCGATTTCGTGGGCGCGGCGTAGTATTCGCGGGCTTTGGCGTTGCGCAAGGTCAGGCCGAAAAGCTTGACCAGGTCGTCTACGAGTTTTTGCGCCAGTATGAACAGGTTCTCCTTTCTTTCCAGAAACCTGCGCTGCCGCCATTCGATACCTTCCGCGATTTTTAATATCTTGTACCGAACCTGAACGTTGTTGCGGACGAGACGGGCGGAGCCGATTATTATGTAGTCGGCTTCCAACAGCCGGCCCCATCCGACGGCCTTCGCGTCGTCGGTTATATTTTGCCTCAAAAACCCGGCGGCGACCCGCGTGGGCGAGGATACGGAGATATCGTACGTCGAAAGCGACCTGGAGAAGAGGTCAGCCAGGCCGTAGCCGATTTCCCAGTTCTCGCCTTCGGCACCCTCGGTCATGAAAGGCAGTACGGCGATTCTGGCGCCTCGTTGGAATTCTATGCGTTTAGGACGTAAGAATATCAAAAAGATTAATTGAACGACGACCCCTACGCCGTAGAAAAAAGCCAGGATGCCGGTTAGTACAAGGTTCCGAAGCAGCGCCAACAAGACGATCTGTATTACTATCGCCGCGGCGTTGATGATAATTACGATATCGGCCGTACGGAATACGTCTCTGTTTAGACGGAAAAAGAAATAAAGGAGCCACGCCATGCTGATGAACAAGGCCGTCGCGAAGAGCAAATAGGTATAGTATTGGGTAATATACGCGCTTAAGACGTCGGCCATTGCCGCCTCCCGGAGGGGGAAAGAGGAGTTTAACTATAGCGCTTTTATTATATATCATAGTTAGCTGAAATCAACAACTTAATCGTGCGGGGTAACAAAAATCGGACTTCCGCGGGGCATTACGATTAACTTACGTCGGGAGGGCGTCGAACCGTCGTTTAATACCTTGACACGTATCGGTTTTTTGATTAGATTAGTATCGGTATAAGCTGTGAAGGGAGCAGAGGGGGGCTTTTTCACCACATTGCGGATGCGATTTGGAGAGGGAACTACAGAAATTAATACGCGAGGACTTCAACCGTTTACTCGACCGGGAACGGCTTAATACTACGTCGGAAATCGAGCGACTCGTTCTCCTCCAGTCGATTGAAGGCCACGCCCACAACGGCCACGGGGCGTTCCGGCAGCGGAGGTACCTGGACGTAACCACCGCCGACGTGGTGAGGGCGCTGGGGTTTGACGCGGGCGAAGTTAAAAGCAAGCGCCAGCGGCTTATCGACGCGGTCTTCCAGTGGGCCGAACTCGCCGAACGCGAAAGACAACCCGATACCCTCGTCGACGGCGACGGAAAACCGCTTCTCGGCATACCCCAGTTCACCGATATCAGGGTGGGCGGCCGTGACATCATAAAGGGGCTTTACGTGGGCGGCCTGCGGGATAACGTCGACGTACGGAAAGGGGTCGAGGATAAATACGGGGTGTCCATCGGCGGCGGTACGTCTTATTTGGTGGACACCGAGGTAATGCGGCGGATGGGTCTCGACGGCGAGTCGTTGGCCCACGAGGCCCACGAGGGGGAAATCGAGCAGTTCCGGGCCGAAGGGTTAATCGTCGAGGCGCCGGATTCGGAGGTGGACGACGACCGGGTTCGCTACATGTACATCAGGCACCGGGAAGGCAACGGCCATTCCGACGACGCGGCGGTCGTTGCCGCGGGCGCCCTGTACGGGCGGGACGTGGCTCTCGGGGTTTTCTTGGCCGACGCGATAGATACACTGGACAAATACGCGCTTTACTATCGGGACCAGGACTACGAAATAGGCGCGAAGGCGAAAGCGTCGCGTTTTTTCGAAGAATCGTGGGACGACGCACTGGAAACGGTTACTTACCTGGCGGCGATACCGGACGAAAACGACGACGTGCCTGACTGCTCGTTGAGGTATTTCCTTTTGGTAGACCGTGAAACCGAACGATGCGCTCTGTTGTCGCATCTGGATTTTATCGAGGGCCGCCCAACGGTTCCATTATTGCTCGGACACAGTCGGGTAAAGAACACGGTCTTTTATAGATATATGAGGGGTGTATTGACCAAGTACGCGGCATACGCGCCCGAACCGGCTATAATGGAAGCGCCCCTCGGTGCGGTCGCGTCGGTGTTAAACAGGAACTTCGTCACCGTACGCGAGACCGAACCGCTGTCTGCAATAATAGGGACTTTCCTGGAGAAAGGGGCAGAGTTGGCCGTCGTGGTCGACGACGGCGGCGAAGTGCGGGGGACTTTGGACGCGCGCGACCTCCTCCGTATAATCTGGAGCAAGGACGAAAATGATTAGGCGAGAGGATTTGGCGAAAAACCGCCTTTTGGATAACTTCGACAACGGCGAGCTCGACATGATAAGCGTCGTCGCGGAGGAGGTCTTTTACACGCCGGGCCAACTGATAATCGCAGAAGGGTCGCCGGGGGAGAAGCTTTATTTGATAGTAGACGGCCGCGTCAGCGTTACGACCAATATCGATGGTGTGGGGAGAGAGGAAATCAAACTTCTCGAGGCCGGAGATTTTTTCGGCGAGATGTCGCTCATCGACGGGTCGCCGATTTCGACGGACGTTTACGCGCGAACCGAGTGCAGGATATTTACGATAAACCGGAAGTCCTTCGAGAGGTTAATCGATAAGAATATGTCGACGGCCAATAAACTCCTCCGGGGTTTCGTCAAGTCGTTTTGCGAGCGCTCGCGGGAGACAGCCGATAAGATAGAACAGTTCTACCGCCTGAGCGAGTTCGGTGGAGGTTAACTGCAGTGGAGAGAGATTACAGGATGGCCGTGTTCAGCAGGTCGCCGGTCTTCGGCCAGTTTCCGATAGGCACCCTCAACGAGCTGGCCGGCGCGTGCGAGGCGGCGGAGTACGAGGCAGGCGCCCTGATTTTCGCCGAGGGCGATATGCCCAAAGCGATGATGATAATCGACGAGGGGACCGTGGAGCTCGTAAAACGCGTCGGAGATTCCAAGGGATTGGTGCTCGCCCACCTCGGCCCCGGCGATATCGTAGAGGTCAACTCGTTTATGGACGGACGTCCTCACTCCCTTTCGGCCGTGGCCAGGTCGGCTACGCGGCTCATTAGAATACCCTTGAAGGTCCTCTTGGACGTAATCGGAACCGACGCCCATACGGAGCACCGCGTACTCCTGGAGATATTGAGGATACAAAGCGCCGGAATCAGGACGTTGAACACCAGGTTCAGCGAGTTCGTGGCCCGGGCGGCCAGGTGAACGGTTCGGATAACGCGTCGTACGGAAGGCCGGTGGTTAACCCCGGCCATAATGTTGTCGGCGCCGGATAATTACGACGTTTCGCATATTGATATGGAAACTGCGGACGAAGCGTTGAACGAAGACGAAGTCCGGGCGCAAGCCGGTAAGAAGGCGAGGCGGACGAAGACCGTCCTGCGCGAATACGCCGAGGCGGTCGCCGTCGCCATAGTGCTCGCCTTTTTTATACGCGCGTTCGTTGTACAGGCGTTCGTGGTTCCGTCCGGTTCGATGAAGGACACGCTCCTCGTCGGCGATTACGTAGTGGTGAACAAATTTATATACCGTTTTACCTCGCCTTCACGGGGCGACGTGGTCGTGTTTAAGCACCCCCTTCAGGACAACGAGACGTCCGTCGGTAAATGGGTCAAGGAGACGTTCGAGCTGGTCGTTTACCGCAAGCGAGTCGTGAGGCGCGATTACGTCAAACGGGTCATAGGCGTCCCCGGTGACATCGTCATGGGGCGAAGCGGTGGCGTCTACGTGAACGGCGAGCCTTTAGCCGACGAGTGCAGCAGCGGAGAGGTGGCCGAGTTCGGGCCTTATAAGGTACCGGAGGACAGCTACTTCGTTTTGGGCGATAATCGGGACACGTCCCGCGACAGCCGGGACTGGGGATACGTGCCGAGGCGTTTGATTAAGGGGAAGGTCTTAATAGTTTATTGGTCCCAGATTCCTGGGGAGTGTCCGGAGCACCGGTCGGCGGTGTCTCCCGTCGACCCGTCCGGCTCCGACACGGAGGTACCGGGCTCCGACACGGAGACATCGGGCTCCGACGCCGATACGTACGTCTGCGAAGGCGGCGGCGAAACCCTGCGGGACTACGAGGACGTACGCGTGGCCCCCTGGTACGCTTTCTGGAGGAAGATCCGGTGGTCCCGCGTGGGGCGTATCGTCCACTGAGACTTCGCGCCGATTCTTTTGCCGATAAATCGGGGTCGAAATTGCGCATGCCCCGAAAGCGTCAATAGTAAAGCGCGGCGAGGGTATTCACATCAGGCTCTCACGTATAATATCGGCCTTGTCCGCTCTCGCGACGGTCGCGGTTCCGGCGTATCCCACGACGGTCGAGGACCCGGACGCCGGCGCCCTGGGCGATACGTTTCTCTTTATAACGCCCGCGGGCGAGGCTGCCGAGGACACTTACAAAGAAGCGTCGGCGGCCTTCATAGAAAAGGCGCGGGAGGAGAAGGGGTTGTCCGGGCCGGTCGCCGCCGATACGGGTGAGGTGGCCGTATCGGCCCTCGAGGAGGAGCCGCCGGCGTCCGACGAAGTCCGTTTCTCGGTGGACGAAGAGGAGGGTTGGATAGAGTACCTCATTAAAGACGATACGGTGGTTCTCTATAACGACGCTAAGGTCGAATACGGGGATATGGTTCTGACCGCCGAGGAGATACGGTACATATCCGAGAATGACCTGGTCATCGCAGAGGGGCGCGCCGTCCTCGAAGACGGGCAAGAAATCCACCTGGGCGAGCGGATGGCGTACGACCTTGAGCTTGAGCGGGGCGTCGTTTATGAGGGGACTTCCGAGGCTGCAACCGGTTTCTATAAAGGGCGCAGGATAAAGAAGACGGCCGAAAAGACGATATGCGCGGAACGGGGGTCGTTTTCGACCTGCGAGCTGGCGAACCCCCATTATCGGTTCTGGTCGCCGAAACTCAAGATATACCTGGACGATAAGGTCGTCGCGAGGCCGGCGGTGTTGTTCGGCGGCGACGTGCCCGTCCTACCCGTCCCCTATTACTTCTTCTCGCTTCGCCGGGACCGGCACAGCGGGTTCCTGTCGCCTTACATACGGTACTACCCGGGCGGCACTTTTACGGTCAATAACGGTTTCTACTGGGCGATAAACGACTTCAGCGACGCGACGTTCTACCTCGATTACGACAACGTTAAGGGGTGGCGTAAGGCCGCCCAGTACGTTTACAGGTACGGGAGCCGTTCGACGGTGAACAGTATTTACGCGTCCCATCAACGGGAGAGGGACACGTACGTAGACTGGTGGAAGATTTACGGCAACCACCGCCAGGACATCAACGACACGACCGTGGTGCTGGCCCACGTGGACATCCGCAACAGCGTCCACTACGACGAATACTTCGACGAGGACTTCGAAGTCCGAACCCAGGAGGACCTGGAGACCTTCGTCAACTTTTCGAAGACGTGGACCGACGTGCAGTTTTCGGCCGACGCGCGTCATACCGAATCGACCCAGGTTACCGACGGCGACGGGGACGATTCGACAGAGACCATCGAGACCTCCGACGACGTCCTGCCGAGCGTAAACCTGTACATGACGCGAAAGGAACTCCTGGACACGAGCCTTTATTATCAGGTGGGAGGGTCCTTCGCGAACTATTACGCCGATGGCGAGAACACGCTCATGAAAGGGAACGTCTCCGGTTCGCTGAGCCGCCCGACCAGAGTATTACGGCATATACAGGTCGAGCCGACCCTGTCGCTCAACGACAGCATATACGACCGTGACATCTACGGCCGCAACCTCCGAAACCTGTTTCTTTGGAACACGTCGGTCGCGTTTTCGACCAAGGTATACGGTATATTCAACATCCGCGAATCGGTCCTTCGGCACATCGTCAATCCGACGGTGACCCACCATTACCGCCCGGCTTCGGACCAGTCGTGGTTGGTGGAAGGCGCCGGGACGTCCCCCGGGTATAACTACCTTTCTCTGTACCTCTACCAGGCCTTCGACGTGAAGCTGCCGCCGGAAAAGGCCGAGGCCGAAGAGGAAGGCGGCGGCGTTGAGGAAACAGACGAAGAGGAAACCGGCGACGAGGGAACCGGCGAGCAGCCGCGGGTCATCAATCTGGCCACCGTCGGCGTCTCCGCGAGTTACAACCTGGGCGACATGGTCGAGGGCGCGGGGGGGTACTACCGTATAACCGACGCGGGGGTCGAGTACCGCAGGCTGAGCGACGTTACCAGTTCGCTTGAACTTACGCCCAACTTCGCCGATTGGTACTATCTGTCCACCAGGGTCTCGGCGACCCACGACGTGCACCTCTGGATGCAGAAATCGTTGTCGTTTTCGACCACGCTTTCGCTGACGACGGCGGGGCTCGGCGAGGCCGACGAAGAGGGCGGCTACGGTTGGGAGAACGCCAGGGACGCTTACGGGAACTGGGAGGACCCTTCCGGCGACGAGTACGACCCGGATACGTACGACACGGGGACCGTCCCCGGGCGCCGTTACGGTGCCGGGGAGGGGATGGGCCGTGGGTGGACCCTTTCCCTCTCGCACAGCTATACGAAGGGGGGGCCGGGCTCGTCGGATTTACACTCTTTGCGGGGGGCTTTGGCCTTTAACCTGACGAAGAAGTGGCGGCTGGGCTACGATGCCTACTACGACATCACCAATAACGAGTTGGTGAGCGAACATTACAGGATTTACCGCAACCTCCACCGCTGGGAGGCCGAATTCCGCATAAGCCTCGAGCAGGCTGAGGTCGTCTATTGGTTCCAGGTCCGTTTGACCGACATACCCGAGATTCAATATCTGACAACGCGAACGCGCGAGTTCTAAACGTAATAGGAATCCTAAAAACCCCTTGACCCGTTCGGCTTGGCCGTATATAATATCGGCAATATCGGCTCCAGCAGGCGTCGAGTGTGTAGTTTATGTCTATCCTTAACGCAAACGTATTGATGCTCAACTTTTCGTACGAGCCGCTGGCCGTGGTCGGGATGCGGAAGGCCGTCGGTATGCTCTATACCGGCAAGGTCGAGACCGTCGAGGCCAACGGCGGGTTCATCCGTTCGCCGTCGACCGCGCTCGAAGCGCCCAGCGTCGTGCGATTGAACTGGTACATCAGCCCCGCCAAACGGCGCATAAAGTTCAACCGGAAGAACGTCATCCGGCGCGACGGCGGGCGGTGCATGTACTGCGGTCGCAAGTCCGAAAGCCTGACCATAGACCACGTAATCCCGCTTTCTATGAAAGGAAAACATGACTGGGGCAACGTAGTGGCGTGCTGCCCCGAATGCAACAATAAAAAGGCCGACCGGACTCCGGGAGAGGCGGGCCTTACGCTCATCGCGAAACCGACCGAGCCGTCGTTTCTCCCGTATATCCAGAAGATTTACGCGGCGGAGCTGGGCGAGAATCATAACTGGCGCAAGTACCTGTTCCTGGACTAATACGCTGATAAACGCCGAAAAAGCGCTGATTAACGCTGATCATTAGTAGATTAAACCTATTATCGACGCTTATGAAAACGGGGATTATGGTTAGGATTTCGCTGTTTATCGTCGCGGCGTTTATCGTACTCGGAACCGCTTGCGGGCCGTATACCTTCACGCCCAACCTGCCCGGTTACATAAAGACGGTCGCCATTCCGCTCTTCAAGAACCCGCGGACGTTCAAGTACGGCGCGGAGCGGGTGATAACCGACGCGGTGATAGACGAATTTATCGCCGACGGGACCCTCGACGTCGTCGACGAATACGACGCCGATTCGAAGCTGATAGGCGAAATCGTCAGTTATAAAAAAGAGGCCCTCAGCTACGACGTACACGAACTGGTTCAGGAATACACCCTGGCGATAGTGGTCTCGATTAACTTCCGGGACACGCGCTCCGGCGAGGTTATCTGGCAGGAAAAGTCGATGTACGAATCGGTTTCGTATTATACTGTAGAGACGAGCGCCGGGCCGGCCGAGACCGAGGACGAGGCACTCGAAAGGCTCGCCGAGGAACTGGCCCAGAAAATCGTGAACCGAACGATGCAGGGGTGGTAATGGCCGCCGACCTGCGGAAACTGGCGGACGACTTGAGGGAGGGCAAGACCCTCCCGCTTTATTTTTTCGAGGGCGAAGACGAGTACAGAAAGCGGCGCGCGCTGGAACGCGTCCGGGAGGTGGTCCTGGGCGATGACGACGAAGGCGCCGCCGACGCGGCCTATGAGTTCCTCGACGCTCCGCCGCCCGAGGAGGTAATAGAGCGGGCTTCGACGGGCTCGTTTTTCGCCGAGCGGAAGTTGATCGTCGTGAGCGGCGCCGAAACCTACGGAAAAGATGCGGCGCCGGTCTTCGAATCTTACGCCGATTCGGGGCCGGGCGACGCGGTTGTGGTGCTGCTCGTCCGCGGAAAGGCCGACCGCCGCGGGAAGTTTTTCAAGTCACTCGACGGCAGGGGCGTCGTCTTCAGCTTCCCGTATCTGACCGGCGCGGACCGCCGGCGCCGCATCTTCAAAGAGGCCGAAGGTCTCGGGATGAAGCTCGACGGCGAGGCGTTGGATTACCTCGACTACGTATTGTCGCCCGATTTATATACGATAACCAACGAGATAGAAAAACTTTACCTGTTCCGCGGCCCGAAGAGCGGGAAAGTAACCCTCGACGACGTAAAGAACGTAGTCGCCGTGAGCCGCGTCGAGAACATCTTCGACGCCGTGCGGTTCGTGGGCGAGGGCCGGGGGCAGCGGGCCATGGAGGCGATAGGGCGGCTTCTCGACTCCGGGGAGAACGAACTCGCCATACTGTCGCTCTTGGCGCGCCAGACGAAGCTCTTCTGGCAGGCGAAGGTACTTGCCGAGTCCGGCGCGGCGCCCCGCGAGATAGCCGACGGGCTGGGCGTGCCGTGGAGATACGTGGACGAGTACGTTGAGGGCGGCCGCCGCTTGCCCGAACGAACGCTTACCCGTATGCACAAGCTACTCGGTTCTCTCGACTTCAAGGTGAAGACGGGTAGGGTGGAGCCGAGGCTTGCCATTGAGATGTTCGCGGCGCAGGCGGCGTCGCCGGGCCCGCCCGGTACAAATTAAAAAACCGCGGCGGCGCCGCGGTTCGTCGGTATCTGTTTTCCGTAGATACTTACTCTTTGCCCTTTTTCGCTTTCGTCAGGCGGGCCGCCAACCGCGCTTTCCGACGGTCGGCCTGGCGAGTATGTATTACGCCTCTCTTGGCCGCTCGGTCGAGGGCGCTGTAAGCGGCCGCGAGCGCTTCTTCTGCCGTCGTCGGGTCGTCGTCAATGGCGGCCAGCGCGTTTTTGATGACCGTCCGCATCCGGCTCTTCACGGCTCGGTTCTCGGCCCGGCGTTTCACGTTCTGACGCAGTCTCTTCTTCGACGATTTAAGCGTAGGCATAAATTTCCTCCGTCGTACGGGCGCGGATACTAGCAGAGAGCCGCTTAAAAGTCAAGGCCGTTTTGGGGTTCGGAGTTCCCCCGTTTTTTAAGGGGGTTGGTTAATGGTGTTTAGGGTACCCGCACGTTCTAAATCCATATGTTGAAACCTACGGTTAAAGCTCCGCGGGTGAATCTCCGGCGGATAAATCCGCCGGTATCCCTTTCGTACCGCCGAACGGCGAGTGAAACTCGCCGCTACCCTCATTTAGGGGAAGTCCCCGCCAGGAACAGCGAGTTTTTGTAGGGCCGTACCTTCAGGTGCGACCGCCGGCCCGAAGGGCCGGGGAAACCCGTCGGCTTGCGCCGACCGGACAGACCACAAGGGTCTGTCCGTACATATATAATGCCACGGAACGGCTGGTGAAACTCGCCGCTACCCTCATTCGGGGTAATTTACGCCACGGGGAACAGCGAATTTCCGTGGGGCCGTATCTTCAGGTGCGGCTACGTTAATGTAGGGTCGTACCTTTAGGTGCGACCGCCGGCCCGAAGGGCCGGGGGAACCTCCATACCGCCGATCGGCGAGTGAAACTCGCCGCTACCCTCATTTAGGGGAAGTCCCCGCCAGGAACAGCGAGTTTTTGTAGGGCCGTACCTTCAGGTGCGGCTTTAATGTAGGGTCGTAC